>ERZ1292640.1-Hain-H43-02um-R1-1-length-848944-cov-9_pt1 | contig 848944 bp, 857 predicted proteins | sample MGYA00564404_ERZ1292640 | MGnify/ENA primary metagenome ERZ1292640 (study PRJEB36523, sample SAMEA6512636) | groundwater metagenome | collected 2019-01-08 | study: AquaDiva: Metagenomics assemblies of 32 groundwater samples
TTCATTATTCTTAACCCCTTCTCTTTTCTATCGCTTTGGTAAAAAGACAATGCTTTCACATACCGCTTCAATCGAAAGTTCAAATTAACAGAATCGGATCAAATTTTTGAGTGAGGAGGGATTAGTGTGATTTTCACTAATTCCTCCTATACTTCCTTATATTCTATTTGTTCATAAACAAAAAGCATGACACTTCGTCATGCTTTTTGAGCTTATAGATTACTTAGAACAGTTGTTTAGCAAGGATGATGATCTTTGCTACTTCAGCACGGTTAGGGACTTCATCAGGACGGAAAGTACCTGTTGCTTCGTCACCTGATATCACCCCCATGCTTAGCGCATAATTGATTGCATTTACATTTGCATGATCTAGCGCAACATCACTGAAGGGTGCTTCACTTGCCTCTGTTATATCTAGATCAAGCACATCAATGATCAATTGAATGAGTTCACCTCGCGTAACTTCTGACGTGTATTCAGCGTCGTCTACAAGAGCGTTCTCGACTCGACTTAGAAGGTCTGCGCTCAGTAGATCAGAGAAATCATTTTGGAGCGTGAGTGCGTAGCCACGAGCCCAGGAATCACCCTCTGCAATTTCCTCGGGGTCTTTATCTAAGACACACTGCAATACAAACTTCATGCTTTCTCCAAACAGCACTTCATTTGAAGGGCGGAATTCGCCTAATTCATTTCCTGCTTCGTCCTTGAATCCTGAGATACAAGCCTCTGAATCCATTTGATCAACAAAGTTGAAGAACCATTCTTCATCATCTGTATCTTTAAACGGAATCACATCATCTTCGAATTTATTTTTAGTAGATTCATTTTTAATTTCTTCAATCTTGTCTTCCAGGTCTGAGACCTTCTCTTCAGAATCATCATCTGATTCAATAATTCCTTCGATGTCTGAGATGACTTCATCTTCATCTACTCCACTTACATTGAACGCAGCAAGAGCAACGAGTAGGTCACTTAACTTAGATTCAACGGTCTCTGCAAGGGAAGTAAGAGCTTCGTCAAGTTCAGTGTTTGCCGCTTGGTCCTCTTCAGACAATAATTCTTCAACAAAATCTGCTATTTCTTCTTCAAAGTCTTCGAAACATTCATCAAACTCTTCAGCGTCACTTTCATCTGAGAGTACTGCTTCGGCAATACATTCTCCAAAGTCTTCACCAAGTTCAGATTCTTCACTGTTTGAGTGGATATCTTTACCTTTGGCGTACATCGCTTCATGTTTAGCTTCCTTGGCAAGATCTTCTGCTTCTTCGTAGTTTCCTGCATCAAATTTAGTTTGTGCATCAGCAAGAAGCACTTTTGCACCTTCAAGTCGTACAAGGGCATCAGACACATCCTTACCTTCAGCTTCTTTTTCAACAATAGTTTCTTCTGCTTCAGCAATTTCTTCCTCAGCGTCTTCAATCTTATCAGCTGCATTTTCCATATCAGAATCCTCCTCTTCATCTTCATCGGAATCGTCGCCATCTTCGCTGTCTGAGTCAGTATCTTCATCCTCATCTACATCTGAGTCACCATCACTGTCTTCATCTTCATCTTCATCTTCATCTTCATCTTCATCCTCATCCTCATCGTTACCTGAATTATCAGAGTCTTCTCCTTCATCCGATAATTCAACAGCGTCTGCATCAAACACGGACACTTCGATATCAGCGATGGACGCTAAGGCTATTGATGCAGGTACAAGAAGTACCAGCAGAGCTACAAATAGGTTTTTATACATGATTTTATGGTTAAATCATATTATTTTACCCTACTTTATAGGTATAGTCAAATTGCAGCCTCCGAGGGGCTACTTATAAATAGCCAAATTTGATTCCTTTTTATACTGTCTCAAATGTCTCATTTAGCATGAAACGCCACAATTGTGTCTCACGACAAGAATAGGTAAGATGAGACAGTCCCAAGGGTACTAGACCCGTGTGGCCAGCCAATCACTTATAGAGTATGACAGGTCTCCTTGTACATTTCAGGAACCTGGAATTACAGCTCTTCCCCTGTAATAGTCTTATAGACGTGCTGAGCGCCTCGTCCTGCTCGCACATTTTCAGAGTGCATGGCCTGGATTTGTTGGTACATGGCAGTTGCTTCGTCACCAAAGACTAAACGACCTGCAGTGTCGGAAGGGAGTTGTTCAGCAACGAATGCTACTCGCAGTGGACTTTCCCCTTGAGTGAAGTGCATAGCCATCCGAGGAGGTTGAACGTCGTCAGGATTTAAAGTAGTGCTAAAAATGTCACCATCGGAACAAAAAGCTCTGAGTGCGGCCACCGAGATCTCTCTTGCCGCACGCATATTTTCTGACACAGTACTTCTTAGTGTTGCATCGTCCATTACGGAGATCCCCAGAAGCCTGGCGAACATCATCCCTGCGATTCTATTTCGTGGGTGTTCAGGAGTATATAGAGGTGTTAATGGCTTTGGCGTAGCGTATACGAAAGGACGATCTTGGTGATTCGTTGGGGTGTCATCAATCTGGCTCAACACTTCTCTTTCCACAAAAGCTTGTAACCAAGTGTATGCATCCCGACCTAAAGGGAGATCAGCGGCCCCTTGACTCATTCCTTCTGCGAAGTGATCTTGCTCTAATTCTGAGAGTTCAGCCTGCTTAGCGAGGTCTTTGAAATTGATTGGGGCTTTATCCATGATTTTAGTGATGGCTCATATTAGAGCATAATTTCCTTGTAACGGCAAGAAAAAGCTCAGTTGTCTCTCAAAGCGGTAAACGGTAGAATTGGAGCGGCCCGCAGCCATAATATCAATTCATTCATCATGGCACATCCAAACAGTGTAAAAGTTTTCTTAGAACGAAATGAACGTCTTTGTAATCCTCGCGAGTACCCCAATCTTATGTCACCAGAGTTGCAGCAAGGCATTCACGAGAGACTTCTCGCAGAATCACGTTTTTCTCAAAGGGCTATAGGGGATGACCGCCCTAGAGAATTTCCTTCAAGTTTTAGCTCTGGAGAGGAAGTGCTCATTTTTATTACGGAGCAAACAGGTTTAGCTGCTGCAGATGTTTTACAAAAAGGACCATGGCTTCAATCTTTTGCTGGAAATTTGAGACTGGATTCTATCTTCTACGGTTCACAGATTGGAAATGTGGCTTCCATAGTTTTTCATGGAAATGAACATTTTGCGCTACATCTCATATATAAGCCGGGGGCGGCGTGCCAAGTATTAACTCCTGCTGAATATCAGGTTTGGGAGGACGAACGATGTTCCCTATCCCAAGGGTAAGATCCACGTGGCCGCTCTACTTCCTTAAAATCTTTCCCATTGCCTTCCCTTTGGCTAATTCATCGATCAATTTATCCATGTAGCGGATTTTTTGCATGAGGTGGAGTTTGGTTTGGGATCATGATTTAATATTTCTATGCCAGGTTCATTACAAAATTCTCACACTGAATATTAATTTTCTTTATAGTTCCGTTTTTTTTCAGCACTTTGCTTATGGATTGATCATTCCAACTTTGCTTGTTTGGCAACACCAAGCGGGACTCAGTTATGCTGAAATCGGAACCATCCAAGCGGTAGGATTTTTATTTATGCTTATCGCTGAGATTCCAAGCTCTTATTTTGCAGATCGAGTCAGTAAAAGAATCACTCTTCTATTGGGCTTTGCATTTTCCATACTGAGCTTCATCTTTTTAATTCAAGCAGATAATTTTGTGTTTTTTCTTATTATGCAGATTTTATTCAGTGTTGGTGGTGCCTTTTTTTCCGGCACACAAGAAAGTATGCTTCACGATTTAATGAGTGTAGAAATAAAAATGACCAAATCCTTGGGGAAGCTAAGTATTTTTGACGAAACGGGTACTGTTTTAGGCATGCTGGGATCGAGTTTTTTTATTAGTAATTACTCTATTAAAGCTAGTTTTATTGCTGGTTTAGCGGCACTTATAATTGGCCTCTTAAGTATTGCGCTAATAAGCACGCCAAACACTCTTTCTCGTAAAGAGGATACCTTTTCAAGTTCCACAAAAGTTCATATTAAATCAGTAAGCACTTTGATTATTATTCTGTTTTTCTCCTTCATGGCCCTTCGAGGAGAAATCTTGTTTCAATCGACTTTCGAAGAACTCCATATAGATCTAGCTTTGCTTGGGCTGATCTATATTTTCGGGAAAATATTTTCGATTGTAGGCTCGATGTATGCACATAAAATCGAGGATTGCCTTGGTTTTAAAAAGTCTATGACCCTAGTGGCCTGTCTACAAATTGCTAGTTTCAGCATCTTATTGTTTTCGGAACTAATCTTAACAATAACCGCTATTTCTATCTATTTCTTCTCTGAGAATATTTTTCGGAATATTCGTGATTCATGGATATTATACCGTGCTCCGCTTAATCGACGTGCAAGCGCCATTTCCAGTGTTAGTTTTTCGACAGCTGTTTTTGCCTTAGCATTTACCCCTATAATTGGGCTTGGGATAGATCAGGCCGTATATTGGGGTATTGCCATACTTGTATTCGCCAAATTAATAGGTTTTGTTCTTGTTTTTAACGGTCGGTTGAATAAACCTAACTTACAGTTCTAACCATGATGTCCTTAGCTGCCCATCTTTGGTAAGCATGGCATCTCTTGGATTTTCTATCCCACTCAGCAACAGTTGTTTTGGACCCAGAACATAGACACCGCCCAATCCTGTTAGGGAATAATACTTATATACTTCAGCTCTAGCGGTCTCTAAATCTAATTGAACTATTTTTGCAACCTCTAATGCAGTCTCTTCAAAGTTTTTTCCTTGTAAGGTGAAATGATCGCCCAATAATCTTGCCACTCTTAATCGTGCCTCAAAGATCCTATCCGCCAGCATCCACTCTTCAAGCTTTCTGGCCTCGAGGCCCCTTTCTTTGTCCAACAAATCAAACATTTTTCTCACTTGTTCTGACCCAGAGCCCAATTTTTTCATAAACTGATGCTCAGATAAAACAGCAACAGACTCAAGAAATGCTCTTTCTCTCATTGAATCTATATAAGTGCCCACAGATATGTTGGCATGCTGCGAAAGATGCGCAATGTGCGCAGCATTGTGAGGAATATCGAAAGAGAATTGTGTCGCTAAATCATACTTAGCTGGCGTGACGTAATTAATTACACCATCCCTTGTCGTCCAAAATAAATGGTGATTTTTTGGATTTTCAATAATTGAAACGTTTACGTTTTCCACAGCTGGCATCTCAAAAATGTTTTCTATAACAAATTGTATAAGTCGTTTGGTCTCTTCTAGGGAAACCTTGAGCTCAAGTCCGGGTAAGAGTTCAGGATGTGTGAATTGCCCCCCTTTGTCTTGAAGTTCAGCTACTCCAGCCTCTAAAGCATTTTCATACATGCCTCTCATGCCAAACATTTCCTCGATTTGGGTGCGTGTGATCAAAAGATTCTGATCAAAATTCCCCTCCTCTAGTTCTTCGAGAATTTTATACAAAACTCCCCTAAGCTCGCTGACTAAAGTTTCACCTAAAATTGTGATCAATTGGGCGTCAGTTGTAACCCTCAAAATCCTAGCAATGTCTTGTTTTACTTTTAAAAGTAGTACTGGATCAGCATGTGGGACGAGTGGTTTATTTAAAACCAATACATCTAATAATGTTCTTACAAAATTTGAGATAGCATCACGATCAACATTGGAAAGGCCCTCTACATAGCACCTTCCAAGCATGCTAGAAAGCATAGGAAGGTCATATGTTTTCGCAGGATGATCAGTGGGTATCTCCATTTAGTCTTTTAGACTCTCGCCGATATTACCAAGATTTGTATCTATAACCGTACGTACATCATGAATGTGGATACTATCGTTAAGTATAGATTCAATTCTCAATCTTGTATCATCTGGGGCCTTGGTACCAAACTTTTCATAGAGACCTGCAGCAACGTCACGAACCACATCTTCAGTAAACTGTGGCCTACTCAATGCTCTAACGACTAAATCGTGTTCATCAGGCCTTTTGAGAAGTTCATTTACCAAATGGGTTGTTGTATCTAAGACGGTTAAAAGTTCCCGAGTTGAGATCTCTGGATGCCGTTTATCCATCATCACCGTGATGGTACCTCTTTGAGTATGAGTCCCCGTTAGAACAGTATTTAATATTGCATTGATTTGAGTTGTATCAAAACCAAGTTCTTGTAAACGGGGCACCACCGAAAGTTTTGTATAGGTTCTTGTACACGGGCAGGCAGTGATATTATAGGCCTGTACTCCAGTTCGTTGCCTCACAATAGATTCTTCTGCCACCGCCTCACTGAGTAATATAACTTTATCATGAGTTTGTTTTCCTGTTTTTCTTGTATTTCTATGGTGTAAATGTGTAGCTGAAATTTTCACTATGCCTAGGTTTGAGCTCTGCTTTTCTCTTAATCTTTCGGCAAGAGCCACTGCAAATGTGTCTAAATCAGGGTAGTTCCCTTCAGCTAATTCAAATAATGCCTCTTCGCATCGAGACATATGTATTCCTCTATGACCCTTTAAATCTACAGATAAGGTGACGTCACATAAAATTGGCGACTTCTTAGTTGGATCTGTGATGTCATCTATTTCGATATATACTTGCTGGCTTGTGATACCAGCTTCATCGATTTCTATTGGGTTTAGGGGCTGTGACTCCGGGACATCCGTAATTTTATCTAGAAATTTTCTGAACTCTTCTGGATCTCTAAATTCAGTTCCGTTAAGTTGATAGTTTACTGGATCATAAATGCGTTCAGGCATATTTAAATTAGGTTATTAACTGATTAAAGATAGTACCTTTAACCTCATCTGATGAGGTAATAGTGGTAACAATTTTAAAAACCATTTGTCTCTTCCAAAAGTCAAATCTGTTGGATTCCTTGGTAGATTCGTCAACAAAAATTCTGCAAAGGCTTCTGGGGAGTGAATTTTCCCACGCTGCCTCATTGTTTCTGCAAAATCTGTCATTCCTGCGATTTCAAAGAATTGAGTGTCCGTAACACCTGGCCTAGCAACTGTCACCTCTATTCCTTGCGAGGCTACTTCTTGTCTCACAGATTGAGCAAAGCCCTCAAGCCCAAATTTACTTGCGGAATATGCTGATAAATTAGGGAAGCCCATTTTCCCGGCTAGAGAAGTAATAAAAATCAAGTGACCTTTTCTGAACTCAATCATGACTTTCAAAATTTCTTGACTTAGCCTCATTGTCCCAAGGAGGTTGGTTTTTATTATACCCTCCATTTTATCTGTAGAAATATCTGCAGTTGGTGCACTCAACCCAGTTGCAGCATTATTGATAAGCATATCGATTCGTCCCGTGGTGCCTAAAGCCATTTCTTTTATATCTCTACTTGAGTTTGGATCGGAAATATCTGCAACCAAAGCGTGTATCGTTCCTGAAACTTGACCAGATACTTCTTCCAATTCCATTAAGAGATTAGCTCTTCTGGCTACAGCAATTACATGAGCGCCATTTTCTGCAAGTTGGAGCGAAACTGCTCTGCCTATCCCAGAAGATGCACCCGTAACGATAGCCGTTTTTCCTTCGTAATATTTTTCAGACATAACTTGTTATTAATGAATGTTAAATCTAATCCTCAACAAATGTCTCTCCAGATCTGAAAAAGAAGTTCTGCCATGTAGGATCTCGTGATTATTCAGGAATAAAACTTGTCCTCTTCTTAAATTAAATCTAATCTGAAGAGATGGATCGTTTAACACCTCATCTAGGTGATCCATGGCTTGAGCAATAGACTGATCCTTTTCTTTTGGATTCATTGTGTAAGCTCTTTCAATGGTCTCTCTGCGATATCTAATGTATGGAGATTCTCCTATGATGGGAGCTGAAAAAATCTCCAGAGAATCCTCGGTAGCTGTTGCCGTAAAGGCCGTCGGCACTCGAAAGGGGACTTTCTCTCTACTTAGTATTTCCACTGAATCTCTTAATCCCCTGGCAATTAATTCGTGAATCGCCATCCTAGCATCGACCAAAATACTTTCACCTTCACCATTTTTATCTGGATTGAGACACCAAAGACTGACTCCACTCTCAGGCTCAGGAAAATATTGAGTATCGGTATGAAGACCAGCGTGCCCTTGATGTTCAGAGTAGGTTAAATTATCGCCAGTTTGAGTAGGGTCTGCTTTGATTGGCCACACTATATTTTTTTTGACTCTATCTGTGCACGTGGTAACACCTATGAGATTGCTGATCGCAACCATATAGGCCTGCATTAATTCTGGAGAATTCTCGAATTCTTCAAAGGCGAGACCCTCAGCTAAGCAAAATCTAGTACCCTCATTTAGCCTTTGTATGACTGCTTGAGCAAAGGATTGAAATTTGATTGAGCTTCTAACCTTTTCATCAATATCACCAATTGGTAAATGGCTAATAGCTTCTAACTCTTCAGGAGAGAGACTAATACTGAGATTGATCTTTTCTGGTGAACTTGCTATCTGGTTTCTATTCCAAACCTCAAATTTTTCCATGAGAGTCTTTAAGAGTAGTTCACGATTTTATATTTTTTAAACTTTAAATCAAGGTAAAATTGACCCAAGGGTAAGATCCACGTGGTCGCTCTACTTCCTTAAAATCTTTTCCATTGCCTTCCCTTTGGCTAATTCATCGATCAATTTATCCATGTAGCGGATTTTTTGCATAAGTTTGTCCTCAATTTCTTCTATGCGATAACCGCAAATTACTCCTGTGATTTGCGAGGCATTCGGATGGAGCTGCGCTTCTGCAAAAAAGGTTTTGAAATCAACGGCCTTGTCGATTTGTTGCTGGAGCTCTTTTTGTGAGTAGCCGGTTAGCCAGCAAATGACTTCATCCACCTCTGCCTTGCTGCGGCCTTTTTTCTCTGCTTTTTGAATATAAAGCGGGTAGACGCTGGCAAAAGACATTTTAAATATTTTTGGGTTGTCCATGGTTCTAGTTTTTCGTGCCCTTCAGTAAAGAGCTGTACGCCTTTCTTTCTTGCCACAGGAAGTAAAGGTTGAGAACCAAAAGAACGTCCGCCATTATGGCACCGGGTGTGAAGAGCCCTCCATCCAAGAAAAGGTGGAAGCCCACAATGTTGACCGTGATGGGCAAAATGAGCAGCGCAGCCAAGGCCACACGTTTAGTCCAAAGACAAACAATGGCGAGTGCAAAAACTACGGCCTCGATGATCATAATGTATTTGCCGGCCATGAGCATGGCGATGAAGTCATAGGCCTCGGGAGTGTTGTAGAGTTCTGGCGTGGGCGCTGGAAAGACTCCAGTTGCTCCGAGAATAGGAGTCACAAGAATTAGGGTCAAAATGACCTTGAGGACGACGTTAAGGATTTTTTTCATGGGAGGGGGTGTGAGATAAAAACGCGGACATTATAGCAGAACCAGTCGCAGGGATGCTAGATCCAAGGATATGCTTAGCGTATCCTTTTCTCATTCTCTTATTCATCAAATATGACTCTTATCCCCATCGTCTCCATTGTCCTTGAGCTACTAATTGCTGTGCTAGCGCTCGTTAGTGCAGTTCGCGGACGCACCTACATGGCTGGCCTAGCGCTGACCTTTGGTATTTACGTGTATTACGATTTGGCGCGACTCTATGAATGGTCCGTTTCGGAATCCTTGCTATCGGTTGTTTTTTTGATAGCCACGCTGGCGGCCTTGGTTTCGGTTGTTGGTATTTTTAAGGCTGGCTCCAAATAGCTTTCTTTACTCACCACTTTCTTACCGGTCTTCTGCTCTAATTCAAGGCGTGCGTTTTTAGCGACGCCTCCACCTGCCTTTCCAGCAGCCTTGTTCTCTTCCATTCCATTTGCATTTTCACTATCAGCAATTTGACGAGTGGAAAGCTCCGCCAGAGCGGTAAAAATCAGTTCGGCCTCGGTCATGTGGTCGCGGAGGTTTTGCGACTTTAAGTTTTTGATTTCTTTATGTTCTTTAACACTTAGACCAGCCCACTCTGAATGGATGATATTGGTCAAAATGGCAAATTCCTTACCCTCCTTGATATCATGCGTGCTCCAATAGTCGGTGAGTTTATTGCGTGTCTCCTGACCCATCATTCTTTGCTGAATCCACTTGTCACTGCGACCGTGCTTTTGCCAGTTTTCACGAGCACGATTGAGCGACTTTTCCGGATCTGAAATTTCTTGTATTCTTTCGTATCCCACTTTTGCAAGCCATAGTTTTATAGGTTCAGCTTTTTTTGAGGGTATAGTTTGAATAAGACGTAATAAAGTTTCAATAGTTGCCACATCTGTCTTATAAAGTTTCCCGTCCGCAGATTTTAATTTCAGTTGGTCACATTTTGTGACCAACTCACTACCCTCCTCTTTTAAGCGGTTTTTAAGGGTTGTCCAGTAGCTTTTTGCTTTTTTAAAATCAGTCTGTTCAGTCAAGGCTGCAACAATATCAATCACAGAGAAATACCATGTTTCATTTTTCTCATCATAGTGCCTACGGATCTTGAAGTTTTCAAAGATGGCTAAAGCGTTGTTTCTCATAAGTATCTTGGATGCCTCTATCATAGGTGAGTGTCCACTCACCGTCAAGCGCATCCACTAAGAAAAACTAAAGCGCCGCTTTATCGGCCGTAGCGCGTCTGTCTATTTCAGACTTTTGGCGAGTGGCTTCTTTGTCGAGCGCAGTTTTGTCTGCCGTGAGTTTTTGATCAAGCGCCGCTTTATCGGCGCGAGTTTTTTGGTCGACAGCCGCTTTGTCAGCCGTCACCTTTTGATCAATAGCGGTACGAGAAATGGCTTTTGCAGCTTCATCCATAAAAAAGGGGTTATTTGCGCTGAGTTTAGTGTACTCTCTAGTTATGACGCAGAAACCACAAAAACTTTACCACGGAACGAACAAACGCATCAGTGGAGCGCTTAAGCCGATTTTTGCAACGGAAAGGCTCGATTTAGCGGCGCTGTTCATGTTCCCTTTCGACCATATTGCGAGCATAGGATTTGAGGAAGACACCGCCTACATCTGCATTTGGGGTACGCCGGAAGCATTTGAAGAAAAAGATTTTGGTGGATTTATTTATGTGCTCCCCAGTACGACTTTTGAAAAAATCGGCAAAGATTACGAGTACCAAAGCTTTGAAGCGGTGGAACCGGAGACCACGAAAGTTTTTGAATCCGTAATCGACGGAATGATGGATTGCGGTGTACAGGTTTATTTTATTGATGATGAAGCAGTTTTTGATCAGATTGTGGCCGATAAGAAAAATCGCGCGCCCTTATTGAAGACTCTGGTTTCGGAGAATGAGAAGGAGGAGGATTAGCCTAAAAGGTTTCTGAGTTTTGGGAAGCGTTTGCAGATAGGAAGTTTGCCGCACCATGCGTCGAGGCCGTAAACGCGCCCGGCTTGAATCGCGACGAGGAATAGTAGAGCAAAACTATAAATGATGTGTTCATCCACAATGAGTGCGTGTTCATTTGGGTATGGGAAACCGAGAGCGAGGTAGTAAAGCATCATCAAAAGAATTCCCAGTACGCCACTGAGTCGGACAAAAAGCCCAAGTATGAGGGAAACTCCTAAAAGGGTAAGTCCCCACTCATTCATAAAGTCTATGGCTGGCAAAAAGCTGGAATTGGCCATCCATACATAAAATCCGGTGGAGTCCGTTGCGTTTTCTAAATAACCCTGGGACGTCCACTCTGGGTCTAGGACCTTGGAGATCCCTGCGTAAAAAAACATCCAACCCAAGCTCACGCGAAAAAGAGTGAGTGAAATTTTTTGGAATTTTTTCATGAAGCGCGTTTGGTGAGTTTATAAAGCGAGAGCGCAAAGGCCCATTCAATCAAAATAATGATTTGTTGGGTGACGCAGAATAGACAGTAGGTATGCAGCACAAAACTTTCCACGGCGGTGAGGTAAAGGGTGAAAGCCACTCCCCCGCTCAAAACTAAAAAGTACCAAGGGATGAAGCGGTTTTGATTTTTCCGCAGTCCGCGCAGGGCGAAAATAAAGAAGCTGAGGTAGGCCGCGAAGCCAATGGCGGCCACGGGAACGCCAGCGATTTCCGCATAAATACTTTTGTTCACGATTTCACAATTCCACTGCTCCCCCAAATTACAAAAATCCGTGAGAGAGGGCTCAAAATGAACGTAAACTAAATAGCCGCTCACCACCATGCCCAAAAAGTTCAAGACTGCGAGGACTTTGTAATGCGTTTTTTGAGTGAGTTTCATGGCCTCACTGTAGCACTAGACTTTCCGAATCACAAAACACCAATGCGTGAAGGCGCGGTCGAAGTCGGGTGCTTCCAGGTCGGTGATTTCTTCTACGATGCAGGGCGCGAGGCGGCGTTCGTCCATTTGAAAGCCGGTGCAGTTGTTGGAGAATAAAATGAAACCGTCGTCGGTGAGCAAGTCGAGCGCCCCGTTGATGAGCGCCGGGTAATCACGTTCCACCGAAAAGGTTTTGCCTTTGTTTTTGCTGAACGTGGGCGGGTCGATGATGATGATGTCGTATTTGAGTTCTTTGCGTTTGGCGTAGCGGAAAAATTCCAGCGTATCCATTTTGTAGACCCAGTTTTTTTCGGGCGGGAGGGCGTTGAGGGCCAGGTTTTTTTTGATCCACTCGCAGTAGGTTTCCGAAAGATCCACGCTCGTGGTTTTTTCGGCCCCGCCTGCTGCTGCGTACACAGAAAAACTACCGGTGTAAGCAAAGGTGTTGAGCACTTGTTTGCCGGCGCTTTGCTCGCCAATCCACTTGCGGGTTTCGCGGTGATCCAAAAATAGCCCCACATCTAAATAATCAGAAAGGTTGATGAAAAAAGTGTGGCCGTTTTCTTCCACGGTGATTTCGCTGTGCGCAGTTTTCACCGGCTCCCCCGCTCCCTTGCCGCGGCGGTCTTTGTAAAAAAACTCGCTGATGGGCACTTGCTCACGCAGGTACGCTTCGAGGTCTGGCTTATGCGGCATCTCACCAAACACATGGATCACCGCCTTGTCTTTATAAATATCCACGGCCAGGTCGTCATCGCGGTATAAACGGTAGGCTTCATGGGTTTGCATGCGGGGAGTTTAGACTAAGGCTGCTTTTTTGGCGAGCTTTGACGCCCGTACTTGGCCCGTAAACGCAGATTGGCTTCTTGGGAGGCTTTTTGAAAATTGGTGAGCGCTGAAATGATTCCGTCGGCCCCGTTGTTCATGGAACTTTCAATTTCCTTTTTTATATCTTCCTTTTGTTTGTCGCCTAAATCGAGGTGTTCCATCCCATTACAGCTTGCATTGGTGAGCACATCCACCACCGTTTTAAGGGCTTCCGGGTCGCCAATGGCTGCCGAAAAAGCCGCTACGGCAAAGTCTTTAACGTTGCGCCAGTAGTTAGGGTCGTCTTTTGAAGCTGGGATTGGATTTATTTCCATCTCTTTATTATAGCATTTTTTTGGAGTTTTCCCTATACTTCCTGGGCATTTTATAACACTCTATGAAAAAATTCCTTATCCTGCTATGCTCTGCCCTCTTATTAACTTCTTGCGGCACTATGAAACCTACCGATGAAACTCCCGTTGATACTAGTTCAGCCGAACTCGGCATTGAAGATTTAACCGTTGGCGACGGGGACGAAGCCAAAGCTGGCGACACCGTTGAGGTTCACTATGTGGGCACTCTGGAGGATGGAACGAAGTTCGACAGCTCTCGCGACCGAGGAGAAACCTTTAGCTTCACGATTGGTGAAGGTTATGTGATTGAAGGCTGGGAAAAAGGCGTGCCTGGCATGAAAGTGGGCGGCCTCCGAAAACTGACCATTCCTTCTGACATGGGTTACGGCGACTACGGAACTGGACCTATTCCCGGTGGAGCTACCTTGATTTTTGAGGTGGAACTGGTGAGCATCCAATAAAGACCGTGGCGTCAGCCACAAATTACTTATGACTGAACGGCTTCATAAACGGATCGCCAGCAGCGGATATTGTTCCCGCCGAATGGCCGAACGCTTGATTGCCGAGGGTGAAGTGAGCGTGAACGGACAAGTGGTGAGCGAGATGGGCGTGCAGGTTTCGGAGAAAGACACCATTATTGTGGAGGGCACCAAACTCAAGTTCACGGGCGAAAAAATCACCCTGATGATGAACAAGCCGGTGGGCATTGTAACCACCCGTCACGACCCCGATGGCGCAGAAACCGTGATGGACCTGCTCCCGCGCAAATACCAGCACCTCAACCCCGTGGGGCGGCTCGACCGTGAGTCCGAGGGACTTTTGCTTTTGACGACGGATGGCGATTTGCTGCTGCACCTCACCCACCCGCGCTACGAACACGAGAAGACTTATGAGGTGGGCTTGTACGGAACGGTGGAACCCACAACTTTGGAAGCGTTGGAGGAAGGCGTGGAATTGGATGATAAAAAGTTGGCGCCCATGAAGGCCAGTGTGCTGCGTGAAGAGGGCCACCGAACTTGGGTTCAGGTGATTTTACGAGAGGGACGCAAACGCCAAATCCGCCGCGTGATGGAACAATTCGGCCACACCGTGTTTGCGCTGCGCCGCGTGGCGATTGGGAAATTGGAACTTGGGGATGTGAAGACCGGAAGCTTCCGCTTGATCACAGCGAAAGAAGTGAAATTGGCGCTTTCGAAGGGACAAGAATAAAAACTGTGCTAAACTTTTTGTATACTTTTTAATCCAAGCCTATGTCAGCAACTCCATCTAAAAATTCTATCGACTTCAAAGATCCCTTTGTCATTTGGGGCGGCCTTTTGATCGGACTGGGTATTGGTTTCGGCGGTGTCCTGGGAGGAGCCATTGGCGGAGGCGCAGGGCTTTACATCATTCAACTTGGTAAAAAAGTGGAGTACTCAAAATCCAAAAAAATCAGCATTGCAGCGGGGGTGACCGTGGTTGCAATTGTGCTATACATTTTGGTACTTGGACTTATTTTGAGCGCGCTCTAATCACTTAGCTTTTACATATGAAAAAACTCTTTTCGATTCTGCTATTGAGTGCTCTTTTTGCCGGCTGCACCGGTGAACTTGGTCAAGAACCGGAATCGGAAAAATTGCAGGTGGTGGCGAGCATTTATCCTTGGGCTTTTTTTGCGGAGCAAATTGGCGGTGACCTTTTGGAAGTGCGTACTCTGGTTCCGCTTGGACTCGAGCCGCATGACTACGACCCCTCGCCCGATGACCTGAAGGCGCTGTATGACGCCAATTTGTTTATTTACAATGGCGCGGCTTTGGAGCCCTGGGTTACGGATGTGGAATTTGAACTTCGCCAAGATGGCGTGCAGCTTTTTGCAGCAGCCGACAATGTAGAACTCATTCCTTTGGAAGAAGGACTTGAGCATGAAGAAGAGGACGAGCACAGCTTCATTCCCAGCGCTTCTGCGCACGACACTGGCGAGGAGCACACTGAGTACGACCCTCACCTTTGGCAGGATCCCGTGCGCGTGCGTATGGTGGTTCAGTCCATGGCGAATACTTTTGCGAGTCTCGACGCGGAGAATGCCGATGTGTACCTGGCCAATGCTAAAGTACTCATGAGTGAACTCGATGAAATAAATGAAAATTTTGCGAGCGACCTACAAAGCTGCACGCTTAAAGAGTTTGTGGTTTCCCACGCGGCCTTTGCTTATTTGGCGAATCGCTATGGGCTCACCATGATTCCCATTAGCGGGATTTCGCCTCACGATGAACCCACCATTAAGGAACTGGAAGAGATTTCCAAAGTTGTGGAGGAACATGGCATCGACACTATTTACACCGAGACTTTGATCAATTCGTCTTTTGCGGAAACCATTGGTAATGAAACGGGTGCAGAGCTTTTGGTTTTGAATCCTTTGGAAGGGCTCACCGCAGCCGACGTGGAGGCGGGCGAAAATTTCCTCACGATATTTGCAAAGAACCTGGCGAATTTGAAGGTAGGCCTCGTTTGTAGCGAGCCTACAGATTCTTAATCTTTGAGCATAACGTAATACTTCAAATACTTCCCTTCTGGAAAGAAGAGGTTGAAGGGGTGGTCGATGGGCTGATTGCGCATTTCGAGCACGCGCAGCGTACAGTGAGCTTTTGCCGCCGCCATGACGAGCATCTTTTGGAAGAGTTCGTCGGTGACGTGAGCGGAGCAGGAACTGGAGACCAGTATGCCGCCTTTGGGCAGAAGTTGAAGCGCGCGTTCGTTGATGAAGGTGTAGCCTTGAAGTCCTTTTTTTAGACTCTTTTGATTTTTTACGAAGGCGGGCGGGTCGAGGATGATCACATCGAATTCGGTGCGCTGCTTGCGGTAGTCTTCTAAAAGATCGAACACGTCTTTGTCCAAAAATTCGTGTTTTTTGGGGTCGAGGCCATTGAGTTCAAAATTGCGTTTAGCGGTTTCCAGGGCCGGACCCGAGGAATCCACGCTGGTGACTTTTTTGGCTCCGGCAAGCGCCGCGTACAAAGAAAAACCACCGGTATAGGAGAAACAATTAAGGACGTTTTTATCTTTTACATAGGCTTGGAGCGCTTTGCGGTTTTCACGCTGATCCAAAAACATTCCCGTTTTTTGTCCGTCTTCAATGTTCACCAGCATGGGCACCCCGTTTTCCAGAATTTCGATTTCCTTTTCAAAAGAAGCACCGTAGAGCAGACCCTTGGGCTGGTCGAGCAAACCTTCTTGAGCACGCACGCCAATGTCGCTACGTTCGTAGATGCTTTCGGGATTGAACACGGCCTTGAGCGCGGAGACCACCTCTTTTTTGAGGTATTCCATACCCATGGTGTGAACTTGAATCACGAGCACTTTATTGTAGCGGTCCACAATGAGTCCGGGCACGCCGTCGCTTTCGCCAAAGACCAAGCGATACGCGTTGGTGAGTTTGGTATCGATGAAGCGTTCGCGGATTTTTTTGAGTTCGGCGAAGCGTTTTACAAAAAAGTCAGTGTTGATGGGCTGTTGTGAGTCGAGCGTAAGGATGCGGACGGCGATTTGAGATTTTTCGTTGTAGTAACCACGCGCGAGGAATTTTTTTCCGCCGGAATCGTAGACGTCCACCAGGCTGCCACTTTCAATACCTCCAAAATATTGGAGGGCCATGGAAAAAATCCATGGATGACGGCTGTTCATGATGTGTTCTTTGCCCGGTTTTAGTAGAATTTTTGGATACATTGGGTCAATTTGATTCGTCCATCTCTTTAGAAATTGCTTTTTTGAGAGCGGAAACGTTGGTTCGTTTTTTCATCTTCTTGAGTTCTGCGTCGTCTTCGGAGGCGAGCCCCAAATGATCGTGGATTTCATCGAGCATAATTAGAATTCGGGTGATTTCTTGTTCGGCCTGTACGTTGATACGAAGGTCGATTTCTTCACGGAGATCCGCCACGCGGGAAGCCCGATTCTGGCTGATCAAAACAAAAATAGAAAGGAAAATGGCTTCCAAGGACACCATCATGGTGAGGAACCCAAAGGGATAAGGGTCGAACGGCGCAATGCCCGGCACCAGATTCAAATTGATCACAATCCAAATGGCGAACCAAAGGAAATTGGCGACAAAAAACCAGGTGGAGCCGAAAGCCTTGGTGATATGATCCGCGAGGCGATCCGTGAGGGTGCGCTCGGTGTCCATTTTAACCTTAAAACTCTTGATTTGGGCTTTCTTCTTTTTAAGAAGCTCGTTGGGGTCCTTGAGATCGAAAAATTCTTTGAACATGCGGCTACTCTACCTTAAGGCTGATTTTTTTCAAAGGTGATAAGGCGGGGCCGTGCTGAACTTTGCCCAGAGCGGTGAATTGGGACCCGTGGCAGGGACAGTCCCAGCACTTTTCACCGGTGTTCCATTTTACTATGCAACCCAAGTGCGGGCAGACCGCCGAGCGGGTGTGGAGTTTGCCAAATTCGTCTTTATATACGGCCACTTTTTTCAGGTCTTTTTGAATGACGCAGCCTTCATTTTCTTTTAGGCCTTTGAGGGAGTCGCCGCCGATGGGAATGAGGTCCGCGTATTGGCAGGCCACGTTGAAGTTTTCTTTAAGATAAGTGGCGTTGAGTTTTTTTCGCGAGGGACGGTAGAGCGATTCCCAGGGAGATGTTTTGTGGAGTATGAGGTCGCGGATGAGGAGGCCGGACAGGGTTCCGTACGTAAGTCCGTTGCCGGAGAAACCGGTGGCTACATAAATGTGCTCGTTGCCGGGATTTTTTCCGATGAAGGCCAAGCCGTCCATGGTTTCCATCACCTGGCCCGACCAGCGGTATTCAATTTTATTTATTTGTGGGTAATTTTTGAGCGCCCACTTTTCGAGGTTTAGGAAACGGGCTTCCGTGTCTTTCTCTTGGCCGGTTTTGTGGTCCTCCCCTCCTATAATAAGGAGGTCGTGGGAGCTTTGTTTTTGAACGCGCACATAATGGTAGGCCTCCAGGTTGTCCCAAAACAGCATCGAGGGGACGCTGCCCGTGGGAATGCGCGCGGCGATGACGTAGCTGCGGTACGGATAAAGTTTAGTGTGGAGTTGAAAACGGTTCACCACCGGTGAATGCGTGGCCACGATGCAGTCCTTTCCCCAGATGGTTTGGCGAGTGCTGGTGGTCAGCGTGACGCCCTTTTTCTCGCTGAAGCCGGTGATGCGGGCTTGAAAAAAGCGGACGTTTTTAGCTTCGAGGATTTTGTGGAGGGCGCGGAGGTATTTTAGAGGATGGAACTGGGCTTGGCGGGGAAAGTGCAGTGTGAGGTCTTTTTGAGTAGCAGCGCTGGGTGCGAGGCGGTCAAAGGCTTCCAGTTCTTTTTCCAGCTCTTCTTTTTGGTCTTCATAAAATTTCAGCTGGCCCTCCACGCGCTCAAAGTCGCAGTCGATTTTTTCTTTTTTAATAATGCGTTCGATTTCGCTGATGGCGGCATTGTGGCTTTCCCAAACCAGCTTGGCTTCTTTTTTGCCGTGATTTTTTTCGAGCTCAAAGTAGCGGTCGTCCAAAACGGCGGTGAGGTGAGCCGAGGTGTTTCCGGTTTCTCCCGCCGCGAGGCCACGCGAATCCAAAACCACCACACTTTTACCCGCTTCACTCAGGAGGTAGGCGGCGGTGATTCCACAGATTCCGGCACCCACAATAAGCACGTCTGCGCGCAGGTTTTTCTGCAAAGCAGCGAACGCGGCTGGCTTTTCATCGGATAGCCAAAAAGAAGTCGTAGACTTTTTCATAATGCGCCGGAAGGAGTGTTTTTAGCATAGCGAAGTTCAAGCCCATAAGCAAATAATCACCGCTCAGCAAATTTTGTTGAAAGGTCTTGGCGAGGAAAAACGTTTCAACTAGTGAACTGCCTATTTTTAACCCTTTTCATTATGACCCACGCAGAAGAACCCAAGGAAGGACACTTTTTACTAGGGCTAGCGGTCACAGCTGCTATTGCCACCGGACTCGGCATTTTTCTTCGCAGTGAAAAAGGCGAGGAATTCCGGGATGAAGTTTCGGACCGCGCGAAAAAAATCGCCAAAAACTTCAATGCCACGCGTGCAGAACTTCAAGAGCGGGTGAAGGAAACCTTTGGCCAAGTGACTGATGATTTGGAAGAAAAGTATTTGGAGATTCAAGGGATGCTGATGGCTCAAGCCGATGACATGAAAGACGGCGCTGAGATGAGCAAAGAAAAGTATGAGGAAATGGTGGATAAAGCTGTAAAAAAATACGCCAAAGGACGTGAGTGGACTACAGATGCCGTTGGAAATTTGAGCCGTACGCTGAAACGTGATTGGAAGAATTTTAAACAAGACATTAGTTCTTAACCCCTATTTATATGTCAGTACTCGATGTAATCCTCGTTATTCTTTTAGTCGCTTGGCTTGGCGGTTATGGTTTCAACATTGGTGGAAATATCATTCACGTCTTGCTGGTGGTGGCTTTGGTCGTACTGGTTATGCGCCTACTGGGCGTTGGACACGTCAGTGCGTAGCCGCTGATTCCCCAGCCAAGTGCCCGGTGGCCCAGGCACACTGAAGGTTGTAGCCGCCCGTGAACCCGTCGATGTTCAAAACTTCTCCGGCAAAATAAACGCCGGGCGCGAGTTTTGACTCCAGGGTTCGCGGGTCTACTTCCCTTAGCTCCACTCCACCAGCGGTCACAAATTCATCTCCGGCTCCCCTTCCAATCAGCGTGAGCGGGAGGTTTTTTATTCGCTCGATGGTTTTTTGAATGTCCTTCTTGGCGATTTCGCAGTTGTTTTTTTCGCCGTCGATGGAGAGCAACGTGCAGAGAGTGGCGGCAAGCGATTTTGGCATCCAGCGCGGAAGCGTATTTTTAAACATTTTCTTAGGATTGGCGACGAGTTCGTCTTTTAGTTCGGCTTCAAAAAGCGCCTGGTTGGTGAAGGGCTGCAGGTCGATGCTGAGCGGGAGCGGATGCTCGGGATTGTATTCTTCAAAGGCGATGAGCGAAGACAGCGCGAAAACGGCCGGACCCGTAAGCCCGCGGTGCGTGAACAAAATCGGGCCGGTGAATTTTTCTTTTTGGGCGCGTAGTGTAACTTTCTGTAGTGACACACCCGCGAGTTCCTTTGGCCAAGTTTCTTTAGTGATGAAGGAGTTGAGGCTGGGCGCGAGTGCCGTGACGGTGTGGCCAAGGGATTCAGAAAACGTGTAGCCGTCGCCGGTGGACCCGGTGTGACGGTAAGCCTGGCCGCCGGTGGTGAGGATTATTTTATCGGCCGAAATGGACTCGTGATTTTTGAAGTGAAGGATGAAGCCGGCGGCGGACTTTTCTATTTTTTGTACATCGTGGCGAAGCAGCAACTGCGTGCCGTGTTTATAAAAAAGATTCTCAAAAATTCGCACAATGTCTTTCCCGTTGTCGGACTGGGGAAACACCCTCAGATCTTCTTCCGTTTTCAGCGGCACGCCGTGCGCTTCCATCCATTGGTAAACCCGTTCGGGCGGAAAAGCGTGCATGGCCGAGGTGAGGAATTTCCCGCCGCGTGGGTAGCGGTCCAAAATGAGCCTTAAATCGGAAAAACCCGTGGTCACATTGCAGCGTCCCCCACCTGAAATGATCACTTTTTGCCCGAGACTCGCGTTCTTTTCAATCAGCACGACTTCGGCTTCTGGATTGGTCTCGATTACAGCGGCGGCGGCCATCATTCCGGCGGCGCCTCCTCCAATTACAGCTATTTTCATAAACCCAGTCTAGCAGATTGACAAAATCTACAAAATCGTTTTGAATGAGACACTCTTATACAAGACTATGCCCAGACGCAATTCCTTTGAAGCTTATGCACCTCGTAGTGAGCCCCTTTATATCGTTCAAGATAGACAGGGACAAGGGGTGACTTCAGAGGGACTGTACCTTGGCCCCCAACTGACCACCACTCAACTTCAACTTGAAAGAAGTCAGCGAGAAAATTACGCTGCAAGAGGTGTACGTGCGCTCAGGGTCAATACGGATGATCCTCGCGGCATTCATCTCTTACATTTAGAGGCTCATAAGGGTTCAAGTTTGGTTATAGGTACGGTTGGACCTCAATGCGCTGAAGAGATAACACTCTTCGGTGAAAATTGTAATTTTAGCGCAATGCGGGGTGAGGACGTAAACAATTTACGATTGATAAACATTGAGGCTTTAGCTCCAACTTTACTGCTCACGCGCCAAGCGCTCACCGATGCCTTTACAGAATTCCATGGAGCAACACTGCGACCCAACTCTGGGGAAGATGGTTATTTCCCCTATCCAGAGCTTAAATACAGTTTTGATGACTTTGCATTTATAGTTGAGCGGCGTGCTTCAATCAAAGCATTGTTCGCACTGATCGACTGAGTTAAAATCTCAGTATGATCAACGATAAAGTCACTCAAATTTTCATGGATATCGCGGATCTGCTGCAAGTGCAGGGCGAGAGTATTTTTCGTGTGCGGGCTTATCAACGTGCGGCGGAAGTCATAAAAGGTCTGCCGTTGGATTTGGAAGAAATGTATACAAAAGACGAAGCCTCGCTGGAGGAAATTCCGGGTGTGGGAGCGGAGCTTAAACTCAAAATCATCGACATTATTAAGACGGGCACTACGCCGATGTATGAAGAGTTGGTTCGTAAGCTTGGACCGGGAGTTTTGCAAATGCTGAGGGTGCGCGGAGTGGGACCAAAAAAAGTGAAACTCTTTATGGAGCAGCTCGACATTCACGATGTGCCAGCTTTGAAAGCGGCTGGTGAAAGTGGCGCACTCGCAACCTTGCCCGGCATGGGCGAAAAAAGTCAGTCCGCCATCATGGAATCTTTGTCACAAATGACGCATTTGAAAGAACGAACGCCTTATGCAGTAGCGCTCAAACAAGCCGAAGACATGATCGCGTATCTGCAAACCTGCGAGTACTTCGACCAAATTCAGTACGCCGGCAGTTTGCGCCGCAAAATGAAGACCATTGGGGACGTGGATATTTTGACGACCGGTTCGAATCACGAGGCCATGATGAAACACTTCCTCGCCTATCCCGGGTGCAAACAGGTTTTGGCGGACGGTGCCACAAAGTGCAGCATCGTGACCGACATGGACATGCAGGTGGATTTGCGCGCCGTGCCCGAGGAAAGTTTTGGTGCCGCGCTGTTTTATTTCACGGGACCCAAGCATTTCAATATTCATGTTCGTACCATTGCGCTTAAACGCGGCTGGAAGATCAACGAATACGGCCTCTATGAAGGTGAAAATTTATTGGCGAGCAGCACGGAAGAAGAAATTTTTGAGCAACTGGGCCTGCCTTACATGACGCCGCAGCAACGAGAAGATTTTAAATAACAGTGCGCTAGCACCTCTACAAAAAGATATTCCACATGCAACACTTCATCCTTCCCCATCCGCTCGAAGCAGACAAAGTCCGTATTTTTGATCGCAATACTTTGCAGCAAATGACCAAGGTGCTGCGTTTTCGTAAAGGTGATAAGTGCATGCTCATGGATGGCAAGGGCACCAAGGCCGAAGCAACGGTGGAAGAACTGCATTCCAAGGTGGCGGTACTGCATGTGCAAAATCGAAGCGTGACTCCGGCGCCCGCGCGCAAGCTGCGACTCTACTGCGCCCTTTCCAAAAAACCGGGAACCTTCGAATTCATTTTGCAAAAAGCCACCGAGCTGCGCGCCACTGACCTCATTCCCCTCATCACCGAGCGCTGCCAAGTGAAATTTTTGAAGAAGCAAGAACGTTTGCTCGCCATTGTGAAAGAAGCCACGGAGCAATGTGAGAATCCCTTTTTACCTGAGATGCACGAAGCCATTGAACTCGATGCGCTTCTGGAAAAACTGCCTAGTGGGAAAGTCCTGGCCGGCGACCCGTGGACCTTTGATGCGCGTTTGAAGGACGTTGAAGTGGCGGCGGACGAAGACATCAACCTCATCATTGGCCCTGAAGGTGGACTCACTAAAGAGGAGCTCGAAGCAATACGCGCGGTGGGCGGCACTTTGTTCCAGCTCGGTGAAAGTGTGCTGCGAATGGAAACGGCTGCGCTTGCGAGTTTGGCCGTGATTCAATATGCTTAGCCCATATAACCTCCTCTTATGCGACGCCTCGCTCCCCTCTCTCTCGTTTTACTCCTCAGTGCTTGCAGCCTGATTGCTCCTTACAACATTACATTCACCACTCCTAAAGACAGCGTGGTGGATCCAGCTACGGACACTTTGGATTTTGTGGTGAGCGCCGCAACTTTGGCCTACATTTCTGAAGTGGAATGTGACGATGCGGATGATATCGATCTTTTACCTGTAGTTACGGACGAGATGGGGGTGAAGACGGCTCACAACTTGGCTTTGACCATGCTGAACGGCGCTCCTGGCGCAGAATGTGAAGTGACGGTAACTGCTTTTGACCAAAGCACCACCGCAACGGCTCGGGCTACCACCACTGTGGTGATTTTTGGCGAACCGGTGGAAGAGCCTGTAGTGGAAGAAGTGCCCGTGGTGGAAACGCCAGTTGAAGAGGAAGTGACTGTGGAAACGACCGTTGAAGCAGAAGCTGAAGTGCTTCCTGTGGAAGAAACCCCAGCAGAATAATTTACAGGTTAAGAGTAACCCCTAGGGGTGAATTTTCAGGTTCAAAAATGGAAAATTTAATTGCAGTTCTACAAAAGAAAAGCACTGAGCTGAATTTATTTTCAGCCGGTGACCGCCTGAAGCTCGCGGATAAACACATCCCCGACGCCCTGGCGGTTTTAGATTTCTGGGAACCGGGCGCGCGAGTGGCGGATATTGGAACCGGCGGTGGACTGCCAGGTTTGGCGCTGGCCTGTGAACGAAGCGACCTGGAGTTTACGCTGGTGGATTCTACGGCTAAGAAAATTGAAGCAATAATGGATATGGCTGAGGAATTGGATTTGCAGAATGTTCAGGGGCTAGTGGGCCGCTTCGAAGAATTGGCGCACGAGCGAAAATGGCGCGAACAGTTTGATACGGTAACGGCCCGCGCGGTGGCGGAATTGCCCGTGCTTTTGGAATATGTCGCAGGATTTTTGAAAGTCGGTGGAAAGTTTTACGCGTGGAAGGCGGATTATGCGGCGGAGTTGGAAGCTTCGCGCGCCGCTCAGGATATTTTGGGTTTGGAATTTGTGCGCGCGCACAAGTACACCCTGCCGACTGGAGAGGATCGAGCGATTTTAGAGTTTGAAAAAGTGGCGGCGCTGGCACGAGAGTATCCACGGATGAATGGGGTGCCTAAAGCGAAACCTTTAGCCTAGAACTCGCCTCACCCTAGGATACTGCCGAACGATAAAGTCCTGCACGACACCAAGATCCAAGTATTCTTCCTGTAAATCAGGTGGGAGAAATTTGAAATCGGTTACAATTCCACGGCAAGTCTCTGCTCCGCACGCACACGGCAGCGTCCAATTATCTTCATCCATAGTCGTCGAGTAGTCGAAGAAGATTTCAGTGCCGCGACGTATTTCTGTTAAGGCGGTGAGTGTGAATTTTCGCAGACCCGCATTGGGCATACAAGAATGGTTCACCAAAACGTCCGGCTCAGGAAGGTCTAGGTAGATTTCAGCTCCAATCTGCAGAGGGCATCCATCCACCGGTCGTGCGAGGGCTTCTTCAAGAGTAATGATCGGCCCTCTAAAATCCAAAATAGGCTCACCCTTTCGGATGTCTTCTTTTGCATAAACGCCACGTCCTGCTATTCTGGAATCTGCAACGGTGATTTTCTCAAGGCCCATGTGAAGTTTTCCTCATCCTAATGCCAAAACCTTACAAAGTTCAAGATAAGTATTTCCAGCTCGCCAAGGAGCAAGGCTATCGGGCGCGCAGTGCGTTTAAACTGCTGGATATTCAGGAAAAATACCACCTCATTCACCGTGGGGACACCGTGGTGGATTTGGGGGCGGCGCCGGGAAGTTTTTTGCAGGTGATTGCGGAATTGGTTGGCGGCGCAGGAACGGCGGTGGGCTTTGACCTTCAGGAAATCGATGCGTTTGAAGAAGAGAACCTCCACAGCTTTGTGCAGGACATTATGGAGAAAGATGGGATTTTTGCGCGCTTGGAGGAACTGGGCATCAAGCGAGTCGATGTGGTGACCAGCGATTTGGCGCCCAAGACCAGCGGGATCCGTGACCTCGACCAAGGGCGCAGCGCGGAGCTCACCGATCAGGCTTTCTTTTTGGCGACGCGCATTTTGAAAAAGGGCGGCAATTTTGTGGGAAAGATTTTTGAAGGCGAAGAGATGCAGGCCGTTATTAAAAAAATGAAGACTCGTTTTAAAAAAGTTTCCGTCTTTAAACCACCCTCTTCCCGCGACCGCAGTTTTGAGACTTTTGTAGTCGGGATTCAGTTAATTTAAAATCACCTTTTCTCTCAAGCCTTTCTTCCGGCTCTTTTCAGCACGGGAGCACTCCGAAAAAGATACATGATCTTTTCCTTCGTTTCCTTTAGGGTTATGTGCTTCAAAGAGCCGGAAGAAACCCAATATAAAGGTGATTTAAAATTCACATGGAATCTTTCTGAGGGGAGGAGAAGTACATAAAGATTCAGTTAATTGTGAATTTTAAAGTTCACGTTTATAATCTGCTTATGAAGACTCGAAAAGAAACCGATGCCCTGGGGACCGTGAAGGTTCCTGCCAATAGTTACGGGGGCAGTTTTTATGAACGCGCTCACAGTACTTTCAAAATTTCTTCGCTGCGCATTCCCCATTCTTTTAAAGTGGCGCTGGCGTGGATCAAAATGTCTGCAGCGGAAGTGAATGCGGATCTGGGGCATTTGCCCAAGAATATGGCCAAGGCGATTCAAACGGCGGGTCAGGAATTTATAGACGGAAAATTTGACGAGTACTATGACCTGGATGTGTATCAGGCCGGGGCCGGCACGCCTTTCAACATGACGTTGAATGAAATTTTGGCGAACCGTGCGACCGAGCTGCTGGGTGGGAAGAAGGGCGAATACAAAGTGCACCCCAACAATCATGTGAACATGGCTCAGTCGTCCAACGACACCATCCCCACCGCCATTCGTTTGGCGGCGCTTTTGGAACTTTTGCCGCTGATGCAAAATGCTGAGGATTTGGTGAAAGCTTTTGAAAAGAAGGCGAAGAAATTTGAGAAAATGATCAAGGTGGGGCGCACGCATTTGCAAGATGCGGTGCCGGTGACCTTGGGTCAGGAATTTGAAGCCTACGCGTCCGCTTTGGAACGGGCCATGGACCGACTCGACTTTGCGGCGCCCGAACTGGGAGATTTGGGCATTGGCGGAACGGCTACGGGCAGCGGACTCAACACGCACCCCAAGTTTTCTGAAAAAATGGTGAAGAGTTTGTCGAAGCGAATGAAACTGCAACTCGGTTTCATGAATCCTTTTGAAAACAGCCACAGCTTGGGGGTCTTTGTAAGCGTGTCGGGCTGTTTGCGCGCGCTTTCTATTGAGCTGCTCCGCATTTGCAGCGATTTGCGTTTGATGGTGAGCGGACCCGAAGCGGGCTTCAATGAAATTCATCTGCCTGAGGTGGAGCCGGGCTCGTCCATTATGCCGGGCAAGGTGAATCCATCCGTGCTCGAATGCGTGAGCATGATTGCTGTGCAGGTTCAGGCGCTAGACCAGGCGATTGCCTTTTCTGCGACGCAGGGACAACTGGAACTCAACTGGTACACCCCGCTGGTGGGCTGGGATCTCCTGCATCAAATTCAAATTCTATCCAATGGAATGACGCTGCTGCGCAAAGACTGTGTTGAAGGCATTGAAGCCAACGAGGCGCACATGAAAGAGGTGCTGGGCCGCAGCTTTGCCATGGCCACCGCGCTGGCCCCTCACCTGGGATACCACGCCGTTGCGGAAATGGTGAACACCGCGAAGCGGACCAAGACGCCTTTCGTAAAACTCGTGAAAAAAGAGCATGAGAAATATTTGAAACTGGACGAACTCACGAGGCCCAATCTTTAAACGATTACCTGTGTGAGGTGGTCGTGGAACATTCGTGTGATGGCCGTTTTTTCCTGTGGAGAGCTGCTGAGCTCACTGTAGTCCAAGCTGATTCCCAAGCGAGCCGAGAGCAAAGCAGGATCTACTGTAGCAATCAGCGCCTTCTTATAATTTTCGTATGGATCAAATACACTTGTTTGCGCCGGAAGAAACTTGCCCAAGCCAAGAGTGCTGAGCTGCAGCGCTGCATGAGTCTGACATAGGTTCCATTCTCCACCGTGAATACGATAGCGATCATCAGGATGAAAACCTTGTGTGATTTCTAGAAATTTTCCCAGCTCTTCCACAGACAAATAGCCTGTGCCCATGCGAGTGTAGGAAAATACATCGAAAGCATCCTCAGTTCGTACGCTACGCTCCTGTCTAAAATTGAATGCTCTTTTTAGTTTTTCTTCACGATCACCCGCTGGAGAGCCCAGGCAAAAAATAAGATCACGATTTCTTAGTTCAGCTGCTTTTTCCATGAAAGTCCTGAGTCTAGAGCTTTCAAACGGTCTTAGAGTCAAGATCCAGTCTGCATGCATCATGACGTCGAATTCTTTACCGTCTCTTTTTTCGGCATTTCTTTTGGCTGCATCCAAAATGGCTTGTAGTTTAGCCTTATCGGTTTCATTAAGTTCAGCGTCTAATGTGTCCCAGCCCTCCAGGAAAGTTTCACTTGCTTTTGGATTCATAGGTCAAATAAGAGCGGACTATAGCATTTTTATATACTTGGTCAAGTAGTTGGCTTTGTCAGACTTTCTGCTATTTGTTACGATGGTTCATTCGTAATGGAAGCCTATGGGAAGTTTTCCAAATAAGTTCACTGAAAGCGGGTATGCGAGTGTTTATTTGAATGATTTAGAAAGATGTCGGGGACAACTGACTCTAGACCAATGTCGCGCTCTTTTTGATGCACTCAATTCATTTTTAATGCCGGTCCAAGCCACTGAATCCGAGCCTACTCCAGCTACGCTCGGCCTGCTCATTTTATTGGAGGCGAATGTGGGCCACAGAGGCCCTCTGGATAGTCTCACTAAGTTTGTAGAGATCTATGGATCGGAGCAAGCCAACGTGGATTATGCAGCAAATCGTCCTCATGAAATTCGCGGCGAAAAGCCCGAACTCACTCCTTCAGAAAAGCCCGTGGATCTTCAAGCGGTGAGCGCTCATATTAAGCTTTTGCTCAGAACTTGGGTAGGCCTCACTTAACCGTGATGGTCTTGGTGATGCTGTCCACGATGCCAGTGTCTTCAGTGATCTCAAGCGTGATCGTGTAGGTTCCTGCGCTGTCGTAGGTGTGGGTTCCCGGTTTGCGGTCGAAACTGATTTCGCCGTCGCCAAAGTTCCATTCATAACTTTGAATGGTTCCTTGTGAACAAGAAGGGTCCACCACCACAAAGAGTGGCGCGTTACCGGTAGATTCGTTCACCGTGAAACATGCGGTGAGGGAAACGGGGCGTACCACCACTTGCATGGTATCAGTGGCTCGTTCACCGTCATCGCCGATTACGGTGAGGGTCACCGTGTAGGTTCCCACGGCGTTGTATTTGTAAGTAACCGTGGCGTCGCCCACATAGAGGTCACTGCCGTCGCCGAAGTCGATTTCATAAGAAACGATGTCCCCTTCTTTATAAGTAGAAGCGGAGGCGTCGAAGGCAATGGTGAGGGGCACTTCTCCGTTGGAGCTGTTGGATTCCAAAATGGCTACGATGCCTTGTTCGCCCACTTGCACAGCTACCGTGGTTTCGTCGGAATTTCCGGCGGAGTCGGTGACGATGAGGCGAGCTTCGTAGCTGCCGGTTTCGGCATAGGTGTAGGTCACCTTATTTCCGGTTTCGTCCACTTCGCCGTCGTTATCAAAATCCCATTCGTAATCCACAATGTCGTCCTCGGGATCGGTGGAGCTGGATCCATCAAAGTCCACTTTCAAGGGCACGGCGCCAGAAACACTGCCAGCGGCAAGGGCTGGAGTGGTTTTGATCACGGCAGATGGAGGGGTTCCCTCTTCCACCACTTGGATTTCCAAAATGGCTTCATCCGAATTTCCATCCGCATCGAGCACGGTGAGAGAAACTTCATAGTCACCGGCGGTGTCATACGTGTGGCTCACGCTGCGGCTTTCGAGTTTGGTTCCATCCCCAAGGTCCCATTTGTATTTAACGATTTTTTGGTCGCGGTATTGGGAAAGCTCTCCATCAAAGTCGTATTCTTCATCGATATAGTAAATTTCGCCGTCCCCGAGTGGAGGCGTGATGATGGCACGAAGTCCACCCACACTGCCGGCTTCAATGGTTTCGGTGACCGTAGCAAATTCTCCGTTGTTGTCGGTCACACGGAGCGTGATTTCGTAAGTTCCTTCCTGAAGGAATTCATACTCCACGATTTCTCCTTCGGCGTCATCAAAACGTCCATCGGCATCAAAGTCCCATTCGTAGGCCACGATTTCTCCATCTGGATCAAAAGAACTGGTGGCGTCGAATTCCACAAGCAGAGGCACTTCCCCACTGTCGGGCTTGGCCACAAAGGAAGCGGCCGTCATTTCGTTTTCAATCACTACTTCCGTAGAGGTTTCGTAATCGAAACGGGCTCCGCTCTTGAGGTCCATGTATTCCACATTCAATGTCACGGTGTAGATTCCGTTTCCTTCGGCTTTTTGAGTGTATTCATGCGTCACGGTCTGACCGTTCCCAGTGCTGCCGTCTCCAAAATTCCAGGTGTAAGCCAGGATGCTGTAGGTGCCGGTATCAATGGGAATCAAGCTCGCGTCAAAGGTAATAGTGATGGGCGACGTGAGTCCAATGGTGTCCTCCGGCGTGGTGATAATAGGTGAACCAAAACGCGCTTCGGTGACCAAGCGTGGACCCAGGAACCAAATTCCCACCAGCCACAAAACGGTGGCGAGTAAAAAGCCGAGTCCGTACCACAGCGCCATGCGAGAGAATTTTTTCTTCTTGTCGACTTCTTCTTTTTTAGTGAGCAAAGAACGTAGCAAACCGTAGAGAGCCATGAGCAGTGTAATTCCCACAGTTACCCCCAAAAGCACATTGAAAATTCCGTAGAAGAATCCGCTCATGCTGGCTTGAGAAATGGGCAGGTAATTGAAAAGCGAAAGTTCTTTGTTGGCGAGGAAAAGAGCCCATGCAAACACAATCACCAGCAAAAGCACATAAGAAACGGCGCTCACGATTCCCAAACGTTTGAACATGGCCTTACGCTTCGCCAACTTTTCTTCCGGCGTTAGCACTTTTTTAGGTGCGGGCGCGGGTGCCACAGCGGGAACCGGAGCCACTGGAGGCGGAACAGCAGAACCTGTCGGTTCAGCGGGGACAGGAATGCCTGAACCTGTCGGTTCAGTAGGCGTGGTTTCGTCCATATTTAGCGTTTAATTATAGGTTGTGGCTTCGCTTGGTTGACGATTTAAAAGTGAGGCTGATACCCGCGATGGCGGTTACCAGGGCGCTGACAATGAGCATCATCATTTCGCTGGGCGTAGCATTGAAAAGATTAGCACTTCCCAAGGATCCTTCAAAGACAACTTGGAGCGTCGAAATGTCGCTCTCGCCGGTGTCTTCATCGGTCACGGTGAGTTTAACCACCACTTGGCCGTAGGATTTGAAGAAAGGTGTCTTCCAGGTTCCTGAGGAATCGTCGTCGTAGTCTTCGTCGTTGTCACGGAGGCCGTCGCCATCGGTGTCGTAGAAAATGTTTTTATCCAGCACGTAGCTGAAGTTTCCACTTCCGCCTTCGGCTCCGTAGTAGAAGGTCACTTGATCGCCGTCGTCTTCCAAAATAACTTGGCTCAGGGAGTTCGGCTGAGGCGTAGAGGTGAACAGCGCGGTCACGGGCTCAACCGGGTTGGGCACCTCCACGGTTTGAATCACGGTGTCGGTTTTTCCAAAGGTGTCTTCCACCAACATTTTCACTTCGTAATCCCCATAGTCGTCGTATTCAAAGGTAGGATTCTTGGTGGTCGCGTCGCTGTCGTTTTCAGGATCGGTGTCGCCGTCCGTGTCGGCGGTGAGGTTGAGATCCCAGCTGTAACTGCGTACATCGGCGCCGTTGGCGGTGTCGAGCACGGTTTCATTTTTGAATTCAACGGTGCGATCTTCCACGTTATACGAGAAGCCGGCAACGGGTGCTTTGGTATCGAGCACGTTCACCGCTTGGGTTACGCTGTCGCTTTGGCCGGTGGTGTCCACCACGGTCATCTTAACTTGGTAGGTTCCCAAGGCTTCGTAAGTGTAGGAAGGATTTTCTTCAAAGGAATCGGAGTCGTCGTCCACGGTTCCGTTTCCATTGCTGTCCACAGCCGTGTTGAAGTCCCAGTAAATTCCCGTGAGGTCGGCTCCGTTTTCGGTGTCTATAATAGAGTTGTTGCGGAAGCTCACGGTGGTTCCGTTGATGTCCGCCAAGAAAGCGGCATCCGGCGCGGCAGAAACCGCGTCCACAAAAATGGTGAGCGATTCGGAGGTGGCGGTGGCACCAGAGCTGTCTTCTACTTTGAGTTGAACCTCCACTCCCTCAGGATGGATTTGGCTGAAAGCGTATTCCAAGGATCCGTCTTCGGTGGGCTCGTTATCAAAGAATCCGTTTCCTTCAATGTCCCACCAGTAGTTCACAATTTCTCCATCGGTATCGTAGGAGGTGCTGGAGAATGTGATTTCTTCACCCACATAAACCGAGGTGCGGTTCACGGTGAATCCAGCCACGGGGGTGTCGTTGGGCCCATTGGTGACTTCCAAAGTTGGGATGGTCGCCGCTTCGAGTTCATCGAAGGACGACACGGTGTTGTTTTGATTGTCCGTCACTTCCACCGCAAATCCATATTCCAGCGCTTCGCCGGTTTCGCCTTTCGTATTAATAGTCATGCTGAAGGTATTGCTCGCGGAACTGATGGTTCCGAGTTCGGTCGCGGTGTCGTTGAGGTCGTAGTACCACGCTCTAAAGTTAGTGAGCTTGCCGTCTTCATCGGTGGCATCCACCGTTACATTTACTTTGAGCGGCGTTTCCAAACTGTCCCCTTGCGGAATCACGGTGAGCCCCAGAATCTCTGGGTCGATTCCTTCTATAGTGATGAGCAGTGAGGTTTCGTCGGTGATCGCGTTGTCGTCTTCATCACGCACTGTCAATTTCACGGTGTAGGTCGCGGTTTCAGTGAAGGTATGCGTTACGCTGGGTTGAGAGGAAGTGACTCCGTCTCCAAAATTCCAGCTGTATTCCAAGCCGTTCTTGCTTCCGTCCACGTTCACGGACTCGTTTGCGTCGAAACGGAACTGAGTTTTAATGCTTCCACGGAAATCTGCGCCGCTGCCAATGTCTTCTCCATTGGAACCGATGCTGATCACGGCGATAGGGCTGTCGCCCGCTCCTATATATACACGCTGGGTGATGGAATTTCGGTCTTCCTCATCGTCGAGTGCGGTCAGCGTTACTTCAAAGACGCCGGCGGATTCGTAGATATGCGTGAAGATGGCTTCCCCACGAGTCACCGTGTCCGTGAAATCCACCGTGTCGTCTCCGTAGTCGATTTCAAAAGCAGTTCCCGTTTCGCTGAGAGCGCTGAATTCCACTTCGGCTTCTCCGTTTTCGTCCAAATTACGAGCGGTTTCGCCTTGAATATCCAGGTCCACGTCGAGCACGGAATCTATGGTGATGCTACCGATGGCCGTGTCGCTCTTTTTGAGTTCGGCGTCGTGCTGATCGTAGGCGGTTAAGGAAACTGCGTATTCTCCTTCATTGAGGAATTGAACGGTGATTTCTTTATCTTCATTTTCGGTGTCGATGATTTCATAGTCCTGCCCTTCGATTCCATCAAAATCCCATTCCAAGGTCACTACGTCGCCTTCATCGGGGTCGTAGGTGGTGCTGGCGTCGAATAAGACGGTGGCGGGTTCAGTCGCATTGGGAATAGAGTACTCGTAAGTGGCCACGGGCGCCGTGGATTCCACTAAGACTTGGCCGGTTGCAGTGTCGGTTTTTCCGCTTCCGTCCGAAACGGTGAGCGTTACGCTGTAGACACCCGGCTGATCCAAAACGGTGCTTAAGGTGGATTCGGTTCCGTTGGTCACGGGCACCGTCACGCCATTTTTACTGATGTCCCACGAGTAACTCACTATTTTTCCATTTTCGGTGGTGGACCCAGAGGCATCGAAGTCAAACTCGGTGTCCACGGTTCCTTCGCTGGGGCTGGCTTTAAAGCGAGCTGCGGGCGAAGCCACGTAGAGTGTGAAGTATTTGCGGTCTTTGATTCCGGTGTCGTCTGTAACGGTGAACGAAACATTGTAGGAACCGGATCCGGCGTAAGCATGGGTCACGGAGCTGCCTCCGTCTTGGCCATACGGACCGGAAGAAGTTTCATTGTCTCCAAAGTCCCATTCATAATAAACGATTCCGCCTTCGGCTCCGGTGTTGCCGTCTCCGTCGGTGGTTCCGCTGGCATCAAATAGGATGCCGGTCTTTGCTTCGGTCTCTGTCACTTTAAAGTCGTTTTGATCGATGTAAGGATAGGTTCTAAAATCTGCAATGGTGGCGGGCGTTTCGGTCCCCACTTGAGCGGTGAGCACCAGCATGGATTTAGAAGGTTCTACGGAAATCGTCACGGTAGAAACTCCGGCCGCGATGTCTGGATCCTTGCTGCGTACTCGTACGCGCACTCGGTAGGTTCCCGGCTCGCTAAAGGTCGCACTCACCGCGTCCCCGGACGTGTCTTCCGACGTCACGGCGGTGGTGTTTAAAGTTCCGGGAGCCTCGTCTGTTCCAACGGGTTCATAGGTTCCATCTCCGTTCAAATCCCATTCAATTTGAGCATCTTCCACCGTCATTCCGCTGGGGTCTTCCGTTCCCAGTACATCGAAGCGCACAATGAGCGGATCGTTTCCAGAAGTGGTGCTGGCGGAGAGTCGTACTTTTACGAATTCCAAATTCTCCACCAAAACATAAAGGTCATTCATGGACGCCACAATTTGATTGGCGGTTTGAGCGTTTACATCGCTGACGGTTGCGGCGGCGTTGAGCTTCTCGCTGGCGGTGGTGAAAGCCTCGAGCACAGCGGTGAGGTTGGACCCAGAATCAAAATCTCCGGTGTCAAAAAGCCCCTGCATCACATCAAAGCGAAACACGAGGTCCTCCACAGCCTCCGTGTAGTCGGCGATGGCTTTATTCTGAATTTCTTCCAAGAATCCACACACGTTGTCATCTATATCCACAATATCCACTTCATAAATAGTCACACCCAATCCGAATTCCCGTTCCACTTCTGAGGAAACTTCACGGCTCGCACAAGAATCGCTTGTTTCAATGCCTTGCTCGATTTGCGTGATGATTTCTTCTACTGTGAAGGGGGCCGTGGGTATTGCGGCCGTGGCCTCAGGAATCACCAAGGCCCACAAGGTGTCTAGGATTGAAGATTGAGTCCCACTGCGCAAATAGTTGTAGAGCGCCTGTGCGGCTTCAAAGGTTTGGCTGAGGTTATCCACTTCTCCCTGAATATCATCCACTCCTTCGCGGAGCATATCTATATAGTCTTCCACATCGCTTTCATCGATGAGCTTGTATTGGTCGGCAAAGTCATCGTCGGCCCCTTCGGCCCATTCTATTAAGTACTGAAGCAATCCATCCAGCGTCCAGTCGGTTTCTTCCACATCCAGCAGGATCGGCATTTCTACCGATCGCATGTAGGCCACCTCCTGGCTCACAGTGAGCAGGGTTTGGTAGGCTTTCACGTATTCCACGCTCACGTCTTCAATTTCTTCCAATACGCTTTCGGTATCAAAGGAAGCTCCAGTTTCGGTGATGGTGGTTCCATCTACGCTTTCGACGTCCCCGTTGGAATCTCCTCCTCCCGCTTGGAGCAAGGTGTTCACCAAGGCGTAGGAACCTAAAATAATGACAATACCAATGGCGGCGTAGCCAATGCTCTTCTTTCCTTTAGAAGCCATTTCTTCATCCCCACGGCTCAGCACATACATAAGTCCTCCGTAGATCACAATCACCACAGAGATCAATCCCAAAAATCCCAAGGCGTAGTTCACTATGCTTTGAATGAATTCACGGGCGCTCTTATTTTCGGTCAGGCTTTCGTCGTAACCCGCCTCACTAGGTGGCTCCAATTTTCCATCGTACTCGGTAAAGTCGATCACTTCATCCGTACTGTCACACCCCAAGCCTCCACCAAAACCCTCGGCTAAGTCGGCACACTGCGATTGAATGATGTCTCCTTGAGCGGAATCAGAATCTCCTCCCGTTCCCAGCAAAGCGTCCACCGCGTCAGATCCTGATTCCACACACTCTCCATTGAGTGAAAAACTACACTCCTCTGCATTAGCAAAAGGCGCCGAAACTAAACTCAAACTAAGAGCAACAAGGAAGGTGGCAAGGGATCGGCGGAGGTTCATTTTGATATCGCTTGCGCGATGTCTTATTAGGCACTGACGTGCTTGGTGGCGTATTTCCATGGTAGTATAGAGGTTTTTATCAGGACGCATCAAGAGTAACCACTGTATTCACAATGGCGAAGGCGGCGAGTGCCAGAATAATTCCCACGGCGGCTCCCATCATGATCTTCTTGGATTTGGCTACGTTGTCCTCGTTTTGAGCGCCCAGCGTGTACAAATAACCGGCGTACAAAAGGAAGGCAAAGGCCAAGGTTCCCATGGTTCCGACAATAAAGTTGGTGACTTGAACAAAGAGCAGCTTGGCTTCGTCGATTCCCAATTTGGTTCCTTGGTTTTGAAAAAGCACTTCTTTAACGGCGAACTCAGAAATTCCAATAACAAAGAGTCCCACCAAAGCCCAGGTGATTTGCTTCTTAGCTTTGGCGATTTGATCGTCGTTGGCGCTGCCGGCCACATAACGCATACCGGCCGTAACCAACATGAACACGGCAATGGAGGCAATCACCACTTCCACCAGCCCATAAATTCCCGCAAAGAAAGTGGAGCTTTGTCGTCCAAATTCCTTAGCAGTGTCTTCTCCCGAACGTAAAATCTGGCCTTCGGCACCAAAGAACACTTCAATCAGTGAATCCGATACGAAGATGAGAATGAGTCCTTGCAGAGCATAACTGACAAAATTCTTGGATTGGCTGAGCACTTCTTCATTGTCTCTTCCGGCCGTGACCATACGTATTCCCATCATCACAATGAACAGAATGGCGATGGGGGTCACCATCAGTTTAAAAAAGTCCAGGAAGCGTTGAATGGCGGCCACAATGATGTCCGCCCCTTCCCCTTGTTCCGAGAAACTGGGCAACTCAATACCACCAGAGGGTTCAGCATCCGGATCGGCGTCTTCTTCTCCATCTTCCACTTGGCTGCTTTCTTCACTCACGTCTTCCTGCAAATCTTCCAGAATATTCTTATAATTGAAATCATCGGCCAGGGCCAACGCAGAGGGTGCGAAGACCAGGGAGGAAAGAATCGTCAATAAAAGAAGGATTTTTTTCATATTAGAAGGATCCGGTGATTACTGTGGATACCAGGGCAAAGGCTCCGTAAATAATGATCACTCCAATGATGGAGTTGAAAACAATTTTTTTGGCGAGGCCGGTTCGTTCTTCGTCTCCACCGGCAGTAACATATAAAATTCCTCCTGCTACGATTCCCAGCATCATGATGGGCCCCACAAAAGTAATGATTAAATTGGTGACTCCAACCAATTGTTGCACAAATTCATTTTGATCGAGCTTCACAATGGTTTGATTGGCGTTTTCATTGAATTCGGCCACGTAGAACACGCGGCGAATCATCAGGTCAGACACAATCACCATCAGGAGCCCTCCAGCCGCCAAGGCCAGACTTTTCTTCTCCTTCCCCACTTCTTCTTCGTTGTCTCCGGCAACCACCATCATGGCTCCGCTTCGGATAAACATCAGGGAGGCGAGTCCTCCCAAGAGGTATTTCACAAAAGTAATGATGAGACGGGTCGTGTTGTCGAAAAGTTGAATCCGCTGCACCAGCTTATCGGGGTCGGAAATAAAATTTCCTTCGCGGTAGTCGAAGACTTCGGCAATAGGGCCGGCAATACTGATCATTAGGAGTCCTATCAACCCGTAGGTCATGGACTTTTTCTGGGTTTTAGCCGTTTCTTCGTTGTCGCCGGAAATCACCATAGTGAACCCGGAAACCACAATAAAGAGCAGCGCCACCCCACCCACAATGATGCGCAAATTGCGTGCCGCGGGGCCGAGCAGGTTTTCCAGTTTTTCAAAGGCGCTGTCTCCTTCCGGAGCCGGCACGTCCAAGTCGTCGTTGCTTGGCAAAGGCAAGAAATCCGCTAAGGCATGCGGCGCATGAGCGGCCACCGCACCCAAAACCACAGCGAGCACAAGGCCCCCTAGGTGCAGTTTTCCAACTTTTTCAAACAGAGATCGTGCCATGTTTTTTTGTATAGGACCCTATCGGGTCTGTTAAATCTTATTATTATAGCAGAAAATGATCTGAAAGTAAAAGGTCTGCGCTTGCGACGACGGATTAATCTTTGACCTTGCGTTTTCCTCCAAAGCCCCCTAGACTACTTGACGAAAGCCGGAAAGGCTCTTTCAGGGTGAACTACTAATAAATAAGCTTATGTCAGAAAAATCTTCATCATCGTCCAAGCGGAATCCGGTTGTGGCGTATTTTAGTAGCGCGTGGGAAGAATTTGGAAAAGTGACTTGGCCAACCAAGGAACAAGCCGCTCTGCTCACCGCTATTGTGGTGGCCGTTTCCTTTGTAATGGCCGTGCTTATTGGAGCTTTTGACCTTGGACTTTCTGAGCTCTACAAGCTCGTACTTGATAAAATTTCACAACAATAATCGATGGCAAAACAGGCAAAAAACACCGGACGAAACTGGTACGTGATCCACACCTATAGCGGGTATGAAGACGCGGTTCGGGAAGCGCTTCTACAGCGTATTGAATCCATGAACATGCAAGACAAGATTTTTGATGTGATTGTGCCTAAAGAAACGCAAATTGTGGTGAAGAAAGGTAAGCCAAAAACAGAGAAAAAACGTCTTTTCCCAGGTTATGTGCTCGTGGACATGACCGTAGACGATGAATCTTGGTACGTGGTGCGAAACACCCCCAACGTGACCGGGTTCGTAGGTTCTGGAACCATTCCAGTGCCCGTTTCTGGAGAAGAATTCGGCGTGATTCAACGTTACCTCGAAGACGACAATGCTCCTAAGTTCAAGATCACGCTCAGCAAGACGGATCTCGTTATGGTGCTGGATGGACCTTTTGCGGGTTACGAAGGAGTGGTGAACGAAATCGATGAAGAAAAGGGTAAAGTGAAGGTAATGATCTCCATCTTCGGACGCGAAACGCCTGTGGAATTGGATTTTGATCAAGTTAAGAAGAAGTAGTAAGATTGGATGGCTTCGCCACTTTTTAATAGGCACTAAAGTGCCTGGCCTCCGCTACGCTGCGGTCTGCATGCAGAAACTCACCCTTTTTTCGGTTCTGCTTTCTATCTCCGTGATCCTCATCGTGGGAGACATTGTCTTTCATGACTATTTAAACGAGTTCGAAGCCACAAGCCCCGTGGAGGAAACTTCTGAAGTCGCACCTTTAGATGAAGAGGCGCCTGTGGATCTTTCGGAAGAAACGGAGCCCACTTTGATTGAGTCATCGCTGAGTGCGGCGCTGTTCACGCAGGCTGGGTTTGTGCAACCGGTGCTCAAAGACACTATTTTTTCCGGCTTGGTATTCCAGTTCATTTCTTTTGCCGATCAGGAAGAGGCCACGGTCTACCAATGGAACGTTTTTGACGGCGAGCAGTACGTTGGCAGCGTGTATGAGATGAAGTACCCTACCGAAACCGGCAGTTTTCAGGGTTATTTGGCTCTGCGGGAGCGCGCCATGAGTCTTATGGACTTGGGAAGCGTGAACGAAGTGAACAATTATGGAAACGCGTCTTTCTACTTCAATCACAAGACCAAAGTTAAGACTGTGCACGTGGTGGTTCGCAGTGGGAATGACATTTATGGCTTTGAGTACGCACAGACGAATCATGAAAAGATGAAAAATGTGTTTGACAGCCTAAGCCCCCTTCTGTAGAATCGCCGGGCATTTCAAATTTATGGCACCAAAAAAGATTCAAGCCATCGTCAAGTTGCAGATCAACGCCGGTAAGGCGAACCCTGCACCTCCCGTAGGAACCGCCCTAGGTCCTCACGGAGTTAATCTTCAGGATTTCTGTGGAAAATTCAACGACGCTACCCGCGCCCTTGGAGAAACCGTGATTCCTTGTGTGATTACGATTTACGAGGATCGCAGCTTCAGTTTCATTACTAAGCAGCCTCCTGCAGCGATCTTGATCAAGAAAGCCATCAGTTTGGAAAAAGGTTCAGCCGTTCCTCACAAGGATAAGGTAGGAACCATCAACCGTGCTCAACTCGAAGAAATTGCTAAAATTAAGATGGAAGACCTCAACGCAAACGATATTGAGGCAGCTATGAAGATCATGGCTGGAACGGCTCGAAGCATGGGAGTTAAGGTAGAGTGGTAACACTCGCCAAAGGCGAGCGCCCCTGTTTGTCTTAAATTTCAATACGTGGGAGGTCTCGCCTAGCGCGGACCGTTTGAACCACATAACCCTCTTTGTATGAAACACGGAAAAAAGTACCGCGATGCACTCGCGAAGGTAGACGCCAACAAGCGTTATTCTTTGGCTGAGGCCGCACAACTCGTTAAGGACACCTCTACTACTAAGTTCGATGGGTCTGTTGAGATCCACTTGAACCTGGGAATCGACATCACTCAAGCGGAACAACAACTCCGTTCAACAGTGAGCCTTCCGCATGGAACTGGTAAAACGGTTCGTGTGATCGCCATTGTGAGCGAAGACAAAGTGAAGGAAGCGAAAGCAGCCGGAGCTATGGAAGCCGGAGCGGATGAACTCATTGAAAAGATTGAAAAAGGATGGCTCGACTTCGACATCGCGGTCGCCACTCCTGATATGATGAAGAACTTGGCTAAGGTTGCTCGTCAACTTGGTCAGGCCGGACTCATGCCCAACCCTAAATCTGGAACCGTTACGCCCGATATCGTGGCTAAAATTGGTGAAGTGATGAAAGGACAGGTTGAATTCCGTAACGATAAGCTCGGAAATTTGCACAACGTGGTAGGGAAAACTTCCTTCAGCGCTAAGCAAATTGAAGAAAATGCGGCAACTTACCTCAAGGCCGTGAATGAAAAACGTCCTGGAGCCATTAAAGGTAACTTCATCAACTCAATTACCCTGGTTTCAACCATGGGACCTGGAATCAAAGTAACTGTGAACGAAACCCTCACCGCTCTGTAAAGAGAGGGTCGCAGACCCTCCGTGTCCCCCCTTACCGTACTTCCCTTGAGAGCCCTGCAGCAATGCGGGGCTTTTATTTTTTCGCGCGTTCGATCCTAAGGTCCAAGCTATTGAGACTCAGTCCTACGTCAAAGTTTTCCAGGTCACACCCTCCCTGAACATAAACATCCAGGCGATCCAGTCCCTCTTGTTTATCATTACACATCGTATGTATTGCACAAAATAGCTCTCCATCGTCGTGCGTGTACACATACAAGCCCGCAACACATTCATTATCCTCAAAAGTAAAATGGCTGTGGGGCCCTGGAGCTGCTAGCATATTCTTAGAATCATGGACCTCTCCATCTCCCCAATGGAAATCTGGACAAAAGGCAAAGGACTCCACCGCCTTTACAGCACCCCATCCCTGGGCTTTACCTAGATACACATTGAGTTTGCGAGTCAGCTCTTCGCCTAATTGATCACAAGAGGTATTGAGATTGTATCCAACTCCATCTCGCTCAAAAACACAGCGCGTCTCATAGCGGATTCGTTCTGTCTGCTCTTCCACAGCTCTTTTAGCAAGCCCTTCAGATTCCTCCTGACAGTTCTTTAGGATAGCTGCACTGGCTATGGAGGTGCCTAAAATCCACTTGATCCCTACGCTTTGAAGATTTGAATTCATGTGATTACCTGGATTATACAACTTTTAGAGTTTCCATCAAGTACTTCGGGGAGCTTACGTGTGTTTTTGCCATTCTTTTAGCTAAGATGCGCTTATGCACGTTCGCATCCAAAGAATCGACAAGAGCCTGCCCCTGCCCGTTTATGAAACGGCGGGAAGCGTGGGGTTTGATCTGGTGGCGAGGGAAACGGTCACCATTGAAGCGGGTAAAATTGAGCTGATCCCAGGGAATGTGATTGTAGAGGTGCCAGCGGGCTACATGCTGGCGGTGGCTTCGCGTAGCAGCACGCCAAAAAAGAAGGGGCTCACTCCCCCGCACGGCTTTGGCATCATTGACCACGATTACTGCGGGCCCACCGATGAGATTAAAATTCAGGTTTATAACTTTTCGGAAGCGCCCGTGACCATTGAACGCGGCGAAAAAATTGCCCAAGGTGTGTTTGTGCGAGTGGACAAGTTCGAGTGGCAGGAAGTGGAGAGCATTCGCGAAGAAAGTCGGGGCGGGTTTGGGAGCACGGATACTAACGGCGCGTAATCACGTCTTTAATCCAGATAGTATCTTCCCGTTGATTGAGATTGGTCTCTGGAGTGATTTTTTTGAAATGTGGCACATATTTTCCCAAAAGCAGCGCTTGTTTTATTTTAGCTGACTTTGGAGCCTGATGTGGGTGGCTATAAGCATTCGGCTCAGCCGCCCTTAGCACTGCTGATTGATGTGCCTCGAGAATCCTTCTTTCTTCCGCAGGGTTAATGCCCTGGTAAAAAAGCTCTTGAGCAATAGCCGTGGCTAAAAAAATTGAGTGATCTACATCTTCCATTCCATTATCCAAATATTGCACCGCAGCTCTTGAGATGGCTGGCCTTAAATGGGGATATCGCGTTAACTCCAACAAACCAGCGTTATAAGCTTCGGGAAAGCTATCTGGATGAAGTATCGCCGTATCAGGACGCGACCCACGGGCACAAATAAAGCGTGGACGGTTATCACGATGCAGTATATGAACACCTTTGTGGTCTACCACCCCCTCCTCTACTCTATTTTTAAGAGGCATGATCTTAGGCTCATACTCACCCTCATCTCCTAAAATAATATCCAAGACTAAAAAGTGTCTTTTTGCCAAGAGCGCCACAACGGGCTGAGGCAATTGATCCGCTAATTCATTCATTTCATGTACAGTAATGGCCAGTGGCATCACCGATCCTAGTTCAGCGCTACTTTGCCTTGCTACATCACATTGTCCTGACCAGAATCCCATATATAAATATAGATAGAAGCATATCCCAAGATATTTAAGTATGCAATCTTGTGGAAGCGAGTAAAAGACTTTACACTTGTGGCATGTTCATTACTCTGTACGGAATCAATAATATTGGGAAAAGCACACAGGCCAAGCGGCTGGTGGACCGGCTCAAGGCGGAGGGGCGAGATGCGGTGTACGTGAAATTTCCAGTTTATGATGTGGAGCCCACGGGGCGCTATTTGAATGAATTTTTACGGAGCGGCGGAGCGCAGAGCATCACGGAGCAAGAATTGCAGATGTGGTTCACTTTGAATCGTTATCAATTTCAGCCCACGCTGCAGGAATGGCTGGCGGAGGGGAAAATTGTGGTGGCCGAGGATTACACGGGAACCGGGCTCGCCTGGGGAACGGTGAAAGGCGCGTCGACCGAGTGGCTCGAAACCTTGAACGATGGACTGGTTAAGGAGGATTTGGCGATTTTGTTGGATGGGGAGCGCTTTGGGCATGCAGCCGAAAAAGAGCATATTCACGAAAGCAACGATGCGTTCATGAACCGGTCACGGCAGGTTCATTTGGAACTTGGGGAGCGGTACGGCTGGGTGAAAGTGCCCGTGCTTGGAAATGCAGAGGAAGTGGAGGAAAGAGTGTGGTCGGTGGTTTCCAGTTCTTTTCCGTTGCAAGCTAGGAGCTGAGCCTGGAGGTACTCGTCTAAAAGTTTTTCGTGAAAAGCTCTTAAGCTTGCTAAGAAGATCTCCACTTCTGGATCTTTTAAATGGCAGGTTCCATCTAAAAAAGCTCCAGTGTTGTTTATCGTGGGCTGGAGGAGAGGCTGGACCGGGGTCGAGACTTTCATGACTTCCTTAAGTTCTTCATGAGTTTCTTCCTGAGTGACAAGTAATTCGCTAGGTACAGGTACAGGCACAGGTTCTGGTTCGGGAGCACTGTGATTTTCATCATAAGCATTTTTCGCCAAGACAAACGCTCCAACAAAACCAAGAGCCATTAGTTTTAACTGCACTGCTGATCCATTTTCCATGCTTCGATTGTTGATTAGTGGTCGCATACAGCTTAGAATAGAGCCCTCTTATAAAAAATCAATGGCTCAAGTGCTCGATGGACGCGTGGTTTCTGACTCTCTGCTCGCTGAGGTGAGCGCTGAAATTGAGATGCTAAAAGCGAAAGGGATTGAGCCAAAATTGGTGGTGATTGTGGTGGGAGACGATCCGGCTAGTCAGGTTTACGTGGGTAAAAAAGAAGAAGCGTGTAAAAAAGTAGGCATGCTCAGCGAACGAGTGGTCCTGCCAGCTACGGCGACGCAGGGTCAGCTTTTGGAGAAAATCGAGGAATTGAATAAAGATGCTTCAGTAACGGGGATGATTGTGCAACTCCCCCTCCCTGATGGGATGGAGGCGCCGGTGGTGATTAAAGCGATTGATCCGTACAAAGACGTGGATGGATTCCATGCCTACAACGTGGGGAAAATGTTTTTGAGCAAAGATTTTGAGGATTTGGCGCCGTGCACACCCAAGGGAATCACTAAGATTTTGGACTTTTATAAGATTGATGTGAAGGGCATGGACTGCGTGGTGATTGGCCGCAGCAACATTGTGGGCAAACCCATGACGGCGATGCTTCTCAACCGAGATGCCACCGTGACCTGCTGCCACAGCCGAACAAAAAACTTACTCAAGTATACGAGGGAGGCGGATTTGGTGGTGGTGGCCGTTGGTAAGGCGAGATTTTTGACAGCGGATATGGTTAAAGAGGGTGCGATTGTGATTGATGTGGGAATGCACCGCGGTGAGGATGGAAAACTCTGCGGAGATGCGGATTTGGAAGGTATGAAGGAAAAAGTTTCGGCGTACACTCCCGTGCCTGGCGGCGTGGGGCCCATGACCGTGGCCTGCCTTCTGATGAACACCGTGACAGCGGCGAAGAAACAAGCTAAACTCTAATCTCTTTTCCCTCGGAAAATATGTGCGGAATCATCGGTATTCACTCCAACTCCCCCGTCGCGCAAGAACTGTATGACGGACTCATGATGCTTCAACATCGTGGACAGGATGCGGCTGGAATGGCGACTTGTGAAGGAGAGCACATGCACATTAAAAAAGGCGATGGACTAGCGAGCGATGTATTTAAGGTAGAAGATTTGGAGAGGCTGAGTGGACGAACGGGAATGGCGCACGTGCGTTACCCCACCGCCGGAACTTATAGCAGCGCCGAGGCGCATCCTTTTTATGTAAACTCCCCTTTTGGGATCGCCCTGATTCACAATGGAAATTTGACGAATACGGCGGCGCTGCGCAAGGAAGTTATCGAACAAAATCATCGGCACCTCAATACAAGTTCCGACTCGGAAGTGCTGCTCAATGTACTTGCACATGAAATTGGCGAACTCGAAACCCGCACTTTGACACCGGAAGATATTTTTAAGGCGATGGAGCAAGTTTATAAACGAGTGAAGGGTGCCTATGCCGTTATTGCACTCATTTCTGGACATGGGCTTTTGGCTTTTCGTGACCCGAACGCTATTCGGCCACTGATTATGGGAACACGACATGATGACCTCTACACGGATACTATTTTTGCGTCCGAGAGCGTGGCACTAGATGTGCTGGGCTATGACATAGTGCGTGATGTGAAGCCGGGTGAAGTGGTTTTTGTGGACATGCAAGGTCAGGTGCACAACAAGATTTGTGCCGAGAAACCTGTGTACACGCCGTGTATTTTTGAATACGTGTATTTTGCCCGTCCTGATTCTTTGATCGACGATATTTCCGTATACAAAACTCGTCTGCGCATGGGAGAAAAACTCGCCAAGAAAATCAAAGCCGCGAACTTGGAAATTGATGTGGTGATGCCGGTGCCCAGCACATCGCGTCACTCCGCCGTTCCACTGGCGTATGAGCTTGGCGTGAAATACCGAGAGGGACTGGTGAAGAACCGTTATGTAGGGCGCACCTTTATTATGCCTGGGCAAGCTAAGCGACAAACCTCTATTCGACGGAAATTGAATCCGATTAAACTCGAAATTGAGGGGAAGAACGTGCTACTCGTGGATGACTCAATTGTGCGTGGGAACACTTCGCGCAAGATTGTTGAAATGGTGAGACAAATGGGCGCAAAGAAAGTTTACTTCGCTTCTTGTGCGGCTCCCCTTCGTCACCCTTGTGTGTATGGAATCGACATGCCCTCGCGCAAAGAGTTTGTGGCAAACAATTTAACCGTGGAAGAAACGGCTCGATCGCTGGGTGCGGATGGACTTTTCTACCAAGATCTCGATGATTTAGCGGAAGCCGTGCGTGAAGGGAATCCTGACATTGAACGTTTTTGTATGGCTTGTTTTGACGGCAAATACCCCACGGCTGATGTGACGGAAGAAGTTTTGCTTGCCGCAGAAGAAAGCCGCAGCGACGTTTACAAGGAAATTCGTAAGAAGGCAGAGCACGAAGAAGACGAGCAACAGCAGAACCAAATCCCCCTTATTTAATGAAACGAATTTTGCTCATCGGCAACGGCGCACGCGAACACGTGATCGCCGAGACTTTGAAGCGCAGCCCGCAAGGCTGCATACTGGGCGTGTTTGCCAGTGCGGTGAATCCAGGCATTAAACCTATGGCGGCTTCGTATCACGTAACGGATTCGCTCTTGAATTTTGAGGCGCTGAAAACGTTTGCGAGCGAATTTAAACCTGACTTTGCTTTCATTGGACCGGACGACCCGCTCGGGGCCGGCGCCGCAGATGCTTTATTGGAAGTGGGCGTTGCGAGCGTGGGACCTTTGAAAGTTTTGGCGCAACTCGAAAGTTCAAAGGCATTCACGCGCGATTTGGTAAAAAAATATGGCATCGCAGGGAATCCACAGTTCCGCGTGTTCACTTCGGAAGAAGGCCTGCGTGAATACATGGAAGAACTCGGCGAATATGTGGTGAAAGCAGACGGGCTCATGGGCGGAAAGGGCGTACAGGTTTCTGGGGAACATTTGAAAACGTACGAAGAAGGCGTGGCCTTTGCAAAAGAGGGCATCGCGAAATTTGGCCGAGTGGTGGTGGAAGAAAAATTTGTAGGTGAGGAGTTTTCTCTCATGAGTTTTGTGGATGGCACTCATGTGGTGGAAATGCCTGCAGTGCAGGATCACAAGCGCGCGTTTGAAGGCGACACCGGACCCAACACAGGCGGTATGGGAACTTACAGCGATGCGAATGGCTCACTTCCCTTTTTGCAGGCGAGCGATATTGCTGCGGCACATGAGATCACGGTAGCCGTTGCGAAAGCTTTGCTGGAAGAAACTGGCAAACCCTACAAAGGAATAATGTACGGCGGCTTCATTGCCACAAAGAACGGTGTGAAGCTGATTGAATACAACGCACGTTTTGGTGACCCTGAGGCAATGAACGTATTGCCACTTCTAAAGACGGATTTTGTTGCCGTGTGTGAAGCGATTATTGCCGGCACGCTCGACCAAGTGCCTGTGGAATTCGAACAAAAAGCTACCGTGGTGAAATACGTGGTGCCGGAAGGTTACCCTACTGAGCCGCGCAAGGGTGAAAAGATTGAAGTCGGTGCCGTGCCAACTGGAGTGCGAGCTTATTATGCCTCTGTGAATCAAAAAGAGGATGGCCTGTACCTGTCTGGTTCACGAGCGGTGGCGTTTGTGGGAATTGGTGAAAGTTTGGCGGAGGCCGAGGCGGCTGCGCAAAGTGGCGTGAGCCTTGTGACGGGGCCAGTGTTTTACCGCAAAGATATTGGAACCGAGGAGCTCATTCAAAAACGAGTGGAGCATATGAAAACGCTGAGAGACACTTTATAAGTATCAGCTTATTTTCTCTAAGATGTAAGCTTGTTCGTCAAACGGAGCCCTTTCTTTTTCTGGAAAGTCTATCTCTCTAAAATTTGCCTGAAATTTATCCTTCTTTAAGACAGTCAAAACCTCCGAGTTGACTCCAAAAACCATAGATCCCACCCCAAGGGCACGATTTATTTCAACAGCTAGTTGGTGATGATATCTAGAGCTACGAAGCACCCACGTATCAAAGCCGTTCACTCCAATATGGACCGGACTGCCATCGGGAATTCTTGATAGTGCTTCCAAATTATCTGCCTTAACATGAATCACCCTTCTCCCATCCCCTTCTCGGCGAGGATAAAATTGTTCATGACCGTTGTATCGCAATGGCTTGAAAAGTTCTGACTGTCGATCTTCAGTCCATGTATTTCTATTTTCACCAAGGTAACGAAACAGATCCACACCAATCAAAATGCGAGCCCTAGCACTCTCACCAATTGATTTTGTTCCCGTTGAGATTGGACCGCTGCTCAAGTCTATAAGCACGCCTCCTTCTATTTTCTCAATAAGGTACTGTAAGGCAGGTGGAAGTTTATCTCTTTCCTTTCGAACCTGTTTACCTTTTTCGTTATCCCAATCAATACCGAGGTGTCTTATCCATTCATTCCCATATTCTGAGTCTAAAGCACTCGAATCTCTTGCAAGTTCACACGTCGCCTTATGAACTGAATCTTTTGTTTCTTTAGAGACCAAACCAAGTTCTCGAGAAAAAATTTCCGCAAGAATAGAAGCGTTTTCTTTATCAAAATCTTTGAGATTTTCTGACATAATGGGACTTGATTAAGAAATTCGACTGAGCTTATCGTCGATGCAGTGGAAGCCTCGAACAACGGCACCATCGGTCCACTTTGGGAAAGCGGGTTGTTCCACAAGACAGTTGCGGACAATACTAGCGCCGCTGGTATAAATAAATTGTGATGGAATTGCACTACTCGCCCCAACCTGGATAAAAAAATCTACCGAGCTCACGGGACCGGACTTCAAAGCTTCCCGAGCGGCCAAATCGATGTAGGCAGCCGCTAAACCTTTACAGATAGCCCGCCCCCCTTCTTTGTAAGCGGCACACACTCCTGCTTCGGTCAAAACCTCATTTTTATGCAGATTCATACTGTGTTCCACCAGTGTTCTTTCGGGAATCACTTTTAAGACACTGGAGTTCAGATTGTGCCTAGCCAAAGTTTCCATAATTGGAGCTCTTACGGGAGCGATCAAATCTTCCACATTCAGGATATCGGCATTTTCCCTTCGGCCTGTGAGCACTCGTTTACCTCCAATGTGATCGATTGCCGTAAACAGATGGGCGGGCAAACCTTGCTCGATCACTTGCTTGTAGACCTCACACGCTCGATTCAAAGCCTCTTCCTGAAAATCAAAGTTTTTTATTTTTCCGCCATTGTGGCCTTTTTTTGACTCTGTGAGGGCCTTATGGTTTCCTCCAAGGATGACGATGGAAGGCTTTAGACTGTTCATAAGAGAGGTTATTGAACAGTGCAATATTACTGCTTATTGTCAAATATGTCAGTAAGACTAGCTTCTGGACAGTCATTCAAATCTGTTATATACTGTTGTCAGTACTATTAGCTCTATGGACCTTCCCAAGATTCTTCAAGGCATCGGACTCAGCGAAAAGGAATCTCGTGTGTACCTGGAATTGCTGAGCCTAAAAGAGGCTCTACCTAGCCAAATTTCCCGAAAAGCGGGTGTGAAGCGACCAACCACCTACTTGATACTGGAACAGCTGGCAAAAAAAGGTCTGGTGAGCCAGGTGAAGAAAGGTCGTTATGTTTATTTTCAGCCGGTGAATCCACATTCTCTGCTGGAAGATCAGTATGTACGCTTCAATAATCTGGAGAAGGCCATTCCTGAGCTGCTTTCCTTGCACCAGCAGTTTTCAGTTCAACCACAGGTGTCCTTTTTTCAAGGAAAAGAAGGAATCATACGGATCATGGAAGACACGCTCAAAGCCTCCACCGAGTTGCTTTGTTGGGCAGATGTGAGCTTGGCGACTCAAACCCTTTTAAAGGCCTACTACCCCACTTACATTGCAAAAAAAGTGAAGCGAAAGCTATGGCTACGCGGTATCTTTTCTTACGACAAAGCAGCGCTGGAAGTTAAAACACGCGGAGAGAAGGAACTGCGTGAAGTATATTTAATTCCGAAAGAAGAGTTTCCATTTAAGAACGAAATCAATATTTACGACGACAAGGTCGCGATAGTTTCCCACGCCGATCAAATGGGAGTGATCATTCAAAATAAAAACATTGCTGACACACAGCGTTCCATTTTTAATTTCGCGTTTAAGTACGCAAAGCTTGCGGAGGCGGAACTTTTGAACGACCTTGAAAAATAGGTTTTTAAGAACTTTTGCACATTTGCACCGTGAGAATTTTTCGTTTGTCATAAAAAATTCAGAATTATTTAAGAAATTTTTCAGGTTTTTGTCAGAACGGCCCAGTAAAGTTTTGGTTGTTCAGAGGGGCCCAGTCGTTGGCGACCTCAACAGGACTGTCACCCGTTGAGCCGGGTTCAACCCCCGGTGGGTCCACCACTGAACAAGAGACAGCAAAAAGCCCTTCCATTATGGAGGGGCTTTTTGAATCGATCTCTCAACAGGACTGTCTAAAGTATTTTATCATTTCAGCGGTATATACGCAATCGTGAGCACGTTTTCTTTTGGCGTGGCGGAAGGTTTTAGTTCAATGCCCTTCATGGTTTCGCTGACACATAAAACGTCATCAATACCTTCATCGAGGGCGTGTTTGTCGTCGATGTGCGGCGCCGCGATGGGATCGAGCACGCGCCCTGGCTCTGTGAAGAAGGGGTCTTGTTTGGCTTTGGCTTTGGCGCTTGGTAAGTCGGGCGCAGTGAGCAGAATGCATTTATGAACTTCGCCGAATTGGCCTTCGCGGTAAGCGCCTAAATTCATGAACCAAAGTTTAAGTTCGGTAGGCATTGGCGCGGGCGAATGTGTGACACACACTTCGTAGCCGTCGACTTCGTTCACTTCCAAACACGTGTCAATATGCTGGGCGTAGGGGCGGGCGGCTTTGATCAACTTAAAAGCCTCTTCTTTCGAAGAGGCAATTGAGAATACCGTGTCATGACCTTCGGTGTTCATCCCTTCCAGGCGAAACCCGATTTGGATCATGTAAAGTTTCATTTCTTTTTCTTAGGGGAAGTTTTTTTAGCGGCTGGTTTTTTTGCAGCGGGCTTTTTTACAGAAGATTTTTTGGCAGGTTTCTTTGTTGCCTTTTTGGAAGATTTTTTAGCCATCCGTTCGTCCAAAACTGCCTTTTGTTCTTTAACGTATTTTGCAACGGCTGATTTGAATTCTTCTGCCTTCTGGTTTGCCTTAGTGAGCATGGCATCCAGTTCGGTTCGCTTCATGTTCGCCACATCCGCTGCCTTGTCTTTGGCTTTGTCTAAAGCTTCCTGCACAGTGGTGCTTTTTGAAAAATCTACCACCATATCCTTCATTTCACTCCCCATGCTTTCTAAGTCCTTTAAAAGACCCTTCGCATCGCCTTTTGCGATTTTGCTGCGGAGGTTTTTACCTTCATCGGGCGCGAATAAAAGTCCTGTGAAAGCTCCGGTAATGAGTCCAAAACCGAGTGCGATTTTACCTGCTTTATGTCCCATGGCGTGGGTGAGTTAGAGATTGTTTTTACTCTAGTCGGTGAGCAGGTTAATGTCAAACTCCTTGAGCATGAGATTCAGGCGGTAGAGCGGCAAGCCAACCACGTTGAAATAATCACCATCGATTTTTTGAATGAAGAGAGCTCCAATGCCCTGCGCCGCGTAGGAAGCCGCCTTGTCCATGGGCTCCCCCGTTTCTATATATGCGTGGATCTCTTCGTCGGTGAGTGGAAGGAACGTGATGTGCGTGGATTCAATGTGCGTTAGTTTTTTGGAGCCGTTCGTGAGGTAAAGGCCCGTGAGCACCTCATGAGTTTGGCCTTGGAGCATGGTGAGCATGCGGAAGGCATCGGCTTTGTCTTTGGGTTTTTCGAGCACGTGATCTTGGAAGGCCCCCACCGTGTCCACCCCCAGAACGAGCTCGCCGGGATGGCGGGTCGCCACTTCTTCCGCTTTTCCCTCCGCATTGATCAAAACCACCTCGTGGGCCAGGCGGGCGGAGGAGTCGATTTCTTGGAAATTTTTGGCGGGATCAACCTGAAAAGTGAGGCCAATGGAGCGTAAAAGATCGGAGCGGCGAGGGCTTTGGGAAGCCAAGATAAGCTTTGTTTTCATTTTCCTTTGACATTATAAGGTTTCGCCCCTATATTTTACGGGCTAATTTTTAAATCACAAGAAGAGCTTATGCCGATTATCAAATCAGCCAAGAAGGCCGCGAAGCAATCACTCGTAAAGCGTGATCGTAATTACTTGACCCGTACGGCTCTCCGTAAGGCGCTCCGTGCATTCAGTGATGCGGTTAAAGGAGGAAAGAAGGCTGAAGCTGAAAAGCTCATGAAGCCTGCTTACAAGATCATCGATACCGCTGCAAAGAAGAAAGTACTCGAGAAGAACACCGCTGCACGACGAAAATCTCTCCTTGCCCGAAACTTGGCAGGAATGGAAAAGAAGGCTTAAGAAACTACTCGGCTCCGCCAACAACGAGCATTCGAACTTCACCATTTAAATCCTGGACACTCTCCAGGATTTTTTGATTCTCGTAGGAGTAGCCCTCTCCTCGACTGGTTCCCGGATCATTGCTCAGGAAGTTTTCCCCTTCGTAGCCATAGATCAGCAGCATGTGGAAAACGGGGCCGGGCTCGCCGTAATGAGGATTTTCCAGGTTTTGCACGGGCACGAGTAGAATGCTGCCCTGATCCAGGTGGGCCTGCATGGTTTCACGGGTCACGTCGTAAGAAATTTGAGCCTGAAGCTGATAAAACTCGGTTAAAATGCGGAGGGTTTGGTCTAAATCAGAGTCTTGGTAGGCTCCCAGATTAGCGAGTTCCCAGTCACGCAAAGAAAGCAGGGCCTGTCCGGCAACTTCACCCGCGGGCTTTTCCAGGCCATTGACCCAGAGGTAGGCCATGTACGCGCTGGCTTCTTCCGCAAAACTCGCCCAAGGATCGATCCACACCCCATAAGGAGCTTGGCTGACAAAAGGGATGACTGTGGGGAGTTTTTCAGATTCGATGCTTGAACTCATTTTTTGTTCGAATATGTCCTCCAGTACCACGGCGTTCACCGAAGGAGTCTCCCCTTCATCCTGGAACTGTTTGGCCACGAGCATTCCGTCCACAAAAGCAATGAGGACAATGAAGAGCGAAAGGTATTTATTCTGCCAGTCTTGAAGCATAGGGTTCATTTAACCATATTTAAGATGCTCCGTCAAAGCCCTTCCTTTTGCAGTTTTTTGAGGAGTGGTAGACTTCAAAGCACTAACCTCGCCACAATGACAACTCGCCTCCTCTCCCCTATTTTAGCTGGTATTTTGCTTTTTTCTGCTTGCAGCAGCGAGACCTACGAAAGCATTGATACCACTGTGGAAAACACGGCGGGCCTAGTGAGTGGCAGCCAGGTCGGCTACTCCATCAACTACGATCCTTCAAAATGGTCCGCCATCCCCGGAGCGGCGGGTGAAGACGCCGAATACGAATTCGAGCACGTGGACGGAGACGTTTATGCCCTGGTGATTGCTGAACGTGTTGAACTGGACTACGAAACCCTGAAAGAAATTGCCTTGGAAAATGCACAATCCGTTGCGCCCGATGCCTTGATTGTTTTTGAAGAAGAACGCACGGTTAATGAGGTACCGCTGCATGTTTTGAAGATCGACGGAACGCTGTATGGGATTCCGTTTGAATACTATGGCTACTACTACGGCGGCCCTGTTGGAACCATCCAATTCATCACCTACACCAGCTCAAATCTCACTAGCGAATATGAGGCTGACCTCACGGAACTCTTGAATGGATTGACGATTACTGAGTAATTTAAAAATTTAACACTAAAAAAGAGACCTTCGGTGGAGGGTCTCTTTTTAATCTAACTATTCTTCTTCCTTATCTACGGGGGTAGCACTACGAATATTTGTTTCACCAATAATCATAGGCCATTTGTAAGTGCTTACGTCATAAGTCGATCCAACGTCCAAGTTAATCGGTTCAAATTTTCCGAGGGCCCAGGCTGGTCTATCCTCAAGAGTCTCCCCATCGGTGGTCTCTACTGTTTTACCTTCTCCGTAGGTAAGCCCCCACAGATTTCCGAAATTCTTATTTTCAGGACTTACATTTTCTACCGTTATACGTTCGTGACTCTCTGTTAAATTAACGTAAGCCAAGACTACTGCCTCTCTAGCCGCTAAAACTCCAGCTAAGACCCCGCCAATTAAACCAACTCGCTTTATAGGGCTCATGGTATCTAAAGACTCGCGCATGTTCTCTAATGTGCTATCGGCTAGACTATTCATTTTTTTAAACATAGTAGCGATGATTACTTAAGTTACAATAATACTATACTATAAATCTATAGTTATGTAAAGCAAGCTGGTGGACCCGATCGGAATCGAACCGACGACCTCTTCCATGCCATGGAAGCGCTCTAGCCAACTGAGCTACGGGCCCGTAAGGAGCTGATGAAAAGTGTGGGCTGGTTAAGTATACGCAGGCTTTTGAGCTTTTCAATTGAGAAACGCCGAAATCGATGAATAGGAAACAAAATTCGTTTGTCCGCTGGTCAAAGTGACTGCTTCTGCTTGCTGGTGAGAAAGCTTCTTGCGACAATGATAAATCATTTTAAAATTCTTTATGGAGCTTCTTCCCCGGATACCAGGAGGCCAGCAAATGAAGGAAGTTTTAAAAATTGGGCGGGATTTAGCACTGCCTATTTTGTTAGCCATGGGCTGTGTGCGAGAAAATACTGACCCGGTGGCACATTGGATAGATCACGAAGGTGAAAGTTTTGACATTCGGATTCAATCGAGCGGAGAGGAGGTGACTGCAATTCCCTACAGCCTGTTGGCGCTCATGCAAGATGGTGATGAAATCGACACCGATGGACATACAAACTTTGAGCTGCCTATTCGCACAGACCCAGACGTGAGTGAGGATGAGCAATTTGATCTGGAAGCAGAAGCCTTCAGCGTGCTTTATGTGAATGCCGAAACCTGGTGTAAAGCCCTGGACTGGCTCAGTATTTATAAGCTTTTTATAGTGGAACAAGACGGCTGCATTAGTGACCAAACGACTTGTGGAGAACAAACCTGTGACAAAGGCCGCCTGTGGACCGTTTACCAAGAAGCCATAAATCCAGTGAAAGAAGATTCGGATACCAGTGAGGAAATGGAGGAGATTTGAGGACTAGTTTAGCTTGCCATTTGATCTCCGATTTGGCCGTGGGTATTTTGCAATCTATCCTTTAATGCTGCGTCGGAGTGCAAAGCTGGCAACGCACCTGCATCCACCCATTCGACTTCGCCTGCAGAGGAGAAGAAAAAGTCCCACTCTTCGCCCTCTACTTTGTCCTTAGTGAGCAATTTTTTGTCTATAAGGTACGCCTTGAGAGAAAGTTCAAAGATTTCGTCGTCTGCGCTTTCGGGCAAACCGTTAAAAAGATCACTTATGACTTCTGAGCTCAGTTTTATATCGGATTCAAGCAGCACAGCGCGTATGGCTTCATACCAGTCGGCGAATTCCTGCGTTTCGAAACAGCGAACTCCGGCCTCTTCTATGAAGTTGAAAGATAACTTTACGGGCTCAAAAGGCACTAGTTCCATTCTTTTTTATTTACTCGCTTAATACTATAGCACAACTTTTAGGCTGAAACTGCATAGCCCTCGAGGTAAATCTTCTTTGAGTTTCCGCTGACTTCCATCCTTACAACAAGGTCACCCACCCCTTCCAGCCCAGGGCCGCAGCGTAGCAAAAATTCTTGCTGATTAGGTCTCAAGTGTTTTTGTAAATACTCAGCGAGAGCTACTGAGCCCACCCCGCAAACTAAATCCTCTTCATCCCGATTTGGGAAATGACGTGCGTGAGCGTCGAGTTTTTCTGCGTCCACTGTAAATGGAAAAAGTCCCGTGATTGGATCCGCCTCCGTTGAATAACGAGTGCACAGTGCTCGAATCGACGTGAAGTCTCTCTGAATTTTAAGTAGATTCTCAAGTGTTACAGGAATCATAAGCTTCATTTTTCCTGGAGCCCCTACGAGTTGAATGGGCAGATCATCAAGAATTCGGTCAATGTGAAGGGCTTCGGACAGTTCTTCTTTTGGGATTTCTAAATCTCTAAATTCTGGAACAGACTGGGTTTGAGAAATTTTGCCGTCGGGGAAACGAGTCACTTCGATTGTAGTTCCCTTTGTATTTACGAATTCTCCATGCACGGGTTGTTCTTGTGGCGGGAATGCAATGTGTGCGGCTGCCAAAGTAGCATGACCACAAGCAAAGGTTTCCGTTGCACCATTTTCATAGAGGAAACGGATTGGGATTGGGTTTTGGCGAGTATCAATAATAGCTGCGACCGCGCATTGGGCTTCCCTAACTAAGTTCATCGCCTCTTCTGAATCCAGAGGTGCATCAATAACAATAGCGGGATTTCCCAGCTCTGGATTTTTTGTGAATGCTTTGACAGTGATTGCTCGGAGCTTTTCCATGACTCGGATTCTAGCAAAGTTTGGCTATTTTGACTAAAAGTCTGAGGTAAATTGTTTCCATAGGCTCATAGTTTTGAAGCATTCCATGCTTACATGCGTCAATAAATTCTTTGTCAGGGATTTTCTTGAAATCCACAGCTTCATATCCGACATTCATCGTTAAAAGATCCAAAAATAAACGTAATGTACGTCCATTCCCCTCTCGAAAAGGATGGATAACATTGAGTTCACAGTGAATTGACGCGAGCTTTCTAGCAATTTCTTCTTTTGAGTCTTTCTCTATAAGCTTGTCCTTTTCGAATTCTGACTCGAATTGTTTTAGAGCACTTTCAATGTTTTGTGCTGGAGCAAAGAAAGCATCACCTTTCGAGATGTTCACTGTACGAATCTTACCTGCCCAGGTGTAGAGAGGCCCGAGGAAGTAGTCATGAAGTTCAAAAAATAGATCAAGGTTGAGCTTCAGTTTGTTTTCGCTTAAAAGTTGAAGGAAATGCTCATAAGCATCCGTCAAAAGAAGAGTCTCAAGATCTTCCAACTCTTTAGGATCTTTGATTCCAAGTTTGTTCTTCAAAATGTCTGCTTGGTCACCTCCTGTATTATATCGCGAAACCCCTACCATATTTCTTTAATTTATTGATGGCGGTTTTATTGTTCTTCGCTCGCTCAAAACTAATACCTTCTAACCTTGAAGAGGCGCTGACTACTCTATGAATCATCGCCTTTCTAGCCGCAGGAGTCATTACTGTTTTCATGTGCCTATTTTACGTGAGAAATAGGCCTTTTACTAGCAAACTTTTCGTGCTTTTTGAATTTTTTTTTGGTGGGCCCGGCTGGACTTGAACCAGCGACCAAGAAGTTATGAGCCTCCTGCTCTGACCAACTGAGCTACGGGCCCCCGAAAACCAAAAAACCGGGCTTAGTTTAAAGGCAAAAAAGTGTTTGGGCAATGAGCTTATTTTTCTGATTCCACAGTATAAGTGCCGTCTAAAGGTGTTTCGTTATCTAAACCTGCTTCATCCCTGTTGGGCCACAGCTCAATGCCATTTTTAGTGATGAGTTTTGTAACATTATTTGTTACTGCCCACCCCTTCCAATCTTTATCTATCTCTTCAGATGGAACAAAAGCAGTTCTTAGGGTGACTACCTTAGGTTCTACACTAAGATTGACGGATTCGGCGTAGGGACCTCTGGGTTCTGAACCATCTGAGTAAGCCATAAGTGGTTGAAGTAAGTAGTAAAAAAATACTAACCTGGCGGCTTTACACATGTCAAACTTATTTTTTAAACTCCCATTTAAACCTGATGTATTTGCCAAGTTTCTCCTTTATAGGTATCTTGGTGTCCCACTTGACCACCATGTTGCTCGACATTCAAAATCTACACATTTCGGCGCCCGATAAGGAGATCGTGCATGGGGTTTCCCTGCAGATCAAACCGGGCGAGATTCACGCCATCATGGGACCCAATGGATCTGGGAAGAGCACGTTGTCGGCGACTTTGATGGGGCATCCTAAATATAAAGCGACTGAGGGAACCGTACAGTTTGATGGGAAAGATTTGATGAAGATGGACCCGAGCCAGCGAGCCGTTGCAGGTTTGTTTTTGGCCTTTCAGTATCCCAAGGAAATTCCGGGGGTGAACATGGTTTCGTTTTTACGCGCTTCGTACAACGCCATTAACAAGGGGCGCGACAAAGATTTTAAAGCGCTGCCTTTGTATAATTTCAAGAAACTTTTACAGGAAAAAATGGAGCTCGTTGGACTTTCCAAAGCTTTCATGACTCGAAATACGAACGAAGGATTTTCGGGAGGAGAAAAGAAGAAAGCGGAAGTTTTACAGATGGCTTTATTGGAACCACGTTTGGCTATTTTGGATGAAACGGACAGCGGACTCGACATTGATGCACTGCGAACGATTTGTGGCGCGATTGAAGCCGTGAGAAAAGCTGATCAAAGTCTCTTGATGGTCACCCACTACGAGCGCATGCTCAAATATCTGAAGCCCGACTACATCCACATCATGATGGACGGAAAAATTGTGATGAGCGGAGGCAAGGAACTGGCTGCTAAACTCGAAGAAGAAGGGTATGATTATGTTCGCAAGTTGCTCAGCGAAAAGAATCCCCTAAAAGTACTGAAATGACGGCACTCGATTATCTTGAAGATCTCGATCGGAGCGTCTTTGATGGCCACAATGAACAGGGCTATGCACAGAACGCACAAAAAGGTCTCTCGGAGGCTCTGATTCGACGAATCGCGAAGGATAAAAACGAGCCGGAGTGGATGCTAGAACACCGGCTCAACAGTTTGAAAAAATGGTATGAGCTGAAATTGCCGACCTTTGGTGTGGAACTTGGACACATTGATTTTGACGACATCATTTATTACGCGGCGCCCAACGACATGAAGGGTTACGCGACCAAATGGGAAGATGTGCCGGATGATATTAAAAAAACTTTTGAACGACTGGGGATTCCCGAAGCCGAACGGAAGGTTTTGGCGGGAACAGGAGCGCAGTACGACTCTGTGAATGCGTATCACAAACTCAAAGAGGAATGGGAAAACGTGGGAGTGATTTTTGAAGACATGGACGTGGCGCTGCAAAAATATCCGGATTTGGTGAAGCAGTACTTTATGAAACTGGTGCCTTCGCACGACCACAAATTCGCGGCTCTGCACGGCGCCGTGTGGTCTGGAGGAACCTTTTTGTTCATTCCCAAAGGCGTAAAAGTGACGGCTCCGCTCCAGGCCTACTTCCGCATGAACGCCAAGAGCATGGGGCAATTCGAGCACACGCTGATTATTATTGAAGAAGGCGCGGAGGGGCATTACATCGAAGGATGCAGCGCGCCCAAATACGGCAGCACTTCCCTGCACGCCGGATGCGTGGAAATTTTTGTGAAACCCAATGCGAAGTTCCGCTATTCCAGCGTAGAAAACTGGTCACAAGATACTTATAACTTGAACACCAAGCGCGCGGTGGTGGACGAAGACGCGACCATGGAATGGGTGGGCGGAAACTTGGGCAGCGGACGAACCATGCTCTACCCCTGCTCCATTCTGCGCGGACGCGGTTCTCACGCGGATCACCTGGGTGTTGCCTTTGCTAATAAGGATCAAATTCAAGACACGGGCGCGAAAGTCATTCACCTGGCTCCCGATACGACTTCAACTGTTTTGACAAAGAGCATTAGTAAGGGCGGCGGACGCAATGTGTACCGTGGACTTTTGCAGGTTAATAAAGGTGCGAGCGGGGCGAAATCCCAAGTGCGCTGCGACAGTTTGATTTTGGATGATTTGTCGATCAGCGACACCTACCCCGTGATGCGCATCAACGAAGACGACGTGTCGATTGGGCACGAGGCGAGCACGGGCCGCATCAGCGAGGATCAACTCTTTTATTTACAAAGTCGTGGACTCAGCGAGGACGAAGCGCTGGCCATGATCGTGAACGGTTTCATCGACCCGATTGTGAAGGAACTGCCGCTGGAATACGCAGTGGAAATGAACCGTCTCATTGAAATGGAAATGGAAAAAGCTATCGCATGATTAAAACTCTCAAAAATCAGGACGTGTACAGCCTCCCCGAAGACGCTTCCGTTTCGCTGGTGATTGAAGCGGGTGCTGAGGTGTGGGTGGAAGCGAATGACGCGGCTGCAAAAGTGGACGTGCGACTCATGCCCGGCGCTCATGTGCGTTGGATGACTTATCACGGAGGAAAATCGGAGAAAAACTTTGTGCTGGAGGAAGGCGCTTTGCTGGAATACTTCCACCACGTGCTAGGCGACAGCGAAGAAAATACTATTGTGACGCTGCAAGGAAACGAGAGTCGCGTGCTGAGCCAAACCATTTTCTTTGGCCGCGAGAGCGATAAGCAAACCCTGCGCGTAGACCACATTCACCAAGGGAAAAATACGGTTTCTAAAATGATTTCGCGTGGCGCGGTGAAAGACAGTGCGTACGGACATTTTTATGGAAACATTCGCATGCTGCCCGGTTGCAGCGGCGGCGACGCGATGCTGGAAGAACACAACTTGCTGCTCAGCAAAGGCTGTAAAATTGAGGCGGTGCCGGGTCTGGAGATTCAGCACAATGAAGTGCAGGCTTCGCATTCCGCCACGCTGGAAAAAGTGGACGAAGAAAAACTTTTCTACCTGCAAAGTCGTGGACTGAGCCCGGAAGAAGGGCTGGAGCTTTTGGTGGAAGGATTCTTTTGGGATGCGCTGCAAAAGTGCCCAAACCTTGCTTTTTCGGAACGAATCTTTAAAGATATCCTTACATGTCTCTCCAAATAAAAGACCGCTTCCCTATCTTCCAAAATCATCCTGATTTGGTGTATTTGGACAGTGCGTCTACGGCGCAGCGACTCGACGATTCGCTATTGGCGGAGCAGCGCTACTATTTGGAATACAACGCCAATGTGCACCGCGGGCTCTACCCCATGGCGGAGGAAGCCACCACGCATTATGAAAATGTGCGAGTGATTGCGCGAAAGTTTTTGAATGCCGGCAAAGACGGAGAAATTATTTTTACGCGTGGAACCACGGAAGCCCTGAATATTGTTGCGCATTGCTGGGGACGGAAATTTTTGCGGGCCGGGGATGAAATTGTTTTGAGCATTTTGGAGCACCACTCCAACCTCGTGCCGTGGCAGATGATTGCGAAGGAAACGGGCGCCGTGGTGAAATTTTGCCCCATTTTGAATACGGGAAATTTGGATTATAAGGCGCTCGAAAAACTCGTGACGAAGAAAACCAAAATTGTAAGCATCACCGGACTTTCCAATACCTTGGGGACGCTGATTGATTTGCCGGTGGTGGTGCGGCTGGCACGAAAAGTAGGCGCAAAAATCTGTGTGGATGCAGCGCAACTGGCGGCACACATGCCTATTGATGTAAAAAAACTGGATGTGGATTTTCTAGCGTTTTCTGGGCACAAAATTTATGGGCCGACCGGATGCGGCGTGCTCTACGCAAAACGTGAAATTCTCGAGGCCATGGACCCTTGGCTGGGTGGCGGCGACATGATTCGTGAAGTGCACGAGGAATTTTCCACTTGGAACGATTTGCCTTGGAAATTTGAAGCGGGCACGCCAAACATCGCTCAAGTGCTTGGCATGGGAGCGGCCATGGACTTTTTGATGAAACTAGGAAAAAATGCGATGATGAAGCACGACCGCGAGATGCAGGAATACACGTTTAAAACTCTGAATGAGCTGCCTTTTGTGACCGTTTATGGGCCCAAGGGTTTTGACCAACATCGCGGAAGTATTTCTTTCACCGTGAAGGGCGTGCATCCGCACGATGTGGCAGCGATTTTGGGTGACGAAGGCATTTGTGTTCGAGCTGGCCATCACTGCACCATGCCACTTATGAAGGCACTCTGTCTCATTTCTACGGTGCGTGTGAGTTTTGGAATATACAATACCAAAAAAGACGTCGAGGCTCTGAGGGACGGCCTCAAAAAAGTGGCGACTATCTTTAAGTTATAGATGGGTTCCGCCTTTTTGCTTCCTCAATCACTTCTTTGGGAATCATTTTGTAAGCTGCGAGGAGAAGCGACGGCAGAATGACTAAATCGTCTATTTGACCGAGCAAGGGTAGAAAATCGGGAAGCAGATCGAAGGGCAAAATGAGGTACGCCAGGGCAATCCAGGGAAGCGCCTTAGAAACCCAGGGAGTTTTCCTGTGTTTGAGTAAGAAACGAAAGAAGTGAATAAATTTGCTCATGCTTGTATACTGCTTGGTGATGGACCTGTACGCAGAACAAATCATAGACCTTTCCAAGAATCCGCTCAACCGCGGGGAAATGGCCGATGCTACCTTGACGCATTCCGGCGTGAACACCACTTGTGGAGACCACGTGCGCTTGTATTTGAAAACGTCAGCTGGGAAAGTGACGGATGCTTCGTGGGAGGGAGATGGCTGTGCCATCAGTTTTGCGGCGGCGTCGGTTTTGACAGAGGAAGTGAAAGGAAAAAAACTAGCAGATTTGGGCGGGCTGGCGAAGGAAGATTTGTACGAGTGGCTGGGCATTGATCACTTGGGACCGGCGCGGGTGAAATGTGTGACGCTGAGTTTGGAAACTTTACACGGAGCCCTAAAATGAAAGCCACTTTTCAAGATTATTTTCGAGCACTGATTGGCCCTGAAGATGCTGAACAATTTTTTAGTACAATAGAAGCAAAGCCGGTGGGGCCGAGGAGCATTCGCGTGAACACTTTGAAGATCAGCAAGGCGGATTTGACGGAGTGGTTTGTTTCGCAAGGTTACGAGGTGAAAAACAGCCAGTATTCGGCAGACGGATTGGAGCTCACGGGCGCGGGTCAGGAGTGGGCGCTCAAGCTTCCCTACCACGCCGGGTTCACGTATCCGCAAGATGCCGCATCCATGTTCGCGGTGGAGGTTTTGAATCCGCAGCCAGGTGAAACTGCGCTGGACCTTACGGCGGCGCCCGGCGGCAAGACCACGCACATTGCGCAACGTTTGGAGAACCGCGGAATTTTGTTTGCGAACGATATGGATACGCATCGCATCAAAGCCCTGAAATCAAACTTGAGTCGCTTGGGTGTGGTGAACGCGTACATAACGCGTATGAATGCCAATAAAATGGCCGAGCTTTATCCCGAAACTTTTGACCGGATTTTGCTCGACCCCTCTTGCAGTGGCGAGGGACTTTTTGTGACGAAGGAAGGGCAGCCGAATTACTGGAATAAAAAAGCGGTGAAGCATTTTTCTGGACTCCAATTTGGATTGCTGCGGCAGGCATTTATTATGCTGAAGCCAGGCGGGCGCATTTTGTACTCGACGTGCGCGCTGAATGGAATTGAAAACGACGGTGTGGTGGCGGATTTTTTGGAGAAGACGCCGGAGGCCGCCATTGATGAGAGTGTGATGGATGAGCTGAAGGCTCGCGGCATTCACGTTCCTGAGCAAATTGCCGATCTGAAAGGCATTCGTTTCTGGCCACACAAAACCGGGACAAAAGGGTTTTTCTGCATCGCGCTTACTAAGACCGTTTCGCAGGGTATGGAGAGGCCCGACAGTAAATTTTTCTTGAAAGTGCTCAAGGACGATGAACGAAAAATCTACGATGCTTTTTTGGAAGAGCGTTTCGGCGTTCACGCCCGGGCGTATGACTTGGTTCCTTTTGAGCATCATTTGTTCCTGGCGAGCACAGCTTTGAAAACCCTTCCCCCGCCCCCTGGTTTCTCGCTTTCTTTGCCCGCACTCAAAACCTATGAAGGAGATGAAATGAAACCGAGCCACGAAGGGGTGATGTTCTTTGCCGGCCAGGCCACCAAAGGCGTGGTGCAGCTGACTAAAGAGCAAATGGAACACGCACTTAAAAGCCAGCCCGTGATTTTTGAAGGACTGGAGGAAGGCATGTACTTTGCTAAGTACCTGCAATTTCCGCTCGGGCTACTCAAAATAGGCAAGCAAAGAACGGAGCTGCTGGTACCGAAGATGGCTTAATCATTATAGAAAGCCCAGCTTCCTGGTCCCGGGCTAGGGATGCCACCTTCGTCAAAATCAGACCAATTGCTGCCTCCAGTCGACGGTGGCACTTTCGTAGGTTTAACTCGCTTTGATGCTGCTTTGTCTGGAGCCTTCTGCTCTGCAGGAGCTTCGTCTTCTATCTCAGTCGTTTCAGGTTTTCTCATTTCTTAAAGTGTTATGGCTTAATTCCACCCCTCGTTTTCCAGCGCACTTTTGGCGGCGGACTGTTCGGCTTCTTGTTTGGAAGGACCGTGGCCTTCGCCGGCGAGTTTTTTGCCGAAGTAGATGCCCATGACGAATTTTTTGTCGTGGTCGGGGCCTTCCTCGCTGAGGAGTTCGTAGGTAGGAGTGACGTTGAGTTTATCCTGGCAGAGTTCTTGCACGCGGGATTTTGCATCTACGTTGAGACCCTTGGCGATGATGTCGTCGAGCATGCGCACGATGTGTGTGAGGATGAATTGGTTGGCGACTTCAAAACCTTGATCCAGGAAAATCGCGCCGATGAGCGCTTCGCAGGTATTGGCTAAAATGTATTCTTTTTCGCGGCCGCCAGAGAGGTCTTCCCCACGGCTGAGGAGCAAAAATTGTCCGAGCTCGAGGTTTTTGGAAACCTTGGCGAGGTTTTTCCCTTTCACCAGCGCGCTGCGCCAGTTGGTGAGCTGACCCTCGGGCTGAGAGGGATAATTGTGGTACAAAAATTGTGTCACAGAAAGTTCCAAAACCGCGTCTCCCAGGAATTCCAGGCGCTCGTTGTACTCTTTTTCTTCGGTGTGCTCGTTGATAAAAGACTTGTGTACAAAAGCCAGCGTGAGTAGATCTTTATTCTTAAACTCGAGTTCAATTTTCTTTTCGAGTTCGGCGATGTTCTTAATTTTTGCGGTCATCATATAGTGAGCTTAATACACCGTTAACAAATTTTGAAGAGCTTTCTGTGCCAAATTCTTTTGCGAGTTCAATGGCTTCGTTGATTGCAACCAGGGCGGGCATATCGGGATCGAAGAGCAATTCAGCGGCCCCCACCTCCATAATGGCGCGGTCTATAGGGGCGATTTTATCCCAAGGCCATTCGGAAGCATACTTTTTGATGGCGTCTTTCACCGCCTCGCGGTTGTCCATGAGGCGTTTGAGCAGCAGCATGGCAAAACTCTGATCTTCCAGCCCGTGTCCCCCGTTCACGAGGTTATACGACAAAATAGCTTCTGCATCGCCTCCACGGAATTCCCACGCAAACAGGGTTTGCATCACCAGGGCCCGGAGAGTGTGGCGCTTAGAAGCCATAAAGAGTTTTAAAGAGCGAGTGAGAACAGGAGCAAGCTCCGCTCCGCGGAGTGCTAGGCCTTGATCGTAGTGATCTTAGCTTCTGGTTTCTTCTTGGTCATAACATCTTTTCCACGGTAGCTTCCGCAAGCAGCACAAACCTTGTGAGCAACCTTAGCTTCTCCACATTTTTCACACTTAACGATCTTGGTCATTCCCTCAAGCTTCAAACGTGCCAGGTTTTGGAACGTGTGGTAGCGACGCCCGCTACGGGTGGTCGACTGTCTCTTTTTGGGAACTGCATGTTTTGCCATAAATTCGTTTTAAGATGGAGCCTTAGCTCGATTGCTACGGCATTTTAGACGATTTCAGGGGAAAATCAAGCGAATTAGGAAAGCAGGTCCTTTAAACCTGAAAGTGCCTTCACCCCTTTGGGTTCCTCCAGCTTAGATTCCTCGAACTTTTTGCAGAGTTTTTTGCAGCGGGGCACGTGTTCCAGGTTCAGGAGCAAATCCTGGCGGATGGGTTCTTTTTCATCGAGTTCCAGGCGATGGGTGTCGAGCTTTAGCCATTCATTTTCGTCGTCGTCTTCGTGCGGGCTTTCTTCATAAAAAAGCCATTCAGATTGTTCGAAGTCCATTTTGAGTTTGAGAGGCTTGGCGCAGCGGGCACAAAAGGTTTCCTGGGTGGCGTCCACTTCGGCAATCAGCATCATGACTCCCTCCTCCACCCGCAGCAGTTGGCCCATGACCGTGATATCACCCTTGAGTTCAGGAATTTCAAAGTCGTCCGCCGTGAATTCGAAACGGAAAGGTTCGATGGTGCCGCTCGGGGCTCGGTAGATGGGGGCAATTTTAATCACGAGAAGTGGCTCCGGTTAAGCGTAAAATAAACACGAAGAGATTGAAGATGTCCAGGTAAAGCGCCATGGCGGCGTTCATGGATTCGTCGGCGGGATAGGTTTTGAGGCGTTGAATGTCCACCATCGCGTAGCCCGCAAAAATCAAGATTCCGATTCCAGAGTAAATCATTTCACCAGTGTTTCCCCAGGGAATGAAGATGCCGATGATGGCCGTGATGAGCATCCCAATGAGACCCAGGAACAAAAATCCGCTGAGGCCCTGGAAGGAGCGCTTGCTGGTGTGACCAATGAGTCCCATAGCCACAAAAGTAACCGTGGTGGCAAAGAGTGAGCGGTAAATGATGTCGAAGCCTCCGAACTCAGCGGCAAAGCTGGCGATGAGCGGCACTACCGTGACTCCGCTGCACAAGGTGAAAAGGCTGAAGAGGAAATAGTTGAGGGGCTCCGTTTTGCTCCACATTCTGGAGGTGAAGATGAGGGCGATTTCCGCGATGAAAAACACGTACATGAGGAGCGGATTCTGAGCGAAGATCGGCAACAAGTAGTTGAATCCAAGGTAAACCCCTGCCCCGGTGGCCAAAATGGCAAGACCGAACCAGCTGAGCACTTTATTATAAAAGTCGCTGGTCTGGGTGCGGGAAGCGACGGCTTCAAATTGGTTCATGGCTGTTTGAATTAAAGGAGTTTTAGTTTAGCAAAAAGTGGCGGCGGGGGCAATTGGAGGGGTGTTGTTGGAACTTTGACAACGCGATTTTGATCGAGAGAGCTTGAATGGCGATTGGTAAAAATTTGAGGGCGGGCGTTAGACTTAAGCATGGCTTGCAATTTGTAGCCATGATTTATATAATGTAGCTACAAACTGAATGTCTAAGTTTGAGAAAAGACTCCTAAAATTTCTTCTGAACCCTCAATCTCTTGAGTACTTTGAGATTGAAAGCCTGCTCTTAAGATTTGATTGCGAAAAAATTCACGGCAAAGGAAGTCATCGCAAATTCACTCATAAGAAACTATCCTATCACTTAACCATCCCCCTTCATGGTCACGATTGCAAAACCATCTACAAAGTCAAAGCAGCCCATTTTATATACGCACTACGTGAGCTTAAACAATAAGAAATATCCTTATTCTTTAAGACTGGTTGATGAAAATGTGAGCTGGGTGGAATGTGAAGGAGCTAAAATTGCTCAAGAGTTTCTCCACGAAGACATCCCTGCCCTGTTATTAGACCTACCCTATTTAATTGAGTCCACAAAAGAATATGAAAAAAATCAAGAAAATATGATCCGTTTTCGTATCTCCAATGAAGACAAAAAGGCCATTCAACAAAAAGCAGCCAAATTAGGCTATAAAAGTATCTCCAGCTACCTTCGCGACCTGGCTCTTCGTGATTGATTTGCAGCTTAGAACCAGATTGGTTAGACTAGCGCCATGTTTGGCTTAAAAAATAGTTTAGGTCCCAAGCGCGAACGACTGTTTACGGTCCTTGATATCGGCACGGAGTTCATCAAAGTGCTGGTGTGCATGGCTCAAGGTAAAGAAGTCGAGGTGCTGGGAAAAGGAATCAAACGGCAGAATAGTGGCGAGATGGAAAGTGGAACCATCACGGACATTGCCGGTGTGATCGAACGTTGCCACGAGGCGATGCGCGACGCCGAACGAATGGCGGGCAGCAGCCCCCAGAGTTTGATTTTGGGCGTGGCGGGCGAACTGATTAAGGGCGACACCTCCATGGTGACCTATAAACGAAAAGACCCGGGCAGCAAGGTGCAACAAGAAGAACTCAAAAATATTATTCACAAAGTGCAGTGGAAGGCTTTCGAACGCGTGCGCGGAAATTTGGCTTACGAAACGGGCTTCAACGAAATTGATGTGAAGCTGGTGCACGCCGCCATTGTGGACACTCGCATCGACGGTTATAAAGTTTCCAACCCGATTGGGTTCCAGGGGCGTGAAGTGATGATGAGTGTGTTCAACGCGTTTTCTCCGCTGGTGCATTACGGCGCGCTGCAAACCATTTGCGCGGAACTGGATAAAGAGCTTTTAGCTATTATGGCCGAGCCCTACGCGGTTGGACGTTTGCTTGGTGGAACGGAACTCCAGGGTTACAGCGGAATCTTTATTGATGTGGGCGGAGGAACCACGGACCTTTCTATTGTAATAGATGGAAGCGTGATCGGGACCAAAATGTTCAACTTGGGCGGACGCGCGTTCACCAAGCGACTTGCACAGGCGCTCAACATTTCGCACGAAGAAGCGGAAGAAGTGAAAATTGCGTTTTCCAACAACCAACTCGAACACCAATCGCAGACCATTGTGGGAAAAGCGCTGGCGGGCGACACGGAAATTTGGCTTTCTGGAGTCTATTTCAGTCTTCAGGAACTTTCGGACATTGATTCCCTGCCGCCTACCGTTTATCTTTGTGGCGGAGGAAGTCTGCTCCCGCTGCTCAAAGACGGACTCGAAAGCTCCGATTGGTACAAAAACCTGAAGTTCCCACGCAAACCACAAGTGAAATACCTTTTGCCTAAGAACATCTCTCACGTTAAAGATTTGACCAAGCAACTCGATTCGCCTGCCGACATCACACCGATGGCTCTTGCCTCGGTGGGAATGGAGATTCTGAGTGAAGAAAAACTGCTGACCAAAATGCTGCAGAAAGTCGTCAGGCTTATGCAAGTTTAACCACCGGCCCGCCACCATGTCCGAAAACATCAAGAAAATTTCCAAAAAGAAAATCCTCTTCGTCCAGATTGACGAGGAGCTCACCAGTATTTTTCAGCGCATCGAAAAGCTGCCGTACAAGGAAGTTTATTTGGTGGTGCCCAAGCGCGCGGTGCTGCTACAGAGCATTGTAAACTTGAAGATTTTGAAGCAGAAGATGGTGGAGATTGAGAAGGACATCGCCGTGATCACGAATGATTTGAATGGGATGAAACTGGCGCATCAAGCGGAGATCCGGGTGTTTGATCACTGGAATATTGATGAGAACGCCGAAGGTGAAAAATCAAAAAACGACCGTGACCCCGAGACGGCCCTGCTCAAACCCATTGCCGCCGCGCAAAACGAAGTGGAGGACGAACTGCCTTCCCGTCTGCCCAAGAAAAAATCGTCCATCTTTGAGGTGGTGCGAAACATCAAAGGAAAAGAAAAAGGATTTTCGCTGCGCTCGTACTTGGCGGATCTCAAGCGAAATCGACTTCAAGCCCGCCCTCTGAATTTGTACCTCACTCCCGGAAAGAAACGTTGGATTTTTGGACTGCTCGGTTCCAGTTTGGTGCTGTTCTTCTTCATCGCCTATGTGGCGCTGCCCGGAGCCACCATTGAAATTGAACCGGCTTCTAATGTGCTGACCAAAGCCGTGAATGTCACTTTGGAGCCCAGCCCCAGCGATCCGCTGAGCCTCAAGTCCTATGACATTGGGACGGAGGTGGAATACACGCTCAGCCATCCGGCCACGGGACTGATTACGGACGACAGCAGCAACGCATCTGGGAATCTGACCATTATAAACATCAGTGGCGTAGACCGCCCGCTGGTGAAAGAAACGCGTTTCCAAACCGAGGACGGCGTTGTGTTCCGTCTGCAGGAGGAAGTGACGGTGCCCGCCGGCAATTCCACCAAGCCGGGGACCACGGTGGCACGTGTGGTGGCGGATGCGTTGGACGCGAACGGTGTGGCCGTGGGAGAACGTGGAAACATTGGCGCGAGCAAATTTTTTCTACCGGGATTGCGTGAAGACACCCGCGATGAACTCTACGGCGAAAGCTACGACGCCATGACGGGCGGAGCCACCGTTTCCCGTGTGCAAGTCACCGAAGACGACCTCATCGCCGCTCAAGTGCAACTGGAAGAAGAGCTGAAAGGAAAAGTGATTTCTGCGCTGCGCAAAGAAGTGCTGACGCAGTCCAATACCCTGGGCGTAAGTTTGAAACTTTTGGAGGTTTCGGAGGCGCTGGAATATGGCCCTGCGCTCATCGACCTTCCCTACAGTTTGGTGGGCACGGAACAAAGCAGTTTTGATGTGACGGGAACCATGACCATTTCGGGCATCGCCTACAACCAGGAAGATTTGTTCAGCCTTTTGAAGGCAGAGATTGTGAGCACCAAAACGCCCGGCAAACTGCTGATTTCTGTGGACGAAAATTCCATGAGCCTGCAGATTCTGGAAGTGATCAATAATGCGTACAAAATCACCGCGCAAGTGCAAGGTATTGAAGAATACGAAATCGACCCTGAGTTGGAGGGTGGCAACAAGCTCGCTGAAAAAATCAAAGAGCACATCGCAGGCAAGTCCATTGAAGAAGCCAAGGCTTACATCCAAAATCTACCGGAAGTGAACAGTGTGGAGATCAAGGTGTGGCCCGTGTGGTCCCCCACTATTCCGAGTTTGTCGGAGAATATTAAGATCAAGTCGCTATCGGACGCTGAGGGAGCGGTTGAAGAAGAGCTTTAACTAAGATAAACTCCGCTTATACTTTTATTAGCAGACCCTTCGGGTCCACTTGATGGCACAAATCGCTTCCCAATCCAAAGACTTCCCTGCGTGGTATCAAGACGTGGTGGACAAGGCAGACCTCGCCCAGCACAGCCGTGTGAAGGGATGCATGGTGATCAAACCTTATGGCTACGCTATTTGGGAGTTCATTCAAGCCGAGCTGGACCGACGAATTAAAGAAGCGGGCGTGAAGAATGCCTATTTTCCTTTGTTCATTCCCCAGAGTTTACTGACTCGTGAAAAAAACCATGTGGAAGGCTTTTCACCCGAATGCGCTGTGGTCACCCATGGTGGAGGCCAGGAATTGGCAGAACCACTCGTGGTTCGTCCCACTTCTGAAACCATTATGTACGACACATTTTCTGGTTGGATTCAGAGTTACCGAGATTTGCCGCTGCTCATCAACCAATGGGCGAATGTGGTTAGATGGGAAATGCGAACACGTCCCTTTTTGAGGACGACTGAGTTTTTGTGGCAAGAAGGACACACCGTGCACGCGACCAAGGCGGAAGCAGAAACTGAGGTGGCTCGAGCCCTAAAAATGTATGAAGATTTTGATCGCGACTTTTTGGCACTGCCCGTTTTGACCGGAACCAAGTCTCCCAAGGAAACTTTTGCGGGAGCGGATTACACTCGCACCACGGAAGCACTCGCGAAAGATGGAAAAGTGATTCAAGCCGGAACCTCGCACTTATTGGGACAAACCTTTGCCAAGGCTTTTGATATTAAATTCCAGGATGAAAAGGGAGAGATGCAGTATGGATGGCAGACCTCGTGGGGACTTTCGACTCGAATCATTGGGACGATTATTGTGTGTCATGGTGATGAAAAAGGACTCGTGCTCCCTCCCCGAGTGGCGCCTCACCAGGTGGTGCTGATTCCTATTGGAAAAACCGATGAAGAAAAGGCGCGCGTGCTCGAGGTTTTGCAAGGCGTGGCTAGCGAATTGAAAACCGCTGGAGTGCGCGTTCACTTAGACGCGCGTGACACCGTTTCGCCTGGATTCAAATTCAACGAATGGGAACTCAAGGGAGTACCGATGCGCATTGAAGTGGGACCACGTGATTTGGAAAAAGAAGCGTGCATGGTGGCGCGACGCGATACCAGTGAAAAAACTTCCCTACCTTTAGCAGGTTTGGCTGATGCGGTAAGCGACATGCTCACCAGCATTCAAGCAGACATGCTGAAGCGTGCGCAGGAACATTTGACGGCCAACATCCGTGAAGCCGAAAGCATTGAAGAAATGGTCAAAATCTTGGATGAAAAAGGTGGACTTGTGAAAGCTGCGTGGGCCGGAACCGAGCTCGACGAAAAGAAGATCCAAGAAAAAACCAAGGCAACCATCCGCATCGTTTCCGAAGACAAGTGGCCTACCGAACGCGACTGCATCTTCACGGGAAAAAAGACGGACACCATGGTGTACTTTGCACGAGCGTACTAGACTTGTAAGAAAGTTCAGTTGTGGTATAATTGCTGCTTTGACAGTGACGGAATACAATTATAAATATGCTTTCACCCCAAGAAATCGTCCCTCACGATACTCATCCATTTATAGGAGTGAGACCCGGAATCGTGAATGGCATTTATAAGATCAGTAGTGAAGTGAAACACTGGCATGATATGGCTTTGCCTTTTAAGGCTATTATTGGAGAGCTGGAAGAGGATCCTTCTATTTTGAAAATGAGCCTGACTGCCAACCCAGATGTGCACTTCGACGCCATGCTTCCTCACAGTCACCCCATAGGATTTTTAGTTTTCGCCATTGAGCAGCGCGACGAACCAACCATTGTGTGCGCATCTTCTCAGCCTGTGTTTACTGCGAGAGCACAAAAACCTAGTTTCGAATCTGTGAAAGCTGTTCAAGCTAAGCTTCTTGAGCATGAAGCTGCTTTCGCTCGCACTTGGAAACAATCCACCAAAGTTGACCACTACGCCACTCGGGTTCCCTTTCTTTATCTATTACCTGGCACCGGACATTTTCGAAGAATAGAAAATGAAGACCAGTTCACTACACGGTCGAATCTTAAAGGCTGGATGTATGATGCCTTTGGGAATAGTCTTTAAAGTCCCAACTGCTTTCTAATTTCTTCCGCTTTGTTTTGGTCTTCCTGACCTTTGCTTTCGGCTTTTACGGCGAGTTCGAGGTCTTTCCAGTCGGCGGCGTGCTCATCTTCGAGTTTTTTGAGTTGGGCGCCGTGCTTTTGAGAAAGTTCCACGAATTTGCTGCGTTCTTCATCAAAGATGCGAATCAGTTCGTCCACTTGTTCTTGGCGGAGCTTTGGAATCGAATCGATGATTTTCTTTTTCTCGTCCTTAGTGAGCGAAATGGACCCGGCCAAAAGGTTCAGGAAACGAGCTTCATCAAAGTTGAGGCTGTGTGCGGGAAGTTTGATGCTGGTTGTGAAGCTGGCCATCCGTGCCCCGAACACGTAGTTGGGGTCAAAAGGAGGCTGAGCAGGGTCGGCGGCACCACCGGCATAGGGGTCCCCCATCCCAGCCATGGGTGGTTGAGGAGCCATGGGCGCGGCTGGCGCTTCATACACGGGCGCCTGGTAGGCTGGCGCTGCAGGAGCCGCATAGGGCTGAGGATAAACCGGAGCCTGATACGGGTCGTAGGCAGTAGTTTGGGGGGCAGGCGCTACCGGCTGGACCGGCATTGGAGGAACGGGTGGGCTTGGTGGCGTTGGCGGAGTGGGTGGATTTGTTCCACCTGTAAAACCGCTTCCCTGTTGAGCGCCAAAGGAAAACCCACCGCTGTATGCTCCGTTTTGTGATTGATCGTCAGCCATAGATATTAGGTTGGTCGGTCTGCCTTGGGCAAAAATTCTAAGGAATTGAGTACAAATAATCAAGACTTCATCTATTTATTCTACCACAAAAATGAGAATAAAAAAAGAGGGCCCCCTCCACGCCATGAAGAGCCCTCTTCAACCGTAATTAATTTTTTTCTTAGTTGACGTTATGTCAAATAAGTTGCAATTATATACAATATTCCGAAGCTTGTCTAGTCTTTTTCTTTTCGCTATCCTTTGAACCATGAAAAACACCTGGTATTCCTTCCTCCCGCTCCTGGTAGTTACCGTGCTCGCGCTCGTTTTAGGGGTTGTGGAAGCCAAGAAAGAACCGGCGTATTTTTCGGTGAATTCACTGGATACGATGCGGGAACTCAACTTTAAGCACCAGATGGTGGTGGATGACCTGCTGAGCACCGATGAATCGCCCCTGGTGAGTGAACTTATTCAAGCGGATGCTTTTTTGGACACCAGCGTGAAGGAATCGAGCCAAGGACTGGTGGTAACCTTAAAAACGGAGGAAGGGGATGGAATTTTGTTGCTTCAGCCTGTGGAATTCCTCTCCCTGCTTGAGCTGGAAACCGTAGCCGAGGAGTATAAAATCTCCATTCCGGAGTTTGAAGCCGTGGAACTTGACCAAGATTTGGAGCTTTCGAGCCCTTTTTATGACTGGGATTTCTTTCCTAATAAAGAAGCGGCCCCTAGCGAAGAGCCTGCGGACGTGGCGGAGGTGAACTTAGCTGAAGAAGGCATTCAAGTGGCCGTGATCGACAGCGGGGTGGACATCAGTCATGAGATTTTTGAGGAGATCACCATCTCGAAAGGGTGGAATACCTTGGCGGACAACACCGATATGTACGACGACGTGGGCCACGGGACCCATGTGGCGGGGATTATTGCGTCTAATGCCCCTGGCGTGGAGATCATTCCCTATAAGATAGTGAATTCAAAGGGTGGGAAGCTTTCCAATGTGCTCGAGGCCATGGCTAAAGCTTTGGAAGACGACGTGGAGATCATGAACACCAGTTTTGGGCTCAGCTCTCCTTCCTACGCGCTGGAAACCATGGTTGAAAAGGCCTACTCAGCCGGGGTGATCATTGTGTCGGCGGCTGGAAACAACGCTAAAACGACTGGGTTTTACCCTGCAGAGTACAAACACACCATTGCAGTGGCAAGTGTGGACAGCTCCGGAAACAAACTTCCCAAGTCCAATTACGGAACCTGGGTGGACGTGGCGGCCTATGGCTACCACATTCGCTCTTCCCTTCCGGACGGCCTCTATGGTTACAAAACCGGTACTTCCCAAGCCGCGCCCGTGGTGGTGGCTGCGGTGGCCCGACTCCTGATGGGAGAACACTCCGATGAACTGACTTTTGAAGCGATTCTGAGCGCCCTTAAAAACGCCCCCGAAAGTATCGAGAAGGGAGACCTTGCCGGTATACCCATCATTGAGTAGAATCTCGTGGCGGACGATTAGCTCAGCTGGTTAGAGCGCCACATTGACATTGTGGAGGTCGGTGGTTCGAGTCCACTATCGTCCACCATCATCTTTTGATGTATCTGTTTTTATGATATAATGAATAGATTAAAACTCCCCTAATGATTGATGCAGAAGGAACCTATCGACAAGTGAGTTGGTATAAATATGACGAAGGACCAAAGCCATTTTGTGCTCAAGTGGGAGATCAATTATTAAGGGCAGAAAGTCTAGATGGGCTTCGAGGTTTAGTCGATGGAGAACTAGATGGTGCAAGGAACGATATGCATGGAAGGATTGTGGTAGCAATGGATTCAGAGCCATGTCCAGGAGTGAATAGAATACCTAGATATTCAGATGTATTAAGGAAGTATATGCCAAGAGATGGTATTACCCCTGAAAGACCTAACCCTAAACTTTTAACAAAAGAAAATAGAGACAGGGTGCTAGAAATAACTGAAAAAGCCACCGAGGAATACGGTAAAAAAACGACTGCTGAACCTCAAGAGGGACATCTGGTAGAAACTAGGGAGAATATTGGTAGTGGCAGGTCATTTACAATGAGCGCAGAAATATTCAAAACACCCAATCATTTACTAAAGGAAGATGTCACTTTTCATATCGATGAAGGTACAAACTACCTAGGGCATTTCACATTATCTCGGGAGGGCGAACTCAGTAAAAATATATGGAGTCTTTTCCACAGAGAAATCTATAAAAAAGAGTATACGGGAGGAAGTGGGCATGAACTAGGTGCTAGCAGAATTTTAACCGATGCCATGTATCTTTTTATTCAAGATCGAGCGGATAGAACTGGAGAAGAAGTAACTGTATTAATTGAGTTATCTCAACCTCATGTTGCAATTTGGGCTTTAAAAGAAGGGTTTCAGCCAGAAAATGGTGAACAAGAGAGAAGATGGCAACAAATGCAAAATGGAAACGATCTCGTTATGAAAGGTGACCATGTGTATCCAAATACCATTCCTCCAGGTTTTGGTTGGGATAAATTTGATTATGAGGCAGGATTTCGAATCAGGTTTAAAAAAACATTTCAACCAGTTGTGATTTGAATGAGCTCAGTCGTATTTTAAAAAGTTCTAGGATCATCCTCTTAGCCCCACCAGATCGACTTTAATGTCAGTTTATGTTTTAATATTGTCTTTTACTGTACCTCACATGCTCGAGAGACAAACCGTTTACGCCATTGGATCAGCGCACGCCATGAAAGGCGCAGACATAAACCATCCTTATGAAGTTCCTGTACAAACGGATCTGATGGCCCACTTAGTCCGAACAACAGGTGATGTTAGCCTTTTCATCGAAGGATTAGGATTGGATGGCTGTAGAGGTATTAAAGAAATAATGGGAAGACTTGAAACAGATCCACGTAGACTGGAGCAGTTAATTCCTAAATTTTTTGCGCAAAGAGACTTCGTGATGTGGGAACAAGCCATTAAAATGCGTGCCCTATTGGAACTAAAAGCAGAAGGGCATTTCATAGAACCCGTCCCAACGGAAGTTGATCAAAAATCTCGAGATGCTGCACTTCGTTTTACTTATCGTAACCCAACTGAGGAGGACTTTGGGCTATTGGAACGATATGCTGAAGAGGTATTAGGAGATAGAAGTCTTGTTTTAGCGGCACTTGAAAAAAGCACGGGAGATAAGGATAAAAGTTTCCTTGAGTTGGTACAGGGCATGCGCGCTCACTACGGAGACTTAGAAATGGCACGAAACATTGAGACTCGCGGAGGAGCAAACAACTTGCTCATGTTTGGGAAGGGACACCCTCTGAAGGGTTGGGGTGAAAGGTTTCAGCTCTCCCGTTTAGACATTTCTGGGTACGAGGGCGGAGTGGTTGGAATTTCCGGCTCCTTGCCTGAAACTATTCGACCAAGTTTAAATGACTTTCGTGCGACTGAGCCCAGAGCACTCGTTTTGACGGGCTGGGTTCAGGCAAAGTAAAAGTTCTAGGATCATCCGCGGTGCCCCACCATTGACCTTAGCTTATACTTTACTTGTAAACGGTAAGACCTGTTAGTGGTTCCTAGGTGTTCCCTTCCATCGGTTGGCCACAGCTTAGGGCATTCGAGCTAACAGGCTCGTTTTCGTTTAGATGCAGACCCTGCTCTGTTGTGATGTGTTTACGAAATAGCTTGTACCATTCAAGGTCGTTCTTTTCATGTTTCCTGAAAATGCCCCATGCAAATAGGTCAGCAGCTTGAAGTTCAAAGTAAAGGCCTCCAGTTCGCTTTTCAACGCTAAAACTTCAGCGTAGCATTTCGTTCGTAACGTTTTGACATTGTTTGTGGATTTTGCGTATATGGATATAATCAACACTTACTAAGATAAACAATATGACACTACAACTTAGAGAAATGTGGGTAAGGGGCGAAACAACACCGCTTCCTTGCAGAGGATATCTTCACGCAAAGGCACTTGAAAATATTCTGACAATTACAGGAAAATCTGCAAGAAAAGCTATGATGAAACCTGGTCCATTTGATGAAGATGAATTTCGAACAACACTAGAAAAACGCTTCATAGAACAGAACGAGGCACACAAAGGGGCGAGTTGTAATGCAGCACTGGATTCTTTATCGGCTGAAGATCTTAAAAGTTTGTGGGGCATGGAAAGTAGTGGAGGAATGCCTGGCGTGGCTTTTGCTGATAGAAAATTGTTTTTATGGGCAGATACTTGCCCAGTAACATCGGAGGAACGTAGAAATTTATGTTATAACGAATTAGGGGAACAAGAATCAGACATATGGTATCCCGGTTCTTTTGGAAATGCTGATTCTTTAGCTAAATCTTGGGGAGTTAGTCTGTTAAGACCTCAAGTTCGTCATGAAATGCAAGGAAAGTTTCCTTTAGAAACAGATGGAAGCTTAGTTTGGTTAAATACTCGTGATGCAATTCTTCGTGAAGGTAGAGCATTTAGATCACACATTGCTGGAGTAGACAGATCGGATTATTCTATACGTAATCACACAGATTATTGGGGGTTTAGAACTGAAAAATTAGTAGCCAATAAATTTCCAGCAAAACAATCTTTATTTGCCAGCTTTATGGAGGGTTTCAGTGGCGGACAATTTGACTAGGATCATTCCCTGTGCCGCACCATTGACACCCGTATCGAATAGTTTTAGCATGATCTCTTTGCATAAAAATTATCTGTGACTCCAAGTATTTTGGACGCCTACGGGCCCTATAAAGAAAAAATCCGCGGCGCAGTTCGATCGGGTCATATTATTTGTCCAGATGGCTCGCCCGATTATGGCCCTTTTGATAGACACGGCCACTTGCCTAACAAAACTGACGAAACTCTGTTTTTGCGGGCGGGGGCCTTGAGAGAATGCAATACTCGATCTTTGAATGCTGGTGCCGTAGCGGTTCTTGAACGCCTTTTCAAAGAAGATGTTCCCCGTAGATTTCTAGAATTGGGAGCAGGTTCCGGAAAAGGGTCTTTTGATGCATGGAAATTGGCGGAAGTTGCTCAAAGGACTCTTCTAATCGATACGGTGAGTAAAACTCCCGTAAGCCCCTATCACGGCTTAGAACAGAGCGTTCTTAAAATCGCTCATGATCTGCCACCTGATATTGTAGAAAGAACTGCAGGCGGCTTGAGGGACCTTGTGGCCCAAACCTTGAAGTATCGAAATGATCCGGCCTACCTTCGTTTACGTTTAGACGCGGCTTTAGCCTTATCTGAACTCGTTGCAGGACGTATTTTTAGAACTTTGAATGAGCCTTTTATAGAGCATCAATATATTGGGCGTTTTAAGGAACTGAACTTGGCTCCTGGGGCGTATGATCTTATTTATGATCGTTTTGGCGTCGTCTCAACAGGCGTGTTCACAACATATAATCTCGCGATCCTGAAAAAAACTCTCGGCCTTTTGAATCGAGAGGGAATATTTGTTTGCGGGGCCTTGCGTGATCGTTGCGAATTTGTGGAGTGCGGTGCTGATGACGCTGTGGACTTAGGAGAATTTATTTGTGTTTATGGGCCGGATAATTCTGACGATGAGGACTATGTGGGTTTATTTTTCCATAGAGAAAGTACGTGTGCAGCTCAGTTGTTGCCCTTGCTTGAACCTCTGACGCCTCATCATGGGGTTTATTCTCCGGAAGATATGGGACCAGTCCTAGAGAGGCTAGGTACTACTTAAACCAACCCCCAATTTTGCTTGCCCAGCCTTTCACTGCAGCCGTAGCTTTTTGTGTGAAGGATGGCTCAGGTGCGGGCGCCACTTTAGGTGCAGGAGCGATGACCGGTGCCTTTGCTACTTGAATAGCATGTGCTTCAGGAATATCTACTACGCTCGCGAGGCCCATTTGTGCAGGAGTGCTGATTGGAAGAACCTCTTCTTCAACGAGGTAGTCGGTCAAATCTTCATCCTCATCTAGGGCAAGTTCTTCATCTTCCACGACGGATGTGGATGCAAAGTTCATAGGTTCTGGAGCGTCGTAAACGTTGCTTTGTTCAGGCACGAATTCAACGAGAACGGGTGTAGGCTGAGTGAGGTCTGTTGCGGTTCCAAGATTCATTGGCTCTGGTGCGTCGTAGAGGCTTGCAGATTGAGCGCTTGGGTACTGGAAGTGAGCCGGTGAAGGCGGAGGTGTAGCTACGAAGCTAGCAACCGTTTCTTTGACTTGTTCTGGAGTGATCTTTGCGAGCTCGGCTTCAGCTTGAGCTGGATCTTCTGCGATGCGTGAATCTTTAATGAGGGCGATTTGTTTAGCCAGCGCTAAAGCGGTTTGGTCGGAATTGTTTGGATCGTCTACTGAGTCGAGATTTTCGTCTGAAGCAATATGTGCCAAAGCATCATCGAGGTTTGTGATGGGCGTAGGTGAAGCATCAAGGCTGGCTAAAACTGCATCGTATCCACGCCACTTTTCTAGTTTTTCAACTACTAAATCCAGGGCGAGTTTGCTATCTCTCCAAGGGCTGCCCAAATCTTGATAAGAGTTGGCATCTGCATAGAGTCCGCTCACGAGTTCATTGGTAGCAGCGGCTGTGAGACGAGTATCTTTTGAGGGCATTTGAACTTCCACTTTTCCATAGAGCGTGGTGGGTTCAACTGGAGAAGCTTCACAAGGAGTTTCTTCCTCGACGCATTCTCCATCCTCTGGCAACGACGCGAGGTAAGCAAGCTCTGCGTCATTAGGCCCTTCACACACACGAGAATCGTCCATTTCTTGAGGGCGGTTTGCATAGAATGCTGCACCTAAGGCTCCACCAGCTAGCAAAGCACCCATTGCAGCAAAAATTTTCGAGCGATGATTGTTTAGAAAACCTGTAGATAGAGATTTACCTTCAACAAGCTTAACTGGTTCAAATGCTGGCGCAGAGGCTGGTTTTACACCAGGTTTTGTGGGCTCATCGGCATCCCAGTCAGCTGTGTCAGCCTTTTTCGTTTGAGGCAGTGGAGCTGGCGATAAAAAATCAGGATCTATTGAGTTTGGATTGAAATCAGGAAAGTAGGTTTTAATTGCGCTGAGCAAAGAGTCCCTTCTATGTGCTGGCGTGTCGGCTGGCAAGCCTAAATACACTTCAATCAACCCTTTTCCGCTTAAGTTTGTAAACGCTTTCCCTCTTTCTGTAACGCTCAAAGGGTCAGCCCCACCTTGACCAAACCCATGATACAAAAACTTTACCCCCTTGGCTTCAGCTTCATGATTAGGCTCTTCTGAGATGTCTACCCTGATTCTAGCAGATCCTTCATCATCCTTAAACTCTTCTGAGTCGTCTACTAGGACTCCAGCGGTTTCTTCATCGATTCCACTTGTATCATAGGATTTTTGGACTGTAGAAGAAAGTTTCATCATTTATGATTAAGATGGATGCGGATTATAAAACTTAAATGTGCCTATGTCAACTACAAAGCTGTGCACCACTCGCATTCGCCACAGGCGGTGAACTCGTCGACATCGAGAAAACGGAGATTTTGGATGTCGTCGTAGACGGATTTGATCTGGGTGCGGAGGTCGGCGAGCTCTTCGGGGGTCGGGTAAATGGGCTTGCGTATATAATCGCCTGTTTTGCTCTTTTGCACAAAGTCTATTTCGCCGCTGACCATGGTGTAGGGGAATTTTTTGGAGTTGTCGCAGAGGAGCTTGTAGAAAAGGATCTGACGGCGGTACTCCCCTTGCGGACCGAATTCGGACTTTTTGTTGTCGGGCATGCCGGTTTTGTAATCCACCACATGCACCGACCGGTCGGCTTCGTCCTTGAGTTCGATCTTGTCGAGTTTTCCGGTGATGGGCACTCCATCCACATTCACGCCATGGGAGCGGAAGTCGTATTCAACCAGAACATCGGGGCGGAAAGTGTCGCGGTAATGATCGTAGTAATCGGCCAGGGTGCGTTTGCCGAGGTCGAGGCCGCCACGAAAATCTTGCAGGGAGAGGATTTCGCGTTGGAGGTGTTTTTCAAACTGATCGAGCACGGTTTCTTTGGCGGGTGTGCTGCCTTCGCGGACTCCTACGTAGAGGTCTTTGAGGGCTTCGTGAACAGCGGTTCCAAAAGCGAGGGATTTGGACTTGGCTCGCGGCACGCGCAGCACATTGTTGTAGTAAAAAAGTCGCGGACAGCGGAGGTAGTTATTGAGGTGGGTCACGCTCATGGTGTAGTTCTGCAGGAGGCTCGCGATGTAGGCGCGGTGGTCTTCGGTGAGGCTGGGCTTGGGGACTAGGAAGAGCGTTTGTAGATGTTCGAGAGCTTCTTGTTCAAGGTAAGTGGTTTCCAAGTTTTGCTTCAACGAGTCGTCTATTTCGCTTAGGAACATGGAAGGAACGGTCGGTCGGCCTTGATCGTTTTCTTTGGGATACGTGAGGGTAACGGATTTTTTTGCACGGGTGATGGCCACAAAAAATAGTCGGCGTTCTTCTTCATTTTTCTCATGTGGCTGCGTGACTTTGAGCAGCGTAGCGGGCAGCTTGAGTTTGGCGTGGTCGGGCGCGTTGCCCCAGTGGCGGTCGACGGCGTTCATTATAAAGACGTGCTCGTACTCGAGCCCCTTGGAGCGGTGCGCGGTCATGAGGCAGACGGCGTCTTTGTTGGTGACGAGTTCCTGCGCGGGCAGACTGAGACCGTTTTCTTTGAGCAGGTCGAGGTAAGCGATGAAATTCGTGAGCGTCATGCCAGGGTTGGCGCGGTTCCACTGTTTGAGTTCGGCGAAAAGACTGTTGAGGCGATTGAGTTCTTCGAGCTGATTTTCTTGCGCGAGGATGCGCGTGAGGTAGCCGCTGTCCTGGATTAGCAGATCGAAAAATTCAATGAGTGGACGGTTGATGCTTTCTTTATGCCAGCTCATGAGCTTGTCCGCAAAGTCGCTGAAGGCGGGGTTTGCTTTCATGGCTTCGAGGAAGCTTTTTCGGTGGGCCTCGCGGGTGAGCTTGGCGATGCTGAGCGAATCGAAATCCCAAAAGTCGTAATGCAGAATGGTGAAGAGATGCGATTCGTCTTCGGGGTCAGCGAGGTAGCGTAGAAGGTTGAGGAGTTTTTGAACGCTTTTGTCATTGAGGAGATCCTGGCCGGCGGAAAGATGGAAAGGAATCTTCATGCGTAGGAAAAGTTCCACCAGGCCTTCGGCTTCGCGGTTGCTGCGGTAGAGAATCGCAATTTCAGAGGGCTTGGTGCCGTCGGCGAGGAGACGCTGGATTTCTTTGGCCAGGAAATAACGCTGCGAGTCAGCGTTGTCGAGTTCCGCGACGCGGATGGGCTGCGCGGGGTGCGGCACGTTGGAGTGCAGCGCTTCGAATTTTTCGTCGAGGAATTGAGCGAGGTTTTGTTCACTGTGGGCGATGAGCGACTGCGCCGCATCAAGCACGGTTTGCTGGCTGCGGTAGTTCTCGCGGAGCGTAACCACTTGCACGGTTTTTTTGTAGAGCTGGTAGAAGTAGAGCAGGTTTTCGAGCGAGGCGCCCTGAAAGCGGTAAATGGATTGCTTGTCGTCCCCCACCACGAAGATGTTTGGGTTTTCAAAAAACTCGCCGAGGAGGCGAACCACCTCGTTTTGAGCACTGTTGGTGTCTTGGTATTCGTCCACCAGAATGTATTGGAATTGCTCTTGGTAACGGGCACGGAGTTCTGGATTTTGCTTCAGTTTTTCCGTCACAAAACTGATCATATCTTCAAAGTCGTAACGGCCGCGGCTGCGCAGCATGTCTTGGTAGTTTTTGTAGATTCCGCAGAGGGCGAGTTGTTTGGGAATTTCGCGCTGCCATTCTTCAAACGCATCCTTGAGGGCGCTCTTCATTACGGTGCGATTTTTTTTGTCGTCGGTGTCTCCGTCCAAATAGGCCGCGAAGGGCGTGCCAGTGAGTTCAGTTTTTATTCTTTCGAAATCGGCGGCGGCGAGCTGGTTGGCGTGTGTGCTGACGAAGGCCGTTATGGTTTCGGCGTAGCTGGCGATGAGCGCCTCCCCTTCTTGAACCACGGCTTGCAGTCGCTCGGGCGATGCGTTTTCACGTTTCAAATCTTGAATGGCCTTAGTGATGTCTTTCAAATAAAAATAGGGACTGCCAAAGGGACGGAGCGGCGTGTTTTCGCCGAGTTGGTCGAGCAGTTCGCGGAAAAACTGAATCCGCTCCACTTCGGTGAGGGCGCTGAGCTCACGGGCGAAGAGAAACTCCGTCGGGTAATCCTGAATCACTTCATTACAGAAAGAATGGAAGGTGTGGATGCGCACGCCGTACGCGGTTTCGCCAATAAAACTGAGCAGACGTTTACGCATGGCCACGGCGCCGGATTCGGTAAAAGTGAGGCAGAGAATGTTGTGCGGCGCGGCTTGGGTTTTTCGTAAAATTTGCGCGATGCGCAGGGCTATCATTTGCGTCTTCCCCGTCCCGGGACCCGCCAAAACCATCACCGGTCCTTCTATCTGGTCCACCGCTGATTTTTGTTCCGCGTTCAGCTGGTCATAGGCGGCTTCAAAGTTCATGAGATTCAGGTTCGCTTGGCTTGTTAAAGTGCAGTTCGGCTTTTCGCAAAAGGTCGCGGGCGTTTTCGTAGGTCAGGCGGCGCAGCGCTTCGGTGTAGGGGAGCCAGCGGAAATTCTTGTGTTCAAAGGAGATTTTCACCTCGCGCTCTTGCGTTTCGGCCACAAAATAAACCACCACTTTTTTCACACGTTCTTTATGCCCGCGGTTGAATTCGTAGTACATCGGCTCCCGGTAGCCTTCGATGAAAACCACTTCCGTGATTCCGGTTTCCTCGGTGAGTTCGCGCAGGGCCGTGGCGTGCTCATCAACATCGATTTTTTCGACGTGACCCTTGGGGAAATCCCAGTGTCCGCCCGGGTAGTGAAGCAGTAGAAATTCTTTGCGGTCGTTTTCCATTCGGTAAACGATCACTCCGCAGGATTTTTCATGCACATCCCGTCGGGGCACGCGGCTTCCTCTCGTTGATGCGGAATTGCCCTTCTGGTGAGAAGGTTTCTTTGGTGGATGATTGAACGTCATAATTGATTCAAGAGTAGCACAAAGCGGCGGCGGGCGGCGAGGGGATTTTTTACTACTTGACTAAACTAGTTGATATTTGAAACAATCTTTTCTCAAAAGAATATTTTATGGACAGAAAGCCTTTGATAGTGCCTCCTCATGACTTTACCTTTACAGGAGAGCGCATAGATATTGACGGTCTTGGTGTACACAAATTGTCCACTCCGCCTACACACGAGCGATCTTTGCCTATGCAAGTACTGGTTCGTCAAAGCATGCTCATGGCCTTAATGGATAAACCCGGTCTTTTAAACCGAAATGGAGCTACACAAAGTGACTTTAGTCTAAAAATACCTTTTACATCACCCGCTCTGCAAGATTGGGTTTTGCATCTTTTACCTAGCCCCGACAAGGAGCAGTTCCCAACTGATTTTCTGGGATTGCTGGCCGGCGAAGGAGTATTAAAATGTCTACAGGGTGGCCGTGTTTTACAGATTCAACGAAAAACTTTAGATGACGCAGGCTTAGCCCTGACACATTCGGCCGTACTTCGAGTGAGCACTCCTGATTGGTGTTGGGAAAACCCGCAGGGAACTATTTAAAGCATACTGGTCTCAAACACCTTTCTTTGCTTTGAAAATTTCAGGTTTTTGTACTTCGTGCAAACACTTTTCTTTGCTTCGCAAAGTACTCACTACGTTCGTAAAATTTTCTACGAAAATTTCAGGTTTTTGTCAGGAAAATCCTGCTAGAGTTGCTGTATGTGGCACACCCTCCTTCGAATTTTGTTCCCTTCCCCCTGCGTGCAATGCGGCTACCTGAGCGAGTCGCTGTGCAGCCGGTGCTTTCATGAAGTGGAGTTTAAACCGCATGTGCGGGAGCTGGAGGGACTACGCGTTTGCTCGGCGCTTTATTATGAAGAAGAGTCGATTATTGGGAAGCTGATTCGGCCGTTCAAATATTCCCATCAGGCGGATTTGTTTCGAGTGTTTGTGCCGTGGATGAAGGAAGCGATGCGGCTACTTAATGAAGGTCCGGTGGTTTTTGTGCCGGTGCCGCTTTTTAAGGCGCGCGAGCTGGAGCGAGGATACAATCAAGCGGAACTGCTGGCGAAGTGGCTGGGGAAAAGTATGGGGATGCCGGTGGCGCGGCTGGTTAAGCGCGTGAAAGACACGGGTTCGCAGGCGCGATTGGTGGATCGGAAAAGTAGAGAAGAAAATATGGAGGGAGCGTTTGTGGCGGATTTAACAGACAGGGGCAGACTCGTACCCTCTGGGGCACAGGTCTTCGCCGATGGATGTTCAATCGTTCTGGTGGATGATATAGTTACCACCGGCTCCACCCTGCTGGCGTGTGCGGAAGCACTGCGGGCGGCGGGGGCAAGCCAGGTATTCGCATTAACCTTGGCCGATCGTGAAAAAAAGACTCTTGCTCGGAATTGATGCGTCACGCAGCACGCGGGGAAAACCCACGGGGGTGGAACAGTACAGCAATGAAATTATTTCAGCTCTTTTGGAGGAAGTCGGCGATTTTGACGTGCGGCTGTATACGCCGGAGTGGATAGCGAGATTTCCGCGAAAGCTTCAGAAGCGAATTCGGGCGAAGCGGCTGTGGACATTGCTGAGACTGAGCTGGGAAATGCTGTGGCATAAACCGGATATTTTGTTTGTGCCCGCGCACGTGCTGCCGTTTTTTGCACCGCGGGCGAGCTTTGTAACCGTGCACGATATTGCGTATGAAAAAATTCCCGAGTCGTATGGATGGCTGAAGCGAAAATATTTGCGTTGGAGCACTCGACGAGCTTGGCGGCGGGCGGCAAAAGTGATTGTGCCCACGGAATCGGTGAAGGTGGATTTGCTTTCGATTTATGGGGCGGATGCGGAAAAAATTGTGGTGATCCCGCATGGTGTTACTCCGCTGCCGGCGGTTTCGGCGGTGCAGGTGAAGAACTTTTATAAGAAACACGGCCTTTCACAAAAAGAGCCGCTCTTCTTCTTTATTGGCCGATTGGAAAGCAAAAAGAACCTGTTAACTTTGGTGGAAGCGTGGTCCATTGTACAAAAAATGTATTCGAAAGGACGGCTCGTGTTGGCGGGGATGAACGGACATGGTTTTGAGGAAATTGCGGCACGGATTGAGAAGGAGAATTTGCGCGAAAGTGTAGTGACGCCGGGTTACATTTCCGAAGTGGAGGCGTCGTGCCTGTTTCATTCCGCGACGTGTTTTATTTTTCCGTCACGCGAGGAAGGCTTTGGCCTGCCGGTGCTGCAAGCTTTTGAAGCCGGCTGCTTGGTGATTGCATCCGATATTCCTCCCCTGCGCGAGGTGGCGGGCGATGCCGCGCTGTTTGCGGACCCGGGCTATGCGAAAGATTTTGCAGAGCAGATGATGCGGATTTTGGAGGATGAAAAGTTACGAGCTGATTTGAGTTTGAAGGCAGCGGTGCAACTTAAAAAATTCTCGTGGGAAAAGGCCGCGGCCGTTCTGGCTTTTGAATTTAGGGAATCTTCGTTAAACTCCAAGAAATGAAAATAGCTTTTGTTCACGATTTCTTGCTCCGACTCGGGGGCGCCGAACGGGTGCTCAAGTCGCTGATGGATATGTATCCGGAAGCGCCGGTTTATACGCTTTTGTATGACGAGGCGAAAGTTGGCGAGGTTTTTCCGCGCGAACGGGTGATCACGTCACGGCTGCAAAAATGGCCACGCTTCATTCCCGGCATGCACAAAATGATGTTCCCTTTTATGCCCGGCGCTGTGGAAGATTTTGACCTCAGTGGCTACGACGTGGTGCTCAGCAGTTCGAGTGCCTACGCGCACGGCGTGGTGACGAATTTGGAGACGACGCACATTTGTTACTACCACTCGCCCATGCGCTATGCCTGGGATTACACACATCAATATTTGCGTGACCAAAAACTTGGATTGATTGGCGAAATGATTGCGAGCCGCATGCTGCACAAAGTGCGCATTTGGGACTATCTTGCGGCTGACCGAGTGGACATTCCGCTCGCCAATTCCAAGACGGTGCAGGGACGCATTCGTAAATACTACCATCAGGAGTCGGAGATCATTTATCCGCCCGTAGATGTGGAAAGGTTTACGCCGCATGCGAAGCACGAGGGTTACTTTTTGATCGTGTCTACTTTGACGCCGTACAAGCGCATCGATTTGGCCATTGAAGTCTTCAATAAACTTGGCAAACGCCTGGTGATTATTGGGCAAGGAAATGATGAAACCCGTCTGCGACGAATGGCTGGCCCGCACATCGACTTTTTGGGTTACAAATCGGACGAGGATGTGAAGCAGTACATGGAAAATTGTCGTGCCTTTATTTTCCCCGGGGAAGAAGATTTTGGAATCGCGCCGGTGGAAGCCATGGCCTGCGGAAAACCCGTGCTGGCTTTGCGCAAAGGCGGGCTCACGGAGACTATGATAGAGGGCGTGACGGGACAGTTTTTTGAAGAACAAACGGTGGAGAGTTTGGAAGCCGGCCTCACCCAGTTGCTCATCAACGAAAAAGAATACGACGCCGAAAAAATCGCGAAGCACGCGCACAAGTTCTCAGAAAAAGCTTTTCAAAAAGCCATGAAGGCGGTCATCGATAAGGCCTTACTTTAACTCTAGACCTCTAGCGAGCAGCGGAATCCATAAGCCAGACTGTGATCGAACGCATGAGCGTTGCGGGAAAAGCCAAGGTGCCCATACTTCGCGTATCTAGTTTTTGGAACTTTTTTGGTGGTTCGAAGCCAGCTGAAAGTGTGTTCGTCGAGCATAATCCCTTTGGATCTGAACGTGTCATAGACCGAAGGCTCCATGAGTTCGGCACCGAGTTGAGCGGCAAGGACTTCAGCCTCATAAAAATTGACATTACGGTGAGCAATTGGTGCCTCGGCGGAAAGGTCATCGAAACGGAAATTGCCGTTTGAGAGTTTGGCGGTCACCGTGAGCTCTCCGTGCTCGATGAGGCGACCCAGGATGGTGAGTTTCTCAGGAGATTTTTTGAGCTTAGCTTCGACTTCGGCCCACTTGATCCCGGTTTGAAGTTTAGCTTCTTTGGCTTCAAAATTGGCTTGGAGCGTTGAGATCGTCTGAAGATCTTCGGGGGAAAGCTGCGTTTGGCCTTCAAAGGAGGCTAGCAGTGCCTGGAGAGCAAGATTTTCTGGCCTCCCTCGTTCAAAAGCTGCTGCAGGTTCGCCAGCACTATCAGGAGAGCCGTTGAAATGATCTGAGTTGGTTTCGGTTGATTTTGTCACAACTTGTACGAATAACTACCTCAATTATACCATTATTTAAGCTTTAGGCAAGTGGCTAGCGGGAGAAGAGCTTGAAGTTTCAGGCTTTGGGTCGAGGTGGCTGACATCGATTGCAAGATCACCGAAGGCATAGGTGCTTGGACTGAATCGTTCCAACTGTCGGGCGTTTTCGGGAGAAAGTCCGGTCACGATGGAGAGACGGCCTTCTGGTAAGGGGGAGCTAGTTTTTTCCATGAGTGTTTTTAGAGAGTTAGACCTCCATGTTTTACAGGGTTTTGAGTTTGAAAGACAAGCGGTCTTGCCCCAGCCTGCCTTTAGGGTATTATTGCCTTCCTAAGTAAGTTTTATGGCTCTGTACCGCAAATATCGACCGCAAAGTTTCGATGACCTCAAGGGTCAGAGCAGCATTCAAACCACGCTGCTTGAAGCGTTGAAACAGAACAAACTGGTGCACGCGTACCTGTTTTCGGGGCCACGTGGAACCGGGAAAACCACTACGGCACGCCTGATTGCTAAGGCTATTCAATGTGAAAAGCGACTGGAGACCGGTGAGGCGTGTGGCGAGTGTGAAATCTGTAAAATCAACGCGAAGGGGGAATTGGTGGATTTGGTGGAGATCGATGCGGCGTCGAATCGTGGGATTGATGAGATTCGTGATTTGCGTGAAAAGATTCGTTTTGCACCGACGCGCGCGGCTTCAAAAGTTTATATAATTGATGAAGTTCACATGCTCACCAAAGAGGCGTTCAATGCGCTTTTGAAGAGCCTGGAAGAACCACCGTCGCACGTTTATTTTATTCTCGCGACCACGGAGCTGCATAAGATTCCGGAAACCATTTTGTCGCGTTGCCAACGTTACGACTTCAAACGTATTTCGGACCGCGAAATTATGGAGCGTTTGGAGTACATTGCGAAGAAAGAAAAAATTGAATTTGAGCCGATGGCTTTGGAGCTTTTGGCCAAGCATGCGGAGGGTGGAATGCGTGACGCGATTTCTTTGTTTGAGCAGTTTGCCACCGAGGTTTTAACGGAAGCGCGGGTGCGAGATAAGCTGGGCCTCACGAGTCATCAATCGTGCGAAGAATTGTTCGCGGCTTTGGGAAGTGCGGACGGCGAAAAGGGCCTGAAAGTGATCGAACAGCTGTATCAAGAAGGTGCCGACCTTCAACAATTCACCACGAGTTTTCTTTCGTACTTGCGCGGGAAATTGCATGCAGCGGTGAAGGAAAAAAAGAATGCGGTGATTCCAAAATTGCTCGATTGGGCAGAACTTTTTGACGATGCGTGGATGAAACTCAAACGCGCCAGCATCGCTACGCTGCCTTTGGAGGTGGCGGTTTTGCGGGCGACTCAAGCGAAGGAGGTGGAGAGTGTCCCTACGGCGGTTTCGACAGCGGCTCCGGCGAGTGTGGCAGTTAAAACGACGGCGCCTTTGGTTCAGCCCATACCCAGCAAACGCCCCGAGGGACTGGCGGGTGGAGTGCATATGGACGCGGTTCGTGCGCAATTGCCGGCCGTGCTCGCGGCGATTTCTACACCCATGACGCGCTCGTCTTTTAAAACCGGGCAGCTCAAGGACGTGCAGGGCGAACACCTCACTTTTGTTTTCTCTACGCGCTTTCATCTGAGTAAAGTTGAGGGGCCAGAAGCTTTGGCTGAAATTGAAAATGCGTTTAAGAAAGTGCTCGCGCAGGACACTAAGATTCACTTTGTTCTGGAGGAAATTTTGTCGGCGCCGATGGCCACTAGTGTGGCCGTTCAGGAGCAGGCGGCACCTGCCGCCGCAGTGGTGGACAGCACGGATATCGGCTGGGATACTGTGGAGGAGCCACTATAGCTTTATGATCGACCATCTCAAACAAATCCACAAAGCCCTCGGCGGTCTCGATGCGTCCGTGATTCACATTGCGGGTTCAAAAGGCAAAGGCACCACCGCTACTTTGCTTGCAAAAATAATTCAACTCCACGGAAAAAAAGTGGGACTTTTTACGTCACCGCCGATTTTGGGCGTGGAAGAAATGATCACGATAGATGGCGTGCGCATCAAGACTTTGGATTTGCAGCATTTGTTTGAACGTATCCGCGACATCAATCCCGAGCTTTCGCCTTTTGAAGAACAAACGCTCGCGGCCCTGCTCTATTTTCAAGAAAATAATTGTCAATTTGTAGTGCTTGAATGTGGCTGGGGCGGACTCAATGATGCGACGAATATTGTGGAGACCAAATTGATGACGCTGCTCACGCACGTGGAGCTAGAGCACACGGAAGTTTTAGGCGCGACTTTGGAGGAGATCACGAAAAACAAGCTGGGCATTTGCCGGCCGGAGGTGCCTCTGATCACCGTGCCCACGCAGGCCGAAGAAGTTTTGGATACGATTCGAGCGGAGGGTTATGAAGCGATGATTGCGGGCGCGTATGATCTGGGAAACCACCATCCGGAAAGTGCTGGACTTGCCGTGATGGCGGCGGATTTAATGGGCATGAGCATCGACTCCGTGAGTCAGGAAGAGTTGGTGAATTTGGTGATTCCTGGACGCTTTGAAGTGCTGCCGTTTGGCGTTCACACTTTGATTTTGGAGGGCGCGCACACCTACGACAGTATTGAATATTTTTTGGAACGCGTGAATGAATTTGTGTGGAAGCACGGATTCACCGAGCCCTATTTTGGCATTCACATTTTAAAAGACAAGCGCAGCGATTTATGGGAACTTTTCCCCCGTGCACGAACCGTGTGGGTTCCGATTCATGATGACCGCGCTGGCACAAAACCAGACGAGCTGAATGAAAAAACGGTGGCGGAGATTTTTGAGCAGTTGCGTGGGGCGACGGGGCCTCAACTGGTGGTTTTTTGCGGCTCGTTTAAGCTGGTTGCGGAGGTGAAGAAGGCTATGGCTAAAACAACTCCATAAACTCCTCCTCGCTCAGCGCTTTTACGCCGAGTTCATTTGCCTTGTCGAGCTTGCTGCCGGCCTCCTCACCCGCTAAAACGTAGTCGGTTTTTTTGCTAACGGAGCCGCTCACATGGCCGCCGGAGCGCTCGATCATGGTTTTGAATTCTTCACGTGGACGGGTCAGAGTGCCGGTGATCACAAAAGTTTTGCCGGCGATTCCTTCCACCACTTCTTTTTTTGCGGGCCAGGTGAGTTGCAGGCCAACCGTGTGAAGTTTTTTCAAAAGCTCCTGGTGCACGGGAACTTGAATCCATTCATAGACGCTGGCTGCGATGCGCTCGCCAAAGCCCTCAATGCCTTCGAGTTCTTCTTGCGTGGAAGATTTTAAAAGTTCAAGAATGGTGAGCGATGTTGGCGACGGCGCGTCTGATTTTGCGCCCAGGAATTCCGCCAAAAGTTTCGCCACTTGCTCGCCTACAAAACGGATGCCGAGGCCGTAGAGGAAACGCTGCACGGAAGTGACGCGGTGAGCCTCAATGGAATCGAGAACATTTTGGGCTTTTTTATCTTTGAAAAGCGGCAATTCGAGGAGCTGTTCTTTGCTGAGAGTGAAGTAGTCGGCAATGTCTTTTACGAAGCCGAATTCGATGAGCTGGTCGACGAGTTTTTCGCCGATGGCATCGATGTCCAACGCGCCCCGCCCCACGAAGTGTAAAAAGTTTTCGCGCTGACGTCCGGGGCACTCGGGGTTCGGGCAGCGGCGCACGGCTTCTTCCTCGGGTTTCACGAGCAGGGTGCTGCACATGGGACAGGTCGTGGGAAATTCATAGGCTTGCGAATCGGCGGGGCGCAGATTTTGCAGCACTTCCACCACTTCCGGGATAACGTCGCCGGCTTTTTGAATAATAACCGTGTCGCCAATACGGATGTCTTTGCGCAGGATTTCGTCCTCGTTGTGGAGCGTGGCGCGGGAAACGGTGGAACCTGCAACCAAAACGGGCCTTAGTTCAGCCACGGGTGTGGCGGCGCCGGTGCGTCCGATTTGAATGGTGATGCCTTCCACCACCGTGGTGGTTTGCATGGCCGGAAATTTATATGCCACGGCAAAGCGCGGGGTTTTGGCGGTGTAGCCCATCAAATCTTGTTTGCGTTTTTCGTTCACTTTGAAGACCACGCCATCGATTTCAAAAGGCAGTTCATCGCGATGCTTGGCCCATTTTTCCAAATAGGCGATGCTGGCCTGCGCAGATTGGTGCACCGCGTAGTTTGCGTTCACCGGAAGTCCGAGTTTCTTCATGCGTTCCAAAATTCCCGACTGAGTTTCAATGGGTGGCATGGTGTTCGCACCCAGTTCGTAGCAAAACATTTCCAAATCACGCTCCGCGGCCACGGCCGGGTCCAGCTGCCGAACGGTTCCCGCAGCGGCGTTTCGCGCGTTCGCAAAGCCCTCCACTCGCATTTTCTCGAAACTCGTTTTTGGCAAAATCACTTCCCCACTCACTTCCAAAGTCACCGCTTCAAACAAAGCCAAAGGTACATTTTTTATGGTTCGGATGCTGTGCGTCACGTCCTCCCCTTCGCCCCCGTTTCCGCGCGTCAGCGCCTTGATCAATTTTCCCTCTTCGTACCACAAAGTGATGTTGAGTCCGTCCAACTTGAGTTCGGTCACAAATTCGCAGTCGCCCACGGCTTTTTCAACTCGCTCTTCCCATTCCTTCAATTCTTCCACCGAAAAGACGTCCGCCAGGCTCCATTTTCGGCTTTTGTGCGCCACTTTTGGGAATTTGCCGGACAGCGCGCTCCCCACCCGTTGCGTGGGCGAATCGGGCGTCACCAAATCGGGAAATTCCGCCTCCAAAGTCACCAGCTCGCGTTTGAGCGCATCCCGCACCGCTTCCGACACGTGCGACTCATCGAGCACAAAATACTCATAATTCCTCTGGAGAATCTCCTTTTTGAGTTGTTCGATGCGACTATGGGCGTCTTCTCTGTTCATAATAAGGTTGTGGCTACGCCACGTTCTTGCTTAGCAAACCCTTTGGGTTCGCCTGGTAAATTTACCCAATTTCTGCTATAATATACAGATTAATTTAAAACGTATGGCTGACCTCAACCCCCTCTACGACCCCGCTACCGACAACCAAGCGATTGCGCCCGAGGTTCAAAGCATGCTCAATCAAGCTCCAAAATCCGATACTTGGGATGACCAAGACCAGGTTTTTTTGAACGATCTGCTCGCCAAGGTGGAGGCCGGAACCATTCAGCTCTACAGCGCCAGTTCCCTGCTCAACAACGCCGTTTACGAAAAACTGACGCCTGAACTTCAAGGGAAAGCGGACCAAAACGCCCTTTTGATGATTGGGAAAGTGCGCGAGATTGTGGACCTGATGAAACTGTATGGCGAACCCAACACTATTGTTAAAAGTTTGGTGGAATCTTTGTTTGCCGCCAAGCAGCGCGCCGAAGAAGCCGGTGATATTTTCATAATTTAGTTCATGATTGAAACTCAAGGAGCAGAAGCACCGGAAACCCATGGAGCAGAAACCCTGCGTGACCCCACTTTGATTGAGGCGGATGACCTTATCCGGGATATTCACAAACAGGAAGAACGGAAAGACAGCCTCCTGGATAAGAATCTTTACCTTAAATCACTGACCAGTACACTGCTTCGTGTGACGGAAAAAATCGCCGAAGAAGAAAAGAAAGAGAGTCCAGACAGGAAGAGACTTGAAAGTCTGTATGAGAGAAAAGGCAGCCTGACTGAAGAAAGGAAGAAAATCGTGGCACTACCCGATGAACAAACCGATGAACGCTACAAGGAAGTGGCGAGCGATATGAAAGCGGCGGCGGCTGAAACCAAGGGGGAAATTGAGGAGATAACAAAATTACGGGCCCAGAAAACAAGTTTGACCGATCAACTTGCCAATGCCACTACGGATGCGGAGAAAGCTACGTTGAATGGAGAACTCGCGGTGGTGGAAGCAGCCTTGGAGAAAGCAGAGTTCCAAGGAACCCTTGAGGATAAAGAAAAGATTTTTGCAGCCCGCATCGCTATGGGTAAAAAAGCCGAAGCGATGACCGAAGCCGAACATCAAAAATCCTCCACAGCTGCCGACGAGATCTTAAAAAAATCCTTGGACTTCTTCACAGATTCTCCCGCCGAGGAAACCGCGGAAGCTGAAAATACTGATCCGGACAAAAAGAAAGACGACAAAAAGACGGGTGAGAATAAAACGGATGAGGAGAAGAAGGCTGAACGGAAAGTTATCATTCATAATAAGATCGATGACGCTGCATACAAGTTGGCACTTGCGCTTGTGAATACTAAACCCAAAAAGGATGACACCGTCGGGAAAGTCACCTTCGAAGCCAAGCGCTGGGGCCTCATGGTCCTCACCTTTTTTGGAGGAAATCCCGAGTGGACTCAAAGTCTGACGCCCGAAGAACAAAAAACCCTGGGTATGACGGTGACTCCAGTAAAGGAAGATGACGGGAAAATCACCTACTCCATCAAATGGGATAAAATTGATCTTTCCGGTCAGGATGTTCAAGACGTCTATGAAGTGGCGTTTGGTAAAGACGGGTGGACCAAAGAAATGGATTTGCTCAAAGACGACACCAAATTCAGTGAACTTCAAGACCGTGCAGCAGGCATTCCGGCGGACACCACAGATCCAGACAAGCTCAAATTCAAGGCCTTTGTGGATGCTTTGGAATCAACCGGGGCTAGGGGCGGAACTCTTGTGAAAGACCACATCAATAAAAACGCGGATGAAATTGTGGAGAAGTTGAAACCAAAACCTGCTCCGGCGCCTACAGTGGCTGCAACAGAATCTACCGAGGCCACTGAGGAGGACATCAACTGGGTGGATGTAGTTGAAAAAAATAACTTCAATGACAGCACTCCAGTAAAAAATGTTTTCAAAGCCGCTGGATCTACTCTCGAATCCCATTTTAGTAGCATTGACGCCACGCTTACTGAAGCGATCGCCCAAGGGACGCTTCCGGCTAGCGAGATTGGGAAAATGCTTGCGGACAGTATTAAGACACCCGATACCTTTAAAGGGGTGACCGAGATATTTGCTGCAAACAATGAGCTCATGAAAAGTCTAGGTTTGCCGGAAACCACGGTCCCTGAAGACCTTATTGCAAAGGCCACCGCAGAGCTCGGCACGCCTGAAGGATTGTCCCCAAGCATCAAAGCAGACGTTCAAAAGCTATGCGAGGCATTCTTCAAATCTTATCAGGATTTCTGTGGCATGAGCTACAAAGCGTTGATTGAACTTCAGAAGAGCACTCCTGCCTACGCAGCTGACAAAAAAGAAGTTGATGCGGTCCTTAAAGCTTTGGCCGACAACAATACTCCTGCTACAAATTAACGCTTTAAACTTTAGTCAAAAGCACTTATAATTGTCACGTTATGGATCCAGTCACGCCCATTGCCGGAACTCCACAAGACCCTCAAGCAGGGGCTGCTGCTGCGCAAAGCGGCGCTAAGGATGATAAGTTCAAGATCCCTGCAGCAGTTTTGGCGAAGTACCCAGAATTGGTGGCTTTGATTAAGAAAACTGAATCCATGTCGGACGAGGAACGCGAATATTGGTTCCAGATTTTGCCGATCATGACCGCGGACCAAGTCACCCGCCTGAAGACCATTTTGGAAGAAGAGGCCAACCAGTTGTCTAAACTCGACACGCAGTACCAAGATGAACTTGGTAAGCTCAACAAAAAACATTTGGAGGAATGGAATGTGTTCCAACAGAAACAAGATCGCCAGGCGCTTAAGGCTGAAGAAGCCAGCCACGAAGCGGTGGAAGCCAAGGCTGAAGAAGACATTTTGAAGAATCTGGATGACACTAGCACGCCTCCTCCGGCTGCTCCCCAAGCCTAGGAAATCACGTTTCCCTTCCCCTGTTTAGTTCTCTGGGTGGATTTCTTCAACGGGAGCGAAAGCACTCGGATCATGATCCTCGTCCTTTCTTCCTTTTAGTTTATGTTTCATAAATCCGCCCAGAGAACCACGGAAAGGGAAACTGAAATTCTAAACAGAAGAAGGCTGCTTGGAGAGATTCAGCATAAAGGCTCCCGCTGAATCGAACCAAGACAGGCTTCTGTATTTCTGTTTAGAATTTCAGTTTTTCACCAACTCAGCCGTAACCACCAGGCGTTTTAAAGCGGTGCCCACCGGCGTGCAGGTCATGAGGGTGAGCGTTTTGGCGGCGCCTTGTTTCAAGATGCTCACATCGCTGGGGCTGACTTCCTTTTTAGAGGTCACGCGGTAGTGGTATTCCTTTTGGTTGTTAGTGATGTAGATGTCGGCGCCCACCTCAATATCGGGCAGCAGGGCGAACACGGTGTTGTAGAGACTGGGCTCCCAGAGCACGTTGGAGCTGTGACCGGTGTAGAAGGCGTTTCCAATCTTTCCGGGTTCGGCGGTTCCAGGGTAGTGCACCACTCCACTCAAGAGGCTGCTTTGTATCTGTTTTTCCAAAGTGTTCCAGTCCTTGGCTTGCAAGGAGTCGAGGCCGAGTTGAGGTTCCACCACTTGAGCGTTGATCTTAAGCGAGGGCACGCGGATGCGGTCGTCGTAGGTGGTGGGCAGTAAGCTGAGGCCCAGGAGTTGATCCTGCATGGGAGCGGCTGGGAGTAGAGCCAGGGCTTCTTCGGGAGCTTTTTCAGGAATAGCGGCGCCGGTCCAAGGGTCGGTTTGTAGGCTGGCGAGGTGAAGCGGCGTTAAGTTCGCTTCCTGTTCCAATTGAGCGTGTTGAATGCTGGCGGAAATGATTTTTGTGTAAGCGGGCGCGTTGGTGAGGCTGAAGAGAATCAGGTAAATCACTGCGGCCGTGGCGGCAAAACGTTTTACTCCGCCGAAACGAGAAAAGGCCGGCAATTGGAGCAAAGCGGCTTCATGCGCGGAGAGGTCCAGACGCAGGTAAGACTCTTCTTCCAAAGCAAGAATTTTACGGTCTACCTGGAAGGCCAGGCGGGACACGAGCGACGAGAAGGGTGCCTTACGTGAATTCATCAACTCATTATACCAGAATTGAGGGCTTTTTTCCAGGTTTATGGCTCAGATTGCACGGGCATGGAATCTGCCACTAGTTCCTTAATTTTTGCTACGAGGTCTTTTATATGAAAAGGCATTCCCAGAAAATGAATGTTTTCCCCTGCCAACTCTCCTTCCACCGTAGAACTGATTAAACTCTTTGGGCTCATGGTTGTTAAAATTACAATAGGCGTGGTGAGCTGATGCTTTATTTTAAGATCATTTAACTCGTGAACCGGATTTTCTTCACAATGCACCACTATGCATGCCGGTTTCAAAAGCTCATCCGCAATGAGGTACCTTAAGGCTGCCATCGATCGGTGCACCCCTGTGTCCCATTCCAGATCCTGGTCTTTGAAGTAATCAGGCAACTCATCGGCAAATAACTCCGCCAAGGGTTCATAACTTTCAATAAAAAGGATCGTCTTATTCAATGGGTTCTAATAAAAGAACTTATCTTAGGACATAATTCCTCCCCCGACAAGCTCAGTTCCGCGGTAGAGCACAACGGATTGGCCGGGCATGAGGCCCGTTTCGGGCGTGAGGAAGCTGATTTTGAAACCGTCGGGAGTTTGGTAGAGGCGTGCGTCCGTGAACGAGCCTTGGCTACGCACGCGAGCAGATAGGATTTCGTCTTCCGCCGGCGCGGTGCCGGAAAGGAAGTTGAGTTCGCGCACCGGAATTTCGTGGATTTGGAGTTCTTCCTCATTCCCAACAATCAGCACGTTGCGTATTTTGTCCATTTTATTTACATAGAGCGCGGGGCCGCCGCCCACGCCAATTCCTTTACGCTGACCAACGGTATAAAAAGGCAGACCGGTGTGCTCGCCGACCACTTTTCCATCGGTGGTTTCAATGGTGCCGGCCTTAAAATCTTCGCCGGGTTTGAGGTAGCGTTTTAAAAATTCAAAGTAGGTTTTTTCGGGGTAAAAGCAGACGCCCTGGCTTTCGCGTTTGTCTTCGAGTTCGGTGAGCCCAAAACGTTTGGCGATTTCGCGCACCTCGGGCTTGGTGTATTTGCCGAGGGGGAATTTAATTTTCTGTAGTTTGTCTTGGCTGAGGTTGTACAAAAAGTAGGTTTGGTCTTTGGCGGTGTCCTTGCCGCGGTGGAGTTCCACGAGCCCGTCTTTTTCTAGCAGGTCTGCATAATGGCCGGTGGCTAAAAAGTCGCAGCCGAGTTCTTCCATTTTCTTGAATAGAATTCCGAATTTAACCGTTTTGTTGCAACGCACGCACGGATTGGGGGTTTCGCCTTCCTTGAAACCTTCCAAGAAAAAGTCCACTACGTTTTCTTTAAACACATCTTCAAAGTTGATGCTGTAAAAAGGCATGCCGAGTTTTTGGCAGATGCTGCGCGCAAACATCAGCGAGCCGATGGAGCAGCACTTGTTTTGGGGGAATTTTTTGCGGTCTTCCAGATCAAAAACGGTGGGATCCGCCCACAGATTCATGTAGACGCCCACGCAGTCGTAGCCCTGCTCTTTGAGCAAGGCAGCGGTCACGGAAGAATCGAGCCCCCCAGACATACCCACCAATACCTTTCCCCCGCGAGGGACTTTGTCTTTTGTCTTCATAAAATTCTTGCTCTGAGAGCTTGGTCAATATAAAATGAGATATTAGACTAGTCAACTGCCATGATCAAACCCGTTCTCACTGCCGCCAAGAAATATCTTCCCCAACTCAATGAAGAAAGAGTGACGCGGGCGTATGAATTTGCCAAAACCGCACACGAAGGACAAACCCGAAAAGACGGTGCGCCTTATATCACGCATCCGGTTACGGCAGCGTTGATTTTGACCGATTTGCATGTGGATGAGGACACCTTGATTGCGTGTCTACTCCACGATGTGCCGGAGGACACCACGTACACTTTAGAAGACATTGAAAACGAGTTCGGAGCCAAGGTGGAATTTCTGGTGGATGGAATTACGAAACTTTCGAAGGTGCATTACCGAAACGACATGGAAGAGCGGCAGATTGAATCTTTGAAAAAACTGTTTTTGCACTCGGCCAAGGACCCGCGCATTATTTTGATCAAGCTGGCAGACCGTCTGCACAATATGCAAACCATCGACGCCATTCCGAATCCCCAGAAGCGCGAACGCATCGCCCGTGAAACCTTGGAAATCTTTGTGCCGATTGCGAATTTGCTGGGTATATGGGAGCTCAAAAATCAGCTCGAGGATTGGTGTTTTCACGTTTTGGCGCCCAAGGAATATGAAGAAATTGCGCAACTGGTGAGCAGCTCGATCCTACAAAAACAAAATGTTCTGAAGAAAACCATCAAGAAAGTGGAGACCCTGCTCAAGAGTAAAAAAATAAAAAACTTCGAAATAAAAGGACGCCAAAAAAATCTCTACAGCATTTATAGAAAGATGCTTCGCAGCGGAAAGAGTTTTCACGAAATTTATGATTTGCTGGGAATCCGTGTGCTGACCGAGGACATTGGCGGTTGCTACCAGGTGCTCGGAATTTTGCATCAAAATTTCACGCCAAAAATTGGGCGACTCAAGGATTACATTGCGATTCCCAAGTCCAACGGTTATCAAAGCATTCACACCACGGTGTTTGGCGTGGATGGCGTGATCACGGAATTTCAAATCCGCACGGAGGACATGCATTTGGAGAACGAATATGGAATCGCGGCACATTATTTTTACGCCAAGGCGCGCAAAAAGCAGGCGCAAATGCAGAAAAAATTTAAGAAGAAATATGAGTGGGTGAAACAAATTTTAGATCTGCAACGGAATATATCCAGCAACAAACAGTTCCTTGAACATTTGAAGCTGGATATTTTTGAAGACCGGATTTTTGTGTTCACACCCAAAGGAGATGTGATCGACTTGCCACTGGGTTCCAGCGTGCTCGACTTTGCGTATCAAATCCACAGCGACGTGGGCATGCTCGCGGTTTCAGCCGACATCAACGGGAAGATTTTTCCCATCATCACGCAACTAAAAAGCGGTGATGTCGTGATGGTGAAAACGTCTGAAGAGTCCGATGGTCCTCAATTGGAATGGCTCGACAATGTGCACACCAACTTGGCGCGAACCCGCATTCGTGAGTTCCTTAAAGAACGTGACCGCACCACGGTTATGCACCAGGCGGAGGGACTGCTCGATCAAAAAATTCTCGACCTTGGCTTCCCCGGCGCAGCCTCCCTCACGAGCTTACAAAAAATCATGGCGCTGGAACATTTTGAAATGGAAGGGTGGGAGGATCTTTTGTACGAAATTGGAAACGGCACGGTGAATGTCCATGACCTGATTCACATTTTGTTCACCGATAAAGAATTGTTTGGCGAAGAACGCGCGCCGGTGGATGCGGGGCTTTATGACCGTATTCCACGAAGAAAACTCAAGGCACCCAATCCTGAAAAAGTGCATCACATATCTGTTAACATTGAGGGTGCAAACCGCATTGGACTGCTGCGCGACCTCTGCAACGAGCTCGCAAATGTGGGCGTGAACATTGTGATGGTGCAGTCTATGCCGCGCCTCCAACCCAATGTGGCGCGCATCGGATTTGTAATCGAAATTATCGATTTCGCTCAATACGAAGTCGCCATGCGGGCCATACGAAAAGTCGACGGCGTGTTCAGCGTGCTGCGTCTGCAAAGTGAGCCGGTTACGACGAAAAGCGAAAGTGCATAACGTCGCCGTCGCGCACAATGTACTCCTTGCCCTCTAAGCGCATGAGACCTTTTTCGCGCGCCTTCACTTCGCCGTTGCAGTCCACAAAGTCTTGCCAATTTATAACTTCCGCGCGGATGAAGCCTTTTTCAAAATCCGTGTGAATGACTCCGGCCGCTTGCGGCGCCGTGGAGCCTTTTTTAATAGTCCACGCTCGCACTTCTTGTTCGCCCGCCGTGAGGTAGGTTTGGAGGCCGAGCAAATCGTAAGCATCACGAATGAGTCGTCGAAGACCGGTTTCTTTGAGTCCAAGGTCTGCGAGGTAACTCTGCGCTTCTTCTGGGCTGAAGCTCACAAGGTCCGCTTCCACTTTCGCGGAAATGGGAATCACTTTGGCTTCGGCTGGCAGGTCAAGGGCGCTGCGCAGTTCACTTTCTTGAATGGTCGCGAGTTCTTCCTCCCCCACGTTCACAATGTACATCAGGGGCTTCATGGTGATGAGGTGCAGGTCTTGGATGAGGAGTTTTTCTTCGTCGGTGAGCTCCACTTGAATGGCGAGTTTTCCGGTTTCGAGTGCCAATTTGATGCGTTCCAAAATCGCGTGGTAAGCAATTTTTTCTTTGTTTCCGCTGCGGGTTTCGCCAAGGGATTTGGCCATGCGTTTTTCCAGTGTTTGAAGGTCCGCCAAAATGAGTTCGGATTCAATGATTTCGCGGTCACGTTTCGGGTCCACATTGTCGTGCACATGGATCACGTTTCCATCTTTAAAATAACGCACCACTTGCGCGATGGCGTTGCATTCACGGATGTGAGAAAGGAATTGATTCCCGAGTCCTTCCCCCTGGCTCGCGCCTTTCACAAGCCCGGCCACGTCCACAAATTCCACAATCGCAGGGATCACTTTTTTGGTTTGCGTCACTTCTTGGAGCGCGCCGAGGCGGTCATCCGGCACTTCCACCACACCCACATTGGGGTCGATGGTACAGAACGGATAGTTCGCGGCCTGCGCCGATTGGCTGCGGGTGAGCGCATTGAACAAAGTAGATTTTCCCACATTGGGCAGCCCGACAATAGCGATTTGTAGATTCATGGTTGAGAAAGTGCGCTCAGTCTACTCAAGAGCAGCCAGATTCTCAATACCAAGACGATCCACAATAAAAATGAGGTCTTTACGTCGGATCCATCCTTCAGAAGCTGCACGGAGTAGCGGCACCTTTCCCAAGGGGAGGAAAAAATCACATGAGCCGGGCCCCCTCCATCCGCTGTGAACCCGCAGCCTACGATCAGCCGGATCCTCAGGCTCGAAAGGTCTGCCAATAAAAAGACTGCTTTGAATACTTTTTCCAGGAAGCGGTAGGTTTCGTTTTCTTAGTTTCCGTTCTAACCCAACACCCGCTCGCAATTGCGCGTCCATTGCTTGGAGATTTTCAATCAATGTGGCTACTTCTATACGAACTAATTCCTCGTATTGGTGAATTTCGATCTGGCCGATTTCAGCCAAGCCTTGATCTGACCAACGGTGAAAAGGTGCTTGAACGCTGAACCGGGCACAATCCTGCTGATGGAAGGTTTCACCGTCACTGGAAAGTTTGAGTATTGAGGGCATATGAATGGTTGCTAAGGCCTTATCTCACAGGAAAAGAGCCATTCTGTCCACTAACGACTGTCGTCAGCGTTGAATGACAGTTTAGAAAAATAGCAGCGTGGTCCCTTTGTTTTTCACCAGGGTTTTGAACTCGTCGTCCAGCACCAAGTCCTTGGGGATGCGTACAAAAGGCAGCGTGGCCTTGGCGGCGCGCTTGGCCATATCCAGGGTTTTGGTGCAGCCAATGATGGGTTTATCAAAAGAATTTTGAATCACGCGCAGGTCGCCTTTCACTCGCATATTGTCCAAATCCACTTCAAACAGATCGGCGTCATCGTGAAAATGCCGAAGCTGCTTCACAAGCAGAATAAAACTTTCGGGGTTGAGCTTAATAATCCGTTGGGAGTCCATCGGAGCTATGCTAAATTAAAACCATGGACTTCACAATGATCCCTTTTGAAAGTTACGGCCTCATGCAGCCTTTGTCGTTTTACCTAAGCCGCGGGGTTTTCATTTTAGTGGTGCTCACGGTGGCCGTGCTGGCCAACCGTTTCATTCGCTTTAAAAAATTCCCTTTTCTCAAGCCTTTCCGCCGGATTTTGATCTGGGTTTTTGCGACACTGCTCATTTTGAGCAATTTGGGTTTCGACATCAGTTCCATTATTGCGGGGCTGGGAATCGGAGGACTCGCCCTGGCGCTGGGACTTCAAAGCACGCTGGAAAGCTTTTTCAGCTCGCTCACTTTGCTCACCGATAAAGCTTTTGTGGTCGGCGACACCATTCGAATAACAGGTTACGACGAAGGAAAAGTTCTCAAGATTGGCTTCCGCAGCACCATTGTGGAAACGGCAAAGAAAACCATTCTCATTATTCCTAATAAAACGCTGGCAACCGGCGTTATTGAAAAGCTTAAATGAAAAAATTCACTTCAAAGCTAGTTAAAATCACCGCGCTCAATCACGATGTTTTCCAGTTCGACTTCACGTATCCCGAGGATTTGGATTTTTTGGCCGGGCAGTTTTTTATGCTCGAAGTTCCCACGCCGGAACGCAAGATGACGCGCTCGTATTCCATTGAAAGCGAACCTACCAATAAGGAGTTTTTCTCGCTGTGTGTGAAGCTTTTGGAAGGCGGAATCGGGTCTGAATATTTGCGGAAAATGAACGTGGGCGACGAGGCGGGTTTTATGGCTCCGTTTGGACATTTTGTTATAAAAGACAACGGCAAAGACGCTATTTTGGTGGCCACCGGAACGGGACTCGCTCCTTTTATGAGCATGCTTCCCACTTGGTTCAAGGCCGGCGCGACGCAAAATATCACGCTGTACTTTGGGGTTCGGCATCAAGAGGATTTGTTTTATGTAGACGAACTGCGGGCGTGGGAGGCTGCGCATCCGAATTTCCGCGCAGTGATCACTTTGTCTCAGCCAACGGAAGGCTGGACCGGCGACACCGGCCGCGTGACGGAGCATTTAGACACACTGAGTTTTGAGAATTCCACGGTTTATATTTGTGGAAACGGCGATATGGTAAAAAGCGTGAAAGATCTCTTGGATTCCAAGGGCGTGGCTCGTGAGGACATTTGTTTGGAGCAATTTACGCCTCTTCCTCCTCGGCAGGCATAGGTGGGCAGAGTTCATCAAATACTCCTAGCTTGAAGGCCCGTGCCACTCCATCCTTTTCCCATGTAGTGATGGCAGACGCGAAAAGATCTGGGTCTCTTGGTAAAGTGAAAGGATGGCCTGCTTTCAAACCTGGTTTAATAAAATAATTATCGCCTCTTGCTTCCAAGGAGAATTCTACCTGGCGTTTCCCTGACTCTACTTCTGCTAAAGCAGCATACAAATCATCAATAAAAACCGTAACTTCTTCTGGTTTCGGTTCAATAATAGGTTTATCAAAATCGAGCAGATCCCCATCGCCTGCAACATTTTCTATGTATTCCAGCGTCACAAAATCTTGATGAGGTGCCATACGTTTTAATTTAGAAGAACCAACTTTAGCATAAAATTGGAATAGGTCAATACCCCTCCCTTGAAGAGAAAGTGGTGCCGCAGGGCGGGATTGAACCACCGACACGTGGATTTTCAATCCACTGCTCTACCACTGAGCTACTGCGGCACATGGGCCAGTTTACTGATTTCTTTGGTGGACGCAATGAAAAATAAGCTTGCAGTTCTCATAAAGTCGTTTTATACTCCTCCAGCTTTCGACTAAAAATATATGGCAAAAGGTAAATCAATTCCGTACGTGTGGATCTGCCAAGAAACCAAAATGATCAATGGATCAGGTTGGGCGCAGCGTGAGAAAGTGAAGGACATGACTAAAATGAAGTACAGTCCTAGCCTTCGCAAACGAACTGAGCACAAGGCTAAGCCAGTTAAGAAGGGGGGAACGAAAGCGTTAGTTAACGCCAAATAGTTTTCCCAGAACGTCTCCTACAACGAATGCGATGGCGGCTGCGAAGCCCCCTATTAATGCTGTCTCCAAACCTGTAAGGATCCAACTCCGCGCACTGAAGCGACTTTTAACGGTGCCCACAAAAAAGAGGGCCAGCAAGGTTGCGACGCAGGTCCCAGTGAAAAGGTTTTTCTCGTCCCAGCCCATGAAGCTTTGAGCGGTGTAGCCCAGCAGTGGGATCAGCCCCACCAGAAGAAAGGCCAGAAAGGTGAAAAAGGCGCCTTTTACCGGGTTCACGTTCTCTTCAATCACATTGAATTCATGGTTGAGCATGAGCTTTACCCACATTTTTGGATTGCTGGTGATCACGGCCTCCGCTCGCTTGAGATTTTCTCCTTTAAATCCGAACTTTCGGAAGATTTCACGCACTTCTTCGCGTTCTTCCTTGGGTTTTTCTAGAATAGACTGAATCTCATCGGTTTTAATCGCGTGGATGCGGTCGAGTTCGGCTTTATCGCTGGAATATTTACCCACCGCCATGGAAAATCCGTCGGCAAAGAGGTTGGCAAAACCTAAAATGAGAATAACCGGAGTGGACAGTTCAGCTCCCACCACGCCGGCCACCACTGCAAAAGTGGTGATCGCACCATCGATTCCACCGTAAGTGAAGTCGGGAAGCCAGTTGTATTTCATTTTTTTCATAGATTGGTGTGGCGTTACTCGCTACAATACGCCTGTTGACATTAACTCGCCATATGAAGATCATTTGCTGGAATGTGAACGGCATCCGCGCGGTGATGAAAAAGGGGTTTCTGGACCTTTTGGAGGTGGAAAAGCCGGATATTTTGTGTGTGCAGGAGACTAAGATTCAAGCGCATCAACTGACGCAGGAAATGATCAATCCGCTTGGGTATTACAGTGAATGGGTGTCTGCGAAGCAGGCCGGTTACAGTGGTGTGGCGACGTTTTCGCGCGAGAAACCGCTCCGGGTGCAGAAAGAACTGGGCGGAGGCCGCCATGATGACGAGGGACGTTTGATTTTAACGGAATTCCCTGATTTTGTACTGGTGAATACGTACATCCCCAATGGCGGCCGTGGCGATCATCGGGTGGAATACAAATTGAATTATTATGACGAGATGATGGATGTACTGGAAGCCCTGCGCAAAGCGGGCAAAAATGTGGTCGTGTGTGGCGATTTTAACACCGCGCATACCGAAATTGACCTCGCCCACCCACGCGAGAACGAGGGCGTGAGCGGGTTTTTGCCTGTGGAACGCGCGTGGGTCAGCAAGTTTATCGCGGCCGGATACGTGGACACCTTTAGACACTTTCACCCGAACGAACCCGAACACTACACCTGGTGGAGCTACCGCACGGCGGCGCGGACGCGCAACATCGGCTGGCGTATCGATTATTTCTTCGTAAATAAAGAATTCTTGCCCCGCGTGAAAAGAGCGTGGATTTTGGCGAACGTGGAAGGCAGCGACCATTGCCCGGTTGGGCTAGAGATTGACTAAAACGGCCAATGCCCTGGTATTCACCCCCGGGGGTGAAATCTACAATATTTATTTTCCTGACAAGTACCTCACAAACCTGAATGTGAAGCCTTTTTCTTCCATTTCCTCGGAGATTTCTTTCATCAGGAATCCGGCGGGAATTTCTGGGAAGAACGCGTCGCAATCCACACTGCCTTCCACTTCGGTGAGGTCGAGTTCTTTGCAGGCGGGGTGTTGAATGGCCTCGGCATATAAAGTCGCTCCACCAATCACAAAGGTTTTTCCTTCGGCGAGCTCCAAGGCTTCATCGAGCGAGTGAGCGAGTTTCACACCCGTCGGCAGTTCAAGTTCGCTGCGGCTGATCACAATATTCACGCGTTCTTTGAGGGGCCGATACGCTTCCGGTAAAGAGTCCCATGTTTTCCGTCCCATGATCACGGTGCCGCCTTTGGTGGTGGCCGCAAAATGCTTCAAATCTGCAGAAAGATGCCACGGAAGTTGATTGTCCTTCCCGATTCCCCGGTTCTCGTCCATGGCGGCGATGATTGCAAAATCCATTAAACAGCGACTTTAAATTTAATAAAAGGATCGTGCTCATAATCGAGCAGTTCGAAGTCTTCAAATTTCAAATCCCAAAAAGGTTTTTGGGCGAGTTTGAGCTGAGGGAGTTTTTTTGGCGTGCGGAGAAGCTGTTCTTGTAGACCTTCCACGTGGTTGAGGTAAATGTGCGCGTCCCCCATGGTGTGAGTGAAAATACCGGCTTCCAAATTGCATTCCTGTGCCACCATCATCATGAGGGCGGCGTAACTGGCGATGTTGAAAGGAACCCCGAGCGCGATGTCGGCGCTGCGTTGGTAGAGCTGGCAGTCGAGGCGGCCGTTCACCACATAAAACTGGAAGAACATGTGGCAAGGTGGCAAAGCCATTTGATCGATCTCGCCCACGTTCCACGCATTCACAATAATACGGCGGCTGTCGGGATTGGTTTTAATTAGGTCGATGGCGGCCTGGATCTGATCGATCTCGCGGCCATTCACCGCGTTCCACCTCCGCCATTGTTTTCCATACACGGGTCCCAGTTCGCCTTTTTCGTCGGCCCACGCGTCCCAGATGGGCGTGTTTTGGGTCAGATTGTCGTTTATGTTGGTGGAACCTCGGAGAAACCAGAGCAGCTCGTGTAGAACCGCGTCGAACTTCACTTTTTTAGTGGTCAGGAGCGGAAACCCCTCCCGGAGGTCATACTTGCGCTGAACTCCAAAGATGGAAAGGGTTCCCGTCCCGGTTCGGTCTTCTTTTTTCTCCCCGTTTTCGAGGACTTCACGGACTAGTGAGAGGTATTGTTGCATAGCTAGTTAAGGGGATCGTCCTTAATCTAGCATCTCTACCTGTATTCAGCCAGACCAGCTCGAACCAGCACGAACCCCGTGGTGGTAAACTCATGGCAGCCTTTGTAATCCTGGGAAATGGCTGCTAAAAATTTTGACCTGAAGGGTTCCGACGCTTGCTCAAAAAATGGCACCATCAACTGCAAGTCTTCTTCTTTATCCGCCTGGGTCACATGACCAGGAGTGAGGGTACGGGTGTGCCATAAAAATTGAGAGTCTGGTAGCACAAGGCGTCTAGCCCCTTTCATCCACGTATAAGCACCCCCACTTCTGACATGCTCCTCGGCGGAAGTTTCGACTTCCGCTCCATTTTGTTTAAACTCTTCAAGGGTTCTCCTGAAATCCATAACCATGGTTCGATCCCCTTCTCCATTATTTATTGAAAGCTCCACCTCCTCTTTGAAAGAAAGCAGTTTTTCAAGGAGCTCTCGATCCACCCCCATTTGTAACAAAGCTTGGCGTTGAGCCCTTATGTATGCTTCGGGGTCGCCTTCTCTAATGGATTTTTGAAGTATTCCCAAGCTACAAAAGGCCTCGCCACTAAACGAGTGTCTGCTTGACTGGGTTCTGAGTGAGAAACGTGCCGGCATGGGCTCGCCGTAGCGGAGCGCGCCATCGATGCGACCTGTGAGAAGCATAAAATTTTACGGTAGAGAGTATTTATAGCATAAGAGTATACTACGGTCTATGGAACCTCTTGCAGCTAAAATTAGGCCGGCGACTTTGGACGCGTATATGGGCCAGGAACACCTGGTGGGCCCGGGCAAACCGCTGCGCGTGGCAATGGAACAGCAACATCGTTTTTCCTTTATTTTGTGGGGGCCGCCGGGCGTGGGAAAAACCACCTTGGCACGCATGTACGCCAAAAGTTTGGATGCGGAACTCTTTGAGCTTTCGGCGGTTTCGGCCGGCAAGGCGGATATTAAAGCCATTGTGGACCAGCAGTTTTTTGGACGGCCCAAGGTTTTGTTTTTGGATGAAATCCACCGCTTCAACAAGGCTCAGCAGGATTATTTACTCCCGCACGTGGAAAGCGGCGAGTTGACGCTGATTGGTGCGACCACGGAGAATCCGAGTTTTGAAATCATTCCGGCGCTGCTCTCCCGCTGCCGCGTGTTTGTGCTAAATTCGCTGACCGAAAAAGAGATGGCGAAAATTCTGGATCAGACGGGAATTAAGATGAACAAGGAGGCAAAAGAATGGCTCATTCAAATGGCAAACGGCGATGCACGTCAGGCGCTCACCTTGGTGGAAAACACTTCGCAGCTCTACGAAAAAGTCACACTGGAAAACTTGAAGAACGCGATGCAATCTAAGTTTTTGCGCTACGACAAAAAAGGCGAAGAGCATTTTGATGTGATCAGTGCGTTTATAAAAAGTATGCGCGCCAGCCAACCGGACGCGGCGCTGTATTACATGGCGCGGATGATCGGCGGCGGCGAAGATCCTAAATTCCTTGCGCGGCGCATGGTGATTTTTGCGAGTGAAGACATTGGCATGGCTATGCCCACGGCGCTGGTGGTGGCCAATGAAGTATTCCGCGCCGTCGAAATCATTGGGCTGCCGGAATGCGCCATCAACCTGGCGCACGGTGTGATTTATCTTTCCCAATGTAAAAAAGACCGCAGCGTGGTGAATGCACTGGGCCTGGCGATGGCAGATATAAAACTGCACGGCAACTTGCCCGTGCCGCTCAAACTTCGCAACGCACCAACTAAGCTCATGAAAGGCCTGGGCTACGGCGATGGCTATGAGAAATACAGCAAAGAAGATTTGATGCCGGAGAAACTTAAGGCAAAAAAATATCTGTAAATATGAATAGCCAAGATTTCGTTTTACTTGAGTCCGGGAAGGAATTCTTTACTGACTTTTTCGACGAATTAGAAAAGGCTAAAGAGTGTGTCCTCATTAAACAATTTCTGTGGAGAAACGATGGTACCGGGCAGAAAGTCGCAGCGGCTCTGCTCAAGTGCATGCAACGCGGAGTGAGGGTTACAGTGATCAAAGACCGGCTAGGCGCTTTTTATGAATATGGCGAGGGTCATGGCCAAAGTTTTTTCCACGATGAGCCTATGAAGGACACACTTTTTTCAACTCATTCCTTGGCGACGGTTTATTTTCAAGCGCGATTTTTCTTTTCAAAATTTTATAGGAATGCAGTTTCCAGCCAAAGTAAAAATCCCCTACGTGAAGCCTTTATTCAGCATCCAAATGCGCGCGTCGTTGATTCTTATAAACTCTACGACCATTCCAAAATTGTAGTGATCGATGGAGGGCTCGCCTACATTGGCGGCGTAGGTTTTGCCGATGAATTTGGCGAAGGACAGGATCATTGGTGCGACTATATGTTAAAGATTAAGGATCCGCTCATGACGCAGAACCTCATTGAAACCTTGGCGGATTTGGAACCTTTACCTACAAAGGAAAATCGTTTTTATACCGAAGCTCACCAGCCAATTTTGGATGCCATTCACATCTGTTCCAAGGAACTGATCATCGAGATGCCCTTTCTTGGTAATCCAAGTTATATCGAGGCGCTAGCGGCTGCTACCAAACGAGGTGTTCAGGTGCATTTGCACGTTCCGGAGCGAGCCAGCTCCCACCATTATCGCAATCTCCATTTCTTAAAAACCTTGCTCCGTCGTTCTAAAAATAGTTCCAATATGCATCTCACGTTTTCATCGCAGATGTTACATGGAAAAACCATTATTTGTGACGGCTCAGTGGCTTTTTTTGGCTCGCATAACTTGAATATGGATCAACGCGTGGTACGGGAAATTACTTTAGAAAGTCGTGCCCCCCTCTTGATAGAAACTCTTTTGAAGCGTCTTAAACAAAATAGCTCCAGGGGAAAAACATTTACGTCTGTTTCCAGCTGGGTGCAAATAATTTTGCCTTCACGGCTTGAGTATCTTTCTGTGAAGCTTCAAACCGTCAGCAGTCGCTGGCGTGCTCATTCCATTGCTCGCGCCAGGCAGCAGAGTCAGGAGTTTATTCTGATTCACAAAGCTGAAGCGGTGTTGTAAGATGGCGGCATCCTCACCCTTTGGCATGAAACGAATTTTCGCTTTTATATTTTTTCTTGTACTTACTGGCTGCCAAACCACGCCCGAAGATGACGTGCTTTTGCAAAACCCTGTCACGGAGCCTGAAACAGAACTTGAAACGGAGGAAAGTACTATGCCCGAAATGCTCGATATTGGCGTCAACGATTTTGAACCACCCTCTGATGTGGAGCGTGGGATGGGTGACGCGGGACCTTATGAAATGCGCCTGCTCAGTGCTCACTCGGAGGATGGTATCACTTGGGAACGCGACAGCGTGATTATTTCGGAGCAAGCCAATGTGCCTGACATGATGGTGACGGAAGATGGAACGATTTTTCTTTACTATGTGGGCGGCAATATTCAAGCTATGGATGAAACCCTAGCGGCAGCGGTTTCACAGGACGGTGGTGAAACGTGGACTTTTAAAAAAGTTGCTATAAATGGATTCACTCAGACACACGCCACTCCTGGTGATCCTGATATCGCCCTCCGTGATGACGGGACTTTTAGGCTCTACTTCACCTCACACATCAAAGGCGATAAGATGCCCAGCATCCAATATGCGGATTCCACGGATGGACTCAATTTTACGTACGGCGGCAAAGCTTTTTCTGCAGAGGGCTACATGACCATCGACTCTTCCGCGTTTTACATCAACGGCCAATGGATGATGAATACGTTCAGTGGTTTTGGTACTGAAGTTATCACGGGCAGTTCAAATGACGATGGCGACACCTTTGACTTTGTGCAAGCTGAAAATGTGACGTACAAGAAGCAAGCTTACTTCCTTTCCAATCCCTTATCGCTTGAGGATGGTTCGGTACGTTTTTATTCCTTCCAATTGCATCCCAGCGGCTTCCGATCTTTCATCACCACCGACGGTTTAACGTGGGCGGATGAAGGCCGCGTGTACCTAGAATATAAAGAAGGCGAAAACGAGCTTGAAGGCTATTACATCAAAGACCCTGTGGTCGTACAACTGCCCGACGACACGTATTTGATGGTGTATGTGACTCGTGCACCTTGAGCTTACTGACAGGTTTTGTCAGCTGAGTAGGTTTCTGGAATGTAGTATTCGTCACATTTTTCTTTTACCCATTTCCCGAAATTGACGTAACGAAGGAGCTTGCCTTCCCCACTGCCCGCACCGGAATCATCCACAATATCTAAAACCAGAGATTCTTCGGTTATAAATAAATTCACGGGATTGAAATCTTCGTCAGGAATGGTGAAAAAAACTTCCCATTCGGATCCTTCTTCTTTACTTAGAAGTCCGGCCCAGGCCGAGTTTCCCTCACCTTCCCAGTCACGCACTTCTTGCAACGCATTCCAGCTGTTTGGTTGGCTCACAAAAGCATAGCTCATGTCGCCCCCCTTTTGGCACGCCGTGATTTGATTGGGATTCAGTTTCTCAGGCAGTTGCTCTTCCACTTCACGCTGTACTTCGGCGAGTGAACAGTCGGTCCAGTCGTCGTTGGTCAGCGTTTCAACCGGCTCCACCGTGGGTTCTTCCACAATCGGTCCTGGAGCGGGCGTTTCACTGGAACAGGCGGTTAACAGGAGAGTTGCGAGAAAAAGAGAGAAGAGTTTGTTCATAATAGTAGTGTATTTGGAATTCTCTGTTAAGTATAGTATATTCTCCGCTTATGCAATTGAACGAAAACACCATTTTCATTTTGGACTGTGACAACACGCTGTGGCGTTGGATCCAGTATGCAGGTCCTGCTTATAAGGCTATGTGCAAGGTCTTAAGTGGAATTGCCGGGAAAGAATTTCTGGAAACTGCCGCAGCAATGAAAACTTTTTATACGAGTGTAGGAACCCTCGAACATGAAGGCCTCGTGCAAGGATTGCAAAAAGCGGGTTTCTTCAAACACCTTCCTCATTTTAACTTAAGGGAGACCATTTTATTGGCTCAAGCCGCTTTCAGTGAGGAGCGGGATCGTCATTTTAAAGTTTTTGATGGAATAACTGAAATGGTGCGCGAACTTCAAGCCTTGGACGTGCGGCTACTCCTACTAACCGATGCCACCAGATATCAAGCAATGCGACGGCTGGCACGATCCCGCTTAGAGGGTTTTGAGAAAATGTACTGCATGCCTGCCCCCGTTTTCGAGCAAATGCCTGAGGATTTTGGCGCTACCGGACGTTTGCCATCCATTCCTTACGAAGAACTTCCTGAGGAAAAACCACATACCGACCTTGAAAGGATACTTGGATTAACACGGGCAGAAATTCAGGAGCGTGTGGTTATTGCGGGAGATAGTGTTAAGAAAGATGTGGCGCTTGCGGAGAGATTTGAGTGCCTAGTTGCTCACGCCGCCTACGGCTTGGCCAGTGAAGAAGATATTGACGCCATTCGTGATTTTGCACCAGATGACGTGGCAAATCGAAACACCGTTACGGCGAGCACGGCAAGTAGCTACCATCGAATGGTGACTGCCAATCACCCTTCTGAAATACTAGCGAAGGTGCGAGCGGCATAGTGGGTTTGGAGTTCTATTGGTTCAGCTTTCTTGCCAGACATCCAACCCTGTTTCCCTCTGTCCAATATAATTCAGGTTTTGGGAAAACAAGTCTGCCGGTGGAGCTCATTACCAGAGGATTTTCCCCGTGGTAGCCAATCACATCGCCTTCATTAAACGGCTCCCAGGATTGCTTTCCCCACCCTTCTGCAAAACGAAATCCATTTGAAGTTACGATGATTTGCCCTACGAGTTCAAACACTTCCCGCTCCCGCAGCGGTGTAGGCCTAGACTCGTCACAGGTGATTTTAAGGTGAGCCATCAAGCCGCGGATATCGTCGATGACCTGATTCACCCGACTTGTATCAGATGCTTCGCCGGTTTCGTAACAAATACCAATGCCGCCGTGCGCTTCCGTGTACTCGTCCGTTGTGACGCTGGCTCCTCCTGTAACAAAGTTTGGGTCCGTTAAAACCTTGTCACAGGTGAACCATTGGACTATTTCCCGATGGCGAGGGGTGTCCAAGCAAGCCAAGAAAGGTTCGGACGGATTCGTGGTGGAATGTAAATCAACGGCCACATCACTTTGAATTAAAAAAGGTGCGATTTGGCGTGCACGTGCATCTTCGTACGTTCCATCGGGCGGACTCTCCAGTAGATCTGTGGGGTAAGACCGATTGAGATCAGGGGAATCAGAGCTCGAGCGTTTTTGTCCGAGCGCGATGGCTCGCGGGTTTCCTAAAATCAGATTGCAGGTACCCGCTTCCATTTTCAAAACGCCTGACTCAATCATTTCTCGCAATTTCAAAACGACCTCCACTCCCGTCCGCTCGTTCCCGTGCGTTCCTCCCACAATGGTGAGAGTTTTACCCTGTTCCCTCCCGGAAACCGACCAGATGGCTTCATGTAACTCATTCATAGTGGTGGATCTTAGCATTTTCTGGATTCTTTGTCTAAAAAGACTCGTCTGTGACGAGGATGGAGCTCTATATGGAACGATGTGCGGAATGTGGTAGCACTGGCTTTGCTGTGCACTACGCCCATGTACCCAGAATCCCCTCTCCTTTACGTTCGTAGCTTGTACGGCAATCGCGTGCGTGAGGCAGTTGGGCATTAAGAACACCTGCATCGGCCAGGCCCCAATGCACTTCATGCAGTTGTCCTTCGTCTTTCAAGGAAACCTGTATCTCTCTCGCTATACGATAGTAAAGATCTAAGAGAGCGGCGTGCCTTTGTGTGACTCCTACAATCTGGATGAAGCCGCCTAGAGTTTCATCTGTAAAATGCCCACTGGTGATTTGGTCTCTGACTTTTGGCCACTCAGGAGCATGCTTAGCTCTTAAAGCTTGAGTGAGATCGGCTAGCACAGAAGGATCGTTTAAGACACGAGCGTATGCCAAACGTTGAGCATCCGGAGTGGTGAATACGGTGCTGGTGCTTACGTCTATCGGAACAAGACCGACCGTGCCATGCGTGTGAATAAAAGCATTGGGCAAGCCTTCCAAACCAGCGTTAAAAACGAGCGCATCTTTCTGCGGTCCATCAGGTCCTTCCATTATTTCTGCTTTTCTTCTATAACCCAAGTTGCAAGCTTCAGCTACCAGGTCTCTTGTCGCTGTGGTCAAAGACCCTTTGGAAAGGAAAGCGACTCCTTTTTGAGCTGCCAAATTTGCAATATCCGTCTGCATCACCTGTTTTAAGGTGGCTACGTCACTAATGGAACCTTCGGGACGATGGATGAAGTGTGTCGACTCAAGCATAGATAGTATCGTACGCCAATTGTCTCGTTTGTCAACTACGGCAGCTTAGCGTACAAGGCCATGAAAATCGTGAATTTGACCTTTTTTAGGCTGAATGTTATACTAAGACTGTAATTTTAGTTCTGTCAACTCTAACCAATTTACCCTTTCTTCATGAGTACCGATTCAGTTCGTTGGCAAGATGTCTTGGATGCTAACCCGGGTTCCAGAGAGGGAGCATACAATCCTGCTAGGAAAACCCTTTTAGAACCAGGAGTATTCGTTGATGTGCAAAGCAGACTAGTCGCAGCTGGTTGGGTACCTACCTTTATGGCAAAGATGAAAGCAGATGGAGAAAATCTTAACGCCCTTGCCCCCAGACCACCGGACGAGCGACCTGTCCGTGTCACTATTGTAGAAATTCCTGAAGAAACCAGAAATTCTGCAATGCATGGTCCCATTTTAGTTGAGGTAGAAGGCGTTCGAGGCAGGATGGATTCCAGTGTATTTTCCAACTGTATTAGTAATCCAGAGTCACATAAGTCTTTTGTATCGGCTTCGGGGGAGTCTTTGGATTTGATGGGCGATGGGACTGCCCTGCCTACGAGAGGAGAAGGCAGTCATTCTAGTTTTCATCGGCGTTAAGCCTCTATAGGCTCGTCTTCGACGAAGGATGGAGCAAGTAACGGGAGTATCTTCGCTACGCTCAGATGCGCCCTGCGCTCGTTCGGAAAAGTCTGCACGTGCAGACTTTTCACTCACCTCGCTTGAGCTTCGAACCACGGGCTTCTCATCCACTGTTCACTCTTCCAAGAGAATTAAAAAGCGCCCACACGGGGCGTTTTCAATTCCTGGAGCAAGTAACGGGAGTCGAACCCGTGTCTCCGCCTTGGCAAGGCGGCATAATAGCCGTTATACGATACCTGCGCAGATGGGAGTTTAGTCAAAAAGTGAGTTTCAAGCAACAAAAAAAGGCTCAATACCGCAAGAGCTTCGCTTTGATTAAAGCCTAGCCTCAATCTTTGCTTTCACGTCTGCTAAGGGCATTTTGAATTCGGCAATACTGGTAACTTCTTCATTTTCGTCGATGGTGTATTTGCCGAGCTCCCCGGCAAAGATTACATAATCACCGTTGGCGTCGGTCCCTAGAAAAAGCAAAACTCGTTCGCCTATAAACAGAGATGCTGAATCTTCAACCCACAAGCTGCTCAATGGGTTTCGCACCTCAACAGAGACGGTGCTCAGATTTTCATCTCCTTTTAAGACCTCTTCTATCGTAATGGTGGCGTCTGTGTAGGGCTGACCACCGTCCATACCCATACTTTCTACGGTTCCGATGATAATTGCATTAGCTTCCTCGCTGTACAAACCGTCCGCATCACGTCCAATCACAGAACCATTGGAGACAACATTCATTTCATTTGGATCCTGGACTTCTAGTTCTGGCTCGGACGTTGAGTTACAGGCTGTGAATGCAGTTAACAAAAGAAATCCGGCAATGGTGAGATAGGTGTTTTTCATAATGCTATTTTAACTCAAAAGACCCCGCCGAAGCGAGGTCTCTCTTTTTAAGCTGCACTTTCGTGCAGTATTAGAAATCGTAGCCGTCGTTCATTGGCTTGGATCCTTGAGGAGCCTGTGGCCCTTTAGGAGCTTGAACGCCAGGTTTTTCGTCTTGGTAGAATTCCTTCATAGACAGGTTGTAACGTCCTTGTTCGTCGATCTTAAGGAGTTTCACACGAACCTTGTCGCCCACCTTAACCACGTCACCTACTTTTTCCACACGGTAAGGACGGAGCGCAGAGATGTGCACGAGACCGTCTTTTCCAGGAACGAATTCCACGAAGGCTCCGAAGTCCATGATGTTCACCACGGTTCCTTCGAATTCTTCACCTGGAGTTGGTTCGTAAACAATCGCCTTAACCCAGTTCGCGGCCTTGTCTCCGGCTTCCTTGTTAGGAGCGGTGATGATCACGAGACCGGTTTGTTCGATGTCCATTTCCACGCCACATTCGCCGGTGATCTTTTGGATGGTTTCCCCTCCCTTACCGATCACATCACGGATGTAATCAGGGTTGATTTGGATTTTCATGATGATTGGCGCGTACTTGCTGAGTTCGGCACGAGGTGCAGGCAATACGGCAGCCATTTCAGCGAGCATCTGATTACAAGCGGTCGCGGCTTTTTGCAAAGCCTCACCCATCATTTGAGTCGTAATACCCTTCACTTTAATATCCATTTGCAGAGCGGTGATACCATCGGCGGTACGAGCTACCTTGAAGTCCATGTCTCCGGCAAAGTCTTCAAAAGACTGAATGTCGGTGAGGATCTTGTAGGCTCCGGTTCCGGACTTCTTGAATTCATCGCTACACACGAGTCCCATGGCCACGGCAGAAACCGCTTTTTTGAGCGGAACTCCGGCGTCCATCATAGAAAGCGTTGATCCACACACGGAAGCCATTGAGCTGGATCCGTTACAGGTCATGATTTCAGATACAACGAGGATGGTGTATGGAAAGTCTTCTTTAGCTGGGAGAACTGGGAGCAACGCACGTTCTGCGAGCGCTCCGTGTCCAATTTCACGACGAGATGCGCCGCGAAGTCCTTTGATTTCACCTACTGAATAAGGAGGGAAAACATAGTAATGGATGTAACGTTTCTCCATGTCCACTTCCATTGAGTCGATGATTTGCGCATCGCCAGGAGCTCCCAAAGTGGTGAGCGTGAGGGCTTGCGTTTCTCCACGTTGGAAGAGAGCGGATCCGTGCGTTCGAGGGATGAGTCCGGCTTCGATGCTGATCTTTCGAACTTCATCGAGACGACGTCCGTCGAGACGTTGGTCACGTTCCAAAATATTGTTTCGCATGGAGTTGTCCATAACCTTCCCCGCTGCCCCGAGCAGTTCGCTCTTTTTGTAGGTTCCGGCTTCGATTTCTGCAGCAAAATGCGTGAGCACCTTGTTTTCAATCGCGTGGATTGCGTCTTTAATTTCTTTCTTAGCTCCTCCTTTGTAAGCAGCCAAATCGTCCGCAGAAATAATACCAGCAACGAGCTGAATCATTTCGTCAGAAGCCTTAGCAACGGTGTAAGTACGAGCCGTAGGATTGATCTTTGCTACGAGCTGCAATTGGAAAGCACAGATTTCCTTGATGGTCTTGTGTGCGAGTTCCAAAGCTTCGATCATTTTTGCGTCGGTGAGTTCGTTGGCTCCGGCTTCCACCATGGTGATGGCGTCTGCAGTTCCAGCCACGAGCAGATCGAGCTGAGCCCCTTCCATTTCTTCGAAAGTTGGGAAAACAATGAACTGATCGTTCTTCATTCCAATGCGCACTCCGGCAAGAGGTCCGGCAAAAGGCATTCCGGCTACGAGCATCGCAGCGGACATACCTGTAATCGCGAGCACCCCGGTCTCATTCACGAGATCCGCAGAGAGAATGGTTGCAATGGCCTGAGTTTCGTTCGTGATTCCTTTTGGAAACAAGGGACGAATAGGACGGTCGATGATACGAGCCTTTAAAATGGCTTCATCGCTAGAGCGTCCGTCACGCTTCATGAAACGAGATCCTTTGATCTTTCCAGAGGCGTAGTAACGTTCTTGGTATTCAATAGTAAGAGGAAAGAAATCCGCGTCGGGTTTTCCTTCTTCGGCCATCATAGCGGTACAAAGCACGATGCTTTCACCCATTTGAATGGTGACCGCTCCGTTCGCTTGCAAAGCAAGACGCCCAGTTTCGAGCTTAATCTTGCGTCCGGCAAGTTCGGTTTCAACAGTTTGTATAGACATATTTGTCTGAGTAATTAGGGTTAAAGTAGCCCATATACTCAGAGGGAGGTTTCAAGATATCTCTTATTTCGACCTATGCGCGTAGTGCGCGTGGTTAGAGAATTCTTGTGATCTCGCTCTGAGCGGGGCAAAAAAGAAGGGGCACGGGGCCCCCTCAGTTTATTTTCGAAGTTGTAGCTGATCTACTACTTTCTCGTATTCGTCCTTGTTCTTCGTCTTTAGGTATTGCAGGTGACGGCGGCGTTTACCTACCATCTTGAGCAGACCTTGGCGTGAGTGCAGATCGTTCTTGTGGCTCTTCAAGTGCTCCGTGAGCTGGTTGATACGAGTGGTGAGAACGGCTGCTTGCACCTGGGCACTTCCAGTATCTTTGTCGTGCTGAGCAAACTTTTTGATGAGTTTTTTCTTGTCGTCGCGTTTCATAGAAGGGATTAAAGCAGGGGCATTTTATAAGCTGGAGGCCATAAAAGCAAGTTTTTCCTTATATCCATCGTTTAATGCGGAAAAAAATGAGCATGACCATTAAAATGAAGATCATTCCTCCCGCCAGGAAAAAGAAGATCAGCGGGTGGGTGGAAAATGGCAGATGCACGTTCATTCCATACATTCCCGCCAACAGGTTGAGCGGCAGCATCACCACGGAAAAAATGGTGAGCGTTTTAATAACGTTGTTCGTTGTGTGAGAAATAATGGACTCATTCGTGTCCTGCAAGGATTCAATCAACTCTTTCAGGTTTTCCAAGGTGCTCCAAATTTTCTCCACCTTATCCAGCACGTCGTCAAAGTAAACCTCCAGGCTGTCGGGGAGAAACTTTTTATTCTTGTGTTCAAGTTGCGCAATCACAGTCCGCAGCGGAGCCATCACCCGGCGAAAACCAATGATATTCTTTTTAGTGTTGAGGATTTCCTTAAGCATGTCGCGCTGGCCTCCCGTGAAGGCATCTTGTTCTAGCGTGCCCACATTCGCCTCAATTGTGTCGAGCAAAGGAAAGAGCGTTCCAAACAAATGATCGATGATTTCGTAGAGCAAATATCCGCTGGAGTGTCCCATCATTTTCTTCCTCTCCTTTAGGTCAGACTCCACTTTTTCGTAAAAGTTATTCAAGGGCTTGAGTCCACCCCAGTGCACGGTTATGAGCAAATTCGTCTTTATAAAAATATCCACTTCCTCCCCCACAATGCGCTGACGGCGCTTGTCGTAAAAAGGAATGTGCAAAATCGTGAAGATATAATCGTCGTATTCATCCACTTTTGAGCGCTGATTTTCGGACAGACAATCTTCAATATCGAGCTCGTGGAAGCCATGTTTTTCCTTCAAGGCAAGAAGCGTGTCCGTGTCGGGATCTTCTACGTCTATCCAAGTGAGTTTTTCTAGCGTGAGGGAGCGTTGCATGGAGGGAGTATAACTTGAATACCAAAGTTCCTAAAAGAGGATTTATAGCCTTTGCAAGTTTCGAAGAAACGGGAGCGTCTTTAGGAATTGCAGTTCAGTCCCTTTAGTTGCATAATGCCCGCATGAAATATCGCGCCATTATTCGTGAAGCTTGGGGGCTGACTCAAGAGAATAAGAAACTCATGTGGTGGTTCGGCTTTGTACCCGCTTTGCTGAGCTTTTTAGTGAGCATGGTTTATTTGAGCTACCAAGCGTTTTCTTTGTGGACCTCCCCTTACGTGCGCCAGGGAGCCACCGAAGTGCATTTGATTTCGGATCTTGCTAGAGCCGTGGTGGATTTATTTGAACGAGAGCCGGCGCTGGGAACCTTTGGCGTGATTATGTTGGCTTTGATGGGAGCGGTTTACTTACTGCTGCCGGTTTTTTGTCAAAGCGCCTTGATTCAGCTCGTGGCCCGCATCCGTGCCGGTGAGCCTTTGTCCATTGCCCGCGGGATCAGTTACGGCTTCACCCGTTTTCTTCAACTCTTTGAATACAACGCCTTTATAAAAACTTTCAGTCTGGTGGGAGTGTTCACGGAAGCCACGTTTGTCTTTCGTATTTTTGGCCCTGAGCCGTTTAAACTCTTCAGTTGGATTTTCCTCCTGGTGCTCGTGGTGGGGCTCATCTGCACGCTGCTTTTCACCTATGCGGAGTACTACATTGTGATCGATAAAGAAGGTGTGCTGAACAGCATTGTGAAAAGTGGAGGATTGGTGATTCGCCAGTGGCACCACACTTTGTTCATGCTCCTCCTCATGGCGGTTATTGTTATTCGGGTGCTGCTCAATCTAGTGGTGGCCCTGTTGGTACCGGCCATTGTGCTGGCGCCGATCTTCTTTTTCACGAGTTTAACGCTCGCGAAAATAGGAGTTATTGTGGGAGCCATCGTGGGCTTGGTGGTGCTGTACTTTGCTTCTTACTTTATAGGAATTTTTCACGTGTTCACGACCACGGTGTGGACTTTTACTTTCTTGGATCTGACTCGCGAAGAATCCAAAGTGGTGGATCTACACGAGGCCGCCTCCAAAGACTAAAACCAGCGAGTAGAGCAGCGTGAAGACCACAATGCGGCGAAGCATGGCGGGAATGTTTGCCATGAACTCACGAGGCGCTTTGCTCCTTTGACGAAGGAATTGGTAGAGCGTGATGTCGTAAGTGTAGGAAAACAAAATGGCACCGATTATATAAATGGCGGCGAACTTAGAAGAATAGAGCATGCCAAGCCACTCGGGCAGGGCCATGGCGGGGAGGTCTTTCAGTAAAGGACTCAGCAAGAAGATCAAGGAAACGTGAAACAGTTGGTCCGCGAAAAACGGCAGGGTGCTCTTTTTTTGGTTGAAGCGGATGTCGTAGGCAATTTTCAAACAATCCTGCACAAAATGCACTCCAAAAATAGCCCCAATCACCCACCAGGTTTCCTGGTGTTGCCAGTATGGGAAGAGCGACAAAACGGTGAAGGTCCCAATGATGCAAACGTGCTGAAAAGTACCGGTCCAACTTTTGTATTTCTTTTGAATCAGGTCGTTCGACTGAAAAACGAAATCTCCGAGAAGGTGGGCGATAATGAGATGCAAAAAGATCATTGTGCGTTTTCTTGTTTACGAGCTTGGTAGGCTTCTTTCACCTTGCGTAGAATGTCCGGACTTTTTTGAAGAAGCGCAGCGAAGTCTTCCTTATTTAAAACAAAGATTTCACAGTCTGACAAGGTTTCTGCGCTTGCATTTCTTGGCTGATCTTCTATAAGCGCCATTTCGCCAAAAAAATCCCCCTCGCCCAGGCTCGCCACATCAGCTTGTTCATTATAAATTCGGATCATTCCCGACTTTATGATGTACATGGCATGCCCCGGCACGCCTTTTTCAAAAAGAACATAGTGCGCCGGAAAATATTGCATCGTGATGTGGGCAATAATACTCTGATGCTCCTCCTCGGTCAGATTTTGAAAGAGCGGCACCGTTTTGAGAATTTGGAGAATTAGGTTCATAGCGGGCGTTTTAATCTTATTAGTATACCTGAATTAGGTCGGCCGGTAAAGGCGTACGAAGCCACTCCCGGGCATTAAGCCCATATTCAGAGAATTGGCGGTGGAGAATTTGAAAAAAGGCGTGGAATTCGCCCTCATCAGTGAATAAGCGGCTTAGGAAAGCCACTCTTAGCTTGTTGACGCTCGCTATAATTCATGTTACAATGTCCTAATATCAATAAAATAAACCATGGACGTATTCCACACCCTTTCCCAGAGAACCAAGGTCCTCATTGTGGCCAGCTCTCTCTTTTTAGTCACCATCACTCTGGGACTGTTGGTTTTTGGCACGAACATTGTTTCGCACGACAACGCGCTCCTTAAACAGGCCAGTAGCAGTACAAAGGCGGACATGCTTTACATTCATCCAACAGATAGCGGACATTAAGCTTCGCAGACCAAAGGAACGTAGTGCCTACACAGGACTTCACTCAACCAAGCGACATACTCTTTTAGTGCGGATTGATCGTTGCCTTGAATGTGCAGGGCGGGACAGGTCCCTTTGTTTCCGTGGTTATGTTTTTTGAATTCAGTTTGGACACTTGCTTCTGTCGAAGCTTTCATTTTAAGAATAGAAAGCCCTCCTCTATCCAAAAGTTCGAACTGATTCGGATCGAATCCCCTTACACAGTGTGAATCGTCAACTTTTACCCGTTCAAAAAAGGCATGTTCCGCATGGACTCCACTCATACCAAGGAACACTGCCGTATTCAAAAAGGGTTGCGACCTGAGGGCGGTTTGCATCTCTTCCACCTTCATTTTTCGGCCATACTGTTTTTCATATACGAGGTGCATCAATTGAGCAAATTGCAAAGAAATCGAGGTCCCAGCAATAATCCCATCAAGAAAAAACTGAAAAATACTAATTTCATCCTGGCCCGCCAGTGCCTTTGCGTGGCGTACACTGATTTCTGCAATCCAGAGCGGTAGAGAGAGATCCTCTCGTTCAACGAGCTTTCCAGCAGCCTCCTTGAATTCCTGCTCAAGATGGTTGGATACAACTGCAAAAATCGTGCCGACCAGGGATTCAGAATTTTTAAGCCTCGTTTCCAGCTCATCGTGAGGGAAATATGTCTCAAAAGCTTCCTTTTCTGCCCAGAAGCTTCGTGTTAATTCCATTAAAACCCTTGCCCTGATTTCTTTTAATTCTCCAGTATTTATCTCACCGTCCCTGCTTATTTTTTTATCTATAGCTTGGCTTGCTTTTGATAAATCCATGGCAAGTACTTCTTTTGGATTTAAAGAGGGTTTACGCTCATCGATTTCTAGAAGCTGTTTTCCCAGGTATTTAGACATAGATGGCATTATAATATCTAATTTATTTTCGTCAATGTATCCTGCCGTTGATTAAGCGAGCGCTATAAGCGTACAATTTGCGCACCTTTACGAAGCCTATGCAGTCTTATAATGCCCCTGAAGTAGAAAAGAAATGGCAGCAGAAATGGAAAGAAAGCGGCCTACATAAGGCCAACTTGGAGAATCCAGAAAAACCGAAGTACTACAATTTGACGATGTTCCCCTACCCGAGTGGCGATAAGCTGCACATTGGGCACTGGTACAATTACGGGCCCGTGGACACCTGGGGTCGCTACATGAAAATGAAGGGGTTCGAGGTTTTCCAACCAATGGGATTCGATTCTTTTGGGCTGCCTGCGGAGAATTATGCCATCAAGACGGGCGTGCATCCGGCAGAAACCACGCGTACGAATATTGATAAAATGAAGGAGCAGATTGCAGCGATTGGAGGGATGTACGATTTGGATCTCAACCTGGAAACGAGTTCGCCAGAGTATTATAAATGGACGCAGTGGGTCTTTTTGCAGCTCTATAAACAGGGCTTGGCGTACCGAAAGGAAGCGCCGGTGAACTGGTGCCCCAGCTGTATGACCGTGCTCGCGAACGAACAGGTGAATGACGGGATTTGTGAACGCTGCAAAACGCAGGTGGTGCAGAAGAATTTGCGCCAGTGGTTTTTTAAGATCACGGCTTACGCGGACAAACTTTTGGATTACACGGGGCTCGACTGGCCGGAAAAGACCATTTTGATGCAAAAACATTGGATTGGACGCAGCGAGGGGAACGAGGCGGACTTTAGAATTGCGGAAGCGGCTGGAAAAACCGTGCGCATTTTCACGACTCGTTTTGATACCATTTATGGAACGAATTTTGTGGCGGTGGCGCCGGAGCATCCAAATTTAATGGACTACGTAACGGAGGGCCAGCGCAGCGCGGTGGAAAAATATGTGCAAGACAGCAAAAAGAAAAACGAGCTCGAACGGCAAATGGGTGACCGAGAAAAAACGGGCGTGTTTACCGGAATGCACGCCATCAACCCGATGACCGGTTCCGAGATGCCGATTTATGTGGCGGACTTTGTGCTGATGTATGGAACGGGCGCTTTAATGGGCACGCCGGCGCACGACGCACGGGACTTTTTGTTTGCAAAAACTATGGGCCTTGAGTGCCCACAAGTGCTGGTTACGGCCGCGGGCGAAGTGGCGGAAGACAATGTGAAAGAGTGGAAAGAATCGCTGCACGAATATGGGATTTTGGTAAACAGCGGACCTTATACGGACATGCGAACGGAGGAAGCGCTCAAGCTCATGACCGAGCAGATGGAACGCGAGGGTTGGGGCAAGCAGGTGGTCAATTTCCGCCTGCGCGACTGGCTGATTTCACGTCAGCGTTACTGGGGCGCGCCGATTCCGATTATCAATTGTGAAAAGTGTGGAGAGGTGGCGGTGCCCGATAGCGATTTGCCCGTGGTGCATCCGCATGTGGAGGATTACGTGCCGAAGGGGACTTCCCCACTCGCGACGGTGGAAGAATTTGTGAACGTGAAATGCCCTACGTGTGGCGGCGATGCGAAACGTGAAGTCGACACCATGGATACTTTTGTGTGCAGCAGCTGGTACTTTTTACGTTATCCCGATGCCGGGAATTCTGAGCAGGCGTGGCGAAAAGAACGAGTGAACACATGGATGCCGGTGGATATGTACATTGGTGGGCCGGAGCATGCGTGCATGCATCTTTTGTACGCGCGTTTCATCCACCAAGTTATGCACGATTTGGGTCACGTGGAAGCCAAGGAACCGTTCAAGCGTTTGGTGCATCAAGGAATGGTGACCAAAGACGGTGCGAAGATGAGCAAATCCAAAGGAAATGTGGTGAGCCCGGATGAGTTTGTGAGCAAATATGGAAGCGATGTTTTCCGCATGTACCTGATGTTCATGGGGCCATTCACGGATGGCGGGGATTGGAATGATCGCGGCATTACGGGTGTGGCGCGTTTTGTGGACAGGTTTTATAGAATGATGCAAGAAGATGGCACGGGAGAAGCGATGGACGGCGTGGTGCATCAGACGGTGGCACGCGCGAGCGAAGCGGTGAAGAGCATGACTTTTAATGTAGCGATTGCGTCGTTGATGGAACTCACGAATGCGGCATTGAAGGGAGGCTTGAATAAAGCGCAAAAAGAAATTGTGACGAAAGTTCTGGCGCCGCTCGCGCCGCATTTGGCGGAAGAAGTGTGGGCAGAATTGGGACACAGCGAAAGCATCTTTAAAGAAAGCTGGCCGGAGGCGGAGGCGAAGTTTTTGGTGAAAACCAGCGTGACTTTTGCGGTGCAGGTAAACGGAAAACTCCGCGGCACCGTGGACTTGGCTCCCGATGTGAGCAAGGAAGATGCGCTCGCTGCCGCTCGCGCCTCAGAAAACGTCGCCAAATATCTCACTGGCGAAGTGGTGAAGGAAATTTTTGTGCCGGGGAAGATTATTGGCTTCGTAGTGAAGGGCTAACTTAGATTCTCTTCCCCTGTTTCATTCTATGGGTGGATTTCTTCAACGGGAGCGAAAGAACTCGGATACGTGATCCTCGTCCTTTCTTCCTTATAGTTTATGTTTCAAAAATCCACCCATAGAACCACGGAAAGAGAATCTAAGCCTCTAAACAGCTGGAGACTGCTTGGAGAGATCAGCATAAAGGCTCCCGCTGAATCGACCCAAGACAGGCTTCAAAAGCTGTTTAGAGGCTTTACTGCTCCACTTCTGGGAATCCTCCGTACATATTCAGGCTGATTTCTTTGCTGTAAGTGGCGGTGCTGTCCACCAAAGTGAAGGAGATTTCGGTGGCGAGGCTGTCGCAATCGGGCGTGTCGAAACAAATGTCACCGTTGGGCGGGAAGTAGTAGACTTCCTCGGAGCCAGTGATGGAAAAGTTGCTGTCCAAAGTCACCGTTTCTAAAATGGAACTGGTGCTGGAATTGTAAGCCAATAAAGTTATTCCGGTGCTGCTTACGGTGAGCAAGTAATATTCGGCCGGGCTTGTATCTGCGATGAGGAAATTCGTGAGCGAATACGTGCGGGCCTGCTCCAGCACATGCACAATTTGAATCACTTGGTCGTCGAAGTTCGCCTTCAATTGGCTTTTCCCAAAATTCACCACCACCGCAACGGACAAAATAGCGACGATCACAACGCAGATGCAAAGTTCAATTAGAGTGAAAGCTGGTTTTCGGCCTGGCAGAAAACTTTTCATGCGTTCACTTTAGCATTATGATGCAAGCATGCGCCACGCCAAACCCGCAGAATCTCTTATTGAAACGATGATCGCCATCACGGTGATTGTCTTGGCAACCACGGCGGCTATGTCCGTGCTGCGAACGTCCACGGACGGGAATGAAATCATTGGGAAAAAAGTGGTGGCCATGAATTTGGCGCTGGAGGGTTTTGAGGCACTGCGAAACCTGCGCGACACGAATTATTTGTTATTTTCAAGTGACCCGGACGAGTGCTGGAATGCCTTGGATGTGGCTGACGTAGCCGACTGCCCCACCGCTACGAAGATCGCAGATGGAGAAACTTATTTTTTGACACGGGATTTTGAGGGCACGGCAAATCCTTATTTTGAATGGTATTTGGTGCCCAAAACACTTCCCACTCAAGGCTATTTAAGCTTGTTCTCAGTGGACACTGATGGAGACGCCGGCTGGGAATCACAGATGTATGCCTACAGCTCACTCACGGGCGTTGCCGACATGAGCGCCATCGCCGCCAACCAGCGCCTATTCCAACGCACCATCACCATAGACTACCCTTCTACTGAATATTACAACGCCACTATTGTAGTTAGCTGGTACGACAACTCTGTTTTACGAACGCTTTCCCTAACCCGCAGCATCGGCCATGTTTACTAAACGTCGCGCTTTCAGTTTGGTGGAATTGCTCATAACGCTCACGATTTTTTCAATGGTTTCCGTGGTGTGCGTGCAACTTCTGGTGAACAGCATGGCGTCCGCACGGCGCATTCAGGCGCAGGTTTTTTTGTACTCGGAAGCCAACGCACTCATGGACCAACTGGCGCGCGAAGTGGAACGGAGCGCCATTGATTACGAAGCCTATTATTTACGCTATGCTTACGAGACACCGGAAACTGGTTGGGAAACCACGGACTATGGTTTTTATGGACAAAGTTTTTATCACCCCGGGAACGATGGACTGGAAGGAGGACCCTATGGAAGCAGCGTTGGGGATGTGTACGGAGCCGAGTGTGCCGATGGAACGGCCTACCCCGACAATTGTCCGGACGAAACGCCCGACTACGATGATTTGGATTTGGACACCGGCGCGCATCCTTTCACCGAAATATATGACTTCGGCTACTCCGATGATGACCCCGATACCATGAACGCTTTTTGCGAAACCACCAGCAGCGTGGACTGCAATGCGTGGTCCGAAACGGTGATGCAGGAACTGATTTTGATAAATGGGGCCGGCGACGAACGTACGGTTTTCATTCAAGAACCGCTGGCCGGAAGCAGCAGCGAGTACAGCATTTCTAAGATGGAACTCAGCGGAACGGATGGCGATTACGATGGCATCGTGGATTCGTGGACTTGTAGCGACCACTACGTCTGCCCCAGTGGAGACGTACCGATGGAAGACGATTTTGAGCCCATCACGCCCAGCGCGCTGACCATCGACTCTTTCTATATATACATCGCTCCTTTTGAAGATCCCTACCGCGCCTTTGCTGAAGCGGACGTGCAAATCCAACCCCAAGTTACCATTGTGTTCAAAGCCACTTTGAGCGACGAATACAGCAACCGCCTGCTGGGAACGGTTCCCACCATTACTATTCAACGCACCGTTTCGACTGGTGTTTACTCCGAAATTCCTTCTTATGAATAAGGATGTGGCTAAGCCACCTTACTGCTTAGCATCCGCTTCGCTACTGCTTACTGTCATCCAACGCTGACGACAGTAAATGCTAGACAAAAAGACTGCGCTTAGGGATAGTTTGTTCATTTCTCACAAACCCACATGCTTAAGCCACAAATGCGAGTTCTGACCGGAGCGCTTTTAAGTGTTTTTCTCTTCGTAACGCTGGCGCCGACCACGTTTGCGGATGCCACCAACCGTAATGAAGGGTTTTACGATCAGACTTTTGAAATCGGGAACCGTATCTCCTCTAAACAAGGATCTCAAACCGGATCGTCATCGGGGGCTTATGTTTTTTCTTTACCGCTGAATGTACCGGCGGGAAGAAATGGACTCCAACCTTCCCTTTCTCTCAGCTACAACAGCCAGGGCGGCGAGGTGAACAGCTTTTATGGATACGGCTGGTCTTTGGACCTGCCCTCCATCAGCCGCATGAATAAAACCGGACTGAACAACTTGTATTCCGAAACGAACTTCAGCTCGTCCCTCAGCGGTGAATTGGTTTCTATTAGTGGTAGTCCTTATGGGGACTATGGCGCCAAAGTCGAGAGTGGAGCTTATTTGGACTATGTCTTCAATTCCTCAGATGATTCGTGGACGGTCACCGATAAATCCGGCACGGTCTACACCTTTGGTTCAACGGCGGACAGCCGCCAAGACAATCCCTCGGATTCCACTGAAATCTATAAATGGATGCTGGAAGAAATTCGTGACACGAACGACAACTATCTGCGCTATGAGTACTTTAAAGAAAATGGCCAAATCTATCCCGAGAGCATCAGCTACACTGGGAACGGCGCCACCGATGGCATCTTCCTCGTTGAATTCGGTCTGGAAAGTCGGAGTGATCCCAGTAGTTTTTACAGCACGGGTTTTGAAGTTCAAACCGATTATCGCGTCAGTGGCATTGAGGTTTCAATCGATGGGACTTTGCGAAAAAGTTATGGGCTCACTTATACAACTCCGGACAATACCACACGTTCACTCCTGAAGTCCGTCACCGAATCGGGGGTGAGTGAAACGGGTGTTACTACCACCTTACCGGCCACTACTTTTGATTATGCTCAATCGAGTAAGGGCTGGAGCAGTGTCAACGGGTACACTATCCCCGTATATTTTTACTTTTCTGGTGACCATTCCGATAAAGGAAATGATGTTGCAGATGTGAATGGCGATGGACTTTTGGATATTATAGACAGCGGTCTCTACTCAGGCTCTACCGGCGTTGACAGCGTTTACCTCAACAACGGCGATGGAAGTGGCTGGAGTGAAGACAGCAGCTATACAGTGGGAGTTCGTTTTTGGGACAACGGCAAAAATCAAATGCGAAACACTCGCATGACGGATATCAATGGAGACGGCTTTAGCGATATCCTTTATGGAGCCATGGACTCCACCACCGACGCGAGAAAAACTTATATTTTTGATGAAGACACTTCCACCTGGGTTGAGGACAGCGCTTACTCACTGCCGATTCGCTTCAACGATGGATACCTTGATGATTTGGGCGTTCGTCTTTTGGATGTAAACGGTGATGGCTATTCAGATTATGTGCAATCGCTCATCGACAGTAGCGGCGCTCAGCAAAGCTTGTATCTTTTTGACCCAGAAACCCAAACTTGGAACGTCGAGACCAGTTATTCCATTCCTGTCGCATTCAATGACCGGTCCAGTAATACTGACGAAGGAGTGAGTTTGGGAGAAGTGAATGGAGATGGCTTGGTGGATATCATCAAGTCCAGATACGATGGAAGCACTCAGCAAGCGGTTTATCTAAACAACGGCGATGGAACCGGTTGGACTCAAGATACCGGGTATTCCATTCCCGTTTATTTCTGGGAAAGTAGTGGAATCCTGTCTACCGTCGCTCAACTGATGGACGTGGACGGTGATCGTTTGGCAGATATTGTGCACTCCGATGCGAGCCATTCGGATGTTTACATAAACCGAGGGAATGGAACCGGATGGGCCAAAGATACCGCTTATACGGTACCTGTTGATTTTGCGCTCTCTTATGGCAGCCCTGAGGGGGTTCAAAGCATGGACGTGGATGGAGATAATTTTGTAGATTTTGTGCAATCTAAACAGAGTGGAGGCACCACTACTCAGCGGGTTTATGTGAGCAATGCAAGTCCTGAGCTTTTGGAAACCGTACACTCTTACAAAGGTTCCACGACCACGGTCAGCTATTCCCCCTCTACCGAGTTCGATAATCCCAATCTTCCCTTTGCCATGAACTTGGTGGACTCTATTACCGTAGACGACGGCCTGGGCGATAGTAGCACCACTACATTTGACTACGAAGGCGGCGCGTATCTTTATGAAGATGAGCTCAACCGACAATTCGCCGGCTTTTCTAGCATCACTAAGACGGAAGATGGTCGAGAGACCGAGACTTTTTATGAGCAAGACGATTTGGCTTTGCTCGGCCACGCTTATCAAAGCGATGTTTATGACGAGTCGGGGAATTTGTATACGCGCAGCATAGATACCTGGGCCAGCTCGGATCTGGGTTACGACAATGATTTTGTATATAAAAGCAAAAGCGCCACCCTCACCTACGACGGCGGAAGCAGTCATCGCGACACCGGCACCGCTTATACCTACGATTCCAATGGGAACGTTAAGACCGTGATTAATTACGGAGAGGTCACCGCTAGTTTAGATGGAACTTTCACGGACGACACTACTCTCGACGAAAAAACCACGCTCACTTACACCTATGCGACTGATGGTAGCGGGGGTGAAATCCGTAATAAAGTAGCAGAAGAAAAAGTTACCAACAGCGCCGGCACCGTGATTAAAAAAACGCGCTACTTTTACGACAGCAATTCTTCTTACGCCACGGTGAGCACCGGGAATCTTTTCCGTCAGGCCGATTGGTACGACGCGACCAATGGCTGGTACAACAGCTACTACACCTACAATAGTTACGGCCTTGTGGCCACCGCCAAAAACCGGCGCTGGTATACCACCAGTTTCACCTACGATGCCTACAATCTTTACCCGGCTGTAACGACCAATCCAAAAACTTACACCGTGAGTACGGAGTATGACTATGCGACCGGCCAAATGACCAGCCGTACCGATGAAAATGGCATCACCAGTGAGTCTACTTACGATGGCCTCGGGCGAGTGCTCACCGTTTCGGTTCCCGATCCCACCACGGGAGTTCTGACCACCCTTTCCACCACTAGCTACGATGACACTTCTGTGCCTAGCTCTGTGAGCACCACCAGCACGGTGGGCGGCGTCACCAGCGAAAGCGTGACTTACATCGATGGCTACGGCCGAACGGTTCAAAGCAATACTTTGGCGGAGGACGGACTCTACACCACGGTGGACACTTGGTACGATTCGCTTGGAAATGTGCAAACACAAAGCCTTCCCTACTCCACGTCCAGCAGTGCGTATGGCCGGGACGATTCTCAATATGGCGTCAGCACTAGTTACGATCCACTCAACCGCCCTCTCACGGTCACGGCGCCCACCGGCAGCACCAGCTACGACTATTCACAGTGGGAAAACACCGTCACGGATGCGAATGGAATTTCCAAAGTTTATAACTACGATGCGGCGGGACGTCTTCTCGAAGTTGAAGAGCAAAACGACGGCGCCACTTACAACAGTGCGTACGAATACGATCCCCTCGGACAGCTTCTCACGCTCACCGATTCGCAAGGCAATGAACGCAATTTTGATTACGATTCCTTGGGCCGAAAAATCAGCCAGGAAGATCTGCACGATCCCACCGAAACTACGTTTGGAACGTGGAGATATACTTACGATGCCAACAATAATCTCCTCACTCAAACCGACCCCAAGGGTCAAGTGATTACCTGGGCCTACGACCTTCTTGACCGTGTGTCTTACGAAGACTGGGACATGAGTACAACCGCACGGGATTTCAATTATCTCTACGACAGTGGAACTCGCGGCCGTATGAAAATTTACCGAGTAAATTCCAACAATCAAGACATCAGCGTCTACTACAATAGCTACGATTTCTTAGGAAATCCCACCAAGGAAAGTCATTCCTATAAGAATCCCGGACTCGCCACCTATTCAAACTACATTTTTTTGAAGACCTATGATTTGCTGAGCCGTGAGACCAAGGTCACCTACCCTTTCTCCGTGCTCACGGTGAACACCACCTACAACGCCACCGGAGCCATTGAAAAAATCACCCGCGGCACCAGCACGCTCAGCAATGTGATCAGCGATATTGATTACACGCCCGCCGGCCAAGTGAGCTCAATGACCTACGCGAACGGTGTGGTGACGACCAATAGCTACGACCCTGCCGAGTCTTACCGGCTCACCAACAAAACTACCACCGGCAGTTACGGTGGCGTGTCCGGAAACATTCAAAACCTCGCCTACAGCTACGACGCTGTCGGCAATATCACGGGCATCGCCGATACGTCCATCACGCCCACGGCTAAAACCATCACGTATACCTACGATGATTTGAACCGCTTGCTCAGCAGCGCGACCAGCGGCCTTTCCGCGGGCGATTACACCGAGACTTATACTTACGACAGCGTCGGCAATCTGACTTACAAATCGAATGTGGGTACGCTTACGTATGCGGGTACAGGCGCCGCGGCCAATCCGCATGCCGTGACCGACGTGGCGGGAACCGCTTACACCTACGATGCCAACGGAAACATGACCTCGGATGGTACGAACAGCTACACATGGGACAAACGGAATCGTATGACGGGTAGCGGAAGCTTGGCCTTCAGCTACAACGCGGACGGCAGTCGTTACCGCACCGCCGATTCCAGCAGCGGAACTACCGTGTACAACTATTATCTTTCACCGTACGAAGAAATCCGTAACGGCGTAAAAACTTATTACATCTTCGCCGGCAGCCAACGTGTGGCTTCCTTGGTCGGCACCACCTACACCTACTACCACAATGACCACCTAGGCGGCACGGCTTTAACAACAGACAGCACGGGTGCCGTTACCCAAGTCTACGATTACTACCCTTACGGCAGTGAGCTTATTAATAATCAAATAGGAACCAGTGAAATCCACCACTCCTTCACGGACAAAGAACTCGAAGACGCCCTGGGCCTCTATTACTTCGAAGCGAGGTGGTACGACGGCGACATTGGACGCTTTGGCAGTCTGGATCCGGCGCAGTTAGATAACCGTGTGTTTAAACTCATCACCGATCCCCAGAGTTTGAATTTCTATGCGTATTCTAGGAATAATCCGATTAATCTTGTGGATCCGAGTGGGGAAGTGCCAGAATGGTTAAAAAATGCAGGCCAAAATGTTTTAAGAACTCTTGATACTGTTCCAGTGACAGGAGATATATCTGATGTTTATAGTGCCATTACTGGGACCACTTTATTTTCTCAAGAAGAATTAACACCTGAAGAAAGAGCCATGACTGCAATAGCAGGTTTGGTCATTGGAGCGACTGGAGGCCAAATAAGATTAGCTGATGATATAATCGAAACGGTTGAGAGTGCAGGGACGAAAGTGGGGACAAGAAATATAGATGGAGGAACTACAAATGCGGATGAGATACTAAATGGAGCTGAAAATTGGCTAGGAAACGGGTATAAAGAAATAGATGAAGGAGTTTTCCGATCCGCGGACGATAGTAGGCAGTTTAGAATGACGGACAACGATTTGACTGACCCAAAGCAAGGGCCTCATACTCACTTTGAATCAGTGGGACAAGGGGGTAGCGGAAGTGTAGAAAATTCACACGTTTATCTAGAAGACTAATCCATATGAAGAAATATTTATTTACCGGGATCTCTAGAAGAAAAATTGTCCCCGTAAGACATTTTATTGGTTTTCCACCTCAACTTAATAAATCATCTAAGAATGATGAAAGGAAAATGCTCCCCCTACCAAGCATTTTAATTATCGAGTGGGATGGAAAGAGGGCTTTTCTTTACCGTTTTTTGGATGAAGAAACTGCATGCGGAGACACGTGGCATCAAACACTCGAAGATGCATTCTCTCAAGTAGATTTTGAGTATCCAGGTATGGCGGAAGGAGATTGGGAGGAAATCCCTGGAGATTTTAGCAATTCAATTGTCGATGCTGTCGACTATATCTTTAAAAAAAGATCCGATGAATAAAAAACTCGATCTAATAGTCATAATTGCCATCACCTTTCTCATTTCGATTGCTGCAATAGTGGCGTTCAATATGGAGTTTGGTCCAACAAAAATAGCGGCACAACTCTCAAGGCTTGTCCTATTGGTTATATTTTCCTATTTTCTTTATCAAGAAAAGCAATGGGCCAGGTGGATCTTTGTGGTTATTAGTCTTTTAGCTGGAGCAGCCAGTAGTCTAGCTGTTTTAAGTCTGGTCGGTCTGGGTGGACCTGACTTCGGAGTCGCAATGCTTACTATTGGCACAATGGCTTTGTTTTATCTAAGTGCAGGAATCTACCTTGGCTTTATAAGAAAATGGAAGAAACCACAAACTGTCATCCAACGCTGACGACAGTAAATTCGTCCGGCGTGTAGACAAAAAGGCCTTTCGATCGTAGAATATGCTCTTAATTAGCAATCACACACCATGAAAGCACTCACCCGTTTTATACTGCTAGCGTTTGTTTCTGTCCTTTCAATGCCAAGTACATTCGCGGCGCAAAATGAGCTTACGGATGATGAACTGGCGGAATATTTAATCTTCGAAGCGGGCACCTGGTGGGACTATGTGAATTCCGTGGAATATGCGAAGGACTTCGATACATCCAGTATCAATTTTGCGGAAACTGAAGAGGAGGCAACGACCCGTATGGAGAGTCTGTCTTGCAATATCTTCCGTTGCTACACCCTGAGTGCCGGGGAAATTTACATCGATTATTTCATCGATAACGGCAGTGTCTACATGAATAAGTACGATGGCTACGATACGAATGATTTGGAAGTGCTTTCACTGGAGGGCCTGAGCGTGAATCCCATCGGTGAAATACGGGGAGCACTTTTGGGCTATGAAAGCATGAGTGGTTACGCCAGCGATCTACAATGTGAAGTGGACGTGGGAACGTATGAATACAAGGGTTACCAAAACGACGCGCTCCAACATCTTTGCACCTACCTTATAGAGGATGTCCAGGGTGAGGAAACTCGGTTCGTAAATGTAGAATATTATTTAAAAAATTTGGGAAAGGTTTATACCGAAACCGAGTACTATCTCAACGGTGAATGGCAGGCGACCTACTCGGTTAGCTTAACAGACACCAGTATCGACGTGGACGATTTAACGGATGACCAGAGTGGAAAAAATCTTGCTGAAACAAATTTGGATGAAGACGTTGAGCTCGCCTCCGACAATGACGAACTTTTGGCTCAAAACATCGAAGATTATGTTGATTTTGACGACCATACCTGGTGGGAATATGAACTGAACACAACCAATTATTACGACGGAAGTTCCAGCGTCAGCCGAATGGTTGAGGGGAGTGAAAATGGCCTCGGCTTGGAAGGTTATGTAGAGGACAATATTTACTACTTGAGCGGCTACGACGGTGAGGGATTCGACGAACCCTACATTGGTTTTGATTTGAACGGCTATTCTCAAGATATTCGTGAGGATGCCTACCTCGCCCTTAGCATTGATGAAGAAACCTGGGGCGATGTGGAAAATGTAAGTATGGAGTGCGAGTATTCCCTGGATGAAAGCCGTGAAGTAGAAATGGACAACGGTGAAGCTTATGAAGACATGGCTATTTTTGAAGAGTGCAGCATGGAGTTTGAATTGGTGGAAAGCGGCGTGGTTATGGAGATGACTATAGAAAGCTACTACCTAAAGGGTCTTGGAAACACGTCGTTTGAAGCACGCGTCTACGCCAGCGGGTCTTTGCTCCTCCAAATAAGCCGTGAACTCATCAGCACCAGCTTGCTCGAAGACGCAACGTTCTCTGACGTAGACGTTGAGAACAAGAATTTTCCTGCCATCGATTACCTTTATGATGAAGAGGTGCTCGCGGGTTACGAAGACGGAAGCTTTAAACCGGAAAATACCGTGAACCGCGCCGAGCTCTTGAAGATTTTAGTGGAGGGCCAGGGCATCACCCCAGATGAAAACACCTATAAAAACTGCTTCCCGGACGTCACCACCGAGTGGTACGCCAAGTACGTTTGTTACGCTAAAGAAGAAGGTTGGGTGGGCGGTTATCCCGACGGCACTTTCCGTCCTGCCGATTCCGTGAACAAAGTGGAAGCTCTCAAAATGCTCCTCAATTCGCAAGAAATCGCCACCGAGACCCCCGACGAAAAACCCTTCACCGATGTGGCCGTGGACGACTGGTTCGCTCCTTACGTGACCACCGCTCAAAAGCTCGAACTTCTCGAGGAAACTGGCTACTCCTTCAGCCCTGACTCCGACCGCAGCCGCGCCGGAATCGCGGAGGAGCTTTACCGCCTTTTGACGAGCCTGTAGAGTAGGCACATGCAGCCACGCCAACCTGCCTACTCCCTGATCTTCGCTTTTCTGATCATGACCGTGATCATGATTATTGCGACGACCACCATTGAAAACACCAACGAAAAGCTGGCTTATTTCACCGAAATGGAGGGCAGCACCGAGGCCGCTCTGGCCGCCCAATCCGCCGCCGAACAGGCTGTTTTGGCCATGAAGGACTACGAAGCCGGCTATTCCCTAGGGCTGGATGAGCAAGTTTTCCAAGTGGACGAAAACGGCGACGGCGACTTCGAAACCTGGGGTGATTACACCGTTTACTCCACCGCCCAACAGAACTCCACCGACGGCGCCACCGGCTACTACTACACCCCCATCCCCGGCACCGGCTCCGCCGCCGATGACGACGACTGCACCGTCCGCGACTCCAACCACGACGGTGACTTCGACGATGATGAAGGCGTCGACCACCCCTGCAACTGGAACAAACTCATGTACGGCCAAAGCGTCACCATTCCTTTATACGTCTCCGACGGCAGCGAAACGGGCGTTTTGACGCCGGCCGATCTCGGCCTTAGTGCACTTTACCTTAAGGTCAGAACTCCTTGTGCTGACAACGTGGGTCAACCTGATGAAGCTGATTGTAGCAGTAGGTTTGAATTGGATACCGGAGACGGCTCTCTAGAAGAAGATAATTCTGCAATTCTTTGGCAGATTATTGTGGAAAAAACAGATGGAACGAGCGTGAGTGTGATTCCGGATGATACCTCCGCATACGACCTCTACTCTCGTAGCTATAAAAGAAATTCAAGTCTTAATACAGAAATATATGAAGATTTGATCAATTCTGCTACAGGAAACATTGTTCTTGAGATAAGCAGTTTCACCAATCCTGAAACTTATGCAATCTGCTCTAACACCGACGTCGAGACCTTATCACTTCAACTGGATATCGTAACACCCCTAATAGACAGTAGTGCTAGGTCCATACCTTATCTTGAATGGCAATTGTCTACTTCGTCCACTTCCCCCTTCGCTGATACTAAGGCCGTGATTAGTGGTGAAGGCTATCACCAGGGGAAAACGGGCATTTACTACTACCCTTTTGTGATTACTCGCTCTACAACAGGTGAAAGTACAAGTATCTATACCTTGTCCAACTAAAGCAGCTTGACTTTTAACAGGTTTTAGGGCATTTTTATAGTGAGTTAACAATATAGCTATGAATACCCCAAAACATAGCAATCAGCCCGGTAATCAACCTTCAGTAGCTCCTTCAGCAGTACCCCCTAGAAAAACTAGTGGAACTTCTCTTTTAAGTGGGGCGGTAGGGCTCGCAGCTTTAGCAGCTGTATCGGGTTACTCCCCTGTTGGACGTGCGGAAGATTGGCAAGATCAGGGGACTACAAATAATGCAAATGCAGATGGTGAATATACGTGGTGTTTTGGTGGAGACCCAGATGGAGTGCATGTAAGACAAATTTGGGACTCTGTTGATAGTAAGTACGTTAGTCAGTTGCATGACGGGACATCCTCAGGAACACACATGGAGGGTATTGACGATGCCGTTGAGGCATATGATAGCTCTATAGTGATGTCGGGAGGAACTTGTGTGGAGGATGTCGACCCCGTTTTGGATCAAATTAAATTTCAAAATATTGCTGAAGGAACTAGCTTTATTGTTAATGGATATATAAATAGCGGTGCAGTTTCTAGTATTTCTTATTTAACTGGTGGAGAGTTTTATACTGGAAATCTCTATAATGGTAGGGCTTTTGGTGCGGTGGACGATGGCGACATTGGAGCTTTTGAACAAACTGCTACAAGCAATAGTGAATACTATATGCATCCAACGGCAGATTTGGTAAGTATTGTCGTTAATCCAGATACCGATCAAGTTTTTGCTTCAAAAGACTTTCTTACAGGTCAAGTCTACAAATATAACAACGCTTCTCTCAATACAGGCTCTGACTCAACTGAAGCTGCGCTTACAGGAATAAGTGGCGAACCTCGCTCATGGAAAGATGCTGCAGACTCTTCTACCGGTTACAATAGTATTGCTGTTTTAAGAGATGGCGTAACTCATATTGTCTCGGATTTAGATTCAGGTGCAGCAGTCGATCCCGACGCAGATGGTGACGGAGAAGTCGCTAGCGTTGACTGTGACGATACTGATGCTGCCGTCAACTCTTCTGCAACTGAAGTTTGTGACGGGGTAGACAACAACTGTGATAGTTCTGCGGATGGAGTGGATTCTGCAGATGTTTCAACCTGGTACCGAGATGCAGATAGCGACGGTGTGGGTAATTCAGCTTCAACCCAAGAGACCTGTGACGCTCCTGTTGGATATGTAGCGACTCCTGGTGACTGGGATGACAATGATGCTTCTATACAAACGGAACCTGTAGATACCGGCGACACTGGAGAAGAAACGGATACGGACACAGATACCGACAGTGACACTGATTCTGATACGGATACTGACACTGATACCGACACGGACACCGGCACAGATTGTGTAGAGAACCTCGATTCTGAGGACCCTTATGAAGTTGGCGAAGAAATTTGTTTGGAGGCAGGAACCTTTGAAGTAAAAGGAGGAACTGCGGAGGTTAAAGATGGAGAAATCGTTTTAAATGAGGATGCGGATGAAGGCACTGGGGACGGAAATGGTTTGGTTGTTAATGTAAAAGGCTACAGTGGAGTGTTTGTAGCAATCAACGGACAAACAGGTATTGAGCTTGGAGTTGAAGATAATCTGAAGGCAGGGCCTCCAGATAGTGAAAACACCAACGATACCCCAAGCAACTCAGTGAATGTAGATGTGATCTCTGGGTCTGCTACGATTTCTGGAGAGGGATGGGAACGAACATTGAATGAAGGTCAAAAAGGATCTTTCTCAGATTTAGAAGGTAGCGAAGGAGATTCAGATACCGACTCAGATGCTGACACCGATTCCGATGCGGATGCTGATTCAGATACCGACTCAGACTCAGATTCTGACACAGACGCTGACGCGGACTCGGATGCTGATTCAGATACCGATAAGGCCGAAACTCCAACTCCAGAAGATCCAACTGGCTGTGCTACTGGTTCCACTCCTTTGAGTGAGAGTGGCGTTGCTACGGGTATGGTCTTGGCCACCGCTGCTGCTGGTCTAGCACGACGACGACGAAAAGACGGACTTCAGGCTTAATAATCTCAGGTTCAAGTTGTGGATTTAGAGGCTTTTTTATGGTATAATAAACAGATTTAATTGTGCCTGTTGAAACAAAGCAAAAAAATCGGTTTTGGACTGAGTGTGACACTCCTGATTTCCCTGCTCATGACAGGTGTGAATGCCATGGAGTTTTTGAAGCTGGAGGACACAGAGAGAAATTTCAGTGCTCACCTGTATCAGGAGCGGGAACTTTCGGATGAAATTGTGATCGTAGCTATTGATGAAAAAAGTATTTCTACACCTGAAACGGGTGGACTCGACCGCTACAGTAGTTGGAATCGAGGGTATTACGCGCAAGCATTAGAAAATATTCAGAAAGAGGCCCCTACTGCAGTTTTTTTTGATGTACTTTTCTCAACGGAGACCGACGGGTTAAGTTCCGAGGAAATTTATGCCATCGCTAAAGAATACCCCAAGATTGAGGATTTTACGGAAAAGATATTAAATTATCTGGACCCGCCCCACCCCATTGATCAGACATTTGCAGATGTGCTTTCGCGCTATGAGAACGTTTACTTTTTAAAAAGTATGCAAGCAGAACAGGGTTGGGACAATGAATCCCAGGCTATGATTTATAGCGGTTCTGTAGAACCAGCTTCTATTTTTGCCGACCAGGTGAAAACAGCACTAGCGAGGGTGACCGTGAGCGAAGAAAGCACCAATTCTTCCATGATTTTTTCTATTCCCCGCTATTATCGAGAGAGTGCTTCCAGTGATCGTGAGCAACAGATAGATTTCCAGCTGACAGAAGAACATTTGGGGCGTCCTTTGAGTGACGAGGAAATTCCTCTAAAGGACGGTCAGATGCTTATAAATTACGCTGGTAAACCTTATAGTTTTCCATCTTTTTCTTTTTCGGATGTGTACTATGGCAGGGTGGATCCGAGTGAGTTTGAGGGAAAAATTGTTTTAATTGGAGCCACGGCGGCTATCATGCAGGACCGTCATTTTACCCCGATTGATGCAACTGCACCGATGCCTGGAGTTGAAATCCATGCGAATGCCCTACAAACTCTTTTGGAGGAAAGTTACCTAAAAGACCAAGGTAGCTCGGATTTCTTTGTGCAGACTTTTATTAGCCTGAGTCTGGCTTCTTTTGTGGCCTTATTCACCCCACTATGGATTGGTATGGGCGCTGTTTTTCTACTGATCCTCGCCTTCCCTTTCTATGCTCAAATGCGTTTTGATCAAGGGACCATCGTTAGTTTGATTTTACCACCGCTGAGTTTGATTGCGGCTTATGTAGCTGTGCTGGTGTACCGTAACGTGACGGAGTTTGCGGAGAAACGGAAACTGAAGATGGCGTTTTCGCGTTATGTGTCGCCGGAATTGGCGGAGGAGATTACGGAGAAGCCGGATATGCTGAAACTGGGAGGAGAGCGCAAGAATATTACGGCGCTGTTTCTGGATGTGGAGAACTTTACGACGCTTAGTGAAGGACTGGAACCGCAGGAAGTGGTGCGCGTTATCAACGTGTATTTTGACGGGCTGGCACAGGTGATTATGGGTCATGGAGGCAGCGTAGATAAATACGAAGGCGATGCCATTATGGCTCTGTTTGGGGCTCCGGTTCCGAGCACGGATCACGCGGTGAAAGCATGTTTTGCGGCCATGGCGATTCAAGCACGGATGAAAGAGTTGAACGCGCAGATGGGCTATAACTTAAACATTCGTATTGGGCTCGCAACGGGTGACGCGATTGTGGGAAACATGGGTTCCAGCCAACGTTTTGATTACACGGCCATGGGAGACACGGTGAACACGGCGTCGCGATTGGAGGGAGCGAATAAATTTTATAAGACCGGCATTCTGGTGAATCCAGGGACATTTGAAGCGGCACAGGACCAGATTTTCTTCCGTAAAATCGATACGGTTTGTTTAAAGGGGAAGGAAAACGCGATTGGCATTTACCAGGTTCTGGGCACGCAAGAAGGCGCTACGCCGGATGGCAAGGCGGTGCTTGCGGAGTGGCAAAGTGCGCTGGAAGATTACAAAGCGGCGAACTGGGATGAGGCGGAAAAAAAGATCCGCAGTGTGCTGACCAAGCTGCCGGAGGACGGACCTGCGAAAACGTTCTTGGGACGAATTGCGGAACTCAAGCTCCTGTATAAGCAAGAACAGACAGGGACACCTGGTCTTCGACCAGTATGGGATGGAATATGGCGATTCGAATCCAAATAATTACTCGGCTTTCTTCTCTTTGATCAGGCCCTGCTTTTTGGCTTGGTCGAGATTGATCACCGCAACGAGCAGGCTGATGAGCGTGCCCATGAGGAAGAAGCCTGGGAGGCTGAAGGCGGCCAAAACGATGCTCACGAGCGTGCTGAGCGAAAAGGCGTAGAAACCGATTTTGTAGCCGGCAGCGTAGTCGTAAGGCAGTTTCATGACGCTGAATACAATCATCATGAAGACTGCGAAGATGAGCAGGTAGACCAGGCGGGCGATTATGAACCCGAGGAAAGCAAAAATGAAGAGGAGGGCGACGGCAAATGGAATGAAGTTTTTGATACCTCCCCATACGGTGTCCATGCCAGCGTCGACGAAGGCTTTGTTGACAATAGTGTCTTCGGATTCAGCGAGGGGAAAGGCTTCGGTTCCATTGTTTTCGGAAACTACATAAATCGCATCCTGAGTGAGCCACACCGCGGTGTGATAGGCCTGGAATTGCTCCAAAGAAAAGGGCGTGACGGTGTCGATGACCACCAAGTTGAGTTCCTCTAAAGAAACGTCGTCCCCTTCCATTGCCAGCTCATCTTCAAAACCTTCCTTAAAGCTCGCGCTCCAGGATTCGGTTGGAACCACCTCGTTGAATTTAATGAAGTAAGGCTCCTGCACATTGCTGCTCGCCTTTCCATCCTGAATGGTGATGACCAATTCTTCCGGATAGGAATGCAGCACTTGATCGATGGTTTCATTGATTTGGTCCCGGTGGCTCAAATAAGGTCCCACAAAAAGCACCAAGGCACCCACGATCATGCTGAGAAAGGTGAAGCCGGCCAGGAACCAAAACCCCTTCCAAAAAGATCGTCCAGCGATGCCGGCGTAGAAGGAAGGTGAATAAATAGAGGCAGGGATGGATTTGAAGAATCCAGGAGCGGCGGCGGTTTTGGTAGCCATGGGTTGATGTAAGATGGCCGTAGTTTACCACTTAAAATTGGCTGGTGCCAAGATAAGTACCATCTCCCCTTTTAGAGGCTGTTTTTTGCAGAGTTCGTGGAGCTCGGCGAGGGTGCCGCGGTGAAAGGTTTCGTGCATTTTGGTGAGTTCGCGGGCGATGACCATCACACGGTCGGGGCCGAGGAATTCGAGCATTTGGCTGACGGTTTTTAGGATGCGGTGGGGCGATTCGTAGAGCACCGTGGTTTGCGTGACTTCGCGCAGGGATTCGAACAAAGTCTGGCGGCCTTTTTTTGCCGGCACAAAGCCAAGGTACACGAATTCGTTCATGGGAAGTCCGCTGCCCATCAGCGCCGTGAGGAAGGCGGCGGCACCCGGGATGGGGATCACCGGAATATTGGCGGCGAGGGTGGCTTTTACCAGCGCCCAAGCGGGGTCGGAAATGCCGGGCGTGCCGGCGTCGGTGATGAGCGCGATGTTTTTACCGCTTTGCATTTCTTCAACCAGCGCGTTGGTTTTAGCATCGGTGCTGTAACTGTGAAAACTGGTGCACGGGGTTTGAATTCCGTAATGCTTGAGGAGCACTTGGGAATGGCGCGTGTCTTCGGCGGCGATGAGGTCCACTTCCTTTAAAGTGCGCACCGCGCGAAACGTGATGTCTTCTAAATTTCCGATGGGTGTGGCGACTAAATAGAGACTCATTTTTTCCAGGGGTCAGTGGATACGGTGATGTGCGGACCGCGCAGGTAGGCCGGTTCCACGGTTTCCACGGCTTCCAAGTCGGTGAGTCCAAAAGTCATGATCATTTCGGCGAGACTTTGCAGCTCGTGACCTTGCACACGGGTCCAGTTTTTTTCGAGCACAATGGAACTCAGTTCGTCGTTCAGCGCTTCGGGCAGGTCGGCGATCACGTGGATATTTTGGTGTGGGTAGTCTTTGAGCAGCGCGGCGAGGGAGCCCACTTTCACGGCTTCATCTTCAAATTTAACGCCCACGTCCATGCGGCCGGCGTGCAAAATAATGAGGGTTGGCGCGGTGACGGCAGCCTTGCGGCGGAGCATGGTGAAGGTGTTCAGGGCGTAGATTTTCGCACCCAGTCCGTAGGCCAGGGCATTGGCAAAAGCCACTCCAGTGCGGAGGGACGTGAAGGAAGCGGGGCCTTGAGCCACCACCACATCGGTGATCTCGGCTTTGCTGAGTCCGGCTCCGTCCAAAAGCTCCTGTAAAAAAGGCGCCAGGGTGTCTACGTCGCGGCGTTCGTCGGGCCAGGTTTTTTCGGCAATGAGTTCAAACTCGCCGGGGTTAGCGGGGTTCGCACGTAAAAGTGCGAGTTCGTGCATGGGCTCAGCCGTGTTGAGGGCAAGTATCATAGAGAAGCATTACTCGATTTCATCGAGTTCCACCCCAGTGTAGTAGTACTTGATGATTTTCTCAAATGACCAACCCTTTTCCGCCAGCGCTTTGGCACCACAACCCGAGAGTCCCACCCCGTGGCCCGCAAAGGCCGTGGAGCTGCAGTAGGTGTCGGGAACGGAAACGAGATAAGGAGTGTTGGTCCAGCCCCAGACGTCTTTGGCGTTCTTGGTGGCCTTTCCATCGGACTTGCTGAAGTACGGAGTTTTGATGACGACGCCTTTGTAGCTGACCACGGTTCCTTCGGTGGACTGTGCGGCGGCTACCACATTGGGGTGGCGCAGTTCATAGCCGTAACCGAGGTATTTTTGAAAGGTGTTGGGATCGTCTTCGCCATCGTAGGGCATGCCGGGGAATTTATCGGCCTGCGTGAGGTAATAGTAGGCGTAGCTGCGGGCCAAAATAGACATGGCCTTGAGTTTTTCGGTGGGCGTGTCGTTGGTTTCTTCCGCCATACCAATCAAATAATCTTCCAGCGGAAGTTCGTTGATGAGGATGGGCGTGCCGCTCATATCGCGGACTTCGATGGTGCCGCGGAACTGGTTGTCGTTGATGCTTGTATCCCAGCTGGCTTTTTGTTCCATGGTGGCAATTTTCATAATTCCACCGGTTTCGGGAACGAAGCGAATGGGGTTCGTGGCGGTCCATTTCTTGGACCCGGAAGTAACGGTGTAGGTTCCTTTGTCGTCCTTCACGCGCACGCGGCTGTTGGCTGAAAAGCTGCTGAGCAGCGTGGTGCCATCGTAGACATTGAAGGTGCTGGAAGAGCTTATAATAGGTTCACCCACGGCGTTATCGGGCGTGAGTTTAATGCGGATGGGATTTTCATACGCTTCGGTTTCCACCGCGGCTTCCTCACCCACGGTGATGGTGAGCGCATAGGCGGAGCTAGTCAAATTGCTGCTGCCGAGCCGTGGACGAATAGAAAGCTCGTGTTCGCCTTCCGTGGTGGGCGCTGTGAGATTGAAATAAATGCGGCTGCTGGAACCCGCTTTGAGACTCTTAAAGGACATGAAGGGCGTTCCCGTTTCCATGCCTTGCGGCTTAGTGAATGCCAAAGAAAAGGCATTGGACCCCGTGGTGCTCCACGTGGAAGTGGAGGTGTTTTTTACTTGAACCCAAATGTATTTTTTCTCTCCGGGATCAAAAGTCAGGTCCGTGTAGGCACTGGTGATCACCGTCTGGCTGGAACTGCTGGAGCTGCTAGACGAGCTGGAGGAACTGCTGGTGGATTTCTTTTCTTCCACTTCCACATAAAAGCCCAGGTCCATGACTTGGTCTGATTTGCTTGAACCGTTGAAGACTGGCACAGCTTCAAAATGCACGAGTCCGCCGACTTGCGTTGCGGTGGCCGTGAACGTGAAGGTCGCGGTTTTGCCGGGCGCCACGGACGTTTCGGTCATTGTAGCGGTTCGCTTTTGAGAATCTTTGGGGAGGCTGATGACTTTGTCGGCGTTGGTGTCGGCGTTGACCACCAAGTACGTGGACTTGTCCCAGGTTTTGCTACCGGTGTTTTTAATTTTAATAGACACGCCCACTTTCTTTCCTGGATCCACCACTAAGAGGTCGCGGTCTCCCACTTCTTCGTAAGCGTAAGAACCACTGCTATCTTCTTCGTTGTCCAAAGAGGCGGCCACAATGCTGCGGATGTCGGCCAAATAATCGTAGGTGTAGCCTCCGGGACAGGTGGTGGCGTCCACATCGCGGTGGCCCAAAAGATTGGCCATGGTTTTACCGCGGTACTTGCCGGTTCCATCTATATCGATGTCGTGGAGTTCAGCTTTTTCGTAAACCAGGGCTGTGAGCGATTGCATCATGTCACCGGGCAACTGGTCTTCTTCATAATTTCCAAGCAGAGCTATTCCAATGGTTCCGGTGTTGTAGCCGGACGCGTGCCCTGCCACCACTCCTTCCTCTCCGGCACGGCCTTGGTACACGGTTCCGTCGGGGGCAATGATGTAGTTGTAACCAATGTCTCCCCATCCGCGGGTCGCGGCGTGGTAGTAATAAATCGCGCGGATCGCTTCATCGGGATTCTTTAAATTGGAGGTCGTGGCCGTATGGTGCACGATGATTTTTTTGATATCTTTTGGATATTCCTGAGGCCATAAATAAGGATTCCCATCTTCGTCGGTGGTGATGCTATCCACAATTTTTAGATCGGGATCGGTTTCCGTATACGTGTCTACATTTTCATCGCTCATTTCTACATCGTAGTAACGGCTGAGGAGCAGTTCTTCGTTCGCTTCCCAATCGTCACGAGTTTGTATTTCGTTATCGTCTTTAAAAATCAGCTTTTGGAATTGGCTGAGCATGGACGATTTTCCGCCATCCACCGCATCAAAAGAAACCTTGCTGAGCTTGGGGGTAATCGACGTATCTTCGGTCGCCAAAAACACTCGGTATTGGAAGGCCTCGCTTTCATTCGTAATCACATAGGTCCACAAATCGTCGTTGGCGCTGTCGGGCTGATCATTGTCTTGTTCCAAAACTTGCCAGTCGGTCCAGGTTCCTTTGGCGTCGCGGAAACGGATTTCCAGCGCAGCGGACGTGCCCTGGGGCAAAGCTTCTTGCCAGTTCAGACCCAAGAGTTCAAAGGAGTGCTCGGCTTCGTAAACATTGGACACAAAACGACGCTCGGTTTGGTAGTGCGCGCCCAATTCCATAATGGAAGCGGAGGGCTCAAGAGGGAGCGTCAAAGACTGGTCGCCTTGAATGTGCGTGCTGCTGGAGGGTGTGCTGTGAGTCAGCACCGCCAGGAGTGGGAGCAGAAGGAGAACGCCTAAGCCGGTTTTCTTGAAAAGAGTCATCTAATAATTATAGCATTTTTTAAGGCTTTTCTCAACGTGGGAAAGCGTGGTAAACTTCTCATACTTTTTCCCTAATTACAACTCCACTATGGCTACCGTTGTTACCGACCAAAATTTTGCTGACGAAGTCTTAAAATCCAAGCTGCCTGTGTTGGTGGATTTTTATGCGGAGTGGTGTGGGCCTTGCAAAATGATCGCGCCTTTGGTGGAGGAATTGGCCAAGGAAATGGGCGAAAAGGCTCTGATCGTGAAGCTGGATGTGGATGCGAGCATGGACACCGCGCAAACCTATGGCGTAATGAGCATCCCTACTTTGATTTTCTTTAAGGACGGTAAAGAAGTGGACCGCATGGTGGGCGCTATGCCAAAAGACACTATGGAAGAGACGCTGAAGCGGTTTATGTAAATCAGCCCTAGCGTGAGAATCCAAAGTTTTCTTTTGCTGCACTGAGTCCTTCTATTTCCTCGATGAAGTTGAGGTAGGTGGATTTTAGTATCTCCACACAAGTGCTTGCAGCGACTTCACCCGAGTCGTTGACTCGTTTGAGTACGAGCTTCTTGATTCGCAAAGGAATTTTTTTGAGAGCCCGTGCAAAGAACAAACTTTCTGAGGTCTTGTTCATGAGTGCATCTGAAACGGTAAGAACGGCTTGTTCATCGTTCAGTTGCATTAAGGTGAGTGCCGCCATCTGTTTAATGAGTGGATCGCTGCTCAACAAGTGTTTTTGTGCATAGGCTTTCTCCCACGTAAACCCTAAAGAGCCGATGACATTGAGGGTTGCTAAAACATTTTCGCGTGAGCTTCCTGACATGATTTGTACAAAATACTTCATGAGCAGAGGTTTTAATTCCGCGAACTGCCAAATGGAAATTATAGCAGCGGCCTGGACTTTTGGGTCGGTGCTGTCTAGATGAGGCCTCACATAAGCCACTATCCCCCTATCATGGAAAAACCGCATGGCTGAAATGGCTCGCGTGCTCACTTCCGGATTCTTGTCATTTACAGTATTGCGCAAAAAGGTAATAACCTTATCTGGATCAAAATCACCCAGCTGATCCAAAATAAGTAATTTCAGTTCGGTGTCTTCTTCTTCCAAAAATATTTTCTCGTAGGCTTCAATAAGATTCAACCGAGTGAAGGGGAAAGCTTCGAGTTGTTTGTTTAAATCTTTGAAGGAATGAATGGCTTCCACGATGGAATATTTTACGGTTGAGTTGTGCTTCTTAAACATCTCTAGCAGGTTTGGTAGCACTTCAATGTTATTGATTTTTCCCAAAGCAAAAACAATTTTTCGCACCGTTTCTTCGTCCAAGTTTCTCCAAGAAATAAGCTTCATCAATTCCTGAACTCCCACTTCGTGGTAGGCTTCTTCGGCGAGATTTTCAATGGCTCCATGCATGTCCACTTGATTGGTGCTTCCCAAATTTAATAATACCTGGTGGAGATAAATCTGCCTGATGTAGGCAAAGAGACCTGCATTTATGAGGAGCAGAACACAGGAGACTCCCAAGATCCATATGTTAGCCAGATACTCGGTGAGTATGGCAAGCCCCGCCCCAGCCACCAACATGGCAGTGGCATCTGAATTCCCACTAATAAAAGTGGCTACTCGATTCCGTATAGAATTGGGCAGCGCCGTGTAGGCTTCCATGCTTGAATTCGAGAAAATGGAGTAGCCCACAACAGAGGTCACCAGACATACGACGAAAGCAAACAGTGGCGTTGGGAATAAAAAGAGCAGAAGAAAAGGAATGAACACTAAAACAGGAGAAAGGAGCAGCGAGTTGAGTACTCCGGCTTTCTTTGTGATTTTATTTTGGACTAAAAGGGCGAGACCCAACAAAAGACTGGTGGCTATATTCAAGTACCCTGAAATTTTTACATATTCTTCCTCAGAGAGCTGTTCTTCTGCAATTTTCTGGAACTCGAAATCGCTGATCCACCACACCACATTGAAGATGGTCAGCGCAACGAAGAGCGTCTTAGCCAAGTTCGTTTTTCTAAAATCCACAAATTCTTTCTTGAGCACATTCCATTCAGAAACTTTAGGCCCCTCCTCGGGCACGGGCGCCAGTTGTTTTTCATAGCAGCTCTGAAGGAAGATGAGGTTGATGGCTGCCAAAACAAGACTTCCACAAACCAAGAGGATCAAATCCTCCAAATCCAAAACTTCTTCGAGCAAGCTAGAAGCTAAACCCGCAAGCACTCCACCCAAACTGTAAGCGGAGGCATAGTGTACAAAGTTAGCCTTGGACTCAAATAAGGTACTCAAACTTCCTGCCAAGCGCCAAATCACCGTTCCCCCTAAAATGAGATAGAAAAAAGTACTGACTACCAGGAAAACTGTGTAAACCCAGGTGTTCCCGGATTTCATCAGCAGATAATTAGCAAAAAATAGCGCTGCCCCGATCCAAGAAAAGATCTGCAAGAGCTTCGCCAAACTTATTTTTTTCATCATAGCTGCGATGAAAATTGTCAGTAGAGAGCCACAAGCTGCGCACACTATGTAAATGTAGGGTAGGTAGTCCGCCCCCACCCGTTCCACAAAAAGCACCCGCCCCACAATGCCGGAGAGGGCTGCCCCAAAGGTGTAAGCCACAAAAATGGGCAGTAGCAAAAGCAGTTTCTTCCATTTTTCTTTTTGCTCCCTGGACGCCATACGTTTTATTTTTTATTTCAATCTCTTAATTATACCAGAAAATGGCCTAAAAGAGAACTGGATCTTCCCCTGGCAGGTGTAGCTCGCGGGCGTCCATTTTTTGATAGACTTTGTTCTGACGCTGGGCCTCTGCCTGGGCACGCACATCGCAATCTTCGTTTTCTTTATGGCCGTTGTGGCCGCGCACCCAATTCCAGGTGATTTTTTTGTCGAATAAATAGGGCGTTAGCAGTTCCCACAGATCGAGGTTTTTCTTACGTTTCCAGTTTTTGGTGAGCGTGCTGATGACCCAGGTGGAATCGCTATAAACCTCAAAATTTCGCTGGTCCGGGTGCTGCTCAGTGGCGTATTTCAGGGCTTCAATCACCGCCATAAGCTCCATACGGTTGTTGGTAGTATAAGGTTCACCATCCTGTTTTCGGACCTCTTTCCCCTCCACGCGGAGTAGAAAGGCCCAGGCACCGGGGCCGGGGTTCCCGAGGCAACTTCCATCGGTATAGATTTGAATGCTCATGGCCAGCATTGTAGCAAAGTTTTTTAGAATGCCAGAATAGACTTGAAAAAAGACACCCTAGCCACTAAGATAAGCCCGCTCTAGAACATGTGCGGGTGTCGTATAGTGGCTATTACCACAGCCTTCCAAGCTGTTGAGAGGGGTTCGATTCCCCTCACCCGCTCCATTAAAAAACGGTGGCCCAAAGTGGCCAGCGGTTTTTAACCGTAGTTGAAGGAGGGGAAGAGAACCCTCTCGCGCAAGCGAGTGGGTTCAGAAGCTCGAGCGAAGTGAGTGAAATCTGTGCACGTGCACAGATTTCCGAACGTGCGATGAGCGCATTCAAGCGAAGCGCAGAATATTCCCCTCACCCGCTCCAAAGAAAACTAAGATACCCCGAATGTTTTTTTTGACTGTTTCTGTTTTTTATTGTTAAATGTTAAACTGATCTTTTGAAGCTCACTTATGCAAGTCCCTCGTGAACTTAGCCATTTCCGCCCCTACTTTGGAGAAAAATGCACAGGCGAAGAGCGGCATCTCGTTTCTTTGCTAGGAAGTACATTTTCAGACCTCCAAGCTTTTATGGATCATCTAAGAAAAATTGATGTCCATCCTTGCGCTAAAATGCATGAGAACCCAAACGGGGAAATTCACCAAAATCGTTGCCCTGTTCGTGCTATGAACGCTTGCTGTGCGCATCAGCAAGAATGGCAATTGGAGGGCGATCGTGCAGTATGGCATTTGCTGGATGGGGCTATCGTACTTGCTTATCATTTTCATCTGCTTTCTCTACAAGAACGTCGCACCCTAGAAGTCAGAAAGTCTGTGGCTACGGGCACTCTTGTAGCAACAGATCTGAAAGCTTCGATTCATTATTTCAATGTTAGTGGACCAAATGAAGCTCCCGTGACTAACGCATCTATAAGAACTACAGAGCTAGCGGCAGGTCGAGAACTTTTAGCCATTCGAGATGAACTGCTGGTGTTATTTGAGGGTGAAGTCTCAAAATATAGACTCTAGTTTTTCTTTTCCTTGGATTTTGACATAATAGGTTTATGAAAACCTTTAACTTTTCAGCGGCGGTCTACAAAGATGGCAAGTTCTATGTAGCCGAGTGTCCACAAGTTGGCACGGTGAGCCAAGGGGAATCTGTTGAATTGGCTTTGGCTAATTTGAAAGAAGCTAGTGAATTGTATTTAGAAGAGTTCCCCGAATACACTAATAAGAGTTTATAATGGATGAGCATCTAATTTCAAAAATTTGCGTGCTGTACGATTTAGGTGAACCTACAAGTGAGGTCCGTGCTGTTAAAGGTGGGCTCATCCATAAAATGTGGCGGCTTCAAACAACTAAAGGGGAATATGCGATCAAGGAGTTAAACCTTAGAATCCAAGACTTAGATTCAAACATTTCCTCTGAAAACAGTATTCAAAAAGCTCAGGAACTGACTGAATCCATTGCTCAAGCATTTTTGGAAAGGGGCGTCCCCGCTGTAACGGCACTTAAAGCTGGATCTGAATATGTTTCAAAAATTGCTGACACATTGCTGATTGTATTTGAATGGGTGGAGGGAACAAGCCTATCTGTACAAGCAGCTTCCAAGGAGCAGGCTTTTTTAATCGGAAAAACACTAGCGAAAATCCATGAAGTAAATTTGGCCATTCCTGGTCTAGACACGAATACTTTAACGCTATTTTCCAATGAACATTGGGAAGTTCTTTTTGGGAAATTTTTGGACAAGTTTCCTGAATCTGCTTCATGGCTTTCAAAGGAGCTTGTGCTCGACTGGAATCAAAAGGCCAAAGATATCATTCGTAACCTACAAGGCCACATGGTTATTAGTCACGGCGATATAGATCAAAAAAATGTGATTTGGAAAGATGCCGAGCACCCTTTTATAATTGACTGGGAATCTGCAGGACAAGTGAATCCTGGCTTGGAATTGATGGATGCCGCCCTTAATTGGGGCGGATTGGTGAGCGGTGAAGTAGATGAAAACAGCGTGAAGGCTCTTCTGGATGGCTATAAGAGTGAAGGGGCTGAGATTCTCGAAAGTGGAAACGAGCTCCTGAGCGCTTGCATTATAAAATGGCTTCCTTGGCTTGAATTCAATATGCAAAGGGCGGTCGATTCAGCGAAGGATTATGAGGAACAAAAACTAGGATTTTTCCAGACTCAAAATACCTTGCGAAATTTGGATTTAATCACAAAGAACTTTAATACATGGGCAGACTTTTTGGGCTGACTTTGACCTCTCCTCATTTCTAGTTCTTCTTTCTATAGCTCTGGATGAACACTCCCAACACAATAAATAATAATCCGATTATTGAAGAACTTAGGATAGGCTCCCCGACAAGAAAGTAGATGAAGATCAGGGATACAAAAGGCGTTAAAAAGACCAAGTTGGAAACCTTGGCCGTCTCTCCAACTTCTAAAGCTTTGAACCAGAAAACAAAGGCGAGACCATTCGTGAAGAATCCAATCCAAGCCAACCCTGCTACTTGCTTCATGTCTAGGCTGGGTATTTCTGAAAAGAATAGGACACTGAGCAGAACATAAATGAAGCCAAAAACATAATAGCAAAACATGGAAGAGAAAACTTCATATTTTAACTTTTTACCGAGTACCGAGAAGAGACCGTAAACAAGAGCTCCTGAGGCTGCCATAAGGATTGCGGTGAGGTTTAGATTATCCAACGACATAAGTTCTCCCTTGGAAACCACGATTGCGACTCCAACGAAGGAAAGTAGGATGGAAATGAATGTACGCCAAGTGAACTTCTCTTTTAAAAGAAGTACTCCAAAAATAACCACCATTACCGGCCACAAATAGTTAACCACAAAGGCTTCTTGTGCTGAGGTTCTTTCGATGGCTCCAAATAAAAATAAATAATACAAAAAGCATCCTAGAAAGCCCATTCCTGCCAGCTTCCCTATGTCTTCCTTTTTGTAGGTGGTGAGATTCTTTAACTTGCCTTGAAACAGCATAATCAAAAAAAGCCCAAAAATAGTAAAGGGGAAACTGTAAAAGATAAGCTGAATGCTTGATATGTCTTGCAGTATGAGCTTGCTTACTGAAGCTGTAGAACCCCACAGCAGAATAGCGAGAGCCGTGTAGACGTAGGCGAGCTGGGACTTCTTAACCATGCACCGATTATAATACTTTTATTTAAGTTTTTAACAGTTTTTTCTCTTCAATATATTAGCAAAGTCTGCACGTGCAGACTTTAGTTTTCCCGTGAATTTGACCGTTTTAATTCATATATTCACGGTATTTTTGCGAATAGGCGTGAATTTAAAATTCAGCTCTGTGGGCCCCTTTAGCGTATTCCTGAATTTTGACCAACAAAGCGTAGTAAATCTTTTCGTGCTTGAACAAGGCGAGGTTTCACGGAATCACTAAATCATTGTCGGGCTCAGAATCTGCCCAGCTGCCGGGAGTGTTCATAAATTGGTAGCTGTGATTATTACACATTATGTTGTATGATGCTGGCTTAACTGATTAGTGAGCACTTTAAATGGAAAGAAAAGACTCGGTATTAGAACAGGACGCCACGATGGATATTTTAGGCGAATTAAAATCGATCCGTGTAATCTCCTGTGGGAAAGCACATGAAGCAACGGAAACTTATATGAAATTTTACGAATGTCCACGCTGGAGCAATAACGCTGCCTGTGGACATCTATTTGAATACGATTCACCGGTTCAGATCGTGCTCAGGCGGGCCGGTACTTTAGCTTTTTCTTTGGGCCGGCAAACAGAAGAGGATCGACAAGCTAAAGAGGCTAAGTTAAGTGAGCTGTATCATGCTTTACACGGTTTAGACAGCCAGGCGGCGGACTATTATCATATGTTGCGGTTGAATGGGGATGATGGTTTAACAGAAATCACCGTACAGCAGATTCGGGCCCAGGAAACAGCCCTTGGGAAACAAGTGCTCGCCATTCGGGACGAACTCGTTGGTTTATTGGAGATAGTTATCCAATAAGAGAGCTGGACGAAGTGGCCTCCGCTGAGTAAGCTATCGCCATGGATTGGTTTTCAATAATCATGATTGTCGGAGGCCTCACCTTGTTTGAAACGGTGAGCAGTATCGATAATGCTATTATTAATGCTGAGGTGCTGAGCACAATGGGAGCTAAGGCTCGACGATGGTTTTTGCTCTGGGGAATATTGTTTGCGGTGTTTGTGGTTCGAGGAGTTTTGCCTTGGCTGATTGTATTTTTTACGGCGCCTGAACTTGGTTTCTTTGGTTCTCTCACGGCGACCTTTAGCAATGATCCAGCTGTAATCGAAGCCATTGAATCTTCTGCCCCTATCCTACTGAATGGAGGCGGAGTCTTCCTCCTTTTCCTCTTCTTCCATTGGCTCTTTTTGGAACCAAAAAACTATGGACTGCGTGGCGAGAAATTCTTTCACGCTCAAGGAGTTTGGTTTTATGCCGTGGTGTCCATTCTACTCTGTCTCATCGTTTGGTACAGCCTACAGGTTGACCCAAACATGGCCTTTGGGGCTGTAGTGGGTTCAACGGCCTTCTTCATCACCCACGGGTTTAAAGAGAATGCTGAAAAAGCCGAGGCGGATATGCTTAAGAAAGGAGGTATGTCGGATGTGAGCAAAATTTTGTACCTGGAAGCAATTGATACCACTTTCTCTATTGATGGAGTTTTGGGAGCTTTTGCCTTCACGCTTTCGGTTCCTCTCATTCTCATTGGGAATGGATTTGGAGCCATTGTAGTGCGTCAGCTCACCATTAGTAATATCGACCGCATTAAAAAATACATCTACCTTAAAAATGGTGCGATGTACTCCATATTGATTCTGGGAGGAGTGATGCTTGCTCACAGTTTTGGTGCCCATATCCCTGAATGGTTTTCTCCAGTAAGCACCGCCCTTGTGATTTTGTTTTTCTTTATCAAATCAAAAAAGGCGATCCCGTTTTTACCTAAGACAGCCTGATCACAGTTTTTAGTGGGACCTTTCTGAAATACATAAACTAAAAGGAAGCGGCGAAAAAGATCATGATCTTTTTCAGAGCGCTCCTGTGTTTCAGAAAGGTCCCACTAAAAAAATCGCCCTAAATGTTTCTAATCGTTGTTCAGCATCAGGTGAGAGCTTGGAGTAAAGGTGCAGAACATTGCTGTAACTGAGCTTTTACTTAATCTGTTGATCGTTTCCCGAGGGAAAGACCGGCCAGAAAAAGGTATCTGTCTATTCCTTCTTTCTGAGTACTTAAACCCACTGCAGAACGAGGTGATAGTGGCCAACATATCTTTGGGAAGATGATGTCCATCCAGGCTTACTAGGCGATTAGGAACTTAGGGCGCAGGAGGTGAAAAGTGGTGCTAACCTGATGGGTTGTCCGATTTTTGGGTACTTCGTGACCGAAAATCGGTTCGGGGGTTCCATCGTAGGGGCTTTATACCTTTTGTGCCGTAAGTTTCGCGCCGTGTTTTCAAAGATCATCATATTATTGTACCACGACTTGCTAGTTTTCGCAAGGGGCTTGAAATGAGCTTTGCATGGCAGTACAATGTTTATGACGATCCTAGCGATGAGAAACCATCTCGGATAAAAGGCCCTCTTCGTGAGAGCCTTTTATTTTGTCAGTGGTGGACCCGCGGGGAGTCGAACCCCGGTCGCTTAGGTTGACGATCCTAGCGACGGATGCCAATCCCGGGCCCACAAAACACTGACTCATCTGTTATAACTGACCGACCTTTATAAAAACCTGAAATTTTCCTGAATTATTTCTGAATTAATCCTGACAAATCGCGCAATTCTCACTGTGCAAATGTTCAAACCCCTCCGCCAAGTTTAACCTGAAAGTTCCGGACCGGTCCGGGATGCCAACCTGTAAAATCATTTCTAGGCAGTATGACGAAAATGTGTAAAACTGAGTGCATGCTCCCCCACGGCCCCAACCCCTACTTCACCCTTTCATCTGAATTGCTGCATGAGCGAACGTATGTGCGTTTTTTGAAAGACAAAGTTCAAATAGATGAGATTAAAAAAGACTACAGCTACATGGACGTGGACGACAGTGTGGGCATTGTGGCGCTGAATGAAAAAGGCGAGATCGCGTTGGTGGGTCAGTGGCGCTACCCCATTAAAGAATACAGGTGGGAAATTCCCGCAGGCATGAGTGAACCGGGCGAGACTCCGCTTGAGAACGCGCAGCGGGAACTTATGGAAGAGTCTGGCGTGAGTGCTTTGAAATGGACGGCGTTCGGGTCGTACCAAATGGACGGGTCTAAAATGAATCAACAAAATCACCTGTTTTTGGCGGAGCAGCTTACGGTGGGTGACAACGCGCCGATGATAGACGAGAAATTAGAACGGCTGTGGATTCCGCTGGAAGAAGCCATCGCTTTAGTGGAAGCGGGCGAACTCCGGGATGGACTCACCGTGATTGCCTTGTTTAGAGTTCAATCGTATCTCCAAAAGCAGGGACGATAACTTCTTTGATCCCATTCCCAAGCATCGCTGTTTTTAAGTCTTCTGCGGCGTCTTCTTCTCCATGAACGAGGATGAGTTTTTGTAGGCCTTGAATTTTGGTGGCGTAGTCCAGGAGGTCGCTGCGGTCGGCGTGGGCGGAGTACGCATTCATGATTTTTACTTCCATCTTCACATCGTGAGGCTTACCGAAAATGTTTACGGGACTCATTTTATCAACGATTTTACGTCCGAGTGTGTTCACCGCTTGGTAACCCACGATCACGAGCGTGTTTCGGTGGTCTTCAATGGAGTTTTTAATGTGATGCAAAATGCGTCCGTGCTCGCACATACCTGAGGAGGAAATGATGATACAGGGGCCGTTATGATTATTTAGCGCCTTGGATTCTTCCACCGACTGAATGTAGTGGAGTTGTGAAAAATTGAAGGGATCGGTTTTGGAATCGAGGAAGAGTTTTTGTGTTTCTTCATCGAGCACACCGAGGTTTTTCTTGAACACTTCCGTGAGGTTCACCGAAAGCGGTGAGTCTACATAAATGGGCAGTTCAGGAATTTTATGTTCGTTGGCGAGTTTGTGGAGAGAATAAATAATTTCTTGCGTGCGCCCGAGTGAGAAGGCCGGAATGAGGATTTTACCTCCACGCGCGGCCGTGGTTTTTACAATGGCAGCGAGCTTGTCTTCGGCTTCCAAAATGGATTCGTGCAGACGGTTACCATAAGTGGATTCCATGAGCAGATATTCCGTTTCTTCAACCTGGTATGGGTTGCGAATAAGCGGCATGTTGCGGCGACCCAAGTCTCCAGTGAAAACTAGGCGCTTAACTTTGCCGTCGTCATGGTCTTTGATGGTGAGCACGGTGATGGCGGACCCGAGAATGTGTCCCGCTTCGCGGAAGCACAGCATAATATCTGGATCGTCAAAAAGATTGATGCAAGAATCGTAAGGAATTCCCTTGGCCATTGGCAGGGTGTTTTCCACGTCCTCAGTTGTGTAAAGCGGTTCAATGAGAGCCTCACCCTCCTTAGCCTTTTTTTCATTGAGGTATTCGACTTCCCTTTCTTGGATGAAAGCGGAATCGCGGAGCATATAAGACAGCAAATCCACGGTGGGTTTGGTGCAATAAATAGGCCCGTTGAAACCTTGCTTAACCAGGTTTGGGAGGTTCCCGGAATGATCGATGTGCGCGTGCGAAAGAATCACCGCATCTACTTCTTTGGGATCGAATCCAAAGTTCTTGTTTTTATCGCGTTCATCGGTACGGCGCCCTTGGAACATTCCACAGTCGAGCAGGATCTTTTTTCCGTTCACCTCCAAAAGGTGACGTGAACCCGTTACTTCGCGGTCGGCTCCAAAGAAGTGGATTTTCATATTTTAGGTTGAAAAAATCTTTTAACTATAGCATATTTAGCCTCTTTAAACAAGATACGGCATGGCGGAAAAGGCAAGCACTCTGGTCGAACTGATACAGGCGGAAAACCTTCGCCCTGTTAGTATAAGCAGCTCGTCCGCTTTAAAGCCAGGCGATAAAGTTCTATGGATTCCGGATGCTTCGGACCTCACCAGAGATATGGCTGAAATCAGCGATCGTGTGAGGATCTTGATTGTTAAAGAATCGGAAATGAATGGCTTGCCTTGCGTTGAAATTCCTGAAGAAAAACGGACTGTGCAGCTCAGTCTTCTTAAAAGTACCGATCGTGTTTTTTACTTAAGTACGTGTAGGGACTCAAGTGCTCCCGCAGGATGGGTCTACCGTAAGGAAGAGCCTGTTCAGCGATCTATGGTTTCAAGTTCGTCGAGTGGTGGAAGTGATTTAGACCTGCTTACCGCGTTGAGAGGGGGGAGTCAAAGACTGCCTCACGACACCGTGTCTCATCTAAAAAGTGTGCTTGGTTCGTATCCATTGGGAGCCAAGAAAGGAAACGGATACGTAATGATTGAGTCTTCAGTAGATTTTTATAATTTGATGTATACTCAACTCAAAATTTGCAATTTTTCTCTTACTCAGGAACCTAACGAAAGATACTCGATAGAAGATAGTCGGTTGGGACAAATTGCCGATATCCTTGGGGATGAGCTTATCAAAAAAGGTTATAGAGCGACACCTCCACTGAAGGACAAAACTGTGGCTTTCCACAAGGGCGCCTTATTTAAAGATGGACGGTTGTCTGGTTTGATACTTTATCATCAATAAGTGACTCTTGGTTTGGGCGCCGCGCCGTCCACCAAGTCTACGATTTGTTCCACTACGGTTATTTCGCCGTTTTCAATTTTTAGGCCCAGCACGAGGCCTTCACGGACTTCGTTGCTGAAATATTGATCGAAAACGAAATTGCCGAGCGAGTAGTAGATTTGAACGCCGTTGTAGGTCTCGTGATTTTGGATGACGTGTGGGTGGTGGCCCCAAATAAAGTCGGCGCCGGAGTCTACAAAGGCGTGTGCCTTGGCGACCACGGATTCGCGAGCGGTGGCCTCGTACTCCCAGCCCCAGTGCACGCCAATGATTAGGTAGTCGACGAGCGGATCTACTTCTTTTATTTTGGCGAGAGCAGCATCGGTGTCGAGGCGAATCACGGCGTCGTTGAGGCCTAAAAAGCCAACGGTGGTGCCGGCAAAATCGTAAGTGATGAAACTGTAGGGGCCGCTGGGCGTGTCGGGGTGACCGAAGGAATCGATGCCAACAGCGGCGAGGTAGTCATGGGTTTGCTGGGGGCCGGTTTTGCCCATATCCAGCGTATGGTTGTTGGCCATGCTGAAGGTGGTGAAGCCGGCGCTTTTTAGGAGCTCGGCCACAGCTGGCTCAAAGTTGAAAATCATGGCCGTTCCGTTGTTGGTGTAGTTGCTGTCGGTGATGGGGCCTTCCAAGTTTCCAACGATGAGGTCGAGCTCAGGCGCGGCGAGTTTTTCTTGAATGGCGGTGATTATTTCCGGCATGTAGGTGAATGGAAAAGGCGGCGGCGTTTGTTGGCGCAGGGTTTTCACATAACGGTCGAGCATGATGTCACCCGTGAAGAGAATCGTGATGGTTTCGGAGCCTTCTTTTTTAGTCCATGCGGCTTCGTAAAATTTCGCCTGAATGGGCTCGGGCTGGTCTTTGAAAAAATGAGCGCCGGTTGTGAGCGCGGTTAAGAGGAGGGCGCTGAAGCACCAGAGAGCGTTTTTTTGAAGAGGCGTGAGAGTGGGCAGATTCATGTGGCCTATTTATGATACTTCTTACCAGCCAGCAAGGTGAAGGCGCGGTAGACTTGCTCCTTTAAAAATACGCGCACCATCTCGTGAGTGAAAGTCATTTTTGAAAGGGCCAGAGTTTGGTGGGCGGCGGCGAGCACTTCGGGGTGAAGCCCGTGCGAGCCGCCGATGAGAAATTGGACCTTGCCGCTGCCGAAGTCGCGCTCTTTGAGAAGGAGGGCCGCGAACTCGGGCGTGGTGAGGTGTTTTCCGAGTTCATCCAGGGCGATGATGCGGCATGCGGGGTCGAGTTTTTCGAGGAAGGCTGCTTTTTCTTCGGCTTGAACTTGTTCACGGTCGTCGCGTTTGCTGGGGCTGAACGTGAGGTTTTCCAGTTTCGCAAAAGGCGTAAGACGTTTTTCGTATTCGGCTTCCAGGCTCGCGAGGGCGGCTTCTTTGGTCTTTCCGACTTGGAGGATTTGGATCTTCATTTACGCTCATTCTAATGCTACAATCGCCGCTATGAAACCTAAAAAAGGTCAAAGCGTTGAGATAAAAGTGGATTCCCTGGTGTATGGAGGAAGTGGAATTGGGCAAATCGATGGATTTAAAATTTTTGTGGAAGGAGCTGCGCCCGGTGACACCGTGGAGGCGAAAATGACCAAAGTGCGCAGCAAATATGGTGAGGCCAAGGTTTTGAACGTTTTGCAGCCTTCTCCACAGCGCATTCAGCCGCGTTGCAAACATTTTGGCGTGTGCGGGGGTTGCAAGTGGCAGTTTTTGGATTACGCGGATCAATGCGAAGTTAAAGAACAACAGGTGAAGGACGCCGTTACGCGCATCGGCGGACTTTCGGCGGATTTGGTGAAACCGATGGTTCCGAATGAATCGCCGTGGTTTTATAGGAATAAGATGGAATTGTCCTTTGGGATGAGTCTGGAAGGCGAAGATATGCTCGGCTTTTATCCGCCCGGATTTCACTTTGAAGTTTTCAATGTGGAGGAATGTTTTTTGCAGTCGGAACTAATGGTGGAAATCGTGAAAAAAGTTCGTGCCTTTGCCATTGAAAATCGCATTCCCGTTTACAATTCTCGCACGCATGAAGGGCTGCTACGCACGCTCACTATTCGCGAAGGAAAAAACACAGGTGAAGTGATGATTATTTTGAGCACGTCCACCGGAATTTTTGATCACCGCGATGAGTTTGCAGCGCTGTTTGCCGGCGACCCTCGCATCACGTCTTTGTATTGGAATAGCGTGTACCAAGTGCCTGGCCAACCCACGTGGATTGAAGAAAATTTGCTCGCTGGAAAAGAGAGTCTGACGGAAGCTTTGATTCTGGAAAATGGACAAGAACTGCGCTTCGACATCCTCCCCCAGGCCTTCTTCCAAACCAACACCAAACAAGCAGAAGTTTTGTATTCGCACGTGATGCAAGTGGCTGGCCTCACCGGCGCCGAAGTGGTTTTTGATTTGTACTGTGGAACCGGAACCATTGGACTCTTTTGTGCGCACAAGGCCAAGCAAGTGCTGGGCATTGAAATCAATGAATCAGCGGTGGAAAGCGCACGCGGAAATGCGCAGAAAAATGGCATCACGAATGCGAGTTTTTATTTGGGCAGTGTGGACCAGCGTCTCAGCGAACTTACGGAAAAACCCGACGTGGTGATTGTGGACCCGCCCCGCGCAGGACTGGAAGGAAATGTGGTCGCAAAATGCGCCGCGTTTGGAGCTGCAAAAATCGTGTATGTTTCGTGCAATCCAAGTACCATGGCCCGGGACCTTAAGCTCTTTTCGGAATGTGGTTACACCACGCAAATGATTCAGCCGGTGGACATGTTTCCGCAAACCTACCACGTCGAAAATATTGCTTTACTTATAAAAAATGTCTGAAAATTTTCGTGACGAATATGAAGAGGAAATAACTGAAGATGGGTTCGATTCCTATTTAGAAAAACTGTGCAGCGCCCGCTTTATTGATGAAAAAATAGACTTAATTACAAAGGCTAATCAATTGGCTGGAGACAATACTATTCGACTTCTTCATCTGCGAAAAACCCTAATCTCAATGTTTGGACAGAGTATTGGAAATGGCACCAACGTGGTTTTGCATTTGCACAATTCTAGAGGCAATGAAGTAGATATCATTATTTAGGCGGCTTGGGCTGACTGGGATCCTTCTTCCCAAAGTACATCCATTGCCTGCATTCCGTAGGATGGACTGAAAGAAAACCGCTTGGGTTCTTCAAAATTATAAACCTTGCCAACTCCTGTGATTGCAGCATCCATCGTTCTTTCAAAAATACCGCCCGTACGGTTTGTACGAATGGCTTTATTTTGAGAAGTACAAATGCGTTTGAATCCATTCTCTTTTGCAAATACTTTTATGGAGCTCAACAGGCCTTTGAATAAAGCGGCTTCATCCACTTTATAAAGATAGGTGCTAGAAGGATTGAATGCAGCCGTTAAAGTTTTACCATCACCTTCAAAAGCATTTAAAAGTACCACACCCATACAACGATGGGTTTCTGGGTCCTCCAAAATGAGTTCAAAATAGTTCTCCATGTTCCACATACAGTCTTTGCCAACTTTTTTTGGATTGTCCCCACTCACACACACTCCCCCTACCATACGTGCATTTGCTGTTTCTTTATTTTTTGCGATATATCCATGGAGAATTTCTCTTTCGGTACCAGAGGCTGAACTAAATTTTAGAAGCTCGGTAGCTAAAAATTCTTTTTCGTCTTCAAATAAATTTAAGGCATTTTGCACGGTATACGCCTCAAACTGTTGGGCGTCATAAATACCCCCACTTATGTTTTGTTCGGTCTCAAGAAGCTGAGCTACATTTATTTCTCCAAGCTGGAGTTTACTTGGGTCCACATCGGCCCCCGTTATGTATTCAGCCAGTTGGCGCGTGCGCTCACGCTGAGACCTTAATTGACCATAGAAAGCCTTGGTTCTTTGCTTGGGTGAAGAACTGGCCACTTCACTTAAACCACGAGTCGATTTCTCGTAGCGCGCAAGGAGTTCTTTGATTTCATCGGGGGTATATTTTTTACCCTTTTTCTCTAGAACCTTTGAGATTTGCTTAATAAAGGCGTCCGTCAATCCAAGCTTGCCAGGCTGCATACCTTCTACCTTCGATTTTCTTTCTCCTGAAATTTCACTGCGCGATAAGTGTTCAAAATAAAGTGGGATTATTTTTGAGATTTTTGGACTTTTAAAGCCTGCTTGGATCACACGTTTGTTGATTTCTTTCACTCGATCTGAGAAGAAAGTGTTGAGTTCACAAAGCAAAGCGTAGTCACGATTCGACGACTGGTTTACTCGATCCGTGGTGCCTTGCACGTAATCCCGCACGTCTTCAAAATAAGCAAATTCATAACTGATCATGAGATTTTTAAGCTCTTTTTCATTCACTTTCTTGTCTCCATACATGGCATCCAAAATGATCATGCACATCTTCTCTTCAATATCCAAGTTCGCTGCTTCAGCGGGACTTAAACGTGTCTCGTGATTTATCTTTGCAAAGTTCTCATCCACCATTTTTAAAACATCGACCTTCATCACTTGGGGCTCATAATTACAAGTCGCAAATTTTGCCGATATATCCGTTACATTTTTGACTAATTCGTCGGTCTTCCCTTTGTCTAAGCTTTGCCCTTCTTTTACGGAGATCTGAGACTGACTCATCAAATCAATTTCATAACGCGGACGGATTTTATATCCAGCAATATCTGCACCTCGATCTTCACAACTTTTATTATTCTCGGCATTCGTCCATTTCCCAGCGTTGTTTTTATAAACTTCTTTTAGTAAGTCGTCGTAAAAAGGTTCGGTTCTTTCTTGAGCCGTCAGTTTACCGGCGCCCGTCATTCTTGACGCTATATCGTTGAGTCTAGCAAGGTAAATCTCCTGCGTTCCTTCTGCTTTAGCTTTTTTATAGCCACTGATGATGGCTGGCGAGAGGACGCGGTATCGATCTAAAAATTCTAGTACCATTTCCTTGTCACCTGGAGTGATTACTCCTGCCAGAAGACACTGCTCATAGCCTTTGACTATTTCCTCAGCGGACTTACCGTGTTTTCCAATCACTTGATTGATGAAGTCGCCACTTGAACGGTCTTTTATTAAGTTATCAAAATGTTCCAGTATCCAATGACAGAAAACTAGCTGCTTATTGTCTGTAAAAAGGACTGGGCACGCCCTAACAAAAGTCCCAATGAGTTGTAGGCGAATGGTGAGTTCTTTGATGTTTTTTTGGCCTTTAAAAGCACACTCCATCGTTGGCCCAACAAGGTTCCCATTTTCTATACCATCCACACAGTACTCAAATTTTTCCGAAAATAGCTTAAGCAATCCAAATTCAGATTCATCTCGCACCACTTGATCAAAACAATTGAGCAGCCATCGAGTAGCGCTTTTATTTTTTCCCATAAGCAATGCAGGCTCAGACCTCACAAATTTAGTCACTAAATCTAGTTTTCCAAGCATGGCTGCAATGGATTCTACATCGCCAAAAATACAACATTTTATGTCTTCAGATAGACTGTCATCACCGATTTCTGCGTTCAAAGTCGCTAAGCCTTCCTTTACCTTGGGCCACGCCTTTTCAAATTCTGCTGGAGACTCTTTATAGTTTTCTAATAATATTTTTACTCCTGAATTGCTTTTTACACATGTATAGACGTCTGCTATGAGTTTTAGTTTATTTAGGTCCTCGCCATACAGTTCATGATAGAGACAAAGAGACAACCATGGGTCTTCTAGATATTTTATTTTGGCGATGTCTTTAAAGATCTGTAAATATTCCATTCCTTCAGCGGGATCCCTTTGATAGACATGAAAAAAGTGCTTAGTGGCGGCCATTAGCTCATGGCCATAAGGTGTCCGGAATTCTTGAGCCCACAAAATGCAAACCTTTAATGCCTCAAGATCGTCACCATAGATTTCAAATAAATCTAGCGTACTATCAACACAATCATAGTCCCAATATCCTTTATATTCTTTTCCTAACCCCGTAAAAACCTCTAAATACGCTTGAGCCTGGGCTTCATCACGATCGCGTAAACGTAGATAAGCATTGAGAGCTTTTCTATAGTTTTCACGGGAGCCGCCAAGATAGCCCACTGCAAGGACCCAAGGTTCGGCTTTTTCAAAATCTTTTTCTTCTACATATTTAAAATTGTACATTCTAGATAAGACAGCTTCTGCCCCTTTTCTTTCTCCTTTTTTGTAGAGACTAAGGATATAAAGCATGTGTTTTAAGTCTCCAAGGAAGCCGTTGAATTGACCAAAAATACGTACATCTTCAGCCAATGCTTTATATTCGGGATACTTAGTGCCAATGTAGGTGAAGCGTATTTTTAAAGATAGGTGCGCTTCTAGACGCATTTCTCCTGTCTTTTTTTGTTCTTCATAAAAGGCTAAACAAGCATCATAAGACTTTCGATCGGTAAGGAACTCTGCGTCACACTCATTTATAATGGTGCCAAACATGGAGCCTAACCTGATAAGATTCATAAAATCGTAGGCCGTTTGAAAACGACTCAGGTCATTTGGATGTTCTTTCGCTATGCCAACAAGTAAGTCGGAGGCTTTGTCTAAATATTCAGGGAAGTCTCTATAGTAATCAAAGAAATCATTATTGCTCAAGAGCGTCTTGCTTACTTTATGAAAGAAATCTGGATTGAATTCATATTGGTCTTTTAGCTGACGCAGCAAGGCAATCTTTCGAAGTGACCCCGATGATGATTCTAACGCTAAAAAATCTTCGAACACTCCAAAATTCACCTCTAAAATGTCGAAGTTATCGATCAAGCGATAGACGATGCGTACCCCACGCTGGTTGATTTTTTCAAAAAAGATCGGATAAAACTGTGGATTTTCTTCCAGTTTTTTGAGTAGTTTTTTAAAAACTTTTAAATGCTCTTGGCCGCGGTGCCCAACTATTTCTTCTAATTCTTTAATTTCTTGTTTATCTTTTTTCTCCAATTGGAGTATTCGCTGGGCTAGTTTTCGTTCTGTAGTATCTCCAATTAAAGCCTTTAAAACTTTATCCGTTGTGAAACTAGCAGCCATACGAATTTCTTTGTCCGTCATTGCATCCACATCAACTCGAGCCTCTTCGGAAAAGACATCTTCGGGTGCGGATTTTTTCTGCTCGTCAGCCATAGTGAAAATAATCTGATAATTATAGCAGATTTAAGGTTAAAACTCAACTGAGCTAGACTTGTTTCAGCCATTCCAGCGCGGCTTCACGACTCTTCAGCTCATGGCTGAGTTGTTTTTCCCATAATTCTTGGAGGATTTTTCCCACTTCAGGGCCGGCTTTGAGGCCGGTGGCTTCCATGATTTCCTCACCTGTTAAAAGCGGTTTTGGTTTTTCCTTAAAGTGGGCCAGGCAGTCTTCGTAGGCGTTTTTTACTTCAAAATACATGGAAAGATCTTTAGGCGTGGTTCCGGCGGCATCGGCGTAGAAAAGCAGAAGGAGGTCGGGGAAACGGGGGTCGAGGAACCAGTGGCGTTGGCGGCCGGTGGGCATGTCCAAAAGTTGTTGCATCATGAAATGGTGCTTCACCACCCAGCTGACGTGTTCAATGGCGCTGCGCGAAAAACGCAAACGGCGCATGATGCGTTCGGCGATTTCGGCAGAGACTTCTGCGTGACCATCGGTGCGAATTCGTTCCGCGATTTTAAAAGTTTCCGGCTTGCCAATGTCGTGGAAAATCACGGCCCAGTGTGCGAGCAGACCGGCGTCTTCCGGCAAAGATTTGAGCGCGTTCATGAGGTGAGTCCACACGTCGCCCTCTTGGTGGAATTCCATGGGCTGCGCAAGGCCCTTGCAGGCTTCCAGTTCTGGCAGCACGTAGGGCAAAACCTCGGTGTCTTGCATGTCTTCAAAAGCCACGGCGGCGGACTTGGCCATGATGATTTTATTCAGCTCATCGCGCACGCGTTCCCAGCTCACTTTGTCGGCGAGTTGCGCGTGTTTTTTTATGGCGGCGTAAGTGTCTGGATGGTAGCCAAAATTGAGCGTGTTTTTGAATCGGATGGCGCGGATGATGCGCAAATGATCTTCCAAAATGCGTTCGTGCGGCACGCCAATAAAACGGATGAGACGATTCGTGAGGTCGTTTTGGCCGCCCACAAAATCCAAAATTTCGTCGCCGACTGGGTCGTAAAAAAGTCCGTTGATAGTGAAGTCGCGGCGCTTGGCGTCCTCCTCGGCGTGAGTAAAAGTCACTGCGTCGGGGCGGCGGCCGTCGGAGGTGCCGCTGTCGCTGCGAAAGGTGGCCACTTCAAAAGTGTGTCCGTCTTCCAGCACGTTTATGACGCCAAAGTTCTTCCCCACCGCGTAAGTTTCGGCAAAGAGCTTTTCAATTTGTTCGGGCAAAGCGCTGGTGGCGATGTCGTAATCCTTGGGGTCTTTTTTAAGCAGCATGTCGCGCACGCAGCCACCCGCAAAGTAAGCCTTGTATCCGGCTTTTTGCAAAGTTTTGACGATTTGAATAGCGGTGGAGTGCATGAGTTATAAACTTTGAATGAGTTCTCCTGGTGAGAGGATTTTGAATCGAATAGGTGCGTTTTTCATTCTCGATGACTTAAAATCTTTTTTATCTAAGGTTATTAAAGCCTCTACTTTTAAAAATTGTGCTGAATTCAGGATAGGGGCATCTTTTAAGATTATCCATTCTGTCCATTTTTCAATTTCTTCGTCTGAGTGTTTTATTTGGTCTATTTTTTTGAGCTCACTGACCAATGTATATAAACGAGGCAGACTGGCTCGACCAACTTTCCGAAGAATATTTCTTTTCGCTTCATTTAAAGCGTACAAACTGGTGGATAGTTCCACCTTGCCAAGCTTGGCCAATTCAAAAAGCATAGAAGATCCCCCGTTCGGCGAGAGTGTTGCTGTAAAAAATATATTGGCGTCCAAAAAAAGTGACTTCATGCTTATTTCTTAAGAAGCTGTTCCAGTTTTTTGATCAACTTAGCATCTAAGCGATCCTCTGCAATCCACCCTTCAACTTCCTTGTCTGTGTAGAAAGCCGCATCTGAGTTTGGATACTCAAGCTTCACAAAGAGCACACCTTTGCTAGTGAGCTCAGCCTGTAAAAGAGAATCTTCGGAGATACCTAATTTTTCTCGAAACTCCACTGGGATAGTAACCATCCCCTTGGCCTGAGTTCGAACTACTTTAGTTGGTGACATGTAGATAAGTTAGAAAGTAGGAAATTCTAACTTTATTATAAGTCCATATTCCAGTCTTGGCAAGCTAGTGACACACATAATTGCTTAAAGTCTCTTTAGAGACTCAAAAAGCTCTTTCTTGTTTTTATAGGCTTTTACTCCAATGCCTTTTTCGGCTTCAGCTAACGCCTTGCGAAGTTTTTCGTTAGGCACCTCGCTTGGTAAGATTTGGGTCGATTCGTGTTGCAGGCGTATAAAAGACATAGATTAGAAGTTGGTGGCAATGAACGACAGGATTATAAATGGTTGTTTTCTAAAAGTCCTGAACCCGAAGGGTCACGTAGTACAAAAACCTGAAATTTTCGGAGAAAATTATTCTGGCAGATTGACGGTCTGGAGCGAAATGGGAATATTTAAAACGAGCTCACCAAGTAATTCCACGCGCCGCAGCCGTGTTGCGCTCAGGAGATTTTTAGAGCTGGTCCCAATCTGGATCATCGCAGAGAATATGCAGCACAGTCCCTACAAGCCTTCCACGGAATGAACTTGTAACTTCCCCTTCTTCCTTCCATGCATTTTTGACAGTTTTTTGGACTCGACCTGCTTCGAGGCTGACTTCACGGACGACTTGACGAGCTGATTCTGCTAAACGTTCACACATAGAAGATATTTTGATAAAACAAGAATATAGTCTACCATGGCTTCCACTTGATGCAAGCAATGCTCATCCTATCTATAGAAACGTCCTGTGACGAAACCTCGGTGGCCGTGGTGCAAAACGGCTGTGAAGTGCTGTCCAATATTATTGCGTCGCAAATTGCGCAGCATACGGAAACGGGCGGCGTGGTGCCGGAAGTGGCGGCGCGCGAGCACATTCGCGTGATGACTCACGTTTTGAAACAAGCGATGACCGAAGCCAAAGTGACTTGGAACGAGATTGATTCGATTGCGGTGACCAAGGAGCCCGGGCTTTATGGATCTTTGATTGTGGGACGCAGCACCGCCGCTGCGCTGGCTTTTGCTAAAGATAAACCGCTGATTGAAGTGAATCATATTCACGGGCACATGTATTCGACTTGGCTACTCGGCGGAGCCGAGGATGCTCCTGTTTCTTTGCCGGAGTACCCCATTCTCACTCTCACGGTTTCCGGTGGACACAACGAGCTCGTGCTCGTAGAAGGTCCGGGACAGTTCACCATTTTGGCGGAAAGCATTGATGACGCCGCGGGTGAAGCCTTTGATAAAGTGGCGCGTCTTCTGGGTCTCGGTTACCCCGGCGGACCCGTGATTGAAAAACGTGCACTGCTCGGCAAACCCACGTTCCGCTTTCCCATTGGACTGCCCAAAGAAAACAATTTCAGTTTTTCCGGGCTCAAAACCGCCCTGCTCTACCACGTTCAGGAAAATGCGGATCGCCTGAAAGAGGAAACCTTTGTGAATGACACCGCGCACAGTTTCCAAAAAGCCGCCGTTGAGGCGCTGGTGCTCAAGCTGATGCGCGCCCTGCAAGACCATCCCGTAAAAGAGGTTCACCTCACGGGAGGCGTTTCCGCCAACAAAGCCCTGCGCGCCCGCATTGAAGAAGAACTGGGACGTCTTAGCTCTCCGCCGATTTTCCGCTTCCCCAAGCGCATGAGCTATTGCACCGACAACGCTGCCATGATTGCGGCGGCGGCGTATTTTATGCAGGCAAAAGCTTGACTAATTTTTCATAAGTAGGAGAATTAAAGGTCTCATAACCCCCAACACTATGAGACTCTCTTCAAACGATGATTTTGGGTTAGATATTAAAGGGAACGGAGTTTTTACCGAAGATCCTAACGTACTCGAAATACCGGAGCAGCGGCCTCTTGTTAGAGATATGCCAGAATTAGCCGTGGTTCAAAACACGCCTGAAGTTCCGACTGCATTGGACATTATTAGAGAGAGGGTTCTTATCATTGGCAAGGTTCCTGTCGCTCCAGCACGGTCTGGCTTTGGACGTAAAGACAAGGGTCTTGAGGAAAACAATTGAGTCAGAATTGTAATTTTCTTGCCTTAACCTGATATTCTGGTAGAATTTGGGTTAATCTTTGTAATTCCTTAAACAACCTATGGCTGACGACATTCAAAATGACCAGGGAGGCAAGATGCAAAAGCTGCAAACCCCCCAGGGTATTCATGATATTTTGCCAAAGGATCACGAGTACTTTACGTTCATTAAGAAAGTTGTGCGTCACCGTTGCCGTCAGGCTGGTTTCCGCCGTATCACGACGCCTATTTTGGAGTACACCGAAGTGTTTGACCGCTCTATTGGAGAAGACACCGATATTGTTTCTAAGGAAATGTACACCTTCCAAGATCGCAGTGGACGCAGCCTCACTTTGAAACCGGAGGGAACCGCGGGCGCTGTGCGTTCTTATATTCAACATGGAATGAAGGAATTGCCACAGCCTGTGGAACTTTACTACATTGAACCTCACTTCCGTTACGACCGCCCTCAAAAAGGACGCTACCGTATGTTCTGGCAGATTGGAGTGGAGATCATTGGAGAAAGCGATCCTGCGCTCGATGTGCAATGTATTTTCCTTGCGTGGAAGATGTTCAAAGACCTCGGGATCGAGAACCGATTCACTTTGCAACTCAACAACATTGGTTCACAAAAGAGCCGCTTGAAATACAGGGAAGCGCTTTTGAATTATTACACGGGCAAGGAACGAAATTTGTGTGAGGACTGCCAACGTCGGCTCAAGAGCAATCCGCTGCGACTGCTGGATTGTAAAGTGGAAGACTGTGTGATTTTGGCGCAACTCGCACCTAAATTTGAGCAATATCGCAGTGAAGAAGATGCCGAATTCCACCGCTTGGTGAAAGAATTTTTGGATGAAATTGGAATCGTTTACGTGGAAAACGACAAGCTGGTTCGTGGGCTGGATTACTACACCCAAACCGTGTTTGAATTCTGGGATAAAGAAACGCATGGGCAAAACGCCGTGGGTGGAGGAGGACGTTACGACGGACTCGTGGAACAGATGGGCGGAGAGCCCACCCCTGCAGTTGGATTTGCACTCGGAATCGACCGTCTTATTATGCATATGAAGGCGGCGAGCATACGCGTGCCTTCTAAGGATGACGTGCACATTTTTGTGGCGCAACTGGGCGATGAAGCGAAGAAAAAATGTCTACTGCTCATTGATGAACTCCGCGAAGCCGGGGTTCGCACCGTGGGAGCGCTTGGAAAAGGCAGTATGAAGGCGCAACTCCGTCTTGCCGACAAATTTGCGGTTCCCTACTGTTTGATTTTGGGTGCAACCGAGGTTCGTGAGGGCGTTATTATTGTGCGCGACATGAGCAAGGGCCAACAACGCGCCGTGCCCATGGATAAGGTGGTTTCCGAAGTCGTAAAACTCATCGGAAAGGAGAACTTGGACACCTACAGTCCGGGGGAGATTTCGATTTAGTCAAGCAGTCTTTGGAACAAAGTGGGCGTATTTTCAGTTATAATACATGCCTATGAAAAAACTTCTCGCCAGCACCATTCTCAGTTTAATGTTCTTTGTGACGTCTGCGAGCGCAGACTTTTCTGACGTGAGTACAGCTCATACGCATTATGCGGCCATCACCAGTCTAGTTGAACAGGGGATTTTGCAGGGTTATGAAGATGGAAGTTTTAAACCGGGCAGCAATGTGAACCGGGCGGAGGCGCTGAAGATTATTTTGATGGGAGCGGGCGTGACGGTGGATGGCGAAAGCAATGCGGGGATTTTGTTCAGTGATGTGGACAGCAGTGATTGGTATTTTGATTATGTGAGCACCGCGGTGAGCCTGGGCATTGTGCAGGGTTACAACGACGGGACTTTTAAGCCGGAACAAACGGTGAACCGGGCTGAGGCGATGAAAATATTGCTTGCAGCTGCGGAAGTTTCGGTGAGCGCCCCAGCGACGGCGCCCTTCCCCGATGTGGCGACCAGCGATTGGTTCAGCGGCTACGCGGCTTACGCCAAGACTTGGAATATTCAACCGCCACAAAGCGACGGACTCTGGCATGCGGAAGACGATATCACTCGCGCGAACTTAGCGGAAATGGTGTACCGCTTGCAGCAAAAGGACGAACTCGGACACGCCTTTGATGAAGGGACGAACTGGCAGAAAAAAGAATTTCCCACCGTGAATATTTCCATGAAAGTTCCCTTTTCTTGGGGCTATAAACAGGAAGGAGTGGGCGCGGCGTTTTTGCTCGACCGCGAAAATGACCAGGTGAGTTTGCTCTCGCCATATGAAAATGGAGGCACGATTCTAATGACGCGTTACGCGAATTCGGAAGGAACGAGCAGTGGGTCTTTGTTTGCAAATATTGCCGGCAATAGCGTGTGGCAAAGTGGGCAGACCACCCTCAACGGCTACCCCAGCCTGGTGGTTTATCACGACGAAGGTATTTATTATCGAGAATGGTATGTGTACATGGAAAATAAGAGCCTAGTGCACCTGGTGGCCCTGCGTGGTGACGGAGCTTATTCCAATTATTTGGAATGGTTCTTTGAAGCCATGGTGGCCAGCATTGAGTACGACGACACCACCACTTCAGATCTGACGATTGAGGAAACGGTGGCTCAGTTGCGCGCAGCGATTCAAGTGGACGGTGTAGGAGCTGACGTTAAGGACTTGCTTGCGGACTGGGAACTCATTGAAACCGACACGATTGGCGTGGGAACGGGGCCGGTGGATTATTTCTATTCCCCCAGCGCCAATGTCACGATAAAATACGAGCGATCTTTCGATGTAATTCTTGACCTTGAAGAAGGCGAGACCTCGGCTTTCTAACCTACATTCTATGAAAATTCTATTGGCTCTGAGTTTGCTGGCAGCTCTGGTGAGCGGCTGCGAACGTGAAACAAGCATGACGGAAGATACCGATTTGATGGATATATATGAGACCGATGTGGACACAGAGGAAACGAGTGAAGTGGAAGAAGTGGAAACGGAAGATGGCTTAGATCCAGAGGAAGTGCCGGTGACTTCTGTTGGACCCAGTGAAATTCCCGCTGACCTCATTCCTTCCCGATGAGCCAATACGACGACGCTGCTCTTGAACTCCACCGCCAAAACAAGGGTAAGTTAGCCGTGGCCGCGAAAGTAAAAGTGACGAACCGCGAAGAGCTCAGCAAGGCCTACACTCCCGGGGTGGCGGCGGTTTCTTTGGCGCTCGCAAAAGATCCTTCACTGATGTACGAGCTGACGCCGAAAGGAAACACGGTGGTGGTGGTGAGCGATGGAAGCGCGGTTTTGGGACTCGGAAATGTGGGTCCGGAAGCGGCCTACCCCGTGATGGAGGGAAAGGCGCTTTTGTTTAAAGAATTCGGCGGACTCGACGCCTACCCACTGGTGCTGAGCACGCAAAACGTGGATGAAATTGTGGAAATTGTGTGCGCGATTGCGGTGGGATTTGGTGGAATCAATTTGGAAGACATTGCGGCGCCTCGCTGTTTTGAGGTGGAGGCACGCCTCAAGGAACGGCTGAAAATTCCCGTGTTCCACGACGACCAGCACGGAACCGCGATTGTGGTTTTGGCCGGGCTGATCAATGCGTTGAAAGTGACGGGGCGCGGTAAGGATTGCAAGGTTGTGGTGAACGGAGCGGGCGCGGCGGGCATTGCCATTGCCGAGCTTTTGATTGCGGCGGGTTTCACGCACTTGGTGGTGCTGGACACGGTGGGGGCGATTTACGAGGGGCGCGCGGAGAACATGAACTCTGCCAAGGACGCGATTGCTGCGCATACGAATCGCGAAAAAGAGGCCGGCAGTTTGGCCGACGTACTCGTGGGCGCAGATGTGTTTATTGGGGTTTCCAAGGCGGGGCTCGTGAGTCAGGACATGGTGCGCAGCATGAAAAGTGCGCCGATTGTGTTTGCCATGGCGAATCCGGATCCGGAAATAACTGAGGCCGATGCCAAGGCGGCGGGCGCCGCGGTGGTGGCCACGGGGCGTAGTGACTCAGCGAATCAACTCAACAATGTACTGGTGTTTCCGGGGATTTTCCGCGGCGCGCTGGACGCGCGAATCGGCAGCTTCACGGAAGCCATGTTTTTAAAAGCCGCAGAAGCACTCGCTGCGCTCGTGCCGGTGCCGAGCGCTGAAAAAATAATCCCAAGCCCTTTCGAGCCGGGCGTGGCGGCGGTAGTGGCTCAGGCCATTAAGGCTTGAGGAGCGGACCAACGGGACCTTGGGCGCGAGTGGGAATGTAGACGTGCCAGTGACCTCCACTTTTTGTGTTGCCCCGAGCGATGGCGCCTCTTTCTGTTTCATCAAAAACCATCATGAATCCACGTGCTTGGTATTCTTCGAGCAATTGGATCATAACGGGACGTAACTTCTCTTCGATTAAGTCCGCATGCGGCCCACGACTCCCCTTTTCGGACCAAGTGATTTCATTGCCAGCGGGATCCAGAAAACGTCCGTCCGCTACGTCGGCGGTACGTCCACCGGGGTGCGTTCCTTTGCTGATTGAAACTGCATCTTGTTGTTCGGGGCTTCGCATTAAATCCATTATCGATAGTGAATAACCCCCGGAACGTGCTTTAAATTCGGCCGCGAAACGCTGCACAATCACAAGCGCGTCTGAGTACAAGGTGGCGTCTAAACCTTCGTAGGGCTTTACCCGGTAACCCTCTCCTTCCATGGGCACGGGAACTCCAGCCGCTTTCGCTGCTGCGTAAATTTCTTGGTTTTCTCCAACGTTGGTGGAAAAAGCAAATCCATCCCGAGCCGCACGGTCCAGCAAAGGTTCGTAGGCGGTGAAAATATCCACACGGGGTTTATTGGTCAGAATTTCAGATACTGTCACTGGGCGCTCAGGCATTCCACTTGCACGCCGAAGCATTGCTTCCATGGCTTCAGCACCTTTTTTAGCTCCACGAGAAACGGTTCCTTTCTTTTTCAACTTAAACACAGGAACCGAATCAGCAGCAGCCGTGGGAATTGCCTGAATATAAGGATTCAGAGCGGTTGAATCCACCGATTTTAAAAGTGCTGTGGCGGCTCCATACGCTCCATTGTTATGATCAGGGTCTCCTCTTCCGTTATTGATGGCGCCTGCAGAAAAAGATGCTATGAAGAGATATCGTTCACTTTCGGGAGCAGAGGTCCAGGCTTTTTTGAAATTAAGATCATTTATTAAAACGTTGAATCCAAGTTCAATGTGGTACGCAATAGCCATGATGGTGTAGAACGAATGGGAAGGCGTATCCGTGATCATTGCTGCTACCAAATCCTGATCGTCGTACCTTGTTACCGTTTTCTTTTTTCCGGTGAAATCTTTTTTCTGCGGAACGAGAAATTTAAAGGAGGGGTCTGAAGTTTGGATATCTCTAAGCTGACTACTTTTTCCGCTCAAAAATAGTTTGAATGTGTCTTCTAACAATTGTACTTCTCCCATACTCACCTCTATGTCTCCGACCGCTGGACCGTAGGGCAGATTTCCCGATTCAATGGCAACGGGAAGTATGTCCAGGAACGCATCACCTGAAAGTTCTGAGAAAAATTCCGCGTGCATAACGGCAAGAACCACAGAGGGCGTCATGTATTTTGCCAGCTGTGGGTCGTAACCCAATTCCGCTCCATGTTTATTAAAATACGCACACGCTTTTTCTTGTTCATTCAGCCAAGATTCCAAAGTTACGCTGTTGCTTTTATCAGAGAGTTCATCAATAACGATGTCATAAAAACCAGCATCGGCCCCTTGGCTTTTTGCCCGTTTTTTATACTCCCAAACTTCTTGAAGATTGTAGAAAGGAAAAGAGGCATCCAGCACCGTGCCCTGGAGGATTCGTTTTTCTTCTACTTGGCGTGGGGTCATTTTTTTTACAATATCCACGAGCTCATTGTATATTTTGGTTTTCAATATAGGCTCCAATTGATCGATTTCTTTTTTATTAGCAGGGCGATCTTTTTTAAGTTCATCGAGTTTATCCTGGATTTGAGCTGCAGTTTCCCCCTTGTAGGCTTTCATTTCGCTTTGACTGGCTACGTTGTAACGCTCAAAAATATCGTGGTAACTGGCGTTGCTAGCTCGGTCTATAACCGCATCCAGAGCCAATAGCTCAGGCCAAACGTTTTGACTGGGGTCCCGTTTGTACTCCTTCGCTAAAGATTTCAGCATTTTATCCATTTTTCCGTTCAGCTCAGTGATCTCCACATCACCTCCATCTCCCAAACTTTCTTTCAATTCCTCATCTTTCTCACTGGCAAGGTCGAAATCGAGATCCAAAAGGAAAGTGCTGCCATCGGGCTGGAGGACATGAATAGATTCTGGAAAGTACAAGGTTTTAGTATGGATTCCCGAGAAATCATCTAAGTCTTCGGGATTGAGCGAGCGGCAAAAATAAATCACCGCATCAATGACTTTTAGTTGGTCAGCCTCAGCCATGCCCTCAAAAACATCGGCAGCCGCTAAGGTTCCTTTAATGAAGTGGTATAAAGTTTTGCCATGGGCCTCCGTGACCTCCGCCTTCCCCGTTCGATACATGTTGAATTGCCAGTCTTTTTCTTGATGAGACAGCAAAATTTGGTCTTCGGCGGTGTCCACCGGATCTTCCCCAAATCCACACCCTTCATTAATTGCAGCGGTTCCACCTAAAACCAGACTGGCTACGGCCACCCGCGCCCAGGTTGGGATTTGTCCCATCAAGTTAATGATCCCTCGGCTGTTTTCAGCTTCGCGGGCAGCTTCAGGCACGCGCTGGGGCATAGGATCGTTTCCTTCTGGAATGTGAGGATTTTTTGCCATTGCTTTGTTGGAGATTAGAATATTATGATCTCTTTTACGCAACCTGTCAATAAGGCTGGCGCCCCTATTCCCTTCCCTGGAGAACTTGACTATATCTCAATTTCATGTTTAAATACCTAAAAATATCCTTGTGCATCTATGAATACCAACGACCCAAATCAAAGCAATGGAGCCGAGCAAAACCACGACCTCAATAGATACGGCCTCAATGAGGAACACCTGAAACAGGTCAATGCCTGGGCCGAGATCCTCGTTTCTTCAAAAACATGGCCACTGGATCACACAGTCGGGATTGCTGCGCATCTCAAACAAAAACTGATCGAGCTGCAAGTTTTTGAGCAAGGCGCTTATGAAAACTGCATGATTCAACTCCAAAATGCCCTGCTCACGAATCCAGGTTTATTTGAGCAGAAAGACTCGATGAGAACTTATGTAGCAAGAAGCATCGGCATTTATTTTCAAAGAAGACTCTACGATATTTTGATGGAAGGAGGAGTTCAAGATGGCTACTTTCAGGATTTTCGAAGAATAGTGCTCCAATTGAGACGGACTATGCAAAACAAATGGCCAAGTGACAAGCTTGACGACTTGCTCGTTGACATAGATTTGCAAGTCGCCTTGAACGCCGACCCTCAAAGGCTTGACGTAAAAGAGCTAAGGATTTACCAAAACATGGCTAGGACAGTCAACACCGTACAGGTGGACAGAGATGAAAAATGCATGACCGATAGAGCCTACCTAATGGAAGGGCCCATTTATTTGTATGCTGATTCCATACAAAGCAAAAGTGACAATTTAGGCGAAGATCACCTGATTCAAAAAGGCCGCTTGACCGTAGAAGAAATCAACGAGCGCTACAATAAAGAAAATGATTTTTTGACATACCTGAGTAAAGCGATCATTCAACACAAGGCCAGCGGCTCAAAAAACAAATTCGCAATAAATCTGGACCCCCAGGAAGAGGGCGATGCCGTCAAAAGAAACCTTTTCCCTTCTTCTTATCATCAACTTCTAACACGAATACAGAAGGTGGCCGAAACCTCCGGCAGTAAACAGGACTTGCTCAACGCACCAATTTCAATCAAAGCCTGGCTGAACACTTTCGAAAAGGACTTTGAAGGAGACCGCATCGCCTATATTCATGACCGTAAGAATCCGGGCTTCGCAAGCGCAGCTCAAAAACACCTGAATAAAGCCAACTCCGATGGGCTTTTTAAAACCCTGCTCTACGCCGCGAGCCATTCCAACAACAACGGTGAGATCGTACTGGCCCTGGTAATGCTTGCGAGGCACTGCGAAGAAGATGAAGGGGAAACTCCCACCCATCGATTGTATAAAATTGTGACGGAACTTCTAAAAGAGCCGGACCTTAAAAAACTTTTCATTTTCTTTGCAGCTTTCGAAGATCCGGCGAAAATGATGCAATTGCTCATGACGGCCGTGTACGCCAAAGAAGGCGGTGTAAAATACACCGTCAAAAAAGACCGGGTTGATTTTAATAAAATTAAGATTACAGAGATCCTGGATCAAGAAACAATACAAAAGTTCTATCAAAAACTCTTAAACATTCAAGGCGACAGCAAATCCGTTGAAAAAGCGGTGAATTCGATAGACACAAAAACATTCAAAGAACCTGACACTCTTTGGGATGAAATGGCGGCGAAGCGATCCATCGTGCTCGGTGAAACCCAAGAGATAGACATGACAGACCTCTTGCCAAGCAGCTGGCACATCTTCATCAGCCCAAAAAATGGCACGGATACATATTCACTCAAAATCAATATTACAGAAAAGAAAGGCCACCGATTGGATGTGATTGAAATCCATGGAAAACTCGATGAAAACGGATTTAAATCGGGCGTGATTTTATCGGATGAGGTCCGAGCTAAAATCCATAAAATAGGTTCCACGGCCGCCCACCGTTATTTTGTACGCGCAAAAATAGAGGATGAAGTCAAAAGCAAACTCGAAGACAAATTGGGAGAAATAACAGGAGCAGATCCTGATGACGGAGCAGGCACTGATCTAAATGATACAGGGGCAGAACCCGAACAACCTGAAACAAGCCTGCCTCCGGAGGAGAACGCCAAAGAACCAAACGTCACCCTTCCGGTCAAAGAAGCCAGAGCCAGCAAAGACAGCTTGAGCATAGACATTCGGGCCATCGACAGAGAAGACGACTCACAGCGTCAGAAGCGCATTCGTAAAAAAATGCTGCACTCCAACAAGATGCTTAAAAAACACCTGACCGGAGAAAGCCTATCCGATGAAGATTTAAAGGAACTGCTGCTCTTTAGAAAAGAAGCCAGCAGCATGGCCGCGGGAGAAAGCGTTTACCCTCTCATCAAAGACCCTCAAGAAAGACGTGCACTTTTGACAGAAGACCCCACTGGCAAAAATCTTTGGGTAATGGTGAGATGCCCTCACTCCAAAGCGGCAGGCTTTTACCTTCACAAGCCAGGCAGCAAGGCCAGTGGACCCGTTTTATTCGATGTAGAAAAAGTAAAAGCCACCGATCACTCGGTTTGGAGCTACGAGGTTTATTTGGACAACGGCTTTGAACCCATGGGAGACAAAGAGCTCAAGCCTTACGACAGCATTGCCGGCCTCAAAGCGGATGCCGACCCAAAGTTGGAAGCCCTCATCAACGGAATCAAAAAGGCTTACCCCGAAAACGAAGCTTACGCTAAAAATGCCATCCAAGGTTCCACGGCTACCCTGCACGTGCCAAACCAGCTCAGCAACCGCATTTTCAATCAAGGCACTTACATCAGCATGGAAGAGTTTTTAAAGATACAGGTGACAAAATAGGAGCGCAGTATTTCAGCGTTAGAAGCCTGGCTGACTTGACGATTGACTCTGGCTATGGGAAAAATAGTGTATGGCCAGGCACAGTCATTTTGCGAATATGAAGCGGTGGAAAGCCGTGGTGGATGCGGAACGTGGGAAAATTTTCACGGTTCACGCGCGGCTCATTGCGGTTGCGGCAAAAAATGGCGGTGATCCTGTTATGAATCCGATGCTGCGATCCGCCATTGATCACGCTAAGGCGGCGAATGTGCCCAATGCCAATATTGAGCGTGCGATTAAAAAAGGGACTGGTGAGGATAAGGACGGATCGGTGTTTGTAGAGGTGACTTATGAGGCCATTGGACCCAGCGGAAGTGCCTTTTTAATAGATGTGATTACTGATAATACGAACCGAGCACTGCTAAATATTCGCACGATTTTGAGTAAGACGGACGGCAACCTCGGTTCCTCCGGCAGCGTGATGTGGAAGTTCGCTAAAAAAGCGTACTTTTTAGTGGACGTAGGGACGACCGCAGCGGATGAAGCGGAGCTCATGCTCATCGACGCGGGAGCGGATGATTTGGGACAGGATGAAGAGGGGCATTTTGAGGTTTACGCAGCCGCGGATCAACTGGGTGAAGTGCGGAAAAAGATAGAGGGGGCCGGCTTAAAGCTTTTAAAAGACGAGCTGATCTGGGAGCCCAAGGATACGGTGATGGTTACGGATTTGGAAGCGGCTCAAAAAATCATCAAGTTGAATGACGCCCTGGAAGCGGATGATGACGTGGTGCGCGTGACGAACAATGTGGACTTCAGCGAAGAACTACTGCCCCATTTGGGATAGTACATCACCTACCGTGGGCTCAGCAGGCTTGGGCTGACCATCGGCATCTTGGAAGAAGCGAACGGTTTGATCCTTAAGCGGGTCTGCATTTTGTCGGTTGCGGAAGTCCTGAAGCAGCATGTCTTCCCCACCCTGGCCGGGCGTTGGAATGGTTTTTTGTGGCTTGGTCACGAGGCCTGGAAACAGAAGCGTTCCGTCTTCATCCATAGGCTCCACTTGGGGCTGAACAGGAGCATACTCGGCTCCGCCGAGGGGTGGCACTGGCTGGCCGAGTTTAGGCAGCAAGTAAGCGCCAATGTTTTGCTTCGCGAATTGCAGGGCCTCTTCCATGTTCATTTGCTTGATGCGGAAACCGGCGGCTTTTTTGTGTCCGCCTCCGTTCATGCTCTTGGCGATTTCGCTCACGTCGGCGAGCTGGCCAGGCGCACGGAAACTTCCCGAGATGAAGCCAGGTTCTTTTTCTTTAAGCAGCATAACCACTTCGGAGCCGGGGGCGTTGGACATGAGTTCGTCGATGATACCGCCCGTATCGTCGGAGTTGGCGCCGGTGTCGGCTAGGTCTTGCAAGGTGATGGTGGAGTAAACCAGTTTGAGTGCAGGCTCGTATTGAATTTTAGAAAGCACACGTCCCCACAATTTGAGGGTCGCGAGGCTCTTGGTTTTGAAAATATGTTTGATGATTTCTTGCTGACGCGCGCCGCGTTCCAAAAGGTCTGCGGCCACTTCAAAGGCTTCCGGCGTCGTGTTGCTGTGCTGAAAGCTTCCGGTATCGGTGATGATTCCTACGAGCAGCAAAGTGGCTACGTCTTCGTCGATGAGTTCTTCGCCGCGTTCTTTTTCAAAGTTTTGCAGAATCGGCGTGATCATTTGCGTGGTAGCAGCAAAACCGTATTCCAGGTAATTGTGAGAACCAAATTTTCCATTGGAGGCGTGGTGGTCGATGTTGAGCACAGGAATGCGGGCGAAGAGATCTTTGTGGTCTTCGTAGAGCTTTCCGAGTTGCACGAGGTCGCCGGTGTCCACGGTCACAATCAGGTCAAATTCCGCTTCTTTGCTTTGAAAGCTGAGGTCGTGCGGCGTGAATCTGCCTTCCTTGGCGGTCACAATAATATTTATTTTTCCTTGTTCCACTTCGTATTTAAGATGATCCACTTCAGCGTTTTCGGTGCTGAGTGAAATCACGAGGTCACGAGAAGGCGCGATGCTCGGTTGAATTTGGCTAACAAAAGGCAAGAACTTGAGCGCGTCCGGCATATGCTCGTAACCCACCACGGTAACCTGTTTTCCCATCTTTCGAAGGGCTACCATGAGCGCAAGTGAACTTCCCACGCTGTCTCCGTCCATGGGGGAAGAAGGCGCAATGAGGATATTTTTTGCGTTTCGCAGGAGGTCTTCCGCTTGTGTTCTATTGATCAGATTCATTGAGAGGTATTCTTGCTATTATACAATATTTATCTGTTCTTATCAAGGGGTCAGAGTCAAGATAAGCTTTTACTTTAATGCGAAGGCAAGCCAAAAGCAAGGTCTTGTCTAGACATGGGTCAGAGATTAGAATGCTCGTGACGACCTGGCCTTGTACGTTGCTACTCCAAAATTAAATACCCTCACAATAAAAGGTTCCCTCGAGGTGACTAAAGCCTTTTATTGAAGTTTTCTGCGCAATCACTTATAATATATTCGACAATTCTTAGGATGAGTACCGTCTCAGATAAAAGACCCTCCTTGTGAGGGCCTTTTATTTTCCCAGTGGTGGACCTGCGGGGATTCGAACCCCGGTCCTTAAGTTGACAATTCTTAGAACGGCAACCAATTCCCAGGCCCATAACCACTGGTAACTCTGTTATAACTCACCGACCTTTATGAAACCCTGAAAGATTCCTGAATTAATTCTGAATTTTTCCTGACAAAATTAGTTTTTCTCGTTGTGCAAATGTGCAAAACTTCTGGACAAATTTTACCCTGTAATTTAACCGCTGGCGGTGATTTTTACTCTGCAAATCTAACGAAGGCATTTCGTCCGTCTGCAATCACCTCCAAGGGAACCATGCTTCGTACTTCCGTATTGCGAGGACACTTATATCCTTCGGGTATTTTGAGGTCATCCATTGAAGCGACAACCGATACTTCAGGCTTGAAGAGAGAGGACTTGCTGGAGTGTCCTTCACAAGCTCCAAGCAAGAAGGTGCCTAGGTTGGGCAGATCTCTCTTGTCCTTAAAATGCAGGCATCTTCGACGAACCCCAATCTCTTCCATAGCTACAGCCCAAGTAAATCCAAATGAACCTTGCTCTTCCTCATCAAGTGGATGTTCGTGGTCGTGGTGAAAAGTCATATCAACTCTCCGACCTTCTGAGGGCGTAGCACCCCTGACCATGAGCGCTTTAACCCAGCCATCCCGCTCTTCCTCCAAGGTAAATTCAGCGGGCTTGAAATCTCTTGTTCGGTGGTACTGAAGAAAGTGAACACCATCCGCATTACTTTGCATCTCCACCGCAGGACAATGGTTTGGATCAAAGGCCTCGAGCCTTCTGACCTTATCATAAGTGGCGATCAATTCATCCAGTGGCAAGCTAGAAAGCGGCAAGTTTATAGAATGGTTTTTTACTACCCCATCCTCCAGATCAAGCTGTACATATCCTTGGCTAAGTCCGCCTTCTAACCCAAATCCTCCAAAGCTAAAAACATGGTAGCGGGAAGGCACGGTGCTGTCAGCCACCACCGTATGATTCATGCCACCCACCAGCTCCCAAACTGAATAAGTTAAGCCAGCAGCAATTTCATCAAAATCGGCACGAGCGTGCCAGCAGTATGCGTCAATTGCAAGCTTTGCACTTGCGCGTAAATCTCGATCAAACTGGTCATCATTCCCGCCCTTAAAAAGCCTCTTCTTCAAAGCTATTATTCCGAGCCCAGAAGGAGATCGCACACGAGAAGGATCTCGTGGGTCATTGAATATACGTGCTCTCTCTCGACTGGTAGCATTTATAACAGCAGAGTGAAAAAGTCCTGAAGGTCCTTCGTACTCAATAGGATGCTCACTTCTAACGATCAAGTCGGCTCCCGATGCCAACCCCTCACTGACACTAGAAAATCTTCTAGGAACCAGAATGCCGTTCGCTTCGACATAGCGGGCAACATCAGCCTTGGGTTGAGACACTCTACTTTCGAGGAATTTATCCATATATGTCAAATTAGCCTAAGTAAAATCCACCAACCTCAACTGCGAGCTCACCTTGCCCATCCATTCGTTTTTTTCGAGGTGCACCACGAGGCGGGTGGCTTTTTGGAGAGCGGCTTCGTGGGGGCCGAATTGGAAGCCGATGCCCTCGAACATTTTGCCAGCAGCTTTTCCATCGAACTTGATGTGTTTGCCTTCGCTGCCCACGGGACGGATGTTTAAAATTTCTACGCCTTCGAGGAGAAATAGCGGCGTTTCGTTGCCAATTCCAAAAGGCGCGAACTTGCTGACTTTTTCACAGTTTTCCAGACTGAGGTCGGTGCCGGTGAGAGTGAAGTCGATAGTGAGTTTTCGCTCGAGTGGAGACTTTTTGAATGCGGCGGTTGCGTGGGCGAGCAGGGCGACTTTGAAGGCTTCGTAGTTTTCTTTTTTAAGGTGAAAGCCGGCGGCTTGTTCGTGGCCACCAAAAGTTTCCAAAAAAGCGGCGGCGGTTTTAAGAGCGTCCACGCAGTGAAAGCCGGGCAGACTGCGGGCGCTGCCCACTAGGGTTCCACCACGGTCTTCCAAAACAAAGGCGGGTTTTCCGTATTTTTCTTGAAGGCGTCCGGCCACGAGTCCCACCACCCCACTGGACCAAGGGCCAGCGGCTATGAGCACGGGGTCGTCCAAGTTTACCGCTGCTTCGGCTTCTTCGATGATGCGGCCCATCATGGCTTGGCGGAGGCGATTGAGACCTTCGAGTTTTTCGCATTTTTGAGGAGCTTCTTCGGGATTCGCGAGCAGGGCTTGGAGGCCCCAGTAGGGACTTTCTAGGCGACCGGAGGCGTTGAGCCGAGGGCCGATTTGAAAACCGATAGTAAAGGACGTGAGTTCTTTGTCCCAGGCTCCGGCACGTTCCAAAATGGTCTGGAGGCCGGCCCAGCGTGTGGTCTTCATTTGGCTGAGACCGAGCTTAACGAGGGCGCGGTTTTCACCGGTGAGCGGCACGCAATCCGCCACGGTGCCGAGACTGGCGAGGTCAGTGAGGTACGGAATCCAGTCTGGGTTGTCGGTGCTAATCAGCAAGGCACAGGCGAGTTTAAACGCCACGCCACTGCCGGAAAGTTCTTTGAAAGGATAGCTTGCGGCAAGTTTGGGATGCAGGGTCGCGAAGGCGTTTGGCAAAACATCGGGGATGGTGTGATGATCGGTGATGATGACATCAATTTTGTTTTCTTGGGCGAGCGCCACTTCGTCTTTGCAGGAAATTCCGAGGTCCACCGTGATGAGCACCGCCACGTTTTGTGCAGCGAGTTCTTCGACGTATTTTTTGTGAAGTCCGTAGCCGTCTTCGCGGCGGTGTGGGATGCGGTACGACACTTCCGCACCCAGCATACGGAGTGTGTGGATGAGCAAGGCCGAGCCGCTGAGTCCGTCCACATCGTAGTCACCGTAGACAATGATTCGTTCGTGCCCGTTTATGGCTTTTTGCAAACGCTCAACGGCCTTTTGCATATCTGGAAACAGGAAGGGGTCGTGCAAATCGCTGAGGCTGGCACTGGAAAAAAACGTGCCCGGATCTTCAATTTTGCGAGCCTCTAAAAGCGCGGACCATAAAGTTTCGTCCGGCTTTCGTTCATAACGAAGCGACCATGTTTTACCGAGTATGCTCATTTAGACTTTTTAGCTTTTTCTGCGGCCTTATTTTTGTTCCACTGCTCCACCGCTTCTTCGGGCGTGGTCACGGTGTCGCCTCCGAAAACCCAGGTGTGCCGTGAGATGAATTTTTCGCCCACTTTGGTCATGGCCGAATCGATGTCGAATTTACCTTCGTCTTTGGCGATTTCCGCCAGCATGATGAGGGTGAAAAGCACGTCGCCGAGTTCTTCTTCAATGTTTTCGAGGTCGCCTTTTTGCACCGCTTCCAGTAGTTCCTGAGCCTCTTCCAAAACTTTGGGCGCCAGGCTTTCGAGCGTTTGTTTTTTATCCCAAGGACAACCGTTTTCGCCACGGAGTTTTGCAGAAATTTCGAGGAGTTTTGCGAATTCTAGATGCATGTAACATTGTTGTGGCTTCGCCACGTTATTGTCTAGCAGACCCTTTGGGTCCGCTTAGCTGGTAAAATTCTTCAGGGGAAATCCAATATATATCTTCTTCCTTACGAAACCAAGTGAGTTGGCGTTTGGCGAAATTGCGCGTGTTCATTTGCAGCTCTTCTTTGCAGTCTTCCAGGGATTTTTCGCCACGCAAATACGGAAAATATTCTTTGTAACCAAGCGCAGAAAATGCCTGCGCATTCTCGGAGTAACCTTCGGAGATAAGTGTTTTGAGTTCGTTCAAAAGGCCGCGTTGAATTTGGTCGTCGGCACGTTTGTTGATGCGGTCGTACAAAACCTCGCGTGGCCAATCCACCGCCATTTTGAAAACGTTGTACAGACGCTCCGCTTTTCCACGTTCGATGGGCTTTTTGGTTTGTAAAACTATTTCGAGGGCGCGGGCCACATAACGCACATTATTGGGATGGATTTTGCTCGCACTCACCGGGTCCAAATTCAGGAGCATATCGTAGAGACCTTCCCCACCATGTTTTTTAAATTCCGCTTCCAATTCGTCGCGGATTTTTTGGTTGGGTGGCGCCACCGGCAGATCGTAATTTTCCACCACGCTGCTGATGTATAAACCAGTTCCTCCACAAATAATCGGCACCTTCCCTTTGTGCAGAATCTCGCCAATGGCATGCGTGGCTTCGCGTTTAAAATCGGCCATGGTGAACACTTGATTGATGTCGCGCACATCCACCAAGTGGTGCTTGATTTTTTTGCGCTCGGCGACGGTGACTTTATCGCTGCCGATGTCCATTTTCCTATAAACCTGCGCCGAATCAGCAGAAATAATCTCGCCATTAAAATCCTCCGCAATGCGTAGGCTGAGGGCAGTTTTTCCACTGGCCGTGGGTCCACAAATCACCAGCAAAGGTTTCTCCCCCGTCTTTTTCACCTCCTTAAGAAAGAGCGTGAGATGGTGGTACAGATCAGTCATGGGCTGAGTGTAGGACTAAGCGCGCTCAAGAACAAGCTATTTGATATACTAAGCTTTTATGGTATAATATATTTATGAATTTACCTAAGGTACTGCTCGCATCCACTGCAATTGCTTGCGCTCCGGAACCTGAAGCCCTTTTACTGGAAAGAGAGGCGGGCTCAGAATGCGGAGTGAATGTTTACAATACTTTTGTGGCGGATGAAATCGACGATGTTTTACAAAAACAGTTGGAGGGCATTCCGGACTATAAAGAAACTGTTATTGGGACGTATATTCCCGTGGGCGCGGTTAAAAGTACGTACCGTGATGTGCTTGACGATCTCAAGCTCACAACTATTTCGGTTCAGTGGCATATGTCCGGGACTACTGAGGGGTACGTTATCTTGGATGAAACGAAGGTCAGCTCCACATTAGATAACGGTTTTGTTTGTGACGATAAAATAGTGGCTTACTCTTTTTATGAGGATCAGTATCAAATGATTGGCAAATGTGACTTTGAAGCTCTGGAGGGTGACCCCGCACATTTTGGATTTTGTGAAGGTAATATTTATCAAAACTGCTCCTGGGAGTCCGACGGATCTGACCTCATGGATGCCGCCAATAAATGTGACTTAGTCGGCACATTCACAGATGGGCGCACACTAGTGACCGGCCTGTCGAAAGATGGGATGAACTACTACCCCTATTAGCAGCTCATCTCCAAAGCCTCTGGCATGTACGCCTTGAGTACTCCTGTTAGGAAGTTCCAAAGGGCGTCACGTCCGGCTTTTACGGATTCAGCAACGTCGGCTTCTTGGCCCTCGATCATGTCCCACCATACCTGTGCGTGGTGAACGTCGATGATGCCGTGCACCTTGAAGAATTCAGTTCCGGCAAAGATTCCGTAGTTCTTTTCGAGTCCTTCGATTTTCTTAGCAGCGATGGCTGGCATTTGGCTTTCGTACGCGGCGAGGGCGCCGGCACCTTGAATATAAGAGGATGCGCAGATGCTTTGGAAAGTGGCGATTGCGGCTGCGGTTTCAGGGAGCATCTCAGAATTTTTCATGTCTTCACGGCTCGCTCCAATGGCTTCTCCAAATTGCAGCCAGAGTTCGCGGTGGTTGTGAGTTCCGTTTGTTTCATCGTTGAAGTTTTCGAGAATTTTTGCGCGGATCGCTTCGTCGTCACAGGTCATGAGCATGGCGCTGAGGAAGTTTGGGAAGTTTCGTTCGAGGTGGTAGTACTGTTCTGCGTATTTTTGCATCACTTCCATAGGCAAGGTTCCCTTTTCCCACATTTGGTAAAACGAGTGCTTTAAAAGATGCTTTTCGTCGATGAGGGCGGAAAGGTCTTGCGTAAGCATGAGGAAAGGGGGTTAGAATTGATGTGGCTAGCGCCACGTTCTTGCTTAGCAGACACTTCGTGTCCGCTTCGCAGCAAGTATCTTTACATAGAGCCTTTTTTTGAGCAAGACTTAAAACGGAGGAGGCACACGGGCCTTGATAAACTTGAGGAATATCTTGGAGTTCACTCCCGGGAGTGAGGTAAGCCACATTTCCCCTTTGTAACAAATTCGCTTGACCGAAGCATGGGTCTGGAAATATGCTATGTACATGGTTCACAATTTCTTCTTTAGCAGCTTCTTTTATTTTTTCGCTCCCCAGCGAGGCTGCTAACGTGTGAACTGTAATTCATTCACCACTAGCCTCGCTCTCAGCGGGGTATTTTTTAATTTTTAAAACCATATTTATGGCAGCAGAAACTACCACTCTCCCTAACACCAAAGAGCTGATCCGAGCCAGTGAAGACACTCTTCCCAGTTTACTCGATAAATTGAGGGGTGCCATTACAGGTCCTTGCCATGCAACAAAGCAACGTGCCATGGAGATTATTCAGGCGACTGTGGGCATATGTTCTCCGGAACTTCCATTAACAAAGGCCCTTCAATCGATTTCACAAGTACAGGCTACGACTTATGAAGGAAGTGATTATACGGAAACTCATTATAACTTCTAACCCTTCATTTATGACAGAAAATATACTAGACCAAAAAGACCATTTGCCTGGAGCACCTGACCTGAATGAACTCACCAGACTTCCTGATGAAACTCCCACCTCAGTAATACCACCAACCGTTACGACTCAAATAGCTGAGGTTCGCCGTGTTTGTGATTGGGTACACATCGACATGGGAAATGCCAATCTTAGCTGAAAAACTTGCCAAATGGCTTATTTCCTTATAGAATCCCCCTGCGTTCGAAGACAGTGGGCAGTCCCGAAAGGGACAGAAGACCTACCGAGATCCGCAGGCTGATCTGTTAAAACAGAGAGGTCCTACGTTCGTCTCAACGCAAGTTGAGAGATTTTGGTCGACCTCAACCTACAAAATCAGGCCTTCGGGCCAAACTAATGTTTTGTCACTATGCCTACAACTAGACAACAGAAAGAAGTCACTCTGACCGAGCTTAAGGACAAGTTTGGACGCGCAAAAAGCGTGGCATTCGGGCAGTACGCCGGAATGAGCATGGAACAGCTCTCAAAAATGCGAAAGCAAATGCGAGAAGCTGGAGTTGAATTCAAAGTCGCTAAAAAGACTTTATTCAAGATTGCCGCTAAAGAACAAGGCTTTGAACTTTCAGATGACCTGTTACCGGGAACCATTGGTGCCGCTTTCTCTTACGAGGACGGAATCGCTGGACCCCGCATCATCAAGAAGATGGGTAAGGATATTGAAGTCCTTAAACTCATGGGAGGAATTATGGAAGGACAAGTCCTTTCTATTGCTCAAATGAAAGAAATCGCAGATCTGCCAAGCAAACAAGAACTTCTTGGAAAATTGGTTGGACTCATGCGAGCTCCTCTTCAGAATTTCTACGGCGCTATTCAAACGCCTCTCTCTTCTTTCGCTCGTGGGCTTCAAGCTTACGCGGAGAAGAAACCTGCTTAAATTAATTAACTCACTATAATTATGTCAGACGACGTAAAAGTAGAGCTCTCTAAAGAGGGAAAAACTCTCATCGAAGCTCTCGAAAAACTCAATGTTGTTGAACTCAACAACGTAGTAAAATTCATGGAACAAGAGTACGGAATTTCCGCTGCTCCTGTGGCTATGGCTGCTGCTGGTGGTGCCGCTGCTGGCGGAGCTGCTGCAGAAGAAGAAAAATCTTCCTTCAACGTTAAACTCGTTGACTCTGGTGCTCAAAAGATCGGAGTGATCAAGGTTGTTCGTGAACTCACTGGACTTGGTCTCAAGGAGGCTAAGGACGTAGTAGACGGACTTGGAATGGTTATGGAAAATGCAGACAAGGCTAAAGCAGACGAAGCTAAAAAGGCTTTGGAAGGTGCTGGAGCTAAGGTTGAATTGCAATAATTACGCGCGAAGCGTGAGCGAAGTGCGCTTACAAAAAGAGAAAAAGGCCCTCGGAAACGAGGGTCTTTTTTATTGACAAGGTGGTGTTTTTAAATAGAATTGGGGATGAAAGAGCTTTGCGGCCGTGGTTTATATACCACACCTGGCGGGGGGCTTTTTCTTCATTGTTCAGGAAAGAATGAAATTAAATATTTTTTCCCGGAGATTTTATCTTCTTTTATTTGAACATAGAAAAGTTCTTTATGAGGGGTAATACCGGCAAAACGATGTAACCATTCTGATCTTTTATTTGGATTTTCCACCGATCTAGGTAAGCATCTACTTTTCTCTATAAGCTCAATAGCTGTTTCAAAAAATTGAAGTCTCCTTGTGCGATCTTTCCAATCTTTTTTCTCATAAAGATGATGCAAGAAAATAGTTAAGAAAACTTTCTCTTTATTGAAATAAGCTGATCTAACATAAGGTGTTCTTTTGCTTTTTCTTTGGATTTTTTTAAAAAGCTGTAAGGCGGTATGTCTTACTTCGGAGAAATTAGTACCAGGAATTTTTCTTGATTTAGTTTTATAAACACGCATAAAAGAACATTAGCAGGAAATTTCTGACAAATTCCTGAATTCTTTGCACAAATAAAATAAGTTTTGCACAAGGTATTAAGACGCCGACTCCCCCTCCTTGTAAAAACGGCCTTTTTCTGGTATACTTACTAGATAAAAATAAACATAAAAGTATGGCTGAAGGGATGATTCCCGCATCGGGTAGCGAAAAGGGGCCTGCAATGCCAATGGCACAAGCGGCTGCTTTGAACGATGAATCCAAGAACGTTTTCACCGAGTTGTTTGGAAAAGACGCTTCGCAGAAGAGTGCCGGCATCATGAACACCGTGGCCGCCCAACAGGATAAAAAAACATCTTTTTTCGGGTCAAAGCCAAAGGAGGATGAGCTGATAAGCCTCAAGAAGCTGCGCGAGCACCCCAGCAGACCTGGAGCCGCCTTGTTTAAAGCTTCGATTTTCATCTTGGTGCTGACCGTGGGTGGATTCTTGACTCAGAATTCGAGTTATTTCTCATTTTTTGGAGTGAACCCCGCCTTGAAAGTGGACCAAGCCGCCGACCGCGTGGCGGATTTAACGGCTGATGTACAGGTTCAGGGCCATTTGGAAGCGGCTTTGCTGCTGGACCAATACATGTCTAGCGCCGACCAGTATTTTTACAATCTCGCGCAGGCTGAATCAGAGTACAGTTCCGAGAATAAAAAGGCCGGCTACGAAGAAGAACTCACCGAGCTCAAGCCAGAACTCACGACTTTGCTGGGAAAAGTGCAGCAAAATTTCAGCACGGAGGTGACTCCCGAGGAAATCGTAACCGCGCAAGCGGTGGTGGATGCCTTGATTGCGGAATTGCACGCCCAATCTGGACAAGTGGATGAACACAGCTTGCTCCAAGACATTCAAGACCTGGAAACTGCAAAAATCTTGCTCAGCCAGCTTGAATTCAAAGCGCTGGTGAATTCCATTGATCTAGCCGAAGTGACCGATGAAAATTTTGAAAGTGTTTATGACCGATTCAGCGAAGTGAACTCCAGTGTGACGGCCTTGATCAGCAAGATTAAGAGCGCCCGCCTGACTTGGTCAGTTTACTTGGATGAAATCGAAAAACTCACCAAGAGTGTGGATCCTTTGTTCAACACCGAATTCCCCGGCAGCCTGAGTTTGAGTGAAGTTCGCTTCACCACCGATGGCACCTTGATGGTAACGGGAAGCACCCTCACCGACGACAGCAAAAACTTCACTTTGGTTTCTGATTTGATCGATGCCTACGAAGATTCTGACTACTTCAGCAACGTGGAAGACCGTTCCTATAGCAAAAGTGACGAAGCCGAAACCTATACCGGAAGCTTCCGAATCAGTTTAACCCTGGAACCATGAGTGATAGAAATAAATTTATAGCCGGCCTCTTGATCCTTTTAGTGACCATCGGCTATGGCGTGTTCCAATGGTATGAACGCGAAGCCTTGGCGGTACAAGCCACCGTTTTGAGCACCGAAGCGGCCAACCTCACTGCCGTGAGCGACAATTTGAGGGAAGATTACGACGCCATTAAAGTGGAAGTGTCTGCTGCCCGTGAAACGGCTGAGCAAGAACTTTCGGTGGTATTCCCTACTAAAGAAGATCTCACCACGCTTACGCGTTTCTTTGATGACTTCTCGGTTAAAAACAACTTTGCCAGCAATCCTTTCTTTATTAGCAGCTTGTCTTATGATGCGGCCGTAGCGCCCGAGGGCACCAGCTACCGAGTGGTCCCCCTTCGCCTCAGCATTGAAACTTCAAAAAAGAACCTGAGCAAATTTTTGGAAACCATTGAAACGTCCGGCTCACTGGAAGGCGAGGTTCGCCTGATGAGCGTGGAAGATATTAAGATCCAATACCCGGATGAATTCGGCGGATCTTACGAAGTTCAAGTCGAAATTTTTGCCTACTTCTCTCAAGAAATTTAATGGACGCAAAACTACAAGCTCTGCAGGATGCGATTGTAGGGGGAAATATCCCTCAGCTTGTTATGAATGCGGTTTCGTACGCGCTTGATCTGCGTTCTTCGGATATTCATATTGAACCGCTGAAGAACACCGTTCAAATCCGTTACCGTGTGGACGGGTCGCTTCGCCGTGTGGTGGAGTACCCACCCAACATCCACCCCGCCGTGGTTTCGCGTATTAAAATAATGTCGAACTTGAAGATTGATGAGCAGCGCATTCCGCAGGACGGACGCGCGCAAGTGACCACCGGTGAAGGCCGCGAGCTTGACCTGCGTGTTTCGAGTTTGCCTACGATTAATGGAGAAAAGATCGTGATGCGTATTCAGGATCAATCCAAGGAAATTCCTACTTTTGAAAAATTGGGTATCGCCGGGAATGCTTTGAAATATTTACAGCACGCCTTGGAATTACCCAACGGAATTATTTTGACTTCCGGACCTACGGGATCCGGTAAAACCACGACCTTGTACGCCGCGATGACCATTTTGAATGAACCCGATGTGAACATTTTGACCATTGAAGATCCGGTGGAAATCCAAATGGACGGACTCAATCAGTCGCAAGTGCATCCCGATATTGATTACACCTTTGCTTTTGGACTTCGAACCGCTCTCCGTCAGGATCCCGACATCATCATGGTGGGGGAAATCCGTGATAAGGAAACGGTAGATGTGGCCATTGAAGCATCGCTGACTGGACACTTGGTGCTGTCCACTATCCATACGAATTCTGCGGTGGAAACGCTGACTCGTATTATTAATATGGGTGTGCCTTCCTTCCTTATGACGGCGACCATCAATGCGATTATTGCGCAGCGTCTGGTGCGAAGACTGTGTGACAAATGCCGCAAGCCGCTGGTGGTGGATGAGTACACGCTGACCATGGTGAAATCCGCCATGAGCAAGCTGCATCCCGATGAACCGCACGACCCTGCTAAAATTGCCGCGCTCCAATTTTTTGGACCGGGTGAAGTGGACTGTGAACAATGCAGCGGCGTTGGGTACTACGGACGAGTGGGACTCTTTGAAGTTTTGAAAATGAACAGTGAAATCCGCGACATGGTTTTGAAGCAAGCCTCCACACAAGACATTCAAGAAGCCGGAATGCGCACCGGAATGGTGACGCTGGAACAAGCCGGAATTTTGAAGGCACTGGATGGAATCACCTCGCTGGAAGAAGTTTATTCCGTAGCTCGACCTGAATCTGCATGACCGTACCCAACTTAACAGCAACGCATCTCGACATCGGACTCTCCCGTGAGGATCAGTCCCGCATCGACGAGCTCCGCAGCAGCGCCAAACCCACAACGCAGAAAAAAACAGCTACGTTTACCAGCATCAATGAATGGGTGACCCTCACCTTCACCAAGATCACACTGCGTGAAAAAGTGATGTTTTTTCAATTGCTTTCTGTGATGATCAACGCCGGCGTGCCCATTATTCGCTCTTTATATGTACTGTCGGAACAAGTGAGTAATTTGAAACTCAAGAAAGTGATTCATTCGCTTGCGCTTGAGATGGAAGAAGGAAAAACTTTGTCTAGTTCCATGGAAAAATTTGGCTCCACGTTCAGTGAAGCGGAGCGCGGTATGATCGCCAGTGGAGAAGCCTCTGGAAATTTGAATCAAATTTTAAAAGACATCGCCAAGCAGGCGGAAAAAAGCGCCATGATCATTGCAAAAGTAAAAGGCGCCATGATTTATCCGGTTTCCATTTTGCTCGTGATGGCCGTGTGTTTGTTTTTGATCCTCACCATGGTGGTGCCCAAGCTCACGGACCTCTTCACACAAGGAGGAACGGAGCTGCCACTGAGCACACAAATTTTGATGAAGATGTCGACCATTGCCCAGGAATATTGGATCTTGGTGATTATTGCTATGCTGGCCGCAGGACTGGGCTTCACCTTGTTTAAAAAAAGTAAGCGCGGACGTTACAGCCTGGACCTAGTTTTGCTCTACACGCCTGTGTTTGGAAAGCTGGTACGTGAGCTTATGGTTTCACGCTTTGCCCGCATGATGGCCAGCTTGATCAACGCCGGAGTGCCCATTGTGAAAGCCTTGGAAATCAACGCGAACGCCGTGGGGAATGAAGTGTACAAACGCCGCATTCAATACGCGGCTCAGGACGTATCGCAAGGTATGCCTTTGGGAGAAAATTTGACGGACAGCAGCTTCCTCTTCCCCCCTACCGTGGCGTCCATGGTTTTGGTGGGAGAACAAACCGCTAACCTAAATGAAGTGGCCAGCAAAATTGCCGACTTTTACGAGGGTGAAGTGGACAACGCGGTGGCGTCTTTGTCTAAACTAATGGAACCGATGATTCTGGTGATCATGGGAAGCATGGTGGGATTCATTGTGGCCGCTATTATGCAGCCGATTATGTCTTTGAGTGATATTTCTACGAGTGTTTAAATAGCTTTAATTTGCCTTTTGAAAGGCGTGGTGTAGAATTTGCGTATTCAATTTAACCATACCACGCCATGGTAACCCTTTCTCCGCGCAAACGCGCTTTCACCCTTATAGAACTTTTGATCGTGATTACGATCATTGGTATTTTGGCCGTTGCCCTTGTACCCCGACTCACCGGAGGACCTGGACGTGCCCGTGACGCTCAACGTAAAGCCGATCTTCAACAGATTGCAACCGCGCTTGAGTTCTATGCGAACGACAACTCCGGAGACTACCCCCTTGCAACCACCGGCAACTGTGCCTCTGGCTTGGCTTTAACCAGCTATTTAACCGTAATGCCTGTGGATCCTGGCAACGATGGTTGGTCTACGACTTATTGTTCAGGTGGATATGCATATATCCCGCTCAATACCAATGGCGGTACAGATATTGAAGGCTACTTACTCGTAGCGGATCTTGAGACGGAAACGGAGAAAGGAACGGGTATTTATAACACCAACTTTACCGTTACCTCTACATCCACTGCCGCTGCCAACTTCTCAAGTACCAGCCCAGGTAATGCTGCTAAGCTCTGCAGCGCAATGACTTGTACTGACGCCATTGTGGTGATTGGACGATAATTCTATCGACTTAGGAAAGGCCCTCGGAAACGAGGGCCTTTTTGTTTACCGCAACACAAAAAAATAAACGGCAAGTTGAAAGTGGATTTGCAGATTAAATGGGGGCGCGAAATTCGCGTCTTTTTGCTAGAATTCCTGCATGCGTCCACACCACTCTACGCATCGAATAAAACGACTTGTAATTAAGGGCTTTCTGCTCACGTTTTTGTCGTCACTGCTGCCCATGGGGCAAGTGGCTTCGGCGCTAAGCATCATTGACCAGGCTAGGCCTTCGGTCATTCAACCGGGCGGAAGTTTGCCGGAAATACGCAGTGTGGGCAGTGTGGAAACCCGTTACGGGCTGGTGGCGATTTTGGTGGACGACGAACTTCTGGGATCCAGCACCAGTGGAGGCGGATTCTTTTCGTTTTTGGGAACCGCTGGCTTGAAGGAAAAAATTCAGACCTATGCCCAGGATGTGCAGGCCACCCTGCCCTGGACCAAAACGGTGATTGTGGAAGTGGCCGATACGGATACGCCGGTGGAGATTCAGCGCATGCTCGAGCGTTTTTACTTTGAAGGCAACCCAGAAGACTCCGACCCGACCAAACTGAGTGGAGTGGTGATTGTGGGCGACGTGCCCCTGCCCGTGGTGAATAAATTGGGCAACCGCTTTATTTCTCTGCTGCCTTATACTGATTTTGAAGAGCCGGCGTATTTGCTCGATTCCGAAACGCAGGATTTTCTTCCCAACGCGGCGGCGCAAAATTTACAAAACGAAATTTGGCATGGAGTCATTGTGCCGCCACTCGATGGACAAGAGGGAATCGACTTGCTCGCGACTTATTTCGATAAAAATCATGCCTTCCATACCGGCGACGAGGATGCCACAAGCTTTAATCAAAAAGTTTTCATTGGGGATTTGATAACCGAAGCTTCTGCGCTCAACCCCACGGCCTTTGCCAGCTATGAACGCTTCACCAATCTGTGGGAGGAGATTGCGTACTACCGCTACACCAACGATTTGGTGGAAGACTTGTACACGCAGATGCAGACCTCGGTGGAAGAAGGAGACTTTTTGGACAACGATAGCGATGGATTTTATGACGAGGAAGCGTCCAATGGAATCGATGACGACAACGACGGCTTAGTGGATGAAGATTTGGGAGATGGATTTTTTGGAATCGACAACGACGGCGACGGCGTGGTGGATGAAGACAGTTTTGAAGACAACAACAACGATGAAGGTTGGATTTACTCCGGCTATGAAGGCAGCGAAGCCGAGTCGATATTTTCGGATCACATGCTCGATGAAGATCCTCCCGGAGACACCACCGGAGGCGAAGACCAGGATGGAGATGGGTATTTGGATGGAGACGGTTGTCCCGGGCTCTGTGGACAGGACGACAACGGCGATGGCGTAGATTCCGACTTGGACGGATATCCCACCGGAATTGAAGTGCTGTACCATTGGGATTGGGCTGACGAACGGATACCTTGGGGCAACGTGAAGGATTGGACCAATGCGGAATTTGCTCAAAGTTTTTCTAGCGACGAAGCGGCAACGGCGTATTTGTCTGAAATGTTTGTGGATCAATTTTTCGGAGACGCCTATAAGAGCCCCACGTGTTATTTTGACGGAGTGTACCACCCTGAGTACGACGACGATGAAGATGGTTTTTGTGATGAAGACGGAAAAGAAGAGATGCAAATTTGGGCCAATGAAAATGGAACCCGCGCCAGCGGGACCTGCGCCTACAACGACGGGGATTGTGATGGGGTGATTGATGAAGATCCCATTGGACTTAAGAGCGAGGGAATGTTTGATAATTTGCCGGACATTCAAGCTAAACGTGTGGTGGAGAGCCTGACCAGTCGCTACGCCAGTATGTTTGATGAGCCACAGGGGGTGTGGAACCGAATCGTGGGGCAAACGGGCCGCTATGAAACCCGCAGCAGTGATGGAGAAACCGTGAGCAATGACTACGACAGCACCGTTTCTTTGATCGCCAAAAAAGATGAATTGGTTTTGCAGTACCTCACCGAATTGAATGCCAGCATGGAAGCAAAAGTGGACGCCATTGTGGAAGACCACCTGGCGCAGGACATTCCTTTGATTGCGGGGGTACAAATTACCGGAAAAATCACCACGGAAAATGAGGATGGCGACGAAGAAGGCACCGACGAGATTTGTGATGACGAGGGTGAGGTGGATTTGGGAAGCGACAAGTGTCTGCAGTTTGTAAATCAGTCGGGTTTTGACCCGCTTGCCTTTGGTATTCTTGATGAGGAAAGCAGTTTTCTAGATATTTTTAAATTGGGCGCAGAGCACTTTTATATTGCCGGCGAACATTTGTGGGACGTCACTTCACCTGCTCAATGCACCACCTTTGCCGGAACGGATGAAGTGGGCGGACAGTTGGCGCAATTCAATAGTTTGTATAGCAGAGAATTTAGCGTGGCGCACAACAATATGAGCATCGAGGAATTGCAAGACTACCGCAATTGTGTGCCGGAATTTGCCTCCTACTTAAAAGACATTCCACAAGTGTGCAACGTGGCCACCACGGTGAAATCCGTCCGCACTTTGGATGGCGCGAAGGCGCCGGATGAAGACACCGATACGAGTAAATGGGACGTGGGGGCTGAAGCGTGTTTTGAATTCAGAGAATTGGAGACCTTCAACGATTACACCCAGTCCCAAGCGGAATTCAACAACTGGCTTTCGTTGAGGATTCGGGTCTTTAGAGAGAGCGGGGCTACCGACACCGGGGAAACTTATCAGGAATTTTTAGGCCTGGTGGAGGAACAAATGGACACCTACACGCCCCGCCCCGACGAGGCCACGCTCCGAAAACAATTCCGCGAACTCGACTTGCTCCGTGCCGATGACGAACGCAGCTACACCATGATCGATTTGCTCGAAGAATTGGGCTACAAAAATGTGAGCGACGACGATGTGGATACCTTCATCGCCATGCTGGACGATGAATCGGACTTTGTGACGGTAGATCTGGATGTGGACGATCTGCGGGATCTTGTGGACGAACTGGATGAAATTGTGCAGCTGCAAGACAACGACCGACTTATTATTAATCATCCCAAACAAGGAAGCGGGATGGACGACGTACAAAGCTTGGAACTCATTTTCAATCGTTTGTATTTGATTGGAGGTGACGTGGTGGGCGAAGCGGGAGTTTACGGACTCAGCGACACGCGTCTGGCTATGAACACGATTACGTCCGTGCACAAACACGTGGAGCCCACTTCAGAAACCTTGAATGCTCAGGTGACCAACGCCGGTTCCCCCAATATGCCCATCGACGCGACGCGGCGCATTTCTTTTATCGACAATGGGGACGACGCGCGGGAACTCGTGTACGTGAACGTGTTTGAAGCGGAAACTGTGGAGGATGTGCAGGATCAAATCACCGCGCTCGCGGATGAAATGGCCATAGTGGCGGGTGGTGGCAGTTTTGTGAACGATGTTAAGAATTTTTACGACAACAAGAAAGACGGAATCAATGAGTATCAACTCAAGGACGCCTTGGCGTGGCGATACATGAGCATCGACGAAAAACACCGCTACGTGCTCAGCCATTATTTGGGCGAGCAAGAGGCTATTGTGAGCAAGGCGCGCAAGGGATATGAAATGGTTTCTATTATTGCGGATGGAAGTGCCACCGAGATTTCGTATTCCATGAACGGCGGCAAGCCCGGCACCGAAGAAGATCCCGAATACAATTACCGTGATGACGCCGGCATTGCAGCGGCTTTGGCGGCATCCCAAGACACGGCCGAGGAACTTGAGCCCATCAGCCCCGTGAGCAACACCACCCCGGTGCTGCTGAGCGAATGGATTGAGGCCATGGACGATTGGATGGCTGAAGTGGAGGATTCTTTATCCAGCGGCGGAACCGCGAACTATTGTGGCGAAGATTATATTTACCCAAGTGACATCAATACGGACAGCGACGCAAGCGGCATACCCGATGGCGCGGACGCCACCACTTCCCTGCTGCTCTCCAGCGACGACATCAATGTTTTGCTGGCGGAAGGCGAGGGCAATGACAGCTACGTGGTTTCCGTGGGAGCCAAACAAGCCGACGGCACCATCAACACGCTGGACAACTACACTCAAGTGAAGCTGCAAATACTCAGTGGCGACACGGTGGTGGAGGTTCAGGGCACCGACACGCTGACCCTCACCGGCGGAGTGGCCGTGTTTGAGCTGAAAGGTGAATTGCCCGGAAGCTTCGCGCTGCGAGCCGAGGCGGCCAACCGGGATGATGTGAGCAGCAGCAACTCCTTGAACGGAACCGTGGTGAGCAAGTATGTGAATATTATGACGCTGATAAAAGAGATGACGGGAACCGACGGCGAAAGCACCGTGGTGCAGGGCAATCGTATTGAAGTCACGGACGCCGAGGGTGAAGTGCGAGCGGTTTTGGATCCGGAAACGGGAGGAATTGAGCTCAGGGGTGCGGAGGCCGAGCTGCGCGAGGCCGAAAGCTCTGCGCCTACGCGCATCGCGATTTTGGGAGAGGATGGAACGGTGTATGGAAGTTTTTTCCTCATTCCTTCCACGGAACGGGTTGCGATTGGAAACGGTCCGTCTGGGGTCTTTGTGCAAGTGGTTGGCGGCGCGGCCAGCGCGGCGATGGATGAAAATGGCGTGGCCCTGGAAGTCACTTTGGAAGACACTGCCGTGCAAATGGGACTGGTGACCGGACTGGGACAAATCGCCGTTGCGGACGGCTACTCTTTGGAATTCGACAACCCGAGTGAAATCAATTTGTACGACCCCGTTCATGTTTTGAGCGGCGACGGAGAAACTTTATTCACCGTGACCATCAATCATTCTTTCACCGAGGGAAACATTGAGGAAGCAATCGTGGAGGGTGTGCCCGAAGATTTCTCTAGCTTGGGCAGTTTTGATCATGAGCCCGGTGTTTATGCGGCTTCTAAAACGGCGGCCTATGAACGCATCGCGGTGAGCAGCGGGGACAGCGTGGCCAGCACCAATATTTTCACCAACGACATCCCCGCCGATGGAAAATCTGAGATTTACGTGCGTGCGGAGATCCGTGACCAAGCCGACAAAGTCTACGGCGACGACAACACCAGCGTGATTGAATTCGTGCTATCTACCGAGGATCATGGAGAAATCGAGACTAAGCGTGTGCAAGTGAGCGGCGGTGTGGCCGAAGCCAAATTCGTCACCACCAAAGTGGCTGGAGACGTGACTGTGGAGGGCCGCATAACGGATGGATCGCTTCCCTCCCTAGACGCGCAAATTCATGTGTACCCCGGCGAGCCCGTGCGCCTCGAGCTGCAAGGCGAATCGAGGGTGCTGCCGGCCGGTGCGGAAGCCGCCACGGATATGACAGTCTACTTGTACGACCAATTTGGAAACCTGGCTTCCAACGGATTCTACCCAGTCACCTTCACCACGGAAGGCGGCGTGACTTTGCTCGATTTGAATGACGAGGATTCCACCGCAGACGGCGTGCAAGTGACCACGGCGGACGGCAGCATAGCATTCCGCGTACTGGCGAGCCCTGAGGTGGAATCGGCCAGCGTGCAAGTGTCCCTTCCTCAAATTCCCGACGGTGGAGACAGTTTCAATATTGAGCACAAAGAAAGTTTGGCGCTCAAAGTGAGCACCACCAAACCTTACCTCTTTGCCGGCGGAAGCAACGGACAAACCCTCACGGTGAGCGTGGTGGATGAGTTGGGAATTCCTGTGAGTGGATTCAATGGCGATGTGCTGATGAGCGTGAGCGACCCCGGCTACGGAAGTTTTGAAAGCGATACCTTGACCCTGGACAACGGCAAGGCTTCCACCACCCTGCTGCCGGGAACCTTGGCGGGCAGCGGATCCATTATTGCGGAAAGCGCCGGCATACAAGGCGGCAGCTCGACCGTGGTGCTAAAACCCGCCGACATTTATGAACTGCGCATACGAAAAGAAGACGGTACCTTCAATATGGCAGCCGGAGAAAAGGAGAAATTTTATATCGAAGGTTTTGACGTGTATGGAAACTTGGTGGACACCGACAGCAGCACCAGCGGAACCCTGCGCCTCACGGACGCGACGGCGGAGTATGGAACTTTGTCGTCTGAAACTTTTGCTTTGAATCAAGGGGTGGCGACCGTGAGAGTGACCACGGGTGAGGTGAGCGGAAAAATCAGCTTAGTGGCCAGCGCGACCGGCCTTTTGGCCGGGGTTTGGGGCGGCGACGTGAGCTACCGCATCAGCGGAGAAGAGTTTGCGGACATGGATTTGCAAATGCTTTATGGGTCTGTGCTCGGGGCGCCGTTCGGAGACGTGACGCAAGAAAACTACGTGGCCGGGTGGATGACCTTCAATGGAAAAACCCAGGCCGTGACCAGTTTGATTTCTGAGCCCATACCCAAGAAACGCATCGCAAGCGTGGACGCCAACGGAGCCGTGAGTCTGCCCGAAGACGGAATGGTGAGCCAAGTGGTGAATGGGGCTGGAAGCGAACTGCCCACGCACATTCAGTGGCGCTCCTTCCCCGACGACATTTTGATTGGGGAACTCTTTTACGTGCTGTCCGAGGACATGGAAATTAGTGCGGAACTCATCACTTCTAAAGACACCTTCACGCTGGAGGCAAGCGACGGAACTTGGGTGCTGCGTGAGGACAACGCGGCCGTGGTGAAAGTGCGCACGGATGGCCAAGTGGTGCTGGTGGATCCCACGTATTCTTTGGTGGTGAACGGGGCCGCGCAGGGTCTGGGCTTTGGAGTTTTGAAGAACACGGAACAAATCATGAGCATTGATTTCAGCGGCGAATTTGGCACCGATGTGAGCGCCGTGGACACCAATTTTGACTTGGAAGACTGGGCCAGCCAAACAGCCGGCGTCTATCTTAAACCCACCGGCGCGAGTGTGAACCGCATAGTGCGCATACCCACGGGAAACAGTTCCCAAAATCCTATGGGTCTGGCCATTATCGATCCTGAAACCGACTTGGCTAAAGAAATGCAGCCTTCGCTGGGCTACCAAAGTTTGGAGGCCGCGGAAGACAATGGAAACATTGGATGGGAAGATGAGAACAAACATCTGCTGCTCTTTGCAGCGGGAAACACCGTGGGGCAATCCAACCTCTACTACCCTTCTGAAGTGGGCGTGGTGCTGGGAGATCCAACCATTAAACTGCCCACCTTGGGAGAGCTGGGGACCTTGGGTTACACGAGTGATGTGGGGACGCTGGTTTCTACATCCAACGAAGAAGTGCTGACGCTGATGGACCTGGATTACAACGGCGATGACTTGCCCGATGTGCTCACCGCTTATAAAGACGGCCGCATTGAAGTGCTGCAAAACGCCAAGGCCGCGACGCGTCTGCACAACCGCGGTGAACTGCTTTACATTGAAAACGGCATCTCCTCCATCGACAAAGGCGATTTCAATAACGACGGCCTGGAAGACCTGCTGATTGTGACGGAAGAAGCCTGTTACGAAGGCGAAATGTGCTTGTACTTATACGAAAATATTGGCGGAGGATTTGTGGCCAAGAACTTGGCGCTCACCGGCATTTCCGGCACGCCCACCCAAGTGGAAGTCGGCGATTTGAACGACGATGACTACGACGACTTGGTGATTGTGGATGAGAACATGGTGATGTACACCGTGTGGAATTCGGAAGGCGTTTTGGAAACCGTGGACGAGGTGAAAGATTTTGGGCTGAACGCGGATCCCGAAGAAGAGCTGGGCGCCGATGTGGCCGTGCGCACGGATGACTTGGCAAAAGGTTCCGTTTCTTTGGGGATTTTAACGGATGATTTCAGTGAAGAAAATGGAGCGGAGGACTTTTTGGCGGCGCTGGGCGTGGACGACGATTACACCGCGGCTTCTACCGAAGGCTTGCAGCGAAAAGAAAATCAGGCCTTTGAATACGCCGACAGCCGGGCGATGGAAGACTTGGTGGCGGTGAGCAAAACCGTGGCGGACCCCAGTAGCGGCAGTGTGGAAGTGGGCGATGTGCTCACCTACACCGTGACCGTGGAAAATATTTCCGGCGCGGCGTACTCTGCGCTTTACCTTTCCGACAGCGTGGGCAATTATTTCCAATTCGATGAAGACAGCTTTGCTTGCAGCGATTGTTCCCCTGCCAATACAGGCGTGACGATTCAAGAAGGCGACAACAACCGACCCTTTATTTATGGACCGCTCAGCCTCAGCAACGGGGAAAGCCTGACCTTCACCTACGACGTTTCCGTGGAATCCTTGCCCAAACTTTCTGTGATGCTTTCGCAGGATTTGTACACGGATTACAAAGACGACAACTATATGGACATTGGGGTTTCGCCCGAGGGCAACACCAGCGGGGAATTGATCGTTTTCTATTCAGATGGATACGTGACCCATGTGCTTGAGGAAGGTTTCTTGGGTCTGGGTGGAAACAGCTTCAAGCAGGTGAACTACCAAGAAAAGGCCTATTCCCCCGCCACCTACGCCGAAGAGGACAACACCATACCAAACCCCTTTGGAGACGAAGACGGCGACGGCGTGCCGGATTTCTTGGCCAAGATGGATCAGGAAAAAGGAATTCCCGTGGCCAAGAATGGAGACTTCGATGCCGTGGGAGAAGTGCTGGGAGCCGTGGACGAAGATGAGGATGGTTACTACTCCACCGATGAAATGTTCGACAACACCGAGGACGCGGACGGCGACGGCATCAACGACATTATAGATATTTGGGTGAGCGGAAATGATTTGCTGCTGGATCCCACTTTGAATTTGGAAGCAGCGGACGACGACGTGGAACTGAGCGATGAAGAACTGGAAATCGACCTGGAAGCCGACATTGCTTTGCTGGATAAGGAAGTGGAAGGCCTGACCGATAAAATTGAAGAAATCGTGTCCATGTTCACCTGCAACGGAGGGTGTATTGCCTTCCCGGGAAGCGTGGCCTTTTTAGCGCCGGGAAATTACCACGAGCCACTTACCGGGACGACCCTGTTTTTGGATCCCGGGACGCCGATCTTTGGAATTATCAATGTGTTGCCAGTGGCTTGTACGGCACAGATGTGTTACGCCCCGGGCGCCCTGCGCCTGTACTTAGCGCCCACCACCACGCTGGGGCTGGGGCTGGGAATTTGTCTGGGGCCCTACCCCGTGGGCCAGTGTTTCGCCTTCAGCATTCCTTTGCTGCAATTGCTGAGCCTTTGTGATGTGATCAATGGATACATTTCTGACGGGCTTTCGTCCGCCAGCGCCTTTGTGACGGGCGAGGCTGACACCGCTTACAATGTGGTTGAAAACCTTTCCAGCGACAATGGAAGCACGGGACTCGAAAGTACGGTGTTTGCCTCATACGAACCGCCTGTTTCGGCGAACTTGAATGTCCAAGTGCCCGGCTTCCCCAGCATCTTCACGGAGTGGTGGAAGGCACAAAAAGAGGAATTCTTTAAAGTGCTGGACCTGCCCGATATCACGTTCATTTATCCCGACCCCAAGAGTCTGACCACGGAATTCACCGGCATCAGCGAGCGCATTGATAAGAGCCGTGAAGAAGACGCGGTGGACGCCGACGGAACCAGGAAAATCGACGAACTCACCAGCGGCATTTTGGGGCTTGAGAAATGGCTGAACACGGCCCACGCCCTGCCGCTGATTGATATTGAGCCGGAACCCGTGACCATCCGTTACCCCATGCTCACGCCTGAGGAAATTGAAATCTTTAAGCGAGATATGCAGGCCTGGGTGGACGACGCTAAGTTGGAGTTGGAAGCGCTCCGAGAGCAAATTGAAATCATGGAGGATTTAACGGAAATACAAAAAGCTGCCATCGAAGAATTGGAGACCACCGTGACCGAAGCCATCACCGCCATTGAAACCAATTTGGCGATATTGGAAAGTTATACGGAAATTCCTGAAAAAATTCTGCTCATACGGGACATTGAAGCCTACTACGCCAAGACCATCATTTGTTATGTGGACGCCATTTTAAGCAACACGGCGGGCTACCTGACCGAGAACGTGGAACGAATAGAAGCCTGGGGACAGTGGGTTGTGGCTCTGCAGGAAATTGTGGACGGCTGGCAGGTTCTCATAGACCTTTCGGCGGATCTTATGGATTCCTGTGACAAATGCACCAACCAACGTTACAGCGGCTTGCAATTGCTCTTCAGCTTGTTCGTGTTCATCCCTGATTTTCCTGTGGTGGAACTGCCCAAGCTACCGGACATTGTGATCGACGTTTCCAATATTCAGGCTGGAATGGACATCGTGTGGCCGGATATAAAGTTTGTGCCGGAGCGTATCAATATTCCGGAGTTGCCGCGTCTGGTTATTCCCGACTTGGATATTAAACTGGATGCGGACTTTGATTTAGAACTGGAAATTCCCCTGCTGCCCACTTTTGATTTTAACTTTGAACCGCCGGCCCTGCCGCCCCTCACCCTGCCCAATTTACCGAGCCTACCGCCTCCCCCTGCCTTGCCCGAGTTGGATCCAAGCCTGCAGGCGGCCCTGAACATTGCCAGCAATATTTTGAAGATCGTGTGCATCATCCGCCAAGGGTTCATTCCCACGCCCGAGCTCACCCTCAAGTCGAAAATTGAGGAAATCACGGAACGTCCGGGGGGAATTGTGCTGCCCTCTGACCTTTCCCAAACGGTGGAATGGCCTGAGTTTAATTTCGACTACTGGAAAGAAATCCGCGTGAACACCACGCTGAATCTTAATTTGGATTTCTCGGCGCTTTATAACGAAATTTCCGACCTGGGAGAAAAGAGCAACGCAGAGATTACGAAGTTTGTACAAGAAGCGATCAACGACAATTTGAATGATTTGCAGGATGAAATTAAGTCGATCTTTGACTTGATTGGAGATCAGGAATTGGAAGTGGGCGTAGACGTGGACATAGAGGGATCTGCGGACTTCAGCGGAGACGACGCGGGGTTGGATGGAGACGCGGACGCGGAGGGAGAGGCAGAGGGTGATTTCAATACGGAACTGGAGTCTTATGAAGAAGCCATGAACACCGCTCTGTCTTACAGCGACAACCCCTTGGTGCTGCAAAACCTCGGGGCTTTGAAGCAAGTGATGGGCGGCCTGCAAACTAAAGTGGATGCGTGGAGCGCTGAGCTGCCTGACGAAGTGCTGCTGAAAGGCGAAGAGGAAATGCTGGCTTTGGACGATCCACGGCTGCACCGCTACAACGAGATTGTTCAGAACCCTTCTTTCGATAAAGATTTCTTGGCGAGCATTGAAGGCACGCCCCTCGCCTCTTTGGTCACTTTGCGAGATTCCATGATTGCCTACACGGAGGAGCTGGATCAAGGCACCATCGCCCTGCGTGGAATGGATGGGGAGTCTTTCCAACGTTACTTGGCTTCCGAAAATATGAGCTCTCCATTCATGTTGGCGAGTGAAGAAGGCGGCTTCATGGACGCAGCCGCGAACTGGAATCCAGAAAAGTGGGCAACCCCAGCCGAAGATGACGAAGCGGTGGAATTGGCGTCTGAGTCCACGGATGGACTCGAGCTCGGCACCCAAGCCAGAACCTACGACGAAGGATTGTTCCTCTACAACGCAGAACTGGGCGTGAACGAACGGCTCTCCGACTACACGCAAGAAGCCAAGGAAGCCAGCAGCATTTTGATGATTGATTTGGACGGCGACGGCGATGAAGACGTGGTTTATTCCATGGGAGGCGACATCTACTTAAAAGAGAATCACACCGAAGCGCCCACGCTCAGCTACGTGAGCAGTGACCCCGAAGAAAGCACGGTGCCCGACATGGACCCCGGTTACGGCAGCGTGCAAAATCTGAAACGTGGAAAGAACGATTATGAAGAAGCGAGCTTCTCCTTCTCCCCTTCCGATTCCATTGGATACGACGTGCGTTTCTACGATTCTTTGGACGCGCAGGAATCTGAACCGGATGAAAATATCAAACGTTTGCTGCTCTTGGTGGACAGTGAAAATGAGAGCAGCACCTTCGCCGATTCAACTGGCAAGTCCGCCGGGCAATTGCGCAGCAGCCGTCTGTGGGCGGATAACGTGAGCGGAAGCGTGACGGTGAAGAACGGATACAAACGCACGATTATAAACGCGAATGGAGAAATCACCGTGAGTGAAGCGGTGGTCTTCCAAACCATTGAGGACAGCGTGATTGAATTTGAAGCGGATGAGGGCGCCACGTCCATTGATGTGCCCGCGCACACCGTGGTTTCCTTTGCCCAGGGTACGGAAAAAAACATCCGCGTGGAAAACGGTTCGGTGTACTGGGTGGACATGGGTGAAACCGTGGAGGAACAAGATTTGGCGGAGGGCATGGAACTCTTTGCGGAGGAATTGGTGGCACTGGAAAGCAAGGGGGCCGATGCAGTGCTGGTCACCACCGAGGGCACGGAACTGCGACTCGATAAACAAGAAGCCTTTGTGATGGATAAACTCATCAGCCAAAGCAGTCCATCGGCCAATATTGAGTTAGAAAATGGGGCTTACTACACGGTGAGCCGCAGCGTGCAAGCCGACGGAAGTTTTGGAACCCTTTCCGACACCATTCTGCTCAATCCGCAGGTCTGTGCGGACGACAGCGAACCCTACACCCTGATTGATGATGGCGGCGCCGATACCGATGGCGACGGGGCCATTGAAGTGGCGATTTTCTCCACCAAAGAACTTTCTGCCGAAGGTTCCTTCGACAGCGATAGCGAGATTGTGGACGCGTACTGGGATCTCGACAGCGGCGTGGACAGCGACGGCGACGGCGTGAGCAACAACGATGAACAAGTGATTGGTCTCACCGCTGAAGTGGGCCCTTATGAAGATTTGAATACGCGCACCGTTACGCTCTACGTAACCGATGCCGCCGGCAATGTGGGTGAAACGGAAGTCGCGGTGGAAATTTATGTTCCCGACATTACTTTGGCGGACGCGAGCATCGATGCGGTGAGTGGATTCACCACGCCGAGCAGTCCCCTCTTCCCCTTCGATTTGGTGCGTGACCGCAGCGGCGCTATCAACGAAATCGGCACGGGTTACTCCACCGATGAAGCGGGAGATTTCAACGAAGACATGATTCCTTCAGACCTGCTCTCCGTTTACGACGGCGCGGGCGAAACCATTGCTCAGTTCAATCCCACTACTAAGCAAGTCGTGGTCTACGACCCGGCTTACGACGCCATGGTCCTTTCTTCCGATGCGGACTGGCCTTCCCGCTTGGCCGTGTACGAAAAGAGTCTGGGCATGGTGATGGGCAGCTTCCTATTTGTGGCAGACGGCGAACACCCCATTCAAAAGATGACCCAGCCCTTGGCTGACTTGGATCTTTCTATATACCAAGGGCTTACGGTGTATCCGGTGGCGGGTGAAGACGGTTACGAATTCACGGATAATTCCTTGGTGGCGCGCGACGACTTGGGCTCGCTCGACTTCATTGTGAGCGAAACGGGAAACATCACTATTTTTGACGAGCGCTACACGCTGGTGAAACGGGAGGCCGCGTCTTTGGATGAGTACTTGGTGATTGAAGTTTACGACAACGGCACCTTGGAATTGGAGATTTGGCCTGGCACGCCTAAAGCAAGGTATTTGGTCAGCGCCGTGGATTTGGATCTGCCTCCGTCCACTTTGATTGGAGCGGGCGATTCCCTGAGCGCGGACTACCGCCTCAACTTTGAGGACATTGAAAACGATGACGAGCTCTACCAAGACATTGCCGAGCTCGTGGAACGCGACGTGCTGGAGGGCTACACCATTGAAGGCCAAGCGTACTTCAAGCCCGATCAGTCCATCACTCGTGCTGAATTCACCAAGATTATTTTGGGCATACTCTGTATCACGCCAAGCGACGAAGCGTACCTGCTTCCCTCTGTGTTCAACGACATTTTGGACAGTGGCGCGTGGTACTATTCCTTCACCAAAGAATCCTTCCTCCGCGACCTGATTACGGGTTATTTGGGCGAAGTGAATTCCAGTGGTGTGGCTCCGTTCAAACCCAATGCCACCATCACCCGTGCCGAGGCCACTAAGATTGTACTCGAGGCCCTGAACCAGGAAGGCATCATTGAATTGCCTGCCGATTTAACCGGCGAGCCTTGGTATGAACCGTACATGGAAATCGCGCAAGATCTAACGCCTTACCTCACCGGTGACGCCACCGCGGGTGAAAGCAATTTCATTGTGACGGAAGCAGAAGCCGCCGATCCTTCTCACAAAATGACGCGTTACGAATTTGTAGAAATGTCCGTGCGGGTGCTCAAGGCTTACAATTGTTTCGACCTCGATAGCGACGGCGACGGACTAATCAACTACGACGAAGAAAGCAAATACGGCACCGATCCCTACAACCCCGATACCGACAGCGGAGGCGTGGACGACGGCAGTGAAGTGGGCCGCAGCAGCGATCCTTTGGACGAAAGCGATGACTTTGGAGACGGTTCGCTCGAAGGAGTGGAACCCGGAATTTATGCGGTGCGTGAAGCCTGTATGGCTTGCCCCTGCAATTCCACCATCGATTACGACGCTGACCTTAGACCGGGTGATGAAGTCTTTGCTATAATCCGCAATGACGCCGGCGAAATCTTTGGAGTGAGCAACACCTTAACCATTCAAGAATAGTTCCACGCTATGCTTAAAAAATTTGAAAATAAATTCTTTCTGGTTTGCGCCGCACTGGTGCTGGTCTTCAATGGCCTGCTCTATGCTTTTGCAGCAGAAACTGAGCTGGTGACGGATGTGCCCAAGCCGGTGGATGGAACGGATTTTCAATGTGGTTACGACGTGATGCAAGAAGCCCAAGTACTGGTGGATTCGTATCAAGTTTTTTTGGACGATTACTTTAAACAAGTCACGCCTTCGAGTGAACAAGTGGACGGCGCCATGAAGTACTACCGCCTGATGGAATTCTCCATTCAAAAAATCTACCAAAGCAACTTAAGGCAAGACACCAACTTCAATTTAAACAGCAGCATTCAAGCCAACTCTTATTGTGCTTACGTGCGTGACCTTTATTTGGACATCGCCAGCGCCATGCTGCAAAAACAAGTCATTGCTTCTTCCAGCAGCAAACGCACCTTCCTTATGGTGGACGGACTCAAAGCGACCAACGAGCACATGGAAATTTTTGCAGATGAGTTCAGTGCCGTTTTCCCTGGCTTCTTTACTAAATTCAACAACGCTTTACCTTGTTACGCGCACCAATGTATAAACAAATGACTTGGGTCAAATGGTTCGCGCTCGCCTTTGTGGCGGGATTCCTGCTCCCCCGCACGTACGGGCCGAGCCTAAGTGCGAGCCTACTCGGCCCCACTAGCAGCACCTTTGACGGCATGGACATGACCGATGCCATCACCGAATACCATTTGCGTGCCAACCAAACCGTGGATCAGTTCCTGGATGTTTTGCTGGACCCGGACCTTTCTGAGTTGGTGGTGAGCTACCCTCCCGACGACAGTGAGTGCACCGGGAATGTTTCCACGTATTGTTTGGCCGTTTCGCTCAACAACAACCTCGAAGACTTTGCAATTTACCTCCAAAAAAATCAAACGAGTTTTAGCGACAGTCTTTTTGAAGACGATGCAGCGCTGAGTCTGCAGGACGCTCTGGACACGGCGGCACATCAACGCAGCACCGTGGACGAACAAGTGGCCTTGGCTGAAGACAGCATCGATCTGACCCTGGCCGTGTACAACCAAGTGCAATTGGTTTACCCCGTGCACAAAGAGATGCTCGCTTTGATCCAAAACCTGGACGATTACCGGGGCAATCTTTCAAAAATTCGCGACGTACTTGAGGAATATCCTTCTAAATTCAACGGCGCCAGTACCGCCCAATGTAAATGAAAAAATTCCTTCTTTTCAGCATCGGGATGGTCCTGAGTCTTACCGCCGGTATGACGGTGAGCCAAGCGCTCATGAGCGACGACGATTTGCTCGCTCATATTTTTGAAGAAGCCGGGGTGGACATGAGCGACAGTCACGACGCCAAGGAACTATCCAATTTAGCGTCGGGCGAAGTTCCCTTTGAAGGGCTTTATTTATTCATGCTTCAAAACATTAAGAACGGCCCTCAAGATGCCGCGATTGAAGAAATCGCCAAACGCTACCAATACACCGAGGAAGAAATTGAAGCCATTGTGCTCACCGGAGACAGCCAAGGAATCATCAATAAAAAACAGGAAGAAGTCTTGGCGGCACAAGCGGCGGGCGCCGCCGAACAGATGGAAGCTGCCCAAGCCCAGGCAGACGCCGACCTCGAAACGTTTATTGCCGACAACAGCTTTGGAGCAAACACCGAAACCTTCGTCCGCGAGTACTACGCTACGTATGAGCGACCTCCCCTGGCCACGGATTTGGATGATCCGTTGACCTCGGATTTCCTTTTGGACCGCATGGCGGAAATTGGCGGTGCCTACGACAAGGAACTCGAATTCCAACAATCCAACCGCCGCTTGGCCTACGAGGCTTTGGCGAGTGAAATGTTCATGAACAATAAGCTCGGGGACTCCGCCAACATCGACTTGCTCTACGACTTGGATTTGATTCATTATTTGCTGTTTGGCGAGCTGATCACCTACCCGGACCGCAGCGACGAGGATGTGAATTTGGCGTCGGAAGTGCTGGAGGAAGAAGCGCCCATTGTCATGTTTAAGCAGCCGGAACCCCGTGAAGAAGTTATTTTGGCCGAAGAAGAAATCGATCCTTATGTTTGTTACGGTGATGAAGCTTTGGCCGGAGCTCTGAGTAGCTATGAAAGCAATCCGCCCGACACCGGCGACGCCTTACCGGAAAGCGTGAGTCGCATCGATTACAGCCTGGGAAGCTCGGGTGGTTCAGGCGAGTCTGGTGGTTCAGGTGGGTCCGCTGAAGAAGATAATCCTTTCCTCACCGATATTGGTGCGGCTTTCCAAGCCTTGGACGATGTACTGAGTAACTTGGAAGCGCCCAAAGGAAACTGGAATCGCAACTACACTTGTAACCAAACTTTCTGTGTTGAAGTCTTGGTGATTGCGGAAAATGAGGATGCCGAAGTGGAACACGAAAGCATGGAAGCAGCTGACTTTGAAGAGAATGAAAACTGCATCGCCTGCCACACGGCCTTCATTGAAAAACGGCTCGAAGAAACCATGAGCAAAAGTTTGGTGCCCAGTAAAATCACCATGAATTGGTTTGAAGATGCCACGTGTAAAGAAGCGGGTAGCTTTGTGAATTTGGATCTGAATGTCTACGCCATCAAGCGTCCCATCGATCTGGACCCTGGGGATGATTTGGATGAGAAAGCCAATGAAGACATTGAAGTTTTCAAAACCACGCTCGGTCCTTTGATTGGCATCAACGATAATTTTGGAAAGACCAAGAGCGAGGCTGAATGCGAAAGCATCCTCAACCTTGGAAAAGCCGCCGACGCCGAACGCGGCATCGATAAATTATTGGAACAATGCCAAGACGCAGCGACTGAAAACGTCGCTCAAATTCAAGAAGCCTTCGATGAATTCAACTTCAAGACCTACTCCCAAACAAGCAGTGATCTCTACGGTCAAGTTTCTACTGAACTCTACACCATGCTGCTCTACTTCCGAACTTTCCAGGAAGGCGTTAAAGACACCTATGTAAACGGCCAAGCTCCTCTGGCTTCCCTACTCACTAAAGGTTATTGCAAATGAAACTCTCCCACACCTTTTTCACCGGATTTCTTTTCCTAACGGGCGTCGCCTTGCCGGGTCTTGTCACCGACGCTTCGGTAGTGGATGGGCTCAACTGCGGCAGCCAATATTACGATTTTATTTTGAGTGTGCGCAGTGAAAACACTCGAGAACAGTTCATTCAAGACTTCCGACGAGGCTACTGCCAGTTGAACGACCTTATGGAACTGGACGACGAGCTCGACACCCTGCGTGAAAATTTCCGTACGGCGGCCTTTGATTGCGCCGACACGAGTCCGTATCAGGAAGAATACCACCGCATTTTGATGGAGCAGTATTTTATCCGCAACGTTCAACAAAGCCCTTCGGATGTGATTCGTGAAAAGGAAGCCCTTGAGCTCGAAGCCGCTAAGGAGGCGATTTTAACGGGCCTTAAAGCAGATATGATCGCCGTGTTTGTGGTGGAAGAAGGCCGGGTTTCTGAGCCGGTGCTCAATGACTATTTTGACAGCTGGACGCTCAAATACGAAGACCGCATCGGCAATTATTACCGATGTGAAGAAGGTGGATTCGCTGAAATCAAAGAGAGTTGGGATGACTTTGTGGAGACCATTGAAACCCTGAGCGTGGACATTGAACCGCACGAAAAAATTTCTTTCAAAGACAATATTAAATTCGACAACGATTTGGATGAAGAAACGGAACAACTCCAAGACATCGGGCAGAACACAATCGACGGCTGGAGCTATTATAAAAATTTAATGGGCATTGGTAAGAATACAGTGGAAGCGCCCGCTAAGGTGAGTGACTTTGACGGTACGGGCGAAGTGTTTACCTTTGGCAGTGCTTTGGATATTTTACAAAGCGACACCACCCGCGCCACTATTCAGGCCGAAAGCGCCGAGCGCATGGCCAAGTACAAACTCTTGTATGGTGAAGGCGGCGCGGTGGCGGCCACCGACATGCAGGGCGTTTTGCAATACATGAACCAAATCATCGCCGAAACCAACGCCAAAGACTTCCCCGGGGTTTTGACCGGCGTGACGAAGGTGTATGAACGCCAATGTAACTGAAGAAAAGAGTGCTTTCGTCTTAGCTGAAGAAGCCGGAGGAAAAAGGCCAAAGGGACTATTGGGTTTCTTAACGAGACAATAAGGAGAAAAAGGTGTGTTTTTTGCGGGCCATGACGGGTTTTTTCTTGTGTTCAAGTTCCACGCTTTCACGAGCGTTGTTGAGGTCTACCATGCAGTACGGACAAAGGTCCTTTCGAAGGGAAATCAATCTACCGCAGGAGAAGCAATTAAATAACATGAGGCGTGGGTGGGAGGGGAATCAAGAGGACGGAAACCTTTAGTTAACCTGTTTTTGTAGGAATTCATTCAGGTCGTCTTCGCTGATGCGATAGACTCGTCCGAATTTCACGCTTTTGAGGCGTTTACTCCTAATAAACTTTAGTACGGTTAAGTGGTGGAGCTGCAGGGCGTCCGCGACTTCTTCGGGCGTGAGGAGCCGCTTAATCATTCGATTAAATTAAACTTAACTTGGCCATACTTTATGCTCTCCTATTTAGCTTTGCAATGCTTTTCAGTGTTTTTGAGAAATAAGGGTTGATAAGTTATAAATAATGATGGTTTATACTATTTTAAGATTACCTGTTAAGTTTCATTAAACTTCATTAAATCTAGTTAAACTTTGCTGGAGTTTACTTTATTTAAAAAACTGAGTAAATTGAACTCACTTAATCTTCCACTATGAAAAAAGTCTCCCCCCTTTTAATCACTTTTGTTCTTTTACTGACGGCGTGTGGCGGACCCATGACCCTCACCTATGGTTCCAGCACCCTGACTTACGATTCCGGCACCTGGGAAGAGTTTGAAAACGACTCTGCTAACGGTTTGGGCGTGAAAGGCTCAGACGGCTGTTGGGCGGATTTGGAGGGAACTTTAACCACACCCTTGCCTTCTGAAATGGATACTTTGCTTTCAGGTACTTTGGATAGCCTCACTGCCTACACCTACCCTGGTGACGCTCAACCCAGCTACGTGGCACTTCCACTTGAAAACGACACCCTCTTCATCCGTGTGGGCTACGACCAAGAAGCCGCTGCCTGCTTAGAGGCTATTCAGGAGTTGGCGACTATGAACTAGAGCCGACGAGCATTCCAATACACCCCAAAGTAACTCAGAATAATGGCCACCAGCCCTATCTGGAGAGTTTGGGCTTCGGTGGTAAAAAGAAGCAGTAGGCCCAGCAGTCCGAGGGAGATGCTCCTTCCCACCCAAATGAGCGCATCGCGGTAAAGCAAACCTGGATAAAAGGAGTGCTGACCGGTGAGCTGTTCCATGGCCTTGAGGTCGAGCACATGTTCAGAAACGCGGTAAATGGGCGAAAGCAGGGTGAGACCGAGTGAAAAGAGTATATAAAACCACGGCGAGAGTTCCCAGAAAAAAAGCAGGGCGAACGCTGCCATGATCCCCAGCACGGAATAGAGAAGAATTCTCACTCTATTGCCCTCGTGACGCCGGTGCGACAAAACGACCAAGGCTAAGATGGAAAGCGCGCCCATTAAGGTTTGGAGCAAACCGATGTTGATCACCGTTTTAAGGGATAACAAAGACAGGGCAGGGTAGAGCGTGCTGCGAAATCCCCAGGGCATGCCGCCAGCTAAAATATAACGACGGACTTTTTTGAGTTTGGGATCAAAGACCAAGCGTTTCCATTCACTGTGCGGTATGGGTTTGGGCGTGTAATCGGGCAGTTTGAATAAAAAGGGCAGGGAGCAGAGATACACAAAGGGCAGAATCCAAAATAGGATTTCAAAGGTTTCCAAGTGAAAGATTTGCTCGGAGAGGTAAAAGCTCAGCGTGGCCACCAGTGGCGAAACCGTGGAAAAAATTTGCGTGCCGAGGCTGACCATGGACGAATAAAAATCGCGGTTCTCCTCGGTGGTGGTGAGCATTTCGTAACTGTGCACACCCACCCAAAACATGCCGAGTCCCAAGCCGTTGAAAGCCGCAAACAGCAGCAGGTAGCCAAAATCGCGCGGCAAAAAAATCAGCGATAGAAAGGAAAGAATGTAAATGGTGAAAGCACGGAGGTAATTGTATTTGAGCGAGATTTGTTTCTGCGCCACCACATAACCCCACCCCGAAAAGCCCAGTGCCACAAAGAAAAAGAAAACTAAATTGTAGATGACCAGGCAGAGCAATGATCCGGTGGTTTCATACACAAAAACGTTGAGGAAAAGCCCCACGATCATCTGGGAGAATTCGTAGACCCAATAGAGGAAAACCATTGCACGGGCGGAGTCGGGCAGGGCACGGAAGCGACGGAGGGTTTTGGTGAACATACGTTTTATACATAGTACCTTAGGTTGACTAAATATAAAATTAATTTAAAATATAGATCTTAATTTGAAGCAAAATGAGTCTCTCACCAGATGTGGCAGCAGAAAAGTACTTTGATAAATTTGGGCTGAGTGCACACCCCATAGTCCCTTATGAAAGATTACATGAAGTCGAGAAGTTGGAATGGCCACATGGTTTTGGACTCGAAGTGAAGGGCGTTAAAGAACAAATAGATGACGTGCTCATCTCTGGTGCAAGCGACTCTGATCCAGACCGTGAACTTCCAAGTGCCGATTATTTCAAGGCTCTACAGCATTGGGGATGCATAAATCTTAAGGGCAGTTGGGGCGAAGATTTTTTTATAAGAAAATCTTGCTTAAAAGCAAGAGATGATAGGTATGCGATTCGAGAATATAGGCCTGAAGAACATGCGTCTGCTTTTCGTTTTCACAAAGATCCCTCCGCAATCCTTGCTAGCAATTTTTATGAAGGAGACAACCGTAGTCTATTAGGCCGTCTTTCGGCGAATGAGAGATCAGAAACCTTAACTCTCATAGGGGCATTGCTTGTACATCCTGCATGGGCCAGCGGCACTAATTTCTGGTCTCCTATGCAAGAAAGGCGGCAGGCAAATACGCTCCTAGTGCCAGAACAAAGTTTTAAAAGAGCTTTGAACAAATATTTGCCAGAACATGTCCAAGAAATAATTGACGAACGAAGTGGATTGATATTTTCAATATTAGAAAACGAAGCGCTTCACAGAGCGATGGTTGATTCGCTCCACCAATTTAAAATCCTTGACCAAAAGACCACTCATCTATCTATCGATGAGGATGAACTTAAAAGAAGACTATTGATTGATTACTATTCAAATTTTATGACTACGGATAGAAGTAAAGCACTTGTCAGGAACCCTCGCACTCCTCAAGGAAAATTGGATAGTAAAATTACAAAAGACTGTAGCACTAGAGTAGTCATTGATTACTCCGAACCCAGCATCGCTACTTGGTGGGAAGGTTTGGTGATGCACAAAGGAAGTCCAACTGGAGTAAAAGCTCCACCGCTTGCTACTACAGGGTTAACTTATGATTATAAAACTGGCTTTTACATTTAAATCCCCATCTTTTTGAGCCACTTCCCGGTGTAGGAGACTTTGTGTTTCGCTACTTCTTCGGGAGTTCCGGTGGCAACCACTTGGCCTCCCCCATTTCCTCCGTCGGGCCCCATATCAATAATATGGTCGGCGCATTTGATGAGGTCGAGGTTGTGCTCGATTACGATGATGGTGTTGCCCGTGTCCACGAGTTGTTGCAGCACTTCCACGAGTTTTTTTACGTCGTCGAAGTGGAGACCCGTGGTGGGCTCGTCCAAAATGTAGAGGGTTTTCCCGGTGGAGCGCTTGGAAAGTTCGGTGGAAAGTTTGATACGCTGCGCCTCTCCTCCCGAAAGCGTGGTAGCGGATTGTCCGAGGTGAATGTAACCCAGACCCACTTTTGAAAGCGTTTCGAGTTTGGTTTTCACAGATGGAATGGCGTCGAAGAATTCCAGACATTCGTCCACGGTCATGTCGAGCACGTCGGCAATGGTTTTGCCGCGGTAAGTGATTTCGAGTGCTTCCCGATTGTAGCGGCGGCCCTTACACGATTCACACGGCACATAAATGTCCGCCAAAAAGTGCATTTCGATTTTTCGGAGCCCGTCCCCTTCACAGACTTCACAGCGTCCTCCCTTCACGTTGAAAGAGAAACGTCCGGCCTTGTATCCACGCAAACGCGCTTCGGAAGTTTGTGCAAAAAGTTCACGCATGTCGGTGAAAACTCCGGTGTAGGTAGCGGGATTGGAACGGGGCGTTCGTCCGATTGGCGACTGGTCGATGTTGATGATTTTATCCAAAAGTTCGATTCCACGGATTTCACGGTGCGCGCCGGCGAGTGCCTTGTTTCGGTTGATGACGGCGGCCACTTTTTTAACAAGAATTTCGTTGATGAGAGTGGATTTTCCGGACCCAGACACACCTGTTATGGCGATGAAGGTTCCCAGCGGGAATTTCACATCCACGTTTTGCAAATTGTGTTCGGTGGCTCCCAAAATTTCCAGCGATTTTCCGTTTCCTTTGCGGCGTTTTTTTGGCGTTGGAATTTCTTTTTTACCGGAAAGGTATTGCCCGGTGATGGAGTTTTTGTCCTTCATGATTTCCGCAGGCGTACCGGCGGCGATCACGTTTCCTCCATGCTTCCCGGCGCCCGGTCCGATGTCCAAAATATAATCGGCAGCGAGCATGGTATCCACGTCGTGTTCCACCACAATCACGGTGTTGCCGATGTCGCGCAAAGTTGTGAGGGTTTGAATGAGTTTTTCGTTGTCGTTTTGGTGAAGTCCAATGGAGGGTTCATCGAGCACATAGAGCACGCCCACCAGGTGGGATCCGATTTGCGTCGCGAGACGAATACGCTGCGCCTCTCCGCCAGAAAGGGTGTTGGCGGCGCGGTCGAGCGTGAGGTAAGAAACTCCCACGTGATTCAAAAATCCGAGGCGAGAATAGACTTCACGCAAAATGGGCTCAGAAATCATTTTGTTCATCGCGGTGAGCTTGAGCCCTTTGAAAAATTCTTCGGCTTCGGCGATGGAAAGTGAGGTAACATCGGAGATGGAGCGCTCGTTAATAGTGACCGCAAGCATCTCGGGTTTGAGACGTTTTCCTTCACACACCGGGCAGAGTAAAACTCGCATGAATTGTTCGATTTTTCCGCGCACGTATTCGGAGTCGGTTTCTAGGAAGCGGCGTTCCAAGTTGGGGATCACTCCTTCAAATTTGGTTTGGAATTCGCCTTTGGAAAACCCGTCGCCGGAGGTCATTTTTACGGAGTATTTTTCTTCACCCGTTCCGTACATCACTTTTTGCATCTGGGCGTCGGTGAGTTTTTCTACCGGCGCGTCCGCAGAGAATTTGAAACGCTTCGCCACTTCTTCCAAAATATTGTTGTACCAAGTGAGGTGCGAGCTGGTCGCGGACCAAGGCAAAATCGCGCCTTCGGAAAGGCTGAGTTTTTTGTTGGGGATCACGAGCTCGGGGTCGATTTCAAGTTTGGTTCCAAGTCCATGACATTCTTCACACGCGCCGTGTGGGCTGTTGAACGAAAAATTCCGTGGCTCGATCTCCGTGATGCTCACTTCCGGATGGTCGTCACACGCAAAGGTCTCGGAAAATTTCTGGATTTCGCCGGTTTCATTGTCCATCACCATCATCACTCCTTCCCCATGACGCAGCGTCATTTCCACCGAGTCCGCGAGCCGCGTGAGGTCAGGATTTGGGATTTCCACTTTTTCACCGGTGGACAATTCCTTGTACATTTTTTCAAACTTTTTCACGGCCAAACGGTCCACCACGATTTCAATGTCGTGTGATTTATTTTTATCGATTTCGGGCAGTTCCACCACGGAATAAACCTCGCCGTCCACACGCACACGCACAAATCCTTCCTTCTTAATTTTTTCAAACACGGCGGTGTGTTCGCCTTTTCGTCCGTGCATCATGGGCGCGAGCAAAAGCACACGGCGTCCCTCACCCATGGCCATAATATGGTCCACAATTTGCGTCGCAGTTTGGCGCACGATGGGTTTTTTACATTTAGGACAGTGCGGAATTCCCACACGAGCAAAGAGCAAACGCAGATGGTCGTAAATTTCCGTCACGGTTCCCACGGTTGAACGTGGATTGCGCGGCGCGGTCTTTTGATCGATAGAAATCGCTGGCGAAAGTCCTTCAATAGACTCCACATCCGGCTTTTCCATCACTCCCAAAAACTGACGAGCATAGGTCGAGAGCGATTCCACATAACGTCGTTGTCCTTCGGCGTAAATCGTGTCAAAAGCGAGGGTGGATTTTCCGGAACCCGAGAGTCCCGTGATCACCGTGAGCTTATCGCGCGGAATCTCCACATCGATGTTCTTCAAATTGTGCATCTTGGCTCCTTTGACCTTTATGCTCGTTGCTTGCATGCGAAAAAAGCTAATTAATATAATTTCTCGGCCGATGGAGTTTAGCAGCAAAAAACAGATTACGCAAGGATCTTGATCTAGAATTTCCTTTCCCTGTTTTGCCCTAGGCTTGTATTTCTTCAACGGGGGCGAAAGAACTCGGATCATGATCCTCGTCCTTTCTTCCTTATAGTTTATGTTTCATAAATACAAGCCTAGGACCACGGAAAGGAAATTCTAGATTCATAAATAGAGGAAGACTGCTTGGAGAGATTCAGCATAAAGGCTCCCGCTGAATCGAGCCCTACTGGTCCAAAATATTTGCCACTTCTCCCTTTATCACGGCGCGCTTTTTCATGGCGACATCCCACAGGGATTTGTGCACGTGGGCACTGGAGTTTTCGCCCACCAAGTAACCGTAGGCCTTCAAATTTTCCTTGCGTTTGAAGAGGTAGTCGAGGAAAGAATAGCCGAAGACGAGGAACGGAATCATGAAGAAAGTGAGGTTCATTTCCAGCAGAATGTTGAAGGCTCCGTGGAGCAAAACGGCCAAGAGCAGTCCTTCCGTGATCTTTTCGCGGGCAAAGACACGGTTGCTCTTGAAGTGCATGATTTTATGGAAAAAGTCATAAATCTTGTGACGGCCCTGGCGTTGTTCTTCAGACCAAATGGGCTCGGCAAAGTAGGCAATTCCATAGTAGTAACCAAAGATTCCCGAGAATAGGATGTGGGCAAAGGTTGAAAAAACAGACCGGAAGACAAAGGAAACCATGAAGATTTCGAGGCCCTGGTAGGTCCAAATGTAGTAAAAATAGAGAATGTTTTCTACAAAGGCGAAACCGAGGGCGGCGATGATGGAAAATTCGATCGCGTCGTCTATGTTGCGGAAAAATCCACGGTCGGTGCGGCGAACCACCAGGTGTTTCATGTACTCTTCAATCACTCCCACAAACATAAAGGCCAAGAGGGTTCCCACGGGCAAATACAGGTAAGGCGTGAAGTCGAACACGTCCATTTGGAAGTTGTTGGTGTAGTTGAACACATTGATCTGAGGAAAGTAGTTCCAGCTCCATTTGTACAACAAAATTGGCACCACGGCAGCCATCCCCATCAGGAAGGTTTGTTTTGCTTTGGGACGGTAAACCGGATCCTTCTTATAGAAGAGGAAACCCCATATAATGGCAGGTATACACGCGAGAAGAATGGTGGCTAGGATACGCATCAAGTCTGTTAGAGTGCTTCAATCTGTTAATTATAACATAAAATGAGCTGCCTAACAAGACTTCTAGACCTCGATCGCCCCCTCTTTCACCCAATAAACCCGGGCTTGTTTAAGGCCTTTTACGTGGTCCAAGGAGGTGGTGGTGAGTATGCATTGGTAGTTTTGCAATAAATCGCCCAGTTTTTCTTGGCGGCGTTCGTCCAGCTCGGAAAAAACGTCGTCCAGTAGGAGCAGCGGCTTTTCCCCGGTCATTGCCTCCATGTACTTGAGTTCGGCGATTTTGAGCACCAAAACGGCGCTGCGCTGTTCCCCGCGTGAGCCGCATTCGGCCAATTCTTTATCTTCTAAAAACAGGGTGAAATCGTCGCGGTGCGGGCCCAGCGAGGTCGATCCACTCTGAATATCGCTGCTGCGGTGCGCGATGAGGCGTTCTTCAAAGCGCTCTTTGGTGAGCCGGGCTTCCAGGGTGAGGGTTTTGCCCGTTCCGGCTATGGAATCGTAGTTTTCTTCGAGAGTTTTTTTGAGGAAGGCCATGAAGGGCTCGCGTTTTTCCCAAATCTTTAGAGCTTCCTCCACCAATCGCGCGTCCCAGAGGTCGAGTTCCCACTCCTGGGCACGGCCAAATTGAATGCGCTTGAGCAAGGCATTGCGGTGGTTCAGAATTCGCTGATAATTGCTGAGCGCCTCCAAATACGCCTTGTCCACTTGGATGAGCAAACGGTCCAGGTACTGGCGGCGGGCCTGAGGGCTACCGGTGACCAAATCCAGATGATCTGGCGTGAAAAGCACCGCGCGCAGCGTGCCGATGAAGTTTTTGGGACTTGTCCACTTTGACTGCTTTTTTACTTTTTTGGTGTCCGGGTCGCGCTGCAAAAAAACCTCCAGGGAGGTTTCTTTGCCTTTGCGTTCGATGCCGGCGCGGATTCGCCCGTGCGGACGGTCCCACTTCAGGGTTTCCATGGCTTTGCTGGCACGAAAAGACTTGCCCAGTGCCAGAAAGGCGATGCTTTCGAGGAGGTTCGTTTTACCCTGGGCGTTGAGACCCACCAGCGCCGTAACGGGTGCGTCCAGCTCGAGTTCCAACGCATCGTAATTGCGAAAATGTTCGAGCTTAAGCCATTTGAGTTTCATGGAAGGCAGTTTAGTATATAATTAGGCTATGAGTCCAAAAGAACTCAAAAAAATCCAGCCGGTCATACAGAGAATCGTAGAAGGATATGCTCCACAAAAAATCATCCTTTTTGGTTCTCGTGCTTGGGGTAACCCAACTGAGGACAGTGATTATGATTTTGTGATTGTTAAGAAAGGAAAAACTAAACGAAATTATTTTAGTGAGTTAATGAAAGTACGGACACTGATTGGAGGTGAAGTTGCGGTGGATGTTTTACTCTACTCCCCAAGAGAATTTGCCAGTCGTGTAAAAGAGGGTGATCTCTTCTTAAGAAATATTGTTAAAAAAGGCGCGCTGCTTTATGAACAGTAAATTTATTAAAGAATGGATAAGAAAGGCTGAGAAGGATGAATTTGCCTTAAAACACCTTCTACCTTTGGAAAAAGCAGCAGGGCATGCTTGTTTTCTATCCCAACAAGTGGCAGAAAAATACCTAAAGGCCTATCTAACTGCGAACGAATATTTGCCACCGAAAACACATCAACTTCTTGTCCTCCTCGATCTATGTGTAGAATTTTCAAAGGATTTTTCTTGCTTGAAGGAAGAGGCTGTCTTTCTAAGTGATTTTTACATCATCACTCGCTACCCTTCTGAACGACCTGACCCTACCCTTGAAGATGCCGAAAAAGCTTTTGAGATGGCTAGAAAATTTAAGGATATGGTTTTGAAGAAGTTGACCCTCTAACAACAAATTATGTCTACTACAGAAATCGAAACTATTGTCGTCACTTCTGATCTCCAGAAGAAAATGGATGAAATCGGTGATTTACTTTTAGAAAAGAAGCTCTAGCCGTAATTACAATTTGTTTTTTTATGGCTTCTCGATTAGTCTAAGCCCACTATCAAGCAAGCAAGCATGTGGTGTAAGCCACAAGCTTCCCCCCCCTCCTCTATGCATCAAGAACCTTCCGAAAAGCTCTCGCACATGCGGCACTCGCTCGCCCACCTTTTGGCAGCGGCCGTTATGGAAATGTGGCCAAACACTAAGCGGACCATTGGACCGGCTATTGATAACGGGTTTTATTTTGACTTTGAATTTGAGACGCCGATCACGCAGGAGGATTTGCCAAAAATCGAGAAGAAGATGCGACAGATTCTGCCAACGTGGACGACTTTTGAACGAAGCGAGCTGAGCAAAGAAGAAGCAAAAAAAGAATTCGAAGGAAATGAATTCAAGTGCGAATTGATCGATGAATTTTCTAGCGAAGGGCAAACTTTGACGTTCTACAAATCGGGGAATTATTGGGACTTGTGCCGTGGAGGACACGTGGACAACATGAAAGCGGAGATCGATCCTAAATCGTTTAAATTGAGCAAAATCGCCGGTGCGTACTGGCGCGGGAGCGAGAAAAATCCTCAGCTGACGCGTATTTATGGGCTCGCGTTTGAAACGCCGGAAGAGCTGGATGCGTATTTGAAAATGATGGAAGAAGCCGAAAAGCGTGACCACCGAAAACTCGGGAAGGAGTTGGAAATTTTTATGCTGAGTGAAGAAGTGGGTGCCGGCCTGCCACTATGGCTACCGAATGGAGCGATTGTGGTGGAGGAACTCGAAAAGCTGGCAAAGCAGGTGGAATTTGATGGCGATTACAAGCGCGTGCGCACGCCGCACATCACCAAGGGAAGTTTGTACCACAAGTCCGGGCATTTACCGTACTACGCGGAAACCATGTTTCCACCGATGGTGATGGACAACGAGGAGTATTACTTGAAGCCGATGAACTGCCCGCACCACCATTTGATTTATGGGAACAAGACGCGGTCGTACCGTGACTTGCCGATTCGTCTCGCGGAATACGGGCACTGTTACCGTTACGAAGACAGTGGAGCTTTGTTCGGGCTCATGCGAGTGCGATCTTTGTGTATGAACGACGCGCATATTTATTGCCGTCCTGATCAATTTGAAGATGAGTTCATCAAAGTGATGGAACTTTATAAAAATTATTCCAAGATTTTTGGTATCAAAAAAATGGTGATGCGACTTTCACTCCACAACGAAGAAGGGCTGGGAAAGAAATATGTGAACGAACCGGAACTCTGGATTCAAACGGAAGAACAAGTGCGCAATGCGATGATCAAAGCCGGTATCGATTTTGTGGAAGCGCCCGGTGAAGCCGCGTTTTATGGACCTAAGATTGATGTGGAAGTGTGGTCCGCCATTGGACGTGAATTCACGCTGGCCACGAACCAGCTCGACTTCGCGGTTCCTAAGCGCTTTGACCTCACCTACATAGACAGCGATGGACAAGAAAAAACTCCGCTCTGTGTGCACCGCGCGCCGCTGGGAACGCATGAACGTTTCGTAGGATTTTTGATTGAACATTTTGCCGGTGCCTTCCCCACTTGGCTCGCGCCCGTGCAGGCCATTGTGCTGCCGGTGTCCGACAAATTCTTGGACTACGCGCGTGAAGTGGAAGCCGCCCTCAAGGCCGCAAATGTGCGCGTGGAAACGGACGACTCTGCCGAAAGCCTCGGTAAAAAAATCCGTGGCGCCGAGAAGCGTAAGATTCCTTGGATGCTGGTGGTGGGAGAACAGGAAGTGGCCGACAAAACAGTGGCTGCCCGCAATTACCACACCAAAAAACAGGAACCCATTAAGCTGGATGCTTTTGTGCCGCAAGTGGCGGAGGAAATCCGAACACGTGCCCTGCCCGAAACGATGGAGGCTTAATGCCCGCCGCCGTGCGTTGAGCCGTGTGAGCTTGGGCCACCTTCCGTGGGAGTGTGTCCTTCAGCGTGCGCGTCTCCGTGGCCGCCGTGGGCACCGTGACTTCCGTGAGCACCATGGTCGTCATGATGCGCGTGACCATGGTGATCTTCTACCAGTTTTCCACCTTCCATCTTCTTCGCAAACTCCTGGCGGAAGTGTTTCATCTTGCCCTCACGTTCCTCTCGACGGGCGTGCGCGCTCTTCATCTTATCGATAGTTTCTTTGCTCTCTCCAGAAGCTATTGCAGCGGCTTTCATGGCTGCTATGTTAGCAGTGTGTTCGGCCTTCATAGTGTTGAGGTAATTTCGAATCGAAGGTTTACCATTTTTTATGGCGTAATCAATATAGACACCGATGTTTTCATACAATTTATCCACGGTGGTGGGCAGTGGATTCTCAGCAAAAATTCCTGGGTAAGCGGCCAGCATATTCTGGGCAAAGGTGGCCGCCTCCGTATCGTTTTTAAACTCGTTGTTTATAAGTTTGCGGATCATTGGAAAGTTGCTGTCAAAATCCAACAAATGCAAATGCTGCTTCATGGTTTTTAAGTGGGCTCCTGTCGACATTTTTCCACGTCCATAGTAGAGACCGTAACCTCCAGCAGCACGAGGTTCCGCCTCACGCGTGGCGTTGCTCATGCGGTAATAATTCCCTTGGTTGGCGTAGATTCGTCCGGAGGTGATTCCATCAAAGGTCATGATGGTTTCCACTACGTTTGAAAGCGCTTTTTGTCCGGTGTCATCCGTGAATTCGTCGTAGCTTTCTGCCAGCGTATCCAGCGTGAAGAGCATACCCACCGTACCGTTTTGAACGGCGGTTTCTTGGAGTCCATATCCTTCGTTGTTGGCTTGCAACAAACGTTTAACCGTACTGCTATTGAGGTATCCGGCAAAGGCCGTGAAGTAGTCATGATCCAAACGCATACCTTGTGATTGCGCCTTCACGAGACGTTGACGAACCTTTGGCAAGTACATCACGTGGCTGTGGAACCAATCCATGTATTCTTCTTTGTTCATCTCTGACCATTCCTGCACATCTTCCAGCACTGGTTTTTGACCACGCTTGGTGGGCGACGCAAAGATTTCAATGGCGGGATAGTTGTTGTTGAGACCGGTGAACACGGAACCACGTTCCAAGGGAAGCAGTCCTTTTCCAATTCCTTGAATGAGGTAGTAGAGCACGTCTTCGGCGTCCATTTTACCTTCCTTAATCGCGTAGAGGAGCACGGCTTCGTACTTCACCGGATCGGCGTCGGAGCCACCGTGTTTGGAAGGGTCTTCCAGATCTTTTAGGTATTCCGCCAAGATCGGTTTTATTTCGGATTCCAATCCACCCGTTTTTTCAGAAACTTCGGCGAATCGGGAACTGAATTTCCCTTTTTCACTTTCAATGGCGCTGGAGTTGCTGGTTCTCCAATTTTGGTACAAGTCTATATCTCCGTAGAGTAAGTTCACCCCTTTTTTAATGAGGTCTTCAGAACGCGCATTGTTGGACTGATGCCAGTGTCTACTGGCGGGAATAGGATAGGTGCTTTGCCATCGGTTCAATTGCAGCAAGAATCCTTCGTCGTCAAAACGCATACGTCCTTTTTTGGCCAACAATTCAATCACCGCACGGAACTCAAATTGGTTCGTGGTGTCGTGCATCACGTGAATGAGGTGGGACACTGGGGCATGATCGTGATTCTTCATCCATTCCTGGTAGTCGTTTGTTTCCGCGTGCTCCTGTTCAATGGCCATTTTTCCGGCAATTTCTTTCAAAGGCCGGAGCTGTTCTTCAAAAATCGGCGTGGGCAGTTTTTTAAGAAACTCGAAGGCCTTGCTTCCCCAAATACCCGCTTTACGTTGGGTGTCACGATCGTAGTTTTTCTTAAATACATCCTGAATGGCGTGCGAAACGATTCCAAAGGTGGGACCGGGCGCGAGCCAGTAAATTTTGTAGCCCTTTTTTTTCTTACCTTGAGACGCCTGTTCTTCTTCAACCAGGGCGATTTTCTTAAGAATATCTGGGTATACGGTCTCTATGGATTTTTCGGCTCCGTTGATCTGGCCTTCCAAGGCCTTGAGGGCGTCGCTGAAGCGGAACATCATGTGGTTTCGCTCGGTTTCACTGACGGGAACTTTGGAGATGAAATCCAACTGACCTTTAAGACCCTTGGTGAGCACATGTTTGACCCCTCCATACTCCTTCCCTTCGGAGGCCGCTTCGGTGCTATTTAGAACATCGTCAATGACTGCATTGAGGTCACGGTTCTTTATAAGATGCTCTTTCAACTTTTCTATTTCCTTCACCACTTCAGGATCGGCTCCCTCGATTTGGGGCTTTATGGCTTCGATGCGGCTAAGGACTTCATCTATTTTTTGACGGTTTCTCGCCACCACTTCATCGGTGATTTTTGTCGTGCGAAGAGCTTCAATTCTCTGCAGCTCTTGCGCCAGTTTTGCTGGATTCAGACCGTGTGACTGCCCTTCTCGGTACAGATCCAGCGTGGTCTCCATGTTCCGGATTCCCTCCCACATGTTCCGTGCTTTTTCAAAAACACGAGACCCTTCAGGGAAGGCTGGATTTCTGGAATCGAAACGCTCGAGACGCTCCGATTCATCCATTATCTGTTCCGCTGCATGTATCCAATCAGCCGCTGCGGATTCATACCCAGGAGGAGGGTCCGCTTCCCATTCAACTTGAAACGCAATTAAGCGCCGTTGGAAGTCTTCAATCATCAGTTCACGAGTCACCCTGAGTGCGTCGGACCGCTTGTCCACCAGTTTTTGAATCACGTAATCTATGTCCGTCAGCACTTCGGAGGTTCGTGCTTGGTAATCGGCGGAGGTTTTTCTTTGCAGATTTCCCCAGTCGATGTCCTGGCCTATGTTCATTCCTTGCAATCTCTCGATTTGCTGACGTCCAGCCAACATTTCTCGGTAAGCTCCTACGATTTTGTCTTTCAGTAAAGGCTTATCCTGCAAGTATTTAGGACTCTTGAGTTGGGTCTTTAACCTGATGAGTTTGTCGATTTCAATCTGCACCATGTTCACGGACCCCAACTGGCTCAGCCAGTCGTCCATTACATCCTGATGTTCACCGGGCACGTACTCCGTGCGCTCGGGCACCCATTTTTTCATTTCTTTGTAAAATTCGCTCTCTCCCGGGGCATCTGCGCCACCCGAGTTGGGGCGTGGGGCCTCGGGGCCTTGAGAGGCTTGATCGGCGGTTCCATCATTTCCAGGATTGGCAAAAACCAGGATGGACGCTCCTAGGAAGAGTTTTTTTTGGGTTTCCCGGTAATGGCTGTTGAATCCGTGGATCAGCATAGCCGTGGGGTAAGTGATGCTGCTCCTGATTGGAGCGAGAGAGGCGAGTAGCTCAGGGGTTTCGGCTGGGCCGAACACTGGGCGGACTCACGTCTCACAATCACCTGCCTGGACGGATTGCGACCGTAGGAGGGAGATTGTAACATCGTTATTTGTTTTTGTAAAGTCATGGGGTTTTTATCACATATGAGGAGCGGGCGCTGGCGGTGGGGTTGTTGTTGGAGGGGTTGTTGCTGGAGGGGTTGTTGCTGGAGGAGTTGCGGGTGGTGGCGTAACCGGAGCTGTAGGTGCTGGTGCTGCGGCGGGCGGTAAAGCTTCTACACGTGTTTTGAGAGCCTCCAAATCTCTGGTGAGTTGTGCATCGGCGGCAGCGGGTACAGCGGCAGTGGCAGCTGCCAACTGATCGGTGGCGGCTTTAAGTTGAGCAGCCGTTAGCCCTGCACCAGCCGTTTCAGCGGCGGCTACGGCACTTGTGAGAGCCGTAATACTGCCTCGCGCGGCGGTGATAGCGGCTTGAGTGGGAGGCGCTTGGACGGTCGCGGGAGTGGTGACGACTTCTCCATTAAAGTTATTGGCGCTCTCTTTAATCGTGCTGTCTGTACTGCCGCTCAAGATTCCTAATTCTTCCCCTTTTCTATTGAGGATTGCCTTCAAAGGCTCAAAGCTTCTTTGTGAACCGTTGTCGTAACCTGTTTGGAGTTCTCTTACCTCTTTCAACAAGGCTTCTTTCTCAGAACCTTGCAAACTGGATTTCGCATCGATGGTGTTATATAGAGCCTTAGCTACGGCACTAAGGTCTGAACTCAGCATGTTACCATTGCCATCCCTTTTGGCTAAACTGTCTTCGATGGTGCGAGCATTCGTAACGGGATCCATAGTTCCTCGTGCACCACGGTCTCCCATAAGCATTTTTGCAATTGGGTTGGCGTTGGCCAGATTTTGCATCTCGGTGTCCACACCAGTTCCGTATTCAATGTTTCTCAAACCTTGATCGGCCAAACCTCTAAGCGCAGCAATGGACGTGAATTGATCTTCTCCATTTTTGACCCCAATTGGAACTGTTGGAAGCAGCGTGGGCGCTTTAACAGCGGCGTCACGGATTCGTTCTCCAAAGCCTTTAATGGCGTCGGTGGCGAAACTGGCGTAGGTGTCGCTGGCGGCGGCAAATACTCCGGTCCACACAATCACGATGCTCGCGATGGCGATGATGAATTGAGGCAGGCTGTCTATTCCGCTGATTAAGAATTCCGTAGAAATCACTTGGTCGGCCTGGAAACCTCCTCCAGCTAAGGCGGCGTTTCCGGCGAGTCCGCTCCAAGCGGCGATCATGATGTAACCCAAGCTCATGGTCGCTCCAATGATCACGGGAGCCATGAGGTGTTTGAGAATTTTTTGAGCAAAGTCGCCTCCCCCTCCGGTCCATTCTTTAATTTGAGGAACCACATAGGTGAGCACCGCCAAAGGCGAGAGCGCCAGGGCGATCCACAGCACCACCAAACGGGTGATGAGCACAATGCCCAGCACCACATAAGAAGTGGCAAAAACCAGATACATCATTACGGAGAAAAGGAAGCTCACCGTCAACTCTTCAAAGCTGTCGATGGCGTCCGCTTTCAATATAGACAGGTTGCTGAGCCCTCCCATGTTCACCGCCATGATGAGTCCAATGTTGTTGGAATTCATATCGGTGAAGTATTTGGCGGCCAGCAGTCCATCGAGCTCGTCGTAGGTTCCAGTCTCTTCATCTTTATCACAGAACAACCTGGTATAAATGGGGACATCTTTTTCGGCGTCCACGTCGGCATCCCAGGAATCGTGGCTTCCGTCTTCATTCAACTGTTTATAACAGACCTTCACCTGGAATTCCGTTTTCACGGCACTGAAGTCGTAGGGCGTGGCGTCGGTGGCGGCCAGCTCGGGCAGGGCAAACACAGCGGTGGTGGCCACATTGGTGAGGTCCAAAACCACCTTTCCGGCAATGAACGTGAAGTTCACCACAACGAGTCCCAGCACGATTTTAGGCAGAGCCGTTTTGAGGGCCAAGTCCCCTTCTCCTCCTCCAATTCCGAGCACGTTGTAAAAGGCGACCACCAGGAGCACGAGCACAAATCCAATGTTCACCAGGTCACGAACGGGGATCCAAATACCCTTCAAACGCTCCTCCATTCCCGGCCCCAAAATGAGGTCGGTGTCCATAAGGTCTCCAATAACAATGAGCACGGGCCAGAGTAGGGCGTTCAAAAATTGCATCACAACCGAGAGGAGTTCTGCAATGACTTGCACCACATCTTCCCCAGTATCAGAGGCTGCCGCTTCAGTGGCGGCTTGGGCGAGGTCTGGGATCAAGGTAGAACCCAGCGCAGCCACCAGCACCAGCATGAAAGCTTTGCTTTTGATTAAATTCAGGAATATTCGTGTGAGTATCTTCATTATGTGAATAAGGTGACGTGAGTTACGAACAGGCTTGAACCCGTGAGGGCCGCTACTAAACCACCGATGATTCCGGCGCCGGCTCCCGCCCCTTTGGCGAGTTTCTTTTGGTCGGCGCTCCATCGAGCTTTTTTAGCTTTTTGAACATTTGCCTCTTGTTTATAAACCACTTGTTGCATGGTTTTATTTCGGGCGGCGCGGTCGGCTTCATGCTGCTGCGCTTGTTGAAGAGCCTGAGTTTGGCGCGCGAAGCGCGCTGCCATGGCTGCCTTTGCCGCCATAACATTGGGCACAGCCCCGCCTTCCCTATGCATGAGCGGTTGCTCAATGCTGGCTTGCGCTAGCGCCGCCGCTTCTCTGGCCCGTTGTTCGGGCGAAGCGTGATGCTTGGCTTCCTGCATCGCGAGCATGGTCAAACCCGTAGCCAATAAGGCTCCTGCAGCTGGGTTGTTCTTTGAAGATTGCATAACTAGACCCCGGGTCACGGCTTCTTGAGTGGGTCTTTGCAGAGATTTGTCTTCTTGCGCTTCCCCATACTCCTCAAAGAGCTGAGTTTCTGAGATGTGCTTTTCCTTTCCGTTTTTATCAATCTGTTTGTAGTCAAAAGGACGAGTGGCTTCTTGATCCACCACCACCTCATACTTCAAGTTGTTTGCATCCTCCGCCTCTACGTTGCTGGCGGTTCGGTTCACTTCCACCTGCACCACTCCGTTTTTGAGGACAGCGTTTTTAACGGACCAAATGGTTTTTTCAGCTCCGTTCAGGGCGGTGAAATTCTCGTTCATGTTCTTCACCACATACAATAAGGTTTGTTCTTCCACGACTTCCACCAGGTTGGTGGTGCTGTTTCGGAACGTGGGCGACTTGATTGTATAGTTGAGCGGCTGCGCTTGGCGGGCTTCTTGCAAAGTGAGGAATTGATCAAAAGTCTTTCCTTCATCCGTGCTCACCAATAAGAGTTGCTGACGCTTAGCCAAGGTGATCAGTTCTTTCTTTTTCGCTTCGTCCACTGGGCGGGCATCGATCAAAACCAGTAGTTCCTTTTCCACTTTTTTCGAGAGGTGCTCACTGAAACGCTGTGTCACTTCCTCCTTTCCCCAGGTGTAGAGCACGGCTTTATTTTCCTCCGCAAATTCAGCGTAGGCCTGCGCGTAGGGCGCTTCCAGATGCTGAGGATCGAATTGGTTTTGAGTGTCTAAAAACATTTTTTAAGCTTTGTAAATGAAGGGATCTAAGGGGGCGTAGCTCATAACGGTTTGACTCACTTCGGCACGAGCTTTTTCAATGAAGGCACGTTGAGCGGCGCCGTCTGTGGTTTTTTGTCCTCTTTCTCCCTCAATGAGGGCAAGGTCTGAAGCCCACTCAGAAATCTTGGCTTCCAGATTGTTTCGCTGTTCCCACAAAGGTCTAAAATCTGGAGGAAGGTCCTCTTTTTTGTTGATTCCAATATCGGCCAGCGTCACCGGCACGGTGGAATCCAAGAATTTCTCTTTTTTAGCCTTATGAACCATGGCAATGCGCTCGGCAAAGTTGGCGTAAAAGTGAGATTCCTCCCAGTAATTGTTCAAATCGGCTTTCATAACCACGGTGTGCTCCGCCATGCGGTCATCGGCTTCTTCGTTGTCGTCTTTAAGCACTTTGGCACCCATGCCTTCCGGCGTAGACATCAATCCTGCAAGTCCATCGGACATTTGCAAACCGACTCCCACTTGAGCGACTCCCAACCAGAGGGCGGGGTTCATCGGAATATCCAACGGGTCGTGGAGTCCCATCAGTACGTTGGCGACCACGGTCATTCCTCCGTTCACGGTGAGCGCCAGAGATCCAAGTCTCTCCCCGGTCATCAGTTCGCGAGCCCTGTTTTTGTGGCCCACTTGGCGGGTGCTGTAGTATTCCGAAGCATCAGCCCGGATTTCCATAGCTATTTTTTGTGTTTTCTTCATGCTTTCTCCGTTCACGGTGGCCAGGGTTTCTTTCAGTTTTTCGGTTTCTTCGGCGAACTTTCGGTCTTCCCCGAGCTTGCTGATTCGCAGATTCAAGGCTTCCGTGGCCTGTAAAACGGTCACATAGGTAGACCCAACCATGCTCAAAACCACTTGGTCGAAATCGGGGAAAGAGGCTTCTTCCGCCATTTTAGTGAGCAGGGCGGTACGGTCGGCAGGCGTGAGCACTCCCAGCACTATCATCAAGGAGCTTTGCTCGATGGTGTTTTGATTGCCTCCCAGCTTGCGCACTCGATCCACCAGTTCTTTCAAATCCTCTGGGCTGAGCGGCTCTTTATCTCTGATTTTTTCCAGCATGCTGTAATAATCCGGAGGGAATTGACCTCCCACGCTTTCCAGGTAACTGGCCTGCATGGGCTGAGGTAAAGCCTGAAACACCAAGTCGGAAACGTTCATGCGTTCGATCAAGGTGCTGACTTCGCGGAGTTTGGCCAACTCAGTGTCGGAGGAAACGGTTTTATCTCCCTGCAGGCTGGTTTCGTACTGCATCGCAGCGATTTCTATCATGAGCTCAGCTCGTTTCGTAATGAAGCCAAAGGCGGTTTCTTGGGCTAGCAGCAATTGGTTGCGTTCCACCTCATCCAATTCCCCCAACTGAGTGGCCACTTTGTCTCTGATTTCTCGAGTAACTTCTTCGGCCTTACTCCCCAGGGTCACCTTGATGCTGTTTTCCGCCAATTCTCCCCAATCGGAGGAAGCTCGTTCAAACCAAGCCATTTTTTGCTCAAAGGTGCTTTCCAAGCCTTTTACGGCTTTGGCTTGCTGCGCGTCTAGCTTTCGCTCAAACGCTTCTTGTGGATCGTACTGTGGGAGTTCAGACATGTTTAGTTCAGGCGAAGGATACGGACCAGAGCATCGAGGAAAGTGAGTTGTTTCCCTTCCTGTTCAGGAATTTGTGTAACCAGAAATTGACGAACCGTGGCTGGATTCATTCCCATCAAGGGAATCACCACTTCAGGATGCGATTTTCGATTGGTCATCAGGTGAAGTTCATCGGTCATGGGCGGGTTGTGCAACACGGCAAAAGCCTTGAGGCTGCTGTAAGGCAAACGCAGCACGCCAAATTTCACCCCGTAAGGCGAGAAAATAACCTGCACGGCCTTGGGTTTTTTGCGGTGTTCCAGCAAAAGCACCAGCGGCAAGACGATAAACACCACCATCATGGTGATGGAACCAGTGAAAAATGCGTAGGCGACCAAGGCTCCGTTCAGCAAGATCAGGAGGGCGAACCAGAGTCGTCCACGCTCGAAGCGCATAAACTCAGGGGCCATCCATCCCAAAACCACTTCGTCGAACGCAGCAGCTGGGGTGTTTTCGTATGCCATACGGGATTTGTTTTTATTTTTATCTTATTATTTTAGCACAGATGGAGCTTTTTTACAACGCTCCGAGGCCAGCAAAAAAGACCTCCCTGCGGAGGTCTTTTAATTTGCGAATTAATCTGGGCAATTAAATCTTTCTTGTGTAGGGCAAGAGTGCCATTTCACGAGCCCGTTTAATGGCTTGAGAAAGCTGTTTTTGCTGCTTCAAGCTAATACCGGTGTAGTAGCGGGGAACGATGCGACCGAACACGGAGAGGTACGCACGGAGCGTAGCAAGATCCTTGTAGTCGATGTACGCCGGCAGCACGGGGCGGGCGGTTTTCTGAACTTTTACTTTTTTCGTCATGGTGTCGTTTAATTAGTTAAAACATATTGTCGTCGTCGATGCTTGCGGTGAGGTCACCGGAAGCAGCAGGTGCAGAAGAAGCTACAGGAGCAGATCCTTCGTCACCACCCATTGCCATTTCAGGTTCAGCACCCATGCTGTGGCCCTCGGCATCCGGTACAAAATCATCTTCTCCATCCTTACGTTTTTCGAGGATGATCATGTCTTGGAGCACGATTTCTGTTCGGAAACGTCGAGTTCCATCTTCCATGTCCCAGCTTCGAGTCTTGAGGTATCCCTCTACGTACACGAGCATTCCCTTTCGGAGGTGGTCGCGGCAGATTTCAGCGAGCTTAGCCCAAGCCACACATTCGTGGAACTCGGCAGAGCTGCGTTTTTCACGGCTAGAAGTCGTCCATTGACGGTTCGTTGCGAGACCAAGCGTCACAATGGATTGTCCGCTAGTGGTGGTCTTGAGTTCAGGGTCTCGGGTTAAGTTCCCGATGAGGATCACTTTATTTACGCTTCGCATAGTACGGTAATGTTAAGGTTAAAGGTCTTTATCTTCGATGATGGCCTTGAGGCTTGCATCGAGTTTCTCAGTTTCTTTTGGAGCGTCTTCAGTCGCTTTAACGGACGCTTTTGCAGCAGGAGTACGAGTTGAGCTGCGCACTTTCTTGCTGAGTTCTTCTGCAGGTGTGCTGAGTTTAGCCGCGTTGCCAGTAGTCGCTAGTGGGTCATAACGCATCATCACGTAATCGTTGGGAACTTTGCTGGCCATGTAACGCAAAAGTCCAACCTGGAGATTGAGATCCTTTTGAATTTCTGGAAGTCCAGCCGGTTCACCTTCGAAATTGTAGACAACGTAGTACGCCTTAGTGCTTCCCTTGATTGGGTAAGACATTTCGCGCATTCCCCAGAGGTCTTCATCAACAATAGCGTAACCATTCTCGGTCACGATTCCTTTGATTTCCTTGAGGTTCTTCTCGATTTCCTTGTCCGTTTGTTTAGGACTCAGAATGAGCATGAGTTCATATTTCATGGTCTGTTTGGGGTAACCCTCCAGTCCATTAGGGGAGCAAAATTTGCTCCGCATAAGGCTGAAAGACAGAATAAAAGCACGCGGAGATTAACATGAGAAAGGGCTTCAGGCAAGCGAATTTAGGCTCACTCAGTTAAGCTCCACGGAGAACAAAATGTCGATCACGGCGTTTTCCACTTCGGCATTGCCTTTTTCCCAGCTGCCATAAAAGCGCAAAATGCGAGTCTCATCCACAAAAACCCACTGTTCCATCCCTACCGGATGAACCTTGGTTCCGTCATTCACCTCACCCTCGAGGATGAGCGTATAGGTGGTTCCAAACGAAGTGAATTCGAGTCCTTCGTGCAATAAGCTTGTTGCAGGGTCATTTTTAAAAAATTTTTCGTAGTAGTAATCGCTCGTTGTTTTACGCTTTTCTGCTATCTCTTCAACCGTGGATCCCGTTCCGTCATACGAAAATCCCACCACATTAAATGCATTCAGTCCTTGGCCGCTTTCTTCGTAAATCAAGATTGAATCGTCGCCGGGAGCTTGCACCCAGCCTGCAGGCATGATGAGCGAGTAGCCTCCGCCATAAACTCGCGTGCCTTCCATAGCCGTTTCTTCAGCCATGGGTTTCTCTTTCGTTTCACTGGTGCTGGTGGCGGGCTCGGCCGGTGGGGTGGAGGAACAGCCAGTGAACACTAGTAAAAATGCAAAAAACAAAGCTGACAGAGCGTAGGATTTGTGGTGAGTCATTGAATGGGGGTTGCGTGTGAATAGATTGTAGCGGTGTTGTTGGATTTGTAACAACGCGAAATAACGGGTTAAAAGGTGAAAAATCGCCGGCGGGTGGTTCCTAAAGGGGAGATGTGGATTTAACCGTGAAAGCTTTAACAACCATGAATCATTACGAACAAGCTATTTTAGTAACCAATGATGGAGATTTTCTAGCCTTACTTAACTACCTCGATTCAAAAAATAAATTGAAAGTTGTTTTATCCACACATAAATGGGATTGCTCCTTATTGATCAAAAGAGCCTATCCCGAAAAAGTCCAATTTTTAGAAAAGGTAAAAGATAGATTGAATTACGAAGGAAGCCGCTCTTCTTAAGGACGGAACCTTAAAACGGACGGCTTCATCTAAATACGTTGTGATTCTATTGTTTTGTCGTCTTAAAGTCAACTTCTGGCAGCGTATCCCACAGCAGATTCCAAATCGAGTCGTGCATTTGGTAAATGTAGTCGTTTTCAATGATCACGCCAATGAGGTCGTTTTCCACGTAGGTGAGGTAAGAAACCTTGCCGTCGTAAATATTCATCTCGATGGTGAAGGGGTAGAGCTGGCTGTTGATCCACTTGTACCCGGCGTGCGATTTGGGCGAGTAGCCTTGGCTCTCATAAATGGAGCGGGCGAAGGGAGTGTCCAGGAGGAGGCTGCGTTTTTTGAGAGTGGTTTTTTCACGGGCTGCCACGTACTCGTCATTGATGTCCTTCACGTGCTTGAACATGGAATCGATATTGGCGAAGTCTTTAAGATTGGTTTTTGAATTGAGCGTATCAAAAAGCACCTGATGCACGCCTGCTTTTCCCCTGTAAAATTGCACGTTTGGAATGTGACGATTGGTCTGCATCATTCCCAGGAGTTGCGGCATCACCGTCTCCAGATCGTTTGTGAGTTTTTGGAATTCATAATTCTTCTTACGTTTTTGCACTTCCAGCAATTCGAGGAGTTCTTCTGGATGAACGGCGGAATAGAGATAGGTGTTGCGATCACGAGTTTTTAAAACCAGATTCTGCTTTTCCAGACGTTCCAGGATGTGCTGAATGGTCGTGCGAGGTTGTGCCAACAGATAAGCCAGTGTGCTGGCTCGCGTGGCACCGTATTTGAGGAGACGCAGGTAAGCGGTGATTTCTTTGTCATCCAGGCCGAATTGTTGAAGCGTTGGGACGAGCACTTTTGAGTGAAATAGTGGCTGCTGCCCAAGTGTGGTGGGCAGATTTATAGTAGTTTTTAACCTGTGAAAAGTCAAGCTATGAACAATTTGGTCCTAGATACTTGATGAGTTATTGACGTTGTGACAGAATTATTTTCTTGTTTATATCCAAACTATGAACTCTTCCACTGACAATCCAGAATCTACCACTCTAGAAGAAACCATCGGGCAACTGAGTACCCTTTTGGATGGGCTGAAGGCTTTTGGCATTACGAGAAAAGTGATCGCAGAGCGTGCTCAAGTTACTCCAAGCTACGTGTCCCAATTTGCTCCCAAACGGGGCGCCGCCACCAGTAAAGTACCTTCTCATGAGGTGGTGGTGAAGCTGGCCATCGCCTGCCATGACTTATTGAGAGACCGACACGTTGACCCAGCTGGCTTATCTGAACCTGTAAAAACGGCTTTGCTGGTACTCAGTGAGAGATACGTCCCAACCGGCACATTTGCCGCAAGTTCCTACGAACCGGGCCAGCCTTTGCCCTACCCTCACTCCAACTATGTTGCGAGGGAGCTTGACCGACTTTTTGAGGGGATCCTCCCCATGCCAGGCCGACTGAATCAACCTGGAGCTTGGATGCTTTCGGGTACCCATGCGTCTGGGAAACGCTCTCTGATGACAAAATTTTTGCACAAGTTCAAAGCATTTGGAGATGTATGTAAGATCAGTATCTACCCGGGAACCACACCCATGAGTGTGTTAGAACGCCTTTCTTCGGACTCGGAGCTCGCACTGCCTACCGATGGCAGTGGTTTTGACCGACAGTTTGCTCAACTGGTCAGTCGAATAACGGATAGGAACCCTAAACCTATTCTCTTTGACTTAAATGGGTTCAACGCCGGCCCACTTGAAGTGACTCGGGGCGTTGCCGTTGGCGTACAAAGGCTCTTGCAAGGTGACGCGCGCGCTCGTCTCCACAACTCAAGTAGCATCATTTTGACTCCGAGTTTTGCTCACTTTGAGCACTTGAATTCAGCGGCCATGGAAGCGGAACGAGAAAAACTCGGGTTTCTCCATTTTCTATCCCACTCGGGTGTACGCAGTGTGGGAACCACCTGGTTTAGCGTTGAAGAACTCGGAAAATTGGCGCAAACGCTCGGCGTTGATGCTTCCGCAATTGATCGTACTTATCGGCTCACGCACGGACAACCCCTGCTGAGTCACGCTGCTCTTTTGTGTGCCAAAGAAGGCCGTTTGACTCTCCAGGAAATCGCCAAGCAGTCTGCCGTTCAACGCTACCGAGCAGTGGTTGGGAATGCGTGGGACTTATGTAAAGACTCACCTGATTCCGGCTTAGTGAGTGCTCTTGGTTTTCATCCCGACCAAGCTGGCTATCCTCGTGGCAAAGACGGCGAGGTAGCAGGACTTCATAAACAATGGTTTAACCGCTAACTAATCTACCACATTAACTCCTCTACCTTATGAACCTCTCTAAAGGACAATCCAGTTTCCTCAGAATGGCTAGCCGACGCGGAGTCGACCCTGGTGATTTTGGCGACTATGTTCCGGAAATAAAATCCCAGGAAAAAACGCCTGATACTACCAAACCAACCATTGCTTATCTTCATACGGGTGGAACCTTAATGATGGTTCCGAGCACTGGAGATCAAGGTGCGTTGTCCTTTGAGGGTGCTACTGATATCAATGCCGCTCTCGATATATGCAATACAGTCGCTCACGTCCGACGCCGGTACAATATTGTGGGGATTCATCTGGCTAACTTGGATTCCATTGAAGTGGGGCCAGCCCACTGGTCTGCGATGGCAGCAGCTATTCAAACCATTTATGACAAAGTGCAGGGAGTGGTGATCGGACACGGAACTCACACCGCTGAGTACTCCGCTGCGGCCTTGGCTTATGCCTTGAGAAATCCTTCTAAGCCCATCGTATTCACCGCATCCCAAATCCCTCTGATTGGTTACCCGGGTAGTGATGCGATTGGAAATTTAACAGGTGCCATGGAGATTGCTGCCAACGGCGATTTGGCCGAGGTGGTTGCTTATGCCAATGGTGTGATCCATCGAGGAACGCGCATGAGAAAAGTGAACGACAGTCGTTTGCAGGTTTTCGATTCTCCCATCACTGGCCCGCTGGGTCACTTTGGAGCAGGAGGAATTGAGTTGGTTCCCGGCGCACGCAAACGTGCCGGCAAAATGGACCATGACCTTAAATATTTACCTCGCTTTGCCAAACACGTTTCCACCATCAAATACACACCTGGAATGGACAGGGAAATGATTGGAGAAAACATTGCCCAGGCTGGAAATGTGGGAATTATTTTTGAGACTCCTGGCTCCGGGGCCATTCCATCTAGCTATGTACCTATCCTTTCTGCTCACGCTGAAAAAGGGTTTGCTGTGATGCTAACCTCAGCCGCTACTCAATCCGGGATCAGCACAGGAATGGTTTTACATGACGAGGCCGCCATTCAAGCCTATAAATCAGGGGTACGAACGGCAGGAGACATGACGACGGGGGCTGCTTCAGTGAAACTCATGTCCGTGTTGGGAAACTCTCCTAATGCCTCTTTGGATGAGGTCAATCATGAAATGGTTGGGAAAAGTTACTCGGGCGAAATAAGTGTGAAAAAAGGAACGGAGGATTATTAAATATTTATGGCTTTGAAGTCAAAATTCACGGCGGAAACAATGAACTCTCAGAGTTTATTCGATCTTGTCCAAGCGGAGGCAGAATTGGCACAACTCACTGAGGAGTGGAGAAGAGCCAAGACCTCGGTAAATTCGGGACGCGATAAAATAGACAAATTGAACGCGATTGCGACTTTCATAGGGAAAACGGGCGAACTCTTAAAAAGAACGGTTCCTACAACTAGTGATGGAGGTAAGTCAATGAAGTATTTACTCCAAAAACTGCATCCAGCCATTCGTATGGATTGCATAGGCCAAGTTTTTGCGGGGTGTGAATATGGGCTGGCCACCTCTTCCCAGAGTCCGTTTACTTCTGGGAACCCGATTTCCCTCGCTCGAAGAACTTTTGATAAGCATGTTTTGTCGGATGATTACCGTCGTCAGTGTGATGAAATGCAGGAAGATTTAGCCCATGTTAATGGTGCCCGACTGGCCTTTGATTTGGAGGGGGTTTTGGTTTCGACCTCCTATCGCAAACGTGGCTTCAAAGCACCCACTATCAATCTTCTGCGTCCCGGCGCGAATGAAATACTGGAGGCTCTCCACCAAAACAGATCAAATCAGACCTGGGTGTGGACTTCTGCTTCCGACGGACTAGTGACTGAGTCCATGAGTGATGGGGGTTTATCCTTGCCTGCTTCAGCAGATATCGTTGGCAGAGAAATGACGGCAAAAGCGATTGATGAAGCCACTTTAATGGTCGAGGGAAATTGGACAGATTTTTGGATACTGGACGGTCGCTGTAAAATTCCTCGTTTTTTCCCCGGCGGAGATTTAGACGTTTTAGTAGACGATAAGGTCTCTGAACACTTGGAGGGCATTGCGGAAGTTTTGGGAGAAGTTGGACGCGCTGAGGAGGCGAAAAAAATGATCCAAATCAACTCTTTTGCGCCTCGAACGGCCCAAGCGTTTAGAAGTGCTCACCTGGACACGGAGCTATTTAAACTAGCTAAAAAGTTGAGAGAAAGATTTTCGTAGCAAGTACTCCGTCCCTCTCGGCCCCCAAAGCTTCCGTCCCCTTTCATCCAAAACAGGCAGCGGGTACAAATTGCTGGTTTGGCGGCCCACGGTGAAGGGGGTGCCGTAGTTGCCGCAGAGGAATTCTTCGTCGTTTTCACCGGAGTTGGCTTGGTCGCCGATCACAAGGATGTCGCTGAGCGGAATGTCGAGGTGTTTGGCCCAGCGCGCGACCGCTTTTCCCTTTCCGCTTTCTTTGGGAATTATAAGGTTGCCCACGCCGGAATCCTGAATCAGCAGGTCTTTTTGGATGCCCATTTTTGCAAAGAGATGGTGGAGTTTTTTTGCGGTGCGGCTGGAAACGAGGCGCACGAGCCGTGGAAAAAGGTAGAGCCAATCGTGAAAACGGATCACCATGGAATGCTCTTTAATGATGAATTGGGCCGTCCAACCGAGTTTGTCTTTGATGAAGGCTTCGAGAGTGTCTTGCGTGATGACGGAGTTCGGCCAGGTGACATCTAGGAATTTTTCGTAGTCTTTTTTGCGGGGATTCCAGGTGAAGCCGGCGCCGCCGTTTTCAGATAAAATATGCCAGCGTTTTCGTTGCACGTCTTCGTCGGGGGCCTTTTTGAAAATGTGCGCGAGCTTACCCTGAATGTGCTCCATGGAGCGGCCGGTGCAGAAAGCCAGAGGAACCTCGCGCGGGAGACTGTTGAGTACTTCGCAGAGAGTTTCGGGAATGGTCCAGCGTGAAAGCTCGGTGAGCGTGCCGTCTATATCGAAAGCAACGGCTTTGTAGTGGCGTTTGAGCGCTGCGTGGGTGGCTTTTTCTTGAGCGGGCGAGAGGAAGTTCATGTGAAGCGAGTATAGCGGGAAGGTGGAGGAGATTATAGCTTAGAGCTATCAAAGTTTTTATTCCTGAGATCTTCTCTCAAAATTGTTAAGTATGCGTGTAAAGTTTTTCTGAAAATGGGGTTTTTAATTGTGATATTTTGGCCGATGGCATCCTTTTTTGAACGTAAGAATAGAAAAAAGAGATCTTTAGTTTGAAGATTAACTATAAAAACTGCCCTTCTAGGGCCTATCACCGTAGTTATATAGAGTTTTCTTAGTTCTGAATTTCCGGGTAAATCACTACCTTTGATAATTTTGTAAATTCCTTTAGAAACAGCTTTTAAAAGCCACTCCTTTTCTCCTTGACCAATCGCCTCTTTCATCAGAAGCGTGCGAGGGAAAATGATCCTCATGCGACAGATTTGTTCCATTCATCCATTACGCTATCCATCAATTCTTGAGTTTCCTGGTCCACTTCAATAGTACTTACTTGAGTCACCTCAGGCATCCGTGAACCAATCTGAATTTTACCATCCGCATAGTCATTGAGAAGGATACGGACAATCGCACTCACTGAGATTTTTTCTCTTTTTGCACGAGTGGCCGCCCTATCACGGATTTCTTTATCTATAGAAATAGTTGTATTCATAATTTATATAAGTTTTATATGTAAATTATACATAATTCTATAATTTAAGTAAATACTCAGCCCTTAATTCCTTTCAACTCATTCAGCGCATTCATCGCGTCGAGCGGGGTCATGCTGTTTAGGTCCATGGTTTTGAGACGTTCGAGTGCAGGGTGCGTGATTTTTCCAGGTTCGCGGGCGGAGGCGTGCGCACGGTTGAAGAGGTCCAGCTGATTTTCGGGGACTTTTTTGCCTGCTTGGATTTTTTCGTTTTCCAGGTTGTGCAGCAGGTCTTTGGCGCGTTCAATGAGCGCGGCTGGTAAGCCAGCCAGGCGGGCCACTTCGATTCCATAACTCTTGTCGATTCCGCCCTCTTTGATCTGGTGAAGGAAGAGCACGCCCTTGGAGGTTTCTTGCACGTCGATGCAGAAATTTTTGGCGCGAGGGAGTTTTTCCGCAAGTTGAATGAGCTCGTGGTAGTGCGTGGCGAAGAGGGTGAATCCGCGGACGGCGTCGTGGAGGTGTTCAAAAATCGCCCAGGCCAGGGACAGTCCGTCGTAGGTACTGGTTCCTCGGCCCACTTCGTCGAGGATGATTAGGCTGCGAGCCGTTGCGTGGTTGAGGATAAAGGCCGATTCCTGCATTTCCACCATGAACGTCGATTGGCCGCGCATCAGGTTGTCGCTGGCGCCCACACGAGTGAAGATACGGTCGAAAACGCGCATGTGCACGGATTCAGCTGGAACGAAGCTGCCGATTTGCGCCATGAGTACGATGAGCGCCACTTGGCGGAGGTAGGTGGATTTTCCGCTCATGTTGGGACCGGTGATGAGGTGCACTTCCTGTTCGTCGGCGCGGAAACTGGCATTGTTGGGAACAAACGATTGTTCAAAGGTCTGTTTTTCCACCACCGGGTGGCGGCCTTTCACGATTTCGAGCGCGGCATGGTTTGTGAATTCCGGCTTTGCGTAGCGGTTGTGACGGGCGACCTTGGCGAAGGAAAGCAGCGTGTCGAGTTGGGCGAGCACGGCTGCATTTTCTTTAATGGCGCGAATGTTTTTGAGCGCTTCGTAGCGCACGTTTAGGAAGAGTTCATGCTCCAGCGCCTTGCTGCGTTCTTCGGCGGTGAGCACTTTTTCTTCGTATTCCTTGAGCTCAGGTGTGATGTAGCGCTCGCCATTCACCAAAGTTTGCTTGCGGATGTAGTGCGCGGGAACCTGGTCGAGCTTGCCTTTGCTGATCTCAATGTAGTAACCAAACACGCGGTTGAAACTGACTTTAAGCGTGTGAATTCCCGTGGCCGCAATTTCCTGTTCCTCAATGCGGCGCAGTGCGGATTTTGCGTCCTTCATCAGGTTGTGGAGTTCGTCGAGGCCCGGGTGAAAGCCGGTTTTAATCAGCCCGCCCTCGGTGAGACGCAGCGGCGGTTCTTCGGTAATGGCGGTTTGAATCAGCGCCACCAGGGAATCGAGCGGTTCGAGGTCTTTTTGAAGGCCGAGCAAGAGAGACGCGGTGGCAGATTTTAGAAGAAATTGAATCTTGGGCAGACGCTGAAGCGCATCGGCGAGGCCAATGAGATCGCGGCCGTTTCCGGTGCTTCCGCTCAGGCGTCCCATCAGACGTTCGAGGTCGCCGAGTCCGTTCAATTCCTCCTCAAGCGGATGGCGGATGTCTTCGTTTTGAATCAGGTTTTCCACGGCCGAGTGGCGGGCTTCGATGGCGTCTTTTTTTAGGAGCGGCTCGGCAATCCAGCGGCGCATCAAACGGCCGCCCATGGAGGTCTCCGTTTGATCCAAAATAGAAAGCAGCGTGCCGGATTCTTGCTCACCACGCAGCGTGGAAAAAAGTTCCAAATTACGGATGGTGGCTTCGTCCAGCGGCATGAAAGTTTCGCGGTGATACGCCGTTATGCGGTCAATGTGGCCGAGTCCTTCTTTTTGCGTGTCGATGAGGTAGCGAAGCAGGATTCCGGAGGCTTGAATGGCGAAGGGCAAATAGGCGATTCCAAACACTTCCAGCGTGGTTATTTTAAAGCTGCGAGTTAGGAGCGTGTGCGCCTCTTCATAAAAGTCACAGGGCGAAACGGGAACGTCGGTGAGTTCCGCGAGCAGGGTGCGAATAGAAGGGTCGTCATAGTGCTCTCGCCACAAAACGATTTCCGCTGGTTGCAGGCGCAAAAATTCCGTCTTCAAATCCTCCTCGCCTTGCAATTCCGCAGCATGAAATTCGCCCGTGCTCAAATCTGCAAATGCGAATCCGAAATAGTCTTTTTTAGGGAAGAGCGCGAACACAAATCGGCTGCGTTTTTGTTCCAAAACCTGCTCGCTGTAAGTGGTTCCCGGCGTCACGATGCGCACGATTTTTCGCTCCACAATTCCCGGTAAATTTGGGTCCGACATTTGTTCGCAAATCGCCACGCGTTTTCCGGCCTTCGTCAACCGCGCGATGTAGTTTTCAGCGCTATGGTAAGGCACTCCGCACATCGGCAGTGGGTTTTCACTTTTTTTGTCGCGTGAGGTCAGTGTGATCTCCAAAATCTTCGCCGCCTCAATCGCATCGCTGCCAAACATCTCGTAAAAATCCCCCAATCGAAAAAACAAAATCGCACCCGGACACTCCGCCTTTATGGCTTGGTACTGCTGCATCATGGGGGTCGGTTCGTTCATGGATGCATGCTAGCGAAAAGCCTTACGGACTGCAAAACTTTGTCAGTCATTTTTGCAAGCCGCCATTTTCATCATGATCAAGTCTCCTTCTTCGGTATTGCCCGTCACGGAGATGCTGTTATCAGAGATATAGGTGTTTACTACCGCTCCCTTTGCTACATACTTGTCCTCATCCCTCTCATAGCCTCTTCCATCAAGAACACCACCAATGAGTAAATTAGCAGCCTGACACTCCATGGGTTCTTGGTTCGCTAATTCGCGATCATAGACCTCTTGAACAGCTGCGTGAATATCATCCATAACTTCTGCGTCCGGCTTTGCACATCTCGTCAAAAGAAGTGGCAGGACCAGTGGGGCTAATTTTCGCAGTGGAGCAAAGCCTTCATTGTGCTTCATAAAATATTGTTAAGCATTGATCTTATCACGAAAGCGACGGCTTGCAATATTTGAACTTCTGTCTGAAATCCACTAGAGTTCCGCAGTGCCCCTGTAGTTCAACGGATAGAACAAATCCGTCCTAAGGATAAGATGGTGGTTCAATTCCGCCCGGGGGCACCAATATGGTTAAACACTCGATACAAGTCGATTAAGATTCACCCACGTCAAGTGAAACCCCGTAGGCGAGACTTGACGGTGAGAGCGTGCTCACCTACGATGTGAGCGTACACTCACCCATCTACCTATGATGACAGAAAAACAAGAAGCGGTGCTCAAATACATTGAGCAGTATCAAATGAAGATGGGGAAATCCCCTACGCTTCGTGAGATGCGCGAACATTTCGGTGTCAGCAGCGACAACAGTATTTTAAAGCACCTGAAGGCTCTTGAAGAAAAAGGGTATCTTTCTAAGGATGATACGCCTCGTGGAATTGGCCTGTTGAGTTCAGTAAAAGATAAACTGGAAGCTGCCTCTAATATGGCTCGTATTCCTTTGCTGGGCATGATCCCTGCCGGAGGACCGGTGCTGAGTGAAGAACATGTGATTTCTTACTTTGAAGTGGGAAATGATTTCTTAAAACGACCCCAGGGTTCTTTTGCCCTTAAAGTTTCCGGCCTCAGCATGATAAATGCAGGTATTTTGGAAGGAGATTTTGTTATCGCTAACCGAGAAATCACGGTTAAAGACGGTGATATTGTAGTGGCCCTAGTAGACGGTAAAAATACAGTTAAGCGTTATCGCAAAAAAGACCACCAAGTGTGGCTCGAGGCAGAAAACCCTGATTATTCCGATATTCACCCGGATGAATATCTTGAAGTACAAGGCGTGGTCACGGCCGTGATACGCATGTACTGACACTTGCCGAAGGCCTGTGCCCCGGAGGGTGCGAACTTTCCTGTCTGTTTTAGTCGTCAGTTTTGTTGAATCCTTTTACCACCACTCTAATGTTTGTACGAAAAACTCGTAAGAAGTTTCATGTCTCTACTTCCCGCATGTATATGGCCGGAAGACGAAGCGTAGTAACCAAAATGATGCATTTTTTATTCCCCTACGCTCAAAAGGGCGTGTATCGGATGAATCCGACCAGCGCTCTTATGGCTCTTTAACAGGTGAACCCAATTTAAAGCTTAGGAGCGAGCAGCACAAACTCCATTCGGTCTTCAGGAAGACTGCTGCGAGCTCCAAGAGAGAATTTTTCAACAGGTTCAGTTTGGGTCTTCCCCATCGCCTTCAAAAATTCCGCCGCTCCACCAATGTTGAGCTTGGTATCCGTCGCTGCGTAGAGCATAGGGATGACCACTCGAGGCTCAATGGCTTCCACCACTTTTTGGGCAAGCTTTCCATCCAAAACCTCAGACCCCCCTACCGGGATCATAAGCACATCCACTTCTCCAATCTGATCAATAAGCTCTTCTGTTAATTCGTGAGACAAATAGCTCAGGTGGCAGATCTTGATTCCATCCAGAGCAAAGATGAAGATGCTGAAATTTTCCCCCAAGGGACAGAGCGCTTCAATGGCCACATTGGACACTTCAAATTCTCCAGGCCAATCGAGCACTTTTGGATCTCCGTCCACTTCTGCGATTTCGCCTTCCCCACTCACGCTCACAATGTCTGCCTTCAGTTTAGGGAGTTTCACTCCGAGTCCTTCGAAGGGGTCTGTCACAATCGTGGCGTCCTTGCCCTTAATAGTGAAACAGGAGTGTCCGTGCCATGTAATATCCATAATTTTTTGTTAGTGCGGGCGCATTCTAACAAAGCTTGCGCAGCGTGCCTAGTCCATGAAATAGTAGGGCCAATTTCAGCCTTAACGCCCACCTATGTCTCGTATCACCCGTGTACACGCCAGAGAAGTCTTGGATTCCCGTGGCAACCCAACCGTTGAAGTGGAAGTGACTACTGAAAAAGGTTTTGGGCGGGCGATTGTTCCCAGCGGTGCGTCCACCGGCGAACACGAGGCGTGTGAACTTCGCGATGGAGACAGCCGCTTCGGTGGTAAAGGTGTTTTGAAGGCGGTGAACAACGTAGAAACTGAATTGGCACCCGCGGTACTTGGCATGGATAGCCAAGATCAAGCGGCCCTCGACCACAAAATGATTGCACTTGATGGAACGGAGAACAAAAGTCGACTCGGGGCGAATGCCATTTTGGCGATTTCCCTGGCTGCTGCCCACGCTGCCGCCAACGAAAAAGGCGTGATGCTGTGGCAACACCTCAACCCCGCTGCAACGTTGCTGCCCATGCCCATGATGAACCTGATAAACGGGGGCGCGCACGCCGACAGCAGTGTGGATTTTCAAGAATTTATGGTGATGCCAATCGGTGCGCCTTCTTTTAAAGAGGCTTTACGCTGGGGAACGGAAATTTTCCATGCGCTCAAAAAGATTTTGAAGCAGAATGGCCACTCAACCGGAGTGGGAGATGAAGGGGGATTTGCGCCAAATTGTAAGACCAACGAAGAACCCCTCGAGTTTTTGCTCAAGGCCATTGAAGCCGCGGGTTATAAGGCCGGTTCCCAGGTTGGAATTGCCCTCGATCCGGCCGTGAGCGAGCTGTGGAAAGATGGCCATTACGAATTCGCCAAAAGCGGTGCGGGTGCTAAAACTTCAGATGAAATGATTGCCATGTGGGAAAGCTGGCTCACTAAATACCCCATTGTTTCTTTGGAGGATGGCCTCGCGGAAAACGACTGGGCGGGCTGGAAGAAACTCAACGAAGAGATGGGAAAACGTGTGCAATTGGTGGGAGATGATTTTCTGGTGACCAATACGAAGTTTTTGAAGCGCGCGATCGACGAAAACTGTGCCAATTCCATTCTGGTGAAGGTCAACCAAATCGGAAGCCTAACGGAAGCGATGGAAGCCGTGAGGATGGCCCAAACTGCGGGTTGGAAAGCCGTGATGTCGCACCGAAGCGGTGAGACCGAAGACACGACTATCGCCGACCTTGCCGTGGCACTTGAAACCGGTCAAATCAAAACCGGTTCTGCCAGCCGCTCCGACCGAATTGCGAAATACAATCAATTGCTGCGCATTGAAGAAGCCTTGGGTGACAAAGCACGGTTTGTGAATCCGTTTGTGAAATAACAGGAGCAAACTCGCCTTTGGCGAGCAATCAAAAACCGACTTTTCTCTCGAGGACTCAGGCGCTAATTTCTGAGCGCTGGCCTCATGGTGAGGGAAAGGTCGGTTCTGTGAATGGTGACGAACTCCATTCTGTTTTTGTTTTTCATCTGCTGTACTTCGGTCGATTTTATGGCCGGACCGGGGCTGTCCTTGGCGTGGATACAGGTCACTGTGCCGAAGCAGGGAGTGAAAGCAAGAACCACAGAACGATACGAGAGTCTTTCTCTCTCATGGGTGATCTAGTCGAGACCACCAGCGTAAAGCAGAGCCGTTTAAGGTAAAGTAACTTTTGTCCCAAAGGGACCTACGTGTTTTTGTCTGAGTTTTGAATGGGCGGTGAAACGTTTTGTTTTTGCGTTTCATACCAATATACGTGGCGATGTACCGCTTATCAAGTTTCTGTCGTGGACATGAACACAAAATTGTTTCAGGGTAGATTGTTTTTACCTGAAAGGGCATAGCCTTCTAGATAAACTTTCCGGACAATAAAAAAACCGACTTTTCTCTCGAGGACTCAGGCGCCAATTTCGGGCGCTGGCCTCATAGTGAGGGAAAGGTCGGTTCTGTGAAAGGCGATGAACTCTTTCTATTTTTATTTTTCATCTACTGTACTTTGGTCGACTTTAGGGCCGGACCGGGGCTACTCTTGGCGTGGATACTAGTCACTGTGCCGAAGCAGGGAATGAAACGAGATCCACAGAGTGGAGGGTGAGAGTCTGAGTCTCGTGGGCAATCCAATCAGGATCACCAGGGTAAAGTAGAAGCCGTTGAAGGTAAAAGAACTTTTTGTTTCTGTTTCGATTTTTGAATGAGCGGTGAAACGTTGCTTATTCTGTGTTGGCGCCGTCGTGTCCCGTTGGCGTCGACTTCAGCGTTTCAAATCAATATACGTGCCGCGGCATGGCTTATCAAGTTTCTGTAATGGACTTGAATAAGAAATTGTTTCAGCTTGGCTAATTTTAATCTGGAGTGGTATTTTGATTTTCTTGCTAAAAAAAGTATTTTAATTCATAATTTGGGAGCCTTAACCCGTTATGACCACCTTCTCACTCTTCGATATAGCTGGTCCAATCATGGTGGGCCCCTCCAGTTCTCATACTGCCGGGGCAGCTAAAATAGGTCAGTTTGCGAGAGCGATTTTTGATGCAACTCCTACTAAGGTGCACTTTTTGCTGCACGGATCTTTTGGAGAAGTATATAAAGGGCATGCTACGGATCGGGCACTTTTGGGAGGCGTTATGAAGTTCTCCCCCAACGACGCGCGTATCAAAACTTCGTTTGAAATTGCAGATGAAATTGGACTGAAATATGAGTTTGAACCGGGAGACTTGGGCGCGGGTTACCACCCCAATTCCGTGCGAATCACTTTAGAGAATCCTCGACGAAAAACCGTGGTGATTGGCTCTTCTATAGGAGGGGGCAGCGTGGTGATGAATCAAATCAACAGTTTTGATGTGCATATTACAGGGAACAGCGCGGAACAATTTTTCACCCTGGTGGTGGAGAACGAAAACCTTCCGGGCATGCTGGCGAAAGTGACGGGATATTTGGGACACAAAGGCATTCGGATTGTGAATATGCAGAGCTGTTATTTGGCTTTTGAAAATAAGGTGCTCAGCGTGCTGAGCATTGAAAAAGCTCTTACTTTGGCGGAGATCTTGGATCTCGAGAAGGAAGAGGGTATTCTATTTGTCCGCTCCTTGGAAAAACTTTCCTAACCCCCTTTTCCCTTGGCTGCTTCATACATTTTCCACAACGCGAAAGAACTGCTCGACCGTTGCCACGAGCACAAAATGCCGATTTGGCAGGTGATGTTGAGCTACGAAAAACAATTCTCGAATCAACGTGAGGAGGAAATCATGTCGAAACTGGATACACGTTTGCAGGTTATTTTTGATGGAATCGAGGCGGCGATTGAGAATCCGGAGCTGAGCAAGAGTGGAATGGTGGGAAATTCAACGCCAAAATTGGCACGAGCCGTGAAGGATTTTCCCGAATGGGCCGATGGACTTTTATTGAATGAATCCGCGGTGCGCGCGATGCTCGGGGCGGTTGCGACTGGGGAAAACAATGCGCGTATGGGAGTTATCTTGGCCTTCCCTACCGCAGGCGCGGCGGGCGTTTTGCCAGGTGTGATTTACGGAGCGAAACACAAACTCGGGCTCAACCGTCAACAAATGCTGGAGATGATGCTAACGGCTTCGGCCATTGGAGTGATTATTGCGAACAGCGCTACGCTTTCGGGCGCGGCGGGAGGATGCCAAGCAGAAGTGGGAAGCGCAACCGCAATGGCGGCTGCAGCTCTTACGGAAGTGCGTGGCAAAACGCCGGAGATGAGTTTGCATGCAGCCTCACTCGCTTTAAAAAATATGATTGGACTCGCGTGTGACCCGATCGGCGGACTCGTGGAAGTGCCTTGCATCAAGCGAAACGGAATCGGCGCGGTGTTCAGCATGGCGGCCAGCGACATGGCGGTGATGGGAATCGAAAGTTTTGTACCCTTCGACGAAGTGGTGCGCGCGATGCGTGAAGTGGGCGACCTCATGTCTCCTAAGATTCGTGAAACGGCTCTCGGCGGACTTGCGATGACCCCAACGGGACAAGCGGTTTCGGCGAGGATGGGACTACTTAAGATTGGAGAAAACCCGTGCGCAAAATGACCTTTAAACTCGGCGTACTCGCCTCTGGTAACGGGACCGACCTCAGTGCCATCTACAAAGAGATGGATGAAGGAAAGATGCCCGACATTGAAGTAGTTTTGGTGGTTTCTAATCTGGAGGATGCCCCTGTTTTGGAAAAGGCGCGGACGCGCGGGGTGAAGGCGGTTTTTGCGAGTGCGAAGGGGAAATCCAAAGAAGAATATGATGCAGAATTGGTGCAACTCATGAAAGAAGCGGGCGTGGATTTGGTCTGCCTCATCGGGTACATGAAAATTCTTACACCGGTGTTTGTGAGCGCTTTTCCACGGCACATCATCAACGTGCATCCGGCGCTTTTGCCCAAGTATGGCGGCAATGGATGGTACGGCATGAAAGTACACGAGGGCGTGCTGGCGAACGGCGAAAAAGAAAGCGGCATGACCATTCACTACGTGGACATCGGCGTAGACAGCGGAGCGATGATTTTACAGGAGAAAGTGGCCATTGAACCGGGTGAAACGCCGGAGAGTTTGCGGGCCAAGGTTTTGGAGCTGGAAAAGAAGGCGTATCCGGAGGCGGTGAGGATGATTTATAAAGATCGAAACAATGGCCGATAAAACCTACAAAATCCGTCATGACCGGCCGAATTGCATTGGATGCACGGCGTGTGCAGCGGTGGCGCCGGAGTTTTGGGAAATGAGCGTGATGGACGGGCTTTCGGATGTGATTGGGTCAAAAATTGGCGAAGATGGCTGGGAGGAATTGGCCATTGCGGAGGCGGATTTTCAGGTGAATATGGATGCGGCGAGCGTTTGCCCGGTGAATGTGATTCATCTGATTCAGATTGGGGATGGCAAACAATTGATTTAGCCTGTAGAATGCACAGGCATGAAGAGTATTTATGAACCATTGACGTGGCTCGTGGGCGGAGAGGCCGGATACGGAATCACCACCATGGGACAAATGTTTGCCCGGGCCTGTGCTCGCGGTGGGCTGAATGTGTTTGGATATGTGGAATATCCGTCGCTGATTCGTGGAGGACACAATACGGCACAAGTGCGAACCTCGGTTGGACCGGTGGGAGCACACAGCGAAAAAATTGATATTTTGTTGGCCTTGAATAAGGAAACTATTGATTTGAATGCGCCACAAATGAGTGAAGGTGGTGTGATTATTTATGATGGAGAAACCGTGGTTTTGGATGCGACGAAATACCCGGGATTGAACTTGGTTTCGGTGCCCATGGCGCGGATCACGAAAGAACTCAATGCAGACAGAGTGATGCGAAACACCGTGGCCCTGGGCGCGAGTTTTGGAATCATGGGACTCGGATTTGCGCCGGTGGAAAATGTGCTGAATACGACTTTTGAACGCAAAGGTGCGGACGTGGTTGGGTTCAACGTAAGTGTGGCGAAAGCCGGATTTGACTACGTGGCTGCGAATTACAAAGAACCGTTTAAAAAAACGATTGCAGTTGTGGAGAATGCGGCGCCCCGCATGGTGATTTCTGGTAATGAGGCGATTGCGCTCGGCGCACTTAAAGCCGGGGTGAAATTCATGGCGGCCTACCCGATGACACCGGTGACAACCGTGATGCTGGTGATTGCGAAATATGGAGTGAAACACAATATTGTAATGAAGCACGCGGAGGACGAAATCGCTGCGATTAACATGGCCATTGGAGCCGCTCACATGGGTGTGCGCGCGATGACGGCCACCGCTGGAGGAGGATTTTCACTGATGGTGGAAGCACTGGGAATGGCCGGAATTACGGAGACGCCACTCGTGGTGATTGAAGGGCAGCGTCCGGGGCCATCAACGGGTTTACCTACGTGGACCGACCAGGCCGATTTACGATTCTTGATGCACGCATCGCAGGGTGAATTCCCTCGCGTGATCTTTTTGCCGGGTGATGTGACGGAATGTTTTGAAATGACTTTGAAAGCGTTTAATACGGCTGATAAATATCAAATGCTGTGCATGATTTTGACCGATAAATATTTGGGAGAATCCGTGCAAAGCGTGGCGCCGTTCACTCACGAATATAAAGTGGACCGCGGACTTTTGATGACGATGGAGGACGCGGAAAAATTGAAACAAGGTGACTATAAACGTTTTGAATTCACGGAAAATGGTGTGTCGCGACGCACAAGGCCTGGCTTCCCAAACACGGTGTACGCGGTTTCTACGGATGAGCACAAAGAAGACGGGGATTTGGACGAGGGGGCGGAGAATCGCATCAAAATGGTGGACAAACGTGCGAAGAAATTGGAGACGCTGAAGAAGGAATATTTGAGCGACGTGGAGATGTGCGAATTGCACGGACCTGCGGATGCAGATTTGACGCTGGTTGGATGGGGTTCTACGAAAGGACCGATTTTGGAAGCGATGGAAGTGGCGAATGAGAATGGCCAGAAAGTGAACTTTTTACAGATTAAAATCGTGCTACCCTTCCCTAACGAGCAAGTGGCGGCGATCCTTGGAAAGGCGAAAAAGATGGTGCTGGTGGAAAACAATTCCGAAGGACAAATGGGCGGCGTGATTCGTGAAAAAACGGGCGTGGATATTACCGATAGATTGCTGCGTTACGACGGACGGCCTTTGAATCCGGCCGAGATTCTTGTTAAAATTCATAGCACCCTAGGAGCATGAGCAAATCATTAAAAATGCTGGAGAAAGTCACCGAATTGGACACCGCTTCCAAATGCAACTGGTGCCCGGGTTGTGGTGACTTTGGAATTTTAGTGGCGCTGAAGCAGGCGCTGTTTGAACTCAAACTCGACCCGGAAGAAACGATGATTGTTTCTGGAATTGGATGTGGATCACAAACACCGCATTTAATAAAAGTGTACGGCTTTCACTCCCTGCATGGACGCGCGCTGCCCGTGGCAACCGGAATGAAAATTGCAAACCACAAAATGAATGTGATCGTGATTGGCGGAGACGGAGACGGCTATGGAATTGGGATGGCGCACTTGGTTCACAGCTCACGACGCAATTTCAACCTCACGTACATTGTGCAGAACAATCAGGTTTACGGGCTTACAAAGGGGCAAACCTCGCCTACGAGCGACCATGGATTTAAAACCAAGAGCACGCCGGAAGGAGTGATTGAAATGGCGGCTCGGCCGCTGGGAATTGCACTCGCATCGGGCGCAACTTTCCTCGCACGCGGATACGCCGGGGATATTATGCATTTGAAGAAAATGATCATGGAGGGAATTCAACACAAAGGATTTTCACTCATAGATGTTTTGCAACCCTGCGTGACCTTCAACAAAGTGAACACGTACCAATGGTACCAAGAACGTATTCGCAAGCTCGAAAATGAACCCGGCTATGATCCTACGAACCGCGCCATGGCGTTTGAAAAGGCGGAGGAATGGGGCGATAAGATCAACATTGGGGTCTACTACAAAGAATCGCGTCCGACCTACGAGGACGAACTGCCCATGCTAGCCAAAGAGCCACTTGTGGATCAGGCTATCGAGGGTATTGACATAAGCAAAGAAATGATGTTTTATATGTAACTTAACTCTTATGCCAAAAATCACCAATAAGTCGACTGGAGCTACTGCGCAGTGTGCGGTGGGTGCCAACTTCCGAGACGTGGCTCAAACGGAAGGACTGGACGTACCCTTTGGCTGCGAAAGCGGAATCTGCTCAACTTGTCTGATTCAGATCCGCAGTGGAGCTGAAAACATCGGCCCAAAGACGGAGCAAGAAGAGTTTACCCTCGAAGCCCGTGGCGCGGGACCTGACGTTCGCTTGGGATGCCAGTGCACGATCAATGGAGATATAGAATTTGAACAATAAAACTATGAATAAGTTCTACACTGGAGAATTCGAAAATGATGGGATGTACCGAGAAGAGGGGCCAGATTCATTTTCTAAAACACATATTCAGCCGGCGATTCTTGCTGTGGATATTTTGTTAGGAAAGCCCATGACGCCCCAAGATAACCTGACTTTGGCTGCGGGACTCAGAGAAGAGGTCGACGTTGAAACAAGGAACCTTTGTCGAGAGGCCATTAAGAGTGGACTTGCCTCACTAAAGGAACCTTCTCCTCAAAAACCTGTGTATAAGTTCTACACTGGAGAATTCGAAAATGATGGGATGTACCGAGAAGAGGGGCCAGATTCATTTTCTAAAACACATATTCAGCCGGTTATTGTTGCTGTGGATATTCTGTTAGGAAAGCCCATGCCGCCCAAAGGTAACTTGGCCTTGGCTGCGGGACTCAGAGAAGAGGTCTGCGTTGAAGCAAGGAACCTTTGTCGAGAGGCCATTAAGAAAAGTTTGGGGACTCTGTCATCGAAGCCCTATTTGAGCCAGGGCGACGGCGTTTGGACCGTGGTAACAAAACAGAAAAGATTCTTCCCAAATTACGGCGTCTAGCGCACTATAGATTCCCTTTCATCTTACTGCGCGCTTCGGGATTGAGTACAGCTTTGTTGTCTTTGATGGTGAGTTCGATTTTTCCGGTGACGAATTTAGCTTCTTCAATGTCCTCTGCAATGGTGAGGCCGGAAGTGATTTGGGAATTGGGACCTATACGGACGCCCGGCATGAGGCTGGTTTGAACGCCCACGCGGATGTGGCTGCCGAGGATGGGGCCGAGTTTATTGCGGCCACTGTCGCCAATGTTTTTTTCGTCGAGGCGTAGGTTAGCGCACACGGCTCCGGCACCAAAACTCACGTCGTCGCCCATCACGGTGTCGCCCACATAATTGCTGTGGAACCAGCAGTCGTCGCCAATGAAGGAGCGTGCGAGTTCGGTGGAATAGCCCACCACACAGCGCTCACCGATCATGGACTGCCGGACGAGGGCGTTGTTGGCAATCACGGAATTTTTTCCGATGAACGCGGGGCCTTGAATCACGGCGTGATCGAAAACTTTTACGCCGGCTTCAATGCGAACGGGGCCGTTGATGATGGCCGTTTTTGCGATTTCCGCAGTGGGGTCGATTTGGCTACCCATGACTTTAAATGAGAACTGCATCAGGTCTAAAATGTGCCACGGAAATTTAACGGGCTGCCAAAAACCACTGTAGGGCACGGCTTCGAAGTGCTGGCCATTCATCAAAGATTGTAGGGCCGTTTCATAATGGTCGTCGCCTGCACTGTCCACTTTTTTGAGCGCCGCAAAAAGCGTTTCGGGCTGCTTGAATGCGTGCACCACGATGTTCACCAAGTTGGACGGTTCATTTCCGGCGCCCGGTTTTTCCACAATGCTCGTGATGCGTTTGCCGTCGACTTTCAAATAACCGCCGGGAAAATATTCTTTCACTTCGTAGGCCAGCAAATAAGCGTCCGACTCGGATTCCTGAGCTTTGATCATGGCTTCGAAAGCACTTTGCGCCAACACATCATTGCTGCTCACCACCAGGAGGCTTTCACCGGGTTTGAGGATTTTTTCCATGGTCAGCACAGCGCCCGCCATGCCTTCATCGAGATTTTTTTGTTCCACCACTTGCGCTTCGTAGGGTGCAGCGAGTTCTCGGAGTTTTTCAAGATTGTGCGCGCCGCCCACAATCACCAAGTCAGTCAGTCCTACGCGTTTGAGCGTATCGAGTTGGTGTTCGAGCAAAGTTCGCCCTGCAAATTTCAGGAAATTTTTATCTTCAATGGGTTTTACGCGTCGGCTGCGGCCGGCTGCGAGTAGTAGAACTTTCATAAAGTACGCCAATTTTACCTGTAAAACCTGGGGAATGGAAGAGGGGGCTTGATTGAGGTATAAACGAATGTTATACTGTTAACAGTACATGTAACTGTATTTATGAAACAACAAGCTGCTCAGGTTTATTTTCCGCTTCCGGTGTACATACAAATGAAGCAAATCGCCCTAAAAAAGGGTCAGCCTTTGGCTGGCTGGATACGGGAAGTGATGATGGAACAAGTTGAAACCTGCATAAAAAAGCAAACCGACCTTGCCGATTTAACTGCCTTCAAGTGGTCAGATGGTGACCCTTCTTTATCCGAACATATTGACGACAGCTTATATGGTGATTCTTGATACCTCCTTTCTTGTCGCTTTTTTTAAATCAAACGATGTGCATCATGCAGCAGCAGTGGAGGCCGCTGAGACGTACAGAGGACAGACTAAAATTGTTTCTTTTTTGGTGTTTCAAGAATTTATCAGCATCCTGAATAGGAAAGTTTCTACCAGCGTTGCGTCGAGCCTAGGCAAACAATTGCTTTCGGGAGAAAATCATCTTGAAATTTATAAACTTGATGAGGCCTATTTAGACGGCGTCTTGGCACTTTATAGTAACCTGGGACCACATAGCTTTTCTTACGTCGACGTTTCACTGATTCACCTTTCAAAAGAACTGGAACTTCCCGTTCTGACTTTTGACAAGGCTTTGGCTGCTGCATTGGCTTAAAAGGAGTGCTAGAATCGGGCCATGCAAAACCGTAACTATTCCCTCTGGGTTCTCTACGACTTCGCTAACTCGCTTGCGTTTGTAAACGTTTCTTTTTATTTCAGTCTTTGGCTGGTTTCCGACCACGGATTCTCAGATTTTTGGGTGAGCATTGCTACGGTCGCTTCCACGGTTTTGTTGCTTTTGACTTTGCCTTTTTTGAGTCATTTTTCGGATAGGACAGGTAAAAGGATCCTCTTCTTAAGGGTTTTCACCCTTCTTTCCATTTTGAGTTTGGGCATATTGGGTTGGTTGGCCATGAAGTTCCCCTTCACCACTACACTTGGATTTACCGTGCTGCTCTTTTACTTCTTTTTTCAACTTTTTTTTCAAGGAAGTTTTTCTTTTTACAATGCATTCATTCAAGACTTTACGGCTAAAAAAACAGCTGACCAAGTCTCTGGGATGGGAATGGGCTTCGGACAATTGGGGAACATGATTGGGATTTTGCTAGTTCTGCCCTTGGCAGAAGGAAGTATGAACTTACTTGGAGAAAGTGGACGTGGAGCCACTTTTTTCGCCTCTGCAGGCTTGTTTTTAATTTTTGCGCTGCCAAGCTTGCTTTTTCTGAAAGATAAAAGAGCACCGACGCCTTTGACTGAAAGGTTTAATTTTACCGGCAGTTTAAAGAAAGTTTTAAAAACACGTGGAGTACTTGCCTATTTGCTTTCTTACTATTTTTTCGCAGACGCCATTTTGACGCTTCAACTTTTTGTAGGCCTTTATTTAGAAGAAGTCGCTGGCATGGACGACCGACAAAAAACACTGACCATGGTGGTAGCCCTGATTTGTGGATGTCTAGGTGCTTGGCTGGCCCCTGCTTTTGCGCGCTGGATTAAAAGCAGTTACCGAGCGATTAAGTATTTAATACTTAGCTGGGCTATTTTACTGGGGCTGTTTAGTATGGCGGTTGCGCCGCTCTTTTTCTCTGTGCTCATCGTGCTAAATGGATTTGCTTTTGGTGCGCTTTTTGCACTTTCGCGTTCGTATTATTCTGAAATTACTCCTAAAGAGAGCCAGGCTGAGTATTTCAGCATTTATGTACTTTTTGAACGAGCTGCCTCCATTTTAGGACCTTTAGTTTGGAGCAGCACGGTGCTTGTTTTTGCCAGCCATGGCGGAGATAAATATCGTTTTGCCATGTTTTCGCTCGCCATATTAGTTGCTATTAGTTTTGGGATTTTTCTCAAGGTTCCTAAAGACAAAACTTTATGAAAAGCTGCATAAATTGCCAAAGCTCCTTCACCATTCGACCCGAAGATGAAGTTTTTTATGGACGCATGGATGTTCCCGCACCGACTCACTGCCCCGCGTGCCGTGCACAACGGCGTTGGGCCTTTCGCAATCAATACAATCTCTACAAACGAACCTGTGACTTTAGTGGAAAAGAAATGCTCTCGCTTTATTCGCCGGACAAGCCATTGAAGGTTTATGAGGAATCGGTCTGGTGGAGCGACGCCTGGGATCCGCTGGACTATGGACGAGACTATGACTTCTCGCGTCCATTTTTTGATCAATATAAAGAGCTGTTCTGGGCGGTTCCGCGCCATGCCATGCACCAGGATGGGACCAATGAAAATTGCGATTATATAACGTATGGCGGCGGTAACAAAAGTTGCTACTTGGCCTTTGCGTGTATTTATAGTGAGGATATTTATTTCAGTAGTTTTTTGCTTTTCTGCAAAGACAGCTTGGACTCCACGCGCTGCATTGAAAGTTCACTTTTGTACGAATGCGTGGACTGTGAAAAATCGTATGAATGTTTTTTCTGCAAAGATTGTATCTCGTGCCAAGATTCGCTTTTCCTCGATGACTGCCGGAATTGTAAAAACTGTATCGGCTGTAAAAATTTGCGAAATAAGGAATATCACATTTTTAATGAACCCGTTTCCAAGGAGGAATTTGAACGGGTGAAGGCGGAGATTTTAAAAGATGGCGGCCGGAGCTTTAAAGAGAAGTTTGATGCCTGGCGGCTGACGCAGCCTTACGTGTATGCACGCATAAACAACTCCGAAAATTGCGTGGGAAATTATTTGGAGAATGCGCACAATTCCTACCATTCTTTCGACTTGGTTATGGGTGCGGATGACTGCAACTATTGTATAAACGCGGGGTGGAAAGGAAAAGACATGTGGGACTGCACCATGACCGGGAAAGAGGCGGAACTTTTGTATGAAATGCACGCCACGGTGAATACTCAACACTCTGCTTTTTGTAGTTTTATTCGCAGTTGCTCAGACATTTATTACTGCGACAGTATGGATGCGGCGCAGAATTGTTTTGGTTCCATCGGACTTCGCCATAAACAGTACTGCATCTTAAACAAGCAATATTCGAAGGAGGCGTATGAAGCGCTGCTACCCCGAATCATTGAACATATGAAGGCAACAGGTGAGTGGGGCGAGTTTCCGCCGATTTGGCTTTCGCCTTTTGCGTACAATGAGACCTTGGCGAATGAACATTTTCCTCTGACTAAGGAGGCTGCTTTGGCGAAGGGCTATACGTGGAAAGACGAAGCAGTGACCGCAGTTGAGGGCGGCTGCAAAAGCTGTGGAAGAGCCTACAAAGTCATTCCGCAGGAAAAGGCCTTTTATGGACGTATGGGATTGCCGGAGCCTGAGAATTGCTGGAAATGCCGGCACGAACGGCGGTTCCGTAGCCGAAACCCTTATCGCTTGTGGAAGAGGAATTGCCACAAGTGTCAAAAGGAAATCGAAACCAGCTATTCCCCCGAGAGGCCGGAAATTGTATATTGTGAAACCTGTTATTTAGCAGACGTCTACTGATGCCAAACTGTAAAAACTGCCAAAGCAATTTCTCTCTGGAAGAAGCGGATTTTGAATTTTTGAAAAAGTTTGATGTGCCGGCCCCTACGTTCTGCCCCGATTGCCGGAATCAACGGCGGCTGGTTTTCCGAAATGACCGAAATTTTTATCGGCGGGAATGTGGGATGTGTAAAAAAGTCATCATTGCGATCTTTTCGGAGGACAAACCTTTCCCTGTGTACTGCAAGGACTGTTATTTGAGTGACGCTTTCGATCCGCTGCAATACGGCGTGGATTTTGACCCTTCACGGCCGTTTATTGAGCAATTTGCAGAGATGCGTGCGCGGGTGCCGCGAGTGGCGAGCTTTCAAACACAGAGCGAAAATTCCGACTACACCGTGCACAGCGGCAAGAATAAAAACTGCTACATGGGCAGCTCGTACATGGAGTGTGAAAATTCTTATTACAGCCATTGGCTTTTTTATGCGAAAGACTGTCTGGACCTGTATTTGTGCCAAAAAATGGAGCGCTGTTATTTCTGTACGAGCTGTGATGATTGCTACGGCTCCGCGTATTTGGAAAATTGCCAGGGTGTATCCTTTTCGTATTTAAGTTTTGACTGTCGGAACTCGTCGCAACTGATCGGCTGCGTGGGACTGAGGCAAAAGACTCATCAGATTTTGAACCAATCTGCGAGCGAGGAGGAGCTTGCGAGCACACTTAAAAAACTCAACACGGACCCGGCTTTTCGCGCCGAATTTCAAAGAAAATATGATGAGCTTCGTTTGCAAGTGCCTGTGCCAGAAATGTGGGTTAAGAACAGCGAAAATGTAAGTGGAAATTACATCACGAATTGCCGCAATGCTCAGCATTCATACAATGTGCGTGAGCTTGAAGACGCTCGTCACGTTTACGAAGTTGGCCATTTGAAAGATGGAATGGATGTGACTCACTGCGCCAATGGTGAGTTCATTTATGAGGTGAAGGCGGTGATCGATTTGAGCTTCAGTAAGTTCTGTAATTTGTGTTACCAAAGCAGTCAGCTTGAATACTGCGACAACTGCCAATCCACGAAAAATTGTTTTGGCAGTATGGGGCTGAAGGGGCATTCCTATTGCATTTTGAATAAGCAATACAGCAAGGAGGCTTACGAAAGTCTGCGCGCGCAGATCATTGAAAAAATGCGAGCAACTGGCGAGTATGGCGAGTTTTTTCCTGCAGCGCTGAGCCCTTTTGGCTACAACGAAACCAAGGCTATGGATCACTATGAACTCACGCGCGAAGAAGCCCTGGCTAAAGGCTTTAAGTGGAAGGACGAAGATCCCCGTTCATATCAGCCGCAGACCGCAGTACTTGCCGACGACATTGCAGCCGTACCCGACAGCATCACGAATGAAATTTTGGCGTGTAGCGAGTGCCGAAAGAATTTCAAAATAATCCCCCAGGAGTTGAAACTTTATCGTGAGCTCGGCGTGCCGGTGCCAAAAAAGTGTTTCGGTTGTCGACATAAGGAAAGAAAGTCCCTCCAAAATCCTCGTAAGCTGTGGAATCGAGAGTGCGCGCAGTGTAAGGCCGCCATTGTTACGACTTATGGACCTGAGAAAAAAGAAAGGGTTTTTTGTGAGAAGTGTTATTTAGCTGCGATTTATTGATGCCAAATTTAAACCAAAACTGCCGCGTCACCGGGAAACCCTTTGTTATCACGGAATGGGAGCAGGCTTTCTTGAAACGCATGGACATGCCCCTGCCCACGCTGTGCCCGGAGGAAAGGCAGCTGAAACGACTGGCGCATCGGAATGAACGTTCGCTCTACCAAAGGACTTGCGACCACTGTCAAAAAAATATGGTGGCCCTGTACCCAGCGGCAACTCCATTCCCTGTGTACTGCGGAGATTGTTTTTGGGGTGATTCCTGGGACGGCGGCGGCTATGGCCAAGGCTATGATTTGAATCGACCTTTTTTTGAACAATTCAAAGAGCTGCTGAATCGCGTACCGCGGGTGGCCGTGCTGTCACGCAACTCACAAAATAGCGACTACACCAATTGTGAAGAACAAAATAAAAATTGCTACCTCACTTTTGGTGGTGGCTATTCCGAAGACTGCATGTACAGCAACTTTGAACTGTACTGCAAAAATTGCGTGGACTGCTCGTACGTGCACAAGTGTGAACTTTGCTACGAATGCATGGACCTCGAGAATTGTTACCATTGTTTTTATCTTACTGATTCCAAAAACTGCAGTGATTGTTTTTTGGGGAATGACTTGATCGGCTGTCACGATTGTTTCGGCTGCAAAGGTTTAAGGAATAAGAATTTTTATATTTTTAACGAGCCTTATTCGGAAGAAGCCTATAAGAAGAAAGTGGCGGAGCTTTTACCAAAGATTCAAGATGCAGACGTGCAAGCCCGTTTTCAAGAACTGGTGCGAACCGTGCCGACTAAATTTGCGCAAATAAACAACTGCGAAAACAGCACGGGTGGATACCTATCCAACAGTCAAAATTGCCAGTGGTGCTTTGACGCGAAGAATGGGAAAGATTCGATGTATGTCACGTTTGGGGAAAGTTTTAAAGATGTGCTCGACTGCAACGTGAGTTACGTGGGGACCGAGCTGGTTTATAATTCTCAAAGCGTGTGTCTCAGTGCTTCGTTTGTACGCTGTTGTAATTTTTCATGGACCATAAGTTTTTCCGACTATTCTGATTCCTGTCACTACTCGAAGAATTTGTTTGGCTGCATTGGGCTGAAACATAAAGAGTACTGCATCCTCAACAAACAATATTCAAAGGAAGACTATGAAGCTTTAGCCGCGCAAATCATTGAAAAAATGAGGGCGGCTGGCGAGTGGGGCGAGTTTTTTCCTTTCTCTCCTTTTGCCTACAATGAGACCATTGCTCAAGAATATTTTCCGCTCACGCGTGAGGAAGCGGCCCGGCGTGGGTACGGATGGAAAGAAGAAAATTCCATCAATAATGCCACTGGAGAAGCGGGCACCTGTAAGCAGTGCAGCAAGGTATATCGCATCATCCCGCAGGAGAAAGCTTTCTATGAAAAGACGGGTCTGACTTCCCCACTGTTTTGCTACAATTGTCGCCACAAAAACCGTATCAAACATCGTAATCCACCTTTCTTGTGGACGCGAGCCTGTGCGGAATGCAAAACACCGGTGGCGAGCAACTACCGTCCTGAACGGCCAGAGAAGATTGTGTGTGAGAAGTGTTATTTGGCTTCGGTTTATTGACTTTTTAAAACCTAAAAGTAAAATGGACTTGTTATATGAGGAAGTCGCGTCGCAAAGGGGTTGGTCCCGCGCCATGCGGCTTCATTTTTTATATTCGAGTTTTTCCCTCAGATCAGATAGAGAGGGTATCCTTTTGTTAAAAGCTTTCTTCAAAAGCAGGGAACAAAATCTGTAATCTGGGGATAGGACTAACATAAACTTACTTTTTCCGAGTAAGTATCTGACTAAACAGGCAAAATCACCGTCATTACTAAGCAACAAAGCTTGGTCGTATTCGGGGTAATCGATCATTGATTGCAAGACAAGCTCTGCATCAACATTAGCTTTAATCTTTCCATTAACAGAGATGGCTTCCTTAAAAATAAGTTCATAACCTATTTTCTTTAACCTTCTATAAAGATCTTCATTTTCAGGAAGGTATCCTAAAAATATATAAGTTCTTTTAATCTTATATTTGTCTCTTAAATATGTATAAAGTTTAGCCCAGTCTAGCTGCCAACCAGCCGATTTAGTGGCTCGATATACGTTATGTGCATCAATAAAAGCAAAGTTGTTCATTTTTAAAGTCTAAAACGAGTTCAAATATTTGGCTACTCACCAATAGCTCTCTAATCGAGAATTTCGCGTTGTTGTAAGTCTGACAACACCCTGCTATTTTGTAGTATCTAACAAGCTAAAGGTGACAAGCTGTAAGCAGTGCCAGAAAACATTCGAAGTTGCTCCTGAAGACCTCGCCTTTTATGATGAAATTTCTCCTAGTTTTGACGGCAGGAACTTTGCCATACCCACGCCCACAAAATGCTTCTATTGCCGGTTTCAGCAACGCCTCGCTTTCCGAAATGAGCGGAGCCTTTACCATCGCAAGTGTGATTTGAGCGGCAAGATGATTATTTCCAACTATGCGCCCGATAAACCCTATAAAGTTTACGAGCAAAGCGAATGGTGGAGCGATAAATGGGATGCGCTGAGTTACGGGCGGGACTTTGATTTCAATCGAAGTTTTACAGATCAATATAAGGAACTTTTGGAGGCAGTGCCGCATTCAGCGCTCACTACTCGGAATGCGGAAAATAGTGCCTACAGCAACTTTGCACTCAATCAAAAAAATACGTATTTGATTTTTGGATCCGGGGGCGCGGAAGACTGTCTGTATGGAAAATACATCGCGGATTGCAAGGACTGTGTGGACTGTTTGGCGGTTTACAATTGCGAGCTCTGCTATGAAGGAATCGGCAGTGAACGTTGCTACAACTGTCGCTACTTTATGAACTCACGCAATTGCACGGATTGCCTCATGATAGACAACTGCCAGTCGTGCAAAAATTGCATCGCCTGTTTTGGGCTGGTGTCCAAAGAATACTGCATTCTCAATCAATACGTTGGCAAAGAGCAATTCGAGGCGTTCCAAAAAGAATATGAATATTTAACTCCTGAAAAATTGGCGACTTTGCGGGAAAAACTCGACGACTTGAAGGCCACTTTACCCCACCGCGAGGCACGGATTTTTGCGGGTGAGAATTGCAGTGGAGACAATGTTTACAACTCAAAAAACTGCCAGACTTGCTTCGACATTAAGGAGTGTGAAGACTGCAAATACACCAATTTCAGCCCCAAAAATAAGCGCAGCTACGACATCACGTTTAGCGCGCCCGGCGATGTAGAATTTTGTAATCAAATGTGCTCGACCACCAGTGTGCAGAAGTGCATGGCGGGCTTTTTAGTTTGGTTTGGAGGCAACATTTATTACTCCGAAGAATGTCACAATTGCAGCGATTGTTTTGGATGCACCGGACTGAAGGGCAAAAAATACTGCATCCTCAATAAGCAGTACACCGCGGAGGAATATCCAAAAATGGTGGCACGCATTATTGAACACATGCAAAAGACCGGCGAGTGGGGCGAGTTTTTGGACTACAAACTTTCCATGTTCGGTTATAACGAAACCGTGGCGCAGGAATACTATCCACTCAGCAAGGAGCAGGCCTTGGCCCAAGGAATGAACTGGTACGACAAACCCGTGGAGCGTTTGGAGGGCACCGTGATCAGCCAAATTCCCAAGGACATTCGCACTGTGGACGACACTATTTTAGAAAAAGTGCTCACCGGCGAAGTGCTTGGGCGCCAGTACAAAATCATTCCTCAGGAACTGACATTTTACCGCCGCATGAAAGTTCCGCTCCCCCGCCGTCACCCGGACATTCGCCATGCCGACCGAGTTGCTCTTCACAATCCCTATGTGCTTTTTGACCGCAGCTGCAGCAAGTGTAGTAAGGCCATTCAGACGACTTATAGCGAGGAGCGGGCAAAGATTGTATACTGCGAGAAGTGTTATCTTGAAACTGTTTATTAAAATGAAACAAAGCTGTAAGAATTGCGCGCAAGACTTTGAAATAGCAGATTGGGATCTTCAACTCCTCGATCAAATTTCCCCCGTTTTTCAGGGTAAAAAGTTCAGTATTCCTGCGCCGGTACTGTGCCCAGGCTGCCGTCAGCAACGTCGCATGGCTTACCGCAATGAACGGAGCCTTTATAAACGTGACTGTGGCAAATGTAAGAAGCCCATGCTGTCCGTTTATTCAGAAGATAAGCCCTTCACTCTTTATTGCCGCGACTGTTGGTGGTCTGACGAGTGGAATGGCACAGATTTTACACAGGAGTTTGACTTCAACCGACCTTTTGCTGAACAGTTTTATGAGTTGATGAAGAAAGTCCCCCAGCTTGGAATTGTGAATGCGGTGGATCAAAACAGTGACTACACCAATTATGGGTATCAAAACAAAGACTGTTATTTGATCTTCACTTCTGACTTCAATGAGAAATGTTCCTATGGCTGCTTTGTGTGGCGTTCTTTTGATTGTTATGACAACCTATTTTTGCTGGAATCGCAGCTCTGTTACGAGTGCTTGGACTGCGTGAAATGTTATGGCTCAGCGTATTGCCGCGAGAGTGAAAGTTTGACGGACTGTTTTGGCTGCGTGGACTGCCGAAGCTGTGAATCGTGCTTTGGTAGCAGTGGACTTCGAAACAAGAAATACCATTTCTTCAATGAAGCCTTGAGCAAGGAGGAATACGAGAAAAAAGTTGCAGAAGCAAAGGCGAACTGGCCCGAGACTTTGCAAAAGTTTAAAGAGGTTGGGAAAGAAACGCCACGCCGGAATTTGTTTTTAGTGCAATGTGAAAATGTGCTGGGTGACCACTTGAAAAACTGTAAAAATTCTTCCCATTGTTTTGATGGCCAAGAGTTGGAAGAGTGTAAATACATGACCAATGCACCTGTTAAGTGTGATCACGACATGGATATTGATGGCGCAGGTTGGTTGTTTTGGTCTTATGAATGCATCAGCACACAGGGAAATCGGCAGCTTTTTTCCGACCATCATTGGCCAGAAGGATCGGACCTGACCTACTGCTCTTTCTCGATGGGGTCATCCAACTGCTTCGGCTCTGTGGGTGTGAAAAAAGGAAAATATTGCATTTTGAACAAGCAGTATTCTAAAGACGACTACGAGGCGCTCATGGTGAAAATAATGGAGCACTTGGTGAAAACTGGGGAATGGGGCAATTGTTTCTTACCACCGTATTCGCGCTTTGCTTACAACGAAACCGTGGCCCAGCAATATTATCCGCTGACCAAGGAGGCTGCGTTGAAACTCGGTTACCGGTGGCATGAAGAAAACGTGGAGAAATACAGTGGAAAAATGGATGACGTGGTGATTTGTGAGGTCAGTGGGAAGGCATTCCGGCTCATTCCCCAGGAGCTGGAGTTCTACAAAAAACTCGGCCTCCCCTTGCCTAAACGTCACCCAGAAGTGCGCATGAAAGATCGTGAAGCGCTGCGCAATCCACGACAATTTTGGACACGAGGATGTGATTCGTGTGGGGTGCAAATGCAATCCACCTATTCGCCGGACCGGCCAGAGAAAGTGTATTGCGAAGCCTGTTATCTTAAAACCGTCTATTGATGTCGACCTGTAAACAGTGCAATCGCCCTTACGAAATCACTTCTGAGGATGAGGGTTTTTATAAAAAATTCAGTGCCAGGGATTTGGGTCGTTGCTTTGAATGTAGCCAGAAAAATCATCTGGCACTTCGCAATGCGCGCTGTTTGTATCACCGAAAATGTGATGCTACCAGTGAGGATACTATTTCTATGTATTCGCCGGATAAACCTTACAAAGTCTATAAAAGTGATCACTGGTACAGCGACGCTTGGGATGCCATGGATTATGGACAGGATTTTGACTTTTCTCGGTCTTTTTTTGGACAACTCAAGGAGTTACAGCTCAAAGTACCACGCCTGGCTTTGTCCAACATCAACGCCATGAACAGTGACTACTGCAACTCTTCCTATGGAAATAAAAACTGTTATTTAATCTTTGGCGGTGACAACAACGAAGATTGCATGTTCGGGACCTTATGTATGAAAAATACACGGTCGCTGGATTTGGACTTCAGCAATTTCAACGAACTTTCTTACATGCTTGCTGACTGTTTTCAGTGTTACAACACTCAGTTCGCCATAGACTCCAAGAGTTGTACCGACAGCGCTTTTTTGAGCGATTGTACCAGTTGTAGTGACTGTATTTTATGCAGCAATTTGGTGAATAAATCCTACTGCATCCTAAATAAGCAGTATTCTAAGGAAGAATATTTCTTAAAAAAAGCTGAGCTTTTAAATGGGACTTACTCACAACAAAAGCAGTTATTTGACTCATTTAAAGCACTACTCGGCGAGCGCATTGTGAAATATGCCCACACGGTTTCCTGCCAAAATTGTAGCGGTGATTATATTAAGAACAGCAAGAATTGTACGATGTGCTTCAACGTTACGGACAGCGAAGATTTGAGAAATATTGTTTTTGCGAATAAGAGCAAGGATTGTTTCAATTCCAGCATGTTGGGTGACAATAGCGAGTTGGCTTACGAAACGGTTTCCGCTTACCGCGCTTACAATGTTCAATTTTCTTTTTTTGTGATTGATTCGAGCAATATTGAATACTGTGACGTTGCGATCAATTCAAAAGATTTGTTCGGCTGCGTGGGCATGCGCAATAAGCAGTACTGCATTTTTAACAAGCAATATAGTAAGGAAGACTTTGAGTATTTACGCACAAAGATTATTGAACACATGAAGAAGACCGGGGAATGGGGTGAGTTTTTCCCAAAAACATTTTCCTGTTTTGCTTACAATGAAACCACGGCAAATGTGTATCAGCCGATGACCAAAGAACGTGCACTTGCCGAAGGCTATACGTGGAAGGATGAAGACCACAAAAAAGTCCATATTCCGTCCTCACCACTTCCAGATAAAATTGAAGACGTTTCTGATTCTATTTTAAAAGAGATTCTTTTATGTGAGGGGTGCCAAAAAAATTATCGCATCATTTCACAAGAGCTACAGTTTTATAGAGCCCAGCGGCTTCCCATCCCTCACTTGTGTTCAGAATGTCGACAAGGAGTTCGCAAAGATCTCCTCAACCCTAGACAACTTTGGCAGCGCCCATGCGACTCCTGTGGAAGCTCTATGCAAACCACCTATTCGCCCAAGCGACCCGAAAAAGTGTATTGTGAAGCCTGTTATCTTAAAACAGTCTACTGATGAACGCTTGTAAGCAATGCCAAAAACCGTTTGAAGTGACCGAGGTGGAACGAGAATTTTTGAAGAAAGTGGCGCCTACCGTGGGTGGACGTCAGTTTGAAATTCCCGAGCCTAAACTGTGCCCGGATTGCCGACGACAACGACGTTACGCGCAACGGAATGACCGAAATATTTACCGCCGAACCTGTGACAAAACTGGGAAGTCCATTATCTCGGCGCATCACCCCGATAAACCCTTCCCCGTCTACGCCATTGATGTGTGGTGGAGCGATGCCTATGACCCTAAAGCCTACGGGCGTGACTTTGATTTTAGCCGGACTTTTTTTGAGCAGTTTAAAGAGCTTTCTTATACAGTTCCGCGGGCGGCTTCCATTGTGGTGGCTTCTGAAAATTGTGATTACACCATCTTCACCCTGCAGAGCCGGAACTGTTTTCTTTCGTCTCGTTTGGCGGAGGTAGAAGATATTTATTATTCCTACCTCGCTTTTAAAAGCCGTTCCTGTTTTGACGGCTACAATTTGATGGAATGTGAACTGTGCTACGAGTGCGTGGACTGTGGGAAATGCTACCAATGTATGTACACCACCAGTTCAAAAGGCTCCTTCAACTTGATGTTCTGCAGCGACATGTCTGGTTCCAATAATTGTTTTGGATGCGTGGGGATGGTTCAAAAACAATACTGCTTTTTCAATCAACAACTCAGCAAAGAAGAGTACGAAAAACGCGTGAAGGAATGCTTCGATGGCTCTCACGAAAGTGTGCTGCGCTGCCAAGCGGCGTTTGCCGAACATAGCAAAAAATTCCCTGTACGAGCAACGCAAGTTTTCAACTCTGATAATGCACAAGGCAGCCACATATTTGAGAGCAAAAACGTCATCAACTCCTACGATATCGCCGGCTCGGAAGATATCATCAATTGCACTCAAACTGAAACGAGCAAAGACATGATGGACTGTGACTTCACCTACGTCTGCGAGCTCTCTTACGAGCTTATTTCAGGAGGGAAAAGCATGCGGAATTTGTTTTCTTTCTCGCTGGTGGGAAACAACAACGACGTCATGTATTCGCACTATTGCAATAATGGGAATCAGAATTTGTTTGGATGCGTGGGCATGAAAAACAGCAAATATTGCATCTTTAACAAGCAGTACACCAAAGAGGAATACGAAGAACTCGTGCCACGAATCATTGAGCACATGCAGAAGACAGGCGAGTGGGGTGAGGGGATACCCATTGAACTTTCTACCATGTCTTATAACGAAAGTGCTGCGCAAGAACGATTTCCCCTGACTAAAGAAGAAGTGCTGGCTCGCGGATGGACTTGGTACGACGCGCCCGAAAGCACGGTGGCGCAGGCCGAAGGCGAGAATGTGGTTCACTGTGAAGTAAGCGGCAAATCTTTCCGTCTCATCCCACAGGAATTGAAGTTTTACAAAGACATGGGCCTGCCCTTGCCCACGCGTCACCCCGATGTCCGCCACCAGGATCGTTTAAATCGCCGCACGCCCTACCAATTGCATGAAACCAAGTGTCGCAAGTGTGGAGAGGACATGATGACCGACCAAAGCGAAAACAAGCTTATTTACTGCCAGAAGTGTTATTTGGCAGAGACTTACTGAGCCACAAACGCCGTTGCCCCCAGCCAGGCTAGATTGAATACGGCGCGTTGGGTGCGTGCGTACACCGCGGATTCGATGTGCACTCCAATGAGTTCGTCCGGGTTGAGCGACATGATGGCGGCCGAGTTGTCGTAGATGGAAATTTGGTTTTCGAAGCGGAATTCCTTGGGGTTCACAAAGAGGATTTCTACGAGTTCTTCAGGGTATTTTTTTGGATAAAAGCGTTTAATGAACTGGCGTGCTTCTTCGGTGGACGGCGAGAGCAGGCGGGTTTTTATACGACGTTTCACGAGTTTTTCTGTGTACGAAGGGAGGTAGTCGGGGAGGAGTTTTCCAAGCGCTTCCAAGTTGGTGTAACCCAGAACTTCCGACTTAGCTTCGAGCGTTTGCTCAAAAATGGTTTTGATTCCATCAATGCCTTCATAGGAGCGAATGATTGGTTTGAAGGCCAGGGCATTCGTGACGGAAAGTAGCTCAGGCAGCAATTTTTTGGCGCTTTGGTATTGTTCCTCCATTTGGTTCACCAGCACTTGCGGCGGCTCAGCCACAAAGAACTTCACTTTTCCTTTAAAATTAGCCGTCACAAGACCACGTTTGCGCAGGCTTTCCAGTACATAATAACAGTTCACACGTGCGATTTTAGCCTTGCTGGCGATGGTACTTGCGAAGGAGCCACCCAGTTCCAAAACTGTGAGGTAAACCTGGGCTTCTTCTTCCGAAAGACCGAATTCTTGTAGCTTTTCTTTGAGCATGTCGCTTGGATTCGCTTTGTTGTAAAAAGTTTTCTACAACTAATATAACCTGTAATAACCGATTTTCCAAGGCAATGTTAGTTATAAACTTACAGCTATGCTAAAATTGAGTTAATTAAAATTCATTATGACCAATTGCAAACACTGCCAAACCAGCTTTGAGATCCGTCCAGAGGATTTGGCCTTTTACGACGAGATGTCTCCGGTTTTTGGCGGGAAAAAGTTTGCGATTCCGGCGCCTACGCTCTGTCCCGATTGCCGCTGGCAACGACGTATGAGTTTCCGAAATGAACGCACGCTGTATTTGCGAAAATGTGACCTCACCGGAAAGTCCATGGTGAGTATGCATCCCGCTGGCACCCCCTTCCCCGTTTACAGCATTACCGAGTGGCTGAGCGATAAGTGGGAACCTCTAGACTTCGGCCGTGACTTCGATTTCAATCGGCCCTTCTTCGATCAATTCAAAGAGATGTGTGAGCAAATCCCGCATTTTAGTTTGTTTGTGGACCCCCACTTGGACATCAACTCCGACTACACCAACTGCTCGAACAGTGCGAAAAATTGTTATCTCATTTCGCAGGCGGAAGTGAATGAGGATTGTTATTACTCCAGAGGAATCAACCGTTCCAAAGATTGTGGAGACTGTTTGCGCATTCATCAATGTGAGCTCTGCTACGAATGCACCAGTATGATGGGCTGTTACCACTGTCTCTATTCGCAAGAATGTGAAACCTCCTCGGATTGTTACTTTTCCAGCGACTTAAAGAGCTGCCAAAATTGTTTCGGCTCTCATGATTTGATTCAAAAACAGTATTATTGGTTCAACCAGCCCCTCGGCAAAGAAGCGTGGGAGAAACGTATGAAAGAATTTGTATGGAGCCGCGAAAATATCGAATGGGCCAAGCAAGAAAGTGAAAAATTAAAGCTCTCACTGCCTCGCCGCGCGGTCCACACCACTCAGTGTGAAAATTCCTCTGGTGACCACATCATGCAATGTAAGAATTCTCACCTAGTTTTTGATTCTTTGTATTTGGAAGATTCTGCTTATTGTTACGAAGTTTTCAACGGCGCCAAAAAGGCCTACGACTACTCCATGTGGGGCGTGAATGCGGAATTTATTTACGAGTGTAACGGGTGTGGATTCAATGTAAACAACCTGCTCTTTTCAAATCACTGTTGGCAAAACGTGAGCAATTTAATTTACTGCGAAAGCTCTTTCCCGAGCGTAAAAGATTGTTTTGGATGCTTTGGTTTGAAGCGCAAACAGTACTGTATTTTGAATAAGCAATATAGCAAAGAGGAGTATGAGGCTTTGGTGCCACGAATCATTGAACATATGCAAAAGACGGGCGAGTGGGGTGAGTTCTTCCCTGCTAGTATTTCTCCTTATGGCTACAATGAATCCCTCGCAGCCTCCTTCTTTCCACTCAGCAAAGAAGAGGTTTTAAAGCGCGGTTGGAATTGGTATGAAAAAGAAGAAGCAATCGACCAATATATTGGCCCCAACGTGAAAATTCCAAACAGTATTCAGGAAGTTGACGACGCTATTTGCAGCCAAATTTTAAAATGTGAAAAGACCGGAAAACTTTACAAAATCATTCCCCAAGAATTGAAGTTGTATCGAACTTTGGGAGTTCCCCTGCCTACGCTTTGCCCCGAAGAAAGACACCAGGCCAGAATGACGGCGCGTAATCCACGACATTTGTGGGAACGTACCTGTCAAAACTGTCAGAAAGGCGTTCAGAGTTCCTACTCGCCCGAAAGGCCTGAGAAAGTCTTTTGTGAGGAATGTTATTTAAAAACGGTTTACTAGATCCTGTCCCACATCCAGTTGAATAAAGTGAGCAAGGATTGATGGAGATGTTTTTCACGAATTTTAATGCCCACTTCATTCTTAGGGTCGTAACTATTAAAAATTACGTAGTCGTTTACCAAAATCACATCTGAGAAAAAGAGGGCGGAACTTTCCATCTCTTTGATCTGGTGGTTTGGATTGTTCACATGACTTTTGTACCAATCGGTCATAGGGCCAGCGACTAGAATTTCACGGATCTGTACCTTGGTATTGGACGTTGATTTTAAAAAGTTTTTGACCAGATTTTTATAACGTTCCGTTTTGATGGCGAGCTGGGGATTGAAAAAAGAAGTGAAGTCCCCACTCAGCAAAGTCTCTTCCAATTGGAGGTACACGGCCTCCATGGATTCAAACGTGGAAATTTCAAAAGCTCCAAAGTCCTGAGTTTTCGGAAGGAGCTGCTTAAGGTGAGTTTGTAAAAGTTGCGTCGCACTTTGAACATCTTCGAATTGCTCACGAGCGTGGGCTTCCAAAATTTTGGCCGTCATATCGGGGGCCAAACAACTGAAGTAGGTCACTGAGCCGCGTTTTTTACGAGCTACGATTCCCAGATGGACGAGCGTATCCAAAGCGGCGTATACCGTGGTGCGTTTGAGGTGCAATTGTTTAGCCAGCACGCTGGCGATGCTCTCTCCACGCTCAAATAAATGGAGGAAAACGGCTTGTTCCGTGGCATTGAGTCCGCAGGTTTGGAGGAGGTTTTCGAGCATTTGCGCCTTGTTGTCAATTAAATTTTGACAGTATAAGTTTAGCATTTTCAGGTTAAATTTGCAAGTAAGCTGCTTAGACTATTGTTGAAATATGACAAATAGTCTAGTATTACATCTTGTAACAAACTCTATGGAAACCCTTCAAACGGCCTGCGCACACTGCCAAAAGAATTTCGAACTCGATGCACAGGATCAAGCGTTCTATAAGGAAATCAACGTCCCCCACCCCACCCAGTGCCCGGATTGCCGTGAACAGCGCCGGCTCGCGTGGCGAAATGAACGCACACTCTACTTAAGGAAATGCGACCTCACGGGTGAACCCACGCTTTCCGTTTTTTCAGAGGACAAGCCTTATAAGGTTTATAAAAATGACCATTGGTATTCCGATAAATGGAATCCGCTGGATTACGGGCAGGACTTCGATTTTTCTCGGCCTTTCTTTGAACAGTTTGATGAGCTTTTACATAAGGTCCCGCAGCTCGCGCTTTCCACGACCGGGAACCAGAATTCCGATTTCATCAACCAAGCGGGATGGTGCAAGGATTGCTATTTGATCTTTGAGGCTGATTTCAATGAAAAGTGTATGTACTCGACCCACATTGGAGATTCCAGAGACTGCATGGACGGCCTTCAAGTGATGAAGTCAGAACTTTGTTACGAGTGCATCGATTGTCAAAATGGCTACAACCTGCGTTTTGCTCAGGATTCCATGAATTGTTCGGATTCTTGGTTCTTAAAAAACTGTATCGGGTGTTCGAATTGTTTTGGTTGTGTGAATCTACGGAATCAAAAGTTCTGCATTTATAATGAACAGTACTCACAGGAAGATTATTTTAAAAAATTGGCTAGTTTTGATCTGCAAAATCGCACCGGCCTAGAAAAGATGCGGGACGATTTCACCGCCTACGCCGCCCAATTTCCTCACAAAAATTACCATGGCGTGCAGACGGAAAATTGCAAGGGTGACTACTTATACAACTCGCAAAATTGCCACGGTTGTTTTGACGTGAGCAATTCGCAGGATTGCAAATTTGTAACCGATTCGCGTAACTGTAAGAAGGTTTACGATATGACGGTTTTCGGTGCCCAAAAGGGAGTGGAGTTTTGCTACGAGTGTCATGAAGTTGGACACGGCGTACGGAATTTATACTTCTGTGATCAGGTTTGGGACAGCTGTTATGAGCTATACTACACCAAGCTCAGCATGCAAAATTGTCACCATTTGTTTGGATGTATTGGTTTCCGCCGCGGCTCGTATTGTATTTTGAATAAGCAGTACACAAAGGAGGAATATGAAGCCTTGGTGCCGCGCATTATTGAGCACATGAAAAAGACCGGCGAGTGGGGTGAATTCTTCCCTATCAGCATGAGTCCGTTTGCCTACAATGAAACCCTTGCGGAGCAGTATTTTCCACTCGGAAAAGAAAAGGCGGAGGCCCTGGGATACGGGTGGAAAGAAGAAGCTAAAACGCCCATAGTACCGGGCCTGCCAGCCTGTGATACGTGCGGAAAAAACTACAAAATTGTGAGCCAAGAAGAAGAATTTTACCAAAAGATGAAACTGCCGCATCCTACGAGTTGTTCTGAATGCAGACACAAGAAGCGCTCGGCGCTGCGAAATCCACGAAAACTCTGGGACCGGGCGTGTGCACAGTGCTCTACAGCTATTCAAACCAGCTATTCGCCGGAACGGAGCGAAAAAGTCCTTTGTGAAGCGTGTTATCTGAAAGAGACTTACTAAAAATTTGATTGGATAGCTAGCCATTCGTCTTCTGTTGGGAGATCATCAAACTTCATTTGAGACAAAGCCTTCGCATCTTTTTCTAACTGTACTTCTAGAGGTGACATCGAAATTACATTAAATATTGCCATAGAAGTTTACTTCATTAATCGTTTCATACAAAACCTAAACATCGGGATTCAATTAACCTGTCCACCAGGTTGCTCTTTAGGTCAAAATTTGCTATAATAAAGCATTGGTAAAACAAATATGGACTTTCTACAGGTAGTTCTCGAGCAAGGTAGCCCCGATGGCCCAAAAAAAGAGCATGTATTCCTCCAGTTTTTGGAGAATTTGCACAACAGCATCCACCACAATCACTTGTCTCTGGAGCTTTTTGGATACAATCAATACACCTATTTTTTCATCACCTGTGATTCAAATATCACCAAGCTGGTGGAGGGGCTCATTTACTCGACCTTCCCAAACTGTGAGATCAAACCGGTGAAGGACTACACGACTTTCTACGACCCTAAAAAACAATTCTTGGTGGGAACGCGCGCGGGCTTTGAGCTCAGCGACATCTACCCCATTAAGACCTACGATGAATTCGAAGGAGACTCCCTTTCCGGGCTCTTTTCGGTGGTTTCCAAAATTGGCCGTGAAGACCAAGCGTGGGTGCAGATTCTGATGAATCCGCGGCACGAAGATTGGAAGTACCATTTTGGACGACGATGGAAGATGAAGCTCAACAATATTACGCGCCGCTTCAAGCTAAAAAACTACATGCGTCTTAAAGATAAAACGGCCTTTTATCACGAAGAAAACGAGGCCTTTATTCACAAAAGTGAGCACCATCCCTTTGAAGTAGAAATACGATTTGGGTCGGTGGCTGGAAGCTCAGAAGAAGCTAAAAGCAACCTGTTGGCGCTGGTGAAATCATTCTTCCAGTTCAACAAGACCGACTACAATGGATTCAAACTCGAACGCCTCAAAACCGGTGAGGCATTTTTGAAAGATTATCAGCACCGCCACATCAAAGTTCCTATGATGGTGAGCGCACATGAACTCGCGACTTTGTACCATTTCCCGAACTCAGATCATGTGCCGCACGTGGTACATATTTTGGCGAAAAAACACGAGCCACCTAAAAATTTGCCGACCGACCGTGCGCAAGAAATTTCTTTTTTTGGAGCGACGAACTACCACAACTCCATTCAGGAATTCGGTATTAAACGCGAAGACCGACGTCGACATTTATATGCGGTGGGAAAGAGCGGAACGGGTAAATCGAAGATGCTCGAGCTGCTCATCAAAAGCGATATTGAAGCCGGAAAGGGGGTGGGTGTACTCGATCCGCACGGAGACTTGGTGGACAATATTTTGCGTTTTGTGCCGGAGCACCGAATGAAAGATGTAATCTATTTTGACCCCGGTGATACCGAGTTCCCCATCGCCTTCAACCCACTCGAAAAAGTGGATGAAAAGTTCAAAATGCAGATCACGATTGGGTTCATCGACATCTTTAAGAAGCTCTTCGGATCCAACTGGTCCAACCGTTTGGAACACGTGCTGCGTTACACCACACTGGCGCTACTCGACTCACCGAACACCACGGTTCTTTCGATCATGAAAATGCTCTCCGACAAAAACTACCGACAAAAAATCATCGCGCGTATTGAAGACTCCGTGGTGAAGAACTTTTGGGTGAATGAATTTGCCGGATGGAGCGAAAAATTCGATGCTGAAGCCATCACTCCGCTGCTCAACAAAGTGGGTCAGTTGGTGTCTACGAATATGATTCGAAACATTGTGGGGCAGCCAAAAAATACCTTCCAAATCCGCGACGTGATGGACAACCAGAAGATTCTGCTAATGAAGGTTTCAAAAGGACTTCTGGGGCAGGAAAACTCGGCGCTGCTGGGTTCCATGATCATTACAAAAATTTATCAGGCGGCCATGGCGCGTGCCGATATGCGTGAGGAAGATCGAAAAGACTTTTACTTCTACGTGGATGAGTTCCAAAACTTCGCGACGGATACTTTTGCGGAAATTCTCTCTGAGGCTCGTAAATACCGACTGTGTCTCACCATTGCCCATCAGTATGTTGGGCAGCTCGATGAAGTGGTGCGCAAAACGGTGTTTGGTAACGTGGGTTCCATGATCAGCTTCCGTGTGGGAGCCGAGGATGCAGCGATTTTAGCTGATGAATACACCCCAATTTTTGGAGTGCGCGACATTATCAACTTAGGAGTGCGAGAATTTTATTTGAAGATGTCGATTGACGGAGAACTCACCGAAGCCTTTTCCGGAAAAACCTTGGGAATCGACTACAGCAAAGTGGACCACAGCCGGGATATCATCAATCTCTCACGTGCGGCTTACTGTGCGCCGCGTGAAGAAGTTGAAACCATGCTGCAAAAGTGGGACGAAGGTAGCCTCGAGGAGCCGCTTGCCGTAAAGGCCAGCACCGTTATTGAGGAGACGCAGGATTTTGAGATGCCGCTGATTTAAGATCGAAAGTGGCGCCCAAGGCTTCCACTAGTTCTTGACGTTCCGTATTCACGGCTTGAAGTATTTCTGCGGAATTTCTTTGGGCTTCACGAAGCTCAGAAATCTGCCCCGGCGCGGCGAGCAGACCGGCCTTTCGTGCCTCCACACCACGAGCAACGATTTTGTCGGCTTGTTTAGCTAAGTTTGGATGTTCCACAAAGAAACGTCCCACGTTGTAAAGGGCACGGCTGCCTTTTCCAGCGCCTTTTGCGGCACGTACCACCGCTGCGCTGCGGGTGAGCAATTTGGCTGCTTTGGGAGCTTTTAAAGCCATGGCTGCCCCTTCCACAAGGATTCCTCCGCTGCCTCCAGCTGGAGCCGTGACCGCGCCCGCGCCTAAAGCCACCGCGTCTACCGTGAGCCACATTCCACCTTCAGCAACGTAGAGGATACGTTTTTTTGCGCTCAATTCTTCACCCACCAAGTTCTTTCCAAGCGTACCCTCCGCCATCATTTTGGTGCCTCCCACAAAGGGCAAAATGTCGAGACCGGTGGATAAAAGTTGCATCTTTGCCGTGGGCTCTTTGAGTTCCACTTGCTCCACCATTTGCCCGTAAATATTCACAAAATCTTGGATTTCGCGGATGGCGTTTTCGATGTACAGAGACTCCATCCCCATTCCCTGCATGCGCAGTATTTGCTGATCCAAAAATTCCATCACCAGCGCTTCAGCCTGCTCGAATTCCTTCTGTGAAATGAGATCGTGCACTTTTTGCATAAGCACCAAAGTCGCTCCATAAACTTCATACTGAAATTTAGCACGTTCTGCAATTTCGCGATTTTCATCAGCGGATTTTTCTTTCAAAAAGGCGAGCGTTTCATCGTTCACCGCTTCAATGTTTTCCATCAGCTCGGCGTCCTCCATTTCATCGATGTGCTTCCCCACCACTTCCGTCTCCAGGGCGTCGAGTTGCTCACGCGTTTCGGGCGTTTCGGGAAGAACGGGAACGGTCTCCGTTTCATTCATAATTTCTTCGTCTTGCATGGCGGCGGGGTTAGGATCCTTACGTTAAGATTCTATCGAGCTGCGCGTTTTCAACGGCAGACTTTATTTCCATGGCGATGCGTTCGCCGTAGCTGAGTTCACGACCCCACAAATAGCTTGTGTAAGGGGTAAAGCGTGTGCCGGGCGAGCCGGGAATCCGCATAGAAACATCAAAAATCACGAGCTCTTCTCGTCCATTTTCTGAGGACACGGCGCCTTGCAGCGCGAAGGGGCCAATGATGCCGGGCTTCGCAAATTCCTGCGTGGCTTTCACAAATTTTTCGCCGATTTCGTAGGCTTTTTCAACCAGCGATTCTTTGATAGTAACTGCGAAATGTCCCGTCTCAATCATGGTCGGATTGTAGCCGCTGTCGAGCAGCTCTTTTTGTACGTTTGCGTTGAGACGGAGGAAACCGTCGAGGCTGGTTTGACGACGCGCATCCGTTCCCATGAGTTCGAGTTCGCCGCTGAGGGGTGAGTAGAAATAGTTGAAATTAACCTGTGCACCAATGATGAATTCTTCGATCACGGCTTTATCGAGTCCCTCTTTAGTGATTTGACCGCTTGCAATCATTTCATCGGATTTTTTCTTATAGTCTTCTTGGCTTACGGCGACAAAAAAGGCACGTTCATAAGTACGAGTGGCTTCGTTCACTTTCACAATCACGGGGCGGTCGATTTCTGCCGGAGACGCGATCATTTTTGGGATTCGAATTCCTGCTTTTTCCAGCAGCCAGTATTGGTTGTGCTCAACATCGCGTTCTTCGAGTCGCACCATGTGGCGCGTTCCATAAATCGGCACATTGAAGTCGTTTTCAATTTCGGTAAAGTTGCAGTAAACCCAAAAATATCGGTTGTGGATAAAAATGGTGTTTCGTTTGCGAAGTTCTGCCTGTACCTCTGGCTTCACAATGTCCGCGAATTTGTCGACTAAAATAACCTCATCCACGCAACCTTTGCCATCGCGGGTTTTGTAATAATCGGCATAGGTTTTTTCGCGGCCTTTTTGGCAAACGGCCAAGGTCTTAAACCCGAGTTTCTTCGCTCCTTCGCACACATCCAAGGCGCTGTGCCCACCGAGTACTCCAATGGTGAGATTTTTGAGATCGTATCCGTCGAGAAGGTTTTTCATAGAACTGTATTATCCCAAAAGCTCTTCAATGCGTCCACTCTCGATTGCCTGTTTGATTTCGCGGGCGAGACGGCGGCCGGTGGACATGGGTTCTTTGTAGCGGAGTGCGGTGTAGGGAGAGCCTTCAATATACGGGTTGGTTCCGGCCACGATTCGGGCGGAAATTTCGAATACGCGGAAGTTCAGATTGGGGTCGATGATTCCTTCCAAACAGAAGGGACCGTAGAGTCCTTTGGGCACTCCGGCCAGGTTGCGGGACGCTTTCACCACGTTTTCTCCAATCTCAAAGAACATCGGGAGCATGGATTCGCGAACCACAATGGGAATGTTCCCGGTGATGGTGTAGCTGGTGCGGATATTGGCTTCAATTTGGTCTTTGGCGGCGATGCGTCCGATGGAATCGGCGTTGGATTCGTAACGTTTGTCGAAGCTCATGATTTCGAGTTCGCCGGTGAGCGCGGAGTAGAAATAGTGCACGTACATGGGCACTCCCACCACGTATTCTTGGATGGCGTATTCGTTCTGGCCGGGAAATTCCTTGATGCGTTCCGCGAATTCAGCGGGTGAATTGGCAATAAAATAGCCGAATCCACCTTTGGCGCCGTGGAATTTAATGATCACGGGGCGGTCGATTTCTTCGGGGTTTTTGAAAACTTTGGGCACGTTGAGACCGGCATTTTTGAGCCAGTCGCGTTCCATAGAACGGTCCGACTCCCACTTTAGAATGCCTTTTGAACCGTAGTACTTGGCGGCCATTTGCTGAATGATTCTGTCCACACCCACATAACTCACAAAGGAACCGTGCGGAATCACAATGGCGTTCTTGGCCTTCAGCTGGTCTTCAATAGTGAAATATTCTTCAAAGCTGGGGATTTCAATGAGCTCGTCTGCTACCGGAAAACTTTCAAAAACTCGCCGGGTCTGTGGCGTGACAATTGCAATGGTTTTGAAGCCCTCATCTTTTGCACCCTTTAGGATCTGAAGAGCGGTGTGGCTCCCCAGCGTAGCGATGGCGTAATCTGTTATTGAGGCTGTCATTTGGACTATCTTAGCAAAGCGGTTCTTTTTTGTCGACTGCTTTAATTTTGGCATTCCGTCTTTAGTCGAGCCCTGAACTGAATTAATCGGTCATTTACTTCCTGCTGTCCCCAGAGAGGCGCACCGGCGTAATCGTTTTCCTCATTGGCTTGCATCATTTTTTGAATTTTCTCTGTGCCGGCGAATGCGGCGTCCCAGTTTCCTGTTATATACGTTAACTCAGCATCGATTGCCTTCATTTGCTCCTGGCAGCTCTGCATTTGAGTTTTGTTATTTAAAATCGCTGGCAAAAGGCTGCAGCGATAAAGTAGTTTTCTGTAGTGAACCAAGTAGGGAGCGTACTCATTAAAAAGTGGGCGCTTCTGCATGGTCCTTTGCATGGCTTGAAAAAGATTTAAGGCCTCGAGAGAATCTCCATTGAGGTCTTTGAAGGCAGCTAATCGCAGCAGTTCGGGAGGCAGCTCTTCATGAAACTTACATGACTCCATATCTGGAGTCTTGCCATTCAAAAGACTTGTCCCGCTGCTTTTTCCCAAGTCATTTAAAGACTTTACGACTTTTCCATCGACCAATTCGGCTTCAAAGAAACCTAGGGATTCTCTTTTCTGAATGTGAGAATGAATGGTATAGGAATACGGAAATTTTTTTAACAAAATTTTGTCCATTTCATAAAGGAATCCTCTGTCGTTTGGGAAATCTATTTTTGCCAATAGCTCCATTGCACCTGTGCACAGCTCGGGATCTAAGTTAACTTTCCCGTTGAGCATTTCAATAAAGCAGCTGATTAAAACTTCACGGATTTGAAGTAACACTGCTTCCTCCTCAGACTGAAGACCGAGCATGAGCTCCATAGCCTTTAAAACAGCCCCAGGGTCTGCTTTAACTATTTTTTGTATCCGGACCAATCTTTTAATTTTATCTTCACCACTTTCAGAAGTTTTGAATTTTTCGTGCTCGCGCAGCAGGCTTCCGTGAGGCACATGATCCTCAGCAATAAGTGTCTGTTCATCTGTTGTATCCAATAAGCTCATAGCAACGAGCTTAGCAAGACACTAAGCATTGATCCAGAGGAAAGCCAAAATACAGATTCCCAGCGCTATTCGGTAGACTCCAAAAGCCCGGAAACTGTGTTTTTTAAGAAATTTCATGATCACGGAAGCGGCGAAGAGACTGGAAAGAAAAGCGGCTAGAAATCCAACGATTAAAGTAGAAAGCGGTAAAGAAAGGGATTCGGTGTCGAGGGCTTTAAGGAAACCGGCTCCGGCAATGGCGATCGAGCCAAGCAAGAAAGAAAATCGCGCGGCTTCTTCCCTATTCACGCCCAGTTGCATTCCCGTAAAAATAGTCGCGCCACTGCGAGAAACTCCCGGAATAATGGCCAGTGCTTGTCCACAACCCATGAGCAAAGTACGCCACCACGTGAGCGGCTTATTGTTTTTTCGTTGAGGAATAAAAAAGAGCAATCCCACCACAATGAGCATCATCGCCACGGACTCGGCGCTGCGGAAGAGTTCATCGATGGTGTCTTCTAATAAAAATCCAACTAGCGCGGCGGGCACGGAGCCAAGAATCAGCCAAGGCCACCATTTAAAATTCAAAAGATCGCGGCGAAAATAAACCAAAATCGCCAGCAGGGTTCCCACGTGCAGGGTGATGTCGAAATCCTTTAAATCGTCCACACGCAGGCCCAATAAAGTCTCCGTGATGATGAGATGCCCGGACGAAGAAATGGGCAGAAATTCGGTGATTCCTTGAACGAGACCGAGGATGATGGCTTGGAGAAGTGTCATGTCCCGAATATCTTAAGCGCGGCGCCAGGCTTTCACAACATGAAGCAACGAGAAGACGCAGAAAAAGAGATTCAGCCAAAAGAAAATGGAGCTGTCTCCTAAGTAACTGTACGCCGAAATAAAGCCGCTCCCCACCGCCAGTGTAAGGTTCCTTTTCAGATTGTTTTTGAGGATGAAACCAATGGCAACCAGGGTGAGCCCAAGAATGAATAAAATCGTCGTGCTGTCTTCAAAAAGAACAAGGGACCAGGCTAAAAATCCGGATCCAGCGAGGCCCACTCCAATCGAAGCCCAGCGGTCATTGGCGTTCAGCAGCATCAGCGCAGTGGAAATGAGGGTGAGGCTTTCGAAAAACACATAGAAGACCGGCTCACCCTGCAAGTACGAAAGCACCGCGTATAAAAAAACTAAAATATTTCCGATGGCGAAGAATTGGTTCTTGAGCGCCTTTGCGGGATGCTGTCCTTTTTTTGGATTTTTCCACGCTGCTCCTGCGAGCAAAAAGAGAGAGCCAATGATGCCGGTTAAAAAAATGGGGTCCATCATTTTTTGCTCTTTTTAGAAGCCAATGTATAAGCCACTGCAAGCAAAATCACCACGAGTACGCCCGCTCCATAGGCCCATTCGGGAAGCGTTTTGGTTTCCGTGAGCTGAGTGCCCTCTCCTAAATCTGCCGTGTTGGATTCCGCTAAAATGCCGGTGAGGCTGCAAGAATACACGTGCAGTTCTCCATCCGTGAGGCTGGCGTAGACCATGTATTCCTCTCCTTCCTCAAAACCAAATCCACAGTCACCGCCTCCCATTCCCGTGTGCACTTTTATGAGCGTGCCTTCCACTCCTTTCCACGCCTCAGTCACCTCCAAAGTCACGTCGTAGCCGTATTCATGAGAATCACTGATTTGCGTTACGATTCCGCTAAAAACCGCGTCTGATTTTTCCATTTCTTCGACGGGCGTTCCCGGAATCACGCAGCTGCAGGCGTAAACGGGCTGAGTCTGGGCCGTGAAAAGAGCCGCAAAAACAAATAGAGAGAGGAGAAGTTTCTTCATATGGGTGGATTAAGCAGATTCAGTATAGCACTTTCTTAGTGTTTGAAACTGCGGATTCCCGTGCACACCATGGTCATGCCGAGTTCGTCGGCTTTTTTAATAACTTCTTCGTCGCGGATAGAACCGCCCGGCTGGATGATGGCGTGAATGCCGGCGGCGTGCGCTTCTTCTACGGCGTCTGGGAAAGGGAAGAATGCATCAGAAGACATAACGGAACCTGGAACTCGGTCGCCGCCTTTACGGCTCGCAATGATCACGCTGTCCACGCGGGACATTTGGCCGGCTCCGATTCCCGTGGCGCTGCATCCGCCAAAAGCGTTTTTCTTTGCGTAGACCACGGCGTTTGATTTCACGTGCTTCACAAGGATGCGTGCAAAGAGCATGGCTTCGATTTCGTCTTCGGTTGGCTGTTCCTTCGTCACCACTTTGAGGTCTTTTTCGGTCACCACGTATTGATCGGCGGTTTGCACCAAGATTCCCCCGGACACCGTTTTTATGCTGCGTTGATTTGGGTTGCGGCGGAGTTCACCGGTTTCCAGCAGGCGGAGATTTTGTTTTTTGCTGAGGAGTTCAAGCGCGCCGGCATCGAAAGACGGCGTGATGATGATTTCCACGAACATTTTGTTGTCCACGATGTACTGCGCGATCTCTTGAGTGCACGGACGGTTGAGCGCGATCACACATCCAAACGCAGCCATTGGGTCCACTTGATAAGCTTCTGTGAAAGCATCCGTAATAGTGTCAGCAGTTGCGGCACCACATGGGTTAGTATGTTTAATTACTGCGGCTGCAGGCTTGTCAAAATCTTTGACAAGTTCGAGGGCGCCGTCGGTGTCGATGATGTTATTGAAGGAGAGTTCCTTGCCTTGCAAAACCTTGGCGTTGGTTACGTTAGGAAACTGATCCGTGGGGTCGCGGAAGAAGACCGCTTTTTGGTGCGGATTTTCTCCGTAGCGAAGTTTCATCACTTTTTCGTAGTGCAAGTCGAGAAGTTCCACGGGTTCACCTTTGTAGCGCAGGTATTCGGCAATCGCGTGGTCGTAGGCATTGGTTTTTTCAAAGACTTTTACAGCAAGCGCGCGACGTGTTTCCACGCTCACTCCCCCTTGATTGAGCTCTTCAATCACAATGGGATAATCTTTAATCGCAGTGAGCGCCGTCACAAATTGGAAATTTTTTGCAGCGGAGCGGAGCATGGCTGGCCCACCTATGTCGATTTGTTCAATGGCTTCTTCTTCGGTGATTCCTTCTTTAGCCACGGTTTCGCTGAAGGGATAGAGATTGATGATCACCATGTCTATTGGCTTGATGCCGTTTTTGGCGGCCACTTCATCGTCTTCACCTCGGCGCATCAAAATTCCGCCGTGCACCAAGGGATGCAGGGTTTTCACACGTCCGCCCATCATTTCGGGAAAGCCCGTGTAATCAGAAACGTCGGTCACTTTAATGCCGGCTTCCTTGAGTGCTTTGGCGGTTCCGCCGGTCGATAAAATCTCCGCACCGTGCCGGATGAGTGCTTCGGCGAGAGGCAGCAGGTCCGTTTTATCGGACACACTGATCAGGGCGCGGGCAATCTTGCGGACTCCAGTGAGAGGATTCATAGGGAGAGAACAGACAGGGACGCTCGCCTATGGCGAGTGCTGGGAGAGCTTAGCTACAAATCTGATTTAAATCAAGTTTTATGGCTCAATTGACTTATTGGACAATGATTTCACCCGGATAGTCAGCAAGCAATTGATCAACTAATTCTTGATTGCCCTCTTCTACTGCTGCTGCAAACTCATCAATATTATCTTCAACAAATTGATCGTATCGTTCCTTGGTCAAACCACACTGATCAATCAAGAATGAAAATTCCTGGCCCGGTGAATTGTAAATGTGAGTCATGGCGTTTCGTGCGCTATTTTCAGGATCTGAAATATCCTGCATAAAATAATCATAAGCGTCTTGAGGTGTTCTGATCCCCTCCTTGATCATGCGAATATAATTGTTGTATTTTTCCTTGTAATGTATTTCTCCCAAGATTCCATCGAATTCACCTCCATATCCTCCTCGCATCCTCTCACCCGCTTGGTAAAGGTACTCGGTTAAATAGGCTGGATCGTGATTGTCCATAACTGCTGCCTCTTGTTCCTTCTGCGATTTTGCTTCTTTCACTTCTTCAGAGTGAACCGTGTCTTCAAGGTGATTTACTTCATGGGGTAAAAATCCCACCATGATAGGCCTTAGCTTCCAACCTGAGCTCACTGTTTCACTTGGATCCTCAGGTAGAACAATAAAGTCATCAAGCTGTCCCCAAGGGGCCCACCGACCACCATAAGCAGAGGCCCCTATTTCTTCACCATTCTCCTCTCCAGGATCCACCCCCTCAAAAAAATCGTCAAAACCCACTACAATTTTATCCCTATCGTAGTAATCCCACAATTGATCCAAATTACTTTGAAGATTTTCGGCTAAAATCTCATTACTTTCAATAGATTCGCCCTTTAGATCAAAAAGCGTGTCTGTGTAACCCAATATAGGAATTATCGCTGATAATCTGTCTTGTTCTTCTCCGATTACTCCAGCAACATATGCATCTTCTGCCTCGGTGAGAGGTCTTGTACCCGGTAGTTGGCAAGCTGCGAGTGCTAATGGAAGTACTAAAGCTTGTTTTAAATTCACTGGACAAAATAAAGGGTAGTGTAATTATACTATAGTTTTACACTTTTGTCCACGGTAGATCAGGGTAGGTCAAGGCCGCCTTTGCTCCAGGGGTTACAGCGGAGAATGCGCCAGAAGCCTTTGAGGGTGCCGCGAATAGCGCCGTGTTTGCCAATGGCCATGTGGGTGTACATGCTGCAAGTGGGCCTGAAACGGCAAAATCCGCCGGGGAAAATGTGGCGCAGCCAAGAATGATCCGGGGACAGAGTTTTTTGGTAGAGGCGAATTAAGGACTGGAAAATAGTTTTCATGAGAACAGACAGGGACAGACAGGAACGCTCGCCTTCGGCGAGTTACCATACTCCCATCACATTTGGAGAGATTTTGGTTCCACCGTATTCAATTTCGAAGTGTAAATGGATTCCTGTAGCGCCATATACACGGCCTGTATTTCCCATTTTTCCAATGGCCTGACCTTGAGACACGGTGTCGCCCGTAGTCACATAAATGGCTTCCATGTGCGCATAGTGCGTGCGGTATCCGTTCCCGTGGTCGATCCAAATATTGGTTCCATATCCTCCGTCGTAGCTACCCGCCGAAGCGTACACGATGACTCCCGAAGCTGCCGCTAAGATATCCGGCTTGCTGCGGTCCGCTACATCGTACGCGTAATGTCCGCCACGATAACCCTGAGTGATGATTCCATTGGTGGGGCGAATCCATCCTTCGGCGCTGGCCACCACGTCGTATTGAGTGACTTCTGGCAAGTATTGTCCACCCACGTAGCCATAGTTTTTGCTGCCCGTGGACGTGACGGGTGTTGCGGCGATGTAAACCACTTCCGGCTTTCCATCCACAATGAAGATTTCTTCACCTTCCACCAAATCGGTATCATCGACGATGGCGTTGAAGTCCTTGGTTTTATCCAGATTTCCCTTGTACTTGTCCATGAGCGCCACCAAGGTGCTGCCCGAAGGAACTTTTACATACACTCCATCTTTAGGCGGAATGCTGAGGACCTGGCCAACCTTGAGGTAATCGCTATTCCCAAGGGCGGCGTTGGAATAACGGAGGGAACTCACGGAAACTCCCCAGCGGTAGGCAATCATGGAAAGGGTTTCACCGGATTTAACCTCGTGTTCGGCGCGTTCGCTGCGGTTTTGGTCGTAGGTACCCTCTCCTTCCAGCGGCATGTTTTTGATGATGTAACCTTCTTCATCGGTGATATATGACTCAGAAGTGTCCAAAGACAGGTACTCCTTCCCCACGTTTTCTCCCCCGGCATAAAAGGCGCTGCTGGTGTTTACAGAGGTGAGGACCAGCATAAAAATACTGAACATCACCATTTGTGTGTACAGACGCTTGGGCGCCGGCATGTGATCCAGAGGATGCATGAACTGCGACAGCCGTTTCCCAGAGGGCAACAGAAAGAAAAAGATCTTTCGAACGCCTCTCTTAAAGTGAAACCAAATTTGTCCCGGCAGAGTATGGTAGTGACCTTCAAAGAGCTTGCGGTGTCTCTCTTTTTTGGCCTCCACATTTAGCTTGCTCATCCGAGCCAGAATGCCATAAAAGCAATTTGTTTTCAAGTAGCCAGACGTAATCAGATTCCCTTTCCCTATTTCCTTCTCTGGGTGGATTTCTTCAACAGGAGCCTTTATGTTTCATAAATCCACCCAGAGAACCACGGAAAGGGAATTTGAATTCCTAAACAGAGGAAGACTGCTTGGAGAGATTCAGCATAAAGGCTCCCGCTGAATCGACCCAAGACAGTCTTCGTACGTCTGTTTAGGAATGACTGGATTCACCTACTCAGCTTTGGCTATAGTAAGCCCATGAATCGCATTCAACTCCTGGCACCAAAACTCATCAGCCAAATCGCCGCGGGCGAAGTGATTGAACGTCCCGCTTCGGCGGTGAAGGAATTGGTGGAGAATGCGATTGATGCGGGCGCAACGCAAATTGGAATTGAAATTGATGGCGGCGGGCTGCAGAAAATTCGCGTGGTGGACAATGGCGCGGGAATGGACAGCGAGGATGCGCGGCTGGCGTTTACGCGGCACGCTACGAGCAAAATTCAATCGCTGGAGGATTTGCAGATTTTACAAAGTTTGGGATTTCGTGGCGAGGCGCTGGCCAGTATTGCAAGCATTGCGCGGGTGACGCTGAGTACGCGGCCGCAGGAATCGCGAGTGGGGACGCTGGTGGAAATGGACGCGGGGCGCGAGGTGGTTTACGAGGAAGCGGCGTGCGATGGTGGCAGTGATTTTACGGTGTATGGACTTTTTCAGCACACGCCCGCACGGAAAAAATACATGAAGTCGGAGTCGACGGAATATGGGCATATTTTTGATTTACTGTGCGGCGTGGCACTGGCGCATCCGGCCGTTGGATTTCGTTTGAAGAAAGAAGGCGCGGAGGTTTTTGATTTACCTGCGGAACAAAGTTTAAAGGACCGCGTGCGGAGTTTATTTGGCGGCAGCGTGGCGAATGCTTTATTGCCGCTGCACTACGAACAGTCGAATTTGCGGGTGGGCGGATATGTGGGCAAGCCGGAGCTTTCGCGGGCTTCTAAGAAATATCAATTTTTGTTTATCAATGGGCGAAGTGTGGAGAATCGGCTCGTGAGTCACGCGGTGAAAGAAGCCTTCCATTCCCTTTTGATGCACGAAAAACATCCATGGTTCGTTCTGGACATTCACATGGACCCAGCCCTGGTGGACGTAAACGTGCATCCGCGCAAACTCGAGGTTCAGTTCGTGAATTCGCAGGAAATGTACCGCGCGGTTTTTGGTGCCGTGAAGCATGCTTTGGAAGCCAGCTTTTTGGGACCGATGCTGGCTGCCGCTCCGATTCAAACGGAGTCGCTGCTGGATAAAGTTTCTACGTTTGAACGCGCGCCTTTTATTGCCGCGCCCATGGCGGCGGAGACTGCTTTGTTCGAAGTGAAAGGTCTGCAATTCCGCCCTCTCGCGCAAATTGGACAGTCTTATATTATTGCGGAAAGCGAGGAAGGTCTGGTGCTCATTGATCAGCATGCCGCGCATGAACGGGTGCGTTACGAACGCCTGATGAAGGCTTTGGCAGAAAAGGCGGTTTTGAAACAGCCGCTGCTCACGCCACTGGAACTGGATTTGGGTGTGGACAGCCGCCGCCTACTCAGCGAATATGCCGCCGACTTTGAAAGTCTGGGCTTTGAATTTGAAAATTTTGGCGGTGCAACTTTTGTGGTGCGCAGCATTCCGGCGGGGCTCGAGAAAAAAGATCCTGAGCGCGTGATTCAAGAAATTTTGAGCGACTTGGCGAGCGAGTTCAAACAAAACCATGTACTGAGTGTGCGTGAAAGTCTAGCCACCATGACCGCTTGCCGTGGCGCGATTAAATTCGGCGACCCACTCACGATGATGGAGATGGAGGGCCTGCTCCGCGATATGGAAACCACGCCCAACGCCAATCACTGCCCGCACGGCCGACCTTCGATTGTGACTTTTTCCTACGACAAATTGGAGACGCTGTTTAAAAGGAAGAATTTTTAGTTGACGCGTGTCCTCTTATCTATGAGGTTAAAATAGGGGTGTTGTGCAATGTCTGACAACAAGGAGGCTGGCTAGGTGCTTTCTAAAAATATTCGTGAAAGCTATAATAGAGACATGTTGAAATTTGAAAGAAAATATGCGGGTAAATGGGTAGCCATCAAAAATACTTCAATTGTAGAAAGCGATGGGAGTTTGAAGAGTTTGTATAAAAAGGTTGAAAACAGAGTGGATGAAAAATCCTTGAGGTTTGCTATTGTTCCTAAAACTAGTAGCTCGATAAAAATTTAGGCTTATACTCCACGCATGCAAAAAACCTGTAAAAACTGCTCACAAGCGTTTGAGGTCACGAGCGAAGATCAGAGCTACTACAATCGTATCGACGTGCCTGAACCCACTTGGTGTCCACCCTGTCGTGAAATGCGCCGAATGGCTTTTTGTAACGAAGGAACGCTCTACAATCGAAGCTGTGATCTCACCGGGAAACCCGTTGTCAGTGAATTCTCACCTAGCAATCCCCGGAAGGTCTATTCAACCCAAGCGTGGTGGGGCGACGGTTGGGACCCGCTTAGCTACGGGAAAGATTTTGATTTCAATCGTCCTTTTTTTGAACAATTTCACGAGCTGGATTTGGCGGTACCGCACATCTGTGTAGCCATTGAAGGGGGCGATATTAATTCGGACTACACTCACTACGCCGGACAAAATAAAAACTGCTATTTCATTTTTCATGCGACTTTCGCGGAAGATTGCTACTACGGCTACGGCGTCAAAAAAGCTAAAGACTGTGTGGACACGCATTACTGTCATGGTTCGGAGCTCTGCTATGAATGTGTGGACGTTAAAGATTGCAACAACCTTTCGTGGTGTCAGGATTGCACAGGCTGCTCATCGAGTTCTTTTTTAAGAGATTGTGTCAGTTGTATGGACTGCTTTATGTGCGTCGGATTGCGAAACAAAAAATATTGTTTCTTGAACGAACAGTTGAGCGAAGAAGCCTACAAACAGCTTATTAAAGAAGTGAACACCGGCTCGCATCAAGAAGTCCAAAAATACCTTCAAAAATTCAAAGAGTTACAGTCCAAACATCCCTTCCGTTATCTGCAAAATGCGATGATTGAGAACAGCTTAGGCGATTATCTCTACAAATCCAAAAACGCCCACTTTTGTTTCGACTGCAGCGACATTGAAGATTGCAAATACCTGAGCCAAGTACAATTGCATGCAAAAGACTGCTACGACGTTTTCCAATACGGCATCAACATTGAACTGTGTTACGAAGATTCGATGGTCGGAACCAATGCCAACAATATTCGTTTCACTCACCTCGCGCTCGGACAAGTATCCAATCTCAGCTACTGCAGGGATTGTTACCATAGTAGTGAAAATTTTGGATGCATCGGACTTAAACGAAACCAATTCTGTATTTTTAATAAGCAGTATTCAGAAGAAGATTATTTTGCGCTCAAAGCAAAAATCATTGAGCACATGAAGGGTACCGGAGAATACGGCGAGTTTTTCCCAACCCAGTACAGTCCCCACGGCTACAACGAAACCAGCGCCCAGCTCTTCTATCCTCTTACAAAGGAACAGACGCAGGCAAAAGGCTGGAATTGGGAAGACAATCTACCCGGCACGTATGGCAAGGAAACTCTCACGGAACTGCCCGATAAAATTGAGGAGGTAAAAGACGATATTGTGGACGCGGTACTAGCTTGTGAACAATGCAAAAAGAACTACAAAATCACCGCGCATGAGCTGCAGTACTACCGAAAGAAACGCATTCCACTTCCTCGTGAATGCTTCAATTGTCGCCGCAGCAAACGTCACGAAATGCGCAATCCGCGGAAATTTTGGTTACGAAAATGCATGGAAGCCGGATGCAGCAACGAGTTCTATTCCACCATCTCGCCTGAACTTCCAAAAATCGTATTTTGTGAAAGCTCTTATCTAAAGAGCGTTTACTAGAGCAGTTTAAAGCGTCACGCAATCCTCACCCGTGAGACAAGTGGATTCGTCGCTGGGTTCGCCGCGTTCTGGACAGAGGGCGGATTGGATGCAAGCACGGTCGCCGACGGAGTCGATTTGACCCTGAATTTCGGCGCCGGTTTGGTTTCCGTAGGTGATGAGGATTTGGTCGAGATCGCTGAGTTCGTAGTCGTCGAAGTCGTGGTTTTCTTTGCCGTTCACAAACATTTTTAGCGTGTTTTCGTCATTGGTGCAGTAGCTGACGCCGCCTTCCAAATTGAAACATTCTTCGGTGAATTTCATGCCCAGAGATTCAAAAAAATCACCGAGCGTGATGGTGCTCATGTGCTTGTGGATGATTTCGCCGTCGCCGTCGTGGAGGTGGGTGAAATGGCTGAGCTTGTGCTCGGCCGTGGACATGTATTTATCCTGAGCAAAATCGTGGACTTCTCCGTTCAGGTAAACCTTAAAATCGGCGTGTTCGTGGACGTCACCCAAGAGCGGCTGAGGTTTTTCACAGGCGAAAAGTAAGAGGCTTAGGAGGCAGAGAACTTTAATTTTCATCGGTACAAAAGTTTTACGTTGGTGTCGTTTTGGAGAGGGCCGGAAAGGATGTAATCCAGGCCTTCTTTCACGTCGGTGGCGAGGGGGTAGCCGGAGAGCATGGTGTCGCTGAGGGCGGTCACGGTTTTTTCGAACGTGATGGCTTTGAGGCCGGGTTGTTTAAAGAGGTCGAAATCGTATTCTTCAAAGTCGCCGTGGAAATTCCAGGGCAGCGCGAAGTGAATGGTGAAGCTTTCGGAAGTGCCGGGGGCTACGGTTTGGTCGACGTAATAATAAGACAAATCTTGGAGAGGATCGTAGTAGAATTGAACCTCGTCGCGCAGAACGCCTTCGGTTTCCAAAATCGTGGCGTTGGCGGGGATGTAGAGGCGGATTCCGCTGTGATTGTTTGCGTTGCCCAGCACTTGTTCGAGGCCAGGATTCCACGCGCTGAAGCCGTAAGAAGCCAGCGTGCTTTTCAGCCAGCTTTGCGTGGCCGCGTTGTAGGTGTGGGTGCGCTGCACGGTCACGGAAGAAACCATACTGCCGTCCTCAAAAATTTGGGTATCGTGTTGGAGGTGCGTTTCCATGTAACGATCGGTCTTGTTCGCGCCGATGTTGGTGAACACGGGCATGAAAAAGTCGTGATCGATTTCAGAAAGTGCGGGCAGATCGCCGGTGAGGCCCAGGGAGTCGAAGAGCTCTTGCACGGCCGGTTCGCGGTGGTAGAAAAGGATTTGTTTTTTGTGTGCTTCATCCATGGCGGTGAGTGCCACGGAAGTTTTGACGGTGGACGATTTCATTTGATCCATAAAAGCCGTGAGCAGTTCGCCGAGCACGGCTTTTGGACTGGTTTTATTCACCTTGGCTTCCACCAAAGTGCTGATCACGGCGGGAAAGGTTTCGGCAGAGATTTCTTTTTTAATGGAAGGCAATTTGAGGGGGCCGGTGTCTTCGAGCAGCGCTTGAGCGGCCGAGAGGTTGAGTCCAATCACACCATCCACGCCGGGGCCGCCTTCTTCTTGCAGCAGCCACATGGCTTTTTCGGCGGAAATGGGAAAGTCGGCGGAAATATTGCTGTCGCGCAGACGCCATTCGGGCGTGAGCGCCTTGAGTTCGTGCACCGGCACTTCGAGGTGTTCAAAGTAGCGGCCGTCGAAGTCGTAGACATCGTGAAAAGCGAGGTCCGCGAGCCGTCCGTCGTTCAGTTCCACAATCGCCACGCTTCCAATGAACCCGCCGCCTTGGCGCATTTCATCGTTGTTTTGCAAGAGCACCAAATAGTGTTGAGGGGTGTGGTCGCCGAGCGCGGTCAGCAGCGGTTCTTTGGCAGAAACCCAGAGGTCGAAAAAGGACGTGAGCGCGGAGAGTTTGTCTTTGAAAGAGAGGAATTTGCTTTCGAATTCGGTGCCGGATAAATCTACGTCCGCCAACAAGGCATCGATTTGATGAAGCTTCACGGCAACGGGCTCAAGCTGTTCTTCGGAGATTTTACGGAGGTAGTCCGTGAGGGAACCGGTTTCGGGCAGAGTGGAAAAGGCCAGGCGAGCCTCGCCAATGAATTGACCCACTTCCGCCATCAGCGTGCCGGCGTCGAGCAGATTTTCCAGACTTTCCACCTGTTTAGGCTGCGAAAGCCACTCGGAATTTCCTTGCAATAAAAATGCGCCTTTTTCTTTGGCTTCTTCAAAGAGTTTTTCGGCTTCATCAAAGAGCACCAAGTCGGCGCCTTGTTCCCCAGAAATCACAGATTCGCTGGCGCCTTGCAAGGACATGAAGGCTTCGCCGGCCAACGCCAATGCCTCGGTGCCTTCTTTTTTTCCGAGGAAGAAAATTTGTCCAATGTTCAGCACAAAAATCACGAGCAGCGCGGCGGCCACCATCGGCACACGACCCAGTCCGCGTCGGTGCGGCGGCAATTCCCCAATGATGCAAATGGCCCCGGGTTTCTGGTTTCGCGTTTTGATTTCTTCTTTTAAATCCACACTCACAGCCGCGTGGGCTTCCGTCTTTTTCCCGTTGTCCACTCCTTTCAAATTGATGACGTGCTTGGAAGGCTCCGGAAGTTCCGTCGCCTTATGCAAATCTTCGGGACCGATATTCAGATTGGTGGTCATAGGCTTGGAAGCAGAGACGTGCGGGTGAAAACCCCGTCGTCAAAGATTTTTCGAGTGGACATCAGACGCGTGAGAGTGGACAGATGTGTCTTCAGTATATTCGTTTCCGGTAAAAATGCACCATCTAAAATCCAGATTTCCGTTGACCCGGGCAGGAGCACGGACATTTCCTCTAAATTGCGTTGGCGGTCCAGTGCGGCGAGTAAGGCGGCTTCGTCGGGCGCCACAATCACGGCGTCTTCCGTGAAGACGAGGGCAGCCACGGTTTGATCGCCGGCCATCAGGAGGGTTGTGCCATTGCTGGTGACTTCGGTGAGCTGCAAGAGTTCCGCTTTTTGTTCGCCTCTTTCGGCGGTGTAGATTTCTTTGTAGGTGAAGGTTTGGATGAAGCGGTTCTTGAGCGTTTCTGCACTTTGACCGTCTTCCACGGTTTCGAGTTCAAGAATGAAAAGGAAATCGTCCGCGCTCGTCCAACCAAAATACGATTCGCCGTCGAGGAGCGGGAGCAGTTCGGGCAAGGTCGTGGGGCCAAAGAGGTCCGTTGCCGCGGACTGGAGGCTCGAGGTGAAAATCATTTCGCCGGTGCTGCCGAGTTCCGTGAAAATTTCCTGCATGCGGGTGAGCTGAGCGGCGAGGTCTTGGGTGCCAAATTCCCATGCGAAGGACTTGGTCCAGGGCAGGAATTGCTGTTCGTATTTTTCGGCGGGATGGAAGTAGGCGCCGCGGATGAGCTCTTTGTTCACGGCCGTGAAACTTTCGGCGTACCACCCCGTGCTTTCCATGCGGATGCTGGCGCCCCAAGCCGGGAAAATTTGCAGAATCGATTCGGTGAAAGTTTGTGGCAGGCCGAGCTGAGCCGCCCAGGCGCTGAGTTCTTGCTGGGTTTCGCCCAAGTTCACAAAGGCCAGACCGCTTTGCAGGTGCCCGAGCCGGCCGCGCACGTTTTGGTAGTGAGGATTGTCTTCGAGACGAGGCGTGTGGCCTCCGAGAGTGGCGAGGGCTTCTGGGGAACTGGAAAACGCCGCCATGCCGCCAATGAAACGGAAACAAAAGGCTTCAATTTCGTAGCAGCGAATGTTTTCATTCAAGTCGTTCACTTTTATTTCCCCGCCTTCCACCAAGGTCGTGAAAAAAGTTTCTGCTTCGTCGCGCGAACCCATTTCCAAAAACTCCACCGTGTTTCCATCTATCCAGGCCACCGCGAGGTCGCGTTTGAACCACGTGAGCTCCGCTAGGGGCGTACCCAAGAATTCTTTAAAATACGCGGAGTCCACGGGCGAGCCGCTGGCCGCAAAATCCTCCATGTTCACAACAAAAAATGCCTCCGCACCTTCGGGCAAAAGTTCAGCCACATTGCTGAGTCCGCCCAAACGAAAAGTTAGCGTGAAGAGCAGAAATCCCAGTAAAAGAACCGTCGGTACCAAGATGAGTCCTTCGCCAAGCCACTCTTTAAATCGGTTCATAGAAAATCAAAGTGGACACACCATAGCATCCCTTTTACGGCTTCCAAAACTGAATACAACTCGATCTGTTGACAGATTTACTCGTTGTTCCCACAATTATTGACCGAACGCTTCAATTTCAAGTCCAGTGTGCTTGCACCTTTTGCACCGAGGCTGCGGAGTTTTTTGTGGCTGGCATCGAAAATGTTTTGTGGCTACGCGCGGCAAATGCTAAAATGCCTTCACTATGCTCACTGCTGCACACATTCGCCGCCGCTACCTAGACTTTTTCTCCAAGAAACACGGACACGCAGAAATTCTTGGATCCAGTTTGCTTCCTGAAAATGATCCTACGGTTTTGTTCACCACGGCGGGTATGCATCCGCTGGTGCCTTACCTGATGGGCGAGAAACATCCCGAGGGAACCCGGCTCACGGACGTGCAAAAATGTGTGCGAACCGGGGACATTGATGAAGTGGGCGACCCCACTCACCTGACTTTTTTCGAGATGCTGGGAAACTGGTCTCTCGGGGATTATTTTAAAGAAGGCGCTATCAAGATGTCTTTTGAATTTTTGACTCAGGAGCTCGAGATCGACATTAAAAACCTGGCCGTGACGTGTTTTGAAGGGGACGAAAACGCAGCTCGTGATGAAGAGGCTGCTGGCATTTGGCGCAGTTTGGGAATCCCCGACGCACGCATTGCCTTTTTACCCAAGGAAGACAACTGGTGGGGGCCGGCAGGTCTCACGGGCCCCTGCGGACCGGACACCGAGATGTTTTACTGGACCGGCGACGGCGACGCCCCCGAAGTTTACGACCCTGCCAACAAAAAGTGGGTGGAGATTTGGAACGATGTATTCATGCAGTACAACAAAAATGAGGATGGCAGCTACACGCCGCTCGCGCAACAAAATGTGGACACGGGAATGGGACTTGAGCGCACGACTTTTATTATGCAGGGCAAAAAAAGCCCTTACGACACCGAGCTTTTTGCCGACGTGATGCACCGCATCCGCGCGCTTTCCGTGGACGACAATAACGTGGTGAGCGAACGAATTGTGGCCGATCACATCCGCACCGCGACCTTCATTTTAGGAGACGAACGTGGCGTGACTCCGGGAAACAACGACCAGGGTTATGTGCTTCGCCGCTTGATTCGCCGCGCTATTCGTCATGGACGAAAGCTTGGGATAAAAGGTGCGTTCACTGCTGAACTTGCGCGCATTTACATTGGCTTTTATGCAGACCCTTACAAGGAGCTCGTGAAGAATGAAAAGCGCATTTTGGAGAGCTTGGCAAAGGAAGAAGAACAGTTCCAGGAAGCGCTGGACAACGGCGAACAAGAGATTCAAAAAGACGTGGAACGCGTGAAAGAAGCGCTGAATATTTTGAGCAAAGAAAGCAAGGTGGCATGGCTGGAAATGGCCATCGGCGCGCTGAGCCAAACCATTGGGAATAAAGAGGAACTCGCTCTACTCAATCAAAAACTACGACCCGTACTCGGAAAACTCCGTGCGGAATTCAAGGCAGATGCGGCTGAAAAAACTTTGGACGAATCCCAACTCACGGAAGTTCGTGCGGCTACTCAAAAATTACTAGAAGGCAGCTGGATGCTCCGCGGAGATCGCGCTTTTTACTACTTCGAAAGCTTTGGATTTCCTCTGGAAATGACGGTGGAAATGATGACCGAGCGTGGCGTGACCGTGGATCAAGAAGGATTCCAAACTGCCTTCAATTTGCATCAAGACAAGTCACGTGCCGGCGCTGAACAAAAGTTTGCCGGAGGTCTTGCTGACCATAGTTTGGAGAGCCGCAAACTCCACACCGCTACGCATTTGATGCTCGAAGCGCTTCGCCGCGTTTTGGGAAAAACCGTGGAGCAACGTGGGTCCAATATCACGCAGGAACGTCTGCGTTTCGACTTCAATTATGATGACAAACTCAACCCTGACCAAATTGCGCAGGTGGAAAAAATTGTGAACGACGCCATTCAGGCCGACTACCCCGTGCACTTCGAGGAAATGACCGTGGAACAAGCCCGCAAAATCGATGCCACCGGAATCTTCGTAGACAAATACGAAGGCGAACTCGAAGGCCGCGTGAAAGTGTATTTCATGGGAGATTATTCCAAAGAAATTTGTGGAGGTCCGCACGTGGAACACACCGGGCAACTCGGAAAAAACTTCAAGATCGTGAAGGAAGAATCGTCTTCATCGGGGGTTAGGCGAGTGAAGGCGGTGTTGGCTTAGAGAGAAAGTGTTTACCTACAGTGCCTTAAAGAAGTCCACTAATTTTGTATTCATGTAATAATTGGTATTTTTGTGTTTTTCTAGTTTTAACAAACCTAAGCCAGCGAGTTTTTTAAGATACTTTGAAGCTGTCAGCCTGCTTACACCTAAGTTTTTAGCTAAGATGTCTATTTTTGTATATGGATGAGAGAAAATGGTATTCATTAACTCATGAGAATACATTTTTGGAGCTTTTTCTCTAAGTATTTTTTTGTACTCTGACATTAGAGACTTGATGCTTTCAATTGTTGATATACTTCGTCGTGCAGTGACTTCTAAGGCCTCTAACATATATAATATCCATTCCTCCCAAGCACCTTCGTCGCGAACTTTTTGTAGTAGATTATAATATTCAGATTTATTTTCTGTTATATATCGGCTCAAATATAGAATTGGTATGTTTAAAATATTTTCTGAAATCAGATATAATATATTTAGTATCCTTCCAGTTCTGCCGTTTCCGTCAAAAAATGGATGAATGGATTCAAATTGGTGATGAATGATGGCCATTTTAACCAAAGGATCAAAATCACTTGTTTTACTGTCATTTATAAACTTTTCCAGATCTTTCATCTGTTCATTAATATCCGAAATGTTTTGAGGCGGTGTATAGACGATATTTCCATGCTCGTCCTTTAGACTTGTTCCTGGAATGGTCCTAAACCCAGAATCTCTTTTAGTTATAATTTGAACAATTTCAATCAGCAGGCCATTTACGAGGGGTCTTGTTTCAAGTGCCCTATAGCCATGATACAAGGCATCATTGTAGCGATAGACCTCTTTTGTTGCTGGAGTAAATAGGTCGTTCTGTTTGTCATATTTGAAGAGCTCATCATGTGTAGTCACAATATTTTCTATTTCAGAGCTGTCTTTTGACTCTTGGAGCGCCAACGTGTTGATCAAGATACCTTGATTTGGGATCGTATCCGCCACTCCTTTCAATTCAGCAATAACTTTGTTTGCAGATATCGCTTTTTTGAGAATTTTTGACGTCTCAACTACACCCTCTGGAGGTAGTTTTGGGATGGTATATGTCATGGTTTCTATAGTGTATAGGCTTTGGCTTTATTCTATCACTAAAAATTATCTATGTAAAGTTTTTCCAATTTCTTATACATAGCTTTGCGGCTGTGTATATACGCTATGCATGTCATTAAACAGTGGACGTGAGCTTCGTGTTCTACGCGAGCTACATCGTGACTCAAGTTATCTGAGACGCGACTAAAAGGCTGTCGTAAATATCTACTTTGTCTTGTAGAAACTTTTCACGAGCCGCTTGATAGCTAGCTTCGAGGCCACTCTCGGCGTAGTTGAGTTCGACTTTTGATTCTGGTTGCACTACCTCAATGGTGTGCTCGTTCTTCATGTAGGATTTGACCTCCTTCCGAAGTAAATCGGGATAAAAGGTGTGAATCAAATCAGCGTCACTGAGGATAGCGATTGCACAGGTCATAGCGTTAGAGCTTCTCAGATTTAGCTTCTCTACAAGCTGCAAGGCTAGGACTGATGCGGGTTTATTGAGTGGAATACGATCTATGTTTTTTACTGAGTGGAAAAGATCCATAAAGGGATAGAAGGTGTCTTGTTGAGTTCTCTCAAGACCCCAGATGATGTGGTCAATCCAAGATATTTCATTGAAAGAAACGACTCCCACAATTTCATAGCCTGGCTTGGTAGAAATGCTTATTTGTGAGTTCTTACAGGCAATTCGAATTTCTTCCGAACGAAGGCAAAATTGTCCGAGGTGGATGCTGGCGTCAAAAACTATTTTCATAAGTTTATTTGATTATACACTAAGCCAGCTCCCCTTTCAGCCAGAAGTTGCTCGTGTCCGTAACGGTCACGTCGACGAGCTTGCCGAGGAGGGGGCGTCCGCTGCGGAATTGAATTTCTTTCATTTCGCGGGTGCGGCCAGTGCAGGTTTCGCCAATTTGTTGGTTCACCAAAACCTCGAGCGTGCGGCCCATAAACGCCGCGTGTTTTTTGTGGCAGATTTCTTTGAGCAGAGTGTTGAGGCGGTGCCAGCGCGCTTCTTTCACTTCGTGGGACTGGTCGTCGGGCAGGCTTTTTTGTGAATAGGTTCCCTTGCGGGGTGAGTAGCGGGAAATAAAACACGTGTCCCATTCCATTGTTTTGTACATATTGAAAGTGTTTTCAAACTCTTCGTCCGTTTCGCCGCTGAAGCCCACAATGATGTCCGTAGAAATGGCGATGTTTGGGATGGCGGCCTGAATTTTGCGCATAATCGTTTGATATTCTTCCACGGTGTAATTGCGGTTCATACGTCGCAGAGTGCGGTTGTCGCCGCTTTGCACGGGCATGTGAATGTACGGGCAAATGCTACGGAGGCTCGCGAGAGTTTCGATCACTTCATCGTGGAAATCGCGCGGATGGGGCGAGGTGAAGCGCAGGCGGCGCAGACCTTTGTCGTAGAGCTTGTCCACTTCACGGAGCAGGGCCGAAAAAGGGCTTTTACCATACGCCGCGAATTTGCCTGATTTGCGGTCGTTGAAACTCAGCCCGTAGGAATTCACCGTTTGCCCCACGAGCGTGATTTCTAGAGCGCCTTCTGCGACGTGGCGGGCGCATTCGTCGACGATATCCTCAAAGTCGCGGGACATTTCGCGGCCGCGAGTGAAGGGCACAATGCAGTAGGTGCAGAATTTGTCGCAGCCGGTCATGATGGGTACAAAAACGCTGTAGCTGCTGTCTTTTTTTGGCGTGATTTTGAAGTAGTTTTCCAGCGTGCCTTCGTCCAGTTCGTCGGCAAAATTCATAGTGGGATCCACTTCGCGCAGGAGCTCGGGGAGGCGCGCCACATCTTCAATGCGGAAGGCGATGTCCATTTCTGGCATGACTTTGAGCACATGATCGCGGTCTTCGTTTTTTTGGACTGAGCTTTGGCGGACCATGCATCCGGTTACCGCAATTTTTAGGTCGCGGTTTTGTTGGTGGAGACGCGCGAGGTTTTTACGGAGGCCGTAGACGCGGTCTTCGGCTTTTTGCTTCACGCTGCAGGTATTCAAAATCAGCATGTCTGCCTCGTTTTCGGCGGCGGCTTTGTCGTAACCCAAACGTTCAAGCACACTCGCGACTCGTTCGGAATCCGATAGGTTCATGGCGCAGCCGTAGGTCTGAATAAAATACTTCACTTTTTTTTATAAGCGCACTAAAGTGCGTGGAAACCGAAGATAGCAGATGCCACGGAATAAGGAAACTGCTTTCGGCGCTCGTTGAAGCGGTTCATGGCGGCCTGACGGTCCCGCTTTTGCTCTTCAATAAGCGTGGAGATGGCCTCGATATTTTTCTTGGCTTCCAAAAAGTTCACGCTGCGCACGTTCGTTGAGGCTAGGTATCGCTGGAGGGTTTGTTCAAACTCCAGTTCCTTTTGATAATTTTTAGGGGTCATAAACTCCGCACGGTCTTCGGCGAGTTTGCGCCAGGTGTCGGTGGACTCGGACCCAGTGCGGGCACTTTCCAAAAGGTAGGGCACGGTATCGCGGCGTTTTTCAAAATCGCGTTGCAGTATGGCTTCGCGGGACTGTGCTTCCCGGAGTTCATGCAGCAAATTCTGGCGGAGCCACAGGAGGCCGGTGAACAAAATGGAGGCTGCGGCGATGATCAACAAAATAATATTTTCAATCATGATGTGGGGTGATTCTATCACGCAGATCCAAAAGGGCGCGTGCGTTTTCGTAAGGGTTGCTCACGTGTTTGATGATGAAAAACACATCCGAGGCGGAGGTTTGAATTTCAATATTTCCATAGTGAAGAATGCTTTGCAGAAAACCTTTTTGGATCCCTGTTACATCCTGCATCTGACCCAAATTCGCCTCCGAAACCGTTCTATGGAACAGGTCAATTTGCTCGTGGGAAATGATGCGGGTATCCGTGGCCACAATGATGTCCAATTCCTCATTCAACCACTTTACATACCCAATCAAAAGAATGGCCAAAAAATAGAGAGTGAATCCTAGCGAGGTCAGCACAAAAATATCGTTGAAATGTCCATCCCAAGCAAGGAATCCAGCGGGCACCGAAAGCACCAGCGGCAGGAGTCCAATCACCAATAGGTAGGCTGCTATTTTAAAATCGATGATCCAGTGTTTTCGAATCACGAGCTGAATATTTTCTCCCGGTTTTTGCCCGGGAAAACGATGGGCTTTGAAATGTTCTTTACCTTTTTTCATGAGTGCGCAGCTTGCTTAAAAAAATGCGTATCGATTTTTCCCAGGAGAAACGAGCGGCGGCTTTCTTTTGCGCCGCGATAACGGCTTTGCGTTTCGCTGGATCTTCCAGCAGCGTGAGTTTATCAGACAGCGCTTTGCGAAGCGAGCCCTTGCTGTGCGTGTCGGGCAGAAAGAGCGCAGCGTTGTTGGAGATTTCTCGGTTCACGGGAATATCGCGCACGATGGCGGGAATGCCCACGCTCATGGCCTGAAGCAACGGAATATTGAAACCCTCAGAGTCGGAAAAGTTGATGAAAGCATGCGCGGATTTGAGCACGGCGTAGACCTCTTCATCGGGCAAAAAACCGAGCGGGTAGGTATAGGGATATTCGGGAATTTCGGGATAGTAGCGGGAGTGGTGCGGCGCTTCCCCAATCAGAATCAGGCGGGGCGGATCTTTGACGTTGGCCACAGCTTCCACCATTTGAGGAACGTTTTTGCGGATGTCGTAACCGCCCAAATAAACCAGCGCGTCTTCGTAGTTGAGTTTGGGCAGGCGAGCGGGAATTTGCGCGGCACCGTTGGGAAGAACGTCCGCGGCGGGAATGCCGAGTTCGTCGTGCACACTTTGGCTCACGGTGAAGATTTGGTCCGCGTGAACCAGTGCGCGGCGGGCCTGCAAATGGTAGTAGCTCTTGAGGCGGTTGCCTTGGTAGCGGTGGTCGCGCCACAGAATCAGGTCGTGCACGGTTATGGCGCGCAAATGTGGGCCGGCGGATGGAAGCGGCGTGGGGTAGGGATAGTATTCCCAATCGAGTTTGCGAGTGGCGAAAAAAGCCGGCACTTGAATGCGTTCCCAGTACCATTTTTTAAGCGCCGGATGGATTAGCCAAGCCTTTGCTGGGAGGACGTGAATCCATTTTTTGGGAATGCCTTTTGGGGCGACGGGGGCGGGCACCGGAATGACGCACTCGGTGCTTTTTTGCAGCGCGAGTTCGCGGAGCAAGCCGAGAGAATGCTGACCTATGCCGGTGTAGGGTTTATTGAGGAACCAACCCTGGAAACCAATTTTCATATAGGTTGGTCTAGTAAAGTAAGGGCAATGACTTGTGTGGCGGAATTTTCGACGTGATGGGTTTTGCGGGGCGGCAGTTTGGCGAGTTGCACGGTGAGCGGCGGCACGTCCTCACCCAGGTGGTAGAGTGAGGATTTTTTGGTAAGAGCCTGGGCGTTGAGGATCTGATCGCCGCGACTGGCGTGCGTTCCGAGTGGGAAGAGCAGCGCGGGCAATTGCAGGGCTTCCAACTCCGCGAGAGCGGAGGCGCCCGCGCGAGTGAGCGCGAGCGAAGCGAGCGCGTAGAGATCCTTGAGTTGGCTGCCCACATAGGGCACTGAATAATAACCACTCTTTTTTGAAAGCTCACTCTTCGAGTGAGTCCCCTTTCCTTCACCCGTTATGTGGACAATGTCGTAGACAGCCAGGAGAGCTTTTTTTTCTTTTTCAATCTTCTTGTTGAGTTCCAAGGATCCGCTGCTTCCGCCCATCACCAGCAGCACGGGTCGCTTCCCCAAAAAGCCGGTCAACTTTTTAGCCGCGGCCACTTTGCCATCGTACAAATCCAGTCGCACGGGGTTGCCCACCACTTCCAGTTTTTTGGCGTAGTGGTCCAGCGCCTCCTCCGCCTCCTCGTAGCCCAAGAAAATCTTCTTCGCAAAGGGGGCACAGAGGCGTGTGGTCAAGCCCGGCAGCGCATCCGATTCGTGGATGTACACCGGTATTCCAATCAGCCACGCTGCAAAAACCACCGGAAAGCCCACGTAACCACCCTTGCTGAAAACCGCCTTGGGCCGGTGCTTTAAAAGCTTGAAAAAAGCCTGCACAATTCCCACGGGAATTTTAAAAATATCCACCATGTTTCGCAGGTCGAAATAACGTCGGAGTTTTCCGGTGGCCACACTTTCAAAGGGAATCCCGGCCTCTTCGCACAGTTTGCGCTCAATGCCCTTCCGTGAACCGAGGTAGGTTATGCGCGCCTGGGGACTAAACTCTTTGATAGCGGCGGCTATAGCGATATTGGGGATTACGTGTCCGGCTGTACCCCCTCCGGTCAGGAGTATATGCATAGGGCGTGGTGTATTGAGAAATGTTGAGCAGAACTCCGACCGCAACCAAGGTCATCACCATGGACGATCCTCCGTAACTCATGAATGGCAGCGTGATTCCCGTGATGGGAAACAGGGCGGTGTTTACCATGATGTTAACGAAAGCCTGAACTGAAATCCAGGTAGTAATTCCGGCCGCCATCAGCATGGAAAACTTGTTAGGCGCGTGATTCGCGATCTGGAAGCCACGATACGCAATTACCGCGTAGAGCAAAACCAGTCCGGCGCTGCGCACAAATCCCAGCTCATTCGCACTCGCGGCAAAAATAAAGTCGTCCACGGCCTGCGGCAACCAGTAGTATTTTTGCGTCCCCTGCGTCAGCCCCTTCCCCCAAAATCCTCCGCTTCCAATAGCAATATTTGCCTGCCGCGTCTGCCAACAATAGGACTCCCCCGTACACTCCTGGCTTGGACTCATGAACGCAATCACGCGCTCATGAATGTGGTTCTGCGTAGAAAAAGCCAGCAGCGCCAAAAACATTCCCGTGACCACCATCATTCCCAAATGCCGCCAGCTCGCCCCCGCCAAATAATAAATCACCACCGCAATTCCCGAAAGCACCATGGCCGACCCAATGTCCGGCTGAATCACAATCAGCCCAATAATCGTCCCGGCAATCGCGCCAAATTTCAAAAATCCTTCCTTAAAATCCTGAATCTGCTCCGTGCTCACTTTTTCTGCAAAGAAGTAACTCAGGTAAAAAATCAGTCCCAGTTTGGCCACCTCCGAAGGCTGCAGCGAATCCACAAAAGGCAGCACGCTTCCCACGTTGATCCAACTGGTCGCAAAGGTTCCGTTGTCGCTTCCTCCAAAGAGCACAAATACGAGCAAAATAAACGCCAGCCCGTACATCACCGGTGCCAACGTTTTCCAGTACTTATAATTAAATTTCCACGCCACCAGCATTCCCAGCAGCCCGATTCCAGCCCTCACCACGTGATTTTTTAAGATCAAATAACAATCCACCGCGCTGTCCGCACAATCGGGGTACTTCATGTCGGGCGCCGAAATCTTGATGGATTTGGGAACTCCCACACTGGTGATCATCACTACCCCAATCACCACCACCGCAAGAACCGCGATGAGTAAAACAACGTCGTATTTGCTTCGTCTGAACATATAGAGGTGGCTGTGCCAAAAAGAGCCTAGCTAGTGTATAGCAGGGGCTTGGTTTTTGGAAGGTGGAAAGGCGGACTAGGGATACAGAAGTTTTAAGTGATCTTCTGTGAGTTCAGTCTTCACTTTGCCTAGGGTTTCTTTAAGGGATTCATAGGATTCGGATGCATCTGGTGACATTTTTTTGAGTTGATCTGGAGCAAAACCCGTATCCAACTTTCTTTCTAACAAGGTTGCTCGGTCAGCTACCTCTTTTAAACTAGGTTTTACATTTCTATCCACACCAAGCATGGATACCAATTGTTTTTTAGCTTCTTTGATTTTGACAGGGTCTGTAAGCCCGGTGATTGAAAGCGGATTTCTCATGTAATTAAATTCTGAATACAGAGCGCTTACTTCAAGTTTTGCTAAAAAGTTTATTTTTTTATTGGGATCATTCAACTTACCTACTAAGGTTCCAAAGTTCTTATAAGGGTTGTCTCTATCGAAGATGGCCTCCAACCGTTCCTGCGTTAAACAATCCTCAATAGCTTTTAAATCTTTACCCAATGCATCGAACCGAGCCTTGTCTTCAAGTTCCGCGAAGTCCGTTTTCTTCACTTTTCCCAGCGCTCTCCTAAACTCTACCAAAGCTGTAGCGAGCATAGCATGGGTGACCCGAGCTACGTTCATGCCCACAAATTTCGCCAACTGAGTTTTGGCCAGCGTGAGCTCTTCAGCAGATCCACCTTTAATGAGTGCGTCCAATTCTCCGGCATCCACCAAGTAAGGGAAATGCCCTCGGAAGGTAGAGGATTTGTAGCCACGTACATAGCCAGCCACGTCGGACACTTCTTCCAAGTCACGGAAGTCATTTACAAACTGTTCTGGTGCAACTGGAGTGACATCCGCAAACAAGGCTTCCACTGATTTATCATCCGAGAAATCTCCTGCGACTATCGCACTAGCACCACCTATTGCCGCTACACCAGGTTGAGTTAAGAGATTCAACATCTTTCTCAACTTGCCAAGATTTGCCATTTCTTTTACCGAAGGCACCGGTGGAGGTGTGCCTGCTCCAATGAATATTTTCTCCATTGCTGCGGCTTCCCTCAAAATATCCGCGCGTTCAAAAGGTTCTTCCAATTTAAACAAAGCCTTCAATTGATTTCTAACTTTCTTTCTACCCTCCGTAGTTTTGAGTAAAGCGGGCTTAACTGCAGGGTAAAGGATATTGAATGCACGCTTGAGCTTGTCTTCATCAAAGCCCTCCAAAGCATTCTTTCGGTTTTCCTTATTCACGCCGTCCAAAACACTAGTTCCAAAATTTCTGTATTTTTCGTCTGTCCACGCAAAGCTGCTGCCTTCCACTTCGGCAGTGGGGTAGAGCTTGTTCAGAATATCTGGAGTTAAGTTGGTCTGTGCTTTTTCGAGCAAGTCGATGAACTCCTTTCGGATTGCAGTGTAAGGATCGATCGGAGCGGGGGCTGCTGCAGGAGGCACTATGACCCACCCCAACTTTTTTTTCATTTCGCGCTCGCGTTCCAAAAGTTTGGCTTTTGTGGGTTTCTTTACATTGAACAGATTTTCAATTTGTTCACGTAAATCATCCGGATTCATGGTGAGCTCTGCTGCTAGACTAGCAGAATCTAAAATGTCACCCACCTGAATCTCAATATCATCGATTCCGTCTGTCTTGATTTGATTCAAGAAAGGCTTCAAGGTCTTATTAGGGTTGACCTTCAATATACTATCTCCGATCTTAGAGTAATTCATTGCGTAATCATCCACTTTTTCAGCCGTGCCATAAATTTTTTCAACCGCATCTTTAGTGAGCCAGGTTCTAACATTCTTAATGATGTCGATGAGTGCTTCGTGTTGATTTTCCACCCGTGGATCCAAGTCGTGTACATCGAAAGTTTCCACTCCATGATGCGAATGGATGTGAACTCCTAAGAGGGTCAAGAGCATGGTGGTTTGCTTTTCTACAATCTGTCGGTCCGCTACTCCGCTCCAATCCAAAATATTAGAGGTTTGTTTCTTGAGTTCTTCACGTCCACTTTCACTGTTAAGGGATTTCTTAAAACGGGCCTCATCGGTGAACATGTAGAGCGCCCTTTCCACATTATCAATATCCAATCCCGCACAGAATCCTTCGAGAGCATGGTGATCGAGGGCGATTTCCTTTTTCTTCGCTGCTTTCTTATCCTTTTTCAGTTTATGCAAAATTTGGTCTCCAATGTGTTGGTCGTCGGTTGCAATAGGGTGGAGGCTTGGAAAGAGTTTTCCTTTAACCCACTCGGCGGCTTTTGCTATGCCCCCTAATGCGGGAACCGCGTGACCATAGTGAGCCAAGGCGTGGATTCCTTTATCAAAAAGGTCGCCGTCGTGGTCGTCGTGACCCGCAATGGCGGCCGCTGCACCGGCTGCCGTGGCAACCGCTGAAGCAATAGGATGTCCGTGGGAGTCTACCGCAGGCGCGGCGTGTCTAGCAGCAGCGGCGGGAGCTGGATGGTGGTGAGGATCTACAGGAGGATGACCGCCATTTGCGGCTGGATGTGCAAATGTTTCTTTACCGGCAACATAAGTAACTCCTTTCACCAAACGTGCAAACGATTCAGCAATACCCATCACCCCTCCATTCTTGAAGTGCATACTGTTGTTTGCAGCATTAGGAGCTTCGTGGCCTCCATCGTGATGTTCCGCTGATTGTGCAGGTGCTGATGACATAATTAAGTTTAGTGATGAGCTCCGCCGCCGTGAGCGGCTGCGGGCGCGTGACCCGCGTCTCCATGAGCCGCGTGACCGTGGCCATGAGGAGCATGAAATATAGAAAGTTCAGGAATAGTTGCGTTCAATCCAAACAAATCCTTTGAAGCGGCATTCGCCACTCCTTCTCCGGCTCCATATAGACTGAAGAGTGCGCCGGCTGCAAGAGCCAAGCCTCCTCCTTTGAGTCCAGCCCATCCTGAAGCAAGCTTATTGCGTGCCCACTTAAAGGGTTTGAAGAAACCTGTAGTGGGTTTAACGGTAGCGTGCGCAGGGTAATTCCAACCCCAACGTGCCGCTTGGTACGCTCGCACAAAAGGATTGCTGATCACTCGTCCACCCGCTTTCACTGGATTCACCAGCACGGTCTGCCCAATGGCTTTAACCAGCGGCGCTCCATCAACCACAAGGTGTTTTCCAACATTGAGTACCAACGGGGCGGTTTTTTTCAATACATAGCCTCCTGCAACCAGAGTTCCCACCACTGCAGCCGCACCCAATAGACCAGTGCCGGCCGCTGCCAATGTTGTGTATTTAGCCACGGTCTGAATAGGGTGTTTGTTGTGTTTCACAAATTCCCACGTTTTTCCTGGAGCCTTTTTCAAGCCAGGCCAAGCTTTGTCTTTGATCCAATCCGCGATTTTTCCAGGCGCCTTTAGAATACCCGGTAAAACGGTGTCGCGCACTCCTTCTTTAACCCAGTTAAGGGCTTTTCCGGCGTGCTTGAGAGGCGTTCGGTAGAGGTTTTTTGCCAGTTCTTTATTGGTGACCGACTTGGCGGCTTCAAAAGCCTGCTTAACAATCTCGTCTATTTCTTCCGTTGGGGTTCCTGCTGGGACCATTCCTTCAATGGCTGTTTTGATATCCGCGTCTAAAAAGGGTGGCGTTGCGGATTGAAGCTGATACACCATTTCTCCCAGTTTTTCTTTTTTAACAAAATGAGTCGCGCTCTTTTTTGGCATGTCGGCGTCTTTCCAATGGCGAAGGATGTAATCAATAAGGGCTTCCTGATTTTTATGCCTTTGGATAGCGGGTTCAATTTTTAGGGATTCCCTTATAGCCTTCTCAGTTTGTCCACTGTCGGCCCAATCTCGAGTTTTTCTATAAATCCCATGCTCAAAAAGAAATGTGTCCCACTTCTTTTCATCGGTGAAAGGCAGTTTTCGGCGAGCTTCCACTCCTACCGTGGTCCACTTTTGACCAGCTTCCGCACGGTCCAACGCCGCTTGAATGATTTCTGCCACTTCTTCTGGAGCCATGTGCTCCGCATGAATAAAATCCTTGATTTCACTCTCAATGTAGTCTGGAGTGGCGCCTGATTTCTTCAGTTCTCGCACTAAATTGTGCAAATTTCGGTTGAAAACAAACCTATCCGCGGCACGCTTGTTGAAAGCGCTGTCGGATGCACGGTCAAAGGCGTAGTCCATGACTTCTTGGTGGCGAGGCACTCCTCGATCTTGTAAAAGTCGCTCTAGATCGTTTCGGATGTCCTTGTCGGAAACGCCTTGGGTACGAAGGTAACGGATTTGGCTCACCACATTATTTTGGCGAAGCAGATTGTCCCACTTGAAGGCTTCGGCTGCAGGATTGCGGGCTTGAGCTTCATTTTTTACGGTCCGAATCACTTTTCCTCGTTTTTCTTTGGCTTCCACTTGAGCTTTGAGTGCGAGAGCTTGCTCGATAGCAGCTTCCGCTATTTGCTCGACTTCTTCCTTGCTACACGTATATTTGACTCCGTTTACCGTGAAGGACCGGGTTAAAGTTTTTAAATCCAGTTCAATGGCCTCTAGGCCTTCCCCACGGTTCATACGATCCACAATTTCTTGCCCCAGTTTCATTGTTTTGGCTACGGCTTCGGCCTCTTTTTTGTTTGCCCGTTCGTCCCCGGCTTCTTTCATGGTCACCCGGATCAGTTCGTCCAGGTCCAGGCTGTCATAATCATTCGAAAACTCTGCTTTTAATTGAGCTACTACCTGGGCAGGATCCATAGTTTCCAGCAGGGCCCGAGCGTGGGTCACCATTCCATTTCCACGGACTTCTTGAGCGGTGATTCCGGCGAATTCTCGGACGGCATCGCCTACGATTCCCATCCGTGTGCGGATAATTTTTTCGGGCTCGCTCGTGGGGGCCTTCTCGAGCAAATGGAAACGTCCAGTGGAGTCGATTTCGATGCGGCCTTTTCCAAAATTTTCTTCGAGGGCTCCTTTGATTTGGTCACGTTCGTCGGGAGTGGCTACATTGAGCGTAGGAGCTGCTACCCTTTGCACGAAAGGTTCACCGTTTTGAATTTCGAACTTAGTTCCATCGGGAAAGGCCCCTTTACAGCTTCCAATGGTCCGCTTAGAATCCAGACGGAACCGTCCACTGGGGTCTATTTCGACGGGACCATTTCCAAAGTGTTTTTCAAGCCTTTCTTTAATCAAAATACGTTCGTCGGGAGTGGCTGCAATCAGCTCACTAGGTGCTACCCCTTCCACTCGGGGTTCTCCATTTTTAAAATCAAAACCAGTCCCATTGGATAACTTTCCGGTGCATTGCAAAATAGTACGGTCCGGGCCTAGCTGGAGCGCGGCTTCAAGCTCATTAACTTCGGTTTTATTTCCAGATGCCATACGGAACTTTTTTGGTTTTATCTAATTAGTATAGCAGAATTTTAGCTTTCCGGCAAGGGGCGGAACAGGAGTAGAAACTTGGCAAGGAAAAGGAACTTTGGTACCGTAAAAACATGAGTCTCATCCCCTCCCCACAAATCGATAAAATATGGATGTTTTTTGCACCTCTTTTTGTGATTTTTCTGGGTGCCGATCAAGTGAGCAAAGAATGGGCCCACAAGAACCTGAGCCTCGAGAACAGCACCGACATTGGCCTGGAACTGCACTACAACGACGGCATTGTGTTTGGATTTGATCTGCCGCTGGCGGTGATTTACCTGCTCACCGTGGCCATTTTGGCTTTTGGAACGTATTTGGTGATTCAAAATAAACTCTGGCGTGACCACTGGCATTTGGCCGGACTCGCCCTTCTGCTGGCGGGCGCGCTGGGCAACCTCATCGACCGCATTCGTTTTGGCTACGTTATCGATTTTATAAAAGTTTACTGGTGGCCCACGTTCAACTTAGCCGATGTATGGATTGTGCTCGCGGTGTTGGTCTTTAGCTGGGAATTTTTGTTCCGTGGCGAGGGCTTTAAAAAGCTCTAAAGCTTCTGCTCGGCAATTAAGTAGTTTTCACAGGAGAATAGGTATTGTTCTAAAAATATCTTAGCCATGGGTTCCAAGGATTGTTTTTCGTAAAAAACCAGCATGGATTCTTTGTAAAAATCTTCGTCCACACTTCGGTATGAAAGTGGCGCACAATTGTTCGCGAGCAAAATAGCATTTGCACAAAGTCGAGCCGTCCGCTTATTACCATCTTCAAACCCCTGAATGTAGCTAATACCCACAAGCATGAGCAGGGATTTTGTATACACATCCTTCGCTTTTCGCACTGCCTCAAGCAAACTTTCCAGTTCTTCGCGGATTTGATAAGGCACGCTCAAAGGCTGATATGAAGTACCCAGCACTCCTACGATGCCCTTTCGTAACCCTGTGCCTACATTGAGATCTGCGATGAGATGCCTGTGTACATTTTCAACGTCGCGTAACTTTGGCTCCTTCCAGTCTTCAAGATTTTCTAAAATAAAGTTGAAGGTCTGCTTATGATTGAGGATCATAAAAGCTTCTTCTTTTGGGTGACCGCTTGCTTCTTTTCCTTCTCTAAGCAGGCGCTCCGTATCCAATAATGTGTAGGTATTCCCTTCAATTCGGGAAGATTTCCATGACAGTTCAATCACAAAACGTTCCAATTCTTTTCGGGCGATGACTTCAGAAACATCCATTTTTTTACGATAATAGTGACTGGCATCGTCTAATTTTTTGACTTCTTCGGGGAGAAATATATGCGGAGGAAAGTTTTCGAATATACGAAGGAAATATTCTTTTCTCCCCCCGCGATTGTCGATGGGCTGATTGAAATAGATCTTTGGATCATAGGGCGTCTTCAAGAGTCCTTCCATCGTGAGCCAATAGCGAGTTCCTTTTCTCTGCCCCTCAGTGGCGAGGTATCCTTTTTTCTTCAAAAGACTTAGATCCCTCCTTAAAGTAGCAGCGGAAGTTTTTTCCGGTAGCACCTTAAACAGATCTGAAAGAGCGTATTTGTTTTCGTAAGACAGGCCTTGGAGAAGCTGATTTTGTCTTTGATTTAAAATTTCAGTCATAATATTTATCGCTCAAATGTACCAGTATTATAGCTCATGATGAGCGATAAATCCATGTTAAATGAGCGATATCTTTGCCCGGGCAGACCAATTGATACATTTAAGAAACTTAATTGTATCATTTTGAAACAATTATTTAGAGCCTTTGAATCTCTTTGGCTTCCACAGTGAGTTGCCTCATCAGTTCCACAGGCGCTTTTTGACCTGTTAAGATTTCGAAAAGTGGGAAAACTTGGTTGAGGAACCACTGCTCGCCGGAAAGGGTGTTGGGCACATTGGCTGCCTTGGCTTCTTCCAAAAAGAGACTGGTTTTTCCGTAAGCGGCGTCCATAGCCACTTCCACATGACGCCAGAGGTAAAACGGCACCAAAGTGGACTGGCGGTCGCCGCTGCTGTGCGCGGTGGCGTTGATGATAATGTCGGGTTCTTCGCGGATGCTTTCCAGGTTCTCAATGGCCTCAATTCCGATGAGGTCAGCGAATTCTTTGGCACGGGCGAGCGTACGGTTCCAAATGGTTACGTGTGCGCCCTCTTTTTGCAGACCATAGGCCGCGCCACGCGCGGCCCCTCCTGCTCCTAAAATCAGTACTCGCTTGTCTTTAGCCGAAGGTATTACCTCATGCAAAGCGCCCATCGCCCCGAGCCAGTCCGTGTCGTAACCATGCAGCTTGCCATCGCGGTTCCACACAAAATTCACGGCGTGAATCACACCCACCTCCTCCGAAGCTTCGTCCAAATACGCAATCGACGGCGTTTTATAAGGCATGGTCGCCACCACGCCGGCCAGTTCGCCGCTGCGCACTTTTTCCATAACGCTCGGCAGGGCGTCCGGCTCAATGTCGTGCGTTTCAAACTCCGCTTCAATGCCGGCTGCCTTAAGCGCGCCGTTCATCACGGGAGTCGTCAAACAGAATGAGAGCGGGTGCCCTATGATCCAGAATTTCTTCATTTCTTGGACTTCATGAATTCGCTAATCCCCTCGAGTGCTTTGAGCGCTTCCACCGGAACCATCCACACCGTGGTGTTGGATTGATCGGCCGAAATGTCGTTGATGGATTCAAGCGTTCGCAGGTGCAAAGCTCCTGGAGAATTGGACAGCATCTGAGCCGCCTTGGCGATGTTTTCCGCCGCCATCACTTCTCCCTCAGACTTGATCACCACGGCTCGTCGTTCACGTTCTGCTTCGGCTTCTTTACCAATCGTGCGCTTCATGTCATCTGGAATGATGATGTCCTTGAGCTCCACGTTCACCACTTCAATTCCCCAACCCATGGTGAATTCAGCTACAATCTTCTTAATTTTTTCAGAGAGCTGTTCGCGTTCCGCCAAAAGATTGTCGAGAGAAACTTCTCCCACCACATTTCGCATGGTGGTTTGTGCCAACTGGCTGGTTGCGTAGTAGAAATTTTCGATGTTGATGATGGCTTTTTGCGCATCGCTTACACGGAAAAAGAGAACCGCCGTAACCCCCACGGAAATATTGTCCTTGGTGAGCGATTCCTGAGGAGGCACTTCCACGGTTCGCAGACGCAGATCCACCTTGGTCATGGATTGGAAAATAGGAACCACCAATCTCCATCCTGGGTGCACTACTTTAGAGAATTTTCCGAGCGTGAACTTTACCCCGCGTTCGTATTCATTAACCTGGCGAATGCTGATGAGCAAGATAACGGCAATGACAATGAGAATGATGGGCATAGAAACAATGAGAAAGGTAATAAGATCAACCATAATTATTGTGTAAGTCCCATCCAGTTTTTATAAAAAATCTTCTTTTGGATGGAGCTGGGAAGATCGAGGTCCTTAGTAAATACCGTAATGTAGTCGGCGTAAAGTTCATTCAGCCATTCCACGGTTTTATCTTCATAGCTAGTGACCACCGCGTCGGTTCCAAATAGAATGCGGTCCTGGAAGGTGTCGAAAAATTCCTCGTAGTCTTCCTTATTGGAACGGATGGTTTCAAAGCCTTGCGCGGCAAAGTCGATGTGTCCAAAGCTGGTGTCGGTGTATAGATTGGGGAACTCCGTCATCAGCGAGGTGAGCCGAGGCAAATCTTTAGAAGCGAGGCAGAAATGTGGACAAATCACAGTGAGGTCCGCGTGCAAGGTGAGCACATTGCGGAGTTCGGCTTCGTACTCGGCTGTGTTCACGGGCAACATCAAAGGCAGGTCTTTTTCTTCAAGCAAAGCATAGAATTCATTCAATTTGGCGTCGTCCAAAGGAGTTTGGTGCGCGTAGCTGTATCCGTTGTAGAGTTTAACCCCCACGGCCCCATCGGTGACGCAGCTTTCCACTTTTTCAAGACGGAGCGGGTCATTGGGGTCGAGCGTACAAAAGTACGAAAATTGTTCAGGATATTCGGTGACTGCGGCTTTGAGTGCCGCGTTGTTTTCTTCCACACCGCCCAAATCCACACCTTCGCCTTCAAAGTACAAAAGATCTTCAGGGATGGCTTGCAGCACGGTGTGCGTGATGCCCAATTCCACCATGGTGGTTTGAAGTTTTATGATTTCCGCCACGCTTTCCACCGATTCATGCACGTTCACAATGGGCATTTCCTTTGAACGGGTCCATTGGAACGCCGCAATAATGAATGTCAGGCCCACTAGTCCCACGATCACAAATACGATTGGACTTGTTTGCTTGCGGGGTTTCATAGGAGGTGGATTACTGGCGCTAGTATGGCATAATACTTGTCATGAGCAAAATCCATTTAGCGGCGGGCATTTTGCGCGGCGCGGCGACCATGCCGATGCAGCTGATGAACCAGGTTCACGGCACGAAAATTGTGGAGGTTTTTGCGTACGGCGACGCGCCGGAAGCAGATGCTTTGGTTACGCGCGTTCCAGGTCTACGCATTGCGGTGAAAACCGCTGACTGCATCCCTTTGATTATGGCGGATGAAACGGCGGGCATCGCGGCGGCGGTGCATGCGGGTTGGCGAGGCCTCACGGCGGATATTATTCCCAAGGTTTTGGCGCGCTTGGTTTCACTGGGCGCTGACCCGGCCCGTTTGAAAGTGTTGGTGGGCCCTTCTTTGGGCGTGGAGTGTGCGGAATTTTCAGATCCTTTGCGCGAGATTCCCGCGAAGTTTCATTGGGCGATTCGAGAGCGCCGAGTGAATTTGAATGGAATTGCCCGGCGGCAACTAGAAGAAGCGGGCGTTCAGCACATCGAGTGGAAGCCGCTCTGCACGCGCTGCAATACTGAGTGGCCCTCCTGGCGACGTGACAAAACAAGCGAGCGCTTTTTCACCTGGATAGAGCTCGCCTCTCCTGCACCTTCACATTGATGGTATGCGCGATTATGTGGTGCTCTTTACAAAGGGGGGCCAAGTAATGCGGATCATGCCGGTGACTGATGGCAAAGGTTTGGGTGTGGTGGAGGTGCTCGGCCGGTCGTTTACAGGTTTGGATGGAACACTTGGTTCCGTGTTCTTTGTGGAGGACTCGCTGAGTGCGAACGGGAACATGACGGGATTGTGATTCTGGTAGTTCTGCCGCGATGGCTGCTTTTTCTTCGGCGATTTCTTGTTCATGACGATCCAAAAGTTCTGTGAGAAGTTCGCTGACATCTATTCCTTTCTCCTGCAGTTTTTCCAGCCTGCATTTGACGTCCTGGGAAATTTGTAGCGGAAGCATTTGCCCGGGCAAAGATCGTTCATCGCGGACCAAAGTTTCTAAAGCTTTCTTCGGCAAAAGTTGAACCTGCTGAGCCCAAAATGCTTCGTTCTCTGGAGTGACCACGGATTGAATGCGAACCAACTTATTTATGCTGACCTCTCCCTTCTCTAAAAGTGCCTTCAGAGCCGGTTTGTCTGAAAAGCGTTTTTCTAAATTTAAGGCCGTTCGCACCTGTTCTTCACTCAGGCCGGCCAACTTAAAAGCGAATTCAAACACCGAGCCGAAACCTTTGGTCGCGTACAATCGCCGTTTTTCCACTTCCGGCAGCAGCCCCATAAACCGTTGCCTCCACAGGAGAGCATTTTGTCCGTAGAGGCGGGCTTTTTCATACAGTTCTTCATCGGTCATAGTGGGTGGATTAAGGAATCTAAATTGTAGCAAAAATCCGCCACTTTAACAGATATAAATGGCCACTTTCTAGTGACAAATCCATGGGTGAGTTTATGTTCACCTTTCTTAACCACTCTGCCGATCGAGGCTGGTAAACGTCCCCGTTTTCTGTCAAAATCCTCCCATGAATTCAGTACTCCGTCTCCTTTTAAGTGCCCCGATCGACTTTGCGGTTGGAGGGCAAGCCGTGATTGAGGGCGTGATGATGCGCTCGCCGCATTATTACATCGTTACCGTGCGCGACCCGGAAGGGAAAATGCAAATGAAGCACGAGAAGTTTTTGAGCATCACCGCGAAGTATAAAATCCTGCGTCTGCCGCTGATTCGTGGAATGGTGCATTTAGTGGAATCTATGCGCCTGGGTTATCGCTCGCTCAATTATTCCAATGAGGTATTTTTAGGGGAAACGGAGGAAAAGAAGGAGTCGCGAAGCAAGTGGATGCAGTTTTTTGTAGCGGCGTTTGGCGTGCTGTCCATTGTCTTCAGCCTGAGTGTTACGATTTTTATGCTCAAAGTGCTGCCCCTGTGGGTGGCTGGGCAAGCCGCTGAGCTCTGGCCCGTGGTGAAAGAAAACTACTTTTTATTCAACGCGATTGATGGGCTGACTAAAATCACCATCTTCTTGGGTTACATTTCCGCGATTTCTTTGTTTAAAGACATTTGGCGCGTGTTCCAGTATCACGGGGCTGAGCACAAATCCATTTGGACTTATGAAAATGGGCTCGAGCTGACCGTGGCCAACGCGCGCAAGCAAACTCGTTTCCATCCGCGCTGTGGAACCAGTTTTATTTTCATCGTGATTTTGATGAGTATTTTTGTCTACACGCTGGTGCCGCCCGCAGAGACTTTTGCGGGACAGTTGGCGCTTCGTGTGGCGGTGATTCCGCTCATTGCCGGAATCAGTTACGAGCTGCTGAAACTGTCTGCTAAATTCCAAAAGTCCGCACTCATGAAGGTGTTTTTGATGCCCGGACTCATGATCCAAAGGCTTACGACGAAAGAGCCCGAAGATGCGCAATTGGAAGTGGCCCTGAACTCGCTCAGCGAATCGCTCAAACTCGAAAACTCCCTTATTGTTTAGCAAACCCTACGGGTTCGCCTCATGCAAATTCAACAAATCAAACGCAATAAACCGCGCATTGCCCTGCTGATTGGGACTTGGTTCCCCGTGCACACGGGTCAGCAAGTGTACACCGCCAAACTGGCTCAGGCCCTGGCGCGAGATCACGGCTATGAAGTGGATATTTTGACGCGCTCAATCAACGGGAAACTCACAGCGGAACAAAAGGAAATTGAAAAAATCCCCGCGCTGTACGTTAAAAAATTTGGCTTCAAATCGCATCCGTGGAATGTGTTCATGCAAGTGGCTTACATGATTTGGATTTTCTTTCGCCTGCTGCTCAATGGAAAAAAATATGCACTCTACCACGCGCAAGGCGCCACCTGCGCGGCGGCCATGAAGGCGGCCTCGTGGTTCACTCGTGTGCCCACGCTGGTGACGGTGCACGGCAACCATGTTTTTGAAAAATCGTGGACGCTGAAAAAGCTCATCCACCGCGTGATGTTTTTGGAAACCAAGTACACGCAGGAAGTGAGCATTGCCGAGAATTTTTTGAAGGCCGTGAACGTGAATGAGCACATTGCGGTGGTTCCGTACGGCGTGAACACCGAGCCTTTTGATGCCGTGGAAGCCAGCCGTTCGCCGGAGCGTTTCAACGTGCTGTACGTGGGGCGTCTCGACTTTCAAAAGGGGCTCGACAACCTGCTGAAGGCGACCAAAAAAGTGATCGAATCCAACGGCTTCATTCAGTCTCACAAAGATTTTATGTTGCACTTGGTGGGCGACGGACCCGATCGCAGCGCGCTTGAACGGCTCACCAAAAAACTGGGCATAGAAAAATACGTGCGCTTTTACGGCTACACCATGGGCGAGGATTTGGTGCAGCTTTATAAGTCCAGTGACTTGTTCGTGATGCCGTCCCGCACCGAAGCTTTTCCGCTTTCTATTTTGGAGGCGGGGGCGGCGCGCTTGCCGATTTTGGCGACGAATACCGGTGACCTCCGTAACATCGTGATTGAGAACGTGAACGGACATTTGGTGGAGCCCGACGACATCGACGAACTCGCGTACTATTTGGAATATTTTGCCGGCAATCCGCATTTGGAAAAACTCGGGCAAGGAAGTTACGACCTCGTGACGCAAGAATATTCGTGGGACAAAACCATTCAAAAATTGCTGCGTATTTATGAGAGCCTCGTCACCCAAAAAGCGGCCGAGCAACTCAAACCACACACGCATTATTTTCCATGGCAGTTGCCTTTTTTGTTTATGAATTCTCGTGGAAAACGTAAGGAATATAAAGGCAAGGCGCCGCTGTGTTTTTGCCTGACGACCAACTTGGTGCAGGCGCATCTCATGGAAGCACTGCCCGACGAAAATGCCGAAATCCCCGTTTACTTGGAACGCTTTTCTGAATTCTGCGCGCAGCTGGAAGTGCCCAGCACCGTCTTCATTCAAAGTGATCTTTTGGAATCCCTTTCCACCGAACTTAAAAACATGCAGGACGGTGGCCATGAGCTGGGTGTGAAAATCATGGAACAAGACTGGATCACTCCGCCCATGCGCCGCAGCACGCTGCGCGATTTGCGTGACCGACTGGACAGCCTTGGCCTGAATGAAGTGCGCATGATTCGCACGCCGCTGGAACTCAGCCAACAAGATTTGGAAATTTTGCACGAGGGCGGCTTTGAGTCTCTGCCCACCAGCGAAGATCCTTGGCCGCACGTGGAATTCCACTGGGGCATTCCGTTTGGGCACGTCATGAAAATGAATTTGCTGAGCTTTATTGAGATGGACGACCATGAGCTTTTGTCCGCGGTGAATCGCCTGCGCGCGCACGAAAAAGAACACGGCGTGCATCCTTTTTTGATCTTTGAATGCGACAGCACTGAGTTCACTTCGCGTGACGAGCTGGAACACGCCGCCGGTGAAAACTTCACCCTGCTTTCCAAAAAATTGGCCTTTCTCAAAGAGCACATGGAGCTGGAGTTTCACACCTTGAGCGAATTCTGCAAATCCTGTAATATAGCCCCTAAAAATTAGTATGAGCGGCTATTTATTCACTTCCGAGTCCGTTACCGAAGGGCATCCCGATAAAATCGCGGATCAGATTAGCGACGCGGTTTTGGACGCCATTTTGTCTCAAGATCCCATGGGCCGCGTGGCCTGCGAAACGCTGGTGACCACCGGGCTCGTTTTGGTTGCCGGAGAGATCAGCACCCAGACTTATGTGGACATTCCCGCGCTGGCCCGCAAAGTGATTGAAGAAATCGGTTACAACGACGCCTCGTATGGTTTTGATTCCAAGGCCTGCGCGGTGCTCACCGCTATTGATGAACAAAGCCCGGATATCGCTCTGGGCGTGGACACGGGCGGAGCCGGAGACCAAGGAATGATGTTTGGCTACGCCTGCGACGAAACGCCGGAGCTCATGCCCTTGCCGATTTCACTCGCGCACAAACTCACCTTCGCCCTCGCCAAGGCCCGCAAAGACGGCACGCTGCCCTATCTGCGTCCCGATGGAAAAAGCCAAGTCACTGTGGAATACGGCGAAGACGGGCGACCAAAATCCGTGAACACCGTGGTGCTTTCCACTCAGCACAATCCCGAAGTTTCGCAGGAACAAATTCGCGAAGACCTTATTGAAAAAATCATCAAACCCGTGTGCGGCGACTACCTCACGCCCGAAACTATTTTCCACATCAACCCCACCGGCCGTTTCATTATTGGAGGCCCCCCCGGCGACAGCGGACTCACCGGCCGCAAAATCATTGTGGATACCTACGGCGGCATGGGCCACCACGGCGGAGGCTGTTTTTCCGGGAAGGATCCATCCAAAGTGGATCGCAGCGCGGCTTATATGGCCCGCTATATCGCAAAAAATATTGTGGCCGCCAAACTGGCTAGCAAATGTGAGGTGCAACTCGCTTACGCGATTGGTGTGGCGGAACCGGTTTCCATTTATGTGAATACCTTTGGCACCGGCACGCTCGCCGAAGACAAATTGGTGGAGCTTATTCGCAAACATTTCGAGCTCACTCCACGCGGAATCATTGAATCACTAAACTTACGCCGTCCCATTTACCGCAGCACTGCCGCCTACGGCCATTTTGGCCGCGAATTGGAGGCCTTTACATGGGAAAGGGTGGACAAGGCCGATGCGCTGGGCAAGGCGGCTTAAACGAAGTGCTCTACTATGTTTTCCATAGTAATCGATTTGAACCTCGCGTTTGAGTATATTTTTTTGAATAACGCTGGTTCTACCGCCTTTTTTTGCCATTTACACTCATAGGCTAAAAGCTCCTTACCAGCCTCAATGAAGTCTACCTCTGCACCCTGCCTACTTCTCCAAAAATGGATCTCACTACTGCTTAGCAGACCCCTTAGGTCCGCCTGTTTGTATGCACGCTCTTTTATTTTTTCTGCAATGAAAAAGTTTTCGAAAATTGCACCCTTATCGGGCCTTAATTCTAACGGATCCGTATTTCCGATGAGCGCATTCCGAATACCGGTATCATAAAAATATATCTTGTGACTCTTGTTAATTTCCTTGGTTTTATTGGTATACAGGGGAGTTAAACGAAAAGTAATGAATGCCTGCTCGAGAAGCGTTGAGTTTCATTCGTTTAATCATAGCTATATGAAATCAAAGTCCTGATTTTACGACAAATTTAAAGACTTCAGTCCTGGAATTACGGCTAAAATCAGGACTTTATCAGGGCGTATGTTTAAACGTTGGCTTCCAACAAAAAAGCCCCGGATTTCTCCAGGGCTTTTTAATTTATTCTTTGAGATCTTCGCCTTACGGCCGAACTCTATTACATCGCGTCTGCAAACATGTTGTAGAGGATTTGAGTCGCTTCAGCACGAGAGATAGAGTCTCCTGCGTTGAAACACATTCCTCCGTCACATGCGCTTCCTTGTACAAAGTCCCATGCGGTAGCAACCGTAACGGCTCCTTCGTACCAAGCTGCAGTGTCTAAATCTTCGTATGCGCCAGTAGCAGTTCCTGCCATGAGAGCATCTGCATCGTCCACCATATCCTCATAGAGGTAGAGATAAACGTTCACTGCCAATTGTAGGAATTCTGCACGGTTGATTTCTTCTGAAGGTTGATAGGTTCCGTCTGGATTTCCATCTACCAAGTCAAGATCTGCAAGTCCGGCAATGTATGCAGCGTACCATTCAGCCATATCCACATCGCTGAAAGGATCTTCAGTAGCCTCGGTAGGTTCACCCATAGCGAGGACTCTCCACAGCATGGCTGCTGCTTCAGCACGGTTTAAGTTTCCGTTTGGAGCAAAGGTTCCGTCTTCATAGCCTTCAACAATGCCATCCTCAGCCATTGCCTCAATAGCGTTCTCTCCCCAGTGACCAGAAATATCGGAGAAAGATACTTCTTCAGTAGCTTCATCCTCAGTATCGTCGGTGTCTTCAGTGGACTCGTCATCCGTAGTATCTTCAGAAGTATCTTCGCTGGTGTCTTCATCATCGGTATCATCAGATACTACCGTTTCTCCAGAGCCCACCGTGAAGCTCACTTCATCGCTGAGATCTCCCGTGTCGCTACCATCCGTTGCTCGAAGTTGGTACGTAACCACGTCTCCTTCCTCAACGTCAGTGTCAATGTAGTATTCAGTTCCAACCGCAACGGTGGCATAAATAGTTCCACTCACAGGAAGTGGGTCGGTTCCTTTCAAAATTTGGATATAGCTGGTGTCATCTCCAGATGGGTCATCCCAAGTGATCATAACACCTTCTCCGTCTGAATTGTCTTCTACAGAGATCCCCGTGATGTCATCCAATTCTGTGCTGGTTGTGGTACCAGCTGTGATGCTTACGGTTGCAGCTGCTTCTGTTTGAATATCCGCGTCAGCAGAGGTTCTTGTAGTCATTGTGAAAGCGGCCGTAGCACCAGTGGCTGACGGATTCCTCACATTCGTAAGTACCAAACTCTTTGCACCTGGTGAAGTCGTCCCACCTCCAGATTGCGTTAAGGTAACGGTTTGGCTTGATCGGCTAGCCGTCCAGGTTCCATCGAGACCAGATAGGCTTGAAGTGCTGGTGTTCATACCCGTGAGGTCATAACCTGAAGGGAACACGATCACAATTTTAGCTCCATTCGCCATAGTCGTTCCAACCGTAGTGAAAGCAACTGTATAGCTTACAAGCGATGTATTTGCCGTGCTTGAAGGCGTGTAGCTCACGCTGGTCAAGGTGCCTACCGTGGTAGTTGGCATGGCCACTACAGTGTCTGCGTCGGTGTTGATGTCAGCTCCCGCCGGTGTTGCGGAAGCATCGTTGATCGCAAAATTACTTGCATCCCCCGTCCCCGCAAATTTTCCGGTTACACCTCCTGTGAGAATGATCGTACGGACGACACCACCGGGCCCCGAGCTTCCATCTATAGTACACGTCACTGCTTGGGCCACCGCGGCACAGGTTACCTGGCCGGCAGCTTCCAGAGTCCCTGTCACCACTGCAGAAGCGATGTTTGTTACGTCCAACTCACCAGGAGCTGTGAAGGTGATGGTATCATTGGCGGCCAGTTGCACCGAGAGCAAGAAGGATATTGTTGTATTTTGAGTTGCGCCTACAACAACGCTTGATAAAGATATCGAAGCGTTTGCATCGGTAGCGGTAACGGCCAAAGTACAAGAGGAAGTGCTTGAGAAAGTTGCTGAACCTTCCGTTGTGTTATCAATGGCCCACACAAGAGGAATTGCTGAGGTAACAGCATCGGCAAGAATAGATAACCCTGTGATTTGTACGTTTTCACCGGAAGCAAAGTTTGTATCTACAGCCAGCTTTACGGTTTTATCGTTCACAGGATAGGTCACGGTAGTGGATGTAACTCCGCTTGAAGACTGTGTGATCCCAACCGTTGTGTCCGTTGTGTCAAAACGAGCGTTAACTGTGCTTGGAATACGGATGAAAATATCGTTGGCAGCCGTGATCTCCGTCCCTGATGAGGTGATGGTGATGGTGTTGCTGTTATTTGCTCCTGTTACTGACGCGGTTGCAAGGCTCATGGCTGTACAAGCCATGCTTCCTGCAGGAGCAGCAGCAGATGCGAGAGGTACTCCGAAGGAAAAGACTATCCCTGCAATTAGGAATGAGCTTATCAAGGTTTTTAACCTCGATAATTTAATAAAGTTGAACATAAGGGTGGAGGGCTTAAAAAATTAAATGGCTGTGCTGGATTATGCCTAAAAGATTTGCATCCTGCAAATTTCCACGCCCTTTTTATTTGACTTTCCAGCGATTTATTTTCCTGCCTTCCATTCTTCGATATCGGCGCGAAGTTCGGCGATGAACTCCTGCATGTCGGCGTTGGGATTAGCGGGATCAATGACTAGCTTTTCAAAGTTGGCCACGGCTTCCTCGGTATTGACCGTATCACCTGCCTTAAGGAGAATCCGCACCGTGTCCTTAATCACCTCTATGCTGCTTTGGTCCACCAAGTAAAGTTTTCGGATGTACTCGGCGGCTTTATCGTAGTCCTCCATGGTTTCGTACATGGACGCTAAATTGTTGAGAGTAGCCCAGTCGTTTTCATTTTGCTCTAAAACTTTTTCGTAATAAGAAACGGACTGCTTCCAATCTCCCAATTGCTGGTAACGGAAGGCGACTTCAAAAAGTGCCGTGCTGTTCTCGGAATCCTCTTCAAGGATGAGTAGATTTTTTCCCAGGATTTCCTGCTGCTCTTGGCTCCAAGCCTCATCCGCGCTTGGATCACTTTGATCCCATTTATTATTACAAGCGGTGAGAAGGAGGGTGAGGGCTAAAATTGAGATGAGTTTTTTCATAAAGTTTTTTAATAAGCTCGAGGATTCTAACAAAAAAAATTGTAAAACAAAAGCCCCTCACCCGTGAGGGTGAGGGGCTTTGCCAGACCTAAGTCTGAGCCAATTAGGCTAATCCCGAGGGATTAGTATTTAACCGTGTTGCTAGTCAAGGTTGTTGAGCTAACATTTCCAACCCATCGAACTGTAGCGTTGGTCTCGTACCACCAGAAATCTCCAGGGGTAACGGTACCAGAAGCTGAGGTTCCAAGGCCGATAGAGAACGTGAGAGGATCATCCACCCCAGCGTCTTCGTGGAGCAGGGCTCCAGAATCGAGAGTCAAGGTGTAGGTCTTTGACGTTCCTTTCGCCACTTCGAGAGTGGTGTAAGTATCTGTAGTCCCTAGACCACCAGGCACCAAGAAGATGCTAGCGGTAGAGGTGGTCTTAAGACCAACTGCTCCTTGAGCAATAGTGTCTCCAGATTCCTTGAGGGAAACGGTCAGACCGCTACCAGCGGTAGCAAGAACGAAGTCGTCATCAGCAGTCAGGTCAACCACAAGCATTTCGTTGTGGAAGGCAAGCGCGTCAACAAAGATTTCATCACTTGCATCAATTTCCGTTGATTCCGTAACAGCGAATCCGACTTGGTCGTCAGCTGCCACGATACCTGTAGTAGGTACGGTGAAGAGAACCCAAGTGTCATCAGTGAATTCATCTGCAGTAGCTACTGCAGTTCCGTTGGCAAGAACACCGGAGGCGTTCAAGGCAACAGCGGTTGCAGCATCTGGAGTAGTGTCGTCATCGAATACTACTGAGATATCAGCGTAGTCAACGTCACTATCATTGTCCACTTCGTCCACTTTCATCCAGAACGATACGTAGCTGAATGTATTAGGTAGAGTTGTAGCGTAGGTTTCATCCAAAAGGAAGACTCCATCAGAAGCCGTTCCTGTGGTTTCAACGATTGCAATCCCACCAGATCCGTCGATGTAATCACCGGCGGTTGTAGTGATAGTAGCTTCACCGTTAGCAATAGCTCCAGCTACGTCGTCCACGTCATTTTCGTCGTCTCCAGCGAGACCTGTACGAATTTGGATCTTCTCTTGAGCGTTAGCCGATACCGTGAAGACAAAGGCGTCGTCAGTAGAAGAAACAGAACGAGATCCAGAAGGTGAGGTAGAAGCGAGAGCCAAAGTAGGCTTGCTTTCGTACACTACCATTTGGTTGGTTCCAGTGAAGTAACCAATTCCAGGCAGAGAGTAGAAAAGAGCCAAGTTATCTGCCAAGACAGCATCATCATCATCCAAGGTAGTCATTGTCATTGCTGTGGCTGTACTGACAGCGGTGAGAACGAAAATTGAATCGCTACCATCTGTCCAAGTCGTATCAGCACCACCCATGATCAATGTTCCAACAGGGAAAAGGTTTGTACCACAAGTATCTACAACAAGCGTATTGCTTGATCCAACGGCCGCAGTCGTATGATTGGAGGCATTGTTGACCAAACAGTCAGCTGCAATCCATGTAGGTGTACCGAAATCAAGGTCAGAAGCAGCGGCTACAGCTGAATCGATCTTATCAGCCTTGTAGGTTTCTCCGCTTGAGTCTGCAATTGCTTCAAAGTTATTGAAGGCAACAGCCAGGTCAACGAAGGTCGCTGCATCCGCACCACTAGAAATGGTGTTGAGGTCTGCGTACACAGTCATAGTAGCGCTATCATCTGCAGGTACGTAGAACGTAAGTCCTGAGAATTGAGCTGTACCATTTGAAAGGGTTCCGCTTCCTGTTTTAGTAGTTCCGTCTACATCTTCGTACTCAATAGTGAGATCTACTACGTTGTCGTCGTAATCTCCCAAAGCAGCTGTAATAGCGCTTCGTCGGTTATTGAGAGAAAGGTTTTCAACAGTGAATGCCTCCAAAGTGGAAGTGAATTCAAATGAAGCAATTTCTACATCCGTAGCTCCGGCAACAACAATGTTTTCACGTGCTGTGCTAGAAGAAACGGCAACGGTCAATGAACCTCCAGAAGAGGCTATAGCATAGGCCGTTGGTGTAGTGGCGTTAACTGTACCGGTTGTGCTTCCTCCTGCCGTAGCAGAGAAGCTGTTTCCATCTTCATCTTCAACTGTCACATTGGCAGCAGAAGAGATACCGAAGGCAACTTGTTGTGTAGTAGCATTGTTAGAGATGTCTCCGTATACATAAGCAACGGCAGTTTCTCCAGCCTCAATCTCCCAGTCTACACTGTCGAAGACAGCGAGGAAGGTAGAAGAGTTGATGGACTTAGCCGCAGCAATTATGTTTCCGTCGCTGTCTTCTAACCAAACACTTCCTACTACAGCCGTAAGACCTACTGCGTGGTCAGCTGAGTCAGAAGCAGTGTCCCAGTCGGCATTAGCGTCATCGTCGTAGTAAGCCTGAACAGTCAGGTCTGTAACACGACAAGAGTTGGAGTCTCCACAAGCGAAGGTTAGTCCAGTGAAAGGAACGTCTTCAGAACCCTTTACCCAAGTCTTGATTCCAGGTGTGGAGGCAAGAGAGAGTGCGAGAGAAGGTGTCTTAACCGTCATCGTCTTAGACGTGATGGCTGATGAAGGCACAAGTACTGAAGAGTTAGTGAGAGTCTTGTTGTTAGAATCCTTCAATTGAGGATAGGTAGCTCCAAGATCAAGACCAGCTGTGAAAGTCATAGCATTCAACGTAGAAACGTTAGCGATGTCCATGGTCAAAGCAAGGTTGAGCTCTTCACCAGCCTCCATTTCGAAGTCATCAGTGAAAAGATGGTAAGCCGCAGCGTCATCAGTTCCAGTTCCAATTGCAGTCGAACCACCTTGAGCGGTAACGAAAGAAGAGGAATCCACTCCAGCATAGAGGGCAGAATCAGTGTCTGTGTTTACAATCTTCACATCAGTGAAGTTTGCAACTCCAGCGGCACTGATAAGACCTTCAGAATCATCGTCAGTATCAGCGGACGTATCCATAGTGATAGGGAAGCTATCAAAGGTTACGTCAGTTACTGAAACGATGCTGAAATCGAGGACTGATACGTCACGAGCGTTGGTTGCAACGTCCGAAGCGGAAGGTCCGTCAGAAGAGATAGTAATATCTCCTCCTTCGAGCAGAGAGTAAGAACAGTCTGCGTCGGTAGTGGAGTCACAAACTACGCTTCCAGTGTCTGCGCTATCTGTGTCTCCGTTGTAAGCCGTACGAGTTACTGCCATACCAGATCCGTAGAGAGCTCCACGTGAAAACACGTCGGTGCTTTGATCAATATACACCTTAACGGTGTCATCGGTACGACCTGTATTGAAGTCAGCAGTTACATAGAAGCTCTTAGAAGCTCCTTTAGCGATACAGTAACCATCAGAGTTTTCACACTCGTCAGAGTCAGCATCGAAATCACCAGAGATGTCGAAGCGGATAACGTCGAGATCATCTACCATAGCTACGGTAGCGATTGCTTCAGCGTCGTCACCAGATACGTAGAGGTTGAAGTTTTCAACATCAGCTGTGTTGATACTTCCAGCAAGGTAAAGGCCAAGTTCCTCAACTCCAGCTGCTTCAGTAGCAGAAGAGAGTTTGAACTTAGCCACGGTTGCACTGTCTTCTCCTACTTGAGGATTGTCCGTGTTACCATTCTTTTCAATAGTAACCGTTCCTGCATCCGTAGTAGAGATGGTGTGCTTATCAGCTTGAGCAGGGAAGTCCCCGTCAACAGTAGCACCAGCAGCATCTACCTTAGCAGCGCTTGCGATTTCAAGACCAATTTCACCGGTAGTAGTGTAGTCACCCATGTCCATACGAACAGAGATGGTTCGGGTTTCCCCAGAATCAACGTCAATGTTGTAGGTGAAGGTAGCTTCGTTGTCTGTAGAACTAATAGTAGTTCCAGCGGTCAAACGATTGCTTCCTTCGTAGAGGTACACTTGGTGAGTAGAAGCCAATGAAGTGATTCCGTAGTGGTGAACACTGAGAGAATCGACAGTAACGTCTCCACCGTTAGCAGTGAAATCCCAAGCAGCCAACTCTACAGAAGTAGCGTTAGAAGGGATGGTCATAGCATCAGGAGATTCGTCGCTAACTTCAACGGTAAGATCACCATCGCTGGTAGGATCTTCTTCCTCTTCATCGTCAGCACGATACTCAGGTTCCTGAGCTCGGTTAACCATAAGGGCTGCTTGACCACGAGTTACGTTGTAAGCAGGGTAGAAGTTACCATTGTCGTAACCGTTGATTACGCTCCAAGCCCACGCAGTACTTACGTACCAAGTAGCGCTTTCTTCGTACCAAGCTCCCTCGTCCACATCAGGGAATTCGTCGAGAGAAGCATCAACGTTAGCGAGACCGAAAGCTTCCACAGCAACCTTCGCAAATTCTGCGCGGTTCATGTAAGCATTTGGGTCGTATTCACCTGTAAGGTCTCCGTCAGCATCAGTGCGTCCGCTTACGAATCCGTAAAGCTCAGCAGTGTTAACGTAGTTTTCAAGTGAGTAGCTAGAGCTTACGTCAGTAAACCCAGCATCGTAATCTTCGTCTACAGCGTCCTCACCGAGGGCACCAAGTACGAGGATTTTCGCAGCTTGACCACGTGTAAGGTAGTCATCTACTCCGAAGTCACCATTGTCATAACCGGTCATCCAGCCTTCGTCTGAAGCTGCGTCAACTGCATCAGCCGCGTAGTGCGAGCTTGATACGTCGTCGAAACTTTCAGCAGAAGCAATTGATGTGAAGCTTACAAGAGAAGCCAACACAGCAAGAATGCTGAATCCAGCTATGGATTTTTGGATCTTTCGAAAAGCGAAAGAGATATCCATATATATAGGATTAAAATAAAGAGATAAAAACATCTGGGTCGTTCAGTACCCAGAAAACAGAATAAGCAACAATAAAAAGGCCAGAATAAGCTAAAAAAAGTTTATCCACCCCTTCGACCTAAAAAGGTAGTAGATCCATAAGTAACAGGATGTTTTTATTTTTCGCAGACCCTGAGGGGTCCGCGTGCCGTGATTTCAAGGAGCAAAGACTATAAGGATCGTAAGTAACGTAAGGGGCTCGTAATTGTCTTTTGTCTAGCAGACACTTTGTGTCCGCCTTGTGTCTACTTAAACGCGAGGAGTAGACATGTCGTTTCAGCTTCTTTGTTGACAGGACAGTTCATGTAGTGTGGTAGTCCCAAGGGGAATCGAACCCCTATTTCAGGAATGAGAATCCGGTGTCCTAACCGTTAGACGATGGGACCACAAGGGGGCGCTGATTTAAGGAACTTCGGACAGTTTATTCACTCTTGTCTAATCTTTCAAGATTTTAGTAGACAAAGTAGACGAGTACTTGACAAGTCGATGGCGACTATACACTACGACTCTGATAGGTGACCAGTAAAAATGTTGACTAATCAACATGCTATTCTCCTTTATTTCAAGGCATTTTTAGCACTATTCCCAAACAGATGTTTTATGATTTAACTTCGATTAACAAAATAATCTCCAATTTGTAAATAATCTTAGCCATCGGGTTTGTATAGGCGAAATCTGTCCACTCTAACAGGTTGGAAAGACTACTTCACAACCATTCCGCCTATACACGCAAATTCCGCCTATACACGCACTTTCATTCCGACTAATCAAAACCTTCTTTTAGCTTCAAACAAGCCATTATTATGGCCTTTTGCAGGAGTTAATCATTGAACTTGCTTTTTTACATAATTGTTTTATTTTATATATTGCTTTAAGTTGAATTTCCAATAAAGTGTTCGTATGAATGACTTTTACTCCGTACTCGGGCTTGAAAAAAACGCCACAGAAGTCGATATAAAGAAGGCGTATCGAAAAAAGGCTCAGCAGTACCACCCAGATAAAAACCCCGGCGATAAGGCCGCTGAGGCGAATTTTAAGGAGGTGCAGCAGGCGTACGACGTGCTTGGAGATTCTGGCAAGCGTTCTCAGTATGATCAGTATGGAAGTGCGGGGCCCGGCCAAGGATTCCCGGGTGGAGCGGGTGGTTTCGACCCGAATCAATTTGGCGGCTTTGCGGATATTTTTGAGAGCTTCTTTGGTCAGGGATTTGGCGGGCGCAGCGGCGGCGGACGAAAAGCGGGGCCTACGCGCGGCAAGGATATTGAAACGGACCTAACGGTGAAGTTTGAGGAAGCAGTTTTTGGAACCACCAAGCATTTGGAGATCACCAAGCCTGAGGTCTGCGACCATTGCAACGGGAAAGGAAATGAGCCGGGTACGACAATCAAGACATGTGCAGGGTGCCATGGACAGGGGCAGGTACGCAGCACTCGCCAGACTATTTTGGGCGCAATCAGCAGTGTACATTTGTGTCCACAGTGTCAAGGACGTGGCGAGGTTCCAGATCAAATGTGCACAAAATGCAATGGACAGACGCGTATTCGCAAAAGTGTGGAGGTGGACGTGAACATTCCCAAAGGCATTGAAGATGGCACGACCATTCGCTTAAAAGGAAAGGGGTCGGCGGGTGGGCTGGGCGGCGAGTACGGAGACCTGTTCCTGCATATTACGGTTGCGCCTCACCCAAAGTTTTCACGGGAGGGAAAGACCATTTACTCTGCAGAAACGATTCCCCTGGTGCAGGCCGTGTTGGGCGCCACGATTAAGGTGGATACCATTCATGGGAAGGAGCAGCTTAAGGTTCCGGCTGGGACTCAGGATGGAACGGTGCTCACTATTAAAGGAAAGGGCTCACCGTCTTTGAAGTCCGAGGCGCTGGGAGACCATAAGCTTACACTGCACCTGAAGGTGCCGGAGAAGTTGACGAAGAAGGAGAAGGAACTCTATGAACAGCTGGCTGAGGGCGCGGGCGTGGAGGTGAATAAAGGGACTTGGTTTTAAGAGTTATCCACAAGCGCTTTGTCGAAGATTGTGCAAAAGTTTTTGCGTGCGGTGGCGGCCATTTTAACCTGGAGAGTGGTCAAAAAAGCCTGTCGCTGAGGACAGGTCTGAATCGTCTACTTTTGTGTAATGGTGGGTCAGCCGGGAATTGAACCCGGGACCATTAGCTTAAAAGGCTATTGCTCTACCAACTGAGCTACTGACCCACGCAGTGGGCAAGTAGTACCCACGCGGGTATTTTATGGATCTAACCTGCAGGATGCAAGCTATTATTCGTTGCGCTGGAAAAGACTGACTACCACGATGGCCAGAACAGGTAGAGCGAACCAGATATTGTAGTTGTCGACGATGGTTTGGATGAACTGAGACTCCTGATAGAGATTGCTTTCGAAGCCGGCACGGATGCTGCCGGTAACGAAGGAACCGCCCGTGAGGTAAACCAAGATGGTGCTGACCATGAGACCGGCGTTGAGGAACCCGAAGCTCAGGTTACCGAGAATACGGGTCACCACGGATTGCTCTGGAGGCATATCCACTAAAAAGCCGCCCTTGATGGCGAGGATGACTATGGTGAGCACGAAGATGAAGATTTTTATGAGCACCAAGGCCTGATCACCCATTTCGCCCTGAAGCGTGGGCGCGGCCGGGAGGAGATAGGTTTGGAGCAGGTTACCAATACCGTCGGCCGTGAGGATGGCCATGTAGGTGGAAATGATCACCTTGAGAGTCTGGTTCCTTCCTATAATAAAGCTGTACGCGATAACGATCCCGAAGAAAACGAGAATGAATAGGTCCCAAGAAAGTCGAATGTTATCCACGGCGTGGGTGAATGAAGGCGAAGTTATTTTAACAAAAAGCGGCTGGATAACAAAGTTAATCTTATTACAGAGTGGTTCGCCTGGGTGACTAGTCGGAATTTTTGGATGTGCGTGTCAACTAGTCAGATTTTTGGTTTTGACTAGTCGGAATTATGCACAATTGAACCTGTGAAGATTTTTTTGACTAGTCAGAATGTGCATTTTGACTAGTCGGAATTCCGCCTATACAATGTTGTCTAGTTTTTGACTAGTCGGATCGGTTTTTTGCTTTACAATAAGCCACTTTTCGCCTATACACTTGTGATAAGGCGACACTATGTGTTCTAATCACCTTCCCAATGAATAAAGACTTTCTCACCTTAGAGGAAGCGGCTCATGCTTTGAAAAAGTCCACCCAGACTATTCGACGAATGATCAAGAAAGGTGAACTGCAAGCGCAACGGATCAAGACGCCGCAGGGCTTTCACTATGTTGTGAGGCGGGCCGAAGTGAGCGGGATGGCTGAAGCTGAACCGGAGGCAGAAATGGTGTTTTATAATTCGCCTATACAAAATGCGCTAGAGCCACAGGAGGATCAGGAAATTCCCGTGTTGATTAATCAAACTCAAATTCCGACTAATCAGAATGCAGTTGAGCCGCTCCCAGAGCCAGCTCAGGTACCCCTAGACAAAAAGGAGCCAGTTGTATTCTATTTTCCACCCCTCCCCCCTGCCCCATCCGTGGAGGCGCGGGACTTGCTACGGCTGATTGAACGGCAGCACAAGGAACATTTGGGACTGATTCGAATCATTGAAAGGCTCCAAGATGAGCTACGTCGTCAAGGAAATTGATTTGCAGCTGTGGGCCAGCGGTTTTAGACTGCTAGCGATTTCCTATTCACTACGGCCTGATGAAACTCTACGACAACCCCTGGGGATTTTCCGTTGAACATACGAATCCCTTTCAGCTCTTTTCGCTACTCCAAGAGGTGGCACAATCTGAGCAAAAGGCGCAAGACATTGTAGATTTGTCGCGTGGGGATCCCGGTTACGGGTTCAGCCCATCGGTGCGCGGACGGGAGTTTTTGTCGTTTTTGCTTTTTTTGGACACGAAGCTGAATCACTCCAAGCGTTTGTTCGCAACTTACAGCGCCGAGGATGAAAAGGAACTTTTGGAAGAGATTGCGGTGTTTGCGCACAGTGCGTACGTGCCGGCCCTGGCCACGCGGTATTTGGGGGATTTGAGCGAGTTTATTCAAAGGTGTATTCAGATTGCTGGAAGTGAAGGTGTGGAGATGCGGCCGTACGATGTGCTGCACGAGATCTTTAAACATTCCACTATTAGCGGCGGGACTTACCACGACCCACGAGGAGAAAAACTGGTGCGGATGATTGTTTCGTGGTGGCATAAGAAGAACGTGGCGACGGCGTTCAGCTATGAGGATTTGATTTTTACTTCCGGGGCGTCACATGCGATTGGAACACTTTTTAAACTGCTGGGCGAAGAAGGGCTGCAGTACCTCACCCATGGTGACAGCGTGCTCATCTCCTCCCCTGCTTACAACCCGTATAATGCGATTTTGCAGCACCGGGGCCTGCAGACCGTGAGCATCTCTATTAACCCTACGACCGGGAAAATTGAGGAGCGAAGTTTTGAGGTTTTGAAGACGGCCAAAGGTGTAAAACTGTTGGTGCTGATTGATCCGAACAACCCGACGGGCTTTTCCATGGACGACGAAACGATGGAGGTCTTGGCGAAATTTGCGAAAGAACAGGATGCCATCATTATTACGGATGAGGTTTACAGCGCGTTTTTTGAGGATAGAAAATCGATTATAGACCTGTGCCCGGAGCGTACGCTGCGCATTCAAGCACGATCGAAGATTGAGCGGAGCACGGGACTCCGGTTTGGAGATGTGCTGATTTGCCCGGAAGCCAATAAGTATTTGAGTGAAGTGCGTTTGAAAGATTTGCTCCGCGAAGGTCAGGACTTTAAGAAGGCGTTTATGTTTGCGAAGGGACCTGGCGGCGTGCATGGGGAATTCCAACACACCACTTTTGTAAGCGGGCCTGATCAGTACTTGGGTGCGGCGCACATTGTGCTCGGCGAAGACGAACGCAAAAAATATCGCGAAACCATGCGCAAGAACCAGGAGGTGTTTTGTAAGACACTGGGCCTCCCCCACAAAGGGAACCTCTACTACACCCTATTCGACATGAATGAAGTGCCCGATTGCAAAACCCAAGACCTCCCCCCAGAACAAAAAATCTACGACCTGGCGAAGTTGGGCGTTATTTACATTCCCGCCAATTTGTTTTTCTCCGAAGAAGACCGTACTTTGAAGTCCCGTGTGAACACGGTTCGCGCCTCGCTGGCGAATGGCACTCCCGATAAAATCAAACGTGCCGCTGAAATAACGCGGCAATACCTTACTCATTAATCCACCCTGCCCCATGTCACTTTTTGAAAACACGCTCAAGCAAATCCGAAAGGCTTCCCTGCTCATGAATCTGCCCGCGAACGTTGAGGAAGTTTTGAGTCATCCCGAACGCATCATTGAAGTGAGTTTGCCGGTGGTTATGGACAATGGACACCTTCGGGTTTTCCAGGCTTTCCGTGTACAGCACAACAGCATCCGTGGACCTTATAAAGGGGGTATTCGTTACCACCCACAAGTGGACATGGACGAGGTGAAAGCGCTGTCTACTTGGATGACCATGAAGTGCGCGGTGGTGGGCATTCCACTGGGCGGAGCGAAGGGAGGAATTGTGATGGACCCCAAGAGTTTGTCTGCGCGGGAGTTGGAAGCGGTGACCCGCGAGTACGCGCGTGCGATGACTCCGTTCATTGGACCGGAAATCGATGTGCCGGCGCCGGATGTTTACACGAATTCTCAAATCATGGCGTGGATTGCGGATGAATATTCCAAAATCAAAGGACACAACGTGCTCGGCGTGGTGACGGGAAAAGCTATTGAAACGGGTGGGTCTTTAGGACGTGACAGTGCGACCAGCCAAGGGGGTGTTTATATTATTGAAGAATATTTGCAGTCCGTTGGAAAACAGGCCGCTGGGATGACCGTAGCGGTGCAGGGATTCGGAAACGCGGGCTCACACGTGGCTCGGCTGCTTTCGGAGCTAGGAATGAAAGTAATTGCGATTTCCGATTCTAAGAGCGCGCTGCACTGCGCCGATGGAATTGATGCGAGTGCCGCCATGGTGTGCAAGTTGGAGAAAGGACAAGTGGGCGAATGCACGCCCGTGGGCGCGAAATGTGACATCATTACTAATGAGCAGTTGCTGGCGCTACCTTGTGACATTTTAGTACTGTCTGCGCTGGAAAATCAGGTTCGAGTGGACAATGCGGACAGTGTGCAGGCTCGTTTAATTGTGGAATTGGCGAATGGTCCTGTGACACCCGAGGCCGACGAAATTTTGGCGCGCAAAGGGGTGCCAGTGATTCCGGATATTTTGGCGAATGCTGGAGGAGTGACGGTGAGCTACTTCGAACTCGTGCAGAATCAAATGAACTACTATTGGAGTTTGGAAGAGGTTCTTGGAAAGTTGAAGCCCATTATGCAAAACGCCTGGCGCGACGTACACGGGAATGCGGTGAAGTTTGGGTGTACGTATCGTGAGGCGGCGTTCATTACGGCGCTGAGAAAGTTGGAGGCGGCGATTACGATGAGGAGGGGGAAGTAGGAAGTTTAATCTAAAGTTTTCTCATGACTATCACGAAGAAAGAGTTGGACCCATTTAATTGCCTCTTGTTTGATATTGCGGCTCATGTAAACCCTAAGCTTTTGAAAGATTCTGACCAATTTATAGCTCCACCCAATACTTTCGACTTTAAAAAACTGAAAGAATATCGTGGGCTACTTTCTTCTGTAGACTTTGCTGCAAAGAAAACTGCTAAATACGTTATTTATTTTTCTGAGTTTTATCCAGTTTCTGATAAAATCCCGCCCTATGAGGCTTTAGAGCATCATATCCACTCTTATCTTGAAGATCTTGATATTCTTGAGAATAAACTTGTGACTTTTTTAACCACTCTAAAGAACGATCTAAAACACGTATATCCTGACGAAAAATCTCAAGTCACAATGGAGTTTGAAGTAATTGTTAAAAAGATATCGAGGGCTTTTAATGGCGTGTCTGAATCCAGAAATCCTCATCATCACAAAGGAAGCAGGTACATGGACAGCGACTTATTAGAATCTCAGTTTGCTGCAACTATGCTTGGTTGGTCGCATACGTTTAACGATTTAATTACTGATGAGGGGAAAGAATACTTAAAAAAACAGGAAGTGGAGGGTTTTGAGAAGGCAAAAAAAATAAGAATTAAACAGGCTGAAGAGAATAGTGAAAAAATTACAAAATTATTAAACTGGCTTTTTAAGAGTCTTGATAAAACCATATATGAATTTCTCGGTATCAAGCATTCAGCGAAACTAATAGGTGCGAAGCAGAACACTAAGTAGATCAGAGGTCTTGCCAAAGCTTCCCACTATCGTCCAATTCACCGCCAGCGGTGAACTCCTCAACATCGGTAAATTCGCGCAAGGCGGTGACGACTTCCCTTGCATCGGCTAAGCAATAATGTAAAAATTCCGGCATGAAATACATCTATGCATTCGTCGAAGGGAATAAAGATATGAAAGATTTGCTGGGAGGAAAAGGTGCGAACCTCGCGGAAATGACCAATATGGGTCTGCCTGTGCCGCCCGGATTCACCATCACGACGGAGGCTTGTAACTACTATTTGGAGAACCACGACTACCCTGCTGGATTTTTTGAGGAGATGAATGAGAAGCTGGATGAGTTGCAGCACACGATGGGGAAAAATTTTGGCGATGGCAGCAATCCCCTGCTGGTTTCTGTGCGATCGGGCGCAAGGGTATCGATGCCGGGAATGATGGATACGATTTTGAACCTTGGGCTGAACGACCAAACGGTGGAAGGACTCATTGAAAAAACGCAGAATCCACGGTTTTCGTACGACTCGTATAGGCGCTTTGTGACTATGTTTGGAAACGTGGTTTTGAACATTCCGCATGACCACTTTGAAGAGGCACTTGAATCTGCAAAGAAGACAAAAGGCGTCACTCTAGACACGGACATGACAGCGGAGGATTGGAAGGCGCTCGTGGCAGTGTTTAAGCAAATTGTTTTGGACGCGAGTGGCAAGCCCTTTCCTGAAAATCCTATCGACCAATTGAAGCTCGCGATTTTGGCTGTGTTTAGTTCTTGGAATAGCAAACGAGCGATTACGTATCGCAATTTGCACGGCATGGCGCACAACATGGGAACGGCGGTGAATGTGCAATCGATGGTGTTTGGAAACATGGGAGAGGACAGCGGGACCGGAGTGGCGTTCACGCGAAATCCATCGACCGGAGAGAAGGAATTTTTTGGAGAATTTTTGTTCAATGCGCAGGGAGAAGATGTGGTGGCGGGAATCCGTACGCCCAAGAAAATTATTGAGATGCAGGAATCTATGCCCGCGATGTTTGACCAATTGAATGAGGTCCAAAAGACTTTGGAGAATCACTACCACGACATGCAGGACATCGAGTTCACGATTGAGTCGGGCCGTCTGTTTATGCTGCAAACCCGCAATGGAAAACGAACCGCGCGGGCGGCCGTGAAGGTGGCGGTGGACATGGTGGAAGAAGGACTCATTACGAAAACTGAGGCGATTCGACGTATTGATGCGAATCAGCTCAATGCACTTTTGCATCCGTTCATTGACCCTAAGGCGCCCAAGATTGTTTTGGCAAAAGGCTTGCCTGCGTCGCCGGGTGCGGCTGTGGGAAAGATTGTTTTCTCTGCGGATGAAGCGTACCGAATGGCGGAAGAGGGTGAAAAAGTGATCTTGGTGAGAAAGGAAACGAGCCCCGAAGATATTCACGGAATGCACTCGGCGCAGGGAATTTTGACTTCTACGGGAGGAATGACCAGCCACGCGGCGGTGGTTGCTCGCGGAATGGGAAAACCTTGTATTGCGGGTTGTAAAGAAGCGCACGTGGACGACAAAATCAAGACGCTGGAGATCAACGGACAGGTGTTTGGCGAAGGAGAAATTATTTCTTTGGACGGATCAACGGGCGAAGTGATGAAAGGCGAAATGCCAACGGTGGAAGCGGCGCTGACGGGAGAATTTGAAGAGCTGATGAGCTGGGCGGATGAGATTCGAACACTCAAAATACGCACGAATGCGGATACGCCGCACGATGCACAAGTGGCGCGCAGACTGGGCGCCGAAGGAATTGGGCTCTGCCGAACGGAGCACATGTTCTTTGATGAAGATCGCATTATGCTCGTGCGCCAGATGATTTTGTCTCAGAGTGTGGAGTCACGAAAGCGCGCGCTCGACAAATTGCTGCCGATGCAACGCGATGACTTTAAGGGGATTTTTAAGGCTATGGACGGCTTCCCTGTTACGATCCGTTTGCTCGACCCACCGCTGCACGAGTTCTTGCCAAATACTGAAGGGAAAATCAAGGCCGTGGCGCTAGAAATGGGTGTGGACTATGTGCAACTCCAAAAAATGGTGGACGCTTTGCATGAACTCAACCCTATGCTCGGTCACCGTGGAGTTCGTTTGGGTATCACCTACCCTGAGATTTATGAAATGCAGGCACGGGCGATTTTTGAAGCGGGCAAGGCGATGAGCGCCGAAGGCGTGAAAGTGATTGCCGAGATTGAAATTCCTCTGGTTGGACACGTGAATGAACTCAAAACCATGCGAACCTTGATTGAAAAAGTGGCGCAAGAAATGGGGCCGCTGAACTTTGAATGGAAAGTGGGGACCATGATTGAATTGCCACGCGCGTGTATCACGGCGCATCAGATTGCGGCGTTCGCAGACTTCTTCTCATTCGGAACGAATGACCTCACCCAGATGACTTTTGGAGTGAGCCGAGATGATGCCGGGTCGTTCTTGCCGTTTTATACGGAGCACAGCATTTTGACCGACAACCCCACTGAAACGATTGACCAGGAGGGTGTGGGAGAACTTATGAAAATGGCCGTGCAACTGGGACGCAGCGTGAAGCCAGACCTGGAAATTGGGATTTGTGGGGAGCATGGTGGCGAGCCCAAGAGCGTTATTTTCTGTCACAAAATTGGCCTCAACTACGTGAGCTGCAGCCCTTACCGCGTTCCCGTAGCTCGCCTTGCGGCGGCGCAGGCGGCGTTGTAGTATGTGCTCTTAAATATTAACATCTTGACCTATGGGACCAGATGAAGAACTGAAAAAATCGGAGACAGAGCTCAGCCCTTTTTCTCCTGAAGTTAGCCCTGAATTATCTGGTGAAAGAGCATCTATTCGTACTGCAGTTCGTGCTCGGGCTTTTGTCTTTCCAGAGGGTGTAGATGAAACAAACTATCCTCAGGCTTATGTCTATCCAGAGGGCGCGAATGAAAGCACGGCGATGCGACCACGGAAAGTTCGTGGTCGGGGTCGGGGTTTTGTCTTTCCAGAGGGCATGGATGAAAAGGACGCTTTGCGAATACGGCGTAAACTTTTTCCTGGCGCTTAAATTATCCTATCTTAACTAGATCCCATGGCTTTGGAAAGCTACGAACAGGTATTGGATGCGTTGGAAAAACAGGATATTGATGCGCTTGTCACCCTTAAGCCTGATGAGCTGAGAGCACTTGCGAAAGATAAGGGGACTTTAGAACGTCTAGGCGATGTGGATGCGGCTCGACGGCTTCTTGCAACTGCTGTTTTTTATTCTTATACAAATAGTCAGCTCGATAAAACGGGTGTGCCTCAAGTGGTTCGTGAAAATTTGAATTGGAAATTCGATTGGAGCACGGTGGCGTATGATGCGGCGGCTGGGAATATCTAAACTCGTTTTTCTATGTCAGAGTTGCGTAATGAAACATCACAGGAGTCAGAGCCCCATATCCCACCTTTTTTAGAGAATCCAGATTTTTCAACAGCAGGAATTTTGATAACAGTGGGCGGAGCCATTTGGACCTGTTTCAATGCTGCTCGAGTAAACGTTTTAGACTCAAGACAAAATCCAAAGGTGAATCGGCTCTATCCTCCCACGACAAAAGCTACTGCTCATAGCTCTCGTAGAGCGGCCTTCTTAAACCAGGTTTTTGTTGGGATTGGACTTAGTGCGATAGGTATGGGAGTTCGTACGATTGAAGCCCTCCCTGAGGCTAAATCTGAAGTCACTGAAGCTATACAGACTATTTATCTACGGTTAGCGTCTGAAGTTAATAGAGAGGCGCCTTGATTTTTTAAAAGGACCGAATACAATCCTAATGTTTCACCAAGGAGTCGTTGGACTTAAGATATTAACTTAAGGGTTGCGGCTCCATTTTTTGTAGCGATTTTTCTTGTTTCTAGTATGTTTTGTGTATAGTTGTAAGCATGGACGCTGTTAAGAAAATCATCGATGTATCGGGATGGCATCAAAGTGCCATGTCTGTTGGAGGAGGGACTAGAGATAAATTGGTGTTTCGTCGAACAAAATTTGGGAAAGTTTACTACATGGTAAAGGGGCACCAAAAAGACGTTGGTGAGCTGAGAGCAGAAGTTTGCGCATCCAATCTTGGTAGAATTATAGGTTTTCCTGTACAACAGGCACGTTTTTGTATTATTCCGGATTACGAAGCCTTGGGTTTTTCTGATCAAAGAGGCGTACTGATTAGACTCGATATTACTCGACAGAAAGATCCTCGGCGTAATATTTTTAAGGAAGACTTACTTCATGGGATGGACATTATTGCCTTGTACGATCCTGCTTTCCAAGCATTGCCAGATGAAAGAACACGAAGATCAGAATATAAACTAAGCAAGGTAGTGTATTCGTTAAGGAATTTTATAAGGCAAAATCCTTCGGCTAAAACCCTTTGGTACTCTTTTTATGAGTTAATGGTATTTGATGCATTGATTGGAGGGACAGATCGACATTACAGAAATTGGGGAGTGCTTGTTGACTCAGAAACTCGAAAATATACCAGATTTGCTCCTGCTTTTGACAATGGTATTAGTTTATTATGGAACACAGTTCATCATAAAACTTTTATAAATAGTGCAATTGATGGACACTTTGTTAAAAAAGCAAAGTCGGCTTTTAGAAAAGATGGCGGTGGGCAATATTCTCTTTTTGAACTTTGTGAGGAACTTGCCAAGTATCCAGAGATTACTTCAGAAATCATAGACGTGGTAAAAGAAAAAGTGTGTTTGATAACTGACTCAAAACTCAAAAAGGCACTTATCACTTATGTCCCTCATTCAAGTGAATTTGAAACTGAAAAGGAAATTTTGGCCTATTTGTTTGAGTATGTTAAAATGCGGTTACAAATTCTCAAGGAACTCCTAAATCGACTATAAAATGAATACAGCTCCAAAGTATATGATTTTTTATAGCAAAGACGGCAACAAAGAGCCAGTTGCACGATTCTATCGTGACAACGATGGATCATTTGTTTTTCGCTACCTGTCTATTAACAAAGTTGAATTTCCAGGTTTCCCTTTAAGGTCTGGCGAATATCGAAGTGATTCTCTTTGGGAAGCAATTGCTTTTCGAGTCCCTACTATGCTGAGGAAGCAAAATCCTAAGACTGATTTGGACGAACTGATCGCAACAACTTCTGGTCGTCTTGTTACAGATCACTTTGAATTCAGTACACAGATTTAGCCCCTCTTCCCCCAACTAAGCTTTTCACGGAGGAGTTTGTAGTAGTTGCCGCCGCCGCTGGCTTTTACGTGGGCGCGGATGAGGCGGAGTTTGCGGTGGGAGGCGCGGATTTTGATGACGTCGCCGTATTCCACGGGGATCATGACTTGGCCATCGATGGTGAGACCGATTTGGTTGTCGGCGTAACGGCGGTCGGTGTCGATGCGGATCGTTATTTGGCGGTTGCTGGGGACGATGATGGGGCGCACGGTGAGGTCGGCGGGACAGATTGGGGTGAAGACGAAGCCGTCGATGCGGGGATGGATGATGGGGCCGCCGGCGCTGAGGGAGTGACCGGTGGAACCGGTGGGCGTGGCGACGATGACGCCGTCCGCTTTGAACTCAATCATCTTTCTTTGGTCGATTTCAGCGTAGAGAGAGATGAGACGAGCAAAGTTACCCTGATTGATCACGGCCTCGTTTAAAGCCAAATGCGTGTCGATTTTTTGCCCTTTGCGGTAGAGGGTGGCGCGCAAGAGAAGGCGTTCGTCGATATGGTAGGAGCCGGCGAAGAATTCGTCGAGGATTTCGTAGACCTTGTTGGGATCTTGAACTTCGGTGTTGAAGCCGAGGGTGCCGAGGTTAACGCCGAGCACGTAGAGATTGCGGCGCAGTGGGAGATCGCGGACGATTTTGAGCAAGGTGCCGTCGCCACCGAGGCTGAGGACCAGATCGGCGTCTTTGAGCATTTGTGGACGGGTGGCTTCGTTTTTGTTGCCGAGGACTTTGCTGACGTGCTCGTCCCAGCTTAGGGAGATTTTTTGGGTGTCGAAATATTTTTTGAGTTGCTTCAAAAATTTGGCGTCTTCTTCCATCTTGGAGCGGCCGATGAGGGCTATCCTCTGGAATTTATTGGTGGTTTTTGCTTTCATAGAGACTAAGTATATGAAAATCCTACCTAAAGCGCGTATTCTTGTCACCCGGTTTCCCTATGAATCCAGGTTTGGCGGCGAGGAAGTTCACACCTTGCGGCTGATGGAAGAGCTGGACGACCGCGGACATGAGGCGTTCTTTTTGGGCAGCTGCCCTGTGCTGCTGGAGGAATTTAAAGAGCGAAAATTTGTGGCAAAATGGGCGAACTTGGCCAAGCCGCCGGTGAGCAAAGGGTGGCTGATTTTGTTTACTTTATTGTCACCGTTTTTGTTCGTGAAGGCGGGGATGATGCTGGGGCGGGCGAAAAAAAAGTGGGGTATCGACACGGTGTATATGTTGTCGTTTGGTGAGAAATTATTGATGACGCCGTGGGCGAAATTTTTCAAAATGAAGGTACTGTGGTTGGAACACGCGCGCATTGGAAACTGGCTCACAAAAAATCCATGGCGGCATGTTTATAAACGTTGGTCGCGGGGCGTGACGACCGTGGTGACTTCACGCGCGATGGTGAAACACGTGGCACCTTTTGCGAAGAAAATTGTGGCGATTCCGTGTGCGGTTATGCTGGATGAAGCGAGGCCTTTGCCGAAGGAAATTGTGGACTTTTTGGAGGGCGGTTTTAGTGTGGGAAGTGTGGCACGTTTGACAGCAGACAAGGGAGTGGACATTGCCGTCCATCTTGTCGACTCCAAACCTGATGTGAGGCTCATTTTGGTGGGTGACGGTCCACTCCGCAAGGACTTGGAAAAGCGAGCGGTGGGTGGACAAATTATGCTCGTTTCCAGCCTCCCCCGTGGACAGCTGACCAGCCTTTATAAGGCGCTGGATTTGTTCGTTTTGGCATCGACCGAATTCGACCCCTTTGGCATGGTGGCGGCGGAGGCCATGAGCGTGGGAACGCCGGTGCTCATGACGAGCAAATGTGGAATTTCGGAGGACCTGCACAATGACCGTGAGGCGATGATTGTGGAGCCCAAACGGAGCGAACTCGACAAGGCTTTGAAGAAAGTTTTGAAGCACCCGGCTTTGCTGCGCGAGCTAGGCGAACACGGCCAAGGTTTTGTGGAAAAACACTACCGCTTGGAAACCATGGTGGCACGATTTGAAGCACTGTTGACTAATTAATATTTTAGTCGTAGAATAAGCTTCTTTCTAAACATCACATGGAGCTATCAAGAAACATCGACGGACTCTTTAATCTTGCGGCGGAAGCGGGCCAACGGGCACTCAACCCTGCCCTGCTTGCAGCCATGCTCGGCACGCAAGTGGGATGCGGACGTTTGCACGACGCAGACGAGGTGCCTGCTATTATTTGTGCGAGAAACTTGCTGGAGGCAGACGCGGACCGCGGAAGCGAGCTCGTTGAGTTGGCGGACGGGGCGGATGCGGGCACTCAGGAAATAGATGGCGACCTCAAGCAAACTCGGAACTACATAGCGGTGGACCCTCAAAGTTTGGACCCACACTCGAGTGACCGAATGAATGAACTCCTGAAATGGCATTTGGTGGGCTTTGCCTATGAAGCTGAAAAAGGTCTCTTGGCATCTTATGACGATGCAAGCCTTGTGGGAGCAACGCTCTCGGATGACTGCTCCGGTGGAAACTTTTGTGCGAGCATTGCTCCCGAATGGGACGGCGAAAGCACCTTTGTGCTTACGGACACCTGTGAATACGTGGTGGGAATCGACGGACAGCCTGAGGATACTTTCCCAGCGCTTAACGAAGATGATTCAGAATAAGCTGAGCAGAACTTTGCCAAGAGAAGTGACGAGCGCGGTTTAGGCCGCGCTTTTGGTAAAGCATGGCGACCTGAGGTTTGAGAAGCTCGGTGATGGCCTCGGCGAGGGCCTGGGGACTTTGGGGATCGACTTGAAGCGCGGCGTCACCAACAACCTCGGGAAGGGAGGCTGCGTTGCTGGTGATGACGGGACAGCAGCAGGCCATGGCTTCGAGGGGCGGAATTCCAAACCCTTCGTAGAGTGAGGGGAAGATGAGCATTTCGGCGCGGGAATAGAGTTCGTTGAGTTGGTCCACACTCACGTAGCCCAGGAAGTGGATGCGGTGTTTGAGGGCAGCTGGCACGGCTTTGTAAATCTGTGAGGTCTGCCAACCGGCGCCTCCGGCAATGACCACGTGGAGATGAGGGTTTTCGTCGGCGAGAAGGGTGAAGGCTTCAAACAGCAGTTTAAAATTTTTGCGGGGGCTGAGGGTGCCGACGCCCAGTAGGTAGCTGGCGGGTAGGTCCATTTTTTCGGAATCCACCTTGTGAACCTCGGGGGAAACGGCGGGCGAGGCGATGAGTACGGTTTTTTTGTGGGCTTCGGGGAAGAGGGCGGCCAGATCGTGGGCAGTGTTTTGGGACACGCAGACGATGAAGCGGCTTTTGCGAACGGCGCGGCGCAGGGTGAGGCGTTCTATAAAGGTAGGGATTTTGGCGTGCGTACTCGAGTGGAGGAAGGCGATGAGATCGTGGACCACAATGGCCACCTTTTGGCTGGCGGGCGCGAGGGCGGCAAAAATGAAACTGGTGGGCGCGAGGAACAGGCTCACGGGATGGTGGCGCAAATAGCGGCGCAGACGTAAATGCCACCAGATTCCCTTGCCGTCTATCACAATTTGACTGACTTGATCGGTGTGAGGAAAGGCGGGATTGGGTTTCTTGGTGAACAGATAAATATGCAGATCCTTGGGGGCGTTTTCTAGAATGGCCTTGGTGATTTCGAGAGTGTAGCGGCCTTTACCGGCTCCGTTTTCGTTGGCCTCACGGATGTCGATGCCTAAGCTTTTTGTTGCCATGGGGAAGCTCCTTTGATAGATTAACCTTACATTTCCCCGTCATTATGTCGCTAACCCAAAGGCTTAAACAAGGCTTTCTGCGTTTACCCCCTATGAAGAAGGTCATTTTGATCTCCAGCTTCACTTTGTGCGCGAGCACGGTGATGCCTTGGTACGATCAAAGAAACAACTTCGGAGTGGGTGACACCTTCATTGGAGTCCAAGGTCCGCTTTTTGCGGTGGGCTTGGTGGTTCTGGGATGTGGGGCCGTGAGCTTTTTCAATATGTTTTTACCTCTGATGGGGCGGAATTTCTTTGATTTGAAACGCAAGTCCGGCTCCCTGGGTTTGACGCTAGGAACTCAGGCGCTTTTGCTGCTTTTGGTGGCGAATTCAATTTTCTACCATCCTGAATTTGCAACGACTATCAATAATAAGGGAACCCGTTTTGGGATGATTGTGGCTTTTCTTTCGATTGGCGCACTGATGATCTCTGGATGGTGGACTCGCCGCAAGGAAAAGGCGGAACAGGGAACACTCGCCTCTGGAGAGGGAGAAGAACGTGAAGATGATTTGGAGGATGCTTACGTGGCGCCGGTAACCTCGAGCCGACCTTTGTACGAACCTACTCAAGAACGACCACAATATGCGGCACCTCGTGCGGTTGAGCCTACGCCTGCTCCAACGGCTCCTGTAGATCCACTCACCTTGGACGCCAAGACTCGATACAAGATGCTTCAATCGCAAGGACGCTACAGCTCAACGGCTCGCAACAATTTGTGGGGCAGCGGAGGTGGAAGCGCCTACGGCCGCAGCAATCGTGACGATAACCAATAACAGGCTGCATATATGACCGAAACTGAAGTAGTTGCCGCTGAAAATCCTATCTTGTTTTACTGTAGGAGCTGCAAAAAACTGGTGGATCAGCCTGAGAAGAAAGGCAACAAGTACGAGTACACCTGCCCCGAGTGCAAGGAATCCCGTGTGGCTTTTGGAACCCAAAAGGCGATTTGTGATTTCTTTCAAGTAAACCCACCGAAGAAAAATGCTTGATCGTATTGATTACACCGCTCTAGATAAGGCCAAAAATGCGTTTATTGAGGCGAGCAAGAAGACCGCGGGTTTTGCGAGTGGCTTTGGAAAAATGCCGGGCGGTTTTGGCAGCAGCGCGAATGTGTTTGCACTCGATTTGAAGCCGTTTGCTGGAGCCGAGTCTTTGTATATGACGCTGCTACCCGAAGGATTGGGGACGGCGGATGATGCAAGGCCTGCAGATTTGTCTTCTGAGGAGCTCGTGCGATTTTGGAAGAACATTGGAGGGAAGACCATGTCGACGCTTACGAACGACGCGGCTTCCAGCGGAATGCAGACGGTTTTGATTTCTTTGTACCTGCCTAGTGCTCTGCCTGAGCGAGTGTTTACGGACGAATTCATGAGCGGATTTTTGGACGGATTTGTGGAGGGGTGTAGACAAGTGGGATGTGTCTATTTTTCAGGAGAAACCCCGCAATTGAAGGGCAAGTTTTTGGAGGGCGCTTTGGACATCGCGGGCGCACTGTGGGGAGTGGTGCCGGCCGGTTTGCGGCCCGTTGATTCGAGCGAAATGAAGGCCGGAGATTTTATTGTGTTTGTGGAGAGCAGCGGACCTCATGAAAATGGATTCACTACGTTAAGGGACTTGGCTGGTCGTTTGGAAGGTGGTTACCGAGCGAAACTGCCAAGCGGGATGGAATACTGGGAGGCGATCAATCAACCGGGGCATTTGTATACTTCCTTGGTGCAGTCGATTATGAAGGCTGGCGTGCGACCTTCGAATGTGGAGCCTATCACCGGACATGGATGGCAGAAACTCATGCGGCCTAAACAGGCGTTTAGATATGTGATTGAGGAAATGCTGCCGGTGCCAGAGGTGTTTACGTTTGTGGAGGAGGCTAGCGGTATGACGAAGGAGCTGATGCTGAAAACTTTTAACTATGGAGTGGGTCTGGCGATTTATGTGCACACTAAGCAAGAGGCGGATGGCGTGGTGGAGGCGGCTGGAGAGCTAGGGCTGAAGGCATGTGTGGCGGGACAGGTGGAAGATGCGGAGGCGCGGGAAGTGGTGGTGAAGCCACTCGGGATTACTATTAAAGGAGAGGGGTTTGAATTAGGGAAGTAATTATGGACCTCTCACAAATTCTCGGCGGGCTCTCTGGACTGATGCTGATCGCGGCGTATGTGCTTTATTTTAAGCAGGCGCTGAAGGGGGAATCGAAGCCGAATCCGGCATCGTGGGCGATTTGGATGGTGGCGGGGCTGATCAATGCGTTTACGTATTTCACGGTGGTGGAGGGAAATGTGTGGCAGAGTTTTTGTGTGAGCATGGAAGCGGTGGGCGTCGTTTTGGTGTTTGGCTATGCTCTGGTGAAGGGAAAGTTTTCACGAGTGAGTGCAGTGGAAATTTTGTGCTTTTTGATGGCGGTGGGAGTGGGAATTTTTTGGCAGGTCACGTCGGACGATCGAATCGCGAACCTGCTGCTCCAGAGCATTTATGTGATTTCATTTGTTCCGACGGTGGTTGGCTTGGCGGCGGGACGCGGAAAAGAGAATCCGGCTTCGTGGAGTGTATGTGTACTCGCGTATTTTTTGTCGATTCTGTCGCTCGTGGCGGGGCAGTCGGGGGATTGGATTGCGTTTGTGCATCCGGTGGTGAACGGGGTCATTGGGAATGGACTGGTTGCATTCTTGAGCTTTAGAAAGAAATAGTGGTGGCTAGGAATATTTTGGAAACATTGTAAGATTCACCCCCGGGGGTGAAATGGGCGACTTTTGGAGTTTTTGTAAACTGGGTTGTGAACAAGTTTTGCACGGAGGGCTGCGACGAATTCAGGAAAATGTCAGGAAAATCCTGCTAGGGTTTTTGTATGCAGACAACTAAAAAGAAAGACTCTCCGCTAAGTTGTGGCATATAAACCACGGGCCGATAAGTCTTTCTGTCCACATTTTATTACTAAGACTTAAAAAGTCAAACCCCATAAAAATATGAATATTCAAAAACTACACATTTCGGACGCGCGGTATCCAGAGAGGCTCAGGGAGTTTTTTAATCCGCCGCAGGAACTTTATTACATCGGGGATTTGGCGGCGTTGGAGCGGCCGCTGTGCGCGATTGTGGGGACGCGGCGAATGAGCGCGTATGGGGAGGCACAGGCGTTTAGATTTGGGAAGGAGCTGAGCGAGCGTGGGATTTGCATTGTAAGTGGGCTCGCCTACGGAATAGACAAGGCGGCGCACGAGGGGGCGCTGGACGGGCCGGGCGGAACGGTGGCGGTGCTCGCGCAAGGGTTGCCGGACATTCAGCCCGCCGCGCATCGGGATTTGGCGAGAAGGATTGTGGCGAAAGGCGGGCTGCTGCTGAGTGAATATGCGGCGGGCGTGCAGACTTATAAAAGCGATTACTTGGTGCGGAATCGAATCATTGCGGGGCTGTGCAGGGCAACGCTGGTGGTGGAGGCGCCGTTTAAGAGCGGGGCCATGAATACCGCAAAGCATGCGTATGATAATGGACGCGAGGTGCTGTGCGTGCCGGGGCGGATTGGGGATGAAGTGTGTGAAGGAACGAATGCGCTGCTGCAACGGGGCGCGCACGTGGCTTTGCATCCTAAAGATATTGCGCAGGTTTTGGACGTGGCGTGGACTGCGCAGAAAGTGAAACTGGAAGGGCTGGCGGCGGAACTCTTTGCAGAACTGCGAAAGTCGCCGCGGTCGCCGGCGGAACTGGGTGAAAAGTTTGATCGAATGGTGGAGCTCTATGAGGCGCTCGGCGAACTGGAGCTGCGTGGGCTCATTCGCTTTACGAAGGATCTTCGTTACGCGGTGGTGGCGTGACGGTCCAGGTTTTTTCTTCCTCCTTCATGCGGGCTTGCGTGCGGTGGATGGAAATGTCGGCCACGCGTTCAACCTCGTTGAGGGTGGTGATTCCGCGGAGTACTTTGAGGGCGCCGTCTTCACCGATGGTGAGCATTCCCTGGCTGCGGACGATGCGGAAGAGTTCGGTGGTGGATTTTTCGGCGAGGATGGCTTCCTTGAGCTCATCGCTGTTCACAAACATTTCGGCAATGGAAAGCTGACCGAGGAATCCAGTTTTGCTGCATTTTTCACAACCGGGCGCATCGGGGAGCGTGGGGGGAACGGTGAGTTCCAGAGTGGGATTCGCTTCGTGGATTTGGGTGATCACATCTTGGAGCACTTTGCGTTCGGATTCGGTGATGGGTTTTTGGACCACACAGAAGCTGCAGACTTTGCGGACAAGGCGTTGGGCCATCACGATGCTGAGAGCGGGCGCGATCATGAAGGGTTTGAGCCCGACGTTGAGGAGTCGTGGAACCGTTTCGATGGCGGAGTTGGTGTGCAAAGTGGACAGCAGAACGTGCCCGGTGAGTGCGGCTTGCGCGGCGGTTTCGGCGGTGTCGAGGTCACGGATTTCTCCGATCATCACGATGTCGGGATCTTGACGCAGGATGGCGCGGAGGCCGGATCCGAAAGTGTAACCACGTTTTTCATTGATCTGACTTTGAGTGATTCCGCTGAGGTGGTATTCAATTGGATCTTCGAGGGTGATGATTTTGCTGTCGGGCTCGTTGAAGGCCGTGAGCATGGAGTAGAGCGAGGTCGTTTTACCGGAACCCGTGGGCCCGGTTACGAGGATCATTCCGTTGGGAATTTCGAGCGCTTCGTTGAGGATTTCCAGATTGCGGCCTTCAAATCCAAGCTCTTCAAAGGTGAGGTTTTTCTTTTTGGAATCGAGGAGACGACACACAAAGCTTTCGCCGTATTCCGTGGGGATGGACGACACACGAACGTCCACTTTGCGCTCGTTCACGTTGAAATAATAGCGTCCGTCTTGCGGCACGTTGGTGATATTGAGGCGCATCCCCGATTTGTATTTGAGCTGATTGTTGAGGTAGCCGTAGGTTTGCAGATCGAGTTCGAGCACCTGTTGGAGCACGCCGTCGATACGGAAGCGCACGATGACGCGTTTTTCTTCGGGTTGGTAGTGGATGTCGGAGGCGCCGGTTTTGAGGGCACCCACGCTGATGAAGTTCAGGGCTTCTTCGGACGTAACGGTTTGAATTTTTTCACGCAAAGCACCCAAGTTTTCCACTTCGGCTTGGTAGGAAGCGATGTTTGCTTCGTCGATGATGTTTTGCGTCTCGATGGCGGTTGGGACTTCATCCTTGTAGGCGAGCAGGGCTTGGCGGAGGCCGGTTTCGCTGGCCAGGTTCACGTTGATGGCGTAGCCCTCTTCCTTGAGTTTTTTAATGAGCGTCTGAGTCTCGGGACTGGTTGGGTGCACCAAGGCGAGGCGGAGTTTCTTTCCCACTTTGAAGAAGGGAATCACGAGGGCCGCGTTGGCGTCTTTGCCCAGAATCACTTTGAGGTGATCGGGGTTGATGTGCACCTGCGCGATGTCGATGTAATTCATTCCCATTTTCTGGGCGCGCTCGGCGGTGGCGCGTTCTTCAAACTCGCGATTTATGGCCGTGAGCGGACTTGCTCCAGTAGCGGCGGCCATGGCTGCGCCGGCGTTGGTTTCGATCTTGGAAGTGGAGAAGTTCTGATCAGCCATAATTTAATCTGATTATTATATCACAAAAAAGACCCTTTTTGAAGGGCCTTTTTATCTGATGAAGGAGGGGGCTTAGATGTTCTTCACCGCTTTCACGATTTCTTTCGCTTCGTCTTCGGAAATTCCGTCGACTTGCATGAAGTCTTTTACAGAGAGACCCACGAGCTGTGGAACCTGTTCTAGGTTCACAGAAATGAGTTTTTCCTTAACGTCTTCTGGAAGATCGAGCTCAGAAACCATGAGGATCTTGGCTTCCTTAGCTGCAGCGGCTGCAACCGCAGTGGCGGCTTTGCCTTCGGTGGTCGTTGGGTGAGCTCCAGCAGGTTCCGTGGTGTCGAGGATGTCGATTTCCCAACCTGTTAAATGAGAAGCCAGACGAACGTTTTGTCCGCTCTTACCAATGGCGAGGGCGCGTTGATCTTGAGTTACGTAGACTTTAGCGAGGTGAGCCTTTTCATCGAGCTCCACTTTGCTGATTTTTGCAGGTTTGAGAGATTCTGCGATGTACTTTTGTGCGTCTTCACTCCAAGGAATGATGTCGATACGTTCTCCCGCGAGTTCATGGGTTACGTTTTGCACACGTACTCCGTTTTGCCCCACACAGGCTCCGATTGGATCCACTTGAGGATCCTTTGAGCTAACCGCTACTTTACATCGAACTCCAGGTTCACGAGCCACTCCCTTGATGATAACGGTTCCTGTTTTTACTTCAGGAATCTCGAGTTCCATGAGCTTTTCAACGAGCTTAGGATGGGTTCGGGAAATGAGGAGTTGAGGGCCTTTGGTCGTCTTGATCACTTTATCGAGGTAGAGCTTGATGCGTTGACCTCCGTAGTATTGCTCGGTTGAGATCTGTTCGCGGGCAGGAAGCAGGGCGGTGGTTCCACCAAGTTCCACATAAACCTGATTGTTGTCCACACGGTGGATAAGCGCGTTCACGAGTTCGTTTTCACGGTCCTTGAAGAGCTCGTACATGTAATCCCTTTCTGCTTCTTGGATACGTTGGATGATCACCTGTTTAGCGGCCTGAGCAGCGATACGTCCGTAAGACATAGGAGTCACTTCCATGCGCACTTCTTCCTCAAGTTTGATGTTTTTGTTGAGCTTTTTAGCGTCGTCGAGAGTGATTTCTCCATCTGGATCTTCAATCTTATCCACAACCTTTTTAACGATGTAGATCGTGGTATTCTCGGTTTTTGGATCGATTTCCACTTCGATATTCTGTTCCTTGTTTCCGTAGTCCTTTCGGTACGCGGTTCGGAGGGCAGCTTTTACGATGTCCATGATGATATCTTCAGGCAGATTCTTCTCGTTGCAAAGGAGTCGAACCGCTGCCATAAACTGTTGATGCATAGGTTTGGGGTAAGGAAAAGCGGCAGGATAGAATCCTACAATGCTTATTCAATTGATTTGTAGCTGCACTTTATGACTTTTCGTCGCTTTTGGCAAGTTCAAAGATGATTTCAGGAGAGAATCCGCGAGAAGCCAGGAAGGATGCCCGGCGCTGATAGAGCTTTTCGGACGGCACTTTGGCGAAGCGCTTTGCCGCGCGCTTCAGGGCTTCAGCTGCCAGGTCGCGCTCGGAGATTTCGGCTTCTTTCCAGAGGGTTTCCGTCTCTTTGAAATCGATGCCTTTCTGCTGGAGGCGGCTGGCGAGTTTGTAGCGACCTTGAAGCTTGAAGCGCGTGGCTTCTTCAATGGCGTGGCGGACGTAGGCGTCGTCGTTGATGAGATTGAGATCTTGGAGACGCAGGAGCACCTGGTCTTCAAGCTGCGGGGTGTGGTTGGAACGTTTCTTCAACTTTTCCCGCAGCTCGAAGCTGGTGTGGGCCCGACGAGACAAGGCTCGCATGGCATAGTTCATTAGATCTCGGTAGATCGGGTCTTCCATGTGGCCGAAGGAGGTTAAGCCAATGAAGCGGCTACTTTTTCACGAATGAGTTTGTCGAGTTCTGCGACCATTTTTGGATTCCCCTTCAAGTAGTCTTTGCTGTTTTCACGGCCTTGGCCGAGACGAGTCTCGCCATAGCTGTAGAAAGCTCCTGCCTTCTTTACGAATTCGTACTTGGCTGCAAGGTCGAGCAAGTCGCCTTCACGGGAAATTCCTTGAGCATATAGAATGTCGAATTCAGCGGTTTTGAAAGGAGGTGCAATTTTGTTTTTCACTACTTTTACACGTACACGATTCCCCACGAGTTCTTTGCCATCGGTGGCATTTTCGTTGGTACCTTCAATGGTTCCAATGCGACGGATGTCGAGACGAACGGAGGCGTAGAATTTGAGCGCTTGTCCGCCGGTGGTGGTTTCGGGATTTCCGAACATCACTCCAATCTTCATACGAAGTTGGTTGATGAAGATCACCATGCAGTTGGATTTGCTGATGACTCCGGTAAGCTTACGAAGGGCTTGGCTCATGAGACGAGCTTGGAGACCCATTTGGGCATCTCCCATTTCTCCTTCGATTTCTGCCCGTGGTACGAGTGCCGCAACGGAGTCAATTACAATGATGTCTACTGCATTTGAACGAACCAAGGTTTCGGTGATCTCGAGCGCCTGTTCTCCCATATCTGGTTGAGAAAGGAGGAGGTGATCGGTATCGACACCAATTTTACGAGCGTACACAGGGTCGAGTGCATGCTCGGCGTCTACGAAGGCTGCGGTTCCACCGGCCTTTTGAATTTCTGCAATAACGTGCAGAGCGAGGGTGGTTTTACCAGAACTTTCTGGCCCATAAATTTCAATCACGCGTCCTTTAGGTAGTCCGCCGCCGAGGGCGAGATCTAGGGAAAGGGACCCAGTAGAAACGGTTTCAACGTCCATGTGCTTGGACTCGCCGAGCATCATGATTGAACCTGTACCGAAGTTTTTCTCAATCTGAGAAAGAGCTAATTCGAGAGCTTTTTTGCGGTTCTCGTTACCCGCATCTTCTTTCGCTGTCATAGTGTGGAGGGTTAAAAACTAAGAAGCTTGTGCCGAGTATAGGTGAGTGCGCACTCACCGTCAATAGAATTGTTAAAATTCCTCGGCGAAGCCTTATGTTAGCGCTTCTTTTTAGCAAAGTCCTGACAAAAACCTGAAATTTTTGGGGGAAATTTTGCGAGTGTTTGTTGGTGTTGACAAGTCCTTTCGGCATGTTAATCTTTCCCCGATTTCCATTTTTAACCTTCGTTTTATGGCTTTAGATAAAGGTTCAGTCGTTCCAGAAGATCACCGAATGCCTAGGAGAAATGTAAAATTTCCTGCAAGTGATGCTTTGACAGTGACTCGGCAAGATGTGTTGGACTCGGCTACATTTCTAGCTTTGGATCCAAAGACGGCTAATGAAGCTAAACCGGCGTTGATTTCAGTGGAGGGTGGCGAAGCTCAAAAGGGTTTCCAACTTCCAGATGGTAGAGTCGCTGTTGTGGCAGGTTTCGATAAAACGGCCTTTCTCTCCAATGGAACTATAGATGCAAGTCGAGCCACTTTCCCTATGTCCTCTCCTAATGGAAAGCATGTGTATATGGACGTGGATCAAGCTACTCAGGCAGCGAGGCACGGAGGTTTTAGGTCAGCTTTGATATCAGCTGAGGGCAATGCCGGCTACAATAAGGTTGTTACGCCTGATGTGCATCCGACTCTTGATCCATATTTCGAAAGATCTCGAGCCAACTAAAGCTTATAGAGTTCCTGTGCATGGTCTATTTACAAGGCCCACAGGTCATCTTGAGTAGGAGGTTTTTAGCCTAGCACTGTTTCTTCCCAATCACTCTGATTTTTATATGCTTGTTTGAGAGCTGTCCTAATATCCTCTACATTAAGACCTACTGCATTGGCTAGTTCGGGCAAATTTACGTCTGGAATTCCGTGATGGTAACCATTCCAAAACAGACGTTTTTCTTTTTCATCATGGAATTTCCTGCCCGTCTCCCGATCAAGTTTCAAAAGTCCAGGGACGGCAGCCAATGCGTCGTTCTCGTGGACGGGAAGTTCTGTTGTAGGATAGGTCTTTGACATTTTAAATGCTTAAATGAAGGCTGATTTATAATCCTTTTCTCTATCTGCGTCAAGCCGCCCACAAGTCCTGCGCGTGGTGGTTTGCAAATATATTCGTGGCGAGCACGTCTTCAATATTGGCTGGGCCGGAAACTTCCCAGAACCAACCTTGGTGAATAGTTTGGTGGAGGCGGGCGGATTTGCTAGCGCCGGCGGCGTCTTCTTTGTCGCGGACTAGGAAGTAGTGGCAGGCGTCGCGTTTTGGGAAAGCTTGGCCGTCTAAAACCGTGTCTACTTTTTCTTTATTAAGATTGAGGAGTTCGCCGGAATTGATGAGCGCGGTGGCGAGGGTGGCTTGGTCGCCGGAGGAGGCGATTTCGTAATGTGTCCACTTTCGGATCTGCACATCCAGGCCACGGTGGCGAAGCGCATTTTCGATGGTTTGAGCCTCGTTGTCGGTGATTTTGAGCTGCACGTAGAGTTCGATGGTGCCGGGCTTGTGCGCGTACAGCGTGAGCGCGGGTTTGGCTTCGTCGAAAGTGAGTGGGGAAAGTTCGCCCGTTTGTGCAGGATCACTTTCGCGTGCCTCCATATACTTACGCATGGAGGTGAAAATTCTTGGCATGAGCGCAGACGGCGCGCGTTCGGGATGTGGCATGATGGCCATCACGTTTCCGCGCGGATTGCAGATGGCGGCGGCGTTATCGAGGGCGCCATTTGGGTTCACGGGAAAATTGGGATCGGTCTGGCCGTCTTTGGTGGAATAGCGGAAAACGATTTGTTTATTTTCTTGAAGTTTTTCGAGGAGGCCGGGGATGCTTGTGGTGAAACGTCCTTCGCCGTGAGCCACCGGAACTTGCTCCACTTCGCCACCGGCGTAGTCGAGGGTGAAGGCACAGCGAGCGGGGGCATCGCAGCGAACGTGTACGTTTTCGTTATAAAATCCCACGCCCAGAATTTCGCCATTTTTCACGCGTTTGTTACGCGCCAAAGACATCAGGAGTTTGTGATTTTCGCCACCCGGAACGAGTCCGGATTCCACTAGAATTTGTGCGCCGTTGCAGATTCCCAAAACGGGTTTTCCGCTGTCCGCTTGGCGACGGATTTCTTGCATGATGGGGTCCATGGAGGCGATGAGTCCACTGCGTCCACGGTCTTCATATGAAAAGCCTCCGGGGATCACAAAGCCGTCGAAGGCATTGAGACCAGCGGGATCTTGATTCCATCGAAAAAATTCTGCTTCGATTCCGGCATCTTGCAGCGCACGAAGCGTTTCGTATTCAGAATTTATTCCCGGAAATTGGAGGACGGCGACTCGGGTCATGTGTTTATATTGATGTGGCTTGCGCCACGTTATTTATAGGCTCAGCTCCGCTGAGTGTGTTACGAAGTCCGTTCAGCCAAGTGTCGATGACTTGGGCTTTGGGAAGTGAGATTAAGGTTTGGCCCTTGTGAGTGAGCGTGAAGGTTTGGTCTTCAGTCGTTTCTCCCAGACACACTGTTTTCACCTCATTGTCGGCACAGAGTTTTTCGAATTCTGCTCCGCGAGGCGCCACAATTTCCACCACGAAGCCGCCGGTTTCGCTGAAGAGCAAGGCGTCGGGGCGGAGTTCACCGGCTTCACTGAGATCTGCGGTGAGCCCAAGCGTTCCTTCCCCGCGTCCACCCGCCATCATTTCGGCGAGCGCTATGGCGAGTCCTCCGTCAGAAATATCGTGGCAGGCCAGGGCCATGCTGTGATCGATGGCCATCAAAATGGCGCGGAGTTCTCCTTTAACTGTTTTGAAATCGGGCGCGGGCACGTTGGCGCCCAAGTGTCCGAGTTGGCGGTAGTATTCGCTGCCTCCGAGTTCATTTTTGCGCAGGCCGAGCAGATAGATTTTTGAGCCCGCTTGTTTGAACTCCATGGTCACGGCTTTATCGGTGTCTTCGATTCGCCCCAGAGTTCCAATGACCGGAGAGGGAGCGACGCTGCCGTTTTTCGAGTGATTATAAAGAGACACGTTTCCGGAAACCACGGGGAGCGGCGTGTTGGGGTAGCTGAGGTGCCCGACGCCTTCGAGCCCTTCTTTGATTCCACGGATGCTTTCCACGAGTTCCCACATTTGTTCAGGATCTTCGGGGTTTCCAAAATTGAGACAGTCGGTGACGGCCCACGGTGTTGCACCGATTGCGGCCACGTTTCGCATGCCTTCCACCACGGCGTTCACGCCGGCGAGGTAAGGGTTGATTTTTCCGTAGCGAGGGTTGGAGTCCACACTGAGTGCGGCGCCCACTTTGTGGATTTCTGGGGCTTCTTCACGGTTTCGGAAAGGCTGCAAAAGCCCTGCGTCCGCCATTCCCGGCTCGAACACCGTTTGGCCCTGCACCACCTTGTCGTAGTTTTCAAAAATAGGTAGGCGGCTGGCGATGTTTTCGCTGCCGAGGACTTTGAGGAAAATTTCGGGCAGGTTTGGTTGGTCGAAGCTTGGTTCGGTGAAGGTACGGGCGGGCGCTTGGAAAGGCCGGTTGTACTGCACGCCTTCTGTGACTTGGGAGGCGGGCGCGTCCACCAGAATTTCGTCGCCGAAGCGAACGGTGTAGTTGCCTTTTTTTACTTTTCCTACGAAGCTGGCGCGGGCGCCGAGCGAAACGTTGGGAAGGTCCCACTCTTTATTGTAATGGTCCAAAATCATTTGCGTGAGCGAAGGATCACAAACCCAGCAAAGTCGTTCCTGAGTTTCGGCGCAGGCGATCACGGCGGGCGGGAGGCCCGGGTACGCGGTGTGCACGAGTGCCAGATCAATGTCCGCCCCGAGTCCCGCTGGTTCCACTTGCTCTACCGTTGCGCACACATTTCCGCCGGCTCCCATATCTTTAAAAGACACCTTGTCCAGCTGTCCATTCACGCTGAGTTTTTTGAATAAGTTGTAGGTGGATTCCGCCAGGTGACGCTCGAGGAACGGATTGGGTTCCTGCACGGCGCCCTTGTTCGCTTCCTTGTCTTCTTCCTTGAGCTCGAGTGAGGCAAAAGCGGCTCCGCCCATTCCTGATTGATCGGTGGGTTTTCCTACAATAATAAAGTCCCAGCCCTCGGCGTGTTCGGGCACAAAAGAGTGAATGATTTCGTCCTCGCGGATGGCGCCGAGGCAAACCACGTTCACCAAACAATTGTCGTTAAAAGATTCATCAAAATACGTGTCGCCGGCGAGATTGGGCACACCGAGTGGATTGGCGTAACCGGCAATTCCGCTCACCACGCCGGCCTGAATTTGGCGGCTCAGGGTTCGGTCGATTTGTCCAAAACGCAGCGGGTCAGCAACCGCAACGGCGCGGCCTCCCATCACAATAATGTCGCGGACCATTCCCCCAATTCCGGTGGCGGCGCCTTCGTAAGGCACCACTTGCGAAGGGTGGTTGTGCGATTCGTGGCCCATGATCACTCCATAACTTCGGCCGTCTTCATCAAGCGCAAAGTGGACAATTCCAGCGTCTTCTCCCACCCCCAGCATCACATTCGGCGCGTCTATGGGCAGCGTTTTCAGGTGACGGCGGCTGCTTCGATAAGAACAGTGTTCGCTTCCTTGAATTCCCCAAATAATAGATTCCGTAAGAGTCGGTGGGCGCTTCAAAATTCCTTGTACCTTGCGCGCTTCGTCCGGCGTGAGTCCAATTTTGTTCTCGGAAAGCACGCGCAAAATTTCCTCGTCCGTCATGGCGGCGAAGTCCAGTGTGTTTATGAGGGAAGCCATATCTGCCTTGAATATAAGGGAGCGCGGGGGGTGTTGTAAAGACTTAGAAATTTACTTTTGAAAAACGTGTATTTGCCGTATATTACCGTCATTCATTTAAATTTTATGGAAGCCTACGATTCAGATTTAATGGATTTGCATAGGACTTGGACCTCACAAACTCCTGACTGTCTTGAAAAAGATCCTGCTTTGATGAGAAGGGCACTTTCAAGCAGTTCCCCTGTTGGCCTGATCCAGCAGATTTTGTATCGAGCTACGGGAGAAACCCTAAAGGGTGCTTTAAAGGACGTGAGTGAAACAGGAACTTTTTTTGAGAAAGGTCGTGTCGTAGCAGCTAGTGGACAGCATAATTTGGCACACCTTTTGTTTTCTAAAGCAGCGGAAGAGTCTGTAGACTTTAAGGAGCAAGTTCGTATTATACGGTGCCTGCTTCCAGGCTCTTCTAAAGAAGAAGCTAAAGCCCTGTTTGAAGTTGTTAAAAGGGAAGGAATCGTTGAGATTTATCATGCTTACGCTCAGTATCTTTTTTCTCACAAAATGGAGATAGAGGCGGAAGCGGTATTAGAAGAAGGGATGGAAGCGGGAGACCTACAGTCTTATATGCTCACCTTATTTTGGCTTAAAGAGAAGGAATCTAAATTGAGAGGGCTGGAGAAGATTAAAAATGTAATAGCTTTTTCAAAAGTTTTGATGAGGGGTACCTTGGCAGGCTTGAACGTTGCAAGGGATTCAAGAGCTCTGGCTTCAATGCTTATTCCTTCTGGGAAAGAGGGAGCTCCCCTCAATATGCCACAGGCGCTTGGCGTTTCGGCTTAACTTTGGCGAATGCACAAAAAGGGTTAAAGAAGGGAATATCTGCATTTTGGAATATGGGAAGACGAGGATGTGCGAACGGCGGGTTCCAGCATCACGGGCTTTAGCTCTCCAAAATTCGCCCATCCTGAATATGGATTTGGCGTTTTTTGAGTCGGTCGAGGAGGGTGAGATTGTGCGTGGCAAAAATCACGGTGGCTCCTTCAATGTGCAGCTTGTGGAAAAGCGCTACGATGTCTTCGGCCGTTTTGGGGTCGAGGTTACCGGTGGGTTCGTCGGCAATGATTAGACGCGGTTCGTGGATTAGGGCGCGGGCGATGGCGCAGCGCTGTTTTTCTCCTCCGGAAAGTTGGTAGGGGAAATGGTGGCGGGCTTGTGAGAGGCCCACTTTTTCGAGGACCTCTGGCACGCGTTCGGCGATTTGGCGCTCGGTGTAGCCGCAGACTTCCATGGCAAAGGACACATTTTCGTAAACGGTTTTGCGTGGAAGGAGTTTGTAATCTTGGAAAACGATGCCGAGTTTGCGGCGGTATTCTTGCAAGGCGAGGCGGTTGAATTTCGTTATGTTGTAGCCGTCCACGGTCACTTCGCCGCTGCTGAGCGTAACGGCTCCGATGAGTGAGTGTACCAGTGTGGTTTTTCCAGCTCCGGACGCGCCGGTGAGCCACAGCCAATCGCCTCCTTGAATCTGAAGGCTGACGTTATCGAGCACCAGGCGGTCTCCGTATTTTTTCGTGGCGTTTTTGAACTCGATCATTTGTTGCGTGGAGTTGGATCGATTATACTCACAGCATGACCGAAGTGACAACTCTCCAGCGCCAGATCACTCGATTTCTTGAACACCTCGAGGTGGGCAAAAATAAGTCGCACAAAACCATCGAGAATTATCATCATTATTTACAGCGTTTTGCGGAGTTTTATGAGGGGCGGGATTTGGCTGCGCTGAGCCTGGACGAGCTGCATTCGTATCAGCTTTTTTTGAATCGGTATGTGGACAGGCGGGACCATGGGCTGGGCGTGAAGACGCAGAATTATCATCTGATTGCGCTGCGGGCTTTTTTGAAATATTTGGCGCGGAATGATATTGCGTCGCTGTCGCCGGAGAAAGTGGATCTGAAGAAAATTCCTGAGCGGATTGTAGATTTTTTGACGCGCGACGAGGTGGAGCGTTTGATGGAAGTGATTCAATTGGAAAAAAAAGCGGGGCCGCGGGACCGGGCAATGCTGGAAACTTTGTATTCCACGGGTTTGCGAGTTTCGGAATTGGTTTCGCTGAATCGTTCGCAGGTGGATTTGGAGCGGCGGGAATTCACCGTTCGTGGGAAGGGGAAAAAGCCGCGAATTGTGTTTTTGTCGGAGCGCTGCGTGAAGTGGCTGCGAATGTATTTAAGCGAGCGGGCGGACAATTGGGAGCCGGTGTTTATCAGTTTTAGTCGGAATCGGGACGATGAGTCCCTGGGCCTGGGCGAACGCCGGCGGCTAACCAGGTGCACGGTGGAAGAAGTGGTGGGGCGTGCAGGACGCCTCGCAGGAATTGGAAAACGCGTGACTCCGCATTTGCTGCGTCACTCTTTTGCGACGGATTTGCTGCACAACGGCGCGGACATTCGCAGCGTTCAAGAGATGCTCGGACACGCCTCCATCACGACCACGCAAATTTACACCCACTCGACCAACGAGCGGCTAAGGGAGGTGCATGAGAGGTTTCATAAGTGATATGCTAGATTTATTTTGATTCACTTTACCCATTATGAAAAAAATCTACCTCCTTGGTGTAAGTTGTTTGATTGTACTAGCCTTTCTAGGCATTTATTTTCGAGACGATTTAGCAGTCCTTCAGGGGCGTTTTTCAGGAGTGCCTAGCCCTACTGAGACCAAGCCACTTGAGACCATTCAAAAGTTAAATAGTGTAAAACTTAGCATGTCTACCGTGGATTTTACTGCAAGTGATGGCTCCGTACGTTCCGCAGTGCGAATCACCGGCCCAGCGGGTGACACTTTTGGCACTAAAATTGCGAATGCCGGAGATGTGAATGGCGATGGGTACGAAGACATGCTCGTTGCTGCCCCTTACAACGATCTCTTCGCTTCGGATGCCGGCTTAGTCTATTTGATCTTTGGCCCGTTCGACGGCTCCACGGTGAAATCGGTGCAGTTTTCTATCAATGAATCTGAGTATAATTTAGGAACGAGGGTGAGCGCGGCGGGTGATCTGAATGGTGACGGATATGACGATATTTTTATTTCGGGTGGAGAAGATCTATACCTCATTTATGGTCAAAAGAATCCTGTTTCGCTTCTGGTGAGTGACTTAAAGGTTGCCAACTTTAAGCAAGCTCTTGGTGCTGGAAATACAGGTGCAGAGGCAAGTCCGTTGGGTGACATCGATGGAGATGGTTATGAGGATGCGTTGATTTTTAGCAAAGGGAGGGATGGATTTTATCTACTGAGGGGCGACGCTACGGCCATGAAAGGTAAGATTAAAGAAGACAACAAGCAGCTCACTCTTTATGAGTGGGGTGACAGTGTGAGGCCGGGTGCATTAGTGGCTGAAAATGACATCAACGGGGATGGCGAATTTGATCTAGTCATAGGTTCTACGAAAGAAAATAGCATTTTCACCTACCTGGGCTATTCAGAAGATTTTGCCAGTGGAGCTTGGGCAGGAGTTGATGAGGTGGAGTTTATAAATGCAGACGTGCTTGGCCCCACTGTGGACGCCTCAGGCGACTTCAATGGTGACGGCTTGAACGACATTGTCACGGGGGATTCTAAAAGGAGCAATTCGGTGGGAATGGTTCTATTGGTGCCTGGGACTGAGACCGGTTCGTTTGATAGTGATAGTTACAATTTGAGCGGGGCTCAAGACTTGGGTCTATTGGGAGGTAGCGTTCGTTTTGTGGGTGACATGAATGGAGACGGGTATCCGGAAATAGCCGCTGGTGCTACAGGTGAGTTGGACGATGCTGGGAATGTGTATTTCATTTACGGCGGGGCAGATTTTGATTTTAGTGGTGACCTGGAAGACCGCTACGATTTACGAATTTCCGGCGAAAATGCCGATGATTATTTTGGAGACATCATAGAGTATTTCCCCGGTAATAATTCTTTCGCGATCAGTGCGAAGGGTTATGCGGACGGGGCGGTGTATGTTTTCATACAGGAATAGTGCATGAGAAGTTTCATCACTACAGGAATGTTCCCGTTTGTAGCAAGGAGTTCTGGAGCCAATGGTTGAGGGAGTTCAAATGGTGCGAACTCATCAAGAGGTGAGTTTTCTGTTTCAAACATAGTTCTGAAAAAATTCCCGGGAATAATATAGGAGAATATAATGGTGTTAATGTCGAGTTAAATGGTGAGTACACGCTCACCTTTTGTGGTATTGTCAGATCAATCACTGCCATGTGGACTCCATCAAGCGAACCCGAAGGGTTTGCTACCAAAAACGTGACCAACGGTCACGCCCACTATAACCACATTTTTATGGAAATTCAGGAGTTGTCAGATAAGGATCTATACGCGCGCTGCCAGGAATATGGAACGGCGGCGCGCGTGTGGCGGCGGCGCTTTGCCGGGCTTTTGCCGGAAGTGGCGCGGCGCGAGCTGCACCGACGGCGCGGACATGCCTCCATTTATGAATTCGCTTTTAAATTGGCGGGCATGAGCACGGCGAGTGTGGATAAAGTTTTACATTTGGCTGAGCGCCTGGAAAACAAGCCAGCTTTGTTGGCTCAGCTGGAGAGCGGCTCGCAGGGCTGGTCTAAAATAGAAAAAGTGGCTTTTATTGCGACGCCAGAAACTGATAAAGACTGGGCGGAGAAAGTGGAGAAGATGGGAACTTATGCCTTGGAGGCTTTTGTGCAGATTCAGCGCGGGACAAAAGGCCACAATGTTGCAGAATTCACTCATGTGAGTGAACAAAACCACAAATTTCATTCCGAACAATGGGGCTCGATGTCCTTTCCGGTCTCTCCAGAAATCGAAAAGCGGCTGCGGCTCATGAAGTATCAACTGGAAAAAGAAAAGGGCATAACGCTGACTTATAATGAAGTCCTGCAGCTATTAATGGAGGGCGGGGGCGGCAAAGAAGCTCAGGTCACTATTCAAGTTTGTCCCGAATGCGCCGCGCGGAAAGCGGCTGAGGTGCAAGGCCGGGCCATCCCGGCGATCGTAATGCGGGTGCTTCAGGCAAAGTACCGCGGCTACTGCGGCTTTCCTTGCTGTGCGCGGCCCGCCACTTCGCTGCACCACACCAAGCGCTTTTCGCTAGAAAAAGGCCACGACCCCGCCTTTATTGTTCCGCTATGTAAAATCCATGAACGGCTGGTGCACAGTGGCCACGTGGAAAATGAGGAAGACCCACCAGAAAAATGGCGTGTGCTACAGAAGCCAGACCCAAGTCATCCTAAATTTGCGATCGATCAAAAGGTGCAATCCTACCGAACTGAGGCTATAATTCAATCTATCCCCACATGATCAACACCACCCTACAACTCGCGGAAAATGAAGCTAAGATGCTATGCCCTTGTGCGGTACTCAGTAAAAATAGCCGTGGCCGAAAAACAGCGGAACCCATGGACCCGCAACGGCTTCCTTTTCAAAAGGATCGGGATCGCATTATTCATTCTCGCGCGTTCCGGCGTCTTAAGGAAAAAACTCAGGTTTTTGTGCCGCATTATGGCGACCATTACCGCAACCGGCTCAGCCACAGCTTGGAGGTGTCGCAGGTGTCGCGGGATTTGGCGCGCACGCTGGGGCTCAACGAAGACTTGGCGGAATCCATTGCGCTGGCGCATGACCTGGGCCACACGCCCTTTGGCCATTCGGGCGAGCACGCGCTGCACGAGTGCATGCAGGAGTACGGCCTTTCCTTTGAGCACAATGACCAAAGCCGGCGAATCGTGGAAGAGCTTGAAGAAGTGTATCCGAACTTCCGGGGGCTCAACCTCAGCATTGAAGTGATTGAGGGCCTGATGAAGCATCAAAGCTCTTGGGATAATCCGACTGGAGCTGAGTCCATTCGCCCTTCGCTGGAAGCGCAAGTGGTGAACTTGGCCGATGAAATTGCCTACCAAAATCACGATGTGGACGATGGCCTGCGGAGTGGACTTTTTACCGAGGCCGATCTGGAGACTTTGGAGCTGTGGCAGTGGGCCAAAGAAGCGTCTGATAAAGCCGACGGGGTGATTGAGGATGAAAAAATTCGCATTTCACGCACTGTCAGCAAAATGATCAGCCTTATGATTTGGGACATTGCGGAGGAGGCAAGCCGGCTCATACAATTGCACGGTATTCAAAATATAAATGACGTGTACGCGTGTAAGGAAAAACTGGTGAATTTTTCAGCACCCATGGAGGTGGCCAATAAAGCGCTTAAAGATTTTCTGACCACGCGGCTGTATTTTCATCCACAGGTGGTGGAACACTCGGAGCATGGGAAGCGCGTCATTAAAAAACTCTTCAACTACTATATGAAAGAGTGGCAGGCGGCGCATCCGGGCGGCTCGGCTCAGGAAGGCGCGAGTGAAATCAGGGATTACCTTGCGGGGATGACGGACCGCTTTGCGGAGATTCAAGTCCAGGAACTCGAGGAATCTTAGGTAGGTCGGAGGCGGGTGTGGGCACGGGGGACGGAGCGGGGGCGGCGATCTGTTTTTCTTTCAGCATTTCCATGAGCACTTTTTGTTTCACCAGGGTGCGGAGGCTGGTGTCGGTCATGGTCTTGTCTTCGGACTGGAAGAGCGAGGTGAAGGAACTTTCCAGGTCGGTGAGCTTTTGGTTGTCCATGGCTTTGGCCTGGAAGAGCTGCACCACTTTGTTGTCGGGGTCGCGGAGGAGGAGGCGTTGGCAGATGTCGATCACGTCTTTGTGGCGGCCTTCTTTTGTCCACATCCCCAGGAGTTGAAGCACGGTGTCGACATCCTTTTTAGCCATGGAGCTGTTCTGCCCGGTGGAGGCGAATACAATGGCACCGGCCTTATGCGCCAGCAGATACAACAAGTACATAAAGCCCAAGCCCACAATGGCGATCACGGGGAAGAATTGGTTGAATTCCAGCAGTGAATTGAAGGCCGCGTGGATTGCCATGGCGATGAAGAGCCCCTTCATGAGCATGAGTTGTGAGTAGGCCTTGGCTTCGTCGGTTCCCAAAATCTTAGACATCATGCGCACGCCAAAGGAGCGTTCGCCCATCCATAGGCTCGCTTCCATAATGGGGTGGGCGAATTTGGAAATTCCATAAAAGTATCCGTAAATTCCGGAGAACACCATGTGTGCGCACACCGTGAACAGGGAGCGGAAAATCATAACCGGCAGAAGGCCGATCACTCCGCCTTGTTGCCACGCGTCGCGGAAGTAGAAAATGTTTTCGGTGAAGGCGAAGCCGAGCCCCGCTAGAATAGAATATTTTACGGCGTCGTTGATGGTTTGAATCCCGATGCGGGTTTTGCCAATAAAACGCACCACTCCGCTCTTGGCGAGCTCTTCCAAAATTCCCACCACAACCAGGGAGGCAATGGCCGCGATGTGCACTTCGGTGATATTGGAGTCGATGGCGTTGTACACGTTGAGCTGCGGAAATTTCACCCACAAATAATCGTAAATCAAAATCAGCGGCAGCACGGTGAGGGTGCCTAAAAAGAAGGCGAGCAGCAAAGGCCAGCGAGAGGTTTTGCGCCCTTTGAATAAAACCACCGACCAAATCACAGCCGGCGTTGCAGCAAGAAGGACCATGGCCCCCAGCTGAATCCAGTCGTCTTGTGTAAAGCCTTCGAACATGTCACTATTTAACCCGATGATTTGCCCTAAATGCAAACACAAAGCCACTTCTGTAGTGGACTCTCGAGAAGCCAACGAAGGCCGGTCTATTCGCCGCCGTCGTGAATGTGAGGAGTGCAACTACCGTTTCACCACCTTTGAAAAAGTGGAAACCGCCAATTTCATTGTGGTAAAAAAAGACGGCTCGCGGGAAAGTTACGACCGCAGCAAAGTGGAACATGGAATTTGGCGCGCGTGTGAGAAGCGCCCCGTGACGCAGGAACAAATCAGCGCCATGATCGACCGCCTGGAGGAAGTGTGGAGCACCAGCGGCAAGGAAATTCCCGGCGACACCATTGGCCGCGATGTGATGCACGCGCTAAAAGTCATCGACGAGGTTTCGTATATTCGATTCGCCAGCGTGTACCGACAGTTTAAGGACGTGGAGGAGTTCAAACAGGAGCTGAACCGGCTTTTAGGGCGCTAGTACGGATTTTTAGGAGGGCCCTATCTCTGATTTGACGTGTCCTCTCTTTACTCAAACTGAGCTCTTTTCCTATTTCTAATAGAGAATGAGTTTTTGGATAGTCAATTCCATAATACATTTTTAGTATTTGCACTTCTCTTTTATCTAGACCGGAGCTGCGAGTTAAATACCTTTGATGAATCAGCTCATTAGGATCCTCTTCCTCTTCAATCAGTCTTGCGAGGGCGTCCCCTGCTTCAGTATCTTGCACCTGTCCCTCCAGCTGCTTGCCCGAGTCGTGATCAAGCTGTGGACTCAACGATGCCAGCGGCGCATTGAGCATGTGGAGGCCTTCTATTTTTTCAATTGAGGTCTCAAGGAAACTTGCTATTTCTGTACTGCTCAATTCTTGACCCGAACTTTTCGAAGCTTCAGCATTCAGGTTACGTACTTTTCTAAGCAAACTTCTATCCCGACCAGACGTCTTGAGTAGGCGTATATTTTTAGCGATGTAGTCCAGGATCATCTGGTCGATCCACCATTTGGCGTAGCTTGAAAATTTAATCCCACGGGTGGGGTCAAACTTTTCTGCCGCCTTTATCAATCCGAGCACCCCTTCTTGAATGAGGTCTTCCTTGAACTCTAAAGTATAGTGGTAGCTGTTTACACGTTTATAAACCATACGCAGATGATCTTTGACCAAGGCCTGTTGATTCAATTCACTAGCTGCTTTCATTTTTCCTTTCACTTCTTTCCTAAAGTCGTCGACCTCAGTGCTGATTCTTTCGGGAGACTTTAAAGACAGCGCTGGCTTCGCATTAAGCAAATCTGGAGGTTTATTTGTCGTTTCGGTCATGAATTATTTAATGGATTGAGTTTATTGCGCTTCTGGATTCTTTTAATTGCTTTGAGCTCTATTTGACGAATCCTTTCGCGCGTGAGGCCAATTTCTTTACCTATTGCTTCCAAACCCATCCCATCGGTTCCTTCGAGTCCGTACCTCAATTCAATTACTCTTCTTTCTCTAGGATTGAGTAGATGAAGGTATCCATTAATTTGTGCAAGTTCATCCGCTTTAAGTAGAGGTGCTTCCGTATCTGCACTGGTATCTGGAATAAATTCTCCAACGGTGGCTGCATTGTCTTCACTCGCTGGTGCGTCCAAAGAGCTAGGATCTTTGGCAACGTTGAGAAGCTTCTGTAGTTCATATGGATCTATATCCATTATTGCTGCTATTTCATCAATGGTCGGTTCTCGCCCATGTTGCTGGGAAAATTCCTTTGAGAATTTTCGGAAATGATTCAAATCCTCTAGTTTATAGATTGGAATATGTATGGTGCGCCCATTGCTTTCTACGGCTCTGATGATCGCTTGTTGAATCCACCAAGTGGCATAAGTTGAAAACTTGAATCCTCGCGAGTGGTCAAACTTATCAACGCCCTTCATAAGACCGATGTTTCCCTCCTGGATCAGGTCTTCTAAGCGAACGCCTCGGTAGAGGTACTTTTTGGCTATGCTCACCACTAAGCGGAGGTTTGCCTTGACCATATAATCACGGGCCAGGATTGCATCGGGGCCTCCATCATCTATACGTTTAGCCACTTCATATTCATCGGCACGGCTCAATAAAGGAGTCTTCTCTATCTCTTTGAAATATTTGCTGAGGAGAAGAGGCTCGTTAGCCCGCTCTTCCGGATGACAGTTAGTGCTTTTTTCCACCGTTTGCTTTTGTTGTATAGTACACCTTTTTATCTTAAATTACCTGGGATTGCAAGTTCTCGCTTTTTCTGCTATAATTTTCTGAATACAAAAACAAAAGCCCATGATCTCTCGAAATACTCTACGCCGTCCTATTCTTACGATGTTCTTTGCCTCACTGACCTTTATGGTCACCTTGCTGGTGGGACTTTTGAGTAATCAACACATTCAAGCGTCGCTGTTTGGTAAGCCGATTACGGCGCTGAGCGGTGTCTACTTTGACAACGTTATGCGTGTGGACCCGGAGGCTTATGGCGAAGGGAATAATATGGATAATGTGGTGCTGGGAAAATATGGAGAATGGTCTTATTGCCAATACGATTTGCCCGAAGTTCCTGAATATAAGGTGGAACTGAGCAAGGTAGAAGTGGAAGAAAACATTCAACCCGGACAAGTGTTTAGCGTGAGCATGAGCTTTGTAAACGCAGGAAATACTCGGTTGTTTGCCGAAGATTCCGACTGTTTCGGACTCCCTGCTCTCAACGTGGGAACTCAAAAAGAACAGGATCGTGAGAGTGTGTTTGGAAGCAGTGACGCCGCCGTAACAGGTTGGATTCGTCCAAACCGCGTGCTTATGGTGGAAGATTATGTGGAACCGAACGAAGTGTTCCATGTGGATTTCCAGAGCATTGCTCCAGAAGGAGATAACGTTTACCGAGAATTTTTTCAGCCTGTGATTGAAGGACAAGCCTGGCTCGACGAGAGCTTTGGAGTGGACATCAGCGTGGGCGCGCCTAGTGACGAGATGAAAGACGACATTTCCTTTGTGACCGACCTTTCTATTGATGCGGCGCAACTGGCCAACCTGACTCGTAACTTGGAAATCGACCTAGCTAACCAAATGATGTACGCCAAATTCGGGGAGCTTACCGTGTGGAGCATGCAAGTTTCCAGCGGAGCCTACGCCACCCCAACACCTCGTGGAACTTACAAAATTTTGACTAAACAAGAGCTTCGTATTGGACAAGCTTATCCGCACTACCGCATGCCGTACTTCCAACTCTGGGATTACCGTGGGTATGGAATCCACGCCTTGCCTTACTTGGCAACGGATGGAGGAACTTTCTGGACGGAAGCGCTGAGCCACATCGGCCGACCGGTGAGCCACGGATGTATCCGTACGCTGCCAGACGATGCTGAAACGGTGTACAAATTCACCTATATTGGAACGCAGCTGGTGGTTTATTAAAGTTTCTTTAAACGAACCTTTAGAATAGTGTTGCGCAGCATTTGCGTAACTGTGAATTGCCAGTTTTCCATGAGTACGGTTTCGCCTTCGTGCGGCAGGTAGCCGAGTTCTTCGATGATGAAGAAGCTGACGGTTTTGTAGCCGGGGTGTTCGAATTTCACTTTCATGATTTTGGTGAGGTCGTCGAGTTCCACGCGGCCGCTGAGTTCATATTCGTGCTCGGAGATTTTTTTCACATGTTCTTCCTCTAAATCCTGCTCGTCTTCAATGTCGCCCACCAGTTCTTCCAAAAGATCTTCCATGGTCACAATTCCCAAGGTGCCGCCGTGTTCGTCGAGCACAATGGCCATGTGCATGCGCTTCTTTTTGAACTGACGGAAAAGTTCCTGCACCTTCATGGTGCTCGGCACTTTAAGCGGCGTGAGCAGGTTGATTTGGCGAAGACTGGTGTGCTCGGGATCTTCTTGCGTGTGGTATTGCTTAAGGAGTTCCTTGAGCGACAAAATGCCCACGATGTGGTCGATGTTCTCGCGGTAAATGGGGATGCGGGTGTGGGTGTGGTTCACGGCGAATTCGGTGGCTTCGTCCAGCTTGAAGGTTTCGGGAATCGCGTCTACGTGGACACGCGGGGTCATGATTCCTTCCACAGGAATGTCGTTGAATTCCAGTGCGTTTTCGATGAGGGCGAGTTCGTGTTCGTCGATGCTGCCTTCTTCGGCGCCAATGGAGGCCATGGCGATGAGCTCTTCATCGGTGACTTGGTTCTGTTTGGAAGATCCAAAGAGGCCCAAGATGAAATTGATGAGGTGGTCTAAAATCCACACCAGCGGCGTTAAAATCCAAACAAAAAGTCGAATGGGCGGTGCGAGGAAAAGTCCCACTTTTTGCGCGTGGACGCTGGCCAAAGATTTGGGAAGCGCTTCGCCAAAAATAAGGCTTATAATCGTGAGCACTCCGGAAACAATTCCCAAATAAATGGAGTCGAATTTTTCTGCCACCAAGATGGTTGCCACGGCGGCCGCCAGGGTATCTACGAATTGATTTCCAAATAAGACCGCAATCAGGGTGCGGTGGTAGTTCTTTTTAAGCCAGTCCAGTTGCTGAGCGCCCGGTTTTTTCTCTTCGACTAAAGTGCGGACCTTGGCCGGTGACAAAGAATTGATTGCCGTTTCAGCAGCCGCAAAGAATGCGGAGAGGAGAACGAATAGTACGATGAGGCCTATGCCTAAGGCAGGGTCCAAGTGGTGATTTAAAAAACAAAGTGAAGTCTAACACCTTTTGACCCGCTTTCACAAGTGGCTTATAGTTCGCACATGAAAATCATGTCTCAAGAGCTCAAAGTGCTTTTCGCCCAGGCAACGCTGGCGGCTTTTCCGGACCTGACGCACGAGGAGGCGCTTGCGTGCACGGGAGTGGAAGAACCTAAGAACAAGGAGCACGGCGATTACGCCTGTAGCGCGGCCTTTAAACTCAGCAAGCGATTCAATGAAAATCCGCGGACGGTGGCCGATAAAATCATCAAGCACTTTCCAAAAGATTACCGTGTGGAATCGCTGGAATTTGCGGCGCCCGGGTTTATAAATTTGCGACTGAGCGACGAATTTTTGGCGGAGGCGCTTAAGCAACTTGAAGATGGATTCAGCGTGGAGCAGGGCCAGCATCACGACCGGCCTGTGATTGTGGAATATTGCGCGACGAATGCGGCCAAACACATGGGCGTGCACCATATTTTGTCGACGGTGATTGGAGATGTGCTGGCGAATTTATTTGATTTCATGGGGAACGAAGTCGTACGCATCAACCACTTGGGCGACTGGGGAATGAATTTTGCGAAATTGATTTACGCCATGGAAGTGTGGGGCGATATGAAGGAAATCCACAAAAATCCCAACGGCGAATTCACGCGGCTTTATGTGAAATTCCACGAGGAAGAAGAAAAGAATCCCGAGCTTTTGGAAGAAGCACATAAGATTTTTAAATCGATTGAAGAGGGGGACGAAAAACGGCTGGAACTCTGGAAGTGGATTGTGCACGAGAGCTTGGAGGATTTGAAAAAAATGTTCGTGCGACTGGGCACGGAATTTGACCACATCACGGGCGAAAGTTTTTATTTAAAAATGGCGGAGGAAGTTTTGACGGAAGGAAAGAAGAAGGGCCTGTTTGTGGAGGGCGAAAAGGGCGCGCTGATTTTTGACATGGGCGAAGGCAAGACGCCGGCACTGATCCAAAAAGGTGACGGCACGACTTTGTATTTAACGCGCGACGTAGCTACCGTGAAGTATAGGGTGGAAACGTGGCATCCCGAGGCGATTTTGTACGTGGTGGACACGGCGCAGTCGCTGCATTTTGTGCAAGATTTTACCGTGGCGAAGGCACTGGGCTACGCAGAAGATACTCAGCTCGAACATATTTCATTTGGCCGCATGAGTTTTGCGGACACCGCTATGAGCAGCCGAAAAGGAAATGTGATTCGCCTCGAGTTTTTGCTGGATGAAGCGGTGAAGCGAGCGGGGGAACTTTCCGCTGAGCGCGGCACGGAACTGCCCCGCGAGCAGTATGCACAGTTGGCGGAAATTGTGGGCGTGGCCAGCGTGAAATACGCCATTCTTTCGCAGGATCGAAACAAGGACATTGTGTTTGATTGGAATAAAATCATCACGCTGGAAGGAAACTCCGCGCCGTACTTGCTGTACTCGTACGCGCGCTCACGCAGCATCATTGAAAAAGTGGGTGACATGGCGCTGAGCGGCATGCCCGTTTTCAGCAAAGACTCCGAAAAAAACATCGTGCGACAACTTCTCAAATTCCCCGATGCACTCGACCGAGCGCTGCACGAACGCAAGCCGCACATCGTGTGCACGGCGCTCTACGAAATGTGCCAGGAATTCAATCGCTTCTACGGAACCACTTCCGTGGCCGGCGCCGACACCGAGGCTCAAAAACGCACGCGGCTCGGCGTGGTGAATGCTTTTATGTACGCGCTCAAATCCGGCCTCACGGTTTTGGGGATTCCGACTCTGGAGCGGATGTAGCCCATGGAAAATCTTTTTGAACGGCTAGGGTCAGCTCCCTTTTGACATCGGCCTTGAGCTCTTCTTTGTCGGCTTCGCTCACTGTCGTGAGGCGGGCAGATAAAGTAGCGAACTCTTCTTGTTTATCTTGGAGCTCTGTATAGGTTTTTAAAATGGCACGCCATTTAGGACCGAGCACAGGATCGGACTCCACGTTGCGAGAAATTTCTTCTACCGTTTTGTCTAAACTGGTGTCGCCTGAACTCATCCATTCCACCGCATCCTTTTTGAATCCGTTCCACAGAGTGCTCGCACCCATTTTCACTCCATCCCATGTTGTCCCTTTGGCTTTCACTTCGTTTAAAAATTCTCCCGTTTGTGCAATGATTTGCAGAATGAGCGGCTTCACAGATCCCCAAAACGCTCCAAGTTCTGCAGTGCGTTCCCCAAGCTCGCGAGACGCGACATCTACCATAACTCCAGGCGCTACTTCAGCTGCTTTTCCTGCACCATAACCAAACCCCATCACCGACCCAACGGCTCCTCCCACTCCTAGTCCACCCACAAGTCCAGCAGAAGATCCTACTAGCAGGCCACGACGAGATATTCCTTGTGGAGCAGGTATAGCGTCTTCCGGTTCTGAATCTCTTTCAGCCATAAGTTATGAGTTAGAATTACGAAATTATAAATCTTTTTTACCCTTCAGTCTAGCCATCAAGTCGCTGAGGTCTTTTTGGATTTCGGCTTTCACCCCACTCCACACCGCGCTCACCACCTGTTTTTGGGCGATTTCTTTCACGTGGGCCAGGGCTTCGTCGGTCTTGAGTTTGGCGAAATGGAAGCTGATTTTCACATTCTCCCAAGGCTCTTGCAGCTCGGGATGTTTGAGCACAATCGCAGACAAATCTTTGTCCAAGTGCGTCACGAGTTTGTCCGGCGTCCAGTTGTGCTGTGTGATCATTTCTTGCAAATCTTTTAGGAGCCCCAGCCCGCCGGAAGTCACCAATTTTAGCCCGTCGCGCCAGGAATCTGGGCGAACAACCTGGCTCAAAAAAGCCTTAAAATCCTGACGAAATTGTTCCGCCGCCTGACCCGCATCCAAGACTGCGCTTTTGGCGACTTCTTTGCTTTCTTCCAGGTTGGCGGGAACGGCAGGTTCCATAGATTTAATTATCAGATCATTATAGCACAGTTTTCAGGTTAGGGGAAGAATCGCTTGCCCTGAATAAGCGAAATGCATAAACTGGGGTGGCTCTTTTCAATTTAGGGCTTAGTGGAGAGGTGGCCGAGTGGCCGAAGGCGGCGGTTTGCTAAACCGTTATACGGGGTAATACTCGTATCGAGGGTTCGACTCCCTCCCTCTCCGCCATTAAAAATCGCGTATGAAGATTTCACTCACACGTATTTCGCCGACCCATCATCGCCTGGTGTGCGTGCGCACAGACGGCAGCCAGGAGAATGTGGAGTTGGACACTAAAAGTTTCCTTTTTCATGATTTGCTGCACTTTGCGGCTGAGGAAGCGGCGGGTATTCAAGGTGGGTTTTGGGGAAATTTGGCGAGTGGCAAAACTATGGCAGAGATGAATATGAAGGGAGCATTGATGGGTGCTTTTACGCCGCAGACTGAACTGGATTGCATGGAAATAGTGGTGGGCGCACTGACTGGAGCGTGGAAGGCACCTGAACGTGCTGGAAACATGCGCCAAGGGCTTCAAAGTATTTTTGATGCCTACGAAAAAACGCTGCCACCTTACATCACCGACGACTTTGCGTTTAAAGTTTGGGGAAAGCTTGGTGCTTGAGTGGTGAAGCCGGCGAGTACGTTCTTGTTGAAGAGTGGGTGAAACCAGAGTAAGTATTAAGTATAGTTTTTAACTCCACACGAAAATGGATCTTATTCAACAGCTCAAGTGGCGCTACGCAACCAAGGTTTATGACCCTACAAAAAAGCTGACGGACGAACAGGTGGCGACTTTAAAAGACGTGCTGCAACTCTCCCCTTCTTCGTTTGGCCTGCAACCTTATAAATTTGTGCAGGTAAAAAATGCGGATCTGCGAGCGAAGCTGCGTGAAGTTTCTTGGGGGCAGCCTCAAGTAACGGATGCGTCTGAGCTTTTTGTGCTTTGCCGTATTGATCAAATAGACGCCGCTTATGGAGAAAAATTCATTGAAATGACGGCTAAAATGCAGGGCGGAGACGTGGCCAATTATGCAGGTCTCAAGGGAATGATCATGGGTTTTGTGGAAGCACAAACGCCTGAAACCTTTGCGCCTTGGGCCGACAAACAGGTTTATCTAGCGCTTGGAAACTTACTGACCAGCTGCGCGGTGATGGGCATCGATGCCTCCCCTATGGAAGGTTTTGATAAGGCTAAATACGACGAAATCTTGGGATTGGCGGCTATGGGCCTGCACAGCGTGGTGATCTGCGCGGTGGGAATGCGTGGCGACGATAAGTATGCCGGCGCTAAGAAAGTTCGCTACTCGCAGGAGGAGCTATTCTTAAGCCTCTAAGGCTTGGAGAAGAGTTTGATTTGACTTTGCATAATTTTGCTGTACAATTGGTGTTGTTGTATTTCCGTTCAGTAAAGCAAATGTCTTTAACACTTACGGCGGGTCGAATTACAGAAAGTATATCAAGTACTCTAATTTTGGCGTAAGCCAATCAATACTATGCAAACTAAAAAACTATTCGTACGAAATCTTCCATTCAATGCAACGGAAGACAGCCTTAAAGATTTCTTCATGCAGTTCGGTGCAGTTGAATCTGCAGTTATCATCAAAGACCGAGCAACTGGACGAAGCAAAGGTTTCGGATTCGTAGAAATGTCTACGATGGAAGAAGCTGAAGCAGCTGTTCAACAGATCGAAGAGGGTAAGATGGAAATGGGTGGACGACAAATCTTCGCTAACGAGGCACAACCTCGTGAAGAACGTCCTCGTCGTGACGATCGTTATTAATTGCTTAGCCTCCGCTTCACTGCGGCTTGCTAGCAACTTCTTAGAAGACAGGCTTTCGGGCCTGTCTTTTTTTGTGCTAAAATAGCGGTACATAACCCCCACGCCCATGGATACTGTTACGCTTAATTTTGCTGCCATTTTGGTGGCCGCCGTTGTGAATATGGTGATCGGCGCGCTTTGGTATTCACCGCTGCTGTTTGGAAATATTTGGATGAAGGCCATGAAGTTCAGCACGAACGACATGAAAGCAGACAAGTACATGGGCGCACGCTACGCGGTGGCTTTTTTGATGGGGCTGATGATGATATTTGTACTGGCGCACTACATCGCCGCTTTTGAAGCAAATACGGCGTCTATGGGAGCGCAAGCCGCGTTCTGGCCATGGCTGGGATTCATGGTGCCTGTGCTGGCCGGAGATATTTTGTGGAACAACAAGCCAATCAGCGTTTTTGTGATCAATGCGTCGCACTACCTAGTAGCGCTTTTGGTGGCTGGTGTGATTTTGGCGGTTTGGCAGGCGTAGAATCAGGACAGATTTTTCAAACTGGCAAAGCCCTTTCGCTATCCGAGAGGGCTTTTTCAGATATAATGGGATCTGTTATTTTATCCTTAATTTACTTCCTATGATGGGATATAAAGGATGTTGCGGAGTCCACAAAGTGGCTGCTGCACTTGTTATCGTTGGCGCCCTTAACTGGGGACTGATTGGCGTGTTCGAATGGAACCTCGTTAGCGAACTCCTGGGAAACTGGGAATGGGCTGAACGAACGGTTTACATTTTAGTGGGGGTTTCTGCCCTTGCTATGCTTGGATCTTGCTGGTGCAAGATGTGCAAGAAATAAGCTTTTCTTGTTGAAAAAGGCGCGGCTTACGGGCTGCGCTTTTTTTGTGAGTATTAGAAGCGGCCGCTGGCGCCACCGCCACCGAATCCTCCACCTCCAAAGCCGCTGAATCCGCCTCCCCCGCTACCGCCGTGACCACCGCGGCCGCCACCAAAAAAGATGCCGGGATTGCCGACTTTTTGAAAAAAGAATTTAGACACAATGAAGTCCAGGGCCAAGCCGCCGATTCCGCCCATGAGCAGGCCGGTAACGCCTCCGACTACGAGACCAAAGGCTCCGCCGAAGATGCCGCCGAGCCACCAGGCTTTGGTGCTGGAAAACCAGCTCACCACTGCCCATAAAAGCGGCAAACCCCAAAAGAAGAGAGTGGAAAGCAGGTCGGAATAGTCTTGTTGGGCGGTCGCTTCTGGCAGATCGAAAGTTTCGCCGCGTGCCAGCGTTTCAAGTTGAGCCATGGACTCCAAAACACCTTGATCATAGTTGTCCTCTTTAAGGTAGGGCGTGGCGGTGTGCGTTAAAATGAGGTAGCTGTTGGAATCGGTAATCGCCCCTTCAAGGCCGTAGCCCACTTCAATGCGCATTTCACGGTCTTCCGTCACCACTAAAAAGACGAGGCCGTTGTCCAAACCCTCTTGGCCCACACCCCATTCGCGGCCCAGCTCCAGCGCGTAGCTTTCAATAGGGTAATCGTTGAGCGTGGGAATCGTTACCACCACCATGCCCGTGCTGGTTTCGCTGGCGAGCGTGCTGAGCTGCGTTTGAAGCGCTGCCTCCGTTTCATCGGAAAGCACATCAGCACTGTCGAGCACATACCAATCCTCACCCGCGGGTCCAAGCGGACGTGCGGGGAGATCGGCAGCTGCAAAGGCGGTGGGTATAAAGTTCATGTTCGGGTCCGCCTGTTATTCTCCGATGTTGAATTCAATTTCAGGTGCGTCCTCGGTTCCTTCATCAGATTCGAGCAAAGGATATTCATCGAAATCGAAGAAACCGGCGATGAGTTTGGTTGGGAAAGTACGAAGCGTAATGTTGTACTGGGCTGCCGCGTCGTTGAAATCTTTGCGGGCAACGGCGATGCGATTTTCATTTCCTTCTAAAGTAGCCTGGAAAGCTTGGAAACTTTCGGTGGCCGTGAGCGTTGGGTAGGCTTCCACGGTTACGAGCAGACGGGAAAAGGCCGAGTCAAAAGATTGGGTGGCTGCGATTTGGTCTTCAATGGTCGCGGTGGAATCATCGGCGGTTTGAGCCCATGCACTGCGGGCTTCCACGATTTCGGTCAGTGTGTCTTGTTCGAATTCAGCGGTGGCTTCCACGGTTGGGAGGAGCTGCGCCACGGTGTCGCTACGACGTTGGTACTGCACTTCAACCTGGGCCCAGTTGGCCTGCACGTTCCCTTCTTCCTGCACGAGTCCGTTGTAAACGCCCATCACCCAGGCTCCAATCATAAAGACCACTCCAAGCACGATGAGGAGAATTGCCCAGGTCGGAAAGCGATTTGAGGTTTTTGCCATAGGTGGATTTTAAAAGTTATGGACATAGAATAGCAGAGCCATGCGAAGAGCAAAAGCGCTGACTGCAGACTTGGGCTTGAAAATTGCTAAAGCATTGGCTACTCTTCGCAGGCACACCGCCTATGGAGAGATGGCTGAGCGGTCGAAAGCGGCGGTCTTGAAAACCGTTAGGGAGCCTGTCTTCCTCGGGGGTTCGAATCCCTCTCTCTCCGCCAGAACGTGCATGATTTAAGCCTATGACCCACCTACCTGAGTAAAAGGTGAACTGGGAAGGTTTAATGATTTCCTCCTTCATAAGGCTTGAAAAGGCCGCCTATTACTAGACTCATGTTATTGAGTGGCACGGGCGTTCATTAAAACCTGATATCTACGCTAAAGCCCTTTTTATTGGTGAGCCAGCTCCATTCCGATCTTCTTACTTTTCTCCAACCAGACCTCTCCATTCTTTAAAAATAGCTGTCCATCTAGACAGTCGAGGAAATTCCGCTTTTCCTGTAGAGTTCCGTGCTTCAGTACGTATTCGATGTAGGTTTGATGGCTTATCTCTTTGGCATTCTCTCCTAGAGTCAGTCTTTGCATATCGTTGAACCTTTGTACCTCTTTCGTAATCTTTTTATGAACTTGAAGGTCTTTTTCCTTGTACTCATTCACCATCGTAGCGATTGATTCAATCAGCTTCTCTTCCCGAATGTATTTTTCATTACAATTCTTTGTTCCTCCGTATTTGGTGCATTTGTAGTAGACATAGCGCTTCTTAAAACGGTTATAGCGTTCTTCTCCACAGACTCCTGAGTTACAAATCCCGCATTTAAACAATTTTCCAAAGAAAAAGCTCTTACTTCCCCATTTTGTCTTTTCATAGGTTTTAATAATCTCTTTGGCTTTCTCCCACTGGTCTTTTGTGATCAGCGGCTCATGCACCCCTTTATACCAATTGCCGCTTCCAACAGGGTACTCAAAGTCGCCGTAATAAAAGGCTTCTTTGAACATTCGATAGGTCATACTCAAAGTTACCTTTTTGCCGGTTCTCGTCCGAAACCCTTCGCTGCTTAGGAAGTCATTCACTTGCCTGCCACTGAATCCATTTACTGTTACGTAGCTGAACATTTTCTTCACAAATGGAGCACGTTCTGGATCTACAATAATCTTATTTTCTAAGTTTGGATTATGTGGATCTCTAAAGATCATGTAGCCAAGGGGAGGGGGTCCAGGCCTTTTGCCTCTTTGACATTTTGCTCTAAGTCCACGTCTCACATTTGTTCCTCGATTGTCGTTCTCAAGCTTAGCCTGACTACACAAAATCATAAGTAGAAACTTCTCATTTGGAGTATTGGAGAAGCTTTGTCCGTATGTTCGAATTGAAACAAGCTTATTTAAATCCATAAGGTCTACTAAAGCTCCTAAATCCCCAGCGTTACGGCTGAGACGATCCGGTGCCCACGTCAAAATTGCATTGAACTTTCCTTCCTTTATATCCTGAAGTAGACGATTGAATTCTATCCTACAGCCGACTGCTTTGGCACTTTTACTTTCGTGTCTAACTTCGGCAATATTTAGATTTTCGTTTTTTGCTATTTTGAGCATCTCATTGATTTGAGAATCAATGCTCATTGCCTGTCTTTCGTCCGATTCCGAGGATTTACGAGCGTAAAGACAGTATTTTAAAGGTACTTGAAGCTCTGTCATGTCTAATGGGTTAAAGTCTACCCACATAGATGACAGAACGACCCATCTTTATCCAGATGGATTTATACCTAAAAGTTAGCCTCTAAAACTTTAGGAGCTTCCAGAGCGGGATCCCAAAACCATCCGCCAACTTTTGCAGTATGTCCAGACTTGGATTCCTGGGTTTCTTTCCCTCAAGGCTTTGAATGTACTTCAAGCTAATATGAGAAAGCCCCGCAAGTTTCTCCTGTGAAAGCTTGTGCTTTTTACGGAGATGGCGCATCCGTTCTGCGAATTGTGCTGATATGTCTTTTTTCACGCCTTAATACTCGATCGTTCACCTTCTATTGAGAACCAACAGTTGTTGGTGTACTATCGTTGGCAATCGCCTAGATAAAATAAGGATGCCCATCAAAACCTCTCCATCAGTACAGAAAAAATCTCAGAATCGTCTCGACTACCTGCTTTCTCAAATCTCTGAAAATGCTTTGCGCTTGGGGTTGGAACGAGAAATTTCTAAACTTCGAATGAACCGCAAGTTTGGTTTAGTGTTTGAAGAGCATGTCCCGGAACATGTGAGGCTTTACCACCACATGGTCACTGTTGGCACAAAGGTGGTTTTTCGTAATGGTAAGGGCGACGATGTGTTTAATGTGATCAATATTGAGAAAAAATCCGTGCAGTTACTTCACGAAATCGATGGCCGTTGGGAAGAGGCGCAAGTTGAGGACTTAGTAGTGATTAAGAAATTTGAGGAACCGATCTATCCTTCTCTTATTCCTGTTGATCAGATGGTGAGAGGAGGAAATAAGCCCTATCATGCGATTATAAATGCAGACAATTTTCATGCATTACAACTTCTTCTTTATTCTTATGAGAAGAAAGTAGACGTCATTTACATTGACCCTCCATACAATACGGGAGCTCGGGATTGGAAATACAACAATAATTATGTCGATAACAATGATCAGTATCGCCATAGCAAATGGCTTTCGATGATGAAGAAACGATTGTTATTGGCAAAAGGTCTGCTCAAATCTGATGGCGTGCTGATAGTCGCGATCGACGATAACGAACTTAGTACGCTTTCCTTGCTAATGAAGGATCTCTTTCCTGATCGTGAGATTGAACGAGTGATAATTAAGCATCATCCTCAGGGCAACAATGGGGTCAACATTTGGTCTACCCATGAATATGCTCTCTTTGCCCTACCAAGAGGAAGAAAGTCATTATTTGGATTTAAACATGACATGAAAGAGGAGTTTTGGTCTTTGAAGAGATCGGGGACAGGTGCAGGAAATTGGCGGCATGGAAGGCCAAAGATGTTTTTTGCTCTGCACATTGATGAGAAAAAACGAAAAGTTGTAGGTGTGGGTGAAGAGTTGAGCATCAATGAAAAGTACAAGACGGGCTATACGAAAGAGGGTCTAAAAATGATTTATCCTGTAGATGAAAAAGGTGGAGAACGTGTCTGGAGATACGGACGGGAGACAATGATTGAGAAAATAAAAAAAGGAGAGGTTGTTGTTAGAGGCAAAGAAGGTAACTCGCTCTCTGTAGTCGCACCACCAAGAAGTCATGCTCCTATTTTCAGTGTGTGGGATCAACCTCAATACAACGCCGGAACTGCCGGGGCAAATCTTCTATCGAACATAATGGGGGTATCTAATTCTTTCCCTTTCCCAAAATCACTCTATACAGTTCAAGATTGTATTGGTGCTGTATGCCGCGACAAACCAGATGCCCTAATCCTTGATTTCTTTGCAGGGTCGGGAACTACGCTCCATGCTACATGTCTTTTAAATACAGAAGACGACGGGAATCGTCGTTGCATTCTTGTGACTAACAACGAGGTTTCTGAGAAAAGAGCAAAGGATCTAGAGGAGAGTAGTATTTTCCCGGGTAATCCTAAATTTGAACAATACGGGATTTGTGAATCTGTGACATGGCCACGATGCAAGTACGCTATTCAAGGAAAGCGCGACGATGGAACAGCCTTGGACGGTGAATACTTTGGTGGACGGTCTATCAAAGAAGGCTTTGAAGAAAATGTCCAATACTTTCGATTAGATTATTTGGATCCAAATGCAGTCGCTTATCGGGAAAAACTTGAGGATGTCCTTCCTATACTTTGGCTTATGGCTGGAGCAAAAGGAGAAATAGGAAGGGCTAAAAATAAGGACTGGTTTATTTCAAAAGATTCCGCTTTTGCTGTGCTTATGAAAGAGTCTTTATTTTGCGAATTTAAAGCTGAAATTACAAATCACAAAGATTTGACTCACGTGTTCATAGTCACGGATTCAGAAGAAGCATATCGAGATATGTGCATGCAGCTGCCTAGCAAATTTAAAACAAAAATGCTCTACAAGAGCTATTTAGAAAACTTCCGTATTAATATCGCTCAAACATGAAAATAGAATTAAAACCGTTTCAGGAAATTGCAGCTCAAAAGCTGTTGTCACATGTGAAGAAAGCTAGAAAAGGTGTGCTCGATAAAGATAATCAGGCAATTATCCTTAGTTCTCCCACAGGCTCTGGTAAGACAGTGATACTAACTCAGCTCATCGAGTGGATTTTGCAGGGCGACGAAGAAACAGAGGGAGACAAAGATGCTGTCTTCATTTGGCTTTCGGATATGCCAGAACTCAATCTTCAAAGTAGAGACAAAATTCTTCAACAATCTTCCGACCTTTCTGGAAGCATCTTGGAGGTTATCGAATCTCCCTTTAATCAAGACCGGCTGCTTCCTGGGAAAGTTTATTTCCTCAATACTCAGAAACTAGCAAAGGATGCCCTCCTTACTAAGGTCGGAGACGGCAGGGAGTACACCATATGGCAAACCATTGAAAATACAATTAAGGCATCCCCTGAGCATCTTTATGTGATTATCGATGAAGCTCACCGTGGTATGGCGGATGGAAAAGAAAATGCCAAGGCTTCAAGTATTGTGCAGCGATTTATTGTTGGTTACCCAGAAGGTGGCATGCAACCGATACCTCTTATCATTGGTATGAGTGCTACACCTGATCGATTTCAAAAACTGATTGAGAAGACAGACCGTACCCAACGTCCATGCATCATCGAACCTGAGGACGTTAAAGCTTCTGGTCTACTTAAAGACCGCATTATTCTTTGGCATCCTACAGAGAAAGAATCGTCTGACTTCACGCTGCTTGCTGAAGCGACAAGACGTTGGAATACGTGTATTGAGGAATGGAAGAAATACTCCAAATCACAAAAGAGGGATGACCCAGTAGAGCCAATACTCGTAGTGCAAGTAGAGGATGGAACTGAGAAAAAGCTTTCGAGTACAGATATTGAAACGATTATTAGAACGGTTGAAAATGTAACGGGTAAACTTGATGACAATGCCTGGGCACATGCTTTTCAAGATGAAAAACCACTTGAAATTGCCGGCAGAGTCATTCGGAAAATTGATGCCTCTAAAATTGAGGCAGACCCATTAGTGAAAGTTGTTCTTTTTAAAATGAGTCTTTCAACGGGATGGGATTGTCCACGTGCCGAAGTATTAATGTCTTTTCGCAAGGCTAAGGATGCCACTTTTATCGCCCAGCTGGTAGGACGTATGGTTCGCACTCCTCTTGCACGTAGAGTTGAGCATAACGAACTGCTCAATAGTGTTTCTCTTTATCTTCCAAACTATGATGAAGGGAATTTAAAAACAGTTGTGCAAAAGCTTAATTCGCAAGATCCTGAGCAGGGAATTGCTATTGAGGTAGTCGATGGTTCTAAACTCGTGCAGCTCGTACGAGATTCTGAAAAGGAACAGTCGTTTAAAAAACTTGAGACTCTGCCCACTTACCGTATTGAGCGCATTGCAAAAAGTCCAAGTGTGAGAAGACTGCTTAAGTTTGCTCGTGCATTAACAAACGATGAGATCGACAAGAAGTCATGGGATTCTTCTAAGGAGTTTGTTCTCGATTTGCTCAATAAGGAGCTGACGAAGTTAAAAAAGAAAAAATCCTTTATGGATATCATTGAGAGTAAAGGTAAAATTGAAGTTCGTGAATCCTGGCTAGAGTATGGGGAGCAGTCCCTTTCAACTTCAAATAACTACATTTCGATTGAATCTTCACCCGAGAATATAGATGACCTCTTTGAGCAGTGTGGGCGTAAACTTGGCGAAGGACTTCACATGGAGTTTTGGCGTTCAAGACAAAATAAACAAGATCCAATTGTTACAAAGCTAGAAATAATTGCCCTTTTGCAAGAAGCTGGAATCGAGGATCTCATTGAACAGCAGTGTAGTGAAGAGCTAGAGCATTTTTGGAAGACCCATGCACAAGATATTCGTGCACTACCAAGTGGCAGGGAAGAGGAATATCGCATTATCATGAGAAGGTCTAAAGAGCCTTTTGCAGAGACTCTTCAAATGCCCATAGAAATGGAGGGTGTGAAGGAAGATGCAAGCTGGGAGAAGCACATTTATATTTCCGAGAAAGGTAAGTTCACTGCGGATTTGAATAACTGGGAGTCTAGAGTGGTGCACGAAATGATCGAGGAAGATTCATCGGTTATAGGCTGGTTACGTATTCTACCTAGAAAGGACTGGGCACTTTGCATCCCTTATCGGATGGAGAATGTTGATAAGCCTCTTTATCCGGACATCATCGCGTTCCGTAAAGAAAAAGGGCAAATAGTGGCTGATATCTTTGATCCACACGCCAGTAGTCTTACGGACGCTGTCGACAAGGCAAAAGGACTCGCGGAATATGCAAAGAAGCACGGTGAGCATTTTGGAAGAATTCTACTTATGATTATTAATGAGAAGGATCGTCTTTGTTGTCTCGATTTAAACAAGGAAAGTGTGCGGAACGAAGTGAATAAAGTAACTAGCCAAGCACACTTGGAGAAACTTTTTGCAGATGCTCTTTGAAATTATATAATGGACATTCGACTCAGTGTTTCCCATAAAAACTTCTTATTTTCCTTTGCGTTACAATGTTTAGCGATGAGTCCCCAGTAGCTGGAGAGGTTCTGAGAGTTTAAGCGAGTGATTGCTCGATTTATTGCCCTATCGTTGAGGGTCCTTCCACTTGGATACATACGCACACCGAGAAAATGAAGACCCTGTTTTGCTTTGAGTAGTTGATCGTTTGTAGGATGGAGAGTCAGTTTCAGTTTTTCCTTCAAAAAATGTTCTACCTGCTCTCTTTTTTGTTTTAATAAAAGTGGGTCACTATCGAAAACCAGGAAGTCATCGCCATAACGTAAATAAGCACTAGATTTAAGATGAGTAGTCACAAAACGATCTAATTCGTTCAAATAAATGTTGGCAAATATTTGGCTCGTCAGATTGCCAATAGGAATTCCAGCCGGATAGCTAAAGATGACTTCTTGAAGGAGTAAAAGTGTGGCCGGATCCGTCACTCTCCGCTTTAAAAGAGTAAGCAAAACATCCTGATCTACATGGTCAAAGAACTTCCGGATGTCGGCACGCCAAACGTAGTGATTTGGAAAGGACTTTAGAAAATCTTGTGTGCGTTCGATCGCACCTAAAAGACCCTTTGTTTTCCTGCAAGACCAAGCATCAAAAATGAACGTATGATCAAAAATTGGTACAAGGTAATCATACAAAATCCGGTGAACAATGCGATCCCTGATAGCCGCCACTGAGATCTCTCTGCGCTTATTTTCCGCTACGATAAAGGTTCGGTAGGAACCATGCTTGTATGTTCCCTTAGCCAAGTCTTCAAAAAGGGCCTGCAAGTTTCCTTCTAAGCTATACTCAAACTCCTCTAACTGTGGACCCGCATTTTTACCTTTTCGGTAGTTCCACCAACTTTTCCAAATATTCTCTAATTTTATATCCATGGAAGCACTTCCAATTATAAACAAAAGTTACAGCCTTTATAAGGATCTTGTAAGTGCACAGGACCTTTTAAGCAAGCGTCATCGTTATTCACTAGGAGTAAGTTCTGAGACTAGCATCCTTTCTCTCTTAGAAGAACTCACGATGGCAAAAAATGCTCCAAAGCCTTTAAAAGGCCCTTATCTCATCAAGGCAAGTGCCAGTTTAGAAGTGCTCATACTAAAACTTCGACTTCTACTAGAACTGAAACTAATCAACGAAACAAAGGTTTTCCAACTCCAAGCCAAAGCCTCCGAGATCGGAAGGATGCTTGGAGGTTGGCTTAAAAGTGTCCAAAGTACTTAACCATCATCGAGGCACGCAACCGGGCATTATCGTTTGGATTATCTAGATTATCGTTGTTGAACTTTGCCTTATCATCATTCCAGTTTCCATAGGCGACGTTACCGTGAGTTGACCGCACCTATCCGATAGATCTTCACAGCCGCAACCATGAAGTCCGCATTGGTTTGCTTTTTTCAAGGCCTTCTATGACCTTAGATGCGGCTCAAACGTGATGGGTATTAATACTTTGTGATTGAGATTGTAGGCAGTGCTTCACATGGCGCTGACTATTTATAGACCTCAATTCTATGGTAGCTGCCGTCGTAGCGACAGATGCTATTCACCACGACCGTAGTTTAAACGACTCCGCAAAAAAGAAAAAGCCCGCTTCGCGGGGAAGGATAAGAAAAAATAAATTTCAAATGTTAAGCTTCAACTTCACCCATCACCGAGGCACGCAACCGGGCACCAGCGCTTGGATTACCTAGACCATCGCGGTCGAACCCCGCCCTAGCACCAGCCCCGTACCCAAAGGCGACGCTGCCGTCTCGAACGTGGGCAGCTTTAGGTTCACCAGCAAGTAAAGTGAACTGAGAACTACTAGCGTTAATCATATCTGTTGGCTTGCCTACCCTGAGGTTCCTCATCATGAGCATCATATAAGCATGGGCATTCATACTTTGAATACCTTTACTGGCATAGTTCGCTTCAAAGTCTGCTATACGCTTATCATTCCTCATACTTTGTTGTTTATTCCATGGTTCTGACGCATCAGTACCATTAAAGTTTTGAGCACCTTCCACAATTGCGAACCGGTATTTTGTAATTTCTTGGTCTCTACGCACGCCGAAGTGCTGCGCAGCCTGCATGACTGTATCTTTAAAGAAGTCACCCACATAGGCATCCTGTTGGCCAGTTATGGCCCCTTTATTCTTGCACTCGGGTTTATTAATTGCAGTTTGGAGTCGCTCTATATTTGTGTCTGGAACAATTAACAATACTGACTCTCGTAGCTTTCTAAGTTCAGCTATTTGCTCAGGCTTAAGCTGCTTTAAGATGGATGCTTTAATTTTTTCTTTGCTTGGTGCTCTTTCACCCTTTCGTGGGTCTAAAACGAGTGAGAGAGTGGTAGAAGCCTCACCATACTCACGGTCCACAATATCTTTAATCCATTCTTCATCGTTTTTCTCTAGATTTCTTGTTTTACCAGACAAAACTGCCTCAATATCACTACGCAAAGTGTCTATTTCCTGAACTAAACTGCCTTTATCTGGCGAGGCTTTTATCCTTGGGATTGCGGCGTCCACAGCGGCTTTTACCTTCTCATTTGAGAGGTATAATTCGCTTCTGCGTAGTTCGCTTATGAAAGTATCTGTATCGTTCATTTTAAATTAAAGAAAAAAAGAAAAGCAAATTTTAAATGCTAAGTTTTAATTTCACCCATCACCGAGGCACGCAACCGGGCACTATCGAGTGGAAAATCCAGATTAGCGTTGTGGAACCCGGCCCTAGCACCAGCCCAGTCGCCACAGGCGACGCTACCGTTTCTTTGAACCTGTTCCAGCAATGTTATTGTATTTTTGTCTATAGGGGCACCGCTCTTCATGGCTCGCATTTGTAATAGAGCATAAGATTGGTCATCTAAGCCCATCATAGATTTTGGTCTAAAGTTGGCATTAAAGGCGTTGATACGCTCTTGATTAGTCGGTGTTTTGGTTCCAATTTTTGCCTGATTCCACTCACCGTGATCAGTAATGTCTTCAACTCCATCTGTAATTACGAATCTATACCCTAAGATTTTGCCATCGTCTAAAGCTTTTCCCTTGGGGGCAGTTAAACCTGCTTTTGCCTGTGTGCACTGCAAGTTAAAAGTCTCCTTTGTGAACTCTGAAAAGTAAGCATCGTTTGCGCTGCTAGGAGTTTTACATTCCGGCCTATTGATCGCTTTTTCATAACGGTCAAGTTTGGCAGGATACGGAACAATGAGCAGGGTTGGCTTTTTGAATTTTACAACTTCTTCCCATTGTTCTTTCTTTACAACCTTTAATGCCTGCTTTATCTGTTCAGGTGTTGGCGCAGGCGCATCCCCGGTACCAATTTCAAATAATCTTGCTATATCTAGGGCTTCTTGAATCTGCTGTTCCATTTGTTTTTCTATTTCTTTGGGTTTTTCACGTCCCCTTCCACTAGGGTTCAGTAGTCCCAATAATCTTTCCTGAGCTTCTCCTAGAGCCTCGTCTTCATCATCCATATCAATATCAGCCTTGGGTTTAACCCCAAACAACCTACCTACTTCCGAAGGCAGAATTACTTCTCGGCTTTCTTCGCCCCAAAGAGCTTTATCCAATGGAGGGGCTATCACTCCGCTTCCACCAGCATCTAGGACTCCACAAACATTCAGAATCACACCTGCTAATTGTTTTTCCTGCTTATCCATATCAAACTTAGGATCTCTCAAAAAACGATCTAGTTTTTCTGCTAGGAACTGCCTAAAGGTTCTGCCTTTTGCTTTTTCCAGATCCCATCCTTCAAACATTCGAGTCAGTGTTCCAGTATCTAAGAAGCTTTTGTCCAAATGAACTTCATCCATACGTCCACCAAAGACCTGTGCAATCACTTCTTTATTGGCAGAAGCATTCAAGCCATCAATCTCACGATCGTGGCACATCTGCATGAGTTCTGCCGCCTTTGTCACCCGACGGATCAACTCTACGTCTTGAGGGCTCAGCGGTAGAAAGCCTGTGTCATCCATCATTTCTGCTAAAACTACTTTAAATAGCTCATCAGAAGGCATGTAGCCCACTTTAACTCCGGAGAGCATACGCAAAATAGCAGGATCCATGTCTTCACGAGCTTTAGTCCTATCATCTTTAAGGTTACCTGTAAAAATTTCTCCAAAGCCCTCTTTTACTTCAAACACATCTCCGTTAAAACCGGGGAGATGAAGTTTTTGACCTACCCTCGCATTTAATTGGGCTTTAGCTGAAAGTTGTGCGCGAGTTGATCCCGTAGTGTACTCATCATGAATTACAATCTTTCCGTTGGTAATCGCAAGCGAAACTGGGCCAGGCTTGGTTCGACTTTTCATTCCTCCTTCCGCTTGATCAATTTCACGGTAACCAAATAAGTCTCTAGGAGTAGTGCCTTCATGCCACGAGACAATCTCATACCCCTCATCGTTAACTAAGTCTGCAACTAAGGTAGCTAGTTGAGTCTTACCAGTTCCAGTTGAGCCTATAAGAAATATCTTTTCTCCATGAGCTACTCCAGATAGGACACGACTTAAAAGTGTCCTTCGTGACTCCGTAGTAGCAAACCCTTTTTCTTGAAGTTCTTTCTTGTATCCAAGTAACTCTTGAACGTACAACCAACTCTTTGTGTCGGAGTCCGCAGTAGCTGTTGCTTGAGCTATTTCAGTTTCTGCCCTCTCTCGTTTAGACTCAAGCGCTCCAATAGTCTTTTTTGTGGTTTCCTGAACCTTCCCACGTTCTCTTTTGTCTTTGAGGTACATTGTTGTGACTTTCCGTGGGATAACTGCTCTTAAACGACTCAGTCTTGCTACTTTCTTTAGAGTTGGTCTAGCTGCTTTGAATTTTTGTGACTCTGTTTTCAGAACTCTAAAAAATTCTCTTTTAACATCTGGCACAGCAAGTAGTAGACGAATTTCTCCGCGGATTGTTTCTTTAGCATCGTCGGCATCCCGACTTTTTCCATCAGATTTTTCTAATTTTGCTAGCAATTGATCCAAATCTTCTTCCTCAGCCCAATCAAGATGTTCCTTTGCTTCTGGATTCCCCTCAGAAAAGTATTCTTCGATCAGACCTAAAAGACTTAGTGCCTTGCCCTGCACATCTTCGGACACTTTGCTGACTTCCCCTTCATCTCTATCTGTTATTTCCATTTCTTCCTTAAATCGTCCTTCGTCCGGTTGCATTAGACGACGCAGATAACGATTCATCCCATTTCCATCTTTTTGTGGCTCTTCTGACATTTGATTATTTAAATCTGTTAATTATAGCATTCTTTTATAACCTTTTCAAGGAGTTGCTGAGCATCCTATGCCTTGTCAGTACTGCTTCTTTCACATCGCTTAGTACCACTCCTGCGTCAGGAGTTCCAGGGTCATGACAAATCACACGAATATCTTGGGCACTTTCTCCAAAACCTATCCCTTGGACAACAATACCTCTGGCCCTGAGCCTTGTAATAATATTCACGGCTTCGGGTTTATCACCCACTCCTCCATCTGAAACAATGGTAAGTACCTTAACGCATTTCCCATTTTTTATTTTTTGGTCTGTTTTGCCGTCTAGGGCCGCTTCATAGGCCTTCAGTGCTCCAACTAAATTTCCTCCTCCGCTCTGCGTTTTGTTGAGTTCGTCATATAGGAATGCTAGTGCCTTCTCATCAATCTTTTGCTCGGGATTTTGTAAAACTGATACTAAGGTATCTCCTTTGAAGGAAAGTACGTGACTTCGCAAATTGATTGGATCTTTCATCCTTTTACGATATTTATCTAAATCGAGTCGCTTGTTTAGCATCATAAGGTTGTAGAGTCCTGAAAGGATCATCTTTTTTTGTTCTTCGGCAGGCGTTCCACTCATGGAACCTGTAAGATCCAAAATTGCATCATCTTCAAATTCAGTTACATAAATCTCTTCGCGAGTCTTAACTGCATGAATTTTATACCCTAGGGGATCTGGTTCTCCCGCAAGTAGGTCAATTGCAGCATCAACCGGATCATCCAGTTCGTCACCTTCGCTTTGACGCACGGGTCCTCGGTAAGCCTCGACGGAGATTTCGCGTCTTTTATAAATTATTTCAAATAAACTATCCCACTCTTCTTTCAGTGTGCTTGTGCGATTTTTGATGCTAGATACTGCTGGAACAGGCGTGTTGTTGACCCCACTAATGAAAGCTTCTACAGCTTTCCATTTCGCAAGAGACACTCCTGTTTGCTGTTCAAATAGTTTTGCCGGATTAGGATCTTCCTCCTTCCCTTTGGCCTGTTCCAGCATTTCTTCAAAAAGAGTTCGAACTTCTTCTAAGGAAAGTTCTTCTTGCTCTTCAGGTGGTGCAGCCTCCCCAAAATCTCCATCTTGCGGCTCGCCATTTTCCTCTTCATCATCATCATCTTCCTTTTCTTTTGCTGGAGTCGCATCAGTACGAATCCACTCCTCGCCATTCCACACTTCCCCCCAGGCGTGACCAATGCCTGCAATAGCCGCAAAGTCAAAACGCGGATCTTTTGAGATGTAATGCCCTGCAATTACTCTGTGATGAATGCCAAGATGGGCAAGCATTTGACCGTGAAAAATATTGCTCCAGTAACAATCAGCAATTCCATTGGTAGTCATCACTTGCAATAAATTATCTCCAGAGTTCAAGTAGGCTTCGTTCATCTGTGCTCTTGCCCCCTCGTCTTTTGGATATTTAAATCGTTTCCTTACGTAGGCTGCACAGCGTTTGGCCTTTTCAATATCTGAAAGGGTATGATCTTGTTCAAGGTTTTTTAAAAAACCTTCTGCTTCGTTATCAAAATTGCCTAAAACTTTCTCTATTTCTTCGGGTTCATCGTTTAGTTTAATAGCTTCATTTTGGGCTAAAATAAACTTAAACGTGACTGGTGTTTTTGCAGTTACTTTTGGTGAACCCTGCTTGGCGGCTAAATAAAAGCTTCCCGTATCACTTCTTACAATTTGGAGATTTTTAGGTTCTAGTGTGTGTGGAAGTGGAACAGCAGCATAGGGAAGTTCCAAAAGATTATCTTTGTCTGGATTGAAGACAGTTTCATAAGTGTATTCTTTAGCTTCTTCCAAATCATCTGGTGCAAAAGTGTGCGCTTGCCCAGGTTTCTGTACGATTTGTTTTTGATTGGAATCGTATGCACAAACATTTCCTCGGTAGTAGCCACCAAAAAAGGGACTGACTTTCGTTTCGATATCGTTTGGATCAATTGGTTCTTGTTCCCCAGCTCCGACCTGAGGCTTATATTCAAATTTCTTCGTTTCTTGCTTTTCTTCTTCCTTTAGCGCTAGGTGCGCCCGTTCTAAATGCCCGTAAAGTTTTAGATTAACCTCTGGAGTATATTCTTCGGAAATGAGCTCATCCAAGGCGTGAAGTTTTCGTCTGCTTTTTGGAACGGCACGGAAAGCTTTAGCCACTTCAGGGCTTAAACCTTCTGGTAACTTACCTCGAATCACGTATTGTTCACATGCGTACAAGAATTGATCGGCCAAGCCCAAGTCACCGGGATTGACTTGAGTAGGTGGAAGCTCTCGCTTAAGGTGTTTTAGACCTTGAAGCTTAAGAATATTTTTGTATCCTTTTTGATCTTGTAAAACCCGAAAGGCTGCTTGAGCGTCTTGTTGGATGAATCGTCTAGTTTGGGTCAATTCCGCTACTCTAAGTGTGGCAGCCCTTATGGCTTGATTTCGGTCACTGAATTTTTGTCGATTGACCTCAACTTTAAAGACTTCTCCATCTTTGCTGACATGGACTTTTGGTCCAGTATCTACAAGCACGATTTGATTACCCGCAAGAGTCATTTCTATCAGCTGAAGATCAGCCTCTGATAGGTCTTTTGTTTCGTCTAGTTGGTCGTCTTTTTCTGCCATCTGTTAATTTTACCAGAAAATGGCGGAAAAAGCACCTCTTTATGCCAATCAGACGTAAACCTGAGAAGGACTTCACTTTTTAAGGTTATCTGCTACACTTCTCCTGTCGCTCTACAACACATTTTTTTGTTCTCCCGCGAGGCTTGTTGCTCGTCAAACCCAGATATTGGGCAATGACGGGTACCTAGCCAATATCGGCTACTCCTCGCGGAGCAAGTGTTGTTGGGCGACCTAGGTGCCCTTTTTTGTTTTTTAACCCCCAAATCCTATGACACAGATCTCCAAAAATCTTAAGAAAGGCATCCTAGCCGTTCTTTTGACCGTTCTTCTTATCCCTACTGCTTCAGCCTCCACTTTTGGAGACGTTGCATCCAGCAACACCAACTATGTTGCGATTGAGTACCTCGTTAGCATTGGTACTCTTGAAGGTTACTCAGATGGCACCTTCAAACCCAACCAAACCATCAATCGGGCGGAGCTCATGAAAATCCTTGTTGCCGGACAAGGCATTGATCCCGATGAAAATACTTATAAAAACTGTTTCCCGGACGTCACTACAGATTGGTACGCTAAATATGTTTGCTATGCCCATGAAGAAGGGTGGGTGGACGGTTATCCTGATGGAACATTTCAACCCGCAACCACTGTTAACAAAGTGGAAGAAGTAAAAATGCTCGTGAATGCTTTGGGCCTCGATTCAATGCTTCCAAGCTCTGTCAGCACGACTTTGTTTACCGACACGGACAGTTCAGCTTGGTATGCTCCATACCTCTATGTTGCAAAAGATTTGAATTTGCTTGAAATCAGCAGTGGGAATTTCCTCCCCTCGGGGGACATGGATAGAAGCGGCGTTGCAGAAAATATTTATCGAACCCTAGTTGTGCAGGAGACTGATGTGAGTGCGTTTAGTGACGAAGCACAAACGAACTTTCTCACGCAAAAGGATCTTACTTCACTGATCAGCTCGGATGATTCCAATGACACGGAAACTACAGATTTCTCTGATGAAACTGAGAGTAACGACCAAACTGTTTCAATTGATGACATTGAACTCTCCGGTTCAGGTGCAGAAGTTTCTGACCCTTTCCAACTTGAAGAAGGTTTATCCGTAGTCACTTTAACTCACTCGGGAGACAGTAACTTTATAGTCAGGGTTCTTTCTACTTCGGATGACAGCACAGAATATCTCGTGAACGAAATTGGCGACTACGATGGTGTTACTGCCTTTGGAGTTGATGAGGCTGGAGAGTACGTTTTAGACATTGATGCGGATGGGCCTTGGACTGCTACCATTGAGCAGCCTCGAGATACTTCCAACGCTCAGTACACCAAAAGTTTCTCGGGAGAAGGCATGATGGTCACAGATTTTATAAAAGTTGAGGAGGGACTTGCTGTCTTCAACTTTACGCATGATGGTGATTCGAATTTTATAGTACATCTCTTGGATGAGGGTGGAGATGTCGTTGGCTATCTTGCCAACCAAATTGGTGAATATGAAGGGTCTATCGCGGAATATGTAGATGAGGGGACGTATGTGGTTCGCATCGATGCGGATGGTGAATGGACGATGGACTTTGACCAAGTAGATTTTAGTGACAGTAGTTCTGATACCAGCTTCAGCGGTGAAGGTAGTGCTGCTACCCAAGTCTTTCACGTTGAGACAGGAGGTTTGAAGACTTTTGACCTCAGTCACTCGGGCGATAGTAACTTCATTGTTCACCTTCTTGATTCTGATGGCCGAACGGTGGCTTACCTGGCAAATGCCATTGGAGACTACAGCGGCTCTACTGCCGAGTATTTGGATGCAGGCGACTATATTATGAACGTTCAAGCGGACGGAGAGTGGGACATTTCCATTGACTAATGGACCTTTAAAAAGAGGCCGGGGAACCGGCCTCTTTTTAAAAACATACTCAATCGTACACGACTCTTTCATTTCCATAACGGTCTGAATAAACAGATCTGTCTTTATAGTGCGTACTACTCCCGCCATTGTAATCTAAAAACATCAGACAATATGACAGCTCTTTCCCTTGCGAAGCATGAGAGATCAACATGCTTAGGGCATCCATCAGATCGTCATGGCGTTCCAGTCCAAAATTTGTTATTTGCTGGATTAGTTTTTCGCAGCCCTGTTCGGGGAAAAGTATCTGACCTTTTTCGAAGTAGTGTGAAATCAGGCTCAACCTGGCCCGCTTATCTCCTTTCGGAATAAAACCCTCCACATCGCAGCCAGCTGCCTCCAGCTCTTGAATTGCTGCTTTTTGGAACTGTACGTCCTCCACGATCAGCTTTGCCCCGTGCTCGTCATGGATTTGCTTGGCTACCCCTAGAATGTGGTTGAAGGTTAGGTGGGCATTGATGGGATTGGGCATAATGTAGATCCTCATCTTGTCTTTATATCCATGGACTTGGGCAGTAACCATGGCTGTGTAATCCGCTTTATCGTTTTGAGAAATAGCGAGATCAATGCCAGTAAACATTCCCCTGAACTCATTTGTCCGTTTGTCCTTTTCTGGAAGTGCATGGTAAGTGCGAATCCATTCTGGGAAAATCACCCTGTCACTGTCCGTAACAATCGTGAGCATATACTCTCGTTGCCAGGATGATTCTTTTCCAATTCTTTTTTTCTCGTGAAGGATACTTTCTTCATCAGGAAACTTCCCAGGCCACACACTCTCCTCCTTTTCGTTCAGCAAAGGGTACGCACGGAACTCTCCATCAAACTCCTTGTTCACTATGCGCTTCCTTAGACGCATGATGAAAGAGTCCTCGTGTAAGAGGTTACCGATCACTACGAGCCGCGTCTTGGGCGTTCCGGCTGGGATGATCTCACTGGTGATGACTTCGTCCACCTTGTCTCTACTCTCCAAGGTTTTGGTGGAATTTAAATCCTCTACATCGTCGCAGATGATGAGGTCTGGACGATGTGCTCCGTGACGAATACCACGAATACTTTGGTCTATAGAGACGGCAGTGATTCTGGCACCTAGATCTGGAATTTCAAGAGTGTAGGCACTCCAGTCGTTCTCTATTTCCTTGAATGGGCCAAGATCCTTGCTTAAAAGCTCGTTATTCTCAAGTTCCTGCTTGATGTTTTTTAGGTGACGTTTGGCTTGATCTTGGGTTAAACCGACAATCACCACGTGTTTACATTGTGGTTTTCCTAAGATAGACCAAATAGGAAGACTGGTATTCATGATGGTCGATTTTCCGGATCCTCGAAATGCTACTATCACGATATTTTTTGCATTGGGATTTTCCGTGAGTGTAAACATTTCCTTTTGGAATTCAGCAGTGTCGTATTCGATGTAATGCCTGAAATAAATGTGGAAAAACATGAAGTGGCTTTCAAAAGTCAGCTGTTTGCGGAGTTTTTTATTCTTTACGATTTCCGGTAAATTATAGATTGGTTCCATCGTTTTGTGGGTTAGTGGGTAATAGACCGGCATGGACAAGTGCTTCATGGATTTGTACTTCCTCCTCGGAAGTGAGTTTGTCTAAGTTTTCTAGCCGCCCAGTGACTTCGACCTTGGTTTTGTAGTCTGGGTGGTTATTTTTTAGCCAGAATATGATTCCGGTCATGTTTCCGTCCCGGACGGCTTTCATGAGCTGGGACTCAGCTATGTCGTTCACGATTTTCTTTCCTGAATAAAGTGCTCCGTCGGATTCTTCAGTGAACTTTTCATCCTCCTTGCGCCAGCGGTAGTAGGTTGCTCTTCCAATGCCAGTTTTTTCACAGGCGACTTGAACAATTGGAGTTTTACGAAGATTCTCCAGAAGTATTTCTTTGTTCTTTTCGGTTTTTTGCGCTGTTAAGTCATCCATAGCTTATGGGGTTAGTTTTAAGGCTTTGACCCCCGCCACCTTTTCAAATCTTTCGATTATGACTTGGCAGTAATCAGGGTCCAGCTCTACGCCAAGGCACCTCCTCTTGGTTTGTTCGCAGGCAATGAGTGTGGAGCCACTTCCAAGAAAGGGGTCGTAGACTGTCGCTCCTAAGGCCGTACTGTTTAAAATCAAGCGTCTTAGAAGAGAGACCGGCTTCATGGTTGGGTGAAGCGCGTTTTTCTTTGGTTTTGGTGCGACTAGGACGCTTTTATCCTTGTCTTTCAGTGGTTCGTGGATTCCGTGCCAACCGTAGACGATCAGTTCATGCTGAGGGTTGTAGTCCAGCCTGCCTAGGACTGCGCCTGTCTTTACCCAAATCAGTAGTTGCGAAAGCTTGAAGTCCTGTCCTTTAAGTGCACCATGAAGGCCGAAGAGCATTCGGTCGCTGTTGAAGACATAGTAGGCGTTCTTGGTCTCCAAATAGGGCTTCACTGATGCCAGCCAATGCGTTGTGAAATCTCTGTACTCTTCCTCCGACTGGATGTGATCATTGGCGATGATTTTATGGTCTTTTTTGGAGCTTTTTATCCTATTTTCCACATATCCAACACCGTAGGGTGGATCCGTTAAGATCAGTTTTACCTTTGAATTATTCAACAGAGTTTCCACCTGCTCTGGGCGAGTTGAGTCCCCACAAAGTAGTAAGTGGCTGCCAAGCTGAAAAATATCCCCTAGTTTAACTGAGTTTTGTGGCCTTTTGGCCTGTGAGTTTTTCATAGCGTTTGATTATGAGAGAGGAGAAGAGGGGGTCTAGCTCTACGAGGTAGCACGTGCGTTTGAGTTGCTCGGCTGCGATGAGCGTTGATCCAGATCCTCCGAAGAGTTCTAGGACACTGTCTCCGGGCTTCGTGCACCTACGGATGGCTTTCTCGTAGAGCGTGGGTGGCTTTTGTGTGGGATGTTCCATTTCGCTAGCGGGAAGGCGTTTTTCGAGCCAGACACTAAACATGTCCAAAACGTCCCCGTGGAGTCTATTACCCGTGCCCACTTCTTTGTTCATCACTTCGTTGAAGGCTGTGTGGTACTTGGAAAGGAAAGGATCACCTCGGATGCCATAAATGCAGGGTTCAAAAACCTTGTGGAAGGCTATCTGCGGAGTGCTCATTTGGTTGTTCTTGAGCCAGATACAAACTCGTTTATTCTGGATTCCGATTTTTTCGTAAACGCTTTGCACGAGACCAATGTATTTTTCGTCTGACCAACAGAAGAAGTGTGCACTCGGAAGACTCGCTTTGAGGCCATTCTGGAGGCAAGTGACTAAGAAATTTTGATACTCTTCGTTGGTTTTATTGTCCTGAACTTTGGTACCTCCATATTTTCCTTTTCCGCCAATGCCTTTGTTGTAGTCTAGGCCTATGTTGAACGGGGGATCCGCCGTGATGAATCCTACTTTTTCACCTAGCAGGAGTTTTTCAAAGGTTTCTGGTTTCGTGGAGTCTCCGCAGATTAGTCTGTGTTTGCCGAGACTCCAGACTTCACCTTCTTTTACAAAGGGTTCTTTGATGTTTTTTAGTTCTTCCTCAATATCGAAATTATCATCTTCGGTTTCTAAAACGTCGTCCCATATCTGTTGCAAATCACTGTCATCAAAACCAACATCCAGAAGCAAGGAGATGTCTAGTTCGCGGAGCAGTTCAAAATCCCAAGTGCCCGTGTTTTTGTTTAAGCGTAGGTTCAGTTCCTTTTCCTTCTCGACGTCTGGTATACTCAAAAAGACCACTGGGATTTCTTTGAAGCCGATGTCTTTGCAGACTTTTAACCTGAAATGGCCACCAATTACGATGTTTTTTCGATTTGGAGCTCCGTTCACAATGATTGGATCTATTAAACCAAATCTCTTGATGCTCTCTTTTAGTTCAGCCTCTGCTTTTGCCTCGAACTTCCTTGGGTTATATGGAGCGGGGTTAAGGTCGTTAACGTCAACTGAAACGATCTTTATATCTGACGAAATTTTCATATTTAAAAATTAGGAATAGCTTCACGCTATAGCTGTCCTAACTTTTAATATAAGAATTAAGTGTACTGCACTTGTTAGCTTCGAGCCTTCCTTTCCAAAGAAAGGATTTTTCCGATGGATCCAACATCTGCATCTAGCCCACATTCTTTTTTAACTACTTCCATTATTTCTTTCAGGGGACGTTCTCGATTTTGCCAGATCAATTCATTCCTCTTCCGTGTTATCGCCATTTTTCCGCGACTTTTACCAATAAGTGACCCTTCTTTCTTATACTTTTCTTGGAGTGGGACTATTTCCGTGGTGTAAATATCTTTCACATAAGCCAAGATATCCCTTTGTGATGCGTATGGACTTATGAGGAGTCCAACTGGATAAGCAGTGGTCAAGTCGTCGTTTAACTCTTGGCCTAACGAATCTTGTTTTGTCGAGATGTCGGTGATGTAACAGACGTTGTGTGAATTTGGTTCTGGAGATATGAATATTTGATTGAAGAATAAATATTGCTCAATGCTGAATGACCAATCTTTACTTGGGATCTGCTGGTTTCTACAAAAGTCCTTGATAGCATTTTGGATCTCTTTATGTTCAGTATCCCACATTTCGTAAGCCCACTCTGCTGGAGGGGTAGTCCATTTATTTCCATTAATTTTGAATCCATTTTGAGGAATTTTATACTTTCCTCTCAACTGTAAAATAAACGTTTGAAACGCTTTCTTTTTAGTGGAATCGTAAAAGGAATTCCACATTTTTTTAAAACTTTGTGATTTGTAAAAGGCCTTTGTGTTGCGGTCGAGATGGAATTGTCTGAGGTGTGCTGGGTATGTCATTTTATGATTAGTGCATCCTTGATAGGCAATTCCGTTTCAAACTTTAAATCAGTTGCGCGGACACTGATTCAAAGATAGGAGATTGTTGTTCCAGTCACCGTCGGCATAAGTTTTCACATAAGGGTCTCTTCCAGTTGGGCGCATCACTCCAACATTTGATCTCTTACGACTCACCGGATCTAGCACGTAAAATGTGTTCGTTTTATCTTCAATACTTCTCATCACCTCATCTCGCGTCCAAAGCCAGTTACTTCCACCGAGGTGAGTGATATGTTCGTGTTGACTCTCTCGGTTGGGTTTGATGATACAGGTTACCTGAACGTCTGCCATGGTAAAATTGGTTAAGCTTTATTAAGTTTGGTGACCCCTTTGAAAGGGCCTTCGGTCTTCTTGCCGTCCATGAACTTTCCGTCGGGTCCCATCTTGGTCCAAACGTCAGTCTTTGGATTGTAAACTTGTGCTCGGTCGCGGACGGCCCCCTGTCGCCTTCCATCGCCCTTGGGTGGATTCGTTGCCATATTGGAATAGAGTTAATAGTAACGTTCGCTACTGTAGCTGTTGCAGTTGTTTACGTCAACATTATTTGCGAAAAAAAACCAGACTGGTACAATCAGGATGTTCGTGATCCCGCCTTTATGACAACTACCATTGGAGAGAGGATTAAAACTCGACGTGAATACCTTGAAATGTCCCAGGAAAACCTATCTGAAAAGGCTGGTGTTTCACGTGCTTACATCAATCAGCTCGAGAACAATCGTTCTCTAAGGCCATCAGCACCTGTGCTTTTTGAAATTGCCAATGCACTGGACGTTACAATGGGGGATCTACTTGGGAAGGTTGAGAGGACTGGTGAGGAGCCGCTGGAACTCACAACAAGCATGAAAAAAGCCATTGAACTCTTTCCCGAACTTGAGAAAGTAAAGGATGAAATGCCGAATTGGAGATATCGAGGGAGATATCCCACCAATCCCCAGGACTGGTTTGCAATTTATTCAATACTAAAGCGGGGCAAACGAGAGGATGACTGATCATAAAACCAAGTCAGTACTACAGTTCATGTCGGAGAATAGCTTTAGCGGTGATCCGAAAGTTCTTTTGAAAACGCTGATATTCGCTGACTTACAGGAAATTGATTCTCTAGGTGGCATCAACAATGTGAAGGATAGACTGAAATGCCTTGCTTCATTGCGTGGCCTTGCAGAGGCAAATTTCATTGAGCTTCCAAATGATGAAAGTGGGCATACTGACGGCTCTCAGATAAATATTAACGTTACCCACTCTGAAGCTAGACAACTTTTTACTTGGGCGCATGAAATCATTCACTCTTATTTTATCCGTTCGACTGGTGTAAAAGTGGATTGTTTCGGTGACGAATTTCACTCTTCATCTGAAAACGAAGAGGAGGAGTCACTGTGTGATTATGGCGCATCACAAATCCTCTTCTATGGACACATTCCAGGAGCTCTTAACATCTCTAGCTTGCTGGAAATAATAAATGCTACGGGGGCCTCCCCAGAGGCTACTGCACTCTCTATGTTGGATCATTTTGATGATACTCATGGACTGATAATATGGATGCGTAAGTGCAAAAAAGGTGAGAATCCAGATCAAACCTCATTATTTGCAGAAGATATCAAACATCCTTTCCGCATTGATTATGCTGTCAGCAAAAATGCCTTTTTACCAAAGAATAAGTCTGTTAATGAGGGTGATGCAGTCGATCAATGTGAAACAGCTGGCAGTTCTTCTGGCGAAATCATACTCGATCTCAAAGGACACGCAGTAACACTTATGACGGAGAATCTTTCGATAAGTAACGGAAGGATCTTGAGCCTATTCAAGTTAGTTTAAGAGGAGGAGGCTGTGGCGGCGGCGAGCGTAGCCATACGTTCTTTTAAATTTTTGTCTAGTGCTGTACTGCGGCGCTCTCCCTTTTTTATACTGTCTCAAGTGTCTCATTTAGCCTGAACTGCCACAATTGTGTCTCACGGCAAGAAACGGTAGGATGAGACTGTCTCAGGGTACTAGACCCGTATGCTCCGCCAGAGACAAAAGTCGGCACCCCGCAGCGGGTGGCGGATTTTGGCTTTCGTGAGAAAGCGAGGGGATGAGAAACCCAGGGTTCGTAAGGGAGCAGAGCGACCGTTTAGCGAGTGAAGCGAGCGTCATCCCTCTCTCCGCCATTTTAGATTTCTAGTTCTGGCATTACCCGTTTCATATATCCCCCAAAAAGAGGCACTGTGAAACTATTGTCGCCATGATCCGGACTATATATCATTCCTTTTCGAATTAAATTGGCTCGAGTTGGCGCTGCGAGTTGTACCTCTCGTTTTAGAAGGTGAGCGATATCTCCAGATCGGGATGGCTTTTCACCAAGCTCTGCCATCGCACGGAGATATTTTTTTTCTAATGGGGTGAGTCGGTCAAAACGTACTCTGAAGAAACTAGCATCCAGTTCGGCAATTGCAATTTTACTCGCTTTTTTGGCATCCTCCTCTGTAATTGGAGATGCATCCGCACAATTCCAACTGTGCTTCCCCCACTCTTGTAAAAAATATGGATATCCTTTTGTTTGTCGCAAGATTTCTTTTAAAGCATCTTCTTCATAATTCACATCTTCTTTCTCCGACGGGATGGTCAATGCTTTCTTGGCTGCCTCAGCATCCAAGGGACCAATCTCTGGATATTGAAATAATCTCTCAGCATATGACTTTGCTTTCCCAGCCTGTCCAACCAATTGAGGTAAACCGGCTCCGATCACCGTAATAGGTAGTCTTTTTTGAGTACATTTATGCAAAGCCATGATTAGCGCAGCGAACTCATCTTCGTTGATGTACTGTATTTCATCTATGAAAAGTACAAAGGCGGTTCCTTTTTCACGAGCAGCCATGCCAATTTGTATGAATAATTCAGTAAGATCGTTTTCTAAATCCCCTGTATCTGCGATCCCTGTTTCCTGGCCCAAATCCAAGCCAAACTCAATATCTCCGTATTTTACCTTCATGGCACCGACGAAACTTCCAAGAGCCTTTAATGCTTTCTTTGCTTTATCGCCCACCGCCGCCAAGTTATCAAGCCTTAACAAGGCTGATCTTAAAGAGGGTGCTAGCAACGCTGGAAGTGAACGCCTTTCTGGAGTTTCAATAGAGACACTAACAAAACCACTCACTTCAGCATTTTCTGCCAAGTGATTCAAAAGTACTGTTTTACCCACACCTCGTAGCCCAACCATTAAAAAGCTACGATAAGACAATCCACTTTTACACCGATCTAATTCAATAGATACCTGTTCAATGATCTTATCGCGACCCACAAGTTCTGGAGGAGGATTACCTGCACCTGGCGCGTATGGGTTTGTTCTTGGATCCATTTATACTAAAGTTATCATGGTTTATCAAAAAAGACTAACTTAGTATAACTTTCATATACTTCTAGTCAAATTCTTTTGATTGAAACCATTTTCGCAAACACGCTGAACTCTGTATGATTAGCCTCGATGGCGGCTCTAACATTGTCCACTACTCTCCGCCAGAACGTACATGACTAAAACTACAAAAATCGCCGTCGGGCTTGGAACTCTTCTTCTCCTGATCGGAGGACCGCTGGGAACCATTTTTTTATTGAGGGATTCAGCCTATTTGAATGAAAACACAAGTGCTCACTTGCCCTCGGATCTGGAAATTGAGGATGTGCAGGGAGCGCCCAGTCCACTCAGCTTGGGTTTTAATAATGCGGAACAAGTGGTGGAAGTCGGAGATGGCAGCACGAATATGGTTTGGGTGAGTGAGGGAGAGCTGCAATTTGTACTGCGTTCTTCGGATGGAACTGTCACGAGTGCAGTGACTGTGGCGACGGGTGTTCTTTCTTTACCGGCGCTCGCTCGTTCTGGAGACTTGGTGGGTGTGGCGTGGACGGAACGCAGTGGCAGGAGCACTACGGTGAAAGGAGTGGTGTCTCATGACAGAGGTGAAAGTTTTGGAGAAACAGTGGCTTTGGGAAACGGCTCGGGTGCTTCGCTCGCGGCTTCGGGTAAAAACTTAGTGGCCGTTTGGCACGACGACACAAATGAAACCGCCACTCAAATCATGCTCAGTCGATACGAGGGATCGAGCTGGGAAGAGCCCTCACGAGTGGATGAGTCGGACGCTGCTCCTTTGTGGGCTTCGGTGGACATGGAAGGAGAGGATGTTTACGTCGCCTGGCGCGACGATCGTGAAGAGAAGTACAGCGTGTGGCTGCGCCGTTTTGTGGACGGCGAATGGCAAGACGAGCAACACTTGGCCACAACGATGACAGGAGATCCCGATGTGTGTGAAGGGAGAATTAGTGGCCGTGGCTCACCATGGAATGGGGAAAATCAGTCTTTTAGAGTCGACGGATGGAGGTGTGAGTTTTTCGGATCCCATCGGCATTGGAAACGGGTTTTTTGCTCACCTCAGTTGCACGAAAGAGGCTGTGGCCGTGGCGTGGGAATCCACGACGGGCAATCATAAATCGGATGGCAAAGAAACCGGATGGGTGGTCTACGACTGGACCGGCACGCAAATTGATGGAGGAAGTTTGGACGACGGAAGCAGTGCCGCCGGGACGGTGCACCTTTATTCGGGTGCCGCATTTGTCGAACTCCTTTGGGTGAAAGTGGCGGCAGAGCCCTTGGTGGGAACCCTGCGTCATCAAATTTTGGGTCTTGAATGAGAGGTTATTGAGAGGACAGTAAAAATTGTTAAACTCAACGAAGCTCCCTTTACTTCGGCAAATTGATTCTTAAAACGGTTCTAAGCCCGGCGTTTTGAGGGCCGCTTGTTATGCTTCGCTTAGAATCGCAAACCCACTCTACTGGAAGGTCATACACCTGATCTTTTCTAAACATGGCTTCCAGCAGTGAGGGGCTTCCCCTGTACACTGCTTCTAGGCTTGCCCGAACGATAGCCGTACTGGCTTCGTCATAGCTTGGATCCGGTGGATTGCTTTCGTTTTCAAATCTACCCGTTCTATTGGCGATGCGATATTCATGTAGTGTTGGTATATCTCGTTCTACCAATAAAGGGAGCCTCTCCTCACTCATCAGCGTACCGCTCTCCCTACTTAAGCTTCGCCCATTATCACCTAATTCAAAACCCTCCATTTTATAGTGGAAGCTTCGATTTGTGACTAGGGCCCTTACACTCCTACCATCTTGGTGCACCAAAAAGCTCTTATATATTTCTGCAGCCTCTCCCATTTTATGCTCCTTTACTGGCGCGATTGTCGAGACCCATCGTACTTGATCTAAGACTTCCTCACTCGTTCCCAGCCTCACCCCCTCCATAGGATTTTCGCCGTATTCTTTCCACTCTCTACTTACATCAGGGCCCCAGGTTCCTATACGGAATATATTCTCCTTCCCATCTCCAAAAAGTACCGCATGTATCCCGTCTATGCCGACAGGAGTAATTCCTCGAGTTTCTTCCCTCACATTCTTCATTCCATCTCCTATGACCACTCTGCCTTTCTGAATTGTCCATAAAGATGGGTCGCGTAATTCAGTTAAAAGGATAGGGGAAATGCTTGCTTCAAGTGCCTCTCTCAATTCTTTCTTTCCCCAGGTACGAGCTCCATCTCTTCGATTTTCCTCTTCAGAGGCTTCAATCAATTCATCGAACTTTTCTCCGTGAGCAGTCATTATTGGGTTGGTTAAATCAACAACGATTTCTTACTTTAGCTCAAGAGAATCCTTTTCGCAAACACCGTCCACGGCTCTCCGCCAGGAGTTTTAAGCGGTCTTAATCGTATCTAGCTGTTTTTGATATTTCTCCTTAAGAGGAGAGCCAATGACATTCAGAAGATCATATCTTTGGAGCAGTTCTTCGAATTCCTGAAGACGAGGATAATCCTCTCCGTCTCTACGCATATCAGGATGATTCAAGGCTGCCAAATAAACTTTCACGATGCGGTCCGCAACTTTTGGACGAGCGGCAATCCATTTTTTGTCCACAGGCAGGTTTTCAGTGTCTGCACTCATGGCTTGCCACTCGCGAACAACGCCATCTGCATCCAGTTCAGAGGTGGCACACTTTAGCGCTTCATCAAAAATAGGCTCAAGTATGACTCCATCAACTGCAAGATCTTCCAGTAGCTCCAGGTAAGCTGGGTACATTTGCATGTTTGCCTCATGAACCACTTGCTCTTCATTGTGAATTTTAGAATTTTCTCCAATGCCGCCTTTACCAAAAACCCTATTGTCCCGATCTTCATAGCTTCGCTGTAAAAGTAATTGCGGAATTTCCTCATCCAGCAGTTGAACAAGGCTCGCTTGCAAAGCCTCCACTCTTTCTATGGTCGCATGATCATTTTCTCCAGGGCCTTGCAGCTCCTTCCCGAATGCCTCTGTTTGCCGAAGCAACCCTATCCCTTGATCACGAACTTCACTGAGCTGAACAGCCATTTCACGTAAATCCAGAGCTTCATCGTAGCCTTCCTTTACATCGGTCAGTTTTTCGTTCAACTGTTCCGTGCCCTGTTGGAGGGAATCTAATTTTTGTCCTGAGTTTTCAAATTCTGACATAGATTTAATTTAGTTGTATTTTAAGGTAAGTTTCTGCGGACCGTGCGTCCTGGCCTTGAAGATAGTCTGTTTTAATGGTTTTGAATTGTTTTTCGAAGCTCATAAGTTTGGCCTGAAGGACTTCTATTGATTTTTTTGGAGCTGGAATACTTTTTTTCATCTTTTAATTGTACCTTATTTTATAAGATTTATCAAACGCCTTGACCTGTGTAGTATGAGACTCTATAAAAAGACATGATGCATCGAACGCTTATTCTTACTGTCGTCCTGATCTTGCTCACCGCGGGTTTGACGGCGTGTGCAAAGGAGGATATTCCTGAGGAACTTTCTTTTGAGCTTACACTTGAAAATGAAGCGGTGGAGACGGCCGTAGAAGGAGCGGCGCTGTGGCTTTTTGCAGTCGATGATGGTGAGGATGACCTGGCACTTTCAAGCGAGACAGCTGGAGAAATTCGGATGGCACGGATGAATACGGCGGGTGCGCTGACCAGTGAATGGGTCACCGTGGCGGACTCGACCGATGTGGATGGGCAGAGGATTGCGGATCACTCTCATCTGTATAGCGAGGGTTACCATTGGATCGTTTTTTCAGTCACTTCGGCTAAGGAAAGTTACTTGCTTAAACTTGATAAAAACTTCGAGCGAGTCTTTTTAAAAAAACTGGCCACAGAGGGGCCCACCAATGATATGTTCGCAGTGGCTGGAGAGGATGGCCTGTATATTGGGCACTTTTTACCCGGCACCGGTCACACCATTTACCAAGTGGATTCGGACGGGAACATGGTGGATACGTTTCCTATTGGTGGTGGCAAGTTTAAGCATTCCAATGGCGCCAGTGTTGTGCCAAGCAAGGACGGCTTTAGTGTTTTTGCGGGTGAAACTCTGAATTTTAGAGTCCAGGGAGCTCTCATGCGGCTGGATTATACAAATGCTTGGGCCGAAGCCAAGAGTACGACTTTGGTGGATGAAGAAGACACCAACATCAACATGACGAGTGCCGTCCAATGGAACGACCTGTGGATAGTGACGGCGCGTATGACCAGTTCGCAGTCCGGGTCCGGGTCCGATTCCGGGTCTGCCCTGCAAAAGGACGGTGGACAAATTTGGCGCTTTGTTTTTGATGAATCGGGCAAAGAACTCAAGCGCGAGGTACTCTACAACGGTGATGAGGGGAACCGACCGCACATGGAGCTCAAAGACACTCTACTCATCACTACTTGGGATGTGGCCGGTGAATCTATGATTAGGATGGAAGCAGTGACTGAGGTATATTGAGTAATGGAAAAATTTCCTGAAGCATTGTGGCGTGAAGTGGGCGATAGAGCCGATGCCTGCCGTAGGCCGGACCTTAAGCTTTTCTCCGACGAGCAGCCGTGGCTCCAGACTATTAGCGAGTTTAATGCAGCTCCTAAAGAAAAGGCGGAAGGCGGGGAACGTTTACATGCCGAGGCTCAAGCTTTTTGGACCGAGTATCGCGATAGGCTTTTAGCGGTTTACGAAGGTGTTTTTCTTCCATGGGCACGAGCCGAAGAACCCGATGTGAAGGTCTTTTCAGAATGGCTAAGCAGCGGTGCCTACGCTTTTGATGGTTTTTACGACGAAGCGGCGGCAAACGATAAAGATCATGGAGGCTTTGACCTGAGCCTTTTTCAAGATTCACATGAAACTCAAACCATACCAGGCGACCTAAATCATTATTTTGAGACAAACGAGCTGATTCGCAGTAGAGCTGACTGGAAGGAATTTTTGATCGGCCTCGAAAAGGGTGTTTCACGTTTTTTTGAAAACCCTGAATCTGAAAATATTGATTTAGCTGTGCAGAATGCCGAGGAAATTTTGAAACGCCTTGTGGCTAGCGCGAAACGAGGCTTCAAACCTGAAGAAGCACTTGCCTACCTAGAAAAATTCAAGAAATTAGTGCAAAACAACCCTAGCCTTTCCGAGGGGAATCGACTGCGAATGCTGAATTTACTTTCGAAAACTCATTCCAAAGAGCTTGATCAGGCGATTGTTCTTTTTGCCATTGAACTGGCCGAGGGCGTCGATCCCAAGTTGGGTCTTTTGGAACGCAGTTTATCGACGGCAATCATCACTCCACTGGGCGAAGGCGAGGACCCCGCCGTGGAACATGAGGGTTGGTATAAGACGCAGATGGACGATTCAATCGATCAGCTCACATCTCTTGAAAGAATGGGGGGTGCAATAGACAGCCTCCTGCAAAAAGGTGACATTGAAGGAGCTCTTAAGATTAGTCGCCTTTCAAGTCGCCATAGAATCAGCTCTTCAAAAGACCCTTGCAGCGATCTGCAAATCTACAATCTTCCTGATCGTGAGTCCGCACTTCAATCACTTATTGCACCATTTGGCGATCCAGAACTTAAACTGCGGATCGAAAGAGAAGTTCATAAGGCGTGGACGAGCCCGAGGGTGTTTCGCACAGACGAGCGTGAGAATCTTACGATAAGAGCTTTTTGGCTCGACCTCGTAGAACGTGGGAGGGAGAAGCATTGGCCAGAAGCCATTATTTCCGCACTCTATGACAATGCCGTTCACTATCGTTACACTGTTGGAACTGGATTCTTGGGGTCTAGGATGAACTAAAAGGCGCCTTTCAGGAAAGAAAACTTGACTTATCATTAATATTGTTTTAAATTTAGCGCAAATATAACGAATGTTTAGAAAAAGACAGAACTCACGACCGACCTCGTTCCGCAGAAGCCCACGACCCAATCGTAATGCTAGCAAAGGATCGAACATAGACCCCGCTCTTTTCCAAAGAAAGGCGGTGGAACCTGCACCTGAAGAGGTGTTTGTGCCGTCTTTTGAATACACGGACCTTCCGGTGGATCCTCAACTTCGTGGGAACATCCTAAAGAAAGGCTACAAGTTCCCTACTCCCATTCAAGATGCGAGCATTTTGCCGATCTCTGAAGGACGGGACGTGCTCGGGATTGCGAACACCGGAACCGGTAAAACGGCGGCGTTCTTGATTCCCCTTTTGCACATGGCGATTCAGCCAGGACCTAAGGAACGTGTGATCATTTTGGTGCCTACTCGTGAAATTGCGACGCAGATCTACCAAGAATTCATGGCTTTCAGCCGTGGACTACGATTGTATGCGGCGGTTTGTGTGGGAGGATTGCCTATTTTCCGCCAGATTCGAGATTTGCGCATGGACCCTGAATTTGTGATCGCGACACCGGGACGTATGAAAGATTTGATCGAACGAAAAGCCATCAACCTCAGCCGTTTCACCCGTGTGGTGCTGGACGAGGCCGACCGAATGGTGGACATGGGATTCATCAACGATGTGCGTCATATTCTTTCGCATGTACCTGAAAAACGTCAGTCTTTGTTCTTCTCGGCAACTTTACCTAAGGAAGTTAAGGATTTGATTCACTCTTTCTTGAAAGATCCGTTCACGGTATCTGTGAAGAAACAGGAAACGTCCATGAATGTGGACCAGGATGTGGTGTGGGTGAGCCAAACCGATAATAAAATTGGCATGCTGGTGGACATGCTTAAGAAGTCACACTTTGACAAGGTGCTGATTTTTGCTCGAACCAAGCGCAATGTGGACAAACTGACTAAATTTTTGGCGGACGTAGGGTTTGAGGTGGCGTGTATCCACGGAGACAAGGCTCAATCACAACGACAACGTGCGCTCGACGCCTTCAAGGCTCACCGAATCAAGATCTTGGTGGCAACGGATGTGGCGGCCCGCGGTCTCGACATTCCTGATGTGAGCCACGTGATCAACTACGAAGCGCCCGAGTCTTACGAAGATTACGTTCACCGAATTGGACGAACCGGACGTGCCGGCAAAAAGGGTCACGCATTGACCTTTGTGGAGCGACGGTACTAAACTGGTGCCATCCTCTAAATACCACGCCATGGTGAAATCACTGTCTTACGGCGGATTCTGGATCCGCTTCCTTGCTTATTTTATTGACGGAATCCTCCTCTCGGTTGCTGCCGGTCTTTTATTTGGAAACACCTGTGAAGGAGCCGGTTACTGCGCGGGCTACGACGGATGGCGTACGCTCATTCCCGTTGCCTACTTCATTGGATTCTGGACTTGGAAGGGTGCTACGCCTGGGAAAATGATCTGCAAATTGAAGATTGTGGACCTACATGGTGGCCCTATAAATATTAAAACCGCTGCGCTCCGATTTGTGGGGTACATTTTGAGCGGAGTGGCGCTGTGTATTGGGTTCATCTGGATTGGCTTCGACGAAAAGAAGCAAGGATGGCACGATAAAATCGCCAAGACTTACGTGGTGAAGCTTTAAATACATAAAATAAAACAGCCTGGCTCGGCGCACATGAACTTTAGCGCCTCACACGCTGTTTTATTTTGTGTATTTTCAGGCCGATTTTCCGTGGATAAACTTGAGCGACACGCTGTTCACACAGTGGCGGGTGTTTTTTTCGGTGAGCTGTTCGCCAGTGAAGACGTGGCCCAGGTGGCCGTTGCAATGCGCGCAGGTGATTTCGGTGCGGCGTCCGTCGGCGTCCGGGGTGTGTTTGATGGCGCCGGGCAGTTCGTCGTCGAAGGCGGGCCAGCCACAGCCGGAGCGGAATTTGCTACCTGAGCTGTAGAGCGGCGTTTCGCACTGGCGACACACATAGATTCCGTTTTCAAAAAACTCATCGTATTTACCGGTGAAGGGCATCTCGGTGCCTTTGTTCACAATCACGCGGGCTTCTTCGGGTGTGAGGGGTTCGGGCATTTGAAACGTTTAAAGTGCTTTGATTATACAATCAATTCTTTAACCTTAAAAACTGACTTACGACCCGTTCCACAATTTGATCTGCCGTTAAGATGGTAACGCCTGCTCGTTCCAGTTCGCTTCCACGAAGTGTCAAAAAATCATCTCCTGCTCTACTGAATGCATCTTGCATTATGCGTTGCCGTTCTTGAGAGGGTAAGGTTTGTAAAAAAAATTCCGTATCCTCTCTCATTTCACCTGAAATTTCAATGAGCTTGGCTATATCCCTTCTAGCCAAAGCTATTAATTCAAGTGGATCTGAGCTCTTTTGCGCTGTGGCTCCTATTTCCAATGTTGCGTTGTGCAAGCCCAACTTTCCATCGCTGGTCATAAAACGATGTCCAGTATCTCCCAGCATGAAGGTCCAAGCAGCTGCACTGCCTGCATATCCAAGAATTTGGGTTGAAACTCGGCCACCCGTGCTACGGATAGCGGACATGTATTGTTTCCACCTCCTTACCTCTTCGCCATCTCCACCGGGCGAATTATTGATGAGAAAATGTGCGTCTATGGCATATTCATCAGGAGTTTGACGAAGCGCCTCGATCTTAACCTCAAGGGTGCTGGCCTTTAAGTCAAAGGCATCGCGAATGGGAAGCCGAACGCCCTCTCTCCACGCAGATGCAAAACTACACTTGCCATCCATTACTCCACTGATCTCAGTAATTATCGCGCCTCCCAATTTCTTTTCCATAAGCTCAACTGATTAGAGAAGCTCATTTTAACATACTTTATGAATAAAGCAAGTGGCGGACGGCGTGCTGATGATTTAAGCTGGAACTAGCTAAAAACATCCTTATGAAAAACCTTTGGTTTAAAAATAAGCGGTATGGATGGGGCGAAACGCCGGAATGGCGCTGGGGCGATAAAAAGAAAAAATGAACCACGAACATCATCACCACGAAGAAACGGGCTGGAAAAAGTTTGTGCCACTGATTGCGCTGTTTAGTTTTATTGCTGTGTTCACGCTGGGTATGCAAATGGCGCACGGCTGGAGTTTGGAAAACGCGATGCTGGACTTTATGGCGGCGTTCTTTTTGATATTTGGAATGTTCAAAGTCGTGCGGCTGCGCGCCTTTGCGGAGGCTTATGCGAGTTACGATTTGCTGGCCGGGCGGAGCCGCGTGTATGCGCATGCGTATCCGTTTATTGAGGTGGCGCTGGGACTTGCCTACTATCTGCGTTGGGAGCTCACGATTGTGAATTGGGTGGCGCTGGTGCTGATGGCCGTGAGCACTCTGGGCGTAGGGTTGGCGCTTTTGAGGCGGCGCAAAATTCCGTGCGCGTGCTTGGGAACGGTGTTCAAACTTCCTATGACTAAGGTTACTTTGGCGGAAGATTTACTGATGTTGGCGATGGCGGTTTATATGGTTTTTGGCTTGGCGCAAGCCACTGAATACAGCGTGAGCTACGCGATGTCTTCGGTTACGGGTACCACCGTGGACATGACGCTAACGATTAAAGACGAGCGCGGTGAAACGGTGAAGGATTTTGAAACGGTGCACGAAAAACCGCTGCATTTGATTGGAGTGCGTACTGACTTGCATGAATTTTTGCATGTGCATCCCGAGATGGGTAGCAACGGCGCATGGGAAGTGCAGATCGACTTCCCCACCGAAGGGCCTTACCAATTTTATGCCGACTTCACGCCGCTGGGCGGTGAACCGCAGGTGCTGAGCTTCACCATGAGCATTGGAGAATTTGTGCGCGAGAAGCTGGGCGGCTACGAAGCCACGCAGGAAATTGATGGCTACATGGTGACGACCCATTTCCCTGAGGATCTGCAGGCCGGCGCCGTGGAGTATTCACTCACGGTTGAAAAAGACGGCCAGGCACTTACGACTTTTGAAGATTATTTAGGCGCCAAGGGTCACAGCGTGGTGATTAAAGAAGGAACGCTGGAGTACGAGCATGTGCACGCGCTGAACACGGCGAAGCCGAGCTTTATGGCGCATTTTCCTGACGAAGGCCGTTACGCCATTTTCACGCAAATTCAAGTCGAGGGGCAGCTTTTGACCGTGCCGTATATGGTTTACGTGGAGGCCGGCGAGGAGATGGATGACCATATGAGACACTAGCTTTACATGGGCAGCGTGCAGGGGTACAATAAAGTTACTTTAAAGTTTTTTTATGATCACTGAAGATGACATTGTTACCGTTTCAGAACTGAGAAAAAATACTTTGGCTGTTTTTAAAAAAATGAATAAGTCTAAGAAGCCATTGCTGATTTTTTCTGATTCGAAGCCTGTTGGAGTGATTATGAGTATTACTAAATATGCTGAGCTACAAATGGAATATGAGTCGGTCGTCAATCCCCAGGATTGGATAAAAGAAACGAACCGTTTAAAGAAAAAAGGTCATTCTTTATAGGTTACTCGCCTAAAAGTTCCTCCACCAATCGCTCCCCTTCCGGCCAGTCGCCCATGCCGGCGGCAGTGTTGATGTGACCTTGTGCGCCGATGTTTATGAATTGAGAATTCCAGGCGTTTGCAAAATGCTGTGCACGTTCCAAGCTTACCCATTTATCGTTGTCACTCGTAACTAAGATGCTTTTAAACCTTAGTGGCTTGAGAGGAACGGGAGAAAAGCCCTGCATATCCTGAGGAAAGTCGGGGGCGTCGGCATCACCAGGTGCGACGAGCAAAGCGCCTTTTACACGGGCAGTGTTTTCGGGGTGTTCCTTAGCCCAGTGCGCCACGAGTGGACAGCCCAGGCTGTGCGCTACTAAAACCACTTCGTCGTAACGGGAGACGTAGTCGTTGAGGGTCGCGACCCAGTCATCTTTTTTGGGATTCATCCAGTCGGCCTGTTCCACTTTCACGGCATTTGGAAACTTGGCTAGCCACAGGCTTTGCCAGTGCTCGGGGCCAGAGTCTTGCCAGCCGGGAAGAATGAGGATAGTTGGGTTCATGCGGACAGTATATGAAAATCTTGTAAGAGAATCCACAAAGTTGAAGCGGCCAGCGCAGCACGTTGACGATTGAATAAGATTCTGTGAAACTGAGCTCATGAAACTCCTCCCCCTCGCCTTCTTTTCTTTGGTGCTTCTGAGTGCGTGTTCTTCCGATCAAGCGAATCAAGACAATGCTATGAGCCAGGAAGGAGAGCCGATACCGGAAACCACTTTAATGCACTACGAATAAACTTATGGCAAAGCCATTCTTAATTGCGGTTTTTGCGCTCGGTTTTTTGAGCGGGTGCGGAACGGCCGACGAAAATGATTTTGCTTTGAGCTTGTATTTGAAGTCGGAAGAAAATTCCGAAGACAGCCATTCACAAATGGAAACACTGGATATCCACGGCACCAAGGTGACTTATACCTCGGTCTATGAGGGCTATTCATCCGATGGCGATTTTGATTTAAGTTTGGAGCAGGTGGAGTCGCTGAAATTGTTTTTGAAGGAGCAAGGGCTGGACCAAAATTTGGAGGAGAAACGGTCTATGACGGAGTTGGGAACTGCCGTGGAACTCAAAGTGGATTTGGAAATTGCCGGCGAGAAAACCAGCATTCAATTGGAGGGAATGAGCGCGATTTATGGGGACGGAACCGGTGAAAGCAATTTGGAAAATGTTGCGACCGCATCGGCCGCGCAGGATTTGATTTCTATCGTGAAAGATTTGGGCGGACTTTATGAAGACTAGAGCAGGCTGCGGCCCGTCATTTCTTTGGGAATTTTTTGGCCGAGCAGCGTGAGGATGGTGGGCGCGAGGTCGCTGAGGGCGGCCGTAGCTTTTGAATGAGAAGTCTTTTTGAGCGCGGTGGTGGGCTCGCTGATTAGCAGGAGCGGAACCGGGTTGCGGGTGTGAGAAGGACAAGGGCCGCCCGTGTCTTCATAGATCATGTATTCGGCGTTGCCGTGGTCGCCCGTGATGAGGACCGTGTAGCCGTTGTGGAGGGCGGCGGGCACGATTTGGGCGAGCTGGGCGTCTATGGTTTCTACGGCGCGCACGGTGGCCTTAAAATCGCCGGAATGACCCACGAGGTCGAGGTTGGCGAAGTTGAGCGCCACGAAGCTGTAGGGCTTGGGCAATTCCTTGAGTAGTTTTTTGGTGATAGCGGGTGCGGACATTTCGGGCTGAGTGGCGTACGAAGGACATTTGGGCGAAGGCACCATGATGCGAGTTTCCGTTTTGAACGGCTCTTTGATTTGGCTGTTGAAAAAGAAAGTGACGTGCGCGTACTTTTCGGTTTCGCCGATGCGGAGTTGTTTGAGTTTTTTGGCGTCGAGCACCGCGCCGAGATTGTTTTTGACTTTGGTTTGCGGGAAAACCACGGGCGCCTTGGTGGTGTAGGGACCGAAGGCCACGAAGTGCGGCTTCAGTTTTTTTGTGAACATTTCTGTGAGCTGCGCCGCGCGGTCGGTACGGAAATTGAAGAAAACCACGGCGTCGTTTTTGTTAATGAGACCTTCGGGATTCAGCAAGATTGGCTTCAAATAATAATCGCTTTCTAGGCCGCCTTGGTACGCGGCTTCAATGGCTTTTATGGGATTGGTGGCCGGCATGCCCTTCCCTTTTACGTACAAATCGTAGGCGGCTTGCGTGCGGTCGGCGTTGTGGTCGCGGTCCATGGCGTAGTAACGTCCGACGAGGGTAGCGAGCTCTCCCCCATTTTTCTTCATGTGCTTTTGCAGGCGCTTAATGAACTGGATGGCGCTTTGGGGCGGAACGTCGCGGCCGTCGGTGATGCCGTGCACATAAACTTTTTTGAGGCCCTGTTTTTTGGCGAAAGTTAGGAGCGCAAGAGCGTGGTCGAGGTCAGCGTGAATGCCTTGGTCGGAAATCATTCCGAGTATGTGGAAGGCGGATTTGTGTTTTTTGGCGTGCGCAGCAGCGGCCAGCAGGGCTTTCTTTTTAAAGAAGCTGCCGTCTTCAATGGACTTGTCTATTTCCATCAGCGGTTGCAGCACAACGCGGCCGGCGCCCATGGTGAGGTGGCCCACTTCGCTGCCCCCCTGCGTGCCTTTTGGGATTCCCACGGCCTCCCCCGATGCATTCAAAAGCGTCCATGGGTAGCGCCTGTAAAGCTGGTCAAAAAAGGGCGTCTTGGCGCGGGTGATCGCGTTTCCTTTATAGTCTTTGCCGTGGCCGAAGCCGTCCAGAATACAGAGAAGGACTTTTTTCATTGCCTGAATTGTAGCCGAATCTGTGCGCGTGCACAAAATTAAGCCTTTTTAGTGGCAAGCACGTGTGCTCGCTTAATGAGCGCATGAAGTTGGAACCACATGTAGATGAGGAGCGGGAAGACCAGCAAGATGAGTTCTGGAATTCCGGACATGAGAAGGAAATCGTAGAGACCGTGGAGCACCACTCCCCAGAGCAGACCTTTTTGGAAAAGCTTTTTGACGACGGCGGGATCTTTGGTGAACTTGGCGACCCCGATGTAATAACCCATGATTCCGGAGAAAAGCGCGTGGGCGGGAACGGCCGTGAAAGCACGGAGGATTCCGATTCCGACGCCGAATTGGAAGGTGTACATGATGTTTTCAAAAACGGCGAAACCCATGCTGGCGATGATGCAGTAGGTGATCCCGTCCATGATCTCGTTGAATTTTCCGTTTTCGTAGGCAACTTTTTTTACGACGAGGAGTTTTGCGAATTCTTCAGGAAGCGCGACGCACAAAAAGGGCATGAGCACCCAATAGAGTAAGGGCGGATCTTCCCAAAGGTAATAAGGCGCTGCCATCAAAATCATTTCGGCGATGATCACGGGGAAAATCACTAAAATTCCCCAGATGAAACTATCACGCATCAGACGCATGGGCTCTTTTTCGCCTTTGTCTTTGTGCCAAAAATAATAGAGCAGCCCCACTACGGGCAAAGTGGCCACCAGGATGGTGAGCAGGATAGCTTCCATTCTTTAGAGGTTAAGCAAGTAGTCCAAAGCGGCGTCCAACTGGACATCGTTTTCGGTGTCTATTGCTCCCGGCTCCATTGAAACGGTGATGTCTGGAGTGATTCCGGTATCGTCGATGCTGCGATCGTTGGGGGTGTACCATTTAGCAATGGTCAGGCGGAGGCTGGACCCGTCGCTGAGGTCATTGAGCTCCTGCACACTTCCCTTTCCAAAGCTCTGTTCTCCCATGAGAATACCGCGTTCGTAATCTTGCAAAGCTCCCGCCAAAATTTCGGAGGCGGAGGCAGAGCCTTCATCAATCAGCACCACCAGCGGCAAATCTTTGAGCTGCCCGTTTCCGGTGGTTTGCAGAATTTGGTCTTCCACGTTTCGGCGTTTCACAATCACGCCGGTGCGCGCGTCTTCAAAAAATTCGCTCATGATTTCAATGGAAACATCCAAGTAACCTCCCCCGTTCAAGCGCATGTCCAGCACCATTCCGTCGGCATCGGCCAAAAGCACTTCACGCACCGCTTCTTCGAACTCGGTGAAAGTGTCGTCTCCAAACTGGTATATAGAAAGGTGAGCCAATTTCATCCCTTCACGTTCCACAAATTCAATCTCCACGCTGGGCACGTCGATTTGTTGGCGCACGATGGTGAGTTCAATGGGTTCGTCACTTCCCTCTCGGAGTACTTTGAGTTTGGCTTCGGTTCCGGGTTCTCCACGAATCTTGGTGATGGCTTCCCACAGCGTGAGTTCGCTGGTGGCCACCCAATCGTTCACTTCGGGGTCGAAAACCATATAAATGTGGTCGCCGGGCAAGAGTCCCGCTTCTTCGGCCGGAGAATCTTTAAGTGGTGATACGATCACGAGCTTGCCTTCTTCCACCGTGAGTTCCGCTCCAATTCCCTGTAGTTCGCCATCGAGGCTGCTTTGGAATTGCGCGGTTTCCTCGGGATTCATGAATACGGAATACGGATCGTTGAGTGACTCCACCATTCCAGAAATCGCTCCGTAAATCTCATCTTGAGTGTCTACTTCGTCAATATTCACATAGTTTGCTTCCACCATGTCCCATACGTTCCAGAACAGATCTAAATCCACCTCTTCACTTTGGCTTTCGGTGGCGGTTTCCGTGGCCAGGGTATCGCCAAAAGAAACGTGGCCCTGCCAGCCCACGAGGCCTCCTATAAGAACGAATAAAAACGCTTTTGCGTAACTGCCGGAGTTGTTTTGCATGTGGAAAAATTAGATCGTAGGTATTGTAGCGAAAGCGGGTGGCAAGGCCTAGGGCAGTTTTGCTTGCTTTTCTGAAGACACAAGTATATTATTTCATACTAATTTACAAATATGTCTATCTTAGATCTCGCCCTCGGTCTTAATCTGGCTCGTTACGAGGAAACGGCTCCTGCCGCAGAATCGGCGTATGTGGATTCGTCGTATATGGAAAGAGCGGTGGTTCCTGCACTTCAAGCTGCGGACAATGGGATGCAGACGGCTCTTAAACTGGAAAAGCTGATCAATCAACGTGGGCGCAATTCTGAAAATGCGTCGCTGTGCCGAACCCTGGTGAACGACTGTTTTATAGGTTTTGACGATTTGCGAACGGTGCTTAAAGAGGTGGAAGCAGGAAATCCAAGCGCTACGAAAAAAATCCCCGGTATTTTGGCGTCCATTCAAGAGGCTATGAATCTTGAGGCGCTTTTGAGCCAGATGAAAGCCTACGTTAATAAAGATAAGGAAAAGGCTCTGCCCACTTACGTTCACGAGACGCTGACTGAATTGGAACAAGTTTTTAACGGTGCCTGCGATGGCATGCGAGGAATTTCTGACGTACTCGACGTTCAATTACAGGTGCGACGTAGCATGACGAAGGCTCTGGATAACTATAAATTCCATGGCGTGCAACAAGCCTCGGCGCAGCCAGCCGCTGTGCAAGCAGCCGCTGTGGTGGAGGCTGAGCCGGTCGCGGAAGCACCGTTCAGTCCTGTAGAAACAGCCTGGTTTGAGGAAGCTACGGTGGCAGAAAGTGCGCCCGCTCAAGCTAGTAAAGGTTTCTTGGCACGAATGAAAGCCGTGGCAGGAGAGATACTCGGCTCCTTTGGCCGAAGCCTTCCTCGCGCTGCAATGGTGGGAGCAATGCTTTCGGTTGGATGTGGCACACCAGAAGAGGCACCGACTCCGCCCCCTGCACCCGCCCCTCTTACTATTAAAGCTATTCCTTCGGCACCCGCTCCAGCTCCAGCCCCAATTAAAAAATGGACGATAGGCGATTCAAGCAGCATTTGGAAAGCAGTGGACAGTGCCTTGGCAGAGAAATGTCCTTCCTTAACAAAGGCTGACCGAACTAAGAAAACCGGCACACTTGTGCACAGTATTTTGGTGAAAGAAACTTCTGGCCTCACTAAGGTTATCGAGGCGCAGCAAGTTAAAGATACAGAAAGCGAATGGCTTGGAAAGGTGGTGACGGACGAAGCGCGTTACGGCAACGAAATACCCGGCGACTACCCTGGAGTTTTGGAGAGCAAGGGAGCAACGCGAATTGCGGGTGCCCATGGCCTGAGTTCAGTCACTATTGTGGCCAACACCTTGGCCGGATTGCCCAACTACAATACTTACAGCTGTGCCAAGTAGTTTTGCACAGATTTTGCAGAAATGCACCGTGGGAATTTTGTAAATAGTACTGCGTGCATTTCTGTTAATCTGCTCCGCAGAGTCGCTGACGCTCCTTTTTTGCTGCCGCAAAAAACAAAAATGTCAGTTTTTTTTCATAAATATTTCAGGAAAATTTCAGGGTTTTGACAGAACGAGGGTCTACGCTAGGCGAGCTAGTCTGTCCTTTGAAAGTTTGGTCTTTTCTTTTTTTTAGGCAGACCCTACTGGGTCCGCACGGACAGCGGCATAACCAAGAACCAAGAGGTGTGAGATGAAGCGTAAACATTGGATTGTGATTTTAGCGGCAATGAATCTACAGGCCTGCACGACGAACTTCGGCATTGGGGGAAGTGATTCCTTTTTGAAATTGCCGTTTGCGTCGGGCAAGTACTGGATTTTGACCCAGAGCTACGACCAGGGTTCGCACGTGAACTACGGTTTCGACTACGGCGACGATAGCTATGCGCTCGATTTCACTCAAAATGGATGCGATGCACATGGTGAGCCGGTTACGCCTATGGCGGACGGTGTTGTGTTGGAAGTAGCGACCGAAGGCAACGGCGATCACGGGTACGGCAATACGGTGATGGTGGACCACGGCGACGGATATGTGAGCCGCTATGGCCACCTCTCCAGAATTTGGGTTTCCGAAGGTGACAGCGTGGACGATTACGATGTGATTGGCACGGTGGGTAACACCGGCTACGCACTTGGAACCGCTTGCGGCGACTACCCCGGTACCCATTTGCATGTGGCGTTCTACAAGGACGGCGAGGCTATCAAGCCGGAACCGCTCTCGGGGAACACCGACCTGCAGGAGTACTGCTGGTACAACCGTGAAGGCGACGTGAACTGCGATGGTGACCCGGGGAACTATCCCCCGGTGGACGAAGACGACGACTACTCGGGTATGAGCGGCGAAAGTGAAGAAGACGAAGTGGACATCGACGGCGAGGGTCAGGTTGGCATTAGCTACCTGGGCATCTCGCCAGAATGGGGTACCGCAGATGAAACCGAGTTTGTGTGGGTGGCGATTGTGGTTAGTCCGGACGAAAAGCCGGACGCCACGCTGATCATCACCAACCCGAACGACGGCGTGGACTACGAGTTTGAAATGGAAACCGAAAGCCGCGATAGCCCCTACGTGTTCACCTACCAGAAGACACTGCGCGACGACGACACCGAATACGAATACTGGGTGAAGACGGACAACGGTGACGGAAACGACACCAGTTCCGTGCACAGCATTGAAGTGGACGACAGCGAAGGCGACGTGCCGGAACTGGGGTACTACGGACAGAGTCCTGCCGATGGCAACGCGGATGAAACCGAGTTCCACTGGTCCTTGTACGTGGAAAGCGACGACGAACCGACCGTGATGATGAATATTGTCTCGGCCGCGGATGCGAAGCTCTACACGTTCGAAATGGAAACCGACGACGCAGGTAGCGACCGCTGGTACGCCGAGTTTGAAAAGACTTTGCGGGATCCGGCGGTGTACACTTACTGGATGACGGCAGAAAACCGCAGCACCGTAAACTCCGGGCTGATCATGAGCGTGGAAGTCGAGTAGAGAAAGTCGAGTAAGAGGAAAAGGCCAAAGTTCTAGCGCAGACGCCATGGCGTTGCGGCAAATTTCCGGCTTGTCTGGAAAGTCCCGCACCGCTGTGTGTAGAAGACCCGGCCTCGTGCCTGGTGAACTACGGCCGGTGCCCGCTCTCAAGTTTATCTTGGCAGCGGGCACCATTCCTCTTACTAGTGGCAAAGCCGAGCAGAAGCGAGTGCCTACGGCCACAACAAATTTATTAACATTTATATTATGAAAAAACATTTACTTTTTACAGCGGTTTTATTGGCAGGTTGTGAGGTGACGAGCACGGCCAGTTTGGACCCTGCGCTTTGCTTAGATAGCGACCCCACCATGGTGGTTTCCAACTCGCCTTTTCACGAGGGCGTTGGACAGTTTTCTATGACAGGCGAGGTTCAAACGGCGGAGATGGAAGCGCCTTTTTCTGGCGAGACTGTAGACGCTGTCTACTTGGTGCTTTCCGATGACGGCAGTGAGGCCTTTGATTATTTTTATGCGATGGCTGGCAAACTCGCGATTGATAACATTGCCCGCGAACAGCTTTATTTGAAATTGGGGGTTTTGGAAGAGGGCGAATTGAAAAGTTCCGCGCACCTTGGCGACGCTGCGGAGGCCGAAATTCTTAGCGCGGTGAACAGCGGTGAGGAAATCACGCTGAACATGCTGATGGGCTCCAGCTTAGGGAAGGGCGCGGCTGCGGAGAGCGTGAATCCGTGTCTTATTGAATAACGCGGAGGGCGTCCAGTCGTGTGGCGGCTTGCTGGTCCACGATGAGCGGATCTTGTGCGAAATCATCTGGTGCGGTGCCGTAGCTGCTTTCTAGTTGTTGGTGCTCGATGCCAAGGTCGAGGTCGGCCACAGCTTCATGGGTTTGGTGGAGTTCTGCGGCTAGCGGAGGTGCCAGTTCAGGTTCGGCGTGTCGCACTTCTGAGGCTTCCGCTTGGCGGCTTGCCTCCAATTCATCGGCGTCGGTTACTAGCATAGTTTTTGGTAAAATCTAAAGATTATACCATGTTTTGGCGTGCGATGGAAGCTTGCTAGGTGGAAGAATGTTGTAGGATTCACCCCCGGGGGTGAATCGTGCCATAACTTGCATCGCTGACAATTCATAGTACTATTCACCGCCAGCGGTGAGCTTTAGAATATCTTGCGAGTTTGTCCATCACTCTCCTTCGTAGTAGCCCACCTCGTTTTGCAGGAAGAATTTTTCGAGAGTCTTTTCAGTGACAGGCATGCCGGGTGCGTCCACTGCAAAAACTCCAACTTTGTTTGAATCTGGATAGACGCAAATATCGGGCTCAATCATGGTAGAAATACACAAGTAAGTGAGCAGGGTCTCAGACGTATTTATGAGCTGGTGGGCGAATTCTGGACCGACTGGGAGGGCGATGTAGTCACCCTTTTGCACGGGAGATTCCTGTCCATTTTGTCTTAAAGTTCCTGACCCTTCCAGAATGAAAATGGCTTCTTCATTGCCATAGTGAAAGTGGTAAGGCCAGGCTCGTTTTCCAGACTGTACTGCGTAGATACGGCAGCCGATTTTTTGTGCGCCGGTACTTTGGCTGAGACTTTTTTTGGTGAATTGAAATTTTTCTCCGCTGGAAACGGAGGTTTCAGGAAGGTTAGCAATGTTGATGATGTTTGTGGGGCGGTTCATAAAGATGGGATTAGATTTTCGATGGCTTGCATGAGCGCGTGGTCTTTTTCGGTGACGGCATTCGCGCTGTGGGTCCAGCTTTCGATGGTCACCTTGTTATAATAAAGGTGAATGTCGGGATGGTGGTTCGCTTGTTCGGCGAGGGCGGCCACGGCGTTTACAAAACGCAGAGCGGCGGGGAAATCGGGGAAGGTGAAGCTGCGGCTTAGTTTCGGCATAAGATAGGGGTTAGGAATTTTTCAGCGGTTTCGCGGAGCTCGCGGAACGAAGAAATAATAAAAAGTTTTGACTGCATGTGGGAGTAGTCGTAGGGGGTTGCGACCACTTCTTCCAAGGTGAAGGGCACGCGCTCCACGGCCTCGGTGAAGCAGTGCTGGATTTCGCCAAAGGAAGAAAGCAGGCCGGCGCCGTAGGCTTTGAGGCCGGCGCGTTCTTGGATGAGACCGAACTCAATGGTGTACCAGTAGAGACGCTCGATTTGCACGAGTTCTTCGGGCGTGGCTTTGAGGGCGGCGGTGCCGATCATTCGGGAGAAGTCGACAAAATCTTTGTCGGTGAACATGGGCACGTGGCCGATGACTTCGTGAACGATGTCGGGCTCGGGGGTGTAGTCGGGGCGGCTGGAGTGGCGGATGTACTGGGTGCAGAGCATGAGTTTTTGGTCGAGCAGACTGAGGAAAATGCGCGCGTCGATGAGGCCTTCCACCGGGCCCACGCTGAACCCGTGGAAGCGTTTGAGTTCGCTATCGAGCACGGCGAGTTGCGGAACCGCGTGAGTGGAAATGGGCAGGAGGTCTTTGGCCAGAAGGTATTCACTGCTCGCGAGGTCGCGGTGGAGCGGGAGCAGTTTTTCGGTCACGGCGCGCCAGGTGCGGTTTTCTTCGTCGGTGTAAATGACGGTTGGCACGGTGCTGCGGTCAGCAAGGTAGTTGCGGGCGATGAGCGCAATTTCGTTGCGGCGCGCGCGGTACACTGGGTCGTTGGCACCGGGGTGGTCGAGGGAGAGGAAAGAGATGTCGGTGATGGGATCGTTCATATGGGAAGATTAAAAAATAGCCCCGGGAATCGGAGGCTTGGGTTTCTTAGAAAAAGAAATTGCGTCAATACGCAGACAAGCCCCCACATGAGCGGTAATAATAGGAAACGGGGGTTTGGAAACGTTTGAACATGGCTTCAGTTTAGTTCAACTTCTCGATGGGCGCAATGCTGGCGGAGAGTTTTTTGGTGCCGACGCTGGGGTCTTTGAAGGTGACGGTGACGATGCCGCCTTGGATTTTCATGACCACGCCTTCACCGAAACTGCGGTGGCGTACGAGGTCGCCTTCGTAGAGTTCAATGGGGTCGAGGTTGCTGTAGTCTTCCTCTACGGGAATGGGGCGGCCGGTGTAGGTTTGAGTGGTGGGTGCGACGTAACCTTCGACCAACTCGACGGGAATATCGAGGAGGAATTGGGAAGGCGCGTTTTGTTTGAACTCGCCGAAGAGCATGCGCTGTTGGGCGTGCAAAAGATAAAGATGATCCATGGCGCGAGTGATGCCCACGTACATGAGGCGACGTTCTTCTTCGAGCTCTTGGGGTTCGAAAAGCGAGCGGGAATGGGGGAAGATTCCTTCTTCGAGACCGGTCATAAATACCACGGGGAATTCGAGACCTTTGGCGCTGTGCAGGGTCATGAGGGTGACGGAATTTTGGCTTTCGTCCACATCGTCCAGGTCGGTCATGAGGGTGATTTCCTCGAGGAAAGTGGACAGCGAGACGCGGGGTTCGAGGCCTTCGTACTTGTCCGCTACGGTGATGAGTTCTTGGATATTTTGGAAGCGGGCTTCGCCTTCGGGGGATTTGTCTTCGAGCAAATATTGTTTGTAACCGGAGCCGGAAATGACGTGTTTGAGGAGGCCGCCCACGGCGAATTCTTCGCTGAGTTTTTGGAAGTGGCGCATGAGCACCGTGAAGGCTTCGAGGTGTTTTGTTTTGCCGGCGAGTTCAGGGATTTCATGAACGTGTTCCATGGCGCGGAAAATGGAAAGGTCGCGGACGACCGCAAAGTTCTGCAAAATTTCCAATGTTTTTGGGCCGATTTTTCGCGCGGGCACATTGATGATGCGGAGCACGGAAATGCTGTCTTCGGGATTGAGGATGACGCGGAGGTAGGCCACGAGATCTTTAATTTCTTTGCGGAGGTAGAACTTTACGCCGCCCACGATTTTGTACGGAATGCCGAAGCGCATAAAAGATTCTTCAATGGCTCGAGATTGAGCGTTGGTGCGGTAGAGGGCGGCGAACTCGCTATACGCCGGAGTTTCGTGTTGTCGCACATGCGCCATAATCGCCTGAGCAACACGCATGGCTTCGTCGCGCTCGTCACGGGTTTTGAGGATTTGAATTTTGCTGCCGCCGTCGCGCTCGGTCCAGAGTTTCTTTTCTTTGCGATGCAGGTTGCGGGAAATCACGCTGTGCGCCGCGTCCAAAATAATGGGCGAGGAACGGTAGTTTTGTTCGAGTTTTATCACGAGCGCTTCTGGGTAATCTTTTTCAAAGTCCATGATGTTTTGAATGTTCGCGCCGCGCCAGGAATAGATGCTTTGGTCGGGGTCACCGATCACGCAAATGTTGCGGTATTTTTCCGCGAGCATTTTTACGAGTGTGTATTGGGCGTGGTTGGTGTCCTGGTACTCGTCCACGGAAATGTAGCGGTAACGCTCCTGGTATTGGTCGAGCAGTTCAGGATATTTTTGGAAGAGCAGCACGGTTTTCATGAGCAGATCGTCGAAGTCGAGGGCTTGGTTTTTGGCGAGGCGGGCTTGGTAGGATTTGTAGCATTGGCCCACTTTTTCGGTGAAGGCATTGTGCGCGGAATTTTGATAGCTTTCGGAGTCCATGAGCATATTTTTAGCCTGGGAAATCTGCCCGAGCACTGCCTTTGGGTTCACTTGTTTTTCGTCGATGTGGTGGTCGCGCATGATCTCTTTCATCAGTACCACTTGGTCGTTGGTGTCGTAAATTACAAATTGGTTTTCGTAGCCAAGCTCGTGGATGTGGCGGCGTAGAATCTGGGCGCAGATGGCATGAAAAGTTCCCACGGTGGGGAGCGTGGCGCCTTCGCCTCCGAGCAGGTTCACGACGCGGGTTTTCATTTCGCCGGCGGCTTTGTTCGTAAAGGTCACGGCCAAAATATTCCACGGATGCACGCCCTTCTCTTGAATGAGGTAGGCGATGCGGTGGGTGAGGGCGCGGGTCTTGCCGGAACCGGCTCCGGCAATGATGAGCACGGGGCCTTCGGTGGCACGGACGGCGTCCTGTTGCGCGGGGTTGAGACTGTGTAAAATTGAGTGTTGCATTTGGCAGGCGGACCCGGAGGGTCTGCTAAGAAAAAGGTGACGTAAGTCACATCAATATATATTATTAATTCACTTCACGCCAAGCCACCATGCGCCGTTCACTACTCTGGGTTTGTTTCAGTATTTTAATCACACTCGGGATTGCGGTTCTGGCAAACCTGTTGTCCCCCACGGAAGCCATACAAAATTACGAGGCGACTTTTTTGGAACCTGAGGTGATTCTGGCGGAAGATTGGGAGGCGGACACCGCCGCCGAAGTGGGGCTTAGCGTCAGCATACCCGAGCAAAGTGAAACGCTTTCTTACAGTTCGCAAGCGGAAGTTTTCCGGTTCACACTCGACGCCACGGGGCCCTACACGCTCCGCTACCTGACGCTGAGTGTTTTTCCCGAGGGCCTCAAGCCCATTATGACCTGGACCATCTACCCGCTGGACGATGGTTTGATTGATTTTGAAAATCCTGTGGCGGTGAGTGAAAAGTACCATGGAAATTTGGTGCGTTTCCGCTTTTCTTCCTCCGCTTCGGCCGCGTATTTGGGCGAGCCGGGAGAAGAGGCGTTTGCGGTGGTGGCGAGTGTGCTCAAAGAATCCACTTCCGATCTGGCGCCGCAGCTCACTATTGGCTTCCCGGAAAGTCTGAGCGTGGAATGGAATTGGGCATGGCTTCCCGGCAAGCACAGCGAGGCATGGTTGCAGCTGGGTGAAAGTCTGGGCGCCGAAGAGGTTTCTGGGCTTCCTGGCAAGCCGGTTCTCAAGCACTAGTAAAAAAGCGGGCTTTGTGATAAAATGATAGGAAAAATAAAAATAAAACCCACGTTATGGCCAAGCTCTTCCTCAAAAATGCATATGAATTCGAGAATCCTGCTCGCCGCATATTTTTGGAAGGCGGCAACTTTTTTGGCGGCGAAGGAGCGAAGGCCAAAGAAACTAAACGCTGGGTGAATGAACAGGGTGAATCGAGCGCAGAAGCAAAGGCTTTGGCTGAAAGAGTCGCTCAACAAGCAGAAGATATTCGGACCAGTACCAAAAAAGAAACCTTGCAACTCTATGTGGACGTTTTCACCGATGTGGTGGGACCTCAAGATGCTTACGACATGGCTGGAGTCGTAGAAATCGATTCCACGTACTCCAAAAATGGCCTTTTACAAGTTCTGGAAAAGAACAGCCCTTTGATCACCAGAGCGTTCACTGATTTCCCAGATCTTCGTCTTTTGGCTTACGCAACGGTTTACAAGGAATTTAAAGGACAAGGTGGAGATGCAAACTTCTTGCCCATCGGTGCCACGGTAACGCTCACAGATGGAGTGGTGACGGTAAACTATAAAGAAGACGGCATCGACAAAACCTTCACTAGCCCACTTTTTCCATGGGAAACAGCTAAAGAAGCGCAGACAAAGTACGCGGCGCTCATGGCAGAAGAAGCCGTAGCAAAACGTGCAGAAGTCGAGCGTCGTGGTGAAGACGCCATTGACCTTGATGATGATGGAGTTATTGATGTCCCTGCAGTACCGGGACTTGATCCTGAGGTGCAAGAACCTGACTCTGCGGAGGACGCCCCAGTAGAGGCGGAAGCCGATGCTGCTGAAGAAGAACCCGAGGAAGAAACCGCGCCGGAGACTGAGCTCTCTCGCGATGAAGCGCTAAAGGCGGAATGGCCGAAGGTAAGAGGGCGCATTGAAGGATTGGCGTCTAGTTTTCCAGGCGTGACTATTACTTTCAAGGATGCCTCTGATGATAAAAAGGAAGATAAGCCGGCTGATGAAGCAGACATGTTCACCAACTACTCCAAGGGTAAAACGGTTTCGATTAAATACGGACCGCGAGAAACCGATGTAAAGCGTTACCAAATTATTGTTCCAAAAGAGGCGACTAGCTATTTAGATGCTTCCGTTACTATAAAGGAAGATGCAAGAAAGGGACTGGGAGTTACATGGGAATCCGTAGAAAGGCAGCCTACAGAGAATCTTTATGACTATTTTGCAGGCGAGATAGATGAGGCGATTAAAGAAAACATTTTAGATAAAATTAAGGTGAAAGACCTTGCTCGGCTCAATGAATTAAGCCCCGCTGCACAACTTTACTATTTAGAGTGGTACGTCGAACACACCTTGAGTTTGGCCAAGAAAAGTCCTGACGATTTAAGTAAAGCAGAGCAAAAGGAACTAGCTGAATTCTATAAAAAGGGCGTTGAGATGGAGGTTTCAGAAAAGTGGTTCGTGGAGCTGAATCAAAAATTGGCTTCGGCTGAGGCTAGTACCCAAACACGCTTAGACAAGATTGAGCTTAATATTCGGGCTCTTCAAAAGCTTCGGGCTGAGCGGGCTGAGCCTGTGGCGCCTGCAGCGCCTGCAGCCTCAAATGAAACCGGCGCGAAAAAAGCAGCTGAGGCTTTGGGTATTGCTCCCGCAGTTACCCCTGAACTGATAAAAAATGCCCCTGGAACCTTTTTGCGAAATGCATGGGCTCACACGGATGGATTTGTGGATGAATACAAACCTGAAGATGCTTCCTTGGCGCCTTACTTAACTGTCAACAGTAGAAATATTGGGACACCACTGAGTGATGGTAGCGCTGCTTGGAGGATGCAGCTCACAACTGCCGCTGGAGATAAAATCTACATTGGCGAAAACACCCCAGCCGTTGATCCGGCTAAAGTGACCGCTTTTGTTGAGGCGCAAGCTGCTCTTGGCAAGACGTATCTCCCGGAAGAGGTGACTCTTTATGCCGGATACCTCCAAATTATGAATGCATGGGAAGAAGCCCTTGATGAAGCTAAAGCCGAACATAAGCTCGATGAAAAATATCGTGAGTACATTGCTACAGAGCCAGTGGCTCCTGCGGAGGTGGCGGCGAGTGAGCCAATTCCTGAAGCGGATGTAGCGGCGAGGCGCGAGCGGGATGCCCTGGAGAACAGGAACACCTTTTCAATACCAATTACTCCAGCGGGAGCAGAGTTGATGAAAGAATGGGGGCTTAAGATCCAGACCAACCGTATATATATTAATGGCGTGGAACAACCAGGCAACTTTGGAGAAGATACCACTATCCTCTCTATAGATGCAGCGTTCGGTAGAATGTATGTCACTGAGACTAATGTAGATGGCAGCAGCTCTTTTTATACAGGATCAAGCCCAGAAGAGTTGTTTAGCAATATAATCTATGTTGGCACTCAAATCTATCTTGAGAAAAATAGGGCGACACTTACAGCTAGCGAGCTGCGTGAGTACAATGCATCACTTCGATCTCTTGAAAAGGCGTATCCACGTTTTAAGTTCCTGCCTCAGTACAGTGCGGAAACATCGGTGGCGGCCGCACCTTCAGGCGAAATCGATTTTGAGCTTGATGCGGATGATGACCCAATTCCTGTGGAAACTGTGCTGCCCCCAAATAATCCTGAATGGATTGAGGATATAATCAATGAGCCTACTGAACCTGATTCAATACCTAATTTTGACGAGTCCGGATTAAAGATTGTTGACGTACCAACGCCAAATAGACGTGCCTTCCATAAATATGACCTCAGCAAGTCATTCACGCTGTCTACATTGGCCTCAACTGCTTCTTTCGTATATGAAGGTACTCCTCGGGGCTGGCTCCCAACAAGGTTGACGTTCACGACACCCTCTGCAGAGATTATCCAATCAATCTCACAAAAGTACTTACGGCCCAACTGGGCGGATGGCCTAAGCCAAGATCAAAAAACACCAGTGACTATAAATGTAATCGCTCTTGCACGTTGTGAAGCAGTCCTTTCGATCATAAATTCAGCGGAGGCAAGGCTTAAAGCAACTTATGCCCAGGAAGAGTCTTTTCAGGAGACTGTATATGATGCAGAAAAGGCTCTACTTACCAATGAGTGTACTAAATTCAAGACTGCTCTCCAGCCTTACCTTAAATAAGTGAATTGTCAGGCCGGTTGCTCTTTCAGTGAAAATTTGATATAATAATAAGATTTAAAAACAAAAGTTAACCAAATCACGTATGGCACACGTTTCTAAAATTCTGCGACTCAGCAGTCGAGTATGCGCACTCACGTGCGTGCTTTCCCTTGTGGGAGGGTTGGCGGCTAGCGCTGAAATTGTAGACACTTCGCTGCTTCCTTCCGTAGTGGAAGGGCTCGATGCGGTTCCTGGAGATGGTCAAGTGACCCTCACTTGGGACGCTGCAACTGACGACACAGGCGTGGAAGGTTACTATGTTTACTCCGGACTCCAACCCATTGCGGAAAAGGGAGGTTCTTATACCTTTCCTTCTATTGATGCGGAAAACACTACTACTTATACCGTAGACAACCTCACCAATGGAGTGACGTACTACTTTGCCGTCACCGCTTACGATGACGAAGGCAACGAATCCGAATTCTATTCTAAGGAAGTGGAAGCCACTCCAGAATCTTCTGAAATTGCTGACTACACCGCTCCAACCGTTAAAAGCGCGAGCGCGGTGACCAACTCCCTCGTGGAAGTGGCCTTCTCTGAAATGGTGGAATTGCCTAGCGACCCTAGTTCTGCCTTTGCCTTAATTGCAGCCGACGGAACACCGCTTGAAATCATCAGCGCTTACCTTTCAGATGACGAAGCCACCGTATTCTTGGTGACCGACCTCCAAGAAGCTGGCAGCGAATATGAACTCACCGCCGGAATTTCCATTAGCGACGCTGCTGGAAACCCTATTGAAAGCGGAACTTCCGATACGGCTTACTTCACTGGAAGCGGCGTTGTAAAAGAAGAAACGACTCCAGTAGATGTTGAAAAGACGAGCGACGCGTTCATGATTGCAGATGTGGACGCCACCGATGTGAACGAGCTTGAACTCACCTTCACTCAGGAAGTGGCTTCTGCCGACGCGGACGCCTTCACCATTCAATTGGAAGACGACGCTAGCGAAGAAATTGAAGTCCTTGCGGTTAGCATCGACAAAGACGACGCCACTAAAGTGACGCTCGTAACTGAAGAAATGGATGCTGGGTACGACTACGTGCTCACCCTAGACGACACCGTCTTCAATGAAGATGGCGAATCCCTTTCTGAAGAAAACATGAGCGTGGACTTCACCTCAAAAACCCTCGACCTCGCGGATTTGATTGCTCCTGAAGACGTCACTAATTTCTTGTCTAAAGTGAGTGGCGACACCAGCATCTTGCTCACCTGGACTTCCAGTGTGGACACTGCGGGTGACCTGGCTGAATACTGGCTCTACCAAAGTATGGATGGAGGAATGACCTTTGAAGACGCCATCAAGGTGGCACGGAGCGCTAGCGAATACGAAGTGGAGGACCTCACCGCCGGTGAAACCTACACCTTCAAAGTGACGGCCGTGGATGAAAACGGGAACGAATCGGAGGGAGTGCTCACCACGGTGGCCTTGCCTAAGACCGGACCTGGACTCTTACTCATGGGAGCGCTTTCGCTTCTTGGGGCGGGAGCCGCCAGCCGACGCAAGAAACAGCTCTAGTCGGACGACACTAACAATGATTTAAAGAGGGAGGCCCAGAGTGGTTTTCCCTCTTTTTTATGCTTAAAAAGCATTTGGCTCGTATCTCTTACAGCCCAATCGATCAAAGTCTTTATCATAGGAAACCACTGCCCACTCTCCACTTTGAATTTCAGGTGCAGAGGCAATCAATGCATCTGTGTATTTTACTGAATGATTTGCATAAAGATCCACTCCCAGCTCCATGTTTTGATGATCCACCACTTTTAGATTGTGAACGCCTTGTAATGATTGAAGCGCTATCACTACTTTCTCTTTGTTCAGATGGTAGTAACTACGCAAGGTCCACGCAAATTCAGAGAGCACCAAAGTAGACGTGAAGGCTTCATATTTGCCTGAGCTGACTTTATCTAAGAACTTTAAACTTTCTATGGCCTGCTTGGGGACATCATGAACAAAAGCCCGGAGAAAAATATTGGTATCGATAAAAAATTTAGATTCTTTCATAGTTGTTTTCCATGTATTCACGAGCTTTCATTACGTCTTTTTTATTTTTCACGTTCATAGAACCTGCAAGCTCAAAAAAGTTGGGCAGTGGCTTAACTCGAATTTCCCCTGATTTCTCGTCTAAAAATACGCTGAGCTTCGTATTTTTCTGGATTTGCATTTTCTTACGGATGAAATTGGGGATAGTGATCTGTCCCTTGATGGTCATCGCAGTGGTGTAGTTCATTTTTAAAATGTATTACTTTTTAAGTTTAGCCTACTTTATTATAAAGTAATACTTAATTGGCGGCAAGGCAATTCGGGCACAAAAATGTCAGGAAAATTTCAGGTATTTGTCAGGAAAATTCTGCTAGCGTGAAGGAATGAAAAAGAAATTATGGCTGGTGGTGGTTTTGGCAGCGGCATTGGCGCTGGGGCAGGCCTGGCTAAAATTGCCGGCGACTTTTGAACTGCACATGCTGGACATTGGGCAGGGCGATGCGATTTTGCTGCGCACGGAAAGTGGCGAAAATATTTTGATAGACGGCGGACCGGGGAGCGCGGTTTTGGAGGAGCTGGGCGAGGTGCTGTCGCCTTTTGACCGGCGGCTGGATTTGGTGATTTTGACGCATCCGCACGAGGACCATGTGGCCGGGCTGGTGCCCGTGCTGCAGCGCTTCGACGTTGGCGAAGTGATGCTGAGCGCGCCGGATTATGGGAACGAAGCGTATGAAGCTTTTATGGAGGAAATTGGGCGGCGGGGCATTCCGTATAGTTTTGCGGACGACGAGCATGACTTTGAATTTGGAGACTTACGGCTGGACGTTTTGTTTCCGTTTGAACCTTACACGGGCGACAGTATGGACAATGTGAACAACGCGTCGCCGGTGATCCGGGCGAGCTGGCGAGATGTGAGTATTTTGTTTACGGGAGATGCGGAAATGGAGGTGGAAGAAGCGCTTTTGGCGGCCGGCGTGGACATGGAGGCGGACCTTTTAAAGGCCGGACACCATGGGAGTAAGAGCAGTAGCACTTTGGAGTTTTTGGAAGCGGTGGGTGCGGAGTTCATGCTGATTTCCTGCGCGGCCGGGAACGACTATGGACACCCACACTCGGAGACGCTGGAAAAAGCGGGAGATTTGGACATGGAAGTGTGGCGGACGGATTTGGAGGGGAGGATTGCGGTGATTTTTGGGGAGGGAGGCTATGAGGTAAGGACAGAGCGGTGAACTTGCACTTTTTGATCCACCGTGTGAGCAATGCTGTGGTGTTCGTGACACAAGGGAGCCAGGTACTTAGGATCGTGAGTGCTCGCGAGACTGAAGCGCTGACTGTGATGGATTTCTGTGGCCAGGCGTAGACAGGTTTTTATGGAACATTTTTGTCCATATTCTTCTTCAATAATGGCACGGACTGCAACGGACATGTAACGAGAGCTGGTGGGCTTTGTGTTTTGAGCGAGTTGCTCTTTTTTTTGTTGAATTTTTTCTTTTCGCTCTGTTAAGAGGCTGGTTAGGAGTTGGCTCACATCTTTGCCCTGAGCGTTGAGTTCATTCAGTTGGGTGATGAGGTCTTGAGATAATTCAAAGTTTAAAGTCTGCGGTCGCAGACTTTTTGAGTCAAATAGTGCCTTATTTAAGCCATTCTCGCTTGCGATCTGACGCTCATCTCTCACCAAAGTCTCCAGTGCTGGCTGGGATAGAAGCTTCACTTTCTCCGCCAACTCTTCTTCATTCTCCACGGTGGCAATGGAAGCAACACGGGTGAGCTTATTCAGACTCACCTCGCCATCTAGTAACAAATTTTTGAGAGACGGTTTATCTGAAAATCGCTTTTCCAGGTTGAGCGCTAAACGCACCTGTTCTTGGGAAAGTCCGGCTAGCTTGGCTGCGAAAACAAAGATGGACTCGAAACCTTTTTTCTCATAGAGGCGGCGGCGATTCACCTCCGGAAGTAGGCCGATGAACTTCTGCCGCCACTGCCTTGCCTGGGCGCCGTATTGTTTACATAGTTGGTAGAGTTTTTCGTCGGAGATTTTCATGTATTTGCAGGTTAAAATAACAAGAAAAGTATAACAAAAAATATGCCAATTCTTTAGCTAAATGACTCAGTTTGGGTGGCGAGTTTTGAATAACATTGTATGGTGAGTGAATACTCACCCTCTCTCTTTAGGCCACCATACGAAAGGGACCGCGTGAAGACTGACCATCATGCAGGACCTTTCAGTTGTAATCCGTATATTTTATATCGTTAAAATTTTCTGAATCAAGCACGTCGTTCAATCTTGGCGCCGAGGCTGCGGAGTTTTTCGTCGATGCGGGAGTAGCCGCGATCGATGTAGTTGATGTCGCTGATGATGGTTTCGCCTTCGGCTATGAGGGCGGCGAGTACCATGGCGGCGCCGGCACGGATGTCCCAGCTCACGATGGGCGCGCCTTTGAGGCGAGCGGGGCCGGTGATGGTGGCCTGGTGAGGGTTGAGGAGTTCGGCAGTGGCGCCCATGCGTTCCAGCTCGGGGAGGTAGTTGAGACGGCCTTCGAACAAAGTTTCGTGCACTTCACTGGTACCTTCACATTGCGTGAGCAGCACGGCGAAAGGCGCTTGAAGATCGGTTGCGAAACCGGGATACACGGAGGTTTGGAGTTTTTCCACGGCATGGAGTTCGCCGTGTGGGAGGATATGAACTTCGTTTTCGCTAAGCTCAAACTTCGCGCCCACTTCTTCGAGTTTTTGCCAGAAGCTGTCGAGGTGTTCCACGGGACAGTTTTTAATGCGCACATCGCCATTGGTGAGCACCGCTGCGAGGACGAGGGTGCCGGCTTCGAGATAATCGGAGGTCACGGAATAGTCCACGCCGGTGAGGGGTTTGCCACCTTGAATGGTGAGGGTCGGCGAACCGATGCCGGAAATGTCGGCGCCCATTTTTTGCAAAAACCGGCAGAGGTCTTGCACGTGCGGTTCCATGGCCACCCAACGAATGGTGGTAGTGCCGGGAATGAGCACCGCGGCCATCACCGCGTTTTCGGTGGCGGTCACGGACGCTTCGGCCATAATAATATTCGCAGGCTGCAGGGCCGCGGCTTTTAAGTGAATGGATTCGTCGCTTTCAATAATTTCGGCGCCAAGTTTGGTGAGGGCGTGAAGGTGCGCGTGAACACTGCGTTTGCCGAGTACACAGCCGCCGGGGAAGGCGAGGTCTACTTCGCGGAAACGTGCGAGCAGCGGGCCGAGCAGCAAAATGCTGGCGCGCATGTGCTTCACGAGACTTGGGTCGATTTGTGCGGAGGCCACCCGAGACGGGTTCACGGTCACGGTTCCGGCGTCAAAACTCACGTCCGCGCCGAGGCCACTCAGAATCTTTAAAAATGCGTGCACGTCCGAAATGTCCGGAACGTTGTGAAGGGTGCTGGGCGTGGTCGCGAGTAAAGTGGCTGCCAAAATAGGCAGCGCGGCATTTTTGGAGCCGCCGATGCTGATTTCTCCTTTGAGTGGCTGACCACCTTGGACTATGAATTGAGGCATAAGTTGCCTGGAGTATAGCAAAAGGAAACTGGGGCCGCCAGCCTCGACTTGCGGAAATTTGCTTATATGTTAAGATGCCGTCTTGTTATGGAACAAAGCACCCCACCACTCGCGGCCCCTGAACAGCTCACCTTGGGCGAACTTAAAGACCAGGCATTTGATATAAAGCGTCAGTTTCACAGAGGAGAACATGGGCCTGAACTTGTTGAAGCCGCACGGATGGTTTTGTCCCACTCATCAGCTCCCTCTTTGCCCAACCATATTTTAAGGGGCTTAAATCAACTTGTGGGCGGGGCGGTTCCCGTGGAAATGGTGCGTTCTTGTCGTCAGGCTCCACCTCCAAAGGCTTTCCCTATCCTTATTCAACAGGACAAGACCCACCGTAATGCCGTGAGCCGCATACCAGCAGGCCTGAGGGAAAAAGCTGCAGAAAAATCGCCTATATGTGCACCCCACGTACCGGGCTTCCGACCCAGTTCCTTTTGGGACCAAACCGACCGCACACCGGCTAACCGAGTCGCCAAGTGGGTAGATGGCACAGCTGTGCACAAAGACTGGAGAGCCAAATAAACGGGATTTTCAAGTATTGCGTTATCCGCTGATTTCGCTATAATCGCTCAGCTTTGGGCAGGTTCCAGAGTGGCCAAATGGGGCGGACTGTAAATCCGCTGGCTCTGCCTTCGAAGGTTCGAATCCTTCCCTGCCCACCATTTTTATTGACATTAAAAGATTTGCTGTTAGAATCGACCAGCCGTGAAAATCACCCGCGTACTTTTACTCCTCAGTTTTTTTTGCTTTTCCAAGCAGCGTTCTTGCCTATAATGATGTGGATGAAGGCCATACTTATGCAGAGGCGATTGAATATTTAAGCGATCAAGGCGTTGTGGAGGGCTACGATGATGGCAGCTACAAACCTGATCAGGAAATCAATCGGGCGGAGTTTTTGAAGATTGTCATGACGGCAAGAGACCCGACCGTGGCGGGAAACGCGTATAGTAAAAAATGTTTCCCCGATGTGGATTTAGACGAGTGGTATGCTCCCTATGTTTGCGCAGCGAAAGAACTGGGCATTGTGGAGGGCTACCCAAGCGGCGACTTCGAACCCGACAGCACCATCAATATGGCGGAGGCTTTGAAAATTACCCTGGGTTCCTATGATTATCCGATCGAGGAAACGGATCCTTGGTATGAAGGCGTGATGGATCAAGCAGAGGATCTCAAGCTTTTACCAGAAACTTATGAGCGTGCAGACCAGTGGGTGAATCGTGGTGAAATGGCGGAGATTATGTACCGCCTGACGGGAGACTATGATTTCACTCAGGAGGGCTTGGATCGGGAGGGGCTGGATGCGATGGAGGAGGAATTCTTAGCCCTGCTCAACGACTATCGAGCAGATTTGGGCTTGGATCCGTTGGACGATGATTTGAATTTAAATCGAGCGGCACTTCTGCACTCTGAATGGATGTACGAAACAGGTATTTATAGTCATGAAGGAAAAAACGGCAGCTCCCACACTCAGCGATGTATCGACTCGGGCACGTATTGTTATGGAGAGATTTTGATGCTTTCCTACAATCCCGATCCTCAAGGATATTTGGAGGCATGGCAGGGAAGTTTCAGTCACAACGCCACTATGACCCGGTGGTACTACACAGACGTAGGGATTAGCTTTTATGAGGGCTACGCTACGGTGGTTTTCAGTTTCACTTACGATCCAGGAGTTGACTATGGGTGGTGAGCGTGGGTAAGGTGATCTCTTTAATTTCACCTTATGAACCTCAAACTTAAATCGCGAGACCAAATGCTCGCCGCAGGAGATGTTTTTATTGCAGATCCTGAAGGCCATCGGAATCCAGATGAACCCTTTGCTTACCTTTGTGAGGGTTTTAAGGATTACTATATGCAAATTGCGGAACTGGGCGGGCAGAATCGAAATAATTTAGCCGTGCTTTTTCAAGACATTCCTAATGCGGAGTCGCGCCGCACTTTGGGGCGCATGCAATCGGATGGGCCCACAATCAGATTGGCTAGAGATTTGCGAGGTGTGTTAGACCCGCTTAAGGAAGCAGCAGCCGTGCCACTTTCGGAAAAATTAGATATGGTTTTTCGTCCGAGCCCTATCGGTGTTTTTTTAGCGACTCAGCCACTTAAAGGCCGCCTGTGCACCCGAGCAGATTATTTAGTGGGAGATGATGGAAACGTAGAACTTGCATTTAAGGGTTTCAACTTAGAAAAGATTTTAGGAACCTTAAATTGGTTAGGACACTCAGATTGGAATGAACACACGGCGAAAATTTTTGATAAGTATCTTTCCGAAAAAGGTTTCTATACTAATGTTTCACAGCCCACAACTGGCGCCTTTATTCCTAGCGAGATGTCTTGCTTGCGGGTGTGGCCTATGGGGGAGCCAAGCAGGCATAACAGCTTCCAAGCGGCGTTTGATGCGGTGCAGGAAGCTGAAAGTCGGCTGGCGATCTAAACTTGCAGAAGCAGACGGGGCTGCCTATACTACGCAGGCTAAATTCACTTTAGTGGCGGGCCATCTTAGCTCAGTTGGTAGAGCGGCGGTATCGTAAACCGCAGGTCACCGGTTCGATTCCGGTAGATGGCTCCATTAGATTCTGGTGACTTGGAGTTGAAAAGATCCTTTTTTGCTATATAATCGCTTGGCCCAGCGCCACTTTAGCTCAGCTGGTAGAGCAACGGTTTTGTAAACCGTGGGTCGTCGGTTCGATTCCGACAAGTGGCTCCATTTTTGGCATCTCGATCTGTTCAATAAAGTTATTTTTTGGTATAATTACAAGATTTTACTATTCCATTCTATAAAAGTGGGTAAAAAACTAAACCTTGGCGTCGTTGGCTACTGCCCTCCTTCACGTTTTGATGAAACAACAGCTAGAGATCTGGTGAAAAAAGGGTTTGACGCACTTGCTACAGCCCATCCCGATGCCGAAATTACTGTAGTATCAGGGCTAACCAATGTGGGTGTATTGAAAATTGCTTACGAAGAAGCACGAGACCGGGGTTGGCGTACCGTAGGTATTGCTTGTAAAAAAGCAGCAGATTATGAACTTTTTCCCGTTGATGAAGTAAGAATTGTTGGCGAAAATTGGGGAGATGAGAGTGCAACATTCGTCAGCTCAGTTGATGCGATGTTGAGAGTGGGAGGCGGTCCTCAATCAAAACGTGAAGCTGAGTTAGTAAGGGCAGGGGGGGGGTGAAGTTCTTGAATATGAGCTTGAATTGATCACAGATGGAACTCGCGAATTGGTCGGTAAAGTACTTGAGGGCTGAATTTGGATGAAAGGATACTGCTTCTCCTCACGACAAAACCCAAATACAAACATAAAATAAGTTGAAAACATTGTGGCTCCATTTTTAACTTAGGTCCCAATGGAACCCTTCCACTCTGTGATCAGGGTAAAGCCACGCCGCAGCACACTGGGTATTTGCGGGGTTTCGGCCATAAGAGGAGTCTAAGCCAAATAATTTCACCTTGGGGTGCGTCGTCCAAAGTCCACGGCTTTCGTAGTCGTGACCAAAAAATACCTTTAAAACTCCTTTGGCTTTGAGCTTGCCCCAGATGGGATCCTTTTCAGTGGGTACTTTTGTAATACGATTGTCAGGATGCAAAAAGAGGCGGTAGGCTTCGTTGACCCTCTTTGCGTCTTCGTCAGTACTTCGTTCTGCGTTTTTTTGTCTCCAGGAAAGGCCCACGGCTTTCTGGAAAAGCGGGTTTAGAGTTCCCTTGTCGTCAATGATGATCCTTAGCATTTCTTTTGTTGGGGGCGTGTGAAGGAATAAGCTGCTGCCGTGAATCGCAAAAAGCTCCAGATTAGCGAAATATCGCATGACTTCTCGACCTCTACTGGACATTTTAAAACGCCCCAGGAAGGGATCCTTCCCTGTAGGAGAAATGAGACCCTCTCGTTGCTGACGAAGCTCTTCAAGAGTTCGGCTTGAACCTGTTCGCATGGCGGACACGGCACCTAAGAGCGTCCCTAGTCCTACGTATGGTTTAGATATTCTTTTCTCTTCATTGGGATCTTCCTCGTCTAATTCGTTTCTTATTTTGTAGCAGAAATTTCTAGGGTCTTTCGTTAAAAACCGGTGCCCCATGGCTTCATGATTTCCCATCAAGCTCGTGCAAGAACCACCGGCCGCGCGTACCTGTTCACGAAGGCGATTGATGCTTGCGGCCACTTCAAAGTCATCTGTACCACGGTCAGCAAGGGCATCGCCTAGAAAAACCAGGTCTGTGTCTGTATGTTTCCAATTTCCCTGTGGGTCGATGGCACCGGCTCCCAGCAAGTTGCCCTCCAAAGCTTTATGAGTCCCGTGAAGATCTGCGATGACTAGGGTGCGACGGGGGACTAAATCAGGGATTTTCATTGGGTTCCGCGAGGTTTGTGAATTATACTAAAATATAAAATTGCTTCTGTCAATTTTTACTGTTAAGCTATGCTGCATTCTTATGAACGTTTTTAAACCCGACCGATTGCTCACCTCAGGGGCGGAGCATGAGGTTTATATTCAGAATCGGCAAGGCAGTCCGGCGGTGCTCAAGGCGCCGGCGAGCTGGTCGTGGTGGCAGGACATGAGCGCGGAAACCGCTCAGGCTGATTTGGATGCGCTGCAGGAGTATGGCATTCGCCACGTGCCCACTCGGGTCCACCCCAATGTGCTGCTGGAGGGCTTGGACGGCACGCGCAAAGAGCTAAGCTACGTGCTTGAGCAGCCTTTTAAAGAAGCGCGGCCGGTGACTGTGGCCGACTTGAGGAATCCAGCTATTGGGAGCCAATTGGCGGAGATGTTCGAGCGGAGCCAGGATTTGTATCGGGGAACGGGGCGGAGTGTGGATTATGTGGGATTTGCCGCCCTTGTGGGTTTGATGCGCAGTCTGCATAAGGAAAAACTCGAGGTGGCTATTCACAATGTTTTAGTTACGGAGGAAGCGGACAAACCGGTTGTGGAGCTGTGTGACACGCGGCTGTTTAGGGCGGAGGGATTTGCCTTGCCGCTGCGATGGGCTTTAATGCGATCCAACAACCTGCAACACGATATGGTTGGCCGGGCACTGAAAACGGCGGGTTACCCCAATGTGCGTGCCTCCACGGAGTGGCTGCCTGAGCTGGTGGGGCGCACTCTCTACGCGGGTATACAAAACAAGCTGGAGTAGTTAAAATACAGGCGTGGACATTGAAACAAAAATTCGTGAAGACGCTCCGTTGGCGCCGTTTTGCACCTTTCAAATTGGCGGCCTCGCGGATAGTTTTTTAGAGGCAAAATCAACAGAAGAGGTTTTGGCGGGGATTGAATGGGCCGAGGAACGGGACATGCCGGTATTTGTGTTTAGCGGCGGCAGCAATTTGCTTTTTGATGATGGTGGTTTTCGCGGGCTGGTGATTCGGGTGAAATCGGCTGGTTTGAAAGTGGAAGGCGAGGAGATTCATGCGGACAGCGGAGTTATAATGGCGAAAGTGGTTTTGGCGGCTCTGGAAGCGGGCTTAACCGGCATGGAAGAATGGAATGGATTGCCCGGCAGTGTGGGCGGAGCGGTGTATGGAAATGCGGGGTGTTTTGGAATGGAGACCAAGGATGTTTTAAAAAGCGCGACGGTTTTTGTACCGGGCGAGGGCGTGAAAACCGTGACGGCGGCCGAGCTGGAGTACGACTATCGGCAGTCGCGGCTGAAAAAAGAGGGCGGAGTGGTTTTGAGTGCGGTGTTTAAATTACGCGCCGGTGACAAAACGGCGATCCAAGAAAAAATGCGGGAAATTGCCAAAAGCCGCATACAAAAACAGCCGGCCGGAAGCAGCACGGGTTCGTTCTTTAAAAATCCGCCGGGGGACTTTGCGGGGCGACTTATTGAGGCAGTGGGACTCAAAGGAAAACGGCTGGGGAAAGCGCAGATTTCTGAGCAGCATGCGAATTTCTTTTTGAACACGGGCGGGGCGAGCGCGGGTGAAATTTTGGAGCTGGCGGCGCTGGCCGAGGCAGAGGTTTTTAAACAATTTGGCGTGAAACTGGAGCGGGAAGTGGTCTTTGTGGCTAGTGAGTGAAACTTGCAAGGCCTTAAAAAAGCTGCTTAAATGGCGAGTGAATTGCACTAACCCCACGCTATGCAAGTTAAAGCATTAGTTAAACACCAAATTTTCCGCGAACTTTTGATTTTCGCAGGACTTTTGGGAGCCGCTCTTCTTATTTCTCAGGTTCTTCCTAACCTAGCTTTTGCTAGCAACGGATTCATCACTCCTGAAGACAATCCAGATATCATCAGCAACGCGACCAACAATGAAAGCGACTTCAAATCTTTGGCGCTCACTATTTTGAACTACTTCCTTGGATTCCTTGGATTCGTATCTGTAATCATGGTGATTTACGGAGGTATTTTGTACGTGACTTCTGCCGGAAACGACGACAACGTAGGAAAAGCAAAAAAGATTTTGCTCTACGCAGCAACGGGTATCGTTCTCATCTTGGTATCATTCGCTCTGGTCAACACCATCCTCGGTGCTGCACTTGGCGGAGCCTCTGATGGAGGAACCACTACGATTCAGTAATCAGACCCGACAGGGTCCTATCAATAAGCATTTAAAAGAGGCCCCCTTTATCTGGGGGTCTTTTTTTGTGTTCTTACGTTGGCAACGGCACTTGTACACGGACCATGGCCTTTTTTTCCGGCTCCACGTTCAGAATAATGGCGTTGTCGGTGATTTCTTCAATGTCTTTGTACGAAAAGAGGCGGTCGGCCCACGTAATCCACAGGAATTTTTTGGAGACTTCAAAGGTGAGCAGGGAAGAGGTGGCGGTATCAAAACAAAAGTCGCGCACTCGGCCCAGGGTTTTGCCATTTTTGCTGCGCACGCGTTTGCCGTTTAAAAAGGTGCGGCGCAGGCCGTAATCGCGGATGCGCAAAATATCCATGGGGGAGCTTAGGGAGTCTGCGTCGCGCACTTTTACATAGTCGGAGTGCCATTTTTCAATTTCCGCCGACACCAGCACCTTGGTGTAGCCCACCAAAAAGCCAATGAGCTGCCCCGTTTCCGGGTGAAGGAAGGTGCCGTTCAAAACACCGAGCGGACGCTCTTCTTCTGAAACCACTACGGCTAGGCCGACGAGATCAGTCCACTGCTTCTTCATACTTGTTTAGAAGGCGATTTTATGATACAATATTAAGATTTAATTCTTGATTAGCCAAGCTAATGCCAACGACTCAAGACCTAATGGCGGATAACTTTGTTGCTTGGGCGCAAACCCTTCCTGGGGTGAGCACTAGCCAACTGGAACGAATCAAACACCTGGTGCCTAAGCTGACTTCTGAAGAGTTACGCCAACTTAAAGCGACTTTGGAACGAAATGAGGAAGACCAAGCGAAAGCTAAGGAAGTTTTGGCTCAAGTAGCGGTAAGACAAACTGACTATATCAGTGATGAACGTCGCGAAACACGTGAAAACAAAGAGGCCATTGAACAGGCACAAGACGCCGCCAATGCCGACCAACTTTTTACAAAAATTTAATTTAAAAATATGGCAGAGACTGTAGACGCTCACCGAGAGAAACTGGTTGCTAGCCAACTTGAAACCCTCACCGAAGGACAGGGTTTGAAGGTTTCAGCCGAGTTCCTTACGGCGCTTAAAGCCTCCACCAACCCAAAAGACCAAGCCTTATATACAAACTTAATGGCTTACTATGAGCTAGAAAGTGGTGAAAACGGTTTAGAGGTGAGCTTAAAAGACGCTACTGGTCTCGACAGCAAAATTGACGATTACGAAGCGGCTTATTTAAAAAGAGCGGTAAGCAAAGTCCTTGGACCTTCTTCATTCCCTCAAGTCAAGATTGGGCCCGACGGTGCACGTATCCAAATCTCTGCAGGTGTAAAAGGTCTCACGATAACAGGTAGCGGAGACCATTGGACGATCGATGGTAACACTGAGCTCAGTTTTGACAGCCTGGATGCTTGTTTGCGTGCAAGTGAGCTAATCGCCGCAGGGCTCAATGCTCTTGGGAAAGGTGAGCCTGGCACCCCTGGGGATCTTGAGAGTCCATTTTACCTAAGTGGGCTCGCATTAACCTTTGATAGAGATTGGGCGGCAGATCTTCACCCATGGATAGATGATAACCCTCTAAATGAGCGTATACCCACTGAAACGAAAGATGCGTGTGTGAACTATCTTAATAAAATCTTCCGTGATCGCCTCGTTACGAATAGCAATGCGCCAGCAGTAGCGGCAAAAGCAGCTGAGGAGAAAAAAGCCGTTGCAGATGCAGATAAAATTGCGGTTTCTCCCGAAGCACTTAAAGCCGACGGACAAGAATTCATAAGCACACATGGGCTGATGCCTATTGACGACTTGATGGCAAAAGCCCGGGCTCTCAGTGGCAAGGCCGTGGGAGAGGGGCTTAACTTAGTTTCCGAGGCATCTAAAACGAATGGCTTTAGCGTCAGCGCCTTGGTGCTTGAGAATGGTCAAATACAAATTATCCTTTCGGGAAATCCTAACGCGACAGGAAAAGAAAAACGCCAATGGACTTCTTACCGGGGAAATCTCGCACTGTCTATGCGAGGAGAAAAGGGTTATTCCTATCGAGAGCTGAAGTCGACCATTCGTCAAGAATTAGGGGGCGCCAGCGTAATAGTATTTGGTGAAAAAACTACCGAAGGCACCCAACGAGAATTTATTACAAAAAATAGTCTCCCAAGCAATGCTTCACTGCAACGAAAGGTTGATGAATTTTTAGCGTCAGCCAAAGAGGGCGACTACTATACTTTCCAAACCGTTCATGGCTACCTTGTGAGTGTTATTAAAAAAGAGGGGCGTGTCTTGGCACATCTTTCTGGATCAGAAGCTCCTGAGGCTGCTAGTAGCAAGGCTGATTGGGATCAATACCGAACAAATACAAAAGCCCTTTTCTCTCCCTATCCAGGATATACAGTCGAAGATGCTGGTGAGGCCGCCCTGCCCAATGGTGTTACATATATTTATGTAACAGGAAAACCTCGTGAAGCAGTGGCACGACAAAGTAGTGCGCCTTCAAGCACGCCAGCCCTTGCTCCTGAAGCAGCTGCCGAAGACCCTAAAAATTACCTTAAATGGAATGCGGATGGAAAATCCTTCACATTCACCGCAGCTCCCGGTTCTGAAGCGGACAAAAAGATTCGTATTGAACAACTTTTGACTACTAACGCGGAACGAAAGTTGGTTTTGACCTCTGATAAGATAAGCGGTGAATTCACCTTTCAAAACGGTGATCAAGGATATTCCTGGTACAACGACGCCGGACAACGTCTGGTGATTCGTGCCGGAGATCTTATCACTAAGAAAGTGGCGGAGGCACCTCTCGTAGCTGCTGCTCCAAGTGCACCTGCAAAAGTAGTGGTGGCTGGAGAGGCACCGGTTGAAGTGGCTCCGATTGTTGCTGCTGAGGCCCCATTTACGGAATCAGAGGCTCGGGATCTTGTAGGTCTAATTGAGGTAGGGGAACGAGCAGTGAAAGACCTTCAAAAAGAAAAGGTGCGGGTGGCTGGACGCTGGCTTGTTCTTTCCAAGGACAGACAGCAGGCTCAACTCGACGAACTCGACAAAAAAATTATCGAAGAATCCGGGATGGTGGTAAAAAATATTGCCTTGCTACAAGCCAAGGCTCAACCTGAGTTTTATGCAAACCTGGCGGACCACTATAGACCCATAGAGGCTGAGCAGCGAAGATTGGCAAAACTGCCACCAGCATCTGATGCACCTGCTCTTGCTACGGCAGAACCTACTCCTGTTGTGCCAACCGAAGTGCCTACTCCGGCGCCAGACAGCGAAGAGGGAGTGGCGGACAATCAGACTAGTGATCAAGCTGCTGATACGGAAAATGCGGACAGGTAATTGACCCACGCTTAAGTTTTCCCTATACTCCGCAAGCGCTACGCATATTGTGGAAGCGCACTATTGTCGGGGTATAGCAAAGTTGGCTATTGCGCTCGGTTTGGGACCGAGAGGCCGCAGGTTCGAGTCCTGCTACCCCGACCATTTGATTGGCGCGAAACGAAAAACGAATGGCACGAACCGAAGGTGAGCACCATCTAGGACTTCCTCTTGTTCACAAACCTTCCTGTGGCGGCATTTCGTACTACGGTGCGCTGGTCTTTGTTGGCTGCTTTTGCAGCACTTCTAACGAGTGTCATCTCTAATTTTGGACTTATGCTGGAAATGGTTGTAGTTGTCATAGCTTTATTTTACCATCGCATTCTTTCGAGGCTACTGAAAATACCTTTTACCAAGCTCTTCGTCGCGTAACTTCAGCCCGTGACAAAATGTCACGACCTCAGCGTTAGTGCAATTTAGAGGGGTGGGGGCAATTTGCCCCCACCCATTGTCTCGGCATAAAGGGTATGTACAAGGTGTACCTATCCTCTACTAAGCCTGGTTGACATAGTGATTTTTTGTATTTAAAATATGCCTCTTTCTTCTATATGCGGCTGGCTGGTAAAGAATTTACGGTTGAAAACTTAGCTCCGTTTGGGGAACGCTGGGTGCCTACGGAGGGCGGACTTTTTGTGGACAAATGGCTCAAGCAAAATCTCCCCGAGATTGTTCAGGCCGTGCGAAAGGCAAAATTGGCGGTTCTACAAAACACGCAGATTGGTGCAAACTGGGAAAAAAGACCCGTGAATCCTCGCGATGAGATTCCTCACATTGATAACGATCCATCCGTTGCGAATACGATAGGAGTGGTACAGATTTTGCATGCAGAAGGTCCTCGGGGTCCTACCGGCTACTCTAAACATCCTTATCTGGAATTGGCTGCTCAAAGCCATGCCGACTTACTCAAACAAGCCTGGGAGCAAGCTAGTCCTACCGTTCAAAAACTCTACCAACTGGAAGACTTGTGGCGCATGTATGCAGAACGACGCGTCCCTTATGTTTATAAAGACACAGAGGCACATTTTCGCTTGATGAGGGATATGCAAGTTTACCCTGAACTACGAAGCACTTTTGAACTTCTGGATGCTTTTTACCGACGGGTGGCTAGGGACTGCCAAAAGGTGGTCCATGATTGGACTCAAGAACCTGGCAGCACCGTGATGGCTTACCAAGGTTTTGATGAGCAGTTTAAACCAGACAGACCGGTGGTGAATCACTTTGCCGTGGATTCGACGGGAAATCCAGATGGAGCACCTTTACACAGGAATTTTATCCTCAACACCAAGCGATTTGATGAGCCTGAATATAGACTATTTAGAGACGATGAGGACTTAGATGGAATGGGCTTCTAGCACGCTCCCCAGAGTCCGAGCTTGGCTTCTTGGGCCTGGCTTTCGAGGGCTTTGAAATAGTCCGGGGTGGTGGTTGGATATTGATCTGGGTAGCTGGCGTAACCTTCACGGAGCAAGGCGTCGTTGAGGCGGCTGAAGCTGCCATCAGATTGGAGCGCGTCTACGTAGCGGAGTTTGCGGCCATAAGGGTCGAGGTCCTCGTTGGCGGGGTCGGCGGTGAGGCGGACGGCGCGGTTTTTAAGGAAATCCATGGTGAAGAGGGCGGCTTCAGGGCCGTAGCACTCGGCGGTGGAATCGGGTCCGTTGATTTCGTTGGTGTCCACGGCGAGGAGGCGAACCTGGAAAAGGCTGCGATCGGGCGCGGAGAGGAGGAGGGTGTCTCCGTCTAACACGGCTACCACCCAGTAGAGGTCTTCCTCGGTGAGGTTTAAGAGGTCGGTTTTAGCGGTGTACACGGGTGCCTCCACTTCCTCCACAATCTCCAAAGCGTATTTTTCAGGCCAATCCTGCGCTTCCAAAGTTTCCGCAGAAACTACAGGAGTGGCGAAGGCCGAGAAAATGAATTGGAGAAGGGTGTCGAACAATGGAAATTTAGGATGGGTATTGTTTTAACATAATTTAAAAGACCTGTCAATAGTGCCTAGCTGAGGCTCCGTGGTAAACTGCCGTTAATGAAGCAAACGCCACGCAGTTTCATCTTTAAATCCTATTCTTTTGACGCCAAAAAGAAGCGGGTACGGTTTTCGTATGCGTTTAAGGGCGGGCCGAGTTTTACAGAGGAGATTCTGCTGCCGCGCGCGGTGAAAGCCGTGCCTAAAGATTTGCTGCGGCTGGTTTTGGAAAGCGTGCATCTGATGCTGGGAATCAGTTACTACAAACTCTACTGCCCGGAGAAAGTGGAAATTCCGTACGCACTAACAGCGGAACAGGCGGCTTTTTGGAACACGGTTTACAGTAAAGGCTTGGGGGAATTTGCTTATCGGAATAAATTAGATCCGCGGAAGTTTGCGAAGTTTCCAGTGAAAAAGGGGGCGCGGGCAGAATCGGTGGATTTTGAACGAAAAGACCGCAGTTTGCTCGGCATTGGCGGTGGGAAGGATTCGATTGTGGCGGGGGAACTTTTGAAGGCGAGTGGATTTGAATTCGATGCGTTTTTGGTGGAGACAGAGCGAAAGTCGCCGGTGGTTGCTGACGTGGTGAAGACGATGAAGGTAGGCGCGCTGACGCTGGAGCGAAAACTGGATCCGAAGATTTTTAAGGAGCTGCCGGGGACGACCAACGGACATGTTCCCATCTCTGGTGTGTTTGCGTTTTTGGGACTGTTGAGCGCCGTTTTATACGACTACCGCTACGTGATTGTGGGTAACGAGCAGAGCAGCAATTTTGGGAATGTGCAGTACAAGGGCATGGAGGTGAATCATCAGTGGAGCAAATCCGCCGAATTTGAAACGCTTTTGCAAAATTATACGCGGGAATTTTTGACGCCGGACGTGACGTATTTTTCGCTGCTTCGGCCGTTTTATGAAATTCGCATCGCAGAAATGTTCACGCATTATCCACAGTATTTTGGCGTGTTCACCAGCTGTAATCGCAGCTTTAAGGTTCACAAAGAGCGTGGCGCGAAATTGTGGTGCTGCGAATGCGCGAAGTGTGTGTTTGTGTTTACTCTTTTGTCGGCGTTTATGGAGAAGGCGGAGGTGATAAAGATTTTTGGAAAGGATTTGTACGCGGAGCCGAGTTTGGAGCCGATGTTTTTGGATTTGTTGGGCCAGGGAAAAATGAAGCCGTTCGATTGCGTGGGGACTTTTGAGGAAATGCAGGAGGCGTATGCGCTGAGCCGCCGGAAATCCAAGTTTGTACCACGAGGGCACTTTGTGCACGTGCACAAAACGGTGGCCGCGCCCACGGTGCCGGTACCATTTCGACTGCTGGGCATGGATGATGTGCTGATTTTGGGTTACGGAAAAGAGGGTAAGGCGACGGAGGAATTTTTGAAGGCGCGCTGGCCGGAGCTGAAAGTGGAGATTGGCGACCAAGCCACGGATGCGAATTATTTGAGCAAGCAGGAGGATTTTGATTTTGTGATTAAGACGCCGGGGATTTCAAAGACCAAGGTCACGCGTCCCTACACCACGGCTACTAATTTGTTCTTTGCGGCGCGGAAGAACAGGAACGCTGCGCTCCGCGCAGTGGTGGTTGGTGTGACCGGCAGCAAGGGCAAGAGCACCACCGCTTCGCTGATTGCGCATTTAAGCGGCGGACGGCTGATGGGAAACATTGGCAAGCCGATGCTGACGAGTTTGCTGGAGCCAGTGAAGGCCAGCGAAATTTTTGTTTTGGAACTTTCCAGTTACCAGTTGGACGACTTGGAATATTCACCAGACATTGCGGTGGTGACGAACCTCTTTCCGGAGCACATGACCTACCACGGCGGACTGGAGAATTATTATGAAGCCAAGCGCAATATTGTGAAGCACCAGCGCGAGGAAGATGTATTTGTTTACAACCCGGCGAATGCGCAGCTGAAAGCGTGGGCAAAGGCCGCGCGCAGCCACACCGTTTCGTTCACCAAAGACTTGCCGCTGAAAGCGAGCGAGATTCCGCTGCTGGGAGACCACAACCGCGACAATGTGCGCGCGGCCGTGACCGTGGCACGGATGCTCGGCGTTTCGGACGCGCTGATTAAGAAACGCATACTCAGTTTTAAGAGCTTGCCGCACCGCCTGGAATTCGTTGGCACTTTTAAAAAAATCCACTTTTACGACGATGCCATTTCCACCACGCCCGAGTCCACTATGGAGGCGCTGAAGGCCCTGAAAAAAGTGGACACTATTTTCCTCGGGGGCGAGGACCGGGGTTACGAATTCGGCGAGCTGGAGAAAATGCTGCGCAAAATGAAAGTGCGAAACATCGTGCTGTTCCCCGATACCGGCGCGCGCATGCTAAAATCCCGTACGGGCTTCAAGATTTATGAGACGCGCCGCATGGAGGACGCGCTGCATTTTGCTTACAAAAACACCGCGCCGGGGAAAATCTGTCTGCTTTCCTGCGCATCGCCAAGCTACAGTTTGTGGAGCAATTTTGAAGAAAAAGGCGAGCAGTTTCAGAAGTGGGTGAAGGAGCTGGGTTAAGCCGCTTTCTTAATTCTTTCCGCTCCATCTTTAGCGGCGGTTTCGACATCGGCCCCTTTCCCAACAAGGCTTTGGACATAAGCCATCCAGAGCAAGACCTCGGCTCCTTTTTTCTTTCCAAGTTCGTCTACTTTTTCGGCTCCGATTTCAGCAGCGATGTGATCGATTTGATCCACCTCTTCTTCGTAGGTGTCGTTGTTTGCGCCAATGGCTCGCTGGGTTCGCCAGTGAACGAGCCCCTCGCTGTGCTGCTCCGTGTCTCCAACGGCTTCGTTTCCACTGTGAATATCTTCATGAACAATCACTTCGCACACTTTTGCAATGCCGGCGCGCGTGCTAGCAATGTCTTCACGGATGCGCTTTTGCTTACTGCCGGTGTTAAAGGTACCGCCGGCATTTCCCATCTCCTCAACACTTCCCACTTCCATTCCCCAAAAGTTCCGCCCACCGCGTAAACGGCTAGCTCGATTCACTTCCGTTTCGAGCTGCATTCCCAGCTCCGTTCCCGCCATCTCCTCTCGGTAGTCTTGTAGCGTTTCCATATACATCGGGTTAAGGGACCATATTACTCCCGCGGGCTTTATTTTTCCATGCTTTTTTGCTTTAATGGATTCACCTAACCCACATACCATGAGCGACAAAAATTCGTTTGATCTTTCGAATCGGGTGTTTACTTTGTTTGCCATTTTGGGAGTGGGCCTGACTTTGTTCTGGATATTTAGAATGGTGGAAATTTGGAAAGATTTTCAGGGAGATTATGCGCGTGAAATTTCTGTGGAGGGAAGCGGCGACGCCTATGTGGTGCCGGACCGAGCGGTGATTCAACTCGGGGTGACCACCGATGCGGCGACGTCTGAAGAAGCGGTTTCTATGAATACCGAAAAGATGAACAAAGTGCTGGAGGCGGTTAAGGCGCTGGGCGTTGCGGAAGAAGACATTCAAACCACGGGTTACTATTTGAATCCAAAGTACGATTGGACCGATGAGGGCCAAGTGGATGACGGCTACACGCTCACGCAAAACGTGGAAGTGAAATTGACCGATTTTGACCTGCTGGGACAGGTGATTGCCGATAGCAGCGCAGCCGGTGCCAATGTGGTGGGCGGTGTGGAATTCACGGTGGAAGACCCTGAAATGGCTAAAGCAGAAGCCCGTGAAGAAGCCGTTGCTGAGGCTAAAGAAAAAGCTGAACAAATTGCGGCCACCAGCGGACTCAAACTGGGCGACGTGGTGAATTACTATGAATACAGCTCGGGTGGGGAAAGCTACTATCCCATGATGTACGAAGCGGACGCCGTGAAAGCTGAGGGCTCCGTGCCCAGCATTGAAGCTGGACAGGAAGAAGTGAGCCTCACGGTTACGCTGACTTACCAACTTCGCTAATGGTGCACCAACTGCTCACAGCGCTGCTCACTCTGCCTGTAATCCTGGCAATGGATTTTGTGTGGCTGGGCTTCGTGGCCCGTCCATTTTACCAAAAACAGATTGGCATATTGATGGGTGAAACGAAATTCTGGGCGGCAGGCGTGGTTTATTTACTGTTAGCCCTGGGGCTGATTTTGTTTGCACTGCCGCATGCAAAGACCTATCCGCAGGCGCTGCTGTGGGGCGGACTGTTTGGCCTTATTGGTTACGGCATCTATGATTTCACCAACTTGGCTGTTTTAAAAAACTGGACCCTCACGGTTTCCCTTGTGGACATGGCCTGGGGCGGCGTGGTTTGCGCCGTAGCCACCTGCGCGGCAATGTTTATAGACAAGCTGCTTAGGTAAGGTATAATCCGCCTGCATTTTTGTGCACTCGTGGTGGAATGGTAGACACGCACGCTTCAGAAGCGTGTCCGCGTATGCGGGTGGAAGTTCAAGTCTTCTCGAGTGCACCAGATTGATTTGTTCAAGGACTTTTGCGTTCTAAAAGCGCATAAGCCTTTGCCAACATAACTTTTTCTTCTTCGGGTTCTTCGTGGTCGTAGCCCAGGAGGTGCAGGGTACCGTGGGTGAAAAGAAACTGAAGCTCTTCCTCTAGGCTTTGGCCGATGTCCTTGGCTTGCTGGCGGGCGCGGTCCACGGAAATGACGAGCTGGCCCAAGTGGACAGGGTCTTCCATGGAAAACGACAGCACGTCCGTGGGCTTGTCTTTGCCGCGGTATTGTTTGTTGAGGGCGTGAATGGTGGCGTCGTCGGTAAGCAGGAGCTCGACGTCTTTGTAAGCAAGGGGGCCTTCGACTTTGGGAACGCGTTTTAGGATGCTCTTAAAAAGCTTAGGGTCGACAGGCGTTTTCGTCTCATTGACAAACAGAAGTTGGATCATGGACACAGTATAAATCAGATATGTTTTTGCATCAATTCCAAGTCGCGGCAAGAGCAACTCGACACAAAAAGGTAGTCAAAGTAGACACGCCTTGTTAAGCTTCAAATAGACAGTTCACCACCACGCCATATGAACGTACAAATTCCTAAATTCACGATCACTCGCAAGCAGGCGGCGGACCTTTTGGACGTTTCCACTCGCACGATCGATCGTTATATTCGCAACAAGAGACTTTCTGCCCGCAAAAAGGGTGGGAACATCTTGCTTTCCGAAGAAGAACTCAACAATTTAAAGGTTTCTCTTTTCCAGAACATGCACGGAGCTTCTCCGGATGTGGAAGGACGAGCGCACCGTCACGTTGACGGCGTAGCTGCCCGAGACAACCAGGCGATTTTTGATGCTGAGACCGGAGAAATTGAAGAGACCATTGAAAGACCGATTCCCGTTGAAAGCGGCAGCCTCACCAAGCGCAGCGAACGTGAAACCGTGTTCGAAGAATTGTATGACTTATCTCGCCGTGAAGTACGCGAATACCACAACAAGCTGGAGGCTGCGAACTACCGTCTTGGGCAAATCGAGACTCAAATGAAGCATTCTGTGCCACTTCTCGAATACCATGAAAAAGAAGAACTCGTTCGTGAACAAGCTCACCTCATCGACGGAAAGATCAAACGCCAAGAAGAAGCCGTGAACATGATGGAGAGCGAGCTTAAGGGAGAACGTCTGAACAAGAATATCTACATTGGTCTCTTGTTTGGTCTCCTCGCGCTCCAACCTCTTTTGTGGCTCTTGCTACAATAAGAAGCTAAGCATCAATTAAGAATAAAGAGGACTCATAGAGTGGTGGGTCCTTTTTTTATTTAGATCTGGTTCGTGGTGTAGCCCTGTTTGCAGCAAGTGCTGCGTCTTCGGCTACCTTACGCCTTAGATCTCGTATTTTTTCTGTGGCCCAAGCTTCTACTCGTTCGCAATCTCCTTCATATGCAATTACGCCCTGTTCACAGTGTTGTTCAAATTCTTCTCCTTTAAGCTCAAGGGGTTCTCCCGTAGCTAGAGAGATAAACTGATAGACGAAATCTGGCGGAGGGCTTTTACGTACAAAGATGGCACGTGCCCCATCATGGCCTGGACTGACCACTATTGTGCCGGGTTGCATGCGAGTATACCAAGGGTATTCTAGCTCTAGGGCAGCGGAGCGTGCATTTGGCGCGGGTGGTGGTGGAAGGTCTTCTCTTAAAACTTTTTTGCCACAGACAATAAATACTTCAGCTGGTATTTTTTCTTTTAAATTGGCGGACAGACTTTGAACAAATTCAGTTTGCTGGTTTGACCTACTTTCTGGAATGAAAACCGTAAGGACTCTTTTATTCGGATATTTAACCAGCAAAAATTGAAGTCCATGAGATAAGTACACCCTATAAGCCGATGGATTTGAACTGACCGTTTCCGAATCTTCTAGTGTATAACCTAGCTCCTGCAGCTCTCCTACTATACTGCCACCAATCACACGTTCAGTGATTTCTTCTGCTGGCACGCTTTGCGCTTCAAGTTCTTCAATGAACTGAGCAAATTCAGTGGTCATTTCAGGCGTTAATTCGGTGTATTTGTCTGATATTTCTGAAGTCATAGAGGCTAAGTTACAGTAGTATACTATAGCATATTTGCTGCATTTGCACAAGTACCCGACCTCCCGGCTGAAGTAGGCCTACGAAAATATCGAGCATGAGATTAACTTCTGCCGTTGGTGTACTTATGAATGATGCTAGAAACAAAAGTCTGGTAGGGGATGCCATCTAGCGCTGCTAGTTTTTTGACATCCTTTAAGTCCTTCATGGTGATTCGAATATTGATGTGCTCGGTTTTTTTTAAATTTCCCTGAGCGATTTTTCTAATCTCAGGAATTCTGGATTTTTGTGAAATCCAGCCTCCTTTTTCAACGGATTCAATGGTGTCTTTTTCGTCCTGATCAAAGTATTTCATAGTAGAAATATAGTTTTCACTAAGCCCTGAAGTCAAGGAAGGAGGGTTGAGCTTGTAGTCAGTATCATCTTTTAGTACCATAGAGATACTTTCGGGGATTTCCCGCGGCCCTGCCAGAAATGGCAGGGAATATTTTTATAGGTAAAGTTTTTGAAATCCATTTTTTACTCTTTTATAATCGACTTCATCCAATTCGCCCAATCTTGTAGAGAGCCTTCTATGATCGACGGATCTGGCGTGCTGAAGACAGGCAGTCATTTCTCTACCCTGCTGACTAAAGCTTACATACCAGGTACCAGTGCGCAATTGAGTCGTAACAGGAATCACGAAGTAGAAACCATGCGTCAGCTTTCTAAAAATTATGGCTGGCCGTGAGAATAAATAATTCTTCCCGTTGATTTCAGCTCCTACGTTTTCGCCAATACTAACCCACCAGATCTCACCTTCAGACACATGAGGAGCTTCGTGTACAATTGAGTGCAATCTTTCCTTCAAACCAATCCATTCTAAAAACTTTTTGACATGCATAAATAAAATTAAGGGTTTTACAATTATAAAGTATGGCCTCCACAAAAGTCCTGACAAAAACCTGAAATTTTCTGACTTTTTTAGAACTTCCTTTGAAGCAAACCCACGAAGATACCGAGCATGATGAAGCCACAGAAGCCTTGCGTGGCTACCAGGACTTTGCCGGCTTCCGTGACGGGGACGATGTCTCCAAGCCCCACGGTGGTGGTGACGACTATGGAGAAGTAGAGGTAATCGAAAAGATGGCCGAGGCCGGCGGGGATCATGCGGACGGTTTCAAATTGATCCACGGCCCAGTAGGCGACGGCGAAGATGAGGGTGAAAACGAAGGTGGTTCCGGCCCAACGGAAAAGGCTTGTTCCGTATGAGCTAGTGAGCTGGAAGAACAGATATTCTAAGTAGCTAAGGAATTTCTTGTCGTAGTAATAGCTGTTTTTGCGATAGCCCATTTTCCGCTCGTTAGCGGCGTTGCGACGCACATTGAAATTGTGACGTTCGTAGAGGAATTCCAGCGAGCTGTAGCAGCGTTCCATGAGTTGGTAAAAATCACGTCTTTCGCTGAGGGGGATTTTTTTGTCTTTGAGATAAACCTTTTCTTGAGCCTCAAACTCGCAGTCCATTTTTTCGTAAAATTCAATGCACTCCTGGGTTTCGTGCACCAACTGGGCCTTGAGGTAGCTGGCGAGCAAATAGTAGTAACAAAGGGCCCTCTCAATGTGGTTGTCTTTGGTTAGACTTTTGAGCTGTTCTTCAAAGAATGGTTTCACCTCCGCAAAGCGGTTGAAATCTCCACGTTCCTCGATTTTTCGGACGGCTTCTTGGAAATCCATTTAGGCGGTGATGAGTTCAGTGAAAACGAAAAGTAGGTAGAATGCAAAGAGAAACAGTCCTTCTTTTTTCTTGAGGACGCGCCCGCTCTGCATGAAGTAATAGAGGAGGACGGCGGCAAATAGCATATAGAAACCCGTGATGTGCACGAGGCGTTTGTCGAACGCAAATGGCTGGATGATCGCCACGATTCCCATCACGATGGTGGCATCGGTCATAACCGTGCCCAGTACATCCCCGAGGGCCAGGGAGTCAAAATGGTGTCTGGCTGCCTTTATGGCGAAGATGAGTTCGGGGAGAGTGGTTCCCACTCCCACAAAGAACATACCCACCAGTACGGGGCTAATATGCAGCGCCGCGGCCACCGCCACTCCGGACTCCACGGTGAAGTGAGAACCCACGAGCAGCAGGCCCATGCTCGCCACTAAGAACGCTAAACTTTTGTATGAAAAATCTACCTTCACCTGCTTGATTTTCTGCTTGTCGCGCTTGAGTGCGTAAATGTGAAAGAGCACCCCGGTGAGGATCATGGCGACTCCTTCCCAACGAGAATAAAAACCGTTGTAACCCAAGAGGAGCGGTATGGCCAATCCCAAAAAATACCAATATTGATCTTTGAGGACTTTGCTTTCTACTTTGAGTCCTTTCCCAACAAAGAGCAGGACCACGGCAAAGACCAAGGTGAGGTCGGCCACGTTGGAACCAAACAGGGTTCCCACTCCAAAAGAAGGAATGCCTTGGAAGGCCGATTGAACGGCGATGAGCGTTTCGGGGAGCACAGAAATACCCGCCACAATCAGGAAGCCCACCACGTGTTTAGAGAGGTGCAGCGAATCTGCCAAATTGGACGAATAACGAATGGCTGAATCGGCGGCTTTCACCACCACAAGGAGGGAGAACAGAAAGATCAGGAGATCCAACATAGGCACTTTTAAAAATATCTACTTATTATAGCAGATTCTGCAGGTTTATTCCAGGTCAAGCACTGAGCGAGTTGGTGCCTGTGGGCTTGTAAGATTTTGTACAAAATGTTAATATTGTACATATGAAACATTACAGCACTACTGAAGCGCGGAAACACTTGAGTGAGATTGTTAGCCAAGTGAAGTACCAAAAAATCATCATTTCCATTGGCAGGCATGATGAAGAGGAGGTTTTGGTGGTTCCTAAAATGGAATTGGGGGAGTCTTTGCCAATTAGTGAGATGAACGCCGCGTCGCCCAGCTTTAACTTTCTGGAAGATGAACCCGACCTTTATTCCCTAGACGATCTAAAAAAGAGATATGTTTGAGTTTGGAACCATTGTTTTGGTGCCTTTCCCATTTACCGACCTTACTTCAACTAAGGTTCGCCCCGCTTTAATTGTTTCACGAACCAGCCCGACTTCACCCGACTTAATGCTCTCCTTCATCACGTCGCAAGTGGCCAGAAAGGAAAGGTCTGGAATCTTCACACTGAGAAATGACGAAGATGGTTTTGCAGAAACTGGACTTAAAGTAGATTCGAGTTTTCGTTTCGATAAAATCGCGACCCTTAGCAAGACCTTGATACTTGGAGAGTTGGGTTACGCTAAAAAAGCCGTGCTCAAGAAGATGGTGAGTGCCTTTGATGACGCGTTTGGATTTACTGAGTAAGAACAGAGAGGCCTAAGCTCCACTCAGAATGACGTTCACCATGGCAAAGGCAATCAGGGTGCCAATGATGACGAGAGGCGGAAGCACGATGAGGGCAATGCCCCAAATGATGCGGCGTTTTTTAGCTTTTGGATCTTTGTTGTTGAGGCCCGTGACGAGGAGGACGATTCCGCCGGGAATGCCAATAAAAACTCCGATGACGGCAAGTAAGCCTAGAAAACTGATAATATAATTCATGGTGACTAAAACAGTATCTTTCATGGCGAAGGGTTAGGGGGCGGAGTTTATTCCCACTCTATGGTAGCGGGTGGTTTGTTGGTGACGTCGTAGAAGACGCCGGAGATTTGTGAATCCTGAAGGAGGGCGCCGGTGAGGAGGGCGAGGGAATCCATGGGAAGCTGGGCGAAGTGGGCGGTCATGGCTTCTTCGGACACAATCGGACGAAGCACGAGGGATTCTTTGCCCGGCGCGTTTATGGAAAGAGGCAGGAGCACGGTGGGCATTTGCCAAACGGCGCGGTCTTGGCCGATTTCTTTGAGCCATGTCATGGCCAGAAGATCAGCGGTTTGCAGGGTTTTGATGCGGGCTGGGTTGAGGTCGCCGGGAGTAATGGAAAGCTGGGTGATGGCTTGCGGCGCGAAGGTGTAAAGTACGCGATTGATTTCGGGAAAACGGTTGGTGAGCGCTGGCGCGAGTAGCACCAGTTGTTCCCATGTAGTTGCTCCAGTAAGCGCGAGAGGGTGGCGGTAGGTGCGGAAATCACCCTGAACACCTACAGATTTGAGCGGGAGAATGTGGGCGCTGAGAGCGCTGCCTTTTTCTTGAAGGAAGTCGTTGATTTTTTCTTGGAGGGCCTCGTGGTTTTCGGGCCAATCTTCTGTGCGCGCGCACAGAATGCGCACCGCGAGACCTGGACCTGGGAAAGGGTGACGCCAGACCAGCGAAGGCGGCAGCCCGAGTTTTTCGCCGACTTCACGAACCTCGTCTTTATATAAATCTTTGAGCGGTTCCAGCACGCGGCCCTGTTTGATGAGTGCCTCAATTTCCGGCACACGGTTGTGGTGCGTTTTGATCTTGGCAGAATTTTTGGTGCCGCCGGATTCGATGGTGTCCGGGTAAATGGTTCCTTGGCCGAGCATCCAGTGATCCGGATTCAGGCCGAGTTTCTCTGCCACTTTCTTTTGGATTTCTAAGAAAACGCGTCCGATGATTTCTCGTTTCTTTTCAGGTTCATAGACGCCTGCAAGGGCCTCGGTGAACTCAGCGCTGCCTTCATAGACGTGGAGGTTTTGGATGCCTTCGTCGCGCAGGGCTTTTTCCACTTGTTCACGTTCGCCGGCGCGCATGAAGCCCGTGTCTACAAAGAGTCCATAGACACGCTCGGGGCCCAGGGCTTTTACGAGCAAAACAAAGGCCACGGTGCTGTCCACTCCGCCGCTGATGAGCATGAACACATTGCGGTCCGCCACGAGTCTTTGCGTTTCGCTCACGCTGTAATCTATAAAATTGCCCAAGTCCCAGTCGCGTTCAATGCCGCAGAGGTCGAGGAAGTTGGAGTAAATTTTCGTGCCTTTTTCACTGTGGGTCACTTCGGGATGGAATTGGAGTCCATAAAAATTGCGGCTCACATCTCCCACGGCCGAGTACTTATCGTCTGCAGAAGAGGCGAGGATTTCAAAACCTTCGGGGAGGCGGGTCACGCGGTCGCCATGGCTCATCCAGACCTGGGTTTTGTCGCCGGGTTCAAAGCCCGCAAAAAGGCCTTCGTTTTTTTGAATAGTGATTTCGGCTTTTCCAAATTCGCGGCCCTGGCCTTCGCCGGGTTCCACGGTGCCTCCGAGCAGATGGGTGAGGAGTTGGTGGCCGTAGCAAACACCAAGCACAGGGATACCGAGCGCAAAAACTTCCGGGTCCACGGTGGGGCTGCCGGCTTCATAAACCGAAGCGGGGCCGCCGGAAAGAATGATTCCTTTGTAGGCTTTTAAAGCTTCAGCTGACGCTGAAGTAGGATCTAAAATTTCACTATAAACGCCCAGCCGTCGTATACGCGTGGCAATCAGGTGCGTGTACTGGCTTCCAAAGTCGAGAATGGCGATTTTATTCATGGGAGTGAGGCCTGTTGTTTGTAGAATGTCGGAGCAGGCGTTTTTTGGCAAGTGTTTCAGAGTTTTTTAGTAATGCCACGCTTGCTGTCTACAAACTTTACCCGCTTCCATATCGAGCAGGTAAAAAGCGTCTTTCACAATTCCAGCGGAATCATGGCCTTGGCGTTTGATCAAATGAGCTTCCTCATGAATGACCGTACTCACCAGCTCACATGGATCCGAAAATGTTAAAGGGTAAACCCCGTAAGACCCGGGGCTAGTCTGGCTTGGCATCTCTATGACAATGCCTGCAATCATGTTGCCTGGCAGCCGTGACCTCTCACTATTTGGACAAAAGACTTGAGCTTTCCCTAGGTTTTCGCTGAGTTCTTTTTCCAGTTTAAGATTTGCACGGATCCAGCTTCGCGCTGCTTCGATGCGCTGTAAAGAAAGTTCGTCGCAAGGGACTTTTCTGCTTTCAGTTTTAGCTTCTTTGACACGTTTTTCTGCTTCTAAAAGTAACTCTAAAATATCCTCATATGAAGGCTGCTTTGTGGAATCATCAGACCGGGCAGGTGCGCAGAGCAAGGTGCTCATCAATAAACTGGTGCCGGTTCGTTCTAAAAAATTCATACCCATCTGCAAAGAAAGGTACTATACCATGAATTGTGAGGGCAGCAATAGGCGCCCTATTCTTCGGGAAGTGCTTCGTCCGTAGTGGTTTCTTCGTTCACAATTTCTTCCACTGGCTCAGGAAAGTCACGCAAAACCACCGTGATTTCGCGCGGATTTGGGCTGATGGCGTTGCCGCTTTGGTCGGTGATGCCGCGGAGTTGGACGGAATAACGTTCTTCTATTTGGCCGGTCATGCCGGCCGTTGTGATGATGATGGCGGTGCCGTCTACACGAATGTTCGTGATGGCGAGGGCGTCGGTCACGTCGGCATTGGCGAAGTCGGTGTCGGTGATTTCAAAATTCAGCGGGTCCTGGCCGTGATCCACGTTGAGCGGTTCATTGAATACGATGGTGATTTCGTTCATGGCGGTGATCTCGTGGCTCACGATGCGGGGCGGCGTGTTGTCGTCCAGCAGGGTGAAGTTCAAATTGGTGTCAGTGGTGAGGTAGCTGTCGAAGAAGCCAACGTTTTCGCGCACATCAAAGGTGCTGGAATCCATGCTCATGCCTTGGGGCAGGCGCACCACCACACGGACATGGTCGCCTTCGGTGCCGGGTTGTTTGTGGAGGTGGAGGTAGTAGGTGCCGTCGCTCCACACGTATTCGGGCAGTTCGTAGGAATAGCTATAAGTCACGGTCTGGCCGGGTTGGAGTTCCACCATTTCGCCGAGTACGTACACGTCCTCGCGTTCTTCGGTAATCCCACCGTTCACTTCCACATTGGAACCGAGCGGAATCATGGTGCGGAGGTAACTGGTGTAGGGGCCGCTGAGTGGAATGTTCCAAATGCCTTCGTGAGCCAGGGTCACGGTCACGGTGCCTTTCACCACGGGGTTGCCGAGCACGTCGGTTTTGCCGGTGACTTCGAGTTCGTATTGAACGTCGCGGGTGATGTAGCGGTTGGATTTCATGCCGCCGTAATTCGCGTCGTTGATGGCGAGGAAGTCGCCGAGGTCGGACTGGGGCAGGGCGCCGTCCCAACTTCGTTTGTGGAAGGAGCTTTGCATGCCGCTGCGAGTGAAACTTCCGAGCAGATGTTTTTCTTCAAAGGCGGTAGCGGCCAAGTCGCGGATGGTGAGCAGACGCCAGGGTAAAACAATGCTTTTGAAAATGATTTTTTTGACGATGGGGCTGGTGATGTTTTTGCGGCTGGCCAGCGCTTCTTCGTTGTGGCGGTCGATGTCGGAAACCACGGACGAAAGGGTTTCAAACAGATTCTCTTCGGTGAGTTCGTAGCCCTCCACGTTCAAGGGTTCGTAGTAACCCACCAGCTGTTCGAGGAAAGTGAAATCCGCGGCAAAGACGCCGTCCACGCGGGTGTCGGGGTTCGTGAGATTGTAGAATTCAATCAGCTCATCGCGGGTGAGGTTGAAATCGGGGTCAAAATTGGCGTCACGGAAAGTGTGGCCCTGGTAGCCTTCGCCATCGAGGAGGGCGCTCAAAATGAGCGGCGGTTCAACGTAGGGGTGGTCGTCGATTTCGCTGTAGACGTCGTGGAATTCGATGCCGGTGTAAAAGCCGTGTGAAAAGGTCAGCTCGCCGTACGTGGAAATGAAGCCGCCGGTGGGACGGAGCTCGTAATTGTTTTGAAAAAGCACAATGTAGGTGCGGCTGCCGAAGGGGAAACCGGAAAATCCGGGGTAGCGCCAGAACATGAATCGGAAGGGACCCATGCAAAGCCACACGAAAAAGAGGGCGATGAGGATGAGCGCGGCGGCCCATTTGAGCACTCGTTTGGGCAGGGATTTTTTACGCGAGTGCGCGACGGTTTCGGCGCGCTTGTTTTCGTGGAAGCGAGAGGGGACGTAGCCGCTGGTGCCGTAACTGCGCTCGTGCATGAGGTAAATTTAACTTTGGCCACATCATAGAGGGGCGGGGCGGGCTACGCAAGAAAGCATTTGTGCAAAACTAATTTGGCCGATGCAAAGAATTCAGAATTAATTCAGGAATCGTTCAGGACTTTTTGTTTATAGTGAGAATAGCCCAGCGCACATTCTGCAAGTTCGGTACTGCGTGCAGCTTCGCTGTACTACGTGCAACTTCGCTGTCGGAAAAGTCTAACCTGGAAATTCCTGCCCGGGCAAAGATTTTACAGAGTAAAACTTACTATTTTAGTATCTCAAATGGTTACAAAATATCCACCCGTTCATCCCGGCAAAATTCTCCTTGAAGAGTTCATTCTATGTTTTCGACTCACAGAGGCACAGCTGGCCAGAAGTCTTGGGATTCCTAGGAGGCGCATCAATGAAATTGTGCTTAAAAGAAGAGGCATTAGTGCAGATACTGCCGTTCGCCTCGCCCTGTACTTTGGGAACTCTGCTGAGTTTTGGATGGAATTGCAGATGCGCTACGAACTGGAAAAAGCTAAGCGGAAGTTGAGAGGACACCTATAAAAATTTTCCCCGCCATCTCTGGCGGGGTCGTGGGAGAATCCCCAAAAGTGTTTCTATTCTAACAAATCTACGGTTCGCGTTAAGCATTTTACCCCAGCACACTCCGCTCGCCCACGGTCCCTCCACAGACTTCCTGAACCAGTGCCACGAGTTCCTCGATGCAAGCCTTGAAGTCGGCGGCAGAAACAAGGGGTGCGGCGTCCAAGTTGAGATAAAGGTCGGTCACGTCTGGAGTGATTTTAGTTTGGTCGGCGTCGAGGTGGTTGAAGTCGCGTGCCATGCAAAGATCAGAGGAATCGAAGTAGCAGAGTTCGCCTTCGTCGAGGGTGCGTTCCTTGTCGCCGAGCCCTTGGAAGCGTTCGCCTTTGCGAGCGAAGCGCAGAGTCACGGGAGCTTTGAAAGCGGCAGCGTTGAACGCGCCGGCGGAAATTTGGTGTTTGATGCAGAGGTAATTGTACGAATCCACGAGGTCGTTCACACGAGGGAAATCTTTTCCTTTGGCGAGGCGATCCACGAGCATGACAGGCGAGGGTTTGTTCTTGTTGGGGTTCGCACCAAAGTCACGGTACATCTGCTCGAAGGCTTCGAGGCGGGGGCTATCTTTCACTTCTTCCCAGTTGCGGCCCTGTACGAGCGCGGCGATTTTCTCTGTGAGGAGGGCGTGCTGCGTGCCAATGCGGACGCCGGTGAGATGAATCCAGGCGCTTTTTATGCCCGGGAATTTTTTGAGCACGGCGGATTCCACGTGGAGTGCAGCGGATTCGAAGGGCGGAATGATTTCTTCTTTGGGCGCTTCGGAGGCAGCGGCGGCTTCCATTTGGGCGATGACAAAGTCGCGGTCGAGCGCTTCCAAAAACCAACCCACCTGTGGACCGAATTCCTTGCCCATGAGGGTTTGGTAGATGGCTGGGAAGGCTTCCGCAGGTTTGAGGCCCGAGTCTTTTACGAGTGCGTGGATTTTGCCGTGAATTTCTTCACCGGTGAGCGGACCTTCGCGCAGAATGGCGGCGACGTTTTTTAGGAAAGTTTTTTGAACGGGGCTGAGAGCGCGAGCGGCATCAGGAAGCTCGGGAAGGATTTTGTAGAGATAACGTTCCGGCGCAAAGTTTTCAAGCCAAGTTTTGATGTAATGGAGGCGTGTTTGAATCTCGGCGCTGTCGAGTTCCGTGAGCGCCGCACCTTTGTCTTTGGCCACCATTTCTTCCACATCCACGTGGGGGATCTGGCTCCAGAAAACGAGTTTGCTGAAACGAGGTAAGTAATGTTCCTGCGCTTTCTCGGGGTCGAGTTGTGCGTAGAAGAACATGCGATCCAAATCTGGATTTGTTTTTTCTGCTTCGGGGAGGAAGTAGTGGCGGGCGGCTTCGTCGTAACGGTCAAAGAGGCGAGGAATGGTTTCGCCGTCGGGACTGAATTCAATGGGCTGATTGGGCTCCTTCATGATCATGAGGAAGCGAAAGACTTCTGGGGGAAGCAGATCCGTGACCGCTTTGGCGGATGCGGCGTTTCCTTTGGACGAGCTCATTTTGGCGCCTTCAAACAGGAAGAACTCATAAGGAATGTCGTAGGGCACGTGCGTTTTCAGCACTTCTTCAATAATGGCCTCCGCAACGTCGTGCGAGCCGCTGGCGGCCGCGTGATCTTTACCGGCGCCTTCGATGTCCACTTTGTAGGAAGCCCATTTCACCGGCCATTCCACTTTCCAAGGCAGTTTTCCGCGACCTTTCCACGGTGCGACTTTTCCTTGATGTCCACAGCCTTGTGCCCATTCCACTTTGTCTTTTTCGCAGCGGTAAGTGGCGAGTTCACCGTCAAAATCAATCACGGTGGTGGAGCCGATTTTCCCACACTCCTCACAAATGATTTGCAGAGGCATCCAGTCTTCCGGTTTGTCCGAGTTGGAGATGCGTTTGTAGATGGCACGGATTTCTTTGGGGTATTTGAGCGCCACACGAATCCAGTCGTCGTAAAAACCTTGTTGATAAAGCTGATAAGCCCAGGTGATTTCCGGCTGGAAACCCAGGTCGTGAATCACTTTCAAAAATTCCAGTCCGTAGTATTCGGCGAGGTTGTTGGCGTGCATGCCTTGGTATTCGCGGTCAGCAGGGGTGGGCACATCGTGGAGCGGTTTCCCCATGTGAGGCGCGTAGGCCACGGCATCGAGGGCGGCGGGCATGCCGTCCATGGGGTCGGCGTCGTTGAATTCGTAAATGAAGCGGGCTTTTCGTCCGCGGAGGCGCAGCGCTTCGGCAATTACGCCGTGAATCACCACTCCGCGCAAAGACCCCACGTGAACCTGGCCGGACAGCGTTTTTTCGTCGCGCACAATCAGCTCTTCTTTGTCGGGAAAAGTTTTTAAAATATCGTCGGCAATCCGGTCAATCCAAAACATAAGTGTGCGAATTATAGCCAGAGGCTTCTCTAAAGGGAAGACCGGATTCGACTTCCCTTTAATTGACAGAAAGCTATAATGGACGCTTAACTTCTATTATGGCATCGCACGCGGCTGGACCTAATCTTCGTTTGATACTGCCTGACTGTCCTCCAGGTGAATTGGTGACCATTGAAAGGCCCGATCAAGAAGGGGGTATGACAAGCATAGATTTAATGCTTCCCCAGCGCGACGTCATTGCTACGGTGTTTTTTGCGGGGAGGGAAACTTTTGTTTTTTGGGGTGGTAAAAAAATGGCCAGTCTTATGAAACGTGGAGAGCCGTTTCCTCTATTTACGGAGCTCACGCTTTGTTTAGATCCCTCCAACAATTTGACGCTGAACAATGCCTTCGATAAATCCATAGAGTATTCACACCGAAAACCCTCAGGCGCGGAGCTGGCTGTCACCCGTGAGATACAGTATCCAAGCGATCTTACGCAAGATTTGCCGAGCAAGCGACGCATGGTTCATGCTACTGTTTTTTTGGCTTTGGGCGCGGCTTTAGGCCTGGGAGCGGCAACGATTGTTGATGCTTACGGGGATGATTTTGGCGCTGCCGTGCTGGCTAAACTGGCCGAGCTGGAACGTCAGTTGCCTTAAAAAAACTTTGTAGTAGAGTTAATTCTATTATGGAAATTTCACCGCCAGGACACAAGACGCTGGATGATAAGGTTAGTTTCAGTTTGAACGGCATGAGGCAAACTAAGCAAAAATTGACTTTGTTCAATAACGGCGGACGCATAGCAACCATTGCTTATTTTAATGAAGCGCTTTTAATGCGGCGTGGAGATACACTTCAGGTTTTAGCTCAAAACAAAAACTATATTATTCCAGAGGGAAATGGTCTAACCATAAGTGTGGAGACGGGGCGTATTCGTTTTATAGTTCGTAAGGCTGGCACTAGCACGTATGATACCGATGCGTTCAATAAACAGGATGAGAAAAATTGGGCTCGCATACAAGGTAAAAAAAGCGCGAACATTGCAACGAGTCGTTCGAACACCGGTCTACGCGTGGCCGTGGTGCTTGGTCTAGCCGCTGCAGCGGCTGCCACGACGGTAGCCTTTGACGGGTGTCCCGCTCAATTGGATGATCAGTACGCGGCTTCCGGAGAGTAGGCGCCTTCCAAGGTGTGCTTGCGGTCGACATCAAAGAAGCGCATTTGTTCTTTTTTGAACAAGAGTTCGGCGCGGCCCACCATTCCGTGACGGTGTTTGCGCACGTAAATATCGGTCATTCCCTGACGGTCGGTGTCTTCTTCGTAATAATCTTCGCGGTACATCATCAGCACCACATCGGCATCTTGCTCAATAGCTCCAGATTCACGCAGGTCGGAGAGCTGAGGAATTTTGACGGGGCGTTGTTCCACGGCACGTGAAAGCTGGGACAGCGCCATGATCGGAATATGGAGTTCACGCGCGAGCTGTTTGAGCGACCGGGAGATTTCGGAAATTTCCTGCACACGGTTGGTGATGGACGTGGAGCCTTTTCCAATGGACATGAGCTGGAGGTAATCCACAATCAAAATGTCCAGACCGTGTTCCATTTGCAGGCGGCGGGCCTTGGCGCGGAGTTCCGCGATGGAAGCACCCGGCGAATCGTCGATAAAAATGCGGCAGTTGTTGAGCTGATCCATAACCTGGCCCATGCGCATAAAATCGTCCTGCGTGAGCTGCCCGGTGCGCATCTTCCAGCTGTCCACCGCGAGCATAGAAACGAACAAACGTTCCACCAGCTGCTCCTTGGACATTTCCAGGGAAATGACTCCCACGGTTTTTCCTTTGAGCGCGATGTTGAGCCCCATGTTGAGGGCGAAGGCGGTCTTTCCCATGGAAGGACGAGCGGCGAGAATAATGAGATCGGAGGCTTGGAGGCCGGTGAGAATGTGATCCACGGAGTTGAATCCGGTGGAGAGTCCTTTGTATTTTTCAGCGGCTTCCGGGTCGTGCAGATCGGAGATTTTTTCGTAAGTGCCGGCGAGAATATCTTTAATGTGCACGAAGCGGTTTTTCAAAAAGGTCTGAGAAACCTTGAAGAGTTCCTGCTCGGCCTGGTCCACGAGTTCGTCCACGTCTTCTTCTTCTTTGTACCCGAGGCCGGCGATGTTGCTTCCGGACGTGATGAGTTTTCGCAGAGTCGATTTGGACTTCACAATGGTCGCGTACTGGTACACGTGCGAGGCGGTGAGCACTTCATTGCAGAGTTCTTCGAGGTAGGTTTGCCCGCCCACTTCTTCCAATTTACTGTTGTCTTTGAGCCAGGTGCGCACGGTGAGTAGATCGATGGGCGAGCGTTTGGTGAAGAGCTCGAGCATGCCGGCGTAAATGATGCCGTGCACGTCGTAATAAAAATCTTCCGAAGCCAGCAGATCCGCGATTTTAAGGATGGCATTTTTTTCCACCATAACGCTACCGAGAACAGATTTCTCGGCTTCTAAACTGTGTGGCGGAATGCGTAGATCGTCGGGCATAAAAGCGCTGAAGGTTGAGGGGAACTCAGTTTCGCACAATTAGAATTTCGCAGCAAGGCTTGATATTGTGTTGTGCCTGAGGCTAAAAGGCGGTAAAAAGAAAAACATAATATTATTTATGAATGAGTGTGAAAATACTGATGCCGATGGCGTGACTGAAGAATCTGCCTCTCTAGTCGTGGAAAACGGCCTCAGTGGAGAAGCCCTTCAAGCTCTTAAAGATGCTCTTGTAAGGGCGGGTTTAACAGATAGTCCCGTGCACCGTGACGTGATCGTGCAAGCGTATGGCTTTGCTTGTAACGCCACTCCTAGCACCATGATTAAATCGGGTTTTGCCCCAGAGTATCTTCAGCGCTTTGCAGAAGCAGTTGATGCAGGGAGCCCCCTAAAGGAATATGCGGGTGATATGTTCGTATGGGCGCAGCTCCAAAATGGAAATTGAGAGAGGGGTGGGGTGTAAAATAGAGCCATGCAAAACTTTGGCTCGGAAATGGAAGGGGTGGCGGCGCAGTATTTGGAAAGCGTGCACGGATGGCGTTTATTAGAGAAGAACGTGCGGTTTCGCGAGGGGGAAATTGATTTGATAATGGTGGCGGGGAATGAGCTGCGATTTGTGGAAGTGAAGGCGCGCCGGAATGAAAATTTTGGGGGTGTTGTTGAAAGTGTAACAACGCTAAAAATTCAGCGGCTGCGGCGAGCGATTTACAGATGGCGGGAGCGGTCCGGGGACCGTCGAATTGGCGCGATTTTTTTTGTCGGAATTTTGGCGAAGCCGAATAGTGCGCTCACAATAGAGGAACATTTCATCGAATAACTATGTCTGTTTCCTTTCCGTCCTATTGTTTGCAAGGCCTCACCGCCATTCCGGTTCAAGTTGAAGTTGGCGTGAGCCCGGGCATGCCGATTTTTTCCATTATTGGGATGGCCGGCACCAGTGTGCAGGAGTCCAAAGATCGGGTGCGCAGCGCCATTACCAGCAGCGGGTTTTCTTTTCCGCTCACGCGCAAAGTGGTGAATTTGGCGCCGGCCGAAGTGATTAAGCACGGCAGCCATTTTGATTTGCCGATGGCCATTGGATTTTTATTGGCAAGTGGACAGCTGAGCGAGGCCGAGGGTTGGATGCTGGGGGAGCTTGGTCTGAATGGCGTTTTGCGTCCCGTGAGCGGGCTGGTACCGGCCCTTTTGCTGGCTCGTGAAAACGGCGTGAAGGAAGTGGTTTTGCCCGAAGAAAATTTGGCGGAAGCCGGGCTGGTGGAAGGGCTGACGTATTACGGGGCGCGCAATTTGCGTGATGTGGTGGGACATTTTTGTGGGCAAAAGTTGCTCCCGTGGGAAGACCGCTATGACTGGCAGGCACTGGCGGCGAGCGTGGACTTTGCCGATATTTCTGGGCAAACGGCGGCCAAGCGAGCGCTCTTGGTTGCGGCGGCGGGAGGACACCATGTGCTAATGAGCGGGCCTCCGGGCAGTGGTAAAAGTTTGCTCGGCGAGGCGTTCCGTTCCATTTTGCCGCCGCTGTCTAAAGATGAGCTCTTGGATGTGCTGCGCATTCATTCGGTGGCCGGACGAAACATGCAGCACCTGTCGCTGAACCGCCCGTTTCGCATGGTGCACAGCCGGGCGAGCCGACACAGTTTGCTGGGCGGCGGCGCGGATTTGGCTCCGGGTGAAATAAGTTTGGCGCACCGCGGCGTGCTGTTTATGGATGAGTTCCCGGAGTTTGAGCGCGAGGCGCTGGAGAGTTTGAGGGAACCGCTGGAGGCCAAGGAGCTGAGCATGCGGGTGGGGAAGCGCAGCAGTGTTTTCCCATGCCAGTTCCAGCTGATTGCCACCATGAATCCGTGCCCGTGTGGTTATTACGGCGACCGCGAAAAACCGTGCACGTGCACGGCCGCGCAAGTGGCTCGCTATCAAAATAAAGTTTCCGGGCCGCTGCTGGACCGCATCGATTTGCATATAAATGTGCCGCGCCTCCCGTACGAGGAATTTAAACTCAGTGCATTGGAAAGTTCGGCGAGCCTGCAGGGGCGCGTGATGGAGGCGCGCGAGCGGCAGCGAGCGCGATTGTCTCCGCATGGCCTGTGCACTAATCAGGAAATGACCGCGAAATTGCTGAAAGGCGAGCGGCTGGATTTAAAAACGGAAGAACTTTTGAAGAGCGCCACCAAGCACCATTCGCTTTCCGGGCGGGCGCTGCACCGAATCATAAAAGTAGCCCGAACCATCGCTGACTTGGATGCCAAGGAGCATATAGAATCGGGCCACCTCATGGAGGCGCTTCAGTACCGCGTGAAGGCTTGAATTACTGATTCGCTGCCTCAAAATTCTTCAGAGCTTCGTTGGCCTCCCAGTTCATAGAGTTGTCGGCCGTGGGATCCTGAGTCACTTCAAATGTGGAAAGGAAAATATCAAAGAGTTCGGGGCTCACATAGTTGTCGGCACGGTAGGCTCCTTCACTGCCGTAGAACAGCACCATATCGTATTCAATATTTTCTTCATTGCTGGTGAAGAAATGTCCGGTGGTATTGCCCACGGTAGTTTCGCCTCCATCGGTCCATTCACTCTGAGTCTGGAAGGCACTTAGTTCGGCTTCAAAAACTTCCTGTGGAGTAGCTGGAACCAGAGTGCCTATATTACAATTCAAGTCTTCGGCTGGGCATTTTTGGAGCACAAAGCTGGTGATATTGAAGTACGCAGCCTCACCATTTTCCCCAGTGACGAAACTTCGACTGAAACTATCGGTATCTCCACCTCCTGCATAGCTTAAAGTTTCTGGGAGTTTGAAACTGAGACCTTCACCTCCTTCGATGGAATAGGGCACGGTCCATAAAGAAGCGTCGAGCAGTTCGGAACTTTGGCCTCCATTACAAGCAGAGAGAACGAGGGCGAGAGATATAAAGGTCGTGAGAAGTTTTTTCATAAAAATTTTAAGGGTTACACTCATAGAATGAGGTATTTAAGAAAATATTACAATATTCTTACAAAGATCTTGCGCCGAAGGCTGTAAATCGTTACATTTCACTCCGATGAGCCCCAAAAAATCTAAGCTCAATCTTCCTAAAAAAGTTCTGATCCTAGGATCGGGCGCTCTGAAGATTGGCGAGGCGGGTGAATTTGACTATAGCGGTTCCCAGGCTATTAAGGCCATGAAAGAGGAGGGGATTAAGGTGATTTTGATCAATCCAAACATTGCGACCAACCAGACCAGCGCTGGCCTCGCCGACGAGGTTTATTTTTTGCCGATCAAGCCGTACTTTGTTGAAAAAGTGATGGCCAAGGAAAAGCCGGATGGAATTTTGCTGGCCTTTGGAGGACAAACCGCGCTGAACTGTGGAGTGGCACTTGAAGAAGAAGGCATTTTGAAGAAGCATAACGTGCGCGTGCTGGGAACTCCGGTGGCTTCCATTATTAAAACCGAAGACCGCGAAATCTTTAACAAAGAGTTGCAGAAAATTTCTGTGGACGTGCCGCGCAGTTTTGCGTGCACCAATTTATCCAGCGCGCTGGATGCCGGACGAAACATTGGATTTCCACTTTTGATCCGCGCTGCGTTTGCACTCGGAGGGAAGGGAAGCGGATTTGTGCACAATGAACAAGAACTCATCGACAAAGTGAACCAAGCTTTTGCGTATTCACCACAGGTTTTGGTGGAAGAAAGTTTGAAGGGCTGGAAAGAAGTGGAATACGAAGTGGTGCGCGACGCTTATGACAACTGCATCACGGTGTGCAACATGGAAAATTTTGATCCGCTGGGAATTCATACCGGCGAAAGTATTGTGGTGGCACCTTCGCAAACTCTGAACAACACCGAATACCACATGCTCCGCGAGATTGGGATCAAGGTGATTCGGCATTTGGGAATCGTGGGAGAATGCAATATTCAGTACGCGCTGGATCCTGAATCCAACCGCTACCGTGTGATTGAAGTGAACGCGCGACTCTCTCGTTCATCGGCTTTGGCGAGCAAGGCCACGGGGTATCCGCTGGCGTATGTGGCGGCAAAACTCGGGCTCGGGTACAGCTTGCCGGAACTGCGCAACGCGATTACGGGCGTGACCACCGCGTGCTTTGAACCGTCACTCGACTACATCGCACTCAAGATTCCTCGATGGGATTTGGACAAATTCCGCAAAGTGGATCACCAAATTTCCAGCGAAATGAAATCCGTTGGGGAGATTATGGCGCTGGGCCGCAGCTTTGAAGAAGTGGTGCAAAAGGGACTGCGCATGCTGCAAATCGGGATGATCGGACTCACGGAAAATGAACGTCTCAATATTAATACTGAGAACTTGAAACAAGCGATTTCGCACCCTACACCCAAACGTATTTTTGCCCTGGCGGAAGCGCTGCGCGATGGATGGGAGATTGAAGAAATTCACAAACTTTCCGGCATCGATCCATGGTTCCTGGGCAAACTGAAAAACATCGTGGACATGAGCAAGCAGCTGGAAACGGGCGATTTGGATGAAGACCTCATGCGCAGCGCGAAAAAATACGGATTCTCCGATAAGCAAATTGGAATCATACGCGGCAAAGAAGAAATGGAAATTCGCGCGCTGCGCAAAAAACTCAAGGTGCTGCCGGTGGTGAAACAAATCGATACCCTCGCGGCGGAGTATCCTGCAAAGACAAATTATTTGTACGTGACTTACCATGGAACCAAAAATGATGTGGAATTTGGTGGACGTGGAAAAAGGGCGATTGTGCTGGGAAGCGGGGCCTATTGTATTGGGTCTAGCGTGGAGTTCGACTGGTGCAGTGTGAACGCGGTGAAAACGCTGCAGAAGAACAAGTACGAGACCATCATGATCAACTACAATCCTGAGACCGTGTCTACGGACTACGATATGTGTGACAAACTTTACTTTGATGAACTTTCTTTGGAACGGGTGCTCGATATTTATGAACTCGAAAAGCCTGATGGCGTGGTGGTTTCTACCGGAGGGCAAACGCCAAATAACCTCGTGATGAAACTCGACCAAGCCGACGTGAAGATTTTTGGAACGAGCGCGCACAGCATCGACCAAGCCGAGAATCGTCACAAGTTCTCACAGATGCTCGATGTGCTGGAAGTGGATCAGCCAAAATGGAAAGAATTCGCGCAAGTGGAGGAAGCGGTTAAGTTCGCCGACGATGTGGGCTACCCCGTACTTGTGCGCCCTTCGTACGTGCTTTCTGGCGCGGCTATGGCCGTGGCGCAAAATGAAGAAACTTTGAAAGGCTACCTGGCGAAGGCCGTGAAAATTTCCAAGGAAGCGCCCGTGGTGATCACCAAATTTGAACTCGGGGCGAAGGAAATTGAAGTGGACGCCGTGGCGCAGGATGGGGAAGTGATGATCTACGCGATTGCGGAGCACGTGGAAAACGCCGGGGTGCACAGCGGAGACGCCACCATCGCGCTGCCTCCACAAAAGCTCTACATGGAAACCATTAAGCGCATCAAGACCATCACGAAAAAAATCGCGAAGCAGCTCAAGATCAGCGGGCCTTTCAACATCCAATATTTGGCCGTGAACAACGACATCAAAGTGATCGAGTGTAACTTGCGCAGCAGCCGAAGTTTCCCGTTCAGCTCCAAAGTCACCGGTTACAACTTCATTGAAATCGCGGTGGAGTCCATGCTCGGCATTGCCAAGAAACGCGATTACAAGACTCTGGACCTCGACTACGTGGGCGTGAAGGCGCCGCAGTTCTCTTTCTCACGGCTCAAGGGCGCGGACCCCGTGCTGGGCGTGGAAATGGCGTCGACCGGAGAAGTGGGCTGTTTTGGAGACGATCTACACGAAGCTTTCTTCAAGGCCATGCTTTCCACCGGCTTTGAAATCCCTAAGAAAAATGTGCTGATTTCCATTGGAAAAATCGAAGACAAGGCGGACTTTTTGCCCGCCGCCCGCAAACTGGATGCCATGGGCTACAAGCTCTACGCAACGCCCGGTACCGCTGAAGTGCTCAGCGCCGGCGGGCTCACCATAACCGTGGTGCACAAAATGGACAGCGACCTCCACCCCAACTGCGCCGAGATCATTAAGAAAGACAAAGTGGACTGGGTGATCAACGTGCCCCGCAACTATTCACACGAAGAAACCACCGTGGGTTACGCCATCCGCCGTTACACCATCGACAACAACATTCCGCTGACCATAGACCTCAAAGTGGCCAAGCTCATGGTGGACACCATGGAACGCTACACCATCGACGACTTGGCTATTGAGCCGTGGAGTCATTATGTTTAAGCTTTTCTGGAACGCGCATAAAGCCTGGATAATAGTTTTTGCGTGCGCACAGGAAATCGCCGTGAAAGATCGAGGAGTTTTTCAAAAGAGAGCGCTTCCAAATTGATCTTTTTTAAGTCGACGTAATAGCGCCCCAGTGAGTAGAGATACAGCAAGTCCAGCAGCGCTTTTTCGGGTGTGGCGATGGTTATTCCGCTGGGGTCCGCCTGATAGGAGAAAAAAAGTTTTTTGGGCAGCTTGTGGTATTTCCACGTGAGGTGTCCCACTTGTTTTTCCAGGCTGCGGGTGAAGCTCACGGCTTCGATGTGGTGGGGAAGTCCGGGGAGCACGCGGGCCTCCGCGAGCGCGGTGGTGAATGAAAGATACGTGTTTTCTTGAATGAGTCCGCTGAGGCGGAGAAGGTCCGCGCGGTCGAGGTGTAGGAAGACTTCTTTAAAAACATAGAGATCGCGTTTGATGCGGAGGAAGATTTTCTTCTTGGCGTAACGAGCGCAGAGGACCCGCGCGGAGTCGGCTTGGATTTCGAGCACGGCTTGCACATCTTTGGTGCTGAAGAATTTTGGGAGAGCGGCGGCGAGCTTTAAAAAATGCATGGTGGAAGTATAACACAAGTCGCAGAAACTCAAATATAGAAAGTTATCATTCCTATACCTTATCTATTTTTAAATTTGCCTTTTAGGGAGGGGTGGGCGTATAATTAATATGTTGTTGTTTTGAAAGTCGGCCGCTGAAAAGCGGTTTTTTTGTGCCTATCTCTGGACATCCTGAGAAAATCTTTGACAATACTGTGAACTAGTTTATAATTGCAACTATTCACCTCTAAATATGTTTGTGCAACCTTCACACGACTTCATAAAGCACGATGGCACCGAAGCCTCAGTAAAGCCTACGCTTGATGCGAAAGAATACGACAGTTTTGTCCAAGAAAATGGCCTAAAGCCTGCGGATTTTGCCCGTACTTCCGTAGCTGTTGACCAGACTTTAGCCCCTCGACCCCGAACCTAGTCTCGCGGGTTTGACCATTTAAAATTAAAGCCCCGAGACCAAATCTCGGGTTTTTTTTATGTTTATTTTCACTTCTTTTAAGGGCAGGCCCTGCGGGCCCGCCTGCTGGAATAAAAAGCTGCCCTGCGGGGTACTCATTATTGTGAGGCTTTTTATTTCTTCAAAAATTTGATTCTATGGAAAACATGAATATTGGACTCATCGGTTACGGACATATGGGCAAGGCGTTTGAAAAGCGCTTTAAGGAAGTACAAGAGAAGGGGGCTTTGATAGATTGGCACTTGCAAGTTTCTAGTAGCCACGACAATACAGTTTTGGCGCGCAATTCAGACATTGTGGTTTTGACGGTGAAACCTGGACATGTGGAAGAGGCGCTGGCAAACATTCGCGGGAACGTTAAGAAAGGTGCCGGACTTTTGTCCTTGGCTGGCGTGGTGCCAGTGCGGTTTTTGCAGCAAGGCTTTGACGGCGTGGTGGGGCGGGGCATGGCCGACCTGGGTTTTGAGCAAGCTATTCGGCATCAAGGGGATGAGCGTATTAACTTCCTGATGGACGCGTTGAGCGAAGATACCTGCCTAGAAACGGGCGACGAAACGGTGGTGGACCAGCACACCACGTTGGTGGCTTGCAATCCTGGCATCAGCGCCTGGCATTTTTTGCATAACGCTGAGGTCGCGGCGGCCTGGCTACGGGAACATACGCAGCTGACCGAGGATATCTTGGGAGTAAATCCTGCCGCTATGGAGCGCCTGCAAAGAAAAGTATTTGAAGAGGGAAATTTCGCTGGAAGAATAAAGGAAGTGGCGACCGTTGGAGGCGTAACCGAATCTATGGTTTTGGCACTCGAAGCCGCCCGCGGCAACATAGCTTGCGAGCCCTTATATCAGGTGGGTATGCGAAAAATTGAGGCGGTGCTTCAAAAGTTCAGCGCCTAAAGTTTAACCAACTTCACTTTCAGTCCTTTGATCTTCTTGAAATCCTTGTCGGCCGTGACCAGCGTGAGTCCCTCCACTTGCGCGGTTGCGGCGATGAGGAGATCTTTGAATTTGAGTTTTTTGGGAAACTTTTTTTCGAGGCGCACAGCTCCCAAGGCTATTTTGGTGTTCAAATCTAAAGGGGCGAATGTGCGCAGAATTTTGTCTAGAAACTCTAATTCTCCTTCAGTTTTTGCACCCATGAGTACCTCAATACGAGTGATTACACTTATAAAAAAATACTCCCTACGTAGTTTCTTTAAGAGTGCCACGATCTTTGGCTCTCGCTTTATATAGTAAATAATTATGTTGCTATCTAGGAGATATTCTTGCATCAGAAATAGTCGAATAAGTCTGCTTCAGGTCTTTTTAAGTAGCTAAAATCATGCTGTTCAATGAGTTCCAGAGATTCCTCAAATGGAGTCTTCGGTCGTTTTTTCCTCTTCAGCTTTATCTCCAACAAATATTCTTCATCCAGATCTACTTCAATAATATCTACTTTCTTTTGAAGAAGTTTATCCTTCAAAGACTTGTAGTTGCGGAGCAGCTCGCGGTTGGTAATAGTGAGGTTCATGCCTCCATTTTACGTTTGTCTGACAAAAGTGTCAAACAATGCCCTTCCCCTCAGCATCCAGCTCGGCGATGGCCATGACGATGATTCGTCGCACCTCGAGGGTAGCGGCTGTTACGGTGGTGATTTCTCCAGTTGATCGGTCGAGCGTAATTGCTTCTTCTCGTCCGGGTTTTAATGCAAATTTAGTAAGCTTTGCCTCGTCTAATTTGGCGCGGAGGGCACGGGCCACTTTTAGCAAATCTGCCTCACGAGACATGTCTTCGCCAGGTGGGTAGCCCATGTGTGGCTCTGCATAAGTGACGGGGTTCTTCTCTCTCATGCCCTCTTTCACCACCACTTGACCCTTCTTATTTTTGACAACAAAACTGAGAGGCGGCTGGGCCTTGGAATTGTACTCAAAGCTGGCGTAGAGATCGGCTTTTTGCTCGCGCATAGGGGAGGCTATAAGTTAGTATAATAAAGAAAATCTTGTTTTTGTCAAATTACTGGGCTATAGTTTGCTCCTTTTTCTATCTTATGGAACTAGCGGAAGAATATCAGCTCTACCTTGAAACTCCTGAACCCGAGTTGCTGCTCGCTAAAAAGCCTGCCAAAAGAAGTTCTCCTGTGGAGCCTCCTTCCAACCCGAGCCGTTTTTACAGCCTACTTGCAGATCAAAATGGCGGGATTGATTGGTTGGGCGCCCACTTAGGATGTACACCGGCGAACCGTGGAGTGGGACTCATGGAACCACGGGTTTTCTTTCAAGTGGGGCAAAACAGTAGGCTCTCTTTCGTCCACCCTTCTCCAAATAAGCAGGATCCAATGGTATTTAGAATGGATCTGCCCTACGTGAACGAGCTACGTACTTGCAATATACGCCTGGACGGACAGGAGGCGGCTCAAATCCAATTGAAACGCAGTGAAGCTTCACGGATTGTGATGAGCGTGCTTAAGGCCCGGCAGCATAACCAAGAGTTAAAAATGGCTTTTGTTCCACTCTTGGTTGGATCGAGGGATTTTTGCCCGCCGACCGATGCGAATCGTGCACCTTGGCACGTTTTAAGATAAAATAGCCATGATGAACCGACAAGAACTCATTGCGGAGCTGATCAAAAGCCTGGGCGAAGACCTGGGGCGTGAGGGCTTAAAAGATACGCCGAAACGGGCGGCCGAGGCGTGGGATCATTTGTTCAGTGGGTATGAGAAAAAGCCGGAAGAGGTTTTGACGGTGTTTGAAAACGAGGGCTATGACGAGATGATTTTGGTGAAAAATATTGAGTTTTATTCAACATGTGAGCACCACTGTTTACCATTTTTTGGGAAGGCGCACGTCGCCTATATTCCGCGAGACAAAATCATTGGGCTTTCTAAGATTCCAAGGCTGGTGGAAATTTTTTCGCGCCGGCTGCAAAACCAAGAACGGCTGACCACGCAGATTGCGGGGGCTTTGGATGAACTCTTGTCACCGAAAGGAGTGGGGGTTGTGATTGAGGCCAAGCATTTTTGTATGATGGCGCGTGGCGTGGAGAAGCAAATGAGCGAGGTGACCACCTCGACTTTGAAGGGACTGTTTAAAGAACGTCCCGCCACGCGCGAAGAGTTTTTGCGTCTGATTAAAGGCTAGGCTAGAATCACCTTAGATAGGTTGTGGCTTACGCCACTTTATTGCTTAGCAGACCCTTCGGGTCCGCCTTATGGATTTTCTCCCCGAATCGATTACGCGGCTCATTGAAGAGCTTCAACAGCTGCCCGGCATTGGGCCAAAGAGCGCACAGCGTTTGGCGTTTCATCTGTTGAAAGCGCCGGAAAGTCGGCTGCAGAGTTTTAGCGGAGCAGTGGCGGAGGTGAAAACAGGCGTGATTTCGTGCGGAACCTGCCACTCGCTCACCACGGAAAATCCGTGCCGCATTTGCAGCGACGCGCGGCGAGACCGCAGTATTTTGTGCATTGTGGAGAGCACGCTAGATTTGATCGCGCTGGAAAAAACCGGCGAATTCCAAGGGCTGTACCATGTGCTACAGGGAAAACTGTCGCCGCTGGAGGGGATTGGCCCGGACGACTTGCGAATTGCTGAACTTTTTATGCGGATGACGGAGGCGGACTGCTTGGTGAAGGAGGTGATTTTGGCGCTGAACCCAGATTTGGAAGGCGACACCACGGCGTTGTTTCTACGACAAAAACTGGCGGCACTCAACCCGGTCCATGTGAGCCGCATTGCGCGTGGGATTCCGAGCGGTGGAAATTTGGAGTTCACGGATGACGCGACCTTGATTCGCGCGATGCAAGGAAGGCAGACTATGTGAGAATAGCAAAGGCACTGCCGCTGCCGGTGAGGACGGCATTTTTTGGAACGGCTGGGAAGAATACTTGAAAGTCGTTGTGGAGGTTTTGGAGGAGGGCGGCGTGGTCTTGGGCGTGGAGGGCGGCAATAAATGCAGTGGAATTTTTTGCGGAGTGGAGGCCGGAGGCGTCCCATTTTTCGAAGGCCTCTTTAGTGGAAGATGGCGCCGTGCCAAGTTCGACGCGGAGTTTTATTTCAGCGGGAAGCGGCGGGAGGGGTTCGAGTATTTCACCGTAGTGGGTGCCGCGTGCCACCTCATAACCGGACATGAAAAAGGGCACATCCATGCCGACTTCCGCTCCGAGCTGCATGAGTTTTTCGTGGGAGAGTTCGAGCTGTTCAAGGTCGTTGAGGGCGAGCAGGAAGGAGGCCGCATCGCTGCTGGCACCGCCGAGGCCGGAGCCGGGCGGAATGCCTTTTTCGAGCGTGATGCGGTATTTGAAAATGCGGCCGGTGTGGGTTTGGAGAACGTCCAGGGCTTTCACGATGGAGTTGCCTTCGGCGGGAAGGGTTTCGCAGTGAAAGGAAAATTCATCGGCGCGTTCGAGCGTGAGCGTGTCTTGAAAAAGCCGCGTGCGCATAAAAACCGTGTCGAGGAGGTGGTAGCCCGATTCGCCCTTGCCAAGGATGGCGAGGAATAAATTCACCTTCGCGGGACAGAGGATTCGAAGCATCTTATTTCTTAGTCGCTGCAAAGAAGCATACGACTGCTAGGATCAGCGGAGCCCAGAAAAAGTCCTTGAGTTCGGTGAGATGACCGGAGTTGGATCCCACGATGAACATAGCGATGGAGGCGATGAGCGCAAGGGAACCGATTACTTGGAAGATCTTTTTAGGGTTTTTCATGGAGGCGGGTTAGATGTGCCTAGTTTAAAGGAAGGACGGTGAGCAAAGCAAGGCAACGGATGCCTTCGCCGCGGCCGAACGCAGTGAGGCCTTCACCGGTGTGTGCGGAAATTTGGATTTGCTCGGGTTCGATGGCGAGGATTTTGGCGAGGGAGGCCTTGAGAGCAGGGGCGAGTGGATCGATTTGAGGACGGGCACATTCGAGCGAAAGAGAAACTTGCTGAATGCGAACGTTTTCGAGGAGCGGCTCGAGGTAGTCGCGGCTGTCTGAGTCGCCGGAAAGTAAAAGTGGGTCGGCAATTTCAGAGAAGTTTTCGCCGCAGGCTTGCGCGAGTGCGCGGCCGATGGCGTGCAAAATCACATCGCCGTCGGAATTGGCTTCGAGCGCAGGGAGTTCGGGGACACTAAGGCCGCCGAGCATGAGAGTGCCGGTGGTGGAAAAAGCGTGTGAATCTTCGCCAAGGAAAGTACTGCTGCAGAGGGCGGCGAGGTCTTCGGCAAAAGTAATTTTGCGATTGGTGGGGCTGGCATCGACTACGGAAACTTGCGTTGCTCCGAGCAGAGCCGAACTAAGATCGGTCGCGTCGTGGAGAGAAATTTTCTGCAAAATATCTCCGCGGACCGCCTGAGGCGTTTGCATGAGGCGGATTTTTTCGCGTGGGATCGCAGCGGTGTAGACACCATGGTCAGCTGTGAGCAGAGTGTCTACTGCCGCATGAGAAACCGCAGCGGCTCCGGTCTTTTGGGCAGCAGCGATCACATCGGCGATTTCGCGCGCAGTCACGTTGGGATTCGCGGCGTTGTGGTCGATGATGACGTCGGCGTCTTTAAAATTGGCGACAGCGAGTCCGGCTTTAAACGAGTCCATGCGGGTCGCACCACCGCTGGTGAGCTGTGTTTTTTCTCCATCAATAAAAGGGAGAAAACGGAACTCGTCACCTTTGGGAACCACGAGCACGATTCGGCCGATTTCGGGGTGGGCTTTAAGGGTTTCGTAGCTCAGAGTCCAGAGGGGTTTCCCGTGAACGTCTGCCCAGAGTTTATTTTGCCCGGCCCGCTGGGATTTCCCGGCGGCTAGTAGAATGGCTATATTCATTGGTGATTCGCTGAGTTAGTGAAATCATTTCGTCGAGTGTAGCAGCGGGAACTTCCCAGAGCCACTTTTCGAGTCCGGCTTCAATGAATTCATAAATGCCGAGGAAAGAAATTTCGCCGCAGAGGAAACGCTGCACCGCGAGGTCGTTGAGGGCGTTGAGCACCACGGGGAAATTGGGATTTCCCTTGTGAAGTTCGAACCACTTGAGCGAGCGGAAAGTCTCGGCGTCCGGCTGATCAAAACTGAGTTCGCTTTTGCGGGTGCGCACAATGGGCCAGGGGCAGACGGGCTGAACGGGGTAATGCAGGGCATACGAAATAAAGAGCTTCATGTCGTTTTGCGTGATGTGCATTTTGGTGGCGCCGGTTTTGGTGTGGATCATGCTGTGCACGATGCTCTGCGGATGGACTACAACGTGGATGTCTTTGAGCGGAATATCGAAGAGATTGTGAACCTCGTAAATTTCCAGAATTTTATTGATGAGGGTGGCCGAGTCGATACTGACTTTTTTGCCCATTTTCCAGGTGGGGTGGGCGAGCGCTTCGGCGATGGTGACGTGCTCGAGCTCGGCGCGGGTTTTACCGCGGAAAGGGCCGCCGGAGCAGGTGAGGGTGATGGAGCTGATGGGTGCGGCGCCGTACTCGTGGAGTAGCTGCCAAATGGCGGAGGCTTCGCTGTCGAGTGGAAAGATTTGCGCGCCGGTTTTTGCAGCTTCCGCGCGGAGGTAACGTCCCGCGATGGCGAGGGATTCTTTGTTGGCAGAAAGCAGGGTTTTCCCGGCACGAACCGCAGCCAGAGAAACCTCGAGGCCAGCGAAACCGGGGAGGGCGTTTACGATGATGTCGGCTGCTGCGATGAGGGTGTCTTTGTGAGTGAGCCCTTTGTGCCCGGGCACAGAAAATTCTGATGCCTGTTTGGCGAGGAGTTTTTCATTTTTCAGACCCGTGATGCCGAGTAACTTGAAATCTTCAGGAAACGCGCGCAGCACCTCCAGCGTTTGCGTGCCGATGGAGCCGGTGGAGCCGAAGAGCGCTAGGGTTTTCATGGCTATACAATACTCTAAATTTTAACCTTTTTGACCCCTAGCGAAAACCGGGCGCCGAAGAGCATGAGATTAGTATGATCAGGATTGTGTTTATAATTCCGGCATACTTGACCACCGGCCCCGTAGAAGGCACCGGTGTATAGGTCGTTTTTATTTCCTCTTCTTTTTGGAGAGTACAGCCACGGGAAAATTTCATTGTCTCGGACTAGGCCGGCCCAGGCTAGCTCCTTTGAGGTTTCTCTACTCGTTAGTTTGACTCTGGGATGAATCCTTTTAGCGGAATCCAGTGCATTTCCAAAGCATAAAAAGCCATCCTTAATAGCTTTGGCTTGTCCCACTTTATCGTATGCCAGGCCTGACATCGGAATGCCTTTGAAGTCTTCCCAAGGCACGTCGCTCACGCTTTCGCTCCACTCTATTTCTTCATCCTCCTCCATGGTAACGATGGGCAGAGTACCCCGTGCGATAAGGTCTCCCAGAATAATAATGGCTTCAGGGTCTGCCTCCAAGCTGGCTTGAGCGACTTTCCAACGAATACCAGTGTTGAATTTCCTCACGGTTTCGCTGAAGATGAATCTGAGTTTGGCTAGGGTTTTTTCCTGAGAGACCTCCGGTGTTCCTTGAACTGTGGTGTCGTTTTGTTCCATGATTTCTTTTTAAAATGTGACCAAGGCAGCATTGTATCTCTTTAAGCCTTTTCGTCAATCAGCTTCAAGAGTTCCGGCACCAATTCTGCTTCCGGCACGTTGACTTTGTAGAGCTCGCCTTTGTAGTAGAGGGCGCCGGCGTGTTTGCCGCCCGCGATGGCAAAATCGGATTCCTTGGCTTCACCCACAGAGTTCACCACGCAGCCCATCACGGCGATGCGCACGGGTTTTTTGAGGTGCTTGGTCGCGGCTTCCACTTCTTTCACCATCTTTTCCAAATCGACTTCGATGCGGCCGCAGGTGGGACAGGCGATGATGTCCGGCTCTTTGCTGTAGAGGCCGAGCGCTTTGAGGATGCTTTTGCAGGTTTCCACTTCGTTTTCAATGGAGTCGGTGATGGAGGCGCGGATGGTGTCGCCGATGCCTTGCATGAGCAACGTGCCGATGCCGAGTGCGTTTTTAACGGCGCCGGGAATCAGCATGCCGGCGTGCGTGACGCCAAGATGCAGCGGCACATCGTTGCCGGCGGCCGCGAAACGTTGGTAGGCCTCCACCATCACGGGCACGCGTTCACTTTTTATAGAAACCACAAAATTGCTGAAGCCCAAGTCTTCAACAAATTTCACCCAGCGCAAGGCCGATTCGGCGAGGGCCTCCGCCGTGGGAGCACCGTGTTTTTCCCATAAATCTTTTTCCAGGGAGCCGGCGTTCACGCCGATGCGAATGGCGGCGTTCTTTTTCTTGGCGAGGGTGATGACTTTTTCCAGATACGATTTGTCAAAAAAATTCCCGGGGTTGATGCGGATTTTGTCCGCGCCATAATCGAGCGCAGCGATGGCGAGGCGCGGATCGAAGTGAATGTCTGCCACAATGGGTACGCTGACTTTTTCTTTGATGAGTGGGATCGACTTTGCGGCTTCAAAAGTCGGCACCGCGATGCGCACAATGTCACAGCCCATGTCCTGCACGGCTAAAATCTCCTTAATCACGCCCTCGGCATCCTCGGTTTTGCCCATGGTCATGGTTTGAATCGCCACGGGGTGTTCGCTACCGACTTTCACGGTGCCAATGGTGCAGGTTCGGGTTGTACGCCTTGGAATGGACATTGTGGTTTGTCAACTTTGATGGCAGTATAACGGCTTACCCAAGCGAATGACAATGGAAGCTCACAAGACTTTTGACGCCTATATTCTTGCCCACCTCAATGAGCCTTCTGTTATGGGTTTGCCTAGTTGTGGAGCCTCTTTACAATTTTCCAAGGAAGAGCGCGGATTAGCTCAACGGGGTTTGCTTTTTGAGCTTATGACTCTACTCGGCGAAAAGGTCAAACGGCAGACATTGTTGGAGAAACAACGTGAGCTCGGTATTGGCAAGAACCACATAGCAGCCCTCAGAGATGGAAACGTTTGTGTAGATTTTTTGACCAGCACCAATGGGGGAGACATGCTGCTTGGACACGCTTTTAATGCAGTATTCGCTCCAATCATAGCTAGAGGGGGCCTCGTGAGGAGTTTTGCCGGAAATCGGGCTTTTAGTTTAGGCGCCATGACATGGATGGCTGCACAAGAACGCTACGGATTGGGATGCACTCAGTGGCTCTGGCATCTGCCTTGGCCTCGAGGTGCACCATTGAGACCTTCAATTCTTACAGAGGCAAAAAAACAATTTCAGCCGGCTATACGATTTTTTAGAGAAAATGGCAACGGAGAGGACTGGGCCCGTCAGCTAGATACTATGAATTCTCCCGATGATCAACTTGTTTTAGGTGCTCCAGCTCTTCAGGAAAGAGGTTTTCTTTCTGCCGCCCCTTTTCTCGATCATCTAGAAATGCTGGAGTACCTTGAAGCTCGTACCCCCTGGCGTTTCAGCGTGGGAAACAGTTTTGATCTTTTAGGGCCAGAACTTGCTCATGAGTGTTTTGATGGGCTAAGAGGACGTGGCACACTGATTTGAAGGGTGAAGGAAAAAGCCTGGAAGCTCAATGCCTGTTGACTTAAACCTTAAAACCTCCTAGAATGCGCAAGATCTTTTAGGAGGTCTTTATTTTACTAGCTTTACAGATATAAGTAAGCAACTCCGCAAGAACGAAGAAATTAGGGCCTTAACGGTTCGTTTGATTTCTGAGGAAGAAGGCGGGCCCTCCGGCATCATGGGCATTGAAAAAGCCCGTGCGCTAGCCAAAGAGATGGGGGTGGACCTTGTAGAAGTGTCTCCAACCGTGCATCCTCCGGTCTGTCGTCTGATGGACTTCGGGAAATATCTGTACCGACAACGTAAGCAAGAACAGAAGCACAATGCCTCACAAAAGAGCCGCGAAGTGAAGGGAATTCGTCTCTCACTCCGTACCGGAGAACACGACATTGAAGTTAAGCTCAATCAAGCCAAGCGCTTCCTCAAAGAGGGTAACTCACTCAAATTCACCTTGATTTTTAGGGGGAGAGAGGTTACACATTATGACCTAGCGCTTGAAAAAATGGTCAAGATATGCGACGCCCTCAAGGAAGTTGCCAAGATTGACCAGGAGCCTAAAAAACAGGGATACAACCTGATTATGATTCTTTCACCCCTCAAATAATGGGACGCATGGGAAAAGTTGGAAAGCAGAAAACGCACTCCGGTGCGAAGAAGCGATCGGATATTACCGGAACCGGTAAGGTCCGTATGAGTAAGGCTGCCCACCGGCACCGCCTCTCACAGAAGTCAGCTCGCCAAAAGAATTTGGGAGGTGGCAAAACCGCTATTCACAAGAGTGACGAGAAGCGATTGAACGTTATGTTGCACATCTAATTTCATTTATTTCGCTGGCCCATGGCAGGTTGCCCCGCCTACGGCCGCATATTTATAACCCTTAAGTTCTATGGCACGCGTCAAACGTGGTACGGTTACCCGCCGTCGTCACAATAAAATTTTGAAAGCGGCTAAAGGATACCGAGGAGTTTCTGGCCGTCTCTACACACACGCGAAGAGACGAGTCATGAAAGCGGGCATGCATGCGTATTCGCACCGTCGACGGAAGAAACGAGATTTCCGACGTCTATGGATTGCGCGTCTCAGCGCAGCCGCTCGTGCTCACGGTATTTCTTACAGCCAGTTCATGTACAAGCTATCTCTTAAGCAAATTGCGCTCGACCGCAAAGTGCTCAGCGAAATGGCCATCCACGAACCTGCAGTCTTCGAAAAGATCGTTGCAGAAGCAAAGAAGTAAATTTCTTTCAAAACTTAAGGCCGGTCACAGTTGCTGCATAAACCCAGCCATTCGTGATCGGTCTTTAAATTTGTGATGCGGCGCAGGCGGGGGGTGAGCGAGAGTGCTTTGTTTACTGGGGGGCTTTTTGCTATACTGGGCTTCCCCTTAAAACATTATGAAAGCCCTGCTCCGAGATTGGGTCCTTAAAACACTGCAGTTTTTGGCGAAACGAAAGCTGCGCAAGATTCAACCGACCATCGTTGGAATCACGGGGAGTGCGGGGAAAACCAGCGCCAAAGAGGTGATTTATGAGGTTCTGAGCCGACGTTTTGAAACCAAGAAAAGCGAAAAGAATTTGAATTCACAATTTGGAACGGTTTTGACGATTTTGGATCTGAAATCGGGCTATTCTTCCGCCATGGCGTGGGGGGGAGTTCTGTTTCAGGCCCTGGTGGATACGTTCAAGAAACCGGCAAAATACGAGATTCTGGTGCTGGAAATGGGAATCGATTGTCCGGGGGAGATGAGTCAGATTTTAGAGGTGGTGAAGCCGGATATTATGGTCTTTTTGAATGTGAAAAACGTGCATTTGGGCGAGGGGCATTTCCCAAACCGGCAGGCTATTTTTAGCGAAAAATCCAAGGCTTGTGCGGCGGTTTCCAAAGAGGGCTGGGTGGTGCTCAACCACGACGACGCCTTTGTGAAACAGCTGGAAGACCATTTGCCTGCGCACACCGTGACCATTGGAACCGAGGAAGGCAGCGATTTGCGGGCGGTAGACGTGCGCATGGATTTGGAGGGACTGAAGTTCACTTTGCAGTATGAAGATAAGGAAATGCCGGTGCTTTTGCCGCATGTGATGGGTAAGCAGCACGTGACCATGGTGCTTTCTGCGATTGCGGTGGGATTCATTCAAGGCATGCCGTGGAAAACGATTGACGCGGCGCTGCGAGAATACCGTTTGCCGCCGGGGCGCATGAACAAAATTGATGGGAAAAATGGCGCGCTGCTCATAGACAGTTCCTACAACGCTTCGCCGGATACCACGGCGGCGGCGCTGGAGATTTTGAGCCTGTTCCACGGACGCAAGATTGCGGCGCTGGGAACCATGAATGAACTCGGCAACCTTAGCGAAAGTGAACACATTAAGATTGGGAAGATCGCTGCCGAACATGCAGATATGCTCCTGGCGGTGGGGGACCGGGCCAAGGAATTGGCGGAGGGTGCGCAGCGCGGCGGAATGTCTGCGTCCATGATTCACACTTTTAAAAACTCCAAAGAAGCGGGACAATTTTTGAGTAATATCTTGGAGCGGCACGACATCGTGCTGGCCAAAGGTTCGCAGAGCGGCGTGCGCATGGAACATCTCGTGAAAGCGTGTATGAAGGACCCGGCGGAAGCGCGGCATCTTTTGGTGCGGCAGGAACCTTATTGGCTGACCCACATGTAAATGCTATACGGACATTCGGCCCTTTTTGCAGATTTGAAAGCGCGCGGTGAGGCCGGCCAGCTTTCCCACGCGAACTTGTTCGTGGGGCCAGCGCACGTGGGCAAAACCAAAATTGCGACGCTGCTCAGCGTGGGGCTGCAAGGTGCGGAGGATCAGGTGATTTTGAAGAAGCAGATCATGGAAGGCGCCAACGCGGACACGCTGCTGTTTTTAGACAACGGGGAAGGACTTTCCATCGAGGAAGTGCGCAGCATTGTGGAGCGCGCGAGCCAAAGCCACAGCTACCCGTACCTGATTTTTGTGATCGAAAATATTGGCCGAATGAAAGTGGAGGCGGCGAATGCGCTTTTGAAAACTTTGGAAGAGCCGGGCGAAGGCGTGATTTTCTTTTTGACCGCAAATGCCGAGGATGACGTGCTGCCGACCATCCGTTCTCGCTGCAGCATGACAAACTTCCAAACCGTTCCCGAAACTGAGCTTAAACAGATGATAGATGGGCACGTTTTTGAAGAACAATTGCTGTTTTTTGCCATGGGCCGGCCTGGAAAACTGCGCCGTCTCCTGGACGAACCGGCCTATTTAGAGGCACATCAAACCATGCTGCAGGACGTTCTAAAATTCCTGGAAAACCCCAAAACGGCGAGTGTTTTTGACCTGGTGCGCAAATATGAGGGCAGCGAACTGAGGGGGGAAATGCTTGACATACTTCTCCGTCGTACGAGAACATGGCACTTGATGGAACGGGTTGAGGAGGCCAAAAGTCTGCTCAAACAAAATGTGAATTCAAAGCTGGTTCTGGAAAATCTTTTACTTTCTTTTGCACCCTAAATTATGTTCGCTTGGATACTGCTCATTGCTTCTGCTCTTGGACTCTTGATGGTTTTTGTGCGCCGACTCAAAATGACCCGCAAGGACCTCATGTTCCAGGAAACCCTGGTGGAGGAAATGGCGGAGGAAGCCATGGAAGAGGGGCTTGCGGAGCTTGAACAGGAGCAAACTGGGCTTCGCCCAGGGGAAGACAGCGAAGCGAAGGCAGAACTGCTGGGAACCGTGCGCAAAACTTTTTTGAAGGCCGACACGCATTTGAGTCGCAATGAATTCGAGGAAGCCTTGCCGCTGCTTTTGGCGGTGATTGAAGCGGAGCCGGATCATTTGGAAGCGCACCACAAATTGGGTCTCAGCTTTATGAAGCGGGGGGATTTCCCGCAGGCGGAACTCTATTTCTCCAAGCTCGTGAATTTGAAACAAGATCCAGTTTTCTTCAGCAACTTGGGAGCCGCGCTGTACCAACAACAACGTCTGGTGGAAGCCGCTGAGGCTTACGAAAACGCCATTGCCCTGGACGACAAGCGCGGCGAACGTCTGCAGAGCCTGGGACAGGTGTATTACGAACTCGGCGAGGACGACAAGGCCCTGCATTATTTTGAACGCGCCGCGCGCCGTAAGCCGAAAGACATCGACCTTAAATTGATTTTGGTGGATTACTACGAACGGCTCGTGCGTTTGGACGAAGCCATTGAAACGCTGGAAGGCATTTTGGAACTCGACCCATACAACGATGAAGTGAAGAAGCGTCTGCGCTTACTGAAGAAAAAAGCCGGAGAAAATGTATAGTTACTGCGGCACTTTGATCTTCTTCCTTCCTTCAGGCCAAATGGCTTGAAAATGTTTATTATTAAAGGTTAGTAGCAAATCCACTTTTGCCTTTTCTGCAGCCTCAACTATTAGCGCATCGTAAATCATTCCACCCGTCAGTTCTGCCGCCTCCATCCCATCCAAAACTCTTAAATAGTCTTTTGTATTTAAATCTACAAACTGAGCGTGCTTTTCCACATTTTCTATAATGAGTTTCCTGGCTATAGCTGGGGAGAGGGAGGGGCTCACAGGCAGCTTAGTCAGCACGGCAAAAAGTTCTGCCAAGGTATGATTGCTCACATAAAACTTAATTTGTTTTTTCAAAGCTTTACTGAGCCAAGGATAAGCCTGTTCATGGTGAGGATGCTTTTGTATAAAAGCCGCGATGAGTACGGACGTGTCGAACAGTACTTTCATAGAGAAGCGCTTAAATCCTCGATGCGGTCGACTCGGCTTCGTTCCACGGCATATTCCAAATCAAAGTCTTCCCCTTCACCTGTGTAAACCAGTACTTCGCCTTTTCTCTTCAATACTGGTTCTTGCTGAGTTGGCTCAAGGAGCAATCCCTCTTTTATTTGGATAATTCTAATAGAAGCACCATCCCCGAGCCGAAGCGCTTTTCTGAGACTTTTAGGGATGACTACCCTTCCGAACTTATCTACTCTAGTGTTCATAATTGCCATTATATCATGGCAATTGCCAAAAATAAATGGCAAATTAATCACTCAGCACCAGTATCGCCCTCTCGCCGGTCTCTACCGTGCTCTTGGAACCTGTCCAGTCATGGAGGGCGTTTTGTATGGTCTCGTAGGAATAGACATAGGAATCGCCGCTGCTCACTCCGGGGTCGTGCGTAATGAAGCCTTGGTCGTTGAATCCAATGATCACAATCATGTGGTAGGGCGGAGCTGGGTTGCCGTAACCGGGGTTGTCCAAAATATTTCCGGCAACGGGAATGATGATGGGGTAGCCCGCACTGAGCAGAGCTTTCATATTTTCTGTGGTCACTTCGTCACCTGTGTAGACCGTGGCCGTGAGACTGTAAAAGTCTTCCGCCACGGCGCCTGCTTGCGCCGCGCCAATGTCTATGCCGTAACCGTGTTCTTCCACCCATGCGGCGAGTTCCACAATCTCGCTGTCGGCATTTTTTTGGCCAAGGTCAACTCCCGTGAGGTACGCGTTCACCATAATAAGAGCGGCTTCTTCACAGGCTTCTTGGTAGGGCATGCTCCAGTTTCCATAAGGAGCTTGTGAGGTGAAGGGCACCGAGAGGGTGAGCTGGGTGGGTGCTTTTTCTTCCACCTCTCCATCTTCCAGATATTGAATGGTGCGTTCGATTATCACGGCGAGTTCAGCGCGGTTCACGTAGTCATCTGGTTGGTAGCTGCCATCCGGGTTGCCTTGAAGAATGTTCTTGTCTTGCAGGCTTTCCACGGCCGGGGCGTACCAGGCATTTTCTGGTATGTCCCAAAAGGTGTTGGCAGCAAAAACCAGCATCGTGGTGCTGAGCAGAAGCATCACTGAGAAAAGAGTGGCGAGAGTGAATCGTTTCATACTAAGTAAGACGCAGAAAGGACTAGTTTGTTTCACCAATTTCTTCCGCCTCCTCTCCAGCGCCCTCGGTGTACTTGGCGGGGCGGGCTTCGTAGTCGCTGTGGATGTTTTCGCGCACGCCGTTTGCGGCAGCGGCGTAGGAGCTCACATAGGCGCCTTCAGCTAGTTCTTCTTCCGTGGGGATGAGGTACGTTACGGTGCGGTACCAGTCCACTTTGAATCCAGTGTGACCGTATGCTTCCAGCACGCGCACGCCGGCAGCGAGTTCATCGGTGTAGGAGGTCACGGCGGCGGGTGGGTTTGTGTAACCGTAGGTGTAGGGGCCTTCCATTTTCACGGTGCGGCCGTCGTAGGTTCCGTATAAAACGAAGTACGCATCGAAGCCGTCGGTGTAGCCCTGGATGAGCAAGTCACCGGGCGTGTCGTTCATGAATTTTAAGTTGGGATTGGGGTCGTACACAGTGGCGTCCAGTCCGTAACCGTAAGGTGCCGCATAATAGGACACCGCGTAGGAATGGTTTTTACGCTGAGTGATTGGGAGGCCGCTGTAGAGCGCCGCGCGGAACATGGTGGAAGAAACTTGGCAGAGTCCGCCGCCGTATTCAGGAATCGTTTCGTCACCTTTGATCACCAGTTCGGGGAGCCAACCGTTAGCGGCGTCGATGGGCCCCATTAAATCGGTGAAAGAAAATTCCGTGCCCTGTTCAATGATCACCCCATTGAATTGCTCAAAACCACGATTCACATTGGCGATACGGTTCGCTGGAGAAGTGTTGTACGTGGAATAACCCACTCCCACCAGTTCGGTGATGCCGCGTTCACGCAGGCTGTCGGACACGGTGACTTGGGGCTCGGTTTTGGCCACAGGGATTTCCAGGACGGCCTCGCTCGGCTCGGCCATGAGCATGCCCGTGATGGATGCCATGAGATCGGTTTTATTGATGGTCACGCCAAAGCGCGCACTGCCTTCAAAACTGATCGTGCCGTCTTCATTTTCAGTGATGATTGCGGGAGAGGGTTCGGCTTCCACTTCAGGCACGAGATCCGTTTCCACGTAAGTGATGAACTTTGTTTCGTCGATTTGCCAAGCGTCTCCAACGGGGCGAATCCAGTCTAGGTGCTCTGCCATGGTGAGCCCCCACGTATTGCCGAATTCATCCTGCAGCGTGAGCGCTCGGCTCGCCAAAGTTTCTACCGTGGGAATCAGCGTTTCCAAATCTGTATCGCGGATTTCGGGTTCTTTCACGCGGAGGGGGAGTTCATCGCTTCCAGGCACCGTGAAATCGTCTTCCCAATAATTTTGAATTTGTTCCGTGAGCGCTTCGAGGTCGATGCCGTAACCGATTTGTTCAGGCACAATCACGACCTGTCCATTTTCAAAGCCGTATTCAGGTTCTTTCATTCCTTGCTCGATTCTACTTTCAGCAAAAGCGAGTTTGAGTTTTTCGCTGTCCACGGTGACTTCCGTTTTAAGGGAATTTCCAAAAATATAAACGGTGAGCTTCTCCAGGGCGCCCGCGTTTTCGTTGAAGTTCAGCAAGTAGTCCACCGCCTCATTGGTCTGGGCGTCGACGCCCAAATTTTGCAGCGTGGTTGTCACATTTCCGCGCTCGGACGTGAGCTCCACTTCCTTGAGTAAAAAGGCGTCTTCTTGCACTTGGAGCGCCAGTGCCGCTTCCGCAAAAGTGCTTTGAGTGAACTCCATTTGGGGGAGGCTCATGCGCTGCACAAAAACGGATTCCGGTTGTTTGACAATAGAGTAGCCGCCGGCCACTAAAGAAAGTGCGGCTGCGGAAATCAAGCCTACGATAAGAATCTGACGCTGTGATTTATTCATGATTTATATTAGCAGACCCTTTGGATCCACTTTGAGGAAGGGTTTCCATTTCATTTGGAATGGCCTTCATGTCTTCTGTTGAAGTTTTCTTTGATTTCTTGAGCATGCGCTGAAAAAGTTTCTTTGCTACTTTGAAAAGTCCGGTTCCTGTTTCTTTTGCCAGATTGCCTGCCTCTAACCCTTTGTCTTTGAGGATTTCCCGTGTGTCTTTTCCTTTTTTAGGTGCGAATCCCATGCCCAGAGCAGATCCAATGGCCGTGCCAATGATGGCTCCCATTATCACGTTGTCCATTACGGACTTTTTTTTGTCTTCGGACATAGAATGCGGTGGTTATTTACGAGTCGGCTTGTTATGCAACTCGCGCGCGTAGTCAACTGACTTCGTCACACGGATTAAGTTTACCTTGATTACTCCTGGAAATGCAACCTCGGCCTCTATTTTGTCGGCCATGTCTTCGGCGAGCTTTTGCATGGCTGCGTCGGTGATGCGGTCGCGGTCCACGCTCACGCGCAGTTCACGGCCGGCAGAAATGGCGAATACTTTTTGCACACCGCTGAAGGAAAGCACCGCGTCTTCAAGTTTTTGAATGCGTTCGAAATAGTTGTTTACGGACTCCTGACGAGCCCCGGGGCGGCCGCCGGAAAGGGCGTCCACGGCCTTCACAATAAAGTCTTCCGGCGACACGCAGGGCACCTTGTCGTGATGAGCAAAGGCGGCGTGCACAATGCGTGGGTCGTAGTTGAAACGTTCTAGAATTTCCTTCGAGAGATCGTCGTGTGCGCCGCCCACATCGTGGTCGATGGCTTTTCCAATATCGTGGTAAAAAGCGGCCTGCATGGCGATGCTGGAATCGGTTCCAATGGAGTCCGCAATCATGCGCGCCGCGAAGGCCATTTCGTTGGAGTGGCCGGTCACGTTTTGTCCGTAACTGGTTCGCAGGTAAAGGCGTCCCACGTAGTTCACGAGTTCAGCGGGTGTGGCTTTGGGGTCCAGCCCAAGCAGCTTGAGAGACTCGGCTCCCTTTTGGTCGCAGAGGGCCATGATTTCTTTATCGGCTTCGTCCACGGCTTGCTTAATCATTTCGTGGTCGAGGCTGCCTTTTTTCTTCACCCAGGTTTGCATTTTTTCGATGGCGCGCTTGGCGATGTTTCGGCGAATGAGATTCACGCCGCCCACGTGAATGGTTTCGGCGTCTCCCAAATTGAAGATGATGGAAACGGGGAGCAGGCTTTCGAAATACTGCACATTGCTTCCATTTTTCCCTACGAGTAGCCCTTTGAATTTGTCGTCCTTCACGGTGACAGAGGTATTATTTTTGTCCACAGAGCTGGTCACGCCGAGGCGTTGAATTACCACCTGCAAAATGGACTTGGCGTGGCGCTGTGCGTCTTCTTCCAAATCTTCGATGGCTTGTTTATTGCGGGCTTCGGCGTTGGTTTGAATGAGCGTATCTAGGTTGGCGCGCGCTTCTTCGAGGGCTTGCTCCGGTGTGAGTTTACCGCGCTTGCTGAGCTCGGCGATGGTTTCTTGAGTGACGCGGTCTTCGTCTTCGGCGAGTTTCTTGAGCTCGGCACGCAGTTGCTGCACCTGTTCTTCGCCGGCTTTGTTGCGTTCTTCACGGCGTTTTAAAATATCTTCTTTTTGCTCGATGAGTTTTTCGGATTTCTCAAAACTTTCCTCCATGCTGCGTTCCTCGGATTCCAAGGCTTTTTGCATGGCCTCGATGCGGTCTTTGTTTTCTTCACGTAGACGGTGTGCTTCTTTTTCGGCTTCGCTGAGGAGTTTTCCTGGCTTTGCAGGGTCGAAATCGAGTTCGTTTTTCATCAAGAAAAATGCGGCGGCCCCGCCAGCTCCCAGTCCAATCAGTAAAAATAGAATTTCCATAGCTGGACCATTCTAGTCATTCTGGAGCTATTTTTCAATCTTTATGTTCTTCGAGGTCCCGACCGTGTGAAAAGAGATCTTACGTCCCCTGTTTTTCTCAGTCTTTTTTCAAAATCTACTGTGGCAGCTCTTATGAGCGGGTGAGGGTTTTTTGTGTGGAAAGCAGGGATTTCGCCTGTTCGAATGTCTTCCGCCACAAGGCGCACACACCTCAGACCGGCGCCGGTAACCAAAAGTTCGCCTTGGCTGGTTTGAACCGTGGTTCCTATACGAAGGGAGAATTGCAAAAGTTCGGGCAGCTGATAGTAGTCGCCGACTTGCCTACAGTTGGCTAAATCCACTTGAAAGGATTGAGTTTCAACTGACTGAGTGTCGTCTGTGCTCGCTGGAGTTTTCCCTTCGATATTCATGACCAGGCAAATTAAGCCTGAGTATCATACTCTATTCAGGCTTTTTGTCAATAGACTGAGGGCGGTTTCAATTTCTTCCTGTGTGGTGCCGCGGCCGAGGGTGAGGCGCAGGGATTCGCCGGCTTCCTTGGGGCTCTGGCCCATGGCCAGGAGCACGTGCGAGGCTTCCGTTTTACCGGAGGAACAGGCCGAGCCACTGGAAGTGGCGAGGCCTTCTATGTCTAGGCGCATGACCAGCGTTTCGCCGCTGAGGCCGGGCGTATGAATATTGATGTTGTTTTCGAGGCGTTTTTCGGCGGAGCCGTTGAGCGTGATGCCGGGGATTTTTAGGAGTTCGGCGAGCAGGGAATCACGAAGGGCGCCGATGCGCGCGGCTTCTTGCTTGCTATCTTTCATGGTGAGCTCCAGGGCTTTTGCAAAACCCACAATCAGCGCCGGGTTTTCGGTTCCACCGCGCATGCGGAACTCCTGGCCACCGCCCAAAATAAGTGGCGTGATTTGCACGCCTTCGCGCACATACAAAAGACCAACTCCTTTGGGGCCGTAGATTTTGCTGCCGTTGAGACTGAGTAGGTCCACGCCGAGGTAGTCCACATCCATGTTGAGGAAGCCGGGGGCTTGGCAGGCGTCCGTGTGGAACAAAATTCCGCGGTCCCGGCAGAGCTTGGCTACTTTTTTGATGGGCTGAATGGTTCCCACTTCGTTGTTGGCGTACATAAGGCTCACCAAAACAGTGTCTTCACGCAGCGCCGCTTCCACGTCCTCTGGCTTCACGATGCCATCCGGGCCGGGCTTTATTTCCGTGAGTTCGAATCCAAAATTGTCGCGCAAATACCGGGCGGGTTCTAAAACAGCCGGGTGTTCAATGGCGCTGACGATAATATGCTTGCCTCGATCTTGCCGCGAAAAGGCGGCGCCATAGATTGCAGTGTTGCAGCTCTCGGTTCCGCTGCCGGTGAAAATAATTTCGTGCGGCGAGAATGCGCCGAGCAGTCCCATGACGGTGTTGCGAGAATCATCGATGGCGCGGCGCGCGCGCTGGCCATATTGGTGAATGGACGATGCGTTCCCAAATTCTTCCGTTAAATACGGCATCATGGCCTCGAGCACGCGAGGATCGAGCGGCGTCGTTGCGCTGTAGTCCAAATAAATCATGCTTATTGCTTAGCAAACTCTTCGAGTTCGCTTACCACTTCGGCGTTTAATCCCAACTCCGCGTTAAAGGTTTTGAGCTCACGGATGCTGCGTTGACGACGAGGCGGTTCCCGCATGCGGTCGAAATGTTTGCTGAGACGTTGTTCCAGTTTTTGCATAGCGAAATCCAGCGCTTCCGTGATGGTGTGTTTGGTTTCCTCCGCCATCAGACGCTTGCGGGGAATCTCCAGAAGGAGATCGAACGCGAAGGCCGTGTGCTTTTCGTGCTTTTGAATTTCGGCAAAAATATGCACCGCATCCGAGTCGGGATAGTGCGCTTCAATCACCGTAGAAATCGCATCCAGCTTCTTTTCCAAATAGCTCTCGAACTGCTCGCGCTCCGGCTCCGTGAGGTTCTTTATCCTTTTGTGTACGCGCATGGTGAAGGGGTTAAAAGCTAGGGGATCATTGTAGCACTCCACAGTATTTCTGGCACGCCGTTCTTCAAATTTGCCTGACGGCCCAGCAAAAATAAATAATCGGAAAGGCGATTGAGGTAGGGCAGGGCGTCTGCCGGTAAGGGCGTGAGGATGGAAAGGTGGCGTTCCGCTCGGCGGCAAACCGCCCGGGCCAGGTGCAAGCGCGCGGCGGCGGGATGGCCGCCCGGGAGAATAAAATTGTGCAGGGGCGGGAGCGTGGGCTCTAAAATTTCCACTTCTTTTTCGAGCGCGGCGAGGGCGGCGGTCATGTTTCCGGCGCCGTCCGGATTTCCCACTAGCGCACCCAGTTCAAACAAGTCGCGTTGGAGCTTTTGAATTTCGGGCGCTTGCAAAAATCCGAGCTGCGAAGAAAGTTCATCAATGTCCCCGAGCGCTTCCATGCGCGGGTCGGACTTTTTGACGCGCTCTCCATTGTAAAGACCCGTTTCCCCCTTGTCGCCGGTTTTAGTAACGATGCTCATGGCCTGATTGTATCACTCCCGGGAGTGAACGCTACAATGATTCGCCTTTTCTGCAAGCCATCCGCTCTTTGCAAGCGGCGCACATTTGCTAAGCTGGCGTCACTTTAACTTTCAGACCCATGTCCGACGCAATCATTCAAGAAAAAATCAAGATTCTTCAAGAAAAAGCTCAAGAGCTCAAGGAGATTAAAAGCCTCATGAAGGACATCGAAGACGACATTCCAATGGAGCTGGAAGACCTCAACATTCAACTCAAGGATTTGAAAAAACAGGCGAAGGAACGAAAGGACGAGCACATGAAAACCATTTTGGACGAGAGTTTGGAATACAGCGAGTACCGCGAAAAAGTTCAGCTGGCTAAGGAAGAAATCGCCAAAGCAAAACTCGAACTCTTCACCATGGCGGCCAACCAAACTCGTGAACACGGAGATTTGGATCAAACCGTGATTGTGGAAGGCGCACCTTTCCGACTTCAAACGCAAAAAGAAGTGGCGGTGTACCTAAATGGGAAGGTGATTAAATAGCTCTTAAGCCGCTGGTGCGAGCTTAGGCGACGGTTTCCATTTTAGGCCGGCATTGAAAAGGTTGGCGCCCACCAGGGCGAAGAGTTCGCTGTAGGGCACTCCCGCGTAGGCGAGGGCGTTGAGAATCGCCGCAGCCAAAATTCCGTAGGCCACCTGTTTCCATGGAAGGAAAGGGGAGGTTTTTGGTTCGGGCAGCATGATGCTGGCAAAGAAGTAAACAAAGGAATCCAGGTAGGTGAATTGAAGAAATTCAAGATCGCCGGTGCGAAGGTATGCAAGCATCGCGTAGGCCGCCAAGAAGCTGAGGAAGATGGGCCATTTTCGCCACACGTAAAACCCGCCGCCGATCCAAAGGGCGAGGAGAATCAAGGACACGGGTACGCCAATTGGGAGCATCCAGTAAGACGCGCCCCACCAAGAAACGAAGGGCAGTTCCCAACCAATGAGTGCGCCGATTCCTGCGGTGAGTAAAAGGGCGGCGGCGGCGGGATTCACAATAGGGGAGCTCTTCCACTCGATGAAAAACTTCAAAGTCTCGGCAATGAAAACGGCCATGAGCGGATAAATGAGCGAGGAAAGTCCGGTGCCGTAATGTAGGAGCAGAAAAATGAGCTCGGCGGTGATCACGGTGTCCCACACGTTTTTGCGTTTGATGGAAAGTTTGCTGTAGAGCGCAAACAGCACCAGGCCAAACCCAAGCGTGGCGGCCAAATGCAGCAGCACGTCATTGGACCAATTGTACGCAATGGCCACTCCGGCAAAAATCGTCAAGAATAAACAGAAGCGTTTTATGGGGTCGAGCTTGAAGTTCATAGGCGTTTGTGAGAAAGTGTTTTCCGCACCATTTTAACACTCTCCATGCAAAATACTATTCGTTACGGACTTTTTTTACTCATTGTTACGGGGGCCCTCTTCACCGGCTGTGAAAGCGAGGTGGTTGACCCTGAAATGGAACTTCCTACCAACGAAGAGGTGGAGGAAGCAACCGGCATCGACACCGATTTAGATGGCGACACGGACGCGGAAACCGATGAAGCTGAAGCCAATACCACAAGCGGCAGCACGACTACTCCTCAGAGTGAGCCTGCGGAAGAAAGCAGCGTTTATGAAGACGGCAGCTACGCGGCGAGCGGAAGCTACGCGAGCCCAGCAGGACCTGAAAGCGTGGGGGTTACACTCACCGTTAAGAACGACCTTGTTACCAGCGTGAGCGTGGTAAAAAATGCCATCAACCCTACGAGCGTAAATTTCCAAGAGCTCTTTGCTTCCGGCATTTCCGGGCAAGTGGTGGGAAAATCTTTGGATGAAATTGGAAACTACAGCAGCATCAACGGCAGCTCACTCACTCCAAATGGGTTCGACGCAGCACTCGCTTCTATTAAGGCTGACGCCGCTTTGTGAAAATTGAAGTTCAGCGAAAACACTTAGGCACGCCGATTGTGATTACCGTGGCCGCTCATGATAAAGCGCGTGCACTGGAAGCGATTGAGCGTGCTTTTGCTGAATGTGAGCGGATTGAAAAAGCGTACTCGCGCTTTTCGGACGGCAATGAACTTAGCGCGCTGAATGCGCAGGTCGGCAGCTGGGCGGAAGTGAGTGACGAGCTTTATAAGCTCATTGAGTTTGGCGAGCGGGTGAAGGGGCGCACGGGCGGCGCTTTTGACCTCACCGTGAAGAGCATTTTGGAGGGCTGGGGTTATGACAAAGACTATTCTTTGAAGGAAGGGGCGGCGGGGCAAACCGGGCGGATTGAGTTGGCGGACGGTCGCGTGAAACTGAGCGCAGCGTTGGAACTCGGGGGCCTGGGCAAGGGCTACGCCATAGACCGCATGGACAGTTTTTTGCAGGACTTTGCGAATGTTTGTATAAATGCCGGCGGAGATTTGAGGGTGAGGGGAGTGGACGACTTCGGCAAGCCGTGGCGGATCGTATTTGAGCATCCCACCGATATCACGAAGGGAATTGGCTTTGTGGAAACGAGTGATTTGGCCTTGGCGTGCAGCAGTCCGTCGAGGCGGAGCTGGCGAAACCGCCACCACTTGGTGGATCCGCTGAGCGGGGAAGCAGCGAGCGAAATGCTGGCGGTGTACACCCAATCGGGAAGCGCACTTTTGGCGGATGCGTATTCCACGGCGCTGTTTGTGATGGGTTATGAAAAAGCAAAGGCACTGCTAACAGGAACCGGAGGGCTGCGCCCTCTGTTGCCGGTGGAGGCGATGCTGGTGAATCCGGCCGGGCAGGCTTTTATGAGCCCCGGCTTTCAGGGAACTTTATTTGGAAACGATTGAAAGGGCGGCGGGCATGATTTCAACGTTCACCACTTTGCTCTTCAGCACTTCGCCATCCAGCTGAAATTCCAATTCCTTGTGGCTTTTTATGGAAACTTTTTTTGCGGTGTGGTGTTCAAGGAGACCACGTGAGCTAAGCACGAGCACGTCCAAAAGGCCGTCGTCGGGGCGAATGGGGACGAGTGGAAAAGGGAAAATATTGAAAACCACAATAGAGCGGGCGAGCACCGAGTGGTGAGCGCCGTCGATGATGAGATCGTAAGGCTGGCAACGGTAAAAAAATGCGGTTTTTAAAAAGACCCAGGCGTAGGCGAAGAGGCCGAGTTTGCGCTTGAGCTGCCGCGGCGTTTCTTTCATAAGGAAGGCGTCGTAGCCGCGGCCCACCGCAATGGTGCCGTAATGAGTTTTGTTCACGCGCATGACGTCCAAGGTGCGGGCGGCGCCGTTGAGTCCGGTTTCAAGCGCACGGCCGGGTTGGAGCAAAGGAATACCGAGGCTCATGGCCAGCAGATTTCCGCTGCCTTGCGGCACCACCACCAGCGGTGTTTTAAGGTTTACGCTTGGCTTGGCGTTTAGTTTGGCGCGCAGCACTTCCGCCACCGTTCCGTCACCTCCGCTCACCACAATGCGGTCGTATTTTTTGGCAAAAAGCGGTGCGAGATTTTGCTTTGGTTTGGTTTCATACCATGTGTATTCGTAGCCATTTTTTTCAAGCAAGTCTTGGAGGAGAATAGCGGCATCGCCCCATTTTTTGTGGCCGGAAACTGGGTTGAAAATGACGAGGGCTTTTTTCATAGCTTGTCCGATAGTTCACTGAAAAATTTCATCTGGCGTGATTATAGCAACCCCAAGTCGTTGACTCCACAAAGAAACGTGGTAGCGTGGAAGAATCCCCTGACTTCTAAAAATCATGTGGTTCTTTTGGGCTCTTATTCTAGTGGAAATTGCTTCGATAATCGCATGTCTTTTGGGTGTTCGTCGTCTTTATAAATACATTCGGCGTTACCGTTTTGACGAGACGGTATATAGCCTTCTTTTTGGCTTCATGCATTTACACTATTTTGTTTATGCTTATCTATTAAGCATGGGAGTGGTCACCGTTAGCGGCGTGCTTTTTGCTTTTTCACTTTTAAGCTATGACGTCCCCGCATAAAAATTTCAGAGGACAGCTGGACGAGGAGCTTGTGCTTTGTTATTTTCGGCGGCATTGGATCCAAATTTTGCCGGGACTCTTGCTGCTGCCTCTTTGTTTTGCCGTCTTCATCGCTGCGGTTATTTTTCATAAAATGATCCTTGCACAAACTGAGCTGCTGACCGTGTTGATTGCGCTGGGGCTGATACTGCTCACCCAGGTGATTCATTACCTATTCCTTAGCATTTTTCGTTACTACCTCAGCACGGTGATCATCACGAATATGCGGGTGGTTATTTTGGATAAATCGGTATTTTTTAGGGACAGCAATATGACGGTGGATCTCACTAAGGTTCAGGATATTAAAAAGGTACAGACGGGAATTTTTTGCCACTTGCTCAAGTTTGGAACCATTAAGCTCGACTTGTCCGGCGGCGACCCTATAGAGATTAATTTGGTTCCTCAGCCGGATTTTTATTTTAAGAAAATGAACGAAGTGAAAAAGTCCCTGGCCCCCGACGCCCAAAGCACACCGGACCCCGCTAGCCCGCCCGTTACGCTTACCGAAGCCCAAGATACCGGCGCCACGACCACGGTTCCGTTTCTCGAAACGACGCCGGTGAAGTAGACTGCGCACATGAACAAGTGGGCATTTGTGGATTTGGAAACCTCCGGCGGCAGTTTTACTGAGGAGCGCATCACCGAAATCGGGATTGTGATTATGGAAGACGGCAAGGTCACGACCGTGTATGAAACCTTGGTGAATCCCGATAAAAGTGTATCGCCGTTTATTTTGGAGCTCACCGGAATTCGCGAGGAAGATTTGTGGCGAGCGCCGCAGTTCCGCGAGATCATGGGCACCGTGCACGAGCTTTTAAAAGACGCGGTGTTTGTGGCGCACAACGCCAGTTTTGATCGAGGTTTTTTGCGCGCCGAATTCAAGCGCTGCGGACTGGAGTGGAATCCGCCCACACTCTGCACCGTGCGCCTGTCGCGCCGACTTTTCCCAGAGTACCGCCGCCACAATTTAGATGAAGTGATGGCGCGCTTTTCTATTCCGTGCCGGGCGCGGCACCGGGCCCTGGGGGATGCGCAGGTTTTGGTGGACTTTTGGCGGATACTGGAAAGCAGCTTCCCGGCGGCGCTGCTGAATAAAACGGTGAATGAACTGACCGCTCATACTAACCGATAACCTTGAGTTCAACTATTTTCGTGAAAACTTTATCCTTTGAGACCAGATAAAGGTCGAATATTTTTGCTGAAGCCGCCAGAAGCGCGTCTGGGAAACTTAGCCCATATTTTCGTTTAATGGACGCTGCCTCTTTAGCCAGCTTTTCATCAATGTCTAAAACGGAAAATTGCTCTAGAAATGCTTCAATCAGTTCGACTTGATCCTTCTTTAAGCCTGGCTTTGCCAAAAGCTCAGTCACGCTGACCACCGAAATAAATGCTTTACCTTGAATCTGATCAACAAAAGATCCAACTTCTTTATGACCGTCTAGATAATAGATTAGGATGTTGGAATCCAGTAGGTACATAGTCAACGTTTATAACCATTCTTTTCGAATTTCTTTTTGATATTTCACGCCATCCCCAAAAAGGTTTTTTCCTTTACCTAAGTAGGTTTTCTTGGCCTTTTGATTCGAAAAAGTGAATATTTTGAGCTCTGCTGTTTTAGCTAAAACTCCCAAGTTCTTGGTTTGTTCTTTTTCAGCTCCAGTTTGTTTGTCTAAAAGTTTTGTCATAAGCAATTCATTATAAGCCTATCCTTGATTAAATTTCAAGATAAGCCAAAATGGCGGGATGAACGGGACTCGAACCCGCGACCTCTGCCGTGACAGGGCAGCGCTCTAACCAACTGAGCTACCATCCCAACGATGGGCTTTACGTAAGCCGTAAAAGCCAACGCACTTTAGCAAAGACATCTTTTGGATGCAAGAGGTTTAAAGACAGGAGGCTCAGCACGGGAGCCCTTATGTGCTTCCCCTCCCGTCTTTAAACCTACGTCACCTGTCTAAGGGGGTTGTTCTTCCGCGGAACTTGCTGTAAAACAACAAGGCCTTAAAGTTCCCTATGCGAATTGGAATCGACGCGCGGATGTACAGCACCGAATTCACTGGAATCGGGCGCTATGTATATGAACTGGTGAAGGCACTGACCGAACTCGACGACAAGAATGAATATGTGCTTTTTATGAACGCGCCGGAGTACGGCAAATTTGAAGAGAGCCGCCGCGTGAAAAAAATCCTGGTGAAGGCCAAACATTACTCCCTGCGCGAACAGCTGGGTTACTTGTGGACGCTGCGCCGCGCCAAGCTGGACCTCATGCATTTCACCCATTTCAACGCACCGATTTTTTACCGAAAACCCTCCGTGGTGACCATTCACGATCTGACGCTTTCCTTCTTTCCGGGCAAAAAAATGAACTCCGCGTTTTACCGCATGGCCTACAACACCGTGCTCAAGGCAGCGGTTAGGAACTCGCGCCGCGTTATCGCCGTTTCCGAAAATACCAAGGCCGATTTGGTGGACATTGCCGGAACCTCGCCCTCCAAAGTGGAAGTGATTTACGAAGGAGTGGGGGAGGAATTCGGGCCTCGTGGCGATAAGGAAACTCAAGAAGATGTTCACCGCAAATACAGCATCACGCGCAACTTTTTGCTCTATACCGGAGTCTGGCGCGGACACAAAAACTTGGTGAATTTAATTCGAGCTTTCGCGCTACTGCGAGAGGGCGAGGAGGGGCATGATTTGCAACTCGTGATCACGGGCGAGGAGGATCCGTATTACCCAGAAGTGAAACGTACCGTGAAAGAACTGAGCCTGGAACACCATGTGATTTACACAGGCATGGTTCCCGAAAAAGAACTCGTGGCGCTGTACCAAACCGCGACGGCTTATGTGTTTCCATCTTTATATGAAGGGTTTGGCCTTCCTCCCCTCGAGGCGATGCGCTGTGGAACGCCGGTGGTGGCTTCCAAAGTTTCCTGCATTCCAGAAATTTGCGGCGAGGCGAGTGCCATCTATTTTGACCCGTACGACCCCGAAGACATTTCAAACAGCATCCGCAAAGTGCTGCTCGACGAGAATCTGCAAAAGGAGCTGCGTGAGTGCGGCCTCAAGCACAGTCTCAAGTTTTCGTGGGAAAAGATGGCTCAAAAGACGCTCGAGATCTATACTGAAATTCTCGAGTCTCTTCCTAAGAAAAAGAAATGAACGAATTCATCCACTTCACCAAGTTCATTCCGCAAGCGCTTAAAAAATATAAGCTGACCCGCGAAGCCCGGGCCGGACTGGTTTGTGCGCGTTTTCAAGGACTCCTGCCCAGCATTGTGGGTGACGACCTTCCCAAAACCGTGCATCCCAAGTTTTTTAAAGCCGGCGTGCTCACCGTGGCCGTGCCCAGCAGTGTGTGGGCCCAGCGGATATATGTGCATCGCCACGACCTTTTAATGAAGCTGAACCTGCACCTGGGGAAGGATTGGGTGAAGGATTTGCGGACTGTGGTAGAGTAGTTGCTTCCTTCAAAATTGTTGTGCATTTCACCCCCGGGGGTGAATCCTCCAACCTTTCGCTGTTTACGCAAGTAGCATGTTGACGGGTTTTTATAAGCTTGTATAATACCGTGCTAACCCTTTTTGTGAAACCCTCACGAGAACAAATCGAAAGCGATCTACAGGTTTATGTGAATTCGGCACTGATGCCTTGCCCTTTTGCAAAGCTGCCAACCGCCTATGTTCATTTGGAAGATATGCCGGGAACTAGCCGGGTGCAGGAGCAGCTTAAGACTGCTTTAGATACATTTTATCCATACCCTTCCGTGTCCATTCTGGCGCTAGTGCCACCTTCGGAACCAGAAACCCATGGAAAAGCTCGCCGGCAGGCTTTTTTACTGTTGCAAGATTGGATGAACCTCCACGCCGAGGCGGTTTTTAGCGACGAAGCCAAAAGAGCGACTGCAAAAAGGTTGGTGGCGACACGCATACAAGAAATGATCAACGATAGTGAGCTATACATTGGACCGCATTTTGAAGTGGGCGATCGACATCTTATTGGAACCACTTTCAATCCCCTCTATCCTCCTTACCACTCGCGCTACGCTCCCCACACGGTTTATACGACCATTCGAATGAAGGACTTGAGCGACATTTCGGAGAGAAAACCAGAGCTTTCCAAGAAAATTTCCGAGCACTCCAAGTCAAAAATTCTGTTCAGCATGATTACGAATCGGGAAGGGGTCACGGTGGATGATATTTTGAAGGAGATTGAGCTTTGGAATAGACACTTGTTTCTCTACAACCGTTTTGTAATGGAACTCGACGTGCCCAGTTACCGACTGGATGAGGAAACCCGACCTGTAATGAAGGAAATACGTGGTATTCGGAAGCAAGCCTTGCCCACGGTGATCGGATTGGCGCCCAAAGCTAAAGCCCACCTCAAGACGTGTGGACAAACGCCCACTTTGTGCAAAATCCTGGATCAGAATCCGGAGCTCAGTCTTCTTGAGATCGCTCGCGTGGTATACGGGGACACGTCCGGACATTATGTGATCCCTCAAAAGTAGGCCACCAAGCCCTTCCGAGGCTTTCTTCTTGACAATTTCCGGTTCCTAACTAAAATCGGTAAGCAATAATTTCTAATCCCTGAACTTGTGCAGGTAATCCGTCTGACCCGAATCGGTAAGCAAAATCAAGCTGCCTTCCGTATTGTACTCGCTGAAAAATCCAAAGCCGTTAAACGACAAAATCAAGAGATTCTCGGGTTTTACAATACTGCAGAAGGCAAGAAGATTGATTTCAATAAAGAACGAATTGAATACTGGATTTCTATGGGCGCTCAACCTTCCGATTCTGTGGCTTCACTTTTGAAGACCAACGGAGTAGCTGGAATGGAAAAGTTCATAGCTCCTCGCAACAAAAAAACCATAAGCAAGAATGCTCCTGCCCCTGAAGCTCCTAAGCCTCAAGCAGCAGCTCCCGCTGCAGTGCCTGCCGCAGAAAATGCTGCAGCTAGCGACGCAGTAGTGGCAGCGTAATCCTTAACCCACCCTCGTATGGCTTCTGATCTACACGACAGCGCTCGAGAATTTATTGAATTTGTTGTAAAAGCAATCGTAGACCACCCCGAAGAAGTGGAAGTTACCCAAACCGTGGACGACTTGGGTGTGCTCATCACGCTTAAGGTGAACAAGGAAGACATGGGAAAGATTATTGGAAAGGCCGGACAGACTGCCAAGTCGCTCCGTGTGCTGCTCCGAATGATGGGCGCTAAGCTCGATTCCCGTTACAATTTGAAAATCATTGAACCGGAAGGGGCATCCATGTAGTATGGGCTGGCTATGAACTTTGCTTCTCTTGTAATCGCCACCGTAACCGAAGGGTCCGTTTTGGACGTTGCTCAGCAGTACGACGCCATTGAAGTGATCAACCGGGCCATCGCCTACGCCATCATTGTGGCGGGGTTTCTAAGTGTGGTTTTCATTTTCTTTGGAGGTATTTCTTTCATTCTTTCCGGCGGACAAGAAGATAAAATCAAACAAGCGGTGTCGACCATTCGTTACGCGATTATTGGGCTGGTGGTGACGATGCTTTCCGTGGCCATTGTGGCGATTGTGGGGCGGGCGATGGGTCTCAATGTGATTCAGTACATCAACCTGGGTGAGATTTTTGATCTCATCGCAAATATCACTTCCGGAACGGATAGTGGGGGCGGAGGCGACTTCAATAATTTGGACTAACGTGCAAAAAGCCCTACGTAGTCTTTTAGAATAAACATACGGTTTCTTGAAAAACCCGTGATTTCTTTAAGAATTCCGATTTTTTCCAGCTCATTTATTAAAGTGTTAGCTGGAGTATTTGAGATGTTTAAATAACGCGCAGCACCCGCCGTACTGATTGCGGGGTCTGAGAAGAGATGTAACAAAAGAGCGTGGGCTAACTTAGCACGACGCCCCAGGCTCATTATCTCTGTTTCATAACGCTGGCGAAGATCAATAATGCGTTCAAAAGTGGCTTTTCCCTTTTTTGCCGTTTCAATTACGGCCGTTAGGAAAAATAAAATCCACTGATCCATGTCGTTTCTCGTACGCACAAAGGTGAGTCCGTCGTAATATTGCCCCTTATTTCTTTCGAAAAAATCGGAAAGATATAAAGTTGGCTTTTGCAAAATCCCCAAGTTAAGTAGATGTAGGGTGATTAAAAGCCTCCCAATTCGACCATTTCCATCCGAGAACGGGTGAATGGTTTCAAACTGATAATGCGAAATTGCTATGCGTATAAGGTTTGGCACCTTTAAACTTCGGTTGTTCCAAAAGAATTCCAAATCTTTGAGAAGTTCTGGGAGATCCGTTGGGTGGGGTGGTATAAAAGCAGCCGTTTGTATATTAGCTCCTCCAATCCAATTTTGGCTGGTGCGCACTTCTCCAGGGTGTTTACTTTCGCCTCTTACCCCGGAGAGCAGGATTTGGTGTGCTTCTTGCATCAAACGCATCGAGATGGGGAGTTCTTTTAGACGGTCGGCAGAATAATTCAAAGCCTTAACGTGATTCTGTACCTCCATCCAGTCATCACGTTTTTCAGGAGAGATTTCTTCTTCTGGCAAAACAGCTTCGTCCATTTCTGTTCTGGTTCCTTCGATTTGGCTAGATTTTAAAGCTTCATTTCGAACGTGCATCTGTATAAAAAAATCCACATCAGGTACCAAAATGGAGTATGCATTCAATTCACCCAAGGTTCTCATGGCTTCCTCTAAAAGCATGGGTACTCTTTTATCTGCCCACTCATAAGGTTGATTTACTAGCGTTGGGAAAAAGCTTTCGTATTCATAATCCTTGTTATGAAATTGTTTTTTGTAGGTTCCAGATACGAAATTTTTTGAGAGATTCACGGATAAAGAAGCAATAAGTGCGTTTATATTACCACTTAATTAAAAAAAGAACAATATGTTTCTTTGTATTGTTACTTTGTGCCGTAAGTAACAGTGACGGCGCGGCTAAAGTTTCATGAGGCCTTTTCCTTGGCTGCGGAGGTTTTCCCAGTCGTAGGCGAAGGCGAAGTTTTCGAGGGCGCGGACGATGGCGGCGTGGACGTTCCAGACACCCAGTTTTTGAAAGAGGAAGGAATTTCCGCATTCTTCTACCGGATTGTAGTTTTCGGCATCCTTGTGGAGGCCTTCCAGCATAACGGGGACAATGCCGCGCTCTATAATCATCGAGAATTGGCTGGGCAGGCTTTTTCCTAAAACCACCCAAATGTGGCCTTCCTCCATGGCTTCTTCAAAAGAAAAGGCGTGGGGAAGGGTTTTGCCGGCTGCGCCCAGGAGGCGGAAACGGGCGGGGAGTTCATCCAGACCGGGCAAAAGTGCGTCTACTAAAGCAGGGTCGGCGTCGCGGACGTCGAGGACCACGTGCGGGATGCGGATTTTAAGCTTGAGTGGAGTTTTTGTTTTTGCCATACCCTTTTTTAGGCTCACCTGAGGTGAGTGATTAGATCATTATATCACAAAGAAGCCCGGTTTTCTAGACCTATTTAGAGATCATAACTTTGGCGCCCTGAAACTTTATATTTATTCTTAGAATTGCTGAAACTTTATAAAGTTTGCTAAGCTCCAGGGGTGAAAAAAATCGTTATCCTAGACGCCAACGCCCTGATTCATCGCAGTTTTCATGCGGTGCCGCCCACTATTCACACTCCACAGGGAGAACTGGTGAACGCGGTGTTCGGGTTTACGGGGATTTTGCTGGGCATACTGGAGCACGAAAAGCCTGAATATATGGCGATTGCCTTCGATATGAAGGGTCCCACGTTCCGAGACGCGGTTTATACCGAGTATAAGGCCACGCGCGGGCCTATGGATGATTTGCTCGGGAAGCAGTTTCCTCGGGTGCGAGAGGTGATTCACGCCTTCAATATTCCTATTTTTGAGAAGGAGGGCCTGGAAGCGGACGACTATTTGGCGATTGTGGCGACGCAGGTGAAGCAAAAATACCCAGGTGTTGAAGTAGTGATTGTGACCGGCGACAAAGATGCACTGCAACTGGTGGAAGAGGGCATCACGGTGGTAGCGCCGATTAGCGGCTACACCAAGGTGAAACGCTACGAACGTTGGGACGTGAAAGAAAAAATGGGTGTGTGGCCGGAACAAGTGCCGGATTTTAAAGGACTTTCCGGCGACCCCAGTGACAATATTTCCGGTGTGCCGGGCATTGGAGACAAAACGGCGTGCAAACTGCTGGATAAGTGGGGCAGCGTGGAAGGAATTTATGAGCATATAGAAGAAGTGGAGCCGGTGCGAATACGCGAACTACTGCGAACTCACGAAGAAACCGCGCGGCTCTGCAAACACATTGCAACCTTGGTGAAGGAAGACGGCGTGAGCGTGGATTTGGACTGCTGCACCATGCACAAGTTTGATATCGAAAAGGTGCGCAGCCTGTTTGAAGCGCTGGGGTTCAGGGGGCACTTGGCAAAAATGGAGCGGCTCAATAAAGATTGGGACAAGCTGCGGGTGAGCGATGAGCAGGCGAGTTTGTTCTGAGCTGAAGGTCAGAGAGTCGTATCCGTCATAGCCACGGTTTGATCTTTACCGATGGACGCTCCTCCCAGAGAAGTGTCGTGCAAAACGAGATTGTTCACATCAGTTGACCCGACCGCAACGACGGTGATATTTGCCATCGTCATGGTTAGACTTGAACCTGTTGCTGAAGCTCCATCAATAGTACAGACGACCCTTTGCCCAAAAGCCACACAAATGATGTTGCTAGTCCCTTCAAGGCTTCCTGTGACAGCTGGCGTCAAGGCACTCACATCCAATTCAGGGGGAGCGGTGAATGTGATGGTGTCTGTAGCGGCAAGGGGAGTGGCAAGTGTTAAGTTCAGCGTGGCCAAGCTAACGGCACCAAGTTTAGGGTTGCTCAAGGTAAGCGTTGCGGCGACATCATTAGAGTTGACCGAAAGGCGAGTGCTACCCGCACCGGTGACGTACTTTGTGCCTCCGTCAAACGACCATTCCAATGCGGCGCCCGCCGAAGTAGCCTCTCCAACAAATCCAAGCCCTGAAATCTGAACGCTCTCACTCGCAGCAAAGTCAGTAGTAACGTCCAGCACCAGAATCTGATTTGAAGCGTAGACAGCCGTGCTGCTAACCACACCCGTAGTTGGGTTTATAATTGTGGCCGTGGTGTCCAAGGTAAACCAACGAGCATTGACCGTTGAAGGGATGCGAATTCGAATATCATTCGCCGCCGTGATTCGTGGCGTGGAACCATCTATGATGGTCAAGGTATTTATGCTTTCGGCATTTCCACTCGTTGAAAGAACTTGAGGTGTACCCGTCATGCTAGCTGACCGTGGAAAGGCCCCTTGCAGGAGATCTCCTGATCCAAAGGCGAGTACTCCAACCGTGAGAAGAACGGCAATGACTGCTACAACAGAAAACTTTTTCATAAGAATGAGTGAAGATGTGAGTAGTTTAGCAAGACAGGCATTGAAGGACTAGGGAATTCCGGTTAGTGTTGACAAAATGTCAATTTGTCCTTATGCTAGCACCTCATTAAAATCAATGAATCATGCGGCTCACCCCTTTTGCGCCTTTGCTACTAGTTGCTTGTACAGATGGTGAGCCTGCTTTGGTTAAAGACCAACCGACTGAGCGGGATCGTGGAACTGAGTGCTTAAGTGAAGTTTCAGAAAAAGTTCGTCAAACTCTACCAAGCGTGACCTGCGTGGAGCGGGACATGACCCTTAGCTGTGAAGCTGTCGACCCATGGGCTTTTGCAGAGGTAAGACTGGATACTGGAGGGCGTGGCGCAACAGTGGTCTATACCCCTTCAGCAACTGTACAACGTCGTACTGAAGGATTAAATACTTTTGGCTTGGGGAACGACGGTGAGTGCCAAGACCTTCAAACGAGAGTTACCCGAGTACTTGCGGATCAATTAGCAGATAGAGATATCCAGGGTATGCTGGCTGCTGAACAAAGTCTCCAAGCAAGCGCTGTCTTTAACGCAAAACCGGTGAGCCCTCAAGATGCGGGTGAACTTTATGGCTATAAAGGTATTGGCGGTAATATAATGTTCTCTAGGTCTGTGAAGGGACTTCTTCCAGGCTCTCAAAAACTTGCCATAGCGTGTTATATCCCTGCTAATTTGGTGGTGAGCTGCGGAGGAGAGACCTGGCGTAATGAAAAAAACGGCGGTGGCATTGATTGTGAACAGGCTGATATTGACGCTTGTGCCGCTAAAGGCACCCTTCAAGAAGTTCTTGGGCGACTTCCAGAATTAGCGACCTGCGTTAAGACTACTAATGACCGAAAATCCAGTGCCGCAGTCTGGGCTATTGGGACCTGCAGTGAACAATAGGCGTGTTTGTTTTATATTGCCTTAGTTATGATTGACGATTCTGAAGGCACTTTCGAATATATTCCAGATCTGGGCATCCAAGGAAAAATCATCAAGCCTGATTATTCCGATGCTCGTTTTCGTCAGTTTGGTGTTTTAGCGGGTGAGGGGGCTGAAGAGCTTGTTTTCAACCGAGAGAATTTTATTTCAAAGATTGCCGTCGCCGCTTCTAAGTATGGACTTGTTCTTTTCAGGACCTTAACGGATAGGCAACGAGCCTCCTTGAGAAGTCCCGCAGTGCCTTTTGGTTGGGATCCCATTCCCCCTCGTTCCGATCATGCACGTATCCCTCATACTGACGGGCTTGGGCCGAATTTGGAGGTATCAGCCCTTTGGCGACAGAAAGTGGTTCCTGGCAGCAGCACTGGTTTTGTAGGGATAGAGCCCGGTTTGCAGGTTATGAATCGGCATTTTGACCTTTTAGCCCCCTTGGCCGGCGATTCGGAACTATTTGACGTTCAAAAGCGTTTGCGGGATTGCGAGAGCAGTGTGCACGAAACTGACTCGTCTTTGGCTCAAACCATTCAAGATCTCTATCATGTGCGGCAAAGATTGGAGGCGACGACGGGGACGGGAAGGGGAAAGAGGGGGCCATTCATTAAAAACGTGCACGCTGGGCTGCGCCACGAAGGCGTGTGGGCATTTTGGGATGAGATTGAACTCGCAGTGGTGGCGAACAAATGCCTTCATTTTGCTGGGGATGGAGACATGGACCCCAACGATTTATGGGTTTGTGATCTGCCTCTTCGTTAGAGTAGCCCACGGCAGACGCTTGCCTTGGATGAGTATTTGTTGTAAAGTATGCGTATTATGGAGCGTCCGACTGAATTTAGCCTGGAGGCCTTACCTGGGGTGCGGGGAAATGTGCTTGACCCTATTCATCCAGATCCTGCGTACCCATTTTTAGGGATTAGACTAAACGAGGGCAGTGAAACCATTCCGCTAACGCGCACTGGCATAAGAAAACATCTGACTGCTCTTGTTCGCCGATTTGGGGTAGTGGCTTTTAGTGAGTTGACTGACCAGCAAAGGCAAACTCTGAATGGACGTGCTTTTGACTGGATTGGCCTGCCGGAGCGAGAGCCTTTTACACGGTTTCCTCACTACGATGAAGTCGGGCGTAGGGGTGTCACTATTCTGAGAAAAATCAAACCTGTGAGTTCAGGCGTAAGCACAGGATTCGCTGGTTTTCTGCCTGGTATAAATGCCATAAACAGCGCTGCGGAGCCCCTCGCTAAGCTCTTAGAAGGATCTCCTTGGGATACGCTTATAGGCGAGATCGTGCCGCCTTTTAAAGCTATGGCAACGGAGGGGGCCATTTATGAGCGACGTGGCCAGGTTTCATCCTTTATGCGGGAGGCCGTGAACACGTTTCATAAATCTATTATGGATCGTGAAGGTGCCTCTGCGACTGTTGACGCTATCCAAAGAAATTTGGCAACGGAGGGTGTGCACGTGGACTGGTCAGATACTGAACTGCTGGTGTTTGGCGACAATATTTTACATTGGGGTGCAGAGGGCCAATTGAATGGTTCTATAGTCTTTGGAGAGATCTGGTGAGTAGTTTTTTTGTTCATGCGTTCTTGCCGCATAAAAGGCTTATTCATGCGGTCCGCGGGTCTCAAGCATGGCTGCGCATATTTTTTGGCTAAGGCAAGCCAATTTTGAGGAGTGGGGTGGGCTTGAGAATACGGCTTATTTTAGCCATGATTTTTGAGTAAAAAATAGGTTCAATAAGCGTTTTTTGGCTTCTAAAAGCCCTTCTTTTGCTTACAAAGGCTTGCGGGGGGTGAGCGGTTGTATTAAAGTCGGTTCATGCCAAAGCACCGAATCATCGCCGGCCTCGATATTGGAAACTCCAAAATTCGCGTAGCCGTTGCCGTCATGGACGAGAACAGCACCACCCCCAATGTGATTGGAGTAGGGGTGTCGCCGTCTGGCGGACTCCGAAAGGGAAATATTATTGATGTGGAAGAAACCGTGGGCAACATTGCCTCGGCGCTTGAAGACGCGGAACGAATGGCCGGAGAGCCCGTGCACAATGTGTTCTTGGGAATTTCCGGAGACCACATTTCGTCTATGGATTCTAAGGGCGTGATCGCTATTTCACACAGTGGAAATGAGATTATTGAAGACGATGTGGACCGAGTGCTCGAAGCGGCTCAAGCCGTGGCCATTCCCAACAACCGACGAATCCTTAGAATTATTCCAAAGAGCTTCACCGTGGATGAACAGACTGGAATTAAATACCCTGTGGGGATGACTGGAATTCGGCTCGAAGTGCTGGCTCACTTGGTGACCGGACTCGTGCCTGCCGTTAAGAACATTGAAAAGTGTGTGCATCAGGCTGGGGTGGACATCAACGATATTATTCCATGTGGCCTCGCGGCTGCGGAATCCGTGCTGACTAAACGACAAAAAGAACTCGGAACCGTGGTGATTGACGTGGGCAGCGGAGGGACGAACGTGGCTGTGTACGAAGAAGGAACTGTGCTGCACAGCGCGTCTTTGCCGGTTGGAGGAGACAACGTGACCAACGACATTGCGATTGGGCTGCGAACCTCTATTGATACCGCTGAAAAAATTAAGATCGAATACGGTTCTTGTATTCCTGAAGACATTCACGACCGCGAAACCATCGACCTCTCTCTGCTTTCTAAAATCGACACGCAAACCGTTTCTAAGAAACAGCTCGCGGAAATCATCCAGGCTCGTTACCACGAGATCTTCATGATGGTTAAGGATGAGCTTTCACGGGTACAACGTGACGGCATGCTGCCCGCTGGAGCGATTCTAGCCGGAGCAGCGGTGAAGATGCCGGGCGTGATAGACCTCGCTCGTGAGGTGCTGAATTTGCCCGTTCAAATTGGATTCCCAACGAACTACGAAGGAGTGGTGGATAAAATTGAAGACCCTGCTTATGCCAGCGTGATTGGACTTGTGATCTGGGGTTCCCGCTTTCAAGGCGAGGGCTACGGAAATCGTTTCAATTTCAAAAACATCAATATCGAAAAAGTAGGCCAAGGCCTCAAGAACTGGTTCCGCGGACTGCTCCCCTGATTTCATTAAACACACTCGGCATTCCGCCGAGTAACGGTTTCCCCACCGATTTAACCCTTTATCTCTATGGCCTCTCAACAAGGACAAGACGACAACCTGAAGAACCTTTTCTCAGGAAGTTCGTCCTCAAAAAGACGCAACTTTGAAGTCACTCCCGACGTGACTCCGGTTGCCCGTATCAAAGTAATTGGCGTCGGAGGAGGAGGCGGAAACGCGCTCAACCGAATGATCCGTTCCAACATCAAAGGAATCGACTTCATTGCGATCAACACCGATGCACAAGCTCTGTATCACAGCGAAGCGGTTACCAAAATCAACATTGGTAAAGCAACGACTCGTGGACTTGGAGCAGGAAGCCACCCCGATGTGGGACGACAAGCGGCTGAAGAATCTTCTGAAGAAATCAAGCAAGCGATCGATGGAGCTGAAATGGTGTTCATCACCTGTGGACTTGGGGGAGGAACCGGAACCGGTGCTGCACCTGTGATTGCTGAGATCGCACGAGACCTTGGAATTTTGACCGTTGCCGTGGTGACGAAACCTTTCTCATTCGAAGGACACCGACGACGCACGCAAGCGGAAGAAGGGCTCGAGAATTTGAAGAACAAAGTGGATACGCTCATCACGATTCCAAACGACAAGATCTTGTCTCTCATCGACAAAAAGACGCCTCTTACTGAAGCGTTCCAAGTAGTAGATGACGTACTGCGACAAGGTGTGCAAGGTATCTCCGATTTGATCACCGTACATGGAATGATCAACGTGGACTTTGCCGACGTGAAAGCGATTATGGAAAATGCCGGATCTGCCCTCATGGGAATTGGATACGGTACTGGAGAAAACCGTGCTACCGAAGCGGCTCGCGCTGCGGTGGAAAGCCCACTTCTCGAGCTCGACATTCAAGGAGCGAAGGGAATTCTGTTCAACATCACGGGAGGAAGCGACCTATCTATGTTCGAGGTGGACGAAGCGGCTCGTATTATTACCGAGGCTGCCGACCCAGAAGCGAACATCATCTTCGGAGCGGTCATCAACGACTCGTACACTGGAGAAATCAAGATCACGGTGGTTGCTACCGGATTCGACGACATCAAGCGTGGCGTGCAGATTGCTCGTCCGCTCGGCGAATTCCGCCCGGCACAACAAAACGCGCCTATGCAACGCCCAATGGCGCTGCAGGACAACCGTCCCAGCACTCCATCCATGCCTATGGGTGAAGACACGGGAAATGAATATGATATTCCAGCGTTCATAAGACAGAAAATGCAAAAGTAAATTTAAGAGCCACCCGCTCAGCGTACATGAACTTTAACGCTTCCCGGGTGGCTCTTAAATTTCCCGGATAAAGGCAGGCGGCGCACAAATAAAAAGAACCCCTTCGCAGGGGCTCTTTTTAAAGTTTCGAACTAGTAAGTTAAGGTGTTCCCGGCAAGCGTGGTGCTGCTCACGTTTCCAACCCATTTAGCGGTTGTGTTGGTGTCAGACCACCAGAATCCACCATTGGTGATCTTTCCTCCGGCGGCAGACCCCAGCTCTATAGAAACGGTCAGAGGATCATCGACTCCCGCATCTTCGTTCAAAAGTGCTGAGGTGTTCAATTGGAGAGTCCAGTCTTCATCGTCAGACTTTGCTACTTCACCTGTGACCTTGAAGCTCACCTGCGCCTGGGATGCATTGGTGAAGGTAACTGGGGAAGAAGCCATGGATGCACCCGTATCATCCAATAAGTAAGCGGTAATAGCAGCCGCAGTATCAAAATCTCCATCAGAGGTGAGGTCTATGGTTACTTTTTTTGCGTCAACTTTTTCACTTGAATCGGCTGCAACATTGAAGATAAACATATTGTCTACCGATGAAACGCTGCGCATGCCGGAAGGAGAGCTGGCGCTTAAGCTGAGTGTTGGCTTGGTTTCGTAGACGTGCATCAGGTTGGTCATTTTCAAATCGGCAGGCTTGCCGACTACAGAAACGGTTTTGTTGCTGGTCTGCCCTACTGCCACTGCACCGGGGGTAAGGTACAGGCGGATGGTTTCACCGGAATCTGCCCCGCCGCTGACCACGTTCAAATCAACAAGGATGTCCATATCTACGGTATCGTCTTTAGGCACGTAGAGTTCAAGACCCGTGAAGGTGGCCACTCCTGTCGATAGAGATCCGGCTTCGGTTTGTGCGACTCCACTGCTATCTTCGTAGTTCAAATAAACTTTTAGGATGTTGTCGTCGGAAAGGCCTAGGTCATTTTTATTGTTTATTGTTAGGTCGGTGACCAGAAAAGCTTCTTTGTTGGAGGTGAATTGGTAGCTAGCGACTTCTACACCGCTATCACCTGCCACTACAATGTCTTCCCGAGGAGTACTGGGGCTAACAGCAGCGGTAATACTTGGAGCAGCACCGAAGCGGCCTTGAAGGCTTTCGAGATTGCCTGTTGCGTGAGCAACGACCCCCAGGGTTACTAATACACCAAGACCGGTGAGGACGATGGCTTTTGTTTTCATTTTGTTTTACTTAAGGTTAAATTGAAATAAATCATGTCATTATAACATGGGATGGGGCGGGCGTCAAGACGGGCGCTGGCACAAATAAAAAGAACCCCTGATTTTGTGGGTTCTTCTTACGGTTGCTTAGTCCGTGTATTATAACGGGCCAGTTTCCAATTTATTACAAAATTAGTAGATCAGTGCGTTTCCGGTGACGCTTTTCCCGTTGTGTTCCACCCTTACTGTGAGTGGATCGTCGTCTCCTGCATCTTCGGTAAGGATTTCGCTTGTATTGGTCGTGATGGTGAAGGTCTTTGCAGTTCCTGCGGTGAGGCTTACGGCCTTTGTAGTGGTGATGACGGCGGTTCCTTCACTTGGATTGCTTGGGTCCACTAGGGCGAAAGTGCCGGTTCCAATCGTAGTAGCGCCGTCTTTCAAAGATACCGTGGTTCCATCTGCAAGGGGGTCTAGGTCTAGATCGGTGGCAAAGCTGACTATAAAAATGGATCCTAGGGTTAACCCGTTGTCTGTTGGCAGGGTCATGTCGAAGTAAAGCACACTGTCGCTAGCGGACACTGCGTAAGACCCGCTGGGGCTGCTTGGGGAAAGCGTCATCTCCCATGCTTTAGTTGGTTTTCCAAATCTTCCTTGGAGGTCTTCTCCTTGGGGCATACAGGACGTCAGCAAAAGGGCGCTGAGCATGGTGAGGGCGAGGAGTTTTTTCATGGCGTGAAGTTAGTGTGGCTAGAGTCTACTAGTTGGCGCGATTGTCTGCTAGACTAAGTGGGATGGATACACGAATTATAAGATCGGACGAGAGGGCGGCCTGGGATAAAATGGTGGCGGCACATCCGCATGGGGGCGTGGAGCAAAGTTTTGAATGGGGCGAGCTGCAAACACGCATTCCGGGAAGGCCGGCTTTTTATGCGCTGGGGATTTTTGAGGGGACGATTTTGGTCGGTGGAATGCTGGTGATTCGGCAAGAAATGGGCGGCGGAAAGAGCTGGCTCTGGTGCCCGCGTGGGCCACTTTTGGCAGAAGGGAGGGGTTGGAACGAGTTGTTGGCGGCGGTGACTGTTTTGGCTAAAAAAAGTGGCGATGTGTTTTTGCGGATTGAACCTGGCGTGCCGGTGGAAGAGGCGTTTGTTGTGGAGGGAAAGGCAACGGAAAATCGTTACTTTCCTGAGCATACTTTGGTGCTGGACTTGACGCTTTCCGAAGAAGATTTACTCGCGCAGATGACGCAAAAGGGAAGGTACAATATTAAGCAGGCGGAGAAGCAGGGCGTGACCGTGAGTGAGGTGGGCGCGGAGGGGGCAGAGGACTTTTACAAACTACTGGCGGACACCGCGGAGCGGGATGCGTTCTCGGTACACAAAGCGCATTTTTATGAAGATTTTTTGGAGAGCTTGGCCGGGAAATTGTATTTGGCGCAACAGGATGGCGAAGTGGTGGCGGGCATGCTGGTGACGAATTTTGGCGAAACGGCGACGTATTACTTTGGCGCGTCTTCGAGCGCACACCGCGACAGCAAGGCGCCGTATTTGCTGCAGTGGACGGCCATTCGGGATGCACGGCGAGCGGGTCTGAAGATGTATGACTTTTTGGGCGTGGCGCCGGAAGGCGATGAGCGGCATGCGTGGAGTGGTGTGACGCAATTTAAAACCCGCTTCGGTGGGAAGCGGGTTTCGTATCATTCTTCGCAGGTTTTTGTGTTCAGGCCTTTTTGGTGGACGCTTTACCGGCTAGCCAAGTTGTTTAGGCTTTAGCCACGGCGTGGTAGTTGGCTGGCCTTTAAATTGTCGTGTTTATACATTAGCCCCGCTGCTGGAGAGGTGTAGATGCTATTGAACGCAGCCTGAAGAGGTGCGGTTGCCTGTTTCCACTCTGCGAGATTTTTAGCTTTATAGTATGTAACGCTGCCTCCTCGATTGCCGCCGAGTCCACGGTTGTGGTTAATATCAAGGTCCTGTCCCAGCTGACTAGCAATTTCTTTTATAGCTGACTGACTTGGGATGGCTCCGGTTGTGGTGGTATCTCCGGTTAATGCTTCCTCTACGTCATGTCGTCCATGTTTTCCCACAAGGGTCAGTATCGTCTGGGTATTTGTGTCAATGCTAAGCTCTCGATCTGAATCTTCAGACCCTTGACTGTCTTGAGTTGCGTCAGGTGACCAGCCGAGTACATCTGCATTTATAGGTTCGTCTTCGCTGCTTCCTTCTACATCGGTTCCGTCTTTCATGGTATCTTGGTTAATTGTCAGTATTCTACGACTTTTTGTACGAACTGTCAAGTCGGCCGGCTAGGCTATTTCTTCTTTGGCTTCTTTTCTTCGATCTCGTGCGCGCGGTCGATGAAGAGTTTTCCATCTAAATGATCGACTTCGTGTTGAATGATGCGGGCGTTGAAATGGTCGAGGAGCAGGCTTTGTTCCTGGCCTTTAATATTCATGAAGCGGACCATCAAATGAGCGTGGCGCATCACTTTTCCCCACATGCCGCGCAAGCTGAGGCAGCCTTCTTCACCGTCTTCCATTTCTTCGGAGGCGTCTACGATTTCTGGGTTGATGATGGGGAAGACGATCTCGTTTTTTTCGCCGGGGTTGAGGCGCACAATTGCCATGCGAATGTTGCGGCCGCACTGGGGCGCCGCGATGCCTACGCCGTTTTCGGCGAACATGGTCTTGGTCATTTCTTGCGCGAATTTGCGGATTTCGGGCGTGACTTTAGCCACACGTTTGGAAACCGTGCGGAGGATAGTGTTATCGGAGCCTTTTTCAACAGGAATTGCCATGATGCAAGGACTTTAGCAGGTCAGCGGATGGTCGGCAATCCGTCCTTCTTTTCTTCGTTTAGTTCAGCGAAACCCTTTTCGAAAATTCGCTTAACGGCAATCGTTATAAGGAGGATAGCGCGCGCATGGCCCACGGGGTCTTTAACTACACTACGCAGGATGGGGCCGTTTCGTTTTGTGGCTTCTTGAACGGGTGCTTCTTCCATTTTATATAGAGGTGGGCTGGGCTTATTGTTTTGACTCTGTGGGCCCTACCTTAGCTGTGGAAAGGATCTGTTGAGCCCTCTGCTCTATAAAACGAGCGAACTGAGCTGAATTCGCTCCAGCCTGAAGAGCAGGGGCTCCGGTTGGAGCGCTAGCACTCAAGAGTTGTGTTAGGGTTGGTTGGGAGATAAGAGCGTGGTCTTGTTTGAGTGCGGTCATAGGATTGGTTTAAGGCTTGGATTTTAGACTGGCTTCTATGAATCCGTCAAGGTCTCCGTTGAGGACTTTGTCCACTTGGCTGGTTTCGTAATCGGTGCGGTGGTCTTTAACCATTTGATAGGGCTGGAGAACATAGGAGCGGATTTGGTTGCCCCAGGAGTGCTGCACGTGGTCGCCGCGGATTTCTTGGATGGTGTCGAGGTGGTTTTGTTCCTGCAGGGCGAGGAGTTTGGTCTTCAGAGTTTTAAGGGCGTTTTCGCGGTTTTGAACCTGGCTGCGCTCGGTTTGGCAGGCTACGGAAAGGCCGCTGGGGATGTGCGTGACGCGGGCGGCCGTGCTGGTTTTGTTCACGTTTTGTCCTCCGGCGCCGCCGGCACGGAAAAAGTCCCACTCTAAATCGTCGTCACGAATTTCCAGCTCCACCTCCTCCATTTCGGGCACCACTTCCACCATGGCAAAAGACGTTTCGCGGCTTTGCTTGGCGTTGAACGGCGAGAGGCGCACCAGGCGGTGCACACCGTGTTCGTGTTTTAAGTAACCGTAGGCGTAGGCTCCTTCCACCCGGAAGGAGGCGGATTTTATGCCCGCTTCTTCGGCGGGGGACAGATCCAGTTGAGTGGTTTTCCAGCCGCGGTTTTCACAAAAACGCAGGTACATGCGCATCAGCATTTCGGCAAAATCCTGGGCGTCCACGCCGCCGGTTCCAGCGTGGAAGGTGAGTATCGCGTCTTTGGCGTCGTAGGGGCCGCTGAGGTAGAGCTCGATGCTGAGGCGGCTATGGAGTTTTTCGGCTTCTTGCGTATCGGCGGCGATTTGTTTGGCGCTGTCCGCATCTGCAGCATCGATCATTTCGTTGAGGTCGAGGAGGTTTGCGGTGTCGTGCTCGAGTTTTTCCCAAGATTCAATAATATCGCGGATGAAGCCGGCCTCTTTGGAGATGCGCTGCGCGCGTGCTTGGTCGTTCCAAAAATCCTGCGCGGACATGTCTTTTTCAAGATCCGCGAGTTTGGACTTTTTGGCGGGTAGCGCCAAGTGTTCGAGGGATTTCTTCACCTCGTCTTGGAGCAGGAGCAGCCGATCTTTGATTTCTTGCATCACGAGGCCTAGAATACCCTGCGATATGTCTACCGCAAAGAAAATCCTCAGCAACACCGCCGTTCAGGTGTTTGGCCGCGCCATTATGGCCGTGCTCAGCATTGTGATTTTAAAAATCATTGCGCATTTTTTGAGTGTGGAGGGTTATGGAATGTACACGGCGGTTTACGAGTTTTTGGCTTTCTTTGGGATTGCCGCGGACCTCGGACTCTTCACCATTGCGGTGCGGGAAATGAGCAAGGGTGAACGAGACAAGACCTTTATTGCGAACAATATTTTGGGGATGCGGATGACGATGGGGGCCATAATGATGGCGCTGGCGAGCGTGGCGGCTTTTGTGATTCCCGCGTACCAAGGAACCTACATTCCCATGGGCGTGGCGATTGCGTCTATTTCTGTGTTTTTGGCCATTATGCACGGCACGGTTTCCAGCGTGCTGCAGGTGGAGCTGAAGATGCAGCACTCCACGTGGGGTCTGGTGCTGGGGAAACTATTTTCGCTGGCGTGGATGGTTGGTGTGATCTTTTACTTTTTCCAAGACGAACCTTCGCAGGAGGCGTTCAATCAGCTGATGGTCGCTGGGGTGGTGGGGAATTTGATCTCATTTTTGTACACTTTTTACTTTGCACTCAAGGTGCAAAAAATTCGTCCGCAGTTCACTAAGCAGTATTGGAAAGAAATTGCTATTACGGCGGCGCCGTATGGAACCGCGCTTATTCTCAACATGGTGTATTTCCGCGTGAGCAGTTTGATGCTGCTCTTTATTGATGGGCCCAAAGAGCTGGGGTACCTGGGGCCCGCCATGCGGATTTTGGAGATTTTGAACGTGATCCCCGTGTATTTTATGAACAGTGTTTTGCCGGTGCTTTCGCGCGCCGTGCGGGAGGGGAGCTCGCAGGTGGAACGGATTGTGCAGCTGTCCTTCAACTTTTTGTTCATGACGGCGCTGCCCATGTCCGTGGGGCTGTATTTGCTGGCGTACCCCATTATTTTCCTCATCACACAACCGGAGTTTTTGAGCGATTTGCCTAACGGCGTTTATGGCTCCGATTACGCCCTGCGAATTTTGGTGCTGGCGATGTTCTTTTCTTTCCTCAACAGCACCTTCAACTACTCGCTGATTTCGCTCGGCAAACAAAATCATTTGCTGTGGATCAACGGAAGCGCGGCCGTGCTCAACATTGCTGTGAATTCTTTCCTGATTCCGGCCTACGGGTTCCGCGGGGCGTGCTGGACCAGCGTGGGCGTGGAACTCTTTATTCTGATTCTTTCGTACAGTGTGGCGCGGCGCCATATCCGTTACCGTTTTGACTTGTGGGCGCTATTTAAGACCGCGTTGGCCGGGCTGCTCATGGGCGCCGCGGTTTACTATCTAAAAGACCCCACCTATAAGTTATGGGGGCTCCAGAATTTGAATGTGATTGTGTTGGCGGGCGGCGGGGCGGTTCTGTACGCCGGGCTACTGTATATATTTAGAGCGATTCCTGAAGAATTCCGTTCCAAAGTATGAGCCTGGACTTGGGGGGCGGTTTTCGCTAAAGTGCTCCTGTAAACAAAACTCGAGGGAAGAAGACTCGTTTAATTGTACCTAGATGAACAAACTTGATAAATTGTCGGAATGGCTTAGAGATGCGGTGCAGGGCGGGAGCAAGGCTCCGCTGGTTTCGCAGACCGAGCAAAAAAAACAGCACGCCGCCCAACCGGAGGCGATAAAAAAGACGCGGGGGCCGGCCATTCATCCTAAAACGCTGCGGGCTATTCCTATTGGAGGACTGGAGGAGGTGGGAAAGAACGCCATGATTTTTGAGTATGAGAACGACATTGTGGTGATTGATATGGGGTTCCAGTTCCCGGAAGATGAACTCTTTGGGGTGGACTATATTATTCCGGATATTCAGTACCTCGTGCAGCGCAAGGAGCGCATCCGGGGGATTTTGATTACGCACGGACACTTGGACCACATTGGCGCGCTTCCTTATGTACTGCCGGATTTGGGGTTCCCAACGGTGTATGGATCGCCGCTCACGCTGGGCCTCGTGCAAAAGCAGCTCGAGGAACACAAGCTGGTGAAGCACACGCGCTTTAAGGTAGTGGACAATAAACAGACGTATCAGCTCGGGGCGATGCAGGCGGAATTTTTCCGGGTGAATCACTCGATTCCGGATGCGATGGGAATTTATTTACGCAGCCCGGCTGGAAATATTATTCACACGGGAGACTTTAAGTTTGATTTCACACCCGCCGATGGACTTGATGCCGACATTAAGAAATTGGGCGAAATTGGGAAACGCGGAGTGAATATTTTGTTTTCGGACAGCACGGGGGCTCTTAAGCCGGGGCACACGCTTTCGGAAAGAATGGTGGCGGAGAGCCTGGAGTACGCGATCATGAACGCCAAAGGGCGCATTGTGATTGCCTCTTTTGCTTCCTTGATCGGACGCATCCAACAGATTCTACAGTTTGCTCAAAAGTATGGGCGAAAGGTGTTCCTCTCTGGGGGAAGTCTGGAGGCCAACTTTGAAATCGCGAAAAAACTTGGGTTTTTAAAATTTCCGGCCGAACTGGTGCACAGCATTCGTGAGGTGAACAAATACGACGAGCGAAATGTGCTTATTTTGAGTACAGGGGGGCAGGGAGAGCCGATGGCGGCGCTGAGCCGCATGGCTACGAACGCTCACGCACAGGTGAAGATTCACGAGGGTGATACGGTGGTGATGTCTTCATCGCCGATTCCGGGGAATGAACGGCAGGTGCAATTTTTGGTGGACTGTCTGGCCCGCATGGGAGCGAAAGTGATCCACAACCAACTGGCCGACGTGCACGCGTCCGGGCACGGGCAGCAGGAGGATTTGAAGCTTATGATGAGCCTGGCGCGGCCGGAGCACTTGGTGCCGGTGCACGGGAACTTTTATATGCGCCGCGCGCACGGGGACTTGGTGCCGGATGTGGGAATCCCTTTAGAGAATGCGCACATGCTGGACAACGGGCACGTGATTGAGTTGAAGGATGGAAAGGTGGCGATGAAGAAAGAAGATATTAAAGTGAGGTACGTTGTGGTGGACGGGCTAGGAACGGGAGATTTGGGGTCACAGGTGCTGAAGGAGCGTGAAACCATGGCCCAGAACGGTCTGGTGAGCGTTACGATTAAGATGAGTCACGGAAAAGTGATGGGTGCGCCTTTTATACAACTCCGTGGATTTTTGGCCGGAAAGGACATGGAAAAGAACATGAAAGAAATGGATAAAAAGGTGCGAGACAGCATTTTAAAACTGCAGAAACGGAATGGGAAACCCAGCGTGCACGACTACGAAAATGTGATTCGCAGCGATTTAGCGGGTTACGTTGTGCAAAAGTTCAATAAACGGCCCCTGATCCTACCTGTTGTGGTGTTTATGTAGGACGGTGCAAAACCTTTGTGCAATTGTGCATAAGTGGTGCAAACGGGCTTTTTGCGATGTGCACAATGCGGTGTGCATAAAGGGTGCTTTTGGCTTGTGAGTTTTGAATTTTTGTTTTGAAGTTTGTCAGTTTTCGAAGGGGCTTTGCAGAGGTTTTGAACTTTTTTGCACGGTTTTACACGAGTTATGCACAGGTTTTCCATTTAACAGATCTAAGTTTTGCACAATTGACGGATTTGAATCTATAGAGATTGTCTACTTTAGACAGAAAAAGTGGTGAAAATACATTAAAAGTGGGGGGCAAGGCAAGGCCTTACTATTAATAACTACTGTTTTATATAATTAATCATTAATTAGAAAATTGCTTATAGACACATGAAAAGAAATTTGGTTTTATGGATGGGATTTCCCAACTCTTATGAAACTTTCTTGCTCTCAAGCCGACCTCGCTCTGGCTCTTTCTCTGGTGAACCGTGCGGTGAGTCCCAACAATACTTTGCCCGTACTGAATAATATTTTGGTGAAAGCGGAAGGAAAACGATTGTTTTTATGTGCGACCAATCTGGAAATTGCGATCAGTGCGTCTTTTGATGCGGATGTGCAAAACGAAGGAACGCTCACAGTTCCGGCAAAGGTTATGAGCAGTTATGTGAGTCTACTTCAGGAAACAAATGTGGAATTGGCGGTTTTGAATGGTAATACCATGGCGGTGAAGACAGCTGGATCTGAAAGTAAGATGAAAGGAATTTCCAGTGAGGAGTTTCCTCTTTTGCCTAAACTAGACAATCCCACGGTATTTACTTTGCCGGTGGAAGAACTCAAGGCTGCTATTGAACAAGTGGTGTTTGCTGCGTCTACCAATATTTCACGGCCGGTTTTAACAGGTCTGTATTGGAAGATTGATGGGAAGACTTTGAAGCTTGTGGCCACCGACAGTTACCGATTGGGAGAGAAGACGGTGGAACTCACGGAAGCGGCCGCTGGCGACGTTTCGTTTATTGTGCCCGCTAAGACTGCGCAGGAACTTTCTAAGATTTTGGAAAGTGCTAAGGAAAAGACTTTTGAGGTGCGAATAGGTAAGGGGCAGATTTTATTTAAGGTGGGGGGAGTGGAGCTGATGAGTAGGCTTATTGAAGGGAATTTCCCGGATTACGAAAAGATTTTACCTAAGGAAATTAAGACCACCTTGGCGATTTCGAACGAAGCTTTCACCCTGGCGCTCAAAAAGCTGAGCGTGATTGTGCGAGAAAATAACAACAATGTGAAGGTGCGGAGTGAAAAGGATAAACTGCTGATTTTTAGCGACGAAACTCAGGTTGGACAGGGGGCTTGTGAGGTTCAGGCCATTGGAAACACCAGCGGCGAAATCATTGAAACGGCGCTCAATGTGCAATACCTGCTGGACGTGCTCTCACACCTGAAAGACCCCGATGTGCATTTTGGCTTGAACGACGGACTTTCTCCTGTTATGGTAACGCCGGCCCAAGCGAGCGGGTATTTGCATATAATTATGCCGCTCAAAATTTAGGTGCCCAGGCGAACCCGAAGGGTTTGCTAACAAGAAGGTGGCGAAAGCCACATCATAACTTTTTAGAGTCTCGTGAAAGATTGTAAACATTTAATCAAACTCTTCCCTGCAGGACAAAACCTGAAGGTGATTGAGCAGTTCGATCAACAAGGCTATAGCTCACTTTCAGGCAGCGGGAATTATTCGTCCAAGGCTTTTTTGATTGCCGACTTGCTCCGGGAGATTAAGGATTTGAAAAAAGTGCTGTGGATTTGCAGCGATCAGGTACACAAGGAAAACATTACTCGATCGCTTTCGCTGTGGGCGGATGCGCCGGTTTATGATTTTAATGTGGAAGAAAACCTGATGCGAGACCGAGCTTTGGAACGAAAAAACAAGGTACGGACCATGGAATTGGTTTCACTCGTTTTGCAAAAAAGTGTGACTCGGTTTTTCACTATCATGTACAAGGATTTGTTTTTGAATTACCCCAGTGCGGTGGAAATCGAAAAGAGGATTTTGAAGGTGGCCCAAAGAGACAGTATAGACAGTGTGTCGTTTTTTGAGTCGCTCATCACCCTGGGTTACGAGGTTTCGGACGATGCGTTTGTGGAGAAGGGCGAGTACTTCCGCCAGGGAGACCTGCTCACGATTTGGCCGGTGAACAGCGAGGCGCCGATTCGCATGGAACTGGCTTTTGACGACATTGAGCGGATTGCGATTTTTGATCAAACGACGAAGGAGGACGTGAGCGAACTCAAGGAAATTGAAATCTATCCGATTGCTGTGCCCGAGGGCGGGGTGAATTTATTGAGTTATTTTGGAAAGGGAACCTTGGTGCTGGATGACGAGGTGGAGTTCCCCGACGACGAAACCGAAAAGTTTGAGGCGGTGATGGCGGCAAGGAATCCGGAGTCGCGGTACATCGAGTTCCGCTCGTTTATGGAGGAGACGCCGTACCACCACCATTTGCATTATTTGTCCGTGCTCAAGTACTACAACCCGCTGGATTTTATTGCGGATTTGAAGGAAAAAATGAGTCAGGATTGGACGGTGTTTTTGTTCACCAAGCATCCGGAGCTGTATCACAATTTATTTGAAGACAAGGGAATTGCTTACAGCGATTACAGCAAAGGTGAGTACCGGGGTGGGGCGGAGGTGGTGATTTTCCCGATTGGAGTGGACGATGTTTTCCCGGAAGGTTTTCAGAATCCGGCGCTAAAATTGACGCTTATCACGGACCGAAATGTGGGGAATTTTGTGGAGACGGAAAAGAAGGCGCCGGAGCGGCAGAAGGTGTACATGGACTTTTTGACGGGACTTAAGACGGGCGACTTTGTGGTGCACAGCGACCACGGAATTGGGATCTTTTTGGGACTCGACAAGCGCACCATCGACGGGGTGACGCGTGAATATTTGAAAATTGGATACGCGGAAAACGACAAACTTTTTGTGCCGATTGACCAGGCGGACAAGGTTTCTAAATTCATTGGATCAGGGGATAGGCCGCCGAAATTGACGCGGCTCGGAAGCGCCGAATGGACCACGGTGCAAAACCGGGTTCGCAAGGAAACGGAGAAAATTGCTCAGGAACTTTTGGAACTTTATGCGGAACGCGAAAGCGCGCGCGGGTTTATGTTTGAAGCGGATACAGCGCGCATGCTGCAGTTCGAAAAGAATTTTGAATACGAAGAAACGCCGGGTCAAACCCGCGCTATTTTGGACGTGAAGCGCGACCTCGAAGGCAAGAAGCCGATGGACCGACTGGTGTGTGGAGATGTGGGATTTGGAAAGACCGAAGTGGCGATGCGCGCGGCCTTTAAAGCCGTGGAAGGGAAGAAGCAAGTGGCGGTGCTCGCGCCGATCACGATTCTGGTGGACCAGCATTACAAAAACTTTAAAAAGCGTATGGAAGGATTCGATGTGCGCATTGAAATGCTCAGCCGTTTCCGCAGCCCAGCCGAGCAAAAAAAGATTCTGCGTGCGCTCGAAAAAGGTGAGATCGATATTATTATTGGAACGCACCGACTTTTGCAGGAAGATATTAAATTCAAGGACCTTGGCCTGGTGGTGATTGATGAAGAACAACGTTTTGGAGTGAAGCAAAAAGAGGCGCTCAAGAACCTGCGCAAGGAAGTGCATATTCTCACGATGACCGCGACGCCAATACCCAGAACGCTCAATATTTCGCTGCATGGACTTCGAGACATTTCTACCATCACCACGCCGCCGCCCGGACGTTTGCCGATTGTGACCGAGGTGCGCCGCTTTTCGCTGGGGCTGATTAAGAGCGTGGTTGAAAAAGAAATTGAACGCGGCGGACAAATTTACTTTTTGCACAATCGTGTGCAGACCATTGATGACATGGCCGCAAAACTCAAATCCTTGCTACCTAAGGCGCGCGTAGTGGTGACACACGGGAAGTTGAGGCCCGACGACTTGGAGGCCCGCATTTTGGCCTTTAAAAACGCTGAATATGACATTCTCGTTTCTTCGACAATTATTGAAAATGGAATCGACTTACCAAATGCGAATACTTTGATTGTGAACAGTGCGGAACGGTTTGGACTCGCGCAGCTTTACCAGTTACGTGGACGAGTTGGACGAAGTCGTAAGCAGGCCTATGCGTACTTTTTGTACCATATGAAGCGCTTGCCGCTGGATGCCAAAAAGCGTCTGCGGGCGATTGTGGAGGCGAACGAACTCGGGGCGGGATTCCAAATTGCGATGAAGGATTTGGAGATTCGCGGCGCCGGAGATATTTTGGGCGCGAACCAAAGCGGCGCCATTCAAGTGGTGGGAGTTTCGCATTTTATTCGTATGCTGAACCAAGCCGTGGACGACTTGAAGAAAGGCCGAAAAGTGACCGACGAGCACACCGTGCCGGAAGTGACCATTGAAATTCCGCTGCCCGCGTACGTGCCCGACGAATATATTATTTCATCCAAAGAAAAGATTTCCGTGTACCAAAAACTCGCGAGCGCCGACACGCTGGAGTACCTCACGGAACTCCGCATGCAGCTCACGGAAGACTACGGACGCATGCCGGAAGAAGTGGCGAATTTGTTCCGCGTTTTGGAAATCAAGATGCTAGGAAAGAAGGCTCGCATCATCAACGTGAAGGCGGAAAATGTTCACGGTAGTGACGATCGCCAGATTGTTTTACACATGTCTAGTCACGTTAGACCCGAAAATATTATGTCGCTACTCGACGAGAATTCTAAGTGGATTATTTCCGGAACCAAGCTAAAAATCAAGATTAAGGAGCTGGGAACGAACTGGGTGGAAGAACTTAAAAAGAGCCTCGCGGCGCTTGGCAAGAAACTCAAGAATGCGCCGGGGAGTGAGGTGGAGAAGGACTAAGCCGTGGGCTGCGCCAGTTGATTCAGGCTGTACAGCGAGCTCTGAAGTCGTGCTATTTGCTCGGCGTTGAGGCCCAGGGTTTTAGCGTTGCCAAGTGCGGTTGAGATGTCCATGGTTGTACCGGCGATGTCACGGAAAATCGGCTCACTTTTGGCTACGGCGGCCTCTGCTTTAACCGTAGCACCCTCGGTGTTTCTTACACCGTATTCTGCTTGGTCAAGCGCTTTATGCGCCGTGTGCGCAGTGTGTTCTGCACGGTGAACTAAATGATATTTGCCATTTACGGCCTGTGCTTTTGCCAGAAGGCCCTCGGTGATTTCGGCCGCCTCGACTCCGTAGGCAGCCAAGCGAGGGAATTGCTGGAGTACTGGATTGATGGCCATGGCGAAGGTTTCAAGGCCGCGGACCGCGCCGGTTACGCGTGCAAGGCCAGCCATTTTACCGCCCACGGCACTCAAGCTCTTTACCTTAAGGAGAGCGCCCACCCCGCCTCCAATCCCGAGTCCTGCCACCATCTCTGAAGTCATACGAATAACCAAAAGTTGCATCTCCAGAGGAGTCATAGTATTTGCACCGTGTTCCACCAGCTGCTTACCCATTTTGTAGGTATCTGGTTTTAGAAGATACGGCATCACATGGATTACGTGCCCGATGGCATCTATGGGGTGCCGGAAGAAGTCCAAAGTGGCGCCGACCGCAGAGTCGACACCCCCACACGTTGCGAGTAAGTACTGTTGATTGGGGCTGAGCTGATTTACGGGTGTCCCCATGTAAACCTGCGCCGCTCCTTCGAGTGAATAAATTTGCTTGAACCCCTCCACCGAGAGGAGATCTTTCACCATTGGCTTGTCCTGCGCGCCATGGATAAGGAAGTTGAGCATGAGGGACATTTCTTCGTCGGTCATCATCACCTCGGCGCTTGCTTCCGGATGCGCAATCATCTCTTTGTGAGCAGGATTGAATAGAACATTGCCCATCACTTGATTTAGAAGAGAATGAACGTCGAGAGCGTCTTTGAATGTGGAAAGGAACAGGCTCTTTGCCCTTCCCGGATCCACACTTGCTTGAGCTTGAACCCTTTTAAGGGCGGCGACGATGGTGGCGCCCACATCTGCTATTTGCATGCCCGTCAAATTATAAAACTCCGTTCGGGCAGCGCCGTAAGCTCGTGAATTTTTAATATCTTCAAGCTCTGTGAGCAGTGTTTTGTTTTCCTGCTCATATCCCACCAATTTTTCGACATTGGGCTTTTGTCCCAAGGTCTCACCAATCGCCACCAAGGTGTCTGAAAGGCGATCTGGGTTGAACGTGGATTCGGGTAAAGTGGCCTGGTAAGTCTCCTGTACTTTTTGTTCCAAGCGCATTTCTTTACCGGCGGCGGAGCTTAGCTCGGTTCGCATCTCAAGCAACTGTGTACTTGCGAGGTAGGCCACGGCATCGATCTGTCCTCTTGCCGATTCACCCTCTCCAGCGGTGAGGAGATCGAACTGAAAAGCGAGATTTTCGAGTAGGGCTTCTGGGGTATCCTCATTGTTACGCTGCACGTCCAAGAAGTTTTCCTTCACCCCTTCATAAATGCCCATTTGCTTGTAGCTCCCAATGGCTCCACGGATGGCCCTTTCAGACTCCACGATTTCTATCTTACGGCTCACCGAAAGATCCATTTCAGCTTTATTGACTCGGCCTTCTGCCGACGTCATTGCGTCGCTCACCGTTCTAGGTTTTTCAGGTGCCATTATAAAGACTCAAGAATATTTTCAGGATTTTCTTTGGCGGAACTTGAGGCCTCCCACTTTTTAAGAAAGCGGGGAAGCTCTACATGTTTGAAGTTTTCAAGGGCCTTTAAATGATCGGCATCGATTGTAGCTAAATGAGAAGCTTCCTCCTCACGGATTTCCTTTACACTTTGAGCTTCTTTGCCAAGTATGCCTTTAAGGCGCTCAAGACCCGTCTCATTCAATTCCCCCAGAGTGCTTAGCCAGTACCACTGTTCTTCAGGGCTGTCTTTAAGCGCTTCGGAGCTTTCGATCAAGTGACGAAGGTCTTCTTGTAGAGAGGTCATGCGGCAGAAATATTAAGGATATGTTCGAGAACCGCCACCAGTGTTTCTGGATCTGACGTTTTAAAAAGGCGTTCATTGAAGGTTCTCTGGTCGGGGCTGGCGCTTGTGGAGCTGGAGGGGCTGTTCAAAAGTGCATACAGGGCCAAGGCGGCGTTTTGCTCTACGTTGTGTGAGCCCGCTTCCATGGCTGCACTAACAAGCGCACCCTTTTCTAGTGAGGCCAGACGGCGTTTAGTCGAAGCGTCGACGTCAAGCATATCAAATAAACGATCTTGTACAGAAGGATCCTTTGGACTCGCAATCCACTTGTCGAAACACACAAAAAGCTTTTGGGTAGCCTCCACTTTACCTTGGGCCATCGCACGAGTTATTAAGTCGGCGCAATACCAGTGAGCGGGGTGGTATTTGTCCCTGGCTTGTTCTAAAAGAGCCTGCTTACTTTCCAGGGCAAGAAACATGATTTCACCGCGCGCGTCCATTTTTGCGCCCGCAGGTAGAGCCTCTGTGGCGGCGACTTGATCTAGGCCCTTTTTTGTCATAGCTATTTTTAAATCTTTAAATTGTACCACAAACCTGAAGTCTTGAGAAGGGACTTGAGGGGGAGCCCGGTCTGAGTTATACTTACCCAGCTCTTTGAAAACGTGGGGATGTACAGGCTTTGACAGAAAGATTTAGAAGTCCGTTGCCTGCTTTCAGGTGGTTGTCTGGTCCCACCTTAACCCGTCCAGACAAACTTAAGTGCTAAAAACACTGAAAACGATGGTGAACTTTCACTCGTTGCACAACTCAAGGCTCTTGTGAGCCCTCGAGAACTTGCACTTGCTTAGTTCCCTCGTTTGAACCGTCATTAAGTACGGTTCCGTTCCTTCACCGACGCCTTGTGGGTGAAACGAGCGTAATATCCGAGGCTTAGGGAAACTCCTGCTAGTGTTCCGGGAGCGTACCGAAACTTTGAAGACTCGACTGCAGCGCTTTTGTCCGCTTTTTATACTGCAGCCGTAAACAAAGCGAACTATGAAAGTAAACGGTTTCGCACTTCCTTTTTGGACGCGGGTTCGATTCCCGCCATCTCCACCATTTTTAATAAACCTCATCGTGGGCTCCAACATCTACAGGAATAATGAGGTCTTTTTTGACGATGAAGTCTAAAACCACTCGGTAGCTGATGTTGATGGAAACGGACTGGAGCTTTTTCAAAACGCCTTTGAGCTTATGTAATCTTAAAGAGGGGTGGGAAGGGTTTAGCGACAAAAGTTTCAAAGTTTTGGCATATTGCTCTTTAAGCTCAGGGTGTTTTTTTAAAAACTTTGCTGCTCGGCGCTCGTAGCTTTCGGTGAAAATCAACTTAGGCATTCGCGATACGGTTTAAGTGATCCTCTACAGAGTCTTCGTGATAGTGGCCGGCAGCGACATCTGCCTCAGACTCGCTCAGGGCTACCGCGAGTTCGCATTCGCGCAGGCGGCTGTATTCTTGGTTGGACAGGACCACATAGGTGTTTTTGCCGTGCACGGTGATGATGGCCTCCAAACCTTGAGTCACAATGGGTTCAAGTGCGGAAACGCCGCCCAATTTCAGATCGTTCGCGGTAATAATATTATTCATAGTGCTTTAAATAGTGCTATCGTTAGTATTCTAGCACGGTGTTTGTTTTGGAACAATCTCAAAATAAGTAAATGAGTCGGAAGGTGCGTGGAAAGTTTAGAGCCAGCTGGCATTGACCTGCGGCCGACTTTGTTTTATAGTAGGCGCACTTTCACTGAATAGGTATGCCTCAATTAGAAGTCGCTCACTACAGATCGTGCGCAGTAGCAAAACCGGCGGAAGAGCTTAAAACCGTTCTTACTGGTGTAACCGTAGAGGACGGAGAAATAGACCGTTTGAGAGATGAAGTTATTGCTGCCTTTGACGGTCCTGTGGATGAATCGCCCGTGGTTGTATTAGAGCTCCTCGTCGCTTCACGCATTCTGCGGGTTTATAATCGAGAGGTTGAAGACGCGGTTATAAGGCATACCGGAAGAATACCTGAATTTTTAACGTCGTGGATTATACCTGAATCGACTGCCCTTGATGGGGCTATTGTCCGATCGGTAGGAGCGTGGAAAGTTAGCCGATAGTTTGATCTCCACCAGGCTAACCAAGTCGTGATCGTGGATGGTCAGGGGTGGATCTTGCGAGTGAACGCACACGCTCCCGTACGGCTTCACTCAAGTGACCTAAGTGAGGGGAATCTCGCAGAACGGCATTTGCTATATCACGGCCAGCGAATGGCCTGTAGGCATTGCCCAATCTGTCAGCGTAACTGTGGACGCTTCTAGCCAGGTGACCTGACGAACTCCCAACGACTCGACCAATAGCCGCATCAATCTGAGCACGCGTAGCATCAGTGGTTCTTTGTCTGTGTGCCGTAAATCCGTCATCAAGGCGTGGCCTATGGACGTTTTGAATCATGAGTCGAATGACGAAATTTACCACCTCGCCAACAAGTTCTTGCTCGACCTCACCCGCATCTGCACGTTCTTGTGCGTTGGCAACCATTGCCTCGAGCCTTGGGTCTCCATTTTGTGGCACCCGATTGTCAAAATGGCTGAACAAAAGGTCTGCAAGTGAGTCGTTGTCTTGTCTGTCCATGATTCGTCCAAGCAGACCCATGAGGGAGCCTAGCTTGTGGTTGCGATTGACGCTGGTGTTTATTGAAGAGGGTTGATGCATGTCGGGTGAATTAATTGACAAGAGTGCATATTAGTGCAAAACGCATAAATCGTCAATGGAGTGCGGCAAATTGATGGAAGCAGCTTGCCATTAACAGATTAAATGTGCTAATATTTAACTGTCATCTTTTTTCGACGACATGTTGAATTTAATCCAATCTTTAGGGGCAAGTCCAAAAGAGGCTAAAGTTTTTCTCACCTTGTTGGAGCTTGGCGCTCAGCCTGTGGGGACTCTTGCGAAACAGCTTGGGCTAGCTCGTTCGTCCACGTACTCTATCCTGGAACGGTTGGAGGCACTTGGCCTTGTTGAACCTTTTGAACGCAACAAAATTAAGTACGTGAAATGTATTTTGGTGGAATCCATCCAAGATCTTATTCATGCAAAGGAAAGAAGAATTAAGCAGATCAAGGGGCTTTATGAAGACAAGCTGCCAGAGCTGCAAAAGTTGGAGCATCGCCTTAGTATCACGCCAAAAATAAAACATTTTGAAGGGAAGGAAGCAGTGATGCGTATCTACGAGGAAGTGCTCAAAGCGAAGTCTTTTGACGCAATTTTTAATCCTCAAGTGGTCAAGCAGCACATGCTGGAATATCACTACGCAATCCCCATGTTGGCAGATCAAAAGACAGTTCATTTGCGAGAACTGCTCGTCGCAGGAACTGAGGCGAGAGAGTATAAGGCTAAATTTGAAAGACCGAATCACGAAATCCGCATTCTGCCTGAAGGTGTGGAGATAAACGCGGACACAATTATCACTGACAACGAAATTTATATGGTGGGATATTCTGAAAAGGAGGTTTCTGCCACAGAAATTAGGAATCCAATTTTGGCTCAGGCGCAAAAAGTGCTTTTTGAGGGGTGGTGGGGGAGATTGTCGTGAAAATAAGTCGGCAGACCCTCTCCACCATTGCATTTAAAACGGATTTTGCTAAAGTGCTGACATAAATAATCCTTATGTTATGAAAACGCACCTCACTGTTCCTGGCCATGGAGAAGGAGATGACCTTCAGCAAGATTTTGTACACGTGGGCGCTGGGCGCAACGAGCAGGTTTTGACGCTTTCCGAATACGCAGAGGTATCTTCATTGGCTGTCCATAATGCAGAACAGATTTTTGAGATGATGCCTGATGCAGACGAAGAAACCATTGGAGACTGATTAAAGCTTATGAACGAATCCTGTTTAGAGGAGATCCCTGAGGTGAGCACCATCATTTGTGCCCCACTCGTTTTTCCTGTGTGCGCGGACTTTGAGGAAGAGTTTTTAGGGGCTATTCGCCGTCCGTGGCTAGACATTGTTCCAGTCACAAATGTTTCGGTCCATGTATTGCTTGAGATAAGAGGCGTGCTGGGCGTAGTTACGAGGATTGTCCCGAAAGTGTATGTTAACAGGATTGGGACGGTTAAGAGTGGCGTGATACAAGACGATGTTCTTGGGGGATGCATCGCAGCTCCGTGCGGAAGAAATGAGGATTTTAGCGAGAAAAACTTTGTTTTAGCTAGAAGTGTTGGTGAGACACGGCTGGGCGCTGATGATTATCTCGATTCGTGGCTGCTAAGCCAGGGAATCACTTCTAATGAAGGCACGCTTGCAAAAATGGAGTTCCGCGCCAAGCCATGGGTTGAGTCGTGGAAAGCGATCAGTCGTTTGGGGCGAGCTTCGAGTAGCCAAGGTCAAGTTTTTGCTGTATAAACTCCGCATGTCTACTAGTGAAACCATTCTCAGTTTTGATAACGTCTCGTTTGAATTCGAGCACAAGAAGCCGATTTTGGACAGTGTGAGTTTTTCTGTGCGGCGCGATACCAAGATCACGATCATGGGGCAAAATGGAGCTGGGAAGAGCACGATTTTGAAACTGATCAGCGGGGAGCTGAAGGCAAAAGAAGGGGCGGTGAATAAAATTCCCAAGTTGACCATTGCAACGGCTTACCAGGTGATTCGGCCGGAGGACCGCGAGCTCACCATTCGCGAGTTTTTCCAGAAAAATTTCAAAGAAAAAGTTTACGACATCGACAGGCGCATCGACGAGGTTTTGGCGGTGGTGAATTTGCTTGCGCCGCACGACCGACTTGTGAAGAGCTTTTCTGGTGGGCAGCAAGCGCGACTTTTGCTCGCGTCGGCGCTGATTCAGGATGCGGACCTTTTGCTTTTGGATGAGCCGACGAACAATTTGGACAAAGAAGGAATTGGACATTTGACGGCGTTTTTGGTGATGTATGAAAAGACCTGCATGGTGATTTCCCACGACGCGGACTTTTTGAATTCGTTCACGGAGGGGGTGCTGTATTTGGATACCTTCACGCACAAAGTGGAGCAATATGTGGGAAATTATTTTGATGCGGTGGATGAAATTGCGCGTCGAATTGAAAAAGAAAACATGAAAAATGCGCAGCTGGCGAAGGCGATTATTAAGAACAAAGAGCAGGCGAACGTGTTTGCGCACAAGGGAGGAAAACTTCGTCTGGTGGCGCGCAAAATGCGTGACAAGGCGGAGGAAATGGAAGAGGCCAAAGTGGACGTGCGACGTGAAGACAAAACGATTCGACCGTTTGAAATTCCTGCTCAGGAGGATCTCAGTGGGGAACTGCTCAAGCTTTCAGAGGTTTCCGTGATTCGTCATCACCACGCGACCATGCGAAAAGTGGAGGTGTCACTCCGAAAAAATCAGCATCTGCTTTTGACCGGGCCGAATGGAATTGGGAAGAGCACGCTACTCGAAACACTGGCATCCGGGAAAGCGAAGGGCGCCGTGATCGCACCGGGGGTGCGCGTGGGCTATTACCGTCAGGATTTTTCGACTTTGAATTTTGAACACACGGTGCGCGAGTCACTGATGGAGGCACTCGAATCGTCGCAAAGTGAGGAGCAAGAGAAAGGAGATCGCCCAGCAGAGGAAGAAATGCGCATGGTGGCTGCGGGATTTTTGATCACCAAAGAACTCATCAATTCGAAAATTGGCACCCTGTCCGAAGGGCAGAAAGGACTCGTTTCTTTTGCGCGACTCGTTTTGCAAAAGCCGGGCTTGCTGATTTTGGATGAGCCCACGAACCACATCAATTTCCGCCACTTGCCGGTGATTGCTCAGGCTTTGGACGCCTACGAAGGCGCTATGATTTTGGTTTCGCACGTGCCGGAATTTGTGGACCAAATCCACATTGATATGGAGCTGAATTTGGACAAGTAGTTTATGGCTTTCACGGTTTACATTCTTCGCTGCAAAGATGGTACTTTGTACACGGGTTCCACGAACCATTTGGAAAAACGTGTGCACGCGCACAATCACTTGAAGAGTGCGGCCAAGTACACGCGAGCGAGGCGGCCGGTGGAATTGGTTTACAGCGAAAGCTGCGCCAACTTTGCAGAGGCGCGGAGTCGTGAGGCAGCGATTAAGAGGCTGACTCGTGAAGAGAAGCTTGCGCTAATTACTTCGTGTTCTTTTTAACTACACTACTTATCAACCGGAGCGCCACTTAACTTAAGGGCCACCTCATTTTCTGTGCGTATGGCCCAGGCGAAACTTCTTTGCAAAGGCTTGGAAGCGTCTATTGGCGTGGACGGGAGCTCTGTAAGGGCTTTGGGCTGGGCACGCACCGCTTCTGCCTCATCTCTTAAACGCTTCAAACGAACGTGTTCCAAGAGTTTTTCCGCAAAGGCCTCTGCAGAGGGGGCGAAGTCCGCCTTATCTTGAGGACGCCAATAAAACGGATCGTCCCCTAAACTTGCATCGTAGTCAGAAGGGTACCTGCAAAGAGACTGGTTCCACTCGTAGACAGCTATATCGGAGGGATGTTCTTGCAGCCAGCGCTTAATCATGCCAGGGAGCTTCCTGTCTATTCCTGCTTGAACTTCTTTACTTTCCTTCTGATATCCTATGTGTTTCATAAAACTCGCGCTGAATGCCAAGGCTGCAAACACGAGAAGTGAGGTGCTTTGGACTCCGGCGATTTCCTCAGGTAGGCGCTGGTCTTTGGCGAACATAGCAGTCACTCCCATGGCGAGTATAGGAATCATTCCCGTGGCTAAAGTGACCGAGTTATTTCGTAAGTCTGCCTCATGAGCCTGTGCACGCAAGGCTTGCAGGCCCTCTCTGGGTTCGTGAATATTATCAACGTGTTCAATTTTTAAATCTAGGGAGCGGAAGACGTCGCGGCGGGTTTGAAGTATCGGCACCAGAAGCTCGCTGAGTTCCAGCAAAAGCTCCGTGTAAAGGGAGCGAACCTCCTCGTTACTTAGATATTCCCTAATGGTGGATAGAAAACTGGAAAGGCCGCGGTACCCTCCGCCCACGTTGATTTCGGGGAGGCCGTTGGGAGTGCCCGCCTCTGCAAGTGCGACTCCGATTCGGTCTTTCAGGGCTTTGCATATACCAATCACACGGGCTGGGGGAGGCGTCTCGGGCGCACGTTCGGTCAAGATCCCGAGTGTTTTATATAGCGCTTGGATTTTTTCTCCGGACGAATATTCGCTCATATTTCTTAGGCAAGGCTTGATCCTAACAGAGGAGTGCTGCCCTGTAAACGGCTTAGGAGCGCAGTTTAAGCGTTTTGGTGATGCCCACTTTGTTCACAAAATAGCGGTCGTGGGAAATCAGGATCATGGCGATTTCTTGGTCGAGGAGGAAGCGTTCCAAATCTTCGCGGAGGAAGATGTCGAGGTGGTTTGTGGGCTCGTCCAGCAGAAGCACATCCGGCCTATTGGTGAGCAGGATGGCGAACTCGAGGCGGCGTTGTTGGCCGTAACTCAGGGTTTTTATTTTGCTGTCTACGAGTTCGGCGGGGAACAAAAAGTTGGCGAGCACGCTGCGGCCGGAGGTGTATTCGATTTGAGTCTGATTGCCGAATTCGTCGAGCACGGTTTTGTTTTGATCGAGCTTGGAGAACTGGCCAAGGTAACCAATTTTAAGATTGGCTCGCAGGTTCACGGTGCCGTCATAATCTTTATCGGTGCCGCTGAGGATGCCGAGCAAGGTGCTTTTGCCGGAACCGTTGGAGCCCTCTACAAGGATGCGGTCGCCGTGCTCCACTTTGAGCACCGTGTCCTTTAAAAGTTCCTTGTCGCCAAAGTGTTTAGAGTTGATGCGCACGTTCATCACCATGCCTTCTTGGCCGGTTTTGAGTGGTTTCATTTTCACGCGTGGATCGGGCACGGGGGCAGGCGGCGCCTTTTTTTCCATGCGCTCGAGGGCCTTCTTTTTTTGAGCCACCGTGGCGGTGAATTTGAATTTTGGATGATTGGCGTTTTCGGCAAGCCAGGCTTCGAGCTCGTTCACTTCGCGCATGCTGAAATCGTAGAGTTGCATGCGTTTTTCATAACGCTCGTAGCGCTCTACTAGGAAGCGGTCGTAGGAGCCGCTGTAGACTTCAATGCCGTGCTCAGCGGTGATTTCCCAGATTTGATTCGCCACGGCGTTGATGAAAAAGCGGTCGTGCGACACAAAGGCCACAGAGCCTTTGAATTCATTCACAAAACCTTTGAGCCATTCGATGCTGGTGTGGTCGAGGTGGTTGGTGGGTTCGTCGAGCAGAAGGATGGTGGGTTCCAGCAGCAGAAGTTCCGCAATGGCGATTCGCACGCGTTGCCCTCCGCTCAGACTTTTAAGAGGCTGTTCCAAAATTTCTTGGGGGAGGCTCACGTCTTGCAGCACCATGTCGATTTGGTAGCTCATCCATTCTTCTTCCAATTTGGTCAATAAATAGGCGCCCACGGTTTGTTCTTCATCGGGGAAAAGAATGTCCTGTTTGAGGTAGGCGATGACTTCCTGTGAGCAGTTCACGCTGCCTTGCGCCGGCTCGAGTTCGCCCGTGATGAGTTTGAGGGGGGTCGATTTTCCACATCCGTTTTTACCCACAATGGCCACGCGTTTTTTGGACGCGCCATCGAGCGAGACGCTGATGCCTTCAAAGAGGGGGCCGGAGGCGGTTTCGTAGGAAAGGTCTTTTGTGAGGAGCATTTTTAGAGTTGAAGCCGCGTTACTATAAGGTAAGATTGGCTCATGCTCAAGACCAGCGGTTCTAAAGATCCTGTTAAGGAAGCGAAAAAGGCCGGGCTTTTGTATGTGCATCCGAGCGCGCCGGGCATTGAACGGAAAAAAACGGGGAGGGGCTTTGGGTATACATTGCCGAATGGGAAGGAGCTGAAGGATGTAAAAACGGTCGACCGAATCCGCTCGTTGGGGATTCCGCCGGCGTGGAAAGATGTGTGGATTTGCACGCACGAAAATGGACATTTGCAGGCGACGGGGCGGGACGTGCGGGGGCGGCTGCAGTATTTGTATCATCCAGAGTGGAGGGCGGTGCGCAGCCAAACTAAGTACCATCGTATGCTGACTTTTGCCGAGGTGCTTCCAAAAATTCGACAAAAAACCATGCGCGATTTGGAACAAAAAGGCCTGACTCGGCAGCGAGTGCTGGCGGCGATTGTGCGGATTATGGAAAAAACTTTGATCCGGATTGGGAATGAGGAATACGCCAAGGAAAACGATTCTTTTGGGCTCACGACCATGCGAAGTAGACATGTGAAAGTGGCGGGCGGCGTGGCGAGCTTTCACTTTAAGGGGAAGAGCGGGGTGGTGCACGACGTGGAATTGGATAGTCCTAAATTGGCCAAGATTATTCATCAATGCCAGGAGCTGCCGGGCCAGGAACTGTTTGGATTTTTGGATGAGGAAGGTAGAGCGCATGACCTGGGTTCGCACGACGTGAACCTGTATTTGCAAGAACTGAGTGGCGAAGAGATCACGGCTAAGGATTTTAGAACGTGGTTTGGCAGCGTGCATGCTTTGCAAGAAGTGAGGGCGCTGGAGCCCGGGGTTTCTAAGGCGGCGCGGAAGAAAAATATTGTGCAGGTGGTGGACTGTGTTTCGAGGCAGCTTGGCAACACCAAAGCGGTGTGCAAAAAGTCCTACATTCACCCCGGAATTTTTGAGTGGTATTTGGAAGAAAAGGCTTTTGAGTTTAAGTGTAAGTGTGGCAAGGCGCCCAAGCTTCACGAGGCCGAACATGAGCTGGTGCACTTCCTGCTGGCTAACTCATAAAATTTTGCATAAATTTAGCGATGGCGGGGTGATTTTGCTTGTGCAGAGCTTAAATTAAGGTTAAAGTGGGCGAGACTTTTTCTCGCAAAAAATATGAAAATTGCACTCATTTGTGGCGGACCGTCCATGGAACGCGGCATTTCTCTCAACTCGGCGCGGAGCGTCCTGAATCATTTGGAAGGGGACGGAATTGAAATTGTGCCGGTGTATTTTGATTATAAAAAACGGCCTTACCATTTGCTCACGTCGCAGCTTTATTCCAACACGCCTTCGGACTTTGATTTTAAACTCCGTGAGACGGCAAAATTTTTAAGCCAGACTGCGCTGAAGAACTTGCTAAAAAGTTGTAACATCGCCTTCCCGGTGATGCACGGACAGTTTGGGGAAGACGGCGGAATTCAGCGTTTATTGGAACGTTTTAAGGTGCCGTACGTGGGCGCCGATATTGAGGCCTGCAAGCGTTGGGACAAACATGTGGCCAATGAGTTTATTCGCGAAAATGGATTTTATGCGCCGCCCTGTGCGCTACTCAAAATCAATCAGGACGATCATAGGGAAATTATTGACGCGTTTTTTAAAGAGCACAAAATCAAGCGAGCCGTGGTGAAACCGGCGAGCGGGGGTTCCAGCATTGGAGTGTACTCCGTGGAAACGCCCGCGCAGGCACTGGAAAAAGCCAAGCTCTTGTTTAGCCGCCGCATGGACACTCGCGTTGTGGTGGAACCCTTCAGTACGGGCGTGGAATTCACGGTGATTATTTTGCAGAACCGCTTCAATATGCCGGTGGCCATTTTGCCCACGGAGATCGAAACGGATTACCAGAAAAACCAGATCTTTGATTTTAGGAAAAAATATTTGCCCACGCGGCAAGTGCGTTACCACTGCCCACCGCGTTTTAGCAACGAAGACATTGAGCGTATTCAAGTGCAGGCCGAGCAACTTTTCAAAATCATGGGCATGCGTGACTTTGCCCGCTTCGATGGGTGGCTGATGCCGGATGGGAAAATTTGGTTTTCGGATTTCAATCCCATTAGTGGAATGGAGCAGAACAGCTTTTTGTTTCAGCAGACTGCGCGTATTGGATTCAGTCACCGGGACCTTTTGTATTATGTGGTGAAGCACGCGGCGGACCGTTATGGAATTGCGATGCCGCCCAAGCGCGAGCCTTCGCAGGTTAAACGCAAGCCGGTGAATGTTTTGTTTGGGGGAAATACTTCCGAGCGGCAGGTTTCGGTGATGAGTGGAACCAACGCGTGGCTCAAACTACGGCGCAGTGAAAAGTACGCGCCTCGGCCTTATTTTTTGGATTTGAACGGGGAGGTGTGGGAAGTGCCTTATGCGCTCACGCTCAACCACACGGCGGAGGAAATTTTAGAAAATTGTGAGGGGGCGGAAGATAGCGAAAAACGCCTACGCTTTTTGGAAGAAAAAGTGCGGCTGCGGCTGGCTTTGGAAGTGGGCGATACCAGCGAGCCTTTCTTTATTCCGCGCAAAATGAGTCTGCAGGAATTTATAAAGCAGAGCCGTTTTGTTCTGCTGGGTCTGCATGGCGGGATCGGTGAAGATGGAACTTTGCAGCGCATGCTCACGAAGGCCGGCGTGAAGTTCAACGGGCCCAGCGCAGAGACTTCGGAGATTTGTATGGATAAGGCAGAAACAGGGAAACGCCTCGCGGGCCTGGAGAAATTCGGCATTTTTGTAGCGCCCAAGCACACGGCCCGGGCAACGGAATTTAAGGGCTTTAAAGTCAAGGACTTCGATGAATATTTCGCAAAGCTACAGAAGAAACTCGGCGCAAAAACCGTGATTGTGAAACCGCAGGACGAGGGATGTTCTTCCGGAATTGTGCGGCTCTTTAGCGCTAAAGATTTGCAAAACTATATGCACTTGGTGCTGGCCAATGCCACGCAGATTCCCCCCGGGACTTTCACCAATCAAAGCACGCCCATTGAGATGCCCCTGCAGACCATGGATAAACTTTTGTTCGAACAATTCATTGAAGTGGATACCGTGCGGGTGAAAGGAAACCGGCTCAAATGGAAACGTAAAAAAGGGTGGGTGGAAGTGACGGTGGGCGTGATTCAAGATGAAAATCATCTCTACCACGAGGGCACTTTGCATGCACTGAGCCCGAGTCTCACGGTTGCGGAAGGCGAAGTGCTTTCGGTGGAAGAAAAATTTCAAGGAGGAACCGGCGTGAATATGACGCCTCCGCCCGAAAGCCATGTGAAGCCTGCGGTGCTGGCGCGCGTTAAAAAATCCATTGAAAAAGTGAGTGAGGTGCTGGGCATTGAAGGCTACAGCCGTCTCGACGCGTTCATTCAAATCGACACCGGTGACATTATTTTGATTGAAGTAAATACGCTGCCGGCGCTCACGCCGTCCACGGTTTTGTTTCATCAAGGCTTGGCGGAAAAGAAGCCCGTGTATCCGCTGGAACTTTTGGAGAAAATCGTGGAGAATAAGGGCTATTAGCTACTTTAGTGCCCCTCAAAAATGGAATTCCCTGTACCGCTCAAACAGAAATTTTTAGACAAAGCTGAAAAGCTGCGCGTTTTTCCGCAGGATATTGAAGAGCAGTTTGTGCGGGGCAGTGGGAGCGGGGGGCAAAAAATGAACAAGACGGCGAGCACGGTGTGGCTCAAACATCTGCCCACGGGCATTGAAGTGAAGTGTCAAAATCAGCGTGAACGTGAGGCGAACCGCATGGAGGCCTACCGCATGCTGCTCATGAAAATTGAAGAAAAAATTCTGGGCAAAAAATCAGAGATGGCGCAAAAAATGTTCAAACTCCGTAAGCAAAAAAAGCGTCGCAGTCGCAAAGCCAAAGACAAAATGATGGATGCGAAAACGCAGCGAGGGGAGCTGAAAGAAAATCGTCAAAAACTTAAATTCTAATGTACGATCAAGCTTTCTACCTTACGGGTAAACGTGGCAACAACGCCTTTTCGTATGAAGATCGTGGTGGCGAGCCAACCTTGTACGTGCCGTCTGTGATTGAGGGGGCTTTGGAGGATGTGGAGGAGGGCGAGGAAGTGGTTTTTTCAGATAAAGATGACGAGGGGGTTTTGCAAAACTGCAAGGGGCTGAAGCACTTTGTGAAAACGGAGTTTAACGGAGTGCCCGTGGTCATTGTGGACAATCACAATCACGTCTTTTATTTTTGGTACGAAGCACTTTCGCAAGGCATTTTGCAGAGAGGAGCGAACCTGGTTCATATTGATGCTCATAAGGACGCGCGGGTGCCGGAGCAGCTCTTTGACGGCGGAACTTTGGAGGACGCTTTTCGCTACACGAATGAAGTGCTGAATGTGGGGAATTATATTATTCCGGCGCAAAAAGAAGGGCTGGTGGGGGAAGTTCAATTTGTTACGGGTGAGGCCGCGCTGGAGGACCTTTCTTTTATGGATAGGGGAAACAAGATCCTCAATGTGGATCTGGATTTTTTTGCACCGGACCTCGACTACATTTCTTTTGAAAAAACCAAGGCTTTTATTTTGGAGCAGGCAAAAACTGCTTCGCTGATCACGGTGTGTACGAGCCCATTTTTTATAGATCAAAAGCTGGCTATCCAGAGGCTGAGCGACCTATTCTCTGGTCGATCCTAAAAGGCCCGCGCTGATCCAAAATGGCGCCATGAAAAGTGGGAAGAGCAGGCTGTTGACGAAGATGCAGTGGACAAAAAGCCCGCAGAGAGCGGAAAGGAAGCCGAGGCCGTAGCCGGTTCGTCGTAGGTCCCAGGCTTTTTTGGCGAGGAGGAGGTAAAGGGCGAGGAAGGGGGCGAAGCCCAGAAGGCCGGTCATGGCGAGGACATTGAGGAGGCTGGAATCGCCGCCGCTGGCGGAATGAATGTTGAGGTCTTTGAGCGTGCCGAGTTCAAGCGCAGCGTATTTGTAGCGGTTGTAACCCTGGCCGAGGATGGGCTTTTCTAAAAAGAGCTGCCAGGCTTCGTCCCAGGAAGCAAAGCGCAGGCGGGCGGAGGCATCGGGCAGGGTGTAGTCTTCTACAAACACGGTCTGCACGCTGTCCACCAGACTCAGGAAACGGGCCTGCACGGGTGGCAGCACCGCCACCATGAGGAGTAAGCCCACGCCAAGGGCTGCGAGGAGTTTAACTGAACGTAGAAGGCCAAAAACAAAGAGTCCGGCGATGAGGGCCAGGTAGGCGCTGCGCGAAAGGGTGAGGGCGATGGCCATAACGACCATGGCTGCTAGGGGTAGCAGCAGTTTGCGCCAGCGTTTTTCATCCCAGGCGGTGCCCAGAATCAGGGGGAGCATGAAGGCCAAAAATCCTCCCACAAAGTTGGGGTCGAACCAGGTAGAGAGCAGACGGCTCACGTGCGGGTCCCAACCAATGGCCTCCATTTCGGTGAAATCGGGCATGATTTTAAGCTGCACAAAACCGGCCAGGCAGAGTAGAAACGTGAAGCCGAAAAGCATCCATAGAGTGGCGCGTTTTTCGTCCCTACTTTGGTTCCACACAATCACGGAAAGGAAGTAAAAACCGGCCCAGCGGATGCCGTAAAAGGCGGCGGGTAAAACTTCGCCCAGGCTCATGTCGCCGGAGTTGATGAGTAGGGAAGATAGACCGAATAACAAAAAGAGCGCTCCCGGCAACAGGGTGGGTGGGAGTTTGAGCGGCTGGCGTTTAAGCAGCTTCCAGCCCAGCCAAGCAGCGGCAAAAAAAGGGATGAAAAGGTCGATCAATAAAAAGCCGTGAAAACGCTCGAGCTCCGCAATGAAGCCAAAGAGCAGGGTGAGTGCGAGGCCAAGGGTGCTGAAGCTGAGGGCTTTTTTGAACATCGCGGGTATTGTACACTAAGGCCGTGAAAATTCTTATTGCCACCACCAACCGGGGAAAATTCAAAGGCATTTTGGAAACTCTACAGACTTTTGATGCGGAATTTGTTTCTTTGGAGGACGTGGGAATTACGGCGGATTTTGAAGAAGTGGGCGAGAGTTTTGCTGAGATTGCGCTGGGCAAGGCACGGTTCTACCACGGACTTTCTGGGTTGCCCACGGTGGCGGACGACAGTGGAATCATTGTGGACGCGATTGCGGGAGAGCTGGGGCTTAAAACCCGGCGTTGGGGCGCGGGAGCGAGTGCGAGCGATGAAGAATGGCTGCGGTTTTTTATGGAACGTATGGAGAGTGAAAGTAACCGGGCGGCCGAATTTGTTTGTGCGGCGGCTTACGTTTCCGGTAACTTGGAGCAAGTGTTTGAAGGCCGCACGCGTGGAGTGATCACGGCTGAAGCGGAGGCGCCTTTGTATGCCGGGATCCCGCTTTCCAGCGTGTTTAAGCCGGAGGGGTATGATAGAGTGTACATGGCGCTTTCAACTGAAGAAAAACAAGATGCTAGCCACCGCGCGAAAGGTTTTTGCCAACTCCTAAATTTTTTAAAACAGGCGAACCCACATCAATAATATGTTTAAACTCTACAGCTATCAGGATTGCCCCTACTGCGACAAAGTGCGCGCGGCTTTTGCGGAAATGAATCTTGATTATGAAGAAGTGGATGCGGAGCGGGGAACGCCGGGCTCGCTGAAACTTTTGGAATTGGGTGGAAAGCAACAAGTCCCCTTTCTCGTGGACGAAGAGCAGGGTATTTTTATGTACGAATCTGACGATATAATCTCCTATGCACGAGCACGTTCTCAAAAGAATTGAGGAAGAAAATTCCGAACAAGACGTGTGGATAGTGGGGCCGGCCACCGGTCGCATGCTGCATTGGCTGGTGCGTGTACTTGCGCCGGATGTGGCGCTGGAAATTGGAACGAGTGTGGGTTACAGCGCGGTTTGGATTGCCTCGGCTCTCGATAAAAACCAGCGCGGCCAACTGTGGACCATTGAGTCCCATGAGGAGCGCTACGGCCGCGCGCAAAAGAATATTGAGGAGGCCGGCCTCACGCACCGGATTTTTCAACTGAAGGGCCACGCGCCGGAAATTTTTACCGAAAATCCCGCACTGCCCGAACAAATTGATTTCGCTTTTTTTGATGCTACCAAACAAGAACACCAGTCTTATTTTGACGCCATTTTCCCGCGCATGAAAAGTGGGGGGATGATTGTGGTGGACAATGTTCTGTCGCACCGTTTTGGAAAGATGCAGCAATTCATCGATGCGGCTCATGCCAACAGCGAGCTAAAAGTGGTGGAAATTCCCGTGGGGGACGGCCTGCTTATTGCTCGGGTCGTCTAGGAGCGGCGTCTCTGGTTTTGAGCACATCCAGAAGGCCAGTGTCTTCCGCCGGTTCCTCCTCGGGGGCTGCTTCCTCTTCTTCAGGCTCTTCGTCCTCTTCTTCTTCGTCGGTCACGCGGAGCTGGATGGTGCTCTTGGAAGAATAACCGTATTGGTCCACCACTTTGGCGGTGACTTCAATCACGCTGCCGGCACGGGTGGTGGTGGGAATAGAGATGCGGCCGGTGAAAGGAGATTCAGGAGAGGTGTAACGCAGGTCGTCGTCCACATAGAATTCCACGCGGTCTACGCCGTTTCCGTTGTCCAGGATGTCCACTTCCACATCGTGGAGGCGCACTTCTTTACTGATCGAGGAAAGGCTGCTTGGATCGGTGATGGCGATTTCAGGAATATTCGCTGCGGTTTCCGCATTGTGAATGTCACTCGCGGATTGAGTGGGAGGCTGAGAGTTACCCTCTTGCGTGGCGGCCCACGCGTCTATGTCATCTTGCCAGTTGCTCCAGTCTTCTTTGTGAATTCGGTAGCTGCGTCCTTCCACCACGTCTTCGGGAGAATATTCGGTGGCCAGGCGCTTGGTCACGGTCTCAATTTTCACATTCACATAGGCGTCGTCGAGTTCGGTTGGCACGGCGAAGTCCGCAAAGATTTCGGTGGTCACCATGTCGGGAGGCGTGCTTTCGCTGGCGAGTTTTCCGCTGGCTTTGCTCACGGCGATTTCCTTAATTCCAGCCGGACGTTGCCATTCGGTGGGTTCCAAACGGTTCAGCACTTTGCCCATGTAGTTTTTCCAAATAGGCGCGATGGTGCTGTAGGATTCTCCGTTGGAATTCAGGGCGGTTCCGTCCGCGTTTCCGGCCCATCCAATGGTCACGAGGGTGGGGGTGTACGCTGCGATCCAGTTGTTGTTGGGTAGACCCGTGGTCTTCTCATTTGAAGTCCCGGTTTTAGCGGCATTGTCGATGGCGGGGAGGTAGATATTGGTTCCGAGCCCGGCACTCGGGTCAGACAAAATATCGTTCATAATGTAGGCCACTTGTGGGTCGAGCACCGTGGTTTTTTCTACTTCCGTTTCGTCCCATTGTTCCAAAATCTTTCCGTCGGTGGTCACGATTTTTAGAATAGAGCTCGGCTCCACGTGGACTCCATTGGTGGCGAATACACTGTAGGCCTCCGCCATTTCTAGCGGGGTCACCACTGCCGTTCCTAAGGCGATGCTTGCTCCATAGGCGTTGGATTCATCGTAGTTCAAACTTTCGAGGCCCAACTTTTTTCCAAAATCAACGATGTCATCTTCCTCTCCCGCTAAGAAATAAGCTTTTACTGCAGGGATGTTTCGGGATTGTCCCAGCGCGTAACGCAGGGTCATAGGTCCCTTAAAACCTCCATCGTAGTTCTTGGGAAAGTAAGTTCCAAAGTGGGTTGCTACATCATAGAAAACGGTGGCTGCGGTGTATTGATTGAGCAGGGCGAGTGAGTACACAAAAGGTTTGAAGGAAGATCCCGGCTGGCGAACGCTGGTGATCATGTTCACCTGACCGTCGATCTCTTGATTGTTGAAGTCGGATGAACCCACCATGGCCAAAATTTGCCCCGTTTGCGGCTGCATAGAGATGAGGGCCGCGTTGTTGGCGCCGTAGGTGTCGAGCAGAGTTTCTTTTCGTTCCTCAATGGCCTCTTCTGCTGCTTTTTGGAAGTCAGGATCGAGCGTGGTGTAGACCTTGAGACCTCCCTGTTCCACAATGTCCGCTCCGTATTTTTCTTCGAGTTCTTGTTTTACCCACAGCACGAAGTGTTCGGCGGTATCGAGTTCGTTGTAATTGGTGAAAGCCAGCGTTTGCATTTCGGCGAGGGCAGCGACGGCTTCTTCTTCAGAAATCATGCCCAGTTCCAGCATACGATCCAGCACCAAATCGCTGCGGCCCTTGATATAAAAAGTGCTTGCGTCGGGCATGGTGAAGGTGGTTCCCAGGAGTCCACGCGTGTATTCGTCCCATTCCAAATCTTCTTCACCCGTGATGCTGCGGCCGTTCAAACTTTCCTCGGTGAGTTCAAAAGTGAGCACCGTGTTTTTATAGCTTCCGTAAGGGGAATAACGGGTGGGCTTGTTGGGGATCCCGGCCAGTATTGCAGATTCCGCTATCGTTAGGTCTTTTGCGTCTTTATCAAAGTAACGTTTGGCCGCGAGCTCGATTCCGTAGGCGTTGTTTCCGTAGGGAATTTCGTTGAGGTACATCAGCAAAATCTCGTCTTTGCTGAACTTCAGTTCCATCACCATTGCGATGATGATTTCACGGTATTTACGAATGTAGCTTTGCTCCAAACTGAGCATGGCGTTACGCGCGAGCTGTTGCGTGATGGTGGATCCTCCGCGCGGCGTTCCGATGCCAAATTCGGAGAGCACGGCTTTGAAAAGCGCGGGAATGTCGATTCCCATGTGTTCGTAAAATTCATCGTCTTCAATGGCCAAGGTGGCGTCGATGAGGGCCGGGGAAATTTCGTCGAGTGATTTCAGGGATTCGCGGTTTTCTTCTCCATGAATGGTGTAGAGCAAGTTTCCTTCACGGTCCAAAATTTGAGTCGAGTCTTTTGCTTGGGCGTCGGTCGGGTTGAAGGTGAGCAGAATCCAAAAAGCGTAGAAAAAGGTGAATACAAAAGTCGCTCCGATTGCGCCAATGATTCCAATGATCACGTAACGCGCCGCACGCTGTTTTTTGTTCATTTCAGAGCGTGGCTTGAGCTTTTCCCAGCCTCGCTTAATATGGTGTTTTGTCCATTTTTTCATAAACCGATGGTTTTATTAACGCCCGCGTATTGTACCACCAAACTTTTCTATGGCAAGGAAGGTGGCGTCCTGCAGGGTCTGATATTCTTTTTCGGTGAGCGTTCTTTCAGAATGACGTATTTCAATGGAGTAAGAAAGAGACTTTTTATCGTCGGGGATATTCTTACCTTCGTAGATGTCAAAAAGGGTCACGCTTTCGATGAGTTTGTCGCTGTCGGCGGAGCGAATGGCTTTTTCGAGGTCAGCCACTTTGGATTTTTTAGAAACGAGCACCGAAACATCGAAACTCATGGAAGGGAACTTGGGCAGAGGGGTGAAACGTTTTTCCGCACGGCCATTTTGCACGAGCGGGCTGAAACGGAGTTCAAAGGCCGCAACGTTCTTGCGAATGTCGTAGGCGGCGAGGGTTCCGGGGTGCAGAGTGAAGACTTGTCCGATGGTTTTGCCGCGCACCACGATATCCATGCACTTTTTTGGATGCGCACAGGGAGCTGGGTACTTGGATTCGTGGACTTGGACGCTGTTCACGCCGAAGCTTTTTAAGTAAGACTCCAGGGCGCCTTTGATGGCGTAGAAAGGTTCACCGTCCATGGCCACCATGGCCGCGAGGTGCTTTTCTTCGCGCGGCATGTAGGCGCCGGGTTCGTCGTCGTAAGTGTGGCCGAGTTCAAAGATCTGGATTTTTTCAAAAGTTCGTTCGTTGGCGGCGATATTCGCAAGGAGGTTTGGCACGAGCGTTCGGCGCATGTGCGTTTGGTCTGCGGAAAGGTAGTTCAGGATTTTGACGTGACCTTGTTCGGTGAGTCCGCACTTTTCAAAACGGTCTTTACTATAGAAAGAATAGTTCACTACTTCCGTGAATCCGAGGCCCAGCGCAAAGATGCTGCGGGTGAGGTGCTTGTACAGGCGTTCCTCGTTTTCGACCGGCAGCTGCATGGGTTGGCTGGGCAAAACGGGCTCGATTTGGTCGTAGCCGTGGATGCGCGCCACCTCCTCCACAATGTCTTCTTCGATGTTCACGTCACGGGTGGCGCGGTGGGAAGGCACGATGATTTTGAGATTTTTTCCAACCGTTTTCACATCGAATTCCAGCGCTTTTAAAATGCTCACCATTTCTTTAGTCGCGATCTTTTTTCCGATCTTGCTGTTGATGACGTCGGGGTTCGCGGTGATCTCGATTTTCTTCGGTTTCCAGGTTCCGACCGTGGTGATTTCGCTGACTAGCTTCGCCGTTGGGCAGAGTTCTTGGAGTAAATTGATGGCTCGTTTTATAGCGACTTCGGTCATGGCAGGGTCCAGGCTTTTTTCAAAACGTTGAGACGCGTCGGTGCGCAGAGCGTGACGAACGGAGCTTTTGCGGACGATGATGGGATCGAAGGCCGCGGATTCCAAAATGATCTCGGTGGTGTCGTTGCTGATTCCGGATTGGAGGCCTCCTTTAATGCCGGCGAGGCCGAGCGGGGAACCCGCGAGGCTGCACACCAGCGGATCTTCGTCGTGGAGTTTCTGTTCGGTTTCATCCAGCGTCACGAGCACTTCGCCCTTCTTGGCGGCGCGCACAATGAATCCATCTTTCCCAACCACTTGTCGGTCGTAGGCGTGCATCGGTTGGCCGAGTTCGAGCATCACATAATTCGTAACGTCTACCACGTTGTTGTGAGGGTTCATGCCGGCGGCTTGCAGACGTGCCTTCAGCCACTGAGGCGACTCTTCAATTTTAATTCCGGTCAGAATGGCCGCCGAAAAACGTGGGCACATTTTGTTGTCCTCAATTTTAATGCTGAGGTTTTCTTTGCCGGCTACCGGTTTGATTTTGAGCAGCGGGTCGAGTTTCTTCAGCGGTTTTCCGAAAATTGCCGCCATCTCCCGGGCGAAGCCGTAATGGCTCCATAGATCTGGGCGGTGGGTGAGCGACTTGTTGTCCACTTCCAAGAGAGTGTCGCTCAGGCCCAGGGCTTCTGCGAGGGGGACTCCTTCTTTAGCCTTCAAGTGCGAAAGATCCAAAATGGCGTGGTCGTCACTGCTTTGGGATTTTTGCATGTCGGTCAAACCAATTTCACTGCCGGCACAAATCATTCCATAACTTTCTTCGCCGCGGATTTTGGCGAGTTCCAAGGTGACGGTTTCGCCGCCATGCCATTGCACCACCGCGCCGGGAGTGGCCACGGCTACCTTCATTCCAACGGCTAAGTTGCTTCCGCCGCAGACCAATTTGCGAATTTTTTCACCCAGATCCACATCCACGAGGCGGAGCTTGTCTGCATTGGGGTGAGCGCTGATGCTCATGATTTTTCCCACGAAGATGTTTTCAAATTTCTTTGCTTCATCAATCACGCCTTCCACCTCTGCGGTGTGCACGGTCACTTTCCAAGCAATGTCCGCGCTGGACAGTTTGGGCAAGTCTACAAAATCCCGAATCCAGTTGAGTGAAATGTTCATTTAAAATTGTGAATTAAAACGCAGGTCGCCGCTTTGCAAATGGCGGATGTCGTCGATGCCGTATTTCATCATCACCAGGCGAGTGAGGCCGAAACCAAAGGCCCAGCCTTGGTATTTTTTGCTGTCGATGCCTCCGGCTTTGAGCACGTTGGGATGGACCATTCCACAGCCCATGAACTCAATCCAACCGGTTCGTTTGCAGACCTTGCAACCTTTTCCGTCACAAAATACACAGGACATGTCGAGTTCAATTCCCGGTTCCACAAAAGGGAAGTAGCCGGGTCGGAAACGCACTTTCATTTCTTTTTTAAAGAGTCGGCTCAAAAAATCCTGCATCACGGCTTTTAAATTCGCGATGGAAATATCGGTGTCGATGAGCAGGCCTTCCACTTGATCAAACGTGTGCTCGTGGGAGGCGTCGGTGGCTTCGTTGCGGAACACGCGGCCTGGCACAATAATACGCAGTGGCGCGCCGTACTTCCGCATCGCGCGGACTTGGTTGGGCGAGGTGTGGGTACGCAGCACGAGCTTGCCTTCTTCCGCGTCAGCGGCTTTGTCTATAAAGAAAGTGTCCTGCATGTCGCGTGCCGGGTGGTGAGACGGGATGTTGAGTCCTTCAAAATTATAAAATTCACTTTCAATTTCGGGCCCATCCACAATGCTGAAGCCCATTTGTTGGAAAATTCGTTCCACTTCCATTTGCGTTTGAGGAATGGGGTGGATGTGTCCAACGCCATAGGCAGTGCCCGGTGCGGTGAGGTCCAGCCATTCGCTTTCCAGCGCCTTGTCGATTTCTGCGCGTTCGAGTGCGCGGCCACGCGTTTCAAAAGCCGCTTCCAATTCCACTTTCAGTTCATTGATCGCCTTCCCCGTTTTTTGTTTATCTTCAATAGAGAGGTCTTTCACCCCTTTTAAAAGCTCGGTGAGCTGGCCACTTTTTCCTAAATATTTTCGCTCAGTTTCCTTGAGCTGATCTGTGCTTTTTGCTGACGCGAGGCCCTCTAAAGCTTCGGTACGAAGAGATTTAAGCTTTTCTAGCATGCGCGTAGTTTAGCAAGGAGGTGGTGAGATGGCTAGAGGAGCGAATGGCGCTGAACACTCAAAAATTATTTATAATCCCTGAGCAGTTTCATTCTACCGAACGATTTAGCCTTGTTGTAATATTTTTGATCTGCCGTTATAAAAATTCCGTTCAATTGTAGGGCTAGAGCGTGATAAGCAGAATCGTAAAAGGCTACCCCTGGGCATTTTTTCATTATTTTGTAGGCCAGAAAACTTACTTCAAGGCCTAGTAGAGCTTCTCGAATCCGCAGATTCTTGAACGACGCAAAACTCATTAAGGCCTCTTGTTTTGAAAGGTTTCTTCCAAAATTGTTATTCAACTCCCATGACGTTAATGCGGGGATACAAGTTTCGAATTTTCTTTCCAAGAAGTTCTTTTTAAGAAGTTGAGCTTGTTCTAAGTCTTCCTCTTCTTTAATAAACCACTTCAATAGTACAGAGGTGTCAATAATGAATAGTGGTTTAATATCGGCGACCTTCATGAATCATTTTTAAAATATCTTTGTTCTTATGAACCTTCTTTTGTTTTTTTAAAGACTTTTCCATCTGTGCAAAAGCTTTTGCACGACTGAAGTCGATGAGCTTCTCTTCCAGTGCTTCATTTACAAAATTACTACGATCTCCTGCAGGCATAACTTGCTCCAACTCCTCAAGCAAAGTGAGGCTTATCATAAAATTTACACGTTTCCTGGGGCTAATAGTGGTAGTCATGGGTGAGTAACTTTATTACACACTAATTATACACACGCTAGGCAGGCGGCGCAAGACTCAAGCGCGTCAGCACGGAAAACTTGTGCAAAAAATTTGACAAGTTACTTTAAGTCCGTAGAATACGCCTACTTTAAGATTAACACCAAGTTATGTCAGAGCTTAAAAGAGAGGAGCCGCTAGAATCGCCGGAGCCAAGTCCGACACCAGAGCTGTCTGTGGCACCATCTCGTAAAGTGGCACCACGTGGTAGAGATGTGGACCGCTTTGGACAGGACCCGTGGAGGGTGAGTGGTGTAAACGTGCTGACGAGTGGTTTTGGAAAGGCGGCTCAACAGGCCGTGCACCCCAGCTACAACGACAATGAGTTTTAGGCTTTATGACTTTGGCTAGTTAAGAAAAAGCCCCGCGTTTCTGCAGGGCTTTTTTGAATTTCAAACAGACAGGGGCGCTCGCCTTTGGCGAGTGTTATCGAACCGCGTCCTTGAGAGACTTTCCAGCCTTGAAAGCAGGAAGAACCATTGCTGGGATCTTGATCTTTTGGCTTGGGTTGCGAGGGTTAACTCCGGTACGAGACGCACGTTTTGAAACGCGGAAAGTTCCGAAACCGGTGAGGGTTACGCTCTGTCCTTTAGCGAGGCTCTTTGTTACAGCTTCAAGAACAGACTCAAGAGCTTGAGTAGCTGCCTTTTTTGTAATTCCTGCACTCTGTGCAGCAATGTTGATAAGATCACCTTTTGTCATGGCGGTGGAGTTAGAGATAAATCACGGCTTATTATAAGGCCGCGATGCGTTTTCACAAGCAAAAAAAGACCCCGTTGATTTGACAAGGGGCCCCCTTCGTCCCTATGGTATGCCCGCATGCCACCAAAAAATTTAGTCATTGTAGAGTCACCTGGAAAGATCAAAACGATCTCCAAATATTTGGGGCCTGATTATACAGTTATGGCTTCTATGGGCCACGTTCGTGACTTGCCAAAGACGAAAATGGGAATCGATACGAAGAAAAATTTTGAACCAAAATACATTATCCCGAAAGAGAAGATAAAAGTGATCAGCGGACTGAAGGCTAAAATAAAGAAAGACACCGTTGTATACATCGCAACGGACGAAGACCGTGAAGGAGAAGCCATTGGATGGCATTTGGTGGAGGCACTGGAACTCGCGGATCGCAAGGATTTGAAGCGAATTGTGTTTCACGAAATCACCAAGCAGGCGATTTTGGATGCCGTTGCGAATCCACGTACTATTAATAAGGACCTGGTGGATGCGCAGCAGGCGCGACGAATTTTGGATCGGCTCGTGGGTTATGAACTTTCACCGCTACTGTGGAAAAAAATTAAATACGGACTCAGTGCCGGACGCGTGCAAAGCGTGGCCGTGCGACTCGTGGCGGATCGTGAACGTGAAATTCAAGCGTTTAAGCCGGAAGAATACTGGAGTTTGATTGCTGAAATGACTCCCGAAAAAACCAAGGAGCAGTTTTTGGCTAAGCTCACCAAATTCAAAGGCGAGAATATAAAAGTGACCAATGAAGCGCAGTCCAAAGAAATTTTAAAAGCGCTGGAAGGGGCGGATTATGAAGTGACGAGTGTGGAGAAAAAAGAAGTGAACCGAAATCCCGCCGCACCATTTACGACGTCAACTTTGCAACAGGAGGCCGCGCGAAAACTGGGCTTCTCCGTAAAGAAAACCATGATGGTGGCGCAGCATTTGTACGAAGGTGTGGAACTCGACACCGGGCACGAAGGGCTTATCACTTACATGCGTACGGACTCTGTGAACATTTCACAAATAGCGCTGAAGCAAGCGCAGGAAGTTATTGCCGCGCAGTTTGGAAAAGAATACGGACTCAGCGAACCCCGCTTATATAAAGGGAAGAAGGGAGCGCAGGAGGCGCACGAAGCAATTCGTCCATCGGACCTTTCTCGCACACCGGATTCCATTAAAAAATATTTGGAGAAAGACGAGCTTCGTTTGTATGAACTTATTTGGAAACGAACGCTGGCGTGCCAAATGGCGCAGGCGATTTTGGATCAAGTGGGGGTGGACGTCACCGCCAATGACTACACCTTCCGCGCAACTGGGCAGACCATCCGCTTTTCTGGATTCATGCAGGTGTATATGGAAGGCCAGGACGATGAAGATGAGGAAGATGAAGAAGGAATTTTGCCTATACTCACCGAAGGCGAACACCCTAAACTGAAGAAACTTTTGCCGGAGCAGCATTTCACCAAACCGCCCGCCCGTTACACGGAAGCGAGCTTGGTGAAAAAATTGGAAGCCGAGGGGATTGGACGTCCATCAACGTACGCGCCCACCATTTCAACCGTGCTCACTCGTGGATACATTGAAAAGGAAGCCAAGCAACTCAAGCCTACGGATATTGGATTTTTGGTGAACGACTTTTTGGTGGAGCATTTCCCCAAAGTACTCGATTACCAGTTCACCGCTCGCATGGAAGAAATGCTCGATGAAGTGGAAGATGGAAAGGGGACGTGGCAAAGTGAAATCCGCGAGTTTTATGAGCCTTTCCACAAGCTCGTGGACGACAAAATGGAGAACATCAAAAAAGAAGACGTGATCACCGAAAAGACCGACGAAATTTGTGACCTCTGTGGCAAGCCCATGATGATCAAATTTGGACGTTATGGAAAATTCCTTTCCTGTACAAATTTCCCGGAATGTAAAAACGCCAAACCGTTGGATGAAGCGACGGGGAAGGTGGATGAAGCCAAGGAAAAAGAAGTGGCCGATTTGCAAAAGAAACTCGGCGGCAAGCCTTGCCCTAAATGTGGTAAACCCATGGAAGTGAAGACCGGACGCTTTGGTCAGTACCTGGCGTGCACGGATTATCCAAAATGCAAAACCAGCGAAACCATTTTGAAGACCATTGGAATCAAGTGTCCTGAGTGCGGCAAAGGCGAACTCGTGGAACGTCACACCAAGCGCGGCGGCAAGCCGTTCTATGGATGCAATAAATATCCAACGTGTAAGTTTGCGGTGTGGGAAAAGCCCAACTCCAGCGAGCACGCGGCTGAGCTGAAAGAAGCCCAGGGCAAGAAAAAGAAGAAAGGCGAAGAGGACGAGGAATAAGAAAAACCTTTCTGCTAGTTTGCTCAGCACGGGAGCCTTTATGTGCTTCACAAACCACCAGAAAGGTTTTTCTACGTATTTCCCTGAGAGGGGACTCTTAGGGAAACCCCTTGGAAAGAAATTTACAGTTTGCTAAACTGGGGCCACTCCTACTCCACGCTATTTATGAAAAAATTGTTCTACGCCATTTTATTGGCCATGCTCATTGTGCCTATTTTTGTGCAAAAGCAAATGGTGGAAAAAGCGGATGCGGTCTGGCCTTTTACGGATGAACCCGGGCATGGTTTTGACAGTGGAGATGTCTGTGGATTCGTTCATTCGGTTGCTGCTAGCTACCCGTCCATCGCGGCTTTGACTGCAACAGTGAACTTTGGTGTGGTGGCGGATGCGAATCAAGGTTGTGTGGATGAGAATGGATACTTTTTTTCCTCCAGCGCTCGTGAATCAGAGGCTATTTATAGCCGCACGGTGGGAGGGACCACCACTGCTTACACTCTAGACTTTGACTTCAACACCGCTTCCAATGTTTTTGTGGATCCTACAACCGGGGAGTGGAGTGGGGCTGCGCGAATCACCAGCTCAAGCACCCCTGCCATTCCGCCCGCTCAGCGTTGGGTGGATTTTGATTGGGACTGCAGCGATTCTTGTGGGCTCGACCCGGAGGATTACCATGTGTACACCGATATGACGACGGGAGCGGTGAATGGCTATGCGTGGAGCGACTATTTTAATAGTTACATTAGCTTCAATGGACTCACCCAAGAACTTCCTGAACGGGGCATCACCACTCGTGTACAGATTTTGGCCAACGACACCGACTACGGCCCTGATGATGTGGATGGTAGCACCGCGCCTTTGGCGGATGGAGCTGAATACTGGCGAGTGAAGGTTCAATTTATAGATTCGCTTACGGGCATAGCGTTGGGTTCGGATGACCTCGATTCCTTGGCCATTACGGTTGAGGCTACCAGTGATTCTAATGTTTACCTCAACCAAGTGGAAAATAGCGGGGACGCTATTGAAGAGTCCTATGACAACACGCATTTGGGTTGCAGCTCGGGTAGCTATTGCGTGATCACGGAGGACGATGGTTCCGAAAGTTTTAATACCTTTGTATATTCCGGTTCGCCCACCTCACAGTGGATCGGCGGGGACACGGATACGGATGCAAGCATAGAGAGTCCGGCCGACCGGGACGGGTGTATTTGGATTTATGCCGATCAAGGTACGGGTTCTTGTGATGGAAGCAGCTCCACCAAAGAAGAGGTGTTTTTTGATCGCCAAAGTGATCGCAATAAATATGAAATTGACTACATAAATATAGCGCCAAAGTTTGCCGGAGATCGGGACGTGAGCATGTACACATATGACACCGGCAGTGAGGCTTATGTAGAAGTGACGGGTGCCGCAGGGACTTGGTGGCAATATTATCCAGGTGAAGACGCGGCGGATCTTAGCTACCGGCCCCGTTTCCAAATCTCAAAATTTGTTTCTGTTTTTGATGGAGAGGATCACACGGCTATTTCAGAAAATGCCAGCACCATTCAATACTTGAGGACAGAGGGCAGGATGTCTACGACGTCCACTGCGTTTCTAAGTTATAGTGGGGCTGTCGCCAAGCCAAGCTACCGTGTGTATTACCAAATGGATGCGACGTCCAGTGCAAGCTCCGTTGCCACCAATGACCAGAAGCTTTTAATAGATACCGATGTGATTCCGAGCGCGGCTATGTCCGCCGACGCAGAGGCCACTAAACGTACGGATTCTTTGACGGCTATGAATAGCTCTTACACCAACTATAAAAAGAGTTACGCCTTGGATTACGATCAAACGGAGACATACCTTTCCACCTGTGGAACTATTGGGTATGCGCCTTGTACTGCGGGGACCAATACGCTTGTGGATCCCACCGCCGAACTGTGGATCTGTGATGACGCGCCCCTAACCACCATGTCCGCCGGTCAAGCGTCTTGTTACTACGCTGAATATTTGGAGCACATCGACCGCCACGCGGCCCCAGAAAGCATGCTGGTGATTGGAGCCATCAACTCTGTGATCGATGCCGACGATGTGCTGGAAGAAGTTTCGGATACTGAGGGCACGGTGCTCTCCGTTTTGGGAACCACCGAGACCATCAACTTGCGCAATAAAATGTACGCTCAAGTGCTGCGTTACACCTTGGGCCAAAAGGCTAGTTCTGGGGAGTACACCGACGATAGCGGTAGCTGTGCCCCTTCTTCCGATTTAGTGGAACTCATGGATGGATGGTTGGTGTTTGCGGAAGGAGACGTGACCATTGATTGTTTTGACGGCAGCGATAAGACCTTGGTGGTGCTGGGCGGGGATGTCTACATCAACACCGATATCACGAATGGACGCATGGGAATCATTGCCTTTAAGCGCGATGGGCTGGGAGGAAATGTTTATGTGGATAATGAGGTTACCGACCTGTACGCCAATATGTTCTTGGATGGAAGCTTGTTCAGCTACGACGGAACCGCGCCTACGGGAACCGTTCCTGAATGGGGGAGTGATGAAGAGAGGCTGGAGGAGCTGATGCATCAGCTCTACCTCAAGGGGTCCTTGGTTTCCCGCAACACGGTGAATGGAGCGGGCACGGTGGACGGTAGCTATGACTTGGGAGATGGGACCACCACCACGGATTATGAGGTGGCCCGCGAGTATGACCTCAACATGATCCGTCAGTACCGCCAGTGCCACCCAATTAAGGACGGTGCACCCGACACCACGACTAGGGAAGCGTGTAACGAAGGCGAAAAACTCTCCGAGTATGGCCAAGCCAACGGCACCAACAACTCCTTCATTTTGGATTATGAACCGGCGGATGGACTGCCTGTGTTCCAAGTGGAATCTGGACTCTTCAACTAAGAGCTCTTAGAAGAGCAGCATAAGGTAGAGCATAAGCGCGAGTGTGATGAGCGCTCCGCTTAAACCTGTGAACACCACCGTGAGGTATACGGTGCGTTTGCTGAGGTAACGGAAACGGGCGGCGTGCTTAATGATGAGGCTGCTGTAAAAGGTGAAGCCGAGGAGGAAGAGAGCGAGGACGAGGCCGGTGATGAGTTGAAGCATGGGGAAGAGTTTAAGTGCGCCCTGTGGCCGAGTAGAGTCGAGTGAGGTCAATTTCCGGATATTTCTCTAGCTCTTCTAGCATGAGTTTAACGATTTCTTGTAAACGCTCGGGGGTGGCGGCTTCAAAACGCAGCGTGAGATTGGGTGAGGTGTTGCTGCAGCGCACGGCGCCCCAAGAAGTGGCATCAAAATTTACGCGAATCCCGTCGATGGTTATGGAGTCGTATTTAGCGCCCAGATTTTTGGCAATTTGTTCCACGATGGCGAATTTTTTATCGTCCGGGCAGGGGCATTTGAACTCGGGTGTGGACGAAGTTTGCGGCACGTCTTTGAATAGCGCTGTGAAAGGCTCTGCGCTGCGTGACAGGATTTCGAGCAGGCGCGCCGCGCCCAAAAAGGCGTCGTCGAAGCCGTAATAATTTTCGCCAAAAAATAAATGTCCGCTTATTTCTCCGCCCAGCGGCGCGCCTTCTTCCAGCATGGTTTTTTCAATAAATGAATGCCCGGTTTTGGCCATAATGGGCACCCCGCCATGCGCGCGAATATCGTCGATGAGCACTTGTGAAACTTTAACGTCAAAGACCACTTTGGAGCCCGGTTTTCGGGTGAGCAAATCGCGCGCCACTTGCAGGAGGAGCAGATCGGCTTGGTAGTGTTTTCCAGTTTCATCAATCACGCCCACGCGGTCTCCGTCGCCATCAAAACCCAGGCCCAAATCGGCCTTGTGTTCCTTCACCGCCGCGATCAATTGCTGCATGTTTTCTACTTCTTCCGGGTTCGCTTCGTGGTTGGGGTAATTGCCGTCGGGTTCCGTAAAAAGCGGAATCACTTCGCAGCCCAGGGCTTCAAAAAATGGTTTCACGTAAGGCCCGGTGGCGCCGTTTCCGCTGTCCACCACAATTTTGAGAGGACGCTGAATGTGCACAATGGACAGCATTTTTTCCAAATACGCGGGGAAGGCGCTGAGTTCATGGCGCGTGCCTTGGCCGGTTTCAAAATCACCGGCTTGAATCAGCTTCAAAACATCCTGCAGTTCGTCTCCGCAAATGGAGTGCGCGTTCTTGGCCACGAGTTTCACCCCGTTGTACTGCTTGGGATTGTGGCTGGCCGTGATGCTGGCGCCGCCGTCGAATCCAAATCGGCAAACTGCAAAATACAGCAGAGGAGTGAAAACCATTCCCAGCACAGTCACATCACAACCGGTGGAAAGCACGCCGTCAATAAAAGCATTCGCGAGTTCAGGGTTGCTGAGCCGGCAGTCGTAACCCACGGCTAAATTCGTTCCAAAATGGCGTTTGAAATAGGTTCCGGAAGCTTTTCCAATCAGATTGATGGTTTCGGGTGTGAGGTCGGGCGCCCCTTCGCTAACAGGATTGTGCGCGATTCCGCGAATGTCGTAGGCTCTAAAAATGTGTGGATTGATCATGCGCTGAGTCTAACCTATAGATGCCCCTGGAAAAAAGAGCATAAAAATGGTATAATCATAAGATTAAATTAAGGTTATGACTGAGATACTTTCATCTGCCGCCCCCGAAGGCCCTCCAGAGAACCCTCTTGAAGGAGAAATTCCTGCTGAAATCATTGGGGAGGGAAGTAAGCTTGAATCCAGAGTAAAACTCGCGGAATTGGAGGGGGACGTTTCAGGGATGGAAGCGAGTATTGGAAGCCTGAACCTTCCAAAAACCCCTCAAACGGCCACGCCTTCTGCGGCTGAGCCCACTCTTTGGAAGAAGCTCAAGTCTAGCCTTGGAGCTGCGGCCAAATGGTTCACCGACCATACGGGGTCTTTGGGACGTTGGCTCACAAAAACTTTTGGAGCTGAAGAAGAATTGCCTCACTATCGCACCGATGATGAAAGCTACGATCCCGATGATCCTGAAACCAAAAAACTGGTGGGAAGTGCAGAAAAACAGCTCAACAGTGCTTTAGAAAAAAATCCTAGCTGGCTGGGCTTGGCCCAAGAAGCCGCAAAAAGATCCACTATTGCGGTGCCTATTCTATTCGCCTTTGCCCGTTTTGAATCGGCATTCAATCCCAATGCCGTGAATGGTACCGTGGCCGGTTTGGGGCAATTCTGGGGACCTACTTGGGACCGATTTATGGCGGAGAACCCAGATTTTAAGGGCGCTTCTCGCACCGATCCCCGAGCTTCTTTTTGCGCCATGGCTTGGTACGCCCGTAAAAATGCTGAGGAATGTAAAATAGATACGTCTGCACCCGATGCCGCCGCTCGACTCTATGAAGCCCATCATGAAGGAGCGGGTGGTTTCGCTCAGCTTCAAGCCTTTCGCCGCGGAGAAATCACGGGTAAACAAAGAATCCCCAAAACCTACGCCGGAAAATCTTTCCCTAAGTTTGGAGTTCCCATTGTGGATACCTATGAAAATTATGTAAAACTGGTTACGGCCATGTCCGCCAAAGTTCAGGCGGTGGCAGATCTATACAACACCGTGCTGCCCGCTTATTCCTCACAGCAAACCAATTCATGAGCACGCCCAATAAACTGCCGGAATCGCAGAATGTGCCCGTTTCCACTCCAAGTGAAGGAGGCGTGAGTGCGGCTAGTGCTGCAGAGGGTTCCCGACGGGAATCCATAGTCAGTCGTGGAGATTTGGATGACCAAATTCGTGCCGGGCGAACGCCTGAAGAGGTGCTTGCCGCCGCAGCCGGAGTGGACTCAGGTGCCGATGTGGATGATTTAGTGAGTGAGGAAGGCAAAGAAAAAGTACGCGGAATGTTCAGCGGGGTCTCTGATTTTTTCAGCAGCATTTCCAGTAAGCTGGGAGACGTGACCAAGTCCTTAGGGAAATTACTGCACGATCTTTTTGGAGTGAAAGACTCGGCCGGTGGAGTGGATCCGGACGAAGACAGTGATGAAGATGATGACAACGATTACGATACGGACATAGTGCGAGACCCAAAAGATACGATTTACCGACTCATTGACCTGTTAAATCCTAAAGCTCCTTTCTTTACTTTTCTGAACGGCAAAGCTCCTCGCATCACGTCACGTTATGGAAATCGTGATGATCCTATGAGTCATGGCCACACTCAAAATCACAAAGGTATAGATTTGAGTTTGGCGTCGGGGGATCAAGATGTTGGTGAACCCATTGTGGCTACACGTCCACTTAAAGTTGCTTATACTGCGGTTGATAAAAATGGGGGAAATATTGTTGCGGTGGAAGATCCTGATCATCCTGGATTGGTGGTTCCTTTGCTTCATTTGCAAAGTCTCAATAACCGAGTAGCTGGAGATGCTATTCAGCCGGGTGAAGTTATTGCCCATGTTGGGAAAAGTGGCGCTCGCGTTAAGGGAGCTCACCTTCATGTCGAAGCTAAGCAAAATGGCCAGCACATCGATCCGGCTCCTTACTTAGGTATTGCCTAGGTATTGCCTAGGTATTAACTAATGCTTTCCGCTTCCGCCTTTTGGGCTTTTTTGATGGCGGCGGTGACGCGGCCCACGTGGATGACGGGAATGGTTTTTACCACGGCTTCGTTTTGTTGGGTGAGGCGCACCACTTTGTGGACCAGCAGCGCGTCCATGCCTTTTTCGATCATGGTGTCCGGGTCCACTTTATCTTCGAGTTGGCGGAGGATATCGTCGAGCTGGCCCCAAGTTCCGCCCATATCTTCTTCGTCGGTTTGTTTGGGCCAGAGGCCACGCGTGAATTCGCCGTCGGTGAGTTCGTGGGGCAGGCCCATGTGGCGGGCGAGGTCTATTACATCTGTTTTGTAGAGGTCGCCCAAAATCTGCAGTGCGCCGATGAATTCGCCGTCTTTAATGCCCAGGCCCAAATTCAAGTCGCTCTTGTTGGCGGTTCCAATAATCAAGCTGCCGGTGCAGGCGGCGTAATCGGTGAGCAGCATAGCCCGGATGCGCGCCTTCAAATGTTCAAAGGCAGCGGGCTCGCGTTCCCAGCTTACAAATTGGTAGTCCACTAAAAAGTTATTGATGGGTTCGTAGGCCACGGTGCAATCAAAATGTTCAGCAATTATTTTGGCGTGTTCGGCTTCCTCGTACGGTGAAACGCCCATTTCTGGCATGATGAGCGCGGTCACATTCTTGGCTCCAAAAGCGCGGATGGCCACGCAGAGCGCAACGGTGCTGTCGAGTCCGCCAGAAAGTCCCACCACGGCGCGGCTTGCCCCGTTGGTTTTAGCAAAACTGTGCAACTCTTGAATAAGTGTGGAAGCAATGGCGTGCATAGGGGAGGTTAGTAATCTTTCAAGTTGCTTTGGAGGCGGCGGGAGGTTTCACGTTTTTTAATGGACTCGCGTTTGTCGTATTGTTTTTTACCACGCGCGATGCCGAAACTGATCTTCACTCTGCCGTTTTCCAGGCCGCACTCAAGCGGCACCACCGTAACACCGGCCGTGTGCAATTCACTAGCGATTTTTAGAATTTCGGCTTTACGCACCAGAAGTTTTCGTGGTCTTTCGGGTTCGTAGCCTTCGAGCGTGGTTTTCTTATAAAGGGGGATGTGGAAGTGCTCCAAAAAGAGTTCTCCGTTCCTTTCCGTGATATAAGAGCCTGTAAAATGCGCGCCGCCCATTTTGACGGATTTCACCTCGTGTCCCAAGAGTACAATACCTGCGGTAAACCGCTCCAGGATCTCGTAATCAAAGAATGCTCGCTTGTTCTTGGTTAATATTTTTTGCATGTGTAGAGCATAGAAGACTGGTATAATAGCCGTCAATTTTAAGTTTTAGGCAACGTCAATCTATTTACAGGTTGATCGTCCCAGCATAAACTTTCTTTCAGATTTATTCTTTAACAAATTTGCCCATGAAGAACTTCATGACAATGCTTCTCGCTAGCTTCGGAGTTATGACTCTTATGCTCGCTGGTTGCGAAACAACTGAAGAAGATGTAGCAGAAGAAGAGGAAGATGTAGTGGAAGAAGTAGAAGAAGTGGAAGAAGCAGTGGAAGAGATGGAAGAGGATGCTGCAGAGTAATCTTCTCTCGTAAGGCTTCGGTCTTAACTAAAAGGCTCCGCGAAAGCGGGGTTTTTTAGTGTTTGGCGCTGAAATCTATGGGATAAATCTTCCCGTCGGAATTCACTTCTTGACCGTATACAATTTTATCAATATCCCTTTAGAGCGTTATAGTTATTCCCTTTCCTATGCCCTCTGTGTTCTTTGGGTCGATTGCTTTTTCGTAATCTGCGTCGTTTAGGAGTCCGTAGGTGTGAAGAACTTCGGCGCGTGCTCTTTCCCTGGCCAGGGCAGGGGCTTGTCGCATGGATCCAGTACTGAAATCTAATCCGCTATACGCCTGGCTCAATTCAACATAAGCTTGATTCCCAGCTTCATTTGCCATTTTTTGTATCTCGTCAGGGCTAAGTTGTTTGGGGCCTTCAGATACTTGTCCGTCACAAGCAGCGAGGCCTAGCATCAAAGGAATATCGGTGAGTTTCATAATTTATTTATAATAAAATCTAATTTTATGGCTAGAACTTTTGGTCGTCAAATTATTTGATTAGTGCTCGGCTTTTCTCATAGAACTTGATGCATTTCTCCACCGATGTGTTGGCGATGACGTCACCGATCGCATCCAAAGCTAAGTCGTCTGCCTTTTTGAAGCGGATGCAGCATTTGCCCATGTCCAGTTTCTTTCCGGTTTTCTCATACGCTTCTTTGAAGGACTTCCCTTCATCCGTGCCTGTGTACTCACACATCAAATACAGCGCCATATAGTTCTTCTGCGAGGCGAGGGCAACGATTCCAGTCGGCTGGCCATTGTAGGTATTTGGATAGCGCTTGAGGGGAATTTCATAGCAGATCATGCCCCAGTTCATGGTTTCTTCGTAACCCTTGGGTAGATTCTTTAAAATCATGGCACGGACTTGGCTGATTGCCTCCCGGCGGTCGGCAGGGAGTTCTTTTAGGTAAGCGGCTACGGTTTTAGCGGCGCTTTGTACCATGGAGGAGTGCTAAGATTATAGAAACATTTGCACAGACTAAATAGACCGGAAAGGCGAGGTTGGCAAAGTCGAAGGTTTGCATAACAAGAAAAGCCGCTAGGGAGTTTACCAGTGCGCCAATGTAGTTCAGGGCACTTTCGGTTTCAGGGTGTTTCCAGGCTTTGATTAGGGTGGGGAGAGTGGCAAATAGGTCACTAAGCAGAGCGAAAAGAATCGCGACAGCGGCTTCTTGTGTGATTCCCCACAGAATCAACGCGAATACGGAACAAGCTCCACACAGGTAATCCAGTGGGCCGAGTTTCCAGTAGGCTTTGGGGTTGAAGAAACTTGCGATGAGTACAATGGCGGGAGCCAGACCAGAGATGAGAATGGGAAAAGCTACCCAGCCTGCGCCTTTCGTGAAAGCAGCCGCTGCGGCGATGAGTGGAGCCACTGTCCATAGGATCCAGCTTACGCGATTGGGTTTATTTCTTCCTAAAAAAGTGTCACGCGTGTAGGAAACAGTGGCAAAAAGATTGAAGAGTCCGGCGGCAATGACTAAATAGGTGACCATAGTTTATTTTTTGCTGCTTTCTTTAACGCGAAAGTGAACCATTCTTTCTATTAAATCGTAGGGGATGGCTTCAGTTAGGGGAAATTGTACCGAGCCTTTTCCTTCTTTGTACTTGGAGAGGTCTTTTTTGAAAGCACTATGGCCGGAGGGGGTGGCGTAAAATCCTATGTGGTTTTTGTAAGCGGCAAAGTAAACCAGCGGTTTTTTGTTGAGCTTGAATGCTGGCATTTCGTAACTGATGGATTCCACGGCTTCGGGAGAGGCTTTTTGGATTATGCGGCGGAGTTTTCCAAGAATGGCCGCGGATTCTTTGGGGAGCGTTTTAAGGTAGGCGTCGACGGTTTTGAAGGTTTGCATGAGTTGGTTGACGTTTCTTTATTTTACACCATAATAAGCACTTATTATAATAATGAGAAACTTTAAGCACGTTCCAGAAGAAGTTGAAGCACTCAAGCCCACGGGGATTTTTAATATTTCCTACACACATGCCACGTCCAGTACCTCGAGACCGGGAATAGAGAAACCGGGCAAACTCATGGCGCCTCGAATCGCGTTGGCTAATGAGGCAGTTCCTTTTTCGGGGGAGCCTCAGTGGTACACCTATTTGTTTAGGGGGTACTACGTTTCGCTTTCTTCCTATCCTGATGCCTTAGACGACCACAAGTGGCAGACATATATAGCTCATGGAAGTTTATTGTGGACCCCTGAAGGGAGCGAGGGACTGATTCGCCTGCTTGAAGCGGAGAAAAGGCGAATTTTGGACGCACCTTACCGTAAGGCGGACTTCGATGATCCGCGCAGAAAGACTGATGCACGTATAAAAATCGATGGATGTATTGAACTTGAACGAGCGAAGCAGGAAAAATATGCGACTCTGGATGATATAGAAAAGGCGAGGATTGCTGATCCAAAACCAGAAATTTATGTCTTTGATGATCGTGTGAAAGAAATACTTTCTCCGGGCATTATCTTTGGGAAAAGCCTGCAGCAGCATTCGCACCCGTTTGTGCCGGCAGAAATAAACCTAGAGAGGTATTTGAGCGGCATGTTCACTTCGTTGGAAGTAGGGAAAACCAGGGAATGGATATCGGGAGTTTTAGAAAGGGACGTGCCGGTTGGCTCTTTGGATGCTTTAAATACTTGGGAAAAAAGTAAAGAGCGGTAAACTTAAGCCACTATGAAATACGTCGCGCTCCTTCGTGGGATCAATGTTGGTGGCAACGCTAAGGTGGAAATGGCGCGGCTCCGGAAAGTTTTTGAATCGTTGGGTTTTAATGAGGTTCGCACGTACATCAACAGCGGAAACGTGATTTTTGAGAGTGAGGAAAAGGATGTGAAAAAGCTGACGGTTCAGATAGAAAAGGCCATAGAGAAAACTTTTGGTTTTGCTGTCAGAACGGTGCTGCGGGAGAAAGAGAATATTTTGAAACTGGCTCAAGAAATTCCTGTGGAATGGACCAACGATACCGAGCAGAAAACGGATGTGCTCTTTTTGTGGGAGGATTTTGATAACAAAAAGTCGCTGGAGCTGATTCAGGCGGCAAAAGGTGTGGACGTGCTGCTGTACTTTCCAGGTGCGATTGCGTGGAAGGTGGACCGGGCTCAGTACAACAAAAGTGGTATGCGGAAGTTTATTGGCTCGGTTTTGTATAAAAATATGACCGCCCGGAATGTGAATACGGTGAGGAAATTGGCGGAGATGATGAAATAAGTGGCGGAGAGTAGCAATTGCATTGATAAATTTCATAAAAAGCCTTTTAATTTCCTCTTAGCTACAATCTATTCACCCATTACTCAATGGATAATCCTCGCTCCGACGAAGACAGTACCCTCCCCGATGAGGCTTTGATGAATTACTTGGACCGCAATTTCCCTATAAGTACGGAAAGTAGAGACCGTGTCTTACAGGCAAGCTTGGCGGCTCTGGATGGTCTCGAGGGGAGAACTCGAGGTATAGTAGCTAAGGAGAGTGGCGTTGAGATGATTGCTTATGCCACCCGTGAGTTTAGAAAAATGATTGAAGTGGTGGGGGCTTCAGGCACTCTTCAAAATATTTATCCGCTGCGCGATGAAGCGTGGTATGAAAATTTTCCTCGGCCACATGGGCTTTCAAGTAACGACTTAACCATGCTCGACTCGCTAAAAGGACAATATGGGGATCTGCCAGAAGATTGTAGAAAATTTGGTGGTAAAGTTTACCCTTGGGAAGAGTTTCTAGATGTGAAGCCAGGTATACAGTGTGATTTTTTGGTTGCCGGGAGTGGATTGAAGAAGGCGGCCCCCTTTTTTATAAATGAAAAAGGCTGCTTAGTATTCGGAGAGAATGGACGAAAGCCTGATGCAGACACTTTAAATACGAATTATATAGACAATAAAATCGATGCAATCTCAGCACCGGGGCGAAATTTGATTACTTTTCAGGAGTTTATGCGTCGTGTTCAAACAAAGCTTGAATGGGATCCGAACGTAAATACCTGGATGGAATCTGGACCCATAAGGCATCGCGTTTCAGTGGGGCATATTTACGAAGGGCAGGCAGGGCGTGATTTACGTGCACCAACACGGAAAGCCATGAATTTAGGAGCCTTAAGAGTGACGAGAGTGCCGCTCCATCTCCCCGCTGCTGCGCAGCCTGTTTAAAAAACCGCTAGGCCACAAGGGCCCACCGCTTTTTTAAAACTTCCTGGCGGAAGGGGGGAGATTCGAACTCCCGAAACCCTTTCGAGCTTACCCGCTTTCCAAGCGAGCGCACTAGGCCACTATGCGACCCTTCCGTGGGCTCTATTTTTACTGGAGAGGGGAAGGAAAGGCAACTAATTCTCCAGTTCGGCGCTTTCTATAAAGATTTCCAGGATCCTTGTGCTCAAATCCTTATTAAGGAATCCTCCCACGAGTTGGTAGGTGGGAACATCCATGTTTTGGCCAGGAATGTAGAGAGAGAAGGCGTCGCGAGTGGTGATTTTTAGCGCTCGGTGGCCATCTATGATTATGTTTTCAGATTGGTACTTGTGCGTTTTTCTGAGGTCTTTCAGACTACTGCCCTCTTCCTCAAAGAGGTAGGGGTAACTGAAAGTTATGCCCGTGGTGGTGTAACTGTTGATCGTGTCATCCCAATAAAGGAATTCAATTTCGCGAAAATCTTGCCCTTCTGGATGCAATTTAAAATAGACTTCTACTTCTTCGGGGTAGTCAAAACTGAGGTATTCATCCTTATAATGTCTAGACTCTTCAACGCTACCCAGGGTTACTAAAGTCTTAGCTTCGACGAGCTCCGCTTCTGATTGAGGAGTGCTGTCAGAGAGGAAACACAAAAAAACTACTATAAATAAGCTTTTCATATAAGGAGTGGTTAAAGGGGGCTAACCGTACTTGGTCCAAAAAAAGCCCCGAAGTTTTGGGAGCTTTTTTTGGTGCTTATTCTGAACGCAACGAAACTATATTTTATTTTAGTTTTTTCTTCAAGCTTTTTTTCGCACTTTTCTTTGCGATAGCGTGAATTTGAGCTTCAAACTTCTTAGGGTTCTTAGCCATAGTGCGGAGCGCACGAGCGGTTATTTTCAGGAATACCTTGGCCCCGGTCTTAGCATCGATCACGGTTTTCTTCACCAAATTAGGCAAGAATCGTCGGTTAGACTTCTTGTTGGAGTGAGACACCTTGTGTCCACTCTTGGGTCGCGCACCTGTTAATTGGCAAACTTTAGACATAGCCACGGTATCTTAAGCGACAAAAGGGCTTTTTGCAAGCCGATTTTAGAAAGGACTCTTGGCTGTCTGTTCAGCACGGGAGCCTTTATGTGCTTCTCAAACAGCCAAGAGTCCTTTCTAGGTCAGTGAAAAAATATTCTAAAGGGATTTTTATTGCTATACTGCTCACATGTTTCTTTCTCCCTATTATCTGATTGCCTTGGTGCTGGTGCTCACCTTTCACGAATGCAGCCACGCCTGGACGGCGCACCGCTTGGGAGACAATACGGCGAAAAGGGAGGGAAGGCTGACGCTGAACCCTTTGGCGCATCTGGATATTTTGGGCACGCTGATGCTGTTTTTTGTGGGAATAGGGTGGGGGAAGCCGGTTCCAGTGAATCCACAGAATTTTGAAAAACCCGTGCGAGATCAAGCTTTAACGGCGCTCGCGGGGCCACTCGCTAACCTGGCGCTGGCCTTCATCGCAGCCATTCCTTACAGCTACCTAAGCCAAGTGACGCCGCTGTATGCGCTCAGCGAAGCGGTGCTGGATGTGAGTATTGTGCTCTTTCTGTTCAATATGCTGCCCATTCCGCCCCTCGACGGGTCTAAATTTATGGGCATTTTTGTGCCGCGCCGCTTTTATCCGCTGTATGAAAAGTTTCTGAGCAAGGGTTTGCCGTACTTTATTGTCCTGATGTTCGTAGATTTGTACTTCTTTGAGGAGCTGTTTGGCATGTCCTTTATTTGGACAGCGGTTTCGCAGCTCACCTTCTGGCTTAAGGCCGCCATCCTTCTGATTGTGTAAATTTCTTGTAAGGAATAGTGGAAAGACTTCGTCTTACTTCTTGTTCGGCTTAAAAATTAACTAACACAGTATGAAAAAAATCCTTTCAAGCTTTTTAGTAGTTGCCTTTATAGTAAGTTCGGTGCCCAGTGCCCTTGCGGCAACGGTGACCGATTTGCGAAGTCCCAGCGAGGTTCTTTCTTACAATGCGAATCTTCTTACGGGGCTATTCAATGACCAAACCGATGAGGCGCTGAGCACCGACGCCGAAGATGTGAACATTCCTGCTGCGGAGGACGATGCTTTTTACATCGCTTACGACGAGAAATTCAACGGCATTGAGATAGATATCGACGTTTCTTTGGAAGGGTATGCCCTGGCCGAGCTTTTCTCCCAAGGTACCTATGTTCTTGAATACTGGGATGGGAATTGGAAAACCCTTTCCAGCGACAAATCGAATAATGATCTGAAAAATGAGTCTACGGGCGACAACTTTTCTTTAAGCTGGGACCGTCCTGAGGATTGGGAAACCGTGGTTGTGAATAGTTCGGACGCACTTTATTACGTTCGTTTGCGCATCACTGATTCATATAAATCTGATGATGAACAAGATGCGGAAGCACTGGCTTCACAGGTTTGGGTGAAGGATAGCGAGATTGTGGTGGTTGACGATGGAGATGAAGACGACGATGGCGACGGACTCACGAAAGATGAAGAAGACGACTATGGAACCAGTGACAGCGACGTGGACAGTGATAATGATGGCGTGGAAGATGGCACCGAGGTGGATATGGGGACGGATCCCGATGATTCCGCGGATTACTTGGCGAATTACCCTGATTATGAAGATGACTGTAACGATCCTTTTGACGACACCAATAATCACTGGGCTGAAGAATCCATATGTGCGCTGTACTCTGCAGGAGTGGTGGAAGGGCGCAGCCATGATGAATATGAACCCAATATGTCGGTGACGCGTGCGGAATTCTTGAAAATTGCTCTGCTGAATGCCGAACTCACGGTTACGGAAAACGACAATTACGGATACACCGATGTGGACAGCGACGATTGGTTTTACTCTTACGTCACCTACGCAACGGGTGAGGGCTACACCGAAGGATACTATGATAATAGCTTTCGGCCCAATGATTCTATCAACCGCGCGGAGGCCATGACCATTTTGATGCGGATTGCAGGCGTTCCCGAAGATGAGGAGGTGGACAGTGACTTTGAGGACATGGACGGAGATGAATGGTTTGCGTGGGCAGTTATGGAAGCCGTGGACGAACACATTGTGGAAGGCTATGACGATGGCGAGTTTAAACCTGAAAACTACATCACCCGTGCAGAAACGGCGGTCATCGCTCGGCGCGCTTGGTATGTCTACTACGAATAACACTTTGTCTTGACGGGTGTCTATTCCTCAAGTATCGTGCTTGACGACAAAAGGACGACAAAACTTGTGAGATCCATCACGACGGACTTTGGGCGCCGCAAGGCGCACGGTGTGTCCCACCGCTCCAATTACGTCCGGATCCACGGTATATAGTCGCCCTTTGTTATTTGTGGCGGAATTTTTGCCATCAGCTGTGGAAAAAAGACTGGCGCGAGCCGGGGGAATCTGCTTATATAGCCGCGCTGTTAGCCGCAGTAGCTCAGTGGTAGAGCGTTGCCATGGTAAGGCAGAGGTCTCGGGTTCAATCCCCGATTGCGGCTCCATTTTTTGTTGTAAGCCCCCTATTTTTTGTAAGATTTCGTTGTCTCGTTACGTTGTAGCTAGTAGCCTAGTAATAATTTAACCACAACGTATGAAAAAGCTAATCACACTCCTGGGGTTTGTGACGTATATTTTTGGCGCTAACACGGCCTTTGCCATTGGGGTGGGGCTGGTGTCTGCTAATAATGAAGACGTCAACGTGTACCCGGATGGAGTCTTTTTAGATGGTATACTCGAGACCTCGTGGACCACGGATGCGTCTGATTTGGATGCAGATGATGTGCCGCTTCCCACTAAAGATAGCATGGTGACGGAAGTTCTTTATATTGGTTCCAACACGGTTTTCGATATCATTGATTTTGATATCACTACTGCGGGAGTTAGCAGCAGTACTTGTGTTGTTTGTCATCACTACACGGCCGAATACTACGATGGAGGGACCAGCGACTGGGAAACTTTAAGCTACACCGACAACACCAATAATTTTGAAACGGTAGGAGAGGGAACCTGGGAATTTGACGTACCTGCTGCGTGGGATTCTGCTGCGGGTAAGACTACGGTGGATGGCCAAACACTCTATTGGATGCGTTTAACCCCAAGGAGTACGACCACCATCACTTCTTCAGCGGATGCTGGGGAAATTGCTCTGCGTGCGTACAATGTGGAACTCACTCTTGAAGATGAACTTGGAGGGCCTATGGAAGGTTTCGTTTCTGAAGATTTCACTGTGAGCGCAGGAACGTCCAATGACGTGGCTGGATTCCGAGACATGGAAGATGGAGTTTACCAATTCGCTTTGGATACGGGACTTTCTGATAACAATTATCGTATTACTGCCAATGAAAATGGCTATGTAGATGAAGTCATTAACACCGGGGTGCTTGCTTCCATTAAAAAAACTTTGAGTGGGGAAATGCAATTTGCACACAAGATTACTATTATTGATAACGACACCGTCGACCCTATAACGCCCGATACAGTCAGTATTGGATCGGTTAGCTGTACCATCTCTACAAGCACGGCCTACTGCCCTGCGAGCACCACTCAAGATGGAACGTCTACGGATGTTGAGTCCGTTACCGTTACGAAATCCGGCTATGAATCCCGTACTACTGTGCTTAGTTCAGACCGTGATATAGATGCCGACTCTCAGGTGACCACGAGCGTGGCTCTTACGGAAACCGTAGCGACGGCTGATCCAACCGAAGCCAATCTCACCATTAATGTTACTGACGAAGATGGGGATGCGATCACGAGCTTACTGGAAGGAGACTTCGATGTGTCTGGAGGAACTTCCAACGCTATTCACGCTTTCACCAACAGTGGAAGTGGGAACTATGTGCTCAGCCTTTCCATTGATAACAGCGACAACAGCTACGAGATTGAGGTTTCTGAAGATGGTTACGTGGCCGAAGACGTCACTACGGGTGAAATGACCGGGGACGGCAGCAAGAGCGTTTCTTTGGACTTTGGATATAAATTGACGGTACTTGATGAGGACGGGGACACCGTTTCTGGCGCTTCGGTGAAAGCGGGAGACGACTACGGCACGAGCTGTAGCTATTTGGGAGCTGGAGTTTATGGATGCGCGGTTCCGGTTGGGGATACGGACCTCGATTACAAAGTTACTTTGAGCGATTACGAAACGGAGTACGGCGAATTCAATTCAGCTCGTACCGACCACACGGATGCACAAGTGAGTGAAAGCGTGAGTTTGACCGTGGGGGAGAGCGATTGTGACACGGACTTCGATGACATTTACGGACACTGGGCGGAAGACTACATCACTGAACTTTACTGCCGTGGGGTGGTGAACGGACTGGATGACGACACCTTTGGACCCAGCAACTACGCAAGTCGTGCGGAGTTCCTAAAAATGGCTCTGCTCAACGCAGGTTACGATGTGGACGGGGCTTCTGGTGAAAGCTTCTCCGATGTTTCTTCTGGAGACTGGTTCTACGAATACGTTTCCTTTGGAGTGGAGGAAGACATCATCGAAGGATATAGCGACGATACTTTCCGTCCAAACAACCAAATCAACCGTGCGGAGGCGCTGGTGATTACCATGCGTATTGCTGGAATCGATGAATACGACGTGGACAGTGACTGGGATGAATTCGATGACGTAGATGACGATGATTGGTATGCCTACGCCGTAGAAACCGCTGCCGATGAAGGCATTGTGGAAGGATACAGCGACGGGGACTTCAAGCCAGGCAACCCCATCACCCGTGCCGAAGTAGCTGCGATTTCTGTACGAACTTATGACGAATACTACGCGGACTAAGTGAGAAGATGTGAAAAGTATAGAGAAAGGGCCCTGCTGAAGAGTGGGGCTCTTTTTGTATCAAGAGGCTCATTTCTCTGGTTTAATGTTCCTATGGAAAATGCCTACCTTCAACTGATTAAAACCGCATGGAAATTTGCGGAAGGGCGGAGGCCGCAGTACGCGCTGACGTATGCCATGTTTACAGTGGCAAATTTGATTATGATGTTGGAGCCACTGTTGCTTGGGCTATTCTTAAATGAAGTGCAGCTCAATGGTTTGGAGAATGAACGGAAGATACTTTTGTACTTGGCGGCCTATCCTGGTATTCAGCTGGCATTTTGGATTTTTCATGGAAATGCCCGCGTACTGGAACGAATAAACGCCTATTATATTGTGGATAATTTTCGCCGAAAGCTCTTTGATTTGCTCGCATCTTTACCTTTGAAGTGGCACAAGAACAATCACTCGGGTGGGACGATGAGTCGACTTGAAAAAGGCTCTAGTTCACTGAGAAACTTTGCTGAAGATGGATTTCAATACATTGAAACCGTGGTGCGGTTTTTTGCTTCTGCAACGGCTTTGTTTTTTCTCTCACAGCTTTCTGGTTTTGTGGCGCTTGGCTTGGGACTCGTGTGTTTTCTTATCATTTTCCGTTTCGACAAACAGCTTATTAAGTACAACAAAGAAATGAATGAGGATTGGCATAAATACGATGCTACTTTTTATGATTATGTGGTCAATATGCGCACCGTGATCACGCTGCGTTTGGAGAAGTTGGCGAAGAACGAAACGGTGAAACGATTCTCTCGTTTGTTCCCTACATGGAAAAAGAATGCAAAAGTGAACGAACTCAAATGGTTTTTACTGAGCATGGTCTTGGCGGGTTTGGCCTCGTTGGTGATGCTGATTTATTTATACCAACAGTGGGAAAGTGGGGCCGTCATTTTGATCGGAACTACGGTGGCTTTGTATGAGTATGCGCACCGATTTACTGGTGTATTTTTTGATGTCGCCTGGAAATATGAGCAATTGGTTCAGTACAACACCAATATTCAATCGGTGAATCCTATTTGGGCGGCAGCGGAAATGCTGGATGGGAAGGTTGGGACGAAGCCTATCTCTAATAAGTGGAAACGAGTGGAAATTAAGGAGCTTTCCTTTCGTTATGAAGATGAGAAACATCGCTCGCACAACCTTAAAAATGTGCATTTGGTTTTGGAACGTGGGAAGAGAATTGCACTGATTGGAGAAAGTGGGAGTGGGAAAAGTACTTTGCTTACGCTACTTCGTGGTTTGGAGATGCCAGACTTTGTGAAGGTGAGTGTGGACGGTAAAGAGTCAGAACTCCATGCGCTTTCTAGTCATATGACGCTGATCCCGCAGGATCCGGAGATTTTTGAAAATACCATTGAGTACAATGTGACGGCTGGAATTTCACATCGTGCTGCGGAGGTGCAGCAGGCCATTCGGCTGGCGCGTTTTGATGGAGTGGTGAAGCGTTTGCCGCGAGGCCTTGCGACAAATATTAAAGAAAAAGGTGTGAATCTTTCGGGAGGCGAGAAACAGCGACTTGCTTTGGCACGCGGCATTTTTGCAGCTAAAGACAGCAGCTTTATTTTGCTCGATGAACCCACGAGCAGTGTCGATGCAAAGAATGAGGTGAAGATCTACGAGTCGCTATTTAGATATTTTAAAGACCGTTGCATCGTTTCAACCATTCACCGTTTGCATCTGCTGCCCGAGTTCGACCACATCTATTTGTTTGAAGAAGGAAGGCTGGCGGCGGAAGGAACGTTTGATGAACTATTGAAAACGTATGAGCCTTTTCAGAAGATGTGGGAGGTGTACCAGAAAGCGGTAAATCGGGATTGATCTGGTTTTTAGTCCTCGAAAGCTGTCGGTTTCAAAAATGTTTGCAAGTATTTGTCCAGAGAAGCAGCATCATCCAGTTTTTTAATGTAAGCCTGATAAGTCCGGACCATTTGTTCTGTCATAAAATCCAAATACTTCTCTATATGGCCCTCCATGGCTTTTTCAAATACATTCATGTGCTTTTCTCTTTGGCTATTCCAGAGAATTATAGGGTGATAACGATGGGACTTTAAAATACTGTTCATTAAGATCCTTCCTATACGGCCATTTCCGTCTACAAAGGGGTGTATTCGCTCAAACCGATAGTAAAATCTAAAAGCTAATTCAGGTGGATATAGCTTCCCTTCGACTGAGTTATACCAATCTAATAGTTCTGATAATTTAGCAATTATTTCAGTGGCTTGAGCTGTATCTGAGTTTCCAACTACAATGGCTACTTCTCGTATGCCATGTTTGCTGGGTTCATGCGAAAGAAGGATCTTGTGAAGTTCTATGATTTTATTGATGCTCAATTTTTTTAAAACCTGAGGTGAGAAGCTGATCGCCTTTAAACTGTTCTCCACTTCAGCGTTTTTTTTAATGGATCCAGCAGATACGATTTTCTCAACCTCTTTTTTCGGCATTTTACTGCCCTCAATTTTGTTTGAGTTATAGATAAAATCGATCATAAAAGCCGTTTCCATGGCATGCTGCGCTACGTGCCCTAAGTCTTGTTTGTCTCTAAATAACTTTCCACGGAGCTGTTCCAGCTTTTGGATTACAGTCTCTTTAAAAGCTACTTTTGCCTGTGTTTTTCCTGTCCAATACTTTGTTCTTACCTCACTTTCTTCTGTCTCCACCTTTCTTTTGAATTGCAGCTGTTTTTTTACCTTATTGATTGGATCATCCACTCTTCCCAGTGAGGTGTACTTAATTTTATTTTTGCCTTTTGCAACGTAAATTTTTTCTTTGGCATATAGGTATTGTTTCCCGCCGATCTTTTTAACTGAAAAGGTAGTCATAATGAAGTAGTTTTTAACCCCAATTAATCCAATTATATCAAAATACAGATTAAAAATAAAGCTTTTATTAACTTATTTTACTGCTATTCTCTGGTTAAAATTACCCCTACTTCTAAAGACTCAGTTCCACTTTCGTAACGCTCTTGTTGAGCTTGGTCGATCTCTTCGAATCTTTGTTCTATGAGGCCTTGATTTTGGCTCACCACGCTGCCCGCGATTCCGGTGGCGGCGAACCAAAGGACGGTGAAGAATATGATGGCGTTGGTACTCAAGATGCTGCGATTTTTTAGGAAACTGAGACCAATGAAGAAGAGAAGAAGTAGGGGCAAGAGGACGATGAGATAAACAGAAACGATGAAGACGATGTACATGAAATCGGTCGCCACGATGAAGTCTTTGAGGGTGTAAGTGGTGTCGGGAATCACGCCGCCGGAGAGCTGCCAAGTGAGAGCGAAGCTGAGTGCGCCGGCTCCTAAAATACCGCCGACGGCGAAGACAATACCGAGCAAAATGCGGAGCACATTTAAGAGAGCATGGAAGATTTTGCCGAGCACTTGGAAGAACTGGGTGAGCAGCAGCTTTCCTTTAGCCCCGGCGTCTTTTACGCCACTTAGATCTTTTTTTTTTAAGTTCTCGACGCCTTTTTTCACGGATTTTTCGATCTCATGAAGGGTGAGGCGTTCGCCGCGCATCTCTGCTTTTTGAGCCGTGGTTTCGGCCACGGGCATAATGAGCCACAAGATGACGTAAATCACGATTCCAAAGCCGCCAAATAAAATAGTGATGAAGAAAATGAGGCGTACGAGCACGGTTTCGATGCCAAAGTAGGCGCCGAGGCCGCTGCAGACTCCGGCAATGATTGCGTCGTCGGGGTCGCGATAGAGTTTTTTCTCGCCAGCTTCCTTGGGTTCGTCTGGAACTTCATCGTCATCCTCTTCCTCGCTCATTTTTTTGAAATCTTTCAAGGTGCCGATTTGTTCAATAATTCCGTCTACATCTTTTTCGGTCACGGCTCCGTCCTTGTTCTTCCGCTTGGAAAATTTCTCCGCAATGCTGGCTTCCAGATCTTCCACAATTTCGTCGCCGTCTTTGTCTTTGGAGAAATATTTCTTAATGGAGTCGAGGTAGGTTGAGAGTTTTTCGAAGGCATCGTCCTCCACATTGAAGACCATGCTGCCGATGGTGATGTTAATGACTTTTTTCATGAGTTGAGGGAATTAATAGAGGTGTATAGAGATTTCCAGGTGTCTTTGAGGCTTTCGAGTGCGCTGCGGCCTTTGTCCGTGAGCTTGTAGTATTTGCGGGGCGGACCGGACTTGGATTCTTTCCACGCGTACTCCACCAGTTCCTGCCGTTTTAGGCGGCTGAGTAGGGGGTAGAGCGTGCCTTCCACCACAATCAGTTCGGTGCCGCGCAGTTTTTTAAGAATGTCTGAAGCGTAGAGTTCCGCACCCTCAATCACCGCCAAAATCGCGAACTCCAAAATACCCTTCCGCATTTGGGCCTGAATATTTTCTAAGTAGTCCATGGGTGCAGTGTATCACTCAGTACTATGCAATACAAGGGCTAGTGGTGGGTGCGGAAGGCGGACTTTTAAAATAAAGCAAAGCGGACATCCCAGCCGGCGCGCAGCAGAGTGCTCATCACGGGGCTTTTTATTTCGCCGGGAACAAAGCGGTAGTCGTAGAGTTTGCCGAGGCTGAAATTTTCACGGATGCCCCAGGCTTTGCCGATGGAAAATTGCATCATGATTCCCCGGAAAAAAGTGAAACTTTGATGAAAGCCCTTTATGCCCAGGCTCCATTCTATGCGAGTTTCCATATCGATGAGACGAGCTTCATGTTTTTCTGGACTGAAAATAATGTGGAGGCGATAGTTCCCGCTCATACCTGCCTTTTTGAAAAGTTCCCACCACACCGCGTCCACATATTTCCAGGTGATAACGAAGTGATTCGGCTTTTTTTCGGTGATCGTTAGGGGGGCATCAAAGTTGTTTATATTGAGGAATTCTGCCCTGAGTTTTTCATACGGCAGTGGCTCCACGGGATCTGCCTTAAAAAACCAGATTTTTTTAGTGAGCCAAAAGAACCAGGGAAGGTAAAAGACAAAGGCGCCCACGCCCCAAATGCCCAGGGCAATTCCTTTTGCATCTCCGTCCAGCATTAGGAGCGGGGGCAAAAGAAGGGCATACAGCCCCATGTAGAGGAGTATGCCCAGGAAGGACAAGACGGCTTTTTTCCCGATGCCCGGAGATTTAGTATCCACTGTAGTCAAGGTAGTAGTTGTAGTCGTCTACCATGTAGTTGTAAGAATCGAGCAGGTCAGAGTAATCCCAGTCCACGCTGGTCAAGTCGGCGGCTTCAAAGTTACGGATGCTTCGCTTAACGATGGGGAGGAAGGTTTGATCGATTTCGGTATAGAAGGTGTCGTAGTAGTAAGAAACGCTTTCACCAGGTTCATAGCTGGCGTGCTCCGTAACGGTAAGCTGGAGGGCGTCGTATAGAGTTTGCACTTGGGCTGCCACTCCGTCGGTGGTTCCTGCAATTAAATTGGTGTCGATCACATCTAGGATTTCATCGGCTTTATCCATGTCTTTGTCCATGTTGTCGATGCCCACGCTAATGGGGTCTGAAGGGTCCACTTCCCAGCTGCTGTAGACGCTAAAGGCCTCGTCCACGTCCTCCAAAAGCTCGTTGTGCGCGGTGTAGTAGCTGTCGATCAAAAGGTAGGCTTCGTCCATTTTTGCGTAGAGGGCAACGAAGTCGTCGTCTTTGTAATCTTGAGCGGTTACGTGACGGTTGATGTCTTCACACAAAGTTTTGAGCTGGCTGAGCGTGCTTAGAATCCCAGTGCCTTGAGCACCAAGATTGCTGATTTCTTCCGTGGTCAGACCCACGGGATTTTCTACATCGTAGGCCAAGGTCGTGTCGTAGCTTTCGTAGTCGAAGTAGCAGTAGAAGGTGGGTTCGTAGACACCTGGATCGTAGTAAAGAATGTCGTCTTCCAGGTAGTAGAGACTGTCTTCAAGGCTGCTCACGTTGTCGTGACCGGCATTGAGGAGGTCGATGTAGCGGTTCAAGCTGTCGCTGGCGCTGAAACTGTAGTCATCGTAGACCTCAGTCTCTTCACCACTGAGATTGCTTTTGAGCTCATCCAAAAAAGTACAGGAAGAGAGTAAGAGCAAAGAAGCCAGCACGGTTCCTTTGACGAGTCGGGATGCGTGGGACATAGCGTTTATGCTTAAAAAATAGTAGAGTTCATGCGTATTCTATGAAGTTTATGACTGTTCGTCTAATGGAAATCGATGCGCTGCGCGGACTTGCGATTCTTTGCATGGTGCTTTTTCATGCGGCCTATGATGCGATGATGCTGGGGATGCTCGATTTTGAACCTTACGGCTGGCCTCTCATTATTTTTGTGCGCGCGGTGCAGTTTTTATTTTTGGGACTCGTGGGCGTGAGCGTGGCACTTTCGGGGCGCGGGTTTGCGGGGCAGGCGAGGCGCGGCGCGTGGATTTTTTGCGCGGGAATGCTGGTGACTTTGGCGACGTGGATTTTCTTCCCCACGGAATTTGTGCGCTTTGGAGTTTTGCATTTGATTGGAGTTTCCGTGCCCATTGTTGCGCTGTTTAAAGAGCGGCGGGTTTTGGCGGTTTGCATGGCGCTGGCGAGTTTTTTTGTGGGGCAGGTTTTGAGTGGCATGACGGTGGAAAGGGGCTGGCTGTTTTGGCTGGGGCTGCGAGAGGCGGGTTTTGCGTCGCTGGATTATTTCCCGATTTTCCCGTGGATTGCTGCGCCACTCGTTGGGCTGGTGGTGGGGGAATGGGTGTATAGGGGAAGGCAGCCAACGCGCTTGGCTGTTTTGGCTAAGCTGCCCGGTTTAACGGCTATGGGAAGGCATTCTTTGGCAATTTATTTGTTGCATCAGCCCGTGCTTTACTTTACCTTGTGGGGGCTCAAATCTTTTTATAATTGACACTTTGTGTCCGATGAACGAAACAGGACAAAATTTGGCTCAGATGCTCAAAGGCGGCGTTATTATGGACGTCACCACTGCGGAACAAGCTCGCATCGCGGAGGCGGCGGGGGCGTGTGCGGTGATGGCGCTTGAACGAGTGCCTTCGGATATTCGCAGAGATGGTGGGGTGGCGCGCATGAGTGACCCAAAGATGATCAAGGAAATTCAAGCGGCCGTGACGATTCCGGTTATGGCAAAAGTGCGAATCGGGCACACCATGGAGGCGCGTATTTTGGAGGCGCTGGACATTGATTTTATTGATGAGAGTGAGGTGCTGACGCAGGCGGATCCTTTTATGCACGTGGAAAAAAGTGAGTTCAAAGTGCCGTTTGTGTGTGGGGCGAAGAATTTGGGAGAAGCACTTCGGCGGATTGCGGAGGGCGCTTCGATGATTCGGACGAAGGGCGAGGCGGGAACGGGAAATATTGTGGAGGCGGTGCGGCACATGCGCACGATTGATGCGGAAATAAATGCACTGAAACGGATGACGATTCCGGAACTGATGAAGGCCGCGGAAGAGATGCGTGTTTCCATGCAGCTCGTGGAAGTGGTGCGCGACCTTGGGCGCTTGCCGGTGGTGAATTTTGCTGCCGGAGGTGTGGCCACGCCCGCGGATGCGGCGCTGTGTATGGAACTGGGATGTGATGGAGTTTTTGTGGGCAGCGGAATTTTTAAAGCAGCGGACCCGGCGCGTATGGCGCGGGCGGTGGTGGAAGCGGTGATTCACTGGGACGACCCGGCAAAACTTGCTGCGATTTCCGAAGGGCTTGGCGAAGCGATGCCGGGACTGGAGATGGGCACCCTGGCAGTGAGGATGCAGGAGAGGGGGAATTGAGCTATAATTGAAAGCATTTTTTAACTGAACAAGCTATGTATACGCCCAGATTTCAACCCGACGAGATTGAAGAACAGTTAAAAGTAGGGGATCGAGTTGATTGGTGTGGACAGCCTTGCATAGTACGTAAAATTGATAAGAGTCAGGATAAAGCGATTACCCTTGAGAATCTCTTAAACAAGGGGGACATTTTTTCTGTCGAGTTTGCAGAGATTAATGACATTACTGGCACTGCTGTCGCTAATTCTGCGCTGTCGAGAGTTATTGATGGGCTCCGTCGGGCGATACTGGGTTAAGGCTCTGAATGCGGGTTAGGCACGAAGTTTACAGTAAATCTACGAGTTTGGTTTACAGTAAACGTTACTGGAGTTTAAAGTGCTTCATTTGTGCCCGGGCACAAATTCTTGAAAGTCTGCGGTCGCAGACTTTTGGAGTCAAATAATGGCTCAAGAAAGCCGTTTTGGTTTTAAAAGTTCCTAGGCTATACTGCCACCATGATTGGAATTTTAGCGATTCAAGGAGGCTACATTGAGCACGAGCGGGTTCTGGACCAGCTGGGGCTTTTGCATAAACGAGTGCGCTCGCTCGCGGACACGGAAGGTCTCACGGGTTTTATTGTTCCAGGAGGGGAGAGCACCGTGATGGATTTGTTTATGGAAAAATATGGCTTGGATGCATGGCTGAAAAGTCGGCCGGCGGATTTCCCGATTTATGGGACCTGTGCGGGGATGATTTTGCTGGCGCGGTATGGTTTGCTTCCGCTGAAAGTGGAACGCAACGCGTATGGGCGGCAGAGCGCGAGTTTCACGGCTACTTTGAAGATGGGCGGCGGCGTGGTGAAAGGACATTTCATTCGGGCGCCTAAAGTGACGGACAGTGGCGACTGCGAAGTTTTGGCCACGCACGAAGGCACGCCGGTTTTACTGCGGCGGGGGCGCATTTGGGCCAGCAGCTTTCATCCTGAGCTGGCGAGGGAAACTGCGCTTCACCGGGCTATTTTTTCGTGATAGGGTGTGGTGGCTTTTAACACACTCTATGAATCTACGCCGAAATCTATTTATCGCGCTCAGTTTAACCGTGCTGCTCACCGCTTGTGGAAGCAAGGGCGACCAAGCCATTCACTTTAGTAACGAGGGGCTGATTCCCGAGGCTTATTTGCCCGCTGATGTGGGTTTGTTGGTTTCGTATTCCACTCGCAGCGATGAACAATTCACGGCTATTCAAGCGCTGGAGAGCAGCCTGGGGGACGAAGACCGTATTTCCGAAACCGCTTCTGAAACTTTGGATAAGGAACTGGGAGCAATGGGCTTGGACTTTGAACGCGATTTGAAGCCGGCGTTTGGAGAACGTTTCCGTATGATTTACGCCCTGCGTGCGACCGAAGACGATCCTGAAAATTTCACGGTGATCACTTTGGAAGAGCCTTCTAAAATGAGAGACGTATTGCAAACTTTGTCCGATGCCGAGCAATTGTCCTATAAAAAACTCAGCGACATTGAAGCCTATATTTCTAAAGATTCTACCGTGTATTTAACGGTTTATGAGGATTTACTTTTTGTGACCAGCAACGCAGAAAATTTGGTGGCCATGACCGAGCAAGAGGAGGAAACGAGTTTGTGGGAAGTGGAACTCTACCAAGAAACGGTGGAGGAAGTGGGCGTGGATTACACGGTGTTTGGGGTGATGTATCCTTCGCTTTACAGCCAGGATTTGTCTTTGCTCGCCGGGTTCTCCGTGAGCGACATTCCTTCGGTGGTGGACAGGCAAGTGGTGGTGGTCCGGGCGGAAGCGGAGGGACTTCGTTTTGACGCTTGGATGAATGCGAATAAATCCAAAGCCAAAGAGGCCGGTATTTCTTTCGACAGCGTGCCAAGGGAAGAACCTTATTTGTTTGAAGAAATTCCAGCGGACGGACTTTTGGCCTACTTTGAATCCTACGGACTCGCGCAGACTTTTGCTCAAGCGGAAGCGGTGGGCGACGACACGCAGAGCCTGGAACAGTTGAAGGAAGTGGTGCGCAACTATTTTGGAATGGATTTGGAAGACCTCATGAGCTTTTTGGACAAAGGGTATTCCATTGCTTTGCATGGAAATGGTGGCAATGCGATTCCTGGAATCACGGTTTTCATCGACACCAGCTCCAATCCAGAAACGGCGGATGATTTTGTGAACAAACTCGACGGTCAGCTCAGCGGACTCATGGCGCTTGCGGAACAATTCATGCCGGGTGCGCTCACTAAAGATACCGTGAAACGTGGAGAAGATACTTTCTCACGGCTCACGCTCGACCTTAGCTCCTTGGCTACGGAAGGAAGTGCGGTGCCCACGGCGATCACGGCGGATGCCATTGAACTGGTTTACGGAATCCAAAACGACCGTCTGGTGATTTCTACTTTGAGCGATTGGAATAGTGAAGGCGAAACCATTGCGGAGAGTACGCTCTATCAAGATTTGAACGCGCAGCTTATGGAACAAAATCAGGGTCTGATTCTTATAGATGCCCACGGACTTTCTAGCTACCTCGAACAGCTCCGCTCCATCAGTGGAGAATTGGATGCCGAGAGCGAAACTCAGCTCGACAGTGTGGAGGCGTTTTTGGAAGGATTCCTGGGTCTGATGGCGCAAAGCCAAACCGATAAATACGAAAGCCACTTTGGAGGATTCCTCATGCTCGCTGAGTAAATGAACAAAGTACTCATTGGTCTCAACACCTACAACGATTTGCCTCTGCTCCGGGAAAGCCTCCCGGCGCTGGAGGAACTTCGTTTAAATCTGCCAGCGGACGTGGTGATTTTGGACACGGCCCACAACGACGAGGTGCGGGATTTTATTGGGAAGGCGTTTCCGAAGTTCAGCTACTTGCGCCACAAAGACGGCAATATTGGATATGGTAAAAGCTACAACGAAATTTTACGGGCGAACCCCGGCTACAAGTATTTGATGGTGGTGACGAGTGACGTTTTGGTGAACTCCATGGTGGTGAAAACTTTTGTGGAACGAATGGAGGGGGATGCGAGCCTCACGATGTGTGCCGGCAAATTGCACCACTGGGATTTGAAGAATCACCGCAAGACTGAGCTGATCGATTCACTGGGAATTGTGGCGGAGGGGCGGCATCATTTTTATGACCGCGGGCATGGCGAAGCGGACACGGGGCAGTACGACGACGAGCTTGAGCGGATCTTTGGAATTTCCGGCGCCGTGTTTTTGATTCGCACGAATGTGATTTCCAAACTGCATGGTGAGGACTGGCAGCTTTTTGATGAAAACATGTGGATGTATAAGGAAGATATAGATCTTGCGTACCGGCTGCGCTGGCTGGGGGAGAACGTGGCGATTTTCCCGGAAGTCTGGGCGTGGCATGGACGAACGGTGGCGAATAAAGAGGGGAAATCGATGCGCTCGCTTAGCAAGGCGGACTCCAAAAAGCGTGACTATGCGCGTCTGCATTCTTACAAAAATCACTTCTTAATGCTCAAAAGTAATTTCACGTGGCGTTATGGAGCGAGCGTGATATTGCGTGTGTTTGCTTATGAGTTTTTGAAAGGCGCTTATATGCTGCTGCGTCACCCCAAGGTCTTTTTTGCAGGCTTCAAAACCTTGCTTTTCACTCCCGGCAGGCGTAGTTCTAGAAAAGTCAGTGCACGGAAAATGCTTAGTTACTTTGAATAGGGCGTTAGCCCCACTTAAAAAATGGATCTCTCAATTGTCATTTTGCACCACGGAAGCCCCAAGGAAGTCACTGCCAATTTACAGGCACTGAAGTCCGCTTGGCTCCCCAAAAAAACCGAGGTTTTTGTGATAAATAACGGCGCTAAAAATGCGAACGCACAGATTCCTTTTGATGCTAACCTGGCCTTTGACCTACACTATTTTGAGATTAAAAATGAAGGCTATCCGCAGGGAAATAATTTTGGACTCCGCCAGGCCAAGGGCAGATTTTTGTGTATTTTGAACCCGGATGTTGAAGTGAAAAAAGATACGTTTAAAGTCTTGATGGACTATATGAAAGCACATCCGCGAGTGGGGATTGCGGCTCCTCGTCTTCGTTATCCGGACAAGAGCATTCAAGATAACTATCGCACCTTTCCCCGGCCGTTTGATCTTTTTATTAAGCGGACTTTTTTGAGGAATTTTTTCAAGCGGCGCATGCGAAAATATTTGATGTGGGACAAAGACCCCACCAAATCCGAAGCGGTGGACTGGCTCACGGGGGCTTTCCAAATTTTTACTCGCAAGGCCTGGGAGGCTCTGAAGCCCAACGACGAACGCTACTTTTTGTTCATGTCCGATGTGGATATTTGCCGCAAGGCGTGGAACAAAGGTTTTGAAGTGCACTTTGTGGGGGAGGCGGAGGCCAAGCACAATGAGGGGCGTTTATCTTCCGGTGGTATTTTGGCTTTTTTCCAAAAACGCACCATGCGTGCTCACGTACTCGATGCCATAAGGTATTATTGGAAGTTTCTTTTGAAGCCTTTACCCAAGCGGAGAAAATAGCTACAATCCTCCAGCGTTAGGCCTTTCGTATAGTGGTAGTACAGCGGTCTCCAAAACCGTTAGCGTGGGTTCGATTCCCTCAGGGCCTGCCAATTGAAACTCTAGTCTTTCCAGCTTATTCGTTAATAGGCAGTTTCAACCACTTGCTGAACTCTGCTTTGTGCCGATTGGCGCATGTCTTGAACGTAACTGCCATCCAATCTGACTGTTGATGAGAAGAGAGGGTTGCCTTCGTTTGTCTGAGCTTCGCTCGTTCCGAAAGAGAAGTTGGGGTCGAAATCGATTGCACGGCATATTTTTTCAAAAATCTTGCACTGCTCCACCGCCAGTTCACGGGTGTCGTGAGTGGATAGGGTCAAAAGATAACGATGACTGCGTTCTTGAGCAGAACCTCTCATGGACAGGCCTAAGATTATAAAATCCCTCAAGACTTGAACGGCCAAGGCAGTTCGTTCCTGAAAATGCTGATTCGTAGGATCTTCCAGGGTTTGCAAGGCACTCATAACATAAGCTGGGAATTGCAAATCACTACCCCTCTTGCCCCCGACAATGCCAAATAATTTAGCCATAAAACGGGACACCTCACCTTTAAGGCTCGATTTTGCTGAGCCTGTTTTAACTCCCTCTGCAGATTTTTCACTCAAAAAGCCTTTTTCGGCTGCCTGCCGAACGAGCGGATAAAAAATATCCATCTGTTGTGGAGACAATTGTCTACTGATCAAATGAAAGTTTAGAGTTGTTCTCGCCTTGTTAACATAGTTAGCAGGAATCATAGAACCAGACCAAAAGCCAGTAGCCACAAGAAGCGTCACGAGGTCAAAATGTGGATTGGCATGGGTGAAGTCTTTTAACAAGTTCACATCGAAACCTTCACCGGGCTTGCCTTCAAAAAGTCCTAGTTCATATAGAACCTGTACCGGTTTTATCGGCAAGGGATAGTGGCCCTGTTTCCACTCGCTTGCCGCTTTAAAGCTGCGCGCGTATCCGTTGACGTCAGCAGATCGACCTCCAGAGCGTTCATTCGCATATCTGGAAGGTTCCCACCCCAAGTCAGCAAGGCAGTGGTAAAGATCCTCGTGTAGCTCCCATCCTCTAGTCCCTTTATCTTCTTCAGGACTATTAAAACTTTCAGCAATGTCCTTGGGGGTTACTTTGAAGGCCTGGATTTGTGGAATTGCGCTAAGCATATAAATTTGACAGGTAGGGCATTGTACCACATTTCTCTTGTACGGCAAGAGCGTGTCGGTGGATTAATACGACAAGAACTTTGTGCTTCTTTGGACTAGTTTTTATCACTCATCTTCACTTTCGGCCTCCATTCCATTGATGGTTGGCTTGAATTCGTCCGTCGCCTCGGATTCCATCTGGGGTGTTTTAATCTTGTTCTTGAAACGTCCCTGTAAGTCTGAAGAATCTATAAGAAAATACAGGCCGGCGACTGCTAAAATTCCCACGGCCAGGGGTATTATGACTGATTTTTTCATGTTGGAGGATTATGTGCTCCCAGCTTAACCGAGAGATATTTTTTTGTTAAGCATTTTGTATCACTCACAATTCGCCACTTCTGCTAAATCTTGGAAGACCGCTTGGTAGTCTTCATCGCCAAAGGGTGCTTCGGTGTAGGTCCATAGGAAGAGGCCGAGGGAGCCGGGCACTTTGAGGAGCTGCTCGCCGTAGTCGCGGATTTCTTCAGGGCTGAGCACGCCGCTGTCTTCGTCGCCATTGGTGATATTGAGGCCCCAAATGGAGTCCACGCCTAGCGCGTCCGCCGCTTCGAGGTTGCTTTCAATGTAGTCGTCGAGTTCACCTTTGCGTTCGGTGTACTGGTTGAGCGTCGCGTCTAAATCGCCATAGTCGCCGCTGGGCATATCGTCCGCATCGTGGCGGAAGAAAGTTTTTATTTTGGGGAAGAGGTCTTTGCTGTATTCAGCCATTTCTGCGAGTTCTTGCGCCGTCGGGTTTTGGCCGCCAAACTCATTGTCGAAGGTGTCGACGTCGTCCAGCATCATGTGCCACTCAAGCTCCTCTCCCGCAAAGGCGTCTAGGCTGGGGTCGTCCCACAAACTGACCAGATTTTTCCAAGTGCTGAGGCTAAAGTTCCCGCTGCTGTCCACCAGCACGCCGTTCCCGCCGGACATGCGAAAAGCGGCGCTGAGACCCGCTTCCTGCACCGCTGGCAGTTGAGTGTTCACGGCGTAGTTGGGAGAGGTGGCGACTATGAATGCATTCATGCCGGTGGAGTCCGCCATGTCTTCGTAGTCGCTTGTTATGCCCCAAAACCCAAAGAGCTGCTCTTCGCAGGCCTCAAGGATCTCTTCATCTTCGTCTGCCTCTTCTTCGAGAGTGAGATTATAAATCAGCTGAGCCATTTCCCCTCGGGTCAGCTCGTGGGAGGGGTCGCGTGAAACGCTGTCGAGCAGGTCTAGATCCTGCGCCGCTTCATAGTAGGGTTCGTACCAAAGCTCGTAGCAGCTTTTGCAGGTGGAAATCTGGTAGGTTTCGAGCAATACTTTCAGGGCCTCTGCCAAATTGATTGGGTTGGCGGGTTTGAAGGTGCCGTCACTATAGCCGTCGACAATATTTAGGTCGTGGGCGGTGCACACGTATTTTGCGTACCAATCCGCGCTTACGTCGGGGAAGCAGTGGGAGCCTTCCGATTCGCCGGGGTATTTTGCTTCCATCAAGACCTTTACAAATTCCGCTCGGTTGATGGACTTAGTGGGTTGAAAAGTTCCGTCGGAATAGCCTTCGATGATGCCGGCTTCCTCCAATGCCTCGATGGCCGGTTCGTTTTCGGAATGGGAAACATCGCTGAAAGCCGCAGCTAGCGGAATGCACACAAGACTGGCACATAGAAATTCCAGGAATCTAGTGATTTTCATTGTTTAATTCTACAAGAATTGAGGGTGGTTTTCCATAAGAGCCAGCGGGATTTTTCCATTTGACTTGCGGCGTTAATTGTCTTCCTTTATGCTAAGCTCCCCACATGAAAAGACCTTATCTACTGCTGATTTCCCTGGTGAGTTTTCTGTTTGTGCCTGAGGCCCTTGCCTTTACGGATGTGGGCTTGCAAGACGATCAAGACGCTATTGAATATTTGTTTGAAGAAGACATTGTGGACGGTTATAGCGATGGCACGTATAGGCCACGGAATCCCATCAACCGTGCGGAGCTTTTAAAGATTTTAGTGGAAAGCCGGGTGAACACGGTGCCGAATGACGAGGATTGTTTTAAGGATGTTGCCGAAGATTGGTTTGCGCCCTATGTTTGCTATGCCAAGGAGGAAGGGTGGGTGGAAGGTTATTCCGACGGAACTTTTAAACCGGGTAATAATATCAACCGGGCGGAGGCCATTGCTATGACTTTTAAAGTTTATGCGGACGAGCTGGATTTTTTGGATATTGAAGACGGGGAGGACTCCGTTTATTTGGATGTTTCAAATAAGGCTTGGTACGCGGACTATTTATACACCGGAAAAGAAGCGGGGGTGCTTGCAAAAAATACTTATTTTTATCCGGGGAATGAAATCACTCGTGGGGATACTGCTTCGCTGCTCTACCGTTTGTTGAGCTCGCTGGAAGAAGAGGAGGGAGAGGTGGAAGAGGTGGAAGTGCCTGCGCCGGTGGAGATTGTTTCGGGGCAAAATCCTTTTAGCGGGGCGACTTTGTACATTGATCCTTATACGCATGCGGCCGAGGCGGGAATAGAAGCCATTGCTGGGCAGCCTATGGCGAGGTGGTTTGGGGATTGGAGCGGAGACAGTGAAGCGGCGGCGAATAAATATGTGAGCACAGTGACGGCGAGTGGGGCACTGCCGGTGATGGTGATTTACAATATTCCCGGACGGGATTGTGGAAGTTATTCGGCTGGGGGAACCGAGGATGCGGAGGAATATTTGGATTGGATACAGGGTTTTGCGAATGGGGTGGGAAGCCGCGAGGCGGTGGTGATTTTGGAACCGGATGCTTTGCCGCTGGATTGTTTGCACGCAAGTAGCGAGAGCTTGATGGGCGACGCGGTGGATATTTTAAAATCGAAGCCGGGCATTGCCGTTTATTTGGATGCGGGGCATCCCAACTGGACGCCAGTCGATGAAATGGCGGAACGACTGAAGGCCGCGAACATTGAAACGGCCGATGGATTTTCCCTCAACGTCTCCAATTTTTATTTCACCGAAGAAAATGTTGAATTTGGTAAAGAACTCTCTGGGCTGGTGGGGAATAAGCATTTTATTGTAGACACGGGCCGGAATGGAAATGGGTGGAATGGGGAGTGGTGCAATCCTTGGGATATGAGTTTAGGCCAAAACCCCACGGTGAATACTGGCGAGGAATTGGTGGATGCGTATTTATGGGTGAAGCCGCCGGGAGAATCGGATGGAACTTGCAATGGCGGACCCAGTGCCGGAAGTTGGTGGCTGGAGTATGCGCTTGGGTTACTGAATTAAGGGCGTCGCTTGACACTGAACAGGGCAAATTCTATGGTGGACTTATGAATATTCAAAGAAGCTTTGTTTTAGTTGGGATCTTGTTGCTACTGGCGGGATGTGGCGAAACGGCTCCCGAGGAAACGGCGGAACCTGTGGTGACTGAAGTCGAAGCACTGCCCATTTACATCAGCACAATGACTCACATGGAGGGCATTTTTAAGGATGACCAAGTTGAGAATGTTTTTCTAAAACACGTGGAAGATTTGCGCTGGGCCATGGATCTTTTTGACGAATACGGCGCCAAGCTCACCATTGAAAGTGAACAGTCTTTTGCGAAGGCCAATACTAAATGGGATCTGAATTTTTTGGCGGAAGTGGTGGAGCGTGGTCATGGCGTTGGCACCCACATGGACGCAGGTTTCAATGAAACAAGTCTCAGCGCACTCACGGCGGATTTTAAAGAAAATAAAAAGTTGATTGATGACTTGGTGGGTGCTGAAAACAATCGTGGAATGAGCGGAGGGTCCAGTGGGGTGGATTGGGTGACGGCCGCCAGGGAAGCGGGGTTTGAATTTATGGATGCGGTGACGGCCCTTGGATATTTATCTATGGATGAGTCGTTGCGGCCGGAAGGATGGACGGACGCGTATATTAAAAAAATCGTTTACCACGATCCGATTCCGGTGGATTTTGAAGAACGTATTTACCCCCGTGTGTTTGAGGATGCGCAGGATTTGGAGAGTGATGAAGAAGGCTTGGTGGTTTTATTTGGAGACGTCGGTGAGTTCTCCAGCTTGGCGGAAGGGCGAAAAACCTGCGGCACGCAATGTACTTTTGACAGCGATGATGCGAAGGCATTTTTGGCGGCGATTGACGAGGCGGAGGCCGTGCGTGACCCGAGTAAATTTGCTCGACTCAACATGCACATCCCTGCAGCTTTATTGGTAAAAGAGAATGAAGCTTTGCTCCGCGAACTCTTGGCTGGCATTCAAGAATACACCGATGCCGGCATAGCTAAATGGGCGACCCAAGTGGAGGCCTATGAGGCTTTTATGGTACACTTTGACCAATGAAAAAACTTTTCTTTTGTTCTGTATTGGCTTTTCTACAGCTAGCAGGGTGCAGCTTCACTGCTTCGCCCTTGCCGGATGAATTTTGGGCTTATGGGACTTGGCGCTACGACGGGGATGAGACTCATTTGACCGTGGCTCCAAAGGGCACGGCTCTGATAACCATGCATTTCACGCGTCAGCAGGGTGAACAGTATTTGATCGATGGAACGGTTACGTATGATGCTGAGTCGCTCTCATGCGATGTATTTTATCTTTCAGAGGATCTGCCAATATGTGATGAAACCTGTGCGCTCGCTGAAACTATTCCCGGAGAATTAACTGGTGTGGCAGTGGTTCGTGACGATACATTGGTGATCAGTCCAAATTGGGTCACTAAACCTGATGAACACTATACGTGGACGTGCAGAGATGTGCCCGGTGGTTCGACCACTCAGAGCACATGGGCTGTTTGGCAGACTATGGGCCCGCTGGGCGCTGGGATTGTGGAAGCCACCTGGGAACTGGACATTGCTGGCGCAGCTTTTATTGACGATCTTCCCGTGAATGAAATCACGGATGTAAAAACGATGTCGGTTAATTTTGACGTTGAAGCGAATTTTGTTGCAGCGGAGGGCTTGATTGGTTTTTATCGGGCTTTGCCTGAGTAGTTGGTGGACAGGTCAGATGAATCGAGTACAATGAATGGACAAAACCAATAACCTTTTTCTTATGAACACTTTATCTCGGATAACGGTCTCGCTTTTGGTGCTTGCTGGTTTGGCTGGCAGTGCTGTGGCGGCTACGACCATTCTTGGTTGGCCAACTACTTCGACCGTGGAAATTGGCTCCGGCGCACGTGCGCTTTATTCTGCCCTTGAACCCAGCGGGCTTGTTTGGCACAGCGGACGAAATCAGCTCATGCTAGTTGGAGACGAAGGGCAAGTGATTGCTATGGATGACGATGGAAGCAACGCAAGCTTGTGGACGGTTTCCGGCGATTTAGAAGACATCACCGTGGTGGATCCGACTTCCAACTACGTTTATTTGGCGGATGAAGATGGTTCGATCAAAAAATACAATCTATCCACTCGCGCTGTTACGCAGACCTGGAGTGTGACCACGTGGATGCCGGAGCTAACATGTCCAAGTGGAAGTGGAACCTGTGGAATGGAGGCGCTCACCTATGCGGATGGTTATTTTTACGCGGGTTACCAGTACAACGGGAAAATTTTCAAACTGGATTTGAGTGGCACCACCGCCGTTAAAAAAGCTGAGTACACGGGATATTCCGCTAGCAGCACTGACATTTCTGGCCTGACTTATAAAGATGGCTACTTGTACGCCCTTTACAGCGACACTTTGGTGATTATGGATTTGAGTGGAAATATTAAGACGGCTTACAATGTTCCCAACAGCGACCAGGAGGGAGTGGCGATTGGCGAAGACAGCAATGACGATGGAGATGCTAATATCTTTATTGGAGAAGATGGGTCAAAAAAAATTTACAGCTACGACAATTTCCCCATTTATGGATGGACGGCGCCAGTGGTAGTTACCGATCCTGATACCGATGGCGATGGAGTAGTGGATTCCTTGGATTGCAGCGACAGCGATGCCAGTGTGCACACGATGGCTACTTTCTATACCGATGCGGACAGCGACGGTCTGGGATCTGATGCTGCGGCTTCTTTCTGCGCGGTGAGTGCACCAGCTGGGTATTCTAGCAATTCCAACGACAGCAATGATTCCATTCCCAATGCGGGTGTGGAGATTTCCGAAGACGGCGTGGACAACGATGGAGATGGAAAAACGGATGAGGCTAATTTAGGAAGCGAGGGGCTCCACCCTTATTACGGAGCTTTGAACGCCAATGTGAATTCAGTCGGAAAAATAACTGGATTCTGGGGGCTTCAGTATGGACAAGTTGGCGTACGCTATGCAGATGGATCGGTGTATCGCTACCGACCTTTTAGTGTATCGACTCGCACGGTAGCCACTGTGAAGGCCATTTATGGAACCGCGTACTTCACCGTTACTTTGAACGGCAGCACGGTGTACATGAATGGGTACACGGGAGCGGTGGGTTCTTATACGCCAAACACCCGTACGGAAATTTATAATGACGGAGTGGATAATGACTTGGATGGACTCGTGGATGAGCACAGCACCACTCTTTCTAACGGCCTTCACCCCAACTACGGTGTTTTAGATCCTGCGACTTCCGCTAAGAATAAAATCGTCGGATTCTGGGGTCTTAAGAACGGGGCAATTGGAGTGCGTTATGCCGATGGATCGGTGTACCGCTACGAAGCTTTTGATGTTCAAAGCGAAACCTTTAGCACCGTGACTCAAGTTCCTGGCACGGCTTACCTCACGGTTACTTTGAACGGTAGCTCGGTGACTATAAATGGTTACAATGGAACGGTTCGTTAAATCTTTTTCGCTCGGAATTCTATTTCTCCTCCTCAGCGGCTGCGGCCAAAAGGAGGAGATTTCAATTGTGCTACAGAATGATTTGAAGAGGTTCCTGTTTACGCGATAGCGGATGGTGTGGTGGTGCGGCAGGGTTGGGTGGATGGAACCTAGTGTTTTTTTGAGTTCCTATTGAAGAACGCGGTGCTGATGAGCAGCGCGCCGATGAGGAAAAAGGTGATGACCTTGGCGCCAATGGCCATTTCCCAAACGTCCACAAGCAGCAGGCGCGCCACTACACAACCGATGAGTAGGCCTCCGACGATGCGGCTGGCTTTTTCATTCTGTATGGCTCCACGAATGTTGAAGTAGAGGCCCGCCAGCGTGTAGATGCCCAGCGATACGGTGATGTGCAGATTGGGATTTTGAATGAGCGCATCTGAGGAAAGCCATACCAGCATCATGGCGTAGAGGCCGCTGAGTATGAAATAAGGCAGGGCGAATTCGTCTTTGTAACGGCGCAGGAGTAGGCCGATGCCCAAGGTGACCAGCACGAAGCTGAGCAAAGCGGCGAAGTGCGTGTGAAGAATGCTGCCATCCGGCCAGCCACTAGAATCCATGTTCATGCTTAGAGCGGGAAGGAGCATGGCAGGCAGCAGGCGGCTCACGAGTCTATCTTTAAAGAGGTACGCCAGCACGGCCATGAATGGCACTATGATCGCCATGAAAATAAGATTTCTTGCCCCCGCGTCCAAGATAAACATTTGCACGGCCAGTAGGGTGAGGGCCACGCTTTGCAGCCCCATGATCACGAAGAAAACAAGATGACGTTTTTTATTGCTGTGGAGGAAATAGCTGAGGGCTAGGAATACCGCGACTTGCGATACCAGTGATAGGAAGTGTAGGTCCAGGAAAAGATTTCGGTTCCATAGGGAGCTTTCGTAACTGGGACTTCCACAGAGCAGTGCGGGTAGGAGCAAGGGAGAAAGTTTGAGCGCGAGTTTGGGATCCTTTGTCGCGAAAACCGCCAGAGCCAGCAGGGCCGCCGCGCCCCAGGTGAGGGCCAGCGTGAGTGGTGCGTTTTGCCACTGAATTAGGGCTGCGCACATGAACACCACTGCGGCGGTCACGTAGTACACATATAGGATTTTTTCTTGTTTTTTTATGCGGCGGTAAAGCGCGTGAGTGAGCGCTAGCAGCAGGACTCCCATTCCAGCAAAAGTGAGGCTTGCCCAGTCCGTGGGCACCATCTCATACATCCAAACCAGCAGAAGAAAACCGGTTCCAATAGCGGTGGCCATTTCGGTTCCGGACGAGCGCTTGGCCTTCCAAATGCCCAGAACATTGCTGAGATAAAAAAGCCCGATGAAGGTGGAGGCAAAGACGAGTCCAATGGTTTTTTCGGAGTCGGTTATGGGGGCGCTGCCGCTGTAAAAAAAGATCACCAGGAAGCTCAGCAGTGTGAGCACTTTCCAGCCGGACTTGTACGCCACGGTGAGCGTGCCGAGCGTGAGTACGAGCAAGTAGGAAAAGAGTCCGAAGTAATCGGGGGCCGGCGAGTTGATGAGCAGGGGAGCGAGTGCGCCCATGGCGAGACCCGTGACGGAGAGCGCGAGATTTTTGTGACGAAGGCTGGAGAGGCTCATCCACACGACTGGGATGAACATGCCAAGTAGGGCGGTGAGGGGAGTGAAGAAGTTGTATACGTTGCGGGCGGCGAAGAGGGACACCAGCACCGTGGCGGCGCCGAGCGCCAAGAAAACGGCTCCTTGGCCCGCGTACTTTTTAATGCGCCATTCCCCCAGAATCATGATCAGTGCACCGGTGCCGAGTCCCAGCAGAATGCGGCCCATTGGTCCAATCCAGTTATTGACGAAGGCGTAGGAAGTGAGCCATGCAAAGGCCAGTAGAATCAAAAAAGCTCCGAGTTTCATTGGCCAATCTGTGCTCAGCCATTTCCATAGGCCGCTTGGTTTTGCAGCTTTGCTGCGACTGCGCAGGGCGGGGGCGCTTTTAGCCAGGCGTGGTTCGCGCGGCAATTGGATGCGCTCTGGTTTGCCGGACGACTTGCCGGCGGATTTTCCGTCTAAGCGGTTTTGAATTCCGCCAATACGAATATGCGCTGCTACTACAAGAATAAGGAGCAGGAAAATAACGAGAGAAGAATCCATGGAGGTGGCGTGAGAGTACTTAATTTATACGCTGCCATTCTGCAAAGCTCAAGTTGTCTCTTTATCGGGTGGAATGCTGTAGTAGTCGAAAAGGAATTCTATGATTTTGTGGAAGACTTGCCCGGACGTTCCTTCGGCCCACTCGGTGGAACGGGGGCGATCCATTTTCACTAAGATCAGGAATTCAGGATCGTCGATGGGACCGTAACCCATGAAAGTGGTCATAGTGGTTCCGGCGCCACTCAGCACTCGATTGCCTTTGTAAGTTTGGGCGGTCCCGGATTTACCGGCGATGTAGTGCTCGTCCAGGGCGATTTTGGAGGTGTACTGACCCACCACGGAGGTGAGCATGGCCGTGACCGTTTGCGCGGTTTCGGGCTTGAGGGTTTGTGCTACAACCTGAGGTTCAAATTCCTCCACGGTGCCATCGGCGTACTCGATTTTTTTAACCAGATACGGCTGCATCATGGTTCCGTCGTTGGCCAGGGAGGTGTAGGCCTGAATGAGTTGCAGCGGGGTCATGGAAATACCTTGTCCGAAGGATTTGGTCACCATTTCGGATTCGCTCCAGCCGTCGTAGTGCTCCACGTCTCCTTGCACTTCGTCGTCCAGGCCCAGGCCGGTTTTTTGCAAAAGTCCGTAGCCCTTGATGTAGGAATAAAAGAGCGCCGCGCCCAGTTTTTTAGAAATGAAGGTCATACCCGTGTTGCAAGAGTGTTCGAGCACTTGGGTCATGGTTTCAAAGCCGTGGTATTGCCTGTTGAAGGTCTCAATGTAGTAGTCGTATTCTTCGGTGTAGACATTGAAGTCCACTCCAATGGGTCCGCTGTCCATAAAGGTGGTGGACGCGGTGATTTCGCCTGCGTTGATGGCGGCGGCGGCCACGAGGGGTTTGAATACGGATCCGGGCTCGTACACCTCCTGAATCATTTTGTTCTTGTATACTTCAGGGCCCCACTGATTTTTGTAGGAATAGTATTTGCCGGGCACTTCGGGGTCGGGGAAGATCTCGATGCGCAGATCGGGCTCCACGGTGAGGTAGAACCAGTAGCGCGGATTTTCTTCGGTGCCGGTTTTCACCAGGAATTCTTTTTTGTCGTCGGGAATTTCCAGGGTTACTTTTTCGAGCACGTCTCCAAAGCTGTTGGGGTTGAAAGTGGGGTACTGGGCCATGGCCAAAATGGCGCCGGTGCTGGGGTTTATCACAATGGCCTGTGCGCTGTCCGGTCGATATTCTTCCACTCCGGCTTGGAGAAATTCTTCCACTTTGGTTTGGATGGCGCGGTCTATGGTCAAGGTGATGTCCGCTCCGTCCACTGCGTCTTCAATGATGCTGTCACCCACGGTGATTTGGTTTCCGTTGGCGTCTATTTTGGAGGTGAAAATTCCATCCGTTCCTTGGAGGATTTCGTCAAAAGTGCCTTCGATTCCATATTGTCCACCGTCGCCGTTCACGTAGCCCAGCACTTGGGCGGCCAAGTCTTGTTCGGGGTAGAAACGGTAGTATTCATCCACCAAACGGATTCCCAAAAAAGCGGGATCTATAGGTTTGTCGGTGCTTTGAGAAACGGCTTTGGCGTCGGCCAAATCTTGCTTTAGGATTTCTTCAATCTGCACGGAAATGGCCGGGTCGAGTTTGCGGCGCAGCACCACGTAACGGTTGTTTCCTTTCAGCACGGTCTCCAGGTTTTCCTCGTCCCAATCCAGCGCCGCGCCCAGGATTTGAGCGGTCTCTTTTTTATCGTTGATTTTGGCTGGGTAAGCGTAGATATCTCCGTCGCTGGTCACTTCAATCCCCTCCAAACGCAGGTCTTTTACTTCAGTTTGTGTGTCTACATCCTGGCCTTCTAAGAGCAACACAATATCGCGGGTTTGATCACCCAAAATATTCGTCAGCGTTTCTTTATAGTCGGTAAAAAGTTCCTCATCGGTTTTTAGAGCCAACTTGCTCAGGGCTTCTGCTTTCAGCACTTCACTTTCTATTTTATTAATGATTTCGAATTCTTCTTCGTGTCGTTTTTGGTCCAGTTCTTTTTCCGTTTCCAGATCAAACAAAAGGGGAGCGAGGGTGTCTGCCACCAGGGTCGGATCGCTTTTCTCCACAATAAGTATGGGGTCGGCAAAAACCATTGCGAGGGTGGTGTTGGTCGCCAGGCTGTAGCTTTCGCCGCTGTGGTAGTCCTCAATCAAAATTTCTCCACGGCGGGAGGGCAGGGTGGTGTATCCGTACTGCTCGTCTTGAGCAATGCCTTCGTAGTAGCCGTGGGCAATCACCTGCAAATAAAACAGACGAATAATGATGAGGCCGGTTACTAGGTAAACGGCTAGGAAAAGAGCACTGAGCCGGCTGAGACTGATGCGGGATTCCATATTGAGTCGCTTGCGCGACGGCTTTTAATAGGCACTAAAGCGCCTAGACTTCGATCTTACCTTTTGCTAGCATCTCCGCGCAATACTTTTCCTAGGCCAACTTATGCATCGAAAAACAACTCTTTCCAATGGCATGCGTGTCATTACGGATCGTATTCAAGGCACCCAAGCGGTGACCGCACTTGTGCTGGTTAAAGCCGGTTCACGTTACGAGCACAAACAGATCAACGGGATCTCTCACTTTTTGGAACACATGTTCTTTAAAGGAGCGAATCGCTACAAAAATGCGAAGGCCGTTTCTGAGGCCATCGACAGTGTGGGCGGCGAATTCAATGCCTTCACTTCTAAAGAATACGCGGGTTACTACGTTAAGACGGCGGCGCAAAATATGCGACTCGCCATGGACGTGCTCTCGGACATGATGCTGAACGCGCGCTTCGACCAAGAGGAAATTGAAAAGGAACGCGGTGTGATTATGGAAGAATTCAACATGTATCAAGACACGCCGATGTACCAAGTGGCCTGGAATTTTGAACGCGGGATGTTCGGGGATCAGCCGATTGGGTGGGACGAGGTGGGGACGAAGGATGTGATCAAGGCACTGCAACGCGATGATTTTGTTGCTTACAAGGAATCTTTGTACGTGCCGGAGGCTATGGTGATTTCGCTCGCAGGAGCGGTGGATCACGACGAAGTGGTGGCTATGGTGCAGGAACTTTTCCCCATGGAAGCGCGCAAGGCGACTGGCAAATTCCTTCCTTTCGAAGCAGGGTTGCCGACTCGTCAACGAGTTTCTTTTCAAACCAAAAAAACAGAACAAGCGCACGTGGTGTGTGGAGTGCCCGGTTACCCAGAAGAACATCCTGATCACTACGTTCTCAAGGTTCTTTCCTCTATTTTAGGAGGCAATATGAGCAGCCGTATGTTCTTGGCGGTGCGTGAAGAAAAAGGCCTCGCGTACTACATTTCTTCTGGAACGGAAGATTATTTGGATACCGGAACTTTCTACACTCGCGCCGGGGTGGACGTGACTCGAATCAAAGACGCGATTAAGGCGATTGTGGAAGAATACAAAAAGATCGCTGGGGAAGTGGTGCCGGAGAGCGAACTCAAAAAAGCCAAGGAATTTTTGAAAGGAAAACTCGTACTTTCTTTGGAAGATAGCGAAAGCGTGGCGCAAATGCACGCCCTCAATGAACTCCTTTACGACAAGATCAAAACGCTCGCCGACATTTCTGCCAATATCGATAAAGTGACGGCAGCCGATGTGCAGCGTGTGGCCGAAAATATTCTCAAAGAAGACCTCATTCAACTCGCCGTGATTGGTCCTTACGAGGACAAGGCGGAGTTTGAAGCTTTACTCAACTAATTCTTAACCAAACTTTTATGATGGAACGCACCCTAGTACTCATCAAACCAGACGGAATCCAACGTGGACTCGCTGGAAAAATCATCACTCGATTCGAAGAAAAAGGACTTAAAATGATTGGATGCAAAATGATGGCGCTGGATGAAGCGGTTCTCCGCGAACACTACGCGCACATTGCCGACAAGCCGTTTTTCCCTGGTGTGGCTAAGTTCATGAGCAGTTCACCGGTGCTCGCTATGTGTTGGGAAGGGGTTGAATGTGTCGAGGCCGTCCGTCTGATCACGGGGGTTACCAAGGCTCGCCAAGCGGACGCCGGAACCATTCGTGGAGACTTTGCTATGAGCGTGTCTTGCAACGTGATTCACACCTCCGATTCAGTGGAAACCGCTGAAAAAGAAGTGCCTCGTTTCTTCAACCCAGACGATTTATACGACTACAACAAAGGTGAATACGAACACGTCTACAACGACGAGGAACGTTAAAGCTTAAAAGCTATGACGGTTTTCATGGGAGTTCTCAATGTGACGCCGAATAGTTTCTCTGATGGAGGGCGTTTTAAGGAGCACGGCGGTGCGGATGATGTGGTGAAGGTTGCTTTGGAAATGCTGGCGGACGGCGCGGAGATTTTAGATATTGGGGGGGAGTCCACAGGGCCGGGGAGCACGGACGTTACGGTGGAAGAAGAGTTGGCGCGGGTGATCCCGGTGATTCAGCGGATTCGGGCGGCGGCGCCGGATGCTATTCTTTCTATAGATACCTGGAAAAGTGAGGTGGCGGAGGCGGCTTTGCGCGCGGGTGCGAACTGGGTGAATGATGTGACGGCGGGCCGGGGCGATGAGCGGATTTTTGAGGTGGCGGCGAAGGCGGGTGCGCCCATGGTTCTGATGTATTCTAAGCAAAATAGCCCGCGCACGGACCGTGAAATGGTGCAGTACGACGATGTGATGAAAACCGTGAAGGATTTTTTACGCGAGCGGGTGGCGCTGGCGCTGGCGGCAGGAGTGAAAGAGATTATTGTGGACCCGGGGATGGGAGCTTTTGTGAGCGGGGAGCCGGCCTATAGCTTTGAGATTTTGGAGCGCATTGAAGAGTTGCGCGAGTTGGGTTGTCCGATTCTGGTTGGAACCTCACGGAAGGGCTTTTTAGGGGACGACCGTTTGGGCATGACGCTGCTCACGACTTTGCAGCTGGCTGGACGCGTGGATTATTTGCGTGTGCACGATGTGACGGAGAATGCTACGGCTACTGACTAAGATTTTAGATAATCTTTTTCAAGCAGTAAAAACTTTTCTTCGGAAAATTGATAAATGCCAATTACAATTTGTTCCCCAGTTTTTTCTTGTTCGAGTAGTACCAACTCTTTGCAGTCGAAAAGTATTGTTGGGAAATCGTTCATGTCACACGAGGCAATATACAGGCCTGAATCCCGATAGTGCTTTGCTTCTGCCCAGATGACACTGTCCACCAGGGAGATTTTCCCTGAATGATTTTTACATTTAGAATAGTAAACTGAAGAAAGGTGACACGCTTCATCGATTAGGTTTTGTCTTTCAGGAGGAAGCTGAGTTAAATTCGTAAGTCCGTTGAGCAATTCCTCTTTTACTTTTTTGGAATTTTGACTGTTGGCTCCTCGTAGGAATTCAGCTTTGATGTAGGCATTGATCGTTAGATTCACTTGTAGTGACTCTAGTCTGTTCAAAAAAACAGTCATACTTTTAAAGTACGACTCCTGTGACATATAAGCCAGAACGTTTGTATCTAGTAAGAGACTTTTATTTTCTAAAAAATCGATCATAGTAAGGTTCTTCTGCCATCTGTTTACTGGCTTTTTTAACGACGCTCTCCATAAGCTTTGCATCCCAAACCACGCCTTTTTTTTGTCTAAAAAAGTTTTCACTGCGTTCTGCTAGCTTGTCTTTTGTCTGCATTGCTGGAAGATTAATAACACTCTCATTTTAAGCTAATTTTTCCCAAAAGCCAGCCTTCTATTTTGCTTGAAACTTGTTTGATGGTCTATATCTCCCTATAATGCTCGTCTATGTTCGTTTCCAAAGACTTCACTTTCGACTCGGCGCACTTCCTGACTAAATATCATGGCAAGTGTGAAAACCTGCACGGGCATACTTATAAGTTGCGTGTGACGGTGGAAGGGCCGGTGGGCGAGGATGGGATGGTCATCGATTTTAAAGAGCTCAAAGCGCTCGTGAAGGACAAGGTTATTGATCGCTATGATCACCAAAACTTGAACGACTTTTTTGAAAATCCCTCTGCAGAACTCGTGGTGATGAAGATTTGGGAAGATTTGGCGCTCGAGCTGCCGGTGAAACTTTATGAGATCACCCTGTGGGAAACGGCGGAGAGTTTTGTTACTTACCGCGGCAACTGATGCACATATTCTTAGGACTTGGAACCAACTTGGGCGACCGTGAAATGAATCTGGTTACGGCCAGGGATCTTTTGATGAAACACGACGTTTTGGTAGTGGGGCAGAGCAGTGTACTGGAAACGGCGCCGCTGGGTGGGCTGGACCAGCCGATGTATTTGAATCAGGTGGTGGAGTGCATAACGGAGCTCAGCCCGCAGGATTTATTTGTGGCCTGCAAAACCGTGGAAAGGGAAATGGGCCGCGAGACGAGTGTGCCGATGGGGAATGTGGCGTTTGGCAGTGGGCAGAAGACGCCGTCGAAGTGGACGAGTCGAATCATCGACATAGACATTATTTTTTACGGAGAATGGATTGTGAATGAGCCGCAGCTTACTATTCCGCATGCCCGGCTCACGGAGCGGGATTTTGTGGTCGAAGGGGTTTTGGAACTTTCCCCAGACTTTGTCCATCCGCTTTTGAAAAAGCCGTTGAAAGCCCTGCGCCCTCAGGCATAATGCGAGTATGAATCCTAGACAACGCGAACTTCGGCTCGAAGCGCTCGAGCTCATTTCAAGAATGGGTGAGGGGAGTAGTGGACGCATGCTTTCGTCTATTGATTTGATTGAGGGGCTGTATTTTGGCGAAGAAAACGGGCGGCAGATTTTTAAGCACAATCCCAAAATGCCGCAGTGGGAAGAGCGTGATTATTTTGTCCTGTCTAAGATTGAGGCCTTGCCCGGTCTGCACGCGGTTTTGCAAAAAGCCGGGTACACCCTGCCGGAGGTTTTGCCGTTTTTCCCGAACCGAAAAGTGCCCGGGGTGGAGGTGACTACGGAGGAGCACGCGTATGGAATTTGCACGGCGGTGGGCATGGCGCAGGCCATACAAATCAGCCGCCTGAACCAGCACGTGTTTTGTTTGGTGGGCGATTATGAACTGGATCATGGGCGGGCTTGGGAAGCGATACTGACGGCGGCGGAACGCAAGCTCGACCGGCTCTGTTTGATTCTTGATGAAAACAATCCCAATGACTATTTGTGGCAAGAACGCTTTGAGTCATTTGGCTGGAAAGTCATTAAGCTGCGCGACGCACACGACCACGATGAAATTGTCTACGGCTACATGAAAGCACGGCTTACTTTGCGGAAACCAACGTGCATTTGGGCGCCCACCAAAAAGTCCGCCGGCATTCCATTCGCGGAACGAAAAGGCGAATACGACGATGTGATTTTTTCCGACATGGAAATGCAAGAAATTCGAACCCTACTCGTATGATGCTGGATATAAAACTCACTCAGCTCGGACTCAAAATTAAGAACCTCGTGGTACTCGATCTTACATTTCCCGCAGGCAAGTTTCCTGAGTTTAAAAAAGCTTATGATCAGCGTTACATTCACTTGGCCGGCCGCAAGGAAATGGCACTCGCGTTTGCGGGTGGGCTCAGTGCGTTTGGCAAAATTGTGCTTATTTATGGAATGGATAGCGATGAGTGTGAGGTGCCCGACAGGACGTTGAATATTAAGCTCGTGGAAGAGGGCGTGGAGGGGACGTGGGAGATTTTTGAGGAGGAACTCAAGGCCTTTGGCCCTGCCGTTCTATTGATTCCTGAGGAAGTTTGAGCGCGAACTTTTGACTACACCGTAAATAGGGTGTTCGGTCGAGCGGAAGTAGTTCCCTTCCAGGAGCTTTTTCTGTAGAATTTTCCTGCTTTAATTAAATCCACACAATGAAATTTCTGGCACGCTGCTTTACTCATATACTTTTTGCTCTAGCGCTTTCTTTGTTCAGCGCAAGCATCGCCTCTGCGGCTGTGCGCACCTGGGATGGTGGGGGTTCTACGAACAACTGGAGTGAAGACGCAAACTGGTCCGATAATACCGAACCAGGAACCGGCGACGTCGCAACATTTGATGCTACGTCCACAAAGGCTGCAACCATTGATATCACGATTAGCGTTGGAGGGGTTGATATCAATACCGGATACAGTGGAACCATCACGCAAAGTGCGGCGTTGACGGTGGGTGGATCGAACTACGACCAAGCGGACGGAATTTTTACGGGTGGGAGTGCATCAGTGACATTTAATGGAACATTTACACTTACAGGCGGTACCTTTACGCAAACAACGGGAACGACCACATATGCCGGAAGTTTTGCGCATAATACTGGCGGTACGTTTACTCATAATTCCGGAACGTCAAAATTTACCGTATTCAGTGGTACGATAAACATCTCAGCAGCTTCTGCGGGTACGGAAACATTTGGGACGTTTACACTCGAAATCGACCATAATAACTGTCTTTCCGTTGCCAGCGGTGACACGATTATTATCGCAGGAGACATGACCATTGTGAATGGTAACCTTTGTACGGGCACTGTTGAAATTAAGGGAAATATTACCTGGGGAGCTGCCTCTGACGGTGCTGGAACTGATACGAATTTGCGTATTACCGGTACGGGGGATCAGACGATTACTTCCACGAGCGGTGCGAGCTTTCGTGGAACACACACTATTGATAAGGTGAGTGGAAATGTGTATTTGGGTTCGAACTATAGCCTGACTTCCGGAGCATTTGTGTTAACCAATGGAACGTTTTATGCGCGTAATTCTGCAAACACAAATAATTATTCATTAACAAGTATAGGGAGCTATTCCCAGTCAGGTGGTACGTTTAACGGCGGATCTTCTACAATTTCTCAAGGAGGCTATACCACGTTTACGCTCTCGGGAGGTACGTACAGCCAGTCCAGCGGAACGACAACTTATGGCGGTAGTGGGTGGACACATACGGCTGGTGGAACGTTCACTCACAATTCTGGTACAAGTTCATTTATTAACGGAAACGGTACGTTTAACGTTGATAATACGACTGGAGAGACATTTTATCACCTCACTCTTTCTGCTTCGGGCGACAACAACGACAATAAAACCATTACTTCTGGCGACAAGCTTATTGCTGAGGGTAACGTCACTATTGATCAGGGGAGTTTTGATACGGGAACTTTGGAAGTTCGTGGGAACCTCACGTTGGGGTCGGGGGCGGACGATTCAAGCGCTCTCTTTAAGATTAATGGAACAGGCGATCAAACCATCACTAAAAGCGGTGGTACGTTGAGTGGAGGCGTGACCGTAGATAAGGCAAGTGGCAGCGTGTATCTTGGTGCAAACTTTTCTTTGTCGAGTGCTTTTATCCTTACGAGTGGAACGATGTATTTGCGTGATTCCGGTGCAGTGACGAACTACTCGATGACATTGACCAGTACCTACTCTCAAGGAGGTGGAACAATGAATACCGGTTCTTCGGCATTTTCTGTATCGGGGGCGTTTTCTCAGACAAGCGGTACGTTTAACGGAGGATCTTCCACGGTTGGGCATACGGGCACATTCTCACTTTCTGGTGGCACGTACAGTCAATCCACGGGCACAACAACCTATGGAAGCACCTTTACACATACTGCTGGAGGAACATTTACGCATAATTCCGGAACAAGTTTGTTTAGCGGTTCGTCGTCGAGCATTGACGTTGGGACAACAGAAACGTTTGGTCATTTAACGATTAGTTTGACGGGGGGCCAAACAAAAACGGTTGCTAACAGCACCACATTGATTGTTTCTGGTACCCTCACACTCACTGATGGAAGTGTTTCGCAGACAACGATTCCGACCGCAGGAACCATTTCTGCACAAGGGAACGTTGTGGGCGCTTCTACGTATGACGGCGGTACGGGAAAACTCATTTTCTCCGGATCTGCAACGCAGACATTCGACCTTACTGGCGCGGCAGGCGTGTATAACGGAGATATTGCGGTGAATAAAGCGGGTGGTGCGGTTAACTTGCTTACTGCCCTAACCATGGATGCGAGCGGTCAAGATTTGGTTATTGAAGAAGGTACGTTTGATGTTTCTGGGTTTACGCTTTCGGTAACTGGCGCAGGAACGGAGACGATCATTGTGGAAACGGGAGGAAATCTCCAATTACAGGGCGGCGAAACCATTACGGGCGATAGCGCGAGCTACCCACAGTTAAATTCTGGATCAACGGTCACCTATGACGGTACATCTACCCCATACACACTCAAGGACTACACCTACCATCACCTCACCATTGCGGGTGGAGCATCATCAGTATTTACGCTTGCCGCGAATGAATCACTTGGTGGAAACCTCACGTTAACCACGGGCATTCTCTCGCAAGGTGGTTTCACGCTTGCGGTTACGGGAACGTTCAGCAATGACTCAACACTTCGTCGGTTCCAAAATGAAACGCTCACGGTAACCATGGACATCAACTCGGGTACCATTGAGTATGTGGGTGATGGAGATGGCAGCGCCGAAACGGTAACTCTTGCGGATCTAGGAACAACCGATTACTACAATCTCAAAATTAATGACACCAATGTTACAAAAGATATTTTCGCGCTTGGAGCTGCGACGGTGATTGCGGGAACCTTGCAAGTCACCAGCTCAGAATTCCAGCAAGGTTTATACGACCTAACAGCAGTGACGCTTCTTGTTGACGGCGGTACGCTTACCGGGAGTTCTTCCAGCTCATTCGTAATAACGGTATCGGGCAATGCGACGATTTCCTCAGGAACGGCCAATATCGGGGCTGCGGCAATAGATGTTTTTGGAACGCTCACCATTTCGGGCGGTACATATAACGGGAATACGTCTTGGGGACAAATCATCAACCTTGCGCTTTCTTCGGGTGCCTACAATGGGAATACCTCAACGCCGACTCTTATTTTCGTCACGATTTCGGGCGGTACGTTCACGGCATCGTCTGCTACCACCACTGTGGGTGGAGACTGGACGCACACGGCTGGTGGAACGTTTGTTCATAACTCAGGAACGGTGGCCTTTACGGGAGGGGGCGCAAACATCAACGTTACAGAAACGGAAACCTTCTCGGGACTCACCATCAGTAAAGATGATAATACTCTAACGATCGCTTCTGGTGACACGCTGGTAGCAGAGGGAACACTCACGTTGAGTAATGGCTATTGGCAAACGGGAACACTCGTTGCACAAGGAAACATTGTGGTGGGTGCTAGCTGGGATGCTGCAGGAGCTAGCACATTAAACGTGACCGGAAGCGCGACACAAACACTTGACCTTTCCGCAGGTGCAGGACTGCTCGATAATCCTGTTACAGTGAACAAGGCTGGCGGAAGTCTTACTCTTGCCTCTGCCTACACGCTCGACCATGCGAATGCAGACTTTACGCTCACGCTCGGCACTTTCTCCACGGGCAACTTTACGATGACCACATCATCAGGATCAGATATCGCGGTGAATGGCGGTACGTTCAACGCAGGTTCTTCCACCATGACTCTTGCAGGATTGATGACGGTTGCTGGCGGTACCTACAACGGTAACACCTCTTCCGGGACTACTTCTGGCGCCTTCCTTCTTTCGTCAGGTGCCTACAACGGCAACACTTCAACCCCAACATTCTCGGGAGGTCTCACTATTTCTGGTGGAGTGTTTACTGCAAGTTCAGGAACCATGACCGTGTCTGCGAATTTTGCTCACACGGCAGGAACCTTCACTCATAACTCAGGAACGGTTGCGTTCAACAACTCCGGAGTCACTTCTACTATTTCCGGGGACAGCACTTTCTATAATTTCACTTCCACTACGGCAAACAAACCCATCACCTTCACAGCAGGAACCACGCAAACCGTTTCTGGATTACTCACGCTCACGGGAACTTCTGGCAATTTGATTGTTCTCCGCAGCACCGTTACGGACAGTGTTTGGAATTTGAATGTTTCCGGGACCAGTTCAGTGGATTATGTGAACGTTCGTGACTCCAATGCAGCCGGGGGAAATGCAATCACCCATGCGGTCGCCGCATCCAGGTCTGTTAACGTAGCGAACAATACTAATTGGAGCTTCAATGCGGCGCCTACGGTGGCCACGGTTACGGCTGTACAAAGCAGCGCTGGAGATGGAGACATTACGATTACTTTCATCATGGACGACCCAGACGATGACAACACTCTTCAGGGGAAAGTGGAATACAGTTTGAACGGAGGAAGCAGCTGGGCAGACCCTACTATCAGCACGACTGGCAGTGAAACGTCTGCCACTTTTGGCGACCCTTCGGTGAGCAATGCAGCGACCTACCAAGTGGGACAAAGCGGTGCGTATATTTTAAGCTCCAGCGGCGCTAACACGGTTACTATTGTGTGGGAGTCTGCAACGGACATCGCCAGCTCTACTGATATTTCTAATGCTCGTATTCGTATTACGCCTTACGATGGCGTTGCGGAAGGCACCGCCTCCAGCAGTTCCAACTTTACTTTAGATCGCGTTGGGCCAAGCGGACTTGCAAACTTTAGACATACCGATTTCTCAAATAGTCAGGTGGTTTTGTCTTGGACTGCAAGTACCGATACCAACTTCAATCACTATGAAATTTGGTCTGGAGTTACTGAAAGCCAGGTTATTGCACGGAGCGGCAGTGCAGTGGAATGGGATAACGATAACGATGCTACGCTCACCACGGCCAGCACCGCTAGAACCACCATCAACAATACCGATCCCCGCAACAAGTTCTTTAAGATCTTCGCGGTGGACAATTATGGTAATGAATTGACGCTAGCGACTTACTATTTAAGTGGAGGAACCACGTCTAGTTCTAGCAGCTCATCTTCTGGAGGCGGAGGAGGTGGTGGAGGTTCTTCATCTAGCTCCAATGACGATGAAGAGGAAGAAGAGGAGGAAGAGATTGTTGAAGAAGAGGAGGAGGAAGTAACCGACGAAGAAGAAACCGAAGAGGAAGAGGAGGAAGAAGTGAATATCTGGGAAGAATTCGACGTTCAGGTGGATGAAGACCAGTGGTCCAATGGGTACGTTAAGTATTTGGCTGAAGAAACGAATATCATTGAAGTGGCGGTGAGCCAGCCCACTTTCTTGGACATCCTTACCTCTATTCTTAGTACTCCCAATGAAGCAATGCCACGTGGAAACGCTCTTGAATTCTTGTTGGTGCTGGCTGGCTATTCACTAGATACCATGACGGTGAATGTACGTTCCATTGCCTTTGAAGATGTTTCTTTGGCAGATGACCAGGCAGGGTTTATACAGTTTGCGTATGAGCAAAGACTTATACAAGGTTACCCAGATGGAACTTTCCAGACAGATAGAATCGTGAACCGTGCAGAGGCACTCAAACTGTGTTCATACTTCTTTGAAGGAGATTGGACCCATGAGCTTTATGGGGATGATCTTTTGGCGCTGTATGACCTTACAGAAAATCCCTTCACGGATGTGGACTTGAACGCTTGGTACGCTCCGTATTTAATCAATGCTTATGCAAAGGGAGTGGTGAGTGGGTATGGGGATGGCACCTTTGGTCCGGGCAATGAGGTTACCTATGCTGAGTTCCTAAAGATTGCCACTCTGATGCAAAACATTGAAGAAGCCGTTGAGATGGCTGAGGAACTACAGTAAGATAAGGGCAATAGAAGCCCATGTCTCCACAAAAAAACCTCCGCATTTTCTCGGGCTCTTCTCATCCGGCACTGGCTAGCGCAATTGCAAAGGCCATGAAGCTGCCGCTTTCCAAAATGCACATCTCCAGGTTTGCGTGTGGGGAAATTTATGCGAAGCCGGAGGAAACCGTACGTGGAATGGATGTGTTCATTGTGCAAACCTGCACCGGCGATGTGAACGAAGACTACATGCAACTCTTTATTATGATCGATGCGCTGAAGCGCTCTTTTGCGAAGGCGGTGCACGTGGTGATTCCGCATTATGGCTACGCCCGCCAAGATCGTGTGGCGAGTCCGCGCGAGCCTATTTCTGCCAAGCTTATGGCGAGTTTGATTGCGGCGGCGGGGGCAGACCACGTGATTTCCATTCATTTTCACAGCGACCAAACGCAGGGATTCTTCCCATTCCCGATGGACAATTTGAAGACCAAACGACTCTTCGCGGATTATTTGAAAAAGAAAAAACTCAAGAATGCGGTGATTGTGGCGCCCGATGCGGGAGCTGCCAAAGAAGCCGGACGGCTCGCTGCTTTCCTGGATATGCCCCTGGCGATTTTGACCAAAGAACGACCTAGTTTCAACGTCGCGGAAGTGACGAGCGTGGTGGGCGATGTGGAGGGCAAAACCTGTATTTTGGTGGATGACATGATTGATACCGCCGGATCGGTGGTGGCGGCGCACGCGGCGCTTTTGAAAAAGGGCGCGAACAAAGATATTTATTTGATGGCTACGCACGCGGTGTTTTCCGGGCCTGCCGTGGAGCGACTCAAGAAAACTCAGTTCAAGGAAGTCATTGTGACGGACACCGTTCCGCTACCAAAAGAAAAACAATTCAAAGGACTGGTGACGCTTTCTGTGGCGCCGATGCTGGCGAAAGTGATTCAGTGTGTGCACGAAGATAAATCCGTAACCGAGGTATTATGAAGGTTTACATCGGCGCAGACCATGCCGGGTTTCCGCTTAAGGAAACTTTGCGTGAAAGCATGAAAGCAGCGGGCTATGAAGTGATTGATCTCGGGACGTTTAGCGAAGAATCGGTGGATTACCCGGATTTGGCGCGGGAAGTGGGGGAGAAAGTGCGTGAGAACGGCGACAGCCGCGGCGTGCTGGTGTGTGGCACGGGAATTGGCGTAGCGATTGCGGCGAATAAACTCAAAGGAATCCGCGCGGCCAATGTGCACGATGTGAATGAAGCCACGCTTTCACGCCAACACAACAACGCCAACATTGTTACCGTGGGCGCACGCACCACTGATCCAAAACTGGCGGACGAAATCGTAAAAACTTTCCTGGCCACGCCTTTTGAAGGCGGACGGCACCAAGCCCGAATCGATAAAATCACTGCCATTGAAGAACATGAATAATACAGCGCGGAGCGCTGCTGCTCCCCTCCAAATTGCCCCCTCCATTCTCTCTGCTGATTTCGGCCGTTTGAATGAGGAAATTGCGAGCATTGAACCCTACAGCGACATCATCAGTGTGGACGTGATGGATGGCCATTTTGTGCCCAACATCACGGTGGGCATGCCGGTGCTGAAGTGCATCAAAACCAAGCTGCCCATTGAATGCCATTTGATGATTGAGCATCCCGAAAAATATATTGAGGAATTTGCAAAAGCCGGGGCGAATATTATTTCCGTACACTATGAGGCGATGCTGGAAAATACGGCCGCGGTGCTCACGCGCATCCGCGAACTCGGCTGCCAAGCGTCTTTGGCCATCAAGCCCGCGACGCCGGTTTTGGAGATCGAAAAATATTTGCCGCTCATGGATGCCGCAGTGGTGATGAGCGTGGAACCGGGTTTTGGAGGGCAGGCTTTTATGCCTGAGTCGCTCGAAAAAATCCGTCGTCTGCGCGAGCTGAAACCCGAGCTGGATATTATTGTGGATGGAGGAATCAACGCTGAAACCGCCAAACTCGTGAGGGAGGCGGGTGCGAATATTCTAGTGGCTGGCTCCTTTATTTTTGGAGCGGCGGATCGTCGGGCTGCTATTGAGAGTCTCCGTGCTTGAGCGGACTTTTGCAAAAAAGCCGAGGTAAATAAAAGTGAAAAGGCCTAGTGCGCCAAAAAATATCCGAGCAATCAGCGCGGCTCTTTGATCTTCAGCTGAGCTGACGTCGAAGGGTATGAGCATTGGCAGTAGGGAAATGTAAGAAAGCACTGCTGCTCCGTAAATTCTTTTGAGTTTATCAACTTGCGTGCCAAGAGTTTTGTAGAATATTCCAAAACAAAAAGAGGCCAGTGCTAGGAGCCCCATTAGACCCAAGATTGCGTATTGAAAACCGGTGTAGTTTGGCACATCGGGAATTCTTTGAATGCAGCTGAATAGAAAAGTGAAGAGGCCAAGTATAAAGGTTCCCATGTAGTACCGAGTTTGCGGGTAGGCCACGTTGAGTGCCACCAAAGTACGAACTCCCAGTGAGAACCCAACGATAACATCAAATAGAAATAAAATTTCTAATGAAGCTTTTATTAATAAATACCAGGACCCCAGTGCGTCGGTATTGAAGCAATAGAAAGAAACAGGGCAGCTGCTGTCGTAAGAGTTCCCGCGAAAATAATTGATGGAAAGCGATTCCCACCCAGCCAGGTACGCCATGCCTGCAGCCAAAAGGCTTATTCCCAGCCAGCCTAAAAATATCCATTTACTAAACATGCAAATGAATGCAAAAAAAGCTAGGACGGCGGCAAAGATGGCGGAGGCCAATAAGTTTTCCCAGAGTATGTGCCCACTTTGCTGGCTAAAAAATAGTGTCATTGTAGCGAAACTCGTCAGGAAGACCAGGAGAGGTGCCAAGATAAATTTTAGGAGTTTTGATTTGAACATTTTACTGAAGGTGAAATTTTTTCTTTTCGGTGTGAACCCAGAGCAGGCCACTAATAAATACCACGGAAAACAGCGTGAGGAAAACCGGATCGGTGAAGGCTTGGCCGCTGCCCATGTAGGCAAGGCTGAAGGCACAGCCCACGTTAGCCACCACCGTGACGGGCACAAAAACCGCAGCTTTAATTTTCGAAAACCCCAAGAAATATCCAGCGTAGTCGCCGGGAAAGCCTGGCAAAAAGCAGAGCACGAAATACAGCAGAATGGCTTTTTCGGAAGCCAGCAGAGCGTCGTATTTATGTACGTTTTCTTCGGCTACAAAAACTTGTAAAATCTTACGTCCGTAGCGTCGGCCCAAAAAAAAGTTGATGCAATTTCCAAGCACGCGTGCAATCCAGAGCATGATGAAAGCGGGGAAGGTTCCATACACAAACCCGCCGGCCAGGCCTACCACGGTGTAGTTGAGAGGAAGCACCACGGTGCTCGCAATTCCGCAGAGTGTATAAAACAAAAACCCCCAATTGCCCCAGCTTATAATGAAGGCCTGAAGTTCTTGCTGGCTGGAAAATTTTTGCATCAGCAAATAAGGCACGACAAAAGCCATTAGGATGAAGAGTGTAACGCCGATTGCTATGAGTCGAGTCTTTTGGCGCATATGCAAGGAATGTTACTTTTCAATTACCATCCGTGCAACACTGAAAAGTCAGAGTACATGAGCCGCATGCTTGACGGATACATTCTTTTGTTTTAAAGTCACCTCTAATCATTTCAAATGAATAAGCATATTTCTTTGGATACTTTGGACCTTTTCCTCCAAGAGGAGGCGCCTCTGGATACTCCCGAAACGGTTTTATGCGAATTGTTGCGGGCTTACGACCGCTTGAAGGGAGTTGTTTCCCGTACGGATTTAGATGAGCTTCACAAGGTGATTCGAGGAGCTTATGAAAAAGTAGTGCCTATTCGTCCTATAAAGCCTCCTTTGGCAGGTGTCTCTGAGGCTATCCTAGAGGAGCTGGAGCTTCCTGAATTAGCGGCAAGAGTGTCTGAGATTATACTCAACGGAGATAGAGACCAGTGCAGTTGTTTGAGCTATAGCATAGGAATTAGCTCGCTGGATAGGGAGTCGTCTTTTTTTAATCACTATCTTCCTAAAAATGGAAATCCTCCAGTGCCTGAACTGCTCGATGATTTACCCATGTGGTTAAAACTTTTCCTAAAGGATCACGAAGCTTGTCCTGAGCCTGTTAGAATGGAATGGCGTTACTATGTGGGACTTCCCGACCATATTGGGGGGGCTCTAGATCGAGATGCCCTGTGCATTGTCTCTGCTGATTTTGACCCGCAGTGGATCCGTGACTCTTTAAAAGATTTCGTTCACAGGCAGGCGACTCTTTTTGTTCCTGAAACAGAGGGCTGTTTGACCTGCGTAAGGCACACTCCATACTAAAAATGGTGACCGTGGCAGGAGGACGCTCGCAAGCTCCTTTCGAGTTTCAAAATCTGGTGACCGTGGCAGGAGTCGAACCTGCGACCCTCAGCTCCGCAAGCTGATGCTCTATCCAACTGAGCTACACGATCACGTGGGCGCATCCTAAGGGAAAATTGTAAATTCTGCAAGGCTAGCTTAGAATGAGCCCATGGACACCGCTCCCGAATCCCTACCGCAGCCAGAAAGAAAAGAAGTACCCCGTAAAGGAGAGATTCTTCGAGTTATGGATACAGACGAAATCCGCGGAGCGGGTGGTTTGGCTTTGCATCATATTGATGAGGAGGGTGGAGTTTTGAGCGGAGGGGCGGATTACAGGGAGGACAAGATTGTTCGGATGCCGGTGGGGAGCTAAGGTTAAAGTTGAGCAGGCTTTTAAGGATGAAGTTGGGGTGTGGGTGGTTTTTGATTACCCTTATCTCAATCCAAATCAGGGGCAAAAGACACTACGCGCCTGTGCCATGGTGGAAAAAATCAGCGGTTTTACTCGTACACCGTACATGGAAAAAGTTATTGAAACGGCTTCCGCGCTCGGGCAACTGAAGATGGAAATACAGGCGTCCCAAGGCTAGCACATTGACTTATTTTATGTTTTAAGTAAGATTCACCTCTAGTATTTATGTTCAATATGTCAGTAGACGAATTTGATAAGATTGCGGAGGGGTCAGCCCAACTGCCACCTAGGCTAAAATCAGGGGATGTAGCGGAGGTTCCACCTACTCGGGAAAAACTCATTTTTGATTTAAGTGAGTTGATGAAGGTTTCTCTTCAAGAAGATAAGGCTTTTGAGATTTCCGTTGAAATTGGGTCTTACGGACGGGGTGTCTTTTTAGTGATTGTGGTGAACGGAAAAGCTTCTGTTGTTGAAACGAATTCAACTTTTACAAACGATGCGTATGCCAATAGCCATTCTTTGTATGTAAATAACAAGCTTTCTTCGTTTGAGCTAAAACCTAGATTCGGGAGCCAATTCCCTCCGATGAGGGTAGGGGTAAAGGTAGAAGAAGCCGAGTGGGCCGACAGAGATGTTTATAAGTCTCTTCTTGAGAAAAAAATCGAGCCCACATGGAGTTCGGTTGGAAAAACAGTCGGCCTTGTTGTTGGTGGAACGAGTCTTTTAGTTGCGGCTTGTTGTAGCGGTGCTTATCAAGTTTTAGCTGGTGATTCGGCTGAAGAAACGCCGACGCATCAAAGCAGCTCTGCTCCGTGAGCTTGAATCACTTTGAGCATTTCGCTGTGCACCAGACCGTTGGAGCCCACGATGTTTTTGAATTTGGGGTTGAAGGTGCTGCCGTCCATGTTGGTCACGGTTCCACCTGCTTCTTCTAAAATGATTTTTCCGGCGGCCACATCCCAGGGTTGGAGATCGTATTCCCAAAAACCGTCAAAACGGCCGGCGGCTACAAAGCACAGATCTAGCGCGGCGCTGCCGAAGCGACGTACTCCTTGGCCGGCGCTGTAAAAGGCATCAAAAAGTTCCATGGTCTTTTTGTAGCGGGGGGACGTTCGTTCATAGGGAAATCCGGTTCCCAGCAGACTCTTTTTAAGGTCTGATACCTTGGACACGTGGATGGGCTTCATCCCAATAAAGGCGCCTTTTCCTTGTTGACCCCAAAAGGTCTCGCCCAGGGCAGGGATTTCTACCACTCCAATGATGGGTTTACCCTGGTGGACCACTGCAATCGAGATGGCAAAAAGGGGCAGGCCGTGGGCAAGGTTGGTGGTTCCGTCTATGGGGTCGATGATCCATTTGTACTCGCCGGTTCCTTCTTTTAAACCTGATTCCTCGCTCAAAATAGAGTGATCGGGGAAGTGGGTGAGGATGGTGCGGGTGATGAATTCGTCGCAGATTTTGTCTATATCGGTGACCAGATCGTTGGCGCCGCTTTTGGTGCTCACGGTGAAGGCTTTTTTCTGGTAGGTGAGGGCCATTTTACCGGCGTCGTAGGCGACTTTTTTGGCGAATTGAAGGAGATGATTGGGCATGGAATGATCTTAAAGTTGTTTTTATCATACTGGAACGAGGCGCTTTCTGCAGGGGATAAGGTTGACAAAATAGTTTATAATGCTATTATTCACTCTATGGTATTTCTACAGGCACTTTACGGGTTACTCTTGGCGGCTAAAATGCAGGTAAACTTGAGTTCAAAGTCTCAAGGGTGGTACAGTACTTTATTATCTGGTGAGCGAAAACATCGTATAATCCGATAAACTATGGGTGTTGTCTCAAAAAGTGGGGTGGCGGAGAGCTTTAAAAGACATGAGCCTGATGACGAAGAGGTTTTGCGAGCCATTCGAGACCCTCATTCAGCCGCCTATTGGCGTGCGCTGGAGCCACATGCTTCGACATCCCTTTTTGAAGAACAGCTGAGGGCAGCCTTGCTGGACGGTGGGTTCAATCGAGTGGATACTTCACAGTTGACGCGTAAAATTTGTCAAGACCCCATTTTTCAAGCTTCAGGCTTGGGAAAGGACTTTCCAGCTGAGGTGGTGCCTTTTACTAGCGCGGGCAATCCAGGATTTTTTGCCGTGCATTGTAGTAGCGTAGTAGATCGCTTGAATTTGGAATTTGGTTTTTTGACTCAAATGGGCGCGAGCAATTATTTCCGTCAATTTTTTGATGATAGCGGGGCATTTACAAACGTACGCGATCCACATCGCTCTTGGCCGGCTTGCAATACGCATCCTGATGCCAAGCGACCCACCACGGGGTTTCTATTCTGGAGGCGCCCCTGATGGGCTCGTTTGCTAGTGAGCGGTTTCTCTGGTAAACTCCTTGGGCTTTTCCTCAAAGAGGATTTTGTATGATTCAGAAAAAATTCAAAATAAGTACGGAGATGACGCCCAAGGGAGACCAGCCCGTGGCGATTGAACAGTTGGTGAAGGGACTGAAAGATGGCAAATCCAACCAAGTGCTTTTGGGAGCCACGGGAACGGGAAAAACGTTCACAATTGCCAACGTGATTCAGCAGACGCAGCGGCCAACGCTGGTTTTGGCGCACAACAAAACGTTGGCGGCGCAGCTGTGCACGGAGTTTAAGGAAATGTTTCCGGACAACGCGGTGTGTTACTTCGTTTCTTATTACGACTACTACCAGCCGGAAGCGTATTTGCCCAGCAGCGACACCTATATTGAAAAAGACGCGCAGATCAATGACGAGATCAACAAATACCGCCACAAGGCGACCGAAAGTTTGCTGACTCGCCGGGATGTGATTGTGGTGGCGTCGGTGTCTTGTATCTACGGACTGGGATCGCCAAAGGAATATTTGGATATGCGCATTGAGCTGAAGCCGGGTGATAAAATTCCGCGTGATGCGCTGCTCCGCCAGTTCACGGATCTGCAATATGTGCGCGCAGCCATGGACTTTAAGCAAGGAATGTTCCACGTGCTTGGGGACACCATTGAGGTGTTTCCTCCCGGAGGCGACACTGCGATTCGGTTGGAATTTTGGGACGATGAAATTGAAAAAATCACGGAGGTGGAACCGTTCACGGGCGAACTCATGGGCGAGCTGGAGGAGATCACGATTTTCCCGGCAAAACACGCCGTGACTACGGAAGAAAAAATCAAAAATGCGGTGGTGGGGATTCGTCTGGAACTCGATGACCGCGTGAAGCAACTGGAATCCATGGGTAAGATTGTGGAGGCGCACCGACTGCGCAGCCGAACCGAGTACGATTTGGAGATTTTGCTGGAGACCGGTTACACCACGGGTATTGAAAACTACGTGCGTTACTTTGGAGAAGGGGGAGGCATGCCGGCTACGCTGCTGGAATATTTCCCCAAGGACTTTTTGATGGTGATTGATGAATCGCACATGTCTATTCCACAGCTGGGTGCCATGCACAACGGAAATCTTTCCCGAAAACAAACTTTGATTGAGCACGGGTTCCGTTTGCCGTCGGCGCTGGACAACCGTCCGCTGAAGTTTGAGGAAATTGAAGGATATATGAAGTCCGTGATCTATGTTTCGGCGACGCCCGCTAAATACGAAATGGCCAAGAAGGATAATTTGGTGGAACAAATCATTCGTCCTACCGGGTTGATTGACCCGGAAATTTCGGTGCGACCCAAGGAAGGGCAGATCGATGATTTGATGAGCGAAATTGTGAAACGAACGGTGAAGGGCGACCGCGTGCTGGTGACCACCCTCACCAAACGAAGCTCCGAAGATTTGACGGAATATTTAACGGAAGCCGGGGTGAAGGTGCGTTATTTGCACAGCGATATCGATACGCTGGAACGCATTGAAATTCTGCGCGACCTGCGACTTGGAATCTTTGATGTGCTCGTTGGAATCAACCTCTTGCGTGAAGGACTCGACCTCCCCGAGGTTTCGCTGGTGGCGATTTTGGACGCGGATAAAGAAGGGTTTTTGCGAAGCACTTCCGCGCTCATCCAGACCATTGGACGAGCCGCGCGTAATGCGGACGGGTATGTGATTATGTACGCGAGCAAGATGACCGATGGAATGAAGGGAGCGATTGACGAAACCTACCGCCGCCGTGAGAAGCAAATGGCTCATAATGAAAAACACGGCATCACGCCGCAGACCATTCGCAAGGCGATTAAAGATATTGAAATGCACCGTAAAAATGAAGAAGCCAAACAAGTGCGCCGTTACGATTCCAAAAAAGTGCCCAAGGAAGAACTCTTCCGTCTTATTGAAGTGCTGGAAGCCGAAATGGATTTGGCCGCCCAGAATATGGAATTTGAAAAGGCTGCCATCATTCGCGATGAGGTAGAAGAGATGCGAGCGAGGTTGAAGTGAGGATTAAACTCCAAAGAGCCCTCGTAGGCCGGCCCAACGTTTGCCTATTTTATTAATAATGCTTTCATTGGCCTGCAAGGTACCAATATGGCGATGCATACTGGCGGCGGTTTCTGCCATTGAGTTTAAGGTCAGTAGACGTAAGGTCAGGTCATTTAGAGGCACGTACCTTGCTCTACTGCCTTCTCTTGTGGGGAAGAATACGGCTGAGGCTTCGTTCCTTGCCGTATTTAGACCAACCCATTGAAAGGCAAGTGCCTCGTTCTCTGCCGAATCATCTTCAGAATTTCCCAGTTGAGCCAGGGGGACTACGCCTGCTTCTAGAATTGCATTTAAGTTCCTTCCGCGGTGTAGGTCTGCATCGAATTTACTTATGAATACTCCGCCACCACTTAAGACAATGGCGTGGGGGCCGACCAAACTTTTTGGTGGGGTGAAACCTTGACGAACGACTAAGCGGGCTTCTCTAGAACCGGCTATGCCTGAAAAGGCGCTTGCTTCTGCCGTTGCCATATTGGGTACTTGATGAGGAGTGTAGCCGGATTCCTTAACGATCTCCGCACTGTTATCGGTAGCTAACAGTCCGCTAAAAACGCCGGCGGTATTGTTCATTAATCGTGCCAAATCTGCATCAGGAACCTCCATTTTAGCCAAGGACGGAATCCGCGTTACGGTTTGTTTTGTTGTCGCCCGCACTTGTAATCCTGGAACTATGGCTATAGGGGTCTCCACGGCTCCTGCAAACCAAGCTCTAAGGCCAAGGACTTCGTATTTTGCAGGATTCCCCAATTGCTTTTTAGATTTGCCATCGGGTTTATCGGGCAAGTCGTATAAGCCGGCTTCTATTAATTCTCTATCGCGAACCCAGAGTGGATTGAGGGAAGAGGGTGGAACCGTTGAACCAGGTTTAGGGATTTCAACGGAGTGTCGAGTCATGACTTCATCTTTTTGAATCGTTCTGCGCTCAGCTCTCATTACATCCTCAAAATCTCTTTTTGTTCGAGTGCTGACGCCTTCAAACAGGGGAGAATCTATAAACTTTTTTTCACCCGTATTCTGGCCACTTGAAATTTCGTAAGCCTCTCGTATGTCATTCATACTCAGGTCTACGTCTCCTCGTCCAGCGTTTTCATCGGTGCGTGCCATAGGTAAAAAATTAAATAAGTAAAAAATTAATTGGTTTTCTTCCGAGAGATTATAAAAATCTTTTTTGTGGCGAAAGTCAATAAATACCCTAAAGTCAGACCGAGCTCTAAGGCTCTTGATTTTTGCGCGCGGATGAGTACACTATCGGCGTTCCAATTACGCATCAATGAGCCAAACACACGTTATGAGCACCGACAAAGATTCCCAAAGATCCATCATGGCGCGTGCGTTTAAGCACTACACCGAGATCACGTCACGCGTGCTCGCGGCTACGGTGGGGACGGTGGCGCTGTTTGGAGTTCCCGGCTACTTTTTGGACAAATGGCTCGAAACCTCGCCTTGGATTTTTGGCGTCGCCCTGGTACTTTCTTTGCCGATCTCTCAAGTCATGACTATAAAAATCATGCAACGCTACGTTAAAGATAACCCTCAAGACTGATGACGCAAGATGTTTACACTGTTGAAGAAGCTGGCCAGGAAGAAGCTGGGATGCATATTCAGTTGGCTGCCGAACCGGCGTTTCAAATTGGGAATTTCACGGTGACCAACACCATGACCGCTACGTTTGTAAGCACTTTGATCGTTATACTTTTTGCTTTAGCGGTTCGCCGCAAGGCAGGAGTGGTGCCAAGCCGTATGCAGGTGCTTTTTGAAGACATGTTTATGATGTTCTTCACTCAGCTCGAAGATGCCGTGGGCGAAAAAAAGGCGCGCTTGATCGCACCGCTCATCATTACTTTGTTCCTTTTTGTGCTCGTAGCGAATTCCTTTATTTTGATTCCCATTGTGGGAAGTTTTGTGACGGAACACGGGCACTTTTTCCGCACACCTACTACGGATTACAGCTTAACGATTGCTCTGGCCATCATCACGATGGGAGCGGCTCACTTGATCGCCTTCACGGCGTCCCCACTCCAACACATTGGAAATTACATTCGTGTTAAGCCTTTGTTCCAAGTGCTTACGGGAAAGAAACCTATTGGAGAACTCTTCAACGCAGGAATTGAAATCTTCCTGGGAGTGCTCGAAATTTTGGGAGACTTCATCAAAGTTATTTCACTCGGAACTCGTTTGTTTGGAAACTTACTCGCGGGGGAAGTGGTGATTATCGTTATTTCCGGGCTTATGTTCGCGACTCAATTTGTGGCACCTATTCCGTTTATTATTCTGGCCTCGTTTGCTGGACTCATTCAGGCCTTTGTGTTTACTCTGCTGTCCACGATCTTCATATCAAATAATTTGGTGCACGCGACTTCGCACCATGATTAACAGAGCGCAAAGCGCACAAAACAAAAACGATTTAATTTATTCATCCATTTAATCCCCTAACCAAACCTTATATGGATATCGAAATGATGAAAGTACTCGGAGCTGCACTCGCTGTTGCTATCGGGGTTGCTGGACCTGCTCTCGGAGAAGCCCACATCGCTGCAAAGACGATGGAAGCGGTAAGCCGAAACCCAGAAATGCAAGGAAAAATGTTCACGAACATGTTGATTGCTATGGCCTTCGTAGAATCTCTTGGAGTGTACTGCTTCTTGGTTTCTTTGATTCTCCTCTTCGTATAACACTTACTTTTTTAAACAGCCCCTTTTATGGAAGGTTTAGCTAAACTCGGAATAGATCCGCTCAGCATACTTCTCTACCTGCTCAACACGGGGCTGCTTCTTGTCGTTTTAATTTACGTTCTTTATAAGCCGATTCTCCGCTACCTCGACCAAAGACGAGACCAAATTCGTAGCAGTGTGGAAGAGGCGCAACTCTTAAAGGTTGAGCTCGATAAAAAATCGATCGAAGCCGCTGAAGCTTCCAAGAAAGCAGAAGAAACGCTCAAACGCGAAATGGAAAATCTCCGCAAGTTTACGGAGGAAAAACGCGCTGAGCTGACTGCCGAAATGGAAAGCGCCCGCAATGAAATGCTGGCTAAGGCTGACGCCGATATCACTCGCCGAAAAGATGAACTTCTTAAGGAAGCTGAAAAGGCGACCATGGATCTCATCAAGAAAGTTGTGCTTCACATTGTTCAGAACAAAGTTCCTGAAGAAGTGGTGGAAGCCAGCATCAAGGACAGTTGGAAGCAATTTAACACTGCCGATAGGCGTTAAAAATGTTTAAAGATTTTCTCAGTGCGCTCACTCTAGAAATCCTCCGAGCCCTCACAAAGGGTAAGGACTTCAAGGGTCCACAAGTTTTCAAAGATTATTTGGACGCTACGTCTGATGACGCTCTTATGAGCGACCTCCGGCTGGTGTTCCAAGTCATCAATGGAACGGATCTAAATAGTTTGAACTTGAAAAACAGCGCGTTCTTTAAGGCCGTGCTGCAATTCTTTGCTGAACATTTCGCTTCTAAATTGGATGCTTTGGGTGGCAGTTTTTATCTGCTTCCCTATGAAGAACGCAAGAAAAAGGCAGAGCAGCTCATTGAAAGTGACTCACACACGGCCGCAGCCCTGCGTGATCTCCTAGTTACGAACTCGTACCAGGAAATCTCTGAGGCGCTCGAACTACTCTCTAAGAGTGTAGCCGATGCAGGCACGATTGTGGTACAAGCCCCACGGGACATTGCGCCCGAACTTAAAAAGGAAATGCGTGAAAAATTCGCGCACGACCATCCGCTCACGTTTCCGAGCTTTCAAGTCAACCGTCAGCTCATCGGCGGATTCCGTGTATTCATCAATGGACAGTCTCATGACCTCTCTTGGTTCTCTCAAGTTCAAAAACTCACTTCTCTTTAATTTTTAATTGGCACTGGCGTGCATGTTTATGGCTAAAGAATCTTTACATCAATTCCTGGCTCAAATCGAGACCGCGCTCACGCAGTCCGAAGCGGCTACGGAGGCCGGCGGAAACCACGGAGTAATTCAGTCTTATAAAGACGGAGTTATCTGGGTTAAGGGTCTCTCTAATTTGAAAATGAATGAGGTGGTAAAAATCGAAGGTGTGGAAGCGGAAGCGCTGGTGATGAACCTTGAAAAAGACTCTGCGTATGCTCTCGTACTACAAGCGGATCGTGGAGTTCGTGAAGGACTCTTTGTTCGCGCGACTGGACAATACATGTCTATTCCCGTGAGTGAAGAACTCCTCGGACGTACGGTGGATCCCCTCGGGGCTCCGCTCGATGGACAAGCGGCTATTAAGGGAGGCACTCGTATGCCTCATGAAGCGGTGGCTCCGTCCGTAATGGTTCGAAAATCCGTGCACCAACCGGTGCAGACAGGAATCGTGGCCATCGATGCACTTATCCCAGTAGGACGTGGACAACGTGAACTTATTATCGGAGATCGCCAAACAGGTAAGACGACCATCGCTATCGACACCATCATCAATCAGAAAACTGAAAACATGATCTGTGTCTACGTGGCGATTGGACAACGTCAGTCTCGTACGGCGCAAGTGATCGAAACTTTGAAGAAACACGGAGCTATGGACTACACCATTGTGGTGTCTGCTTCCGCTTCGTCTTCGGCCGTTATGCAATACTTGGCGCCTTACGCCGGATGCGCGGTGGGAGAATATTTCATGGCGAAAGGAAAAGATGTGCTCGTGATTTACGATGATCTTTCTAAGCACGCCGTGGCTTACCGTGAAATGTCCCTGCTGCTCCGCCGTCCACCAGGACGTGAGGCGTATCCAGGAGACGTGTTTTATCTCCACTCTCGTTTGCTCGAACGTGCAGCGAAACTCAACGATGAAAACGGGGGAGGAAGTTTGACTGCATTGCCTATTATTGAAACGCAAGCAGCGGATATTTCTGCCTACATTCCTACGAACGTAATTTCCATCACCGATGGACAAATCTTCTTGGAACCACAGCTCTTCAACAAAGGTATTCGTCCTGCGATCAACGTAGGTACATCCGTATCTCGTGTGGGAGGATCGGCACAAACCAAGATCATGAAGAAGGTATCTGGATCTGCAAAACTCGACCTCGCGCAGTACTACGAATTGGAAGCGTTCTCTCAGTTTGCTTCTGAACTCGACGCTACGACTAAGGCTCAGCTCACTCGTGGTAAACGTGTGGTGGAAGCACTCAAGCAAGGACAAAACGCTCCATACAAACTCTGGCAAGAAGTGCTCGTGCTCTTCTGTGCGACCAAGGGTTACCTCGATAAAGTGGAAGCGGAAGACGTGGGCGCTCGTATGAAATCTCTCTTTGCACTCGTGGAATCCAGCCACCAAGACTTGGTGAAGGACATCACGGCCAAGAAAGAAATGAGCCCAGAAATTGAAAGCGGCATCAAAGCCATTGTAGAAAAATTCTTTAACTAGACCCGCAGCTATATGTCAGGAAGTTTACTAGAAATTCGGAAGCGGATTACGGGTGTGAAGAACACTCGTAAGATCACTAAAGCCATGCAATTGGTGGCGGCGAGCAAGATGCGCCAATTTCAAAAACGTGCGGTTTCGACCCGTCGTTATGTGTGGGATCTCATTGATTTGCTGGAAGAAAATATCCACGTGATGAGCCAGTTCACCGAGCAACGCGAAAAGGGCCAAGTGCTCTTTGTGCTCTACACTTCCGACAAGGGACTGTGCGGACCGCTGAACACGAAGCTCATCAACGGACTTTTCCGCAGCGAACGTTGGAACGCTTTGCAAGAAAATGAACGCATGCTCGTGACCCTTGGAAAAAAGGGAACCGACTTTGCACGCAGCAACGGCATCCACATCGACAAACATTTTGTGGGTGTGCCAGAAAAAATGAACACCGTGGAAGCTCTCAAAATTGTGGACGAACTTTTGGCCTTTTGGACCAAAGGGAATGTGAAAGAAATCGTGCTCGTGGCGCCTCACTACAAAAATTCCTTTACGTTTTACCCGGTTCTCAAAACTTTCCTCCCGTTCACTCGAGCGATGGTGGAGAGCAATATTGGGACCGAAGAAAACAAGCATCGTCGTCACAAAAAGCCCGATGATTTGATGATTTACGAGCCTTCAAAAGAATACGTGGTCAACCGTCTTCATCAGCAAGTGGTCTCCTCACTTTTCTTGGAATCCTTCTTGGAACTCAAGGCCAGTGAATATTCTAGCCGTATGATGGCCATGCAAGCAGCGACCGATGCGGCCGATAAAATCACTTCTGAATTGTCGCTTCAATATAACAAAGCCCGCCAACAAGCTATTACGCAAGAAATTGCCGAGCTCGTGGGCGCCAGCGCGGCTATCTCCTCTTAACAGACCCGCAGCAACGCGGAGGGTCCTTTTCCCCCTTAATCTCTAAACTCCTTATGACAGAACAAACAACATTGCCAGCCGGTAAGATCGTCCGAATCATCGGAGTGGTCGTGGATGCATATTTTGCGGATCACGTACCCACTCAATTTTCTGCGCTTTACACCGAAGGTCCTGCGGGACGCGTGGTGCTCGAAGTGCTCGCTCACCTTGGAAACGGGGTGGTACGAACGGTAGCTATGACCACCACCGACGGACTCGCCGTGGGATTGGAGGTTTTGGACACTCAAAAAGAAATTCAAACGCCGGTGGGGAAAGCCGTGCTTGGACGTGTGCTCAACGTAACGGGAGACTTGATCGATGGAGGACCTGAATTGCCTAAGGGAACGGAATACCGTGGAATTCACGCAGAAGCACCTAGCCTCGAAGACCAAAGCCCAACCGTAGAGATTTTTGAAACGGGAATCAAAGTGGTGGATCTTCTCTGTCCTTTTATTAAGGGAGGAAAGGTGGCGCTGTTCGGAGGAGCCGGAGTAGGGAAGACCGTGATCATGCAAGAACTTATTCACAACGTGGCCATGGGTCACGGAGGATATTCTGTGTTTGCTGGAGTGGGGGAACGCAGCCGTGAAGGAAATGACCTCATTGGAGAAATGAAAGAAAGCGGAGTTATCGACAAGCTCGCCATGGTGTTCGGACAAATGAACGAACCTCCTGGAGCTCGTATGCGTGTGGCGCTTACGGGTCTTACCATTGCGGAAAAATTCCGTGACGATGGACTCGACATTCTGATGTTCGTGGACAATATTTTCCGATTCACTCAGGCCGGAGCTGAAGTATCTGCTCTGCTCGGACGTCTGCCTTCTGCCGTGGGTTACCAGCCTACGCTCGCAACCGACATGGCGGCTCTGCAAGAACGTATCACTTCTACTAAAAAAGGATCTATCACTTCTGTGCAAGCGGTGTACGTGCCAGCGGACGATCTTACGGATCCTGCGCCTGCTACGACTTTCGCCCACTTGGATGCAACCATCACGCTCTCTCGTAAGCAAGCGTCCATGGGACTTTTCCCAGCGGTGGATCCACTCGATTCCACTTCTACTGCTCTCAAGGCAGACATCGTGGGAGAAGAGCACTACGGCGTAGCGACTCAAGTTCGACAAATCCTCCAACGTTACAAGGAACTCCAAGACGTGATTGCGATTCTGGGTATGGATGAACTTTCTGAAGACGACCGACGTGCCGTGTACCGAGCTCGTAAGATCCAAAAATTCCTTTCTCAAAACTTCTACGTGGCGGAACAATTCACCAGCATGCCTGGACAGTATTACAAGGTGGCTGACACGGTTCGCGCGTTCAAGGAAATCTTGGAAGGAAAATACGACCACATCGACGAACAACACTTCTACATGGCGCCTTCTATTGAAGACGTGGTGGCTAAGCACGAGGCTTCTAAAAAATAATTCCCATGAGCGAATTCAACCTTATAATTCGGACGCCAGACCGCGATGTCTTTGAAGGCAAAGTCGGTTCACTGAGCTTCAATACTGAAGTGGGACGTGTGCAAATCTTGCCACACCACGCTAATTTCACCACGACGCTTTTGTTCTCGCCGGTGAAGATTGAAGACCCTGTGGATAACCGCGATCAAACCTACTTGGCGCGTAATGGAATCTTCAGTTTTGATCACAAAAAGAACGAAGCACTGCTGCTTTGTTTGTACTGTGAAGAGCAGAGTGAAGTTTCTTACAAGACCACCGAAGAATATTTGACCTTCCTCCGCACCGAACTCGAAAAGGGGGACCTCAGCGATTTCCAGGTGCAGTACTTGAAAGGTGAACGCTTGGCGGTAGAAAAACAAATGAAGTTGGCGAAGTAGAACCTTTGCAGTAAGCTTTTCTTATGAAAAGTCGCTGGCCCACTATTCTCCTTGCTCTTTTAATACCGTCGATTTTGGTGGGCGTGCATTTTTATAGTGTTCGCAGCTGCGGTGGAGAGGCTCTGGATGGCACGGCCGTTTGGGTCCCACATTTGAATATGTGTGCGGCTTTGACGAGTGAAAGTGAGGATGCGTTGGTGTTGGATTTAGATACCATTTGCGGCAGTGAAGAGGGGGATTGCCAATATATTTATCGGTCGCCGGTAACGGGAGAGCCCTTGGTGCTCCCTGATTTTGTGAACGTTAATTTCACTCCCAATTCGTATCCGGTCACTCCGAGTTCAAATTTGAAAAAGCTCATTTATGTGCAGTTGAATGAGGCGGAGGCGCAAGTTCATGTCTATGATTTAGTGAACGAACAAGACTACAAAGTGGCGAGCATTGATTTTGAAGCGAGTTATCTTTCTAGCTTCAATTGGGTTCAGGAGAACCAGTTTAGTTTTGTGGCTTTAAACTATAATGCGGCTGAGCCGGAAGATTTCACGGCCACGCGTTATGTGTATGAGTGGCACGACGAAATGTGGAGCCTCGTTTCAATGGAACCCGTGGAGAGTGGGGAAGTGGAGTGCAACCCGGTTTATTGCGAGCTAGTTGGCTGAATTATGCCTAAAAACGGGATTTGGCCTCCCCATAATTGACAAATTCTGGCCGCCAGGTATACTGGAAGTATGCAAATCCCAAGATCTTATCAATCTCTACAAGATTATTTAGAGCCTAAAAAAGTTCTGGTTCTTTATGGACCAAGACAAGTAGGCAAGACTACTCTTATTCGTGAGCTGGAGAGTGTTTTTAAGGGTAAGTCGCATTTTGCTACTGGAGACAATCTAGAATTGGCGGCATTGTTCGAATCAGAGGACTTCGAGAAAATTTTGGAGTATGGGAAAGGTTATGACTTATTAATCATTGATGAGGCTCAGCGGCTTCCTAAAGTAGGCCAGTGTTTAAAAATTTTAGCCGATTATTCCTCTCAGCCGCTTTCTATTGTTGTTACGGGCTCATCTTCTTTTGAACTTGCAGGTCAGATTGGGGAACCTCTCACGGGTCGAAAGCGCACCTTGATTCTCTACCCAATTTCTCAACATGAGTTGCTTACTCAAATGAACGCTTATCAAGTTCGTCAAGGTTTGGAAGAATATTTAATTTATGGCTCTTATCCTCGTGTGATTACTGCTTCTTCTAATGTAGAGAAACAGCGAATTCTTGAGGAAATTACACTTTCCTATCTTTTTAAGGATGTTCTGGAGCTTGATGCTATTAAAAATTCAAAAGTTCTATTGGATCTTCTTAAGTTAATTGCTCTACAGATTGGTCAGGAAGTTTCCTTGTCAGAGCTTGGCCAGCAATTGAGCTTAGATCGGAAAACGGTTGCACGATATTTGGATATTCTAGAAAAGGCATTTGTCCTTTTCGAACTGCGTGGCTACAGTGGTAATTTGCGCAATGAGATCAGTCGTAAAAGTAAGTATTATTTCTTCGATGTTGGTGTGCGTAACGCCTTGATCTCTAACTTCAATCCAGCTGATTCGCGCAATGATTTTGGTCAACTGTGGGAGAATTTTGTTATTGTTGAGCGCTTAAAGTTTCGTCAATATACGGGACTTTCTTCGGGGATGTATTTCTGGAGAACTTATGAACAGCAAGAGGTGGATTTGGTGGAACAACGAGAAGGTCGTTTATTTGGTTATGAGTGTAAATGGTCTGATAAAAAGGGTAAAAAATCAAAACCGCCTAAGCTTTGGTTGCAGACTTATAAAGAATCTACTTACGAAGTCATTACTCCAGAAAATTATTTAGATTTTGTAGGTGCAGTGAAATCCTAGTTGAAATAGCCGTCGTAGTCGTTCACGCGTGGGTCGAGGATGAGGATTTTTTTGCCGTGCCAGGCGTTGCCGAGGAAGTGGCTGAGCAAGGTTTCGTAGCGGAGGCTGGTGTGGGGCAGCGTGAACTCTTTGTAGGGGTCTTTTAGGCGCGCGGTGCGGGCTTTTTGAATAGGATCTTCGGGGCTGCCGAATGGCAGGCGGTGCATAGCAAGGAAGTTTAGGGCGATGCCTTCGTTCATAAGGAAATTCATGAAATCTTCATTGCCCACGAAGACATTTTTGCCGTCGGTTTTGCCGGAAAGTTTGGCGATTTTTCCCATGCCTCCGCCCATGTTTTGCACCAGCAATTTGAGGCCCAGTTCTTTGGTGACTTTGCCAAGTTTGTAGAAAAATTGTTCCGCGGTGGCCATGGAATTGGCGATGAGCATGGCGTTGCCTTCTGCCTTCGGTAGCCAGCTTTTTAGCTCGTTTACCACGTCTTCAATGTTCTGCGGATCGTTGGGGCTGCGGATGGTTTTTTCAGGGTAATACAGGGGCAGAGGTAGGGCTTCCGCGGCGGACTGAGTTTGAATGTCTGCGGGCAAGCCCAGCTCCTGTTTTAGAAAAGCAAAATCGTCTTTTAAATTTCCGTGGTGAGAAAAAAGGTGCAGTTGGCTGACGCCGTGCCACACACGTTCCACAAAGATTTCATGCGCATTTTTTGGGAAGGCATGCACGATGGGTTGAAGTTCCTTGCTGAGCGTTATCCAAAGTACGGGAGCATTGAGCTGAAGGATTTTGGTGAGGTACAAAAGGTAGCGGCTGAACTCTTCCAGTGCGGTGCTTTTTTTGCAGTGGTCACCGAGCGCGGACACCATGCTTTCAATAGAATCGGCGGAGCCTTTTACCTTGTTCCATTCGGTGGTATTGAAGTGGTGGGTTTCGAGCACCAGCGCGTGGTGCGGGTCGTGCATATTGCCGTGCGTTTGCATCACCATACCCAGGAATCCAAACAAAATAGAGACTTTGGTGGCGAGGGAATCGATGACTTCGCTTGCAGCAGGATTTTCGTTTTTGATTCGGTTCAAATCTTGGATGAAACGGCTTTCGCTGAGGCGGATGTGCCACGCGTCTTCTATGCCGATCACGAGCTGTTCGGTTTCGCCCACAATCACCACGGCCGGTAGGCTCAGTAGGGGATCTTTGCGGCTGCGGTCTTTAAGGAAATAATGCTGGCCCACCGCCATAACTTTTTTTTCTTGGCTGGATTTTTGGGCCTTGGCAAAGAAGGATTCGGGTGCGCCGCTTTCTTGGCAGCAGAGGTCGAACCACACTTCTTTTTCTTCCTTAATGAAGCGTAGTTCGGCTTTGTCACCGGTCTGGGTTTCCAGGAGCCAGAGCTGCATTTTCACGGCGATCATGGTCTCGGTGCCGGTCAGACGTTCCTTGCTAATAAAAAGGCCAAATCGGTTCTCGTCCAAGTATGAATTGGGGTGTTTTAAAATGCCCAAATCTTTGTGCGCGGGCAGGTGCTCGGGCACGTCTACCACGAGCAAAGATTTCTCGTCACGGCTGAGCGCGTAGTTGAGTAAATCCTGGTAAGTGTGGCTGCGTTCTTCCAGTAAAAAAGGCGTCTTCAAGGTTGCCGCGAGCTCGGCTAAATTTGCGTGTTCTTCGGAGTGTGCAGAATTTTCCACGGCCTCGGTTTCAGTGAAACGCTTTCCCTTTTTTCCATCGTCCAGCAGGGGGAGAATATGCTCGGCCCAAGCCCAGTCACTTTTTTCCAGCAGCGGACGAATGGCGGCTTTTTCTTTTGCGGAAAGCGCACGCACGTGGTCACTGATTTCCCAAAAAAGTTCAATATTTGCGAGCACGTCGTCCAGGGCGCGGTGGGCGCTGACTTGCCGGATGCCGAGTTTTTGACAGAGCACTTCCAAACTGTAACTCGTCTCTTTGGCCATGAAGGCTTGGGCGAGTTGGCAGGAGTCTAGCATTTGGTTTGGCACGCCGAATCCTTTGGCATTCAGGAAGCCAACGTCGAAGGGAATGAAGTGTCCCATGATGGGGTAGGCGCCGAGTTTTTCCAGAATTTTTTCTTTCACTTCGTGGAGGGCAGGAGCGTCTTTTACCATCTCGTTGGTGATGCCGGTGAGGTGGGTTGTGAACGCGGGAATGGAAATGGCGGGCTTCACAAGCGTGGACCATTGATCGAGGATTTTTTCGCGATCAAACAAAACGATGGCCACTTCAATAATATGGTCGTCTTGAGAGCTGAGGCCGGTGGTTTCGAGGTCGAGACAAATGAACATGGAGGGATTGTATCACCTCGTAGGTTTATTCCCTAGACGAGAGAAAAAGGTCATTCAGATTCCTGGAGCGCTCCGGAAAAGTTCATGAACTTTTCCTTGCTTCCTTTAGGTTTATGAATCTTCATGCCCTCTTCCTCTCATGGAATAATCCCACGAGTGAAACATAAAGTTTAGGAAAGAAAAGGACGAATCATGATGAGGCCTTTTCTGCTCCCGTTGAACGAGTGGGATTATTCCATGAGTTCCACTACAATCTTACAAACTTCGGCGCGGGTGATGCTTTGATTGCCGCGGAAGGTGCCGTCGGTGTAGCCGCCGATCAGGCCGGAACTTTTGGCGTAAGCGGTGTACTTGGCAAACCAGTCGGCCACGGTGTCTACGTCGGAAAAGTTGGGGACTACAGAAGGGAAGTCGCTGATACCGCCGGCCACCAAAATGATTTTAAGGGCTTCCGCGCGGGTCACTTCGTTGTTGGGGCGGAAGGTGTTGTCGGAGTAACCGGTCACGATTCCCAGGCTGGCTGCGGCGGTGTCTACGTAATCGATGTACCATCCACTTCGATCGACATCGGAGAAACTGGAAATTTCTTCAATTCCCAAGGGGTGGTCAAAGCCGAGCAGAGCGATTTTTACAATTTGCGCGCGCGTGATCTTGTCGTCCGGGCCAAAGCGGCCGTCTCCGTAACCGGAAATCACATCGTCGTTGTAGAGCTGGTTTATATAGTCCTTGGCCCAGTGGCTTTCAATGTCGGTGAGCGGTTCTTTATCCTCTTCGGTTGAACTTTCGTCGGCTTCTCCGCCGCCTGTAACATAGACTTTTACACCCGAGCTCACGTTGCCGGCCTTGTCTTGTATAGAAATGCTGAAAGTGTCTTTTTCACCGTCTCCGGTCAGCTCTACTTCCACAGAAAAACTTCCGTCGCTGTCCACTGTTTCTTCGCTGTCTTCACCGTTCACCAGCACATGTCCTTTGGCTTCGCCGCTTCCTTCAATGGTGTAAGTGCTGTCCGTGGTTTCCACGTCAGTTTCCTCCAGGTCCGGGGCGTCTGGGGCGGTGTGGTCTTCACCCGTGCTCGCTTCGTACGCTTGGGTTACTTCGGCACCTTCCACGATCACCACTTCAATCGACTCGCTGGGATCAGCACCTGCGGTGGCGGCCGTAATATAAAAAGTGTTGCTGCTTTCTTGCACTAGCGCAACTTCCACCGAGAACTTGCCCTGCGCGTCGGCGGTGGCCGTGGGGATTTCATAGCGTCCGCCCACCACCATAATCATAGCGCCGGGGTCGGCTTCACCGGTGAGGATGGCTTTGTTTGCGTCCACGGGAGAGAGCGGCTCGTCCACTTGGGGCGCGGCGGTTTCTTCGGCCAAAGCTAAAATTACAGGGAAGGAACTGCTCATCGCGAGCAAAAGAAAGGCGAAGAAAAACTGTTTCATGAGCGTGGCGTGCTAATGCGGAGGCTATTCTACAACAAGGCGACGAATTCGTCGAACAGGAAAGAAGTGTCGGTGGGGCCGGGCGCCGCCTCGGGGTGGAATTGTGAGGAAAAGAACGGAAGGTTTTTGTGGCGGAGGCCCTCTACGCAGCCGTCGTTTGCGTTTTCAAAATAGACTTCCCAGTCTTTGGAAAGCTTTTTTGGGTCCACGGCGAATCCGTGGTTTTGTGAGGTGATGTAGCAGCGGCCCGTGGTGGTATCGATGCAAGGTTGGTTTTGTCCGCGGTGTCCGTACTTGAGCTTGTAGGTTTTGGCGCCGGCGGCGATTCCCATGATTTGTGTCCCTAAACAAATTCCAAAAGTGGGGATTTTTCGCTCGAAACATTCTTTCATAATCTCCACGGTTTCTTCCATCATGGAGGGGTCGCCTGGGCCGTTGGAGAAGAAGATGCCGTCGAATTTCACCTTTTTTGTAGGGGAGCTGGCGCTCTGCTCTTCATAACGGAAAGGGCTGCTGTTCCAAGGGAAGCGCGTGATTTTAACGCCGCGGTTCAAAAAGCTGCGCAAAGTATTGTTTTTAACTCCGCAGTCGATCACGGCAATGTGCTTTTTCCCGTTTCCGTATTCATGAATTTCTGTGGGGCTCACTTTGGCCACCAGGTTCACCGCATTGGGGTCGTAGAAATCGCTGCCTGCTTCGCAGTCAGTAGGGTGGATTTTTCCAGGTTGAGAGCCATTTTCACGGATGTATTGAGTGAGGGCACGGGTGTCTACGCCGGTGATTCCGGGCACGTCGTATTCGCGCATCCAGTCCGAAAGGCTTTTAGCGGCTTTCCAGTGAGAATAAACCTCGCTGTAGTCGCTCACAATCAGGCCTTTAATATGCATGCGGTTGCTTTCAAAAAACTTGCTGATGCCTTCTTCATCCAGCTCTTCGGCGGGCACGCCATAATTTCCAACCAATGGGAAGGTAATGACCAAAATCTGATCTTTAAAAGAGGGGTCCGTGAGGCTTTCGGGGTAACCCACCATTCCAGTTGTGAAAACCACTTCACCTTCGCTTTCCTTGAAAGCTCCAAAGGCTTTTCCTGTGAGTTGAGTTCCGTCCTTGAGGGTGAGGGTGAGTTTTTCCATGCGAGGTAAATCCTCAGCAATTTACTTTAGCTGTGCGGATTTCTCAAGGTTTATTCCAGGAATTGTCCGTCGAGTGGATAAAGAGGAACTATAGAATCGCGTTTTATAAACTCATGAAAAGAGTATACGGCTGTTCTAGCTACAGGATCAGCATAGTGATGAAAAGCCCTTAGGGTCTCCATGGTGTGCCAGGTCATTCCTCTATCGACTACTGTGAATTGGGCTAAAGCGCGCAGTAGTGGCTCTCTTTGAATAATATGCTTTCGGTTTTCGTCGCTGACTTTCGTGTGGGCTGCCAAGCGTAGGCCAAGTGACTCCAGTGCTTTGCATCCATTTACAACCATGATTTGTTTAAAATGGTTGGTAAAACGCACATTTCCCAACCATTTTTCCTTTTCTTCGTGAGGAGGCACTATGGGTGGCACTAATCCGCTAAAAAAACGTAAAGTTTCAGGATCACCAATATCTTCTATTATGGGTATAATGAGTTCACGGAAGTAATCCTGTCTATCGTTAAAATTCCCTGCAGCAATGAGGGTGTCTTTGTGACTTACCTCAAGAACATTAGCAAGATCGTTATTCTTATTTTCGTGATGAGAATTCCTTATTTCGATTAAGTCAAAAGGCTTTTCAACCATTAAGTTCTCAAGTCCAGAGTCTATATCAAAACAACGGTATTCTATTGAATGCCCCTTTCTTTCAAGGGCTTCCCAGTTTACGCCGAGGACGTTTCTCCCAGGTCGGTTTAGCCATGGCGTCTCTTTGTAAAATTCCAGCATTGAGTTCCAACCGGGGTGATAAGAATTGAATTCATATTCACCTCTTTGGGCGAGCTCGATGAGAGTTTTATCAATGTCAGCTGCGACAAGTTTTATTTTGGTTCTTTGACGGGTTCGATCAATCTCTCGATCGAATCGTGCAAGAAGGTCGATTACCGTTTCTCCGGTTGCGCAACCGAGCATTAAAATTCTAAGCTCTGCGGGGAGTTCACTTGAAGTTAAATCGCGAGCCACCATGCGGTCGATTAAGTCGTAGCGTCCGAAAAAAGTTTTAGGGCCAAAACCTAATGGTTTAGGTCCGGAAGGGGGTGATTTCATATTTAACAGCCAAGAGGCCTATTTTGGCACAAAATTTTCATACGTCAATTTTATCTCGAGGCTTAGATTTCCTAGTATTTTTTTGCGTGATCTGTTAACTTAGGCCCAATACTATGCAACACCTTCTCCACTCAAAAGATCTTTCGCGCGACGAGATCCTGGGTCTCCTGGACCGGGCGGAGGCATTTTTGCCGACGGTTGAAGGACGGACCAAACTGGATTTGGCGGAGGGAAAAATTCTCGCGACCTTGTTTTATGAAGCTTCCACTCGTACGCGCTTTTCTTTTGAAACAGCGATGCTGAGGCTTGGGGGAATGGTGATTTCCAACGCCGACATGGGCGCTACGTCTTCTGCGAAAAAAGGAGAAACTTTGTATGATACGGGAAAGATGGTTGCCACTTTTGCGGACATTATTGCGATGCGCCATCCAGATTCAGGAAGTGTGATGGAGCTGGCTAAAGGAAGCAGTGTGCCGGTGGTGAACGGAGGAGACGGAGCGGGGGATCACCCCACGCAAGGGCTGCTGGATATTTTTACGATTCAGAAATGCCTCGGACGTTTGGATAACTTTACCATTGCGATGGTGGGGGATTTGAAGAACAGCCGTGTGGTGCATTCGCAGTGTGAATATTTGATGCATTTTGAAGGAGTGAAATTTGTACTGGTGTCGCCGGAGGGACTTAAAATGCCTGCGGAAATTGTAGAAAGATTGCGGACGAAATCTGATGTGGTGGAGACGGCGGATTTGGAAAGCGTGATGGGCGAAATGGACGTGCTTTCCCACACGCGCATCCAACAGGAACGCTTTGCGAGCGAGGCCGAATACATGAAATATAAAGGAGTCTATGTGCTCACGCCCGCGCTGATGGCGAAGGCGAAAAAGGAGATGATTCTGCTCCATCCTTTGCCTCGGGTGGATGAAATTGATACTGCTGTCGACGCAGACCCTCGCGCGAAATATTTTGAACAGGTGAAGTATGGCGTGGCGGTGCGTATGGCTATTTTGGCTACTCTTCTTGGATTATGATTTTTATAAAAAACGTCACGGTGGTCAGTGCTCAGGGCCGCGAAGTGCGTGACGTTTCTTTTGAAGGCGCTGATGAAGTGGTGGACGGCACGGGAAAATTTTTGTTGCCTGGGGCGATCGATGCGCACGTGCATTTTCGTGACCCGGGTTCTTCAGAGAAGGAAGATTGGGCGACTGGTAGCGCAGCTGCTTTGGCAGGTGGGGTGACCACGGTGCTTGATATGCCAAACACCACTCCCGCCACTATTACGGTGGAAGCTTTGGAGGCGAAGCGCGCAGTTGCGGCGACGAAAAGTCTGGTTAATTTTGGCCTGTTCTTTGGGGCGACCCGCGACAACTTGGATGAAATGCGGCGCGCGGAAAATATTTGTGGCATTAAAATTTACATGGGGTCTTCCACGGGAAATTTGCTGCTGGATGACCCCGCCGTGTGGGAAGAAGTGTTTAAAATTGCGAAAGAAAAAAATGTGCCGGTGGTGGTGCACGCAGAAACCGAAAGCATGATTCAAGCGGGGAAGCGCGATTGTGAATGTGCGCGCGTGGCTACGGAGGCTGCCATTGCTCTGCGTGAAAAAGTGGGCAACCGACTCCACATCGCGCACGTGAGCTGCAAGGCCGAGCTCGCGCTCATTCGGGAGCATAAATGCCCCGAACTCACCTGTGAAGTGACCCCGCACCACCTGCTCTTCACCGAGGCTGACCGAAAAGATGCCTTTCTAAAAATGAATCCGCCGCTGCGAACAGCGGCCGATCAGGCCGCCCTGTGGGAAGGCCTCCGTGATGGAACTATTGATTGCATCGCGACCGATCACGCGCCGCACACGGTGGAAGAAAAACAAAAGCCGATGGAGGAAGCGCCCGCCGGCGTGCCGGGAGTGGAATTTATGCTGCCACTGATGCTCAATGCCGTTAATGAAGGCAAGCTCACGCTGGAAAAATTGGTGGAGCTGACCAGTGAAAATCCGGCTCGGATATTTGGGGTGCAGGCGGCTGGGTACGTCTTGGTGGATTTGGATTTGGATAAAACCATTGAAAATGCCGACATCCTTTCCAAGTGCGGGTGGTCTCCCTACAAGGGGCGGCAAATTAAGGGCTGGCCCATTCAGGTTTGGCTTTAACAAGCGCTCGGTTGCCATTTTCCGTATTGACTAGACGGCGCTTTGTAGTAGACTGACCACCTGTCTATTTTGTCTAACCCCCGTACAAATGCAAAGCATCAGTTCTCTTAACCGCCTAGTCCGTATCTTAGGGCTTGGAGTGTTTATGTTTAATATTCTCGTTGTTTCAACGGGGGCTTCTGAGTTCGACTTGGATGAGGATGGAATGCCCAATGAGTGGGAAGAAGCCTATGGACTTAATCCAAACGATGCTAGCGATGCCTCTATTGATTTAGATCGAGACGGGCTCACTAGTCTTGAAGAGTATACGCTTGGTACGGACCCTCTCAATCCTGATACGGATGGAGATATTTGGGGAGATGAAGAAGAAATCTTCAACGGAACTGACCCACTTGTTTTTGAAGCGGCTGATTTGGATGTTTTGGACATTATTATGAACTCTGCTACTGGTGAAATCAGTTATGTTGTGACTAACTTGGGAAATTTGGACGTGGACTACGTGATGGAAACTGGTGCTACGACCGTTTACCTCAATTATGGTGAAGAGGACGAGGCTATTTATTCTTATGATTGGAACTCAGAGATGACGATAGGAACTTGGACCGGAACCTTCTTTTTGACCGGTAGCAGCGAGACCATTTCTACTGGGCTCGGTTTAATCTCTGGAGAGCACAGTGTGATGGTTTGTATTGATCCCGCAGCTAATCATGGAGAAAGTGTTTCTGAGCTCGAAAACTGTGAAATTGAAAGCTTTACGGTAGGCCCTGACCTCACGGTTACAGATATTAGCTTTGAGGGAGACTCTGTATATGTGGATCTTGCAAATATCGGAGACTTCGATGCAAATGCCGAAGTACCTGGAACTATTACGACTACAAATGGTGTAAGTGAACAAATTTATGCCTGGACTGATTTGAACGATGGTGAGCAAGACTTTTTGTCTGCCAATGGGACTACTTTGAATTTTGAATCTTTCGAAGATACTTCTGCGTTTGTAGATGGAGATACTGTTCAGGTTTGCGTGGACAGTAACGATCTTGTTAATGAACTGAATGAAAGCAATAACTGTCTTACCGAGGTTTACTCAGATGGAGTTTTCACGGTTGAGGCTGGTGTGGACGAAGGAATTGGATTTGGGACTGAGTATACTTTGAAGGCGTATGCTGAAGAAGCGCTTTCACTCGACTCTGCTGTGGTAAATTGGGGCGATGGTGCAGTGCAAACCTTGACGCAAACGATTGATGGAGACCGGATAAATCTTGGTGCCGTTCACACCTATCCTGCTCCTGAAACCTATACCGTAACGGTTTGTGCCAATGATGGTAGCGAGACGGTTTGTGACATTGTTCGTATCTCTATAGTGGGAAACAGTTCAGGCGGTTCAAGCTCTTCTAGTTCATCCAGCACAGGTGGTTCAGGCGGCTCAAGCGGCTCTGACGATAGTTCAACAGATGAAGACGTGGATTTGGCTGGAGAAGAAGACCAAGACGTGACTCTCACTGAAGAAGAGGAAGCGGCTGCAGCAGATTGCAGTGCAATGGTATTTGAAGATGTGTCTGAAGATGACGACTTTTATGATGGAGTTTGTGAACTCTGGGCAGCAGATATCCTGCACGGAAAGTCAGCTGACTTCTTTGATGCTGAAGACGTGATTCGTCGTGATGAAGCTTCTAAGATCTTCACTCGATGGTTTGGATACGTGACTGAGGCTTACGGAGAAACTCCTGAGGCTGAAGGTATTTTTGACGACGTGGACACTACCGACCCTTTGGCTTACTACGTTGAAGTAGCGCATGAAGAGGGAATCGTAACAGGAGATATCGACACGGAAGAAGCGTACTTTATGCCTCACGATGCCATCACGGCTCAGGGAATTGCAGATGCCCTTGAGGAGATTCTGGGAGACAATGAGGCAGGTGAACAGCTCGACGAAGAGGGTTATGTGAGTGAAGACACTATGACTCGTGGAAACTTCGTAGAATTCCTCTACGGACTGACTCGCTAAGAATCTTGTAAGAAATTAGTTGAAAGGCCCTTCTATAGTCAGAAGGGTCTTTTATTTTTACTGGTTTCAGGGCTTGTAATTTTAAGGCCTGCGTGGTTTTATGCAGAAGAACCCAAGGCACTTTAGTGCCTATCAAGGAAAATCATTATTACATGGCTGACCTCTCAGTAGAATTCTGCGGTGTGAAGTTCAAGAACCCAATCGTTCTCGCTTCCGGCATTTTGGGTGTTACCGCCGATAGCATGGCGCAGGTGGTGCGCAACGGAGCCGGGGGAGTGACGAGCAAATCGCTCTGGCCCTATGAACATATGGGGCATCCGAATCCGACGATCATTACGAGCGAGCACTATATGCTCAATGCGGTGGGAATCCCGGATGCGGGGCCTGAAAAGGCGAAGGAGGAAATTGCTCGGTACCGTGAGGTTTGTGACGCACCTTTTATTGCAAATATTGTGGGCGGCGTGATGGACGACTACGCGGCGATTGCGGCGGAAGTGGCGCTGATGGGGCCGGACATTGTGGAGCTGAATATTTCTTGCCCGAATGTGGAAGATGAACTGGGGAAACCGATGGCGTGTTCTGTGGCGAAGTCTTCGGAAGTCACCAAGTTGGTGCGGAAAGTTTTGAATGAAAATGGGGCGGGGAAAATTCCGCTGATTGTAAAATTGTCTCCGAATGTGGAGAACATCGTGAGCATTGCGAAGAGCGTTTTGGAAGCTGGGGCGGATGGGATCACGGCGGTGAATAGCGTGGGTCCGGGAATGGCGATCGATATCGATTTTGCGCAGCCGATTTTGGCGAATAAGGTGGGTGGACTCACTGGGCCGGCCATCAAACCGCTGGCTATAAAATATGTGTATGACATTTATCGCGCGACCAAAACTCCGATCATTGGAACGGGTGGAATTTCGACCGGACGCGACGCGATTGAAATGATGATGGCGGGCGCGACTTTGGTTGGAGTGGGCAGCGCGGTGTGGCTGCGCGGCCAGGATGTGTTTGGGAAAATCGTGAACGAAATGAATGAGTGGTGCGATGCAAACGGAGTTAAAAAACTTTCAGACTTAATCGGAAAAGTTCATGCAAATCATTAATACATTGCCGGTTGCGATGACGGTGAAAGAGATCCTGACCGAAACGGAGCAGGTGAAAACCTTTGTGCTGGATGGAAGTGTGGGAGCGAAGCCAGGGCAGTTTGTGAATGTGTGGATTCCACGACTCGATGAAAAACCTTTTTCCGTGGCGATGGATAACGGACTGGAACTACATTTATCCATTGCGGCGGTGGGGCCTTTTTCGAACGCCATGCACGAGCTGAAAGTGGGAGACAAAGTGGGAATTCGTGGACCGTTTGGAAGCACATTTAGCTGTGAGCCGGGGCAGCACCTCGCGTTTTTGGCCGGAGGCTATGGCGCAGCGCCGCTGTACTTTTTTGCATACGAAGCGGTGGCTAAAGGTTGCACGGTGGAATTCATTGTGGGTGCACGGCGCGCGGATTTACTCCTGTTCACGGATCGTATTTCAAAATTGAAGGGCGTGAATTTGCACACCGCCACCAACGACGGCAGCGCGGGTTATGCGGGGTTCAACACGGATGTTTTGAAAAAAATTCTCGACGAAGAAAAAATCGACTGCGTGTATACGGTTGGGCCCGAAATCATGATGATGAAAGGTATGCAGATGGCCGAAGAAAAAGGCTGCGCCGCGCAAATTTCTGTGGAGCGTTACATGAAGTGCGGCTTTGGAGTGTGTGGCAATTGTTGTGTGGATGGACTCGGAGTTCCGAGCTGTATTGATGGCCCCGTGATGCCGCTGGAAAAAGTGAAACAGCTTAAAGATTTTGGAAAATACCACCGCGATAAACTCGGTAAAAAACAATATTACAATTTCTAAACCATGGAAAACTATCCTCTCGGTATTGCGCAAGATCTGCTCGCTACGGGCGCGTTCAAAATTTCGCTCGATCCGCTTTACACCTGGACCAGTGGAATTAAATCGCCGGTTTACTGCGACCTTCGGGCGCTGATTTCCAACGTGAGTGCACGCCGTTTAATTGTGGAAGCCTTTCAAAAAATGTATCCGCGCGTTGCGGAGGCTGATGTGATTGCCGGCACGGCTACGGCTGGAATTCCGTGGGCGGCTTGGCTCGCGGAGGCTCTTGGCAAACCCATGGTTTATATTCGTGGGGCTGCCAAGGAACATGGAACTAAAAAGCGCATTGAAGGAGATTTGAAGCCGGGACAAAAAGTGGTGCTGGTGGAGGATCATGTGTCCACGGGAGGCAGTAGTATTTCTGCGGTGGAGGCACTTAGGGAAGAGGGGCAGGCCAGTGTGGACTGCATTGTGGCCATCAATACCTACGAACTTCAAAAGGCGGCAGATCAATTTGCAGCGGCACAGGTGGACGTATTTACGCTCACCAATTTCACCGTGATTTTATCGGCGGCGAAGGCGCAGGGGCTCATCGACGATGCTAAGGAAGCGCTTTTACTCGATTTCCGAACCGATCCGGCGACTTGGGCTGGAAAGCATGGGCTATAAGAAGCTTAAGGCTTCCCGCGTTTTTAAAAACGTGCTATAAAATTCAGGATTAACTTTCTTTTATGCACTTTGCAGACCGATTGACCGCCGCCATGAAAGTCAAGAATAGTGTGGTTTGTGTGGGACTCGATCCGCAGGCAGCTAAGATTCCGGCTTTTTTGCTCAAAGAGGCGGAGGCTGAACACGGCAAGACCTTGAAGGCCATGGCCTATGCGTATTTGGAATTCAACAAAGGGATTATTGAAGCGGTGAAGGATTTGGTGCCCGCGGTGAAGCCGCAGCTCGCGTTTTATGAAGAGCTTGGCTCGGCGGGAATCTGGGCTTTTGAAGAGACTTGCAAGTATGCGAAGGCGGCCGGCTTGCTGGTGATTGCCGATGGAAAACGGAACGACATTGGGTCAACGGCAGAGGCTTATGCGAATGCCTTTTTGGGCGGAACCACTGTGTTTGGCGAAAAAATTATGGCCTGTGAAGTGGATGCGCTGACGGTGAATGGCTACCTCGGCTTCGACGGAATTCGGCCTTTTTTGAAAGCCTGCGAAAGTGAAGGTAAGGGAATTTTTGTTTTGGTGCGCACGAGCAATCCTTCGAGCGGCGATTTGCAGGAACGGGTGACGGCGGACGAAAAAATGAGCATCGCGGATCTGATGGGACATTTTGTGGAATCGTGGGGTGATGACGGTGTTAGCGAGTGTGGCTACTCCTTTGTGGGAGCGGTGGTGGGCGCCACGTATCCGGCGGAAGCAGCGAAACTACGTAAAATCATGCCACGGGCCTTGTTCCTTGTGCCGGGCTACGGCGCGCAGGGTGGAACGGCGGCGGACACCAAACCCTGCTTCGACGAAAACGGTTTCGGAGCCTTGGTGGTGAGCGCGCGCGGGATCATTTATGCTTATGCCGAAGGTGACGATAAAGAGGGCCGCAACTATGCGGAGGCGGCGCGGGCGGCGGCGGAGAAGATGAACGCTGAACTCAATCAAGTTCGGTCAAACCACAACGGTATATAGTTTTTGCCATTCGGCTAGCGTCAGGTCCTCGGCTCGGGTGTCCGGGTTTATTTCAAGTTTCACTAGCATTTCGCGAATTTCGGTGGTGGGTTTGCGCAGTGCAGCCGAAAGGTTGTTGGTGAGTTTTTTACGTTTCTGAGCGAAACTGATGTGGAAAAGCCAGATGAGTTTTTTGAGATCGCCTTTTATGGCCGGCTCGGGGCGCACGCGAATTTTGATCACGGCGGAGTCCACTTGTGGCACGGGACGGAAGGCTTGCTTGGGCACAATGCACACCATTTCCGGTTCGCCGAACAAATGCACCTGCAGGGAGAGCACGGAATGCTTTTCCTTCTTTGCCACAATCTTTTCCGCCACTTCTTTTTGCACCATGATCACGAGCAGCGTGGGTGGATTGCCGTCCATGAATTGCTCAATCAAAAAGTGATTCAGGATTGGCGAAGTGATGTAATAAGGGATGTTTGCGATGAGTTTGTAGGGCATGGTGGGCGGCACAAACGTGAGCGCATCTTGGTGCACGAGGGTGAAGTTTTTGTTCGTTAAGTAACCGGCTTTCAGGCCGGGGATGAGGTCGTCGTCGAGTTCAACGGCAATCACGTGGCCGGCTTTTTTCACGAGTTCATCGGTTAGGAAACCGCGGCCAGGTCCAATCTCAACCACGGTGTCTTTTTCGCTGAGTTCACTGGCATCCATGATCTTGCTGAGCACACCCAGGTCGTGGAGAAAGTTTTGGCCGAGACGTTTTTTTGCGTACATTACCAGGGTAGGGTGATTAGGTCTGGAATTCTAACAAGTTTCCGAGCATCTGAAAAGCCGCTTATGATTTCGATGTTTTCCTGGTGCACATGCAGCGACTCGGCCAGAAACCGAATCAGCTCCTCGTTTGCGCGGCCTTTTTCTGGCACGGCTTTGAGGCGAATCTTTAAAGTGCCGTCGCTCATAGTTGCGACGTATTCTGTTTTCTTAGCACGCGGAATCACTTTAATTTGTAGATGCATCAGACCGTGGTGGATTTGGGTTGGAAGCGTTTCCAAATTTCAATGATGACCATGCAGGCCGCTGAAAGCCCGCCAATTTCTAGCCAGTCTCTCACGCTCAGCGGATGAGTCTCCAGCACGGTTTGGAAGAAGGGAAGGTAGATGCCCAGGACTTGAAGTCCTAAGCTAAAGAACACGCTCACGAGCAGCAGTTTGTTTTTAAAAAACCCCGTAAAATAGTGTTTGTCTTTATAGCGAATGGCGAATACAAGTAGGAGTTCAAAGACCACAATGCTGGTGAAAACCAGGGTGCGGGTGTGCTCGATGGAGTATTCTTCCAAGTGAGAAAAATAGAGGTAAAGGGACGTGGCGGAGGAAAGGATTCCAGCCAGAATGCTGAAGCTGAGCAGGTCTTTGAATATGCTTTGTTTGGGGTCGCGCGGCTTTAAAGTCATGATGTCGTCTTCCGGAGTATCCATACCGAGTGCCAGCGCGGGGAAGGCGTCCGTGAGCAGATTCACCCATAAAATTTGAAGCGGCAAAAAGGGAATAGGTACGTTCAACAAAAACGTGACGCATACTAGAATGACTGCCGAAAAGTTGGCACTCAAAAGGAAGCGGACGAACTTTTTAATGTTGCGATAAATGGTCCTGCCAATTTCCACGGTTGCCACAATGGTGGCGAAATTATCATCCATTAGAATCATGTCGCTGGCTTCTTTGGAAACGTCCGTTCCGGTTATTCCCATGGCCACGCCGATGTCTGCCTGTTTGAGTGCGGGGGCGTCGTTCACGCCATCTCCGGTCATGGAAACGGTGTGTCCTTTTTCTTTCAGCGCCCGCAGGATTTTCACTTTGTCGGCGGGGTTTACGCGTGCGTAGATGCTCACTTTTTCCACGATGCTGCAGAGTTTCCGGAAGGTCATTTTTTCCAACTCGGCTCCGGTTATGACGAGGTCGCCTTCCTGGAATAGTCCGATTTCTTTTCCAATGGCCATGGCGGTGAGGGCGTGGTCGCCGGTGATCATCACCGTGCGAATGTGGGCATTTTTACAGATTTGAATCGCCTCTTTCACTTCGGCGCGGGGTGGGTCGATGAGGGCGGCAAGTCCCAAGAAAACCATATTTTCTTCAGCGGCTTCGTTGGTGATTTTGTAGGCAAAGCCCAGCACGCGGAAAGCCCGGCTGGCCAGTTTTTCAATTTCTTTATGTAGGAGTTTTTTTTGTGCGGTGCTGAGTTTTGAGATCTTTCCTTCTATTTGAATGTGGCTGCAGACTTCCAAAATCGTGTCGGGCGCGCCTTTAGTGTAGAGGACTCCTTTGTTCAAAGTAGACATGCGTTTACGAACCGAATCAAAAATGAGCTCCTTTGTTCGTGGAAACTTTTTGTTGAGGGCGTCGGGATTCAGGCTTCCTTTCCGTGCCAAGGTGAGCAAGGCGCCCTCAGTGGGATCACCGGAAATTCCCCAATTTTCCCCGCTTTGAATCAGGGCTGAGTTGTTGCAAAGGGCGCCGGTCCGCAGCAGCAATTCCAGTTCGTCGGAATCGATGGGAAATTGTTCTTTGGGTTCATAACCGATGCCTGGAATGTCCACTTGGCGGCCGTTGATCCACAGCACTTTCACGGTCATTTGGTTCTGAGTCAGGGTGCCAGTTTTATCCGTACAAATGGTGCTCACGCTGCCCAGGGTTTCGGCCGCGGCGAGTTTGCGAATGATGGCATTTTTCTTGGCGATTTGCTGCACGCCCATGGCCAGCGTGAGGGTTATCACAGCGGGTAAACCTTCCGGAATCACACTCACCGCGAGGCTGATGCTGAGCAGCAGCATCTCTACTAGATCACGCTTGGTGAGCAGCGCGAGTAGGAACATTAAAATGGCTACGCCCACCACGAGTAGCGCCAGGATTTTGCTGAGTCGGTCGAGTTGTTTTTGAAGCGGAGTTGCTTCGTTGTGCTGGCTCTGAACCATGTGGGCGATCTTTCCAAATTCCGTGTTCATCCCGGTTTCCACTACGATGGCGACGCCATGTCCCTGGCTGATCACCGTTCCCATAAATACACAGTTTTTCAAATCTCCTAAACTACTCACTTTTTTAAGCACGTCCACGGTCTTTTCGGTGGGCTGACTTTCTCCCGTCAAACTCGCCTCAATGGTGTAGAGCTGATTGCTTTCTAGGAGCCGGGCATCGGTGGGCACTTGCGTTCCTTCTTCTAAAATCAAAATATCTCCGGGCACTAATTCACGCGCCGGAATCTTATGAATTTCATTGTTTCGTCGCACCAAGGCATAGGGCGCCGTCATTTTGCGCAAGGCTTCAATGGCCTTTTCCGCTTTATATTCCTGTAAGAAACCGATCACGGCGTTCAGCACAATAATAATTCCAATGGCGATTGCATCGAGCTCTTCTTTCGCAATGATGCTCACCACTAAGGCTCCGATGAGCACCAACACCATGATGTTCACGAACTGGCTGAGCAAAATTTTGTACCATTTCACGTTTTCTCCGCCTTTGATCTCGTTGTACCCAAACTGTTTGAGCCGTTTCGCTGCTTCTGCAGAACTCAGTCCTTTCTCAGAACTCTTTAAATCTTTCAAAACCGTGGCGGCGGATTGAGCTCCCCAATCGGTCATAAGGGCTTTTTAAGTTTACTGTTACGCCAGCGGGCAATTTCCCCATGATTTCCCGACATCAGTACGTCCGGCACCTTGAGGCCTTCATACTCGGCGGGTTTGGTGTAGTGCGGGTACTCAAGCATGCGGCCCGTTGCCAGACTAAAGGATTCTTCCTGTGCACTTTCATCGTCGCCCAAAACGCCCGGCAGCATGCGGCTCACCGCGTCCACAATACAAAGCGCAGGCAGTTCGCCGCCAGTCAGCACAAAGTCACCCACCGAAATTTCGCTGTCCACCAATTCATCGATCACCCGCTGATCTATGCCTTCATAACGCCCGCAAAGTAAAATGATTCCGTCCAATTCCGCCAAATCCTCCGCTTTTTCCTGCGTGAAACGTTTTCCTACAGGTGAGAGGTAGATCACCGGGCCGCTATTTTGCTCTTTTACCGCTTTTATAGCATCGAATAAAGGTTGGCAGCTCATAACCATGCCTGCGCCACCGCCGTACGGTGTATCGTCCACTTTCTTATGTCGTTCTTTGCTGTAGTCGCGAATATTGTGCACGTGCACTTCAATGGCGCCGCTCTCCACCGCCCGTTTCAAAATAGAATCGTCAAAATAGGGAAGCACCAGGGATGGGAATAGAGTGAGTATGTCGAAGCGCATGTCTAGATTTTATCTATCTCTGGGTTTATAATCCATCCTCAATTGATTTTATGTCTTTTTACTCAGATTTTGAACTCGGTCCTGACTTAAGCGACGATGCAGAACTTTTAGAGTCTGTGAGGGAAATCGACAGAAGGCTTGAAGGACTGGAGATTCCTAAAGAATTCGCCGGTCAAAGGCCTATTTTTATGCAGATGCCCTCCGCTTACGGTGAACTGGGTAAATTGTTTAATGTGCCCTTTTCACGTCTAATGGCCCAGTTTAATGAGCGTATGCGAGAAGCTTCAATGCCAATTGGAATGTACGATTATTCTTTGGAACGAAGACTTCCTTCAGTCCCTCAAGGTTGGCATTGGGATGGTAATCGTCCTAGGGGGCATGCTTTTGTTTATTTTGACGACTCTGCCATCTTTGAGATGATTCGTGGGAATATTCCCGCAAACAGACAGTGAGACTCGGCTTCGCCGAGTACTAACGCTTGGAGAACTGTGGAGCACGGCGAGCTTTGTGCAAACCGAACTTCTTTCGTTCTTTGATACGGCTGTCGCGAGTGAGGAAGCCTTCTGGCTTGAGACGGCTGCGGTTGTCGGCATCTACTTCAAGGAGTGCTTTAGCGATTCCATGACGTACTGCGTCGGCTTGACCGTGCTTTCCACCTCCTTCTACCATTGCGGAAATGTCGTAGCTCTTTTCAGCGCCCAGGAGCACCAGGGGAGCCATCATTACGTTGATGCTTTCGTCGGTTCCAAAGTATTCACGAGCGTCCATTCCGTTCACCACCACGCGTCCAGCTCCTTTGTACAAACGTACACGAGCCACGGCAGATTTGCGCTTTCCGTTAGCGTAGAAGTAAGTTCCGGTGAAAGTCATTGCATCAGCCATTTTACTAGATCGTTAGAGTTTTAGGATTTTGTCCGTTGTGAGGGTGCTCAGAACCTGCATAAACATGCATTTTCTCAACCGCATACTGACGGATACGGTTTCGAGGAATCATTCCTGTTACCGCGAGTTCAATCATACGTTCAGGGTGTTCGGTACGCATTTTTCCAGCCGCCTTCATCTTGATTCCTCCTCGGAACCCAGTGTGACGGATGTAATCCTTCTTCGTTTCCTTTGCTCCCGTCAAAACCACTTTCTCTGCATTGATGATAACCACATGGTCACCACAGTTCAGGGAAGGGTGCCAGTCTGGCTTGTGCTTTCCGCGAACGTAGTCAGCTACCTTGGTAGCGATTTGTCCGAGAACCACGCCTTCAGCGTCGATAATGAACCACTTTTCAGATGCGTTCATTTCCTTGGATTTTGGATGGGTCGTAGTTTGCTTCATATTAGTCAACGAGTTGAATAGATACCATTTCCGCTGCGTCTCCGGCGCGGTAACCGAGCTTCACAATGCGAGTGTAACCTCCATTTCGTTCCTTGTAGCGCTCTTTGAGCACTTCGAGGAGCTTCTTTCCAGCGTTGTCGTCTTGAACGATTTGGTTGATCTGTCGGATAGCGGCTACTGCACTCTTGGTTTTAGCTTTGGTGATGAGGCCTTCCACAATAGGACGGACCTGTTTAGCACGACCTACCGTTGTCTTCACTTTTTCGAAGAGAATAACAGAGGTAGCGAGGTTGCGGAGCAGTGCAGTGCGGTGATCGCGCTGCATGTTCATTTTGAGATTTTTCTTTCGGTGTCGCATGTAATATTGTTGTTTGCTTGTTTGTACGCACTAGCGTGCGTGTTACTTGAGATTGGAATCCTAATGGAGTTAATCCTCTAGAGCAAGGGCAAATCCTCGCTTTTCAAGGGCGTCCGCCACTTCTGTGAGGGCCTTCTTTCCGAACCCGCGAAGGTTAGAAAGTTTAGACTCAGAGGCCTTGGTGAGTTCCTCGATTGAACCGATGCCGCCGTTGATGAGGGCATTGAGGGTTCGTGGAGAAAGTCCAAGAATCTCGATAGGAGTGTAAGATTGCTGTTGAGGTTTAGCGCTGTCTTCTTCGGCCTTAGCCTTGGCAGCGATCTTTTCGAAGTCGCTCATGAATTCTGGTTCAACGGGATCTTGATCTCGGTTGAAGAGATTGAAGTAAGATTCCAGTACGTCTCCGGCAAACTTAAGCGCTTCATCAGGTGTGAGTGAGCCATTGCTCTTCACTTCGAGAAGGAGTTTGTCGAGGTCGGTCTTTTGTCCCACACGAGTTGCCTCGATGGTGTAGTGAATCTTCTTGATAGGGGAGAACGCTGCATCGATTTCAATCATTTCTGCGTCGCCATCCTTGCTGTCTCCAATCAACGCTGCACGGTATCCCACACCCTTTTCGATGCGGATTTCCATGTCGAGCACGCCACCCTTGTCCAGAGTAGTGATGTAGAGATCAGGGTTGTGAACGGTCACTCCAGATGGCAAATCAATGTCTCCGGCCGTAACCACTCCAGCTGTCTTCACCTTCAAAGAAATCAAACGAGTTTCGCTTCCATCCATGCTGAGAGCCAATTGCTTCAGGTTGAGCATGATATCGAGAACACTATCTTTAACTCCTTTCACCACGGTGTATTCGTGCGTGATTCCTTTGATCTTCAAACCTGTTACGGCAGTCCCTGGGAGCGAAGAAAGCATTACACGTCGCAAACCGTTCCCGAGCGTGGTTCCATAACCTTGCGGAAGGGGACTGATCGTGAACGTGGAGTGAAAATCTTCCATTTTCTGTTCAGAAATTTTTGGAAGACCGATTTCTTCTTGGATGATATGCATAGCAAGAAGGGGTAAAGTTATGGATTACTTAGAATAGTACTCAACGATGAGCTGAGTTTCAATGAGCTGATCGAGATCGCTTTCTTCAGGAAGCGTAGCGATTTCGGTCTTTAGGCCTTTCTGATCAGATTTGAGCCAACGAGCGTGGTCAAATTCTTTATCCTCTTTAACGGCCACAAAGAGGGGGCTTTCTTTCAAACGAGGACGAACTTCAATGACGTCGTTCTCACGAACTTGAATAGAAGGAACGGTTACTCGCGTTCCATTGAGCGTAAAAATACCATGGCTCACCATTTGGCGGGCCTGGGCACGGGTTTTTGCGAATCCTCCACGGAACACTACGTTGTCCATACGTCGTTCAATTGATTTCATAAGTTCCACACCGGTAGCTCCTTTTCGAGATGCTGCCTTGAGGTAGTAGTTGCGGAGTTGTTTTTCTGTAAGACCGTACATGAAACGAAGCTTCTGTTTTTCGAGGAGCTGCTTTTTGTATTCAGAAGCCTTTCCTGCGCGGGCTGCCCCATGCATTCCAGGTCCGTGAGGACGTTTCTCCAAAAGCTTGGCCATCTTGGTTGTACCAAAGATGTCAACTCCGAAGCGTCGTACTAAGCGTCCTTTTGGTCCAGTGTAACGTGACATTTGTTCTAGTTAATTAAAGTGTTAAACCCTTCGAGTACGAGGCTGTCGGCATCCGTTGTGGGGAACCGGTGTCACATCCATGATGCGAACAATGGTGATTCCTTGAGCGATGAGACCGCGGAGCGCTTGTTCACGTCCGTGTCCAACTCCCTTTACATAGATGTCAGCCTTTTCGAATCCGTACGCCTTTGCCTTTTCAGCAGCGTTTTCAGCGGCCATTTGAGCAGCAAAGGGGGTTGCTTTCTTAGACCCCTTGAAACCACAGGTTCCAGCGGTAGACCAAGCAAGTACGTTTCCTTCAGAATCCGTGATCGTAATCAGTGTGTTGTTGAATCCAGCGTTTACATACACGTTACCGGAAGTAACGGTCTTTTTCTTGCTGCGTCGTACAGCCTTTTTTTCTTCTCCGGCAGGTGCAGCAGCATCAGCTACGGCAGCTCCAGGTGCAGCAGTGTCTTTAACGGGTTTTTTAGTTTCTTCGGTCATAATGAGATTATTTTTTACTTAGTTTCCTTAGCACGTCCGCTTCCCATGGTCATACGTCGTCCACGTTTGGTACGAGCGTTGGTCTTGGTGCGTTGTCCACGAGCCGGCAGACGTCGTTTGTGACGAACTCCACGGTAGGAAGAAATGTCCTGAAGACGTTTAACGTCCATTTGAACTTTTCGTCGTAGATCTCCTTCGGTTCGTAGTTTAGTGAGCGCTTCACGGAGTTTAGCGAGGTCTTCTTCAGTCAAATCTTTTACTTTTTTATCGAGAGAAATGTTCAGCTCGTTGAGAAGGGTTTCCGCTAGGGGACGTCCAACACCGTATATATAGGTAAGACCTATTGCGATGCGTTTTTCCATTGGGATTTGTACTCCAGCTAGACGAACCATATTAAAGTTATTTTATAGTAAGGATTATCCTTGACGTTGTTTGTGCTTTGGGTTCTCACAAATGATGCGAATGACTCGCTTTCGGCGAATCTTGTGGCATTTTTCACAGATGAGTTTTACTGAGGCTCGAACTTTCATTGTTTAGGTGATTCAGTTGAAATTACTTCAGTTGCAGGGACTTCGGGAGTTCCTTCAGCGGGAGCAGCTGGGGTAGCCGATGGGCCACCAAGATGCTCAGGCAGGGGTTGTCCCTTCTTATGTCGGAAAACAATACGTCCCTTATAGAGATCGTAAGGCGTTAGCTCAACGGTAACCGCATCTCCGGGAATGATTCGAATATAATTTATTCGCATCTTTCCTGAGAGGTGACAAAGCACTACGTGGTCCGTTGGATAGGCCGGGTCATCCAATCTTATCTTGAAGGTTGCGTTGGGTAGACACTCTACCACGACCCCCTTTACCTGGATGACTTGTTTCGTCATTTATACCCGTTTTTAAGGTAAAAGCAGAGGGATTCTACACGGCAAAAAGGGCAATTGCAAGGGCATTTCTTCAATTCTTAAACAGAGCCTTATCTTTATTAAATTTCATGGCGATCAATAGGGAAATTAATACAACCATCGCAGCGACAAATGTACTTTCGTAATCTTTTCCCATGGAGCTGAGAATCAAGCCCGCGGATGCCAAAAAAATAATGGAGCCTAAAATTATATTGTACAATTGAGGCGTTCCTTTCTTAAATTTAAAAACCCCCAATGCTAGTCTGGTTGCAGGCCAAATAGTAACGCATAAAGCAACGATGATGGCAGGAATCAGCACCGCGAGGCCACCACCCCCAAAGAAAACGAATATAAGGATAACATATGCCACACCAGCTCCAGCTGCTATTCCACCTATTAAAATCAATACGCCTAGGACTGTATAAAAGGCACGGGTAAATCCATTGATTTTATTGTGGACTGTTGGAGTGGTGGAGAGTTTCTTAGCCATCTTTGAGTAATACTAACTTTCTTGGGTCGACTGTCAATATCTGTTTAAAATAAATTAGCTCTTTAGCAAGCCGAGCGGGGCACTTTTCTTTCCTCTTTATAAAGCGCTTCGGTATAATGTTTCTACTTTCCATTATGGTTAAGAACAAAAAGAAAAAGCCGGTTCAAAAACTAGTCACTCGCCAGCGCGTGCAGGCTGCTTTGATGCTGGCTTTGGGGCTTTTGCTCCTGAACCAGACCATTCAGTTCTATAATATGAAGGACGACTTGGCTTTTATAGACAGTCTTTCGGATACCAACAGCGACGTGCTTCAAGATTTGAGCCAAAGTAAGGAGTATTTGAGCAGTTTTGGCGACGACCTCAACGGCATTCGTGAATTTTTGCTGCTTCCTACTAAAAACTACACCTTTGACGATTTAGGGCAGGAAGTTCAGCTGTCTGAAGAGGAGGAAGAGGAGAACGTCACCGCGCAGCTCTTTACGTATGTGGAAAAGTTGGGGACTTATGAACAAAATAAGGAACGTTATGATGCTAATTTGGCGGCTTTTAATACGGCAGTTGGCGAGGCTTACTGGAGTGAACAGGGGCTCACGGTGAGCAGCACGCAAGGTTCTGATGCCATGATTTTTTCTTTCACTGACGCCAGTTTGAACGGAGCGGAACTTTTTTCTGTTGAACTGGGTTACGACGGGCTCTTCACGGTTGATTCTATGGATACGAGCTGGGAGTTTGATGACCGAGAAGTGGCGGAGAATACCGTTAAGGAACTGAAGTCTCTGGTGGACAGTGACCTGGAAGAATTGCGAGAACAGCTTAAAACTTTGGAAGCCAGCCGCAGTAGTGTGACGGCACTTTTGTCTGCACAGAGCGTGAAAGACGCACTGGCTAAACAAAATATGAGCGTGTCTATTGAACTCAGCTCGCCCAATGCCTACTACTATGAATTCAAAAACCAGGATGCGGAGCGTTTGGCTGAGTTGTCCATTGCTAAAGGAGATGGAGCGATTACTTTGAGCTTGATTGAGCCGATTGGTGACTATGAAAAGAGCATGGAACTTGGTGCCGATGCGGAGGCTAAGCTTACGGATGCTCTGAACAACGGGGTAGATGCTCGAAGTGAAGGGGTTAAGCTGGTGGATCAACGTGAGAAAGAAATGGAATCCGTATTCGATGACCGCGCCTTTAAAGCGGTTTTGCAGGAGATGGAACTGCAGATGGGAGTGAAGAGTGAAAACGATGCGCGCATTTCGTACCCACTACTTCGAGTGGATGGACAGACCTTGCGAATTATTTACATCGACAAGGCGACTGGCGAAGTGAAAGTGGAAATGCCGGACGGCAAGGAATCTCAAACCCTTTCGATGGCGATTGAAGCCATTGATCTGACAGGTAAAAAAAAACTTTCGACCCCTCTGTGGTCTTGAGTTCTTCAGGGGAGATCGTGGATGATCCCACGCATTTCAATGTTCTGGTGATGGGAAAACACGGCAGCAATGTGGACACGATGATTTTTACGAATGTGGATAGCGAAACTCGGGAGATCACCATGATCAGCATTCCGCGTGATTTGTATTTCAACGGGCGAAAAATCAATGGAGTCTATGCGCAGTATGGAATTGAAGAACACGTGAGCTGGGTGGAAGAAGTGGTGGGGCAGGAGATCGACAACTATATCCTTATAGATATGTATGTGTTCCGGGACGTGGTGGATTTGATGGGTGGAGTGGACATCACTTTGAAGGAGAATTTGATCGACCCTACGTACAAAACTTGTGATGGAGATGTGTGTAGCACCTTGTACTATGAAGCGGGCGAGCATCATTTGAGCGGAACGGAGGCTTTGCGGGTGGCGCGTAGTCGGCACACCACATCGGATTATTCGCGCGCGGAACGGCAGCAGCTGATTTTGGAGGGAATCAAAGCCAAGGCCATGAGTCTGGGGATTGGAGATGCCAGCACCCTGATGTCCATTCTTTCTACGGTGATTGATTCTACAGAAACGGATATCTCTGTGGACGATGCGCTGCGTTACTATTTCCGTTACCAAAACTTTAGCCTGAGCAGCGGTTACGTTATTTCCACGGCCAATGTGCTCGATGCCGTTCCCGTTCCCGTGGGCTATGTGACTTCGCATCCAATTAAAACTTGTCTCGACGAAACCAAGCCAGAAACCTGTACTGAAACTTTTGCCATCGATACTTTGATGCCCACCGGGGGAGACTGGGGGCTGATTCGCGGCTATGTGGAGCAGATTTTGGCGGAGTAGTTACTGTTTCTTTTCTCCCGCCCTCATGGTCAAAACCTCGTAGCTTTTTTCGGTGATGAGCAAAGTGTGTTCGTGTTGAATGGCCAGAGAGCCGTCGGCGGTGATGATGGTCCAATCGTCGTCGAGGGTTTCGATTTCAGGATCGCCCATAGAGATGATGGGTTCGATGGCGATGCACATACCAGGCACCAGTTCTTCGCCTTCGCCCGGATTCCCGTAATTGCACACGTAAGGTGGTTCATGGAGCAGGCGGCCGATGCCGTGGCCGGTGAGTTCACGGATGATGGAGAAGCCCGCGGCTTCCACCACGGTTTGCACTGCGTGGCCAATGTCTCCCACATGATTGCCGGGTTTGGCTTGGGCGATTCCTGCCCAGCAGGCTTTTATACAGGTATCCACGAATTTTTGTACTTCTGGCAAAGTTTCGCCGCCCACCACCGCTGCAATAGCGGAGTCGCTGTTCATGCCGTCAATAATCACGCCGCAATCGATGGAGAGTATGTCTCCTTTTTGCATCGGGATTTTGTTGGGTATGGCGTGTACCACCTCGTCATTCACGGAGGTGCAGAGTATGTTGGGGTAGCCGTGGTAACCTTTGAAGGCGGGTTGTACGCCGTAGTGTTTAAAGAGTTCTTCCGCTTTGTGTTCAAGGTCCATGGTGCTCATGCCGGGTTCCAAATATTTTTCGAGATCCGCTAAAATCAGCGCAAGAAACTTGCATGATTCCCGCATGGCTTTGATTTGAGTCGGCGTTTTGATGCTTACTTTACCTCGCATGGAAAGTGGGGATTCAAGACTTCAAAGCTGGCCTTTGTTACCGCCTCAATCGCTTGATTTCCATTCACCACGAGCATTTTTCCTTGAGCCTTGTAGGCCTCAATAACGGGAACCGTTTTTTGAAGGAAAGTGTCGAGGCGAACGCGAATGGCATCCGGTGTGTCATCTTGGCGGGTGATGAGTGTGCTGCCGTCTTTTTCGCAGGTTTCTGCGGTGAACATGGCAGGGTAGATGGTTTTGCAAGTGGGGCAGATGCGGCGGGTTGTGAGACGCTTGAGCGCTTCTTCTTCGCTGAGTTCAATCAAAAGTCCCATGAATGTGCGGCCTTCACGGGCCATCATTTCATCAAAGAGTTTTTGTTGGTCATCGCTGCGGGGAATGCCATCGAACAGGGCAGACTTGCCCGCTGGCAGATTTCGTAAAAAGTTCGCGATGATTTCCATCACTACTTCGGTTGGTACGAGGTTTCCTGCTTCAATAATGCCTTTCACTTTCTTCCCGAGTTCACTGTCTTCTGCAGCCAAGCGGCGGAGTTCAGCTCCCGTTTCAAAAATCTGAAGAGAACAGCGCTCTGCGATCAACTGACTTTGTGTTCCTTTGCCAGAGCCCTGAATTCCGAAGAGTACGAGATCCATATCACACTATTTTTAGGTGGTTGTGGCTTACGCCACGTTCTTGCTTAGCAAACCCTTCGGGTCTGCCTGTTAGCCTTTATAGAAACGTTCGTAGTGATGCGTGAGAAGGTCAGCGTTCACGCGTCGGATCAAATCCAGAACCACACCTACTACGATGATGATTCCAGCTCCGCTCACCACCATAGGCACAGAACCCATGCTGAATTGTGAGAAGATCATTTGAAGTACAATAGGGAGCACGGCTACGATGGCGATCATGGTTCCTCCGAAGAGGTTCAAACGGTTGGACACTTTAGCGAGGTATTCAGCGGTTTCTTTACCTGGGCGAAGACCAGATACGTACCCTCCACGTTTTTGAATGTTTTCAGCCACTTGGTCTGGGTTGAACACGATGCTTACGTAGAAGAACGTGAATCCAATAACCAGGAAGAAGTAGACACTGACGTAGGTCCAGCTGGTTCCGTTGAATTGAGTGGTGGCGAATCGTCCGATGGATTTAACCCATTCGGAGTCTGCGTACAAAAGGAATTGTCCAATGATAGAAGGGAAGGTCACGAGTGAAACTGCGAAGATGATAGGAATCATTCCGGCTTGGTTTACACGGATAGGAAGGAAGGACTGTTCCACTTTCCCTTTTCCACGTTGTCCCGCATAGGTAATAGGGATGCGGCGTTGTCCTTCGGTGAAGAGCACCACCACGAGTGTGAACAAGAGAGCGAAGAGCAATACGGCCACGAGAGGCAAGAGACGTTCAGGTTCTGATTGAGCCAAAGTCAGGGTAGGTCCAATGATGGTGGGCATGGACGCGATGATACCGGCAAAGATCAGCACGGAAGTTCCGTTTCCAATTCCTTTTTCAGTGATCACTTCTCCCAGCCACATCAGAGTCAAAGTACCTGCACAGATGGTCACCATGATGGGGAGCATCACAGACCAGTATTCCCAACCTGCTAAGCTTCCATCGATTCCTTCGATGATGGGCACTTGAGCTTGAGAGTTGATGAGCGTGATCATTCCATAGGATTGAAGGAACGCGAGTGGCAAAGTGAGCCACCTTGTCCATCGGTTCATACGTTTTCGTCCTTGTTCACCTTCTTTTGAAATCTCCTCAAGACGAGGAACGATTACGGTCAAAAGTTGAACGATGATGGATGCGTTGATGTAAGGAGAAAGCCCCATCAAAACGATGGAGAAGTTCTCGGAGCTACCCCCGGTGAGGAGGCTGAAAGCACCGAGCAAAGAGTTTTTGTCGAATACGTACTTGAGCGCATCAATGTTCACTTCTGGAACGGTGATGTGCGTCATGAAACGGTAAATCGCCACGATTCCCAAAGTGAAAAGAATCTTCTTGCGCAGATCCTTTGATTTCCAGATTTGCTTCAATACTTTCACAAGAGAAGTGGTTATTTAGTTTCCGTTTCGTCAGCGTCTGACTTCTTAACTCGCTTGGTTTCGAGCAAAGTGAGTTCTCCGCCAGCCTTTTCTACGGCTTTCTTAGCGCTGTCAGAAGCGGCGTGAACAGTGATCTTGAGTTTGAGCTTGAGCTCACCGGTTCCAAGCAATTTGATGTGTCCCTTTCGGTTCACAATACCCGTTTTGAGTAAGCTTTCTGCATTAACGGTGTCGCCGTCTTTAAATACGTCGAGTTGGTTTAAGTTCACGGTTCGGTACACGTCTTTGTTGAAGTTCTTGAATCCCTTCAGTTTAGGCATTCGGCGAACGAGAGGAGTTTGTCCTCCTTCAAAGGCTGCGCGGGATTTTGCTCCCGTTCGTGATCCGGCTCCTTTCACTCCTCGTCCAGAGAAGTTACCGCGAGTTCGTCCACGTCCGCGACGGATTTTGTCTTCGCGGCTACCAGGTGCTGATTTTAGGGTGTTGTGCTTCATGATTTAATCTTTTTTTAAGTTGGGCTTTGCCCCGTTAGGAGATTCCGTTTTAGGAGTTGGCTTGGTCATACGCTTGTCTGCGTTCACCATTACTTTGGCTTCGCTCTTAGACATTTTCTTAACTTCTGGGGCAGCACGGTCTTCACCGGCTTCTTGCTTAGCGTTCTTTTGCTTGTCCGTTTCCATATCAGGTCGGAGTCGGAGTTTGGTGAGCGCTTCGTAAGTAGCTTTAGCGGTGTTGATCTTGTTGTTAGAACCCAGAGACTTGGACAGAATGTTGTGCACTCCAGCCAATTCAAGGATCTGACGAACGGCTCCTCCAGCGATGATTCCAGTTCCTACGCTCGCTGGCTTCATCATTACTGAGGAGGCCTTGAACTTAACTTGGATCAAGTGAGGAATGGTTCCATTGTACACAGGTACCTTGATGAGTCGCTTTTTAGCCTTAGCCACTGCCTTTTGAATGGCTTGTTGTACTTCAGTCGCTTTTCCAATTCCGTATCCTACTGTTCCTTTTTTGTCACCAATCACTACCGTAGCTCGGAAACGAAGACGTCGTCCTCCTTTAACCACACGAGTCACACGATCAACTTGAATCACGGCTTCTTCAAACTCTTTGACTTCTTTGACGAATGGTTTTTTTCCGGGTCTAGACATAATAGTTATTAAATTTGGTGATTAAAACGTGAGGCCACCTTCGCGAGCTCCGTCTGCAACGGCTTTCACGCGGCCATGATACTTATATCCGTTTCGGTCGAATACACAAGTGGTGATTCCGGCCTTAGTGGCTTTTTCAGCGAGTTCAGTACCTACTGCCATTGCACGTTCCAGCTTGGTTCCTTTCTTTGCCTTCATGTCGTGAGCGGCAGCCAAGGTTTTTCCAGATGCATCATCAATGAGCTGAGCATAAGTGAACTTAAGGCTTCGGAACACAATGAGGCGAGGTTTTTCTGCAGCGCCTTCCACACGGGAACGAATCCGGATGTGACGGCGGGTGCGGTGCTCTGATTTGGATTTAGGACGTTTCATATGAGGCTTTAATAAGTTTAGTACAGTTCAGACAGGGAGACTCGGCTCCGCCGAGCGTTATGCAGCAGCTTTAGCAGCAGCTTTACCGGCTTTACGACGGATATGTTCATCGGAGTATTTGATTCCTTTTCCTTTGTAAGGTTCAGGTTTTCGGAATTCTCGGATTTCTGCGGCCACTTGTCCAACCAATTGCTTGTCGATTCCAGAGATGTAAAGAATGTTTTTCTTCTCATCATCTATCTTGAATGTGATTCCAGCAGGTGTTGGGTAATCAATAGGGTGAGAGTATCCGAGGTTGAGTACGAGTTTTGAACCCTGTACTGCTACGCGGTAACCCACTCCATTGATTTCCATAGTCTTGGTGAAACCCTTGGTCACTCCTTCCACCATGTTGGCGATGAGTGTGCGGGTTAAACCGTGCAAAGAATGTTGCATCTGATCGGTGATGTCAGCAAGAACCACGATTTCGTTTTCCTTGATCTCTACTTGAACCAAAGGATTGGCTTTGTAGCTCAGTTCTCCCTTAGGTCCTTTTACTACGAGCGTTCCATCATTTAAAGTAACGGTAACTCCGGTAGGGATGACGACAGGTTTTTTTCCGATTCGTGACATATTTAGTTTAGTTATTAACAGGAGCATTCTCTGCTCCGCAGAGTGTTAGTAGATCTCACATAAGTATTCTCCTCCAAGCTTTTGTTTGCGAGCCTGGTCACCGCTCATGATTCCCTTAGGAGTCGATACGATGGCAAGTCCCAAACCGTTGAGCACTCGTGGAATCTCTTGAGACTTCACGTAGATGCGTTGTCCTGGCTTGCTTACAGACTTGAGGTGCAAATCTTGCTTGTTCTCAGGAATCTCGATGAGCAGTTCTTTAGCCACTCCTTCTCCGCTTGCTTTCACTTCGAGCACGTATCCTTTGGATTTAAGCACTTCACAAATGGAATGCTTCATCTTTGAATAGGGAATGCGCACGAGTGTTTTTCGCGCACGAGCCGCATTTCGGATGCGAGTGAGAAGGTCTGCTATTGGGTCGGTTACTGTCATTTGATTCTTAATTAGTTGTTTAGTTGAGGGGAGAACAGGGGCGCTCGCCTTTGGCGAGTGTTACCATGAAGACTTTTTGATTCCCATGAGGGTTCCGGCGCGAGCCATTTCACGGAAGCAAATACGGCAGAGATCAAAGCGACGCATGTAACCGTGGCTTCGTCCGCATTTCCCACAACGATTGTAGGTGCGAACGGCTTGTCCAGGTTTAGGTGCGAGTCCGAGTGCAAGACGGTGTTTAACCGCGTTCTTGGCTCGAGCCGTTTTGATGATCAATGAAGTCTTTGCCATGATGAATTATTTTTTAGATGCTTTAGCTTCACGAGGTTCATCTCGGAAGGGGAAGCCCAGGGCTTTCAAAAGAAGGTAGGTCTCCCGGTTGTCTTTCCCGGTAGTAGATACATTCACTTGAAGACCATGAGTTCGTGAGAGTCTTTCCTGATTCACTTCTGGGAAGATAGTGATGTCTTCGAGACCAATGGAGAAGTTTCCTTGTCCATCGAGTCCACGAGTGGAAATACCACGGAAATCACGTACACGGGGAAGGGCAATGTTCACAAGTCGAGCGATGAAATCGTACATTCGTTCTCCACGCAGCGTGCTGTTGAGACCCACTGGGAGTCCGGCACGAAGCTTGAAGTTAGAAATAGCCTTTCGAGCCTTACGAAGCACCGGTTTTTGACCGCTGATTTCAGCAATGCTGTTTTCGATGTGGCTGTAGTCCTTCATTCCGCCAGTTACCATGCTTCCGATTCCCACGCTGATGCTAACTTTCTTCAGCTTAGGAAGAGAATTGATATTCTTGCGGCCCAGCTCTTTTTGGAGCATAGGGAGCACTTCTTTCACGTATTTTTCTTGTAGGTATGACATTATATTACTGAGTTACTTTTTTTAGCGATTCGTTCTTTCTTTCCGTCCTTAGATACTTTGTATCCGATTCGGGTCCCTTTCTTGGTCTTAGGGTCGAGCACCATGACGTTTGAAATGTGCAATGGAGCTTCGAAAGTGGTCTTGGATCCGGCTTGGGTCTTGGTCTTTTTAACGTGACGAACCACTTTGTTGAGACCTTCCACGACTACGCGGTCAGTCTTCTTTGAAACGCGCAGCACCTTTCCGGTTTTGTTGCGTTCCTTTCCAGTGATCACCACGACCATGTCTCCTTTTTTGATTTTCATAATACTTCAGGTGCTAAAGAAATGATTTTTTGGAATCCTCGGTCTCGCAGTTCACGGGCAACCGGTCCGAATACACGAGTTCCCTTAGGAACTTTGTCCTTCCCAATGATTACCACTGCGTTTTCGTCGAAACGAATGCAGGTACCATCTTTTCGTTTGAAATTGTTCATCACTCGAACAATCACAGCTCGTTGAACGGTCTTTTGCTTCACAGCTCCCTTAGGCGCTGCCTTCTTCACAGAAACGATGATCTCGTCTCCAATTCCGGCATAGCGTCGCTTTGAGCTTCCGAGCACCTTGATGCACATCACCTCTTTGGCTCCGCTGTTGTCAGCAACTTGTAATCTGGTTTGATTCTGAATCATATTATTTCTTAGCTTTTTTAGTAGGAGTAGTTTCCTTAGTAGCTGGAGTAGGCATGTCCACGGTCCAACGTTTTAAGCGGGAGAGCGGACGTGTTTCGTAGATCGTAACCTTGTCACCAAGCTTGAACGTTTCCTTTTCGTCGTGCGCGTGGAATTTTGTAGATTCGCTGTAGCGTTTCTTGTATTTAGGATCCGTTTTAGAGGTCTCCACTTTTACGACGATGGTTTTGGTGCCTGATTTAGAGACAACCGTTCCTTCTTTAGTTCTCATTTGGTGGCTTGTTTATTAAGGGTTTGTATACGTGACCGTTGTTTGTCCCACGCTGCCTTTTGATGGCTTTGTTTGTCCTTTCCGGTTCGCATATTGATATTGAGGTGAGCGATCGCTTTCTCAGACTCAACCATGAGCTTAGTGCGGTCTTCCGCGCTCATCTTGGTGAGTTCTTCCATGCTGTAGATTTTAACGTCAGTCATATTATTGATTGATTGAAACGAATTTAGTGGTTACTGGCAGCTTGTGTCCTGCCATGACGAGCGCTTCTCGTGCGATCTTTTCATCCACCCCGTCCATCTCGAACATAATAGTTCCAGGCTTCACTAGGGTAGTGTAACGATCCACAGCTCCTTTTCCGGATCCCATCGGAGTTTCAGCAGCCTTCAAAGTGATAGGCTTGTGAGGGAACACGCGGATCCAGATCTTTCCGGTACGTTGCACGTGGTGTGCGAGTACACGGCGAGCGGCTTCAATCTGACGAGAAGAGACTTCTGCAATCTCCAAACTCTTGAGTCCGTAGCTTCCGAACGCCAGGGTGCTTCCACCTTTAGCGGTTCCGCTGAAACTTCCTCGAAGTCGTTGCCATTTCCGGTATTTTGCTCGTTTAGGTAGTAACATAATTATTTAGTTGGGGTCAGGGCCTTTTGAGGATTGAATACCAATCCTTTGTTCACCCATACTTTCACTCCGATCTTCCCGTAGGTTGTCTGAGCTTCAGCGAGAGCGTAATCGATGTCAGCACGGAAGGTGTGAAGAGGGATTTGTCCTTCAGCGTAGAACTCTGTTCGAGAGATTTCTACTCCGTTGAGACGTCCACTCATACGAATCTTCACTCCTTTGGCACCTGCATCCATTGCTTTCTTGATCGCCATTTTAGCTGCACGTCGGTAGGAAACACGTCGTTCGATTTGCATCGCGATGTTTTCACCTACGAGCCATGCGTCTAATTCTGGCTTCTTGATCTCTTTGATGTTGATAGTGAACTTGTGTCCAAATTCCTTTTCGAGAGCGGCTTTAAGATCTTCTACGCTGGCTCCTTGTCGTCCGATGATCACACCCGGTTTAGCGGAGTGAACATTCAGGGTGATGTCCTTAGCGTTTCGAGCGAGCTCGATGCGGGACACTCCAGAGTCGTTCAATTTCTTTTGTACAAACTTTCGAATCTTAATATCTTCAGAAAGCATCTTTCCGTATGCCTTTGGATTTGCATACCAGCTGGAATCCCATGTTCGGATGATTCCTACTCGAAGCCCAATTGGATTTACTTTACTGCCCATGGTTATTCTTGAGAGTTAGATTCTGGAGCCTTTTTAGCTGTCTTTCGTGAAGGCTTTTTGGCCTTAACGGGTGCACCGCTTTTTACATCCACGGTAACGCGGATCTGTGCAGTTCTCTTAAGGATAGGGTGTTGACGTCCACGTGATACGGGAACGCCACGCTTGTACGTAGGACCTTTGGTCACCACGATTTCCTTAATGTAGAGATTGCTTCGGTTTTGCTTTAGGTTGTTCTCGGCATTGGCTGCAGCTGATGCAATGGCCTTATAGAGGAGGCGAGCAGACTTCTTAGGTGTGAACTTAAGTTGAGCCAGTGCATCTTCTACCATCGCTCCACGTACCAATCCTGCTACCAGGTTGGCTTTCTTTGGAGATACGCGAGTGTTTTTGAGGAGTGCTTTCATGATTAAGCTGCAGTTGCAGTGGTTTCTTTAGATTTAATAGGATGTCCACGGAACTTGCGTGTGAAGGCAAATTCTCCGAGACGGTGACCCACCATGGTTTCTGTAACGAATACAGGAACATGATCTTTACCGTTGTGAACCGCGAAGGTGTAACCTACGAATTCAGGAGGAATTTGGCAATTTCGTGACCAAGTCTTCAGAATCTTCTTTGAGTTTGGGTCAGCATTGAGAACCTTCTTGAGAAGTTTCTGATCAATGTACGGACCTTTGTAGGAGCTTCGAGCCATAATTTAAGATTATTTTTCAGTTAATTCAGCGACCATTTTGCCCTTTCGGGTCTTAACAATCCAGCGATTTGAACTGTTCTTACGTCGTCGGGTCTTAACACCGAGAGCGTGAAGCCCCCAAGGAGTCTTAGGATACTTAAGTCCAATTGGACAGTTACCTTCTCCTCCTCCGTGTGGGTGGTCGTTGGGGTTCATGGCTTTACCACGAACTTCAGGACGTTGACCCTTGTGACGATTACGTCCAGCTTTACCAATGGTTACATTGGAGTGATCGGCGTTAGAAACGCGACCGATGCTGGCGTAACATTCTTTGTGCACAAAGCGCACTTCGCCAGAGGGGAGCTGCACTTGTGCATACTCACCATCCAAAGAAGTAAGTTTTGCGGCAGAACCAGCAGTTTTAGCCAGCTGACCCTTTCCACTGAGATCAATTTGAACGTTGTGGATGTCGAAACCAACGGGAATGCTGATCAGTTGCATACGGTTTCCGGCACGAGCCTTAGCCCGTTTAGCCGTGATGATTCGGTCTCCAACCTTGATTCCTTCTGGAGCCAAGTGGTAACGGTATTCACCATCCTTATACAGAACGAGCATAATGAACGCGCTTCGATTTGGATCGTATTCTACGGTCTTAACGGTGGCTTCGATGTTCAGTTTGTCGGTTTGCTTGAAGTCGATAACACGGATCATGATCTTGTTTCCAGCTCCACGGTGACGAACCGTGATAACTCCGTTGTTGTTACGTCCGGCGGCTTCGTGCTTATGACGCAAGAGACCCTTGAACGGTTTGTTCGTTGTTATTTCTTCGTAGGTCAGCACGGTCATTGACCGTTGTCCGTTCGTCGTATTTTTAACTTTTCGTATTGGCATATAGGTTTATTGCTAGGCAGCGGCTGCAGCCTTTTTAGGAGTTTTTTTAGCGGTAGCGGTCTTTCCTGGCTTGGCTATTTCTAGCTTCTCACCAGCCTTTAAGGTAACGATAGCTCGTCGAGTCTTCTCTTTCTTTTCCATCAGCATGCGGCTTCGTCCCATTCGGAACTTAGGCAGACCATGCAAGATGTTAACACTCTTCACCTGCACTCCGTATAAGGTACGAAGAGCGTTCTTCACGTCGATTTTCGTTGCATCTTCGTGAACCACGAAGGTGTATTTACCAGTGGATTCCTGGTGTACGCTTTTCTCGGTGAGAACCGGTCGAACGAGTATTTGAGAGAGATTCATATTACTTAGAGTAGGTGGTTTCGAGGTCTTTCAGCGCGGCTTCTGTGAAGAGAACACTGTCGTAGGTGAGGAGATCCTGAGGGTTTAAGTAACCGCTCATGATAACTTTTGCCTTTCCGATATTCTTAGAAGACATCTTGAGAGTCTTTTCTTCACGGTTTCCAACCACGAGGATGTCGCGTTTGAGCTCGAGCTTCCCGAGGAAGTTAGCGAATACCTTGGTCTTAGGTGCATCGAGTTCGAACTTGTCGAGCGCGAGTACTTTTCCGTCCTTAGCTTTCATGCTGAGGATTTGGAACAGAGCACGGTTTCGTTGTTTCTTAGGCATCATTACTGCGAAGTTTTGCCACTTCTTAGGTCCAAATGAACGTCCTCCACCTCTCATGTGTGGGTTACGAGTGGAACCTTGTCGAGCTCGCCCTGTGTGCTTTTGTGCAAAAGGTTTCTTTCCTCCTCCAGATACGTCGGCTTTGTTCTTCACGTGGGCAACCGCCTGACGTGCGCTCTTTTGTTGGTACACCAGATAGCTGTGAACGATTCCTTCGCCACCTTCGATTTCGAAGATGTTCTTAGCGAGGGTAACGTCACCCGTCTTGGTTCCAGCCTGGTTGTAAAGAGGTGCTTTCATTTGAATTATTTTCGGATGATGATGAGGGTGCCATTAGCTCCTGCAACGGCTCCTTTGAGTCCGATGAGGTTCTTAGCAACGTCTATATATACAATTTCTTTCATCTCGGTCTTTCGGTCGCTTCCCATGTGTCCGGCCATACGCTTACCTTTGTGCACTTTACCAGGTCTTGCACGAGCTCCGATGGATCCAGGTTCACGTTTGAAGTGGGAACCGTGGGTACGTTTACCTCCGGCGAAGTTGTGACGCTTCATTACTCCCTGGAACCCTTTACCTTTAGAGATGCTGCTTACCTTAGTCATTGCACCAATCTCGAATCCCTCGAGGTTAACCGTGTCTCCCGTTTGTACAGACGCAGGGTCTTCAATACGGAATTCACGCATGGTACGGAATTTTCGGTTCTTGGTCGGCTTCTTCAACGCATCAAACCCGAGGACTACCGCCGGATATCCGTCTTTTTCAACAGTTTTCACTTGTACCACCGTGTTAGGGGAGCACTCGATCACTGTAAGAGGGATCACACGACCGTCATCTTGGATGAGACGGGTCATACCGATTTTTTTACCTAGAATTCCTGACATAGTTTAGAGCTTAGTTTTGAATCGAAGCGTTTGGTCTTTTCCCCTGAGGGGTCCCAGAATTGTGTCGCTTGCGCGACGGATTCTTGTTTAGCACTGAAGTGCTTGGGGAGCCTTTTGCTTCTTTTCTAAGATAAATGCCCGAAGATACTAATGACCCTTAAGCGCAGAGTCAAGACATTTTTTGGAAATCCTTAGCTTTTGACTGTAGACAGGTGAGAAGACACAAAAAAACAGAAGCTGAGACAGGCTCGAACTTCTGTTTTAGTAGGTGGCTAAGCCTTTGCCGCAGCTTCTTGCTGCTGGCATAAAGTCCTAGACTTTAGGTGCTTTCTTTGCAGACTTCTTAGCTGGCTTTTTGTCTTCACCTTCACTGGCTTCCATAATCATCTTGATTTCGATGTCCACTCCAGAGGGAAGAGACAGGTTTGAAAGCTCTTCAATAGTAGCAGGAGTCGTTTCGGTGAGATCCACGAGACGTTTGTGGGTTCGCATTTCGTACTGTTCACGAGAGTTCTTGTGAACGAAGGTAGACTTGTTAACCGTGAACTTGTCGATGTTCGTAGGCAGGGGGATTGGTCCCATTACGATTGCGCCGGTTTTTTCGGCGGTTTCGATGATCATGCGGGTAGCATCGTCGATAACCTTGTGATCAAAGGACTTGATCTTGATACGAATTTTTTGCTTAGACATAGGACTTGATAATAAGGATAAAAAAATACCGAACTTTTTACAGCTCGGTTTCTAAGCACCAGGTGGTGCCGAAGTTTGAAACGAGGTGTCCCGTATGTACGAGGAAGATTCTAAAAGCAGAATCTTGCATTTTGTAATGCAGTATTTAAAGGAATTGAAGGGGCTTGTCAATATTAGAAGTTCATGGCTGAACTGAAGATGTTCCTCAAAAAGTGCAGAAATCCCTCCTCTTCGGGTTCAGGTTCTCCGGCGATGCTGTGATGAGGCTCCTCTTCTTTTTCGGAAGCCATGCTGATTCGCCCAAGTTTATGGATTCCTTCTTTAAGTTCAGAGAATTCGCCCACTTCTTCAGCAATGTTCACGGCTGGATTCTCGATGTGAGGAACGTTTTCCTTAGACATCATGACTTCGCTGCTCCAAGCAAGCAGGTCGAGTTTCTTGAGAGAAGGAACGTTCATTTCCTGACCGATTGCAGGTAGGCCCACAAAGGTGAACAGGGCGAGAGAGGCTAGGACGAGCTTCCAGTTGAACATATTTTTGTTTTTAAGTTCCCTTAATTATAAAACAATTTTCGTCATTTGGCAAGCTTGTAAAGGACGGAATGTGTGCAATAATGCTTTCTTATTTAAATTATGGCACTTGTTGATGTAAATCCAATGGGAAAGGTGGTGGACGTAAAGAGCCTTGGCCGGACAGCCCTAACTCTTGCTGCGTTTCAAAAATGTGTGGGTGGGCTTGAACTCATCGAGGATCGCGGTAGGGAAATAGATGTGAGGGTGGTTGGGCAGGAATTTAACCTGAGAGTTGAGCGAGTGATGGGTGGAAATCAGTGGAATGTGCTCAATAATTTACGAGTTTTAAACGAGGCGGGTTTCCCCAGTTTGGAGGTGGAAGCCCACTTTGGGCTGGGAACTGAGGAGGCGGTGGCCCGGAAATCCCTTTATTTGCCAGGTTGCTCTAAAATTGACCTCGAAACGCCAGAGGGTCCTGGGCAAGTTATTTTTGATAAGCGTCTCAAGGAAAAAAACATTGTCATCAGTTCGGCGCCGCATGGGGAGAGTGGTCAGGCGTGGTGGAGGGCGTGGGAGCGGTTTTTATTGGAAGACAAATCGTGTTCTTATTATTGGAATCCGGCGCGTAAACAGTTGGATGGGGGAGTGCCGGGGGAAGTGAGACGGCGATTGCACGGCCGCGTAGCTATTTTCCAGGTGAATGAAAGGGAGGCACAGCAGTATTTGAATGCCTATGCATCCGGAGCACAGCTTAAGGATTTGCCGGAAGTGGTGGGGGCGGAGTGGACAGTGATCACCCGGGCTGAGAAGGGCATGCGCTTGTATGCGGGTGGAGAAGTGTATGAGGAAGAGGTGATTTCACCCGGAGTGGCTAAAGAAATTTTGGGTGCGCAGTTTTTGGAAAAACAGGATGTGGGTTGTGGCGATGCCGGTTTTGCGGCTTTTATTGCGGCCAAAGAAGGTGGCCGAGCAATGAGCCCCCAGGAAGCGCTTCGTATGGCCAGCAATGTGAGTGGTATTCAATACAATCACGCAGGTTCCAACTTACGGAGCTTGAGAGGAGTGGATCTTTCATCTATAGTCTAGGCTTACTTTATTAGTATGGGATTACGAGAAGAATTTTCACGGCCACGAAACCACTATGTGCTTGCTTTTGCTGCTGGTGGTTTATTCGCCATGTGTAGGGATGAACCAAAAGAACCCAAGCCTGCTCCTGTAAAAATGCCGTCTTCTCCCCTTCCTAAAAAAATTAAACGAAATAGAGAAGAGGTGCGGGCACAGGTGGATGAATTGATGGAAGCTTTGGCAGAGGGAGGCGAACCGCGGGTGGTGTTTGGGGCCGACCCCAAAGGTGAGCTCTATGCCGTGGAACAGGGCTTGGCCGATTGTATTCAAACGGAAGAAAATACCTGTTATTTAAGCGCTGATTTTAGGCGTCGGTTTGGTACCAACTTAATGTGTTTCGCTAATGATTGGGGCGGAGATGCTCTTGAGATAAGTTTTGGTGGATCTGCTCCGGATGGAATGAGCACGGTGGTTCGCATACCTGATGGTGAACGAATGGAGTATGAACAATCTCCCCACCCCGCCATTGACTCTGTGGCGGCTGGAGATTTTTATACGGATATTTGTAGAGATGTTTTGGAACTTTTGCAAAAAGAACCTCCTGTGAATCCTTGTATAGAAAGGCCGGATTCCTTTGAATGTTTTGATGTGGAACACAGCGCCGATTGGGCCTTTGACTTTGCCCCCACGGTTAAGGATACTTTTGCACTTTTGAGTGAAAATGGCTTTGAAATGAAAGATGGGGGAATGAATTTTTTTAGTATCGGGTTTGAAGCTTTGGATGGAACGCGCAAGTCACAAACTTTTTTTCCAAAACCTGCCCATTGCTTTGAAGAATACGATCTGATTCCTTGTTGGAAATTCGAACTCCAGTTTGGGGGCGAATACACCACCGACGAACTTTTGGAGAAATCTTTTGAGATGCAGGAAACTTTGGATGAGGAGGGAGAACTTTAGTTGGAACTAAAAAGGCCCGCACTTGTGCGGGCCTTTTCTTGTTTCTAATTGGTCGAGTACTAAGCGATTACTTTCGCAACCACTCCGGCTCCAACGGTTCGTCCTCCTTCACGGATGGCGAAACGGGTTCCTTGTTCGAGAGCTACTGGAGCTCCAAGTTCTACGATCATGTTTACGTTGTCTCCAGGCATGATCATCTCAACTCCAGCTGGGAGTTCGATGGTACCGGTTACGTCCGTAGTTCGGATGTAGAATTGAGGCTTGTATCCTTTGAAGAATGGAGTGTGTCGTCCTCCTTCTTCCTTGCTCAGGATGTACACTTCAGATTCAAACTTGGTGTGAGGCTTGATAGAACCAGGCTTAGCCGCCACTTGTCCACGTTGAATTTGTTCACGTTCAACTCCTCGCATGAGAAGTCCAACGTTGTCTCCAGCTTCTCCACGGTCGAGAGTCTTACGGAACATTTCTACTCCGGTAACGACTACCTTACGTGTGTCGGTGATACCGATGAGTTCAATTTCATCGTTCACGTTTACAACCCCTTGTTCAATACGTCCTGTAGCTACTGTTCCACGTCCCTTGATAGAGAACACGTCTTCAATAGACATAAGGAAAGGCTTGTCGAGTTCACGTTGAGGTTGAGGGATGTATTCATCCAAAGTCTTGAGCAATTCTGCAACGGCATCTCCACCAGGTCCCTTAGGATCTTCGAAGGCCTTGAGAGCAGAACCCTTAATGATTGGAGTAGTGTCTCCTGGGTATTCGTACTTGTTGAGAAGGTCGCGGATTTCCATTTCTGAAAGTTCAGCGATTTCTGGATCAGCCATGTCCATCTTGTTGAGGAACACAACGATGTAAGGAACGTTAACCTGACGAGCGAGCAAGATGTGCTCACGAGTCTGAGGCATAGGTCCGTCTGCGGCAGAACATACGAGAATGGCACCGTCCATTTGAGCGGCTCCAGTAATCATGTTCTTAACGTAATCGGCGTGACCTGGACAATCTACGTGTGCGTAGTGTCTCTTATCGGTCGTGTACTCTTGGTGAGAGGTAGCGATCGTGATTCCACGAGCTTTTTCTTCCGGAGCGTTGTCGATTTGGTCGTAAGCTACGACGTGGTTCTCAGCGCCACCGAAACGAGCCGCTGCTACAGCGGTGAGAGCAGCCGTAAGAGTGGTCTTCCCGTGGTCAACGTGACCAATGGTTCCCACATTAAGGTGCGGCTTTGAACGGTCGAAGTTCCCTGCCATATCGTTATGGTGATAAAAAAATAAATGGCTATTTGAAGCGAGGGCATTGTAGTAGATGCAAAAGCCTTATGCAAGCTGAAATCCAGGGTGTTCTAATTACAAGGTTTGGATTGAATGAAAGCCTATTCTCCTTTCGGAAAAGCTAGAATCATTTTAAGTGGGTAGATCCCAACGTCAGTATCATGGGAGCAAAGCCTTGCTTCAGGATTCGTCCATTCAGCTTCTGGAACAGAATCCCACCGATACCATTGTGGACCGATTTTAAGCGCCACTCCATATCTGTCTGAATCAGTGAGTATTCGAGGGATATCAGAGGAGCCTAGTAGTACCACCTTATTTTCACTCAATAGTCTCTCGATAGTTTGTTTTGTTTCAAGCCCTTGCATGTCTTCCACTGGGATGGCTTCAAATTCTCCTGTTTTCATGCCTCGAAGAACATCTGCGTTAATCCCTTTCGGTCCTGTAAGTGTATACTTGCGGGCGATCTCTGTGACAATGTCTTTTACTGCTTTAGCTTTATCACCGTAGAGGCTTTGAACACTTGCTTCGTCTACTAAATCTCCGAAAGCACCACTCACCTCTATTTGTATACTCCACGCCTGCTGATTGCTCTCTTGAGTTTGTTTGAATTGCTCGTGCCTAGAGGAGAGAGCTTTTTTAAATTCGGGACTTGCTAGAAATTGATCAAGCGTTACTTCGCTAGATGGAAGGCAGAGGTCCCTTTCACCCTGTCTTAAGTTTATATCGTATAACCACACATGCCGATCATCTGCTTCCTCAAAGTGAAGAATTGGACTAGTGGATAAAATGCGCTCCAAAGTTTTTGCCCAGGCTTCTTCGGAAAACTCCTTAGGATTTTCTGATGATTCAGCGTCTTTACCTTGGACACACGTGAGTTCTATACCAAGGACTGAAAGTAAGCCGCTGTAATGTGCGCACAGTTCTGTGACGCTTTCTGTTGGAGTCCCTTCACGACAATTTAATTGTATAGCTTTTTGATCGACTGGCGCAGGTCCACCCTTTAATAAGCGAGCAAGGCGCTCGTTTATAGTCGTATATAATAAGTTTAAAGCTCTGTGAGTGACTGGGGCGGAAGCAATGTTTGTTGGTAAGGTTAATCTATTTTTTAATCTTTCGCTCCCCATAGTAGAAATTTTAAAAATAAGAACCCATAATAGGACTTATAGGGGTTTCGTCAAGATTCTAGGTCGGATGTTTTAAGCGAGTACAAAAAAAGAGACCCTGGGGTCTCTTTTTTATTTGGCAAATAATTTACGCCTTCACTCCGCGGTCGGCCTTGATCTTTAGGGCAACGTTGCTTGGCACTTCAGCGTAGTGGCTGAATTCCATTGCGTAGTTACCACGTCCTTGTGTCATGGAACGGAGATCGGTTGCGTATCCGAACATCTCAGAAAGAGGAACGGTACATCGAACCACCTTGGCCATACCACGGTTGGTGCTTTCCACAATTTGTCCACGACGAGATGAGATGTTTCCCATAACGTCTCCAAAGTAATCTTCGGCAACGGTTACTTCCACTTTCATGATTGGCTCGAGAAGCACTGGGCTAGCGGCGCTGCAACCTTTTTTGAAGGCCATAGAACCGGCGAGCTTAAACGCCATTTCGGAGGAATCCACATCGTGGTAAGAACCATCGGTGAGTTCAACCTTAACGTCCACTACTGGGTAACCGGCCACCACTCCACGGGAGAGGGCTTCCTTAATACCTTTATCAACAGCTGGGATGAATTCACGAGGAATACGTCCTCCCACCACTGAGTTGATGAACTCGTATCCTTTTCCTGGTTCGTTGGGTCCAACGGTCATGATTACGTGTCCGTATTGTCCACGTCCTCCTGTTTGCTTGGAGTATTTTTCTTCACATTCTACTTCCTTCTTGATGGTTTCACGGTAAGCCACTTGAGGTGCACCTACGTTAGCCTCTACCTTGAACTCTCGTTTCATACGATCCACGATGATGTCCAAGTGAAGTTCTCCCATTCCGGCGATAAGGGTCTGGCCGGTTTCATCGGAAGTAGATACACGGAACGTAGGATCTTCTTCGGAAAGTTTTTGGAGAGCCATACCCATTTTTTCTTGGTCGGCCTTGGTCTTAGGTTCAATTGCGATTTGGATAACCGGTTCAGGGAAGGTCATGGATTCCAAAGTGATTGGATGATCCGGATCCGTGAGGGTGTTTCCGGTGAAGGTGTTCTTAAGACCAATGGCAGCGGCAATGTCTCCGGCGTGCACGGTCTTGATTTCTTCACGGTCGGCAGCGTGCATACGAACGAGACGTCCGATACGTTCCTTGTCACCGGTTGCAGTGTTGAGAACGTAGGAACCTGCATCGAGCTTCCCTGAGTAAACACGGAAGAAGCAGAGTTTTCCTACGAATGGATCGGTAGCAATCTTGAAGGCGAGCGCCGCGAAAGGTTGATCGTCGTCGAGCGTACGAATTTCTTCGGCATCGGTGTCTGGGTTGATACCTTTAATAGATCCCACATCCATTGGAGAAGGGAGGTAATCACGAACTCCATCAATAACGAGCTGAACTCCCATGTCGCGGAGCGCAGATCCACAGAATACTGGGTAAATTTTTCCAGCAACGGTTCCCTTTCGGATACCACGCTTGATTTCGTCGATGGTGAGTTCGGTTCCTTCGAGGTATTTGTTCATGAGGTCGTCTTCTTGTTCCGCAGCGGCTTCAACCACCTTAGCGCGGTATTCTTCCACTTGCGCGTTCATGTCTTCTGGAATGGGGATTTCAATTTGAACTTCTCCGTGTTTTCCTTCAAAGCGGTAAGCTTTTCGTTCCACGAGATCGATGATTCCGCTGAAAGAAGAATCTTGTCCGATAGGGAGTTGAATAGCGAAAGCGTTCTTAGCCAAACGGTCCCAAATGGACTTAATGGACATGTAGAAGTCGGCTCCGATTTTGTCCATCTTGTTCACGAAGGCGATACGAGGTACTTCGTATTTATCTGCCTGACGCCATACGGTTTCAGACTGAGGTTCCACTCCTTGTGATCCGTCGAATACGGCAACGGCTCCGTCGAGTACACGCATAGAACGTTCTACTTCCACGGTGAAATCCACGTGACCTGGAGTGTCGATGATGTTGATCTTAATATCTTTCCAGTAACAAGTCGTTGCAGCGGCCGTAATTGTAATTCCACGTTCCTGTTCTTGTTCCATCCAGTCCATGGTTGCGGCTCCTTCGTGCACTTCTCCAATCTTGTGGCTGCGTCCTGTGTAAAAAAGAATACGTTCGGTTGTGGTCGTTTTTCCGGCATCGATGTGCGCGCAAATTCCAATGTTACGTAGATGAGCTAGGTCGGTCTGGATAGGTTCTGCCATAAAATCTGTTAAATGTGAGTTAAAAAAAGCTTTGGCATTATAAGGAAGCCAAGAGAGAAGTCAACGGCAAGCCTTTTACGCAATGATCGCGACTACTTTTTCGCGAAGTAGTTTACGTTTGGTAGATCTTTGAAATCAGCATCTTGAGTCCAGAGAGTGGCACCATAGAGGAGGGCAGTGGCATAGATGATGGAGTCGGCCATACCCAAGCTTTCTCCTAGACTTATTTTGCTCCCTAGTACTGCTGTCCATTCATCAAGTTCAAGAACTTTTCCCAACTGCATTTGTTCCATTGCTGTTACTGCTGCTGTTTGTCCGCGTTCTTTCATTACTTTTTTGAACACTTCATAAATGTTTATTGTAGGTACAAGCAAGTTATCAATATCTTCAATTGCTTCCGAAAAAAGGTCAGCTCGCTCTGTGTCAGCGAAGTATTCGAGCCAACCTGAAGAATCCACTATATTCATAATTCTCGGTCTGGTTCACGGACTATGGTGGGATCCATCCCCTTGAGAAACCCTCTTAATTCCCGAATATTTTTTACTTTTACTGGGAATAGTTTGATGGAACCGTCCATTTCAATAGTAGTGGCGAATTTAGTTCCAGGCTTCCATCGCAAGAGGGTGCGCAATTCTTTTGGGATGACTATTTGATATTTTGGCGAGAGAGTCATGATATTCATACGTTTTTGTGATCGATCGAATAAACGTAAAAATTATAGGCTAAAAAGCGAAATAAAGCAAGTGCACACAAGGCCTTATTCTTCCGCAATAACCACGTCTGGATTTTGAGATAAAAGGCTTATCTTTAAAAATTCTGCGTAACTTACGGCACTGTCTGGTTTGAAGCTGCCGTCTTCATAACCTTTTATAACTCCCTTTGAGTAGGCGTGGAGTAGGTAAGGGGCGTACCATTCATTCAAGTCTACATCGTTGAAGGGATTTTCATCGAGATCATATAAGGAAAGTAGTTCCTCGTCTTGAAGGTTTGTGTCCACTGTTTCGTTGAAGAAACGAGCCACGATCTTTAGAGCTTCGGCACGGGAAATGGTTTGAGTGGGGCGGAAGGTGCGGTCGGGGTAACCGTTGATGAGGCCTTGCTGGTAGGCATAGTCGATATAAGCGGAGCGTTCGTACGTGGGGGGCACGTCTGTGAAAATGCTTTGGGTCTCATCGCTAAGGGTTACGTCGCTCACTTCATAGGATGAGAGGGACATTAAAAATTCCAATGATTCGCCGCGATTGATGGCTCCATTGGGACTCACGAAAATTTCTACGAGTATGCTTAGCAAGGTTGGAGCGCTTGTAGCCGTGTTTGCTACTTTTTGTTCTAATTGCAGGTGCTTTAAATAGCCACTGGACCAGTGCACGGGAAGTGGGTAAGCAAAGTTTTTCCAAAAACTTTCTAAGTTGATAGATGCTTGCTCGGGCGTTGGAGTTGTGGTGACGGTGCTTTCGGTTTCGGTGCTGGTGTTTAGGGAGATTTCCGTGGATGAGGGCGTTTCGACGGTGCTGTTGGAAGAAGTGTTGTTTCCGTGGTTTTGTGTGAAACTAGCGGCGATGAAAAGGAGAGGAGAGCTTGTGATATTACCAAAATCATCGATGGTAAAAATTTTAAAATATTTCCAACGGGGGTCACGGCCGTCAATGCGCACCGTGTTTGTGCTTGCTAGGCTTAGAGCTGCATCGTTGGCAGGTCCCCAGCTTTCTCCCGTTAGGCTGTTCATCTCGGCTGAAGCTTCCCCTTCACCGTGCCAGATTTCGTAGTGCTTGAAGTTGGAATCTGAAGCGGGTAGCCATGTCAGAATGATGTGGTTGTCGGAAAAATCCATATGATTAAAATTGGTCACGGCGCTTGGTGGAAGGAAGTCTAAGACGAATTCGTCGCTCACAATCGTGACCCCGGATTCAGTGCCGTCGTTGGGTGTGATTCGAATTTGTGCATGCGCCGCGTCGGCAGGAAGATCGAGCCGGGCGTTCCAGTTGAGTAGGGCGGAGCTAGGTCCGCTAGTCGTGCTGAAATTGGTTTGACCGGCGAGGGTTGGACTTGCCCAGGTGTCTCCGCCGTCTGTGCTGTATTCGATTTGTGTTTCTACCGCGTCTTGGTCTGTGTCCTCTACGACGAAACTTATTGAAGCTAAACCTGTTCCGTCGGTGCTTTGCTGGGCAGTCAGTTCGCTAAGAACCGGAGCCACGTTGAAGACCCAGTGCACATTGTTGCCGGAGTTGAGGCTGCTGACTTGTTGAATGGGATTTCCGCCGCTCGCGTTGGAATCGGACACATCTACGTACGAGACATTTTGGCTGCCGGTTGAAATTAAATACCAAGGCATGCCGGATTCACTTGATTGAAGCAGCAGAGGGTTCTCGAGGCTACCTGTTAAGTTTAGCTGCCCGCTCACGGTCTGGGTGCTGCCGGCCGTGAAGGCCAAAAATTTACCGGGATTTATGGAATTCAAATGGTTGAAGTGGTTGTCGCCGGATATCACGGACGGTGTGCTGGAGGCAAAGCTGACCGTGCCGTTGTTGTGTGAAAAAGTTCCACCGCTTCGATTCCAGTCCTCGTAAATACTCAAGTTTGCTGTGGGTGCGCTTAAAGTGCCTGAGTTCAACGTGAGGTCACCCGTGATTACCACGTTTGCATTGCCTCCCGTGAAGGTGCCTCCGTTTAGGGTGAGTGCGGAAGCATGGATGCTAAAAGCGTTTTGTTTGAACTCACCACTTTCAATGGTGAGACTGTTCTCAATATTCAAAATAGCCGAGAGAGCGAAGCTGTCTTTGGCGGAATTTTGGTCATTGATTTTTAAATCGAAGTAATCGGTTCCGGCGCCAAAGTCGGTAATGGTGAAGCTCTCGGTAAGAAGGTCTCCGTCGCCACTGTATTCAACCGTTCCGCTGCTCGTGTCCATAAGCCCCGTAAAGGTTTCTGCGCCCAGCCGCCTTAAGGTTCCTTCGTTTGAGAAAGTTCCCGTGACGGAAAGATTGAATCCATTTTGCGAAAATATTCCTGAAAGAATGGTGAGATTTCCTGCAATGGTTTTGCTGGCGGGAAGATTGAAGAGCGAGTTGGAGTCGCTGCTTATGATGAGGTTTTGGTAGCTGTAATTCTTGAGCGTGTAGGGGCCGGCTGTACCTTCGTAAAGCACGGTGGATCCAGCTTGAAGAGAGGGGTAGTTGGTGTTTGCGGTTAAAGTCTCATTGCCGTTCAATTCAAGTATTCCTGTGCTTTGAACGATCAAAGTGCCGGAACTTCCGTTAACGCTTAAATTGTTTCCGTTGAGCGCGAACGAGCCATTTTGTATTTTTAGATCTTGGCTGCTGGCGTTGAGCACAAGTGCTTGGCTTAGTTCCACGGATCCGCCGAGTTTATTTATGGTGAGGTCGCCGTCTATATTGTTTACCGCGGTGCTCAGCATTTGGGTGCCTGTTCCGCTGAGCGTGAGTGGCACATTCATTGCATCGGCATCAGCGCCCAGCGTTAAATTTCCATTCAATTGAATGGAAGCCGTGCTGCCGGAAAGCAGGCCATTTATTATGGTGAGGTCGCTAAAAATCGTCCATGCATCCAGGGCTCCGATGGTTTTCGTTCCCGTGCTGTTGATGCGTAGTTTGTAAAAACTTTCAGTGTTGGGTACATCAATCGTCGCTCCTGCTCCATTGAATTCCACGGTTCCATTGTTGTGGAAAAAGCTTCCACTTGCACCCCGCGTCCATGCTTTTGAAGCGGTGAGTGTCCCCGAAGTGGCGGTGAAGCTGCCTCCTGTCAGGCTCACAATTCCAGTGAAGCCCAGACTGCTGCTGCCTCCATTAAAAACTCCTGAATTGAGTGTGAAGGTTCCTGCGAAGGTTTTGCTGCCGCTGCCTGCGGTGTAGGTTCCGCCGGAAAGAGTGACGACCCCGGAATGACTTACGTTGTAGCCGTCCATATTTAAAGTTCCGGACGTGAGCGTGAGGGCTGCAAATTCAATGGTCCCTGAGCCCGTTCCACTCAGCGTGCTGCCTGTTCCATTTAGGGTAATGGTCTGTGTAAGGTTGGAGGCAAGTTCACCTGGAATGGTGATGGTCTCGTTAGTACTCGTAATATTAAAAAGTCCGGTTCCGTTTCCGTCCCATGCGGAGGCAATATTTACGGCTCCTTTGGATTGAATGGTGCCTGTGGCCCAGCGACCTTCACTAAGGTTGAGGGCGCCGTTCACTACCACAGTGTCTCCGCTACTCACGGTTAAAATGACTCCATTGTTTTTATTGATTCGGAAATTGTAAAAATTCACCGCTGTTTTGCCTGGCAGATTCATGGTCGAGGTGCCTCCATCGAGCTCAACGCTTCCGTTGTTGTGTACAAAGGTTCCAGCTGAGTTGGCCCAGCCGGCGGATACAAACAGAGTGCCGGACGTGGATGTGAAGCTGCCACCGGAAAGGGTATAAGTTCCGTTGATGTCTATGTTTGCCGTGTCGCCCAAAAAGGTTCCGGCGGCTTGAGCATAATTTCCGTTTATAGTGAGCGAACGGGATTGGGTGATTGTGCCGGTGTAGCCGGTGGAAATGGTGAGGCCCGTAACGGTGCCAACGGCGCTGCTGTCCAGCGTGGCGCTTTTTGTTGAAGTGGTGTTGAAGGTTACGCTGTCGCTCGCAGTGGGGCAGGCATTGCTGGACCAGTTCGCGCAGGTGGACCATTTTGCGTCTGAGCCACCACCGTCCCAAGTGCGTGAAGCTGCATTGGCAGTGCTTGCTTGTGCCATGCACAAAAGTGCGCCAAGCCCGAGTATAAAGCCGAATAAAAATGTGTGGTGGAGGATTTTCATTTTGGAAAAGAATCATAGGTTTTTTTCTTTTGATAAACAAAGAAAGCCACTTGCTAGGTACCTTTATTCAAGGTCTTCTAAATGATTTTTGCTCTCGAGAAAAACGGGTTTGGGAAAGAGTCCGTCAATAGTGGACAATATGTTCTTATTCTACTTCTGTGCTCACGTAGCTTTCCAAGGTATCGACCAAGTCATTGTTGGCCTCAATGAAGGTGGTGTAGTTGATGTGCATGGTTTCATCCAGGCTCTCCACTTGGCTGATGTCTTCCTTGTAAGTGCCTTCGCTGTAGTAGCTGAGCATGGCGGCGTAGCTTTCCAAATAAAGTTCAGCGGCCGTGCGGTAGGTTTCCACTTCGGTGCGAACGGCGTTTTGTTGCTCCAAATTGCGGGCTTCCAAAGTCAGGAGCTCGGCGGTTTTTTCCAACGCGCTCACGGCGTCGTCGTAGCTGCTTTCCATGGCAGCGGTATCAATAAGGTCTTCTTCGGTCACTACATCGGGCAGCGTTTCATTGTAAAGACTGGTGGTGTTTTCAATGGCGAGGGATGTGGCGTTCACTTCTTCAACCACCAGATTGTTGTATTCCACTTCACTGTATTTACCAAGCAGGTTGCAGCCGGAAAGAACAAAGGCGCTGACAAGCAGAAAGGCGGAAAGAGATTTTTTCATAAACATGGGTTTTGGCGTGTCCTGATTTTAGCAGGACTCACTGAATAGGGCTACAAGAGCAAGATTGACGAAATGCCGTAATTGTATTAGAATAGCTTTTCAATAAAGCTTATGGGAAATTTTTCCAACCGTATTAAATTAGCCTCAAAGATTTGGCCGATTTTAGCTGAACGTGATCTGCCTCATAATCTGGAGGGCAGGGGTGCCATACCCGGATTGGGGCTTTTGCTTCAAGAAGCAGTGAGCTTTGAAGAAATCATAAAGCTTACCTTGTTGGAAGATACACAAACCGATTTTGGCAGAGCGATTTCTCCAGCTGAAGCTGCCACTTTGCTCTTTTCCAGCAGTGGGTGGACTCGTACGCGGAAATTGACCATTGGTTTTTGGGACGCGGCTTGGGCAGCTTTGAAGGCAAACCCGAACGATCAAGTTCACGTTCTTTATATTGGTACGGGGCCGTACGCCAGCTTGGCTTTGCCAGTGGCGGCCGCTTTCCCTCAAGAAAAGCTCGTAGTGCATGCCGTGGATATTCATCAAGAGTCTTTGGATATGCTCGATCGCGTGCTTCGCCACTTTGATTTAGAGGAAACTTTTCCAACGCGCCTCTGTGCGGATGCCACTCAAGTTGATTGGCATAAACACCTCACCGTGAAGCCGAAGATTGTGCTGGTGGAATGTATGGATCGTGCGCTTTTACGGGAGCCTCAGGCAAAGATTGTGGAAAATTTGAATCAACAGTATGGCTCAGATTTTTTGCTTGTCCCCGGGCGTGTGATGGTGAATGTATATCTCTATGGAGAGGACGGACGAATCATGGAGAACTTCCCATTTTTCTTTCTTGATAGCTCAGGAGTGGTGGGTCGTGGGGCTGATTACAGCGGGTCTGAACACACTATTTCCAAAGAGTTTTCTTGGGAGGATTTAGAGCAAGGTGCCACGGAACGAGTTCATTTTAGTTTGGAAACCATCGTTAGGGTGGGGCCAGAAAATATTCTTTCTGATGATGAAAATGCTATCACCCGTGAAGTGTATTTGCCGGCACTTCCCTCAGGTACTAAAAAGGCCCGCATTTCCTATAGACTGGGATGCGAGCCTAGAGATGTTCGGGTAGAAGCACTCTAGCTATCACTTCTTCTTAGTGAAGCGAGCGTAGTGAGCGAAAGCTCGGTTCGCTTGTGCCATACGTTCCACGTCGTCTTTCTTCTTTACTGCTCCGCCGTTTCCGTCGGAAGCTTCAAGGATTTCGAGAGTGAGACGTTTGAACATAGGCATTCCTTTTCGTTTGCGAGCTCCGTCGATGAGCCATCGGAATGAAAGCATTCGTTGTCGTTTTGGGTTCACTTCAAATGGCACTTGGTACACCGCTCCTCCGATACGTTTTGGACGTACTTCCATGGCAGGTTTAGTGTTTTCAATGGCACGGAAGAAAAGTTCACGAGGTTCTTTGTGTCCACGCTTTTCGATTTCACCGAGCATGTCGTTGAAAATGGTTCGAGCAATGGTCTTCTTTCCACCTTCCATGATGTAGTTGATGAACTTCTCAGAAGTTTCATCAGACAGAGGAGGTACGTAGGTAGTGATCTTAGTCTTCATGATTTACTTTTTAGGTTTCTTAGCTCCATAACGGCTTCGGCTTTGCCGGCGGTTTTGAACCCCTTGGCAATCCAAAGATCCACGGATGATGTGGTAACGAACTCCGGGGAGGTCTTTAACACGTCCTCCACGAACCATAACAATGGAGTGTTCTTGTAAGTTGTGTCCTTCTCCTCCGATATAAGCATTCACTTCCATTCCATTGGTAAGTCTCACACGCGCAATTTTTCGAAGAGCTGAGTTAGGCTTCTTAGGAGTCATGGTCGTCACCTTGGTGCATACTCCGCGTTTAGCGGGGCAAGCTAGGGGACGGTTCTGAGAACGAAGCGTATTGAAAATAGTCTGAAGCGCAGGAGCTTTACTCTTTTTCTTTACAGCCTTACGAGGCTTGCGGATGAGCTGGTTGATGGTTGGCATTTAGATTGAAAACTATAAAAGCTGAGAGAGTTTAGTGCGTTTTAAGGCCTAATGCAAGGGAATTTAGGGCTGATCTATGCTAAGCACTGGGCGCAACTCTGTTTCAGCCTCAATATGCTTCGTGCTGCCCCAGGGCGTCCTCACTAAATTTACATCTGGATTGTGAGCGTAGCTGTCCTCTTGAAAGTGGCCATTTGTTACCTGATTTGGGTTCGGCAAGTCGAATGGTCCACAAGACACGGTGATGTAATAAGGATCCATTTTTTCAGTTAGGGTGGGAGTTTCAGCGCGGTCCAATTCCGCCAAATTCCAGAGGCAGGCTGAGGGACTTTGGAACTGTAGAGTTAAAATTTCGCCTCCAACTGCGTTCATACAAGCCTCCGTAGCCTCTTTATCTTCGTGCGGAGCCATGAGCACCAGGCGATCTTCAGGTGCAGCGCTGGAGTCATAGAAGGTGCTGGTGAAACTTAAAGTACCATCTTGATGCACCAAGGTTTCGGTATTGATTTTTTCCTGTTCTAGAAAGGAATTGGACTCGCTGAGGTAAATATTCTGGCAGTCACCTAGTATACCACCCACCACCCAAGTCAGCATGTTTTGAGAATATTCTTTATTTAAGCGATCAAGTTCTCTGTCGGCGCTTTTTGAGAGAGTTAATTTAGGATAAGCACAAACGGCAGCACCTGTTTCAGGGGCTATGCTATGAGGACGCGTCACCGCTCCCATATATATAAAAGCGGCCAAGCCTATAGTGGCGTGGAAGCTAGTTTGAATGACAGCGCGGGGGAGGACGACACTTTTTACAAACTCACCTCCATTGTGAGTATGGCGGGTTCCTTCAGTTTCCTCGATGAATTCCAAAAGAGGATTCAACCTTACGTAAACCGCTTGGTGGATTATGCGAGCAGCAAAGGCACTGACAATACCCTTTGCAAGGGGATGGATTTCAGGTGTTTTTTGGGTTCGTTCAGGCTTGTTCACGCGTATATTTAAACACTATTTTCTTTATACGTCAATTACCAGGCGGAAAAGCTTATACAGAAAGACCCTTACGCAGTTAAAGCAAAATCGCTGACTTAGAGTTGAGGCTCAGCAGGGTTTTTAAAAGCAAGTCTACTTCTTGAGCGAGTTTTTTAAGATCGCCTTTATTTAACAGATATAGCGAAGCCAGTAAATCTCTCCAGCGGAGCAGCTCAAAGCGAAGGTTTCCTTTCTGACAGCAAATAGTGAGGTCGGTGAGTTCCAGTGCGCGTTCTATGGTGAGCTTAAGAGTTTCTTCGTCTTGATCTGCTGCGAGGCTGCTGAGGAGGCGGTTTATCTCATTCCCGATCATGAAAATTTGCTTCTCAGTAGGGAAGCTAGACCAACGTTCGGGGGTTAGACTGGGGTGATGCTTGAGTGCGTACATTTTACTGGATTAGTTTCTCTACAAGTACTTGAATCTGTTTTTGAATGTGTGGATCTTCAACGGACATGCTTTTATTTCCTTGAACGGGGCGAATGTTGATGAGCGAAGTAAGTTCAAGCAACTTTGGTGGGCTAAAGTAAATATTCGCACCCCATAGGTTTTCTTGCTTGCTGTCGTGCGACTCTAAAAGAAGCTCTTCGAGGTCTGCATGAAGTTCGGCGTCGAGTGCGATTATTTCTTGCTCAAGGTCCACGACAATCTTCACCATCTTTTCAAAAAAATGATTGTGATTTTCTTGGATTTCTTTGAGAGAAAGAGGAGTTTTTATGATGAGCATGTGGAGAGTGTAGCAAGTTTTGTGCACGTGCACAAAATCGAATCAGTACTTGGCTCCTTGGTTTGTCAATGTTTGCAGCTTGGGTTCTTGCCGCGCGGCAAGAAAAGCCGCTAGTTGTTTTGCGTCAGCAGCTTCTTTGTGTTTTAATATTGGCTTCTAAGTTAAATATGGCGATTGAATTTGGCGGTATCGAGTTTGAAGAAGAGGGGAGTTTTTTGCGGCCGAAAGATAAGAAGGTGCAGGTGGAGCGGACCTGGCTTGACAGTCCAGATTTAAATTCGAGACGTTTGGGTGAACGCATCGTGCTAGCTCCTATTGATAAAGAGGGAAGCTGGGCGGCACGGAAGTCTGATCAGGTGTGGCCTAATTCGGCGGTTTTTTGGCATCAGGATCGTCTGGGGTGCACGGTTTTGGCGGTAGCGAATATTGCCAATGGCAATCAACGAGGGAATTCTCGGTGGGTTTCTTCAAGAAACGCCTTGGTGGACTTAGCGGTCATGCCACAGCATAGACCTCGCGTGGCCGAGTTTTTGAACCTCGACCAAAAGAAATTATTTGATTTAAATAATGAAGAGTTTATTGCGCATCGAACTCGATTGAATGAATGTATAAGGGCGATTTTGCTAAGTGATGGTGCTCCAGCGGATTTTTCTAACGGAGTACTGGAGGTGAATTGGGCGGAAAATCCTTATACCGTTGCCATTTTAAATAATCTAGCTGGTTTCCATGCGGGTACAGCCAAGGGAGTTTTTGGCGCATTGGCATCCAATGATTTGCATCGGCATATGAAGATTGCTTGCTAGGCTAAAGCAAAAAGCCCCACCTTGCGGCAGGGCTTTTTTTGAATGTCCTTTTGATAGGCTCGACTTCGTCGAGTGGACTAATCCTCGCGGGTGTCGATTTCCTCTCCGCGGAATTGTTTGCGGAAGGTTTCTCCGGCAGGGATCAAACGTCCGATGATCACGTTTTCCTTGAGACCGGCGAGCAGATCCACTCGGTGAGTGGTTGCAGCCTCCACGAGTACGCGGATGGTTTCTTGGAAGGAAGCGGCTGAGAGCCAGCTTTCCGTGTGCAGAGCGATACGAGTGAGTCCGAGGAGCAGTCGTTCGTATTCGATGACTGGCTTCTTTTTCTTTTCGAATTCGTTGTTTTCTTCCACCATCGTTTGGTAGTCCACGATTTCCCCTGGGAGGAAGTCGCTGGCTCCAGATTCCGCCACGCGGATCTTGGAGAACATCTGACGAGTGATGATTTCGATGTGCTTGTCGTTGATGGTTTGTCCTTGAGACGCGTAGATGCTTTGTACTTCAGACATGATGTACTTTTGCGTGGTGTAGATGTCCGTGAGCTTCATCAGCTTGCGGAGATTGAGGTGTCCTCCAGTGAGCGGAGTTCCCTTGGCCACGAGGTCGCCGTTCTTAACTTTAACGGTTTTACCAGAATCCACTTTGTATACGGACTCAACCACATCTGGCTGAATAACGATTTCCTTTTTGCCGGCTTTCACTACCACTCCATCGAGCGTAGCGCGGAGTTTCTTTCCTCCTTTTTCAGCGAGCACATCTTTGATGTTGATCTTGTCGTCCTTCTTCACAACCACCTCGAATCCTTCTGGTACTTCGAAGGTTTCTTCGGGTACATCGGTTGGGGTGATGGTGATGACGGTTTGGTTGGCCTTGTTGCTCACGTTCACCTTTCCATCGATTTCCGCCAAGAGGGCAGGCTTCTTTGGAGTGCGGGCTTCGAAGAGTTCTTCCACACGAGTCAAACCTTGCGTGATATCGTCTTCGTCGGCGATTCCTCCCATGTGGAAGGTACGCATGGTGAGCTGAGTTCCAGGTTCTCCAATGGACTGAGCTGCAATGATTCCCACTGCGGTTCCCAGGTCCACGGTCTTGTTGGTTCCAAGGTCACGTCCGTAACACTTTTGGCAAACCCCGTTGAGGGTGAGACAAGTCATCACAGAACGTACACGGATGGTGGGCAGTTGATCTTCTTTAATGAGTTTGAGAGCAGCCTTGTCGATTTCGGTTCCGGCAGCGATCATCACTTTGCCTTTCTTATCGAGTACGTCTTCTCCAACCGTGCGTCCGAAGATTCGGTTTTCAAAGGCTTCTCCAATCTTTTCAGATTCTTCACGAGTCACCAAGTGAGTGCGGTCGGTTCCACAGTCTTCTGCCTTAATAACGATGTCCTGTACCGCGTCCACCAGACGTCGGGTGAGGTATCCGGCTTCAGCCGTCTTAAGCGCGGTGTCGGATTTACCTTTTCGTCCTCCGTGCGTCGCAATAAAGTATTCCAAGATCGTGAACCCTTCCATCAAGTTGGACTTGATTGGCAATTCAATGGTCTTACCGGCGGGATTCGCCACGAGACCTTTCATTCCACATAGCTGAGTGATTTGTCCCCAGTTACCACGAGCTCCAGAATCTACTTGGTAGAAAATGTCGTTTTCAACATCGAAGCTTTCGATCATCTTTTTGGAGATGTCGTTCTTGGTCGTTCCCCAAACCTTAATGGCTTGGTTGTAACGTTCATCTTCCGTGATGAATCCGGTTTCAAAGTACTCTTGGATTTGAGCCACAATCTTTTCAGACTTCTTCATGATTTCTGCTTTCTCCTTAGGGATGTGCAGATCGGCTCCAGCAATGGAGATTCCGGACTTGGTTGCGTACTTGAACCCGAGTTCCTTGAGGTCGTCACAAAGCTTAGCGGTCACTTCGATTCCATATTTTTCGAATACAAGCGCCACGATTTCCGCGATTTCCTTTTTCTTCAAGGTGTGGTTTTGGTAACCCATTCCTTCTGGAACCACGGTGTTGTAAATGGCACGTCCAATGGTGGTCTCGATGATTTCACCACGCAGACGAATCTTAACCTTGGCTTGCAAATGAACTTCCTTGAAATCCATAGCAATGATGGCTTCTTCCAAGTTTCCAAACACTTTTCCTTCTCCCTTCTTGTTCTTCTGTTGAACCGTGAGGTAGTAGAGACCAAGCACCATGTCCTGAGTAGGAACGGTGATAGGTTCTCCGGCAGAAGGCTTCAAAAGGTTACGAGCGGAACACATGAGTTCGCGGGCTTCTTCTTGAGCTTTGTTGGAAAGGGGAACGTGTACGGCCATCTGATCTCCGTCGAAGTCGGCGTTGAACGCAGAACATACGAGAGGGTGAACTTGAATAGCCTTACCTTCGATGAGTACAGGTCGGAACGCTTGGATACCCAGACGGTGCAGGGTAGGTGCACGGTTGAGGAGCACGTAGCGTCCTTTGGTCACGTCTTCCAAGATGTCCCAAATAGCTTTGTCGCTTCCTTGGATCATCTTTTCAGCGCTCTTGATGTTGTGAGCGTACCCATCGTTGATGAGTTTTCCAATCACGAAAGGCTTGAAGAGTTCAAGCGCCATGATTTTTGGAAGTCCACATTCGTCGAGTTTGAGGTTTGGTCCAATAACGATTACAGAACGTCCGGAGTAATCCACACGTTTACCGAGCAAGTTCTGTCGGAAACGTCCTTGTTTACCCTTGAGCATGTCAGACAGGGAACGGAGCTTGCGCTTGTCACCTGAGTTGAACACGGTCTTTCCTTGACGAGCTGAGTTATTGATCAAAGTGTCCACGGCTTCTTGAAGCATACGTTTTTCATTTCGGCAGATTACCTCTGGTGCTCCAATCGCAATCAAACGTTTGAGACGGTTGTTACGGTTGATCACACGTCGGTAAAGGTCGTTCAAGTCGGAAGCGGCGTAACGCCCTCCATCGAGCTGAACCATCGGACGAAGATCTGGTGGAATAACAGGCAGAACGGTCATGATCATCCATTCTGATTTGATACCTGCTTTTACAAGAGATCCGATGAGCTTGATGCGCTTCATGATCTTGGTTTTCTTTTGTCCGCTGGCCTTTTCCATTTCGACTTCCATGTCTTTGATCTCTTTGTCCATGTCCATGTTTCCAATAATCTTGTGCAGAGATTCCGCACCGGTACCGGCCTTGAACACGTGTCCGAATTTCATGGACATGTCTCGGTATTCAAGCTCGGTGAGCACCTTGCTGTTCTCCAGAGATTCCAAGTCCATGCGGGCTTGTTCCATTTGTTCGTTCAATTCTTCAACCTTGTTTGCTTGTTCTTTTTCAATATCCTTAGGGCTGGTTCCACCGGCACGAAGACGTTCTTCGTATTCACGGATCAAATCCTTTTTGTAGCTTTGGAACTCGTCGTCCAGCTGAGCAATCGCGGCTTCCTTAGCCTTTTCATCCACTTCCGTGATGATGTAAGCGGCAAAGTACACGATTTGTTCGAGCGTCTTCACGGGCAAGTTGAGGAGCAAACCGATACGGCTTGGAGTTGAGCGCAGGAACCAAATATGAGTCACCGGCACCGCGAGGGTGATGTGTCCCATACGGCTTCGGCGAACGATAGAGCGGGTAACTTCCACTCCACATTTTTCACAAATAACTCCCTTGTAACGAATGCGTTTGTATTTTCCACAGGCACATTCCCAGTTCTTCGTAGGACCGAAAATGCGTTCGCAGAAAAGTCCATCACGTTCCGGCTTTTGAGTTCGGTAGTTGATGGTCTCCGGCTTTTTCACTTCTCCATGAGACCAGGAAAGGATCTGTTCAGGGGAAGCAACGGAGATTGCAATCGCGTCAAAGAGCACAGGGGCTTTCTTTGAATCTTGATTGTTCATCATGAGAATAAAGGATTAATAAATTGAAGTAAGAATACGAGGTAGAGCAGAATCATGAGTGCCCCCTCGTAAGCGGACCACTTTTTTTGAAGTGTAGAAAAAGTAAACAAAATGAGAGCAATGAGCAGAAAGGGCAGGGCCAAGTTGAGCGTATCACCGGTTACATTCAGCGTTCCGAAGAAAGAAGGAATGGCCATGACGAGGGTTGCGTTTAGCACCGTGGAAGCCACGAGCAAACTCACCACTGCGTCTCCATTTCCCCGTTTTGCGGCCCGGTGTGCGAGCAGCATTTCTGGGGCAGACACTCCGAGCGCAACCACGCTGCCACCCAGCACGCTGGGAAGCCAGTTTTGCATTTCGGAAATCTCAATCACTCCGGTTACCGTGAAGTAGGCTCCGGCCACTAACGCAGCTGCACTCAGCAGAAGGGTCAGGGCAAGGGGAGCGCTCCAAGCTTCCATATTGAAAAGTTGGCTGATACGGTCCATGAGGCCTTGTTTGTGGTCTTCACGGCGAGCTGCCAAAAAGACGCCAAGCGCAAGGAGCAGGACACCGCCTTCGATTGCCGTGAGGCTTCCGTCGGCGGAAAGAACAACGAGCAAGAACAAAGTACCGAGCAGTAAAGGCACTTGCCGAATGGTGCTCTCTTTCTGCACGCTTAACGTTCGTGTGGTCAGTGCGCAGATTCCCATGATCAACAATAAGTTGACCAGGTTTGCGCCCCACACGTAAGCGGGGACAAAAGAGGAGTACCCTTTAGCGGAAGCTACTGTGGAAATCACCAGTTCAGGCAAGCTGACGCCCAGAGCCATGAGCACCACGCCCCAAAAGAAGGGAGAGAGCTTGCTGGCCCGCGCGCCTTCCTCTGCCTTGGCAGCAAAGACCTGGGAGGCCGCTGCTGCCACTGCGAGGGAGCTTACGAGGATGAGAGTCCAGAGTAAAATTTGCATTTAAAGTGAATTAAGGGAGAGGGCAGGACTAGATCTCTTCTTCCATATCTGGCTCCTTGGGAGCCTCTTCACCATCGCTATCGTCTTCAAAACTGTCGCCTTCTTCACTGAATCCGGCTTCACCGCCTTCAGCTACGACTGGTCCTGGAGAATCCAATAATGGCTCTTCTTCTTCAGGTTCCACGTATTCTTCTTCGTCCACGGCAACGTCTTCTTCGAGTTGCAGCAAGTCCACATTGAGACCGAGTGACTGGAGTTCCTTAACGAGTACGTTGAAGGATTCCGGTGTACGAGGTTTGCGGATGGCTTCACCCTTGATGATGGATTCGTACGCTTTAGCACGTCCGTAGGTATCGTCGGATTTGATGGTGAGCATTTCTTGCAGGATGTGCGCGGCACCGTATGCCTCGAGCGCCCATACTTCCATTTCTCCGAAACGTTGTCCTCCGTGTTGCGCCTTTCCTCCGAGAGGTTGTTGCGTAACCAGAGAGTAAGGTCCAACGGAACGAGCATGGATTTTGTCTTCAACTAAGTGGGCCAGTTTGAGCATGTAGGCAATTCCCACGGTGCTCTTGTGGTCAAAGGCTTCACCGGTCTTACCATCAAAGAGTTGGAGTTTTCCATCTTCTGGCAGACCTGCCTTTTTAAGCATTTCTTTGATTTGTTCGTTGGTCACTCCGTTCAAAGTAGGAGTGGCTACGTACATGTTCATGGTTTGAGCCGCCCAACCTAAGTGGGTCTCAAGGATTTGTCCAATGTTCATACGGCTGGATACTCCGAGTGGGTTCAAAACGATGTCCACCGGCGTTCCATCTGGCATGTAAGGCATGTCTTCTTGAGGCACGATGATGGATACAACCCCCTTGTTCCCGTGACGTCCGGCCATTTTGTCTCCTACTTGGATACGGCGGGTTTGTGCCACAGAAACTCGGATTTGTTCAATAACTCCGTTTTCGAGTTCGTCTCCGTTTTCACGAGAGAAGACTTGTACGCTCACCACTTTTCCTCCTTCTCCACCTGGGAGACGTAGGGAAGTGTCTTTCACGTCGCGAGCCTTGTCTCCGAAGATTGCGCGGAGCAGACGTTCTTCTGGAGTGAGTTCGGTTTCTCCTTTTGGAGTGATCTTACCCACAAGAATGTCTCCTTCACGTACGGACGCTCCCACACGAACCACTCCGTTGTCGTCGAGGTCTTTGAGGCGAGCTTCTCCTACGTTAGGAATATCACGAGTAACGATTTCTGGACCTAGTTTGGTGTCTCGTACATCTACGGTGAAGTCTTCAATGTGCACGGAGCTGAATTTGTCTTCCTTCACAATGCGGCTGGAAAGAATCACGGCATCCTCGAAGTTGTAACCTTCCCAAGGCATGTAGGCCACGAGAATGTTTTGTCCGAGCGCCAAGTCTCCCATTTCGGTAGAAGCTCCATCCGCAAGGATGTCTCCTGCCTTGATCTTTTGTCCGGCATTGCAGATTGGACGTTGGTGGAACGAGCTTCCTTGGTTGGTTCGGCGGTATACGTCGAGGTTGTAGGTCGCTTTTCGTCCAGAATCGTAGATCACGTCGATGCGGGTTCCGTCTACATAAGAAACGGTTCCATCTTCTTCGGCGATTTCAGTTTGGTTGGTGTTACGTGCAGCAAGCCCTTCCATTCCGGTTCCAACCACAGGAGTGGTGGGGCGGAGCAGAGGTACGGCCTGACGTTGCATGTTCGATCCCATGGAGGCACGAGTGTTGTCGTCGTGTTCCAAGAATGGAATCAGGGAAGTGGACACGGAAATAATCTGTTGAGGAGAAATATCCATGTGGCTCACTTCTCGTTCGGTAACGGTAATAGGTTCTCCCATTTTTCGTGCGCTCGCGGTGTCTTCAATGAGCTCTCCATCGTGCGTCAAAGGCGTGTTGGCTTGTGCGTATACGATTTCATTCTCATCTTCGGCATCGAAGTAGCTGACCTTGCTTCCAAGGTGGGCACGAACGGAGATTTCCTTCAGGTCCTTTTCTTTCATGAGTGCTTTCGCGTCTTTTTCATCCATCACGGTTCCTTTCTTAACTCCAGCAGCTCCTTCGGCGAGGGTGTGACCAATAGCGGCCTTACCATCGTTCTTAACAGAGTGCATCACTTCACGGAGAGGAGTTTCAATAAACCCGTATTTGTTGATCTTAGCGTAAGAAGCCAAGTGAACCACGAGTCCAATGTTTGGTCCTTCAGGCGTAGCAATAGGACAGATACGTCCGTAGTGGGATGGATGCACGTCACGAACGTCAAACGACGCACGTTCACGTGAAAGTCCTCCAGGTCCCATGGCTGACAGACGGCGCTTGTGCTCCAATTCTGAAAGTGGGTTGGTCTGATCCATGAACTGAGAAAGCTGTGAGCTCGCGTAGAATTCGCGGAGAGCCGCGGTGATTGGACGAGAGTTGATCAGCTGAGTAGGTGTCACGGTATCCAGATCCATAACGGTCATACGATCCTTAGCGATACGTTCGGTTCGAAGCAGACCTACACGGAACTTGTTTTGAACGAGTTCTCCAACCGGACGAATACGTCGGTTAGAAAGGTGATCGATGTCATCGGGAGTTGCTTCCTTATTATTGAGGCGGATGAGGTGCTTCAAGATGAGGATGAAGTCGTCCACTTGGAAAGTGTGGAACTTACGTTCGTTGGGAGTCTTGAGGTCGAAACGTCGGTTGATCTTGTAACGAGCTACCGATCCCATGTCGTACTTCTTGTAGTCGAAGAAGAGCGATTCGATGAGAGCCTTAGCGTTTTCTGGAGTCGCGAGATCTCCTGGTCGGATCTTTTTGTAGATTGCTTTGTAGGCTTCGTCGGTGGTTTTAGCAGGATCTTTCTCAAGAGTGAGAAGAATGAAATCACGGATTGGGTCGTTGATTACATCTTTAAAGAGATCCATGATCTTTTTGTCGGTATCGAAACCGAACACGCGGAGCATAGAAGTGATGTAGATCTTTCGTTTTCGGTCGATCTTCACGGTGATAACACCTTTTTTATCGGTTTCAATTTCCAGCCAGGCTCCACGTTTTGGGATGATCTTAGCGTTGTGCATTCCTGCAGCCGCACCGTTCTTGGAGAAAAATACTCCGGGAGAACGTACGATTTGGGAAACCACCACACGTTCGATTCCGTTTACGAGGAAGGATCCGTCGCGAGTCATGAGAGGAATAGGTCCCAAGAACACGTCCTGTTCCTTGATTTCTCCGCTTTCCTTATTAATGAGCTGTACGTGCACCTTTAAAGGAGCTTCGTAAGAAAGGTTCTTCGTGCGGCACTGCTCGGGAGTGTATTTGCATTCACCCAGAGAGTGGTCGAGGAAGTGAAGTTCGAGCTTCTTTCCAGAAAAGTCCGTGATAGGAGTGATTTCTTCAAGAAGTTCGCGAATACCTTCGTTCAGGAACCATTCATAAGATTCGGTTTGAATCTCAATAAGATTCGGCATCTCTGCTTTTCCGTGGAGATCGACAAAATATTTCCGATCCAAAGGCTTGGTGGAAATACGTCCTGTCTCTTTTACCGCGGGTTTGGAGGAAGCTTTAGACTTGCTTGCGGTTTTAGCCATGGGGCTGAGTCGGATTAAGGATGTAAAAAAACGAAACTAGACGGATTCCGCTAGGGGAACCCGACTATCGTGCTTTGCTCTCTTGCGCAACTAAATCTGTAATTCGAGAGCGATGTCGACTGCTATTTTATTTATAAATGACCAATTGTCAATCTAAAAAGTAGACATGATGAAATCCCCTGCTCGGCGAGTTTGGTTGACAAGCGCAATGAATCATTGAATAAACTTGTGCGCGTGCACAGATTGCTGGTAAAATTTGCCAATTATGAAACAAAGCACCAAGCTCACTTTACGATTTTATGCAAAATATGTGCGCCGGCACTGGGTTTTGGCTTTGGTGGGCCTGATTGGCGCAATTGGGGGAGCGGCCGGTACGATGATTTTGCCCTTCTTTTTTAAGGATTTTGCAGATGCGCTTACAGCGGGCGAGACGGAAAAACTGGTGCCCATTCTTATAAGCATGACCGTGGTGTCTTTGGTGGAGTTCGCCTTTTGGCGGACTTCGTTTTATGCGATGGCTTCTTTTGAGGCCACGGGGATGAAGGAAATTGCGGATGATTGCTTTGAATATTTGCATAAACATTCCTTTAACTTTTTTAGCAATCAATTCGTGGGTTCGCTGGTGAAGCGGGCGAACCGAATGGCGCGCAGCTTTGAAGATATTATGGATCGTCTTTATTACGACTTCACGACTTTGGCGGTGCGCATAAGCATTGCGATTGTGGTTTTCTTCTCCATCGATATGACCTTGGGTTTGATTGTTTTTGCTTGGGTGGTGATTTTTATGGGACTGCACTTGAAGATCGGAAATTATAAGATGGCTCGTTACGACGTGCCTAAGTCGTTGGCTGACACACGAGTGACCGGCGCGCTGGCGGACACGGTGACCAACAACAGCACTATTAAATTGTTTGCGCGGCTGCCTTTTGAAAAAGTGGAGTTTGGGAAGGTGACTAAGGATTGGTCTTCCAAAGTCAGGGCTTCTTGGTTCTTCAGTAATCACGTGGAAAGTGTGCAAGTTTTATTTATGGTGGGGCTGAATTCTTTGGTGCTTTATATCGCGATTGGTATGTGGGAAGAGGGTACTCTTTCGGTTGGATATTTTATTTTATTTCAAACGTATTTTATTGAACTCTTTTCGCAACTGTGGAGCTTTGAACGTGTGCTTCGGCATTTTTATGAGAACCTCGCAGATGCCGAGGAAATGACGGAAATTTTGAACATGCCTTTTGAAGTGGTGGATGTGCGCGGTGCCAAAAAACTGCTGGCAAAAAAAGGCGAAGTGAAGTTTGAAAATGTTTCGTTTTCCTACACGGATGATGAAGAAAGCAGTGTGGTTAAAAATTTGTCTTTCGTGGTGGAGGCAGGGGAGCGCGTGGCTTTGATTGGACCTTCGGGCGGAGGAAAAACGACCATCGTAAAATTGCTGCTGCGTTTGTTCGATGTGGATAAAGGGCAGATTTTAATCGATGGTCAGGACAGTTCCAAAGTGACGCAGGACAGTTTGCGTGCGAATATTGCACTGGTGCCGCAGGATCCGATTTTGTTCCACCGAACGCTCATGGAAAACATTCGTTATGGAAAATTGGATGCCACGGACAGCGAAGTTTTTCGCGCTGCAAAATTGGCGCACTGCCACGAATTTATTTCTAAATTTCCAAGTGGCTACAAAACTTTGGTGGGGGAACGTGGCGTGAAACTTTCCGGCGGAGAGCGTCAACGCGTGGCGATTGCCCGTGCCATTTTAGCCGACACAAAGATTTTAATTTTGGATGAGGCGACGAGCAGTTTGGACAGCGAATCCGAAAAACTTATTAAGGACGCGATGCGCGTTTTGATGAAAGGAAAAACAGTGTTCATTATTGCGCACCGGCTTTCTACTATTGTGGATATGGATCGCATAATTGTGCTCGAAAAAGGTCGTATTGTGGAAGAAGGCGGTCACAAAGATTTACTTAAAAAGAAAGGCGGGCTTTACAAGCGCCTTTGGGATTTGCAAGTGGGTGGTTATTTGGAGTGAGCTACTAGCGGAAAAATAAGCCTTTTATAGTATTGGCAAAACTATTGGTGTGACGTAAAACCGTATGAGCTTCGGATCTTTTATTCCCGCGAACCGTTTCCCTTAAGGCAGCTTTAATCTTTGCCTCCGCCTCCATAATACCAAGCTCACCCTTTGCATTTAGATAAGTGACTAAGTATGGATTTGTTTCGTTTTGAAAACGTTCTCTAGCGGCTTCGTCCAAGTTTACTCCCTGGCTATCCAGGCAATGACGTAAGGCGTCTTGGAGGTTTGGAATAGTTGCAGATGATTGAGCTTCTTTACGTGCTGCAGCTAGGGATTTTATTAAGTCGTGCAAAGGTTTGTCCTCCGGTAGGCGCTTTTTTTTACGAGCCAGATTCTTTGAGTCCTCGATTTCCCGAGTTGCTTGATGACGGTCATTCATGTGTGTGGAAGAGTAGTTCTGATTTTTATTTTTTTCAATCAGATTATTATACGCTTTTTTGGACTTTCATTCAAGCTAAGCCCTTTGTTAGACTTACGGCATGGATGTAAAGATTCACGATTCGTGGAAAAAGCATTTGGAAGCGGAATTTGAAAAACCCTATTTCAAAGAGCTCGTGGAGTTCGTGAAGAGCGAGTACACGGGCAAAAAAATCTATCCGCCGCCGGCGAATATTTTTCGTGCCTTTGAACTGTGTCCGTTTGAAAAAGTGAAAGTAGTGATTTTGGGACAGGATCCGTATCACGGAGTGGGGCAGGCGAATGGACTGTGTTTTTCTGTGAATCACGGGGTTCACAATCCGCCGTCGCTGCAAAATATTTTCAAAGAAATGAAGGACGATGTGGGTGGTGAAATGCGGATGGATGGAAATTTGGAGGACTGGGCGCGGCAGGGCGTTTTGCTTTTGAATGCAACTTTAACGGTGGAGGCGAGTAAGGCGGGTTCGCATCAAAAAAAAGGTTGGGAATCTTTTACTGACGCCGTTATAAAAGTGCTCTCCGATGAAAAAGAAAACCTCGTGTTTATTTTGTGGGGACGTTATGCGCAAGAAAAAGGCGCCGTGATTGATGAGAAAAAACATTTGGTTTTACGGGCGGCGCACCCATCGCCATTTTCTGCTTACAGCGGATTTTTTGGCAGCAAACCGTTCAGCAAAACCAATGAGTATTTGGAGGGGAAGGGGGTTGACAAAATACAGTGGGCTGCTTAGAATCAGGTGCTATGAATCTGGCTGAGCACGATATAGAGCAGGAAACTATTGCAGGACCCTGCCCTGAATTTCCAAATGGGTATGGGCGCGTATGGCGAACAGAGGAGCCACTTCCTGCCATTGATTTAGTTCGTGAGAACCCTGACTTTTTTGAGTCTTTGTTGAAGGAAACAGGGGTGATAAATGTTGTGAACTCAGAAGTTGGGGGGTCTCCAACTATACCCCCTAAGCGGTCAAGGTTTTTGCCCCTTCATAAGGATGAGGTGGCATCTTTGGCGTTTCAGGCTAGTGATCGTACAAACCCACGTCCATTTCCTTTTCAAACGGCTCCAATGTCCGTTGCGGCTAATGGACTTCGTCAACGTGCTTCAGTTTGGCTTGAAAATCGCGGCCTCGACTTAGAAATAAGAGAGGTAATGGAGCGATTTTTATTGTCAGGCGGAGGAGACGACTACATTGTATTGCTTGCAGATCGCATGAGTGCCCGATTTTCCACTTCACAAATTACTAAAACTTTTCGGACTTTTTTAAGAGAGGCTCATACTTTTAGTAGCCCTAAATACGATCATTCTTTTCTTGAATTCCCAAACTCTACGTTGCTTGTTTCTGGACTTGTTCAACATGGCCGCTTTGTGCCAGAAGATTTATTAGATAAGGCGGACACGCCGTATCTACACTCGTGGATTTCCTATAGATACTAGGCCTTTCCAATCACCGTTCGTCCACCCATGTAAGGCCGCAGCACTTCCGGGATGGTGATGGTTCCGTCGGCATTTTGGTACATTTCCAAAACGGGGATGAGGATGCGGGGCGACGCGACGCAGGTGTTGTTGAGGGTGTGCACGTATTGGGATTTTCCGTCCGCGTCTTTGTAGCGAATGTTGAGGCGGCGCGCTTGGTAGTCCAAGAAAGTTGAGCAAGAGTGGGTTTCGCCGTAACTCTTGCGGGAAGGCATCCACGTTTCGATGTCGTTTTTGTAGTATTGGCCCTGGCCCATGTCTCCGCTGCACACGGCAACCACTCGGTAGGGAAGTTTTAAATCTTGCAAAACTTCTTCGGCATTTTTGAGCAGAAAGTCGTGGAGGCGTTTGCTTTCTTCGGGATCATTTTTGCACAAAACCACTTGTTCGATTTTTTGGAATTGGTGAATGCGGTAGAGTCCACGAGTGTCTTTTCCGTAGGTTCCCGCTTCACGTCGGAAGCAGTTTGAGTAACCGGCCATCAGTTTTGGCAGCTCTTCTTCCTTCAGCATTTCACCGCTGTGGTAAGAGGCCACTGCCACTTCGCTGGTTCCAATTAAATACTTTTCATCGCTTTCCATTTCGCCGGTTTCGCTGTTTCGTACGCCGAGCAAGTAAGCTTGTTCTTCACCGCCCGGAAAGTATCCGGTGGCTTCCATCGCCTCGCGGTTCACCATGAGTGGAGGCAGGAAAGGCGTGAAGCCTTTGGCCACAAGTTTGTTGAGCGTGTATTGCAAAATAGCGAGCTCCAGCAGCATGCCCTCGTTCTTTAAAAAGTAGCTGCGGCTGCCGCCAATTTTCACGCCGCGTTCTACATCAATAATATCCAAGTCTTCGCCGAGGGCGATGTGGTCTTTGATTTCAAAATCCCATTTTGGTAGCTCACCCCAGGTGTACATTTCTACGTTTTCGCTGTCATCTTTGCCTTCGGGTGCATCGGGGGAAATCATTCCGGGGGCGCGGAGGAGCAGGGCTTTCCACTCCGTTTCTACTTGAGTGAGCTCTTCGCTGATGCGTTTTTCATCGTCGCCTTGAGCGCGCATTTCTGCGATGGCGGCTTGTTTTTCTTCACCTTGGAGTTTTTGAATTTTGTCAGAGGCTTTGTTTTTTTCTGCACGCATCGCGTCCACTTCCGCTTGGAGGGAACGGCGTTTTTCATCGAGTATGATGAAGGCGTCTACATCGAATTTAATATGTTTTTTGCGTGCCGCTTCGCGAACGGCGTCGGGGTTTTGGACGATGGTTTTTGGGTCGAGCATAAGTTTTTAATAGAGGGCACTGAAGTGCCTGGTGCGCAGAGGATAACGCTAATTCTAAAATTTGCCTAGGAGGGCTGTTTGACGTAAATCACAATTATTTCTTGACTCGACACCCTTTATCCTGTAAAAATACTTGAAGTTTATTTTCACTTAGATGGAAGTCGATATTGAAGCATTGTTCCGTTTACAGAAGGGTTGGGTTGAGCCCAATGCTTTACCTGAACAGGACCATTCCGTTCTTTTTTCACAAAAACGATTGTTTAGCTCTATGGCTGCATTCGTTTTGAGTGAGGTGCGTGCTGGCATCCTGTCTGCTTCTGATGAAATTCCCACTTCGCAAGCTTTGGCCCAGTACTTGAATTCTGTGCAGGCTCACTTCACCCTTGAAAATTGTCTTAAGGTCGCTGCCTTTCATGGTCTAGTGGGCAGTACTTATAAGACTCCTAAAGATATGGATATCATAACTCACTTGGATTTCCCGGCACCTTTTGCTGTGTTTGGGAGTGCTGGTTTTTGGAATCGCGTACAAGGTATTAAGCCTGAGGCTTCTTCTTCACTTGAATCACCGGCAAACGTTTCACAAACACTTGCTTTCCCTCAAACAGAATCTGCAACTCAATAGGTTCCCAGCTTTCGATTTTGAGGCCTTGAATGCCCCAAAAATGGGTATGTGATCCGAGTGGTTTTTCCATTTCCTTTTCGATGGTCGATTTGGCGAGCACCTTGTCTTGCTGCATGAGACTGAAGGTGATGCTGTGCTTTCCTTTTGGGATGAGGATTTTGGAAACCACAAACATTTGAGGATGCACGGCCGGCATTTGTTCGGACATGATGCGTTCAAAAATTCCGACTAAATTGAGCTTTCCGTCGATGGACATTGAAGCGTAGTCACAGAAGAGTGCGTATTCAATGGGTTGGATTTTCATGCAGCTGCAGTGGTGAAATATTTTTCTACTTGGGCCTCGCTCAAATGAGCGAGTTGGGTTGGAACTTTGGATTGGCGAGAAGGGAAGGTGCGGAGTTTTTTAAGCTCCTCCTTACTGATCTCCATGGATTCGTGACGCTCTTTGATGGCAGGGGTTTCGCCTTCCGCCTCTTGAGTGACGGCAATGTATACGAGAGTGAATTTACCGTTGTCCTTCTTCTTTACCGTGCAGAGCCGAACCATGAGAAAGGGTTAATATAGACTACTGTATAGGATCACCTGGTGCTTGCCAAGGACCTTTTTTTGTTTTATAGCCATTTGCCCGGGCAAAGATTATTCACCTTTTTCATAAACTTTCACGTCGGGATCTTCACTCGCTGAGTCTGCGGTCGCAGACCCTTCACCAGCTTCTGCACCTGGAGCACCGGCACCTGGTTGTTGGTACATGCTAGCGCCGATCTTTTGGATTTCTTCGCCCAAGGCTTCGTGTTTGGTTTTCAAGTCCTCCGCTGAAATTTCGGTGTTTGCGAGCGCATCCTTGAGATCTTTGAGCTTGGCTTCTACGTTGGTTTTCACATCCGCAGGCACTTTTTCCCCGAGGTCTTTGAGAGTGCGTTCGGTTTGGGAAACGAGGGATTCCGCGTTCACACGAGTCTCTACGGCTTCTTTCTTTTTCTTGTCTTCTTCGGCGAAGATTTCTGCGTCTTTTTTCATTTTTTCAACTTCTTCGGCGCTGAGTCCGCCAGATCCGGTGATCGTGATGTGTTGAACTTTGCTGGTCGCTTTGTCGGTGGCTTTCACGTGCAGAATTCCGTTTGCATCGATGTCGAAAGTCACTTCAATTTGAGGCACGCCACGGGGAGCCGGAGGGATTCCGTCGAGTTGGAAATTCCCGAGCAACTTGTTGTCGGCGGCCATGGGGCGTTCCCCTTGGAACACGCGCACGTCCACGGAAGGTTGGCTGTCTGCTGCGGTTGAAAAGACTTGTGACTTGCTGGTAGGAATGGTGGAATTGCGTTCGATGAGTTTGGTCATCACGCCTCCCATGGTTTCAATCCCCAGCGAAAGGGGAGTCACGTCGAGGAGCAAAATGTCCTTCACATCTCCTTGCAAAACTCCTCCTTGAATGGCGGCTCCGAGAGCTACCACTTCATCCGGGTTGATCCCACGGTGAGGTTCCTTTCCAAAAATTTCTTTGGCCTTGGCTTGCACGGCGGGCATACGAGTCATACCTCCCACGAGCACAATTTCGGCGATGTCGCTCACGTACACACCTGCGTCTTCAATGGCTTGTTTGCAAGGCTTCGCACAGCGCTCAATGAGTTCTGCAGTGAGGTCTTCCAGCTTGCTGCGAGAAAGTTTCATCACCATGTGCTTAGGTCCATTTTTGTCCGCAGTGAGGAAGGGCAAATTGATTTCGGTTTCGTGTTGAGACGAAAGTTCGATCTTGGCTTTTTCAGCGGCTTCCTTCAAACGTTGCAGAGCCACTTTGTCGCTCTTGAGGTCGATGCCTTCTTGTTTTTTGAATTCGTCCGCGAGGTGATCCATGAGAACCATATCGAAGTCGTCTCCTCCCAAGAAAGTGTCTCCGTTGGTGGACAGCACTTGGAAAACCCCGTCGCCGAGTTCCAAAATGGACACGTCGAAGGTTCCTCCTCCCAGGTCAAATACAGCGATTTTCTTCTCGCCGGTGTGCTTGTCTAGTCCATAGGCGAGGGCGGCTGCGGTGGGTTCGTTGATGATACGATCTACTTTGAGTCCGGCGATTTCTCCGGCGTTCTTGGTGGCCTGACGCTGAGAGTCGTTGAAGTACGCAGGCACGGTGATCACGGCATGGTCCACGGTGGTTCCTAAATATTTTTCGGCATCTGCTTTCACTTTTTGCAGCACCATTGCGGCAATTTCTTCGGGTTGTTTTTCCTCACCATTCAGCACAATCACAGCCTCACCGTCTTTTCCTTTTCGCACTTCGAAAGGGAAGCGGTCGATGAGTTTTTTCACTTCGTCGTACTTGCGTCCAATCAAACGTTTTGCAGAAAAAATCGTGTTGCTTTCGTTCATCACCATTTGGCGCTTGGCGGGTTCCCCAACCAAACGTTCAGTATCTTTCACCGCCACGATAGATGGGGTGGTTCGCTTACCTTCGCTGTTGGCAATAACGGTGGGTTCGCCTCCTTCCATCACGGCGAAACAGGTGTTGGTGGTTCCGAGATCTATTCCAATGATTTTTGACATATTGAATGGTTACTTTTTAGTGCGCGCTAAGGCGCGTATTAGCACTCACCATATTAGTGTGCTAAGTATTAAGGGTCAAGAGAAAAAGGATGGAACTTGCTTAATTTACTATTTAACGTATAGTCATACTCTTATCACTTCCAGTTATGTCATTACGAACGCTGGCTCCGCTTGCCCTTGGTACACTTTTAGCTTCTTCTTCGGTGGAGGCGGGGATATCTGAAAAGCCGGGTACCTTTGAGCGTCAGCAGAGTGGGGATTGTTCCGGGTACCGAACTTTAACTCGTGACATGATTCAGCTGGCCAATGCGCCGGTTGAGGATAGTTTTAAAGACTCTATACAAGCGGAGCTTGTGAAAAGATTTCCAGATGGAAATCGACTGCAAATTTATTCGCATCAGGGTGAAATCATTGGGAATGTGGATGGTGCTGATTTTCGGCCGATCGAGTCTGCGGTGTGGACTTCTGTTGACACCAGTACCGCTTGCCAAAAGGAGCGTGCAGATTTTAAAAAGCAGGCCGAACTTTTTTTGAGTGAGGCTGTGAGTAAAGCTTCAGTTCCTGCAACTCCATCTCAAGAGGTCTCTCAAGTGGCACCTGAACCCGTTAGTCCACAAGTTACAGAGTCTAAAAATCCTGCCGCCCGTAAAGCACTGGTAGAAATGACTGATATGTTTGGATACGGTCCTTGTAGAGAGGCGCGTCTTTTTTCAGGTGCTTCCATTGTGCAGACGCCGGAAGATGGTAGTTATTGGAAACAAGAATTAGCCTTTTTAGCTGGAGGTTTCGAAGTACAAGTGACAGGAGTTACTGATACTTGTCATACAGCTCTTATGACTGCACCTAGTGAATATAGTTCTGCTGCCTATCAATGGAGTTCTGCTTGCACCTGGGGGTCTAGAAGTATGAAGGGCTTGGATGAAGCTCTGGGCACGCAGGGGACTAGGACTCTCGCGGCGCAATGTTTTGATTCTGTGGACAGCAAACGTGCCGTCGTGAAAGACCCCGTTGCTAGTGTGGGCTTCAATTACTGATTTTGCAGTTTTTCAAATAGAAGTTTGCCTGCGCCAAAATCTTTGCAAACGATTAGCTGTTTGAGGAGGGGTTCCAACTGTTTTCGAACGGGACCATTTTTAGTGAGTTACTTAAGGCGTGATTGTACGCCAAGCCTTTGTAGGTGCAAGAGAAATTTGCACCAATCGATTTTTAATGTATGATATTTTTTTGCACCATTCTAATCTATGAATAGAACATTAACTGCTGGATTGCTCGCTTGTGGCATTGCTTTTGAGGCCGGAGCAAAGGGAGTGAAGCAAGGCGACGATATAACGCTTTACACCACTATGGTTCGCGAGATGCTTATATTGACGAATAAAGCGTTGACTGTGGGCTGCCCCGGATTGACTTCAGGCATTGCAAGCAACTTAAAGAGCATCCCTTTCGGGAAAGAGGTTCCGGTTGGAATTGAAATTCTGACTCATTATAAAGATCTTTTGAAAAAAGAAATTGTTGGACACACCGTGATAGGATCCGGGGGCATAGAAGAGGCACGCATTGTTTATGATATTTCGAATCCGGGAATGCAGTCTTGTTTTCAATTTAGAATTGATATGGTCAATAGTGCCATGAGTGGATTTACGGAAAAGGAGACCTGCAATGTTCACGAAGATATTGCGGTTGAGAAGCCACGTTCGGTTTCTGTTTTCGCCTCCTGTGGGCCGCGTGCATTGCCAAATGCCAATTCCGACCGTCACTTTTTTCATCATCCTGGCACCACGTCTAGATCGTACTGACGCCCGCGCTTAGCTCCGGCCTACCTGCACTTTCGCGGGGCGAATCGTTTTGCCTTTGAAGGCGTAACCTTTTTCGAAAATTTGAACTACTTGGCCGGCGGCGCCTTCGCCTTCCATGAGTACTTCGTGTTTATTGGGGTCGGCGGGAATACCGATTTGGTCGATGGATTCGAGCCCGAGCGCAGCGAGGGCGTTCATTAAATTGCTTTCAATTCCTTGGATGCCTTTTACCCATTCTTCTTCCTCTAAATCTTCGGGGATTATTTCAAAAGCGCGGGCAAAATTATCGAGCGCGGGGAAGATAGCTTCGAGGAGTCGCATATTGGCGTAGACCTGAATTTCGCCACGTTCTTCTTCGGTGCGGCGTTTGAAATTCTGCAAATCGGCCATGGCGCGTTTCGCGGTTTCCGTCATCGCCGCGAGCTCGGCTTGTAGGGCTAGCATTGGATCGTCCTGGGTTTGTCCAGCGGGTGGAGTTGTATCTTCTGTCATAGTTGATTGGTTTCTAAAAGGTTACGAACTTCGGTGAGGATGGAGGAGTTGTACGCGTAGGGCATGCGCTTGGGGCCGAGGATTCCAATGGCGCCGCGGTAGCCGTCGTAGTCATAGCTTGCAACGATGAGGGAGCAGCTGTCAATTCCTTGCAGAATATTTTCTTCACCGATGAAAATTTTGGGTTCTGGGCCAAGTTCTAAATTTCCTAGGCCGGTTAAAAAGTGGTCGCGGTCTTCAATCACTTCCATCACTTGGCTGGCTTTGAGCGGCGATTCCAAAAATTCCGGCTGGCGGAGCATTTTGGAAAAGCCCATGAAGAAGGTTTTGGTGGAATCGGGAATAGTGGCAAACACCATATTTGGCGTGGCTTGTGAAAGTAAATTCACCGCATCGTGCACACGTTGTTTGGCGGTTGCGGCGCGACCTTGGTCGCGCAAAGTAGACAGCGTTTTGTGCGCGAGGGCCTTGGCTATTTCAAAGTCGGCCAGTTCATCCACATAAAAACGGTAGCCTTTATCGGTTGGCACGCGACCAGCCGAGGTATGGGGCTGCATAATGAGCCCCTGGTCTTCCAGCTCCGCCATATCGTTGCGCACGGTGGCAGGGCTAACTTTAAAATTATAGGTCAAAATGATGGTTTTAGACCCAACGGGCTCCGCCGTCTGTACGAAGTGGTCAATAATGGCGCTTAAGATCTGGTTTTTTCGATCGTCGGTGTGCATACTTAGTTTATAAACGTTCCCGCTTTAAATCTCAAGTGGGCTCTTGCCAGCAGATACAATCGTGGTACAATTACTTATCTCTTAAACAGGTTATGAACGAAGCCGGACTAGAAGCTGCGGAGTTACTTCTTCAAGAAGGTGCGCTGGCCTTAAAGCCACGCGCAGAAGAGGGTGTGTCTGATTCTGTTCGGAATCAGACTGGCAGGAGTGTCTTACGTTTGGTTGGTGCGCCACCTACAGCAAAGGAACGTTTAGATTGCCTCGAGGAGATTGGAAACCCTGCTGACTTTGCTGAACCGGGCAGCGTTTCGTTCCAATTGATGCAAGAAGTCTATGACAATGCTCCTAAAGTGGCTCGCGAAAAGTTGACGCAGATTTTAGCTAAAGTGGCGCCACTGCACCTTCGCCCGGTGGTGGCGGCTTTGACCAAGGCTATTGAAGAGAAACGGCTTGATGGGATGTCTTGGAAGCAGATCACGGATGGAATTAAATTGGAAATTCCGCTCCAAGGGCATGCCATTACGGTTGCGGATATCAACGGGTACACTGCGTGTTTATTGAAAGGGGAATACCACGAAAAAGTGCAGACGGCCACGGACATAGTTCGTACCTTCAATGAGGTAGCTAAAGCAACGGGTGCGGTTTTGGTGGAACCCGTGGAAGGAGATGCGGGGATGTTCCTGACCTTCAATGCGGCTCAGCAGGTAGAGCTGGAATCTGAACTCAAGCGAAAGATTCCGATGAGAATTAAGAAACTTGAAAAAGAACTTCATGCGGATGGAACCGATAAATATCCGGTGGATCCCGAAACCGGTGAGCGGGTATTTAAGAAAAGTGTGGGAGTGGAAACTTTGAAGCAGATCCCGGGCGAGTTGAAAATGGTCGTCTATTCAGGAAAAGGGATCGCACAAGGAGCTGTGGTCGTGAGTGGGGAAGCTCGCGATGCTGCCGTTGAGTATCAGAAAAAAGCGGGTCCTGGGGAAACCCTTAAACAAGACTTGAAGGGATATGACGTAAAAAATCCAGATTGGAATAAGGATCCAGAATTGCCCGATACTATCAACGTAGCTGTTAAATTAATTGAGGCACTTTTGAAGGTTAGTCCTTATTCAGCAGCCGCTTTTCAAGACCTCATCCATTCGTCTAAAGATGAAGGAGCTGAAGTCAGAAGCGCCAAGATGAATGCCTATTATTTGGCGCTTGAACTCAGCCCCGCTCCAGAAGACGATGCGCAAAAAGTGGACGCCTTTTGGGAGCTCCTGACTCAGGAGGGCACTGGCGATGACCGTATTCGTTTGTTTAAACCGGGTGGAAGTCGAGGTATGCATTTTTGGACGCAAGGAATCACGAGCTCAAAAGATTTTACGCAGGCCTTTGGGGCTTTCAATCAACGGATCAACCGTTTTGCTACGGAATGTGGACTCACGTTCCGCTTGAGTTTAGGGTACGAAGATGCGCTTGAGCTTATTCTACTTCCAGACAGTTTTCAGGTGGATGCCACCGGCCCTTCCATTGTGGCAACGGTTCGTGGAATTGCGGCTTTGGAAGGGAAAGGGGATGGAAATTGGATCAGTGTGGATCGTAGCGCGGTAACGGCTATGGGTCTGGTTGGAATGGAAATGACCACCATTTATATCAAGGGGACTCCGTATCAGACGGTGCAAGGTCGCTTGGAGCCGGATGGGAAATGGGAGCTGCGAGAAAGTTTAGTTGGACGCGAAAAACAAGAGGCTGAAATAAATAGCTTTATAGCCTCCTTGGGTTTGAATGGAGTGGCACTGCGAGTGCATAAGCCTGCAAATGCAAAGGATTCCGGGTATGGAGAATCTGCGTTGCTTCGTGCTGCCGAACGTGCGGCTTCAGGTAAAGGCATTCAGGTTGTTCAATTGAAAAATAAAGAGACCTTGTTTGATGACCTTGAAGCCCAATTGGGTTATAGCTGTGAGGAACTTATTAATAATCCTCAACTCTTAACTCGTCAGGTGCTTTTGACTTTGGATGAAGATTCTTTTAGCCCCGACTTAGCGGCTCGGCTCGACCGCTTCCTCTTTGCCATGGCGGGCACGCCTCTTGGAATTATTTACACTGGAGCCTATCAGTTCCGTCCAGAGGCCTTTATGGGAGATGCCTACAGCGGGAAAGAGCTCAGCAAAGACATTGAGGTGGATGCTCTTAGCACTGAAGCTGCTTTGGATCTTATTTTTAAAGCCCGTCCCGATTTGAAACCACAGGATCGTCCACTCATCGCTCAATTGCTTGCAGAGTGGGGCAAGCCGCTGGTTCCACGCGCCTTGATTCGTAATTTTGCCCAGGCTTTGTTTGAGCAAGGAGACGGATGGGAACTCAAGCCGGCCCTATTGGAACAAGCCCATGCCGGAGCCTTGGATTATGCTTTGGAAGCTGCTGGTTTGAATGAAACGGATCGCACGGTTTTGGGTGTGGTTGCCGAAATAGGGTATGGAGTGCCGCTTGAATTTATACAAAATGTGCTTGGCTTTGATTGCGCTGAAGCGCTCGGTCATTTGCTGGATGAGGCTCATCCTTTCTTGGTATTAGAAGGGGGACTTTATTCCGTTCGCGAATCGTCCAGCCGACAGGCACGGCTCTTGGCACGAAAATATCAGCCAGCCGTACATGCAGAACTCCAAAAACGCGGATTTTTGAGAGAAGATCCCGTTGTGGATGAGCAAAGTTTGGATCGAAGTATGCTTGAGTTGGAACACGCGTTGGCGCACGTTGAATCGTGTAAATCGCCTCGTACCCTTTTGCTCATGGCGCGCTTGGGACATTACTATTTGAAGGAAAGAAAAAACTTTGGCGCCGCGTACGGCCTGTACCACCGCTTCTTGGAAGCGTGTGAAGGGCATGAGCTAGATTTGGGCGGACTGCCGGAAGATTTGCTGCATGATTTGGTGTGGGCACTTTTGGAAACGTCGCACGAAAAGGACACGAAGTGGGCACAGCTTTTAATTAAAGCTCATTCTGAAGTGTCTACCCCTGAACTCATGTGGAGAGAGAAAATGAGGCTGTTGAGGCTTACGCCCAATAAAGATTTAGATGATGTGCCTGAAGGAGATGCTTATAGTGCGATTGTGGCCCAGATCCGTGAGGCTTCTGAACGTTTGAATGCAAAGGGAATCACTCTACATGCTGAACTTATAAAAGACATTCAGTCTTTAGCTGCTTTCACTAAGTCCGCCCAGATGGCGAGTGAGGCAGATTCTTCGCAGGAAGTCTTGTCTCTTGCCTTTGCTGGGGCAGCGCTTTCCAGGCTTTCTTGTGCGGCTCGGCAATTGGTGCGGCTGGCAAAACTAGTCGAAAAGAAACTGCCAGAAGAGCTTGAGTTTGCTCGTGATCTTCGAGCGGCTGGATCTAGTGCTGAGTTCGACACACAAAGACGTTTGCTCTCTTTGGGAATCAATCTAGCTGGCCTGGATGCAACTTCTGGATTGGATCAAGAGCTTATGGCAGAAATTCTCCGCTGTCTTTTAGATACTTATAAATACCTAGCGTCCACTCCAAGTGCTGAAGAGATGAATGTGATCAACCGTTATCATGATCGTGCTGCTAAATCCTTCTCTAAATTGGAACGGCCCGTTCAGTATGCCGCCCTAGATGCATTTGATGTACAAGCTAATGCATTTGCCTTGCACTGGCAAAGAAAATTACCTTTACCAGGAATTTTTCCAGGTGAAATAGAGTCCACGGCAACTAGTGAAGATAAAGCTGTTGTTTGGGAAGTCTTAAGTGATTTTGAAACAAAAGTACGCGTTCAATTGAATCATGCTATTCGTAATGCGCTTGTGCCGATGCGTCACCGTTTGACGCATCAACTTATGAATTTCATTCAATTAAAGATGCGCCTTCTCAAAAGAACTTTTCATGAAAATGATCGACAGTTAGTCGAAAGCTTGGATGATGAATATTTATTGCTTGCACAAGATTCTGCGCGTGTTTGTTTGCTTTTCACCGGAGAGACACAGGATGATTATTATGCATTAGAATGTGCTCCAATTAAGAAAGCCGTGGATCAAATATCCACGGCCTCTCAAGTTTAATTGTGCAATTTTTAGTTGCGAGTTTCAATCACACCGGTGCTTGTTTCCGTAGGAGCAACGGTTTCTATTGTCTTAGTATTTGTTCGTAGTTTAAAAATACTGGTTTGAGTATTTGCGCTAACGAACCAGAGCAGACCTACGGCGAGGGCTCCAAGGAGCACACCGGCGATAAGGGCCTTTTTGTCTTTAACCCAGACGCGGGCTGATGTTCTTTTCATTTTTATTTTGATTAGAAAATAAAAGAAATCATCTAACTATACCACAAAACGGTTAGTCTGGCAAGCGTCATGAGTTGGAAGCTTTATTCTTTCGTCGCCATGTAGGCGGCTAGGTCGATGCAGCGGCAGGAGTAGCCCCATTCGTTGTCGTACCAAGCAAAGACTTTCACCAGGCGGCCGCCTTGTACCTTGGTTTCGAGTGAGTCGAAGATGCTGGAACGCGCGTCGCCTCGGTAATCGGAAGAGACAAGGGGAAGGTCGGAGTAGCCGAGGAAGCCTTTAAGCGGTTCTGTTTCGGAAGCTGCTTTCATGGCTGCGTTAACACTTTCAACGGTGGCGTCTTTTTTTACTTGCACGGTGAGGTCTACAATGGAAACCACGGCGGTTGGTACGCGCACCGCAATGCCGTTCATCTTACCTTCCAGGGAAGGAATCACCAGGCTGATGGCCTTGGCGGCACCTGTTGAGGTGGGCAGCATGTTGAGGGCGGCGGCACGGGCACGGCGCATATCTTTGTGGTCGTTGTCGTGAAGGTTTTGGTCGTTGGTATAAGAGTGAATAGTGGTCATGAGCCCGTATTCGATTCCAAAAGTTTCTTCCAAAACCTTGGCCACCGGCGCGAGGCCGTTGGTGGTGCAGCTTCCGTTGGAAACAATAAAATGTTTAGCGGGGTCGTATTCGTTTTCGTTCACGCCCATCACAAAAGTGTGGTCGATTTCATCTTTGGCGGGTGCGGAAATCATCACGCGTTTTGCTCCTGCTTTAATGTGTTTGCCGGCTCCTTCACGGCTGGTGAACGCGCCGGTACATTCAATCACTAGGTCGATGTTCAGGTCTTTCCAAGGCAAAAGCTCTGGGTCGCGGTTTTGTACGAGTTGCACCACGGTCACGGTACCGTCGGGGCGGGTGATAGTAAGTTTGCCGGCTTCTCCTTTAATGTCCATGGGCAAGGTGCCGTAGCTGGAATCGTACTTTAACAGGTGCGCGGTTTGTGCGGGGTCGCCCAAATCGTTCACGGCCACGATATCAATCTTTGGGTTCATTAAATTAGCTCGAAAGACCATGCGTCCAATTCGTCCAAATCCATTGATGGCAACTCGCATTGGGAAGGGGTTATTCGCGCTTCAGTATAATGAAATTTTTTCGGCTTTCAACTAGTACTCTAGCAATCCCGGCGTTTCGCCGCGATGTTGTTGGGCAGGGCTCATGTAGTCGGAGAGCAGCCATTTGGTTTCCACGGTTCCGTCGGGGTGAGTGATCAGGTATTTCCACGCGATTTGCCCGATGCCCAGCGGCGCGCCCACGCCGGCTTTCACCTCGTCGGTTTGATTGGCGCCGGTGTAAGGACCGTAGAGCTCGGTGCTGCGTCCGTCGTCTTCGCCATAAAAACGAATCACGGCTTCTTTAAAGCCCTCTTCCTGCGTCACCATGAGCATGTAGTTGGGCGTGTTGTTCACGAATTTAAAGTCCTGTTCGCCGGGGAAAATAGTTGCGTCGAGTCCATCGCCGAAGTGCTGATAATAGATCACATAGAGGCTGTGGCTGCGGTGCTCGCTGATTTCCAAGCCCGCGTTGAGTGCGGCGCGGTAAATGGTGGTGGAAACTTGGCAAACTCCGCCGGCGGGAGTGGGCTCCAGCTGCGTTCCTTTAAAAATAGCGGTGGCTTGTTTCCAGCCCGCGTACTCAATTTCGCCCAAAAATTCTACATAAGAAAACTCGCCGCCCGGAGGAATTAGGATTCCGTTGAACCGTTCGTTGAGCGCCTTTCTAATATTGAACTCGCGTTCGGGTGAGGAACCCCAAAATGAGGATTTCCCTTCTGTTAATAGGTCCAGTGGGCCGAGGTCGAGGCCGGTTTGGTTGATGATTTTTCCTTCTACCTTGCGCAGCACTCCTTGCGTTGTAGTTTCACTGCGGGCGAGGGCGCCGATGATCATTTCTTTCGTGAGTGCGGGCACGAGTTCACGTCCATCTTTAAGCACGCCTTCCAAAGTCACGCGGCTGGTTTTAGTGGCGTCCGCTTCCAGGAGTGTGATGTCGGTTTCGGGGTCGCGTACGGCTTCGGCCACGGTGCCGAGCATGTAATCCATGAACTCCGGCGTGAAGCTGAGTTTGCTTTCATCCGCCGTTTGCTCCAGGCTTAAATCTTTGAGTTGCGCGGGGAAGGGGTAAGCTATGCCATCCACCTCAATTGTAAAACCTTCGGTGGTGAGCAGGGCGATTAGATTTTGGTGCTCGGCTAAATCTTCGTCTGTAAAAGGGCTTATTTTTGCATCGGCCGCCAAAATGCTGGCGTATGAGTTGCCCATATCCGACAATGAATAAGAACTCGCCGGACCTTGGCTTAGGATAATAAGGAGGAGAAGGCTTGTGCCTCCCAAAACAATGCGGGTTTTCATGTGGCGAATAGTGAGCACACCCTAAGATACTTTTGAGTGGGGTGCAAGCTGTTGACACAAAATGAGCGATCCTCCCCGGGGAGGATTTTTGACCTGTAAAGTCCGGCCCGGGCCGGAAGCTTAACCTGTAAATTTATACAATATTCTTGAATGTGCTAAACTCGCCCTATGAATGATTTGCTGATGAACGCCGTAAAAACCCTTCACTCAGGAGGCGTGGTGGCCCACGCTACTGAAACTTGCTACGGACTGGCGGCGGATATTTTTCAAAAGAAAGCCCTGGAACGCCTCTATGCTTTAAAGAAAATGCCGCTGGATAAACCGGTGAGCGTGCTGGTGCGCGACCTGGATGAAGCGCAGCGCTACGGGGAATTTTCTAGCACGGCTCTGAAGTTGGCGCTCAAATACTGGCCCGGGCCGCTTACTATTATAGTGCCACGCAAGGCGCCGCTTCCGCCGCTGGTCAATTACGGTCACCCCACGGTGGGATTCCGGGTGAGTTCCAACAAAAAGACGCGTGAACTTTTGGAAGCCTTTGGCGGACCCCTCACTACCACGAGCGCGAATGTGCATGGCCAGCCCCAGGCTTACTCCGTGCAAGATATGCTGGATCAAAGTCTGGTGCCCGATGCGGTGCTTGATAGCGGACGCATAGGCGACAATCCTCCTTCTACTATAGTGGAGGTGATCGGAGAGGAGGTGAAAGTGGTGAGGCAGGGAGAGATTAAGCTCTAAGTGGAATTAAACGTCTCTTTATGGTATAATGGGGAGATTTAATAAACACCTGATGAAGCTCGTCAACCCCTTTAAGAAAAAAGAAACCTTCAGCCGACACTTTGTTACCGTTTTGTTGACGGCCATTGCGGTGGTTTTCTTCTGGAGAGGCATTTGGGGACTCACGGATAACTTTCTTTTTCCTGAGAATTCAACCTTGAGTTACGTAGTATGTATATTCTTTGGATTGGTGATTCTGTACGTCGACGATAAGCGGATTTCAGAACTCGACCACTAGTAGGGGTATGAGTATAGGCTCACCACTACCCGTCGTATTTGCTGTAATTTAGGCCCACCAAATTGATTTACTGAGTACATTTATTACGCAACGTAGTCGGCTTAAATGCAAGTACTTTTAATTGAAAGTTTTTGACCGCATTTAACAGGTTTAAAAGTACTTCACCGGTGCTTCCTCTGTGCAATTTTTGTATCCAGCCTTGACTACATTTTTTATAATATTCTTGACGGTCATTCGCACTAAGCCTAGCGTTGATTCACTTTCCACAAAGCTGTGCAAGAAACTTATTCAGGGTCGGGAAGTGCTCATCAGTCGGTTCTCCTCCAGGAGTGCCTTGAGTACTTGGCTCTTAGACCCGGAATGATAGCAGTAGACTGCACGCTTGGACTCGGAGGCCACGCCAGCGAAATCCTTAAAGCCATTGGGCCAAAAGGGTTTCTCTACGCCTTCGAACGTGATGAAAGAAACCTTAAGGTTGCTGAAAAGCGCCTGGGGGAGATCGGGAAGAACTTCAAAATCTTCCACGATTCGTTTGGTTCTTTGAAAGATCGGCTCAGGAGGGAAGGGGTGTCTCACGCAGACGCTATTCTCTTTGATCTTGGACTCTCGTCCCCACATGTGGACGACGCCGGACGTGGTTTTTCTTTCCTAAAAGAAGGCCCGCTCGACATGCGCTTCGATGCCAGCCAAGGAAGCACCGCCGCCGACCTGCTCAACTCTTCAACCGAGGTGGAGCTGGCCGACATCTTCTACAAATATGGAGAAGAACGGTTTTCCCGCAAGCTCGCCAGAGCAGTCATACAAGATCGTAAAAAGGAACCTTTCCAATCAACTACGCAGTTCGCGGCCTTCGTGGAGCGCGTGCTAGGAAGAGGGAAGCCCGGTCATCACCGAGCGACTCAAATCTTTCAAGCCCTTCGCATCGCCGTTAATGAGGAACTTATGGCCCTGGAGCTTGGTCTCAATCAAGCGATTGAGCTTTTAGCTCCTCAAGGACGCGTGGTTGTGCTCAGTTACCACTCTCTTGAAGACCGCTTCGTGAAGCAGCTCTTCAAGCAACTCGCCACAGACCTCCGCGATCCTACTGATTTATTTGGCCGCAGAGTCCTAAGGTCGAAGAGCCTTTCCCTCCTGAATAAAAAGCCGATCCGGCCTTCCACCACGGAAGTCCAATCTAATACCCGCGCCCGCAGCGCACTCTTACGCGCCGCGGAAAAACTCTAATATGTCCAGCCTCTACGCCACATTACAAACTCTCTTTCACCGCAATGAGAAGCTCAGCTTCATCTCTGTGGGAGGGGTCATTCTTCTATCGCTTGTCGGCATGGGAATCGTCTCTTTGACCTCCCTGAACGACAAGGCCATGAAGGGTTACCTGCTCAACAAGCTGGAGAATGAACGTCAGGAACTCGTTTCTGATGGAGAGATCACCGAAATGCTCACGCTCAAAGCCCGTGCCATGGAAACAGTTCATCTGCAAAGCACTCATATGGTTAAACCTGAAAACATCACCTACGTCATGCCAGTGAGCGTCGTTGCTCAAAACCAAGAGTCTGCGTTTGATTAAGTGTCTTAGTTAATCTATGAAACCCTAAAGGGGTTAAGGGGAAATCCATAAAGCCTTCCAGTAATGGGGGGTTTTATGTTTAGTAGGCAAAGAGGGTTGACAGATTGAGTTAAAGAGGTTAATTTGACCTCTAATTTTTAAACGACTTTTCTTATGTTTCCACCTCTTGGGCCATCTTCTCTTGTACCAACTACTGTACCAACTACGCCAGACCAGCGCGTAGATGCCGTTATGGCTCAAGTTCCACCTTTTGAGGAAGCGATTCTAAGGTCGGACTTTGTTCAAGTTTTTGAAGGAAAAGAAGCCGATCTTGCTCTAAGAGGAGTAGTGCTTCAAGATACTTTGCGTGGCTATATCCGAGAGCTTGCTGCTACAGCAGCTCTGGAGGAAGCCGCTCCAGGGAGAGAGTCTCTTGATTTAGCGGTAGGAGAATTTGAAAGTGCTCTCGCTGGTTTTTTGGCTCAGCTTCGGGTCAAGTTTGCTTCTGTTCAACAAGGCCCCATTTCACAGGCTTTAGGGAATGTAAACGTAGGGACCAGTGACTTACAAGCGATTATACTTGAAGCTTTAAGCTATAAGAAGCCGGATGCTCTTATTGAAGAATATATTGCTGCACTTAAAGCGCCCCACCTTTCATTAATGGCTAAGGCGGGATGCCCAGACTTGCCTGCGCCGGCTCCGCATGATGCTGCAAGTCTCAAAACTCAGTTAGTGGATTATTTTGTGGCGTCGGCTAAAGAAGCCTATACCATTGCTCGTGAAAAACTTCGTGAATATCTTTTGAATAAGGAGCAGGAAGCTGAACGTGCAGAGCTGGCAGCACATGCTTTAAAACGAGTTCCTGGAAAAACAGTAGAACTGATGGATTCAATAATGGTGAATTCACTGGATAGACGTACTTATGCGGATCAAGAAAAGGCCTTGTTTATTACGTTTGGATCAGTCCTTAGAGATCTCACTGGAAAGCAATTTGGCCCAAAACTGCAGGCTGAGTTCGGCGTAGCTCTTGCCGAGGGATTCACTCCACCTGGTAAATTGACCTCACGAATTCGAAACGCCGAGGGATTGATTGATGTTTACCGAGGACAAGCCAGCAATGGATTTATTAGTATGAAGCTGGCAGAGATCCAATTTGATAAGGAGGAGGCCTTAATGCTTTGTGCTCAAGAATATATCCAATGGGTGAATGGGAAGGCAGCGCAAATATTCACCATCCCTGAAGAAACCGACCCTTCAGAAGCCGAGCTTTATGATGTAGCTCGAGTAAATGTCGTTGATAAATTCTTTGAAGTTGCTACTCAGCATGCGGATAAACAATTTGCTAAGGCTTTAAGCTTATTGACGCCTAGCTTGCCCTCCGTAGTTGTTCCTTTGCTGGCTCACCGAGTGCAGGAAACGCTAGCTCAATTTGTTGATAAGCAGCCCGTTTCTGCGACTTCAGTTCAGGCTCAGTATACGCCAGATATGAATCTTACTACTGACGCAGAAGCGATTGTGGATGCATTCTTAGCCAAGGCTCCTCTTTTGCTCGCTAAGTTGGAGAATCCTGCTCAGCTGTATCTGGATTTATTTGCGGCTTTGGTGAGGGAGGGAAAGATGGATCGTGAGCCTGCAGCACTAGTTGCAAGACAAATAATGGACATGCTCTTCGGAAAACCTGAAGGAAAAAGAGAAACGGTAATGAGCCTTGGGCGATACTCTTTGACCCGTTCACCTAAAGTTCCTAAGGCACCTAAGGTTCCTCCAGTTCCTCCCGCTCCTAGTAAACCTAAGCCGACTTCTCGTAAGCCGATTTCTAGAAATTGGCTTGCTGGAGGGCTTGCGGTCGGTTTAGCAGGAGTTGCTGCAGCTGGAGTGGCTTATAATTGGTCCTCTCCTGAGGTAGAGGAAGTTCCCGTTGAATCTCCAGAGGTTCCCGTGACTCCTACTCAATGGGGATCTTTGAATCCTGAGGCATATCCGACCTTTGAGAATACTACTATGCAGTGGTTTGTGGATTTATCCAAGCAGAATCCCGAGCAAGATGTCGGCCAAGGGGCCATTGCGATTCAATGTGTGGGTGGAGAAAATAAGGCTAGCTCTACGAGTCCGGCTCAAGCTCACAGTTTCACGGTACTGAGTGATGCCGTGACCGACGAAGGCACCATCAATTGGATCGTAGAGGGTTGCCAGGTGAAGGGTTTTAAACCTTTTACTCCAGGTGCCTGCGTTGCTGACGTGTGTGCCCTCAATGAAGGATTCTATGCGGTCGCTTTGACTCCTGAGCAGAACTAAAGTTATAGTTCGTGAGCCCCTTAATTTAAACTTATGGATCTCAACGTTCTTAAACAAACCGCTCAGGCGATGATTGCGCCGGGGAAGGGAATTTTAGCTATTGATGAAAGCACTGGAACCTGTAAAAAGCGTTTTGAAGCGCTGGGAGTGGAGTGCACGGAGGACACGCGTCGCGAATACCGCGAACTTTTGGTAGACGCGCCGGGAATTGAAGCAACTGTGAGTGGAATGATTATGTACGATGAAACGCTGCGTCAGTCGACTAAAGACGGACGTCGATTTGTGGATGTTTTGAAGGGGAAGGGAATGATTGCGGGGATTAAAGTGGACACGGGGGCTAAGGATTTAGCTTTGCACGCGGGCGAGCAGGTGACGGAAGGTTTGGATGGCCTACGGGAACGTTTGATGGAGTACGGCAATCTTGGTGCGCAGTTTGCAAAGTGGCGCGCGGTGATAAATATTAGCGATGTGCTGCCTTCGGCTGCGTGCGTGAAGGCGAATGCCCATGCGCTCGCGCGTTACGCGGCGCTGTGCCAGGAAGCGAATATTGTGCCCATGGTGGAACCCGAAATGATCATGGAGGGCGCGCACAGTATGGAACGTTGTTATGAAGTGACCGCGCAGGTTTTAAAGGGATTGTTTGCTGAGCTTGCGGAACAAGGCGTGGCCCTGGAAGGAACCATTTTGAAAGTGAGCATGGTGCTGGCGGGGAAGGACGCAGCGGTGCAATCGAGCGAGGGCGACGTGGCGGCGCAAACCGTGAAATGTTTGAAAGAAAATGTGCCAAGCAATATTGCCGGCGTGGTGTTTTTGAGCGGAGGACAGAGCGACGCAAAATCCACCGTGCACTTGAATTTGATGCATCAACTGGGTGAAGCACTGCCTTGGCCACTGAGCTTTTCGTACGGACGTGGAATTCAACAGCCGGGCCTAAAGGCATGGGCGGCGAACCGCGTCGACGTGGCGGGTGCGCAAAAACTTTTGGTGCACCGCGCACACATGAACGGCCTCGCGGCGGAAGGAAAATATTCCGCAGAAAGTGAAAACATTGCTTAACCCTTTTTCCATGCTTCTCGAATTTCTTCAGAAAAAAAACGTAGACCTTTCGCTCGCGGAAGTGATTGTGGAATTGGGCCGCGCGGCGGAAGAAATTGCGTCGTCCATTATTCAAGCGAGTACTAAAAAAGCCGGCAGCACCAACGCGTCCGGCGAGGAACAAATCGCCATGGATATTTTGGCGAACGATATTTTGGTGCGCACCGTTAGCGGGAATCCGTACATCGGGGGCTACGGCAGTGAAGAAATCGATGGTTTTGAAAAAGGGCATGAGGAAGGCATTTATAGCGTGTTCTTTGATCCGCTTGATGGCTCCAGTTTGTTTGACGTGAATTTTTCGGTGGGGACGATTGTGGGGATTTACGCGGGCAATGAAGTCCTTGGAAAAACTCCGCGCGGCCAAGTGGCCGCGCTGTACACGGTCTATGGTCCGCGCACCACAATGATGCTTACAGTGGGGCAGGGCGTGCATGAATTTTTGCTCACCGACGCGGGCTGGGAATTGCTGAATGAGGAAGTGCAACTGAGTGGCACTAAGAAATATTTTGCGCCGGGAAATTTGCGTGCGGCGCAGGAACGCGGAGATTATTTGCAGCTGGTGAATTGGTACATGAGCGAGCAGTACACACTGCGTTACAGCGGCGGAATGGTTCCCGACATCAACCACATTTTCAAAAAAGGCAGCGGGATTTTTATGTACCCCGGCATGCCCAGCGCGCCGCAAGGAAAACTCCGGCTGCTCTACGAATGTGGGCCCATGGCATTTTTAATGGAGCAAGCGGGCGGTGCGAGCAGTGACGGAACCAAGTCCATAATGGACGTGGAGATTTCCGAGTACCATCAACGCAGTCCAATATTTTTGGGAACCAAGAATGAAGTCGCGCGATGTGAGAAAGCCTTGAATTCCTAAACAGACGTACGAAGACTGTCTTGGGTCGATTCAGCGGGAGCCTTTATGCTGAATCTCTCCAAGCAGTCTGAAGGCGTTTTTTCCTGTAACTAAAAGCTTTTCCCCTGCGTTTAAAGTAATGTATGCTGGATTTAGCGCTTTAACTCCACCAATGCCACTTTCTGCTAACGCCAATTTTGATATTGACGCCTGGGTGCTTGCTGCACAAGAAGGCGATAAGGAGGCTTTTGCTCACCTCTACGATCATTTTTTTGATCCTATCTACCGCTATGTCTATTTTAGGGTATCTCCATCAGAAGTGGATGACTTGGTGGAAACTGTTTTTATCAAAGCGTGGATGCATTTGGAGAAATATGAGAAGCGGGATGTGAACTTTTCGGCTTGGCTCTTTAAGATTGCGCACAACACGGTTATAGATCACCGCCGTTCGCACCGTCCGCTCTTTGAAGTTAAGGAGGATATTAGGGACGAATCAGAAAACTCGGCCCCCAAGGAGCTCACGGAAAAAAGCATGCTCTCTAAAACCATTCGCGAGGCCGTAGATGAACTCAAAGAGCCGTATCGTCAGGTGGTGACCCTAAAGTTCCTTTTGGGGCTTTCCAATGCGGAAATCGCGGAAATCCTGAACGAACGGGAGGGGAATATTCGAGTGATTCAGTTCCGGGCCCTGAAGGAACTAAAAAATATTCTTAACAAAAGAGGACTGGAGCGGGAAATTTTGTAATGAATCCCGTTCTGCCCCGTTCTAGACAGCGGCCAATTGCTTATATGGACAATACTCAAATAGAAAACGCAAAAAAACGGATTTGGAGCCGTATGCAATCCAAACTACCTGATCGAGGACTCAGTCCTTATCAGGTGCTGCTTTCTACCATTAAAAGCGCCTCTTCGCCCACGGTTTCCCGTTTAAAGCGCGTTCAATACAAAGAACATCTTTTGGATATTCTGCCCGACCGGCCTGAACCGGCTCTGTCGCTTCGACGGGTTTGGGGAGTGGGGTCTTTGGTTGCCGTGCTTTCTTTGATCTTTATGCCTGTTTTGCAAAAAGCTCCCATGGCTTCTGCTTCTTCGGTGAATACACTCGAAGTGGTGGAGGGTCAGGTGCTGGTGAACGGGCAAGTGGTTAAAGAAAGCGTTGTGATTCAAGAGGGCGATCGCATTGAAACCTTGGAAGGTGCTATGGCCCACGTTTACTTTTTGGACGACAGCCGCATGACCTTGGCTCCCCAGACGGTGGTGGACATTGTGGACACCGAAGTAAACCCTTTGAATAGGGCGGATACTAAGGTAGCGGTTTATCAGGAAAGTGGACGGGCTTGGGTTCAAGTTCTCAATCTTCTCGCCTCCAATGACTCTTACTTTTTGGTGACGTTCCCCGATGGGCAAGCGAAGGTTGATAGCCGGGCTAGTTTCGATTTGGAAGTGGGTGAAGAAACCCGCGTTTCGGTGGCGCGCAATTTGGTGGATCTGAGTTTGAAAGGCGAAGACGAAGTGTCTTATGCCGGAACCTTGGGGCAGGGCGCTGAAATTTTAAACAATGATGGGTTCATAGCCACAGAAAATATTCCCGCGGAACGTGAAGAAGAATTTTGGTGGGCGTTCAACTACAGCTATGGACGAACCTACGCTCAAGCCCTCGACGATCAGTATAAAGAAGACGCTACTTTGCACGCGATGATTCTGCCCACGCATCCCCTCTACTTCCTAAAAACGTTCCGTGAAGACATGCAAGTGTCTTTGGCGTTTACATCGGAAGCGAAGGAGGAACTGCTCGTACAACAGGTTGAAAACCGTTTAAATGAGGCTCAGATTTTGTTGGCTCAAGGTGAAACTGCAGCAGCGACTGAAGTGCTCAACACTTATCACGATACCGTGGAAGAAGCTTTGGAAAACACCGACAATCCTGTGCTGCTCGCTAAATTGGAAGTGACGCAAAAGCAAATGCTCACGGCTCCCGAAGTGAATGAAAACACGGTGCTTTTGGAAGATCATTTGGCGTCTTCTTCGGCGCTGGTTTCTTCCACTTTGGAAGGGAAGGCAGAGACTAAAATGCTCTCCGCTTCACAGAAATTGGAACGGGTGCCCGACTTGATTGCCAATGGTGAATTTGACCAGGCTTTGATTGATCTCTCTGCGTACCAAGTGGATTCTTTGTCGATATTAACCGAGCTTGAAAACGTGCCCATGGAACAACGGCAAGAGATGGTGTCTGCGCTGCTCGATCAAAAGTTGAAGGACGTTCAATTGCTCCGCGTGATTGCCAGCATGCCTGAAACCTCAGCGGCTGTGAGCATCGATACTCAGATGCTGGAACAAATGAGCATGATGGTTTTGTCTCTCAAGGAAATGCAGCTCTCGGATCTTTCTACTTTCTTTGAAAGCACCGATTACGATTTGGAGGTTCAATACAGTGTGTACAATCGTTTGAAGGGCGACGTGCAGATTGATGAAGAACTGAGCCAGCAATTTCAAGATATGGAGGATGAAATTCAAAATTCTAGCAGCGAGCCGGTGATTGAAATTGAAGAAGTGGAGACCGTTGAAGTGGTTCCTGCAGTAGAAACTACGCCTTCCATTGAAACACCATCTACGGATTCCACTAAGCAGTGATCAGTCGCCCATTCCCACAAAGCCCAGGGCTAGGCCAAGGGTTGCAATCAGAGCACCTACAATCCAAAAACGCATAACCACTTGAGACTCGGGCCAGCCGAGTTGTTCAAAGTGATGGTGCAGAGGGGCGATGAGAAAGACCTTTCGGCCGAAGCATTTTTTTGACGTGAGTTGAATGATGACGGAGAGCGTTTCAATCACAAAAATAGACGCAATGAAGGGGAGGATGAGTACCGTGTTGGTGAGCATCGCAATGACGCCCAGGGTGGCTCCCAAAGCCAGGGCGCCGGTGTCTCCCATATAAAAACGGGCCGGTGGGATATTGAACCAAAGGAAGGCTAGGGTGGCCCCGCAGATCACGGCACAGAAGGCGGCGAGTATCAAAAGGCCGTGTGCGTAGGCGAGTCCCGCGTAGGCGCCAAAGGCGATGATGATGAGGCCGCCCACGAGTCCATCGAGACCGTCGGTGAAGTTCACGGCATTTGCCGTTCCAGTGATTATGAAAACAAAGAGAGGGATGTACCAAAAATCTAGTTCAAAGTCGCCCACGCCGGGTATGTGGATTTCGTTGTAGCCAAGTTTGTAATAGAACCACCAGCCTCCCATGAGGGCCAGCACGGTGAGCCAAAAGAATTTAGGTTTGATGTTTAAGCCTTTGCTTTGGCCCCAGCCTTTGATGTTGAAAAGGTCGTCCACCATGCCTAGTACGGCCACGGTTGCCAAGGTGAAAATGGGCAAGTAGGTTTCACTTCGGCTGAGCAGCGAATGTTCAAAAATTCCAAAATAAGACAGGGCGCGGGAGAGCACAATGGTCACCAAAACGCTGCCCCAAATGAGTATGCCGCCCATGGAGGGAGTGCCGGCTTTTTTTGCATGGAGAGCGTGGTAGAGATCTGCATTTTTTCCGTCGCTGGCCACCGTGCGGATGTTCTTACCCAATTTCCATTTTCGCAGGAGTCCAATAAAAGGTTCCGCAAATACATAAGCGACTAGGAAGGCCAGAAATCCGGATCCAATAATAAGGATCAGGTGCCGGACGGTGTCGGTGATGGGGAAGTAATTACCAAACATAGGCTCTGTAAATCCAATCAACTAAAGTTTTGGTGTCCGTGAAGCGGCTTTTGCTGCCCAGGATCACCGTTAAAATTTCATGACCTTCCGGGCTTTCGGCCAGGGCAATTAAACATTCGCCGGCCCCCGGAGTGGTGCCCGTTTTAAATCCTTTAATGCCCAGTTCGCCGATTAAAATATTGGTGTTGCTCAGTTCATGTTGGTCGCCGGTTTCGCTGCTCACGGTCACGCTGCTTTGATTCACAATTTCGCGCACGCTGTCGTCTTTGAGCAGGTGAGTGGTGAGGGCGGCGAGGTCACGTGCGCTGGAAAAAGCTCCGCTGTTGTCGAGGCCATTGGCGTTTTTATAATGTGTGTCTTCCAGGCCGAGTTTATCGGCCATGGTGTTCATTTTTGCAATAAAATCTTTTTCGCTGCCGGCGTTGAATTCGGCTAAGGCAAGCGCGGCGTCATTCCCGGAAACAATCAAAAGTCCGTACAAAAGATTCCGCACCGTGATTTGTTCACCCGCGTAGATTCCCATGCTGGAACCCGTGGCGCTGGCGGCATTGCTGCTCACGGTCACCACGGCGTTTGGGTCGTTTTCTTCCAAAACCAGTGCGGCGGTCATGAGTTTGGTGAGGCTGGCGATTGGCACGCGAGTCATAGAATTTTTCTCAAATAAAATCGCCTGGGTTTCCAAGTCCACGGCCAAAATGGTTTGAGCGGTCATGCTTCCCGGGGACACAAACTCCTCCTGTAGCACCGGTACCGAAGACACAGAGAGCAGCGTTTTATCGTTAAAAGCCACTTCACTGCCGGCTCCAAAGGACCCAAGGGTCAGACTGCTGGCGAGAAGGAGAGAGAGGAGGCTTTGGAACATGCAGGTAGTATAGACGGGAACTTTAGATTTCCAAATAGAATAAGAGCTTTTGTATGCGCTGTTCGCACGGGAGCCTTTATGTGCTCCCAGCGCATACAAAAGCTCTTACTTAAAAATCTAAAGTTCCCGTCTAACGGCTATTGAGAAGAGGAAGGTGAGGTACATAAGGGCTCCCGTACCGAACCTCCCTCTCCTCAATATATTCCAATATAAAACAACTCGTCGTGTTCTTCGTAGAACTCTGCAAAGTCTTCGCCCAGGATGATGATGATTTTAGCTTCAGTGGGGCGGCTCACCGGCTGGTATTCGGCGGGAACCGTGCTGGTGATTTCTCCAAAGGTCATGGTGGGCAAGAGTTCCAGCGTGGCGTCATTTCCCTCCACAAGGGAGATGATTTGCGTGTCGCTGGTTTCACGGTCGAGGGCGTTTCCGTAGCTCACCACGTTGAATCCATAACGTTTTAAATACATTTTGGTGAGTCCGGCGAGGCTGTCCTCTTTGGTTCCGTTCAGCACTTCAATGGGCACATTTCCCATGGTGATTTCAGGATGGTAGAGGAAGAGTTGAGCAAAGAGTTGGAGCTCTACAAAATTCATTTCGCCGGCGTAGGGGATGAGGTAGTACGGCTCGTTTTCTTCCCGGGGTGGAGTGTAGAGAAATCCGCCTATAGAAGTTGCGTCGTCGCTGATCACCGCAGAGAATATGGAGTCGCCGGTGAGACCTTCGGCAAAGTCCACCAAGGAGAGCATTTCATCCAGTTCCATATCGGTTTCAAAATTGGAAGATATAGCCCAGTAGAGGTCTTTGATTTGGCTTGGACTCGTCAGCATGCCCATGCTCATGGCCTTGTCTTTAATGGCGGAGATCACTTCTTGTTGGCGGCGAGCACGGTCGAAGTCGGAGGTGTTGTGGCGGCTGCGCACATACTTGAGCGCGGTTTCTCCATCGAGTTTTTGCACCCCCGCTTCCAAATAAAATGGATCGTAGAGATAGTCGGACCCGTCGGGGGCGGGGTAGGCGTCGTCAATAATGGTTTGTTCTACGTTCACGGTGATTCCGCCGAGCGCATCCACAATGTCCACAAAACCCTGGAAATCTATTTTTGCGTAGTAGTGGAGTTCCACATCGAAGACTTCCTCAATTTCTCCCCGTAGTTGATCCATGGCATAGAGCGGATCTTCGGTTTCGTCGAGCACATATTCATAAATACTGTTGATGCGCGTGCCCCAGCCCACTTCTTCATTCTCCACATAAAAGTCGCGTGGGATGGAAATCATGGAAACGGTGTTGGTGTCGTGATCAATGGAAGCCACCATCATGGTGTCCGTGAGGTTTTCGCCGTCGTGGCCTTCACCGCCCACTCCCACAAGGAGGACGTTGGTGTGTCCGTAGGCATCGGTTTCCACTTCCTGGCCCACGGCTGAAATGAAAATTTGCTTAACGGAAAAAGGATTGCCATTGGCAATGGCGCCCACCACTCCTTTGAGCGTGAATAAGCCCAAAACAAGTGCCAGCAGGCTCAAGAAAATATGGCTTTTGATCCATGTCTTGGCTCCCTTGCGGTTTCTACGTGGCTCTTCGTGACGAGGAGTCTGAATAGCTCTGGTTTCGAAAGAATTCATGCTAATTTACGGCCAAAAAGCTGCTTAGGTATTCTAGTGAAACTGGGGGGAATAGCAAGTTGGCTCTAAATATTCATCAAAGTGCCAAATATGCCGAATGCAATCGCACTTTTAATTGTTTTGTACTGCTCTGATTGCTGCTTGTGTTGCGCGAACAACTGGACCAATTTCTTTAAATATTTCATCAAGTCTTACTCTTTTTGCTTGGATACCTGGGTGTGCAAAGGCAGCTGCGAGTGAAATTATCTCATCGTCGGCAAGCCCCTCTACGGGTTCACGAGCTACCTTATAGAATTCAGCTGCGGCTGATACAAGAGCAGTTACTCTTTCTTGATCAAAGTAGGGATTGTTGACTACATGTTCATCCAGCCATCGGAAGACTTGATCTGAATCTTGTGCATGTGGTGAGAGGAGAGGATTGAGTGCATTGTGTCCGAGAATTAGTTTCGGGTCCTCTAACGCTCCAGCTATGAGCGCAAGACCATCTGCGATTAAACTTTTGCCTTCCATGCTTATTTGTTACACCCAAAAAGTATACAGATTGTTTTGTTCCATACAATGTCCAAGGCTGTACGATGTTTTTGCTTGTTACAATTTCGCACTATGCGAATAGTGCGTGTTATGTGATGTATTTTTGCGGCTATTTATTTACCAAACATTCTTACTCTAATTCCTTCAGCTTCTTCTGCAAGTTTTTGCCATTCTTGTGTATTACTTGGCGGGTTTTTATCAGCCAGGACAGATAGCTGGCAAACAGTGTTAGGATCGAATTCTCCAAACGCTTCTCGAAATTTCCCCCGTGTCATACCAGTTTTAATGTGGATAAATTCAATACTGTTTGCAGCGGCTACAGCTTCCAGATCTTCTCTGCTTGCAAACCGCCTTGCTGTATCTGCTAATTGGCGAATTTTATCTAACATAGAATACTATATTAGCAAAAACTTGCATTTTGTCAAGGTCTGCCGCAAAAATATAGCATATAATTCGTTCATATGCTAAACGGCGAGGGCTCGATCTATCATCTTGGCCACATCTCTTAACTTAGTGTTTTTTGACTTGTCGAAAATAGCTATACAGTGAGCTCTCACTGCTTCGCTGAGATCACTTGGGGTGCCGCTTCATCTTCAGCGACTAGAATTTTGCTGGCCATATTGCAAAGGGTTGGAAAAGTAATGTTTATGCATTTTCTTGGCCGTCGTCCGGAACGTTAGCAGAAGTTGCGCTGACGTTATTCCACTACCTTTACTTGAGCAAAATGTGAATAACAATCTGGAGCTCCTCTGCCTCCAGTGTATAGGTATCGTTCGAGCTCGACTGTTATTGGATTTTCAGAGCTAGAATTCAGAATTGTTTCTGATTCTTCTAAGGAATTGGTGTATTTTTGCATGCCGAATTCGTTGGAATCATTCATGCGCCATAAAATATCCTCTTCGATACATCCCAATCCAATGCTCGTTTCTCCTACAAAAGAATTTCCTCTTTGCTCCTCGATGTAATCATCAAGGAATTCATTGTCGGTGTTTAATACATTGAAGAAAGTATATGTATAGATTGGACAATTTTCTTCACAAAAAGCTTCTGGTCTTTCCTCGAAAGTAAGATAACCATTAACTACAAGTTTGCCGTAGTATGCGTAATTGTCCTCGTCATAGTGAAAGTTGTCTGTTGCTGATTTTTCTTCGTTATCAGCACGAATGCTTTCATTGTCATCCAGCAAAGAGGAAATCCTGTTTTCTTGCCAAAAGTAAACCGAAATACCAACCGCGACGCAGACAACGAGAACGATACCTAATTTGTTATTCATACTTCGTTTATTAGTTGAATAAATTGTACACAACTGCAAATCAGAAGTCAGCGCAACTTCAACTAAGTTTCCGCTTTTGTTGGCCATATTTCAATAGCTTTGTCGAAAACTTTCGCTATGGCCCAACTTTTCTTTGAAGGTAAAGGCGCGGCTCTCCATCCCCAAAATAATTGTCCTTCCACCCCGTGATACAAAAATCAAAATGTAAATATATCAATATCGCCGGAGTATTCCCCGGATGAACAACTAATGAACAGTTTTTGTTGCCGATTTCATCTAATAGTTTGTTCATGGCTAAACTGGCAATACCCTGTCCACGATATTCTGGCATAACGGTAAGGCCGTTGACTAAAACGGCTCCATCGTCTTGGTTTTTATACGAGATAGTACCGATGGCTTTATTGCCATTAATAATGGCATATACTTGGCTTTCCCCAATATACTTTTTATAGCCTTCCTCGCCGTCACAAGGTGCGAACATATCACTTGCTGCACCTTCCTCCAAAGATCGTGCTAGTTCCCAGTCATCAATAGTTATTTTTTTGAATTCAATATCCATATTTGGGTTCTCAATTTCGTATAGAAAACAGATATTAGTAGTATAGGTGAACTTAGTGGAAAAAGCATTGTGCAAAACTTTCGCGAAATTTGCAGCGATTTCAGGAATTTGTCAGGAAAATTCTGTTAGGGTGATTGTTATGGATGTTTATAAAACTAAGGCGGGGAAGTTAACGGGAACTGATTTTTATGAGGTACGGGCTGCTGCAATGGTGGTTTTTAAGAAAATTAAACAGAAGTCTAGAAGACAGCCTTATATTCGATCGTTCTATTTTAAAAAAGATAAAGTTTTTTTGAATTTATTCTGGCAGCATTTATTTGATAAAGAGAATTGGAGAGACCGTATGAGGCGACTCCAGTATTTTGAGGCTGCACTTGAATTGATTGAACGTGCCAGTATTAAACCCCAGTCAAAGAATAATCCTAATAAAGCGAATGAGATTCTCCATCGCTTTACGGGCGTTACAAAAGAAGGCGATTTATTCTTGTACAGATAAAAGAAAGTCTTAATTCTAAGAAGAAATTCCTTATGTCGATTTTTCCTGGGGATAAAGAAAAAGCCTCCCGCTTTGCGTAGTGTATAAACTACAGGCCGTTGGCTCTTTCATCCCTATTTTATTCCAAACTATTTCCTTGTCAATTATGATCCTACCGCTCCTCTCTGCACTCAGTTTTTTTGCCGGCGTGCTGCTGGCTACGTTTAGTGAGGTCGGGGCTGCGCAGTGGGCGTGGCCGGTGGCGTTGCTGCTGTGTTTTAAAAAGAAAGGCGTGGGGCTTTTGGTGCTGGCGTTTTTGTTCGGCGTATGGCGGATGGATTTTTATGAGGAAAATTTGGAACAGGGGCAGACTGGGCTTCGCCCAGGAGGCGAGGTGGAATTGGAGGGCGTGATTGTTGCCGAAGTGGACGTGCGCAGCGACCACCAAAAAATCACGGTGGAAACGGAGCAGGGGCGTGTGCTGGTGAAGGCGGGTCAGTATGAGGATTTGCACTATGGGGACCGGGTGAAAGTATTGGGGGAATTGGAGCGTCCGGAGGCGGGGGATTCGTATGCGAATTATTTGTTTCGTTATGGAATTTTGATGAGCATGGACCGGGCGCAGGTGGAAGTTTTGGAGCCGGCTGGGTTTTCGCTGCGTGGATTTTTGTACGATTTTAAAGAGCGAGTTCAGATGCACATCAACCGGCTGTATTTTGAGCCGGAGGCGAGTTTGGTTTCTGGGCTTTTGCTGGGCAGCCGCAAGGGAATGAGTGAGGAGCTGACGCGTGATTTTCAAGCGGTGGGGCTCACGCACATTGTTGCGGTTTCCGGTTACAATATTAGCCTCGTGATTGCATGTATTTTTGCGCTGTTTTCTTTTGTGCCCATGAAACGGCGGGTGATTGTGAGCGTGATTTCGGTGGCGCTGTTTGTTTTGTTTGTGGGCGCGTCCGCGGCTGCGGTGCGAGCGGGAATAATGGGGAGTCTGGCGATGTGGGGACTCTACACGGGGCGCCGCAGTCAGGCCTTTTTTGCGCTGCTGTGGAGTGCGGTGGTGATGATACTTTGGAACCCCGCAATTCTGCCTTTTGATATTGGCTTTCAACTTTCCTTTGTGTCCACGCTGGGGCTGTTGGTCTTCACGCCCATGCTCGAAAAAATCTTTCCGCTCAAGGTGCCTTTTTTGCGCGAAGCCCTCTTACTCACGCTGAGTGCGCAGCTTGCGACCTTTCCATTTATGCTCTTTTATTTTGGACGGCTTTCCCTCATTTCACCGGTGGCGAATTTGGTGGTGGCTCCGCTGCTTCCATTTTCCATGCTTTTTTCTGGGCTGTCTTTGGTGGGTGGAATGCCGTTTGCGGTGCTGGCGACGGTGTTCTTAAAAGGAATCATTTTCAGCACGCGCGTGCTCGCCAAAATTCCCTACGCGGATGTGCCGCTGCAAATCGGGCTGCACGGATTTCTGCTTACTTTGTCTTTGCTTTCTTTTTTGGTCCTAATTTTTTATAAACCCAAATTGGTCCGAGCTTTTCTTCGCGGATCCGGGGAAGTTTTTTCCAAGGTTCCACGCCCTCAATCACAAAGGCATGAGACACAATGAGCGCGCCGGGTTTGAGTTGAGGAATCAAATGATCTTTCATGCGCTTCATGGAGTGGGTGAGGAGGTAGCAGAAAATTACATCCGCATCGCTGAGGTCTTTTTTCCAAAAGTTTCCGAACTTTAATTTGGCGGAAGTGCGCCACCAAAACAGGCTGAGGAATTTTGCCCAGACCCACACAAGCGGGGAGAATTCGTAGCCCACGGCATTGGCGCCATAGTCCTTGGCTGCATGGTGAACGAGGCGTCCGTCTCCACTGCCCAGGTCGTATACTTTCATGCCAGGTTTGAGGTCCGCTGCTTTGAGCATGCGCTGCACTTGCACCATTTCGGTGGGCACAAAAGGTGCGCCGGCGATCATGGCGTAGCAGGTGGGTACAATTAAAACGGCATAGCCAAGTATTTCTAGTAGGGACAAAGTGGGAAGCTGCATTGCGGCGTAGAAAAAACAGAGCTAAGATACAGTAAAATTCCGCCATGCACTATCTTATTCTTACCGCCTTAGTGATTGTGGGATTTCCTTATATCCTTACCCTCCTCCACGCATGTTTTTCTTCAAAAGCAAAACGCTCACGCACAAGCAAACCGCGATGATTGGCTTTGTGCTCGCCCTTATTTCTGTGCTCACCATGGCACTCATGACGACTGTTTTCCCGCACTTTGGCGCGTGGCTTAATAACAATGGTGTGTACCAATTGGATCTTTTCCTTTTGATATTTTTTGTCACGATTTTTTTGGCCGTTCAAGGATTGCTGCTTTTTGGATTCCCCCTTTATTACGCGCAGGACAAAAAGAGCCACATGACCGGCTTTCAGATTTTGCTCTACGCGCTGATGTGGATGATTCTTTTGGTCTTGGCCGTTGCGCTCATTTTTATTCCTATTAATAAGCAAAAGGCTTATACCTTGGAGGATTTGACGCCGAACGTGGAAGTGGAAACGGAACTTTAAGTATAAAGAAAAGAGCCGCCCGAGGGCGGCTCTTTTTAGTTGGACGAAGAGCAATTAAGCTTTCTTGAGCATTGGAAGCCCAGTTCGCTTGTTTTCTGTGGTCTTGTATCCATCTGGGAGAGCATCGAGAGCATCATCTTTTTCTTTGCGAGCAAAGTAATAGATTTGTTGCTTGCGTCCTCCGCGAAGGGTAACCATCTTTCCGTGAAGGAAGTATGTTTGACCTTTGCTGTTTGTGACTGTGTAAGCCATAAACTTTGGGTTAGGGTGTAAACTGATCCGATTATAGTAACCTGTTATCAGGTTGGAAAGCGCATCGCCTTGCAAAATCCCAATACTGTGGTGCTTTTCAGGTTAGCCAACCTGGAAAATAGGGCTTTCCCCCCGGTTCCTTTTGGCGTGCTTTTAGCTCTTGCTTAGCTCTAAATGCCCGATTGGTTTGACTTCAACCCGTATCTTCGTATACTTTCTTTGCCTTTTTCAAAGAGGTCCCATCGTCTAACGGTTAGGACAACAGGTTTTCATCCTGTAAATCGGAGTTCGATTCTCCGTGGGATCACCAAATTAGAAAGCGCTCCATGTGGGTGATTTTTAATTTGTGGTTCTCGAAGAGAACAATCGAACGATAAGAGCTCGATTCTTCGATGGGACAGAGGTGTGCTGGTTTACCTGTTTCTCTCGAGACGTCTTAGGGTGTTTGCTCGTTCATCATTAATGTGCCGTTCTCTGTCAGCTCTCTCAGCCTCACTCCTTTGGTACTCTCTCCAATTCCTCTCCTCCTGCTCGCGTGTAGCATTATGGTCGTCCCTGCCTGGCCTACGACGAAGCTCAGAACGGTAGAAGCTTTTTTCAAGAGCTCTCTGGATATCTCTCTCTGACATATAAGTATTTTAAGGAATATTATTTCTAGCTCGAAATTATAATGCTAATGGCGCATTATAGCAAGTCGGACCGTCGGGTGAGATTTGGAAAAGCCGTTTCAGTTCCCTATACTCCCACCTTTGGCTTTCAAAAGCCTCTAAAACGTCTAGGAACAGATAGAGAGTTTGTTCAAACCCTGCCCTACAATGGATCACCATCAAATACCGCTCTAGTGTGTGCGGTTATTGACATATCGAGTAATAGATTTACTATTAAGGTATGCAGCTCCCATCTGACATCATTCCGCCTGATAAAATAGAAGAAACCCCCTTTTCTCAGGGTAGTCGTGTTCAGGTTTATCGTTTACGGGGGAGAGAGGGGCTAGATGGCCGAATTCTACGAGTCCCCGTGAATCCTCAAAGTGATCCGGCTGAACTGGTGCAGATGCAAATGCTAAAATCGGGTCCATTAAGAGAATTTTTACCTTCTCCTCAAGTGGTTCGTGCAGAAATTGATGGCAAGGTTCGAGCGCTCGTTTCCAGTTTGGAAGTTAAGTCTTCCATGTGCCGGGAGCTACCGGGCGCTGCAGCCTTGAGTGACCATTTGAATTTATATGAGTGTGATGGCCAAGTAGCCTTTTTAAGAGGTATCAGGGCTTTTGTGGAAGCCTGTAAAACGAACTATGAAACGCACAAAACTTTGCCTGACTTGGTGGGTATGGGAAATATAGTGGCTGTTAATGCGCAGGTTTTGCTTTTAGATTTCAACAACATCTCTGGCCAGTGGAATATTGGAGGTGAAATTGAAGTACCTTTGGACGATCAGGGTTTACCCATTTTTGATATGGGGTTGGATCTTTTGCATCGTATTGAAAAAAACCTTTTGACACATAATGGAGGAAACTTTTCAACGCAATGCTTTAACCGGTTCTTTAGGCTACAAAGAGATATGAAAGGGACTGCTTTGCCTCCTGAACTTGAGTCGACGCTCGTTTCGCGTGAGGAGTTGAAGCGCGACCCATTTTATGGAGCACTTCGGTTCCAAGCACGAAGAGAAAAAGTCCGACAGATTTTAGCTCGTCATGCACAGAATTTGTGTGTTCACTGATCAAGATTAGTCTGAATGGACATGCATCTCCGTGGGATCATATTATCTCAAGGGACACCAAGATCTAGTAAACTGGATCAACTCTCCCAGTTTTTGGTCTTTTGGCGTCAGTTCCTGAGATCCACATAATAAGAATCCGTGGATTTGCTGCGTGTCTCTGTTTAGATTTCTTAATTTTAATACTCGGTCACCGCGGGTTACCTCAAGGGGTTCTTCAATAAGTTGACCTGGCAGTAGGATGAAATGGGGGTATTTTTTATCGCTAATTTCTCGAATCTCATGGCAGGCCAGTGGAAAGTAGTGACGGTTTACTCCTAAATGTGCCGTTTGTTTTGGGTCAGGCCAAGCTTGGTGAGAAAAACGATCGAGTGACTTTTGCAGTACTGGAGAGGGTGTTTTTTCATTCGGTATCATCAACTCAAAGTGCGCGTGAAGTCCATTTAAAATATAAGTCAGCTCTTCATGGTTTACATAAATCTGCCCTCCATGACGATGTGCCCAAGGGTCTGCTTCCACTGCCCAATCTGCATACTCGAGCACATCATAGCGAGGATCTTTAAGGCCTATTCTTTTAGTGGGTCCTGGATTCAAATCCCACTGAAGAGAAAGAGGGTCGATTGCCATATAATCTAAAATTTAGCCGTAAGCTTATCATATGGTTCAATCTTTTGCATATGTGTTTAGAGGTGCTACACTCTGCTCATCTTCACCACGCCATATGAAAAAATTAGCTCCCTTTCTTCTTGCACTGCTGCTTTTGAGCGGGTGCAGTAATTTTGTTGTTAGAGAGGAAGTCTCCATGCCGGGTTATGATGTGGTGGATTATGATATGGAGGAATCGGCGCCGATGGATCGGTCCATGGGTTCAACGGTGATGATGGATGAAAGCGGTTATGTGGCGGGCGTGGAGCAAAAAGTGATCAAGACGGGAACGCTGAGCCTTCATATGGAAGGCGTGCGCGAGGGAGTGGATTCGATTAAGGCAAAAGTCACCGAGTGGGGCGGCGATGTGACCAATTCCAATATCACGCGTTACGACAACTCCTATTATGGAAGCATCACGGTGCGCGTGCCATTTGATAAGTTTGATGCGGCGATGAGCGGACTCAAGGAACTCGCGATTTACACGGAAAGTGAATACACCAATGCGGAGAACATCACGGAGGCTTACATGGATTTGGAGGCTCGCCTGACGAATTTGAGGGAGGAAGAGGCTCAGTACCTGGCCATTTTGGACAAGGCCGTGACCGTGGAGGAGATTTTGCAGGTTACGGATTACCTTTCAACCGTGCGTTATGAAATTGAAAGCGCTGAAGGCCAACTGAAGTACTACGACACGAATGTGGATTATTCCACCATCACGCTCACGCTTACGGAAGATGAAAGCGTGGAAGCGGCTCAGGAAACCTGGAAGCCCAAGAGCACCTTCAATGAAGCCATAAGTGACTGGGTGGGTTTCCTTCAGGAAATTACCGATACGGTGATTTACCTAGCGATCTTTGGATGGCCTCTCTTGCTACTGGGCGGAGTGTTCTACATCTGGAGAAGGTCTCACCGCAAAAAACGAAAATAAGCAAAAGAAGGGAGCATTCAGTACGGGAGCCTTTATGTACTTCATGCTCCCTTCTTTTGCGCCGCTTTTTTGGGCCAGGCACAGATTTCATAGAGTGGGCACTCGTAGCACTTTGGTTTATAAGCCGTGCAAGTTTTACGTCCGTGGAAGACTAGCTGAAGGTGCAGTTTGGACCAGTGCTCAGGTGGCACGATGGCTTTGACCTGGCGCTCGGTTTTGTCGCGGTTGGTGCCGGAGTTGGCGATGCCCAGGCGGTTGCATACCCGGTGCACGTGCGTGTCCACGGCAAAGCCCGGCAACTTGAACCACTGCGCCATGATGACTTGCGCGGTTTTGGCGCCCACGCCGGGCAGGGACGTGAGCTCGGTGAAATCGCTGGGAACTTCGCCTCCACGCGCTTTTATGGCCGCAGCGCTGCCCATTATGGCTTTGGTTTTGCTGTTGTAGTAACCGCAGGGGAAAATAATTTTCTTCACGCCTTCTTCACCCATGGTCAGTATGTCGTTCGGGGTGCAGGCGCGGTCTTTGGGAAAGAGCAGGGGCGTGATGGTGTTCACGCGCGCGTCCGTACACTGCGCCGACAAAATCACTGCCACCAAGAGTTCAAAAACGCTTCGGTGGCGAAGCGGTGGCTGAGGGTCTGGGAATTCTTTATCGAGGATTTTGAGGAGCGAATCAATCATTGGCTCGCGGTAGTGGGGTGAGGTTTTCGGCTACGTTTCCTCCTTGCACATAGGAAAGGTCATGGCTCTCGGCGATGCGCATTTTTTTAAGGGCGGCGTTCTTTTCCAGATTGATAAAGGACTGAGCGTCAACCACTTTGCGATCCAGTTTACGTAGGTCTGACTGAAGCGATTCATAATCGTTTTGAAGTTGTTTGAGCTCGTAGCCTTTTGCCGGCGCTAAACTATTCATATACAAGTAGGTCCCTGAGGTCATGAGACCCAGGAACAGGATGGCGCAAACAAGCGTTCGGTACGTGTTTCGGATCTCTTGCGAAAGAGGCTTGCGATTACGCTTCCACTTGAAAGGACGGACGGTGCGTGTAAGGGGATCTACCATCGGGATCTATTGTAATCCTTTTTCATCTCTACACAAGATTGTCTTTGTATGTGGGATTTTTCTCGCTGGGAGCGAAAGCACTCGGATCATGATCCTCGTCCTTTCTTCCTAGGCTTTACGCTCAAAAAATCCCACATACAAAAACAGACTATTAATGGAAAAGGATTACTTCAGAACTTCGAGTCGGACTTTAATAATTCCGGTAGAAAGCGTGCCGATTTGTTCAAAAGCGGCGGGGGTGAGGTCGATGATGTAGCCTTCGGTGTAGGGGCCACGGTCCACAATTTCTACGTCCACATACACGTTGCTGTTTAGGTTGGTGATGCGCACAATGGTGCCAAATGGCAGTGTCTTGTGGGCGGCTTGGAATCCGTAGGCTTCCAGACTTTTGCCGGAGGCGGTGTTGTGGCCGTCGTAGCTGTAGCCATAATAGGAGGCGATGCCGTATTCCACGGTGCCTACGTAGGGTTCTTTTTTGAATCGGTAGATTAGGTCTGCGAGTTCACCACGGGAGAGGGCGGCGCTGGGTAGGTAGTTGCCGGACGCGTCGGGAACGATGAGGGCGTGTTCGCTGCCGTAGGCCAGGTAAGCGGTGAACCATTCGTCGCTGGCAACGGCGGGGAGTTCACTTTGTTTGCCAGAGGCTAGGATGAGCATTTTAAGAGCTTCGGCGCGGTTCACGGTGTCGAGCGGTTTGAAGTTTCCATCGTCATGGCCGCGTACGATGCCCTTGTCCACGGCGGTATTGATGTACTCCATGTACCAGGCCTCTGCTTCCACATCTGGGAAGACGGCACTTTCTTCCCATGCCAGGGAGGTTTCGGTGGCTTCCAGAAGCATTTTAAGGGCTTCCACACGGCTCACTGGATTCTCTGGCTGGAAGGTATTGTCCTCATAACCTGAAACGAAGCCCGCCTGCGTCATATAATAAATGCCGTCGTGGTATGCGTCGTGGTCGGGTACGTCGGAATACCAACTGCTCAAAGCTCCGGAAGTGACGCCGGGTGCCAATACAATCGAGAGGGCAATGGTGCTCAGAAGAGCTAGGGATTTCATTTTGGGACTTAGAACTAGTTCGCTGCTTTGTACTTAATCACTACCTGACGGTAGTTTCCTTCACCGATGCTTTCGGTAACTAGATTTTCGTAGCCTTTGGTTTTGATCATCATGTGCACGAGACGGCGGAAGTAAGGAGACATAGGGGGGAGGGCCGCCTGAATTTTGGAGGCTTCCACTTCCTTCATCTTCTGTTCAGCAATGGTGAGCACATTTTCTTCTTGTCGTTTGCGGTAGTTGTCTACGTCGAAGGCCACAGTTACTTCTTCGCCCAGCATTTTGTGGAAAATCACGGTGAGGATTTTCTGCATAGCCAAGAGGTTTTCACCATGGTGACCAATGAGAAGGCTGGGTTCTTCGGAAACGGAATTAATACGGTAGTTCTTGGGTTCGGTCTCTTCAACCTCGATATCGGTGAAATCGATGCCAAGTTTTACAAGAAATTCAGATACCAGCTTTTTAATTTGCTTTTCCATGTTGATGGTTTAATGCTTTTTATTGATTACTCTAATTTGTACGTCGTCCTCAGGAGATTTCGATTTGGAGCCCTCTTTATTTACCACAAGTTGTTGGAGTATGCCATAGAAAGTTGAAGTTCCCCAGTACAAACCTACGGCGGCGGGGAGTTGCGCGGTGAACACTGCGATCATAACGGGCATGATGTATTTCATCATCTTGTTTGCCATTTCCATCTCATTTTGCATGGGTTTTGGAGCGCTTCCTTCTTTTTGAGCGGCCTTTTTCTTTTTCTGTTTAGTCATCATGAGCTGCATTTGGATGAATTGCAGGCCTCCCACAATAAGAGGGAGCACGATCATGCTGCGGGTGAGCAGATCAAATCCTAAGAAAATTGGGTCGATTTCATGGAGCGAAAAGGCTGGCATGAAGTCATAAATCAGGGCGCTACGATCTGGGGAAAGTCCTCCGTTCACCACGCTATACAGCGCGATCAAAATGGGCAGTTGGAGCAAAATAGGGAGACAGCTGGAGAGCGGATTCACTTTGCTGGTCTTCCAGAGCAGCATGGTCTCCTGCGCGAGGCGAGCTTGGTCGTCTTTGTACTTTTGCTTCAGTTCCTCGATTTTTGGCTGCATTTCTTGCATGCGGAGCTGAGCTTTCATCGCTTTTTGAGAAGGCACGAGCAGAATGGTTCGAATGATGATGGTGAGCAGAATCACGGAGAGGCCGAGCTTGTGGCCGGGCATATAAACTAAAATTCCAATCAGTACGTTGAGAATGGGCTGGTAGATTATGCCGCGCCAGAGTTTGGTGAAGACGCCTGGTTCGTGGATCTCGAATTCAGGAGTGCTGTAGGCCACTTCAGCGAGATTCAGTTGGAGTTTGTAGCGGCCAATTTCTCCAAAATCGGAATAACTGTAGTTGAGCAGGCTGAAAGTTTCTTTTTGACCCGGTTGAATGGTCGTGACGACGCTGTCGGTGCATTCGGGCAGGTTGGCTGTGTTGCTCACTTCGGTGAATCCTTCATTTTCATACTTTAAAACGGTGAAAGGAGGGAGGAGCAGCTTTCTTCCATCCATCTCATTACATTCAGAAAGCACTTCAATAGCTCCGGCTTGGTTGTTTTGAACGTCTACACGGATGTCTTTGCCAATGGCGTATTCGTTTTCGACGGTTTTAAGTCCCACGTCACCGCTGCTGAGCACCGGGTCGGGGCTTTTGTTGAACAGTTGCAAAACTACAAACGTTGCCAAGAAGACAAAGAGGTAGGGGAAGATGTTGAATTTTTTCATTTGAGCGTGGTAAGTAGGGCTTTGAGAGCCTTTTGCAGCTCATCAAAGGAGGCGGTGACCGCCGGCTTGCGTGCGATGAGCACTATATCAAAGCTCGGCTGACTTGGCACGAGACTTTCTTTTTCCATCATGCGGATGATTTCATAAACCTGGCGGCGCTTTTTATTGCGCTTCACCGCAGACTTTTCTAGTTTTTTGCTGACCACCACGGCGTACCGTGTGCTGGGCAGGGGGCTTTCTTGCTTTATCAGGATAAACAAAGAAGAAGGGGTGGACTTACCTTCCTTTAAGAGTGCCTGAATGATAGGCCTACCGTGAATTCGTTTACTTCGTTTCAGCACGACGTACGGATACCGTCAATTTGTGTCGGCCCTTTGCGCGTCGTCGGTTCAAAACAGCCTGACCACTTTTAGTGGACATGCGCTTAAGGAAGCCATGGGTTCGAGCTCGTTTACGTCGTTTTAGTTTTCCTAGCATAATAGTAATTTAGCTGGGTGATTGTAGGGAAGGGGGAAAGGAAAGTCAATTAGATTTATTTCCTCCAGTTATTTGTATAGCGCCACGACCTAAAGTTTGGATCGCATCTGTTACTGCTCCACATAGGCCTAAATAGATGGCAAACTGAGGGTCTCCATTTCCAACGGTTTGGTCAAGTACGGTCCCGGCAAGTGCTCCAAATAGGGCACCCCTGATGGCATTTCTATAAGTAGTCATTATCAGCACTTCTCCACGTTCATTAGGTGCATTACGTATACGATCCATATCTTTTAATGGATTGAGTATATCGAGTAAGGGTGTTTTTTCTGCCATAAATTTTATTAAGTTGAGAATAGTTTAGCATAGACAGCTAAGCAAGTTTGTCGGAGGTGAATTGGATGTCTACTAAACCGCTACGGTGTCCTTTGGTTTGTGTCACTAAATCTCTTAATAATAGGTAGAGTTTCATACGTGTTGAGCGTGGGTCTACTGAGACATCGTGAAGATTTTGAATACGGGTTCCTTCAACTGAACTGTCTATCTTAAACCCCGTTTTCTTAGGATCTCCCAATGCGCTACCTTCGATTCGTATCGTTGGAATGCCAGGAATCGTGCAAGTGGTCCATTCTACGGGTACGTCCAGTGGATGCACCGTATCTACGCCTATGAAACTGTCGTAGAGTTGAAAACTTGTTAAACTCACTACTTCACGCGTCACGGTTACTTCTGAAATTAGTCTAATCAACTCTGCTTCTGCCACTTCAAAATCAAAATGAATGCTTGGAATGACCAAGAGAACACCGTTATCTTCTGGACCTATCTCTAGTGGCGTGAGACTGGATGGCTGCTGGGTTATTTTAAGGCTGGCTGCTGGGTTATTTTAAGGCTGGCTGCTTCAATTATCCTTGCTGCCTTAAGTACTCTTTGGCGAAAGCCTTCCAGGTTAAGAACCAAGATCTTTGGAGAAAACTCCATGGGGACACCTGCTTCGCGATAATCCTTTATTTGTGTCGCTAGCCTTCGTTCTGCCTCCTGCAATTGAATTCCTGTCACTGCCATAGTGGCCATTCTAATATATTAGTAAATTTTGTCAAATACTAGGGCTTGAAAGGGGGAAGTTTCGCCGAAAGGTGAATATATACTCACCTATGGATTTGTCACTAGAAAGTGTGAAGTTTGATCTGTTAAATGGGCGAATTTTTGCTAGAATTTAGATTCCTTAATCCACCCACTATGACCGATCAAGAACTGTATGAAAAGGCCCGCCTTTATGGACAAAATGCCCTTGTGTGGAGACAGCGGTTCATGGGGCTGCTGCCGGAAGTGGAAAAACGCCGATTGTATGCGACCAAAGGTTTTGGCTCCGTGTTTGAATTTGCTTTTAAACTGGCCGGTCTGAGTGAAGAACAGGTACGAACTGCCCTGAACTTGGAGAAACGTTTTTCAGGGTTGCCTATTTTGAAGGGACTTTTGGAAGAGGGGGCAGTGAGTATTCATAAACTGGTTCGCATTCAATCCGTCGCCACTGTAGATAACGAAGCCTTTTGGGCTCAGCAGGTTCAGCTACTTCCAAAGAAAGCTTTAGAAACTTTGGTCCGCGATGAACGATCTTTGCCCGGGCAAATGCTTCCGCTACAAATTTCCCAGGACGTCAAATGCAGGCTGGAAAAACTGCAGGAGAAAGGAATAGATGTCAGCGAACTTCTCACAGAACTTTTGGATCGTCATGAACAAGAAATCGCCGAAGAAAAAGCAGCCATCGCGGCAGAACTACCAGGATCGCAATCACGTCATGTTCCTGCTCGCACTCAGCGCGTCCTTAATAAAGAGCACGGCAGTAAATGCTCCATACAAACCTGCAAAAAGCCGGCGGAGCAGCTTCACCATACGCAAACTTTTGCGCTCAGTCGGCGGCATGATCCGCACTTTCTTGCCCCGCTTTGCAAAGACCATCACACCATTGCGCATGCCATCAATGTGAAGGTGCAGCAAAAACGGCATGAATGGCTATTGTGAGCGCTGTACAAGTGCGATAGAATACCCCGCTAAGGAGCCAAGCTTGCCAACCAGATTATTGCTCCTGTAAAGTAATCTCAAATCGATTCATATGTTTCTACAGCTCCAACAAGAATCACTCGTTCTCGGACGCCGACCTGTCGGTTTTACTGAGCATTACTATACGGAATGGGATGACGGCCTTGGAAAAGACAAGATTGCACTGTTCCTTTTGATATCTATAAACAGCACTCAGGTTCCGGGGGCAGAAGTGGCTAAAGAGGCTTTTCAACTGCTTCAGGATCACTTTTTGGATGATCTTGCGGGTGATCCGTATGACCGCTTTGAAAGCGCGCTGCGTGAAATCAATGGAATGGTCAGTGAAAAGGAGAAGGAGCTCGGGCTTAAATTCATTCCAAATGTGAACGTGATTATTGGAGTGATTCAAAAGGACATGGTTTTCCTCTCACAACGTGGGGAAGCAGCGGGTTATTTGATCCGCAAACGTCATGTGAGCTCTATTACCGAAGGACTTTACGATGAAAAAAATAAAGATGAGCTGTTCCAAAACATTGCCAGCGGAGGACTCGAAGTGGGCGATTGCACACTGTTTGTTACGGGTGCACTCATTCAATATGTGACGCCCAACGACCTTTCTAAGATTTTCTCTGAACAGCCGCTGAGCGAGGCGATGAAGGAACTCGATGATCTGCTGCAGACCGATATGGAGGACCAAATGACGCTACTTTCTTTTGAGGTTTTGGAAAAAACGGAAGAAATGGCGGTTCCGATGGCGGCTCGTGAGGAGCGCGAAATGGTGGTGGATGGCGATGAAGAAGAGGATCGAAGGCCTGTGCATGCGAGCTTGCATGAAGAGGAAGAACGTCCAAAATCTAAGCGTGTGAATAAAGGGCTCGAAGTGCTGCGTAAATTTGCACAGCGTAAAGAAAACTGGGCCTTTTTGGATGGTGTGCGCAGATGGGATAAGAAAAAACTGCTGATTGCTTTAGGAAGTGTTGGACTTCTGCTGGTGGTGGGAATTTTCCTGATGACCGGCGTGATTGGAAAGCAAAAGACCATGCAAGCAATGCAGGACAAACTCGCTTTGGCGGAAGAAAATGTGACTCAGGCGCAAACGCAGGGAGCCTTTGATAAGGCTAAAGCAAGTGAACTCTTGGATCAGGCCGAGGCCTTGGCCGTGGAGGTGCTGGACAGTGGATATTCAGGAGGAGAGGCTAGCCAGTTGCTGGATGAAATCAATACGGAACGAAACGCCCTCGACAATGTGCAGTACGTGGATGAAGAAGTCCGTTTGGTGGCTGATTTGAGCTCTCAACTCGGTGGCGTGCCACTGATAGGAGTGGAGCAGTATGGAGACCGCATCGTGGCGTACACCGCTCAAAACGCGTACCAAATTTTGCTCGACCAAGTGGAAGCACCTGACACTCTCGATGCCGCAGATAAGGTTACGGCTGGAGAATTCTTTGATGATTTCGACAGCATTGTGATGGTTACGGCCGGCGGAAACTTGATTGAATATACCGAAGGAAATGCACAATTTGCCGACACGGCCGATGTGGATTGGCGCACCGGAGTGGGTGTGGCGACTTATTCCAATAAGGTTTACATCTTGGATCCTGCGTCCAACCAAATCTGGCGTTACCAACGCGGCACGGACGGATACGGCAGCGGACAAAGCTACTTCTCCAGTGAGCTGGATCTCAGCAAAGCCGTTTCACTCGCGGTGGACGGAAGCGTGTGGGTTCTGAGCAGCGACGGAAGCTTGGTGAAATACCTCAGTGGAAGTTTGGTGGAATACGGCATTAAAAAAGCACCGCTCAATTCTATGGAAGGAGCGACCAAGGTTTACACCGAACTGGAGATCAACCAAGTTTACGTTTTGGACCCAGGTGACGATAGACTCTTCATCTTTGATAAGAGCAGCAAGAACGACGACCTTACTTACAATGCGCAGTACGTATTCGAAGATTTAAAAGGAACCCTGGTGGATTTTTACCTGGATAAAGACCGCAACGTGATTGTGCTGGTGACGACGCAGGCACTTTATGAATTGAGCTTCAATTAAGAGAATTCATCGTCCCTTCCCCTGTTTCATTCTATGGGTGGATTTCTTCAACAGGAGCGAAAGAACTCGGATCATGATCCTCGTACTTTCTTCCTTAAACTTTACGTTTCATAAATCCACCCATAGAACCACGGAAAGGGAACATGAACTCCTAAACAGAAGGAAACTGCTTGGAGAGATTCAGCATAAAGGCTCCCGCTGAATCGGACCAAGACAGTTTACGAACGTCTGTTTAGGAATGATAGATTCCCTAAACCTGCTTCGCCATTTGTAACTCCTCGTTCGTAGGAATCACGAACACGGGGAGGAAGGAATTGCGGTGCGATATTTGCATGGCGTTTTTCTTGTTGGCGCGTGGGTCGAGTTTGAGGCCAAAGGATTTGAAATAAGCGCAGATTTGTTCACGCAAGTAGAAGGCATTTTCGCCGATGCCGGCGGTGAAGACCAGGGCGTCCGGTGGGCCGCCGAGTGCGGCGAAGTAGCTGTAAATGATCTTGGCCATTTGGTAGCTGAATACGTCGAAGGTGCGGCGCGTGCCGGGGCTGCGTTTGTTGGCCCAGAGGGTGCGTACATCGGAACCGAGCTGCGAAAGGCCTTTGAAGCCAGATTCTTTTTCAAGGAGTTGGTGCACGTCGGCGGGGGATTTTTTTTCTAGGAGGTGGAAAATGATGGCGGGGTCGATGGTGCCGGAGCGCGTGCCCATGAGTGGACCTTCGAGCGGAGTGAAACCCATGGAAGTATCGAGGGAAATTCCGTCTTTAATCGCGCAAAGACTTACGCCGTTTCCAATGTGGCAGGTGATGAGGCTGGCGTGTTTATTGTTTAGGATTTTGACGGCTTCTTGCGCCACGTATTGATGACTGGTTCCATGAAAACCATAGCGGCGGATCTTCTTTTTTGTGTAGAGCTCGTAGGGTAGGCCGTAGAGGAAAGCCTTTGGTGGCAGCGTTTGATGGAAAGCGGTGTCAAAAATGGCCGTGTGTTTTGCTTTGGGAAGTAGTTTTTTGCAGGCTTCAATGGCGGTGAGGTTGGCGGGGTTGTGCAGGGGGGCGAGCTCGGAGAGTTTTTTGATGGTGGCGATTACACCGGGTGTGAGTTTGGTGGCTTTTTTAAAAGATTCCCCGCCGTGCACCACTCGGTGACCGACTTTGTTTATTTCTTTGAGGTTTTTTACGGCGCCGTCGAGTTGCAAGCGCTTGAGGCCATAGTCGAGGGCTTCTTGATGATTCTTGGCTTTCACGGAGTTTTTTTCTTCACTGCCATCGTCAAAGGTGCGGCGGAACTGGCAGGTCTTTTGGCCAATGGCGTCGATGTGACCCTTGTAGAGTCGTTTGAGTTTTCCGTCAAAAAGGGCGAAGCGGAGGGAGGAAGAGCCGGCGTTGAGAATGAGGATGGCCATACGTGATTTTTTCCAGCATAGCATTTTGAAAAAGAGAGCGCTAGAATGAGCTCTTAAAAAGCTATGACCCACACCCCAGAAAATCCCATTTCCAGTGAGAATAGGGCCCGAAGATTTGTGCTTAGAGAGCTTGATGATCGGATCACGGTAGGGCCTCAGGGCACAGTGCGTGAAGGCGTGATTCGAGTGATGAAGGGTGAGGCTGCAGAAACTTTTATATTTTCTGGGCAAAAAGAACTTAGGACCTCAGGGGGAGTTTACCTACAAGATCCTGGCCAAATTAATGAAGAATTTGAGCTTCCGGCACAGGCCGTGGGGATACCTGGTGTTCGTGTTTTCTATAATTTGGAAGCAGCTTGGTTGCGAGTGGAGCGGATTTTTGAACCTAAGCCATTGCCTATAGAAATCACGGTGGATTTCCCTGGAGATAAGCCTCTTAAGTCTTTGATGAAATTTGAAGGCAATAGATGAAGGCCGGAAAGAAAACTCATTGAGGAATCTCATTAGCTTCAGTAAGATGGATTTGGTTTAACTCACGCCATGACAAAAACCGATCAAGAAGCCTTGCAGTGGCTTAAAAAATATCTGCGTTACACCGATTACATCGGGGCTGCTCAACTTTATTTAAAGGACAATTATTTTCTCGACGAGAAGCTCAAGCCAGAGCACATCAAAGAGCGTATTTTGGGACACTGGGGAACGGTGCCGGGACTGAACTTTATTTATGCGAATTTAAATTATTTGGTGTGGAAGCATTCGTGTGAAATGCTGCTCGTAACAGGTCCGGGACACGGCGCGCCGGCTATTTTGGCGAACTTGTTTGCGGAAAAAACTATGGACGAATTTTATCCGGAATTTCCGCGTGATGGGAAAGGAATGGGGCAACTCATTCATGATTTTTCTTGGCCGCACACTTTGTTCCCAAGTCACGTGACACCGGGAGTGCCGGGGTCCATTTTGGAAGGAGGTGAGCTGGGTTATAGTTTGGCGACTGCGTACGGAGCCGCCATGGACAATCCGAATTTGATCGCGGCCGTGGTGGTGGGAGATGGAGAAGCAGAAACCGGGCCGATTGCCGCTGCCTGGCACAGCAATAAATTTTTGAATCCACGTACCAGTGGAGCGGTGCTGCCCATTGTGCACATCAACGGATACAAAATTTCCAACCCTACGATTTTTGGACGCATGGACGACAAGGAACTTCGTTCGCTGTTTGTGGGTTATGGATACGAACCTTTTATTTTGGAAGAACCCAATTTAGAAAAGAAAACTCTGGAGGCCATGGAGACGGCGTATCAAATGATTCGCGCCATTCAAAAGAAAGCCCGTGCCAGCAAGAAAAATCTGCTCAAACCCAAGTGGCCGGTGATTTTGCTTCGCTCGCCGAAAGGCTGGAAAGGAATTCAAAAATTTCATGGACACAGTGTGGAAGGTTCCTTCCGCGCACACGGAGTTCCGGTGGGGCATCCCAAGGAAGATCCCGCTGCACTGAAAGCCATTGAAAGCTGGCTCAAGATTTATAAAATTCGGGAACTCGTGGACTCGCAAGGACGACCTAAATCGGAGGTAGTGGAATTTGTGCCCACGGGCAGCAAACGAATTGGAATGTGCAAGCACGCGATTGGCGGAAATATTATGAAGCCGCTTAAGTTGCCTTCGCTGGGGCAGTATGGACTCCGTGTTAAAAAACGCGGGGCTTTAGAATCGGGTAGCACGCCGGTGGGAGCCAAATATTTGCGCGATATTATTAAGCTCAATCCAAAAACTTTTCGGATTTTTTGCCCCGACGAATTGGAATCGAATTTATTCAAAGCGGTGTTCGAACAAACGGGCCGTGGATTTACGTGGCCGGTGGAGAAAAATGACGAGCACATGGAATACGACGGGCGCATTTTAGAAATGCTTTCCGAGCACAGTTTGCAAGGCTGGATGATGGGATACACGCTCACGGGACGCTTTGGATTTTTCTCCAGTTATGAAGCGTTTTTGACCATTATTGCGAGCATGGTGGACCAGTACGCGAAGTTCCTGAAACAAAGTTTCAAAGTGAAATGGCGCAAGCCCGTGCCGCCGCTGGTTTACCATTTGGGAAGCGTGGGATGGAGGCAGGAACACAATGGGTATTCGCATCAAAATCCCAGCTTTGTGAGCAACCTTTTGCAAAAGCATGGTGAGTTCTGCCAAGTGTATTATCCTTGTGATGCCAACAGTTTTTTGGCGGCTTTGGAGGAAGCCTTTCAACGTCCCAATACCATCAGTGTGATTGTGGCGGACAAGCGCGAAGTGCCGCAGTGGTTGACACTCCAAGAAGCTCGTGAACAAGCTAAAAAAGGAATCGGGATTTGGGAATGGGTGGGTGGAAAAGAAGCCACTAAAAATCCGGATGTGGTGCTGGCTTCGGCGGGGGATTATATGACGCAGGAAGCTTTGCACGCGGTGAAACTGTGCAAGGAATTGGTGCCGGAAATGAAGGTGCGTTATGTGAATATTTCTGAACTCACGGGTCTTTGCATGGGTGATTATTGTTCCTCGGCTCATGCGTGTTTGGATCAAACGGCTGTGGATAAATATTTCACGGCGGACCGACCCGTGGTCATCAATTATCATGGATACACCAACGACATGGAGCAAATTTTGTGGCCTTTTGTGAACCCCAAACGGTTCAGCATTCACGGGTACCAGGAACGTGGAAGCACCACTACGCCTTTCGATTTGAAGGTGACCAATGAAGTGGATTTCTATCACCTTTCCATGGACATGATCACTCGCGCGGCCAAGCACAATAAAGCCGTGGCCAAAAAGAAGGACGCCATTATTAAAATGCTGAAGCAAAAGATTGTGGATCATCAAAAATATATCCGTGAAGTGGGAGATGACCCTAAGGAAGTTAAGACCTTCAGATGGTAAAAAATATTCTCATTGTGGGGGCGGGTGTGGCGGGTCTGCACTGTGCCCAGCGGCTTGCAAAAAAAGCGCCGGCGAATGCGCGCATTATGTTGGTTGATAGCAGCGATGTGCACACGCTTAAAGCGGATTTGTATGAAGTGGCGACGGCCTTCAATAAAGAAATCACCGACGAGTGCATGGTGCAATTGAAGGCTGCGGTGGCCACGCCGATTGTGAGTTTGGTGGACCCTGAGCGGGTACACTTTTTGCAAGACAGCGTGATGGCAATTGATACCGCAAAGAAGACCGTGAAGCTCAAAAAAAATAAGGTGCTGCACTACGATATTTTGGTGCTCGCGCTCGGCAGTGTGACCAACTTTTTCAAAGTTCCGGGCATAGAAAAATATGCCTTTCCGCTCAAAACCGTGCACGAGGCGCTCGCCATCAATTGTCATTTGGATCGGCTCTTTCGTGAGCGATGGACAAGCCGCAGCAAAGCGAAGGCCATTCATATCACGATTGGGGGCGGTGGGGCGACCGGGGTGGAGATGGCCAGTGAGCTCTATGCGTCGCTCAAAAAACTCTGCAGAAAATATAAATTCCCCCGCGCAAAAGTACATGTTCAACTGGTTCAAAGTGGACAAGATTTGGGTGGACTCGACGACAAGGGAACGGAGAAGATTTTGAGCCGTTTGGAAGGCATGGGAGTGTGTGTTTACCGCGGCTTTCGCATCAGCAAAGTGACGGAAGATTCCGTGCTGATGAAGGACTCAAAAAACAAGCTCAAGACTTTGCCGAATTCCATGCTTATTTGGACGGCGGGGGTGAGTGTGCATCCTGTGGTTGCGGCATTGGGCGATGCGAAAAAAGGTGGCGCAGTGGAAGTGGATGCCACGCTCGAATCCAAAAAATTCCCCAAGGTTTTTGCGGCCGGTGACAACGCATTTTTGGAGGATCCTAAAAAGCCCGGGTCTCGCGTGCCCATGCTCGCATATGCTGCGTGGCAGGAAGGCAACGTGGTTGCCGATAATATTGTGCGCAGCATGCGCAAAGAAAAACTTCGCGACTACAATCCTGGTGACGCGTGGATGATTTTGCCGCTCGGCGGAAAATTTGCCGCGTTTAAATGTGGCCCGTTTTTAATCACGGGTTTTGCGGCGTGGCTTTTGCGTCGGCTGGTGATTTTTCGTTATCATTTTTCAACCATGTCCTTCCGGCGCGCGTTTAAAAAATGGCACAAGGGCGGAGAGCTATTTGAGCAGAATGACTAAATAAAATTGGCCTCCTGGGCTTCAATGGTGGTGATGGCCGCCAAGTTTACGATGTCTTCGGCGCTGGAGCCGCGCGACACTTCGTTAACGGGTTTTCGCAGGCCTTGCAGAATAGGGCCAATTGCCTTGGCTCCGGCCAACCGTTCTACGAGTTTGTAGCCAATATTGCCGGCTTCCAAGTTGGGGAAAATGAGCACGTTGGCTTTGCCGGCCACGGGTGAGCCTGGGTCTTTGAGCGCGCCGATTTTATCCATGAGCGCGGCGTCCACTTGCATTTCGCCTTCCACGAGCAGGTCTGGGCGGCGGGATTTTACCAGGGCTGCGGCGTCCTGCACTTTTTTTGCGAGGGGATGCTGGGTGGAACCGGCGGTTGAAAAAGACAGCATGGCGATCACCGGGTCCACGCCAAAGCGTTTGGCGGTTTCGGCGCTATCAATAGCTATATCGGCCAGGGTGCTTACATCGGGGTCGACGTTGAGTGCGCAGTCGGCAAAAAGCAAAATGCCTCCGTTGGCGGCATCAGCGTCCACGGTCGTCGGCAAGACCATAAAAAAGAATCCAGAAACCTTGTGGAATTTTTCCTTAGTTTTAATGATTTCCAGTGCGGGCAAAATGCGTTCGCGGGAAGTGGCGGTGGGGCCGGCGATCATTCCGTCGGCGAGGCCTTCCTGCACCATCATGGTGGCGAAGTAATGGGGCGTCCTCAGTTTGCTGCGCGCTTCCTCCTCGGTGGCACCCCGCAGTTCCATGAATTTTTTAACAAAGTCTTCAAAGTGAGGGTCGGCTGCTGGGTCAGCAAAGGTCACCGGAACGGCCAGCCCTTCCTTCACAATCGTCGCAATGGCTTCCTGCACGCGGGGTTCATTACTTTCGGCAAAAACGATCCGCTTGGGATTTTGTTTAGCGCGGTCCCAGATCTGTTTTAAAAAAACTTCCATCAGTTTCCAATGGATTTCACGTCCGTCATGGCTTGGTTCACGGCGTCGGTTGCGTTTAAAACGGAGTCCTTGGCTTGGTTCACTTGATCCACGGTTTCTTCCACGCCTTCCTTAATCTCCACGGCCTCTTGCTTGATGTTCTCGGCGGCTTCTAAAGTTTCTTGGGTTGCTTTGGAGAGTTTATCGCAAGCAGGGAGAAGCAGGAGAGCGGCGAGTGCGAACGTTAGTGCGTAGGTGGAGGAAGGGCGCATAATTGTTGTGGCTAGCGCCACTTTATTGCTTAGCAGACCCTCTGGGTCCGCTTGATAATTAAGAATTTTGGTTCTTTTCCTGTTTGAACATGTCGTTGAAGTTTCCTTTGAAGCCTTTGAGGAAATTGTGCATATCCAGTACTTCGTTCGAAGAGATCTGTTCCATACGGGGAGCGCTGCCCAGGCGAATAGGGCCGTCGCAATCCATAGGTTCGATTTGCATGTTCACGTGGATCACCGATTCGGTCTCGCATTCAGGGCAAAAAGCGTGAAAAAAGCTTTCCTCACAATTGAGGCTACCGATCACGTCGATATCGATATCGTGGTATTTACCATCGCACTTTTGGCAGTGCATGGTTTTCTTAATTTGGCTGACAATGATTTTAAGGTCGTGAAAGTTCATTCTTCGCTTTTAAAGAGCATGTCTAATACTACCGTGTTTTATTGGGGGATTCCAGTGGATTTTATACAGCTTCTGTGTGCGCGATGTTTGCTGCGGGAGCAATGTGAGCGTGAGGGTCGGCTAGTGCAACCATGTCGTGCTCTGTAGTCATCTCGTTTGCCACGGCGGTTTTTGCCGTAGCTGCTTCGAGGCGAAGCGCATGTACACGTTCTCGCACGTGTGAAAAATAGCCTTCTTTGGTGCCTTCGATCACAGTGGCTGCTTTGGCAGCGCCTACCACTGGTTTAAGTTCAGGCTGAACGGCACCGATTACGGTTCCCATTTTTCCCGTGAGGGCTCCGGCGGCTCCTTGGTAGGGAGTGATGATTCCCTTCACCACGGTTTCTTCCACTTTTGCCTGGTAGGCGATCTTGGCTTCTTCGCTGGGGTGTTCGCCCAATTCAGCTTGCATAGCGGCTTCTTCTGCATTGTTCATTTTGAATTCCACTATTCCCATCTTAGCGAAGGCAGCGGCCATTAAACCGGGGGCAAAGTAGGCTCGGAGGTTTAGAAAGGGCATGTATCTCATAAGAAACTCGCCAAATCCTGTTTGATTCGCTGCGGCGAACTCTCTTTGGGCAAAAGCGGGAAGCAGTTTCCACGCCAATCGGAAAGGAGCCGTTAAGAAAGAAGTTCTGAATAAATAAGCGACTTCCGCCACGCTGTCCACTCCAAGCCCAGATTCGGCACCTTTTTCGGCTACTTTAGCAATAAGCTCCAAACCTTTGTTGAGCTTTTCGACTTCTGATTGTTCTTTGCCGTCGTGACCAGCTTCATGGCCTTCTTCAGCGTGGTCTTCGTGCTCGGGGTGAGGATCGTGTGACATAGGGTCTTTTGGTTAAAAGCCTTATAATAGAATAAGGTTTTTAGCGTATCTTGTCAAGCGCGTCCTGCAGTCTTTTTAGAGTGAGCTCTTTACCCATGAGTTGAATCAGTTCAAAGGTTCCCGGCGAGAACTGTTCGTTGCTGAGGGCCACGCGCATCGGCCAGAGCATTTGTCCGTTTTTTACACCGAGTTTTTCAATCACGGTTACGAGGCAGGCTTTGATGCTTTCTTCGTTGGAGTAGTCTTCGAGGGCTTCCAAAGCGGGAATGCTGTTTTCAAGTGCCATCACGGTCATGGTTTTGTCTACCTTCATCTTTTCGCTGTAGAACAGATTGAAATCGTAGTCGAGTTCGTCCAAAAGGAAGGGTCTTAGCATAGGCGCGGCATCGGTCAGAGTTTTCATGCGCATTTGGACGGAAGCGAGGAAACGCAGGAAATTTTCTTGAGTGAAGGAGGTCTTGGAGAACCAATCGGTTTCTTCGAGCCAGGGTTTCACCAAGGCGGCCAGGTCTTCGATGGATTTAGCACGTATGTAGTGACCATTCAGGAAGTCGAGTTTTTCCAGGTTAAACACGGCGCCGGCTTTTTGTACGCGCTCGATGCTGAAACGTTCCACGAGTTGTTCGAGGGTGAAAAATTCTTCTTCGGTTCCAGGGTTCCAGCCTAGGAAGGCAATGAAGTTGATCATGGCTTCTTTAAGGTAGCCTTTCTTTATATAGTCCTCGGCGGCCACGTCGCCTTGGCGTTTGCTGAGTTTGCTGCGGTCGGGGTTGAGGAGCAGGGGAAGGTGCGCGAAAGCAGGAGGCGTCCAAGCAAAGGCTTGGTAGAGCCACACGTGTTTGGGCGTGCTTGGCAGCCATTCTTCGCCGCGGATCACGTGGGTGACTTCCATTTCGTGGTCGTCTACTACATTTGCCAGGTGGTAGGTGGGGAAGCCATCGGATTTAATGAGCACTTGGTCGTCGATGTCTTTTCCGTGGAATTTCATTTCGCCGCGCACCAGGTCGTTGAAAAATAAGTCTTCTTGGGGGATGCGTTGGCGGATCACATAAGCTTCGCCGGCTTCGCTGCGTGCTTTGATCTCGGCTGCGCTTAAGTTGAGGCAGAGCCGGTCGTATTTGGGCGGTTGTTTGTTGGCTTCTTGCTGCTTGCGCATTTCATCCAGACGTTCGGCGGTGCAGAAACAAGGATAGGCGTGGCCGGCTTCCACAAGCTGGGTCGCGTACTTCATGTAAATTTCCGTGCGCTTGGATTGGAAAATGGGGCCTTCATCCCAGGTGAGGTTAAAAAAGTTCAGGGCGTTTTGCATGCTTTCCACGGCGCCTTCCACATAACGTTTTTGGTCGGTGTCTTCAATTCGCAGGGCAAAAATCCCCTTATTTTGGCGGGCATATAAATAAGAATAGAGGGCGGTGCGGAGCCCTCCCACATGGAGGTAACCGGTTGGCGAAGGGGCGAAACGTGTTTTAACGGAATTTTGCATAGGTTTATTTATTTGAGAGTTTATCAAAATCTTCCAACGATAAATCGGCCATTTTAAGAATGTTTCTAAAGGTTCCCGGCGTTAATTCTTTATGATCTGGAATTATGACAGTCTCAACATGTGCTGTAAGTTCTTTGCGTATTTTTATATGACTTCCTTTTTGTGAGACCTCAAAAAAGCCCAATTTTTTAAGTAGTTTTACCATTTCTCTTCCAGATATAGAGCGGAAAAATTTAGGCATATTTCTTTAACGGCACATCTACGGAGACTACCATTTGAATATTGTATGAAGGTTCTTCAACTAAATCGTCGTCCAAGTAAAGTTCAATAGCTTCTTGAATGTTTCTTTTAGCTTCCTCTAAAGTGTCTCCTTGTGAAAAACAACCTGGAAGGGTTGGAACGCTTACTGAAAAGCGTCCATCATCTTCTTGAGTGAATACAGTTAGGAAAGACATAGTTTGAATTAGGGTACAGCGATCATACCATAGTCTTTTAAGATTTTGAATTTAATAGTATGCTCTGTGTTAAGTAACCCCACACCATGAAAAAGATCACACTGTTCTTTCAATCGCTTTTTGCACGGACCATGGAGGCCTTTCGCCGCTTTCCGGTGAGCATAGTGCTCATTGTGCTGGCCTTTGGTCTGATGATGTACAACCTGTGGAGTGAATTTTACGATAGTGAGGAGGGCGTTCTACGTCTGATTGTTATTCTCTGGATTGTGCTGCCAATCTTCACGGCGTCGACGCTTTTCTTTAAGCAACGCTGGGGACTTTTGCTTGGCGTGCTGGCGGGGGTGGTTTTGTACTTTACGACTCACGATGCCATGACGCAGGAAGATACGCAGATTTTGACGATGTGGGGTTTTGCCTTTTATAGTTTGATGTTTGTGTTGCCGCACTGGAAGCGCAACCAAAACAATGGGTTTTGGAATTATTGTGCGCAGATTTTCTTTATCTTGGTTTTGGGATTGGTGTGCAGTGGGATTTTGGCGCTCTCGCTCACGCTCGCTATTGAAAGCATCCGTACTTTGTTTGAACTGAACATTGATTACCGTTGGAACGAAACCATGGTTATGTTTTCTTTCTTCTTTGTATTGCCGATTTTTGTGCACGTGGGACTTCCGCAGGAATGGGAGGATTTGGAAAAAAGCACAGACTATCCTCACTTTTTCAAACCTATCAGTCATTACTTGCTCACGCCCATTTCTCTTTTGTATTTCGCCATTTTGACGGCTTATGTGGTGAAGATTTTGGTCACGCAAGTGTGGCCTTCCGGGCAAGTGGCGTACCCGGTGCTCTTCCTTTCCGCTTTGGTTTTTGGTTCTTATCTCCTTTCGTATCCTTGGAGAAAAGAATGGAATAAATGGTTCTTCACCGCGCTGCTTCCTTTTATTGCGATTTATTTCATCGCTCTTGGAATGCGTGTGGAGCAATACGGGCTTACGGAACTTCGTTACCTTGGACTTTTACTTGGAGTTTGTTTGACTCTCATGTCCTTTTACTTTGCGTTTGTTAAACGTCAGCGACTTCAAATGATGCTCATTCCACTCGCAATTGGTGCTTTTGTATTCGCCATGGGGCCTTGGGGCGCTTCGACTTTGCCGATTTATTCCCAAAAAGATCGTCTGGAAAACTTGCTTACGGAAATTGGTGCGCTGCAAGATGGAAGATTGGTAGTGGTGGATGCGGCCGCTGTAAGCATTGAACAGGAAGTTGAAATCAGTTCGATTGTTGAATACCTCTATTACCGGGATCATTTGGATGATTTGCAGGCTTGGACGGATGTGGATCTTTCGGACGACGAGGACGAAAAAGGCATTTATAGAGACCTAACTACAGAATTTATGGGAGCGATGGGTCTTGAATACACGCCTTGGTATTGGGGGCAGGAAGACGATTTGTATTTTGATCACAACTCGACTTACAGCCAGACCTTCTACGTTACTGGTTTTGATGCCATAGCTGATTTTGACGCCAACTACGATGTGAATTGGCCCAGCGATCCACGGATCTACACCTGGTCTAACGGGGAAACGATCACCTTTGCCATGAGCCCCGAGGGCGTGCTCACGCTCACCAGCGGAACCAGCACGTTGACTTATGACGTGATGGCGCTGCACCGCGAATTGGAGGCCAGCGGAAGCTACTATGAACTGGATCCTGAAGAGCTCATGCTGGACGCCGAAGACGAAGCTCTAAAGGTTCGGCTCTACCTAAACGCTATGAACGGAGCCTACACGGATTCATCTGAAGAAACCCTCCAAAATCTAAACATATGGGGGAAAGTGATGGTGGATTTTAAGTAGGCTAGCGAGCCAGTTCCACCACAATAGGGTAGTGGTCGGCGGCGATAGGTTCAGTCCGATGAAAATCAACAAGTTCCCATCCTTCACTCAGCAGTGCGTGATCGATGGGAATTTTGAAAAAGGCATTGTGGGCGTGCCAGGTGGGGAGGAGGCCAAAGCCCACGCGGGCGTCGCTGAGCTGCGCGGTTTCCATGAGCTCGGTGAGGTAGGGCGACCACGGAGTGGAGTTGAAGTCGCCCATGATAACGGTGGGGAGCGGGCTGGAATTAACGTAGCTGGCCAGGTCGGCGAATTGAGCGTTTCTTTCCGTGGCCCAGGCGGGCGTGAGGGGGGCGGCGGGGTGTACGCCGAGCACGCGGTAGGAGCTATCTTCAGGTATGAACTCCAGGCCAAATTTGCTGCCCAGTGGAATTTCGGTGAAGCTGCCGGGAATGCGGCTGGCCATGGCGATGCCTTGTACGCCCAGATCATTTGAGAGGGCACTATAAGGGTAGTCGGCGCGGAAAAGTTCAATGCCCTGAGTCCATTGTTCGCCGGCTTCGTGGATCATGAAGAGGTCTGGATTTTCTTGGGCGAGGATGGGTTGGAGTTCCTCAAAATCGTCGTTGGTGTAGTAGAAATTGCTGGAGAGAATGGTGAGAGTTGGCTTGGCGGCGGAGGGGGTGGAACGGCTTAGGTAAGGGCTCAGGGTTCCCAGGTGGATGCTGGTGAAGGTTAGGAAGAGCAGGGCGAGTTTCCAGTGACGGCGATTGATGGCGAAGAGCGCGAGGAGGGTTCCCAGCAGGGCGTAGTAGTGAGCGTAGTGAACAAAGAGTTCAAAGAACCACCAGGTTTTGGCCAGGAAGAGAGTGAGTTGGAGGAAAAAGAAGCCGGCGCAAGCCAGGGCGAGGAACTTTTTAAGCATGCCGGAAGTTTAGACTAAGATTTGCTGCTTGTGAACCTGTAAAGTATTTGCTAGCATTGGGGCCGATTTATTTGTTTTGGAATGGTAAAAAGACGAACCACCCGTCGACGGAAATCCGCACCGATTTTAAACTTTGAAGTGGAAAGCCACATCATGCGTGAAATTTGGGCTGTGGCGTATTTGGCTTTGGCCGCTTTGACCTGGCTTTCGCTGAATCAACAGCTCGGTGTGCTTGGGGATTTGTGGGTTTCTGGTTTGCGGCCGCTCTTTGGAGTGGGCCTCGAGGCCGTGCCAGTTGCACTGCTGTTTATGGGCGCTTCCGTGTTTTTCTCCAAGAAAATTAGCTGGGGTCTCGCGCGCATGACGGGGATTTTTTGTTTGGCCGTTTCGATTTTGGGCTTCATCCACATGTCCGTGCCCGAGGCGGAACTTTTGGAAACCGCGCAACGTGGGGAAGGCGGAGGTTATATTGGATTCGTTTCCAGCTTTATTTTTTCCGCAGCCTTTGGACGCGTGGGAGCTTACGTGCTTTTGATGGCCACTTTTTTGATTGGAATTTTGCTCACGCTGCAGGTGAGTTTGGGCGCCATTGCCCGCTTCATCACTCCTACGCCCAAGATGGTGCGCAAGGTGATCGACAGCGCGACTCCCGAGTTCACGGTTACGCATGACCACGAGGACGACGAACTGCGCATTGTGAGCCCTGAGCCGGTGATGTCCAAGGCGGAAGAACTGCTGAGCATGACCATTAAGGAACTCAGTTTGAAGGAAGTGGAGGATCGTTTGGCGAGTGGCGAGGAGGAAGATGACGACAACGTGCCGGTCATGAAGGACGAAGACGAAGCGGAAGTCACGGTGGTGGATAAGCATGGGGTGGAGACTAGCAATAAAAAGAAGAAGGAGGACGTGGTGGAGTGGAATTATCCGCCCATGGATTTGCTGGAAATTGGAAAGGAAACTTTTGAAATCAATGAGAGCGAATTGAAGCGCAAGGCCGACATGATCAAGACTAAGCTCGAGCAGTTTGGCATTGATGTGAGTATGAACGAGGTGCACGTGGGGCCCACGGTGGTGCAGTACACGCTGCGGCCGGCGGATGGGGTGAAGCTTTCTAAAATCACGTCACTCAAGAATGACATTGCGCTTGCGTTGGCGGCGCCGGCCGTTCGTATTGAAGCGCCGATTCCCGGAAAATCTTTGGTGGGAATTGAAATTCCAAGCTCCAACCGAAGCACCGTGCACATGCGCGAAATGATGGAAACCAGCGAGTACACCAAAGAAAAATCCGGACTCAAAATTGCACTCGGGCGAGATGTGTCGGGGCGGTCCATTGTCGCAGATTTGGCCAAGATGCCGCACTTGCTGATTGCCGGAGCCACGGGGTCTGGTAAATCCGTTGGACTCAACAGTTTTTTGATTTCTTTCCTCTACAACAACTCACCAAGGGATTTGAAGTTTATTATGATCGACCCTAAGCAAGTGGAACTTTCCACGTACAACGGGCTGCCGCATTTGCTCACGCCGGTGATCACGGATCCTGAAAAGGCCGCGACCGCATTGCGTTGGGCGGTTGCCGAAATGAATCGACGTTACAAGGTGTGTGCGGAGGCCGGTCACCGCAATATTGCGGACTACAATGCCGACCGCAAGACCGCTGAAAAAATGCCAAAAATTGTGATTGTGATCGACGAGTTGGCCGATCTCATGATGCAGGCCCAGAAGGAAGTAGAAGCCTCCATTTGTCGTATTGCCCAGATGGCGCGCGCCGTGGGAATGCACCTTATTGTGGCGACTCAGCGTCCTTCGGTTGATGTCATCACCGGTTTGATTAAAGCAAACATCCCGGCGCGTATCGCCTTCACGGTGGCGTCTGGGGTAGATAGCCGAACCATTTTGGATACCGGCGGCGCGGAAGATTTGCTGGGCCAGGGGGACATGCTGTATTTGAGCGGAACCATGGGCAAACCGATTCGTGTGCAAGGAATTTATGTGTCGTCTAAGGAAATTGAAAAGGTGACGAACCGTCTTAAACTCACTCACGAACCAACGTACCAACAGGACATCACATCCAAGGAAACCGCTCACCGTCAGGTGCAAGGTGTGCCCGACATTCCCGCTGAAGCCAAGAGCGACGAAGAGCTCGTGAACCAGGCCATTGAATGTTTGAAGAAGAATCGCAAAGCGGCGTCGACTTCATCACTGCAACGTTACCTACGCATTGGCTATTCCCGTGCCGCTCGTATTATTGATTTGCTGGAACAAGCCGGCGTGATTGGGCCTGCGCAAGGAAGTAAACCACGTGATGTGTTTGTGAGGGAGGATTGAACTTAAATTTTTCTCTTGAATCCAAATTTTTTCATAAAATATCGAGGCACAAATAGTGAATCTGACTCGGAAATTGATTTAGGTACTTTGGGTGATTCGATCGTTGGTTTTAATAGTGTTATAAAGGAAGTTTTTTCAATCTCTAAAATTCAAGGTGAACTCAAGGTAACAGCTACTGAGTTAAGGCAAGGATCTTTGATTGTTGATATTATTCTCAAAATCTTTGTAGAGAACAAAGAGGCGATATTTAAGACGATTCCTGATTTGCTCGATTACCTTAAGGTTATTGATGTGGATGCGTGTAAGCGAGCCATAGAGTTCTTTAATACCTCTTTCGATATAGGTGCTGATGTACATCAAAAAATGAATGCATATGCTAGCAAGTACCCAGCTGATTATGATCTTATAAAATTAGGCCTTGGGTCTTTTGTTCTTTACCTACTTAAGAAAGCAAAAACTCAAAAGCAGCGTCCTGATTTAAACGAACTGCCTTCAGGCTATGCAGTTAAAGTTCATAACATGATACGAAGGCGCAAATTTAAAAGAGCTTTGAAGCCTTTTATAGATGATGAAGTTAGTACTATTGAGATAAGTGCTGACCGCCAATTTCGGACTCCAGCTAAAATCGACACTGAAAACTTTGATAAGTATCTTAGTGAGTCTGAAGTTATTTTGCCCAATTATATTCATGGTAGAGTTTATAAATTTAAAGGCACTATAGTCAGCATGCAGTGTAGTCATGGTGATTCGATGAAACTGCGTGTGATTGGCTTACCTCAAAAAGATAGAGATTTAGTGGCATTTCCTCCAGATGGTAGCTCTACTCGTGATTTTGATCAGTATTATGGTGAAACAGTATCTATTGATGCACTTATAGAACGCCGGTCTTTATACCAAAAACCTAAACTACACATTCAGCATATCTCTTTAAATCAAGAAAGTTTTATTTAGGTTTTTTGAATTATACTTGAATGATTGTATTATCTTTTCTAAGCAGAAACCCTTTCGCTTCAGGAAACGAATTATAGCCTTTGGTGGACATGCTGGCGCAGTAGGCGCCGGTGCCTTCAATCAAGAATAGATCTCCGATCTCAGCTTTTTGGAGCAGACGGGGTTTGGGCACATCGCCGTTGCCGGGCTCCGGAGTCAGCAGGTCGCCGGATTCGCAGCAGTGGCCGACCACAATATATTCCTGGGTTTCGGAGCGGGGAGTTTGAGAAATTACGCTCATGCGGTGCTGCGCGCCGTAGTAAGAAGGGCGAATGATTTCGGTCATGCCGCAGTCGAGTTTGATGAACTTAAAGCGGTCGGTTTCGGTCATGTCTTGGATGCGGGAAAGGAGCACGCCCGCGTTGGCGGTGAGGTAGGTGCCGGGCTCAATTTCGAGTTTAATTTGTCGGCCCGTTTTGTCGGCAAAGTCGCGCAGGGCTTCACTCACTTTTTCGCTGATGGCCTGGAGGTCGGTTTGTTTTTCGCCTTCGTAGCGGGCCACTTTAAAGCCGCCGCCCAGGTTTAAAATAGTTGCGGTTGGGAAGCGCTCTAAAAAAGTGAGCATGAGTTCGGTGCTGCGTTTCCACACCTCGGGGTCGGCGCCGGAACCGATGTGGCTGTGGATGCGTTTCACCGTGAGCTCGTGTTTTTCAAGGAGCGCTGTGGCCTCCGCTAGGTGCTCGTGCCAAATCCCAAAACTGGATTCGCTGCCGCCCACATTGGTTTTTGCAAAAGCGCCGCTGCCTTCGCCCGGGTTGATGCGCAGGCTCACTTCGGTGCCCGGGAATTGCTCACCATATTTTTCAAGTTGGTGCAGGGAACATGCATTGAACTGCACGCCTTTTTGAATGAGCGCCGCGAGGTCGCGAGGAAATTCTTGAGAGGTGAGTAGGATGTGCTCGCCGGGAATTCCGTAGTCCAGCGCTCGCAGGGCTTCGTATTCGGAACTCGCATCGATGTGAATGCCCATTTTATAAAACAGCTCGATGATGGCGCGGTTGGGATTCGCTTTCATGGCGTAACTCACTTGCAGTCCAAAAGGCGCTTGAAAGGCGAGGGCTTGCTGGGCCGCTTGTCCCAGCGCGTCTTCAAAATACACATAAACCGGCGTTCCAAACTGCTCGGCAATTTTAAGCGCTTGCGGGTGTTCCATGGAAATGATTATGCAGAATTACTTCTGCCTCGAACAGTTGATTTTGTGGGACCATCATCACGGTCACTCCACGGTCGGGCAAAGCGTGCATGTAGTTAACGCTAATGCCATTTGCTTCTAAAAGCTTCCAGAGTGGATGTTCGTTGAAATTTTCGGTTTGAGCTACAATTTTCAAGTCGGTGCGGGATTCGAAAGTCCAACCGTTCCCAAAAGCTTCATAGAGAGCGTCGCGCAGTCTACTGATGTCTGCCGTTTGAATGTGTTCATCTAGGGTAACGGTCCAAGTGGTTTCGGAACTGAAGGTTTGATCAATATTGTAATCACGCAGCACGGCCGTTATAACTGCCAGCACTCCGGGGGAATCGCTCATGGGACCCTCAATGGTCAGCGCGTAAGGAATGGGTACGCCTTCTGCTGAATTCTCTAGCACCGTAGCGGCAAAAGGAGGCTGGGCCACCCGGTTAGACATGAGTACTTTTCCGCTGGCGCTGCTAGTGGGATGCTCGCGTTGAGAGCCTCCCAGACAAAAAACCATTCCCAGTTCATCTTGTTTTTGAACCGTGAAGGAATCGTCCTCCAGGCGGAGTCTTAAACACGCTTCTATTTCTTCAGGTTCTTCATCTTTTAAGGTGTTGTCTAGGGTGAGGGTCACGGTGTCTCGTGTGCTGATGGTTTGATCAATATTGTCGTTTTTCAAAAGGGAGGTGATGGCGGCCAAAACTCCTTTTCGGTTCGCCATATTGCCTTCAATTCGTAGCACGCTTTTTGTTGCTCGTGGCTGCACAATTTCTAATTCGTCTACTTCTAAGCCGGCATGCCAGGGAATATAGGTGGTGCCTTCTTCGGGCTTGTCTGGATCGCCCACCACAATATCCACTTTGGTGCCCTTTAAAATGGACATCACATCGGACTGCAGTACCTTAGCGGCTGCTCCGCGGGCCCCGGTGAATTCGGCTGCCAAGCGACGACTCATCATTTCCACGCCTTTTGATCCTGGAATTTTATCTCCCGTTCGAATCCTTGTTCCTTTTTGTTCATCGATTAAGGTGCGCCGTCCATGAGCATCAGCTGCTCGGGCTTCTTCCGCGGTTCCGGCGTCGGTGTAACCTCGTTTTCCTGCTACAAAAGGTAGGTGACCGCTATCCAATTCAATTGGCGCAGGAGTTTTCAGAACTTCTCCCACGGTTTGCTTCAGTACTCCTCGTACCCGTTCAAGGGTTTCTCGTTTGTTTCCAAAAGCTTCAGCAGGCCCTTCTGGGTAGACTCTTTTTGTCATTCGCTCCTTATTAATATTGCTGCTGTCCAGACCGTGGTGGGCAAAGTAAGCCTGGTATAAACCTTGGCACAAGTCTTCGCCGAAACCAGTTAAGGAATGATGTGCGCCGGTAAGATCCGTATAGATCCAATCTATACCCAGATTTTGTAGGCGTTTGAGCCCCTCTGAATTCTCTATTTCTAAAAGTAGCTTGGAAAAATCGCTCAAATACCTTGAAACTACGGCTTTCAAAATGGGCCGCGCTTCTGCCTCTACTTTTTCGTCGATGATTCCTTCGTGAAAAGTTCGGATGCTTTCTACAATGGCTTCGGTTTTAACTTTGTCCCCCTTGCGAAGTGCCTCAACGATTTTCAAAAGCTCGTCTGTGGTGCTGAATGTCGCCGTTCGCAAAGCTGAAACCAAAATGAGCTGAGTTTGTCCTGCGGTTTTTCTCTGTTTTGCTCGCTTTAAATTGCTTTGGAATTTACACGCGTTTTCACCACCGATTTTGGTAGCGAGTACATCGGCTTCTTTTATGGCTTGCTGTCCTTGGTCTAAATTTACGTTCATAGAAGGAGGTGAGTGTAGCAGCTGGCTAAGAGAAAATCACCCCTTTTTGTGCAAAACTAATTTTAGCGGGTCTGCATGTCAGATTTATTTCAGGAATTTGTCAGGAAAATTTCAGATTTATTTTGATAGCCTTAAGTGGCCTCATTGACACTATTAACGCGTTACGTTATCATTTGTATGATCAAAAGTTTTAAAGATAAGCTCGCTCGAAGTGTATTCACTCGAGAATTCTCAAAAAGAATGCCGCAAAATCTTGTAAGAACTGCCGAGAAGAAGCTCTGGATATTGCACTTTGCGGACCAGCTTGGTGACCTAAAAATCCCTCCTTCTAATCGTTTAGAACCTTTAAAAGGGGATCGTGAGGGGCAGCATAGTATTCGGATCAACCAACAGTGGAGAATTTGTTTCAACTGGCATGAGGGAAACGCTTATGATGTAGAAATTGTTGATTATCACTAAAAATCTATGAAAAAAAAACTAGCTCCCATACATCCCGGTGAAATCCTTTTGGAAGAGTTTTTGGAACCTTTGGGTATTAGTCAGTATCGTTTAGCCAAGGAGATCCATGTTTCTCCGAGAAGAATTAATGAAATTGTTCATGGTCTAAGAAGTATATCGCCAGATACGGCGTTGCGGCTGGGTCGTTATTTTAACATGACGGCTAAATTTTGGATGAATGCTCAGACTCACTATGATTTAGAACTTGAAAAAGATCTGTTGGAAGATCGTTTAGAAGAAATTAAAGTTTTACAGCACGCTTAAGTCACATGACTTTTCAATTTCAATTGCTCACTTCGTTGGTTGCTAAACGTTTCACGCCTGCTCTTCTAAAGGAGGCGCGGAAAGTTTTTAAGCAGATTCGTATGGCGCTTGTGGAGGCGGATCCTGAACTCGATCCGTTTAGAGTGCCGAGTTTTGATACCGCTGAGGAGCTCGTGTTTTTTCTGGCCATGGTGGGAGACGATGAGTGGATTAAGAAGGCGGTGGATGTCTTTGAATTTGTGGAAAAGGGCCGTCATTTTATTGGCTTAGGTCTTCGGAGAGATCGAGAAATGTGGCTGGGTGAAGAAGGGCGCACGCATTTAAATGCCAGCGCGATTCAAGCGTTTACGCCGCTGGTTTATGTGAAGAAGCAGGTGGCTGCGTATCTTAAGCTCCGTGGCACTTTTTGAACTTCTGGCCGCTGCCGCAAGGGCAGGGGTCGTTGCGCCCAATCTCATCCATATTGATGCTGCCTTTTTGCGGAGCTAGGGCAGATTCCTCGGTGTTGGCGTCGATTTCGTGAGTGTTGGTGGTGGCTGCAACGGGTGCGGGCGGTTTTACAATCTGTACATTGATCTTCACGTGCAAGAGGCTGCGCACCGTGTTGCCATTGATTTTATCCATGAGTTCTTCAAACATCGTGTAAGCCTGGTTTTGGTATTCAATCAGTGGGTTGCGTTGGCCGTATCCGCTTAGGGAAACCGCGTCGCGAAGATCTTTGAGTTCGTCGATATGACGCATCCACAGCATATCTAAAGTGCGGAGGCTGATCATGCGCTCGGCTTTGCGCAAAATATCGGGCGAGGGCAGGCCCTTTTCTTTTTCCAAATATTCTTCGAGCAAATAGTTTTTGATTTTTTCGATGAGCGCCTCTTGGTCGAGAGCTTCCAAAGTCTCGCGGGCCAGCGGAGTTTTGGGGTCGCGGTGCAGCGCGCTCACACTTTCATAAATTTCTTTGGTGTCGCCGGGGTGCTGGAGCACAATCTTTTCGGCTTCTTGCTCAATCATCACCAGCATGTCGTTCTTGAGGTTTTCATTCTCCAAAATCAAGCGGCGTCGTTTGTAAATAATGTCCCGGTGCATGTTGATCACGCTGTCGTACTCCACCAGGTGCTTACGGATGTCGAAGTTGTGGCCCTCCACTTTTTTCTGCGCGCTTTCGATGCTGCGGCTGATGATGCCGTTTTCAATGGGCACATCCTCGGGTAGGCCGAGTTTGTCCATGAGGCCAACCATGCGGCCGCCTCCGAAAATGCGCATGAGGTCGTCTTCCATGGAAACGTAGAACTGCGTGAGCCCGGGGTCTCCTTGGCGTCCGGAGCGTCCACGGAGCTGGTTGTCGATACGGCGTGCTTCGTGGCGTTCGCTACCAATCACGCAGAGTCCGCCGAGTTCCTTCACGCCTTCGCCGAGTTTGATATCGGTTCCACGACCCGCCATGTTGGTGGCGATGGTCACGGCGCCTTTTTCTCCGGCCTTGGAAATGATTTCCGCTTCCTGTTCATGGAATTTGGCGTTGAGCACATTGTGCGGCACACCTTCTTCCTTAAAGAGCTTGGACAATGCCTCGGATTTTTCTACGGAAATGGTTCCCACCAGCACGGGTTGTCCTTTTTCATTCAACTCTTTCACGGTGCGTGCAATGGCATGGAATTTGGATTGTACGTTTTTATAAATGGCGTCCGATTTATCCTTACGCGTAACGGGGCGGTGGGTAGGAATTTCATACACATCGAGCCCGTAAATACTTTGAAATTCTTCCTCTTCGGTCTTTGCGGTTCCGGCCATGCCCGCCAGCTTTTTATAGATGCGGAAATAGTTTTGGAAGGTGATGGTTGCCAGCGTGCGGCTTTCACGTTTAATGGCCACGCCTTCTTTGGCTTCAATGGCCTGGTGGAGTCCTTGGCCAAAACGGCGTCCAGGCATGAGGCGGCCGGTGAACTCGTCCACAATCAGGATTTGGCCGTCTTTTATAAGGTAATCCACGTCCGCTTTGTACACGGCGTGGGCGCGCAGCGCTTGTTCAATGTGGTGCACTTCTTCAAAGCCTTTGTCGGTGTAAATATTGTCCACGCCCAGCAGTTCTTCCATCTTTTTAATACCTTCTTCGGTCAGGGTCACGGCGCGTTGTTTTTCGTCGATATTGTAGTGCGTGTTTTCATCCAGCAGGCTCACAAGTTTGGTGTATTGGCCGTATTTTTCGGTGGACTCTTCCGCAGGCGCAGAAATAATCAGCGGGGTGCGGGCTTCATCAATCAAGATGCTGTCCACTTCATCCACAATGGCGTAGTTGAGCTCGCGTTGAACCAGGGCTTCCAAACTGGGCGCCATGTTGTCGCGCAGGTAGTCGAAGCCAAATTCATTGTTGGTTCCATAAGTGATATCCGAGTCGTAAGCCGCTTTTTTCTCGTCCTTGTTTTGGCCGTGCACCACGGTTCCCACGCTCAGCCCCAGGTAACGGTAAAGTCCGCCCATCCATTCGGCATCACGTTGAGCCAGGTAGTCGTTCACCGTCACCACGTGCACCCCTTTTCCTTCAAGGGCGTTGAGGTAAACGGGGAAGGTACACACCAAGGTTTTTCCTTCTCCGGTCTTCATCTCGGAAATATTGCCTTCGTGCAGCACCATTCCTCCAATCATTTGTACGTCGAAGGGAACCATGTCCCAGGTATAATCAAAGCCGCGCACCTTCCAGGTTTTTCCCACCAGAAAACGGCAGGCTGTTTTGAGGAGGGCGAAGGCTTCGGGTAAAAGGTCATTCACGGTTTCCCCACTTTGAATGCGACGTTGAAATTCAGCCGTTTTTAGCGGAATATCGGCTTCGGTGAGTTCAGTTTGGTAACGGGCTTCAATCTCATTGATGAGCGTCACAATCTTGGCGATGCGCTTCAGCTCTTTACCCTGATGGTCCCCGAAAAGTTTATTGAGAAAATTGACGACAGACATATATTGGTGTGGCATTTGCCACCTTATTGCTTAGCAGACCTAACGGTCCGCTTGGTGCAGGCAGGATAGCATAAATGGCTTGTGAGCGCGACAGCTATTTTTAATCCGCCGCCTTTCCGCTCAGGATCACCCAGAATGTTTTTAGCATGATCTTGAAGTCCATCCAAGGAGTCCAGTGTTTGATGTAGGTGGTGTCCAGGCGCACTTCTTCTTCAAAGTCCAAATCGCTGCGGCCGCTGGTTTGGCTGATGCCGGTGATGCCGGGTTTGATGGTTAGCAAAAAGTGGTGGTGTTTTTCGTATTTTTCCACCTCTTCTGGCAGGTGAGGGCGGGGCCCCACAATACTCATGTCTCCTTTGAATACGTTCCAAAGGTTGGGGAGTTCGTCGAAACTAGTCCGGCGCAGGAATTTGCCAAAGCGCGTGATGCGCGGATCGTTTTTTATTTTCATGAGGGGACCTTTGCGGTGATTTTTTTCGGCCAGTTCACTGTAACGCAAATGGTGAGTGTTGTGCTGCATGGTCCGGAATTTGTAGAAAGTGAACTGTTCACCGGCTTGGCCAGTGCGCACGGCGGGGGAACCGTCTTCGAGTTTGGTGAAAAAGACGGGGCCTTTAGAATCCAATTTGATTCCGATGCCGACCAGTAAAAATAAGGGTGAGAGAACCAGCAAAGAGGCCGCGCTGATCAGAATGTCCGCACTGCGTTTATAAATACGTCCCCAGCCGTCGAGTGAGGTGGGTTTGAGGTGGATGAGCGGGTAACCGCCGATGGTTTCTATCTCAATATTGCTGCGTTCCACCGCCAAAATGTCTGGTACAAAACGGTATTCCAAATGGTTTTCCTGGCAGAACTGCAGAATTTCGTGGTCCTGCAAATAGCTGAGGTCTTGGTTGGTTTGAATCACGCCCTCCACTTTGTATTTTCGCACCATGCGGCCCAGCTCCTTCAAACTTCCCAGCATTTTTGCACTTTCAATGCGTGCGCTGCCTTCCGTGAGGTAGCCCACCACGCGGTAGTGCGGATCTTTTTTGAGTTTGCGCGCCAGGCGGTCCGTGATTTTGTTTGCCCCAATCAGCAGCACGTGGCGGCGTCCAATGTCTGCGTTCAAAAGCGTGCGTTCCACCCGGTGGACCAGCAGGCGGGCCAATATAATGAGCAGTACGCTGGCTACGGCGCCAAAAATCAGTACCAAACGGGAAAAGAAGATTTCGCGACTCAGGAAAAAGTAGGACATAATCAGCAGCATCCACACAATGGAATGCTTCATCACACTGCGCGATTCGCCGAGCGGGCTTTGTGTGTTTTTGAGTTTGTAGAGTCCAAAGAAAGCAAAGGTTAGCACCAGCATGCTGGCAAAAAGCAGCCCAAATTGCAGATACTCATCGGCTGGGATGAAATTGGCGGGCACCACTTCAAAATTGCGTCCGGGGATGAAATCGCCCATGAGGCGCAGTTTATAACCTGTTAGAAATCCCAGCACCACCATGGTGAAATCCACGGGAATCCTCAGCAGGCCAAAGGTGATTTCGGAACGCTTCATGGCGGCAGTTTAGCAAAAAAGAGGGAGTTCTCATACACAACTCACTTCACGTATTCGAACTCCCTCTTTTTTGCTAACCGATTTTTGGCCAAAAAGAAAACACCCTTTCGAGTGTTCCTTCATACTCCCTATAAGCCGAGTTCTGTCCATTTACGGATTGCCCGCAAACAGTGTGACCATCTCTCTGGACCCGTTATTGCTAACGGGTTCAAGCGGTGGGCGCGCGGGGGTCTTAGGCAGACCGAGTCCCGTACTCCATTCCCACCTTGCAAGGAAAAGGGTTTACCTAGCCAACTCTCTCTCGAGAGGGCTCCCCGTGTCCCGTATTGCTACTAGATAGAGGGGGCGTTTCATGTTGGTGCGTCTCTGTGGCACTTTCCCTACGCGGCGTTTTTTAGGTCGCCGTGCGGCCGCCGTTAGCGGCTTTTCTGCCTACCTTGCTCGGACTTTCCTCACCTTTTGCATACGTACCGAAGTGCGTGGTGCGCGGGGCGCGGTCACAAGGAGCTTTAACAGATTACGGATTTTTGAGAAATTGTCAATCAGGCGAACTTAGGCGGCAGATTGCATAACATCGCCGGGTCTCTTGTCACGTAGCTGGCGGTAGCTGGGGCCTCTTTGAGGTGTTTTTCCAGTTCGTTGGCTTAACGCCATCACTTCATCTGCTCGTCTTTGCACTTGTTGTTCAAGAACCGCTTCTAATGCGCTGTGGAAGCGAACCACCTCTTGATCCAGAGCCAAAATGGCGGCTTGTTCATCTGGGTCTTTAGTTGCTAGGTAAACATCAACGAGTTGATAGTTGAGTTTCACTGCCCTTGTAAAAACCTCTGGACTTGGCGCTTCCGTTTGTAGGTCTTTTAGAGTTTGGCGAACGGTAGCTAGAGTGGGCGTTTCATGAGGAGTATTCATAAGAGGGCAGGTAAGGGAGTATAACGTTTCAATGCAGAGAGGCGGGTTTTATTACAGATTAATTCTGAGGAGGAGGAGGTTCGGGCACTAAAAAATTTTTAAGTGCACCATTTCCCCTCATTATCATCAAGATTCTATCTATCACAATCTGTCCTTCCTCTGTTTCCATTAAATCTGTTACGGGTCTGCCTTTCCATTCAGTAAGGTCAATAACTTGCTGGACGCTCTGGGTGAGATTAAGTTGGGCTGACATAGGTAGTGTGGCTAAAAAATAAAAATCCCCGCTTTGTGGGCGAGGAGGAGGTTTTAGATTTTTTATGAATCGTTTACCTACTTACTCCTCGCACAGACCAATACGCAAAGCAAAACTTTGTTGTGGTGGTGCAGGTGGGAATAAAATGTAGACGTGTCATAAGAAATTTAAAACAACCCTCACTCTACTTGGTCTATTGCATACGTCAAACAGTCCCTTTTGCAAGCGACGTGAAATCGGTGTCTGGTATTACTTCTCCTCCTTGAGCTTTTTGAATTCGCGTTGGAAGAATTTAGCGGTTTCAAGGCAGTCTTTTGCTTTTTCGTTGTGGGGTTCCAGCGCGAGCGCGGTTTCCAAAAGAGCAATGGTTTCCACAAATTGACGGTCGTTCAAGTAGCACACTGCAAGGTCACACATAATGAGCGTGTCTTGGGGAGCCATAGCCTTGGCACGTTCCAAAATCACGAGTCCGCGTCGGCGGTCTCCGCTGTGGAAAATGCTCCATCCCAAACATCGGAGGATTTCGGGGTGGTGGGGTTGTACGCGGTTGGCGAGTTCCAAGGTTTCTACGGATTTCCCAAAGTCTCCTAAAGAGGAATAAAGGAATCCGAGGAGGTAGAGAGCGTTTGGGCTATTTGGCTTGAGTTTGAGCGCGTGTTTCAGCGCCTTCATAGACTTGTCGTACTCCCGTAAACTGAGGTAGTTGTCCCCAATTTCCTCATAAGCCTCCACATACTCAAGATCCATGATGAGCATCTTGTTGGAGAGTTGGATGGCTTCTTGGTGCCGTCCAGCTAGCTTGAGGCCATCGGCCTGTTTGAGGAGGTCGTCGTACATGTTTATTGATTTTTATTTTTTTGTATCTAGTTATTATAGCAAAAAAACCGACTTCCTTCAAGGAGTGTAGGCTTGGCATTTGAGGGGAATGTGTTGGACTATTCGCCGCCTTTTTGCAGGAATTCCTGCATGCGTTCCCGGAGTTCCGCATCCTTCTGCGCAAAAGCCATATTTGCCTGCAAAAGCCCCCAAGGGGTGCCGGTGTCGTAGCGGGTGCCTTCTACTTCCAAGGCGTAGATGGGTTTTCCTTCGGAAAGCAGGGTGCGGAGGCCGTCGATGAGGCGAATCTCGCCGTCAGGTTGGCTGGATTGGCTGCGCGCCAGAGCTTCGAGCACATCAGGAGTGCAGATGTATTTACCTACGATTCCCAGATCTGAAGGTGCGTCTTCGGCGCGGGGTTTTTCCACGAGGCCGGTAACCTGGATTTGGCGGCCCGTGACGGTGCCGGGGCTGATGACGCCGTAACTGCTGATGTTTGCTTTAGGCACGCGTTCGGTGCAGAGCACGGGGGCGCCGGTTTGTGCGTACACATCCAGGAGCTGGGCGAGGGCGGGGCGGGGTCCATCTATAATGTCGTCGCCAAAGAGTACGGCGAAGGGTTCGCTTCCCAAAAAGTCCTTTGCGCAGAGCAGGGCGTGGCCGTCTCCTTTGGCTTCCAGTTGAGGCACGTAGGCCAGATGAACGCTTTCTTCTATAGTGTGCAGTTCGTGCAGGAGTTCGCCTTTGCCCCGTTGGATGAGGTCTTGCTCCAGTTCGTAGTTGGGGTCGAAGTGTTCCTCGATGCTGCGTTTTCCAAATCCGGTCACAATGATGATTTCTTGGATGCCGGAGGCCAGCACTTCTTCCACCAGGTATTGAATCACGGGTTTATTCAAAATGGGGAGCATCGGTTTGGGAATCACCTTGGTCATGGGGAAGAAACGCGTCCCGAGGCCCGCTGCCAAAATCACCGCTTTGCGTACAGGTTGGTTCATGCGCTGGGGCCGCCTTCTTCTATGTGAATGATGCGGGTTTTAAAATCTTCCGTTTTAGGAATGGTGACGATGAGCATGTGTTCGTGTACTCGAGCATTGATGTTTTTGCGGTCGATGTGGTCGGGGAGCACAATGGAGCGAGAAAAAGTTCCCCAAAAGAGTTCGGATACCAAGGCTGAGTTCACTTGAAGGCCTTCGATTCGCTTACGTTCGCCGCGAATGGTGAGCACGTCGTCTTGAATGGCCACTTTGATATCGGATTTCTCTACGCCGGCAATGGGGCACACAATGATCATCAAATCTTCACGCTGCAAAATGTCCACGGAAAGCTGACCTTCCTGCGCGGCTTCTGCGGCGGTGGGTGCTTTATGGCCGTAGGCACTCGCCTCTGCTCGTGGGCGCGCGCTTAATTTAACGGGCTGAGGGGCGCCCTTTTTTAAGGGGGCTCCGGCTGGCGCCTCCGCCCTGGCGTGTTTGAGTTGGCCGATTCCTACTTGGCTCATGGGATTAGTGTAACTTAAGCATCTGCTTTCGCCAATTTTTTCCCTTCCAGGAGTTTAACAAACTCCTCACGGGTGAGGGTTTCGCGCTCCTTCAAGGCTTTAGCGATGTGTTCCATGTCTTTGCGGTGTTTGGTGAGGAGTTCCTTGGCCAGCTTATAGGCCTTGTCCACGAAGCCTTGAATCTCTTTGTCGATGAGGGCGGCCTTTTCTTCGGAGTAATTTTTCACGTGACCAAAGTCGCGGCCTAGGAAGACTTCGTGATTCGCTTCACCATATACAGTGGGGCCAACGGCGGCGCTCATTCCAAATTCGGTCACCATGCGGCGTGCCATTTGGGTGACTTTTTGCAGATCATTGGAGGGGCCGGTGGAAACTTGGCCGTAGAACATTTCTTCCGCCACGTATCCGCCCATGCCGGAGGCCATTTCGTGCTCGAATTTTTCTTGAGTGACCAGATGCGTGTCTTCTTCAGGCATGAACCAAGTGAGACCCAAGGCCATACCGCGAGGGATGATGGTCACTTTGCGCAGCGGGTCGCATTGGGGGAGCAGTTGGCGCACGAGAGCATGACCCACTTCGTGATAGGCCGTGACTTCTTTTTCTTTTTCTGACATCACATGGGATTTGCGTTCTGGTCCGATTTGAACCTTTTCCACGGACATTTCAATGTCGTGCTGAGTGATTTCTTTTTCGCTCTTGCGGGCGGCCATGATCGCGGCTTCGTTGAGCACATTTTCTAAGTCAGCTCCGGAGAAACCAGGGGTTTGCTTGGCCACATGGCGAAGGTCGATGTTTTTCACCATGGGCTTATTTTTGCTGTGCACTTTAAGGATGGCTTCTCGGTCGTCCATGCTGGGACTGTCCACCACCACGCGGCGGTCGAAACGGCCGGGGCGCAGCAGGGCAGGGTCGAGCACATCGGGGCGGTTGGTGGCCGCCATTACAATGACGCCGGTATTGGTTTCGAATCCGTCCATTTCGGTCAGTATCTGGTTGAGGGTTTGTTCACGTTCGTCGTGTCCTCCGCCCACTCCGGTTCCGCGTTGGCGGCCCACGGCGTCGATTTCATCCATGAAGATAATACAAGGCGCGTTGCGCTTAGCTTTTTTAAACAAGTCACGCACACGGCTGGCTCCCACTCCCACGAACATTTCTACGAATTCAGAACCGCTGATGCTGAAGAAGGGCACGTTCGCCTCACCGGCAACGGCGCGGGCAAGGAGGGTTTTTCCATTTCCTGGAGAACCCACGAGCATAACCCCTTTTGGAATTTTGGCTCCCATGGCGGTGTATTTGCTAGGGTTCTTTAAAAAGTCCACCACTTCCACGAGTTCTTCCTTGGCTTCTTTGAGTCCGGCCACGTCGTCGAAAGTCGTCTTTTCTTTTTCTTTATCGTGCAGACGTGCGTTGGATTTCCCAAAGGACATCGCTTGGTTGTTGCTGCTCGCCGCGCCGCGCATCATGAAATAGAGGAATCCAATGATCAGCATAAAAGGAATGATGGCGAGCCCGATGTTGAGCCACACACCCTTGCTGGAAGTGTCCACGACTTCAATATCAATGGAAGCCACCAAAGCGGGGTCCACGCTGTCGAGCACTTCGCTCACGGTTTCACCCGGTTCTTTGTAGGCGTATTTTTTCGTTTCATCTTTAAGCGTGTAGTCCAGGCGGCTGTCGCTCACGGCCACGGTTTCCACGTTTCCTGCTGCCACGTCTTCTACGAATTCACTGCGGCCCACTTGTTCAATCACGGTGCGGGAATCGGAATTCCAGATTGTATAAATACCCGAAAGCAGCAGCGCCACCACGAGCAGGGTCACTAAAGGATTGGGAGATTTTCTTGGGAGCATGTTTGCCATGTTTTAATTTATTTAGGGCGGTCTCTATTCTAGGCGTGTGGAGGGTTTGGGGCAACTCTATTGGGCAATTGGAGCGAGCCTATTGGTGTAAGAGTCCAATAAGTCGAAACCAATCTCTCTCACGATTTCTCGCACCCTTCTGAGTTGCGCCTTAACACGGGCATCGTTTGGGGGCTCAACAAAATCAAGATGATCCAGGCGTTTGTCTATTTTGTGCCTGCCTTTGTCAAGAATCGCATCCTTTTTGGCGGCTCTAATTTTTGGCTCCAAATCTGTTAATGCATCACAAAAGGACACGCAATGAGCAAGCGCTGTTCGGTGATGTTTTGTGGCCATAGCAAGCTCAGCTAATGAGGGTTCCAATTGGTTCTTTGCCAAGGTTTCTTCTCTACGTGCCGCGTCGGCTCCTTGAAAGTGCTGCTGTATGTCTCTTTGCGTGGTCAGAATTTTTTCGAATCTAGAGATGAAGGAATCGGTTGTACCGGCATAGTGACTTGCCACCACATAACGGAATCGATTTATAGTGTCGGGCACGAAGTAAGTAGCCACGTATTCCCAGTGTTTTTCATCCAGAGTGCCAATCTCTACTTCATCCTTAAACCATTTCAGCCAAGGCACTTTAATGCGTCCTGTTTGGAAATCTACTTGGGGTACGAATGTTTGGGTGAGATCTTCAAATGGAGTCAGTGGAGAGGGGCTAAAAGAAAGGGCCCAAGGTGACACTAAGGTTCCTCTCATGTAAACCATACCGTGATTTACTTCCGAGTCGGTAACTTGTGCTACGGTTTTCCAATGATAACGGTCAGGATCTCTGGCAGCTATTGCTTGGAATAAATGTTCAAATGTTCTGCTTCCATGATCGTCGATGAGCAGATGAGCGTGTTCACTGTACATCTCATATGGATGAATAGAGTGATAATCTTGTTGCCATGAAGCGACGCTTTTTACTATTCGCTCAACGACTTCTTCCCTTTTTTTCCGTGCGTTACACGCTTCTTCTAGGGCTTTTTGAGTATCCCCAGTAGGTCTTAAAAATCTTTCACTCAGGTCACTTATACCTTTTTGTAGAGCGCTTTTTCCCATAATTAAAAGAGGGTGTATTGTAACACCTTGGACTTATGCGTCAACAGGCTTAGCTGAGTTTTGCCCGCTCTTTTGTCATCGTGAGGAACTTGGCTTTTTTGGTTTCGGCGCTCCACTCGGTTTTTTTGCGGGGTTCGAGGGTGAGGATGGCTTCGTCCCAACGGTCGATGGTGGCGTTGTCGGGCACGCGTTTGCCGGTGGACTCTAAATACCAGAGTTCCAGCACGGTGGCGCGCAGTGGGTAGGGGAGCTCGGTAAAGGCTTTGCGGTGCAGACCGTCTTTGGGATCCAGGAATTCGTTCATGAAATTTTTAGCGCCGGTTTCCAGCATCACTTGCAGATCGTTCCAGTAGCCCTTTTGGTTCTGCCAGCGTTCGGCGAGGCCGGGGTGCACGTGGTTGAGCACCGGCACGATTTTGTGGCGGAGGAAATTGCGCATGTAGCGGTCGTCTTCGTTGGTGGGGTCGTTGCGGAAAGGAATCTGGTGCGCCTCCACATACGCGGTGATTTCATTGCGGGACGTGTAGAGCAGCGGGCGGATGAGGTGGCCGCGAATAGGGGCCATGCCGGAAAGTCCTTTAACACGGGTTCCACGGAGCACGTGGAGCAGCATGGTTTCAAAATCGTCGTCTTGGTGGTGTGCGGTGAAAATAAAATCGGCGCCGTGTTTCTTGCAGAGTTTTTCAAAAAATTCGTAGCGTTTTTCGCGGCCCCATTCTTCCACATTTCCGCCTTCGGGTGGGCGAGGTTTGAAAAATTCACATTCGAGTTCCCAGCGTTGCATCATGCCGCGTGTAAAAAGAGCGTCGTCGTCGGCGCTTTCGCGGAGGCCGTGGTTGATGTGGGCGGGAATGATCTTTAAATCGGGGCGTTGGTGGATGAGCGCGTGCACGAGTGCCATGGAATCGCGGCCACCAGAAACACCGATAATGACGGTGGATTCTTTAGGAACAGCCTTGAGTTCTAGCTTGAGTTTCATATATTGGTGTGGCTAGGGCCACCTTCTTGCCTAGCAAACCTTTCGGGTTCGCGTGGGCGTAGGGTTTTGACTCAGCTGGGCAGCGAGGACCATGTTATCATCATCTGCCATTTTATTGCGAATAGTTACGCCACATTTTGTACATTCGTGCAAGAGAATCCATCCTTTTTTGCCGGATTGCGTTACGCCGATTGGCTTCATTAAGCCATGACACGTGGAGGCACGGTCGCCCGGGAACTCGGCATCCAGATGCTGGGAGTGCAGACACTCGGTGCAGTGGTTTCGGCAGCTTCCTTTATGAGGCGCTACGTGGGCAGTGCAGTTTCCGCATTGAAAACCTTCGTTGATAACAGTAAAATTCATGCGACCTTAATTATAACGGACACACGCCGTGTCTGCACGCCAAATGGATAAACCTTACGAAGCCCCCCGAGGGAGATTGTTGCCGACGCTCGTTGTATTTGTCTTCGTGCTGGGCGTACTTTACACATTGTTTTTGGTTTTCCAGCGCGTGAACGTGAGCGGAAACATTAAACAATTGGAAAACGAAAAAGTCGATGTGCAGGCCAAGATCGACGAACTCCGTGCGGAAGAAATTGAAGAACTCTTTGTGGCGCAAAAACTGAAAGACCTTTTGGAAGACAGCACGGTTGAATGGTCTAAGGTGGTTCGCAGTGTGCAAGATCTCACGCCCGTGGCGGTGTTCTTAACGGCTTACACGATTGATGAAACCGGGGAAATTCAAGTGAGCGGACTGGGAGACTCCTTTGGCAGCGTGGCGGACATTATTTCCAGCCTTCAAAAATCATCGGACTTTGCGAATGTGTTCGTTCCTTCGGTCACCGCAGGAACCACGGCCGACGGACAGCCGGTGGTGACTTTTAGTCTTAAACTTGACTACCTTCCTCAGTGAAATCCAATTCTTTTTCTCAGCTCGTGTCCATTGTTCTGCTCTTCCTGATTATTGTGGGAAGTGTGGTGTTTGTGCTGCCCCTGCGTGAGAAAATCGCGGCGTTGCAGTTGACCGAGGAGACGTACAGCGGAGAACTGGCGGTCTTGGAAAGCAATTACGAAGATTTAAAAACACTTTCGGAAGAAGTGGCGACCAGCGAAACCACTCGGACTATGCTCAAGGCAGCGGTGCCGGTGGGCTACGATCAAGATGCGCTGCTTTTGGAACTTTCTGAGATTACCGAGGAAATTGGATTTAAACTCAATGCCGTGAACTTTTCTGACACGGTGAGTGAAACGTATGGAAACAGCATCGAAATTTCTGCTAACTTTACCGGAACCTACGGGGACTTGGTTTCGTTTTTACAAGCCTTGGAAAGTGCGGACCGTTTGATGCGCGTGACGAACATGAGCATCCAAAGGACCAGCAGTGCCGCGGTGGCGTTTAATGTGAGCATTGAGGTCTATTACCAATAATATTAAAATCCCCCTGTCATGGAGCTTCCTTCTAAGCTGATGGAAAAATCGTCCGAGAAGGAAACTTCGGTTGTTTATGGAGTGTACAGCAGTGTGGGTCAGCCGTTTTCTGTGCGGATGAGGGACTTTTTTATAGACCGCCGAAAAGTGGGCATTAAAGAGAAATCGTATTTTTTCCATCTGCTCGCGGTGATGATCGATGCCGGGATTCCTATTATGAAGGCGCTGAAGGTGCTGTCTAAGAAAACAGAAAACCCACGCTTTGCGCGGATTATAAATACGCTGGCTTATGATGTGGAACGTGGAAAAGTGATGAGCCAATCCATGCTCAAGTTCCCCGATGTATTTAAGGATTCGGAAGTGGGAATTGTGCGCAGCGGAGAGAGCATTGGAAATTTGGGACTGCTTTTGTTCAAGCTCGCGAAGCAAACCGAGCGCACGCACACCTTGTATTTGAAAGTGCGCGGGGCTTTGATTTATCCAATCACGGTTTTGATTGCGCTGCTCATTTCCGGTGCCATTGTGGTGACGGTGGTGATTCCCCGCATCGATCAATTTTTTACGCAGGCGAATTTTGACCTGCCTTTTTTGACTCAGGTGATTTTGAAAGGAGGAACGTTTTTTATCAACTTCATGTGGCTCTTCATTATTTTGATGGTGTTTTTAGTTTTACTGGCAACGTTTTATGCGGGAACGGAAGGTGGACGCCGGCGCATGGACATTTGGGCGCTTTCGTTTTTCTTTGTGGGCGACACCATTCGTAAACTCAATGTGGCAAAGTTCATTCAATTGCTCAGTTTGCTGGTGGAAGGTGGAGTGCCCATTCATGAGGCCATTCGCATTGCGGGTGGCGCGGTGAGTAATTCTTTATATAAGGACTTTTTTGTCACGCTGCGTAGCGGGATTGAGCGGGGAGAAAAAATTGCCGACAATTTGGCCAAGGCGCCGTTTTTGTTTCCAGAAACCGTGATCGCCATGGTTTCGGTGGGAGAGAACAGCGGGCAGCTCGGAAAAATTTCAGAAAAATTGGCCTCCCACTATGAACAAGAAGTGGAAAATTCCCTGGCGAATTTCACCACTATTTTGGAACCCATTGTGATTGTTATTGTGGGAGTGGCCGTAGGAGTATTGGCCCTCGCTTTGCTCGGGCCCATTTTCTCTCTTTCAACCTTAGTATCATGAAAAAGCCACCTTCGATGATGGCGGCTCCTGGATTTACACTGCTAGAACTTCTTTTGGTGATCACCATTATTGGGGTGCTTTCGGCCACGCTGGTTTTGGATTTTGCAGGAGTGAAGCAGCGGCAGGAATTGGCGCTCATTGCGGATCAGTCTGTGGCGATGATGCAGCAGGCGCGCGGCGAAGTGGGCGGAGGAAAGGTGCGCCGTGAAACGGCGGAAGACGGAACGGTGGAGACGATTTTTTTGTGCGAGGGTGCGTATTTTGAAAAAGGCAAGGCGCCGCTTTTTGTGCGGGGCGATTATGTGGGCGGAGCTTGCGAGAACTTTGAAACGGAATCGTACGGAATGCCGAGTGGCGGCGCTTTTGCTTCTGCCATTGCTGTGGCCGAGCTGCCGGTTTCTAAGCTCTGGGTGCTTTACAGTCCGCCCGATGGAGAATTGGTTTTTTACACCGAAAATGGCGAGGCGACCACGGGCGACGCCGTGGTTCATTTTGAGCACAAGAATGAACTGGATATGGATTTATCTGTTATCATTTCCCCCGTCACCAACTTAGCTACCTTATCCCTCGGCACCGATGAAGAATAGCGCCCCTGGGTTTACTCTCATTGAAACCTTGATTGCCATCACCCTGATAACGGTGGTGATAAGCGCTGTAACAGGACTTATTTTGAGCACGCTGCTGGCGAATCAACGCAATCTGCACTCGCTGCAGGGCATGTATTTGGCGCAGGAAAGTTTGGAAGCCGTGCGTTTTATGCGCGACTCCAACTGGCTCCAAAATTATTCCTGGAATGGAGGTAGCCTGCTCTGGGGCAGTGATTTTGATATGGGCACGGAATCGCAGCTCAATCTTTTTTTGACGGATGAAGCCTGTCCACCGTGTTTTGGCTTGGCGAGGTCAGCGGAGGATTCCATTGTCACCGACGACAGCGGATTCGAATACACACGTGCCCTTAGCTTCAAACCTGTTACCGACTTGCAAGACGTGGTGGAAGTCACGGCCACCGTGAGTTGGGAGGAACGCGGCATCGCCCGCAGTGTTGAACTTTCTACTTACTTAAGCGATTGGAAATGAAAAGATCAGCCTTTACATTGCTGGAGATGATCATTGCCATCACGGTCTTCACTATTTTTATTGGCTTCGCTATTTCCACGTATTTGATGTTTCATCGCGCGGACCAAGAAGCTTTGGCGATGCGCAGCCTGATGCTGGAAACGCAGGGGACCATGGATTTGATTTCCGATGCGGTGAAGGAGAACACCATCGATTACGCCTACTACAACGATGGTTTGAGCTCCGACGTTTTGGCCCTGCGCAGCCCCGACGGCCAGACGGAGACGGTTTTTATTTGGGACGAGGAAGTAGAAACACTAAGCCTCTTCACCATTGATGAAAACGACGTGGCCAGCTCGCCCGTTTTGCTGCACAGTGAAACCACCCGCGTGCCCTATGTGCACTTCCGCATTTTCCCCGACAAAAATCCTTACGAAAACTCCACTGAAGAGGCCATTCAATACCAGCCCACCGTGCAAATGGAAATCACCTTCTCTATGCCGGGGCGCGTGCAAGAAGAAATCACCGTGGACTTTCAAACCTCTATAACCAGCCGCTTCTACCAATGAGAAACCGTCGTGCCAGTGCGCTGCTCCTTTCTTTCTTCATGATGACCATGCTGATTTTGGTGAGCATTTCGGTGAGCGTTTTGGTGATTCGCGACATTGCGGCGGTGCGCACCATTGTGGGCGGCACGCAAGCTTTGTACGGGGCGGAGGGAATGAGCGAAATTGGACTCTATGCCGTGAAAGAAAATTTGCCTGGCTACGAACCCAGCTACAGCGATTATGTGTACACCAACTCCGTTTTGGCGTCGGCAAATCTGCACGCGCGTGAAGACATGGTGCCTTGCCTGGGCCAGGATTCCGACGGCTGGAGCGTACTCGCGCCCAACGAATCCATTCAATTGGCTTTGTTTGCGCAAACCAATGAGGGCGGCGATTTCTTAAAAAATACGTCCTTTGCGGTGGATTTTTATGTGGGGGATGACGAAGGCAAATCGCTGTATGGAGTGATGTCCAATTTTCTCAATTCAGAAGACATTCTTCGTTGGAAAATTTTGGGACTTTATAATGAAAAAACGGAAGCGATTTCAGAATATATTCCGCTCGATACAGACAACGCTCGTACCTCTAAGGTCAATCCCTCCGTTTTTGGCCCCGGCTCCAAGGGGGCTCCGAAGTATATGAATGCTAAATTTTATGACTCCGGTACGCCCTCCCATTTTTATCCTGATTACCCCATTTCCACCTTTTTGGCGGATCACGATTACAGCTATTTGGTGCTCACCAACATCATTCAAGGCATCGACGATGCTAACATTTATTATCGTTTGCGTTGGACCAGTGGTTCCAGCTCGGTAAATACCGAGCTCGACGAAGTGGTGTGTGAGTACACCGAAATCAGCAGCGTGGCGGATGTGGAGAACGGCAGCGCGCGTCAGCTCTTAAAAACCTTGGTGAGGGAAGGCGAAAATCTGCCCGTTTTTGACTTTGTTTTGTATCATACAGCGGATGACGATGCAGAAAAAAACTTTCCAGGTGTGGGTGGAAAGATTACGAATTTTCCATTCGCGGAGCTATTCAATCCGCTTCCTTCATTGGAATAAGGAAGAAAACCTAGTATAGTTGGGCCACTTTACTTTTCTTATGGCCAAATTTTATCTTACCAATGCGATTGCTTACGTGAATGCGGGTCCGCACATGGGGCACGCGCTGGAGGCGGTTCAAGGGGACGCGCTGACGCGTTACCACCGTATGATTGGCGACGACGTGCGGTTTTTGGTGGGAACGGACGAGCACGGCAGTAAAATTCAGCAAGTGGCTAAGGAAAAAAACGTGGAACCGCAGGCTTTGGCGGATATGAACGCTGCGCTTTTTTTGGACTTCCACAAGGCGGTGAACGCGGCGAATGATGACTTTGTTCGCACCACGAGCGCGCGTCATGAAGCGGCAGCTAAAAAAATGTGGTTGGCTTTGGAAGCCGCTGGAAAACTCTACGATAAAGAATACGAAGGTAAGTACTGCTCGGGTTGCGAGGCCTTTATTTTGGATAAGGATTTGGTGGAGGGTAAATGCAGCATTCACCTGCGTGAACCGGAAGTGCTGAAGGAGAAAAACATCTTCTTCAAGCTCTCCGATTATTCCGATGCGATTAAGGAAAAAGTGAAGAGCGGGGAGCTTTTGATTCGTCCGCAATCCCGAAAGAATGAATTTTTGTCGCTGCTGGAAGAAGGTCTGCAGGATGTGAGTTTTTCACGGCCCAAGAAAACTTTGGCGTGGGGGATTGATGTGCCTGGTCATGACGATCAAGTGATGTACGTGTGGTGTGACGCACTCACGAACTACATTTCGGCGGTTGGTTACGAGGACGATGAGGAACAATTTAAAAAATTGTGGCCGGCGGATGTGCATTTGATTGGAAAGGACATCATTCGGTTTCACTGCGGAATCTGGATCGGGATGCTGATGGCCGCCGGCCTAGAACTGCCCAAGGCAGTGTACGTGCACGGGTTCCTCACCAGTGAAGGGCAGAAAATGAGCAAATCGCTTGGCAATGTGGTGGACCCCATGGAGCTGCTGCGCGACTGGGGCGTGGACCCGGTTCGTTACTATTTGCTGCGTGAAGTGCCCAGCGACGAAGACGGCGATTTTTCACGCGAACGTTTTGCGATTGTGTACAAAGATGAACTGCAAAACACCATTGGAAACTTGCTTCGCCGCAGCGTAACTCTTTCTACAAAAAACTTTGAAAGCCGCCGACCGGTGGGCGACTCCGCTTTGAAGGGGGCCATTGATAAAGCGTGGAAGGGCTACCACGAAGGCTTCACTTCTTTTGATGTGAAAGGAGCTTTGGAATCGATGATTGTATTGGCGCGGGAGGGGAATTTGTACGTAGACCAACAGAAGCCTTGGGAACTGGCGAAGACGGATTTGGTGCGATTGGAAGTGGTGATGGGAAACCTGATGGATTTGTGCAAAGCCTTGGGCGAAATGCTGGTGCCCGTTATTCCTGAAGCGGCACAAAAAATCCTGGACCAAGTGGGTGGTGAAACGATTGTGCTGGGGGATGCGCTGTTTACAGCCAGGGAAGAAAGGAAGTAATAAGCGAACGTGAATTATAGAAAGAAAAGAGAGAACTCATGAGTTCTCTCTTTTCGCTTCCAGTGAGCTTTTACTTCCTTTCGAATTATTCAGCAACCATTGCCTCAGCAAGGTCCGCTGCGGTCACACCGCTGGCGGTGAGGGCTTCGGAACAAGTGGCTTCGAGGTGCGTGCGGGCTGCCTCAGAAACTTGGTTGAGATCTTCGGTTCCTCGGATTTCTGCGAGGTAGGTGTCGATGTCTTCTGGAGTGTCGTAACCGTATTTGTTCATGATTTCACCGGTCTGGGCTTCAATGTCTTCCAAGGCAACGTTTTCGTCGAACAAAAGACAAGCGGTTTCTGCCATAGCTTTCCCGGTGTCCTCAGCTTTGTTGCCGGATCCTCCGCAAGCGGTTAAAAATAGCGCTCCTGTAAGGAAACTGGCTAGTAAAGGTCTGAACATGCTTTTAAGGTTAGAGATAAGGGCGTGCGCGGACACAGTACGCTTAAACCGCTGACTCGTCCACCTGGAGTACAATCTGCAAAATACCCTGCGCAATGGCGTAGGAAAGCAGAATAGTGAGCAGTCCCACCAGAGACCAAAACATTCCACGTTTTCCTTTTTCGATTTTTTCGTCCTTACCAAAGGCGAAGATGTAGTTGTAGCTGGCCCAGAGCAAAAAGACGATGGTTAGGGCGCCCGCAAAAAGCAGCACCTGGCTGACCAAATTTCCCACGAACATGATTAGGGTTTGGGTGGCTGCACTTTCCGGGTGATCGTTGTCCACCGCTTCTTCCGCCGTGATGGTGGGGAGATTGCTGGGGCGCAGATTGTCGTCCAACTGAATGACGGCCAAGGCGGCGTCCGCGCAAAAGGAAAACAGGATAGCGGCCAAAACGGTGAGGAGGAGTTTTTTAATCATTGGAGTCTTCACGGTTATTGAATACCTCGTCGATTTCCGTATCTTCATTGTCGGTGAGGTTGAGGTTGGCGATACCGTATACGATGGCGTATCCCAGCGAAAGCAGCACCAAGGCCACCCCTGAGTAAATGATGATGCTTTTGGCTTTGGTGGTGGCTTCTTCGTTTCCACGGCCAATCACCAGCAGCACGCCTCCGTACATGAAGGCAATGAAGATGAGGAAGGCGGTTACGTAGAGCGCGTTGGTTATGACGGCCGGCACGATTTCTCCTAAAAAGTCTCCGCCCGGTAGCGAAACGCGTTTGTCTGGGTCCTGATCTTCAATAATGGTTTGTTGGCTGGGGAGCAGGATATCTAGGTCGTCTTCAATGTCCACGGCGTAGGCCGATGGGATGCTGAAGAAGGCGGTGTCGGCGTCGTGGTCGTCGTTGTTTGGAAGGGCCACGGACACCACAATGGAAACGATTCCGTAAGAAAGGATGGAGAGCAAAAATCCTATGATTCCGTAGCGCAGACTGGTTTTGGCACGGTTGATTTTGTCTTCATTTCCGTAGGCGGTGAGCATTTGAATGGAGGCCACCAAAATACCTATGAAGGTTGCGATTCCAAAGAGACCAATCACAATGTTGATTCCCCTGGGAATGGTTTCGTTGAGCAGATAATTTTGTGTGTCGTAACCGCGTTCACCCACATCGGGGCTTGGCAAAAAGGAGGGGAGGGGAATGACGGGTTGGGTCACCTGACCTGCAGGAGATTCGTCGCCGGTTTCTACGGTGCCTTCTTCATCGCTTGCGTCATCTGTTTCCCATTCGTAGGCAAAGGTCGTGACTGCGGTGGAGCACAGCAAGCTTATTCCCAGCACTAATCCGAAAAGAGTTTTGCGTAGAGTTTTCATCCGAAGAAGCCAGGGTTAATGGTGTACAAAATGAGTCCTGAGAGGAAGAGTAAAACAATTCCAGAAAGGGCTTGGAGGATTTTGTTTTTGGATTCACTGATGTCTCCGCTCACTCCCGAAACCGAGATTTTTATTCCCTGAAAAACCATGGTGAAAACCGCAATAGAACCTACGGCAAAGGCTCCAAAGGTGAAGACTTGCTTCACCATGAGTTTGACCACACCGATTCCACTGGATCCAATCACCCACTGGCGTTTGTCGCAGTTTTCGGCCACGGCATTGCACTTATCAAAACCGCTGCCGCCCTCATCCGTGCTTGTGTATATGGTTCTTGTATCGTCGCAGGTTATGACCTTTCCGCTTGTCTCATCCACTTCTCCGGCAAAACAGCAAAGTCCCGCGTACACGGTGATGATTTTGTTGTCCTCCAGGTCTACGTCCGGGGCAATCACTTCCGTGATTTCCGTAACAATGAGTCCGTCGGCACTGCAATCGCCTTTTTCCAGGTAACCGCTGTAGTTGTTGGGTTGGCCACAAGTGTTAGAGTCCTTTCCTTCGTCCGTGCTGAACTCAAGCTCGTACATTAAGGTTTCCAATTCATTGGCTTGTTTGTATTGGTCCTTTTTGTATTCTTCGGTAGATCCATAAGGCAATTGGATTCCAAAAGGGCACATCTTATTGGGAGGATCGATGTCGTTTTCCTTCTCCGCGGCAGTGGCGGGAGTGGAGGTGGATTCTGCTGCTTCTCTTTCATCTGCTGCTGTTTCTGCTGCAGCCATCTCTTCTTCGGAGACTTCGTCACAATTGAGTCCTGTATATACACAGCTTTCTGCGTCGGAGGCGTATTCATCGGTCGGGTCTGAATCCACCGCCAAAGTCACAAACGGAGCCCAGAAGGTCGTGAGGTAGGAAACGAGAGCGAAGGCGAGGAATTTGCGCATAGCGTGGGGTCAGTAGAAGAAAGATTGAATAAGGGCGGCTATGAAGTAGGAGAAAAAGGCGAGCACCATCCCAATAACGGATTGAGTGAGTATGCTTTTGGCGCGGTCGATTTTGCTTTCATCCCCGGCGGCGGTGACCATCATGAACCCTCCAATCATAATGGTGATGAAGGTGAAGGTGGCGATGAGCAGGGTGAGCACATTGATCACACGGAGGATGAGGGCGGCTGCTACGGACGTGTTATTTTCTTTTGCGTCGTCTTGAATGTTTTCGTAAATGTCGGTGCTTTCATTGGTGCCGTTGTCGTTGGTATCGATGTCCAGGATCTCGGAAACGTCAAAACCGCTGTAGCCATTATCCGCAAGGGCAAGCGGCGAATGCAGTAAACCACACGTTGTGAGTATAAAGGCCAGTGAGGCGAGATTTTTTTTCATTTTTAGCGGAGACAGGGAGGCTCGGCTCTGCCGAGTGGGCGCGAATCTCCTTTATTATACCTGATTTTCAGCTTTTCTTCAACCAGGAGAACCGGGCGGCCGTAGCGTTCTTGCGAGCTTCGTTTAATCTGGGAAGCGTCGTTTTGTGCGGGAAACTTGGGCTTGTGAACGTCCATGCGGAAAAGTGGGAGTGGACTTTGGCGATGGAGCAGCTTGCTGTAAGCCTGAAAGGGGGCGAGTTGGGTGAGGTCTTCTTCCAAAAGGCCGAGGGAGGGCGCGAGGATTTGGGCATCGGCGTAACTGGTGCGGAAACAGAGCAGTGAGCCTGCGTTGCCGAGCACCGCATCTTGGATTTCGGGCGGCAGCTGGGTGAGGTACTGGTTGGCGAGGGTGAGGGCAAGGCCGTATTTGCGGGATTCGGCCAGCATACTGAGTAGGGTTTTGGTGGTGAAATTTTGAAATTCATCCACGGTGAGGCACACCGTGCTGCGCTGTTCGGGCGGCAATTCAGCGCGGCGGAGCAGGGTGGATTGAATCATGGAAATAAAAATCATGCCCAACATGGCGCTGCAGTCTTCGCCGAGTTTTCCTTTAGACAGCGAGACGAGGACAATTTTGTTTTCCGCGAAGGCGTTTTCGAAGGAGAATTTGCTGCGGGGTTGGCCGAAAATATTTCGGAGCAGCGGGAGGGTGAGAAGCGGACCCACTTTATTGAGTATCGGCGCGATGTGTTCCTGGCGGGTCTTTAAATCCTGGGCCAAAAATTCCTGCTCAAAAAAACGGTGGAGTTCAAAATCTTGCGTGCAGTCCAGCAGACGTTGGCAAAAAGATGCGTTGGTGAGCAGGCGCGGCAGATCGAGCAGCGTGGTGTTGGGCGCGAGCGTGAGGAGCAGCAGCGCGTTGCGGAGAATGTATTCCAGGCGGGGCCCCCAGCTGCCTTTGGCCAGCACTTCAAACATTTCCACCAGGGCGGAGGTTTTTAGGTTGGCGTTTTCGCCCGTTTGCAGCTCCAGTGGATTGATGGCCAGCGGAAAATCGGTGAGGCTGGGGTCTAGGACGATGAGGTCTTTATGGCGCTGCGGCGGGGTGAGGCGCAGGGCGTCTTCAATCAGGTCACCGTGGGGATCCAGGACTACGATGGCGCGGTTTTCTTGGCAATCTTCTTGGAAAAAATTCAGCAGCACGGTGGATTTTCCCATCCCAGTTTTCCCGATGAGATAAAGGTGGCGCTTGCGATCCTCTTCTTCAAGTGTGAGCTCGGTTGGGGCGGGCAGGTAGGCGGTGGGTTCGGTGTGGAGATGCGCGGCTTGTTCCTTGGCGCTGGGCAGCGAGAGCAGGGTGGCGAGTTCTTCCGCACTAAAAATCAGCGGGCTGGGTTTGCGGCTGAGGCGGACTTCGCCCAGGTAGGGCAGGGTGAAGCCGTGAATAAAATCGCTGAACGGGTGGCTGAGTGCGAGGGTGCATTTGAAAAGTGGACGCGAGAGTTTGTCGAGCACCGCGCGGCGCGGATCTTCGCGTTCGTGCAGCGATTCCATTTGCTCCTGCGGTGGCGCTTTGAGCGGCGTGTGCAGTAGGGATTTGCGGAGGAGCGGGCCGAGAAAACGGCGGAGTTTAAAGCTGAACCAGGCTTTGCTTTCCCACTGGTCGAAACGGCGCTCGGGTTCAAAATAGGGCTTCTTGGCTTTTTTGAGTATACGTTCACGGGTGCGGTCGCGTAGCGGGGTGAAGTGTAGGTGGATGAAGGCGCCGGGCGTTTTTGCGAGCTGCGGCAGCAGTGTATCCAGCGGGGCGATGTGGGTTTTTTGGATGCGGTCTTCGAATTGCGAATAACGTTTTATAGGGAGCAGCGGACCTTTGCTTTGGCGGACGAAGTGGTGGGGCGTTTGTGGTGTGAGGGTGCTTGGAAGGAGGCGGCTGCCAAGGAGGTGCGCGCTCAGGTCTTCGCTGCAGAGCAGTTCCACCTTGCCCTCCTTTTCGCGGATGAAAAAGTCGATGGGGTGGGGATGTTTTTGCAGGGTGTGCAGCCAGTGTTCCAGCAGACGCGGAGAATATTCGCGCGTTTCGCAGAGCCGAAGTTCAAAAAGAGTGTGCATTTCTTAATGCTAGCTTGGGGTGGTGGGATTTGGGAAATCGCGGCGAGGGCTTTAATCTGGAAAAATGCGTTGTTGGAAGGCTGACAACAGGTCACTATTTATAGCCTTATTGAGCTTTATCGAGGCTCTTAGGGTCGAAGTAGGTTTTGGAATTGGCGGTCAGGGCTAGCTTGCCGGAGCGGAGTTTTTCTACGATTTCGTAGAGGATGCGGCGGGCTTCGTCGAGGGTGTTGATTTGTACGACTTGGGCGCGGTACTCGCTGGCTCCGTCGAAGCCGCGGAGGAGTTGTACAAAGTGTTTGCGCATTTCCTTGATGCCGCGTTCTTCGCCCTTCGATTCCACACAGAGTTCGGCGTGGCGCAAGTAGGTTGGCATTTTTTCTTCAAAAGTTTGCGGCGGCGTGTAGTCCTCGCCATTAAACGCAGCGGCGATTTCCGCCATCAGCCAGGGGTTGCCCATGGTTCCGCGGCCCACCATCACGCCGTCCAGATTGCCCAGTTTCGCGAGGGCATCGGCCACGCTCTTCACGTCGCCATTCCCAATCACCGGTATGCCCACATTCCGCTTCACTTCGTAAATGGGTTCCCAGTCCGCGCGGCCCATGTACATCTGCTTCGCCGTGCGTCCGTGGATGCTGAGCAGCGAAGCGCCTGCGCTTTCCATATCTTTACAAAATTGCACAAACCAAGGCAGATCCAGTTTGTCGGAACCGATTCGGGTTTTCACGGACACGGGAATTTTGCAGGCCTTCGCCACGGCTTCCACAATTTCTGCTGCGCGGCAGGGGTTTTTCAGGAGGGCGCTTCCATGGTCGCTGCTCACCACTTTTTTGGCGGGACAACCCATGTTGATGTCGATGGCGTCAATGCCCATGGCTTCGATTCGTTTCGCAGCTTCTGCAAAGTTCGCCGGCTTCTTTCCAAAAATCTGCGCCACCAGCGGGCGTTCTTCGTCCGGATTAAAATCCAGCTGTTTTAGAGTCATTTTGCTGTCGTACACAATTCCGTCGGCGCTGGTGAATTCGGTAAAACAAATCACGCGCGGCTCGATTCCTTTAATCAGCTGCCGGTAAGCGGTGTCCGTGTAGCCGGCCATAGGGGCCAGCGCCAGGATTGGTCGTTTTGGGTCTTTCCAGGAGAACATTTAATTGTTTGGGTTCACTTTAGGCTCTTCGCCGTCGTCATTTGGACCTTTCCCAACGCTTTCTACGTCGTCTTCGTCGCCGCCAATAAAGGTCACGCTGGCCTCTTCGTAGTCACGGAAATCGGGGTAGTTTTTGATGGGTGCGCCTTCAGCCCAGGCGGTTCCAAAGCCACGATTGTCTTCAAAGAGAGCGGACAAAATATAAACGGAATTTTTACCCCCCACGCCGTCGTAAACCGCGTAGATGTATCCAAAAGCCTGGCCCGCCTTGTCGATTTCACCTTGGCGGGGGTCGGAAGGGATTTCGTCAAAATCGCTGTTTTCGGCAAAAACCGATTCAATCTTGGAAATAGAAGGGTATTCGCCGGTTTCCTGCTCGTACGCCTCAATGGCGGTTTCCATTTTTTGCATCATTTCTACGCGCTCGTCGTTTTCTTCCAGGTAACGGTTTTCGTTTTCGTGTGTTTCATCGGTCAAATTGTCTTCGATCTCGGCTTCACGGTCACGGATGGCGAGCCACCAGATTGCTCCCCCGCCAATCAAAACCACCAACACGGCCGGGATCAGCATGGCCAAAAAGAGTTTCCGTTTTTCAAAGCTATTGTCTTCTGCTTCATCTTCTTCAGGTGGAAGTTCAAAGTCGGTCGCGCTGGGATGGGGAGCCACTGGGGTTTCCTCCACTTGCAGCGTTGGCTCAGGCATGGGCGCTGGCGCAGGTATTGGTTCACCTTTCACGTTTGCGTGACGACGTTCTTCGGCCATTTTCATAAGGGCGGTTGCACGGGCATTTCCAGGTTCAATTTGCAAAATTTCCTGGCAACCCTGGATCACTTTGTCGTATTCGCCAGCGTTGAGCCACGACTGAACGTGATTCAAGGCCTGCGCGATGCTGATTTCATGGTTGTTTTCCATGCGCAAAGAGTAGGGCAAAGCAGTCTTCAGGTCAACTCAGCACGTGAATCTTGTGAGAGTACGGTTTATATGGTACTATACGCTATATAAACATATTCTATGAACGTAGATATACCAGGAGAAAATTTAGTCGCCGAAGCCATCGCTCAGTTGGAAACTGGCGACAATAGGGGGGTGGTTCAACTCCTTACTAATCAAGAAAATGGTTTTGCACCTTCACTGTTTTTTGGACTAAGTTTTGATTCACGACTGGCCATTGTTCAAGCCATCCAAGCAGCAAGCACAACGAAAGATTGTTTAGGAAATGACGGTTATTATCAAGATCTATTCCATGGCCTATATACGGCTACATCTCATGATGAAGGTTATAAATTACTTACATGGATGCTTGGTCATGCAGATGGAAACATCAAAGAACGTGGAATGAAGTTGCTTGGGCTCAGTAATGTTCCCCCAAGTCCTCGAGTAAGACCTGCCTATTATGCCGCCCTTCAGAGCGTATGCCCCGAAGGTATACCAAATCATCTGAAGTGGGACGATACTCAGGCGGCCTAAAAGCTTTCTTCCTGATTGTACTCCGCTCCGCCTACTTGGGGAATAACGGCTTCAATGGTTCCCCACATGGACTCGCGATCTTTGGGAATGATGAGGGTCACTTCGTCGCCCATGTTTCCTTTATAATAGGTTACGGAGGCGAGCAGCACACGGTAGGTTTTTCCGTTGGCCACCACTTTGAACTGGCCGTCTTCTTTGAGCAGGGCGCCTTTTACGAATTCGCGGTCGATGGGTGCGATTTGTTTATACACAAAGCTTCCGTTGGACATGATGGTGAGTTTTAAGCGGTCGCCTTCCACCAATTTGGATTTGCTGGCGTAGTTCGCTGGCACGGGGAAGATCTTTTCGTTTGGCCCGATCATGTTTTGGCCGTCAAAAGTGCCTTCGATGATTTGGGTTTCGCCTTGGTCGTAGGCTTTGGCGTCCTCGGCTTTCATAGGTGCGTGAGTGCTCACGGAACTTGGGGAGATCTCAGATAACAGATCGCGGGCGGACTTCAATGAAGACTCTGCCGCTTCGATCATGCGCAGAATTTTGGAGATTTGTTCGGTGTCGGACATGGTTTGTGTGTTTATTTACTCAGGTGTGCCTAATTTATATATTACTTTTTCGCCGTTCTGTCCAGAAATTCTTAGGTCGATGTACTCGAGCGGCGCGGTGTAAATATCGATTTCGGTAAGCGCTTTTTTGAGCTTCGCCAGTTGCAGCGGAACGTCCTGAGTGAGGTCGATCCACACAGAAAAATAACGCTCCGTGGAGAGGTGGAGTTCGCGGGCGCGTTTGAGATAGGCGATTTCCAGCACTTCCATGTCGAATTTTCCTTCAAAACTCTCGGCGGTTTCCAGCAGAGTGGCCAAGGTTTCCTGAGAAATCAACTCCTCGTTGATCTGGTCGGGCATGGTGTCGGCCGGAAGTTCTTCTTCCACAGCGGCTTCTTCTGTTGGAGTTTCTTCCGTGGGCGTCTCCTCAGCCACAGGTATGTCCATGTCGGTTCCGGTCACGTCCATCACAATCAGAGGCAGATTTTCCAGGCTGGTTCCAATGCTGGCGATGAATCCGTGCTCATTGATCACAAAGTACTGGGTGCTGCCGTTTTCGAACTCCATGCGCACATTGGCCACGGGCGGGTAGGTCTCTACGGTTACGGAAATGGTGTGGAAAAAGTCACGGTCGATGTCCAGGGTTTTCAGGTAGGCGTAGGTGCTTAAAAACGCTTTTTCCTGGGTGCCGGTGTCAAAAAGCAGCAAATTGTCGCCCAAAAACTCTTGAAGCTCTTCTTTAATGGCGCTTTGCTCCTGGGCGGTGTCGGCTTCTCCTTTCACTTCAATGCTTTGAATTTCGAAGGCCGTGCTCAAAAAAAGCAGGTAGATGAGGCCTAAAGTGGCGACCACTCCCACGAAAATTTTGATGTACCATAAAAAGCGCCCGGTTTTTTCACTGCGACGACGGGAGGCACGGTCGGTTCCGGCAATGGCACGCACTTTGGGCACAAATGGCTTTCTGCTCGAAAGCCGCGAGCTCTTGTAGCTGGTAAAGCTCGCTTGGCTGGTGCGGCGTTTTCGTTTAAAAACCGAAAAGAGACCCATAAATGGGGGGCGTGATTAATTGCCCTTTGCCAGGGCTTCTCGCAGAGCGTTCTGACGAGCTTCAGCACGAGGTCGGGCTTTCGCCTTGTTCTTGCGCTTAGAAAGCTTTGACTTCGGTCGAGTCGAATTGACCGTCGTCATCCCGTGTTTTAAGCTGTGTTTGTTTACCATAAGATTGATGAGCCAAGCGATTGTAGGAGACTTGAGGTTTAGAGTCAAGGGCAGCTAATAAAAGAGACCCTACCGTGGAGTGAAGGGCCTCTTTGAAGAGTTAAAATATTGAGTCCTGCGGACGGCTTTTTAGGACCTCCGCTTTCGCTGCGGTCTCACGAGCAGCCCATGCTATTCCCACAGTTTAGACACTTGTAGCAGGTGGCGTTGCGCACGGTCACGTGGCCGCAGGTTCCGCAGAGGGGAGCGTCGCCCATCATGCTTTTGAGTCCGGCGCTGAGGGCGTCGTGCACTCCAGCGCCAGCTGGAGCTGTTCCTGTTGTTCCTGTTTGGCTGGCGATGTCGCCGCTGTCGTCGTTTTCTTCGTCGGCGTCGGCTTCCATCTTAATGGCTTCGGTGAATTTTCCTTTGAGGGTGTTTTCCATGAACTGAGTGGTTTTGGGTTCCACGTGCACAAAGTCCGTGCGGCCGAGGTATTCCATTCCAAGCACTCGGAAAATAAAGTCTACAATAGAAGTACAGGTTCGGATGTTGGGGTGAGTGGTGAATCCACTTGGGTCGAAACGGGTGAAGGTGAAGGAGTCCACGTATTTTTCCAGAGGCACACCGTATTGGAGACCAATAGAAACGGCCACGGCGAAACAGTTGAGCAGACTTCGGTAGGAAGCCCCTTCTTTAAAGGTGTCGATGAAGAGTTCTCCGAGTTGGCCGTCTTCGTATTCACCGGTGCGGAGGTACATTTTTTGTCCGGCCACAGCGGCTTCCACGGTGATTCCGTGACGCTTGGTGGGCATGGAGATTTTGGATCCACGGAGCACGGCGCCTTCTGGCAGGGTTGCTGCTTCGGGAGCGGCGACTTTGTCCTTTTTGCTGGAGAGCGGTTGAGAGTGCTTGCTTCCATCACGGTAAAGCGCGATGGCCTTGAGACCGAGTTTCCACGATTGGAGGTAGATGCCTTCGATTTCTTCTACGGTCGCTTCGTTAGGGATGTTTACGGTTTTGGAAATGGCTCCAGAAAGGAAGGGTTGCACGGCTGCCATCATTTTAACGTGACCGAGTGGGGCGATGTAACGGGTTCCTTTTCCACATTTGTTCGCGCAGTCGAAGATGGCGAAGTGTTCTTCCTTAAGGCCAGGTGCGCCTTCGAGGGTTTCAGCGGCTTCTTGTTTGTCGTTACCCATCACGTACTCCACAATTTCTTTGATCTGGTCTTCGGTGTAGCCGAGGCGGAGCAAGATGTTTGGGATGGATTTGTTGATGATTTTGAAGTGTCCTCCTCCGGCGAGTTTTTTCCATTTCATGATGGAGAATTCAGGTTCCACACCGGTGGTGTCGCAGTCCATGAGCAGACCGATGGTTCCGGTTGGTGCGAGCACGGTGGCTTGCGCATTGCGGTATCCATATTGTTCTCCGAGTTTCACAGCGAGGTCTGCGTCTTCAACAGCGGCATCATAAAGGGCGGTGCCGGCGAGATTGGAGTCGATTTTGTGAGCGGCTGCACGGTGCATTTCCATTACGCGGAGCATGGGTTTTTTGTTGGCTTCGTAGCCGGCGAAAGTGCCCACGGCTTTTGCGAGTTCTGCAGAAGTGGCGAAGGCGTGGCAGTGCATAATGGCGGTTAGAGCCGCGGCGATAGAGCGTCCTTTGTCGGAGTCGTATGGCACGCCGAGCATCATGAGCAAGGTTCCGAGGTTGGCGTAACCGAGTCCGAGTGGACGGTAGTCGTGGCTGTTTTGCGCGATAGATGGAGTTGGGTAAGAAGAAAGGTCCACCAAGATTTCTTGAGCGATGAAGAAGATTTCAACGGCGTGGCGGTAGCCGGCGATGTCGAAACTGCCGTCGTCATTCAGGAATTTCACAAGGTTGAGAGAAGCAAGGTTGCAGGCCGTGTCGTCCAAGAACATGTATTCGGAGCAAGGGTTTGATCCGTTGATGCGTCCGGTGTTTGGACAGGTGTGCCAGTCGTTGATAGTGGTGTCGAATTGGAGTCCAGGATCGGCGCAAGACCAAGCGGCTGCACAGATTTCTTCAAAGAGTCCTTGTGCGTCCATTTCTTCGTACTTGCGGTTGTCGGTGCGGAATCGAGTCCAGAATTTTTCACGTTTTTCAACGGCTTCCATGAACTCGTCCATTACACGCACGGAGTTGTTGGAGTTTTGTCCAGAAACCGTGTGGTAAGCCTCGCCGCGCCAGTCTCCGCTGTACCCAGCGTCCATGAGGGCTTTGGCTTTCTTTTCAGATTCTACTTTCCAGTTCACGAAGTCACGGATTTCGGGGTGATCCACGTCCAGCACCACCATTTTGGCGGCACGGCGGGTGGTTCCTCCAGACTTAATAGCTCCGGCTCCGCGGTCGAGTACTTCCAGGAAGGACATGAGACCAGAAGAGATTCCTCCTCCGGAAAGGATTTCGTATTTAGAACGAATAGCAGAGAAGTTGGAACCGGTTCCAGATCCGTATTTAAAGAGCTTAGCTTCGTTTTTTGCGAGTTCAAAAATTCCCATGAGCGAGTCGTCCACTTTTTGGATGAAGCAGGCGCTGCATTGAGGTCGGGAGTACACGTTGTCGATTTCCACGATTTTCTTTTCTGCAAAATCCCAGGCGTAGTTGCCGGCGTCGCCGACCACTCCGTATTCGTGGTAGAGCCCACAGTTGAACCAAACGGGGGAGTTGAAGGCCCCACGCTGCGTGATGCACATGAATTTCAGTTCTTGTTCAAAGGCATCGGCATCTTCTTTAGAAGCAAAGTATCCATTCTGTTCCCCAAAGGTACGGATGGTGTGAGACACACGGTGCACGGTTTGTTTCGCGCTGTTTTCGCTGCCGGCTTTGCCATCCACTCCACGCTTGCGGAAGTATTTTTGTGCGATGATGTCGGTTGCGAGCTGAGACCAGGTCGTTGGCACTTCCACGTTGTTCATTTCAAATACAATCTTTCCATCGGGTTCGGTGATGCGGCTTTCGCGAGTCTCGAAATCGATCATGCTAAAGGCATCGAGGCCGGGTTTAGTGAAGCGGCGTTTGATGCTGAGGGCTTTGCCGGCGGGTTTTGCGTCGCGGGGTTGGGCTGGTTTTGCAGCGGGAGCCTTGGGAGCCGCGTTCGCCTGAACGGGGTCGGGTAAAGTGATCGATTGGGCCATACAGCGGGGATAAGGAGGGGGAAATAAAGGTGGATGTGGCTTGCGCCACGTTCCTGCTTAGCAGACCCGTTGGGTCCGCTTGAACGTAGTAAAACCCCGACCTAAGTGTAGTGGGGCGCCGACGTGGTAGACACAAGATATGGGGGATTTGTGCCAGGTGTACCCCAAGATACGGGATTTTTTTTCCTGGGTCAAAGTGATTTAAGTTCATTCCATTTGACGCCGGGGCACAAACTTTTCATGGTGATACACCGGGGCAGCCGGTCGTGTTCTGCACAAGGTTTGAAGCCCGTTACAAGCAGGGTGTCAAACCCCCCTTTTTTACAAAGTCCCGCCAGGGGTATTGACATTTTCGCTATAAGGTTTATTATTTCATAATGCTAACAACTCAAAAATGTCTTCAATAGACGACTTAGCAGGTGGGCTCACTTATCCCACGGACGAAAATGGTTATATCTGCTTAAATGAATCGGGAGCCGTGCGGCTGCCGGATGACAGCTTACTTCGTTTTTGGGTAGATAGTGGGTATGTGGAAGTGGTGCTGAACGAGGGTGTTTTTTGGAAGAAGGCCACGCCAGATCAATTCGAATGGGTTCTTGGAGAACTGTCACGCCGAATAGACACCCGTTTTGAATTGATTCACGAGGATGGAGAACGGATTAAACTGCTCCCGGTGGATTCCACCGATTCAACGGATTCATTGGATTCAATGAAGGACGATGATCCCCTGCCTTTGGACAGCCCTGTTGTGGTGAGGAGGGGTTTTCGGGATCGATTGAAAGCGGTGAGCGGATGGATTTTTAAGAAAAAAGAGCCTGAAGTGTATGTGAAAGGAGTTGGATTTACCAAGGAGTCTGAGGTTGGGGAGGATGTTCGTGAGTACATTAAAACTAAGTTGGGCGTAGACGATGCGGAGTTGGATGCCATTGCGGATGAGTATTTCCATCCGGGATTGACCATGGACCCCAAAGTTGCCAAAAGTGCCATCAATGCAGTTAAACAATCTGCAAAAGCAGAAAGCAATGTGCGCCGTTTTGCCGCCATTTGGGAGGATTTAACCGTGCGAATTCCTTTTACAAAATTTCGTCTGCCCATGCCTGCCGCGGATCCACTCATCAGTTTAATTCCTGGAGTTGGAGAGGTGGTGGATGGAGTGATTCCAACTGGAATTTTTGCCTACAACGGGCTCAAAGCGGGTTTGAACGCTGGGCCCATGGCTCGTGGGCTAGCCTTGCAATTCGGAAACTTTGCCCTGCACATTTTGAAGTATGGAGGGCCGACGGTTGTAGTTAAGTTTGCGGTGGATTGGCTGTTCAATTCAGTCACCGCTACTACCCATGATTTCATGGACCGCCGCTTGCAGGCAATTTCTGTGGCGCGTGGGTTTGGAATCACGGAAGAAGATATTGAAAAAGTGTCTCAAGAAGCCATCCGCAAGTCCACCGTTACCGAAGAAAATACACAAAATTCACGTATACTTAAGCGCTGGGTAGTGGGTGGAGTGATGTCTTTTGGAAGGCACAAAAATACAGCCATAGCCGTGGCCACAAAGCCTTTTGAAAAGAAAATAAGTGAGGGTACTGAAGCGGTTTTGGATTACTTTTATCCACTCTTGGAAGATCGGAAAGAAACGGAGCGGAGAGGTAGAAGTTTTGTAGAAAATGTGGGATCGGGATTCGCCCATCATGGGCACGATCACGGCCATGGGACACCGGCTCATGGGCCGGCTCATGGGCCGGCTCATGGGCCTGCTCAAATCCCTGCAGAGGATGATCATGGTCACGGACATGGTTTCGACCATCCAGTTCCAGTGGAAGCGGCGCCGGCTAGCCCTGAACTCGCCACTTTAGCGGGCGCTTATCTTTTGTATGAAGATATTTTACATAGACTTTCCCCTGAAAGCGCACGACGTTTAGAGGCGGAATTAGTACGTGTGCGAGCAGGGAATTTGAAGGCCAATGAAGTGGATTATGCAAAAGCTTTGAAGCAAGTTTTTGAATTCGATAAATCTCAGGTTTTGAGGCTTTCGGATGATATTCGTGAACGCTTTCAAAATCTTATGAGAACGAGTGGTTTTGTGCACAGCAATCCTTTTAGTGGAAGCCAGTCTTGGTCACTGTGGGATATTGCCAAACAATTCCACTATTATAAAAATAAGAGAGCTGAGCCTAGCGACTATCACTTGGGCAATCCTTTGTCGGACCCACAGGTTCAGGACGAGATTGTTTACCGTCACTTTGGATGGGAACTGTATCAAAAATGGCAAAACCCGGCTGAACGGCCAATTCTTGAAGGTCTAATTGCTTTTCAGCCAAACCAAACACAGATTGAAGCTTTGCTAAATAAAGCGCACAAGCCAAATTATACCCTCAGCTCGAAAGACTTGGCTGAGTTGGGAGAACTGGTGGCTCGCTGTGTACGTTAGCAATCGCTGTTTCCGCAGCCACAGGCGTCACCTTCCTTTTTAGTTTCGTTGCGACCACAACCACAACCGCCACCTCCGCTAGAGCAACCGCATCCGCCGGATTTTTTGGCCGTACTCGTAGAGAAATTGGGGTTGCTGATTTTGAAACCACTGCCGTAGGCGCTTTCTAAAAAGTCCACTTCGGCGCCGCCCAAGTTGGCCAGCGATTCCGGGTCCAGATAAATCTCTACGCCGTGGAACTCAAAAGTCTTATCGTCCGCGGCGCCTTTTTCTGCAAAATCCATGGCGTAGGCGGGTTCGTTGCCACCGTTATCATTTGCGGTGATGCGAAGTCCGTAGCCTTCTTTATCTTCTGCTTTGGCGAATTCTTTTATTTTGATCGCGGCGTTTTCGGTCACATAAATGCCATCGTCCGGCGCTCGTTTGCGCGCGGCCGCGAGTTCGTTGATGCGTCCGATCATTTCATCTACCACGGCTTCTTCGATCCCGTGTGACATCGCACCCATTTTGAGCGGCTCGAACACGTTTACGCTGCAGCTGGTGCAGTGCAGCCCAAAATCCTGCATGATTTGTGCAGAATCGGGCAGACGGTTCAGTACATCGCCGATCAACATGTCGCCGTTAATCAACGGTTGTTTCGCTGTTGAGTTCTGTGTTTGTGACATCGCTTGAATTAGAGGATCCCAATTGTAGCAGAAGAGGCGCAAGGGAGCCAGCCAGGAGTCCAATAATCATAATTACCGCGAAAATTTGAAAGATGCGTTTTTTCATTGGGTTCGCTTGTTAGAGAACTTGAGTATCGATATAAACGAGTGCGAGCGCCACGAGCATGGCAGCAAAACCGGCAATGGGCATGCGCGTCTCGGTGAGCATTCGCACTTTCCATTTGGTCACGCTAGGAATCAGGCAAGCCACTCCTTTGATTCCAATGAGTACACCCATCCAAGAAAGCAGGCTTTCCCAATCCCAGCTGAAGCTCATTTCGGAGCTGATGAAGACCAGCAGGGCCAGCATCAAGGTCATAATGCCGCTGAAGAATTGCAATCCCATGGAATCGTCCCAATCTTTGAGCACGCGGCGCATCCCAGAGGGGTCGAGCACCATCTTAAAAGCGATCGGCAAGATCAATATGGCGAGGAGGGTGAGAGACATGGGGCGTGGTTAGATGGGTCTATTTTACAGAATCAACATCGAATCCCCAAATGAATAAAATCGAAAGTCGTTTTGTATGGCGATTTCGTACAAGTCTTTTAGATGACGCTTCGCATGCTTGTGCTGTAAAAAAGCCTCTACCAGCATCATGAGGGAGGAGTTGGGGAGGTGGAAATTGGTGAGGAGCTGATCGACGAGCTGGAAATCGAAAGGTGGAAGGATGAAAAGATTGGTCGTGCCACTATGCCCACGAGCTAAAGATTCCAGAGTGCGAGTTGATGTGGTGCCCACGGCGGTGCAGCGTTTGCCGGCGGCTTTGAGTTCGTGTATGCGGGCGACAGTTTTGGGAGGCAGGTCGATGTGTTCCTCGTACAGCGTGCGGCTTTCCATGTGTTCGGGGAGCACGGGCGCAAAGGTGCCCAGGCCTACGTGCAAAGTTATGAAAAGGCGCTCGATGCCGGCGGCGTCTAGGTCGCGGAAGACGCGGTCGGTGAAGTGCAGCGAAGCGGTGGGCGCGGCCACGGAGCCGGGATTTTTGGCGAAAATAGTTTGGTATTTTTCACGGAGTTCCGCCTCGCTGAGGCCGGCGTGCTGAATGTAGTGGGGAATGGGTGTTTGCCCGATTTCCAGGAGTAGTGCGGGCAGGGTATGGAGGTCGAAATTCGCGCGAAAGGTGAAGGCCTTTTGGGTTTCTTCAATCACGGTGAGGGTATGCAGCGGCGTGAGTTGAAGGGTTTGACCGTTGCGGAGACGCTTGTTGGCGGTGCCCTTAACCGTGCCACCTCCGATGACGGTGCCACCTTCGTAGTCCACTTCGCTGGGCAGAATCATCATTTCCAGGGTTTCGCCGTCGCGAGTTGCTCGCACGCGGGCGGGGAGCACCTTGGTTTCGTTCATCACCAAAAAAGAGTCGGATGGCAGGTACCGCGCCAGGTTTGCGAACGTGTCAAAAAGCAGCTCGTCGGTTTGAGTTTTATAAATCAGCAACTTCGAGGCGTCGCGCGGTTCACTCGGATGAGTGGCGATGCGATCAGTCGGGAGCAGGTAAGAGTAAAGATCCATCAAGCTTTTACGAGCTCGCGGGCTTCCACTAGGCCTTCGGTGAATTCTTCCATCTCACTTTCGAGAGCGGAAAGGATTTCGTCGTAACCTTCCTCGTCGGATTGTTCGAGTTCGTCCATGGTGAGATGCATGTTCTCGAGTGACATGCGCAGATCGTGCAGCGCTTCACTGTCCTCGTCGTCCCCATCGTTTTCGTCGTTGTCGTAGAGATTGTCGAATTCCTCCTGAAGTTCATCCAGCTCTTCGGACCATTCCTCGAGTTTTTCCTTTAGGCTTTCAATAGTTTCGGTGCGGTTCATAGAATCGGAGTTAATTTTTTGGAGAGCAGATGTGACTTACGTCACCTTCTTGTCTAGCAAACCCTTTGGGTTCGCCTGGCGGAAGGATATCATAAACGCCGCCCATGCCAAGAGAATTATTACTGCACCTGTTAAAATGGCTAAATTCTCATTGATGCTCACTAAAAAGCCGGCGACGAGTGAGGGAATTGCCTGGCCCAAAGCACGCAATGATTGTGTAACTCCCATGGCTTCGCCTTGCTCGGTGGGTTTGGCGGTTTGGGAAACTACGGCCGTGGAGTTGGGAAAAGTGAGTCCTTCAAAAATCGCGACAAAGGGTTGGCTGAGGTAGAGCAGGGCTGTGCTGGGCACAAAAGGAACTATGAAAAGAATGGCTGAAAGTAGGAAGAGCGACTTGCGCAGGGTTTGTACCGGGTTTAGGTAACGAGCGGTGATGCGGGTGAAGAGCCCTTGGCTGAGCGCGATCCAAATTCCCACGAAACCAAAGAGCAGCCCTATTTGCGTGGGTGACATGGCGAATTTTTGTACCAGGAAAACCGGCATGAACTGCGTATAAAAAGCGAACCCGAGGGCGTGGAGGAAAACCACCAGAAAGATGGTTCGCAGAGCCGGCATTTTGAAGGATTTGGCGATGTGCTCAAAGCCCATGAACGGGTGAACGCGTTGGTGGGTCGCCTGTTTGAGGGTTTCTTTAAAGGAGAAGGTGAGGAGGGCTAGGCTGAGGCAAGAGAGCAGGGCCGCAAAGAGGAAAGGCACGGCTGGGCCGAACCAGGAAACGAGGTCTGGGTTGGCGAGTAGGCCGCCGAGGGTGGGGCCGATGACAAAGCCGAAGCCAAAGGCCATTCCAATGAGCCCAAAGTTTTTGGCGCGGTTTTCGTTGGTGCTCATGTCTGCAATTGCGGAGTTGGCCACGCCGATGTTCCCACCGGTGAACCCGTCCAGCGCGCGACTGAAAAAGAGCAGCCAAAGCTGGGAAGTGAAGAGGGCGTAGGCAAAGAGCAGGTAGCCGATGAGGGTTCCAATGAGCGAGAGGATGAGCATTCTTTTGCGTCCGTAGCGGTCTGATAGTGTGCCGAGAATGGGCGCGCCAAAGAACTGAGCGAGCGGGTAGGTGGCCACGAGCACGCCGAGCACGATATTGCGGGTGGCTTCGGTCCACAGGGTTGGTACCAGGTCACCGCCGGGTGCCAGCATCAGCGGCGCGAGCACGGGAATCATGATTCCAATCCCAATGAGGTCCAGGAAAACGATGAGGAAGAGCGTGAGAAGATTGCTTTTTTTCATGGCCCGTGAAGAATAGTGGGCGTAGTATAAGTTTTTTTTACTCTCATGGCGAGGCGGAAACTCAAACATTTCGATGAGATGAAGGCGATGGCGCACGTGTTTGAACCCACGCTGGCTTGGCAGAAGGGCGAGCCGCTCCAGTTGAAGGGAAGCTGGGCGCTTGATGGAGGGCGCATAATTTTAGAATTGGCCTGTGGCGGTGGCGATTACACCGTTGGCCTGGCGCAGCGGTTCTCAGATGCGACGATAGTAGGAGTGGATATTAAGGGAAGTCGCATGTGGTTTGGAGCTCGCAAGGCTGTGGAACTTGGTTTGCCCAACGCAAAATTTCTGCGCACAAAGATTGAACGCTTGGCGGACAGTTTTGAGGAAGGCGAAGTGGATGAGATTTGGATCACCTTTCCGAATCCACATCCCACGGAAGGCAATGCCAAGCGCCGGCTCACGTCTCCACGATTTTTAAAAATGTATAAAAAACTCTTAAAGCCAGGTGGCCTGGTGCATTTAAAGACGGACGACGCGGGTTTGTATGCCTACACTTTGGAAACCCTGCCCGCGGAGGGCTTCACTGTGGAAGTGGCTTTGGATGATGTGTACGGAGCTGCTGAGCGTGGGGAGGCGGTGGATGCGATTCTAACGGAAGTGCAGACGCAGTATGAAAAACGCTACTTGAAGCTGGGGAAGGCGATTAAGTATGTGAGGGCTAAACTCTTTACCTAAACCTAAAAATATGTTAAAATATAAGGATTTAAATAAAAACAAATGTTTACGCCGGAAGCTTTCATCTTTGGTTTCACACAGGGATTCGTGATTGGTCCGCTGAGTTTGTACGCTATTCGTGAAGGTTTGAATCCTAAAAAGGGATTTTGGTATCAGCTTCAGGTTATTTTAGGGTCTTTTGTGGTGGACCTATTTTACTTGTCATTGGCTACGTACGGGATTGCTCAATTCGTTGAAATCAGTTGGGTGAAAATGTTTATGTGGAGCGGAGCGGCTTATATGCTCATTCGTATGGGAATCAACAGTTTGCGTGAAATGCCCGGACGCATGACCTTTCACCATGCGCATCGACATAAATTGGCTTTCTTCGACACGGACTTCTTTAAAGGCTTCATTGTCAGTCTGTTCAACCCGATGGCGGTGGTTTTCTGTGTGATGATTGTGGGAAGTTTGTATGCCAGTTATGAAGGGGACGCCAGTCCCGCAAGCTTCGCCATGAGTGTGAACATGGGAGGTTTTGCCGCTGGACTCATTGTGTGTGCGCTCACGTTTATGATTCGCCAAGTTTTCCATCCTTGGATGCTTAAAAAGGTCATGATGCTGGGCTCATTTGTGCTCATTGGCTACGGAGTCTACTTCTCTTATAAGGCTCTTTTGGAAGGAGGCCCCATGGTGCAGGCGGCGTTCACTTCCCTTTTGAATCTTTAGTAGAGGCAAAATAGTCCTGTATGTACTGCTGGTACGCGGCCATCAGTTGTTTGGTGAGTGTGCCAGGTTTCCCTTTGCCAACTTTTTTTCCGTTGAGGCGAGTAACGGGAATCACTTCGCGCGGACGGTTGGTGAGGAAAATCTCATCGGCCGACTTCAAGGTGGCAAGTTTGAAGTTTTTTTGAATCACGCGGATGCCCAGTTTTTTGGCCAAAATCATAACGCGTTTTCGGGTGAGCCCGGGCAGCATGCCACTTTTTGGCGTGATGAGTTTACCATTCTTCACGATCATGAGATTGGTGGAGGCGCCTTCAGGAATGTTTCCATTATTGCTCACCATCAGAGCTTCATAGATACCTTTTGGGAACAGGTCTTTGTAGGCCACGACCATGTGTGTGAGGCCCACGGTCTTAATTTGGGGGAGTACGCGGTGGAGTTTCATGGTCACTACCGAAACGCCTTCGCTGTAATCTTTGGGATTGAGCACCAGCGGTTCGCAGGTCACCACGGCCATGGGGTCTTTGGTACAGGTGAAATCGAAGGTGTTGCAGCCTCGGGAAACCGTGATGCGAACGCGGGCGGATTTGGCTTTGTTGCGGTCCGCGGTGCCTTGAATCCAGTTGCGCAGCTGCTTTTCGGTCCACGGCAGTTCGATGTTCATCACCTGCGCGGAATGGAAGAGACGTTTGAGGTGCAGTTCCAGTTCAAGCACTTGGCCATGGTAGGTGCGCATGGTGTCGTAAAAGCCGTCGCCGTACAAAAAAGCGTTGTCCAAAACCGAGATTTTGGCCTTTTTTTCGTCCATCCACTTTCCGTTGATGCAAATAATCATGTGGTTTCGTTACAAAGCAGAGTATAGATAATTGGCCAGTTGCTTTCAAAGGCATTCGCCAGCGTGATCTTCCCCAGGGCTTCCTGAGCTTCCGCCAGGGTTTTGCCCGTGCCGTGGAGCAGGAGGTCCAGATTCAGGGCGGGGCGGTCTGTTTCCAAAAAGAGAGTGTTGAGTCCGTAGTTGTATAAAGTGCTGTTGGCTTGGCAGGGCTCGGCATCCGCGCCGGCGCGGTTGTAGACTTCCTTCATTGCGTGTAGGTAGTGCATTTGGTTGAAGCCACCCAGGCAGTTGAAGCCGTAATACAGGTGAACCACCGTGTAAATGAGCAGCAGGTTGGGCATCAGCGCTTTCTCGCGCAAAGCCTGTGCCACCGCCTCGGGGGTGAAGGGCAAGCTGAAGCGGCCGTCTTCGGTGCAGAGTTGGCCGTCTTTACGTTGAAGTTTAGTTCGAGTGTTTTTTTCTGGATTCACCCACCAGAACAGGTGAGTCGCCAAATTTCCTTGGCGCAGGAATTCCTCCATGGCCGCCGTGAGGGCATCCAAGAGCGTGGCGTGGTTTGGGTCAAAGATCAGTTTGTGGATGAGGCTAGCGCTCTGCAGGTGATTTTCCAGAAGCAGTTCCGTCACCAGGGTTTCCAATTCCACGTAAATCAGGCTTTTGGCCTGGGGCTCGTTTTTGAAGATTTTTTGCCAGAGTTCGGCGTTGATTTGGGTGAACTGGTCGCACAGAGAAGGCGCTGAAAGGATTTCTGGCTTTTTATAGATTTCCGTGAGCACGGCAAAAAGTTGGTCGGCCTCGGCGGTGCTGACCTCACCATTCCGCAGTTTTTCACGCAGGGCTTTTTCAATTTTCACGATTTCTTCCAGGTTGTACGGCCTAAAACCATAGACCAGGCTGCTGTGGCTGTTGCTCGGTAAAATGGAGAGCTTTTGAAGTTCGTAGGAGTCATTTTTGGCTGAGTGGAACAGAAGGCCGCGGGGATAGTCTTCGTTGTTGAGGGAAACGCTGGAACAGCTTAGGACGACCACGTTTTTGAGGACTGGATCGTTGAGTTCAGCGGCTGCGGTGGCCAGCATCAGGTTGGCGCTGGTGGGCAGGCTGGAGTTGAGGGTTCCGTGGTGGTCGGCGCTGGAGGCGCCGTAGTAGGCGTTTAATTGGACTGCCACCTCGTCGGCTTTGGCGGTGCCTAGGCGGCTGGCCACAATTTTATTAAAGCTACGTAAAAACTCCTCCTGGCGCTCCGGAGAGGCGGCGGGCAGGTTTTTCAGGTTGGCGATGGCAAAGTCCTTTAAAGACAGGTTCCCGTATTTCTCTATCAACTCTTTAAGCAGAGGGCGTTTCTCAAAGATGAATGCCTTCTGTTCAGCTGAGGTCGTACCGGCTTGAGTTTGCAGAAAAAACATAGATGCTCAGTCATTATAACAGGTTTGGCTGGGCCTTGCTATGCTTTGTCGAAGTGTTGCCAGTCGCTTTCGCCTTCCCAGTCGCCGCCCCATCCCCATCCGTTGGCTTTAAAAGTACTCACCACGCTATCTCCTTCCACCAGCACGCCCGGCTTACCAGCTTCATAAACGGCTCCTTCAGGAACAATCGTACCGTCTTTGCGATAGTGAGGGTTCAGCAGGGGATTGATGTCCACCGCGCGGCCCTTTGCGTGTAGTGACATGATAGTGGTGCCTGCGATAGTGCGGTAATTGAAGCCGGAGCTGTTGTCGGCGAGCATGGAGGCGTCGTCGTCCCATCCAAACTGGGAAACCGGGATGGCGGATCGAATGGGGAATTTCGCTTTAAAAGCAGCTGCAAAGACCGCTTCCACCTCCTCTGCCAGCTCCTCGTCCACCACCATTTGGCCTTTATGGGTCAGGCCATCGAAGCCCATGTAATACACGTCCAAAAGCGTTTGTTTGGCGAGGAGATCTTCGGGGCAATCGTCTCGAAGGCCGTTTACCACGCCTTCTACATAGGAGAGTTCGGCGTCTACCACGGCGTCGGTGGGGGCTTCTTCTAGGCCATAGTGTGCCAGCTTAGCGGGCCGGGATTGCAGTTTTCCCTCGGCCTTCATCTGCAATAAACAGGTGATTTTACTACGAAGAGCCGCCACCTCTGCGGTGACGGGCTCTTGTAAAACATTTTCTAGGGTGCTGAGTTCGGCAGCTCGTTGGTACTCGGTTCTGCCGGGGGCGTGCTCGATCATTTGACAAGTTAGTAATTATGTTCTATAGTCCTAAGCTAGACACTATAACCCCTAGATTAAATGGAAGCAAATCAATTTGATTTCTCACAGGAGACACTCGATCGGGCTAATCGTTCATTGATGGAATCAGAGCACCGTGGAGTACCTGGAGTTCAGGAATTCCGTGGAGAGGTTGCCGGCCCTTCGGATCCTGTTTTATACATTGGTACTCACACTCATGGAGATGAACCAGGATCAGGGGCTATTGTTCCAGCACTTATAAGTGGGCAAGTTAAGGTAGGGCGGGGTCGAGTAATTGTTGGGGTGAATAATTTGGACGCAGCGCGTGAAGGAAAACGATTTCTAAAGGGTGGACTCAACTTCAACCGTCTTCCTGCTGACGATATGTTGGCAGGCGCACATGCGAATAATGCTTCATTAGATTTTCAACGTATGCGAGCCTTGGCACGAGCCGGTTTATTGGAGGCTACTCATGGCCTGGATCTTCATACCATCCCACATTCACCGGTTCCTGGGTTTAAGCTCCACGAGAAGGGTGACTATAATTTTGCTAATGCTATTGGAATCGAAGACTTTATTGCAGAGATCACTAACAATCAGTTCGATTCAGAGAACCCTGCCGGACCTAAAACGGTTGCCTTCGGAAATTATATTGGTGGTTTAGAAAACAATATTCCAGTTGCTGAAATCGAAGGAGGAGGACCTGAAACACCTGCAGTTCGTAGAACCGTTGCACAAGGAACTCTTTCTGTTATGGCTCAGTTGGGAATGATAGATCCTAGCCGTTATGGCCTCGAGCCAAGAGAAATAGAACAACGTTTATATACGGTTACGGATTGGGCTTGGGCTCCAGCGGGTTACACCTTAGCTCGACAATTTGAACCCTACGCAAGAATGCAAAAAGGCGAACCTGTAATGGTTGATTCTACGGGAGCAGGACGACCTGACATCGTGGCTCCTAGAGATGGACATCTTATTATGCCACCTCCTTTTGGTAAGCCTCTTGCTGGTCCAGATGACTGGTGGCATTCCGCTCCAGTTGAGGTGAGCCGACAGAAGGTACTGTAAATTGACAGACCCTGATGTTGCCTTCATATTGATTTGGTGCTGTACAAAATCACGACTTACGCGGAAGATCTTTTAAGGCAAAGTGTTGAGGCTTTGATGTCTTCTGTGTACCGAGGAGTACATGGAATTTATGAAATCAAAGGAGAGATTCAAGGGCCTTCTCAACCAACTTTATACGTAGGAACTTACACGCATGGTGACGAGTTGCTTTCAGGTTCACCCATTTTACCCCTCCTTAAAGGTGATATTCGGCTAAAAAGAGGGCGGATTTTGCTCGCGGTCAATAATCTTGAGGCGACTCAAATGGGGCTGCGTATGGTTCCGGGTGAGATAGATTTTAATCGGCTGCCTTTAGAAGATGTCATGACCAGTTCGGACTCTAATCCCTCTTTGAGTCTGCAGCGGCTGCAGTCTCTAGGGAAAATAGTGCTTGAGGCAAGTCATGGGTTTGAAATTCATACCACCCCCAGTAAGCCTTATTTGGCTATGAGGCTGCCCATTAAAGGCGACCAGGCTTTTTCAGAGGCGATAGATGCGGAGATTTCCATCCTCAATATTACTCAGTTTCAGAAAGACTGCCGGGACCCGGACGGTCCTTGCACCTTGGCATTTGGGAATTATATTGGCGGTTTGGAAAATCCCATTCCCGTGGTGGAATTGGAAGGAGGGGGGCCTCAGACTGCGGAGAACAATCCGCTCCTCTATGAATCGATTCTTCGTGCCTTGCTCTCAGTTTTGGCGCGTTTGGATATGATTGATGCCGAGGAATATGGGCTAAGCCCAAAAACCATTATTCGGAAGGTGTATGAAGTGATAGATTGGCAATGGGCTTCTCCTGGTTACGTACTTCCTCGCTTGTTTGAACCGTTTGCTTATTTGAAAAAAGGCGACGTGGTAATGCAAGATGGTACAGACTCTGGTTTGCCACCGATTCTCATGCCTGAAGACGGACACCTGGTGCTCCACCCCTCCTATAAAATAAAGGATGGAAAGCCAATGCCCTCCACTCATCCAAAAGATTGGTTTGTTTCTAAACCTGTGCACTTAGAATCTGTGGAAGTCCTTTAGTCCTTCGGAATCTCGATACAAGGTTCGGCTTTATCGTGAAGGCCAATCATCTCGCTGAGTTCCTTTTCGGTGATGGATTCCAGCTCGGGTTCCCATTCTTTTTTGTCGTAGGAGATTTTGTACATTTCCGGCATCAGGGGGGTCAGCGCTTCTTCAAAGGTGATTTGCTTAGCGGAATCCACCAGGCGTTGCCAGCTGTCTTCTTTCCCGTACAAAATAAGGTCGGGACCGCTGGCTAGGCCCACCTCGTGGTCTCCGTATTCCATGAACGCAAAAGTGAGTCCGTCGCAGATCTCCTTGGTTTGTGCCCGGGCACAAACTTCAATACTGCGGTAGTTTCCAATATCCACGTTCATTTTAATGTAGCCGTTCTTCATGTGGGTGAGGTAGTTCACTTGGTTGAATCCGCCGAGGCATTTCACGCCGTAGTAAAAAGAAACGGTGGCGAAAGCCAGCAAGAGGCTGGGGATGAGTTCTTTTTCTTCCATGGCCTTTTGAATGATTTCCGGTTTGAGCTCAATTTTGTAGGATTCATCTTTGGACACCAAGAAATTCCCTTTCCGCCAGAGTTGCAGGTTGCGCTTGCTTCCTTTTGGCAGCGCCCAAAACAGGTAGGTTCCGGATTCATCGGCTCGTGAGAAGGAACCAAAAATGCCTTCAAAATACTGGTTGATGTAGGGCTCGTAGGTGAGGTCGAAAAGGATGTGGTTCAAAATAGTGTGTTCGTAGAGATGGTGCTTGATTAGTAGGCGAACCACGATGTCCTCCAATTCCAGGTAAACCAAGTTGGGAAGCTTCACTTTGCTGGTGGCGAAAAGGCGTGGCCAGAGTTTGAAGTTGGTTTTGCTGATTTGCTCCATGTAGGAAGCGGAGTTGTAAACTTCGGGTTGGTCGTAGACTTCCTGCATGAGTTGGGTCATTTTTTCGTGTTCCATGGCGCCGATCTCGCCTTTGTCGAGCTTGATTTTTAATTCTTTGAGGATTTTTTCCACTTCCACCTTGGTGTAAGGGGGTAGGGTGTAAACGGCGGGTGGACGGGTGTTGGCTGAGAAAAAAGACATGCGGTGGGTTTGCAATTTTCCTTCACGCACATTGTGGAAAAAGAGCCCGCGTGGGAAAGAGGAGTTGTCCACGGAGATGTTTGCACAGGCCAGTACGATGACATTTTGAATGGCTGGATCGGAATGATCGGCCATGGCGGCTGCCGTGAGCAAGTTTGAGTTCAAAAAGAACGGATGGGTGATGGGCCCGTCGTGATCGGCCGTGGAAACGAAATAGTATTTTTTGAGCTGATTCACCACGGAGTCGGCCAGTTTTTTATCAAAACGGCTTTCCACCACTTCGGCTACCACACCCAAAAATTCATTCTGTCGCCTAGGAATGGTAGGGGGGAGGTTCACATCCACGTAATCGTGGGAGTATTCGAGGAGTTTTTTGGATCCTCGTTTCTTTAGAATTTCGTCTAGGACAGGTCTTTTTACGAGTACTTTTTCTTTTAAGCGTGCAAATCGATCGGCTAGGTCACCTTGCATATGCTTTCTTGATTTAGGATGGCGATAATTTATACCATTTTTAGAAAAGAAGCAAAGGGTGGGCGTTTTTACTTCTTCCCACCCAAAACAATCAACTGGCCACAAGCAGCGGCAATATCGTCGCCCATGGTTTTGCGCATGGTAACAGGGACGCCGCGGCGTTCGAGGATCTCTTTGAAACGGTCGAGTTGGGCGCGGGTGGAGCGCTCCATGCCGATGTCGGTGAAGTTGTAGGGGATCATGTTCACCTTGAGCGGTTCTTCGCCGTGGCGGCGGCCGGCGGTGAGTTCGCGGACGAGGTCGGCGAGGACTTCGGCGTGGCGGTCGGTGTCGTTGATGTTTTTGAGCATCACGTATTCAAAAGTCAGGTGGTGGCGGCGGTTGCCGTGGACCACTTGGTAGCGCTTGATCCAATCTTTGAGTTTGCCAATAAAGCCGTCGAAGGAGCTGGGCACGATTTCCTTGCGGGTGATGGGGTCGGCGCTGTGCAAAGAGATGGCGAGACGGGTGTCGGGCCAGTCGGGATCCACCAAGATTTTTTCCAAAACTGGCAGCACGCCCACGGTGGAAACGGTGATGTGCGTGGGGCCGAGGTCGGTGTATTTGAGCCAGGTGTGGATGGTGGTTTTCACATTTTCGTAATTGGCCAGCGGTTCGCCCATTCCCATAAAAACCACGTTGCTGATGCGCTGCTCGCCCTGGAGTTCCGTGTGGATGAAGTTTTGCCAAAAGCGATATTGATCCGTTATTTCGTCTGCGGTCAGGCTGCGGAGTAGGCCCATTTTTCCGGTGGCGCAAAAGGTGCAGCCCATGGCGCATCCAACTTGGGAGGACACGCAAATGGTCCAGTCGCCGCGCATGTTTTCCATGAGCACGGTTTCCACTTTTTGTCCGTCTTCCAGCTCGAGGAGCGCTTTGTGGGTGTCCCCGCGAGCACTGCGCATGATCTGCTGGCCAATATAAGAAAGCCAACGCGCGTTTAGGGTCAGCGTTTCGCGCATGGCCAGTGAAAGATTCGTGATGTCGTGCCAGCCGAGTTTTCCAGGTTTAAAGAGGTTCTCCTCAATCTGCTTCCAGCGGAAGGATTTTTCATTGGGAAAAAGTTTCTGGAAGAGCTCGAAACGGGTTTTTATTGGTGTCGCCATATCTGAATTAGCGTGATTGTGACATAAATGTGCAAAACTGGCAAAAGTTTAGGAAAAGAATTCAGGTTTTTGTCAGGATTTTCTCAAAACGCCTGTGTTACTGTTCTTTTATGCGTGTTTATCAAACTAAAGTAGAAAAACTTAAGGGGACAGATTTTGTTGAAGTTCGAAGGAAAGCCTTTTTTATTTTTAAACAAATCAAAAAGAAGACTAAGCGACAGCCTTATATTCGGTCTGCTTATTTCAGTAAAGAAAAAGTTTTCTTGAATATCTTTTGGGCTCATTTATTCGAAAAACCTTCAAGTGAGCGTCTGCGTCGACTGAAGTATTTTGCTGCTGCGATCGAGCTTATTGAACACAATCGTTTTACTCCGACAACCAAAACCGATTCTAACAATCCAAGATTTTTACTTCATAGATTTAGCGGACTTACAAAAGAGAATGAAATGTTCTATGTTCAAATAAAGGAGGATATTTCTTCTCAGAAGAAATATTTGATTTCAATATTCCCCGATATATAAAAAGAAAGGCTCCCCGCTGTTGTGGTATATAAACCACGGTGCCGATCAGCCTTTCATATATATTTTAACAAAGACGCGTTTATTTACAAGGGCTGGTTCGTACGGCGAAATTTATGAGTCTTACTTCTGTAATTTCCAGGCCACCCACGTCAGCACGTACCAGGCCACGAAGCCTATGCCGAGCCAGTTTAAATCCTCATCCAGGCTCAGGGTTGGGAAGAGCACGTGGTAGCCGCCCTGTTTGGAGATCCAGTAGGCGTTCAGCATTCCGAGCAAGAGTCCCACCATGGTGGCCACGAATAAAAAGCGGTATTTTTTTAGGTCGCTTGAAACCAGGCTTAGCAAAAAGGCTTGGGTGAGGGCGTACAGCGCGATGTAGCGGTCGTGGGTGAATATAAAAATGCGGTCGTGTTCCAAAATCGGGAGGCCCAAGAAGTGTAGGAAAAATTCGCTTAAGAAAAATAGAGCGCCGAGCCATAAAAGAACGCGAGTGAGGAGGAGTTTGTTCATCGGTGCTTTTTAAGTATGTAGAAAATCAGTGGGGGAATGAGTGCCATCTGTAAAATGGGCGTGATTCCCACTTCAATGCCGGGTATGAGTGGCATGCTTGGTAGGTAAGCCCAGCGCTCCAGCTCAATGGAAATTTTCTCAATTACCACGGCGAGCACAGTTCCAATGAGCGCCATTTTCCAGAGGGAAGGCACTTTTTGGTGAATGGCGTAGAGCACCAGCATGATACCGACGTCACCGATTGTGGCGTGCAGGCAAATCCAAAAACAGCGAGTCATGTCGATGCTGCACTCATAAAGTGGCGATTGAGCCAGTTCCCACGTGAGGTGAAAAACGAAGCTGAGGAGCAAAAGCCAAGAAAGGGTGCGTTTCATGTGCCCAGCATAGCACTTTACAAGTGTGGTGCCATGACTTCTTCCACCAGCCATTCCAGCGTTGCCTTGACCATGCTTACGTTTTCTCCGCTGTACAAACTTTTTACTTTTATGTCAGCGGCGGGGCAGCGGACTTTTGGTTCAGCTGGGGTTTCTTCTGCTTCGAATTGCTGGATCAGTTTTTCTAAAACGCCTTCTTTAATATGTAAGACGGGGTAGTCTTTGCCGGATTCGTGGTTTAGGTAAAAGTTATCTAAATTTATGCAAGGATGGAGGCCAATGTTTTTGTGTATGTACGAGATCAAAGCCTCCGATCCATTGGCCAGCCGTTGAGTCAGTTGGCTGAACTCCGGAGAACGGAGGATTTTTAAAAAAAGCTCCCCGGGTATTGGCCCCCCGGAGTTTGGAAAATCTTTTTGGTAAAGCCGGTCTATCAATTCACTAATGTGGATTAGCAAGGAAATGGCACCATCTATTTCACTGTTTATATGGTCTTCTGGCGAAGGATATCGAGTTCCCTTGGTGGATTCAATTTTAACAATTTCTGTTAATTTTGCGTGAGCTTCTTTTTGGAGAGTGCTGAGGTCCACCGGCACCTGGGTCGCCATTTTTTTGAGTGCTTTAAACACAAGCAATTTTGCTTCTTCCGCGAACACATGATATCGGTCCGGATCGATTTTCAGGTGATGGCTTAGCCACGCATGATCCACCGTGTGATTCTCTTCAAAAACAGACCAGAAAATTTGTGAAACGTAGTAAGCTGTGAGAGCTCTTTGTGGAACTGCTTCTAGGCTGCTAAGAACGGGGTCTAGGCCGTGTGCCTCCACTTTTGAGGCTAGGTTTTTGTAAGGCAGTCCCGCCCCTTCGTGTTTAGCGGCTAGGATTATTTTCGTGTGAAATGGGCATCCGCTGGGTTTTTCTGAGTTGTTCATGGTTGACTATTCTGACCTGATAGCTTAAGATCATAGCTTAATTTTCAAAAATGTCTAGTGTCCGGGTAGGGGCACTTGTTTTATATGATGGAATAAACTATAATATGAAAGATTTCATCACATGAATTTATGATTTCAGAAAAGGCCACTGTTATGCAAAATAACACGATTTGTATCCCTAAAAAGCTTCGTCTGAAGCTGAATATTAAGCCCAAGGATACTTTAATGGTGGTATTGAAGGGGGACTCCCTGCAGATTAAAAAATACCAACCCACTACTTTAAACGATTTGGTTGGGATTGGAAAAGAAGCTTATAAGTCTTATGGAGGAGGAGAAGCTTATCTCAAAAAAGAACGTGAATCGTGGAACGATTGATTATGCGTAAAAATGTGAATTTATATGCCGGGAAAAGGGTAGCCATTGATACCATGCTCATGATCTATGTACTTGAGCATCATCCAGAGTACATGCAAGTGGTGGCAGAAATTTTTGAGGACGCGCAATCGGTGATTTGCTCCTCGTTTCTTCTTGGAGAGTTGTTTGCCGGTCTATACAAAAAGGGGGATCAAAAAGCAGTGGATACTATTTTGGGCTACGTTGAGGATGCAGAAAATCTGGAAATTTACCCTTTCGATCACTCGACCAGTTTAGTTTTTGCAAAATTACGTGCACAGCATCCCAACTACTCTTCGCCAGATTGTATTCACCTTGCCACTGCTCTTCAATTTGAAGCTGATGTGTTTATCACCAACGATAAAAGACTTAAAAATTTGTCGGGTCTGAAAGTCTTGAATTTGGAGGAGTTGCTTTGAGCTTATTCCAACGGTAGCTTGAGGTCGCTGGGCAGAGTGTCCGTGGGGAGGTTTTCTTCGATTATCGGATCTTCTTCGGCTTCTTCCTCGAGTTCTTCTTCCTCTTCATCCGTGGAATCTGGTATTACGATTGGATCAATTTCTGTGATATTGAATTCAATATCAAGGGCAGCTTCTTCGTGAAGATTAAACACAGAGTCGAAGGTCGATTCAATTTCGGCGACTTCCTCTTCTTTGCCTTCTGCTTTTAATTCTTTAAGGTGCTCCACAACGGCCTTGGCGTTTACGTCCAATTCCTGTTTGACCTCGGTCTTTATTTTAATGTCGAGTTTACCTGCGTTCTTTAAGGTTTCCACCTCTTCGAGACGACGTTCGATGCGGTCGAGTTCCCACTGAGCTTTGGACTTAGCGTCGAAATAGAAAAAGCCCTGCACTTGTTCGTTCACGTGGATTTTAACTGGGTAGAGAAGGTCACCGGGCACGGTGGATTCGGCGGCATAAGAAAGTCCGCTGGCAGAAACCACAAATACTCCGAGCAAGGTGGCAGTGGCTGCCATGGGGCGTCGGGTCATTGCGTAGAAACGGTCTAAGAAACGGGTGAAACCGCGGTCGTAATTTTGCCGGTGCACAGGATTTTTTTCCATGAATTCCAAGAATTCATTTCGTCCATCGCTCTTTTCCTCCTCGGAAAGACAAATAGAGTGGACCGCATTTTTTAGTTTCTTAAATTCTTTCATAGTTTCTTAAATATTTACGTAAGTCTTGTAAAGCCCGGTTTAGGCGCACCGAAACCAGGTTTTCACTGATCCCCAGGGCATCAGCTGTTTGTTTGAGTGAGAGGTCACTGAAGTAGCGAAGCATCACTACTTCCTTGTATTCATCCTTCACATGCTCCAGAATTTTGAGGGCGTCTTTGGCGTCGAGTTCATCTTTGAGTTTTCCGCTTCGGTCTTCACCGGGTTCGATCCCAAATTCTACCATATCCTCCAGGGAGTCGGTTCTTTTTGAGCTGGGGCGACGGCTGTGATCAATAATTAAGTTGGTCGCAATCTTATAAAGAAGGGACTTGAGATTCTCAATTTTTTCTTCGGTTTCCCCGTAGTGTTTCCAAGCTTTCATAAAGGTTTCTTGTGTGAGATCCTTGGCGAGTTCGCGATCGTAAACTCTAAGGTAACAATGGCGGAATATGGCATCTGCATGTTTGTCATAAGCTTCGGCGAAAATTTCTTGAGGCTGCATATAGTGCCTTACGTGAGATAGGACGCTAGTATAACAAAAACCTTACAGGAAAAAAAGTGGTGGGAGGGAAAGGCTTAGTTCTCTGAATAAAAGCGCTGGATGTAATCTTGGATGTATTCGTTTTTGGCTTCTTCTGACTCCAGGCGCTTTGGGGTTTCTACTTCTGGACCTACGTCTATGCCGGCTACTTTGCAGAAGGCTGGAATGATTCCTTCATTTACAATAGGCCCAAGTTCATCGAGCATGCGGCGAGTGTCGGTGCGGGCGGCCTCAATATTTTTTGGAGTGGGATTCCGTAAGGCCATTCCAACGGCTTCCTGGGGATCGTAGAGCTCGGTATTCGAACCCTGCAGGGCATGGGGAAGGGAGATGGTCTTTCGCCAAGCTACGTCGTATTCTCGATGCAGAATTTCCCGGTGACTGAAAGAAACCGTAAAGATGACGTCAGCTAATTCTTTAGCATTGGGGCTCCATTCCATTGCTTTTGAGCGCATGGCCTCAGCGCGGACTCTACTCTCGTCTTTCATCTCCTCGATTAAGTAGGGGTTAATGGGGCCTCCGTTTCCATCCCAGGGTCTGGCTCCTGCGGAGCGGACGTCGATGTACGGGAGCAGCAGTGCTTCATCCAAAGCTTCTTTCATCAAGAGCTCCAATGCTGGAGAGCGGTTGTAGTTTGCGGTGCACACAAAAGCTATCGAGAGAGGCTGTCGTCCTTTTTTTAGGTTTTCTTTAAAGGCCTGAGGAAGGGCGTCGATTAAGCGATCTGGATTCAGAGAGTTGGACATAAGCGAGAACCCAATTCTAACATTATTTTAATATTCGTCAATATGCCGTCTGCGTCATTAAGTTTTACTGAAGGGAAATTCTTCGTATTCCTTATGTTCTATATCCTCAAGGATTCGATCCATATTTTTGTTCAACTGGCCGAGTACTTCTGAATTATTCATGGCCATATTCATTCCAAAAACTTTGTCTTTCTTTAGTCGGATGAGCGCTGGCACCACTTTTTGACTTTCTGTGACGAGGAAAACTATCATTCTAGCCCCGTTTCTTTTACCTACTCGTACTTTGAAGAAGCGAAAACCCCGTGCATTTGAGGGGGCTTTGACTTCTGTGACCAAACCTTTTAGTGCTTTTTTCGCTCCATCTAAAATATCTTCCAAATCAATAAAACGGCTCAAAGGAGCCAGCTCATGCTTTGCAATGTACTTTGTAATAAGAAGCATTAACTCAATAATTTAGCTAATTTGGCTGCTGTCGCATTGAGCTTCTGGTCGTCAAAGAAAAGTTCTTCTACTTCAGGCTCTTGATCGGAAGTATCAATACTCAGGGAAATTTTTCCATCTACAAAGCCTTTCATCGCATAGGTAAGCAATGCTTTAAGGGTAATGCCTTGGCTCTTTGCCTTTTCTAAAGCTCTGTTTTTCAGGTCTTTATCTGCAGTGAAGGAAACCTGAGTAGTCATAAACTATTTATTAAGTAGTTTAAGTATATATTAAAACTAGCTTTGTGACAATCTAACTGGTACTCGGCTGACGCCTCGTGCCATCGTTTTTTTCGCTGTGCTCGCACTGACGTGCCTTTTTACATTCGTAAAAAGAAAAAACTTCTGGTCGGAGTGGCGGGATTTGAACCCACGACCTCTTGGACCCCATCCAAGCGCGCTAGCCAACTGCGCTACACCCCGACGTGCATCTTTTTAACAGAATTATTTGGCTTTGTGAACCTAAATTAGATTAAAGTCTTGATCTTGCGGAGCCCGAGCACCGTGGTGGTGCCCTCTGCCGCGATGGCGGAGCCGAGGATGAAAATGGTTTTGAGTCCGAGGTCTGGGATGAAGGTAGAAACCAGGAGAAGGCTGAGTCCCACTAGTAGGGCAAGGCCTTCTCTTTTTAGGAGCCACAGGTCTTTTTCAAAGGCGAAAAGCGTGATGAGCACTAGGTCATAAAAGTACGAAACGGCGGCGAGGATGAGGAGCATGGGGAGGATGAACCAGAGCTCGGGGAGGATGAAGAGTTTTCCGCTGAGTAGCTCTATGGCGGTGGGGGCGACGAAGGAGCCCCCTAAAACCATGAGTATGGCCAGCACGAAAAGACTTTTTTTCAGCGTGTGCAGCAAGTCGCGAATTTTTTGTTTTTCTTTATGTTCAATGGCTTGTTTGAGCGCGGGCAGTGAAGAGAACATGAGCAGAGTGGAGAGCAGGGCCGCGGTGCTGGCGATGTGCAGACTTAAATTGTAGGAACCGTACTGCGCGTCGGTCAGGGTTTTAGCGGCAAACAGACTGGGTAGAAAGCGGAAATATAAATTGTTGATTATGTTGATGATTCCAAAAGGCAGCGCGGTGAGGAAAAGCATTTTCATAAGGTCGCGGTCGAGTTTCCATTCCAGGCGAATCAGCCTGCGGACGAATAAAAATGAAAGACTGGCGGTTACTACAGCGCCCAGCAGTGGACCTAGGAAAAAGATCGGCGCGCTTGTGGGTGCGCCCATTTTCACCAGCACTAGTAGCAGTGCCAAATTCGCTGCCCGTCCCAAAACCAGTGCCGCCACCGCGCGCCCCATCTTATAGTTTGCCTGCAGCATTCCGTCGCACACAGAGGTGATGTAGTCCAAAAACAGCGAGCCCATAAAAAAGACCATACCCAGGGCGAACACGGGGTTTGGTATCCAAATCCAGGCGACGCCCGCGCCCACGCCAAAAAAAATCAGCGCCGTGGCCATGCGCAGCACCAGTGCATTCACAAAGAGCTTTCCATCGCGCGGGCTCTCGGACATTTTGCGCACCGTGTTTCCAAAAATTCCCAAATTCGCGGCCACCGAAAAAAACAGCGCGTACTCGGAGATCTTTCCGTAGAGGCCGTACTCGTCCGCACCCAGGGCGTTGGTGACCAGTTTGATGCTGACCATGCCCATGACAATTTGGGCCAGCTTTCCTAAAAGCTGTACCAGGGTGGACCAAACGATTTTATTGTAATACTTCAATGATTCGTGGTTCGCCCAACAGGATATCACTGTCGTGCCAATCGTGCAGGGCAAAGTCCACCACGTCCCAGTCGTACACGTAGTCCGCGCCGTTGCGGGTTCCCACGTCGTGCGTCACAATCTGCATTTTTGTCGCGTCGTAACCCTTCACCACCATCATGTGGTACACCGGCCCGCCGTTTTTGTAGTTGGGATTGCCCAAATGCTGGCCGGCAAAAGGTGCAATGATCAAATGACCCTGCGCCAGAATTTCCTGAAAATCCTCAAAGCTTGGATTCTCGTGGATCACGGTTTCCAGACCGTATTGGTTCCTCATCATTTGAGCGGTTTGTTCGATGGTGGTGTGCTCGTAAGCCCCAAAGGTTGCGATTTCCCAGTCCACCAGCCGCAAAAGCTCCTCATTGAACCCGTTCACGTCCAAATTCATGGCCTTGTACAGGTTCGCCACCAGCAGCACGCTGGCCTCTTCACAGGCTTCCTGCCAGGGGTAATCCCAATTGCTCAGCGGCGCCTGTGTGTAAAAAGGCATGCTGATGTTGATGGACGTAGGCAGCTCTGGCTGAACCTGGGGCAGGTCCTCCAGGGACTTTTTATCCTCCAAAATGTCCTCCAGCGTGATGGGGGTCGGGGCATCGGGGCCCTGGAGCTGCTGCTCCTGCCAATAGCCGTGCACCAGGTAGGTGCCTGTGCCTACAAAGGCCAGTACAAGCACACTTAAAATGACTTTTTTCATGCCCCTAGTCTAGCCCTTTCAATCTTAAACGCAAACTACTTGCCAAACTCTTGATATATGCTAAAATAGCCAGGCTTGCTCCTAAAACTCATAATAAATGAAAGGTCCACGTTTTGAAGACCGATTGCAAATTTTGAAAGCTGAATCTTTTAAAGGAGGCTTAGCTTCATTGGCTTTGGCTTCAGGACTGGTTGCCGATTCCATGGATGACGAGGACCCCGACACCGCCCCTAATAAATTGCTGGGAAGCGCTCTTTTGCATGGACTGGAGTCCTCTCGTTTTGTGGAGGGGATGAACCAGGAAGAAACTCACGCTGTTCGTTTGGCCGTTCGACGCTTTGTGGACGATTTATGCTTTGAAGCTCCACGTGAACGCAAGCCTTCTTCTCAGGAGTTGCTCTATCACGGAGGGGACTCAGCAGAATTGGTTGCAGCACGTATAGAACAATATATAAAGGATTTTATACACGCCTTTAAACCTGAAATTTTCTCTCGGTATATACAATATGAGATGAGAATAATGGCACTTGAAAAGTATCGTCGGGATCCTCTCACGGGACTGTATGTGAGAAGGGCAGGTCAGGAGGCCGTTCAGACTTTGATTGAAAGAGATCCTACTCAAACGATTGGAGTGATTCTGCATGACATCGATAAATTTAAGAACTTCAATGACACGCACGGTCATGCCACCGGAGACGCTGTTTTGGCTCACGTGGGTGCGCTCCTTCGTAAAGATGCTCGTCCCACGGACGTGCTCATCAATTTAGGTAGAGAGCCAAAAGGGGGTCCGGAGGAGCGAGCTGAATTCCTTGCTTTGCTTGATGAACCGGAACAAGGGGCTGCAGTGGAATCTCATATGCAAGTTCGACCTGGAGGAGAAGAATTCATGGAGATTGTTTGTGTGAATGAGCGTGAAGGAGCGGTCTTTGTGGCCCGCCGTCAATCTCGTGTGGTGAGAAATACTCCTTTCCGGCAAGAAAATGGGCCGGACCTTAGTGTCACCATGTCGACGGGAGTGGCTTTTGGGCCAGTTGTCGACTTCAATACTCTGGTAAAAAATGCCGATATGGCTATGTACTGGGCTAAACGTGGGACTCAATTTCCAAATGAACCGGAGGCGGAGAATAATCGAAATCAGGTTTGGGTCTACGATAGAACCCGTCCGGAGCCGCGTTAGCCTCTTTACTAAAGCGCCCCGTTTGACTACAATCGGTTTTGCTTTTTAAACGTATGTTTACTCTAAAAAATAAACTCGATAAGGCGACTTGCCTAAAGAAGTTGGAGGCCGAACCGTTCAAGCGTGTGACGCTGTCTTTTTACCGATATGTGAAGATTGAGCATGTTCGCGAATTCCGAGACCAATTGTTCCGAGAATGGAGCGATTTGGGTGTTTTTGGGCGAATTTACCTCGCTCGTGAGGGAATTAACGCTCAAATAAGCGTCCCAGAGCAGCATTTCGATGCCCTGCGGGTGAATTTGGAGAGTCATGGGCCCTTTAAGGCTATGCCGTTTAAGATCGGTGTAGAACAGGGCGAATCCTTTTATAAGCTCGCTATTAAGATCAAAAATCAGATTGTGACGGACGGCCTGCCAGAAGATAGCTACGACCTTTCCCAGGTTGGGAACCATCTGTCGGCCGAGGAGTTCAATAAGGCTCTGGAGGATGGAGGCGCGATTGCTGTGGACATGCGGAACTTTTATGAGAGTAAAATTGGCCGTTTTGAGGGAGCTTTTTGCCCGGACAGCAATACTTTTAAGGAGGAATTGCCCATGGCGCTGGAGGCCCTAAAAGGGAAAGAAGACAAGAAACTGCTGCTGTACTGTACTGGTGGGATTCGCTGCGAAAAGGCCAGCGCCTACTTTAAACACCATGGTTTTAAGGATGTGAATCAGCTTCAAGGCGGAATCATTGCCTACGCCCATGAGGTTGAAGTCAAAGGCTTGCCCTCTAAGTTTAAGGGTAGCAATTATGTGTTTGATGAACGTATCAGCGAGCGCATCACCCCCGATATTTTGAGCGAATGTGACCAATGCGATGTCAAAAGCGACCACTATGTGAACTGCGCCAATGCCGCTTGCAACCTGCTATTCCTGCAATGTGAGGCGTGCGGGGAGCGTATGCAGGGGGCTTGCACAGCGGCGTGCCAACAGATTGTGCAGCTGCCGGAAGCGGAGCGAAAAGCTCACTACGCTGCGCAGAAAGAGGCTACCTACGACGTGTACATTTCTCGCATACGGCCAAACCTTAAGTAGGGCGAAAGTGAGCAACCATGGAGTCGATGTAAAATTTTGGATCAGTTTTGTCAGGGGATGTTCGCAGACGCCAGTTTTTTGTGGCCTGGTCTTCATTTTCAATAAGCCCCAGGTGGGCGATCCGTTCGTGCGCGGTGCAAAGTGGCCTTAATCGCCCAGGATCGTGGACTTTTTCCAGGGCAAAACGTTGGGTATGGTGCAGAGAGGTGGCGGGTCTTTTGCAGCTTGGGTAGGAACATAGGCTGCTGGTTCGATTGTCGACATATTCAACAATCGCTTTAGGAATGTAGCGAGAGTTGCTTTGAACAGGTGAGGGTTGTTCAATTTTTTCACGGGCAGCGGCTTCTTTTAGGACTTTCTCTAAGATTTCTTCAAAGTCGCTGCGTTTCTGAATTTCTTTTAATTGTTTTGCCAGTTCGGGCCTTAGCTCTAAGACCACTTTTTCAGATAGAGATTCCGGCCCGGGCCGGAATTCTACCCTGTAATCTTTTACGTAGGTCGTCAGGGTGTGCTTGCTCATAGACTTAATCTTTTCAGCCCAAAAGGATTGATTTTCTTCTGTAACTAAGTTGGCCACCGGTTTTACTCGATATAGACCTTTTTCTTTCACTAAATCAAGAAGGGCAGGCTTGTCTGCTATCTTCTGTAAAACTCGTAGGGCTTCGTCTACCGTGTAGCGACTCATGCCCGCCAGCTTGGCGGCGTACTCGTAAATGCTGGAGAATTTTTTCTTACGCCAAATTTTTAGGCGATCGATTTCGGGTAGCAGTAAAATGCATTTCCGAGTCCATTCACGCGCGTTTTGGCCGTATTCTGAGAATTGCTGGTGGAGGACTTGTTCGAGGGGAGTGAGCTTTGCCATAAGAAAGAGTTAAATTCTCATGGCAGTGAGTCGATGAATAAATTATAGGCGAGGCTAATCCAAAAATCACTCAAGTTGAGATGACAAAATGGATGGTGAGTATATATTCACCTTTCGGTCACAAAAAAGGAGCCGACAAAGCGCTGTTGTGTGATGTGGTTTTGAAAAAAATCAGCTTGCCCTATTGGTTCAAATCAGAAAAATGCCATACGCCCATATTTTCAGTTAGATCTAAATCTTCTTTTTCAGTACATGTGTTGTCGATTGGAGTAGGCATTCCAAAAATTTTATCAAAGCAGTCGCCTGTATATGCAATTTCATGGGCAAGCGTTCCGTCATCAGACAATCTTGCACCATGTCCCACAACATTCGATGTAACAAGAGTACCAAGCGCTATTAAAGTTTTTGTTGCTTCATTCATGGTATTTATTGTTTAATTGAAGCCAATTATTGCATGTTTTGACCTACACAGGCAACTAAAAGGCCCCCGTTAGGAGGCCCTCTTTGCTAGGCTGCACCGCGTGCAGTGCTAGGCGCACTTTCTTTTTTACGCTGTGCTAGCGCACAGTACTAGTATTCTTCCGTAGCGAGATCGATGATCTTAGCGGCTTCAGCACGAGAGAGGTCGTTTGAAGGACCAAAGTCTCCATTGCTGTAACCATCCACGATGTTGTCTTCGTCAGCTACTACCACTGCCCAGGCGAACCAATCAGAGTCATCCACGTCATCGAAGTCGATGTCGTCTGAATCGATGTTGTCTCCTTCAGTATCGTCTTGACCGGCGATACGGAGCAAGATCACGAGTGCTTCGCTGCGGCTGATGTCGTCGTTAGGACGGAAGTTTCCATCTGCGTATCCTTCAACGTAGTCTTCTTCAGTAGCGTAGGAAACGTATTCGTAGTACCAAGCGCTAGAGGAAACGTCGTTGTAGTAATTTCCATCGGCGTCTTCTACATCCTTATCGAAGGCAAGGAGCGCCATCTTAAGGAACTCAGCACGAGTTACGTCGTAGTCAGGTCCGAAGTAGTACTGGTTGTAACCCTCAACCACTTCAAGATCAAAGAGGTTACAGATGTATTCTTCTCCCCAGTGTCCGTCCACGTCCACGAAGTCTTCACAATCGTTATCGTTGTTGTCAGCTCCTTCTTCAAGCTCGTCTTCGTCTTCTTCAAGACAGTTATTGTCTTCTTCGGTTTCTTCTACGCTATTTCCAACGTCCACACAAACCTCTACGTCGTAGGTGTTGCCGTGGTCGTCGAATACGTTGTCTCCAACGTTGAATTTAACAGATTCTCCAGCTTCGAAGAATTCTGCTTCATCTTCGTCGTCTCCATCCACTACGAGAGTGTATTCAAGAGTTTCATCAACGTATACATAGATCTTAACGCTTTCGTTGTCGTCTACATCTTCATCACCATTGTTGGCGATTTCAAAGATTAGGTCTTCGTCGTCCACGTACATATCTTCAATTTCGAGATCGATTCCATCTTCATCATCGCTGTCGATTTCGAGGTCCTCAGTAAGACAGTTGTTGCTTTCGCTACTTTCATCAACGGTGTCGGTGTAATCCACGCAAATCTTTACTTCGTATTCCTCATCTTCGTCTTCAAGGAAGTCGTTTCCGAGGTTGAAGCTATCTTCTTCTCCAGCATCGAGGAAGTCGTCACCAGATTCGTTAGAGAAGTCTTCGTAGTATTCACGGTCACCGTCTACGTAGATAGCTACGTACACGTTTTCGTCTTCATCTACGTCTTCGTCACCAATGTTTTCAAGAGTGAAAACAAAGTCTCCATCGTCTTCCCAGTCCATAGAAACTACATCGAGGTCAGCTTCGTCATCGTCAGAACAGCTGCTTCCACATTCTACATCTTCATCAATAGTGAAGGTCTGAGAAACTTGAGAGTCCGAGTTTGAATCACGAGCGGTGCTGAATGCAGTGGTCTCGGTATCAAAATTGTCTCCGCTGATGCGAATTTTTCCAAGGTCGTTTGAAGTAGGAACGACGCATCCGTATTGACCGTTTGAAACGTATTCACAGTCGATTGAGTAGCTGGAATCACCCATCTCTACAGTAGCGTCGCTAATGTAGTTGCCGGATTGATCCTTAACGGTTGCGAGGTATGCGTAGTTGAGGTCCATGTAGTTCGTAGCTTGAGCATCGGTGTCGAGTGCACGGTTGCTGAGCGCTACTGCAGTAGGAGCGTATCCGTCTGCGTAAACCGTACCGTTGGCTGCATCTTGAGAAGCAGGAACGGGGCAGTAAGCACGCTTGCTAGAGATAGTACAAGTGGTGCTTGAGGTTCCAGCCTTAGCGGAATCAATGGTCACTTCGTTAGCGGTATCAGGATCACGAGCCACGAGCACTTGAGCAAAGTCGATGGTTTCGATGAAACCCGTACCCTCTTTACTTAAAGTAACGTCAGCGCTTTCTTCCACGTACCCAGAAACGTTAATGGTGTAGGTGTAAGCAGTGCTAGAAGGAGTGTAGAGAGCGTATCCATAGGCTCCGTCACCCATATCTATTGAATCGTAGATAGTGGTGTCGCCGGTGCTTGAAGCAAAAGAAACAGAACTTTCGCTGAGCGTAAGGTCGGTTCCTAATTCACTTTGAAGGGCGAGGAACACTGCGTTGTATTTCAAGATTCCCACTTGGTCGGCCTTTGCAATTGCAGAGTAACCAGAAGTGAGTCGAAGACGAACGTAGTAAAGGCTATCGGTCACTTCAGGGCTGCTTGAGCTGCTGCTGCCTTCTTCATTGAAAGCAACGTTCAGCGTGGTCTTTGCCCAAGTAGGGATGTCGCCCCAGTCCCAAGAAAGAGAGAACACTCCAGTGGAGCTGTTGTTCTCAAAGTTGGCGGTGGTTTCAGAAATCACCGTTGCCCAAGAACTTCCGTTCCAGTATTCAACGATGTATTTCCCTCCGGTAGCCGCGGTTCCAATGTCCATAGAAACTCCTTCGAACATTTGGTCGTAACCAAAGTAGAGAGCTTCATCGGCATCTTTGCCGATTCGGATATCACTGGTAGGAATGCTGTTGCTGGCTGCAGTGGTTCTTTCGAAAAGAGTCCCGCTTGCAGATGCATAAGCGACGTAGTCAGAAAAGGCGTTGGATTCATCAACACCTGTGTAAGTGGTCGCAGCGTTCGCAGTGAGCGCTACGTTGCTTGCTAGCATCAATGCCAGGCTGAGCAGGGAAATAAAACGTTTCATATAGAGGGTTAAAAATTGAAACAAGGACTGATTCTACTACAATTTAAATAAATAGCAAGTATTTTCTTTGTCCAAGCATAGAATGCAGGGGAAACTACTTTATTACAGGTTTTAGCAGCAGAGAGAGGAAAAACAGTACAATGGAGACCAAAACGATGGCGCTTCCGCTGGGGGTGTTGAGTATATAAGAAAGGATGAGTCCTATGACCACGCTGGCTTCGGCGAAGAGTATGGACAGCACCACGGTGGAGCGGAAGCTGTTGGCCATTTGCAGGGCGGCCAGCACGGGAATCACCATCAGCGCGCCGATGAGCAGACCTCCGACTATTTTTAAGGAAAGGGAAACGATGAGGGCCGCGAGGACGCCGAGGCCGGTTTTGAGCCAGGAGACGCGGAGGCCGGAGGCCTCGGCGAGTTCTTCGTTGAAGGCCAGGGTCACGAGCGGCCACCAGAAAATGCTGACGCCTATAAAGGTGAGCGCGGTGAGCGCGCCCAAGTACCAGAGATCCATCGCCGTCACGGTGGTGATGCTTCCAAACAAGTAGGTTTCAAAGGAAAGGGGAGAATTGGAAATACTAATAAGGGTAACGGCCGCCGCCAGTCCTCCGGAAAGGAAGAGAGCGTGTACGGCTTCGGTGCTCAGGTGGCCCCGGGTGACGATTTTTTCAATACCGGTTGCTGCCAAAATGCTCACCAGCAAAGCGCCGAGCAGCGGCGAAACTCCGGCCACCACCCCAACTCCCACTCCGGCCAGCGCGGTGTGCGAAAGCGTATCGGTTAGCATGCTGGAGCGGCGGGCCACTAAAAAGGTGCCGAGCAAGGGAGCGGAGGCTCCGATGAGGAGTCCCGCAATCAGTGCGCGGATCATGAAACTATAATGGAGGAAATCAAACATGATGTTTTTTGTGTTTTATAGGAATGAATTCTTCGCCGAAGGTTTCGTCCCAGAGGCCGTTGCTGAGTTCGGTGGGTTTGCAGCTGGCGTGCAGGCGGCGGTTGAGGCAGAGCACTCGGGAGGCTTCCGCCGTCACCATTTCAATGTCGTGCGTCACCATTATTATAGTGAGCTTCTTTTTCTTATTCAGCTGAGACAAGGTTTCGTAAAAGTTTTTTTGAGAGGGAAGGTCCACGGCGCTGAGAGGTTCATCCAAAAATAGAATCGCGGGTTTGCCCACCATGGCGCGGGCAATTACTACGCGTTGGCGCTGACCACCGGACAAATCGGAGAACATGCGTTTTTTTAAACTGCTGGCCGCCACCAGTTCCAGTGCTTCATCAATCGCGGTGCGGTCTTCTTTGCGCAGCGGCCCAAAATTGTGTCGGCTCACGAGTCCCGTGGCCACCACTTCTTCTACACTCATCGCGAAAGCGAAGGTGCTGGTGGTGAAATGCTGTGGCACGTAGCCGATGCATTTGCGAGCGGAGGGGCTGCTGACTTTTTTTCCTTTCACATAAATTTCCCCTTTATTTAAAGAGAGTAGGCCGAGCATGGCGCGGAGCAGGGTTGTTTTTCCGCCGCCGTTGGGGCCCACGATTCCTACGTATTCACCGGGTTGAATGGTGAAAGATACGTCGTCTAAAACTTTGTGCTTGCCCAGCACCACCGTGGCATTTTCCGCTTCTAAGATTGGGTTTGCTGTCATATTCTTTTTAAATTCCGCGTGAGCTTTACTAATGTCTGCTCGAGTTCATCATGCAGATTTACGATGCCAGATGCAAGCGATGAACGTGGTCACGGGCACGGTGAGAATAAGCCCAATGCTCGCCACGAGGGTTTGAATGATTTCTTCGGCAACGAATTCGTAGTTGAGCACTTCGTAGAACGTGTGGGAGTGATCAATGAAAAGCAGCAGCAGTGGAATGGAGGCTCCGGCGTACACGAGCACCAGCGTGTTCACCATGGACGCGATGTGGTCTTTGCCCACGGTCATGGTGCGGCGGTAGAGCTCTACAAAAGAAATATTTTTCTTTGCGCCTTCGAGCTCTTGCACTATAGCTGCTTGGGAAACACTCACATCGTCCAGCACTCCGAGCATGGAAATAAGGATTCCCGCGAGCAGCAGACCTTGGAAGTCGATGCGGTCACCCGTGTCGGATTTAAGGAAGCTCGCGGCTTCGTCGGCCAATCCGGTCAAATTTCCCAAGTGAGCAAAAATGTAAGCCATCACCCCGGTGAGGACGAGCGTGACGAGGGTTCCTAAAATGGCCACGCTGGTTTTGTGTTTAACACCGTGGGAAAGGTAAAAAGTAGCGGGAATGATGAGCACGCAACCCCCAATGGCAGACCACACGGGACTGTAGCCCAATAAAATGAGCGGCAGCACCAAGCGGAATAAAACAAAAAAAGAAAATACCATTCCGAGTAAGGCTTTCATTCCTTGTTTTTGTGAAACCAGCGCCACCACCGCTACAAATAAAATGAAAAGCCAAAAGAGCAAAGGGCGCCGCACCGTATCCACCACCGAAAAAATATCTTCACCCTGCATGTTTTCGCTGCGAATAATCACGAGTCGGTCACCGGGTTCATATTCCTCAGAATAAATGCTGGCCGTTGCGCCGTTTTCCACCGTGATGAGTTCGCCTTCCAAAGATCCGCGCGTGACTTCTATCGCCATTTTTTGGTAGTGCTGGGTTCCGTCTATGGTTTCTATTGAAGAGGTTTCGGTGATTTCTTGCACGGTTCCTTCAATGACTTCTTCATAATCGCTCACGTTTTCGGTGGGCGGATTGAGGTCTATTAAAAACAACGCAATGGTTGCCAGCGTCAAAAGAGCGTAGAGAATTTTATTCATAATTGGGTAGGTTGTGGCTGCGCCACTTTATTGTCTAGCAGACCCTGTGGGTCCGCTTTGGGTAAGTAAAGATCAAGCAAAGCTTTATACGTGGCGAGCCATTCGCGCTTTTGGTAGTACTCGCCGAAGACATAGGGTTGTTGGTCCGCAACCACGCCCACGCTTTCAATGCCCAAGGCATTGCAGGTGAAGAGCGCGCGTGGAAGGTGGAATTCCTGCGTGACTAAAATGGCCGATTCCAGACCCCAAATTTCTTTGGCGCGGAGGCAGGAGTCGTAGGTGCTGAGTCCGGCGGGATCTTGTTCAATCACGTCTGTGGGAATTCCCCAGGTGATTAAAAAAGTGGTCATTGCCCCGGGTTCATCGTAATACTCATCGGTAACGCTGTCTCCGCTGACCAGAATTTTTTCCACGGTGCCGTTGTTGTAGAGGCCCGCCGCGGTTATGAGTCGGTCGGCGAGGGCGTCGGAGGGGCGGCCGTTTTCGTTGAGGCCGGCACCAAAAACCAACGCCACCTCAGCGGGTGGGATGCTTTCGTTCGGCGAATACATTTTACTGCGTTCAAAAGTTTGAATCAGGCCCGGGGAAAAAACCACGGCCATGCCAATCAAGACGAGTCCGAGAAAAATGTATCGTTTCTTCACGGACCCATCTTAGCAGAGTTTTACCAAACGTTCATAACGGATGGGTTTACTTTCATGCCGTTGTAAATGAGTTCGAAGTGAAGGTGAGCTCCGGAGTTCCCATAAACTCGTCCGCTACTTCCCATGGTAGCTAGTTCTTGACCCTGGCTTACTTCATCGCCTGCTTCCACATACACTTCGTTGCAGTGTGCGTATTTAGAGGTGTACCCATTGCCATGATCGATGACAAAGTAATTCCCGTATCCGCCATTCCATAGGCCGAGTTCGCCGACTTCTACAACCGTTCCAGAAGCAATTGCCACAAGAGGAGTGCCGTTTTCGTTGGCGATGTCATACCCATAATGTCCGGCGGTGTAGCCTGCGCTTATGTTTCCTTCCGTGGCACGGACGAAACTCACATTTTCAGGCAGATCTCCTTCAAATATTTCCACTTGAGTTTCTTCTATCTCTTCTTTGAAAGGACCTATTTGCATTTCGATCAGCATTTTGTCCCATTCATTTAGAGCTTCTACTGGCACGCTGTCTAAGACAGCTTTGCTTTCATCTTCACTGAGTTTCTCACCTTTGTAGTAGCAGCCACTTTCTTCAACGGAGTTAGGGATGCCTAGTGTGGTTGTCGGACTCACCGCCAAGTCGTAGTTGGAAGGGTCAAAAATTTCAGCGGCTTTATCTGCGGGCAAGTACTCATGTGCGAGGTAGGTGGTGAGATCGTAACGATTTGGTTCCTCTGCGAACGTAAGTTTTTGCTTTTCTAATTTATAAGTTGCTAAGTTGAAGTAGGAATATATGGTTTGTTCGTTTGCTTCCCATTTGAATACAAAGTAGTCGCCGTCAATATAGGCACTCCGTGTAGAGGAATTTCCCTCGGCCAAAGTCTCTAAAAGTTCTTTAACTGCTGTAGCTGAATTGTCCTGAGAAAATAATTGCTGTTCGGGTGTGAGTGCGGCATCTTCTATATATTCGCTGCTTTGTCCTTCAATTGTATAAACGGTGGGATCTTCTTCGGCGATTTTTAGAATGGCTTTATAAATAGTTTCGTCCACAATTTCTGTTTGAGTGCAGGTGTATTTATTTCCAGCGAAAGTTAGGTCCCATTCATCTAAACCGCCCATTTCTTCAACCCACTCAGGAGGTTCGTACGAAACGATGTCGCCATATTCATCCACTTTGGTCATGGTGGCTTGCACGAGTTCTTTGGTGTCGGGATTGCGAATCGTCTGTAGAAAATTTCCTTGTTCGTCCATCCATACTTCTTCGAGCGAGGCTTCTACGACGATGTCGTTTTCAAAACGTTGGCTGAGGCGTTCTTCGTGGAAAATGCCGGATTGTGGTTCGTACTGTTCGGAGGCTTTGGCTAAAAATTCCTGCGGGTCGAGGCCTTTGGGGAGCAGCATCAGGGTGGTGAAGGCCACCAAGACTAGCACTCCTGCGTAGGCAAGTGAGTAACGTTTCATAGACTGAAAGATAAAGGCTAAACCTGAGACGCGCGGTTCAGTCAAAATTTCCTCTGCCTGTGCGAGCAATTTTTGTTTAAGGGTTTGCACAAAGGCAGCATCGGCGGACGGTCGACTCGTCTGGAGTGCTGAAAGGAAATCGGGCTGTGAACTTTTACGTTTCATGTTTATAGAGAGCGGTTAGGAGAATTTTTACTGCAAGTTCTTCCAACGGTCGCGGAGCGTGTGCAGTGCGCGCGATAAATTGGATGCCACGGTTTTTTGTGACACGCAGAGCGCTTTTGCAATTTCTTTATTACGGAGATCGGAAAAATAACGCAATGTAAGTGTTTCGCGTTGTTCGTCGGGAAGGGCGTTGATGAGTGTGCGAATTTGCAGCGCGTCGTCGCTTTGTTGTGCGAGTGCATGCGGCTCTGGTTCTTCACTCGCAAAGTTTTCATGTTCTTCTTGCAGCGTCACGGCATCTTTTTTTTCGGTGAAAAATTTATTCAAACAATTGCGTGCGATGGTAAAAAGCCATCCGCGGAAGACGACGGTCTTATTTGAATTGAGATGTTTGATATTTTTTAAAACCGCTTCCCACACTTGGCTCGTTAAGTCTTCGGACGCTTTTGTATCGTGGAGTCGCGCGGCGAAATATCGATACACCGCTTGCACATGCTCTTCGTAGAGTTTTGCAAATGCGTGAGGGTCCGTTTTGGCACGTCGAATGAGACTCATTGTGTATGAAGATCGCTTTTTAAATCGTTTACTGCAAGTTTCTAAAAAGCAGACTAGCATACTTTCCATTTTATTTATATGTCCATCTTATATATAGAATAAATTTTTATTTGCGAGAGTGATTTTGAATAAGAGTTCTTGTCGAGTTTTGTAAAAAAGAGGACAGTTTTTGTAGCTCTTTTTTTACTTCATTACCCACAACGCCATGCCGGTAAAAAAGAAGAAAGCATCTAAGCCAGCTAAAAAAGCTGCACCTAAAAAAAAGGTTGCTAAAAAGCCCGTAAAAAAGGCTGCTAAGAAAGCTGCGCCAAAGAAGAAGGCCGCTGCTAAGAAGCGTCGTTAAGTTCAAGCCCTCTTCACGCCAAAACTCCATCCGTAAAAAAGGTGGAGTTTTTTTATTGCAGCTGAAGTGGGAAAAAGTACTGCGCTTTTCCCTCCACTACAAAGTCTACGTTTATATAGAGCGCGAATGCATTTTCATCGCTGGGAAAAATTTCTTCAAATAAAAAAGTTTTCTCATCCACTTGCGTGTACGGCAATTCACGATGGGTGATTTCACCGTTTTTGTTTATCATTTTTGCGCTGATGGTGTTGATGCTGTCGGTGTCCCACTCAACGGTGAGGGTGAGCTCATCGCCATTTGTATAGGGCGTGTAGGTGAGCGCAGAATAATCGGGATCGGGTTTTTCAAAACAAACCACGTCGGTGCAAAAAGGCCCTTCGAAACCTGGAATGCCGGTTCCGTCGGCGGTGTTGAGCGTGACGGTTGGGCGGTCACGGAGTTCCGCTTGCATGTCCACGTGGAGACTGTCGTCGCAGCCAGCGAAGGTGAGCAGAGCTGCTAAGAGGAGGAATTTTTTCATAGGCGGCTATTATAACATAGCTTTATAGAAATAAGAGTGTAGTAGGGAAAACCCTGTAAGGAAAAAACTTCTGCAGCGTCCCAATTAATGACTCTCATCACACAACTATGAATTCTCATGCTCCTTCTTTGCCGTCGCTCTTTCCATTGGAGTCGACGGTCAGCTTCACTCCACTTTTAGAGAAAATTGGGGATTCGCGATTGGTGCTTTTGGGCGGTGCTTCGTACGGTACGCGTGAATTTTATGAGTGGCGTATGCGGCTTACCGAGCGTCTTATAAAAGAAAAAGGATTTTCGTTTATTGCGGCGGAAGGAGACTGGAACAGCTGTTACGAAGTGAACCGTTTTGTGAAGGGTAAGCGGTATCAAGGTCAGAGTGTTCAAAGCGCGCTCAGGCATTTTAAATTTTGGCCAACGTGGGTGTGGGCGAATGAAGAAATGGAGGGCTTTGTGCGATGGCTTTTGGAGTACAATAAAGCTTTAAGTGAGGATAAAAAGGTGGGGTTTTATGGGCTCGGGATTTATAGTCTCAACGAAAGTGTGAACGCGCTTGCCACCTACGCGGAAAAAAATGATGATTTGAAAGTGGCGAATGTATATGAGGCGTACCGCTGTTTTGAACCATTTGGAAATGATCCTCATACCTATGCGTTTTTGACGCCTTTTGTGCCGGAAAATAAGCAGGAAGAAGTGACGAAAATGCTAACTGCCATGCGCAGCCGTGTGCGTGAATATGAAAATGATAAGGAGGATTTTTTCTGTGCCAAGCAAGATGCGCTGGCTTCTTTAAATGCCGAAGAATATTACCGAATTATGGTGAAAGGAAACCGAGACTCGTGGAATCAGCGTGAAGCTTCCATGGCAAAAATGGTGGAAGATTTATTGGAACTGCATGGGCCGGAAAGTAAAATAATAGTATGGGCAAACATCACGCACGTGGCGGATGCGAGTGGAGCCGATACGGCCCGCCACAACATGATCAGCATGGGACAATTGCTTCGTGAAAAATTTGGGAAAGACGTTTTTTTGGTGGGGACGGGATCCTATAGGGGTGAAGTTTTGTCTGCGCAGGTGTGGGGCGCGCCGGTTTCCAAAGTGGAAGTACCTCCACCTTTGGATAGTTCCTGGGAGCACGCGCTGCACGGCATGGAGCCTAAAGATAAAATTGTTATTTTTGACGAAAACCCGCTGTGGGAAGAGTCTCGGCATCAGCGCGACATCGGCCTTGTGTACATGCCTGGCCGCGATTATTTAAATTATGTTCCGGTTAAGCTCTCAAAGAGCTATGATGCCCTTATATTTGTGGATCAAACTACGGCGCTGCGACCTTTAACCAACATTGAACCCGAACATGAAGTCCTCGAGGAACGCATTGTCGCTAGAGAACCTTTGTAAGACTTATAAAAATGGAGTCCACGCTTTGAATAATGTGAACTTAGAGCTTTTTGAAGGCGATTTTTTTGCGCTGCTGGGGCCGAATGGCGCGGGCAAAACCACACTGATTGGCGTGGTGACGGGACTGGTGGAAAAGAACAGCGGTGACGTGCGTATTTTTGGAATCGATCCGGAAAAAAATCCGTCGGCGGCCAAGCAGGCGGTGGGCGTGGTGCCGCAGGAATTCAATTTTAATATTTTTGAAAAAGTTTTGGACATTGTGGTGACCCAGGCCGGTTACTTTGGTATTCCCAAAAAAGAAGCCGAACTGCGGGCTGAGAAAATTTTAACGGAGCTCGGGCTCTGGGATAAAAAAGATTCCATGTCGATGCGGCTTTCCGGCGGTATGAAACGCCGCTTGCTCATTGCGCGCGGCCTCATTCATGATCCGCAGCTGCTTATTTTGGATGAACCCACCGCCGGCGTGGATGTGGAACTGCGGCACGGCATGTGGAAATATTTGACCAAGCTGAATAAGGAAGGAAAAACCATTCTGCTCACCACGCATTATTTGGAAGAAGCAGAAAAACTGAGCAAGCGAGTCGCTATTATTCAGGGAGGTGAGATCATTCGCGAGGGGAATATTAAGGAGCTGATTCGGGCTATGGAGAAAAAAACCTACCTGTTCCGCTTTAGTGATGGCGAGGAAAGGGAAGTGATTTTCCGTGGCAAAGATTCCTTGATGGACGCGATTGAAAAATTCAAAAAGGAAGGGAAGGTGATTGTGGATTTGGGGCCTAAGATGAATCCGCTGGAGGAACTCTTTTTAGATCTCTTACAAAAAGACGCATGAACTTTGCAGGACAATGGGTAGCTTTCATGACGATTGTGCGCAAAGAAGTCACGCGCTTCATGCGTATTTGGCCGCAAACCCTTTTGCCGCCCGTGATCAACCAAGCACTTTATTTTGTTATTTTTGGCGGATTCATTGGATCGCAGATCAAGGAAGTGCAGGGCGTTTCGTACATGGAGTTCATTGTTCCCGGCCTGATTATGATGGCCGTCATCAGCAACTCGTTCGCGAACGTGGTGAGTTCCTTTTTTGGAACCAAGTTCATGCACAATGTGGAAGAGCTCATGGTTTCGCCCACGAATAATAGCGTGATTGTACTCGGTTGGAGCGTGGGCGGAATGCTGCGTGGATTTTTAATTGGGCTGATTGTATTTGGCGTTTCTTTTTTCTTTACGAGTCCGCAGATTGAGCATCCGATTTTGTTGCTGCTTTTTGTGATTCTTACTGCGGCGGTATTTTCGTTCGGAGGATTTTTAAATGCGCTGTTTGCGAAAAAATTCGATGACGTGAGTGTTTTCCCCACTTTTATTTTAACGCCGCTCACTTATTTGGGCGGAGTGTTTTATGCGGTGAGCAGTCTTCCACCGTTTTGGCAGACCGTTTCCAAATTCAATCCCATCGTTTATATAATGGACGGTTTCCGCTACAGCTTTTATGGAACGGCGGAAATGAATGTGTGGGGCAGCTTGGGAATTTTATCCGCATTCACCGTGGGACTGTTTTGGCTGAACGTAAGTTTGCTAAATAAAGGGAAGGGGCTTAAGAATTAGGATTTTACGGCAGAAAAATCTCCGGCACGTGGAGAAGCCATTTCGTTGTAGACTGCGCGCGAGACGGTTTGAATCAAGGTGCTGAGGTGCTCGAATGAAACAGGGCTTTTGCTCATTACACAGAGTAAGTAGGGCTTGCTTGTGGCATAAACGATTCCACAGTCGTGGAGTTCATAGAGTACTACCTCACCTTGTGAATTTTCAATTTTGCGTTCGCCAAATTTTTCTGCAATGGCCACGCTGTCGGGCATGCCGCTGGCCAGGCCTTCTGAAAAGTTACTTTGAGTCATTAGGGCTAAGCTCTGTTCCGAATTTGCGTGGTTGAGGTAGGAAGCGTTGTAAAGAACTCGGAAAAAATGGGAATAATTTTTGGCGGTCATGAATTGTTCGGTACTACTATTGGAAGGGAGGTCGAGGCCCAAGTCGGTATAAATCTCATTTTTAAAATTTTCATCCAAAATGGTATTGAGTGCGTACGTTGCATTGTTGTCTGAATCATTGAGCATGGCGAACAACAGTTCCGTTACCGTGTACTTTTTGCCAGGGATGGTCGGATTTTTTGGTGGGAAATTCTGGGTTTCATTCCAATCGGTTTCATTTATGGTCACTTCAGTGGTCAAGATGCTGGGTTGTGACTCAGCCATTTTCATATAGGCAATGAACAGCGGTAGCTTGAGCAAGGAAGCGGGCGAGAAAGTTTCTTCAGGATTTATGGAGAACCACTCTCCCGTGTCGAGTTCACGGAAATACACCGAAACCACGTCGCTGCTTTCTGTTTGAGCGGCGAGATCTTGTTCAACGGTATTTTTTAAGTAGTCAAAATCGTTGGATTCCACTTGTTCAGAAATGCCGCAGAGGAGCAGCGGGTTTACATACTGGTATTCATTGTCATCCCGAATGGGCTGGGTACCTGAGAGAGTCGTGTTTGAACTTAAGAATTGGTTCATCAGCAGACTGGAACCAAATCCAGCGGCAAAAATCAGAAGGGCAGGGGCGAGGCTTTTAAACTTCATGAAATGATTAAAGCACTGGAGCGCCGCATTGCATATGGAAATTTATTAATAATATTTTGCTGTAAGGTTTTTAATTCAGCTCGATTGAAAATTCAAAACGTGGTTTGCAGTCCCTATCCTTAGGCGGTAAAATTCTTTATGCCAACTCGCAGAAAGCTTTTTCGCTTTTCTTTTTGGCGGTTTACCCATTTAACCCCTTATTTTATGGCTACCACTGTTCACGAACACCATACGGTTCCTGCCGAGGAGAGCTCTGCAGCGGGCTGGGCGGCACTCGCCATTATTTTACTGGGCCTCCTTATTTTTGGGGGACTGTATTTTTCCGGATACTTTGAAGGTAGCGGTGCTAGTGATAGCAACGATATCAACATAACGCTTCCGGAGACTACCGAAGAGTCTTCTAACTGAGGCTTAACGGTAATTGGTGAAATCCACCGGTAGCGGCAGCGTTTTTTCGGCACGGAGCATGGTGATGACGCCTTGCAGTTCGTCGCGGGATTTGGATGTGACGCGAACCGTATCACCCTGGATGCTCGGTTTGGCCTTGGGAAATTGCTCGCGGATGAGCTTGGAGATTTGCTTGGCCATTTCTTGATCCAGGGTTTTGATGAGGTTAATTATGTAGCGCACTTGGTTTCCGCCAATTTTTTCCAGCTCGCCCTTTTTAAGAACCTTGGGTGAGAGTTTTCGGTTGATCATTTTTTGCAGCAAAATGCCCCACGCGGTCTCCAGCGACATCTCACTGGGCGCGGTGAGCGTGATTTTTTCGTCGGTGAGTTCCAATTCAATGCCCAGATCTTTCAGATCAAAACGTACGGAGATTTCTTTTTTAGTTTGCTCGTAGGCGTTGCGGACCTCTTGGAGGTCGAACTGACTGACGATGTCCATGGATGCGTCGGAGGCCATAAGAGTGGGGAAAAGTGAGTTGAGTATAGCTTTGAGCGAGGATTTTGACAAAGCCCCCCTTCTGCATCAGAATGGGTCACTAATTATGGTATCACGACAACGCAACTTTCCGGACGATCCCAGCCGCTTTAAGCACTTTGATCCTGATGATGGACGTGAATATGAGCGATACATTGCATTGAATCCGGCGCATGCGCTTGATGAGCGAGATACGCGAGGTGAAGAGGAACTACGTAAGGTCTTTTTTGATCGTCGTGGAAACCTGAGAAAAGAGGCAAATGAAGTGGTTCAACAGGCGAATTTGATGCAGATTTCTACGAGGGCGAGGGCGGGGCAGATTGTGGGAAATCGTGGATGGGCTGAACATCGAGCCAAAAATAAAGCTGAATTCGATGCGTCCCCGCGAACGATGTGGAAAAGCATTAATGAGATTGCGGCGGCTTCAGCTGATCGAGTGATTATTACTAGAGATATGACGGCCAAACAAGTCATGGCTATTTTTCCTTTGGATCCTAAATTGATCAGCCCTACCTTGCTTCGTAATTTAGGAGTCCCCGATCCTGTGGAAGAAAAAGGCTTAGCTTTGGAGGATCAACTTACTTTGCGTGAACGCGCTATCCCAGATGTGAAACGGGCTTTTTCTCGTCTTGAACCTATTCGCCGACCCGATGAAGGGGATGCAAACTTGGGTGAGTTGCGGTACTTCCGCATGATGCGAGTTTCCCAGGGTCCGCGTGAAGGAAAAGTGGTGGGCACGCAAACCATTGGCGGGCAAAAAATTCTTTTTGGTACGGATTTGCGTGGGGCGGAGCGTCGCATTCATCACATTCGTCACAATTATGAAGAAGAAATTGAAAAGCTTACTTGGATTCATGGAGTGATTTTGAATTTGCGAAAACACTTGGAGTTTTGGAAACAGCCCGGGCGTGAAGCGGATTTGAAGACACTTTTGGCGACCATGGGGCAAGTGGTCCAGTCTTTGGAGAACGTAGAAGATGAGTACAAACGTAAACTTCTAAAGAAGCTGGCCACTTGTACGGATGTGCACGATTCTCTTGGCCGAGTGAACCCGGGTAGTAAACAGGCCGATCTCACTAAGGCGCTGACATTTTTAGGAGGGCGGCTGCAAAGCATTGAGTCGATTTCCAAATACATTGGGGAAGACCACGCCAAGGTGATACAAGTGGTGGCGGCCCAAAAAGATCCGCTGAAGGGAGTGCGCGAACGTATTCAAGGAAAGGCGCCGTGGGAGGAGCAACTTAAGGAATTCCGTACTTCGATGCGTGGGGTGAAGTATCAGCCAGATTTAGGTTTTGCTCGTGCGGCCCAAACGCGTGTGGGTAGTGTGAACGACGGCTTGGCGACCGGTCGTCGTGACGAGGCGCGCAAGGAATATGTGGACCTCTATGTGCTCTGCAAAATGAAGGAAGCTTACGACGGCATCTGGAGTATCTATCGTCGTATTTCTATCGATCCCAATCAGCAGGAGCCTAGTGCATTGTTGAAAGAGCTTGAAGGCATTGAAGCCAAACTGCGTGATAAAAGTTTTGCATCGAGCACAGAAACACGGGCGTACTACCAGTCTTATGTTGATATGTACGCCCTCATCAAGAGTCTCAAGGAACTTTTTGAAGAACTTTTGGGAGTAGCGCCGAAGACTGCGCCGAGCCCTGAGGAAGTGGCCAAAGAAAATAAAACCTTGCTTGGAATTCTGGGCGGACTCCAGGGGAAATCGGAGGTGCTGGACCGTTTGCTTGCGGCCGTGAAAGCCAACCCTCAACAGAATATGATGGATTTACTTAGGAAGGCGGGCGAGGTGGATCCGGAGAAAAAACGTGAAACTTTTAAGCGAATGAAAGTGCTTATTGCCGAAGTCGATTTTGAGGGATTGATTGCGCCGGGGCTGTGATACAATGAAGGCACTTAACACCACTTTATGGCCTCTTCAAAAAATATTGGCTTGGTCTTGGCGCTCGGAGTTTTCCTGGTGCTTTTTGCTGGAGTGGCGTTGTTTGGATTTGGATTCGCGGTGCAAGCGCCGGTGGTGATTGAAACGGTACCCACCGATGATATGGAAGTGCAGGGCGAGGTGAAAATGACGGGTCAGACGGTTTGTTTGCCCTACAAAGACGACGGCATGATGCATACCATGGAATGCGCCTATGGTCTTCAAGTGGGAGACAAATACTATGCTCTCGACCTCGGCAGTTTCACGGTGGATTTTGAAACGCAAGAAACCTTGAGCATTGAAGGCACCTTTGTTTCGCTGGATGCGCTCAGCAGCGAGCAATGGCAACAGTACGATATTGAAGGCGTGGTGGCTGTGACGGCAATCACGAACTAAGTGGTTTTAATAGCCCACTGGTGGCTTTCGTGGAGGAGTTTTTCCAGGGCTTCTTCTTTGGTGAGCCAAAGGAGTTCGTGGTTGGTTTCGCTGCTTTCGCTCACCAGGTCGAGGAGGGTCACGCGGTAAAAATGACCTTCCTTAGAGATGTAGACGTCGGCCTCGGGCACGTAGATGTGCTGCATCGCTACGCCGATTTTTTCGTCGATGCGCATGCTCATGCCGATTTCTTCGTAGACCTCGCGGTGCAGGGCTTCTTCGGGCGTTTCATCAGCTTCAATACCTCCGCCCAACAAAAAACAGCTCTTTGGATTTTTAACTATAGCGTAGAGATTGTCTTTCATCACCACGGCGTAGGCGCCGGGGCGCAGGGTGTATTCGTGACCGGGAATTTTTTCGCCAAATTCGAGCATGGGGGTATGCTACTATAGTTTATATGAAAACCACCAGCATTCTCATCACGGGAGCGGGAACCGGAATTGGAAAAGATTCTGCTTTTGCATTGGCGCGCCTGGGCTACCGAGTTTTGGCGGGGACGCATACCACTGCGCAGGGAGCGGCTTTGCGGGCTGAGGTGAAGAAGGCGAGCGTGGAGATGGAAATTTTTAAATTGGACATTACGAATGCGGCTGATGTGCGGCGCGCGGCGGCGATGAAGCCGGACATTTTAATCAACAACGCGGGTGTGGGCGAATCCGGGCCGCTGGCAGAAGTGCCTTTTGAACGCATTGAAAATATTGTAGAGACGAATGTGCTCGGCACGCTGCGGCTCACGCAGGAATGCGCGGCGCATATGCTACAGCGCAAAGCCGGGCGCATCATCACGGTGACTTCGGTGGCGGGGCGAGTGGTGTTGCCGTACTTGGGCATTTACCATCTCACTAAGTTCGCGCTTGAAGCGGCCTTTGACTCGCTGCGTATGGAACTCGCACCGCGCGGCATTCAAGTTTCCATGGTGGAACCGGGTCTCATTTATACCGGCTTCAATGAAGAAATGGCCGCGACTAAATATCGCTGGCTCAAACCGACCTCATTTTTTAAAGATGACGTGCCTAAGATGAAAGTTCACGACGCCAGCATTACACCAAGCTCGCATCCAACTGACTCGGTGGTGAAGGCGATTGTGCATGCAGTCCGCGCGCGCAGACCGAAAATCAGGTACACGGTGCCGGTGCGCTACGCCATTTTGGTTTTCCTCGCGAAGTTTTTGCCAGATCGCCTCAAGGATACAGTGATGCGAAAATTTGCTGGCTTGTAGTATAATGCGTTTATGATTGAAAAGATTCCTGCCTATGTTCGGCACCTTAGCAATGCGGGGTGGCTTCGCAGCTACTTCTTGTTTTCTTTTGCGGATTATTATGACCCCAACAATATGCATTGGGGTGACCTACGCGTTTTCAACGACGATACCATTTCTCCGCACAGTGGCTTTGATCTGCATTCTCACAGTGAGATGGAAATCGTGACTATTGTTCTGAAGGGAGCCGTGAGTCATGAGGATAGCATGGGAAACAAACGCAAAATTTCTGCGGGTATGGTCCAACGCATGAGCGCGGGAACGGGAGTTCGCCACTCGGAATGGAATAATGAAGATGAGCCGCTGCATCTTTACCAAATTTGGGTTCTGCCCGGTGAGAAAGGCCTCACACCTGAATATGAAGAAATAGCCTATGAACTTGAGGATGATGCGCTTACCCAGCTAGTTGGCGAGGGTGGTTTACTCAAAATCCATGCGGATGCCAAGTTCTTCTATGGCAAGCTCAGCGCGGGTAAGAAAATTACGCATGATTTTGAGGCCGATCATTACGGACTTATTTATGTGAAAAGCGGCGAGCTTAAAGTGGGTGAGGAGCTCTTAGAGGAGGGCGACCAGCTACGAGTGCACGACACGGCATCAATTCTCATTGAGGCGGAACAAGATAGCGAATTTGTGCTGATAGAAAGCGGATTTATTGAGTGAAATTAACCTGCAACTGTATGAGCATCATCGTAGCCATTGGCGGATACAAGCGCGGGCGAACCAAGGACACCGCTTTTGATACGCCCCTTAAGATCGATCGCCAGATTGTCGAACTCACGGGCAAGCAAAAACCTAAAGCACTCTTCATTCCCACGGCTAGCAGCGACGATGCCGGTTATGTGCGCGCCATTCATGAGGTTTACGGCGAGAAGCTCGGGTGCACCATGGATGTTCTGCGCCTGATTGCGGAAAAACCCACGCATGCCGAAATCGCCGCCAAGATCCGCTGGGCCGAACTTATTTATGTGGGCGGTGGCAACACTTTAATGATGATGAACCTCTGGCGCCGCTTGGGTGTGGATAAGCTGTTGAAGGAAGCCTACGAGCGCGGCGCGGTTTGCTGTGGAGTTAGCGCCGGTTCCATTTGTTGGTTTGAATACGGCGTGAGCGACAGCCGCCAATTTAAAAACAAGTCCTCGCACGAATACATCCGTGTGAAGGGTCTGGGAATTTTGAAGGGGATGCACTGCCCGCACTACGACCCCGTTCCTTCTAAGGAGAATTGGAGATTGAAAGGCGCCGAGAAGCTTTTGAAGAAATTTCCAAAGGGGAAGTTTATTCCGATTCGCGATGGGGAGGCGGTGGTTTTTAGGGATGGGGTGGAAGTGTGATAAACTTTAATCATGAAAATTCACGAACTCGGTCACATCGTTTTGTACGTCGAAAACCTAGAGAGGTCGGCGGAGTTTTATGGGAAGGTGCTGGGGTGGAAGCGATTGCCGGGGAAGCTGGGGTTTCCGGCGGCGGCGTTTAGTAGTGGGAGGACGCATCATGAGCTGCTGCTGATTGAAGTGGGCGAGGGGGCGGAGGCTTTGCCGGAGGGACGGCATCTGGGGCTTTACCATTTTGGGCTGAAGATTGGGGACAGTGATGAGGATTTGAAAGAGGCGATTGCGGTGCTGGAGGAGGCGGGAGTGGTGGTGAATGGAGCCACGGATCACACGGTGACGCACAGTCTCTACATTCAAGATCCCGATGGCAATGAGATTGAACTCTACATCGACGTGCCGGGTGCGGACTGGAGGAATGATCCGGATTTGTTCTTTAGTAGGCCGAAAAGATTGGAGTTGTAACCATTATCACTTATGGATCCAAAACCGTGAAAGTCCTGGATTAAAACCCAGTAAGTTTCCCATCCTTTCTGCGTTGTAACTTATGTGAGCCAAAATGGTTCGCCTGAGTTTATTCTTTAAACACCTTAACCATGTTTGAAAAGAAACCACGCAAAACCTTTCATGTATCTACGACTCACTTTTATGTGGTGAGTGATCGGGAAAAATCTGGGAAGAAAATCGAAAAGATAAAGGAGTTTGTGACGCGCCCTTGTTATAGGTCGGCGGGAATTTTGGTGGCGCTATGATTTTTGGAAGCCGCTGATTCTGCTACAGGGAATGAAACAGTAAAAGTGCTGCCGATGCCTTCGATGCTTTGGGCCGTGATGCGGCCGCTGTGGGCTTCGACGAGTTCTTTCACAATGGCCAGGCCCACGCCGATGCCGCCGGTTTTGCGGGTGCGGGATTGGTCGGCGCGGTAAAAGCGTTCAAAAATGTAGGGTAAGTCTTTGGCGGGAATGCCCTCGCCTTGGTCGGCCACTTCCACGGTCAGGCCATTTTTGCTGGAGAGTTTTACGGTCACGGGTTTGTGTGACGGGGAATATTTGAGGGCGTTGCTGAGGAGGTTGAGGAGGATTTGGGTGTAGCGGTCTTTGTCGAGCGTGAAGCTTTCGTTGGTGAGATCGGCGTGTAGGGTGAGCGGAACTTTTTTGGCTTCGAATTGGGGCTCCATTTGTTTGAGGATTTTTTCGGTGGCGTCGCGGACGTCCAGGGGCGCGGTTTTAATTTTAAACTTGGGCTGTTCCAGCAGGGAAAGGGTGCGCACTTCCGTGAGCATGGTGCTGAGGCGGTCCACTTCTTCCTTCATCAGGGCAAAAGTTTCGGCGCGCTTTTTGTCTTCGATCATGCCGTCGGTGAGGGCTTCCAAATAACCGCCGATATTGGTGAGCGGAGTGGCGAGTTCGTGCGACACGTTGGTGATGAGCTCTTGTTGCAAATAGCGGTGGCGTTGCAGCGCTTCGGCCATGGAATTGAGCGATTGGCTGAGGTCCGCGAGTTCGTCCGAAGACTCGATTGGCACGCGTTGTTCGTACTTGCCCAGGGCGATTGCTTTGGTGGCGCGGATCACGCGATTCACGGGGCGGGTGATGTAGCCGGTGATCAAAAAGCTGATCACAATGGCGATGCCGGCGGCGCCGACTACGGTTAAGAAAGTGGATTGTTCAATGGTTTCCAAAAACACATCGCCGGGTTTTTCCGGGAAGGGAAGAAGGGTTCCGTCGAAACTTTTAAAAAACTTTTGCACGTGATTGCTGAGCTGCGCTTCGACTAAATAACTGAGCAAAGCCAGCGTGAATAAAATCACCACCGCGTAACTGAGAAACAATTTAGAGCGAAGGTTGAGTTTCATTGTCGAGGAGTTTATAACCCACGCCGAACACGGAGCCGAGGTAGCGTGGTTGTTTGGGGGAATCGCTCAGTTTTTTGCGCAGATTTTTTACGTGTGCGTCCACGGTGCGGTCAAAAATAATAGTGGTGCTATCGTAAATTTCTTCCATCAGTTGCTGGCGTGAAAACACGCGGCCGGGGTTTTTTGTGAGCGTGTGGAGCAGTTTGAATTCGAGCGGTGAAAGTGGAACGGAGCGCTTGTCTTGTAGCACGGAAAGTTTTTCGGGGTCGAGGGTGAGGTCTTTATAATGAAGTACATCGGCAGCGGGGTTGGCTGCGCGGGTTCTACGCAAAATGGCTTTCACGCGGGCCACGAGTTCCTTGGGGCTGAAGGGTTTGCTGAGGTAGTCATCGGCGCCCACCTCTAGGCCGATTGTTTTTTCCATTTCGTCGGCCTTGGCACTTAAAATAAGCACCGGGGTGTCCAGCTGGGCGCGCACTTTTTTAAGTACCTCGAGGCCTTCCATTTCGGGCAGCATGCGGTCGAGCACAATGAGATCGGGCTTGATGCGAAGCGCCAGTTCCACGCCTTCACGGCCGTCGTGTGCTTGCACCGTTCGGTACTCTTCTTTTTGCAAATAAAGCTGAATCAGGTCAGCGATTTTTAGGTCGTCTTCGATGATGAGAATAGTTTTGTGCATCGGCTTTGCATTATAGCTTAAAAGGGGGCTGGCTTGCCAGCCCCCTAAACCACGCCTGGTTTATTCCTCCATAGGTTTAGCTTCCCACTGGAAGCTCTGTAGTTTTTCAACCACATCTTCGTCGTCAGAAGTTAAAGTGATCACCACGCCATTCTCAATCTCTTCCACGCTGCGAGTCACGTCTTCACTGAGGAAGGGAAGCTTTGGCCCATGTCCCCCATGGCCAGGTCCGAAAGCCCCCTTCTCAGGAAGATTTTGGAGCTTTTCAACGATTTCCGGATCTTCCGAGGTCAACGTGATTTGAACGCCATTATCGAGCACGTTGAACGCTTGGTCTACGTCATCCATGGAGCCTCTTCCAGGTCCATGCATGGGCAGTTCCGTCATTTGTTGAAGACGCTCCAATTCAGTTGCGTCGTCCGTAGTTAAAGTAATGATGACTCCGTTTTCGATGTTCTCCACGGTGCGGTCCATTTCCGGTCGTTCTATTTGCACATTGTCTTGTGCATTGTCCGCAGAAGCGCGACTGATGACGGAAGCTCCGCCCGCACCGGCTGCGATAATGCCTAGGACTAAGAAGCTGCTAACAATATTTTTCTTTTCCATAACGAGTGTGTTTATGTAGAAATAAATGGGAACTTGGCCGACCGTTGGCAACTTTAAAGCCCACTTTTGATGTGGGTATGAAAGAATTGTGAAAAAAGTGTGAAGGGAAGACGGTCTTGGGTCGATTCAGCGGGAGCCTTTATGCTGAATCTCTCCAAGCCATCTTCCTCCGCGGCTTGTAATTAGGTGTATACTCCCTGCATGAAGCGACCTCTCCTTCAGTTCACTGCGTACGCAATTCTGCTTAGTTTTGGTTTTTCGCTGACACACACGGCAGCGGCCAGTTTTTCGGATACGAATGAAAGTGAATACCGCGAAAGCATTGAATTTTTGCAGGAGCAGGGCGTGCTGCAAGGTTATGGGGATGGAACGTTTAAGCCGGAGGCCAGCATCAATCGTGCCGAATTGGTTAAAATTGTGTTTGCGGCTTTGGATGTGGACGCGTCGCAGGGTGAGGGTGGCTGTTTCCCCGATGTGCAGCAGGAATGGTTTGCGCCCTACATTTGTCACGCCAAGGAACTCGGGATTGTGCAGGGTTACCCCGATGGTTACTACCACCCTGAACGCGAAGTGAATATGGTGGAGGCTTTTAAGATTGCGATTGAAGCGTTTGGACTTCCGCACGAGGAAGCGGCGGAAGGGGAGCAGTGGTACGTGCCGTACGTGGAATTTGTGCACAGCAACAACATTTTTTCTAAGTACGCGTATTTCCCCGATCGCAGCGCGCGGCGTGAAGAGGTGGCGTACAGCGTTCACCAAATGCTGCGCATTTTTAGCGGAGTGGAAGAAGTGGCGATGGAGCGCGATGTGCGGTCTGCCGGATGCAGTTCTGCTCAGCCCACCGTGGCGCCAGACACTTTTATTGTGGACGGCGTGAGTCGGTCCGCGATTGTGGTGATTCCCGAGGGCTACGACCCCGAAGAACCTGTTCCGCTTTTGTTTGCCTTTCATGGACGCACGAATGCCAATACCCAAGTGCGCAGCTACTATCGTTTTGAACGCGCCGCCGAAAACGAGGCAATTTTTGTGTACCCTGCCGGGATGAGCAATGGTTCCAGTTTCAATTGGGCGAATAGCGGTGACAGCGCCGATGAACTGCGGGACTATGAATTTTTTGACGTCATGTACGAAGAGCTTACGACCAAATACTGTGTGAACGTGGATGAAGTTTATGCTGCCGGGCACTCACTGGGCGCGTGGTTCACCAATAGTTTGGCCTGCGCTCGCGGTGATAAGTTGCGCGGAGTAGCCACTTTGGGCGGAGCCCGCAGCACCGGTTCGTGTTCTGGTCCGGTGGCCGTGATGCAGTGGCACAACCCCGACGACAACTTGGCGCCCTATTCCACCGGCGTGACTGCGCGCGATGACTATTTAGAACAAAACCAATGTTCCAATGTGAGCCTTCCCGTTGAACCGGCGTGGGGAAACTGCGTGGAATATCAGGGCTGTTTGGAAGATGCACCGACGCTGTGGTGTCCGCACGGTATCGATACCGATGAATACTCCGGCGAATGGTATCCTCACACTTGGCCTAAGGATGCGGGCGCGGAGATGTGGTCGTTTTTGCGGGGACTTTAAAAAAATCCCCAGGTTTTACCCCAGGGATTCTTTTTTAGCTTAGCTCAGCTTCGCTGAGTGTTAAGCAGCCTGTTCTTCGTCAGAAGCTTCTTCATCAACGAAGTTGTCGTTGTTGTTAGCAGCTTCACCACCGTCCAATACCACGTTGATGGCTTTTGGACCTTTTTCAGAAGATGCGGTTTCAAAAGAAACAGCGTCACCTTCGTGCATGTCCTTGAAGTTACCTTCAGAACAGTCGTTAGCGTGGAAGAAGATGTCCTTCTGTCCTTCGATGGAGATAAAACCGAATCCACGGTCGTCTAACTTTTTGATAATACCTTTCATAGTGATAAGGTAAAAAAATAAATGTCCTCTAAGCGTCGAGTTGAGGAATTTATTTCTAAAACCTTAAAACTATACCTATTAGAAGTTGACTCTACACTTTAATACTGGGCGTGTCTAGTGGGCCGCTTCCCAATCGAGCATGGCTTTTTTGCGATCCAAGCCCCAGCGGTAGCCACCCAGTTTTCCACTGGAAGCCAGTACGCGGTGGCAGGGAATCAGAAAGGCGATTTTATTTTTCCCACACGCGGTTCCCACGGCGCGCACGGCTTTGGGTGAACCCACACTGCGGGCGATGTCTGCGTAGCTGCGCGTTTGGCCCTTTGGAATTTTTAAAAGCGCTTCCCAGACTTTCATTTGAAAAGGGGTGCCTTGAATACTCAGCGTCGGAGTTTCTCCTCTAAACAGCGAGTGCTCCGGCAGCGCAGCGCCCACTTCATCCACAAAAGAAAGTTCGCAGATACCTTCTTTGTTCATGCCGATGAGGCAGGGGCCAAAAGGAGACTGATAAATTGAACGAGTGATTTTCATTAGTTAAGGCTTTCAAGAAATTGTTCGAGGTGAGCGAGCGTTTGTTTGCCGCCTTCAATGGCACCGTATTTTTCTATTTTCATATTGCGAATTTCGGCCGTGGGGAAGAGGGCTGTCATGGTGACGAGCGTCTTTCCATCTTGCTCTTCAAAAGTGATGGTGTTGCGGAATTGCTTTGGGTCTTCGAAGTCGCCATGATCAAATACGAGGCGTTCCTGCGGCAGCACTTCTAGGTAAGAAATCAGGTTTGGCCAGTCGGTTCCGTCGGGGCCATGCATGTGGAAGCGCCAGGTGCCGCCGGGTTTCACTTCCATGGTCTCCGTGATATTAGTGAAGCCGTTCGGTCCCCACCATTTATCAATTTGCTCCGGATCTGTGAAGGCTTCCCACACACGTTCACGGGGAGCGCTTATAAGACGAGAAGTAACGATTTCGCGATTAGTGGTCTCTGACATTTTATTCTGGGTTATTTAAATAGTTTTCTAAGGCATCGAAGCGGTCGTTCCACATTTTTTCGTAGAACTTAAGATATTCCGCCGCTTCTTTGAGCGTAGCAGGGGAGAGCTGGACGACCTGTTGTTTCCCTTTACGGTGCTTGATGACGAGTTTGGCTTTCTCCAAAATTTTCAAATGTTTGGAAATGGCCGCCAGGCTGATTTTGTAGGGCTCAGCGATTTCATTCACCGAAAGTTCCTGCTCAGACACCCGTTTTAAAATATCGCGACGAGTGGGGTCCGCCAGGCAGCTGAAAATGTTATTGAGCTCTAAAGAATATTCAACCATGTGGTTGAATGATAGGGCTTGAGCGGAGCCAAGTCAAAGGGTTTTTACAAGGGGGCTATTTTATTATAGGATTCAGTCAATAATCCCATCTTATGAAACTTTCAAAACTCGCTTTTAGCTTTTTACTTCTTGTTGGGTTAACTGGGTGCATGACACAAACCGCAGAAGTTCCCGCTGAGGATGAACTGGACCTGAACTTACAAGAATATTTTTCACTGACCAGTACTATTCAAAATGACAGTGAGTACGGAGCCGGATACCTGAATGGTATGGAGCCTCCTGAAGGGTACGTGATTCTTAGTAATGAGGTGGATGCGCCGAGGGCTTTTTACTTAGATGGATTGGAGAAAGAGGGGGATTTTATTTGGATCTTGGCTGAAGAAGGCTATGAAGATAAAGAAGTGGTTTCCTTCTACCTCAATCGAGTGGCTGGTCCACGAAGTGAACTCTACGGTCCTTTCTCCGCAGACTTAAATGCTTTGTTGGCTGAATAAAACTCTACTTTTCCTCAACCAAAAAGCTTGGTATGAAATACAAAATTGGCACCAGGACTAAGAGGACCAGTGACACATACACGTTCCAGGGAGTCACGAGTGCCGCCAGTATGTACGCACCTAGGCCCGGATAGCCGCGTCGGAGTTCACGTTTCCGGGTTTGCACCGAGATTTTTTTATCGACTAAGTCGCTGCGAAAAAACACATAATTCACCATCAGCAAAAAACTGCCCACGGCGGCGGCCATCACCAGTCCGTAAATGGAAATCACCCAGGGTTGCAGGGGGTTGTTTCCCAAAAAGTTCGTGATGAAGGGCATCAAAATAATCCAGAGCAAAAAAATATTGTTGTGCCAGAGCAGCTTCCAGTTGGTCGCCTTAAAGTTGTTGAAAAAGTGGTGATGGTTTACCCACAAAATGCCAAGTACAAAAAAGCTGATCAGAAAAATGATGAATTTGGGCGCTGAGTCCATGAGCACTTGGCCCACGGCCTCGTTGCTGAGGTCCGTGAGTTTTCCAAAGTTGAGGTCCAGTGCCAGCAGAGTTACCGAAAACGCAAAAATGCTGTCGCTAAAGGCTTCTACGCGACCCGTTCCTTCCACATTCTTTTCGAAAGCTTTTTTGAAGAGCATGGGACAATGGTAGCAAAGAATTCAGGGATTTGTACATTCGTTCCACTTCCTGCCTTTGCTTCGCAAAGTGCTCACTTCGTTCACCAAATTTTCGTAGAAAATTTCAGGAATTTGTCAGGTTTTTGTCAGAAATTTTTCTTTATAATGTTAAAGACTTAAATTTATTTATGCATGTTAAAAGATTTTTAGAATGGATTGGATTAAAGGAGCGCTTGGATTCAAAAATATCAGGGGCACCTTTCGTAAACGAGGGTGAGATCTGGTGGGCTAGTTTAGGAGAAAATATTGGTTATGAAATTAATGGGAAGAGCAAAGATTTTACTAGGCCCATCATTATATTTAAAAAACTGACTCATGATTTTTATCTTGTAGTTCCTCTAAGTACTAAAATGAAAAATGGGACATGGTACATTCCCTTTAAACAAAGAGGAGTTGAGATGGTTGCCTGTTTAAGCCAGGTAAGGTCTATTGATTATAGAAGGCTCCATTCAAAATTTGGAGAACTAGACCCCGAGGATTTTAAACGCATAAAAATGGGATTCCTGTCTCTTTATTCGTAAAAATATCCCCCGCTATTTCTAGCGGGGTCGTGGGAAATTCCCAAAAGTATTTTCATTTTAACAAAGCCGTTTACTGAGTTCAAGTATTTGTTTGCCACAAGCGCTGAAATCAAGTACAATCTCCCAGTAATCACCACGGAGAGCGCCTTTTAAGGGTCGGTCCTTACTAGGTTCTCTCTTTTTTTGTGTGATTGTAGTAACTCAATTTGTTTCGCAGGTCACTTATGAAGGCGAGCGATTCGGATGGAAAGCGTTTTAGCAGCGCCGAGTAGGCTCGTTGATTGGGAATTAGCAGTTTGCTGAGCTTTTTCTCCTGAATTAGGTACTGCGCGAGGCAGTGAAAATCCCCGTCGCCGGTTACGATAACCGCTTTGTTGTAGTTTTTGGATTCGATCATGGCCTGCAGCACCAGTTCAGCGTCGCAGTTTCCTTTGGTGATGCCGTTGTGCACCAGAGTTGGCTTGTAGATGCAGGTGAAACCCGCCGCCGTGAGCGCTTTGTAGAGCTCGGCGTTTTCTTCAAGGAAGCCTATGAATAGGAAGGCCTTGGAGATTTGATATTTATCCTTTAAATAAGCCCGGAACTTTTTGTAGTCCAGTTTCCAGCCCAGGTCCCTAATGCTTAAGTTGAGGTTCTGACCGTCTATAAACGCGTAATTGTTCTCTCTCTTTTTCATTTTTATTTTACTCTAACACTCTTAGTATACTCTTTTTTTGTTTAATTAGCTAATATCTGGATGTATCTCTAATCCACACCCATATGGCTAACAAAGAAAATTTCAAGCGCGATTCAGGCGGGAAAAAGCCTCAAAAGAGTAAGAAGGAGAAGAAAATGGCAAAACAGGCTAAAAAGAACGCTTAACTGTTGTAAGCGGCTTCCAAAGCAGCTAGGTCCAGTTTCTT